>Ga0209952_1000017_pt1 | contig 1093166 bp, 1037 predicted proteins | sample ThiBiot_750_biof_2_FD_183951 | JGI IMG/M metagenome (GOLD analysis project Ga0209952, IMG submission 183951) | Wastewater bioreactor microbial communities from Cape Town, South Africa - Thiocy_cont_750_biof (SPAdes) | ecosystem: Engineered > Bioreactor > Thiocyanate-remediating >...
TCGGCCGCCGATGTCTGCGGCCCGGTTTTCTGTCTCATCTTCGCTTCCTTTGATAGAGCTACGATGAGCCGAAAATCCTCTCTTCTCAATTAAACCAATTCTGTCTCAAGGGCGCTGATGTCGGACAAACGTGACGTGAAACTCCTGCTCTTCGTAGTACAATCGATCGCATCCCATGCCCACCTTCCAATCCTCGTAAAGAAACTCTTGACGGACTGGCGGTTCGTTATCGAAAGTCAACGGTTCATGCTGCGTACTCCAAGCAGGCTGGTCCCGGAAATCGACGCCGCGCTTGCAAATCTCGAACGGAATTGTTCAGCGGCGAATGTCGCGCGCCTTCTTGCAGCCATTGCGCCAGCGGTAGGGCAGCCGTTCGATGTTAGTCTCGTGGAAAGCCTCGACAATCGCGCTGCTGGTTCCGGCAACAGTTAGTGGTGATGCCTCGTACACATTAGCGGATCTACCTCTTTCCGTAGGTATTTCCGGCATTATGAAGCAAGTGCCACAATGAAATGATCACTCTCGAAGCCGGCGTGATTGAACATATTCATCCGTCGCGCGGCCCGACCCGTGACGACGACCCTAAAGGACAGGCGGCACGCGCGGTCGTGCGACCGTCACTCGCCTTCTTCGCCTGTCTTTGGAAAGAGATGCGTGATATTGGAACCAGGCGCCTGAACCCTCGCTGCCGTCTTCCTTGTGCCCGTGCCGCGTTGTCCAGCAGCTTGTACAACCGCGACCAACCCTTCGCGCTGCCTATAGTAATCGGGCTTTTCGGGAAGATTGAGATCGAAATCGGCGAGCAGGCGCTCGATAAGATCCATCGCCGTCGCTGCGAGCACCGCGTAGCCCTCCTGGCGCCGCTCGAAAAAGCGGTCGAAGCCTGGGCTGGCGAGATCAAGGCTGTCCAGCGCATTGCCGAGATTCATCACGCGGTTCGATAGCCATAAAGTCTCGTTGAAGAGCTCCTCGCCGAGGAGGCTCAAATCCTGCGCCTGTGGTAGGACGAGAACGGGTTCGGGTGTATGGAAGACGAACTCACCTTCGTTGGCGGGGTTGAACTCGGGCGTGTCGTGCACGGCAGCGTAAGCGGCGCCGACAAAATCGTCCAATGCCAAAGCTGTCAACATCGCTGCGCTGCGCGCGCCCGCTTTTGGGTTCCGAGCGCGTTCAGCATTTGCCCACCGCAGCGCGCTCGGTATGAACGTGCCGCCGGCAAAACATCCAGCCCCAATCATCGCTCCAACTAACATGATGCCCTGAGTTGTTTCGAAGAACTGCGTCAACATCTACCTCGTAGAGTTTGAGAAGCGATTTGCATCGGTCGCACGCAGGACGGAATCAGTGCCGGCTTTTGCAGTGTGCCTCGCTTAAGAGCGATTAGGAATGCTTTCTCGAAGATGAGATCTCGGCTGAGGAGATTCAAGGTTCAGTCCGTCGTATGGGCTCTGGCCAGATGACGCCGAACTGCCCATAGTAAGATCAGAACAACGGCGGCCCGAATATCGTACTCGTTGACGTGGAAGGCCGCCCATACCATCTAGGCGTCATGCCGAAACACGAAAAGAACGACGTAGAACTCATCAGGACATGGACGCTGTCTGCCGCGGCCACAATGGGATCGGCCGTGCGGGCGAAAGGAATTCTCCAAGAACTTCAATCGCGAGTTCCTGCCGCCTCGAAGAAGTCACTCGCGCTCGATGGAAGCGACATCATCCTGGCTATGCCGGCCAGCGAGAAGTCCGCGTTCAACGCGGCCGCCGCCGTCATCGCAAAGGCCATGGAGGACGTCGAAACCCTTCCCGTCATCCCACGGGAGATTCAAGACATCCTCACCATCAAAGTCGGCGAACGGCACCGCTGGCTCGCGGACGGTCGTCTGCCGAGCGCAGGAACCCGGACCGTAAGATTGAATGGGCGCGCCAGGCGGATCACCTTTCATATTTTCGATCCCAAGGTCGTCGAGGACCTGCTTGACCGTGGAGCCGTGGACGAATGGCGGGAAGAGGATGCAGTGGCCAAAGCGGAGAACCGTCGAAAGGCGGCTTACCAGGCGAAATTGACACGTTCGCTGAAGAAGGCCGCCAAGACGAAGAGGGCCAGTGAAGAAAAGTCGGACGAGCCAGCTTCGAAGCTTCGCGGTTGGGAAGAGTTCGACATCGACGGGCTGCTTCGCTAGCCTCGCAGATCCAGACGTCGCACATCAGGCACCGATCTAGTGCGACATCATCAGTGTGGCATAGCCTCTCGTTTGATCTCCATTCGCCGATCGACGACAAGCTCGGCAGCCATTCTCATCAATGTCGCCCTCTCTTTGCTGAGCAACTCCCTGGCAGCTCGATATTCCTTGCTGAGGATGCCGCTGATCTCGGCGTGAAATTCCGGCGGAGGCATGAAGCCTGTGGAAATCCTCTGCCGGTCGACATGGAACCTCAAGCTTTTACCCATTCCATACGAAAGAACCATCTGGCTCGCGATTTGCGTCGCTATGTCGAGGTCGGACCCGCTTGCGCCTGCGCCGCCGATCGAACGAGAGCCTTGCACGACCTCCTCCGCAGCCATTCCGGCGAGCGCAATGCGGATTCGTGCGAGAAGCGTTGCTTCGGTGGGAAGCACGGTTTCCGTCATCTGATAATGCACCCTTCCTCCCTCTTGGAGGTCGGCGCGTTCTTCGAGGACGCTATCCTCCAGCTCGACGACGAGTTCATCGACCAGCTTGCTCGCCAGCGCGACGATAACGTGGCCACATTCATGCACGGCAATACGGAGGACGGCAGCTTCCGGAAGCTTTGTCCTTGCTGGAAGACCCGTTCTCAGATCTTCCAGCGTTACCGTGCCGCCCCTGCTTCGCGCGCTGCGCTTCGCCTTCCGCGCCAGCTTCTGAAGGTCTGCCGGCGTCGCAGTGCGAAGGCCGTCAGTCACGCCTCGAGCCTCCGGCACATCGATCGCCTGGGAGACGTGATGACACAGTATCGCAGCCCGTTCCTCCTCATCGGGAAGTTCAAAATGGAAATGCTCTTCGAAGCGCCCGGATCGAAGTACGGCTGGATCTATGTCCTCCAAGCGGTTGGTCGCACCCAGGAGAATGACCCCCTCGATATCGACAAGCCCGTCGGTCAGTTCCAGGAATGCGTTGACGACGTTGGACTGATAGTAGGCATTTCGCCCTCGGGATCCCCTTCGCCCAATCCCATCGAGTTCATCAATGAAAAGGACCGCGCACTTCTTGGAGCGGGCCTCCGTGAAAGAGGCGCGCATCGCCTTCAACATGTCGCCCAGGTACCCGTCCCCGCTGGCCTGCCAGGCTGCGACGGACGTCGCGACTAAGGGGATTCCGAGTTCGGCTGCGAGCGCCGTGGCGAAGAATGTCTTGCCCGTACCTGGAGCCCCGGAAAGGACTGCGCCATGATCGACGTCCTTCCAGTCCAAGTTTCCCGCTCTCCAGTCGCGGAGATCGCTCTTCAGTGCCGCTACCCATGGCCGCGCCAACGCGAATCCTGGCAGATCGCTTAGCTTGACGCTCTTCTTGTCGCTACGACGCACGTCGACGGCCGGGAAGTCGACGTGCGATAACGATTGCCGGGCGGCCAAGGATTCGATCGTTCTCATATCCTGCTGAGCGAGCTTTCGCAGCATGTCGCGAGGTAGCGAAGGGAGTCCGGCCAGTCTGCGTCCTGCCGCGATATGTCGCGCCGTCGGCGGCTGGACATCGATGATCACATCCGCAGCGCGGCGCACATTTTCAGGCACGAGCTCGAATGAAGTAGCAAGAACGATCAATTGATGATGCGCGCCGAGCGTGTCGATCCAATCATCGTGCCTTTGCCTCGACGAAGGCTCGATGACATGAACAAGACGGCGTGACACGTCCCTTTGGAAGAGAACCCTGCGCTCGCCTGTAATCAGGAGCTCGGCGGCTCGTTCGTACCGCCGGATCCACCTCTTATCGACTATCACGACAAGGATTCCCCGCGTGTTGCGCTTAAACTGGCAGAAGGGTCTCAAGGTGGCCCGGAGGGAACATGTAGAAAGAAAGACGCCCAAATTCCTTTTCAAAACCTTGAACGCCTCTGCCGTGATCCGATGTTTCATGCCCGGCCCGCCCGATCTCGGATCGATTTCAACCGATACCAGCGGTTCTCCGTTCGCCCGAAAAGTTGCCCATCATACTTGAGGAAGGCGTAAATCTGGCTCGTGAAAATCCTCTCTCCGTCAGGGAGCTTCGGATGGCCAAACACGATGCCTTCCAGACACGATGTCCGCCTTGCCGAAACGCTGCATCTTTCCAGCGTCGGTAGCCCGTCTCCCAGATCGCTCACATCGAGCGTGCCCATCTCAAGGCGCCGAAGATCACCGAGAAGGCTCTCAAGTCGGTCGACTTCCACCAACAGCCGTGAACTCATGATTCGTGATTCCATTTTTTCACCGTACCGAAAGGATTCGCTTGGCTTCATATTTGAAGCCATTGGCGTCTTTTCTGACGCCTTACGCTCCATCGGTCAAGATCTCTTTTCGCCGATTTGATCGGCGTTCTGATCCATGCCAATGAATCCTTATGTTGGTAGTGCCCGCGATCATTCTTAAACTCGCCAGGGAATTCCTCGGGCTGTCCCAGGATGAGGTAGAGGCCCATACCCACGTTTCACGATCGACCATCCAACGGGTCGAGCGAGGACGCGCGGGGGTGCTGAATTCTGCGGTCGAACTGCAGAAATTCTATCAGAACAGCGGCATCGAGTTTCTCCCACCGAGCAACGGAGCCGGTTGGGGGCTCATCAACAATAACGCAGTTGGTGATGACTTTCGGCTCAACAAGCTGGAGAGTGTGATGGTGCGCAATCGGTCAGTCCAAAAACAAGGCGAGTAATGCGGCCCACTTGGTTCTGAAGTCCACTCGACCATATCTAGCCGGACTTTGCGTTTGCCCTTCGCTTCAGAACTCGCAATTCGAAGTCGCGTTCTCTTGTTTGAAGTCCCAAATTTCTGGGTCGAGACATCGTCGAAAGCGAATTGCGCGACCAATTCAAAACGCTCGCGATGTTGCTGAAATTCCTGGCAGCTCAGAAAATTGTCGATTCTAAAGTCGCAATAAGGTCGAGATAAAGTCGTTTTCTCTGGGTTTCCGAGTTTCATTTAATTGGCGCGGACACCCTGTCCGCACATGAACGAAAGCCTGGCAAGCTGCTTTCGTTCAAGAATACTAATGGCAACTATAAGATCTATTCGTTTGATTGATGAGCCGCCGGGGTCCATATTTACACTCAATAGACGTGACATTTTGAACGCTTGACACGGAAAGGAACTGAAAATGACGACGATCAGTTATAGACAATCCGGCACGCGGAACCCGTTTCCGTCCGGCAGCAGCTACATGCCCTTCTTTTCTCGCCTTGCCCATCGCTGGCAGCAGTGGCGTTCGCTTCGCGAGCTTGAATCTCTGTCCGACGACATGCGCAAGGATCTGGGTTGGCCGGCCGCGAACGAAATCAAGAATCCGAAGGCTACCCGATGATAGCCAGTGACCATAAAAACTGAAGGCGACACTCAATCTCAGCGTGTGTCGCCTTTTGAACATTTCTCATCCTGACATGCATTGCCTATAATCTTGAGAATTATCTCCATATATATTTAGCTGCTTGAGCCTATTGCTCGCCGCTCCTCCGCTTCCCTTCTCCAGAGCCACATTTTTTATGGTCAGCGCAAATATCCCTTTGCGGCCGCGATTATCCATGCCAATGTCGCTAATAGACCATCGAGCCGACGTATTTGACGCAAGGAATACGTAACGGCCCTGGAGCATGGATTTTCACAATATGAGCAAGATTCCGATCAAGACGCGTTCCCTGGTTTTCTTCCTTGTTCCGCATTTCACCATGCTGCCGTTTTCCGCCGCGATCGAGACGCTGCGGATTGCCAACCGCATGCTCGGCTACCCCGCCTACACATGGCGGCTTGCCTCGACGGACGGGCAGAAAGTCTACTCCTCCAGCGGCATCGGGTTGGAGGTCAACTCGTCCCTCACCGACGAGCGCCGCTATCTTGGCGGCGAGAACCGCCCGAACATGGTGCTGGTCTGTTCCGGCATCTATGTCGAAGAGTTCCACAACAAGTCCGTCAATGCCTGGCTGCGCGAGACCTACAATCGCGGCGTCGCTGTCGGCAGCCTCTGTACGGGCGCGCATGTGCTTGCCCAGGCAGGATTGCTGAATGGCAAGCGCTGTGCGATCCACTGGGAGAACCTGCCGGGCTTCTCGGAAACCTTCCCGCAGGCGGAAGTCTATGCCGATCTCTACGAGGTCGACAGCAATCTCTACACCTGCGCCGGCGGCACCGCCTCGCTCGACATGATGCTGAACCTGATCGGCCAGGACTTTGGCGAAAACCTCGTCAACCGCGTCTGCGAGCAGCAGCTGACCGACCGCGTTCGCAGCCCGCATGACCGCCAGCGCCTGCCGCTGCGCGCCCGTCTCGGCGTGCAGAACTCCAAGGTCCTGTCGATCATCGAGCTGATGGAAAGCAACCTCGCCGAGCCGCTGTCGCTGCTGGAAATCGCCGACGATGCCGGCCTGTCGCGCCGGCAGATCGAGCGCCTGTTCCGGCAGGAAATGGGCCGCTCCCCCGCCCGCTATTACCTCGAAATCCGTCTGGACCGCGCCCGGCATCTGCTGGTGCAATCCTCCATGCCGGTGGTGGAAGTGGCTGTCGCCTGCGGCTTCGTCTCCGCCTCGCATTTCTCCAAGTGTTATCGCGAACTCTACAATCGTTCGCCGCAGCAGGAACGCGCCGAGCGCAAGCTGACCATGTCGACCAACCGCACCGGCATCGTCGTCTGAGAGCGTCGGAAATCAAGACGGATAGAGCATTACAGGCGGCCTACTGGGCCGCCTCTTGCGTCATCTTGAAATCGGAATAGACCTGATTGCGGCCATTGTGCTTGGCCATGTAGAGGAACTGGTCGGCGGCGTTGAGGTAATTGTCGAAGGATTCATATCCGACGATCTCCGCCACGCCGATGGAAACGGTCACCGACAGCTCCTCATCGTCGGCATGAACCTTCAGGCTGGCAAGGCTGAGGCGGACCTCATCGCAAAGCGCAGTCGCAGCACGCGAGTTCATCTCAGCAAAAAGAATAGCGAATTCCTCCCCGCCAAGCCGGGAAAGCAGGTTGTCGGTGCCTTCCAGTAGCCCATGCAGCCTGCCAGCGACAGCCTTCAGCACATGATCGCCGATCTCGTGCCCATAGGTGTCGTTCAGGTTCTTGAAGTGATCGATATCGAGAATGGCGACCGAGCTCGGCCGCTGACGGCGCAGGCACTCGTTGACCAGACGCGGACCATGATCGAAAAAGTAGCGCCGGTTATAAAGCCCGGTCAGATAGTCGCTTGCCGCTGCCGCCCGCAATTGTTTCAGCTGCGACAATGTCTCGACATTCAATGCGATGCGGCACTGCAGCTCCTCCGGAACGAAGGGGCGATAAATGAAATCGCTGGCTCCCGCTTTCAGGAATGTCGCAGACAGCAAACGATCGTTCGAAGACGAAATGCCGATAATTCGCATCCGATCGGAGCCGTAGCGATGCCGAATGCGACGAGTCAGCTCATGGCCGTTCATGTCGGGCATATTGTAGTCGGTGACGACGATCTCGATATCGTCGAATGTCTCGAGCATCGCCAGAGCTTCGATACCCGTGCCGGCTTCGGCGACCTTAAACTGCTGGGCATGCAACAGATCCGTCAGCATCTTTCGAGCCGAAGGCACATCATCCACAACCAGAACGCGCGTCGAGCGATTGGCAATGGCGCGCCTGACGGAAGAGACGAGATTGTCGAGCGCGAACTCGCCATCCTTCAGCACATAATCGACGACGCTGCGCTCCATGATGCGATTGCGCGTCGCCATATCGAACGATGCCGTAAAGACGATGGTGGGAATGTCGTGAGCGACAGCAACATCCAAGGCTTCGCCATGCGCGGCATCGGGAAGGTTAAGGTCGATCACCGCCAGGGTGAAGCCGCGCCCGGCATCCGCCAGCGCCTCATTCAGCATTTTCAGCGAGGAGCAATGGGTGACGGCAAGTCCGAGCTCGGTTTCGAACCGATGCGATAGCACGGCCGAAAACATGCGAGAATCCTCGACCAGAAGTATTTTCTGGTTGCCATTGCGATGGCCGACGCCGCCGCTGAGAGATCCCACATGCAGTACCATTTCCCTTCAATTCCTTCCACACCGTCAGGCGCACGAATTTCAGTCAATCGCAGGTCTGCCAACCGTCTTCTTTGTTATCCTGAACAGGATTCGTGAAAAAATTGGAACCGCTGATTGCGGAGATTTACATAAAAATGATTTTCCCTCACATTTTTCCGGGATTGCCATGCACGATCGTACGCCGACGACAGCTTTTAGCCGATTGGTCGAGCTGACTGGATCTGCAACAACGTGTCGAGGTTTTGATTTACGCGGCAGTAGAATTCCTCGTCGATGAACGGCCGCAGGATGAAATCATTGCCTCCGGCTTTCAGGAAGCGCGCCGAAAGCAGCCGGTTATTGGATGAGGAAACGCCGATGATACGCAACTGATGCGACCCGGTCGTCGAACGGATACGCCGCGTCAGCTCGAAGCCATCCATGTCCGGCATGTTGTAGTCCGTGACCATAAGGCCGATATCCGGGCTGGTCTTCAGGATTTCGAGTGCCTTGGCACCATTCTCCGCAACGCTGACGCGGAAATTGTAGCGTTTCAGCCGGCTTGACAGCAAAGCGCGCGCCGTCGCGCTGTCGTCGACGATGAGAACGTGGTGACGGTGGTTTGTGAGAAACCGGCAGATCGATTCCGCCAGCATATCCACGGCAAATACATTGTCCTTGAGAATGTAGTCGACCACATCCTTGGCGATCAGCTCGTCGCGCGTACCCTCGAGAAAGGTGCCGGTGAAGGCGATCGTCGGAATGCTGAGGTCGAGAAGATAGGCCAGGGCTTCACCTTTTTCGGCCCCCGGCAGGTTCATGTTCGAGATTGCGAGCTTAATGGGCTCCGAGGATTTGTCGTAAGCGAGCTGCAACTCATCGAAACTGCGGCAGATCTCGACGTCGATATCCAGAAGCTCTTTCAGCTTCGCCCGAACCATCGAGGTGAAAAGATTGGAATCCTCTACGAGAAGAATACGCGAGCCGGCAAGAGACGCACCGGAGTATTGCATCCCCGAAACACCCAGAAATGGCATAATTGAAACCTGTTTTTGAAAATGATCCCCTCTGTATTTTTTTAGAACAAAGCCTTTGCGTATTTGTTAAGCCGGCTGGTTTCCCGGAGATGAAGAAAATCGCGTGAACTGCGCCTTTCCGGATGCGCCGTGCTTCAGCCGGCTCAGCCGCGGATCGTTACTCCGCAGCGGTCCTGCCGCGACGGCGGCCGAGCGTCTTTGGCTCCGGCGCCTTGTCCTCTGTCGGCAGGGCACGAGCTTCCGTCATGTCATCCTCAACTTCAGGCCCGTCGGCGGAATCCGTCAATGCATCGGCGGCAATATCCGATGCCCTGCCCCTTCTGCCATCGCGAACGATATGCAGTTCCTGATGCGGATAGGGAATGGAGATGCCCTCTTCCTTGAAGCGCTTCAGGATTTCGATGCGAAGACTGTTGCGGATTTCCATACCGTCGGAAAGATCGGACAGATAGAAGCGCATTTCAAAATCGAGCGAGGACGGGCCGAAGCGTAGGAATTCGACATGCGGCTCCGGATTTCTGAGAACTTTCGGGATCGAGCGCACCAACTCCAACAGGATATCCATGACCTTGCGCGGATCGGCATCGTAGCTGACGGAAACCGGGATCTCGGAACGGGCAAGCCTGTTGCGATGCGTCCAGTTACCGACCGAAGCGTTGATGAGCTCCGAATTCGGTACGATGATCGACTGCTTGCGGAAGGTCTCGATCTCGGTCGCGCGCACCGAGATGCGCTTGACGATGCCTTCCGACGTGCCCGACACGATCCAGTCACCAACCTTGAACGGCCGCTCGACCAGAAGGATCAGGCCGGACACGAAGTTCGATACGATATTCTGCAGGCCGAAACCGATACCGACCGACAAGGCGCTGGCGACAAGCGCCAGGCTCGACAAATCGATGCCCGCGGCCGAGATGGCGATGATCGACGCGACCGCAATACCGAGATAGCCGATACCCGTCTTCACCGAGTTGCGGACGCCGAGATCCACCTGGCCGCGCGCCATGACATTGCTGTCGAGCCAGCGCTGGAACCAGCGCGTCACCAGATAGCCGCCGGCAAAGAGCAGAATGCCGACGCAGATGCCGAGCAGCGAGATCGATATGTTGCCGATCTTGATTTCGGTAAACAGCCTGTAGGCGATCAGTTCCAGATCCTGAATATGGAATCCCCAGGACAACAGGATCAGGGGAATGCCCGTCAGGAGGGCGACGGCATAGGTCGCAAGCCCCGCTGCAAGCCCACCCTGGTCAAGGGCGACCTCGCCGAGCTGGAAGCGATTTTCCAGAAACCGCCCGATGATCGTCTCGGCAAAAACCCCTTGCTTGGATACGGCCTTGCCGAGCTGGAAGCCGAGATACATGGTCGCCACGACCGCGCTCGTCACGATCATCTGCGTTGCCATGAAGCGCGCAAGTCCGACGTAGCCGATGAACGAGATGAAGATCACCGATATGCCGAGAATGCGAAGAATGATCGCCATGCCATGCGGCCACCGCCGGCCCGGCGCATCCGGATCGCCATTCTTGGCCAGCATCGGCGAACCGAAGGAAGCTGCAATCAGAATGAAGCCGATCAACAGCGCCGCGAGAAAGCTCTTCGCCACGGTCACGACAATCGGCGAGCCCATGGACTCGCTGATGCGGTCGAAAACATAGTCCAAGCCGTTGACCACGGCCATGGCCTGTAGGCACCAGGTCAGCGAATGCGCCCCCTTGTTCGACAGCTTGACCAGGCGCCAATGCGGCCGGAACGGCGCGAAGACGGCGTTGCTGAGGCGGCCGACGAAATAGACGAGGCCGATGAAACCGAAGAGCGCCGCCAATATCGGCGCGATGTCGGGCCGCAGCACGTTGAAATTGGAGAGGAAGAAGAAGGATGTGACGAGAAAAGCCGCCAATGACAGCGTCCGGATCAAGGTCGACCAGAAGGCGACGGAGAGCCGGCTGATATAGGGCGGATCTTCGACGGCCTCGTCCTGCACATAGTAGCGGCGGAAGAGCCGATACCCACCGGAGAGAAATATCAGCGCCGCTCCGATCGACAGGCAGACGGCAGCCAGGAGCGATGCAAGCTTGGCTTTCAATACGAAGCCGATCCAGCTCGTCACCGCACTGCTGAACTTGACGCCTTCGTCGAGGAGGGCCGCCCCCGCATCGTCGAATGTCGTGGCGGAAATTTCCGTCCGCTTGAACAGCGTCTCGGTAAACAGCTTTCGGCGCGCCTCGATGAACTGCATCGACAATCGATTGGTCTCCGCCGTCAGATTGTCCGCATCGAGGATGACAGCGCTGATCTGCGAGCGCTCGGCATTGAGCCTATCGCGCTCCTGCGTGACGATCGGAGCCTCTGGCGGCTGGCCTTCCTTGGGGGCCGCGCCGAGCTGCGTCAGGCGCGCATCGATCTCGGTGGTACGGGGTTTCAGGCGCGCGGAAATTGCAGCAACCGTCCGGTTGAGATCATCGACCTGGCCGGATAGCGCCACAAGCGTTTCATCATCCAATGTCGCCTGCTTGGCTGCGTCCCGTAGCGACGTATAGGCCTTCTTCGCCTTGCCGAGATCGGCAACGGCCGCGTCCAGCAGCCCGTTTGCCAGCTGCGTGGGCTGCTGATCGGTTTGCTGTGAAGCCTGGGCCGGCTGCTGATCCTGCGCAAAGGCATGCCCGCCCGCCAGCGGATTAACGGCCGCAAAAATACCCAATGCCAGCAGCAAAAGGGGCAGCAGAAGAAGACGAGATTTCAGCGGGCGCAAGCAAAGCTCCTCGTTGCACGTAAAGTCGCAGGCAGTGGATGACCGAAATCGCCGCAAAATGGAGAGCCGAGTCGTCCTATAGTGTGATTGCGAATTCCATAGTCTTTACGCGTAAGCCTTGTAAGACAAAGAAAGGCGACACAAAGGCATTCTAACTGCTTATCCGGTCTCAAACCTTACGCGAAACCGGGCATCGCTCGCCCTCACCCGAAGACGACATGTAGGACCGGTCATTGCCCGCCCGGAAATAGGCCAGGAAGACGCCTTGGCAATGGGTGGATCTATGCGCGCCCGCTTCGCAGGATCAGGATGAACGCTATCCCCCCGACCAACCCGGTGACGACGCCGATCGGCATGTCCTCCGGCGCCATGATCAGCCGCGCGACGATATCGGCCCAAATCAGCGCCAGCGCGCCGAAAGCGGCACTCAGCGGCACGACGCGCACATTGTCGCCGCCGACGATCAGCCGCACGAAATGCGGAACCATCAATCCGACGAAACCGATGGCGCCCGAAAACGCGACCATGACGCCCGTCAGCAATGCCGTGACGACGAACAGCAGCAGACGGAACCGCACGACGGGAATTCCAAGCGTGACAGCCGTTTCATCGCCCATCGCAAGCGCATTGAGTTCCCTCGTCTTCGGCAGAAGCAAGGCGAGGCAAAGCAGCAGAATGCCGGCTGGATAGATCAGGTGCTGCCACTGCGCCAGTCCCAACCCGCCCAGCATCCAGAAGACAACGGTATTGGCCGCTCTCGGATCGCCCAGAAAGATCAGGAGGTTACCGAGTGCGGTGAAGACGAAGGCGACCGCCACGCCCGACAGGACGAGCCGATCGGCCGAATGCGATCGTGTCAGGCGCGTCGTCAACCCCACGGCCGCGGTCGCGAGCAACGCGCCCGTGAAGGCGAACAACGGCACCGTCAGCAGACCGAGGATCAACCCGGTATGCAATAGCGCCAGAATGGCGCCGAACGCCGCCCCGGAGGATACGCCAAGAAGATGCGGGTCCGCCAATGGGTTTCGCGTCAGCGCCTGCAGGACGGCACCAGTGATGGCAAGCCCCGCCCCGACGAGCGCCGCCAGCACGACGCGCGGGAAGCGGACATCCCAGACGATGCTTTCCTGGCCGCTGGACCACGTGACCGGAAAGCTGCCTGCATGCAGCTTGTTGCCGACGATCGACCAGACGGTGGAAAATGGAATGGAGGCCGAGCCGAACGACACCCCGGCGGTAATCGACAGGATGAAGCCCGCGGCAAGCAGGAGGATCAGAATGGAGAGGTTGAGGCGCATATTTGGATCTTGAGGAAGAGATCCGCCCGATGATCGACCGGACGGATCTGCATTGCCGACATTTACAGCGCGCTCGGATGAAACGCCTTGGCCAGCGTGGCGATGGCCTCGATATTACGCGGCCCCGGCGTCGCCTCGACATAAGGCAGCACGACGAAACGGTCGTTCTTCACCGCATCGATGTTCTTGAAGGCCGGATTGCCCTTGAGAAAGGCGATTTTCTGCGCAGCGGTCACCTGGCCATAATCGACGATAACGATCACTTCCGGGTTCTTCTCGATGACCGGCTCCCAGGAGACTTCCGTCCAGCTCTTCTCGACGTCATCCATGACGTTGACGCCGCCTGCCGCCTCTATCATCGCGGTCGGAATGCCGTAGCGGCCCGAAGTGAACGGCTTTTCCTCGCCGGAATCATAAACGAAGACGCGGGTTGGCTTGTCGACATGGCCGATCTTCGCCTGAATCTCGGCAAGCTGCTTGCGATAGCCGGAAACGAGCGCTTCCGCCCTGTCCTCAACGCGGAAAATCTTGCCGAGGTTGAGGAGATCCACGAACATATCGTCCATGGTCGGCTTGTTCTTCTGCATGACGAAGATGCAGGATTCCGTCAGCTCATAGACCTTGATGCCGAGGGGAGCCAGGGTTTCCGGCGTCACCTCGCCACCCACCTTCATGCCGTAATTCCAGCCGGCAAAGAAGAAATCCGCATTGGCACCGAGCAGCACCTCCTTGCTCGGATATTTCGGCGACAGCTCCGGCAGCTCTTTCACGCCTTCGCGCAGCTTCTCGTCCAGCGTCTTCCAGCCGGAAACGCCGGTATAGCCGACCATACGATCCTGAAGCTTCAGCGCCAGCATCATTTCCGTGAGGTTGACATCATTCGAGATGGCGCGCTCGGGCGCCTTGTCGAAAGTCACGTCGCGATTGCAGCTGCGCACCGTGACGGGTTCGGCCAGCGCCGCGCCCGCGAGCAAGCTTCCGAGAAGCAAGACTGCTGCAGAAGAGGATATGCGAGAAAACATGAATGACTCCAATGATCTAACTATCGAAGAGAGAATGAAAATCGTTGCGGGCCGTTATCGGTGCGATGCAGGCGGGCGCCGACACGGAATGCGTTCGATACGTGCTCGACGGTCAGGACTTCGGCCGGTTCGCCCTGCCCCGTGAGCCGGCCGCAATCCATAACGGCGACCTGTGTCGCGAAGTCTGCTGCAAGGTTGATGTCGTGCAGCGTCGTGACGATCGTCGGCCCCAGCCCCTTGAGCAGTTCCAGAATTTCGAGCTGGTGCCGGATATCGAGGTGATTGGTCGGCTCGTCGAGGATGATGAGTTCCGGCTCCTGGGCTAAGGCGCGTGCGATCAATGCCCGCTGCTTTTCGCCGCCTGAGAGTGACGCGAATTGCCTCAGCGCCAGAGATTCCAGCTCCAGCCGCGCCAGGGCCCCGGTCGTCACGTCATGGTCGCGATCGTTCCAGCGCGCCATGCCCTTGCGATGCGGGATGCGCCCCATCAGCACCACATCGCGGACGCTGAACGGAAAGCTGTCAGGTGTTTCCTGCGGTACGACGGCGATGCGCTGCGCGACCTCTCGCGGGCCGATGGACCAAAGATCGACGCCGTCGAGGCGCACCGAACCGCGCTGCGGCTTGAGACCGCGATAAAGGCAGCGGAGCAAGGTTGATTTACCCGCCCCGTTCGGACCGATGATAGCCAGCCGGGCGCCGGCTTCGACGGACAATGTGATGCCGCTGATGATGGGCATGCCCTTCTGGGCTCCCCAGGTGACGCCATCGGCGTCCAATCGCGCGCTTCGTACGGACATCGTCGGCTCCTATTGCAACGGCGACGGCTGGTATTCGGCCGCAACGATGGCGGCGGGGATGCGCGCAAGCGTCTTGCCGCCGAGCGCGCTTGGGCGTTCGCTTTCGCGCGTGAGCCCGTCGGGTCGATCCTGATAAAGCCGAGCGAAGGCAACGAGGGCGCCGATATCGGTCGCGTCCTCGATGTCGCCGAAGAGATAGGTCGCTTTCGCCCTCGCCTGAAAGGCGACCGTGCATGGCCGCTCGCAGCCTGCCATGCAGACACTGCCCGAGAGGCTGAAATCGTCGGAAAGTGCTTCGCCTGCCTCGGACATGGCCGCTTGCAGGTGTTTCAAGAGATCGAGGCCGGGCCGGCACGGCCTGTCGACGTGGCGGCAATTCGTGCATACGGTGATCCGATGCATCGCCTCTTTTGCTTTGTCCATGAGATGCCTCCCGGAGATTTCGCCGGAGGCACAGTCAATAGAGGGCCGGCGCGCACAACGGCGCCTTCGCCCAACCACTGATTTTCCATCGGAACACCCCGTCCGTTGCAGTTGATATCCTCGATGGCAGGTCTCCTGGCTTACGGGTCACAGCCCGTTCGCGCCTTCCCGGCATAAAGCCAGTGGCGTGCTGCGAACGCGCTCTCCGCTTACAGTTGCGGGGGCAGCCACGGTCTTGGCCCCTGATGGGTAATCCGCACCGTGTTCCCTTTTCAGCCGCCATCGGGATCGATCCGCAGGCGGCACCATCGGGGCTATTCATCTCATAGAAAACAGGGGTGGGCAACGGCGATGTCATAAGTGATGTCGTTTGTCCTGAGGTCCGGTTGGGCAATAGGTTTCCGTTACGTTATTACATAACGGAAGACAAGAAAAATTTGCGCCCACGCGCCATCTCCGCTGCAAGGCGAAGCGCGTCGCGGCCTTGATCTTGGAGAGAAGACGTTGCGGAGCGGCTACATCGCCTTGCAATGCGGATGGAAGCGCTCCGCCACATCCTCGGCCGCGGCATAGGCCTGCGTTACGATCTCCGGTACGAGATCGATGTCAGGGAGGCTTCCAAGCCCCAGAGGACCGATGGCAAAGAGGCCCTCCGTCGCGTAGCCATTGACCTCGAGTCCGCCTGTCGCATCGACGGCGAGACCAAGACCCAATTCGTCCGGCACCGCAAGGCCGGCATCGATAAGGCTGCGCAGCAAAGGCGCATTCAGATCGGGCGCCTGGCATCGACAGTCGATCACATCGTCGGCATAGAGCTGCTCGGTCTCCTGCCGCCCTGCGGGCCGCAAAACCAGTCCGGTCGGCGTCCGCCGAATGAGATGACCACGCCGTAATTGCGTGTTGCCCTCGGCCATCTCCTGATTCAGACGAACATGCAGCGCTTCGGGCAACCGGTTGCGATGGCTGTCGTAAAGCGCCCGAAGATGGCGGTTGAACTGCTGCTTCTGGCCGGCCGGCAAGGAGCGCCACAGCGATCGCGCATGCTTGCGCAAACCATTCATGACGGATTGCCAGCTCTGGCCGCTCGCCTCCGCCTCCGCACAAGCCTTTCGGATGAAGCGAACGATTTCGCTGAGCTTTCCGGGCATCTCGTCGGCGGGGAAGACCGGGTCGGCATTGCTGCGCGTGTGGCTCTGCGGCAGGAACCCTCGCCGCGAAACGATGGTGATCTGCCCCGTATAGCCGCTCTCTCGCATCTGCAGCAGCCGGTCGACGACGCGCAGTCCGCTTCCGAGCAGGATCGTATGCGGTCGTGACACGAGACGACGAGCGCGCACGGCCGTCGGAACGGTCACAAGATCGCTTGCCTGCGTTTCCTGATCGGCAACGCCGTAGCCGGTCGCCAGCACCACCATATCGAATGGCGCATTGGCGGCGCCATCGCTTTCCACGACGAAGCGGCCACCGCGAACACGTCGGAGTGCGAAAACCGTCTCGCTGCTGACCTGCACGGCAACATCACGCCGCGAGGAGAAGGCTTCCGAAAAGCGCTGGTAGACATAGTCGCTGAAAATGCTCTTAGGCACGAAGATCTGCAGGAAGCCGGGTATTGCCGCCGGAACGGCACTACGGAAAGGCGCGTTGCTGGAAAGCCATTGATTGAAGTCGTCGGGATCGCCGGCGGAGACGGAAAGATCGCGAACGCGGCTGTTCAAGATTTCGCTGCTATGACCGGAGGCCAGTGCCTGACCACCACTGACGCTGGAATTGGGGTCGAAAAGCTGCAGATGGAAGGGAAAGCGCACCGTCTTCATCAGGGCGATGGCCATCATCATGCCGGAAAAACCACGACCGATCACGGCGATGCGCGGCATCGCATAGGGCTGCGCCGTCGCGTTCGTCCTCGCGGAAAAGAATCCCTGAACCGTCATATCAACTCCTGAGTCAAGAGGTGGTCGATCATGCCTTTCTTGGGGCTTGCTCACTCTACGGGCCCAGAAACACAAACTCCGATTTCTGGGACTCGGCAATCTCGGAACCGCGGCCGGCAGAATGCATGAAAGCGGCTTCAGTTCTCAATCTTCGCCGCGTGTCTTCAATCCGGAATCCTCTTCCGCAATCAAAGATGCGACAGGCAGGTCCAACTCCGATCCAACACCAGATGCCTGCAATCGGCCGCCGATGATTACTCTTCAAAAGCCATCCGGCGGCAGGATTATTGCCATTGTCTACTTATTTAGTCGTATATGAAAGCGCGAAAACGCGCCGCTAGCAAGTGCTTTCTTGGCGGGACGAAACCCGATCGATGACGTCGCGTCGCGACAGATGCCGGACTATCGGCTACCTCCCGGCCCTCCGCGCTCGCTTCTGCCGATGAAAAAGGGAAAACAAATCCTAGCCCTGGGGCCAGCCTGCAGAACCGCTTCCCGCATTGAAGGACGACCAAGGAGAGGTCGTGAGATTCCCTCTCCCGATGCGGGCCATGTCGGATTTGGAGCTTGCGCTTTCAGCCGCCCCCCCGCCAGGACGAAAGGCGGCACGCGAGCTGCCAGGAAAATCGATTGTGCGCCCCATTTATAGAAATTAAGATCGCAGCGATTTGCCGTGCCTGAGAAACGCATCTGGCGCTGGCCGAGGAGTAGTCAATGGGGACTGTTTCGCAGCTGCACGAACGCATCAGGCCGCCCGCGCATCGCGTTCAAAGCGAGGAGGAAGCGCTCGATATCGCGCGGTCGCTCGCCTTGGGTTTCGTACAGCAGGCAAGCGATCGCGATATCAACCGCATCCTGCCCTATGACGAGGTCGAAGCCCTCTCCCAGTCGGGCCTGCTCGGGATTTCCGTGCCTTCGGAACACGGCGGCATCGATATTTCGAACTGTGTTCTGGCCGAAGTCATTGCCATCCTCGCCGAAGCCGATCCTTCCATCGCTCAGATACTGCAGACGCATTTTCATGCGCTGGAAGCGATCAGGATCGGCGGCGGCGAGGATCAGCGGGCGTCCCTCTTCGAACGCGCCATCACTGGCGATCGTTTCGGCAGCGTTCTTTCCCCGCCCGCAGGGAACGGCGCGGATCAGGATTCCTTGCATCTGGCCGCGGACGGGCTCGGCTTTCGCCTCAACGGCCGGAGCTTGCCTTCCGCCAGTATTCTATTTTCCGACTGGATCGCGTTGTTCGTCCCCGACAAACGAAAGGGACTGATGGCGGCCGTCGTGTCCAGGAATACCGAGGGCATCCAGCTCATTGATGACTGGGATGGTTTTGGTCAGAGAACGTCCGGAAACGGCACGGCCATTCTGCATAATCTCTATCTCAACACCGAAACCGTGCTCCTGCACCGCGAGAGGCTGGCCGAACCCACAGTGATCGGCTGTGTGGACCAGCTCACGCGCGCCGGGATCAATCTCGGCATTGCCCGCGCCGCGCTGACGGCGACCATGGAATTCGTGCGAGCTCGCTCCCACTCGACAGACAATGACAGCGAGACGCGAACTCAGAGTGATCCGCTGATCGTCACAAGGATTGGCGAGGTTGCCATTCGCATCGAAGCCGCGACAGCCATGGTCGAGCGTGCCGGCGGCAAGATCGACGCCGCGCAGATCAATCGCACCGAAGATCACGTCATCGATGCCGTGCTCGCCGTTGCGGCGGCGCAGACGATTACGGCTGATATTGCGATGGAAGCAGCCGACACGCTCTTCGAACTTGCCGGCGCGGCTTCGGCGCGCATCGGGCTCAACCTCGACCGCCACTGGCGCAACGCCCGCATCCATACGCTGCACGAGCCCGCCCGTGGTAATTTCCACATCGTCGGCAACTATCACCTTAATGGTGTAAAGCCACCGAAGAGCTCATTGCCCTGATGGGGTCGGAGTCTGGAAAAGATCAGGCAGTGTGCGAAGTGCGCAGGTCTTCCCGTTCTGGACCTTCGAGATCGGCGCCACCGGAAACGAACTGTTCCAGCGACATGTTGTCGAGAATCTCGGCAATCGCGTCGCGCACCTCGGTCATGGAGCGCCGCACCTGACAGCGCTCCGGATCGGAACAGTCGTCACAGGCCTCATAGGCCGTGCGGCTGGCGCAGCGGATCGGCGCCAATGGGCCGTCCAGAGTGCGAATGACATGGCCGATGCGGATCTCCGATGCGGGGCGCGACAGCGAATAACCGCCACCCGGCCCCTTCTTCGAACGCAGAACGCCGGCATTTCGCAATTCGAGCAGGATAGTATCGAGAAACTTCTTCGGAATATTGTTGCGCAACGCGATATCGTTGATGAACGCGGTTTCCCCCGGGCCGAGGCGTGCGAGATCCACCAACGCCTTCAGTCCATACTTTCCTTTTTTCGTAAGCATCGCCGTCCGCTTTACTGCAAAGTCGATTGTTGAAAACCCGGCGTGGCTCGAAAGAGACTCAACCGGCCGGTCCTGTCAGCATGAGTTGCGGAAGTAACCCCGCAGCCCCCTACGAACAAGACAGTAACTCACAAATTGTATAGTTTATATGAGTAAATTTAGGCAATTGTATCGTCTAAGCAACGAATTTGCGGCTTTTCTTGGATTTAGGCGGCGCTACTGTCCAAATACGCCTTCCCTTGACCACGACAATGGTCTGTAATCGCGACCGTCAGCTGATCGGCCACCAGAACCGCATGCTCGATCACTTCAGGCAATCCCATCAATTCGCCAAAGGTGCCACGGGCAAGCGGCCCCGAGATAAACAGCGACGGGACGATCGTTCCGTCGACCGCAAGAGCCCGCGATTGCATGTCGCAGAAAAATCCTAACCGCGCAGGGTCCATCGCAAGATGCCCAGCCTTCGACATTTCCTCAATCCAGCGCTGTGATGTGAGAATGCCGCGATGCCCTGGACCGGTTGTGACGACGACCGCATCATATTGCCTTGCTACCGAACGTTCGGAGCGGCTGAGCCGCAGCGTGCAATCGATGACACCATCGGCAACGCCGATCGTCGCGACCGAAGCCGCCAGCACCTCAAGCCGACCGGCCGCAAGCGCCCGTTCGCTGACGGCCTCGACCTGCGGCGCGATGCGAAACCGGTGCACATCCCAGAACGGTCGCAAATGCCTGACAAGGCGGCGACGTTCCGCGACCGACAACGCACGCCAGATATGGCCACCTTGCGCCCTTACCTGATCGATAACCGCATGCCAGCTGCGGCCCTCTCCTTCAGCCTGACGAATAGCGGCGCGCACGCGATGCAGCAAGCCTAGCGCCGTCGTCGACGGCTGACTGGCGAAATCGCCAAACAACTCCTGCTTTACCGCCGCGTGACCGCGCGAGCGCTGGCCGCGTCGGGATATTGCTGTGACCGGTCCCTTGTGCCCCCTGAGTTCGAGCGAGGCGATAACGTCGGCCGAGGTCAGGCCGTTGCCGACGACAAGAACACGATCCTCGGCGCGGATGACCGCAAGCGCGTCCGGCCCGGTCGGATCGGCAACGAAGCGCTGATGCCCGGCAAGCGCATCCTGCAACGACTGCGGCGGCACAGGCGACGGATGGCTGGTAGCAATGACGAGAATATCCGCATCCACGCGCTGCCCTGCCGCACCGGTGACAACCCAGCGATTGCCCATCCTCTCAATGCGCCCGACATTTTGCCTGATATGCACGAGCCGCCCGTCCTCGATGGAAGGCCGGATCATGCTGTTGATGTAATTTCCAAAAACGGAGCGCCGCGGAAAGAGGCTGCCATTGGCGGCAACCGCCGCCTCATCGTCGGCGAGCGCATCCTTCGCCAGCAGCCAGCGTTGAAAATGTTCGAGGTCTTCTGGCAGCAGGCTCATCTTCGCCGCCGGCACATTGATGCGGTGAGCGGGATCCTGCGTGTCATAGGCAAGCCCTGCCCCCAGACGCTCCCGTGGCTCGAATATGAAGAGTTGGCCGACCCGTAAAGACCGTCTCTGCAGCAGATGGAAGGCAACCGCCGTCCCGGAAACGCCCCCACCGACAATGACGATGACAGGCAGATCATGCGCTTGATGGTCCGAGCCAACGGTCAATAGCCAACTCCCTCCTGATCGATCGCCACGCAAGCTCCGCGAACCTTGAGCAACCGCAATTATCATTAGCGATGATGATATACTCTATAAAATTTATTGACAACACGATCGCAGACCGCGCCGGCTTCCTTCACAATCCGCAAGCGGCCGACACGACGCTGATATGCCTTTGCAAACAAGCGGTTGTTTGTGCCTCGCACAACATTGTTTTTGCACCGCAGGATGTAAAAAACTTGGCATACGCCTTTTGGAGGAACATACTAGCGGTTGTTCTGGTTCGTGTTCTCTGTGGGAGGAGAAACTTCATGGAACTGCTTCGTCTGCTCACCGCCTTCGACTATGCGCTGATGCTGATTCTGGCCGCCATCTTTGTGTTCAGCGTCATGGAAGGCGGACATAAAAAGCACTGACAGCACGCTGTCGAAAGAATGATTATTTGCGTCACGCGAACATGCTGGGCGCCGTTTGAAATGCGCGACAAATCCGCCAATGCGGCCGGAGCGAATGTACGTGGGCGTAGTCGCCTATAGCAATCGTAAAATCTGCCGATGCAGATAGGTTGCCGCGTCGCGCGCCTCGCCCCGATAGGCATTCCGAGCAAGCTCTAACAGCGCTCGCGTCGAATGTTCAGGCAAACGCGATATGACCCAATCGGCAGCCGCGTCCTTGGTGACAAATTCTCCTGTCTCAGCCGTTCTCCACATGCGCGCAAGTGTCAGCAGGACATTCCGCTCATCTCCGTGCAAATTGGCAAGCAAGGCTGGCAATGCCTCCCGCATGGCGCGCCCTATGTCCCGCAGCGGAATTTCAGCCAGAAGATCGTCAAGATCCGGCCCGAACAGCGGCTGGGACTGCTGCCGCGCCTGAGCCAGACCAAGCGTGATTTCAGGATCGCAAAGAGGCTCGGGAACTTCGCCGGCCTCGAAACTGTCGCGCAACCATTCGCCATAGACGAACTCGCTGCACGCCGGAAAGGCCGGCGCAGCGAGATGATCCTGCAGAAACACCATAAGTTCGATGCAGCGGGGAGCGCCGGATTTGATCGGATGACGACCGGAAACCTCCAGCAGACAAGAAAGCAGTCGCCTGCGCATAGAGCCGGTCATGGGATGATCGATGACAGCCAGAACATCCACATCGCTCTGCGACTGCAACCCGCCCGAAACCGCCGATCCGTGCAGATATACACCTCGAAGATGATCTCCGAAGATATTTTTGGCAATGACCAAGGCCGTCCGGGCCTCTACCGGAACTTCCGTCATTGCCAACCGCTTCGAACCGTCCATCGCCATCATGCGACCATAGCTGCAAAACCGCTCGTTTGCAGGCGCTTAAGCAAGGGCTCCGAGCCCGAGCTTGTGAGGAGAAACGACGCCATCATTCCAGCAATCCAGAGCATGGTGCAACGCCACATACTATCCCGAAAGTGAAAGGAGTCAGACGGCCGAAGATGAAAGTGGAACGCAGATATTTCAGCATAGGATTGCAGGAAATTGCATTCACTCTCAACGCCGAGTAACGCAACTGTTCCGCAAGCCTCGCACAAACAATCTCAAAGATACTCCCTTGAATTGAGAATAATCACCAAGAGAGGCGGATATACTTATGGGTTACGATTGGGATGGCATCAAGACGCGCCGGATGCGACGGCTGAAATATGGGCTTTCTTTCCTGCTTTTCACAATGTCCGTCACTGCGCCAACCATGTTCCTATTGCACCTCCGCTGAGCAGGCGTGGCTTTCCCGTTGATGGAACGGGCCCAAATCGCTTTGCGGAGAGCTCCATCGCGAGGCGGAATCCCGCGATCCCCATTTGAGCATCCCGGACCATTCTGCTGCGATGGGGAACCAAAGCTGGCCGCCGGTCGTTCCTAAGGGCGCTTTCCATTACAAAGGAGAACACGATGGCCGACGCCTCGCTGGACAAGGATATTAACGCTCAGATCGACGAACTCCGCAGTCAGATCGACAAGCTCTCTACCGAGCTGGCAAAGCGAATCGACAGCGCTTCGGAACGAGCCGACGAGGCCCTTTCTTCAGCAAGAACAAAGGTTGCAAGCATTGCGGACCATGCCCGCTCGGAAGGCCGCAACGTCGTCCAGGCAGCAAGGGAAAACCCGACGGCCACCGGTTCCGTCCTGGTCGTGACGGCTCTCCTCGGGGTGTTTGCCGGCCTTCTCCTGGGCAAGCTTTCGGACTGATCCAACCTCTCGTAAGCGAGATGGCAGCCACCTGTAACCCAATGGGCGGCACATCACAGCTGAGCCCGTCGTTCAGGTGACGGTGTTGGCCTGTTGGAGGCGTCAATCGTTTCGTAACCAGATCTCGAATTCGCCTTCCGTTCCCGCATCGAAATACGACAGGTGTCGTATGTCTCCGCAATGCCTATGCGCTTACGCCGAGGTTCGCGCGCCTGTTGCGCGTGGTTCGAACCCAGGAGAATAGCCATGAAACTTGTCATTGCCGCTCTAGCGTCGATCGCCTTTGCAGCACCGGCATTCGCTGCCTTGCCATCTGCGCCGCTTAGAGAAGCTGCCGTCAAGACCAAGCAATCCATTGAGCTGGTAAAAGGCCAGAACAGGAACAACGGCTTCGGAACCCAAAGCAAATCCAACCCGTATGGAAGATCGTCATAAGACGATTCCTGCAGCAATTGAGGGGCGGCTCAGGCCGCCCTTATCCGACATTGCTGCGTGCAACGGGGCCACTTCCATTCGAAGCTGGTCGGCGCCTGATATTCGCATCGGCGACGAACGCAATGGAACTGGTAGAAGAACGGAAAATGAATGGGAAACGGTTTGCAATTTGCAGAAAACCGCGCAGCCGAAAACCCTTGAGACGTTTCGAATTATCTAGCGTTATCAAGAGGTTTTTGGTGGGTGATGTAGGGCTCGAACCTACGACCCGCTGATTAAGAGTCAGCTGCTCTACCAACTGAGCTAATCACCCGCACCGCTTGCTGGCGGCGTGATCGGGCATATAAATAGGATCGGTTTGATTGTCCAGCGGCCAGATGAATTTTCTTTGTTTTTTTGTCAAAAAAATTTCAGAGGCCGCCGAAAACTCAATAAAATCAAAGCTCAAGAATTCCCGACGCAATACGCACAGCTTGGCCGCCGATACGGGCATTGGCGATCTGACCGCCATCGACGTCAAGGTGAAGATGAATCAGCGACGGCCGTCCCATCTCTATGCCCTGCTCGATGATAACAGGATGATGCCCATCCGGCAGCGCGTCAAACTGGTTGATCGCGCCCGACAGCGCCGCTACCGCGGAACCCGTCGCCGGGTCCTCGACAATACCCATTCCCACCGGAAACATGCGCGCATGAAACTTGGCGATATGATTGACGCCGCCGCGGCAATAGATGAAGGCCGAGGCAAGCGCGCCATCGACGAACGGCACCGTCTTTTCCCAGAGCTGCAGATCGAATTCCAGTCGCTCAGCCGCACCGACATCATGCACGGGCACCAGAAGGAACGGCACGCCGGCGCTCCAGATGGAGGGAACGTGATTCTCGAAGCCGATCTCGGTAATCTTCAGGCTGAGTGCATTGGCGATATCGGCCTTGTCGAGCGGCAACAGGATCTGCTGCGATTTCCTTGGCAGATCGAACTCGGCAAAGCTCGCCTTGTTCTGCCGCAGCTTGATGGCGCAGCGCACCGGCCCGACGCGCTCGTCGAGGACGGAAACGAGATCAAGATCGCCGCCATGGCTCGCATGGGCTTTCTCGGCCAAGGCGATCGCCGTGCCGACAGTCGGATGACCGGCAAAGGGCAGCTCACGGCCGGGCGTGAAAATACGCAGATTCGCGGTATGCGCCGGATTTTGCGGCGGCAGCACGAATACCGTCTCGGAAAGGTTCATCTCCCTGGCGATCGCCTGCATCGCCGCGTCGCTCAACCCCTCGGCGTCGAAGATGATCGCGAGGGGATTGCCCGCCAGTTTGCTGTCAGTGAACACATCATAGACACTATAGCTGCGCGCCAATCCGGCCTCCATCCATGCTTCCAGACTCAATTATTCATAACGGCAAGCGACTCCAGCGCAAGCCCAAGCTATTTCTCCCCGCCGAAGAACCAGGCAAGGATCGGCAGCATCGCGACATTATAGCGATGCGCTGTGGGATCGGCCGAGCGAATGGCGACCACGCCATCGACCTCATCCTCTTCGGAAACCAATATGTGAGCCTCGATCCGTCGCAGCATATCCTCCGCCGTCCATGGAAAACGAAAGACGCGGAGAAGCGTGACTGAACGGTTGAGATGCGTGGCGTAATATCCGGGATCAGCAGCCGCTTCGTTCAGATCCAGGCCGATTTCCTCCAACACCTCGCGGCGCATGTTGCCTTCAACATCGGCATGGCCGTCGACGATATCATTCTCATCCACCGACCCGGCTGCGCAATAGACCTGGCCGGCATTGGCAGTATGCGACGCCATCCGGATGGCAATCATCGCGCCATCGGACGATATAGCCACCGGAAATGCGAAAAGATGGGAGCCGCCCTGCCGCTCCCTTTGCTTCCGCCACCAGAGGAAGGTGGAAAAAGGCGTTACATAAGCTTCCCCTTTCACCACGCCGTCTGCAAGCGAAAGCCGGCGTTGAAAGATCATGCGGCCGTCGTAAAGCGCCGGATTGGCGGCAATTTCCCTCTCCCAGTTCTCCCGCGCGGCTTCCAGCTCCTGAATATGGAACGGATGCTCGCCAGGAAGCACGGCAAGATCGATGCTGGAGACAGGGAATACGGTATTTTCCGGCGGCCAGCCGGCCATGTCATTCTCTTGTGAAACGGTCATATCAGATCCAATGTCATAACGACGGGGCAATGGTCCGAGGCTTTCGGCCTGTCCCAGCCGACCCGCGGATAGCGCTCCACCTCCTGCCCCGGCGGAAATATGGTGCGGAAAGGCTGGCCGGACCGCACGATGTCCGGAATGCGCGAGGCATTGGCACGCGCAAGAGCCGGCGACAGCCAGATATAGTCGAGCTGGCAAAGCCGCTGCTCCTGCGGCCCGCGCGCATGATAGAGCGTCCAACGATCGAGTTCGTCGCGCCGGTGCATGATGTTTTCAACGAAACCATCATGGCTGAAGACATCGAGCGCGCTGCCCTTCTCCTCATTTCGCGGCTCGAAACGATAGCCGGTGCGGCGCGTGCCGATGACATCGACCCATTCCTGATAGTCGTTCATGTCGCCGCAGATGGCGAAATTCTTTGTTGCCGTATGACCTGCGCCAAACCGATCTTCGATGATGCGACGCACCGCCATCGTCTCGGCGCGACGGATCGGCATGGTCGCATGCCGTCCATCCATGCCCTCACGTGCCGGCCCCATCGATTTCAGGTGGGTGACATAGAGCGAGAACGGCACGCCGCCGATATGAAGATGCAGCTCCAGGCAATCGCGCTTGAAGATCTTGTCTTCGGCATGGTGGCCAAGTTCCGCCAGTTCGTCGTTGAAGAGCCCGAAATCGCCATAGGTCACCATGGCGTGACTCTTGATGTCATTGAGCACGATCGGCTGGCCGTCACGCGTCTCCTCGCGCATCATCACGGCAACATCGATACCGCGGCTGTCATTGCCTTCGATCAGGTACTTCTGGCGATAGCCGTTGCCAACCATGCGGTAGAGATAGCCGTATTCGAAGGCCTGCAGTGCCGCCATGTTGTCCACTTCCTGCAGGCAGATGATGTCGGCATCGGCATCCGCGATCGCAAGCGCGGTCATCTGCCTGGTGTCGTCAGTCGCGGCAACCACGCGCGCCGCCTCCAGCTGCTGATAGACTTCCTCGTTGCGGACATCGAAGAGCTGCAGCACACGATCCTGGCGCAGCTGGTTGCGAAAACCGGTGTAATCGAAGCGGGTCAGAAGGTTTTCGACATTGAAGGTAGCGAGGCGCAGGGACATGAAGCATTCCAGTTTATGAAGAATATGAGCCGGCTCACTAAGCCGGTATCATCCCGCCTTGGCGGTGACTGTCGATTTGAACTTGCCCATCAGATACGGGCCGGAAAGAACAGGCGCATATTTCGGCGCCTCACCTTCCTTCAGGCATGAGGGCAGGCAGGCGATCTCGGCAAACCAGTTCGGCTGATGGAAGAAGGCAAGGGACTGCCGGCGCTGCATGCCGCCCTCTTCCGGCGGCGGATTGACGACGCGGTGGACGGTCGAAACCCAGCGATCATTGGTCCAGAGCGCCATGAGGTCGCCGATATTGATGACGAAGGCTCCCTCCACCGGCGGCACCGGTGTCCAATTGCCATCAGGAGCGATGATCTCGAGTCCTTTGGAGCCGGGCTGCGCCAGGAGGATCGTCAGGCTGCCGTAATCGGTATGCGCGCCGGCGCGAAGCTGGCCCGGCTGCGGCGGCACGTGCTGCTCCGGATAATTCAACGCCCGCAGCGCGCTGATCGGCGCATCCACATAAGAATCGAAGAAATGCTCGTCGAGGCCGAGCGCGGTTGCGAAGACACGCATGATGCGCGCCGCCAGATCCTCCATCGCCCCATAATAGGCCTTCCATGCTTCGACAAAGCCTTCTGGTCCTTCCGGCCAGATGGTCGCGGCGTAGCAGAAGCCGAGCGCTTCCGGGTCGGTCATCCCTGCGGGAACGGAAAGCGGTCCGCCATTGAAACTCTCTTTCAGATCCGGCGGCGTGTCGACATTGCGCGATTTCGCCAACGCCTCGGTCCCAGGCCCGAGATAGCCATAGGGATAGCCCGGATAGAGCGTCTTGGCATGTTGCTTCACCTCGGGGGGCAGGTCGAAGAACGCGTGTGTCTTCTTCCATACGCCGGCGATCACGGCATCGGCGACGCCGTGGTTGGCAATCGCCAGGAAGCCGGTCGAGCGGCATATCCGATCCACCTCCGCGCCGAGCCGCTTCTTCTCCTCATGACCGGCTGCTTCGAAAGCGCCGAGATCGAAAATCGGAAAGCTATGATCGGACATGAGCGACTCCCATTCGTGACGTCGAGCAAATCAAGCATAGGAGGCGACGGGGAACAACCACCTTGTCCCCAGTCCGATCAAAGCCGCCAGGCCGAACGGATGGCCACCCGATAGTCATCACCCGTAGCGACCGCCTCGCGGCTATAGGCACGCAGCGTCTGCCCATCCGGCATCGACAGCCTCATCGCGTAGCGCTCGCCCTCATAGAGAACCGAATCGACCCGGCAGCAAATGCCCTCCGCATCGGCAAGCACATCCTCAGGCCGCACGAGGATATCCGCAACCGCCGAACCGCCTGCCCGGCTCTCCCAAAGACCCTGGAAAGACGACCAGTCGATGCGTCGTGGCCCGCCATCGGGAAAAGCGAGCGCCAGGATGGCGCCCTGCCCGACAAGGCCGCCGACCATTCTGCCTTCAGGACGCGCATAGATCTCCGCCGGTGGCGCCATCTGCAGCAGCCGCCCTTCGGACATGACGGCGACGTCGGTCGCAAGCGCCATCGCCTCGCTCTGGTCATGCGTGACATAGACCATGGTAGCTCCGGAGCGCTGGTGGAACTCGCGGAAAGTCTCCTCCATCTCCTTCTTCAGATGACGGTCGAGGTTGGCGAGCGGCTCGTCAAGCAGGACGACATCGGGCGATGTCACCAGGCAGCGAGCAAGCGCCACGCGCTGCCGCTGACCGCCGGAGAGATCGGCGGGCCTGCGTTCGGCGTAATCGCCAAGTCGCACGGTCGCCAATGCCTCTCGCACCTTTTCACGATAGCGCTCGCCCGTAATGCCGCGCACCTTCAAGGGATAGCCGACATTGTCTGATACGTTCATATGCGGCCAGAGCGCGTAGGACTGGAACACCATCGCCATGTTGCGCCGCTCCGGCGGCAGCATGTTCGCGGCATCGGCCAGCAGCCGCTCGCCGAGATGGATGGAGCCATCCGTTGGCTGCTCGAAACCGGCGATCATTCTGAGCACGGTCGTCTTGCCGCAGCCGGAGGGACCGAGCAGGGCCAGGAAACCGCCCTCGCGAACATCAAGCGACAAGGCGTTGACCGCGGCGCGGCCGCCCGTGCCGAAATCCTTGCTGATGTGATTGAGGATCAGCTTCGCCAAGGCACAACTCCCTTCGGCAGGCGCTTGGCCATGATTTCAAGAAGCACCATCATGATAACGACCATGGCGATGACGATGACCGACATGGCCGAGGCAAGATCGGCGCTGCCGCCATCGTCAAGATTGTAGATGACGACGCCGAGCGTCTGCGTGCCGGCCGACCAGAGTAGCGCCGAGACGGTCAGTTCGTTGCAGGCGATCAGGAAGACGAGGATCACCGATGCCCCCGCAGCCGGCGCGATCAGCGGCACGATGATATCGGTCAGGCGGCGGAAGAATCCCGCACCGGAGAGACGCGCCGCCTCCTCCAATGCCGGATCGAGCTGCAGGAAGGCGCTCATGACCGGCTTCAGACTGACGGCGAAATAGGCGGAGAAGTAGGCAAGCAGGATGATCCAGATCGTCCCGTAGAGCGTGACATTCAAGATCGGAAGCGGCGCCGCGAACACCAGAATGAAGCAGACGGCGATGATGATGCCCGGAAGCGAATAGGGAATCTCGATCATGCCGCCGACGATGCGGCTCAGCATGTCCTTCCGCCGCGTCAGCGCATAGGCCGCAAGCACCGTCACCAGAAGGAGACCCAGCGCCGTCATCCCCGCCAGAAACAGCGAGTTGGAAAAGGCGACGCGCGTTATGCTCTGCCGAAACAGGATTTCCGTGAAGGCGTTCAGCGATGCCGTCTTTAAGGTGAGCGGAACGCCATAGGTCGGCACCAGCGCGCCGGCAACCAGCGCCAGGAAGGGCGCGACAAGCATGACGAACAGGATGGCGTAGAGCATCGGCAGCGCCAGGTAGCGCCAGCGGCCGAGCGAAAAGGCCGCCGTCGCGCCGGAAATACCGATGACGCGATAGTCACGCCCCTTCAAGGCCCTGCCCTGTACGGCAAGACCGGCGACGGCAATGACGGCGATCATCGTCGACAGCACGGCGATATCGCCGAATGTGCGTGGCCCGAAACTGGAGAACTTGGTGAAGATCAGCGTCGAGAGCGTGTAGATCGAGGCGGGAATGCCGAGGATCGCGGGAATGCCGAAATTGCCGATTGAGGAGACGAAAGCGATGGCCGCACCCGCGATGACGCCGGGCAGAGACAAGGGCAGGATGATATCGCGGAAAACGCGCAAACCGGACGCGCCGGAAAGCCTTGCCGCCTCGACGCCATCGCGCGGCAGCGCCATCAGACCGGCGCGCAGGGCGAGATAGACGAGCGGCGCATGCTGTACGCCGTAAAGTAATGCAATGCCGCCGATGGAATAAAGCGGCTGCGGCGAGCCGAGCGGCGGTGCGATGTGCAGCGCTTTCAGCAAGGGGCTCGATGGCCCGGACATCTGCACCCAGGCAAGCGCCGTCACCTGCGGCGGGATCATCATCGGCAGCACGAAGAGGAAGCCGAGCAAGCCCCTGCCCGAAAGATCGGTCAATGTCAGCAGAAATGCAAAGAGGCAGCCGAGCAAGACGGAAACGATGGTGCCGAGCACGGCCGTTTCGATCGTGTACCAGGCCGAACGCCAGAGTGCCGGATCGGTGATGAGATCATAGGTGCCGCCTCTCAGCAGCGCCTCGATGCCGACGAACGCCAGCCGCGCCAGCGGCAGGACGCTGAGCAAGAGCACGACGGCAACAACAAAAGGAAACAGCCAGGCCGGCTGGCTGTTTCCCCTACGCACATATCCGTACATCTAAAATCCGGGTCGGATTACTTCGACTTGAAGTAGGTGGAGAAGGTCTTCAGGTCCTGATCCGTGTTCTTGAGAGCAACCGCGGCATTCAACGGCAAAACCTTGATGCTGTCACGTGCCGGGAAGCCTTCCGGCAGCGGCGTGCCGTTGCGAGCCGGGATATAGCCGAGCTTCAGGAAGCCTTCCTGGCCCTTTTCGGAGAGAACGTAATCGACGAACTTCTTGGCGGCATCGGCATGCTGCGTGCCGGCGAGAATGCCGACCGGCTCGGTGACGGCCGAAACGCCTTCCTTCGGGAAGACGAATTCCAGCGGGGCGCCCTTGGCCTTTTCCCGGATCGGCATGTAGTCGACGATCATGCCATAGGCCTTCTCGCCGGAAGCGACGGACTTCAGCACCGCGCCGTTACCGCCCGAGGCGATTGCGCCATTCTCGGCGAGGTTCTTGTAGTAGTCCCAGCCAAGGCTGCCGACGCCGGCAAGCGTCTGCGCGTGGATGAGAGCGGCGCCCGAAGCAAGCGGGCTCGGCATGGCGACGAGGCCCTTGGCTTCCGGCTTGACCAGATCCTGCCAGCTTGCCGGCTTCATCGCAGCAGCGGTGTTGTAGACGATGCCGGTCGTGATCAGCTTGGTGGAGTAGTAATAGCCGTCGGCATCATAAAGCGATGCGTCGTAGTTTGCGGCTTCCGGCGACTTGTAGGCGAGCAGCTTGCCGGCTTCCTTCAGGCGCTCCAGCGTTACGGTGTCGGCGATCAGCAGGACGTCGGCAACCGGGGCACCGGCCTGCATTTCAGCCTGCAGCTTGGCAATGATCTGCGGCGTGCCGTCACGAACCCAATCGACCTTGACGCCGGGATTGGCGGCCATGAAGCCATCGACGGTCGCCTGCGCATCGGCATTCGGCTGGCTGGTGTAGAGGACGAGATCGGCGGAATAAGCTGCACTTGAGAAAAGAGCGACGGCCAAAAGGCCAGCAAAGGCGGAAATAAAGGTCTTCATGAAAAACGTCCTCGGCTAGGTTGCAGGAAGGTTCTGTAGACGCGCGGCTTAACATGATTGTGACAGTTGAATTTGTATAGATTGCCGTTGGTATGATGATTGAATCTTGACCAGCGCCATCAACCGCTATTTCCTGACGCACGTATTTCAGACGGGATCGAGGAGGAAAGATCTATGGAATATCGCCTGCTTGGCCGCTCCGGCCTCAAAGTTTCCACCATCACCATGGGCACCATGACCTTCGGCGGAGTCGGCTGGGCCAAGGCCGCCGGCGACCTTGGCGTCAAGGAAGCAAAGAAGCTCGTGGACATGTGCGTGGATGCCGGCGTCAACCTGCTCGACACGGCTGACGTCTATTCGCAAGGTGTATCGGAAGAGATCCTCGGCGAGATTATCGGCGGCCAGCGCAAGGATGGCGTGCTGATCGCCACCAAGGCCCGTTTCCCGATGGGTCCAGGTGTCAACGATGTCGGCTCCTCCCGCCAGCATCTCATCCAGGCCTGCGAAGCCAGCCTGAAGCGCATGAAGACCGATGTCATCGATCTCTATCAGCTGCATGAGTGGGACGGACAGACCCCTCTCGAAGAAACGATGGAAGCGCTCGACACCTTGGTCCGACAGGGCAAGGTCCGCTACATCGGCTGCTCGAATTTTTCCGGCTGGCACATCATGAAGGCGCTCGGCGTCAGCGAGCGCGACAAACGCGAGCGTTTCGTCAGCCAGCAGATCCACTACACGCTTGAGGCCCGTGACGCGGAAAACGAGTTGGTGCCTGTTAGCATCGACCAGGGCCTCGGCATCCTCGTCTGGAGCCCGCTCGCTGCCGGCCTGCTGTCCGGCAAGCATCGCCGCAACCAGGCGACGCCCGAGGGTACGCGCCAGTTCGCAGGCTGGACGGAGCCGCCGATCCGCGACGAAAACCGCCTGTGGAATATCGTTGATGCGTTGGCGGAGGTTGCCGATGGTCGCGGCGTTTCGGCGGCTCAAGTTGCGCTTGCGTGGCTCATCGGCCGCAAGGGCGTGACTTCGGTCATCGTCGGCGGCCGCAACAAGGCGCAGTTCAAGGATAATCTTGCCAGTGCGGATTTGAAGCTGACGGACGAGGAGCGCAAGCGACTTGACGATGTCAGCCTGCCGCCGCTGATGTATCCTTATTGGCATCAGCGCAATACAGCGAGCGACCGGCTGAGCGAGGCCGATCTCTCACTGATCGGCCCGCACTTGGATAAGTAAGGAAAGCCGCGTGGCGGCTTAGGCCGCCATTGCCCCGACCTCGCCGGCAATCAGGGACGGTCAATATCGTAGATGAGGCGTTTGTCATAAAGCGCCTTCAATTCATCGGTCGAATAAGTCGCTGTGTCATCCGCGTCGAAATAGCCGGCAACCTTATAGGCGGCCTCACTATAATCCTTTGAAGCGCTTCTCTTCTTGTCATAACCATTGTGGGCAATCTCGAAGGTAGCCTTGCCATCGGCAATTCCGACAATTCGCAAAAGGCCATAAACATGCGGATTGGTGAAACCCGAGGATATTTGCGAGATCTCGGCCTCATAGATATCGCCGATCTTGGGTTCGGCCAACATCTTTGCGACCTCGCCATCATGCTGGATGCCAACCACCACCACCAGACCGACAAGCGCGGCGATGGCGCCTAAACCGACCATCCACCCGCGCCGGTCCATAAAGGGTACGGGATCGGATGTGAGCTTGTCGGCAATAGCAGCACGTTCAATGACGTGACCATTGTTACAACGATTGCAATAGGCAGCGTATTTGCGGGAGGTCACAAAGCGGATCAAATACCAGAAGTGGCGATAGCGGTAGGTCAGCATCGCACGGTAGGTCTGGTCGTTATGACATATCTCACAGCGTTGAACCCCGATGTCCTGCGCCGCGACCACGGTTTTCGTGCCTGATCCCCAAACGTAAAGCATCAATCCCCCAAGATGACTTAATCCTCGACCCCCAAATATTAGGGCGCTACCAATAGATTACAATTTATCACCTTGCTGGTGAAACTGGCGATTCAGCAACCTGAGACAACACCTCGCTGAAGAGGGTAACCGCAAATGGAAAGCAGAACAAGATTACAAGGCCAGCGGGAACAGGATCCTCCGGAAAACTTGAGTGGCCGGGATAAGCAAAATTTCTGGCTGACTTTGCCTCAAAAGCTGGAAAGTCGCTAAGTGCCATGAGCGAGGCCGACCTTTCGCCGATCGGCCCGCATCAGGCAAAGTGACAAAACCGGGCGGCGGCTTAGGCCGCCATCGCCCCGATCTCGCTCGCGATCAACTTGCCAAGCCGCGAGATGCCTTCTTCGATCATCTCGTCGTTGGCGCAGGAGAAGCTGACGCGGAAGGTGTTCGCACCAGTGCCATCTGCAAAGAAGGCCTGACCGGGCACGAAGGCGACCTTCGCCGTTTCCAGCGATCGCGCGAGCAGCTTGGCGCCGTCCATCCCCTTCGGCAACGTGACCCAGACGAACATGCCGCCTTGCGGCTTCGTCCAGCTCGTACCCTCTGGCATGTACTTCGCAAGCGCTGCCAGCATGCAGTCGCGGCGATGGCTGTAGGTCTTGCGGACTTTGGCGACCTGCGCCTCGAAACCGCGCTCGGCGACCTGATGGATGGCGATCTGGTTGATCGTCGAGGAGTGCAGGTCGGCGGCCTGCTTCATCAACACAAGCTTGCGGATGACAGGCGCATTGGCGACGACGAAGCCGACGCGAAGGCCGGGCGCCAGCGTCTTGGAGAAGCTGCCGCAATAGATCGTGCGCGTGTCATTGATGTTGCCCTTGCGCGCGATTTCCAGCGCGAGAATCGGCGCAACCGGCTCGCCGTCGTAACGCAGCGACTGATAGGCGGCATCTTCGATGACGGCAATATCGAGTTCTTCAGCCAGATCGAGCAGCTTCTCGCGACCTGCCAGATCAACTGTCTCGCCCGTTGGGTTGGCGAAATCGGCCGAGAGATAGGCGAACTTCACCCTGCCGCCCGCCTGTGAAGCGGCAGCGCGATAGGACTCCGGCGTGCGGTTGCCGTTGGGCGTCAACTGGTCATAGGTCGGCTCATAGGCATTGAAGGCCTGCAGCGCGCCGAGATAGGTCGGAGCAGTCACCAGCGCGGTATCCTTCGGCGACAGGAAGAGCTTGCCGAGATAATCGAGCCCCTGCTGAGAACCGGAAACGATGAAGACGTTTTCGAGTTCGCAGGGAATGCCGAGCGCCGCCATCTGGCCGACGAGCCATTCACGCAAGGGCTTGTAGCCCTCGCTGACCGAATATTGCAGCGCTGCATTGACCGTCGGGCCGGAAAAGATGTCGGCATAGGCCTGCTTGAATTCGGCATCCGGAAACAATGCGGGATCGGGAATGCCGCCGGCAAAAGAGATGATATCAGGCCGTTCCAGCAGCTTCAGCAATTCGCGGATTTCGGAGGCGCGCATACGGCTCGAGCGCGTCGCAAAGATATTTTCCCAATTCAACATGGGGTTTCCTCGTAATTTTTGATCTTTCTGGCACAAGATCACGCAACAAAAGATAAGTCAACAATGCTGACCTATTTTGTTTTCGACATGCCGGATATTCGCTATCTTTCGTGATAGCACTAGGCATCTCGATCGAAAAAAGTGAGCTGAAGCAAGCATGAGTACCGACCCGACATCGTCCTTCTACAGCGACAACGCAGCCCTCTACGCCGCGCGTGACCGCAACCTGCCAAGGAGGCGGCTGGATGCCTTCTTGGAGGCCCTGCCCGCCGGTGCTTCCATTCTCGAACTGGGTTGCGGCGCCGGCCAGGATGCGGCCTACATGCTCTCGTGCGGTTTCGACGTCACACCCACCGACGGTTCCGCCGAACTCGCAAGCGAGGCCGAGAAACACATCGGCAAGCCCGTTCGCGTCATGCGCTTTGAAACATTGAATGCCCGCGACGCTTTCAACGGCATCTGGGCGGAAGCGAGCCTTCTGCATGTGCCGCGCTCGAGTTTGCCAGATGTCTTCAGTCGCATTCTGCAGGCTCTGAAGACCGGCGGCATCTTCCATGCCAGCTTTAAGGCGGGGGAATCAGAGGGACACGACAAATTCGGGCGCTACTACAACTATCCCTCCGCCACATGGCTTGAGGACAAGCTGAGCGCCGCAGGATGGAGGATCGTCACCATGACCGAAGCCGATGGCGGCGGCTTCGACGGCGAGCCGACACGATGGCTCTATGTGACGGCCCGAAAATAGAAAGGCCGGAGCTTTCGCCCCGGCCCTCCATTCCGGCTCTCGCCGAAAGCTTAGTTGACCGACTTATCGACCAGCTTGTTCTTGCCGATCCAGGGCATCATGCCGCGCAGCTTGGCGCCGACTTCTTCGATCTGGTGGCTGTCGTTGTTGCGGCGGATACCCTTGAAGCGGGCGGCGCCCGAACGGTATTCCTGCATCCACTCGGAGGTGAACTTGCCGGTCTGGATGTCCTTGAGGACGCGCTTCATCTCAGCCTTGGTTTCTTCGGTGATGATGCGCGGACCGGTGACGTATTCGCCCCACTCGGCCGTGTTCGAGATCGAGTAGTTCATGTTGGCGATGCCGCCTTCATAGATCAGGTCGACGATGAGCTTCACTTCGTGCAGGCACTCGAAATAGGCCATTTCCGGAGCGTAGCCGGCTTCAACCAGCGTTTCGAAGCCGGCGCGGATGAGCTCGACGAGACCGCCGCAGAGAACGACCTGTTCGCCGAAGAGGTCGGTTTCGCACTCTTCGCGGAAGTTGGTTTCGATGATGCCCGAACGGCCGCCGCCAACGCCGCAAGCGTAGGAGAGAGCGAGTTCAAGAGCGTTGCCCGAAGCGTTCTGATGAACGGCAACGAGGCAGGGAACGCCGCCGCCCTTCTGGTATTCGCCGCGAACCGTGTGGCCCGGGCCCTTCGGAGCGATCATGACGACGTCGACCGAAGCCTTCGGCTCGATGAGGCCGAAGTGAACGTTGAGGCCGTGCGCGAAGGCGATTGCAGCGCCGTCACGGATATTCGGAGCAATATCGGCCTTGTAGATGTCGGCCTGCAGTTCGTCCGGGGTCGCCATCATCATCAGGTCGGCCCAGGCAGCAGCTTCGGCAACGGTCATGACCTTGAAGCCATCGGCTTCGGCCTTCTTGACAGTTGGAGAGCCGGCCTTCAGCGCGATCACGACGTTCTGTGCGCCGCTGTCCTTCAGGTTCAGCGCGTGCGCGCGGCCCTGAGAACCGTAGCCGATGACGGCGACCTTCTTCGACTTGATGAGGTTGAGATCGGCATCACGATCGTAATAGACGCGCATTGTTTGTCCTTCCCTTTGCTTGTCTGGGTGCAGATATCGAATTGTCAGACGGTCGCTGCCGCTTCCGCCAGTACTTTTTCCGTGCCGTAAAGCCGGAGGAAGGCGGTAACCGCCTTCTCCGCCTGACGGCTCGTATCCTTCAAACCGGGCTCGCCGAGCAACATGCGCACATGCAGATCGGAGACGATGAGCCCGTAAAGCGTGTGATATGCCTCGTCGGCATCGGCAAACCGCAATAGCCCTGCCCGCTTGCCGGCATCGATGAGACCGATGGCGCGGCGGTCAATCTGCCGGCGCCCGCGCTCCAGCAAGAGCTTGCCGAGCTTGGAGCCGTCGCGGTTCGACTGGCCGATCGCCAGGCGGTTCAATGCGAGAGAGACGTCGCCTGCCAGAACCTCGAGCAGATCGCGGGCGAAAATCACCAGATGGTCGTGCAGGCTTGCCGTGTTCAGCCGCTCGCCATTGCGCTCGAAGGTGCGGACCTTGCTGGCCTGATAGGTGATCATCGCCGAGAGCAGGCCGTCGCGATCGCCGAACCACTTGTAAAGGCTTTCCTTGGAACAATTGGCGGCGCGGGCAACGCCAGAGGTCGTCAGCGCCTTCTCGCCGCCGTCGACGAGGAGACGCAGCGCCTGTTCCAGAACCGCGTTCTGGCGCGGCGAAAACTCGCTCGACTGTCCTACTTCGCTCAGCACGATGGCTACTCCCAAATGCGTACCGTACGGTACGGTTCGTGGCGCTTTATGCAGTAAGCCAATGCAGGCGTCAAGCGGAATTCGTTGCTGCACTGCGCCAAAAAGAGAGAGCTTGTCAGGGCGGCCTTGAGATAGCTAGATCTTACTAGCCCACCTGCTTCCTGATCAGCATCGCCTTGATGAGAATCGCCCCATGCATCTTTCCAAAACGTTGCTCTTCTTGACTGCAATCGGATATCGCTCCGTCACAGGCAAAGGGCGGATGCTTGCCGGCGCTATTGGGGTCTGTCTAACAGCCAGCCTGCTTTCCGTGCTGGCATCAAGCCTTTCGGAAGCGAGGCCGCTCGCCGGACCGGCCGGACATTATTGCGGCAAACTTTACTCAAACGGATTGTTGGTGGACGTCGAGACGTCGCTGCATGTCGACATGGAAGGGCATGTCTCCGGAACGTACCGCTTCGACGACGATGGAACGAAGACGATCGGTACCCTGTCGGAAATCGGAGTGGCGCCCGGTACGAAGCGGGTGCTGCTATGGTTCGACAAATATGGAACCGGAGCGCTGTCGGTCCAGTTCGATCCCGGCTACACGCACTTCGACGGTCTGTGGGGACCACATGGCTCCCTTCCCAGCTACACCTGGAACGGCGGTAACTGCAACGCCCCGATCAGTTGATCGGGAAAGCTGGACGCGAAAGACCGGTCGGGAATATCGCCTATTCTGCCGCCACCGCATTGTTGCGCATCGCCTCGACATCCCTCAACGGCGGAAGCCCGTAGAGACGGCTATATTCGCGGCTAAACTGCGAAGGGCTCTGATAGCCGACGCGATGGCCGGCCGATCCGACGTCAAGCTGCTCGACAATCATCAGCCGCCGCGCCTCATGCAACCGAAGCTGCTTCTGATATTGCATCGGCGACATCGCGGTCACCGCCTTGAAATGATGATGCAGCGACGAAACGCTCATGCCGACGCGCTCGGCCAGATCCTCGATGCGCAGCGGGTGGGTGAAGTTGCCGCGTATCCAGGCGACGGCGCGCGCCACCCTGTTGCTCTGGCTCTCGGCCATGGCCACCTGCAGCAGCCGCGGGCCGTTCGGACCGGTCAGCAGGCGATAAAGAATCTCCTGCTCGATCAATGGCGCCATCGCCGGAATGTCTTCCGGCCGGTCGAGCAGCCTGAGCAGCCGCAGGGAAGCATCGAGCAGTTCGGGAGATGCGGCATTGACGGCAAGCCCGCGCATCGGTTCCGCCGTCATCGCCTGGCGCGGAATATTGACGCGCGACAGCAGCTCATTCAATCGCTCGCTTTCGAGCACCATCGAGAAACAGAGATAGGGAGTCTCGCTGCGAACATTGGTGACCTGTGTCGATACCGGCAGATCGAGCGCGGTCAGAATATACTCGCCGACACCGTAATGGTACGTATCGGCGCCGACAGTCAGGCTTTTGCGCCCCTGGACGACGACCGCATAGGAGGGCCGATAGGCGCCATGCTGCCATACGGTCACGGCCGACTGTCGGTAGAGGTTGAGACCTTCTATGGCGGTACGATGCTCTCCATCCCCCGTGGCGAAACGGGCAACGATGGACGCAAGCTCCTGATTGGGGTTGAAAGGCAGTGTCATGCGCAACCGACTGTTTTTGAGGGATTGTCGACCCTTATCTAGGTAACCGCATCCGCCGGGAAAAGAGAGACCGGAGATTTAGATTCGCAGGATCGTACACAAAGCTTGCAGGATCGCTCTAACGCTATCGCTTCATCCCGGTGCATAGTGCAGCGTCTCAATTCCACTCCCAACCCTCCCAAGATCAAGGAAACGCCCATGCCTATCGCAAAGGGTTATGCCGCCACCGACGCGTCCAAACCGCTCATCCCATTTACCTTCGAGCGCCGCGACCCGAATGAGGACGATGTCGTCATATCGGTTCAGTACTGCGGCGTCTGCCATTCCGACATCCACCAGGCCCGCAACGAATGGGGCTTCTCGAAATACCCGATGGTGCCTGGTCATGAAGTTGCCGGCGTTGTAACCGCCGTCGGTTCGAAGGTCTCGAAGTTCAAGGTCGGCGACCGCGTCGGCGTCGGCTGCTTCGTCGATTCCTGCACGACCTGCGCCACGCGCGACCCGGACTATGAACACTACATGCCGGGTCTGGTCCAGACCTATAACGACGTCGAAGCCGACGGCAAGACGCCGACCTTCGGCGGCTATTCCGACTCGATCGTCGTCAAGGAAGGCTATGTCCTCTCGTTCCCCGACAATATCCCGCTCGACGCAGGCGCACCGCTGCTTTGCGCCGGCATCACGCTCTATTCGCCGCTGCGCCACTGGAAGGCCGGCCCCGGCAAGAAAGTCGCGATCGTCGGCATGGGCGGCCTCGGCCACATGGGCGTCAAGCTGGCGCATGCCATGGGCGCTGAAGTGACTGTTCTCAGCCAGACGCTGTCGAAGAAGGAAGACGGTCTCAAGCTCGGCGCCGACCACTATTACGCGACGAGCGATGCCGAAACATTCACCAAGCTCGCCGGCAGCTTCGACCTTATCCTCAATACGGTCGGCACCGCCATCGACTGGAATGCCTACCTGAACCTGCTGAAGTATGACGGCAGCATGGTGTTGCTCGGTGTTCCCGAACATGCCGTCCCGGTTCATGCCTTTTCGCTGATCCCCGGCCGCCGCAGCCTTTCCGGCTCCATGATCGGCTCGATCAAGGAAACCCAGGAAATGCTCGACTTCTGTGGCGAGCACAACATCGTCTCCGAGATCGAAAAGATCAACATTCAGCAGATCAACGAAGCCTATGAGCGCGTTCTCAAGAGCGACGTTCGCTACCGCTTCGTCATCGACATCGCCTCGCTGGCATAAGCCGAAAGGAGCGGCGTCCACTTCGGACGCCGCTCCTCGTTAATCCTCGCGAATGCTTTCCCTTTGCGTGATCAGCCGGGCGCTGTGCTGCCGGCTGATGTAGATCCATAGCCAGCTCCAGGCGACCGCGATGCGCCATCGTACGCCGATCAGGAAGTAGATATGGGCCAGGCCCCATACCCACCAGGCGAGCCATCCCTTGAGCTTCAGCCAGCCGAAATCGATGATCGCGGCACTCTTGCCGATCGTCGCCAGACTGCCTTGATGGCGATAGCGGAACGGTCCCGGCGCGGGCCGGCCGGCCAGTTTTGCCTTGATGACCTTGGCGACATAGGCGCCCTGTTGTTTTGCTGCCGGCGCGATCCCCGGCACGGGACTGCCGTCGTCACGCATCACGGCGGCGGTATCTCCTATGATGAAGATATCCTCCTGGCCCGGCGCTCTCAGATCTTTGTCAACGATAGCGCGGCCGGCGCGATCGGCGGGGATGCCAAGCCATTTCGCCGCCGGCGATGCCTCGACGCCCGCCGCCCAGACGATGGTGCGGCACGGAACGAAGCTGTCGCCGATCATGACCCCTTCCGCCGTGCAGGAGGTGACGGGCTTGCCGAAGTGGAGTTCGACGCCAAGCAGCTCCAGCTCCTTCTGCGCATAGTCGGACAGGTCCTTGGCAAAAGCCGAGAGCACGCGCGGGCCGGCCTCCACGAGGATGATCTTCGCCTTGCGGGTGTCGATATTGCGGAATTCTTTCGGCAATGTCGTCCGTGCCAGTTCCGAGATGATGCCGGCAAGCTCGACGCCCGTCGGACCGGCACCGACGATCACGAATGTCAGCAGTGCCTCGCGGACGGCTGGGTCGGTTTCCAGCTCCGCCTGTTCGAAGGCGAGGAGCACGCGACGGCGAATGGTCGTGGCGTCTTCCAGCGTCTTCAATCCTGGCGCGACCGGCTCCCATTCGTCATGGCCGAAATAGGCATGGGTGGCCCCGGTTGCCAGTACCAGCGTGTCGTAATGGATCTTCTGGCCATTCTTCAGCAGCACCTCATGGGCGGCGCTGTCGACTCCGACGACTTCGGCAAGCAGCGTCGTCACTTCGGGCCTGTCCCTGAAGAAGTTACGGATCGGCCAGGCGATTTCGGACGTCGCAAGCAAGGTGGTCGCGACCTGATAGAGAAGCGGCTGAAACAGGTGGTGATTGCGCCGGTCGAGCATCGTGATGCGGACGGGAGCGCCTTTCAGATCGTTGGCGCACTGCACCCCACCGAAACCGCCTCCGACGACAACAACGTGATGATCCTGCATGGCAACACCTCATGATTATGTTCGCAGAAAACGTATGGTTGAGAAGAATAAGCAGCAACCGTCTTTTATGCATGGCACCTGTGCAGCAGCCACCCGCCGTTCTACTTACTTTGCATAGTCGACAGGCACGAAAGCGCCGCTTTTCAGCTCTTCCATCGAAATCGACGCCGAGACATCGAATAGCTCGATCTTGCGCACGAGCATCTTGTAGATGACGTCATAATGCTCGACGCGCGGCAGGACGATCTTCAGGATATAATCGTAATTGCCTGTCAGCCGGTGCGCCTCGACAATCTCCGGGATATCGCCGATCGCCTTGCGAAAAGCTTCGATCCATTCGTCGGCGTGATGTGCCGTCTTGATCATCGCATAGACCGTCGTCGGCACCCCCATCTTTTCGCGGTCGAGCACGACGATGCGCCGGGCGATATGGCCGCTTTCCTCCAGTCGCTGAATGCGACGCGAGCAGGCCGAAACCGACAGGGCGACGCGATCGGCAAGTTCGGTGACGGATATGCCCGCATCCGCCTGCAAAAATTCGAGAATCTTTCGGTCGCGCTCGTCCAGCATGTGCGGTAATCCCTGTCTATGCGCCCTTATTTTGCACATAAATCGAAAAATGCGCAAACTCTTGCAGATAAATCCTGATAAGCTTCGAAAAACGCAAACACATGGCGGATGAATCGCAGCACTATTGCTCCATTCACATCTAGGGAGCGGAGAACAGCATTATGCGCACCATTGGCCTGATCGGCGGCATGAGTTTCGAGAGTTCGGTCGTCTACTACCGCCTGATCAACGAAATGGTCCGCGAACGGCTGGGCGGCCTCTCCTCGGCAGAAATGGTGATGTACTCCGTCAATTTCGAAGAGATCGTCGCCCTGCAGAAGGCAGGCCGCTGGAACGATGCCGCCGATCGGCTCGCCGATGCCGCACAGCGCCTACAGTCGGCCGGCGCCGAATGCGTGCTCATTTGCACCAATACCATGCACCTGATCGCGCCCCAGGTTGCCGAACGCGTTTCAGCTCCGCTCATCCACATCATCGATGAAACCGCCGCGGCACTGAAGGCAGCCGGCCGCGTCAAGCCGCTCCTTCTGGCAACCCGCTATACGATGGAACACGGCTTCTATGCCGAGCGCATGGCTGAAAATGGCGTCTCCATCATGGTTCCTGGCCCCGAGGATCGCACCGTCACGCATGACATCATCTTCAACGAGCTCTGCGCCGGCATCATCAAGGACGAGTCGCGGCGCAAGCTGAACGGCATCATCGAGCGCGCCAAGGCAGAAGGCGCCGATAGCGTCATTCTCGGCTGCACCGAAATCTGCCTCATCCTCGATCCGAAGGCGCTCATCTTGCCCGGCTTCGATACGACGACGATCCACGCGGAAGCCGCCGTCGACTTTGCCCTCGCCGACGAAAAGGCTCGCAGCAGCTGTGCCGCCTGACCTCAATCAATTTACTTGACTGAGTCCAATAAATGATGGACATCGTCTCTTATATCTGAGGAGACGATGTCATGACCCCTGCTGCCGAATTCGCGACTATCGATGCTGTCCGCGACTTCAACCGCTTCTATACGAATTTTCTCGGCGTCCTGAACAAGGCCTATCTCGACAGCCCCTACACTCTCACGGATGTGCGCGTGCTGTTCGAAGTCGGCTTCCGTGGCGGTGTCGCCGCCTCGTCCCTGACGCGCGACCTCCATCTCGACCCCGCCTATCTCAGCCGTATCGTCAAGCGTTTCCGCGAGGATGGGCTGATCGAGACGACGCCCGACCCAAGCGATGCGCGCAGCCAGGTCATAAAAGTCACCACAAAGGGACAAGAGCAGTTCGAGGAATTCGTCCGCCGCTCGCGCGCACAAATCGCCGGATACTTCGAAAAGCTGGCGATCGGCGAACCGGAACGCGTCGTGGCGGCGATGCGGACGATCCAGGATACGCTCGGCGCCGACGAAACCGCCGCACTGCCCGCCATCATCCGCAACTACCGCATCGGCGACATCGGCTGGATCGTAGAGAGCCAGGGCCGCTTCTACAGCGAGGAGTTCGGCTGGGACCACCGCTTCGAAGGACTCGTCGCGGAAGTCGCCGGCAAGTTTCTGTCCAATTTCAATCCTGAGAAGGACCGATGCTGGATTGCCGAGCGAGGTGGCGTGAATGTCGGCTCCGCCATGATCGCCGATGGCGGCGACGGCATCGCGAAGCTTCGACTGCTCTATGTCGACAAAGCCGCGCGCGGCCTTGGCCTCGGCAAGCTTCTGGTCGACGAATGCATCCGCTTCTCGCGTGAGAAGGGCTACAACAAGCTTTCACTTTGGACCAACGATATCCTCGACGCAGCGCGTGGCATTTATATCAAAGCCGGGTTCAGGCTCGTGGCGGAGGAAAAGCATCGCATGTTCGGCCCGGAACTGAACGGCCAGACCTGGGAGCTTGATCTCTGAACAGGCCAGCCATCAGCTGCATGGACACGCTGCGGCTTCACTCCTATTCTCCATGCACCCCTGATTTGCATCGAGATATCGACCATGACCGCAAGCATCGAAATCCAGATAGAGCCCATCGCCGACGAGCATATCGAGGGCTTCCGCGCAGCGCTCGATACCGTCGCGCGGGAGTGGAAATATTTATCACTGCTCGAAGCCCCGCCGCTGGAAGACACGCGCGCTTTCGTCCTCGGCATGATCGAAAAGGGCAATCCGCAATTCGTCGCGCTGGCCGATGGCAAGGTAGTCGGCTGGTGCGATATCAGCCGCCATACGTTTCCGTCTCATGCCCACACCGGCAGGCTTGGTATGGGCATCATCCCCGCCTATCGCGGCCAGGGACTGGGACGTCGCTTGATAGGTGCAACGCTACAAGCAGCGCGCAATGTGGGAATAGAACGCGTCGAGCTTAGCGTGCATGCCGACAATGACAGAGCCATAGCGCTTTATGAGAAGGTCGGTTTCGTCCGCGAGGGCTTTGCCCGCAAATCCGTTCGCATCGACGGACGCTACCTTGATGCTATCTACATGGCACTATTCCAGGAATAGCCAATCGGCGATCAGCGGGTTTGCCGGCAACCTTATTGCATTGCAAAAATTCACTTGATTTGGAAACGATCATTTCCTAAAAGAGTCGCATGACGACAGGCACTCTCGACATCGCCCCCAGGCTTCGTGGACGCCCGCGAGAATTCGACATGGATTCCGCGCTCGACGAGGCGTTACGCGTCTTTTCCGAGCGCGGCTACTATGCCGCCTCGATCAGCGAATTGACCGAGGCAATGGGCCTGACTGCGGGTAGCGTCTACAAGGCCTTCGGCGACAAGCGTGGCGTGTTCGTTGCTGCTTTCGGCCGCTATCGCCAGGTACGCCAACAGCTGATCGACGCGACCCTTGCCAAGGCGCCGAACGGATATGAAAAGCTGCGCGCGCTCGTCACATTCTTCGCCGAGGCTTCATGCGGCGAACTCGGCCGCAGAGGGTGCCTCGTTGTCGGCAGCGCGACCGAGCTTGCGTTGTTCGACGAGGAGATCGCAAATCGCGTCGGCGTGGCCTTCGATTTCGACGAGAAACGCATTCTGGATCTCATTCGCCTGGGTCATTCCGATGGTTCCGTAGCGAAGCATGTCGATCCTGAAGACACGGCCTGCGCCCTGCTTGCCTTGACCAAAGGCATGCGCGTGATCGGCAAGACCGGCCGCAAGACCGAACATATGCTCGCCGTCGCCGAGACGGCCATGAAATTGCTCAACTGATTTTTGACCGAATTGCGGGGGCACGCCCCTGCCCGCATCGAGGACGAAACATGCCCGCAACTGCCGCCGCCCGACGGGAGAGCACACCGCTCCCTGAAAAGACCATTTCGCCACTCTTGACCTTCATGTTCGCCGCCGCATGCGGGCTGGTGGCAGCCAATCTCTACTATGGCCAGCCGCTGGCCGGCCCCATCAGCCAGTCGCTCGGCTTCACGCCGGCCGCAACCGGCCTCATCGTCACGCTGACGCAGATCGGCTATGGTCTTGGTCTCTTGCTGATCGTGCCGCTCGGCGACCTTTTGGAAAACCGCAGGCTGGTTCTGACGCTGGTGGCGCTTTCCGCCGTCGCACTGGTCGGTGCGGCCTTCGCGTGGTCGCCGTCGCTGTTCCTCTTGGCTTCGCTCTGCATCGGCCTTGCTTCCGTCGCCGTACAAGTCCTCGTCCCCTTTGCCGCCCATATGGCGCCGGATGCTAGCCGCGGCGCCGTCGTCGGCAATGTCATGAGCGGCCTGCTCTGCGGCATCATGCTGGCCCGCCCGGCCGCAAGCTTCCTCTCCCAGCTACTGTCGTGGCACGCCGTCTACATCATCTCCGCCGGCATCATGATCGGGCTGATCGTCATCCTGCGCCTCGTTCTGCCGACGCGCGTGCCGCATACCAAGCTGCGCTATGGACAGCTCTTGTCCTCCATGGGCCATCTTGCCTTGCATACGCCGGTACTGCAGCGGCGCGCGCTCTATCAGGCTTGCATGTTCGGCGCGTTCAGCCTGTTCTGGACGACGACGCCGCTTCTTCTGGCAAGCCCTGCCTTCGGCCTGACGCAGAACGGCATCGCCCTCTTCGCGCTTGCCGGAGCCGCAGGCGCGATCGCCTCGCCGATCGCCGGACGCGTTGCCGACCGCGGGTGGACGAAGCTTGCAACTGCCTTTGCCCTGATCCTCGCCATCGTCGCCTTCCTCATCGGCCATTTTTCCGGCAGCGGTTCCTTGCTGGCGCTGATCACGTTGACACTGTCCGGCATCATGCTCGACTTCGGCGTGCAGACGAATCTCGTGCTTGGTCAACGCTCGATCTTCGCGCTCAGCGCCGAACATCGCAGCCGTCTGAACGGCCTCTATATGGCGACCTTCTTTGGCGGCGGCGCTCTCGGCTCCGCCCTCGGCGGCTGGGCCTATGCCACCGGCGGCTGGAATTTGGCTTCCTGGATCGGCGTCGCCTTCCCGGTCATCGCCTTGCTCGCATTCCTCACCGAACGCGAGAAGTGATCACGACGGCTGCGGCACGGTCAGCCGCAGCCAGTCGCATTCCCGCAGGCCCGCGCCGTTGAACGGATCGACCAGCGTGCCGGAAACGATGCCCGCCAGGATCTGCGGCGCCGGAGGCACTTTGGCGATGGTGGCGACCAGCCGGTCCCTGATCCAGGCCAGCGCCGCCGAATCCGATTGGTAGAAGGGCGTGAATGCCAGCGACAGCAGCTGGAACAACCGAACATGCATCCGCCTCGCCCTAGCATAGGCGGAGAACGCGGCCTCGATGGTTTCATGACCGGCAAGCGCATGCGCCAGCGCCGCCACGTCGAGGAGCGCCATGTTCGCGCCCTGTCCGAGCTGCGGGCTGGTCGAATGAGCCGCATCGCCGACGAAAACGGTCCGCCTGCTATAGGGCGTCATCATCGTACGATGAGCGTAGCGCGCCAGCGTCAGCTGATCCCAATCGACGATCTGCTCGAGCAGCGGCTCGCATTCCGGCCAATAACCTCGGATCGTCTGCTTCCAGCGCTCAAGGCCGCGCCTGCGCACCTCATCAGCATCCGCGACCTTCAGACTCCAGAACAGGGCCGCCTGCTTTGGCAGATGGGGCCTTCTGCTGCCAACCGGCAAAACGCCGATCATCACGCTTGCTTTGTCATAGCGCTGCGTCAACGCTGCCTGATCCACCAATCCATCCGGACAATCGAGCGTCGCCCAAAAGGCGCCGTAAGCGAGGTCGCGCGTTCGCGGCGCGACGGGTGACGCGGCAACCAGTTCCGAGCGCGCACCACTGGCATCGATGACGAGATCATAGGGCCCGAGACGCTCGCCGCCTTCGATGGAAAGATAGCTACCATCGCCCTCCTCCACCACGCCAAGGACGCGCTGACCGGTATAAATAGGATGTCTCCGCCCCGAGACTTCATCATAAAGCGTGTCGAACAGGGCGGCACGATGGACGCCGAGCCCGTAGCGCCCGCCCGGCAGCGCATTGTAGCGCACATCAAGGACGATGCGGCCCCGGGCGGTTTCCGTGCCAAACAGGCGATCGATGCGGTTGCCGGCGGCATGAATGGCGGGACCGAGCCCGAGCGCCTCCAGCACGGTCAATCCGGTCGGCTGCAGCATCAGAGCGGAGCCGACGGGGGCCGGGCTATCGAAACGTTCGATAATATCGGTCGCATGACCAGCGCGGGTGAGAAGAAGAGAGGCGGCAAGACCGGCGGGGCCGGCACCGACAATGGCGATTTTCAGAGGCTTCACTGCAAGGCTCAGTCCGGCGATTGATCGAAACGGGCGCGCGCGGTCCGAACGGCCTCGTGATTGGCTTCTGCCCAGTTCAAGAGCTGCGCCAGCGGCTCATAGAGCGAATAGCCAAGATCGGTCATACGGTATTCGACGCTCGGCGGCTTGGTCGGGAAGACCTCGCGGCCGATATAGCCATCGCGCTGGAGTTCGCGCAGCGTCTGAGTCAACATGCGCTGGGAAATATCGGGCACCATGCGGCGCAGCTCGCCGAAACGATAGGGCTTTTGCGCCAGAGCCTCCAGCAACAGCACCGACCATTTGCCGCCGATCTGCGAGACCAGATCCCGCACCGGACAATCCGTAAACGTGACCTTACTGATATCGACGGCGCGCAATTGCGGCTTCGTGTTGCGAAGATTGACGACGGTGCTGCTGCTCAAGGCGGTTCCCTTTTGGTAACGTAGAGCGAAAAAACTGCCTCCTTTACAGGTCGGAGTCAAACACCAATGTAGTGCTAGTCTCTTTTTGAGAGCAACCAACCCCTGCAAATCCGCGGCGGTCAAACAAGGATAAAGACATGAGCAGCACTCTTCTCGTCACCGGCGCCGCCGGTCAGCTTGGCCAGCGCGTCATCCATCACCTGCTGGAGACATACAAGGTCGCTCCCGGCCGCATCATCGCCGCCACGCGCAGCCCGGAAAAGCTCGCCGACCTCGCCGCCAAGGGCGTCGTCACCCGCAAGGCCGATTTTGACGATGCCGCCGGCCTGTCCGCCGCTTTCGCCGGCGTCGATCGCCTGCTCATCATCAGCACGGACGCCCTTGCCGTTCCCGGCCAGCGCCTGAAGCAGCAGACCGCTGCCGTCGAGGCCGCCAAGAAGGCCGGCGTGAAGCATATTCTCTACACGTCGATGCCAGCGCCCGAAGGTTCGCTGGTGAGCTTCGCGCCTGACCATCTCGGCACGGAAAACGCCATCAAGGCGAGCGGCATCGGCTATACGATCCTGCGCGACGCCTGGTATTTCGACAACTTCCTGCATGGCCTGCCGCACAGCCTCGAAATCGGCAAGTGGTACACGGCAACCGGCGGCGGCCGCGTCAGCAACATCAGCCGCGAAGATTGCGCGATCGCGATCGCCGCCGCCCTGGCATCCGACACGACGGAAAACGCGACCTACACGCTGACGGGCTCGACTGCCGTCACCATCGCGGATGTTGCAAGCGTCGTCAGCAGGATCACTGGCCGTCCGCTTGAGGTCGTCGATGTCAATGACGAACAGTTCGCTGCAGGCCTTACCGGCGCCGGCCTGCCGCCCTTCGTGGTCGACATGCTCGTCTCCGCCGACGCCAACACCCGCGCCGGCAAATTCGACATCCTTACGAACGACTTCAACAAGCTGACCGGCAAGGAGCCGCAGACGCTGCGCAGCTTCTTCGAGGAACATAAGGCTGCATTAGCCGGCTGAGTTTCGAGCGGCCAAGCAGGTCTGTCATTGCGACACTTCTGCACCTGGTCCCTCACCCCAACCCTCTCCCCGCAATGCGGGGAGAGGGAGTTTTCACGCCTTATAAGTAAATTCTCACCGCGCCGCGTCAGAGAACCGGTGCGGTATTATACAACAAATACAACCAACCGTTTCGCGGCGGTCGTGATGACCGTCTGGCCCATTTGCGGTCATTCGCTGTTCGCGGCCCTTCCAGCCAAACGCTCCGCTATCACGGTACACATGGCCGGGGAATGCTCGGCTCGGTCGAACTCCCGCCCTGTCAGCTCAATCCTTCCTCTTTGAGCGCTTGGATCACGGAAGGCATCGCCTTCATGCGATCCAGGCAGTTCTGCAGATTACCCGGCAGTTCGACGCCGCTTTTCGGAGCGACCATCAGGACCCAGAAAAGATAACAATCGGCGATCGTCATCTCATCACTCACCAGGAATGCCTTGTCGCCCATCTGATCGGCAAGAATGGCGAAAGCCTTCATGAGCTTCTCGCGGGCGCGCTCCTTCTCTGGCTCGGGGAAACCCCTGAAGAACGGGGTATAGCTTCCGTGGATTTCGGAGGACATGAAGGCGAGCGCCTCAAACGTCCGCCATCTGAGAATCCCACCATCAGGCAGGAGTTTGCCACTCTGTTCTGCAATGAAGGCGAGGATAGTCTGATTCTCGGTGAGGATGGTTCCGTCGTCCATCTCGAGGGTCGGGATATAGCCCTTCGGATTGATCAACAGAAAGTCACGGCCGTCTTCGGTCTTCTTTTCGCGATCGATACTGAGGAGCTTGTAGGGAAGCCCGACCTCGATGAGCGCTATGTGATCGGCCAAGCTGCAGGCGGCGGGATAATAGAAGAGGTTCATAGTGGTCTCCGTGGCTGGACCCATCTCGACATTTTTGGGTCGAAGACAAGGTCTACAATGTTGACCACAGCCATTTATGGGACCAAGAAATAGCCGTCAAAAGCATATTTTTAGGAGCTGGTCAGATGGATGTGACCACCAAGCCCGCAGGAGCAGACTGCAAGGGTGTTAGCGAAATCCTCAGCCGCGTCGGCGACAAGTGGACAATCCAGGTGGTCGTCACGCTTCGCGCCGGTTCGCAGCGTTTCAACGGAATCAAGCGGCGTGTGGGCGGCATTTCGCAGCAGATGCTGACGAGGACGCTTAAAACGCTGGAACGCGACGGCATGGTCGAACGCACCGTTCGCCACAACACCCCGCCGCAGGTCGAATACACGTTAACGCCGCTCGGACATTCCCTATCGGAAACCGCGCGACATCTCGCCGATTGGGCGGCCGCGCATCGTGGAGAAATCGAAGACAATCGCCTCCATTACGACGCTCGTCAGCTTTGATGGATATGCAATCCTGGTGTTTAGCCGCTGATTAGACCACCTGACCGCAAGCCCGGCGGAAGCGGCGCACCGTTTCGGCCATGCCGTATTCCAGCGCATCGGCGGTCAACCCGTGGCCGATCGAAGTCTCGGCAAGCTTGGGAATGCGCTTGATGAGATCAGGCAGGTTGGCGACCGTCAGGTCGTGGCCGGCATTGACGTCAAGGCCGTTGGCGAAGGCTGCATCGGCTGTTTTGCCGAGCGCTTCGAGAATGACGGCAGCCTTCTGCGGATCGTCATAGCAGCCGCCATAGGGGCCGGTATAAAGCTCGATGCGGTCGGCACCGACGTCCCTGGCGATCTTCGCCGCGTCGGCATCGCCGTCACCATCGGCAAACAGCGACACGCGGCAGCCGATCTTCTTGTATTTGGCGACGACTTCGACCAGCAGTTCGCGATTCCTACGAAAATCCCAGCCGTGATCCGAGGTTGCCTGCGTGGGGTCGTCGGGCACCAGCGTCACCTGCTCCGGCTCAGCGGAAGCGCAGAGATCGAAGAACTCGTCGCTCGGATAGCCCTCGATATTGAATTCCGCCTCCGGAAACTCATCATCGATCAAGGCGCGGATATCAGGCAGATCGGAAAAGCGGACATGCCGCTGATCGGGGCGCGGATGAACCGTCAGACCGCTGGCACCGGCGGCGAGCGCGATGCGTCCCAAGCCCGTGACGCTCGGCCAGGGAAGATCACGCCGATTGCGCAGCATCGCGATGGCGTTGAGGTTCACGGAAAGCTTGGCGGGCATGATCGAAATCCCTGATTTTCAAAGCGAACGATAGCAGCCGTTCTATGCCATTATGCCCAGCAAAACCAACGAGATTCCGACATCAACCCATGCAAAACTTTGATGGGCGCCATAGAGCCATGTCACCAAGCCGCGACATCTCTAGGGCTAGCTCAAAACGAGGCGTCAGCGAACGATCGTCAATGTCTCGGCGGCGCGGGTGATCGCCGTATAGAGCCAACGCTCGCGCGTATCGCGAAACGCCCAGCTCTCGTCGAACAGCACGACATTGTTCCACTGCGAACCCTGCGCCTTGTGGACAGTCAGCGCATAGCCGTAGTCGAACTCGTCGTAGCGCTTGCGGGTCGACCACGGGATTTCGCCTTCGACATCCTCGAATGCCTGCTTCAGCAGCTTGATCTTCGCCGCGCCGCGATCCATGTCGTCGTCTTCCGGGCGGATGAGAAGATTGATCCCCGGCTTCGTCGTTTCCCTGGAAGAGGTCATGACCTGCCAGAGCGAACCGTTCAGCAGTCCCTTGGCGGGATCGTTGCGCAGGCAGACCAGCTTGTCGCCGGATTGCGGATACTCGGCCGTAAAACCTTTGAGCTCGCGCAGGCGCTGATTGTAGCGCCGCCGCGTCCTGTTAGTGCCGACCAGAACCTGATCGGCCTCCATCACCAGCGGCTGCGTGACCTCGTTTTTCGAGATCACCTGCGCGGTGCCATAGTCGCCATGCATGATCTCCTTGCCCTCGCGCACCTGCATGGCAAGCTGGATGATCGGGTTGTCGCGGGCCTGACGGTGAATGTCCGTCAGCAGATAGTCCGGCTCCTCATTCGTGAAGAAGCCGCCGCCGGAAACCGGCGGCAGCTGGCCGGGATCGCCGAGCACCAGAATGGGCGTGCCGAAACTCATCAGATCCTTGCCGAGCGCCTCGTCCACCATCGAACATTCGTCGACGATGATGAGCGCGGCCTTGGCGACCGGGCTCTGGCGATTGATGGTGAACATCGGCGCGATCGACGTCTTGCCCGTCTCCTCGTCCTCGACTGCCTCTTCGCCGCGCGGCCGATAGATCAACGAATGGATGGTCTTGGCGTTGGAAGCACCGCGCGAGCGCAGCACCTGCGCCGCCTTGCCGGTAAAGGCTGCGAACAGCACCTCGCCATCCACGTGCTCGGCAAAATGCCGCGCAAGCGTCGTCTTGCCCGTGCCGGCATAGCCGAACAGGCGGAACAACGGTGAGCGCCCCTCCTTCAGCCAGTTGGCGACGGCCTTGAGCGCTTCATCTTGTTGCGGCGCGAATTGCATGCGCCGAAATGGCAGGATTCGGCCAATGGACGCAAGCAGTAAAAAATACCCGGCGAGCTGGGAATAAAATCGGAGGCAACCGTGTCTCACGTCCGGCAACGCAGAATGCGAGGCCTGGACGACCATCGTTCACCCACCCGAGGAGAGACATCATGAAGACCCTGAGTTTCCTGGCCGCGCTCGCTGCGGCATCGGCCTTTGCCACCGCCGCCTTCGCCGCAGCCCCCGTCAAGACGGTCGACAGCGCCAAGGGCAAGGTGCTCGCTGGTGAAAACGGCAAGACGCTCTACACCTTCAAGAACGACAAATCAGGCGAATCCAATTGCAACGGCGATTGTGCGAAAGCCTGGCCGCCGCTCATGGCCGATGACAAAGCCAAGGCCGAGGGTGCATATTCGATCATTACCCGCAAGGACGGGATGAAACAGTGGGCAAAGGACGGCATGCCGCTCTACTTCTTCGTCAAGGACGCAAAGTCCGGTGATGTCGCCGGCGACGGCTTCAAGGGCGTCTGGGATGTCGCGAAGCCCTGATGAGAACGAAAGGGGCGCGGCGGGAACCTCCCCCGCGCCAGATAGCTTCGAGGCGGAGGTGCTGGCGCTCCTCCCCTCGCTGCGGCGTTATTCGCGCAGCCTCACCCGCTCGGATGCCGATGGCGAGGACCTGCTTCAGGATTGTGTCGAGAAGGTTTTAATCCGGCGCAGCCAATGGCGTGGGCTGAACCTGCGCGGTTGGGTCCTGACCATCATGACCAATCTTTACCGCAACGGGCGGCGCCAGCAAGGCGGCCGCAGTTTCGTCGATATCGATGATAACAGCCATCTGCCAGCAGCCGAGGAGAACAATGACCCGCTGCAGCGGTCTCGTCTGGGGGCGGCCCTGAACCGCCTCGGCGAAGAGCAGCGCGCGGTGCTGATGCTCATTGTCGTCGAAGGCTACAGCTATCAGGATGTCGCGGACATGCTCGATATCCCGATCGGCACCGTGATGTCGCGCCTGTCGCGCGCCCGCCAGAAGATGACCAGCCTGCTGAGTGCAGACAATGTTGTCACGCTTCGGAGACCAAGATGAACGAAAACAAACCGATCGTGACCGACGCGGACCTCCATGCCTTTGCCGATGGCCTCCTGCCGCCGGAAAGGCAGGCGGAATTGCAGGCATGGCTCGCCGAAAATCCCGAGGATGCCGCCGCCATTGTAACATGGCAGTCTCAGAACGACGAAATCCGCGCGATGTTCTCTGCCTACACGGTGTCGAAAGACCACGACGCCGATCTAGTTTCGAAAAACGGACGCACATCTTCTGCCAAGGCGATACAGCCGCGACGGAGTCACACGCTGACGCTGCTCGCCGCCTCGCTGGCGCTCTTCATCGCCGGTGCTGCAGCCGGCCACTTCGGCCCCGATCTTTTTGCCAAGCCCGAATTGCAGGTGACGTCGATCGAAGCCCTGCCGCAGCAGGCGCATTCGGCCTTCATCGTCTATGCCAGCGATGTCCGCCATCCCGTCGAAGTCGGCGCGGATCAGGAAGCGCATCTCGCCACCTGGCTCGGCAAACGCATGAATGTCGCCGGCCTCAAGGTGCCGACCCTGCAGAGACTGGGCTTCCAGCTCGTCGGCGGCCGGCTGCTGCCGATCAACGGCACGCCCGGCGCCCTGTTCATGTATGAAAACGCGAGCGGCCAGCGCCTGACAGTGCTGGTGGGGCGTAACAGTGGCAACACCACGACCAGTTTTCGTTTCGCCAGCGACAACGCCGTCGAAACCTTTTACTGGATCGACGGCGATCTAGGCTATGCCGTCACCGGCGAAATCTCGCGCGACATGCTGCGCCAAGTGGCAGACGAGTGCTACAAGCAGTTCTCTTCCTGACGCCGACGGGACCCGCGCATAGGACATGTAGATTGGGGACAGGCCACCCGCCCTCGTAGTTCGAGACGGCCCATTTGGGCCTCCTCACCATGAGGGCTAATCTCTTTCCGTGTGAATAGAATCGGCTTTGCCGAATGCGGCACCGGCTCCATCCTCATCCTGAGGCGCGGAGGTCGCAGACCGTAGCCTCGAAGGACGAGGATGGCCCCAATGAGCCTGTTCTTTAACGCTGCGGATCATTCTCCAGCGCGATCGGCCTACCGTGCGGTGTTGCCTCAGCCGCACGTTGCCAGCTTTGTTGTAACGCGAGGATCACATCGGCGTCGGCGATGCCCTTGGCGACGAGCAGCCCTGACAGAGCAGATACCCAGCAATCGAAATAGTCGCTGCCGTCAACCGCGCGGCCAGGCTTGTGCAGTTCTGCCGACAGCCGTTCCGCCCATTCGCTCCAGGCAAACAGGCCCCTCTCGTGCAGATGCACCGTCATCGCGAAAGCATCCGCTGCCCAGGGTTCGGGAAAGACCGGCTCGCCATCGGCTGACTTCGGCATTCCAGGCGATTGCGCCAGAGGTGAACCGACCTCACACGCGCTCAAGATAGCTCTCCCAGGCATCGATCGAGACCGTCAGAGAGGGGTCTGCACCCTCGCCCCAGATCTCGCCGCCATCGAAGACCACCGTATAGACCCATTGCGGATTTTCGCCGCGGCCATGGGCGTTGTCGTCCGGGAAGACGAAAGAGCCCTGCACAGCCTCGACGACACCCGCCTTGGCCCGGGCATAGCGCGGCAATCTCGTATGGCCCGTCGGATTGAAATTCTTCGTCCGCACGTGATCGCCCACGACGAAAAGCGGCGCGGTATCGACCGGCCGATCGCAAGGTCCGCCCTTGGCCAGGACGCCATCGACCATGTCAGCCTTCAACACGCGCTTCGGCGCTCTGCCCTGTTCGATCGCGTGACCCGTGCGCAGCTCCTTGGCCGTGGCAAAGCCATGCCGCTCCAGCAACGTATCGACGGCGCGAGTCCAGATCTCGTAGTAGCTAGCGCCGAGATAGCTCGCCGGCGGAATGTTTTCGCGGGCGTGCCGGCTCTCATCGATATTCCAGGCACCGAAGGCACCGCAGGAAAGCGTTATGCCGAGCGCGCGCTTTTCCCATTCGGCATGGAAATAGGGTTCGTTCGGTTCCGGCGCGACCGGGCCGAAGCCCATCTGGCCGCCGAGATCGTGCGGGCCGTTCATAGTGCGGCCTCCGGCGTTCTGGCGATTGCCGTTCCGATCATGGCGTCGCGACTGACAAGATCCGCCAGTGCCACCTCGTCCATGCCTTCGGAGCCGGCCGGCCGCTCCGGGATCACCAGATAGCGAAGTTCGGCGGTCGAATCCCAGACGCGGATCTTCGTCTCCCGCGGCAGCGTCAGGCCGAATTCGGCGAGCACGCCGCGCGGATCGATCACCGCGCGCGAGCGATAGGCCGGCGCCTTGTACCAGACCGGCGGCAGCCCGAGCACGGCCCAAGGATAGCAGGAGCAAAGCGTGCAGACGATCAGGTTATGCGTTTCCGGCGTGTTGAACACAGCGCGCATATGCTCACCCTGACGGCCGGTAAAGCCGAGGCTTGCGATCGCCGCCGTCGCGTCACGCCGCAGCCAATCGGCAAAATCGGGATCGCTCCACGCCTTCGCCACCACCTGCGCGCCGTTGCGCGGCCCAACCTTCGTCTCATAGGTCTCGACGATACGGTCGATCGCCGCCGGGTCGATCAAACCCTTTTCCGTCAGCAGCGTCTCAAGCGCCTTCACCCGCGCCTGCATGTCGGAATAGTGATTGTCGTGGTGGTGATGATCGTCGTCATCGTGCGTATGCTCGTGGGACATAGCCGTCTCCCGTCTTGTCCCGACTACTTTAACATCGGCCAGAGACTGAGCACCAGCAGCACGGCCATGGTTATGTTGAACCATTTGAGCCGAACCGGATCGGAGAGCCAATCGCGCAGCGCCGAGCCAAATCCCGCCCAGGTTGACACGCTCGGCAGATTAACAGCGGCAAATGCCAACCCGACGAGAAGCACGGTCACGAGGTAGAGCTGCTCATTGGTATAGGTCGCCATGGCGGTTACAGCCATGACCCAGGCTTTCGGATTGACCCACTGGAATGCGGCAGCGCTCATGAAGCTCATCGGCTGCGCGGAGCCCTCGCTTTCGCTGAGGCTGCGCGACGTGCCGATCTTCCAGGCGATCCAGACGAGATAGGCACCGCCGGCAAATTTCAGCACGGTATAGAGCATCGGCACCGTATGCAGCACGGCACCCAGACCGAGGCCGACGCCGAGCAGCAGTGACAGGAAGCCGACGCCGATGCCGAGCATGTGCGGAATGGTGCGCCGGAAGCCGAAGTTCACGCCCGAAGCAAACAGCATCATGTTGTTCGGCCCCGGTGTGATCGAGGTCGTGAATGCGAAAAGTAAGAGAGCCAGAAATGTATCCAGCGCCATAATGCCTCCTAGGACACCGGCCACGACAAAGGGCGGCATCCAAATTCTCGTTCATGCGTGCGGAATGTGACAATACGCGTCGCTGCGACATTAGTTCGCCGGCCATACGAAAGCCATAGGGTGATTGTCACCGTGACATGACGGACGCCGATTGAAATCCGGTTCAATGTCCCTATCCTTCGATTTCCTGCAGCGAGGACTGACCATGCGCGACCCCATCCCCACAGTCACCCTTCCTTCGGGTATCGCCGTTCCCGCACTCGGTCAGGGCACATGGAACATGGGCGAGAATGCCGCGACCGCCAGAGACGAGATTGCCAGCATCAAGACCGGGCTCGATCTCGGCATGACGCTGATCGATACAGCAGAAATGTATGCCGATGGCGGCTCCGAGGAGCTTGTCGGCAAGGCGATCGAGGGCCGGCGTGACGAGGTTTTTCTCGTCAGCAAGGTCTATCCCGCCAATGCAAGCCGCAAAGGCGCGGTCGAAGCCTGTGAACGCAGCCTGCGGCGCCTGCACACCGATCGCATCGATCTCTATCTGCTGCATTGGCGCGGCAACTACCCGCTGGAAGAGACCGTCGAAGCCTTCGAAGGCCTGAAGGCGGCAGGCAAGATCGAGGCCTGGGGCGTCTCGAATTTCGATATCGATGACATGGATGAGCTGCTTTCCGTGCCGAATGGCGGCAATGTCGCGGTCAATCAGGTGCTCTACAATCTCTCCCGGCGCGGCATCGAATACGATCTGCTGCCCTGGTGCCAGGAGCGCAGCATTCCGATCATGGCCTATTCGCCGATCGAGCAAGGCCGTCTCCTGCATCACCCAGAGCTGATCCGCGTCGCCAAGACCTATCAGGCGACACCCGCGCAGATCGCTCTCGCCTTCCTGCTGGAGCGCGACGGCGTGATGGCAATTCCGAAATCCGCGAACTCGCAGCGCGTCGAGGAAAACCGCGACTCGATAGATATCGACATGACCGACGAGGATTGGGCCGTCCTAGATGCTGCCTTTCCGCCGCCGTCGCGAAAGAAGCCGTTGGATATGTTGTAGGTCTACGCAGCAGCCTTCTGCTGCGCGACGATCAGCTCGATCGCCCGAAAGACGTCGATCTCCCGCCAATCGGTGGGATCGCGATAGGTCGGGTAGAATGAAAAGGCGGCGGCGGCGATCTGATCGACTGTCCGCAGCTTCGTTCGACGGCCGGCGAGTGCGGCCTTGGTGTAGACGCCGAAACGATCCTCGGTAACACCCCAGCCGGCATAAAAGGGTGCGGCATAGCAGCGAACCGGAATGCCGCGCAGCAGCGCATCGAAACCAAATTGGCTGGAGACGGTCCAGACCTCGTCGACAACGTCGAGGATGGAGGCCACAGACACGGCATCGTCGAGCAGCACCGCATCGCCCCTGGCAACGCCATCCGTAAGATAGCCCTTACGAAGTCCGGCCATGACGTCGGGATGGGTGCGGATGACACACTGCGCGCCGCTCGCCAGCCCATCGGCAAGCATCGTCTCAAACGAGGCTTTGGAGCCGAGCGCCCTGCCAACCGAGACGTCACCAACGACCTGATCGACCATCAGGATACGGCGCTTTGTCGTGTGCCCGATGTTCGGCGGGCGATGAGGAAGGTGATTGTATTTGGAAAGCTTGTTGAGAACGATCTGCTCGCGGATAGCGCGGCCGTGCTCGCTCGCCTCGCCCGCACTTTCAATCAACCGCTCAAGACGCGATGGCCTGATTGCATCGACCGGCAAGCCGAGATCGTCGATGACAATCGAGAGAGGAACGGCACCGGATTTGCCGAGCCCCATCGATCGCAGGAAACCGTCTTCCAGATGCCAATGACGCAATTGGCGAAACCGCGCAATCCGCGCCGCTATCTTGGCCGGCGCACGACCACCCCAGGAAACGATACCACCGATGCCGGGCGACAACACCGACGCCAGCTTCCGTGAACCGAAATAATGGCTGAGCCAGGGAAAGTCGCCACGGACGAAGAAGGCTGCGCCGAGGCGCATGTCCGCGGGCGGGTGCCACGGCTTCTCACCGATCTCTGGCAAAGTCTCGCCGGCAAGGACGGCCACCTTCTTCCCCCGCTACAAATGAAACATCGGCCAAGGCCAAGCGCCGTAAAGATAGAGCGGTTCAGCGTTTCGCGAAAGCACTGAACCGCTCTGATTTTTCATACAATTCCAAACGGCGAACCGGTCAACGCCGCAGGCTCTTACATTCCCTGCGAGCCGCGGTTCATCGCGGCGATGCCGGTGCGGCAGACTTCGATGAGGCCGAGCGGCTTGATGATGGCGATGAACTGGTCGATCTTCGACGACTTGCCGGTGATCTCGAGAATGAAGTGCTCGACGGTTGCATCCACCACCTTGGCGTGGAAGGCGTCAGCCAGACGCAGCGTTTCGGCGCGTGTCTCGCCGCTTCCAGTCACCTTCAGCAGCGCCACTTCGCGCTCGATCGGTCGTTCCTGACCGAGTTCGCGGGCGCGCACCGTCAGATCGACGACGCGGTGAACGGGCACGATGCGCTCAAGCTGCGCCTTGATCTGCTCCAGCACCTGCGGCGTGCCGCGCGTGACGACGGTGATGCGCGACAGATGCGCCTGATGCTCCGTCTCCGAAACCGTGAGGCTTTCGATGTTGTAGCCCCGGCCGGAGAAGAGGCCGATGACGCGGGCGAGAACGCCGGGCTCGTTGTCGACGAGCACCGAAAGCGTATGGCTTTCCGCCGCCGCGGTTTCGGGCGAAATGAAATAAGCTGAGCCCGTGGGTTGAAGGTGTGCGTTCATTATCCTTGTTCCGTTTCCTCGGTTCTTGTTCGATATGCCAGCGAGACCGGCCGGGGCGCAGCTTCCGCCTCGCCCCGGCTATCGATCAAACCAGCTGGCGACCCTTGGCGTCGATCGCGTTGGCGACGGCCTCGTCAGTCGCTTCATCAGGCAGCAGCATTTCGTTGTGCGCCTTGCCCGAGGGGATCATCGGGAAGCAGTTGGCGAGATTGGCGACGCGGCAATCGAAGATGACCGGCTTGTCGACATCGATCATCTCCTGGATCATTGCATCGAGATCGCCGGGCTTTTCGCAGCGCAGGCCGACGGCGCCATAGGCTTCCGCCAGCTTGACGAAATCAGGCATCGCTTCCGTGTAGGAATTGGACAGGCGGTTGCCATGCAGCAGCTGCTGCCACTGGCGAACCATGCCCATGTATTGGTTGTTGAGGATAAAGATCTTGATCGGCGCATTGTGCTGGATCGCAGCCGACATTTCCTGAATGCACATCTGGATCGAAGCGTCGCCGGCGATGTCGATGACCAGGCTTTCCGGATGCGCGATCTGCACGCCGAGCGCCGCCGGCAGACCGTAGCCCATGGTGCCGAGGCCACCAGAGGTCATCCAGCGGTTCGGCTGTTCGAAGCCGTAGAACTGCGCCGCCCACATCTGATGCTGACCGACTTCGGTCGTGATGTAGGTATCGCGATGCTTCGTCAGCTCATAAAGACGCTGGATCGCGTATTGCGGCATGATGACGTCGTCGCTCGGCTTGTAGGCGAAGGAATTGCGTGCACGCCAACGCGTGACATCCGCCCACCAGTCGCCCAGACGCTCCGCAGCAGGCTTCTGCGGCAGCGCGCGCCACAGGCGAACCATGTCTTCCAGAACATTGCCGACATCGCCGAGAATGCCGACATCGACGCGGACGTTCTTGTTGATCGAGGACGGATCGATATCGATATGGATCTTCTTCGAATTCGGCGAGAAGGCGTTCAGGCGGCCCGTAATACGGTCGTCGAAACGCGCGCCGATGCAGACCATGACGTCGCAATCATGCATCGCCATGTTGGCTTCGTAGGAACCATGCATGCCGAGCATGCCGAGCCAGTTCTTGCCGGATGCCGGATAGGCGCCGAGACCCATCAGTGTCGAGGTGATCGGGAAGTCGGTCAGCTCGACCAGCTCGCGCAGCAGCTTGCAGGCTTCCGGACCGGAATTGACGACGCCGCCGCCGGAATAGATGACCGGGCGTCGGGCATTCTTCATCAGCTCGATCGCCTGGGTGATCTTGTTGAGATCGCCCTGGATCTTCGGCTGGTAGCTCTTCTGGACATGATGCGCTTCCGGCGGCGTATAGGTGCCGGTCGCAAACTGGATGTCCTTCGGGATATCGACGACGACGGGACCGGGACGGCCCGTCTGCGCGATGCGGAAGGCCTCATGAATGACGGCCGCCAACTCGTTGACATCCTTGACCAGCCAGTTGTGTTTGGTGCAGGGCCGCGTAATGCCGACGGTGTCGCATTCCTGGAAGGCGTCGGAACCGATCAGCGTGGTCGGAACCTGGCCGCTGAGACAAACAAGCGGGATCGAATCCATCAACGCATCCTGCAGCGGCGTGACCGCATTGGTCGCGCCCGGACCGGAGGTAACCAGCATGACGCCGACCTTGCCGGTGGAGCGGGCATAGCCTTCGGCCGCGTGGCCGGCGCCCTGCTCGTGGCGGACGAGAATGTGCTGGATATCCTCCTGCTGGAAGATCTCGTCATAGATCGGAAGCACAGCGCCGCCCGGATAACCGAAGATGTGTTCGACGCCATTGTCCCTGAGCGCCTGCAACACGATCTCCGCGCCTGTCATTCGATTGCCGCTCGCCTGATTATCTGTGCCGGTCATACGTTTGTTCCGCTTGTCTGCTGGAGGTTTGGAAAGATGAAATCTCGATTTCGGGCATAAAAAAAGGCCCCTTAGGGAGCCTGTCATCTAGCGCATGGGTGGCTATCGCCGGATGGTTACACCATCCTGCCCATGCGCCTTCCCACCACGATAAGAACGATCGAGTTTTTCATGGGGCGAAGTGATAGACAGAAAATTTCGAAGCGTCAACGCGTGAAGCAATAAAAAATCGCGACCCTACTATAACCCTATAAAAAGCATGGGTGCCAGACAGGGTTTTGTTAAGCCAGCATCTCTATGCTCCGACCTCTAATGGTTGGGGTAGCTGTTTGCTGAATAATGATCTGCAGACGTCCGGCAAAGCTGGAGATTTTGATCGTCGCGACAGACTGAAGCCGGGAAATCGCTTCCTCGGCCGCGTCGTCGCGTGCAACGGCTCGCGAGCGACGATCGCCGCCGTCGCGGAAGCCGGCGGCACGGATCTGACCGAGCTCTGGTCGGTCGGCAGGCTGATTTCCATCAGCGTCGGATCGAACCGCGTGGCCGCCCTCGTCTATGCGATGAACACCCAAAGCGTCGGCTGGGGCGAAGGCCAGGACAATCTCTTTCGCATCGAAGTCGAATTGCTGGGCGAAGTTCGCGTCGAGCCGGATGGCCGCGAGGAGTTTTCGAGCGGCATATCGGCCTATCCCTATCTCGGCGCCATCGCGCATCGCATCCGCGCGGCCGACCTCATGCGCATCTTCGATGCCGGCAAAGGCAGCAGCTGCGTCATCGGCAAGCTGACGCAGGACGAAAGCATCGACGCCGCTATTCATATTCCCTCGATGTTGTCGAAGCATTTCGCCGTCGTCGGCTCGACAGGCGTCGGCAAGTCGACCGCCGTCTCGCTGCTGCTGCACAAGGCGATCAGCGCTGATCCGAAATTGCGCGTGCTGATCCTCGATCCACACAACGAGTTCGCGGCTGCCTTTCCGAAGCACGCCGTCGTCATCGACACCGATACGCTCGATCTGCCTTTCTGGTTGATGCGACTGGACGAATTCAGCGAAGTCGTCTTTCGCGGCCGCCCCGCGGTGCCGGAAGAGCTCGATGCGTTGCGCGATCTCATTCCCGAAGCGAGACGCGCCTTCCGCGGCACCGATTCAACCTTCATGCGCCGTCAAACGGAAAAATCCTCCGTTACGGCTGATACGCCGGTCCCGTACCGCATGGCCGATCTGCTTGCCCTGATCGACGAGCGCATCGGCCGCCTCGAAGGCCGACAGGAGAAGCCGCATCTGCGTTCGCTGAAGATGCGCATCATCTCGGCGATCAACGATCCCCGTTATCACTTCATGTTCTCCAACAATACGATCACCGACACGATCATGGAGACCATCGCCAAGATCTTCCGCATTCCGGGCGATGGCAAGCCGATCTGCACCTTCCAGCTCGCCGGCATTCCCTCGGAAGTCATCAATTCCGTCGCCTCTGTGCTTTGCCGAATGGCCTTCGAACTGGCGCTCTGGAGCGACGGTGCGATCCATATGCTCGTCGTCTGCGAGGAAGCGCACCGTTATATTCCCGCCGACCCGACTCTCGGCTTCTTCCCGACGCGGCAGGCCATCGCCCGTATCGCCAAGGAAGGCCGCAAATACGGCGTATCCCTCGGCATCATCACGCAGCGGCCCGGCGAACTCGATCAGACCATCCTCTCGCAGTGCTCGACGCTCTTTGCCATGCGTCTCGCCAATGATCGCGACCAGGAAATCATCCGTTCGGCCATCCCGAACTCCTCGATCTCGACAACGAGCTTCCTGTCATCGATCGGTAACGGCGAAGCCATCGCCTTCGGCGAGGCCATCGCTGTCCCGATGCGCATGCGCTTTTCTCAGGTTGAACGGCATTTGCTGCCGAAAGCCAGCGGTAGCGCGGCAAAAGTCAGCGACGACTCGCCGGACACGGTCGATCTGCGCACGATCATCGGCCGCATGCGGTCGATTTCGGCTCCTGATATCAGCGCTCTGCAGTCGAATTATAATACCGTGCCCATGACCGACATCGGCGATGACCTCGACGAAGTGCCGATCCAGCCCCAAGCGGGATCGGATACGCCATCGATAGAGCCCTATCGTCCCGACATGCTGCCGCGCACCGCCACGCCGCAACCTACAGCGGTTCCGCCAACATCGATCGACGGCAGGCTTGCGGAATTGCGCCGCGAATTCCGTAGCGACGATGGAGGCGCACGCCCGATGCCGACGCGAGAACCAGCTCCCACCCTGCGGCGGGAATCCGGCCTGTCCTTGCGAGACAGCATTCTGAAAAAGCCCCTGAGCAGTCTCTACGACAAGGAGTGATGCCCGAACCTACGGGCTCAAACGCTCCCAGCTCTCATCCATCTGATTGCGGAACCAGGTCATCTGCCGCTTGGCATATTGCCGCGTCGCCGCCGAACCGGTTTCGATAACCTCGGCGCGCGTCATCTCCCCCGTCAGCATCGCGGCGATCTGCGCGACACCGATCGCTTTCATCACAGGCATTTCCGAGGGCAGATCCAGCGCCAGCAGAGCCCGCACTTCATCTTCGGCGCCCATTGCCAGCATCGTCTCGAAACGGCTGTTGATACGTTCGTGCAGCACGGTGCGCTCGGGCAGAACCACGATCTTTCGCGCACGATCGGGATCGATGACAACAGGCCCGGTCTTCCCCTGAAAGGAGGCTATGGATTGGCCTGTCGCTTCGATCACCTCCAGGGCTCGAACGATACGCTGTCCATCCTGAGACTTCAGCGTTTCGGCAACGGCATTGTCACGCTCCATAAGCTCGCCATGTAGCGCTTCCGCTCCCTCCGCCAGCAATCGACCGCGAAGCCGATCGCGGATATCTGGCGGAATCTCCGGCATGTCGGAAAGGCCGCCGGTCAACGCCTTGAAATAGAGGCCCGTACCGCCAACGAAGACAGGCATTCTGCCCTCGCCGCGCAGACTTTCGACCAGGGTGCTGGCCTCGCGCAGCCAGATACCGGTGGAATAGACCTGGCCTGCCGGCACATGACCGTAAAGATGATGCGGAACGCCGCCCATATCGGCCTCGTCGGGCCGTGCGGTCAGCACGCGCAGGGTGTCATAGACCTGCATACTGTCGGCATTGATGACGACGCCATCATGCAAACGGGCCAATTCTACTGCCAGCGCGGACTTGCCGCTGGCGGTCGGCCCGGTTATCAGGATCGCGTCGATATTGCTCATAGGGTTTCTGCTCATGGCCTTCGTTGCCACGCTTATTGCCAATCCGTCAAACCCCGTTCTTGTTCCGGCCATCGCAGAAAAGGCGGCAGATACCGTCAAGGCGTCCGGGCTCTACTGGCTGGCCGACGGCGTTGCCTGCGATATCGCGCTGCGCGACGATACGGATCTGCGGGCCGCGGAAGCCGATATTCTGGCGGCAATCGGCAGCGCGCCGATCGATCTCATCGTCCAGGAAACGGAAACCCGCCGCAAAAAGCTGCTGATTGCCGATATGGACTCCACCATGATCGGCCAGGAATGCATCGACGAACTCGCCGCCGAAGTCGGCCTCAAGGAGAAGGTCGCCGACATCACCGCCCGCGCCATGAACGGCGAGATTGCCTTCGAGCCGGCCCTGCGCGAGCGCGTGGCTCTCTTGAAGGGGTTGCCGCTCTCCGTTGTCGACGATGTCATCGCCAAGCACATTACGCTGACGCCGGGCGGCCCCGAACTGATCGCGACCATGAAGGCTAAAGGCTATTATACCGCCCTCGTCTCCGGCGGTTTCACCGTATTCACCAGCCGCATCGGTGCGACCCTCGGCTTCGACGAGAACCGGGCCAACATCCTGCTGGAAGAGAACAACATACTGACCGGCCTCGTCGAGGAGCCGATCCTCGGTATGCAGGCCAAGGTGGATGCGCTCATCGATATCGCCGAAACGCTCGGTATTTCCACCGATGACGCCATGGCCGTCGGCGACGGCGCCAACGATCTCGGCATGCTGAAGCTCGCCGGCGCCGGCGTCGCGCTCCACGCCAAGCCGACTGTCTCCGCGCAGGCGAAGATGCGCATCGACCACGGCGATCTCACGGCCCTGCTCTACATCCAGGGCTATCGCAAGACGGACTTCGTCAAACCGTAGGCGGCGCAAAGCGCCGATACCGGAGGCCACAGATGATCATCACCGAAACCGACCGCCTCATCATCCGCAACTGGCGCGAAACGGATCGCGACCTGGCTTACGAGATCAATTCCGACGAAGCCGTCATGGAGTTCTTTCCATTTCGCCGCAATCGCGCCGAAGCGGACGCTTTCTTCGATCGTGTGCAGTCGATGATCACGGAGACCGGCATCGGCCTCTATGTGCTGGAACTGAAGGAAAGCGGCGAGGCGATCGGCTATTGCGGGCTGGTACGAACGGATCATCTGGAACCCTTCGTCGCGATCGGAACTGTCGAGATCGGTTGGCGGCTGGTGGCGCGGCACTGGGGCAAGGGGCTGGTCAGCGAGGCCGCGCGCACGCTTCTCGCTTACGGCTTCGGCAAACTCGGCCTGGACCAGATCGTTTCCTTCGCCGTGTACAACAATGTCAGATCGACCGCGGTGATGGAGCGGATCGGCATGCACCGCGTCGAGGGTGGCGATTTCGATCACCCCAACGTTCCCGACACCCACCCCGACCTGCAGCGCCATGTTCTCTATCGCCTCACCGCAGCCGAGTGGCGCGCCCGGCAATGACGACGATCGAAACATCCCGGCTGATCCTGCGGCCATGTCGGGAAGAGGATCGCGAGCTATTCTACGAGCTGAGTTCCGATCCCGCCGTTCTTGAGTTCTTTCCCTTCAGCCGCAGCCGCAAAGATGCCGACGCCATCTTCTCCATGATCGGGAAAATCACGCCCGAACCCGGCTTCGATTTTCTGGTCGCGGTTTTGAAGCATAGCGGCGAGGCGATCGGCTTCTCGGGGCTGTCCAGAGTGCAGCTCGAACCTCACTTGCCTCGCGATGCCGTGGAGATCGGCTGGCGGCTCTCGGCACGCCATTGGGGAAACGGCTACGCAACGGAAGCCGGCGCAGCCCTGATACGTCAGGCGTTCACAGTCTTGAGCCTGAAGGAGATCCTTTCGATCGCCGTGCATGACAACAGGCGCGTGCTCTCAGTCATGCGCAAGATCGGAATGCAGCCCCATCCGTTCAGTGATTTCGATCATCCGCAAATTCCCGAGACGCATCCGCATCTGAAGCGACATGTGGTCTATCGGCTGCGCGCCGCCGAATGGCGGGCGCAGCAGGCAAGACACATCGAGAGCTGAGCGCTACTCCAGCGCGACGGCGATGAAGCGCAAGTCACCATTCGGAGATGCGATCATCATCTGTGCATTGCGCCGTCCCTCACGCTTCAGCGAAGCGACCTTGTCCGACGCGGCGCTGGGAGTCTGGACGAATTCCTGCGCGACCTCAACGACGACGTCGCCGGGCTTCAACCCCTTTTCAGCGGCGGCCGAACCGGGCGTCACCTCAGTAATGACGACGCCATCGACGCTGTCGGCAATACCGAAGCTCTTGCGGGTTTCCGCCGTCAACGTCGAGAGCTTCATGCCGAGAATATTCGAGGTCGCCGGCGCCGGCGACTGAGCCTGCGGCGATTGCTGCGGGTCGCCGCCCTGATCCTGACCATCCATGCCGTCGTCGTCACCGTCGTCTCCCTGATCGGGATTGATGACGCCATCGCTGTTGCCATTGTCGCCGGGTGCAAGCTGTGGTTTCTTACCCTTGTCAGCACTTGCCGCCGCCGCCTGATCGCTGTCTTCCAACCGGCCGAGCGTCACCTTCACGGTCTGCTGCTTGCCGTCGCGATAGATGACGACATCCACCGCCTTGCCGACAGGACTTTCGGCGACAACGCGCGGCAGATCGCGCATCTCGTCGACATCCTTGCCGTCGAATTTCAGGATGACGTCGCCCGCCTTGATCGAGCCGTTGTCGACCGGACCGCCCTTGATGACACCAGCCACCAGTGCGCCCTTGGCCTCCGAAAGGCCAAGGCTGTTGGCGACATCGTCCGTGACAGGCTGAATGCGCACGCCGAGCCAGCCGCGACGCGTCTCGCCGAAGTCACGGAGCTGATTGACGACACCTTCCGCCAGTTCCGACGGCACGGCAAAGCCGATACCGATCGAACCGCCACTCGGAGAGATGATGGCCGTATTGATGCCGATCACCTCGCCCTTCATGTTGAAGAGTGGCCCGCCGGAATTACCCTTGTTGATCGCCGCATCCGTCTGGATGAAATTGTCATAGGGGCCGGCATTGATATTGCGGCCCCGCGCCGAGACGATACCGATGGTCACAGAGCCGCCGAGACCGAAGGGATTGCCGATCGCCATCACCCAGTCGCCGATCCGCATCTTCGAGGAATCGCCGAATTTGACCGCCGTCAGCGGACGCTTCGGCTCGACCTTGAGGACGGAAAGATCGGTCTTCGTATCCGTTCCGATCAGCTTGGCCTTCAGCTTGGTGCCATTCGGAAAGATCACCTCGATATCGTCGGCGCCTTCGATGACGTGATTGTTGGTGACGATGTAGCCGGTGGGGTCGATGACGAAGCCGGAGCCGAGCGAGCTCACCTTGCGATTGCTGTCGTCGTCTTTCTTGTTGTTGAAGAAATCGTTGAATTCGTCCTGATAGGGCGAGTTGTCCGGCACCTTCGGCGTGGCGGGGCCGTTGCCCTCGTCCTTGACCTTCTGCGATGTGGAAATGTTGACGACCGCGTCGAGCAATCCGGACGCGAGATCGGCAACGGATGCCGGCCCGGCATTCATGGCCGGGTTCGTCGTGATCGTGGGGGATGCTGCCGGCGGCGTCTGAGTGTTTGTCGTTGCCGGCGCTTGGGCGCCCGCGGCCGCGCCGCTGTTTTGCGTCTGCGCATAGGCCTGTTCGGTAACGCCCACAACGGGGCCGGCAATCAGCGCGATGCTCGCAAGCAAGGCAAACGAACGGCTGAAAAGCAGGCGATTGGTCGAAGCCATCAGGCATCCTCATCGAAAAAGGGAAAACTTGTATAAGCATCAACATAAGGCGGAATGATGAAGCGTGAAATCACCTTTTTGCGAAATCCCCGGAGCTCCGCGCTGCCGATGCTTGCAGGTCGAAAGTGATGCAATCCGCCATAAAGAAAAGGGCTGCCCGGAGGCAGCCCTTCCCTGTGACTAAGATCGACGCCTCAGTTCGCAGGTGGCGTCGGATTGGCGAGCGCCGGAGCGCCCGAAGCAGCCGCCTTACCCGCAGGACTGTCGAAATACTTGAAGAAGTCCGACTTGTTCGGCGGCAGCACGAGCGTCTTCCCGCCCGTTGCCAACGCCCTGTTATAGGCGGCCATCGAGCGATAGAACTCGTAGAAGTTCGGGTCGCGGGAAGAGGCATCGGCGAAGATGCCGTTTCGCTCGGCTTCGCCTTCACCGCGCAGTACTTCCGAATCCTTCTGCGCGTCAGCAACGATTTCGACGACCTGACGGTCTGCGACCGCCCGGCGGCGCTGGCCCTCTTCGTTACCGCGAGCGCGGATCAATTCGGCTTCCGCCAGACGCTCGGCCTTCATGCGGTCGTAGGTCTGCTGCGAGACTTCCTGCGTCAGATCGGTGCGGCGGATGCGGACGTCCTCGATGTTGAGACCGAGTGTTTCGGCATCGCGATGCAGATCGTCACGCACTTCGGTCATCATCGAAGCGCGTTCATTGGAAAGCGCGGCTTCGAAGTTGCGCAGACCGTAAACACGACGAAGAGCAGCATCGAGGCGGGTTCTCAGGCGCGATTCCGCGGCGTCGCGATCTCCCGATACCGTCTCGCGGAACCTGCGCGCATCCGTGATCTTGTAGACGACAAAGGCGTCGACCTCATAGAACTTGCCGCCGGAAACCTGGACGCGGATATTGTCCAGATCGAAGCGAAGTTCCTGCCGCTGAATGTACTGAACGCGGTCGGCATCCATGAAGGCGAAGGGCAGCTTGAAGTAGAGGCCCGGCTCAGTCTTGACTGCGCGGATCTGGCCGAAGCGCAGGACGATCGCCTGCTCCTTGGCATTGACCACGAACACCGACGAGTAGATGAGCAGCAGCAGCACCGCAAGCGCGATGAGAATGGCTGGCAAACGGCTGGACGTCATTATTTGGCCTCCGGCTGAGTTGCAGCACCGGGTCTGCCCGGCTGTGTCGTGGATTGCTTGCCGATTTCGTTCAGCGGCAGGTAAGGCACGACGCCCTGCTGGTCGTCGATGATGATGCTGTTGGAATTGCCGATGACGGACTCCATGGTTTCGAGGAAGAGACGCTTGCGGGTCACTTCCGGTGCCTTGACGTATTCGTCGTAGATCGAGATGAAGCGCTGTGCCTCACCCTGCGCTTCCTTGACGACGCGGTCCTTGTAGGCAGCCGCTTCTTCGCGGATCTGTGCGGCGCGACCACGGGCCTGACCGAGCTGCTGGTTGGCGTATTGATTGGCCTCTTCCACCTGCTGGTCTTCGTTCTGCTCGGCGCGCTGCACTTCGTCGAACGCATCGGCCACTTCGCGCGGCGGCGAAACATCCTCGATCGGCACGGCATTGATGGAAATGCCGGTGGCATAGCGATCAATCGTGTCCTGGATGATGTTTCTCACCTCGGTCGCGATTTCCTGACGCTTGTCGCGATAGATGTCCTGAGCCGGACGGCGACCGACGACCTCGCGCATCGCGCTTTCGGCAACCTGCTGCAAAGTCTCGTCGGGGGTCTCGAGATTGAACAGATAGGATTGCGGATTGGTCACGGTATAGAGGATCGAGAACTGCACGTTGACGATGTTCTGGTCGCCCGTCAGCATCAGGCCGGCCGTCGAACCGGCCGTCGAGCGGCCGCCGATATTGCGCTGCTGCTCGGTGACTTTGACGAATTCGACGCGATCCATCGGCCAGAGATGGAAGTGCAGGCCGGGCATCGAGACTTCCTCGCGCGGCTTGCCGAAGCGCAGTTCCACGCCTCGTTCGTCTGGCTGCACGGTGTAGATGCACTGGATCAGCCAGAAAACGGCGATCACCGCGACGATGATGAGGACGACGCCTGCATTGAATCCGCCGGGTACGAAGCCCTTCAATCGGTCCTGGCCGCGGCGAATGATATCCTCAAGATCCGGAGGCCCTCCGTTGCCGCCACCGCGCGGCCGGTTCGGTCCTTGGCCCCAAGGTCCCTGATTATTTCCACCGCCGCCGCCGCCGCCCCATGGGCCACCGCCGCCGCCATTCTGATTGCTCCAAGGCATCAAAACCTCTTTGTTTGTTGACTCCCGATATCGCACCAAACCCACGGAATACGTGGGTGGCGGCGATTGTTTCCCGTTATAGGTATCGAAGCACCTGCTTTCAACGCGACTTCAGGAAGTTCGTCGGATTCATTGGAAAATATTTGATTTTTGCGGGTGGCTTTTATGCTTTTCGCCTGAAATAGGTGACGAACCGCGTCGGATATGTATCCTTTTCTCCTGCCGGCACGGCAAGCTCGCCGTCAGCCTGCCAGATCCCGGGATCGATCGCCGGAAAGGCGGTATCACCTTCCACATCGGCCTCCACGTGGGTTATCAGCAAGCGGTCGGACAGACCAATCGCCTGTCGATAGATTTCGCCGCCGCCGAGGATGCAGATTTCCTCGGCATGGCTTTCCTCGGCGAGCCGCGTCGCAGCATCTATAGCCTCGTCGAGCGAATGCGCCACCGTTACGCCCTCCGCAGAGAACCCGGCGTCACGGGTGATGACGACATTGGACCGGCCAGGCAACGGCTTGCCGATCGATTGGAACGTCTTGCGTCCCATGATCACAGGCTTGCCAAGCGTCATCGCCTTGAAACGCTTCAGATCGGATGACAACCGCCAGGGCATGTCGCCTTCGCGCCCGATGATGCCGTTGCGCGATACGGCAACGACGATGGTCTTGATCGGCTGTGTCATGCGTCTCCCTCGGTCCAGGTCGCCAACGTCAATGCGAGTCGGCCTGATGATTTTATATCATGATCGCAGCAACGGGAGATGGGATGGGACGCGCCGCAATGGATCTTGGGATCAGGCGCCGCTATTGAGCTTGTCGAGCTCGGCGGCCAGCACACCCCCCTCTTGCCGATCCCTGGCCATCTTTCGATAGAGCCCGGCCATGCCCTTGAAAATCAAGGCAGCGGGATCGTCATCGCCGAGAAACTCCGAAATCTCCTCCATCTCCGCAACCCAGCGATAGGCCTTCGGATACATGTCGGGAATGCCATGCACGAATTTCGCATCGAGATTCGGCAGGCTTTCCTGAAGCTCGCGCTTCAGCGCCCCATCCGCGCCTGAACGGATCGCGGCAAGCAGCATGGCGGTGCCGAGACCGGTTACGCCTTTATTGATGCCGGCATAACACATCTTCAATGCCGAGGCCGCGCCGATCGGCCCATCCATGCGTCGGACCTGAAGGCCAAGGTCGCCAAGCACACCGCTGTCGTTCGCGGCGTCTCCGCTTATATAAAGCTGAGGCCCCTTCTGGCCGGGTTTCGGCGGACCGCCGATAATGGAGCCGTCAAGAACCGTGCCGCAGTCGCCGCCGAAGATCGCCGCGACCTCTTCCATGGTCTTCGGCGAAATTGCGTTGCAATCCATAAACGTCGTTTTGCCGCCACTCCGACGTAGCTCTGCTGCGACTTGCTTGGCCACGGCCACTGCCTCGGCCGGCGGAACGATAGAAAGAACAAGACGCGACGCCGCAACCACGTCCATTCCGACGGGCTCCATGCCGGCGGCCTTCGCCCGCTCGATTGTGGAAGCCGAACGCCCCTCCAGATAGGTAACCACCCTCGCCCCGTTTTCGACCAAACGCCTCGCGATGGCGCCCCCCATCGCACCGGCTCCGATGACTGCGATCTCCACGGCCAATCTCCTTCTCAGCACAGGAAGACGGCACCATATCGCCTATCGGGCAGCCGGACGAGCGCAATGCCACGCGGTAACGTTAAGTTTAGCGCCGCTCGTCAAGCGTTGCGAAGCACGAGGACGGCATAGATGCAGGGCTCCTTGCTTTCATTCTTGAAGACGCAATCTGTCGGCGGCCCAAGTTCGAGGCAGTCGCCTGCCGACATCGAGTGCCTGGCATCTCCTTCAAGAAAGGTCAGCCGCCCCTCCAGCACCCAGATAAGCTGCCGCATGAAGGCGTAGGCCGATGCAGGCATCGGGACTTCCGTCCCCGCGGGCAATTCGATGCGGACGAGATCGAGCGGCAGATCCGACTTCGGAGAGACATGCCGCCGCTCGTAGCCCGTCTGCGGATCGACCCAGATCGGTTGCTCTTGCCTCCGGAGAAAACGACCCTGCTGCATCTCCGCACGCGCCATCAAGGTCGACATGCTCAGGCTGAAGGCGCCGGAAAGCTTGCCGAGCAGTGTTGCCGTCGGGCTGCTTTCGCCGCGCTCGATCTTGTGGATCATCGCGCGTGAAACGGTCGAGCGCTCTGCGAGCTCCGTCAGCGACCAGCCTCGGCTCTCCCGCTCGATGCGGATGCGTGCGCCGATGCGCCTGTCGATATCATCAAGTTGAGACATGCGTTTACTATAGTGGACTTCAGCGGGTTTGACAATCGATGCCGCGCATCTCCGAAAGATCGTCCTACACAAGCCTCAACAGTGCGAAAGAGAGGCGCAGCCTTATTCAGAAACATAAGCTACCTATTGAAAATTCTGCATATTTCGCTGCAGCCACCGAGATGCAAGCCACTGGCGGCATTTTTTTCTTCTCGAATTTTCGTAATAATATAGTGGACAGACGTGGAAATCGGTGTATGACAGAATACAGCAGCAAAACACATATCCATCCAATTTAGTGGATAGCCCTACGGAGCCAGCCAATGCAAATTCGCGATGCGAGAGACGAGGATCTCGCGGGGATAACCGCGATCTACAATGACGCGGTCGCCAACACTGCCGCGATCTGGAACGAAACGCAGGTCGACATCGCCAATCGCCGGCAATGGCTGCAGGACCGGCATAAGCTCGGCTATCCCGTCCTGGTGGCGACCAACGATCATGGCGACGTCATCGGCTATGCCTCGTTCGGCGACTGGCGGGCCTTCGACGGCTATCGTCACACGGTCGAGCACTCGGTCTATGTCCGCAACGATCAATATCGCGGCGGCATAGGCAAGGCGCTGATGATAGAGCTCATCGAGCGCGCCAGGGCGATCGGCAAACACGCGATGGTCGCGGGCATCGAAGCTGGCAATGAAGCCTCGATCCGCCTGCATGAGAAGCTCGGCTTCGAGCAGGTCGGCCTCCTCCCGCAAGTCGGCACCAAATTCGGGCGGTGGCTCGATCTGGCCTTCCTGCAACTGCTTCTCGATCAGCGCACCGATCCCGACAGCAAGCCCACCCCCTAAGGCACGAACATCATGCCGATGACGGTAGCAACACTCATTCTCGCCGGCATATCGTTGGTTCTGCAGAACGTGCTGATGGTGCGGATCACTCAATCGGTGTCGACCGTCATCGTCACGCTCGTCATCAACTCGTCTGTCGGGTTGACCGCGCTGCTTTTGATCCTGATTTCCCGCAACGGCCTCGCCGGCCTTGCCGAAGTCGCCGGCGCCATCAGGCCGTGGGCGGTGCTGCCGGGCCTGCTCGGCTCGTTCTTCGTCTTTGCAGGCATAATGGGATATCAGCGTCTCGGCGCGGCTCCCACCATCGCAGTCCTCGTCGCCAGCCAATTGCTGGCCGGCTTGGCGTTCGATGCCGCCATCTCCGGAAAGACGATGGCAGGCTTCAGCCTATCTCAGCTTGTCGGAGCACTGCTGCTCGTCAGCGGAGCCGTGCTTGTCGCCGGCCGAAACGCCTAAACAGCGACTTCGGCCGCGATCGCGGCATGCGGCTCATAACCCAGAATCTCGAAATCCTCGATGCGATAGTCATCGATGCTGTCGGGCCGGCGCAGCAGGCGCAAGGTCGGGAACGGCTTCGGATCGCGGCTGAGCTGCTCTCGGATCGCATCCAGATGGTTGAGATAGAGATGGACGTCGCCGCCCGACCAGACCACCTCTCCCAGATCCATATCGACCTGCTGCGCAACCATGGCTAGCAAGGCCGCCTGCTGGCAGATGTTGAAGGGATTACCAAGGAAAAGATCGCAGGAGCGCTGGAAGACCATCAGGCTGAGCCGCGGTCGCTTACCGCCCTCGGCCGAGATGTTCGATACATGGAACTGATAGACCATATGGCAGGGATGCAGCGCCATGTCGGCAAGCTCGCCAACATTCCAGGCGTGAAAAATCATCCGGCGGCTGCTCGGATTGGTCTTGAGGTCCTTGATGACAGCAGCGAGCTGGTCATGCACCCGACCCTCGGCATCGCGCCATTGCCGCCACTGCTTGCCGTAGACCGGTCCAAGATCGCCCCATTTGAGAGCGAAGGCCTCATCCTCGAGAACCCGCTTCTCGAAGGCAAGCTGATCGATATCCTCACCCGTCGCCTTGCGATATTTCGCGAGCGGCCAATCGGTCCAGATCCGCACATTTTCCTTCAGCAGGTTGCGGATGTTGGTGTCGCCGGTCAGAAACCAGAGCATTTCCTTGACGGCAAGCTTCCAGTAGACGCGCTTCGTCGTGAAGATCGGGATCTGCCCCTTGGAAAGGTCAAAGCGCATCATCGCGCCGAGGCCGCTCAAGGTGCCGACGCCTGTACGATCGATGCGGCGATCACCGTGCTCAAGCAGGTGCGCCATCAGGTCGAGATATTGATACTCCGGGTGACGAGCCATCTTCCGCTCCGACATCGCTTGAATTTCACGGACAATACGGATGCCGCAGACGGTCAGCCGCCGCCGGATACCCGGCCGATTCCTTTTGCGCGAGTCTAATGGCAAGCAGGCGCGAAACCAACCGCGCCGAAAGTTATTCAGGCAAATCTGTCAGGTCATGCATGGCAAACCGACGTTTCGGCGAAGCATTTGTGACAATTGCCCTTCCCTTCGCTCGCGGAAAACACTATATCACCCATGCCGGTCTTCGGGCCGGCTATGGCGATAAATGAGCGGTGTAATAAACCTATTGGACCCGGGGGCGGTACCCGGCGCCTCCACCAAAAACCGGCCGGCCAAGCTGGCGACAGACCGGCTTTTGATGGGGGCGAAACAGGATCGACAAGGGTGTAAAGATCGACTTTTCGCTCGGCATTGTACCACCGTTATCGGGCTAAAATTGTAGTTGCAAACGACAACTATGCGGAAGCTCGTCTCGCTGCTTAATCGCGGTGTGACACTTCAAATAAAGTCCTAAGGGGTCGCACTCTTAGGCGGGGTTCGAAGGCACCTGGCAACAGAAGCCTTCACCTTCTCCTCCAGTGCTATATTATGGACGACCAGCAGTGACTCGCCATGGGGCTTTTCTGGCAGCGTTCAGCGTGGCATAAGCCTTATAAAAACATGGCCAACGAAAGACAGGAAAGCATGGGGCAGGATCATATCCGCTACGACATTTTGGCTCAGGACGCCCTGCGTGGAGTGATCCGCAAGGTGTTGACCGAGGTCGGCGCCACGGGCCGCCTGCCTGGTGATCATCATTTTTTCATCACCTTTCTGACCGGCGCTCCCGGCGTGCGCATCTCGCAGCACCTGAAGGCGAAGTATCCGGAGCAGATGACCATCGTCATACAGCATCAGTTCTGGGATCTGAAGATCACCGAGAGCCTGTTCGAGATCGGCCTCTCCTTCTCCGACGTTCCGGAAAAGCTGGTAGTCCCCTTCAACGCCATCCGCGGTTTCTATGACCCCTCCGTCAATTTCGAGCTGGAATTCGACGTACCGCTGGCGGATGACGAAGAAGAGACCGCCGTGAGCGAAATCACCGCCTATCCGGTGCCAGCCGAAGGCGAGGAAGCACCTGCCGCTGCCGCCAAGGAAGGCGAGGAAAAGAAGCCGGGATCTGTCGTCTCCCTCGACGCATTCCGCAAAAAACAATAGGAATATCGGGGGAAGCATCCGCTTCCCCTTTTTCATATCGGCAACGGGAAGAGATCGATGAGCGCCGAAATCGTCAATCTGCGCCAGTTTCGCAAGAAACAGGCCCGGTCGGACAAGGAAAAACAGGCGGAGCAGAATCGCATCACCTTCGGGCGAACCAAGGCCGAGAAGAACCTGACGACGACGCTCAACGAAAAGTCGGCAAAGGCGCACGAAGCCGGCCGAATTGAAACCACGAAGACCGAAGACTAGTTTCGGCCTTCAAGACAAAAAACTTCAGAAATCAGTTGCTTACTTCCGCATTTTGAATCACTTTCAGAAATATCCCACCATTTCCGATTTTTGATCGATCCGCCGATGATCCGTAAACATTCCGCGACGCTGCATGGCCATCGCACGAGCTTTTCCCTTGAGGATGCCTTCTGGACAGAACTGAAGGCTATCGCCAATGCGCGTGGCACCTCGCTCGCAGCCCTGATCTCCGAGATCGACGACGGGCGCGAGGCCGGCAGCAATCTCTCCTCTGCGCTCCGCCTCTATGTCCTCAAATGGCTGAAGGATCGCAACTGAGCAATTGCGTGTGAGTTCACCACGATCTGATGAGCTGCTTTTACCCGATCCCGGTCGGGTCGCGGCCGCCTGGCCTAAAGCAATTTCGGGAAAAGCGCACAGCGGGTTTCCCGGAATTGCTAGATAACAAAGAGATAGAGCGGTTCAGAGATTCCGTGAAAGCTGAACCGCTTTATTGGGCGACTCCCGGCAGTTCATTGAAGTTCAAAGGCGACGTCGTTTGCGGGGCCGGGTTGTTGGGCGGCGGCGGACGTTGCGCCTCCACCTTGGCGCGTGCGTCCGCCGCCGCCTTGGCTTTGGCCGCCTCCTCTGCTGCCTGCTTGGCGCGTGCGTCTTCTTCTGCCTGCTTTTGTTCGGCCGCCTGCCGAGCTAGATCGCGCAGGCGTTGCTCTTCCGCACGCCGTTGCTGCTCGATGGCGGCATCGCGCTGACGCTGCGCCTCGCGCACGCCCGCCACATATTTATAGAGCGCCACCTCGCGCCGCAGCCGTTGCTTTTCAAGCACATTGGCCTGCAGGCGCTCGACACGCCGCCGCTCGCGCTCGAATGCGCGAACCGACAGGAAACTGGTGACGTCCGTGACGTCCATCGTCCGGCCAGGCGCTGCCAGCGATCCGGCAAAATCAAGGCGTAACGCCGGCTCGGCCCCGCTCTGCGCTTCGGTGCCGGCGTTGAAATCGATGCCAAGAGATCCGCGCATACGCTCGTCCGGCAGGCTGATTTCGGCATTGCCGGAAAGCTTCGCCAGATCGTTGCCAGCGGTAATATTGGTAGCCCGCGCCACGCCCGTAGAAATGTTGAAGGGGATACTCGTTGCCGGCAGGACCGCTTCGCCGTTGTTGAGCAGCGTTTGCATGATCGGCAACACCTTGGCGACGGTGATATCCCCCTGGATCTGATCTGTCGCAGAAAGCAGCGGCGGCAGGATCGACAGATTGAGGCCGCGCACATGCGTCTCGCCGAGCTTGATTTCACCCGAGCCGCTGGCATTGGCGGCAAGGTCGGCAATGCTCTTGCCGCTTGCTTCGGCATTCATCGCAAGGCCGAAGCGACCGGTGGCAAGCGGCGCTCCATCCCGCTGCCATGCGACAGCCGCAAGATCGCCATTGACGAGATTGAGCTTCGTCTGCATCAGGCCGGTGCCATCGGAATTGGCGAGCATCAGGCTGCCGTTCAGCGTGCCGCCGTTCCAGCCACCCGCCAGATCGTTCAGCCGCAGTTCCTCGCCCTTATAGGCGGCATTGGCGGTGAAGTTCGAAATAGGGCCGAATATGCCCGGCCACACCTGCTTCGCGGAAAGCTTGACGCCGATATCCATCCCGCTGAACGCAGGCAGGCCGAGCTTGTCCCTGTTGAGAGCACCTGTTTTCGGATCTCTCATCGGCCCGTAAATGCCTTCCGCCAGCCAATCGAAATCCATCTTGTCGACAGCCAATTCGCCCGACGCCTTGAGGCCCGGCGCCTTGCGGTCAATGGTCAGCGTGCCGGACATATTGTTGTCGGCAAACAGCCCCTTCATGCCCGAAAATACGATTCTGTCCGGGTCCAACGCGGCATTCGCCTGGAGTTTGACCGGCAAGCCAGTGCCCATCTGCGGAATACCGATGCCGTTCATGACGAAATAAGGATCGATGTCGGCGCTTTCGAGCGATAGCGCTATGGTGCCGTTGAGGAAGGTCGCGGGCCGCACATCGACCTTGCCGTTCGCGGTAAACGACGTCTTGTCGGTCGCAAAGGTCAGCGCGGCGTCGGCCGGATCGGTGCCATTTGCCGATACCTTCAGCGTCAGGCGGCCATTGGCGTCGGCTTCAACAGGCAGGGGGTCAAGGCCGGCCTGACCAAAGAGGATCGACGTCACCGAGTTTTCCAGCGTTCCTTCCAGCGTCGTGGTGCCCTTGCCCGTGAACGCCGAGAGATCGGACATGCGGTAATCGAAATTGACACGGCTGCCGTTGGAAACGCCGGCGAGCGTGACCGTCAGCGCATTGTCCTGATCGCCGCCGAGCGTCACGGCACCGCGAAGAGCCGTGTTTCCGTACCAGGCGGCATTGCGCACCAGCCGATCCATGACGGGGTGGTGCGGCAGATGCTGGCGCAGCATTTCGAAGAACGGGCCGGGATCGGCGGCCTTGAAGGTAATTTCGCCCGATCCCTTGTAATCGGAAGGCGAGCCGTCGGCGCGGCCGGTCGCGGTGATTTCGGCGCCGGCGACATTCCGCACGGACAGCTTGTCGAGCGTCAGAGCCCCGTCGGCAACCGAGAAGGACGTGTCGACATTATCGGCCGGCACACCGAAAGCCATGAATTTTCCGGCCTGCAGATGCGCGCTAATCCGGTGATCGAAAAGAGATTCGCCGGTGTCCTGGCCCGTAAAGAGCCCAGTCAGCGCTCTGAGGGCATCGAGATCGAGCGTATCGCCGTTGAGGTCGACGGCAAGTTTCGGCGGCGCCTTATCCGTGCCGCTCTGGCGATCGAGCCTACCCTTGAGGATCGCCGGACCGATTGCGATCTCCAGATTGTCGAAGCGCTGTTCCTCATGCCGCAGACTGACATCGGCAGAGAAGCCGGCCTGACGCAACTGGCGGATCGCGGGATCGACGGAGCCGACCAGCCAGGATGCCAGTCCGGAGGGCTGGTTGGATGCGACGACAAGATTGCCGATGAAGTTCGGCTCGCCCTGCAGCATCAGATTGCCGCGCGCCTCGGCCTGCGTGCGCCCCGGCAGCGTGCCGACCGCATGATCGATCTTCCATCCCGTTCCCGCCGGCTCGAGATCGAGCTGCACGTCGCGGATCGTCGTATCTCCCGCAACAATCGCCGGCAGCCGGAAGGTGGCCTTGCCCGGGACCTGCGGCACGGGGATTTCGGCAGCGATTGCAATCAGGCTGTTCAGCCGCTGACGCGCTGAGATCGCCGGATTCCGGTTTGTCTTGCCGTTGGTGCCCTTGTTGTTGCCGAGGCGGTTGACGTCGATCTGCTGTCCATCGGCGGTCAGCAGGAATTCCGGCTTGGAGCCGGTATCGAGCGTCGCCTCGCCGGTCACGACATAGGGGTCATCATCGGCGCCGACTTCAAGGCGGTATTCGGGAATGCGAATGCGATCATTCGTCAGTTCGAAACGGCCCTTGATGCGTGGCTGCGCCTTCTGATCGGCGGCATCGCGCGCCTGTTTGTCGTTGACCCCGGCGGTGAAGGAACCCATGTAGTCGGGCTTGCTGTTGACGAGCTTCAACTCGCCGTCGAGGTCGACATTCAGGGGATGCCGATCCGGCATCAGCCGCGTGCGGACGCGCAAGACGCCGTTGTCATCGGGCTGGCTGCTGGAAATCGTGAAGTTGCCATGCTCGTTGTCGAGCGCCGCATCGCCCTCGATGCGCCATGGGCCGGCGAGCGATCTTGCCGACATCTGGGCGTTCAAGCCAGTCACATGCCGGGTCCTGCCCGTCTGCTCGTCGATGAAGAGGATATCGCCGTCTTCGACGTGAACGCTTTCGAGCACCACGGACTTGGCGGGAATTTCCGGCTGGCTGCCGCGCATCCAGTCGAGCGTTCCGTCTTTCAGCAGCCGCAGACGAACCTTCGGCTGAGACACCCGCATGTCGAAGATCAGCGCTTCGCCGGAAAGGAAAGGCGCAAGTTCCGCATCCATGGAGAATTCGGCAATCTGCACCAGCGGCGTGCCGTCGGCTTCCTGACCGACGCGGACATCGTGCAGCGTCACCGAAGGGAACGGCAGGAGGCGGGCATCGACGGTGCCGTGAACCGTCACCTTTTTGCCGATGATGCGGCTCGCCTGATCCTCGAAATTCTTGCGAAAATCGGTCCAGTCTATGAAGAGCGGAGCGAGCAGCGCCACGAACAGCACCACCACGAGCAACCCACCCAGAAAAACCAGGACCCTACCTAACAACGCGTATCGTCTCCAATCTTCATTCCCAACCTATGCCAAGCCGCCGCTTGTCAGAGCGCATACACGACATAACCTAGAATATGCACAGTTCTACCCGATCCCTGCCTGTCACAGCAGCCCTTTTTAAGAGGTATGCCACCCAACTAGCGCATCCATGTGGCTTCTCAGCACAAAAACCGGAAAGGAGCGGCTGCAGCCTAGCGCCATTCGCGCACGTAGCAAGCCAAGATCATGAAAATATTCCATCTTTCAGTGCCCGCGGAATATTTTCCCGGGATTGAAGATGGCGTCCGGATCAAGCGACTCCTTGATCTGACGCATCAGATAGACGGCATCGCCGAGTTCCTGCTCCAGAAACGCCATCTTGCCCTGCCCGATCCCGTGTTCGCCCGTGCAAGTACCGTCCATGGCGAGCGCGCGCTCATTGAGGCGTGCAACGAAATCCTCGACGACGGCGATGCCTTCCGGGGTCTTGTCATCGAACAGGACGAGCACGTGAAAATTGCCGTCGCCGGCGTGGCCGACGATCGGCGCCAAAAGGCCATGCGCCGCGATATCGGCCTGGGTCTCCGCGACACATTCCGCCAGACGCGAGATCGGCACGCAGACATCCGTCGAGAGGCTCGACAGTTCCGGAGCCAGCGCACGGCAAGCCCAATAGGCATCGTGGCGGGCCTTCCAGAGCTTGTTGCGCTCTTCCGCATTGCTGGTCCATAGGAACTCGCCGCCACCGCATTCGGCCGCGATCTCGGCAAACTGCGCCGACTGCAGGGCGACAGTCTCCTCCGTCCCATGAAATTCGAGGAAAAGCGTCGGCTTCTCGTCATAGGTCAGGCCGGAATAGCGATTGCAGGCCCGCATCTGCACGGCATCCAACAGCTCGATGCGCGCAACGGGAACGCCCATCTGGATCGTCATAATGACGGCATCGCAGGCCGATTTGATATCCGGAAAGGCGCAAGCGCCGCCAGCGATCTTCTGCGGAATGCCCTGCAGGCGCAGCGTGATCGAGGTCAGCACGCCGAGCGTACCCTCCGCGCCGACGAAGAGCCGCGTCAGATCGTAGCCGGCAGACGATTTCCTGGCGCGCCGTGCGGTGCGGATTTCCTCGCCATTGGCGGTGACAACAGTCACGGACAGCACATTGTCCTTCATCGTGCCGTAGCGCACCGCGTTCGTGCCTGAGGCGCGCGTCGATGCCATGCCGCCGATAGAAGCGTTGGCGCCCGGATCGATCGGAAAGAACAGACCGGTGTCACGAAGATAGGTGTTGAGCTGCTCGCGCGTCACGCCCGGCTCGACCGTGCAATCCAAGTCCTCGGCGTTAACTTCGAGCACGCGGTTCATGCGGCTGAAATCGATGGAAATGCCGCCTTGCGGCGCGTTCACCTGCCCCTCGAGCGAAGACCCGGTACCGAAGGGAATGACGGGAACCCGGTGTTCGGCGCAAGCCTTGACTACAGTTTGAACATCCGCACTCGTTTCGACAAAGACCACACCGTCGGGAAGCTGCGGCGGAATATAGGTCGTCGTATGGGCGTGCTGGGCACGAAAGCTTTCACCGGTCTGGAAGCGCTCGCCGAAAGCCTGCTTCAGAATACCGAGAACGGCCGAAATCCCCGCCTCGTTGCGTGTTCCCGCCTTCGCATCAGCCAGAACCATGGCCCGAATCTCCCATCGCGATCATCGAAGGGCGTTAACCCTTTTGTCGGTTCTATGGGACATCGGCGCGGCGCTGTCCAGTCAAGAAAAGGCCGAAACCGACCCCACCCGGGGCAACGGCAGACACGATACGTTCGGCAAGCCGTACCGTCTGCCTTCAAGCCTCAGCGGCCCGCTTCCGAGCCGCGCAGCATGTTGCTCCAAGCGCCCGGCGGAATACCGAAGGCTTTCTTGAAATGCCGGGTCAAATGGCTCTGGTCGGCAAATCCGGTGGCGGCCGCCACGTCGGCAATCGACTCGCCACCGCCGATCATCGCCTTTGCCTGCTGCAGCCGCCGCATCAGCAGGAAGCGATGCGGACTGGTGGCAAAGGCGGCGCGAAAATGCCGGGCAAGCGCAAAGCGGTCGAGCCCGGTAATGCGCTCCAGTTCCTGTGAGCGCACGCCGCGCATGACATGCGCTTCGAGGTAATCACGGGCAGCCTTCGCCTGCCCCCAGGCGATGCTACCCAACGGCCGCAGCGGCAAACGGGCGTGCTCCACAAGCCCATCGGCCAGACGGGAAACGAAATCATCGACGAAAAGCTCGTCCAGCTCGCGATCGAGTTCGCCGAGCGCTGCCAGCAACAGACCGGCAAGCCGGCCATCGTCCACCACCGGATCGTCGACGAAAGGCAGACCGATACGCGCAGCCTCCAGGCACTGAAACAGCACCGAAGGTTCCAGATAGAGCATCCGGTAGACAAGCCCATCCTCCGTCGCAGCTCCGCCGTCGTGCAGCTCATCGGGATGAAGAATGATCACCCGTCCCGGCAGGCTATAGCGCTGCTCGCCGCGATAACGAAACGTCTGTACGCCCCGCATGGTGACGCCGAGCGCATAGGTATCGTGCCGATGCAGCTCGAAGGCATCTCCCCGAAACTGTGCCTGGATGCGCTCGATGCCCGGATAGGCCGGCGCGGACAGGATGCGGTTGGTCTCCGGCGTCACGCACAAACGTTCAAGACCCTCGAAGATCTGTCCGGCTACATCGTCGCGTAACGTCTCATTTCCAGACTGCATGAAAGTGACCATCGATGTTCGATACCAAAATCGCGATCGTTCTGCGAAGCGACCTTCAATCCTGGCAGAAACTGAATGTAACTGCGTTCCTGTCCACAGGCATAGCCGGGCAACATCCCGATATCATCGGCGAACCCTATCGCGATCGGACAGGTAACGTCTACAATGCTCTATCGATCCAGCCGATTATCGTGCTCTCGGCCGATAATGAAAACATCGCCGCCATCCACCGTCGCTCGCTGGAGCGCGGTGTCACCTCTTCCGTCTTCATCGAGGAAATGTTTTCGACCGGCCACGATGTAGCCAATCGCGCCGTCTTCTCCGAATTCGCGCCCGAAGACGCCAAAGTCGTCGGCATCGCGTTACGCGCGGACAAGAAAATCGTCGACAAGATCACCAAGGGCGCGAAAATGCATACGTGATCGGTCGAGGAGGGAAAGCGGCCGGATCATGCGACCCGGCCGTCTCTGCTGAAAGGGCTTAGCCGTCCTGCTTGATCGGCGCGATCTGGATCTCGACGCGACGATTCTGGGCGCGGCCGGCTTCGTTCGCATTGGTCGCGACCGGCTGCGACGGGCCGAAGCCGATGGCGGACATGCGGCGCTGGTCGATGCCCTGGCTGCCGAGGTAAGAAGCAACCGAGCCGGCGCGGCGTTCGGACAGATCCTGGTTATGCTGCAGGCTACCCGTCGAGTCCGTGTAGCCGTTGACGTCGATCAGGGTGCGGTTGAACTTGCGCAGCACGATCGCCACAGAATTGAGCGTCGCGAAGAATTCAGGCTTGATCGCATCGCGATCGATGTCGAAGGTGATCGCCGACGGCATGTTCAGGATGATGCGGTCGCCGACGCGGGTGACCGACACGCCGGTACCCTGCAGCTGCGCACGCAGCTCGGATTCCTGCTGGTCCATATAATTGCCGATGCCAGCACCCGCAAGCGCACCGACGCCGGCGCCGATCAGCGCGGCATTGCGGCGCGAGGCCGGCGAATGGCCGATCAGAAGACCGGCAACGGCGCCGACACCGGCACCGATCGCTGCACCGCCCGCGGTATTGGATACCTTTTGCTCACCCGTATAGGGGTCAGTCGTGGTGCATGCGTTCAAAAAGGCTGCCGCTAGGGCAAGCATGGCAATTTTCTTGATCATAGAATCGTCGCTCTCCGGTTCGATGGCCGCAGCAGATATGAAGCATTACGGCAATATCATGAAGAGAAATCTTCTCCGGAGCTTTGTCCCCTGTGCATAGACTGTCGGCGAAGCTTTTTGGCAAAGCCGGCTTATCCAGATGCGTAAAGGCCGACATTTTCCGCGCCCAACGCCCCCGACCGCGCCCACCGTCAATCAGTGATTCTGGAAGAGTTGCAGAACCGTGTTGTAGCTCGCATTGGCGATCGCGAGGGATTGCAGCCCGAGCTGCTGCTGGGCCTGCAGCGCCAGAACCTTGCTCGACTGCTGTTCCATATCGGTATCCACAAGTTTACCGACGCCGCTGGTCAGCGAATCGCTGAGATTCTTGGCAAATTCGGTCTGAAGGCTGATGCGCGATTCGAGAGAGCCGAAGGCGGACCCGATCGTCTTGAGCTGGTTCAGCATTCCCGTCACCGTGTTGACCATGTCGACGATGGCGCCCCGGCTTGTGTTGGCATCGAGCGCGATTTCCACCTGGCCGCTCATATTGCCGTTCTGGCTGCCGATAAGCACATAATTCTTGGCAGCCCCCGCCTCCGTCGCGAAGGCCGTCGAGGTCAACACGCCATATCCGCCGGCGCCGCTCGACTGGTCATCGATCAGGTAGCGCGCATCGACCGAGGTGATCGGGCCGCTCGTCGAACTCACGCCCGCATAGCTCAACATGCCGATCGAGACAGTCCCGTTGCTGCCCCGGATCAGCGAGCCCGGAACTTCGTGCGGATCGGTCGGGTCGGCGCCGTCACGCAACACGATCCAGTTAACGCCATTGAATGTCGCCGACTCCCCTACGCTACGCAACTGCTGCTTGAGTTCCGTGATCTCGTCGTTGAGCTTCGTCTTGTCGACGCTGGTTTCGTAGGCGCTGACGAGTTTTGTTCTGATCTCGGTCACGACGTCGATCGCGCTGCTGACGCCCGTGGAGGCAGTACTGACGGTCGAGGCGGCAAGACCGAGCGCATCTTGAACCGACGAAATCGCGCCGATGTCGGTACGAGTCAGCGTCGAGATTTTCCAGTAGGTAGCATTGTCCTTGGCCGTCTGTATCCGTAGGCCCGACGACATCTGCCGCTCTGCGTTGGTCAATTTGGTCTGGGTGTCCCTCAGCACTTCCAGCGCTGTATTCACAGAGGGACTGACCCTGATGAAGGTCGAAAAAATACTCACGGCACATGAACTCCGAACGCAACGATACGCAACAAATACAAGGAAACATTGGAACCTTGCCGCGCTCACTCATGCGCGCGGGCCGAGCGTGTCGGCGAACGGGGACCGAGGCAAAACGACGCCTGCGCTCCGGCGGTTACATGCCGCCATGATTAGCAAACATGCTTAAAAAAGCGCTAAAGGATACGCTTGATTCACCATAAATCAGCGCAATAACGGCAACGGGTGCAACTCACCCGTGCCCATCCTATTCGGCGGCCCTGAGATTGACGAGCTTGGCGCGCAGCGCCGCATCGGACATCTCGTCATGCAGGCGCTGTTCCTCATGCGTCTGCGGCTTCGCAAAGCGGGCAATCAACAGATAGGCGACCGGTGTTATGTAAAGCGTGACCAGGGTGGCAAAACCCAGACCGCCGACGATGACCCAGCCGAGCGCGATGCGCGCCTCCGCCCCTGCCCCTTCGGCAAAGACCAGCGGTACGCCGCCAAGAATGGTGGCGATCATCGTCATCATCACAGGGCGCAGCCGCAGCGCGCATGCCTTTTCGATCGCTTCACGAACGCCCTCGCCCTTGTCACGAAGCTGGTTGGCGAACTCCACGATCAGAATGCCGTTCTTGGCCATGACGCCGACAAGCAGCACCAGGCCGATCTGGCTGTAGATATTGAGGCTTGAACCGGTGATGACGAGCGCAAAGACAGCGCAGGCAAGGCCCAGCGGCACCGTGGACATGATGATCAAAGACGACAGCACGCTTTCGAACTGCGCAGCCAGCACCAGGAAGATGATGACGATGGCAAAGCCGAACGTGAGCGCCATGCCGCTGGAATTTTCTTCCAGCGTCGCCGCTTCCGCCAGCGGCATCAATCTCGCGCCGGGCGGCAGGAGCGGTGTTGCGATCCGCGTGACTTCCTCGACGGCCTGTCCGAGCGACATCCCGTTCTTGAGGCCGGCGGTGATCGCAACCGAAGCCAGCTGTTGCTCGCGGGTCAATTGCGGCGCGACGGCATTCTCCTTCAATGATGCGATGACCGACATCGGCACGATCTTGCCGTCGCCGGTCTTCAAGAAGACGTTTTCGAGATCCGTGGGATCGTCGATCGGCCGCATCGTGGACGTCAGCAGCACCGGATAGGATTCGCCGGCGACGAATACGTCGACCACGGAACGCCCTTCGAGCAGCGACTGCAGCGCGATCGAAAGCCCGGATATGTCGATCCCGAGATCGGAGGCTCGCTCCCGATCGAAGGTGACCGAAACCTGCGCTTGCGTCGGCTCGTTGTTGAGCCGCGGCGTGTCGAACTTCCCCGTCTTGTCAAGCTCCTGCACCAGCTTCAACGCCGCCTCGGTCAGCGCCTGGTGATTGCTGCCGATGAGAGCCATCTGCACGCCACTGCCGGCACCACGGATTTTCAGGCTGTTGGCCTGAATGACATTGCCGCGCAGGGCCGGCACGCCGGCCATGGCGCGGTTGATGTCGGAAACGATCTCCTGCTGCGTGCGATGGCGCTCGCTCCAGGGCGCCAGCGTCAGCACCATGAAGCCGCTGTTCTTCTGGCTGTTCAGGCCCGATATCGCGTAGATATTTCTTATATCGCCGCTATCCATCAGCGGCTGCAGCCGCTCCTCGACGCGCTGCAGCTGATCCTTCGTGTAGTCGAGGCCGGCGCCCTGCGGCGTGGTAAGGCGCAGCATGACCATGGCACGGTCCTCGCTTGGCGTCAGCTCGCTCTTGACGTTCATGAAGGCCAGAACTGCGGCGGCCGCAAACACCGCGCAGAAGACGATGACGACAAACGGCGCGTTAAGACAGGCCCGGAGCGTCCGGCGATAGACGCCGGCAAAACGCTCGCCGAAACGGCCAAGCATCCCATGCTCCTCGCGCATCTCTTTGGTCAGCATCCGTGAAGCAAGCATGGGGCAGAGCGTCAGCGCCACGATCGACGACAGGCCTACCGAGAAGGCAAGCACGAAACCGAATTCACGGAACAGGCCACCTACCTGCCCCGGCAGGAAGGAGAGCGGAACGAACACAGCGGCAAGCGTTGCGGTGGTGGCGATGACGGCGAAGAAGACCTCGCGGGTGCCGAGCACGGCAGCGGCGCGCGGTCCGATCTTCTCCGCCCTGCGCCGTACGATATTCTCCAGTACGACGATCGCGTCGTCGACCACGAGGCCTGTTGCAAGCACGATCGCCAGCAGCGTCAGGATATTGACCGAGAAGCCAACCATATAGAGAGCGGCCAGCGTACCGATCAGCGCCACTGGCATGGTGACGACCGGGATCAGGGTTGCCCGCCAGTCGCGCAGGAAAAGATAGATGACCGCGGTGACGATCAACGCCGACAGGACGAGCGCCAGCACCACCTCATGGATCGCGCCCTCAATGAACAGGGCGTCATCGCTGGTAACGACGATGCGCGTGCCCTCCGGCAGCGATTTCGACAACTGGGCAACGACGGCCTTCACGCCTTCGGAAATGTTCAGCGTGTTCGACTGCGCCTGGCGGATGACGCCGAGGCCGACACCCTGCACGCCGTTCGAACGGAGCGCGGTCGTACCGTCGCGAGGCCCGAGCGTCACGGTCGCGACATCGGAGAGCCGCACGCGGTCTTTGATGATCAACCGGGAGAAATCCTCCGGCGTCTGCAACGCCGCCGTCGCGCGCACGACGATATCCTGGCGCGCGCTCTTCAACGATCCGGCCGGCACATCGAGCGCGGCGGTCGCAAGCGCCGTCGTCAGATCGCCGATCGTCAGGCCACGTCCGGCAAGGGCGGCCTGATCGACATCGATGCGGAAGACCTTCTCCTGATCGCCATAGAGCTCGACATCGGCAACGCCCTCGACAGCCGCAAGCCGGTCCTTGATTTCCTTGTCGACGAGCTGCGTCAGGTCGTCCATCGTCATCGTACTCGACGTGACGGCAAGGCGCATGATCGGCTGCGAATCCGAATCCGCCTTGACGATTTGCGGCGCATCCGCCTGATCCGGCAACTGTTCGGTGATCCGGCCGATGGCATCGCGGACATCGTTGGCGGCGACCGAAAGATCGGTCGCGTCGGAAAATTCCAGCGTCACCCTGCTCTGCCCGAAGGACGAGTTGGAGGAGACCGACTTCAGGCCGCTGACGCGGGCGACCGCCCCTTCGATGATCTTCGTCAACTCCTGATCGACCGTCTGCGGCGATGCGCCATCGAACACGGTTCTGACCGTGACAACAGGACGGTCGACATCAGGCAGTTCGCGGACCTCGACACCGAAATAGGCGGCAAGGCCGGCAACGACCATCAGCGTATTGAAGACCAGCGCCAGGATCGGCCGGCGCACGAACAGCGCGGTAAAGGATTGCTTGGCCGCGGCCGAACCGGCATCCGTCATGTCATCGCCACCGGCCATCATCGGATGATGACCTCCTTGGCCTCGGCAACATCGCGGGCAAAGCGAACCTGGCCCCCTTCGGTCACGCGCTGCAATCCTTCGATGACGATGAGATCGCCATTGCGGAGATCGCCCCTGACAAGAACGGCATCCGGATTGCGCTGCACGATGCTGACCCGCACCTTCGAGGACTTGCCGTCGACGACACGCCAGACATGCGCGCCAGCCCCATCCCATTGCACCGCGAGTGGATCGACTGAGGGGTAGGACTCGCCGGCAAACCTCATGCCGACATTGAAGGACATGCCGGCACGCAATTCATCGGAGGCGTTGTCGATGCGGGCGCGCACGCGCAACGTCCGGCTCGCGCCATCGACACGGTTGTCCACTGCTTCGACAGCCCCGGAAAACGCACGCCCCGGCAGCGCCACGGATGTGGCTTCCACCAGCTGGTCAACCTTGACCGTGTTGGCAAAGCGTTCCGGCACCCAGTAATCGACAAGGATTTCCGAGCGGTCGTCCAGCATGACGATACTGGTCGCCGTCGTCACATTGTCGCCGACGACCACGGGCACGATGCCGACGATACCGTCAATCGGCGCAACGATATCGCGTCGCTTCAGCGCCAGCTCCGCCGATTGCAGCGCCAGCTTTGCACCCTGTTCGACGATCTCGGCATCGAACACATCCATGCGCGAGACGGTGGATTTGATATTGCGGTAGAGCTGGGATTTCTCGACGGCGCTCTTCAGCGCGACCTCAGCCTGTCCACGCGCGATGATCTGCTCGTCGTCGTCGAGACGCGCCAGCACCTGGCCTTGCTTCACCCTGTCGCCGGACTTGATGAGAATTTCCCGGATCGTCCCGGCTGCCTGCGGCATGACGACGACCGAACGGATCGCGTCACCGGTACCGATCGCGCTCAAGCGATCGTTGACGATGCCGCTGACCACCGGCTCCGTCACGACAAGCGGTATGTTTTGGCCACGTCGTCCAGCGGAGCCAGCCGCCGTCTCTGCCTTTCCGTCCGCGGCACCATCGCGCGGTGCGATCCAAGCCACGACAGTCTCGGGGACACCTACCTTCTGCAGCAGGCCCGCCGCACTCGGCACGAAGGCCACGACAGCGGCAATGCCGGCTGCCAACAGGAAAAAAGACAAGGAAAGCTGCTTCCAGGCGGTCATGCACGTCTCCGGCTCGTTGTCAGAGGCGATGAAATCGCGTCGTTGGTTTTCTGTACGGCCCTTACACACCCAGCGCACTTACCAGGGCCAAATTCGGATCAGGCGGCTCTATAAAGCAAGATTGTGCCCGATTTGCTGCAATATCGTGTTTTTGAGCATATGCGACAAGTTTTGCCACAGATTATGACAAAGTTGTAATCTCGGCGTGGACAACGGTACGTTTCATCGACGCGTCGCGCACATCCACTCCACCATGAAAAGCGACCCTTCGACGCGCATTATGCACTGTGAATGTGCACTTTTTGTTCTAGTTTCGGCCCGTTTCTTTTGCCTTTCGGGGTAGAATCATTACATTGGGCGGCATGACCATTGGACATGACGATATTCCCTTCTTTGACGAGGAGCCGGAGCACATCGCGCCGCGCCGTCCCGAGCCGGCTGCAGGCAGGAGTGGCGGCGGCATAGCGGCCCGCGCGATGGCAGCGCGCGATAGCGGCCGCCGGCCGGACTATCTCTCCGGTCTCAATGCCGAGCAGGCCGAAGCCGTGGAAACGCTCGACGGTCCTGTTCTGGTGCTTGCGGGCGCCGGCACCGGCAAGACGCGCGTGCTGACCACCCGCATCGCCCATATCCTCTCCACCAACCGCGCCTTCCCCAGCCAAATACTCGCCGTGACGTTCACCAACAAGGCAGCACGCGAGATGAAGGAGCGCATCGCGCTGCTCGTCGGCGGTGCGGTCGAAGGCATGCCCTGGCTCGGCACCTTCCACTCGATCGGTGTCAAGCTGTTGCGCCGTCATGCCGAGCTGGTCGGCCTCACCTCCAGCTTCACCATTCTCGATACCGACGACGTCATCCGCCTAATCAAGCAGCTGATCCAGGCGGAGGGCCTCGACGACAAGCGCTGGCCGGCCAAGCAATTCGCCGGCATGATCGACACCTGGAAGAACAAGGGCCTCAGCCCCGCCGATATTCCGGAAGGCGACGCCCGCGCCTTCGCCAATGGCAAGGGACGCGAACTCTATACCGCCTATCAGAACCGACTGAAGACGCTGAACGCCTGTGACTTCGGCGATCTCCTGTTGCATCCGATCAATATGTTCCGGCAGAACCCGGATATTCTGAAGGATTACCATCAGCGCTTCCGCTATATTCTGGTCGACGAGTATCAGGACACCAACACGGCGCAGTACATGTGGCTGCGCCTGTTGGCGCAGCGGCAGAAGGGCGAACCGCAGAACGTCTGCTGCGTCGGCGACGACGACCAGTCGATCTATGGTTGGCGCGGCGCAGAGGTGGACAATATCCTGCGCTTCGAGAAAGATTTTCCCGGCGCCAAGGTCATCAAGCTCGAGCGCAACTACCGCTCCACCGAGCATATTCTCGGTGCTGCAGCACACTTGATCGCCCATAATGAGGGCCGGCTCGGCAAGACGCTGTTCACCGACCGCTCCGATCCCGACGATATCAAGGTGCAGGTACACGCCTCCTGGGATTCCGAGGAAGAAGCGCGCGCGATCGGCGAAGAGATCGAGCAGCTGCAGCGCAACAAGCACAATCTCAATGATATTTCGATCCTCGTGCGCGCCTCCTTCCAGATGCGCGAATTCGAAGACCGCTTCGTCACCCTCGGCCTGAACTACCGCGTCGTCGGCGGCCCTCGCTTCTACGAGCGCCTCGAAATCCGCGATGCCATGGCCTATTTCCGCCTCGTCTGCCAGCCGGCCGACGATCTCGCCTTCGAGCGCATCATCAACACGCCGAAGCGCGGCCTCGGCGACACCACCGTGCGCACCCTGCATGACTATGCCCGCGCCCGCGACATCCCGATGCTGACGGCGGCGGCCGATATCATCGAGACGGACGAAATGAAGCCGAAGGCGCGCAAGGCGCTGTTCGACGTCGTGCAGTCTTTCCGCCGTTGGCAGGGACTGCTCGAAAACACGCCGCATACCGAGCTTGCCGAGCAGATCCTTGAAGAGTCCGGCTATACGGACATGTGGAAGAACGACAAATCGGCGGAAGCGCCGGGACGCCTGGAAAACCTCAAGGAACTCATCCGTTCGATGGATAGTTTCGAATCCATGCGCGGCTTCCTCGAGCACGTGTCGCTGGTCATGGACGCCGAGCAGAACGAGAATCTCGACGCCGTCTCCATCATGACGCTGCACTCCGCCAAGGGCCTGGAATTCGACACGGTGTTCCTGCCCGGTTGGGAGGAAGGCTTGTTTCCGCATCAGCGCTCGCTGGACGAAAGCGGCCGCGCCGGTCTGGAGGAAGAGCGCCGCCTCGCCTATGTCGGCATCACCCGCGCCAAGCGCCGCTGCCACATCTGGTTCGTCTCCAATCGCCGCATCCACGGCCTCTGGCAATCGACAATCCCCTCCCGCTTCCTCGACGAGCTGCCGGAAACGCATGTTCAGGTCGCCGAAGTCGAACAGTCCTATGGCGGATACGGCCGCGGCGGCTACGGCCAGTCACGCTTCGACAAGGCCGAACCCTTCGCCAATTCCTATTCCACCCCCGGCTGGAAACGTGCTCAGGCCAACCGCAACGATGCGACGCGCGACAATTGGGGCAGCCGCTCCGGCCATGCCGTCGAACGCATCGGCTACGGCGAAAGCGGCCCGAAGGTACGCACCATCGATGGCGAGCTGGTGGCCAAATCCACCTCCGCCGAACCCTCAAAATTCATGGTCGGCGACCGCGTCTTCCACATCAAGTTCGGCAACGGGAATGTGTCCGAGATCGAAGGCAACAAGCTGACGATTGAGTTTGATCGCGCCGGACAGAAAAGAGTGCTGGACGGGTTTGTGGAGCGGGTTTGATCGGCAAGGTCGGCCATCTGGTTTTGGGACCGAGGGTCGCATACTGATACGGGCTGCGGGGTACTAGGAACGCCATAGGGCTCATCGCCTCTCATACACTCCGTCATCCTCGGGCTTGACCCGAGGACCCATGCACAAGCTTTCCGTCAAATTCATGCTTTCCATTTGAGGCGCGAACGAGAGTGCGGCGTCCTTGGTGGCGACAAAGTCGTCTGACACGGCAATCTCAACTAGGCAAATAGCGAGGCCTGTGCTTGGATCCTCGGGTCAAGCCCGAGGATGACGGCGTGTGAGGTATGCTGCGGTGGCATACCTGAGCACCAGCTACGCTCTCGGCTTCACGATCAACTGACTTCCAACTCTTGACGACCACCATCCCAACTAGCACAATACACGCATGGGTGGATGTACTTACATCATCACCAACCATAAACGAGGAACGCTCTACATCGGCGTCACGGCCGATATCGAGCGCCGCATCTACGCGCATCGCGAGGGCCTGACACCCGGCTTCGCGTGGAAATACGGCTGCACGCGGCTCGTCTGGTATGAGGACCACGCCGACATCGTTTCAGCCATACAGCGGGAGAAATCCTTGAAACGCTGGTATCGCCAATGGAAAATCGAGCTGATCGAAAAAGCCAATCCCGATTGGCGGGACTTATACTACGAACTCTGGTGAAGCCTGGCGCTCCTCAACCGCTTGCGCATCCCGGTCCTTGAGCCACAGCCCGAACTCCTTGACCACGGCCACTACCTTCTCCAGTCGGGTCCCATCCTCGGTCAGCGAATATTCAACCTTCACGGGAACCGTCGGATAGACCGTGCGCAGGATAAGGCCCGCCTCCTCCAGCGCGCGCAGGTCCAGCGTCAGCATTCTCTGGGAGATACCCGGCATCAGCCGTCGCAATTCGTTGAAGCGCTGGGGACCATCGACCAGATAGGACACGATCAGCAACCGCCAGCGGCCTCCCAGCAAATGCATCGCCTCCTCGACAGAGCATCCAGTCACGGTCTTTTTCATCAGCCATACCTCATGCCTGACGCGGTATAATTTTTGTACCTAGATGTCAAACTTTTCTGTTCTTACGATTCCATACCAATGGGACTACATGGTTCGGTGACCGTCTTTCCAAGGGAAGGCTGGCATTGGAAAACACCATGGAGACCCCTCGTGAAACTGTATTATCTGCCCGCGAGCTGTTCGCTTTCGCCCCATATCGTCATCAACGAACTCGGTCTTGACGTGGAACTGATCAAGGTCGATCACACCAGCCATAAGACCGAGACGGGACTGGATTTCTACGACATCAATCCGCACGGCTATGTCCCCCTTCTCGAGCTTGACGACGGCAATCTTCTCAGGGAGGGGCCGGCGATCGTCCAGTATCTGGCCGACCTGAAGCCCGAGGCCGGACTGGCGCCGGCCGCCGGCACGATGGCGCGCTACAAGCTGCAGGAGATGCTCGGCTTCCTGTCGACCGAAATCCACAAGGGCTTCATCCCGCTTCTCTATGCGCGGCTGGCGGGAAATTATGTCGAGACGGCAAGGCCGAAGCTCGAAAAGCGGTATCAATGGATCGACGCGCATCTCGCCGACCGTCCGTTTCTGATGGGCGAGAGCTTTTCGGTGGCCGATGCCTATCTGTTTGCACTGACGGGATGGGGCCAGGCGGCATGGCTCAAATCCTACTACAAGGCAGGCATCCACTTCGATGAGCTCGATCATCTCAGGGTCTGGTACATCCGCATGAGACAGCGCGCGGCGGTGCGTAAATCCATCGTGGAGGAAGGATTGGCATTCGATTGAGCGCGGCAGCCGATAACAAGAAGAAGGCCACCGCGAGATATTCCCAGTCTCGCGGTGGCGTCCTTCAGCAAACGCTACTTCTGGCGATAGAGGATCATGCCGCCGTGGTGGAGTACGTCATCGATGAAATCTCCATCGGCGGTGAAGCCGGTATCGTCCCAGTAGTCGATATGGTTGCCGCGAACTTCATAGCGTCCCTGATAGGCGCTTTCGCGCCGGCCGCGCGCTTCGTCATAGCGGCCGTTCGGCAGCAGATTGTGGCGCACATAGCCATCGGCTGTAACCCACATGCCGGCATAGGGATGGTTCTGCTGGATGGTCGCGGATGCATTGAGTTTGCTGTTCATGGTGGCGTAGACCTCTGATGTGGCGATGAATATGGCGCAGGCGGCGAGAGCCAGAGCGAAACTCTGGATTGGCACGACCATCTCCACCACCGCTTAGGTGTTGGCCGTCGGGCGTACGACGATCTCGTTGACGTCGACGTCCCCGGGCTGCTCGATGGCGAAGCGCACGGCGCGGGCGATGGCATCCGGCTTCAAGGCGATGGCGCGATAGGTCTTCATGGCTTCCACGGCGACCGGATCGGTGATCGTATGAGCAAGCTCGCTTTCGACAACGCCGGGATGGATGCAGGTCACGCGCAGCGTCTTGTGCTCCTGGCGCAATCCGTCCGAGATTGCCCGCACTGCATATTTGGTGGCGCAGTAGACCGCAGCGGTCGGTGAGACCGCGAGCGCTCCTATCGAGGCGATGTTGATGATCTGGCCGGAATTGCGCGTGATCATCTCGGGCAGAACCGCGGCAATGCCGTAAAGCACGCCCTTGATGTTCACATCGACCATCCGGTCCCATTCCTCGACCTTCAGCGACGCCATCAGCGACAGCGGCATCACGCCGGCATTGTTGACGATAACGTCGACGCGGCCCCACTTTTCGCGGGCGGCATTCACGAAGGCATCGAAGCTCTGACGATCCGTCACGTCGAGGGGATGAGCAAGCACCGCACCGCCCGCCGCGTTCAATTCGGCGGCCAGCGCCTCCAGGCGCTCTACGCGCCTTGCCCCCAGCGCCACTTTCGCGCCAGCGGCGGCAAGTTCGCGGGCAATGCCCTCCCCAATCCCGCTTGAAGCACCCGTGATCAGAATGACTTTATCCATCGGCATGACCTCTTCCTTTCGTGGTCCATGTTGTGAGGCCTTGACTGTACGGATCGGCTATTGTTTCGATAAGCCATCACTTCCTTGCCAGATTGGAAAGAAAAAATAACCAATGGAGCCAGATCTAAATGCGCTCGCAGTCTTTGCGCTCGTTGCGGAAGAGCGAAGCTTCCGGGCTGCGGCGACACGGCTCGGAGTGACGCGCTCCGCCGTCAGCCAGACGATCCGTCGCCTGGAAGAAAACCTCGGGATCGCGCTTGTGTTGCGCACAACACGCAGCGTCAGCCTCACCGAAGCCGGCGAGCGGCTTTATGAAAGGGTCGCACCGGCAGTCGAGGAAATGCGCACGGCGTTGGAAAAGACCGAAGCGCTGACGGAGCTTCCGCGCGGCCGCCTGCGGCTTGCGGTCTCCTCAATCGCCGAACGTTTTCTGGCCGGACCGCTCCTCGCTGCCTTCGTTCACCAATATTCCGAGGTGGAGCTGGATATTACCGTCACGGACGATGAATTCGACATCGTCGCCGAAGGCTATGATGCGGGCGTCCGGCTGGGTGAGGTCATCGCGCAGGATATGATTGCCGTGCCGATCGCCGGCGCCGAGCGGCAGCTGGCCGTCTGCGCCCCGTCCTACCGCGAACGTTTCGGGGCACCATCGCACCCGGCGGAGCTTGCGAACCACGCCTGCATCGGCTGGCGCCCCTCCCCGAAATCCGCGCCGTATCGCTGGGAGTTCGCTGACGCGGGCAGGGAATTCAGCGTCGCCGTGCCTTCGACCATCACCACCAACGACATGGGCCTGATGATCAAGCTTGCCGTGGCCGGCGCCGGCATCTCCTTCGGCATGGAGGAGAGCTTTCGCCCCTTTATCGGCCGTGGAGAACTGCTGCCGGTTCTGGAAGAATACAGCCCCTATTTTGCGGGCTTCTATCTCTATTATCCAAGCCGGCGAAACACTGCTCCGAAGCTTCGAGCGCTGATCGAGCATGTCAGGCGCTTCCCCGCCGGCGACGAAGGGCGGGGAAGCAGCGATCAAACCGGATAATCCGCTTCACCGCCCCGAGGTTGTCTCGGATTTTCAGGACGCATCGCCAACCTCAATTGCGCCCGCCATTCGCCCGGATGATCTGGCCGTTGATCCAGCCGCTTTGAGCACTCGCGAGAAACGACACGATCTCAGCGATCTCTTCCGGCAGCCCGAGACGGCCGAGTGGAATGTCGTTGATCAGCCGCTGGATCAGTTCCTCAGAGCGCCCCTTAAAAAGCAACGCCGTTGCTATAGGCCCGGGTGCCACCGCATTGACCGTCACGCTGCGCGGGCCGAGCTCCTTGGCGAGCGTATGCGTCATGGCTTCCACCGCCGCCTTCGTCGCCGCATAGACGCCGTTGCCTGGAGAATAATGGCCGATGATGCTGGTGGACAGGTTAATGATGCGGCCGCCGTCGCGCACCCGCCTTGCACCCTCGCGCATTCCATTGAAGGTGCCCGTAAGATTGACGGCGATCTGCTGTTGAAAATCCTCATCGCTTACCCGAGCCAAGGGCGAGAATTTGCTGATCCCTGCATTGTTGACGAGCACATCGACCTTTCCGAATTCGGCTTCGGCACGATCGAACAATGCCGCCACGGCGAGAGCGTCGGCGACGTCCGCACGGACGGCAATCGCGCGGCCGCCCGCTAACTCGATGCCGCCAACGACATCCTCAGCCTCTCCGGCACTCGATGCGTAATTGACGATGATCTGAAAGCCATCGGTGGCCAGTTGTTTCGCAATGGCAGCCCCGATACCCTTCGATGCGCCGGTGACGATTGCGGTTTTGATTTCGCTGGACATGTATTCTCTCCTTTGCCTTTCCGTCCCCAACGGCAAACATCGCGCACGCGGGCGCTCTCGAACACGCCGGGGAACTCAATCCCCGGATGTCGCTGGAACGCTTGTGTCGTTGGGCTCTGACCTGTAATATGAGCGATAATTCGCTTTTTACTACTCGCATTCCAGGAACATGTCCGAGAGCCCTCTGAAGAGCCGTCCCGCGCCGAGAAAAGCGCCAAAACAAGCCCGTTCGCTCGCAACCGTCGGAGCGATCGTGGAGGCTGCAGCTCGTATTTTGGAGGAACGCGGCCATGAAGCCTTTTCCACCAATGCCGTCGCGGAGAAGGCCGGCGTCAGCGTCGGCTCGCTCTATCAATATTTTCCGCGCAAGGACGCCTTGATCGGAGCGTTGATTTTTCGAGAAACGAGCCGCCTCGTCGAAGAGGCGGAACGAGCGGCCGAACAAGCGACCGCCAGCGAAGCTCTATCGGCGCTCATCCTGCCCTGCGTCGAACAGCAGCTTCGTCGCCCTGCCCTCGCCCGCCTGCTCGATTTCGAAGAAGCGCGCCTGCCGCTCGATACCGCCACTGAACAGGTGAAGATGCGTTTCTTCGAGCTCACGCGCGTAACGCTCCAGCGACCGGACCTGCCGCCGCAGGCCGATATCGATGTCGCAAGCCGCGATGTGGTTGCCATCATCAAGGGAATGGTCGATGCCGCCGGAGAACATGGCGATGAGGATAAAGCCCAGCTGGCGCAGCGCGTAAAGCGCGCTGTGCTCGGCTATCTCGGCACTCAAGGCTGAGATTCACAACAGGCGCATTATCCAAAGTCAGAGAGAGTGTCCCGCTATTCCATGTTTGCAAGTGATTGCATTGCAGCATTGCAAAATCCGCATCACTAGCAAGCTACCAATATGAGCCTAATCGATTATATCGATTTAAGCGGCTTCGGGATTCCGCGCCTCCTGCGGGCATCTCGGCAAGCCGCTGCCATCCTTTCTTTCGGCCCGTTCGGGGCTTTCGCCCGGGTCGAATCTCGAAGCCTGGCAGCAACAAGAACCGAGGATAAAAAAGTGGCTGGCTCAGCAACAAGCTCTGCGCCCACCAGCGCCCGTGCATCCGCACACCATGGCCAGGGCAATTACCAATTCGCGCTTATCGCACTCACCTCACTCTTTTTCATGTGGGGCTTCATCACCTGCCTGAACGACATTCTCGTTCCGCACCTGAAGAGCGTCTTTCAGCTCAACTACACGCAAGCGATGCTTATTCAGCTCTGCTTCTTCGGCGCATACTTTATCGTATCGCTGCCAGCCGGAGCGCTGGTGAAGCGCATCACCTACAAGTGGGGCATCGTCGTCGGCCTGGCGATCGCGGCAATCGGCTGTGCCTTATTCATCCCGGCCGCCAGCTACCGCGTCTATGGCCTTTTCCTAGGCGCTCTTTTCGTGCTCGCCACCGGTATCACGATCCTGCAGGTCGCGGCCAATCCCTATGTCACTGTATTGGGACCACCCGATACCGCCGCCAGCCGCCTGAACCTGACGCAGGCCTTCAATTCGCTCGGCACGACGATTGCGCCTTACTTCGGAGCGATGCTGATCCTGTCCGCAGCGACCGTTGCCGCCGCCAACGCCACTCCCGAACAGATCGACGCCATGCGCCTTGCCGAAGCCGGTGCGGTCAAGTTCCCCTATCTGCTTCTCGCTGCGGCCTTTCTGGTGCTCGCCGCCGTCTTCGCAGCCCTCAAGCTTCCTGAAGTCGAAGACGAGGAAACCGTCGAACCGATGCGCGGCGGCGGTTCCGCCTGGCAATATCGCCACCTCGTGCTCGGTGCCGTCGGCATTTTCGTTTATGTCGGCGCCGAAGTCAGCGTTGGCAGCTTCCTCGTCAACTTCCTGAGCCAGCCCGATATCGCCCATCTCTCCGAGGCCGACGCGGCCCACTACGTCTCCTATTTCTGGGGTGGCGCCATGATCGGGCGCTTCGTCGGCTCGGCAATCATGCGCCACATCGATGATGGCAAGGCGCTCGCCTTCAATGCCGCTATTGCGATCATTCTTCTGCTGGTGACCGTGCTCACGACCGGTCATGTCGCCATGTGGTCGGTGCTGGCGATCGGCCTGTTCAACTCCATCATGTTCCCGACGATCTTCAGCCTGGCGCTGCACGGCCTCGGCAAATATACGAGCCAGGGCTCGGGCATTCTGTGCCTTGCCATCGTCGGTGGCGCGATTCTGCCGGTCATTCAGGGCGGCCTTGCCGATACGATCGGCATCCATCTCGCCTTCCTGATGCCGATCATCTGCTACCTCTACATCGCCTTCTACGGGCTCAAGGGCCACAAGCCTGCTTGAGGCCTGACATAAGCTTTGCGCCTCGCCGATCGACTGGCGGGGCGCAAAGGGCTTGATCCGAACCGCGCTGCTTGGCATCGTGCAGCGCAACAAGACGGAAGGAAGGCCCCATGAAAGCATTGCTGCTCATCGACATTCAGAACGGCTTCTGCCCCGGCGGAAATCTGCCCGTGCCGGAGGGAGATCAGGTGGTATCCGTCGCCAACCAGCTCATCGACAGCGGCAAATACGATCTGATCGTCGCGTCGCAGGACTGGCATCCGGCCGGCCACGGCAGTTTCGCTTCCTCCCATGCCGGCAAGAAACCGTTCGAAATGGGTACGCTTTCTGGCAAGCCGCAAATGATGTGGCCCGACCATTGCGTCCAGAACAGCAAAGACGCCGAATTTCACCCGGGCCTCCATGTGGACGCAATCGACTTCATCCAGCAAAAGGGCCAGAACCCAGCAGTCGACAGCTATTCCGCCTTTCGTGACAACGATCAAGCAGCCCTTACCGGACTGGCTGCCTATCTGCGCAACAGGGATGTTACCGAAATCGATCTCTGCGGACTGGCCACGGACTATTGCGTAAAATTCTCGGCGCTTGATGCCGTCGAAATGCTGCCCGATGTCACAGTCCGCTTCATCGAGGATGCCAGTCGCGGCATCGATCCGGTCGGCGTTCTGGCGGCGATCGACGATATGCGCACCCATGGTGTCGCCATCATCGACAGCAAGGAAGCGCTTGCCTAAAATCGCGCGGGCCAAGGTAAACCTTCCCTAAACAAAATGGTGCAAGCTATGTCCCGTCAATAAGTTATCGGGATCTCTGGCGTGCAGTCGATTGTCATCAACGGGCGTTTCCTTGGCCAGCCCTTATCAGGTGTGCAGCGCTTCGCGCGCGAACTCACTCTGGCGCTCGACCGCAAGATCTCCTCCGGTGCCCTGCCCGCCTCATTGAAAGGTGCCCGCTGGCGTCTCGCCGTTCCGCGCAACACACCGATCGACCTCAGGCTTTCCGCTATCGAAATCGATAGTTTCGGCTCCGGCCCGGGCCATGTCTGGGAGCAGACGTCGCTGCTGTCTCATTCGCGCGGCAGCCGGCTCATCGGCTTCGGCGGCAGCGGCCCGCTTCTGCACCGCCGCCAGGCCGTCGTCATCCATGACGTGACGATCTTCCGCCATCCGCAATCCTTCAGGCGCAGCTACCGCCTGCTGCACGGGGCGCTCGGCACGGTGCTGACCCGCACAGCAAAAATCGGCACCGTCTCCGAATTTTCGCGGCGCGAGCTTGCTTCCGTGTTCCGGGTGCCTACAGCCGGTATCGACGTCGTCTACAACGCGGTCGATCACTACGCAGCCATCGAACCAGATGAAGCCGTCATCGAGCGGCTCGGCCTGAAGACGAATGGCTTCTTCCTGCTCGTCGGCACTATGAAGCCGAACAAGAACCTCGACTTCGCCATTCGCGCCTTCGAGACGCTGAAGGATGACGATCAGAAGCTCGTGGTCGTCGGCGGGTCCGCGCCGACCGTCTTCAAATCGGATGACCAGCAGTCGAACGACAAGCTGCTTTTCCCCGGCCGCCTCAGCGATGCCGAGATCGCTGCCTTGGAGCGTCACGCCACGGCCTTCGTCTTCCCGAGCCTCTATGAAGGTTTCGGCATCCCGCCGCTGGAGGCGATGACGCAGGGCTGTCCGGTGCTTGCAGCCGATATTCCGGCCGTGCGCGAGGCGTCGGGCGACGCCGCGCTCTATTTCGATCCGTTCCGGCAGGATGAGCTCGTTTCCGCGATGCGAAGGATCGCGACCGATGATGCGCTGCGCCAAGACCTGCGCCGACGGGGCCACGAGAACGTCACGCGCTTCTCCTGGGACGGCAGTGCCGACCGCGTGCTGTCCATTCTCGAAGATCTTTGAGAGATTTCAGGACCGGGCCTGCGGCCGGAACATGGTGATGAAATAGCTATAGAGGCCGAGCAGGCAGAAAAGCGCGCCGCCGACCACGCCCACCGCCACCGATATCCACAACGAATAGCCGAAACCGGCCGTCGCCAGCACCGGAACTGTCAATCCAATGGCGGATAGGATGACAGGCGGCCAGACGAAGTCGAATGAGAGGGACAGCATGACCCTGACGCCGATCGCCATGGTGCAAATCGCGCCGATCATGCCTCCTGCCATGAGGGCGGCATCGCTGAAAGAGCCGAGATAGCCACCCATCAGTGTCCCCGCGTTCAGCAATACACAATCGAGCGCCGCGAGCAGGAAGATCGTCATGAGTCGATGCTGCAGATGCGCAGGCGTCGGCATCATGTTGGCCGTCAGCGCCCGGCAGGTTGCAAGGCCGATGACGAAGGGAGCCACGGAAAGAAATTCATTGCGCAAGCCGGCTGCGATCACCAATTGCCCGACCGGTTGCAGCAGCGCGAAAATACCGGCGGCGGTCATCAGCGTCAGGCCGGTCAGCAGTGAATAATATTGCCCGAGCTGCTTCGCAAAGGCCGGCGTCACCCCGCCGCGATCATAGGTCGCGACGACATCGGGATACTGAATGGCCTGCAGGGCCGAGACGATCAGCACGAAAGGTCGCTGCAGCAGATCGAGCGCCAGGAGAGCACCGGCTGCACCTCCCGCCCCCAGCATGGCTGTGAGTATGGATTTCAATCCCAGCGGTGTCAGCATGCCGATTACGGAGGCGCTGGCGGCCACGCTGCCATAGACGAAATGCTTGCGCACCAGCGTCGGCTGGAAAGGCGCTGCCTCGTGCAGACTGTTGGGGGTCAGAAATGCGGCAAGCAGGCCATAGGCGAGATAGCCGGCCATCAAGCCGATAACGGTGCATGTGAAATTCGGGGTGACGGCAGCGCCCACAAGCGTGCCGATTGCGAGAATCGTGGCACGCGAGCCCTGTAGTCGCGAGAAGACGCGAAACTCCTGCCGGAAGCGGAGCATGGTCAGATGCAGGTCGCTACCGCCCTGGAAAATCGCGACCAGACCGCCAAGCACGGCAATCTCCGCGGAGACCGAAAAGAAGATGGAGGCGGAGGCAGCGATCAGGCAGATCGCCGAGCACGCCGCAAATTCGACGGTCAACGCCTTGCGTTCCAGCGCCTCGCTTCCAGGCCCCTGCCCCGGATAGAACCGGCTGCAGGCAAAACGGACCCATTCGAAACAGAAGATCGCCGCGAACTGGCTGATGGAGATGAACAGCGAATAGGCCGCATAATCCGCCGGAGCCAGCAGATGCGCAACAGCGATCAGCAGCCCGAAGGCCACCGCCGCCTGATAGAAATATGCAGCCAATGCCACGATCTTCGCCATGCCGGCAGCTAACAGCAAAAGATTGAGGAAAGCGCTAACTCCACTGGGACAATTACGGCAGTGGATGTGGACAATCCGGTGTCCGGCCTATCCGCGAGCCGGACGTCCCTTCATTCCTCGAAAATCTGCTCGATCGGCAGGGCAAAAACCCTCGCAATGATGAAGGCAAGCGGCAGGCTGGGATCATATCGCTCATTCTCGATCGCATTGACCGTCTGCCGGGAGACGTTGAGCATCGCAGCGAGATCGCCCTGCGACCAGCCGCGCGCGACGCGCAGCACCTTGAGCCGGTTCTTCATCGATAGCGCCGATGGCTAATGACGCCGCCGGCAATCCACAATACCGACATCAATGGCCAGACGGCGAACATCGACAGTTTCGGATAGCCGACATTTTCAAGGAAACCATAGCTGAAGGTAATCAGCGCCGTGCCGGCAAAAGCGAGTGAAAATGCCTCCAACTGAATCTTGCGCTGCAATTCATCGATGCGGCGGAGCTGACGCAACACCGATACGGCAACGAAAAGCGCCGGCAGCATCGGCGCCAGCGATATCACCGTCTTCCAGACGGGATTTTCGATGGCGCCGTGACTGATGAGCCGGATCGAGATCATCAATACGACGCCGTAGGCGACCATACCGGCGCCCAGTTCCACCAGATAACGATATCGTGCCACTTCGACCTCCTGTAAAGTATGCTTTACATATATCTATCGCACGATGGATGTCAAGTATACTTTACACGTGCGATTCATGGCTGGAAATCGCGCAGCCTCAACAGGTCCGGTAGACGCGCAAAGGCTGCATTGCGCAGCAGCGCCGAATTCCGCGCATGCAGCAAAGCCGAGCGCCCTTGAATTGCTTTTTTGCACTGCACACGTTAGAAGTCGCCGCCAATTCGAGGGATGGAAGCAAGTCGCGCGGAATAGTGGCGTTGCTTGCGGAGGAGTGCGACCATGGAGATCGTCAACACGATAGCCGCCCTGCGCGAACGGCTCGGCGAGCATCGCAAGGCCGGAAGACGAATCGGCCTGGTTCCCACAATGGGCTATCTGCATGCCGGTCATATGGAGCTGGTTTCCCGCGCCAAGGCTGAGAACGATGTCGTCGTCACTTCGATCTTCGTCAATCCGCTGCAGTTCGGCGCCAATGAAGACCTGACCAAGTATCCCCGCGACCTCGAGCGCGACAGCGCCATGCTACGCGATGCCGGCGTCGATTATCTCTTCGCGCCCAGCGTCACCGATATGTATCCGCGCCCGATGGAAACCGTTGTCGATGTGCCGAAGCTCGGCGCGGAACTGGAGGGCGCGGTTCGCCCGGGCCATTTCGCCGGTGTCGCCACCGTCGTCACCAAGCTCTTCAACATCGTCCAGCCCGACAGCGCCTATTTCGGCGAAAAGGACTACCAGCAGGTGGCGATCATCCGCCGTATGGTCGAGGATCTGGCGCAGCCCGTTCGCGTCGTGCCGGTGCCGACCATTCGTGACGCGGATGGCTTGGCGCTTTCCTCACGCAACGTCTATCTGTCGACGAAGGAGCGCGCAGCGGCGGTTATCGTCCCGAAGACGCTGGCGGAAGCCGAGAGACTTTACGATCTCGGCGCAAATGATCCTGCAACCCTCGAAGCGGCGCTGCATGCCTTTATGGAAGGGGAACCGCTGGCAACCGCTGAGGTCGCCGCCGTTCTTCATCCCGACACACTCGAGCCGTTGAAGACATTGCAGGGGCAACCGATCCTCATTGCATTGTTCGTCCGCATCGGCACCACCCGGCTTCTCGACAACCGGGTCATCGGGCGCAGACCGCCCGCAAGCGAAAGGACCGCCTGAGATGAGCACCGTCGGACATACCAAGCGCACGACACCCGCCGCCATCGAGACGATGAAAGGCACGCGCCCGATCGTCAGCCTGACGGCCTATACGACGCCGATTGCGCGCCTGCTCGATCCGCATTGCGACCTGCTTCTGGTCGGTGATTCCCTCGGCATGGTGCTCTACGGCATGGAGACGACCGGCGGCGTCACGATGGAGATGATGATCGCCCATGGCCAGGCCGTCATGCGCGGCGCGAAGCATGCCTGCGTCATCGTCGATCTCCCCTTCGGCTCCTATCAGGAATCGAAGGAACAGGCCTTCCGCAACGCCGTCCGCATCCTGAAGGAAACAGGCTGCGACGGCGTGAAACTGGAAGGCGGCGAAGAAATGGCGGAAACCGTTTCCTTCCTCACCTCCCGCGGTATTCCGGTCTTCGGCCATGTCGGACTGATGCCGCAGTTGGTGAACACGACCGGCGGCTACCGGTCGCTTGGTCGCTCAGAGAAGGAAGCCGACAAGATCCGGCGCGACGCCAGGGCGATTTCCGACGCCGGCGCCTTCGCCATGGTGATCGAAGGCACGATCGAGCCGCTCGCCCGCGAGATCACCGCCGCCGTCGCCATTCCTACCATCGGGATCGGCGCATCTGCTGCCTGCGACGGGCAAATCCTTGTTTCCGATGACATGCTCGGCCTGTTCAACGATTTCAAGCCGCGCTTCGTCAAGCATTTCGCGCAATTGGCACCCATCGTCTCGAAGGCGGCCGAAGCCTATGCCGAAGAGGTAAGGGCTCGCAGCTTCCCGGCTCTGGAACACACGTTTCAGCCGAAGAAATGAGGCTCCATCAGTCCTTGGTGGGCTCCTTCTCCAAGAGATAGATCGCCTCTCCGAAATCCTCCATTTTGCTCACCAATGCGGCATGAGCATCGCGCAGGCCCTGATTGTAGTAGTAGGGTCCGATCTCGGCGGTGAAGAAATCGAGCAGGAATTCAGCGGGCAAAGTGCCGAGCGTCTGGTCGAGCTCTTCGGAGAAATAGCGCTGGAGGCGAGCGACCATGGCCGCCTTCTCCTCCTTGGCAAAGGTAATCTTCTTCATCTTCTCCACCTCCCATTTCGCAAGCGTCTCCCATACCTGGATCAAGGAAATCAATTGACCCATCAAGGAAATTCAATTGCTGGTTCCACGGGCACGGCTTACACCTCCCGCCATTGAACAGCGCGGCAGCAAATGCGCAAGGGGTGCAACCATCGTTGTTTTCCACGCATGATCCGCGCCTCGACAAGGTATCCGGGACAAAGCCGGATTTTCCACGAAGGACAGAGCGGACCATGAGTCGCGCGGAATTTCTCGAGGGCCTGAAGGGCGGCATTCCCGTCGGCCTGGCTGCAGCGCCTTTCGGTGCCCTCTTCGGCGCGCTGGCGCGCGATCAGGGCATGTCGCTCGGCGAACTCACCCTGATGAGCGGCACCGTCTATGCCGGCGCCAGCCAGATGGTCGGGCTCGATCTCTTCGGCCACAACGTCCAGGCTTGGCTCATCGTACTGTCGATTCTGGCGGTGAACTTCCGGCACGTACTCTATTCGGCTGCGATCGCGCGCTACATCAGGCATTTTTCGGTGGTGGAGAAGTTCTTTACCTTCTTCCTGCTGGTCGATCCGCAATTTGCCGAAACGATCAAGCGCCATGAGAGCGGCAGGTCCGTCACCTTCGCCTGGTATATGGGCTTTGCCGCAATGGTCTATATTCCCTGGGTGGTGATCAGCCTGATCGGCGGCCTGCTCGGCAGCCTGATCGGCGATCCGAAAGCCATCGGCCTCGATATCCTCCTGCCGATCTATTTCCTCGGCATCGTCATGGGCTTTCGCACGCGCGATAATTTCCTACCTGTCGTGGCGGCCAGCGCCGTGGCATCGGCCATCGCGTATCGTTATGTCGGTTCGCCCTGGCATGTCAGCATCGGCGCGCTCGCCGGCGTCGCTCTTGCAGCGATATTGCCGCCGGTGAAAGCGAACCGCAAACCTGATATCGCGCACGAAAACCACGAGGTCTGACCATGTTCGATTTCGATCCGCATATGGTCATGCTGATTGCAGCCGCCGCCGTGGTAACTTTTCTGACGCGCATCGGCGGCTACATTCTCATCGTCAAGATGACCCGCATTCCGCCGCGCGTCGAAGCAGCGCTGAACGCCGTGCCCGCCGCAGTCCTCACAACCCTCGTCGCACCCGCCTTCTTCATCGGCGGCTGGGATACCAGGGTGGCCATGCTTGCTGCCCTCTTGGTCGGCCTGCGCTATCCCTCGACCTATATGCTGGTCGCCGGGTGGATCGTCGTCATGGCATGGCGCCGTTCCATAGGCGCTTGAGGCATTAAAAGACCTCATCCCGTCTTCGAAACGGGATGAGGTCCGCATATCTCAATGGCTGAGCGCGAGCGTGGCATTTTCCAGCCATGCCCGGATGTCGCGGTCATGGATCAGCGGCATCAGAGCCTCGCGCGTCCGCACATGATATTCGTTGAGCCAATGCAACTCCTCATGCGTCAGCAATTCCACGAGGACCAGGCTGCGATCAATCGGGCAGAAGGTCAAAGTCTCGAAGCCCAGCATCGGCATATCGCCGCCCTCGATCTCCTCCGGGTCGCGAATATAGATGAGGTTCTCGATGCGGATGCCGAAATGACCCGGACGATAATAGCCGGGCTCGTTGGAAAGGATCATGCCGGGAAGCAGCTCCTGCACCGCAAGCCGGGCGATACGCTGCGGCCCTTCATGGACGGAGAGATAGGAGCCGACGCCGTGCCCCGTACCATGGGCGAAATCGACGCCCGCCTTCCAGAGCGCGATGCGCGCCAACGGATCGAGATCACAGCCGCGCGTCCCCTTCGGGAAACGTGCCGTGCTGATGGCAATCATTCCCTTCAGGACGAGCGTGAACAGGCGCTTGTGTTCTTCGGAGACGGCGCCGATGCCGACGGTGCGGGTGATATCCGTCGTGCCGTTGATATATTGCGCGCCTGAATCGATCAGAAACAGCTCGCCCGCCTGGATCAGCCGGTCGCTCTCCGTGGTCACGCGATAGTGCATGATGGCCGCGTGCTCGCCGGCACCGGAGATCGTGTCGAAGGAGATGTCCTTCAGCGGATTCTGCATGCTTTCGCCGACGCGGGCGCGGCATGCCTCCAGCCGCTTCGCCGCAGCGATTTCCGTTACCGTTCCCGGCTTGCTCGTCTCCAGCCAATAGAGGAATTCGACCATGGCGGCGCCATCCTGCAGATGGGCGGCGGCAGAGCCATTGATTTCGGCGGCATTCTTGCAGGCGCGCGCCAGCTTGGCGGGATCATTCCCCTCGATGACCTCCCCACCCTGCTGGCGGATAATGTCGGTCAAGGCATAGGAGGCAAGATCCGGATCGACCAGGATGCGCCCACCATTTGCGGCAGCTGCTCCCAGCCGCTTGACGAGTTCGGATGGCGGCAGCTGCTTGCAGATCTGCGCGAGATAGGCTTCCGCCTCAACCTTGGTCTTGCGCTTGTCGAGGAAGAGCTCGGCGGCACCTTCCGCATGGATGATGGCGCGGGCCAGCGGGTGCGGCGTGTGCGGCACATCGCTGCCGCGGATATTGAAGATCCAGGCAACCGAAGACGGATCGGTAATCAGCACCGCCTTTAGATTCTTCTCCTTGAGGCCGTTCGCAATCGCCGCAAGCTTGTCCTTGGCCAGAATGCCCGCCTGAGCGATGTCCTGAATGATAACATTGCCCAGCGGTTCAGACGGCCGGTCCGTCCATAGCTTGTCGAGCGGATTGTGCGGAAGAAAGACGAGCTTGCCATCGATCTCGGCCAGAGCCTTTTCCAGCCGGCGCACTTCGGCGCCCGTATGCAGCCAGGGATCGATGCCGAGCCGGAAGCCCTCTTTCGCATGGCGCGGCAGCCAGACATGCGGCGGCTCGTTCACAAGGTCACCGCCGGTGAAGACGCCACGATCCACCTGCTCGGCAAGCTGCGTCACATAACGGCCATCGACGAACACCACGGCCTGGGAGTGTGTCACAAGCGCAACACCCGCTGATCCAGTGAAGCCGGTCAGCCACGCGAGACGCTCCGAGCATTTGGGCACATACTCGCCCTGGTACTCGTCGGCACGCGGCACGAGGAAGCCGTCAATGCCGAGATCGCCGAAGGCCGCCCGCAAGCCAGCCACGCGTTCACGGCCGAATTGCGGGGTGGAAGTGACATCGAAAGACTGAAACATGAGCTGATCCAAGACTGGTGGAGAATCCGTGAAACCGAATGGTGCCAGTATGTTAGAGCATGACGGCACGAAGTGCGACGTGATTTTCGATCATCGCCATGTAATGCGTGGTGACTGCGATATCAGCTCCTCCGGGAGCGCCCCTTCCCGTCTTCAGCCGTTAACGAATCCGCCCATTTCATGAGCATCGCCGCCCAAATATGACATCTTCACGGCACGCAATATGCACTTCACGCATAGCTCCCATGAAGCCTCCCCCCTGCCAAACCGAAGATCGAATCGTTATATCCAGCGCATCAAACGGGGTTCACGAAGAACCAGCTCAAACTAAGGACTAAAGACAATGCCTATCTCTCGCTCCGCATATGTTAGCCCGGCGCTGGCTGGCGAGCGTCGCACCGTACGCCACTCCGTCGGTTCGCTTCGTCAGCTCGAAGTCGAAACCGCAAAGGCAATCGGCGCCAGCCGCGGCGATCGCCGCTAACAAGTTTACGATCTACGCGTTCTAACTCCATCGCAGTCCGATTCTCCTCCTCCCTCACGGATCGCGATCAGAACGCTTAGAGCCCGCTTGAGCACTCCTCCACACACGCTCGCGGGCAAGATCGGCGAAAGCCGATCTCAAGGCGGTGCTTCGGCACCGCCTTTTTTGTTTTCAGCCACAGCGCAAAGTTCCCTCGCCCACAGGACAGAGGGTTAGGAGCAAAGGACGGCATGCTACGCAAGTGCCGCTGGTTCGGAGAAGCCCTCCTGCCGCAATCTTACTCTGCTCGATTGCGCCAAGCGACATTCTCCCCGCACTACCTGGTGAAGGACTTCAAGGACGGTCGAGATGGATGGTGACCCAGCCATTGCGCCAGATGGTGCGCACATGCCGCAGCTTCGCGCCATTATAGGCGGCCAGAACTTTCCAGCGCTGCTCGGCCAGAATACCCGAAAGAATGACCGAACCGCCCGGCGCCAGGTGTGCAACCAGCTGCGGCGCCATCTTGATCAGCGGGCGCGCCAGAATATTGGCGATGATCAGGTCGAATGGCCCGTGACGGGAGAAGGCCGTCGAATGAAAGCCCGGCGCCGTCTCCAAAGCGACGCCTGAAGCGATGCCGTTGCTGCGGACGTTATCGCGGGCAACACGGACCGCGATCGGATCGATATCGGTCGCCAGAACCGGAATATTTCGCAACTTGCGCACCGCAATCGCCAGTACACCGCTACCGGTGCCGAGATCGAGCGCATTGCGCACCCGTCGGCTGGCAACAACCTTCTCGATCGTCTCGAGGCAACCGGCCGTCGTCCCGTGATGACCGGTGCCGAAGGCCTGCCCGGCTTCGATCTCGATGGCGATATCGCTCGGGCCGACCTTGTCGCGGTCGTGCGAGCCGTGAACGAGGAAGCGGCCGGCGCGCACCGGCTTCAGCCCTTCAAGCGACTTGGCGATCCAGTCGATGTCAGGCAGCACTTCCTTTTGAACGGCAAGTTCGGCGAATGTGGGCTTTAAAAGCCTCTCGAAACGATCGCGGACCTCATCTTCGTCAGCCGCATACAGATAGATCGAAGCTTCCCAGATATCGTTCTTCTCGTCGATCTCAGTCGTCGCGATCGGAAGCTCCTCGTCCTCGAACACAGGCGTCATCAGATCAAGGATCTGCCCGGCCTTCTTCTCGGTCGTCGTCACATAGAGGCGGATTTCACTCAACTCGTCGCTCTTTCTCGTTCTTATTCGGCCCAGTCGATCCAGGGCGGTCTTGCCGTGTCATAGCCGGCGATATTCTGCAGCAATGCCCGGCGAGCCGGCCCGAAGCGGAGGAATAGCGGCGCAAACAGATTGCGCGCGGCAGTCGCCAGCGGATTTTGCATGGTCACCAGTCGCGTCAGGCCGTAGGTCTCTTTCAATACCTGCTTCACGGCGGGAATTCTCAAGGCCGAATACTCCTGTTCGCGGCCTTCCGCAATGAGCCAGGCCAGCCAGCAGGCATCTTCGATGCCGAGGTTCATACCCCGCGCGCCGGCCGGCGAATGGATATGCGCGGCATCGCCGGCGAGGAAGACATTCCCCTTGGCCATCGGCTCGACATGACGAAAGTTGATGCGAAACTGCGAGGTCCAAGTCTTTTCCGCAACCGCCGCCGGATGCACGATGCGGTTCTCGAAATCCTCAAGCGTCGAGATATAGCGGATGATGTCGGCCGCCACCGGCAGGCGCGCGACCATACCCGGGTCGAATAGCGATACCTCGCCGTAACGGGTGTCGACGGGATCTGCATAGCGGAAATCGGCAAGATAGAAGTAAGCCTCCAGCGCCTCGCCCGGGAAACCGGCGCCGAGCGCCTTGCGAATGACCGAATGGGCTCCATCGGCGCCGATCAGTATGTCCGGCCGCACCCTTTCCGATGTGCCGTCGGCGCGGTGCAGCGTGACTTCCGGTCTCTGAAAATCAGATATGGCATCAACGACAACCGTAGTCTGCCATTCCGGCACGATGTTATAGGCCGAAAGCGCGGCGATCAGCAGTCGCTCGGTACTGCCCTGAGCCAAGGCACGAAGCGCGCTGAAGCGGCCGCGCACTTGCCGAGTATCCAGCTGGATGAGGGTTTTCTCCGTCGATCGGACACGAAATTGCTCGATCGGCTGCGCGGCCGCGACAATGCGCTCGGCAACGCCGGAAGGAGACAACAGCGTCAGCGTGCGGGCGTTGACACCAAGAGCGCGGCTCTCCTCCATGGGCGTTGGGCCGGCGCCGTCATCCACGATGCGCGGTGCAAAACCGTGGCGGGCAAGCTCGAGAGCGGCGACAAGACCGACCGGCCCCGCCCCTGCGATCAGAATGGATCTGGACTTTCCCTCTCCGCCAATCCCCTCGCCCATGCGGGCCTATCCCTTCTTGACCAGATTCTCCAGCTTCTTCACCGCCACATCCGGGTCCTCTTCATAAGCGATTGTTCCGGCAAACCGGCCGGCAGAATCCAGCAGGAAAACGGAAGCGGTGTGATCCATCGTGTAGTCGCCATTGGGCTGCTTGTCATCCACGGGCACCTTCTTCGCATAGACGCGGAACCCCTTGACCATATCCATCACCTTGGCGGGGTCGCCGGAAATGCCCGTAATACGCTTCGAGACGTTGGAGACATATTGGTCCATGATACCCGGCGTATCGCGCTCGGGATCGACGGTCACGAAATAGGCATTGAGCTTGGTGCCATCGGGATCGACTTTTTGCAACCATGCGTTCAGCTCGAACAGCGTCGTCGGGCAGACATCGGGGCAATGCGTATAGCCGAAGAAAACGGCCGACGGCTTACCGCGAAATGCCTGATCGCTGATCGGCTGGCCGCTCTGCGAAACGAGGGTAAAGGGCACGCCATAGGGTCCGGATGCCGCCACTTCAGGCGACTTGCCGCCTCCAAAACTGAACCAGCCCAATATTCCGGCCACGATCAACACGACCACCCAAATTGCAATCCGCACGCTTCTCATGGATGCCATTCCTCACCAATATGGATGATCGCGCCCACAAAGCGGTACGCGATCGACCTCCTAGCCGATGTAACCGCTGGAAGTGGAGGACGCAATTCAAGAAGATGTTCAGAAGTAGCCGAAATCGTCGCAGCATGGGGTTCGGGAGGCTTCGAGCCGAAATCGCCCCGCTTTTCGGCGCCTCTCCGCTTCCCCGGGGCAAAATCTGCAATCATGTTAAACCAATCCTAACCAGTCCGCGCCAACATCTGCAGCAAAGGTCGAATTCCATTTCGCCCGCCGCCCGAAAGCGCGGCAAACCTCTATATCCCAGAAGGGCATGACGCCCGCCGGAATGCCAGGCACGTCTTTCGCCGAAGCTCCGGACGCTGCCGCTGCCCAAGCCGCTCCAGCCGATCTCTCTTTTCAATCGCGAGCGTCGCTTGCGGCGATGCCAAACGGGAAGTTCTCGAACATGACGAACGCCATCAAGCAATCGGGCGCCTATCTGGAAATCGTCTCCTTTCACCTCGGCGATCAGGAATTCTGCATCGACATCATGGCCATCCGCGAAATCCGCGGCTGGGCGCCCGTGACGCCGATGCCGCACACACCGCCTTACGTTCTCGGCCTCATCAACCTGCGCGGCGCGGTGATCCCGGTCATCGACATGGCCTGCCGCCTCGGCATGAAGATGACGGAACCTTCCGAGCGCTCGGCAATCATCGTCACCGATATCGCCGGCAAGCTGGTCGGGCTGCTGGTCGAGCAGGTGTCGGATATGATGTCGATCAAAAGCGAAGATCTGCAGCCGGCCCCGGAAATCATCCCCGAAGCCCAGCGCGCCTTCTGCCGCGGCATCGTGGCGCTGGAAAAGACCATGGTCTGTTTCCTCAATCTCGATACGGTCATCGCGGACCAGCTGGCACAAGCGGCCTGATTTCAATCAGTTAGCCCATAAAAGAAGATCGCCCTGGAGCCGAACTCCAGGGCGATCGCTTTTATGGAACCGGTTTTGGCAGGGGTGTAGCCAGAAACACGGTCTTGCAGGCCGTGAACAGGGGCAAGAGTCGCCTCCCTGTTCGTTTTCGAAATTGCATCAAAAAGGTGCAAACCGAAAGCAACCAGAAGGAATTCGACAACCCAAGAGTATGACTTTTTTTGGTATTATCTTTCTGCGAGTTACGGGAGAGGTATCAAGATACCATCATTTCGGCTTACCGTTCTTCCAGTTGACCTGTTGGCCGAACAACGGGATCGTCGAAATAGCCATCTTGGCGGAACCATCCGTCAGTTGCCGCGAGTGGATGAGATAGACGAGCGTGTCGTTCTTCTTGTCGTAGATGCGGGTGACGACCAGCTTCTTCCAGATCAGCGACAAGCCGGCGCGAAACACTTCCTCGCCACTCTGGGACAGATTGATATCGCCGATCTCGATCGGCCCGGTCTGGCGGCAGGCAATGGAATTGTTGGAAGGATCTTCGAACCAGTTGCCCTTGCGCAGCCGGTCGATGACGCTGCGATCGAAATACGTGACATGGCAGGTGACGCCAGAGACCTCCGGATCTGGCACGGCATCGACCAGAATATCATTGCCCGTCCAGTCCACACCGACCTTGCCGACAACTTCGGCGGACGCGGAAACGGGCGCCACGGCCAGAAAAGAAGCAGCAATGGCGCCAAGGAACTTCGCTGAACGCATCGATCATCCTCCAATAACAGCCGCCGGGAGCAAGAGCGGCACGGCTAAAGTAAGATGGCCTATGAACGATGCAAGATGGAGGAGCTCATCTGCGAGCCGAGACATTCACGACTGATGACGACAGTATGGATACCGTCGCCACGGCCATGCCGTCTCGGCAAACGCACCGAGGACCGGAGCTCATTTCTGGCTGATTGCCACCGTTCCGGTTTCCAGCAACGATTTGAGGTTGGACAATATTTTCGGCCAGCCACCAGAAACTGCCTCGATGAGCTTGGAGTTTTCCACCTCGATCGCGTGAGTAACGGTCAGCTTTACGACGCCATCCGCCGGCTCCAGCTCCATCACGCAGCATGACCAGCCTTCGGCCTTCAGCTCCGGGCGCCATTCATTGCGCCATTTGATGGCAAGCCGCCGCGGCGGGTCGAACTCGGCAATCTCCCCCGTATCGGCGACCCGGCCATCCGGAAAGAGCATCTTCCAGGGAGAACCGACTTTCCAGTCGGTCTCGTGGACCATGTCGAACCAATATTGCTTGATGAACTCGGGCGTGATGAGCGCCGCCCAGAGCTTTTCCGGCGTCGTGCGGATGAAGGTGACGTAGACGAATTTGCTGCCAGCCATGTCTTTTCTCCCTGTTTGGCCTTGGTTATCCGGCTCAATCGCCGCCTTCGTCTTCCAGCGCCTTCTTCAAGGCCGAAAGCGCACTCAGATGCCGGCGTTCGAATTTGTTGATCCAGCGTTCGGCAATGCCGTTGATCGGGACCGCATTGATGAAATGCAGTTTCTCGCGCCCATGCTTCTCCGAGGAGACCAGATTGGCCTCCTCCAGAATGGCGAGATGCTTGGCGACCGCCTGCCGGCTCATATCCAGATCCTCGCAAAGTGCGCTCAGGGTCTGCCCGTTCCGCTCGTAAAGCCTGTCGAGCAACTGCCGCCGGCTGGCATCCGCCAAAGCCTTGAAGACTAGGTCATCATTCACAGATACGAAACCATTTGGTTGCCTTTTCCATTTTATAGGCAACCAAATGGTTTCATGTCAAGCAGTATGTGACACAAGACAATCTCGCGCCCTTGAGGACGGGCGCCCGATCAAAGGATTTATGCAACGAGCGATTGACAAGCTTCGTATCACAGCGGATCATCCACCCATGATCGCAAACCGCACCATCGTGATGCACCTTCACACCATCTCTCCCCTTGCAGGGCGAGTGGAAGCTGTGTTGCGCTGAGCTGACCGCGATCCATCTCAACCCTGCCGAGGCGAGCAGGGTTGAAACCTCCTTGCTCTCCTCCCATCACATCAAAGGAGAGCCCATGAATTCCGAAGAGCAAGAACCAGACGAGCGACGACGCAAACGTGTCGGCCCGATCGAGATTCGAGCAACGCGTCCCTCGGATGCCGAAGGGATTGCCGCGATCGCCAACCTGCCCGGCTTCCGCGCCGGCACGCTGCGGCTGCCCTTTCAGAGCATAGAGGAAACGCAGCGCTGGCTGGATAAGCATGACCCCAGCGCTACCAGGCTCGTTGCCGTACTTGACGGGCAGATCGTCGGCAATGCCGGCATGCAGCGCCTTGCCGGTCGGCGGATTCACAGCGGCAACATCGGCATGGGCGTGCACGACGATTTCACCGGCTGTGGCATCGGCTCCGCCCTTATGGCCGCTCTTGTCGATACCGCCGACAACTGGCTAGCGATCAAGCGGCTGGAGCTGACCGTCTATGCCGACAATGCGCCGGCGATCGGGCTCTACGAGAAATTCGGGTTCGAAACCGAAGGATGTTTGCGCGCCTTCGGTTTTCGCAATGGCGAATATGTGGATGCGCTGACGATGGCGCGGCTGAGATTCTGAGCCATAAAGAAGCAAGAGGCGGCGGATTGCAGTTCCGCCGCCTGCCATCAACCAATCAAATCCAGCCACTCGTCCTCGGTCATGACCTGGACATTGAACTCGCGTGCCTTGTCGAGCTTCGAGCCTGCGCCCGGCCCCGCCACGACGATGTCGGTCTTCTTCGACACGGAGCCGGAAACCTTGGCGCCGAGGCTCTCGGCCTTCGCCTTGGCCTCGTCACGAGTGAACTTTTCCAGCGAGCCGGTGAAGACGACCGTCTTGCCGGCGACGGGGCTGCCCGAGGTCACCGGCTGCTCGGCCTCCTGAGGCTGCACCTCCTTGAGGAGCTGCGCGATCACGTCTGTATTGCGTGGCTCCTTATAGAATTCGACGATGGCCCGCGCCACCACCTCGCCGATGCCTTCGATATTGTTGAGGTCATTCCAGGCATCTCCGGCAAGCGGTGCCGCCTCCTTCATGCCGGCTTCAAAGGCGGCGTAGGTACCGTAGGAGCGTGCAAGCAGCTTGGCTGTCGTCTCGCCCACATGGCGGATGCCGAGCGCGAAGATGAAGCGATGCAGTGCAATCTGCCGCCGCTCGTTGATAGCGGCATAGAGCTTGCCAACGCTGACCTTGCCGAAGCCATCGATGTTCTCCAGCTTCGCAAGGGAGCCCTGCTGGCGCTTTTCCAAGGTGAAGATATCAGGCGCGGTCCTGATCTGCAGCGCCGGGTCATCGCTCTCAAAGAAGAAATCGATCTGCTTCGAGCCCAGCCCCTCGATGTCATAGGCATTGCGCGAGACAAAATGCTTGAGATGTTCGGTCGCCTGCGCCCGGCAGATGAAGCCGCCCGTGCAGCGCGTGACGGCATCGACCTTGCCGGTCTTCTCGTTGATATCGCGCACCGCATGGCTGCCACAGACCGGGCACACCTTCGGAAACTCGTAAGGCGCGCTCGACGGCTCGCGCTTCTCCATGACGATATCGACGATCTGCGGGATGACGTCGCCTGCCCGCTGCACGATCACCATGTCGCCGACACGGATATCGCGGCCGTCGCGGATCGGCTCGCCCTTGTTGCCGATGCCCTTGATGTAGTCGGCATTGTGCAGCGTCGCATTGGTCACGACGACGCCGCCGACCGTGATCGGCTCGAGCCGCGCGACCGGCGTCAGCGCCCCCGTGCGGCCGACCTGGATATCGATGCCAACCAGATGCGTGAAGGCCTGCTCCGCCGGGAATTTATGCGCCGTCGCCCAGCGCGGCGAGCGCGAGCGGAAGCCAAGACGAGCTTGTAATTCCAGGCTGTCGACCTTGTAGACGACACCATCGATATCATAATCGAGATCCGGCCGCTGCAGCCCGATTTCCTCGTAATGGCCGAGAATATCGGCCACCGAATTCAGTCGTGCCATCAGCGGATTGACCGGAAAGCCCCAGGATTTGAAGACCTGCACCATGCCGTATTGCGTATCAGCCGGCATGTCCGACATTTCGCCCCAGGCATAAGCGAAAAATTTCAGTTTGCGGCTTGCCGTCACTTTCGCGTCGAGCTGTCGCAGCGAGCCCGCTGCGGTGTTGCGCGGATTGACATAGGTCTGCTTGCCCTCGGCTTCCATCTGCGCGTTGAGCGCCAGGAAGTCGCTCTTGGCCATATAGACCTCGCCGCGCACCTCGACGACGTCAGGGGCGCCTGCCGGCAGGGTTTGGGGGATTTCCTTGATGGTTCTGATATTGGCGGTGACATTTTCGCCGGTCGTGCCGTCGCCGCGCGTTGCGGCGCTCACCAAGCGGCCATTCTCGTAGCGGATCGACATGGAAAGGCCGTCGATCTTCGGCTCGGCGGTAAAGGCGATCGAGTTATCCGGAAGGCGGCCGAGGAAGCGATAGACGCTGGCGACGAAATCCTCGACGTCTTCCTGCGAGAAGGTATTGTCGAGCGACAGCATCGGTCTTGCGTGAACGACAGGCGCGAAGGTTTCGGACGGTGCCGCGCCAACTCGCCGCGATGGGCTGTCGGCGCGAATCAAAGCCGGGAACCGGGCCTCGATGGCATCGTTGCGCCGCTTCAGCGCATCGTAGTCCGCATCCGAAATCTCCGGCGCGTCCTTGCCGTGATAAAGCGCGTCGTTGCGCGCGATCTCAGCGGCCAGATAGGCAAGCGCTGCGGCCGCTTCCTCTTCGCTCAGATCTTCGACGGGCTTCTGTTCGGTGCTCATGAATCTACACTCCCCGATTTCGGAGATGTTTTAGAGCACTTCCGCGAAAAGTGCGAAGCGGTTTTCCATTGGGAGCATTCAAAAAACAAAAGCAAAATCCGGAATTCGATTGCAGACGAACATGGCGGCGGCGCTCACGACAACTTTATGCCACGAGCGATCATCCTTGGTGTTAGAACCTGGCAAGAAGACCGGAAACGCAGCATCCGGACGGTCGCGATGGAAATCCCCATCCAGTTCGCAAGCCGCCGCAATTTCGCGTCTATTGCAAGGGATTTAAGATAGGCTATCAAGAGAGCCAGGTCTCCGGAAATGATTGGGTCGTCAGAAGAAACTCGAAATCACGCATGAAGCATCGTCTTGCCGTTCTCTCTATTTCACTCGTTATTGCAGTCGTGATCATGAGTTCATTCGCCAGCCGCTCCGCTCTGGGGCTGGTCGTTGGCGCATGCGAGCTCAACTCCAATCTGACGGGATCGCCGTATCCATGCCTGAAAATAGTCCAGGCGCAGGACCCTTTGTCGTCCTATGCCGTCCTTCGTGAGCCGGCCGACAAGGAGCGCACCATTCTTGCGCCGCTGGCCAACGTGCCAGGGATCGAAGACCCGCGCCTTCTGGCTGCCGGAGCGCCAAACTATTTTGATGCGGCGTGGAGAGAGCTATCCGCGATCGGCCTGCACCGATGGAAGGCCGCGCCCGAGGATTTCGCGCTGGCCATAAACGCCGCAAGCTGGCGCACGCAGGACCGGCTCCATATCCATATGGGATGCGAGACACCTCGCTTTCACGCCCTATTGAAGGCCCATGCCGCAGAAATCCAAAGCGGCCGGTTCACAAACCTGAAGACCAAAGCCGGTTGGTGGGCAACGCTCGACGCCGCAAACGACCTCTCGGATCTAAATCCGCTGAAGCTCGTAGCGGATGGCGTCGACGGCGCTCGTTCAAATATGGAAAACGTGGTGGTTGGCGTCTTCGGCTCAAAGTTGCCGGACGGACGGCATGGCTTCTACATTCTGGCGCGAATAAACGAAGCCCACAAATCCCGCGGCTCCGCAGAGGATATGATTGATCCCAAGTGCGAGCTCTGAACCCTTTCCGCTTTTCTTTGAATCGCGAAGGCGCTCCATCCTTTTGCTTTTACTCAACCTTAGATTGATAACCTCAAGATCGCGCCCAGCAAGGCATCGTCTCAAGTCTTCGGTTCGAACCGCAATATCCCGGCAACCCTGGGCCCGGAGCCGGAATCCGAAGGGTGGTTAACACCATCCATAACCTGAATCTCGGGAAAACCGAAAGGGCTAATGCCCTCGATGCAGGCGACGTTGACCCCAAACAGGCTCGGATTCGAGCGGCGTTGATGATGGGTATAGATGCCGCAGGTCTTGCAGAAATAGTGCTTCGCCGTCCGGGTATTGAATTGATAAAGCGTCAGATTGCCTTCGCCTTCGACAAATTCGATATCCGAGAGTTGCGCCGAGACCACAACGGCGCCCCGCATCCGGCAATAGGAGCACGAACAGCGGCGGATCGTATTGAACTCGTCCGCCAGCCGGACCCGGAACCTGACTGAACCGCAGTGACACGCCGCGTTATACTGTTGTCTTTCGTCGCTCATTGCCGACCTGCCTCATCCTTCTCCACAAAATAACCGGGCCAAATGCCAATCGCAAAGCTGCAGGAAGCTGATCAGGACCAGCGCTCGCAAAAGGCGTCGATATCGCTCGACTGAAAATCGGCGAGCCGCTCCATGATGGTCTCGAATGGCCAATCCCACCAGGCGATTGACACAAGCTTCCCGGCGACGGCGCGGGTGAACCGCTCGCGAATGAACTTGGCAGGCACACCACCGACAACAGTATAGGGTTCGACGTCCTTGGTGACGACTGCGCCGGCTGCGAGCACGGCACCATCGCCGATCTTCACGCCCGGCAAGACAATGACCCCGTGGCCGATCCAAACGTCATTGCCAACGATCGCACGATCCGCCTTCCGCTCGTCGAAGAAGGCGTGGTCGCGCACGGCTTCGGCCGAATAATATTCCGGGCAATAGGTGAAGCGGTGCATGGACGGGCGATCCATCGGGTGATTGGGGGCACCGATCCTGACCTCCGCTGCAATGGCGCAAAACTTCCCGATCACGGCATCGCCGACGATGCAGCGCTGCCCCAGATAGGAGAAATCCCCGAGTTGGACGCCATGTAAGGACGTGTCCGCCAGGATCTCGCAGCATCTGCCGATGCTTGAATCTCTGATATTCGCCGTCGCGTGGATAACGGTTTCCGCGATTTTCGGCCGATTTGGTTGCGTAGTCGAGTGCATGGACAGTCTCCGGATTCCGGCCTGCCTAACCGGGGACGATGAAGGGTATATGACGAGGGACCATCAAAAAGCTGGGAGAGAAGCCGGTGATGAAATCCTGCGGTCCACATCCCCACCGTCCGCTTTCCGACGGTTAAAGGAGGCGATCAGCCGTTGCCGGCGAGCAACCGTTTGGCGGCAGCCCTCGCCTCTTCGGTCACCGAAGCGCCGGCAAGCATGCGAGCGATTTCCTCGGTGCGATCCTTCGGCTCCATCGTCGCAACACGCGTGGAAATTTTTTCCGAGCCGTCCGCCACAGGCCCCTTGGAGATCAGGAGATGGGTGGCGGCGCGCGCGGCGACTTGTGGTGCGTGCGTGACGGATAGCACCTGCACCCGATCGGACAGGCGCTTCAGCCGCTGGCCAATCGCATCCGCCACGGCACCGCCGACACCTGTGTCGATTTCGTCGAAGACGAGGGTCGGCGCCGAGCCGCGATCGGCAAGCGCCACCTTCAACGCCAGCAGGAAACGTGACAGCTCGCCGCCAGAAGCGACCTTGGTGATCGGTCCTGGACGCGTGCCCGGATTGGTCTGCACATGGAATTCGACCACGTCGATGCCATCGGCGGTCCCGGCTTCAGGATCGCTGGTGATCTCCACCATGAAACGCGCCCGCTCGAGCTTCAGGGCCGGCAGCTCGGCCATTACGGCGCCAGCAAGGGCCTCGCCGGCATGACGGCGCTTTTCCGACAGGCTGCGCGCGGCAGCATCGTAATCCGCCTTGGCGGCGGCAAGCTCTCCACCAAGCCGCGCCAGCCGCTCTTCACCGGCATCGACATCGGCAAGATCCGAGATCATACGCTGCGCCAGTGCCGGCAGCTCCGTGACCGGCACGGAATATTTGCGCGAAGCGGCCCGCAGCCCAAACAGCCGCTCCTCGACCCGTTCCAGCTCCCTTGGGTCATATTCCGTCTTACGCAGCGCCGTCTCGACTTCCATCTGCGCATTGGAAAGCTGGTCAAGAGCCGCATCGAGCAGCGCGACGGTATCTTCCAAAAGGCCTGGTGCTTCGTGGCTCTTGCGCTCGAGACGACGCACCAGCGAGGCGATATGCGGCACGGGCGATGCGTTGCCGTTCAAGAATTCCGAAGCTTCGGCAATGTCGCCGGCAATGCGCTCGGCCTTCATCATCCGCGAGCGCTTTTCAGCCAGCTCATCCTCTTCGCCATCTTGCGGCGAGAGCTTTTCCAGCTCCTCGACGGACGCACGCAGATAGTCCGCCTCGCGGGCGGCTCGCTCTACCTGCTCTCTGTGCTTCTTCAGGGTACGATCGGTATCGCGCCAGATCTTGTGAAGCCTGCCGACCTCCTGCGCCTCATCCGCAAGGCCGGCAAATGCATCGAGAAGAATGCGATGCGCGTCCGTATCGACAAGTGCACGATCGTCATGCTGGCCATGAATCTCGACAAGAAGCTGCCCGATCTGACGCATGAGCTGAACGCTGAGCGCCTGATCGTTGACGAAGGCCTTGGTCCGGCCATCGGCCGACTGGACGCGTCGGAAAATCAGGTCGCCGTCGTCATCGATGTCATTTTCGCGCAGGAGCTTGCGAGCCGGATGCTGCGTGCCGACATCGAAAACCGCAGTCACCTGACCGCGGTCCTCGCCATGACGCACAAGCCCGCCATCGCCGCGCCCGCCAAGGGCCAGCGACAGACTGTCAAGCAGGATGGATTTGCCCGCACCCGTTTCGCCGGTCAACACCGAAAGCCCGGACTCGAAGGCAAGATCCAGCCGCTCGATCAGAACGATATCGCGGATCGAAAGCTGGATCAGCATCTGCGCTCAATCTCACGTCCCAAGAAGAAGTTTCTTGCCCGCCCTGGAAATCCACGAACCGGAGTTTTCGCTCGGCTCTACGCCACCCTTCTGCAGCAGCTGATAGGAATCCTTATACCAGCGGCTGTCCGGATAGTTGTGACCAAGAACGGCGGCTGCCGTCTGCGCCTCGGGCACGATACCCATTGCATAGTAGGCTTCGACGAGTCGCGCCAGGGCTTCTTCGATCTGGTTCGTCGTCGGATACTGTTCCACGACCACGCGGAAGCGGGAGATCGCAGCAAGGTAGTCCTTGCGTTCCAGATAGTAGCGGCCGATCTGCATTTCCTTGCCGGCGAGCTGGTCGCGGGCGAAGCGGATCTTTTCCTGCGCGTCGCTGACATACTGCGACTTCGGATAGGTGTTGACGAGCTTAGTCATCGCCTCGATCGTCTGCTGTGCCGCGCGCTGGTCCTGCGTCACGTCCACGATCTGCTTGGCAAAGGACGAACCGACCAGGTACTGCACATAGTCGGCATCTTCCGAGGCCGGATATTGCTTGAGATAGGCATTGCCGGTCTGCACTGCTTCGTCATAGCGACCTGTGCGATACTTCACGAAGGTGCTCATGACGAGTGCCTTGCGCGCCCATTCCGAGAAGGGCTGCTGCTGGTTGATCGCATCGAACTTCTTGCCGGCTTCCGTCAGGTTGCCTGCCTTGATATTGGCGAGGCCCTGATTGTAGAGCATCTCCGGCGGATCCGTATCGACACCGAGCTTGGTGATGTCGATGTCCTTTTTCGTATTACACCCTGTCACCACCGCACCGGTACCGGCCAGAAGGAGCGATACGAGCAAAGCCCGTGCTGTGATATTCATGCGTTCAGACCTTGCAAAACCCATCGGATGACTGTCCCATAGCCGTCGTTGCGGAGACGGCGTTCTCTCGCTGGCGTTTCTAGCCGCAAAAACACCATCAGAGCAACGCATTGATGATGCATTAACGCATTTTTGTGGCAAAGGCCGCATATCCGCAGCCTTTAATCACTGTTTTGACAGGGATTTCTCAAATCGGTCCGCCTCGTCCCGGTTCCGGCCGGCGCCCAAAGACAAACCCCGTGAGTCGTCCGTCAAAAAAAGAGCCGCCCTTCATCAGAGCGGCCGCTTTTTTTCATTCCAGTCCCGAAAGGATCACGCCGACCAGGGAGCGAATTCGGGGGCGTTAACCGCGATGAATTCGCGACCGTGACCGCGCTGACGCGGAGCCGAGGTTTCGACGACCTCATAGGCAGAGGGATCACTCAGCAATGCCTTCAGGGCATTTGCATTCATGCGATGGCCGCCGCGATAGGAACGGTAGCAGCCGATGAACTGCGCGCCGGCCAGAGCCAGATCGCCGACGGCATCGAGCGTCTTGTGACGCACGAATTCGTCCTTGGCATAACGCAGACCCTCGACGTTGATAACAGTATTGTCGTCAGAGATGACGACGGAATTTTCCAACGACGAACCCAGCGCATGACCGGAAGCCCAGAGCGGCTCGACGTCGCGCATGAAGCCGAAGGTGCGGGCGCGCGACAGTTCCGTCTTGAAGGTCGCGGCGGTCAGATCGCCTTCCCACTTCTGGCGGCCGATCAGCGGGCATTCGAAATCGATCTCGACCTCGAAGCGCGTGCCGTCATAGGGGCGGAACTCGCACCATGAGCCACCGGCTTCGATGCGCACCGGCTTGATAACGCGGATGTAGCGACGCTTGACGCCGAGCGAGACGATGCCCGCCTGTTCGATCGCTTCAATGAAAGGATACGAGCTGCCGTCCATGATCGGCATTTCGGCGCCGGAAACCTCGACGATAACGTTATCGAGACCGATCGCATAGATCGCGGCCATCACATGCTCGACCGTCGCGACCGAGCGCGCCGGAGAAAAGCCGAGAACGGTGCAAAGATCCGTATTGCCAACCTGCGAGGAAACAGCGCGCAGTTCGGTCACATCGCCATTGTCGTGCAGGCGCTGGAAAACAACGCCGGTGCCGGCTTCGGCGGGATAAAAGGTGATCGACACGTTAGCACCGGAATGAACGCCAATACCGGAAAGTGTCACTGGGTTTGCAATGGTGGTCTGAAAACCAAGCAATCCGATTGCCATGTAATTCTGCCTTCGTCTGTCTGATCCAGGCCGGGCGGTCATCTTCGGACGCTTACCCTTATTGCCGGTTCAGTCTGTTAACTATGCCTCGCACCTCACATACATTCGTCATCGAATGTGATTCAGCGGGCTTGCTTGGTAACTACATACGCGCCGAGGCACCGCATTCCAAATCACTGTTTCTTTCGTTTTGTTACGAAAGCAGCCAATTGAATTCATTGGATAATTTCAGATACAGGAACTGGTCTGAAATAAGGAAATCCGGGGTCTTGCGGCCCCGGATTTCATCGTGATGGTTAGCAACCTATTAAAATACTGTCCAGTACGGGTCAGTTCGACTGGCGGCGCAGGAAGGCCGGAATCTCGAGCTGATCGTCCTCATGGCTTGCCATGCGGGCCTGCGGAGCCTGACGGCCGTGATCGTCGAGATTGCCGCGACGCGGAGCGTAGAGGCTGGCTTCCGGCGACGGAGCGCGACGCTGCTGCGGAGCAGCATTGTTCGTCGGAGCCATCATCTCGTCGAAAGCCGGATCTTCTTCGCGGCGGCCGAGCGAATTGGTGATTCGCTTCAGCAGACCCATCGGGCCGCGCTCTTCGGTAGCCTGGGTGGCTGCCGGCTGGGCGCGGTGTTCCATCTCGGCCTTAACGACCGGCGGGAAATCCTCGACCTTCGGCATGCGGACCTGCTCAGGAGCCTGACGGATGATCGGCTGCTGATGCATGACCGGTGCCGGCTGCTGCGGCTGAACCGGGGCCTGACGGACCGGCTGAGCTTCGGGAGCGGCTGCGAAGATGCGGCTCTGCGGACGGAAGTTGTCTTCCGGCGCTGCTGCCTGCGACATCACCGGCTGTTGCTGGACATGTGCCTGACGGCTCATCTGGAATTCCAGCTCGCGCTCGAGATCGGCCTCTGCCGTACGGATGGTCTGGGCGACCGGGTCCACGGTGCGGGGAGCCGGAGCAGCAGCCTGTGCGGTATGGGCCTGCGCGACATGGACAGGCTGAGCTGCGGCCGCTACCGGAGCGGCGGCCGCGGAGGGACGCATAGCCGGCTTCGCGGCCGGGCGGAATTCCATGCCACGGTCGGCTGCTTCGTTCATCGCGCGGTCGATGCCGGTTGCGACGACGGAAACGCGGATGATGCCTTCGAGCGATTCGTCGAAGGTGGCGCCGAGGATGATGTTGGCGTCGGGATCGACTTCTTCGCGGATGCGGGTTGCGGCTTCGTCGACTTCGAACAGGGTCAGGTCACGGCCGCCGGTGATCGAGATCAGCAGGCCCTGCGCGCCCTTCATCGAGGTTTCGTCGAGCAGCGGGTTGGCAATGGCGGCTTCTGCAGCCTGCATTGCACGGCCCTGGCCGGAAGCCTCGCCCGTGCCCATCATGGCGCGGCCCATTTCGCGCATGACCGAACGGACGTCGGCGAAGTCGAGGTTGATGAGACCTTCCTTCACCATCAGGTCGGTGATGCAGGCAACACCCGAATAGAGAACCTGGTCGGCCATCGAGAACGCGTCGGCGAAAGTCGTCTTGTCGTTGGCGATGCGGAAGAGGTTCTGGTTCGGAATGACGATCAGCGTGTCGACCGACTTCTGCAGTTCCTGAATGCCCATTTCGGCGAGGCGCATGCGGCGGCCGCCTTCGAAGTGGAACGGCTTGGTGACAACGCCGACGGTCAGGATGCCCTTGTTGCGAGCGGCCTGTGCGACGACCGGTGCAGCACCCGTACCCGTGCCGCCGCCCATGCCGGCGGTAACGAAGCACATGTGCGTGCCATTGAGATGATCGATGATTTCATCGATGCACTCTTCGGCAGCTGCACGGCCGACTTCCGGCTGCGAGCCGGCGCCGAGACCTTCCGTGACGTTGACGCCGAGCTGGATGATCCGCTCCGCCTTCGTCATGGTGAGAGCCTGTGCATCGGTGTTGGCGACGACGAAATCGACGCCCTGCAAGCCTGCCGTGATCATGTTGTTGACGGCATTGCCGCCGCCGCCGCCAACGCCGAACACGGTGATTCGCGGCTTAAGCTCGGTGATATCTGGCTTATGCAGCTTGATAGTCATTGTACCCGTTCCTTCTCTTTATGGCCGCATCGCCACGCCGGCCAATTCACTGATTTCACTTGCCTGACGCTTACCCCGGAAGAATTTACCGGGATCAGGCATTCAAAAACTCTCTTTCAACCATTGGCCGACACGGCCGATCCGGCTGTTATTACCCCCGAGCGACGAGAGCAGACCGCTGCTCGGCGCATGCGTTTCCATGTCTGCGACCTGCGGATAGATCATCAGACCGACCGCCGTCGAAAAAGCCGGCCCCTTGGCTGCCGTTGGCAGACCGGACACGCCCATCGGCCGGCCGATGCGGACATTGCGGGCAAGAACCCGGCGCGCCACGTCGGGCAGACCGGTCAGCTGGCTGGCGCCGCCCGTCAGGACGACGCGCTTGCCGACGATCGGGCTGAAGCCCGAACGCTGGATGCGATCGCGAATGAGCTCGAGGGTTTCCTCGATGCGAGCCTTGACGATGCGCGACACAAGCGCCTTCGGCACCTGCGTCGGCTGGTCACGCTCGTCTTCGCCGATCGGCGGGATGGAAATCAGTTCGCGCTCCTCCGAAGAGTTCGCGAGCGCCGAGGCATGAACGACCTTAAGTCGTTCGGCATCCTCGATGCGGGTCGATAGGCCTCGTGCAAGGTCGGTGGTGACATGATGGCCGCCAAGGCTGACGGCATCGGTATGTACCAGCTTACCCTCGGCAAAGACCGAAATCGTCGTCGTGCCGCCGCCCATGTCGATCGCGGCGCAGCCGAGCTCGACTTCGTCGTCGACGAGAGCGGCAAGACCGCTGGCATAAGGCGTCGCCACCATGCCCTCGACCGAAAGATGCGCGCGGTTGATGCAGAGCTCGAGATTGCGAAGCGCCGCACGCTCGGCGGTCACCACATGCATGTCGACACCAAGCGCATCGCCGAACATTGCCAGCGGATCGCGGATGCCGCGCTCGCCGTCCAGCGAGTAGCCAGTCGCCAGCGAATGCAGCACGGCCCGCTCCTGGCGCACCGACTGCTGGCACGCGGCTGCAAGAACCTTTTTGAGATCGTTGGCTTCCACTTCCTGGCCGCCGAGATCGATGGTCGCGGTGTAGATATCGCTGCCAAGGCGACCAGCCGAGACATTGACGATCAGGCTGTCGACCGTCAGGCCGGCCATCCGCTCGGCGGCATCGACTGCGAGCCGGATAACGCCTTCCAGCGCATCCAGATCGGCAATCACGCCGGTCTTGATGCCACGGGAGCGCTGATGGCCGATACCGATGATCTCGATATTGTGCGTGCGGTTCGGAAGAACCTGGCTTTCCTCGCGCGGCGTCAGCCGGCCGATCATGCAGACGACCTTGGTCGAGCCGATGTCGAGGACAGACACGATATGCGACCGCTTCGAAGAGAGCGGCTTCAACCGAGGCAGGCCGAAATGGGACGAACCGAATAAGCTCATGTATCCTGACCTGCTTTCTTCAAAGCCTTGTTTCTTGCATCGACTGCGGCCTGGCGACGAGTTGTGGCATCCGGAGTTAATTCGATCGCGGTACGATCATCGAGACGAAGATCGACGGCGGCGATATCGCGCTGCAGAAGGCTTTCATCCTTATCCAGCTTGGTAAGCCGGGCGAGCGCGCCATCGATATTGTCTTCCGGCAATTTGATGATCACACCATTGTCGAGATAGAGATCCCAACGGCGGCCGGCGACCCGCACGAAAGCCTTCACATGGCTGCGGACATCCGGCCACTTTGCAAACAGGTCATCGATAGAAGCGGCAGCGGTTTCCGCATCACGACCGACGAAGAGCGGCAGCTTCGCAAATTTGTTATCGCGCAGCGGCGCAATCACGCTGCCGTCTTTCTGGATCAGCGAAAGCTCCGAGCCATGCTGCCAGATGGCATAGGCCTTACGCTCCTTCAGCTTCACTTCGACGGTCCGCGGATAGACCTTGCGAACCTCGACATTCTGGACCCAGGGCAGGTTCGCGATCTTCTGGCGGGCCGCATCGGCATTGAGCGCGACGAGAGAAGTCGTACCATCGAGGCCGAGCAGCTGCAGGATTTCGATTTCGGAAGTCTCGTCGTTGCCGGAGACCTTTACATCCTCGATCGCAAAGCCTGCGGCGGAGGTCGTCGCTTCCGCAACCGCCTGGGTGTGACCGCCGACAGACATGCCGTAAAGGCCCGTCGCAGCAAGGAGAACGAAGGCCGAAACCGTACCCGTGTGGTTGGGAATGTTGATACGACCCGAGCCAAGGCTGACCAGGAAGCGCACGGCGCGGCGCAGCGGACGCGGCAGGACGAATGCGTCTTCGACGTCATCGATGGCGAGCGGGACGCGATGACGGGACCGCCTCATATTTTTGACCGTCAGCGCAAACAAGACGCGTCCTCCACCATCCACCGGAGAAATTCACCAAAAGAGTAGCCGGCATGAGCGGCCATTTCAGGCACCAGGGAGGTAGGAGTCATGCCGGGCTGGGTATTGATCTCCAACCAGACAAGTTCGCCCTCTTCGGAAAAGCGATCGTCAAAACGGAAGTCAGATCGACTAACGCCGCGGCAGCCGATAGCTTCATGCGCCCTTAACGATAATGTTTGTATGTTTTGGTAAAGATTCGGTGAAATTTCCGCCGGCAGGACATGTTTTGATCCACCCTTGGCGTACTTGGCATCGTAATCATAGAAGCTGTGGCCGAGCGGCACGATCTCGGTAACGCCGAGAACCTTGCCGTCCATCACGCCGCAGGTCAGCTCCCGACCATGGATATAGCGCTCGACCAACACCTCGTCGCCATAGCGCCATTCTGAAGACGTAACGATCTGCGGCGGATGCGCCTGATCTTCCTTGACGATCACGACGCCGAAGCTCGAGCCCTCGCGCACCGGCTTAACGACGTAAGGCGGCTTCATCGGATGTTCGCCGACAATATTGAAGCGATCCATGACGATCGAGCCGGCAACAGGAACGCCGGCCGCCGCCGCAACCGTTTTCGCACGGGACTTATCCATGGCGAGAGCCGAGGCAAGCACGCCGGAGTGCGTATAGGGAATCTGCAGATATTCGAGAATGCCCTGGATGGTGCCATCCTCGCCGAAAGGGCCATGAAGCGCATTGAAGACGACGTCAGGCTTCAGCTCCGCCAGACGGCTGGCGACATCGTGATCGACGTCGACGCGGGTAACTCGAAAGCCTTCGGCTTCCAAGGCATCGGCGCATGCCTTTCCCGAGGAAAGGCTGACGGGCCTCTCCGAGGAAAATCCGCCCAAAAGGACAGCCACATGCTTGCCACCCATCAATACCCCCGACTTCACGGTCTCTAACTCTGCTTTTGCCGGGCCACGCCTAACCGCGATTCTCGCCCCGCTTTCAATAGGTCGATTAGAACGACATTAAGGTTAATGAAGCGTTTACTTTCGTTAACTTTCCGCCGTCCCGGCGATGGCCGAATGGTTCGAATCAAACCGACTTAAAGAATTCTGCCATTGGAATCATGGAGTTGCTACTTTTGAAATCGCTACATTTAGATTTTTTTAAACAATGAGCCCCGCATCGATGGTTCGATGCGGGGCTCAAGACTTTAAAATGACGGCGATATCACTCGCTGTCGTCGACCAGTTTCCAGACCAATCCGCCCAGCGCTCCGCCGACGATGGGCGCGACCCAGAACAGCCAAAGCTGCTGCAGAGCCCAACCGCCGACGAACAGCGCCTGCCCTGTCGAGCGGGCCGGATTGACCGACGTGTTGGTGATCGGGATCGAGATCAGATGAATCAGCGTCAATGCCAGGCCGATGGCGATCGGTGCAAAGCCGGCCGGCACCTTGCTGCTCGTCGCGCCGAGAATCACAACGAGGAAGAACAGAGTGAGCACGATCTCCGCCACCAGTGCCGACACCATGGAATAGCCGCCGGGAGAATGCTCTCCGTAGCCGTTCGCGGCAAAGCCGCCGAGCTGGAAGTCAGCCTTGCCGCTTGCAATCAGATAGAGCACCGCCGCCGCGACGATCGCACCGATTACCTGCGCGATAATATAGGGAATGAGCTGCCCGCCGGGAAAGCGGCCAGCCACGGTCAGGCCGACGGAAACAGCCGGATTGAAGTGCCCTCCCGATATGCCGCCAACGGCAAACGCCATGGTCAGCACGGTCAGACCGAACGCAAAGGCAACACCTAGAAAACCGATACCAAGGCTCGGAAATGCCGCCGCGAAGATCGCGCTGCCGCAGCCGCCGAATACGAGCCAAAACGTCCCAAGAAACTCAGCAATGAGTTTTTTCTGCATGAAACCCTTCTCCTCAGCCCGCAATCCAGACGAGAATCGGCTCCTGGTGAAAATGATTCCGGCAAGAACACGCCGGATTACGCCCACCTAACAGCAAACGCCCGCCTAATTGCCCACGAATCAACAATTACGGCAAAATAATAGCACGCTATCGTTGATTTCTTGCGCAGTTGGCGTTTGCGCTGAACAAAAATTACGCTAATGACAATTTTTATCCGCTAAGCGCCCCTTAGCATCACATGAACTGGTGGGATCATGACTGACGCGATATCTCCTCTGTCGCCGACCCCCTCGTCATCGAACAATGCTGTTGCGAATTCCCCTGCACGTGTTCTGATTGCGAGCCTTATCGGCACAACGATCGAATTCTTCGATTTCTATGTTTATGCAACGGCGGCGGTCATCGTCTTCCCGAAGTTGTTCTTCCCGGCAAGCGACCCGACGTCGGCAACTCTGCAATCCTTCGCAACCTTCTCCATCGCCTTCTTCGCGCGCCCGATCGGCGCGATGATCTTCGGCCACTTCGGCGATAGAATCGGCCGCAAGGCGACGCTTGTTGCGGCTCTGATGACCATGGGTCTTTCGACCGTGGTGATCGGCTTGCTGCCGACCTACGCATCGATCGGCGTCCTTGCGCCGATATTGCTGGCGCTCTGCCGCCTCGGTCAGGGTCTCGGTCTCGGCGGCGAATGGGGTGGCGCGGTCCTGCTTGCAACCGAGAACGCACCGGAAGGCAAGCGCAGTTGGTACGCGATGTTCCCGCAGCTCGGCGCTCCCATCGGCTTCATCCTGTCTGCCGGCCTTTTCCTGATCCTGCGCGAAACCATGACCGATGCGGACTTCCTGAGCTACGGCTGGCGTGTCCCCTTCCTGATCAGCATCGTGCTCGTTGCCGTCGGTCTCTATGTTCGCCTGAAGATCACCGAAACGCCGGAATTCCAGCGTGCGATCGAAAAGGAAGAACGCGTTTCCGTTCCGATCGCGGTCATTTTCCGTTCGCATTTCCGTAGCCTGATCCTCGGCACCATCATAGCGGTCGCAACCTTCGTGTTGTTCTACCTGATGACGGCCTTCACGCTGAGCTGGGGCACCCGGCCTCCGGGCACAGGCCCATTGCCGGCCGGTCTCGGCTATTCGCAAGGCCAGTTCCTCGTCGTCCAGCTCGTCGGCGTCGTCTTCTTCGGTCTGATGATCCCGATTTCCGGCCTGCTGTCGGATCGGTATTCGCGCCGTCTGGTTCTGATCCTGACGACGATCGGCATCCTCATCTTCGGCCTGTTCTACTCGTCGCTGCTGACGGCTGGCCTAGCGGGCGCCTTTGCCTGCTCGATCATCGGTCTCGCCCTGATGGGCTTCACCTATGGTCCGATCGGCGCTGCTCTGGCAGCACCCTTCCCGACCACCGTGCGCTACACCGGCGCGTCCATGACCTTCAATCTCGGGGGCATCGTCGGCGCGTCGCTGGCGCCCTACATCGCCACATGGCTCGCAACCAACTACGGCCTCGTCTATGTCGGTTATTATCTGGCGGCCGCCGCAGTGCTCTCGCTGATCGGCATCCTGCTCTCGGGCAATGACGAAGTCTGAACAAACAAACATAGGCAATTGAAAAGGCCGGGTGAAAACCCGGCCCTTTTATTGAATCACTTTATGAAGTTCGAGCCGATTGCGGCCCCGAATTACTCGGTCGTGACCCCTTGGAACGGGCGGACTTCCCGGCCGGGCATGAAGTGGCCGAGGCGCTTGATTTCCCATTCCAGCTTGACGCCGGATTTTTCGAAAACCTCACGGCGCACCTGTTCGCCGAGATATTCCAGATCGTAGCCGGTCGCCTGCTCCATGTTGATCATGAAGTTGCAATGCAGCGACGACATCTGCGCGCCGCCGATGACCAGACCGCGGCAACCCGCTTCATCGATCAGCTTCCAGGCGGAAAGACCCTCCGGGTTCTTGAAGGTCGAACCACCCGTCTTTTCCCGGATCGGCTGCACGGTTTCGCGATGCGCCCGCACGGCATCCATCTCGGCCCGGATCTTGGTGCGATCTTCCGGGTAGCCCTCAAAAAGGACATGCGTGAAAATCAGATCCTCGGACGCATCCGAATGACGGTAGCTGTAGCCCATCTCGGCATTGGTCAGGACATGCTTGTCGCCCTTGCGGTCGATAGCATGCACTTCGACAACGCGCTCGCGGGTCTCGGCGCCATTGGCGCCCGCATTCATCCGCGCAGCGCCGCCGATGCTGCCCGGAATGCCGTAATAGAAATGGAAACCGCCGATGCTGTTGTCCATCGCCATGGCGGCGACATGCTTGTCCGGGCAGATGGCGCCGGCCAGGATGCGGTTTTCGCCGGCAAGCTCGACCGAGCCAAAGCCCTTGGCCGAAAGCCTGAGAACGACACCGGGAATGCCGCCGTCGCGCACCAATATGTTCGATCCCACGCCGACAACGGTCAGCGGCACGTCCTCCGGCAGAATCTTCAGAAACGCGATGAGATCATCCGTATCGTGTGGCTGGAACATCAGCTCCGCCAACCCGCCGGCGCGGAACCATGTGACACGATCCATCGGGGCATCCGGCGTCAGCCGGCCCCTGATATCCTTTACACCGTCGCCGAGCGACGCCAGAAGCTTTTCCCCATTTACCTGTTTCATGCGGACTTACCCGAGAGGCCTTCCAATTCCTTTGGCAATGATGCTGCCCAATATGTGATGCTGCCAGCCCCCAACAAAACCACAAAATCACCCGGTCGCGCAATCTCTGCAACCATGGCGGCAAGACTTTCCTGTGACGGCAGGTAGCGCGCATCGCGATGACCACCGGCCTTGATGCGTGAGACAAGCGACTGAGAATCCGCGCCTTCGATGGGATCTTCACCAGCGGCGTAAACAGGCGCTAGGAAAATACTGTCGGCATCGTTGAAGCACGCGGCGAATTCTTCGAAAAGGCTCGACAGGCGTGTGTAGCGATGCGGCTGATGGACCGCGATAACGCGGCCGTTGCAGGCTTCGCGCGCGGCCTTCAACACCGCCTTGATCTCGACGGGGTGATGACCGTAATCGTCGAAAACCTTGACCCCGTTCCATTCGCCGGTCAGCGTGAAGCGGCGCTTGACCCCGCCGAAGGACGCCAATCCCTTTGCGATCGCCTCGCTGGAAATCCCGAGCCGGTTGGCGACAGCAACGGCGGCAGTCGCATTGGAAATGTTGTGGCGGCCCGGCATCGGCATGACGAGATCCTTGATATGGATCACCTTGCCCGTGCGGCGCCTGCGAATTTCCACATCGAACAACGAGCGAGTGCCGTCGATCCGCACGTTCGAGAAACGCACATCGGCTTGCGGGTTCTCGCCATAGGTGATGACCTTGCGGTCTTCGATGCGACCGACAAGCGACTGCACTTCCGGATGGTCGATGCACATGACGCCGAAGCCATAGAACGGCACATTCTCGACGAACTGCCGGAAGGCCGCGCGGACGGCATCGAAATTGCCGTAGTGATCCAGGTGTTCCGGATCGATGTTGGTGACGACGGCGACATCGGCCGGCAGCTTCAGGAAGGTGCCGTCCGATTCGTCGGCCTCGACCACCATCCACTCACCAGCACCCATGCGCGCATTCGTGCCGTAGGCATTGATGATGCCGCCATTGATGACGGTGGGGTCGAGCCCGCCCGCTTCCAGGAGCGTCGCGACGAGCGAGGTCGTCGTGGTCTTGCCATGCGTGCCGCCGATGGCGATGGCGCTACGGAACCGCATCAGTTCGGCGAGCATTTCAGCACGACGCACCACCGGCAACAGCTTTTCGCGCGCCGCGACCAGTTCCGGATTGCTCTTCTTGATGGCGGTGGAAACGACGACGACTTCGGCATCGCCGAGGTTTTCAGCCTTGTGTCCGATATGGACCGGAATGCCCTTGTCGCGCAGCCGCTGCACATTGGCACTTTCCGATTGGTCGGAACCCTGCACGCGATGACCGAGGTTGTGCAAAACCTCGGCGATGCCGCTCATCCCGATACCGCCTATACCGATAAAATGCACTAGGCCGATTGCCTTCGGCAGCTTCATACGCCTGCCCCCTTGAATTGCTGAATTGAACGTCCTGCGGCAATAGCTTCAACCATGTCGGCAAGCAAATTTGCCGCATCCGGCTTGCCCGCCTGTTTGGCGGCCGCAGCCATCTTTGCGAGTTTTTCCGGCATGGTCATCGAACCGCGCAGGATTGTAGAGAGCTTCTCCGGCGTCAGCTCGGATTGTGCAATCACCTTGACGCCACCCGTCGCCGCCAGCGCCGCGGCATTGGCCGCCTGATCATGATCGAGCGCATGCGGATAGGGAACCAGGATCGCCGGGCGACCGATGACGGCAAGCTCGGAGACCGTGGAAGCACCGGAACGGCAGAGAACCAGATGCGCCGCACCGATCCGCTCCGCCATGTCGTTGAAGAACGGCGCGACATCGGCGCCCATGTCAAGTTTTCTCGTGCAGCTGTTGACCGTCTCCATATCCTCGGGTCGCACCTGCTGCGTGATCCGCAGGCGCTTGCGCAACGGCTCTTCGAGCAGACTGATTGCCGTCGGCACGGCTTTGGAGAAATACTGCGCGCCCTGGCTGCCGCCGAAGACGACCAGATTGAACGGATCATCCGGCCCGGACGGCACGTAAGGGCGCTTCGCGGCTTCGATAACGGCCGGACGCACGGGATTGCCCGTCGTCACCGTCTTCTCGCCAAACGCGCCGTCTTCCGTGAGGAAGCCGCCGGCAATCGCGCGTACGCGCGGCGCCAGCATCTTGTTGGCACGGCCCATGACCGCATTCTGCTCATGCAGCATCGACGGCACGCCCATGCGTGTGGCCGCCAGAAGCGGTGGAACGGTCGGATAGCCGCCAAAACCGACGACGCAGACAGGCTTGATGCGCTTGATCAGTTTGCGAGCGGCGCGCACGCCGGACCACAGCGTCCAAAGAGCGCCAGCAACTTTCAACGGGTTCTTCGAACCGATCGTTGCCGAGGGCACGACATGAATTTCGTCGGCCGGAAACTTGCCGGCATAGCGTTCGGCACGGCTGTCGGTGACGAGGTGCACGGAATAGCCGCGCTCCTTCAGCTTATAGGCCAGTGCTTCGGCCGGAAATACGTGGCCGCCGGTGCCGCCGGCGGCAAGAAGGACAATGCCTTTACTCATAATTTTCGCTCCCGCGAATACCCCACTACTCGGGGCATCTCCCTAATATAGGAAGTCGCCCCGACCGCGTCATCGGCGCGGGCCAAGCCCCCCTCATAGACCGGCGCTTCGTGAAAAGCGACCGGAGAATGAAGACCACGCAGGAGATAGGAAGAGCAATCGGCCGGCGGTTTCAAGACGATCACTCCGCCGGCAATCCATGCGTCACGCGGAACATGGTACGGTCCTGCGCACGCTTTTCCGGCCTGTGACGCGTCAGCGCCAGGATGAAGCCCGCCGTCACGCAGATTGCCGTCATCGACGAGCCGCCATAGGAAATCAGCGGCAGCGTCATACCCTTGGCGGGCAGCAGCTGCAGGTTCACGCCGATGTTGATGATCGACTGGATGCCGATCTGCAGCACCAGGCCTGCGACGGCAAAACGGTTGAAATCGTTCTTTTCCTTGTAGGCATGCGACAGGCCGCGCAGCACGAGGAAGGCGAAGATCAATACGAGCACCATGCAGAAGATGGCGCCGAACTCCTCGGCCGCGACCGAGAAAATGAAGTCGGTATGGGCGTCCGGAATGATGCGTTTGACGGTGCCTTCGCCCGGGCCGACGCCGAACCAGGTGCCGTGAACGATTGCTTCCTTGGCGGTGTCCACCTGGAACGTATCGCCCTCGCCCGTCAGGAACTTGTTCACACGCTGCGCCACGTGATCGAAGGCGTAATAGGCGGTGACAAAGCCGCCCGCACCGAGACCGCCGAGCACGATGATCCAAAGCCAGGGCATGCCAGCCATGAAGAACATGCCGCCCCAGACGGCCGTCGTCAGAATGGTCTGGCCAAGGTCAGGCTGTGCGACGAGCAATGCGACGACGATGCCGAAGAGGATGATGGCGAAGAGATTGCCGGGGATTTCGGGCTGGCGCGCATGTTCGGAAAACAACCATGCGCAGACGACGACGAAAGCGGGCTTCATGAATTCCGAAGGCTGGATCGATAGAGACGCGATATTGACCCAACGCCGCGAGCCCTTGACTTCGACGCCGAAGAAAAGCGCAAACAGCATCATCGCCAGCGCCACGATCAGCAGGATCACGGCTGTTCTTCGCACCTGCCTCGGCGTCATGAAGGAAATGCCGATCATCGCGGCGATCGCCGGGATGAGGAACAGTGCGTGGCGCTTGACGAAGTGGAACGGCTCGAGCCCGATGCGCTCCGCCACCGCAGGCGACGCAGCGAAGGACAACATGAAGCCGATGCCGATCAAGAGGATGAAAAGGGCGAGAAATACGCGGTCGATGGTCCAGAACCACTCGGCCAAGGCCCCACGTTCAACGCGGCTTACCATATCATTTGCCTCCAGCTGCTGAACCGATCAGCATGGTGACGCCATCGATCGCAGCGACATGGCTGACGAAGGCGTCGCCCCTGACCTCGAAATTCTTGTACTGATCGAAGCTTGCGCAAGCCGGTGACAGCATCACCGCAGCGGACTCGTGTTCGTCCCTGTCCGCATCCGCGGCAGCATGTGCGACGGCGCGCTCCAGCGTGCCGGAAATCTCGTAGGGCACCTGATCGCCGAGCGTCGCGGCAAAGGCGGGCGCTGCCTCGCCGATCAGATAGGCCTTGGAAATACGCGGGAAGAGCGGCGCGAGACTCGTGATCCCGCCCTCTTTCGGCAGGCCGCCTGCGATCCAGTAGATATTCTCATAGCTCGAAAGCGCCGGCGCTGCTGCATCTGCATTCGTCGCCTTGGAGTCGTTGACGAAGACGACCCGGCCGCGCTTCCCCACAGGCTGCATGCGATGCTTGAGGCCCGGGAAGGATTTCAGCCCTGCCCTGATCTCCTCGGCGGAAACGCCGACTGCAAGGCAGGCTGCAATCGCAGCCGCCGCGTTCTGTGCGTTATGGCCGCCACGTAAGGTCTGGATGCCGTCGAGATCGGCGATCTCGGCTGCCGCTGCGTTCGATGCCTGAATGATACGGCTGCCCTCTGCATAAAGGCCGTTCGCCAACGGATGCCGGCGCGAAATCCGCATCACCTTGATACCTGCCCGCTCGATCCGATCGGCGATCAAGGAGGAGTAGCTGTCATCGACGCCGACGACGGCGACATCGCTTCCCGCAACAAGCCGCTCCTTGATGTCGGCATAGTGCTGCATCGTACCATGGCGATCGAGATGATCGGGCGTGAGGTTCAGCAGGATACCGGCCGAAGGATTGAGCGTCGGTGCCAGATCGATTTGATAAGAAGAGCATTCGACGACATAAAAACGGCCGGCTTTCGGTGGGTCGAGCGTCAGCACGGCCGTACCGATATTGCCGCCAAGCTGCGTGTCGCGACCGCTCGATTGCAGGATATGGGCGATCAATGCCGTCGTCGTCGATTTGCCATTTGTTCCGGTAATGGCGATGAACGGGCAATCCGGCGCAAACGCCCGCCGTTCTCTGACAAAAAGCTCGACATCGCCGATGATCTCCACGCCGGCGGCGTGAGCGAGATCGACGGTCCAGTGCGGCTTCGGATGCGTCAGCGGCACGCCGGGCGATAGAACGAACACCGAAAGGCCGTTCCAATCGATCGTCCTGAGATCAGCAACCGCGATCCCCTCGGCCGCCGCCTTGGCCACGCTGTCCGGATTGTCGTCCCAAGCCGTGACATCGGCACCACCGGCAACCAGCGCGCGCGCCGTGGCAAAGCCTGAGCCGCCGAGGCCGAAGAGAGCGACCTTCTTTCCGTTCAGCGTGGTGATGGGGATCATCGTTGCCTCACCGCAGCTTCAGGGTGGAGAGGCCGACCATCGCCAGGATAACGGCGACGATCCAGAAACGCACAACGACCTGACTTTCCGTCCAGCCTTTCTTCTCGAAGTGATGGTGGATCGGCGCCATCAGGAAGACGCGCCGTTTGGTCATCTTGAAGAAGCCGACCTGGATGATGACGGAAAGCGCCTCGAGCACGAAGAGGCCGCCGATAATCGCCATGACGATTTCGTGCTTGCTGGCGACGGCGACCGAACCGATCATCCCGCCAAGAGCCAGCGAGCCGGTATCGCCCATGAAGATTGCAGCCGGCGGCGCGTTGAACCAGAGGAAACCAAGACCGGCGCCAATGACCGCACCGAGAACGACGGCGAGTTCACCCGTACCCGGCACAAAATTGATAGCGAGATAGTCGGCAAACACGAAGTTGCCGGCGAGGTAAGAGATGATCCCGAAGGAGGCGGCCGCGATCATGACGGGCACGATGGCAAGACCGTCGAGACCATCAGTCAGGTTGACGGCATTGCCGGCGGCAACGATGACGAAAGCGCCGAACAGCACGAAGAACATGCCGAGGTTGAGCAGCAGGCTCTTGAAGAAGGGGAAGGCGACCGACGAACCGAAGGTCGAGCCCGCGGGACCGGAGGACAGGGCCGTCGTCATCATGAAATAGACGGCAATCGCAGCGATGACGAACTCGATACCAAGGCGCGCGCGACCGGAGAAGCCTTTATCACTCTGCTTGGTGACCTTGAGATAGTCATCGTAGAAGCCGATGGCGCCGAAGCCGAGCGTCACGAGCAGCGTGGCAACGACATAGACATTGGCAAGATCAGCCCAAAGCAGCGACGAGACGACGATGCCGGCCAGGATCATCAGGCCGCCCATGGTCGGCGTGCCGGCCTTCTTGAAATGCGTCTGCGGACCATCGGCACGGATCGGCTGCCCCTTGCCCTGACGCACGCGCAGGGAGGAGATGATTCGCGGCCCGAAGAGAAAGACGATCAACGCTGAGGTGAACAGGGCGCCGCCGGTACGGAACGTGATGTATCTGAACAGATTGAGAAATCTGAAGTGAGTACTGAAAAAATGAATATGGTCCGACAGTTCGGCAAGCCAGATCAGCATAAGAGCCCTTTCTAAAGCCCCTGATGGGTGTGAGGGCCCGTGTCGGAAAATGCGGGAAACTTGTCAAGCAAGCCCGCAACGATCTTTCCAAACCCCATTCCCAGCGACGATTTCACCATCAAGACGTCGCCTGCGGCGACAGAATTGAGCGCGAATTCCGAGAGTTCCTCCGTCGTCTCGCGATATTCGACATGAACACTTTCCGGCAGCTCATCCCTCAAAGCCGCCATCTCCGGACCAGCCAGCCAGACATGCTCGATGCCGGACGCCAAGAGCGGTCCGGCAAGGTTGGCATGCAACCGCTGGGCATAATCCCCCATTTCCAACATATCGCCGAGCACGGCGATGCGCCTGCCCGTCCGTCCGCCCGGCCCCGCCTGCGGCGATGTCGTCGCCAGCAGCGCGATCGCCGCACGCATCGATGCGGGATTTGCGTTGTAGCTTTCGTCGATCAGCGTGAAATAGCCGTGGCCGATCGCGCGCTTGTGGCGTTGTCCCCTGCCCTTTTCCGGCTTCAGGTCCGCCAAGGCATCGACGGCCTGATCGAGATCGGCCTCCATCAGCATGACCGCGCCGAGCACGGCAAGCGCATTCTCCGCGATATGGCGACCGGGCGCACCGAGCGCCACTTCCATGGTCTCGCCGCCAATCGTCAGCCAAAGGGTCGAATTTTCTTCCGAGGCATTGAATTCGGCAAGGCGGACATCCGCTTTTGCATGCTGGCCGAAGCTATGGACATGCTCGATGCCGGCCGCCGCGGCAGCTTTCTCCAGCATCTCGAACTGATCGTTGTCGTGATTGAGGATGGCATGACCGCCCGGCACGACGCCGTCGAAAATCTCCGCCTTTGCCGCCGCAATTTCGCTGATGCTATTGAAATTGCCGAGATGAGCCGGCGCGATCGTCGTGATGATCGCCACGTGCGGCTGCACCATCTTGACGAGTGGCCTGATTTCTTCGGGATGATTCATGCCGATTTCGAAAACGCCGAAATCGGTGTCTTCGGGCATGCGCGCGAGAGTGAGCGGAACACCCCAATGATTGTTGAAGGAGGCAATCGAGGCATGCACCTTGCCAGAAGGCGTCAGCGCGCGCCGCAGCATCTCCTTCGTCGTCGTCTTGCCGACCGAACCCGTGACGGCGATGATCTTGGCCTGCGTGCGCTTGCGGGCGGCTACGCCAAGCCGTGCCAGCGCCGCCAGGACGTCATCCACGATGACCTTCGGCACGGTCAAACTGCCCATTGCAGGCAGCCGCGCCTCACTGATCACAATGAAGGCGGCGCCGTTCGCCATCGCAATATTGGCATAGTCGTGACCGTCGACGCGATCGCCCTTGATGGCGAAAAATGCCTCGCCCGGCTGGATGGAACGACTGTCTATGGAAATGCCTGTGATGCCAGCGGGCAGCGATCCGACGAAGCGGCCCGAAATTGCAGCGATCAGATCCTCAGTTGTCCATAGCCAGCTCAAGACTTCAGTTCCTCCAATGCTTTGCGCAATTCGGCATGATCGGAGAACGGCAGCGTCACCCCGCCGATCGTCTGACCTTCCTCATGCCCCTTGCCGGCGACGATCAGCGTGTCGCCGGATTTCAGCAAACCGACCGCCGTTCGGATCGCCTCGGCACGATCGCCGATCTCCGTCGCGCAGGCGGCAGCAGTCATGATTTCCGCGCGAATCGTCGCCGAATCTTCCGAGCGCGGATTATCGTCGGTGACGACGACGACATCAGCAAGACGGCAGGCGATCTCGCCCATGATCGGACGCTTGCCGCGATCGCGGTCTCCGCCACAGCCGAAGACGACGACGACGCGGCCCGTGGTGAACGGCCGCACCGAATTCAGGACATTTTCAAGCGCATCCGGCTTATGGGCATAATCGACATAGGCAAGCGCGCCATCATGAGTGTGACCGACGAGCTCCAGCCGGCCCGAAGCGCCGATGAGCTTTTCGAGGGCAGCCATCGCGACCGGCGCGGCAACGCCAGTGGAAATGGCGAGACCGGCCGCAACCAGCGCATTGGCGATCTGGAAATCGCCGGCGAGCGGAATATGGACCTCGAATATATCGTCGCCGATGTGAACCTCAGCGATCTGCTTGTGGCGGAAGTGCTCGACGCGCTTCAGCGTCAGGAAATCGCCCTTGCGGCCGACGGTGCGGACATCCTGCCCGGCATCGCGGGCAGCAGCGATTGCCTGCGGAGACCACGCGTCGTCGGCAAAAATGACTGCCGGCGAACCCTTCGGCAACAAATCCCGGAACAGCCGCATCTTGGCAGCCATATAATCCTCGACCGTCGGATGATAGTCCATGTGGTCTCGGCCGAGATTGGTAAAGGCGGCGGCGGCAAGTTTCACGCCATCGAGTCGGAACTGATCGAGGCCGTGGCTGGATGCTTCCATGGCCGCATGTGTAACGCCTTCATCGGCAAGTTCGGCCAACAGCTTATGCAGCGACACCGGATCGGGTGTCGTCAGCGCACCATATTCGTTGCGGGTCGGCGAAACGACACCGGTCGTGCCGATCATGGCCGCCGGATGACACGCGAAAGCCCATATCTGCCGTGTGAAGGACGCTACCGAGGTTTTGCCGGCGGTTCCCGTCACCGCAACCATCGTTTGCGGCTGCCGTCCGTAGAAACGCGCGGCAGCGACAGAGAGGAATCGGCGCGGCTCGGAAACCTGCAACAGGGGCACATTGCCGGCATCGACCTTATGGCCCGCGACCACGATGGAGGCCCCGCGCGCGACGGCATCGGCGATGAAGCTTGCACCATCGGCCTTCGTGCCGGCGACGGCGACGAAGGCCATGCCCGGCAATACCTTACGGCTGTCGGCAGTGATCCCGCCTATTTCAAGATCGCCAAGCGCGCCGCCAATTTGTGTGTTGAGTTCCGGAAACGCATTTCCGGCAATATCCCGCAAGTTCATCGAATGTACTTTTCGCCTTCTCGATCAGTCCGCCCCTCGCGAATCGACGTGTGTATTCTTTCACGCTTAATAAGACGCCAGCAAGGCCGCGTCATCTTTTCCAAAGCTGGGTTGCACCCCGAGAATCGGCGCCGCGCGGGCGATGATGTCGCGGGCGATCGGCAAGGCCGTAAAGGCCGAGATCGTCCCACCACCACGCTCGCCGCTCTTCGGCTCGTCGATGAAGGTCATGACGATGTATTGCGGGTTGTCGATCGGGAAGGCGGCCAGGAAGCTGTTGAAGTTCAAGTTGTGCGCGTAGCGGCCGTTGACAACCTTGTCGGCCGTGCCGGTCTTGCTACCGACATTGTAGCCGGGAACGCGCGCATTGCGGCCGGAGCCCCTGGTGCCGTTGAACTCGAGCAGGAAGCGGACGTCGTCACTGGTGCTCTTCTTGATGACCATCTTGGCGATGGCATCGGCCTGATCGCGCGTGCGCGGCAGGAAAGTGGGTTCGATGAGCTTGCCGCCGTTGACGAGCGCAGATGCGGCAACCGCTGTCTGTAGCGCCGTGGTCGACACGCCATGGCCGAATGAGATGGTGATCGAGTTGATCTTCTTCCAGACGCGCGGCTGGCTCGGCGTCTTCACTTCCGGCAGCTCGGTATCCATCTTGGTCAGCAGACCCAAACGGGTCAGGAATTCCTTGTGCCCGTCGATGCCGACAAGATCGGCGATCTTTGCGGTGCCGATGTTGGAAGAATACTGGAAGATTTCCGGCACGCTCAGAACGCGGCGCTGGCCGTGGAAGTCGTGGATGGTAAAGCCGCCGATCCGGATCGGGTTCGTCGCATCGAAGGCATCACGCAACGTCACCTTGCCGGAATCGAGCGCCATCGCCATGGTGAAGGTCTTGAAGGTCGACCCCATTTCGAACGTGCCGTTCGTCATGCGGTTGAGCCACCCTTCGCTGGCGCCCTCGCTCGGATAATTGGGATCGAAATCGGGGGCCGAGGCCATGCCCAGCACCTCGCCGGTGTGAACGTCGAGGATCGCAGCACCGGCACCCTTTGCCTGAAAATTCTTCACCGCGTTGACGACCGCGTCGCGGACGATACCCTGCACGCGCAGGTCGATCGAAAGCTTGACCGGCTGCAGCGGCTGATCGTTGGTCATGCCGGCAGCGGCCAGATCGGCAAGGCCCTGATCGTCGATATATTTCTCCATCCCGGCAACACCGCGATTGTCGATGTTGACGTAGCCGAGAATATGCGGGGCGGTGGTGCCGCCCGGATAGAAGCGGCGCTTCTCGGGGCGGAAGCCGATGCCCGGAATGCCGAGCGCCAGAATCTGGCTCTGTTGCTTCGGCGTCAGCTGTCGGCGGAGCCAGGCAAAGTGGGAGGACTTCGCGGAGAGCTTCCTGTAGGTGGATTTGCTGTCGAGATCCGGCAGAACCTTGCGCAGCTCCTCGACTGCCTCGTCGGCATCGATGATCTTGTTCGGTTCGGCAAACAGCGAGACCGTGCGGATGTCGGTTGCAAGCAGGGCGCCGTTGCGGTCGACGATGTCAGGGCGCGACGCCATCAGACGGTCCGGCGGCAAAATGCTCGACGTCGTATCCGGCAGGGTCATCGCGAACTGTGCAAGCCGGCCGCCGATCACGCAGTAGATTGCGATGAAGCTCGCAACCAGGAGTACGACGCGGCTCTTTGCCTGATTGGATTTGCGCTTGCGCGCGCCTTCGAACCGCGAGCCGAAGAGACCGTCGCTTGGGCGATTGTTGCCGTCGGTGGAGAAGTGGGCCTTGCTCTTCAGGACCATGATGCGAGAAAGAAAAGACATTATTCCCTCACCGATCCCGTTGCGATGTTGTCAATTTCAGGCTTCTTGCGCTTGGCAAGAGCCGGAGGTTTCGGTCGCGGCGCAGGCGCTGCGGCCACATCGGCAATGGCTTTCCGGATCTCGGCATCCGTTGAATCGCCGCTTGTGGAGGCGAGCGATGTCCCCTTCTTGGGATTGCCAGGAGACTTGCCGCCGCTTTTCGGATCGTTCGAAGCCGTTACCGGTGGCGGCGGAAGCTGCGAGCGCAGCATCGGCAGTTCGCTCGGCTGAACGATTGCCGTCGAAATCGTCGGCTGCAGCTGAAGTTCGCTATTATAATTGTTGACGAGGCGCTCGAGCCGGTTTGGCTGAGATACCAGCGCCCAGTCCGCCTTCAGCAGATCGATCGTATCCCTTTCAAGCTTGATTTCGGATTCGAGGCGACGCACCTCTTCCAGCTTCAGCTCGGCACGATGCTTGATCGTATAGGTCACGCTGGCCATGGCCGTCATGACGCCGATCAGCACGATGTCAAAAGTCTTCAGCATTTCAGCCCCCAAGCTTTCCAAGACTGGCGAGATTGGGCAGATCGAAGATCGAGAGATCTGCCGCCTCCGCCGGAGCCAAAGTGCGAACCCCCGCACGCAATTTGGCTGAGCGAGCACGCGGATTGGCTTCCGCCTCCGCGTCACTCGCAGAAATCATCGACTTGCCAACCGGCTCGAAGGTGGCAGGCCGCTCATTCACGATCGGCATGTGACGCGACCCGGCGGCGCGACCCGAGCGATCGGCAAAGAATTTTTTGACGATGCGATCCTCCAGCGAATGGAAGGTCACGACGACAAGGCGCCCACCCGGCTTGAGCGCGCGCTCTGCCGCAAACAATGCCTGGGCCAGTTCGCCCAGCTCGTCATTGACGAAAATGCGCAAGGCCTGAAAGACCCGCGTCGCCGGATGAATCTTGTCCTTGGCCTTTCGCGGCGTCACGACCTCGATCAGCCCGGCCAGATCGCGGGTGGTCACGAAAGGAGCCTCAGCGCGACGCTTTTCGATCGCGTGCGCGATGCGCGGCGCCTGCTTTTCCTCGCCGAGAAACACGAAGATGCGGATGAGATCAGCAAGCTTGGCGCGATTGACCACATCGGCCGCCGACACACCGCTTGCCGACATCCGCATATCGAGCGGACCATTTTTACTGAAGGAAAAACCGCGCTCGGCCTCGTCGATCTGCATGGAGGAGACGCCGATATCGAGCACAATACCGTCAAGACCACCCGCAGGCGCATGATCGGCCAACTCGGAAAACTGCGATTGAATGAGATTGAGATGACCGGCATGGGCTGAAACGAGCGCCTGCCCTGCGACGATCGCCGTCGGATCGCGATCGAGCGCGGTCACGTTGGCACCGGCGGCAAGAATGGCCGACGTATAGCCGCCAGCCCCGAATGTTCCGTCGAGAATGACCTTGCCGGGCGCCGGAGCCAGCGCCTCGATCACCTCGGAAAGAAGAACCGGAATGTGACGAGCTGGTCCGCCACCGGCATCAGAAGAACCTCCGCCTGAATTCGCCGCCATTCCGTTTCCCCGTTCTATTCCGAGCGCCTGCCCGCCAGCCTGCGCTCCTCTCGTGCCTGCGCCTGCAAGGCCAGAAAGGCCTCCGGTCGCCATAATTGAAAATGATCCGCCCGACCGACGAAGGTTACTTCGCCTGCAATTCCGGTGAAGTCGCGAATAAAATCCGTGACCATCAACCGCCCTTCCGCATCGAGCTTCATGAAGACCCCGCCCCCGTGAATGAGGAGCGACATCTGGTTCGCCGCCGGCGAAAACGGATCGTCCGCCGCAATCTGCCGCTCGAAGCGATCGAGCAGATCCAGACCGCCGACGCTGATCGCCGGAAACACAAAATCCTGAAAGCAGTACAGCTCCTGGATATCGCGCTCCGCCAGCACGGAACGAAACGCAGCAGGCACGGAAACCCGCCCCTTGGAATCGATCCGGTTGGTCGCATTTGACAGGAAGCGGTTCATGACGCGAAACACCCGTCCCCCATGACCCGCAAGCCGCTACTCGCTTACAGGCACAGCCAAAATCGGACACAGCTTCGCAAGCCGAAAGGATAGACACCCTTCCGACACCCCCAGAACGGGAGCAATCATGGCTTTGCGATGATTGGGCTCTGATTTGCCCTTGTGCAGTGTTCGTTTGGGATACCATGGGACCATATGGGCGTCAATGGGATGAAGCCACGTCAGACGTGGCCGCAGCCTGAATATTCATAAGCCGTTAAGTTTAACGAAAGGTTAGGACAGGCTTCAGGAGACGTCCCGAAACGGATTGTTTTCACAGGCGAAAACCCGCGCCCGCCAAAGTCCGGAATCCCTGAGATTCAGGGGATTCAGCAACTCCCGAAATTATTTCTCAGGGGTACGGGATACACCTTCCCAAGATGGCGTGATGATTTGCCAGTTGGCCTGTAAGCCGGGTTCTGTATGGCTCCGGCCAAGGCCGGAACGTGGCAGCCATTCATCTGGGACGGCGCTTGCGCGACGCCTCTTGCAACCCACCCGGATGACCGGCCCGGAAACGGGCTGGAGCGCTTGCGCGCCCCGCGTCATCCCTATTCGGTTTTGCTCCCGGTGGGGTTTTCCGTGCCGTCGCTGTTTCCAGAGACGCGGTGGGCTCTTACCCCACCCTTTCACCCTTACCCGATCCAAGGATCGGGCGGTTTGCTTTCTGTGGCACTTTCCCTGAGGTTGCCCTCGCCGGACGTTATCCGGCACCGTGTTTCCGTGGAGCCCGGACTTTCCTCACCTCATCGCCTTTCGGCATTGATGAAGCGCGGCTGCCCGGCCAACTGGCACAGGCTCATTAACCGAGACCGTCCGTAATTGCCACCTAAATATGCGGCTTTGCCCAGGCAGGATGTCAGTTGCGGAAATGCGCTGAGAAATCCGTGGCGTAGCCCTCGTCCTTGATTCGACCTGCGAGCAGCAGCTCCGCTCCCAGCCGGCCGATTTCATCGGAACTCTTGGCGGAAGTGCCGTTGCAGCCCATCACGACCGCGACCCGCGAGGAAGACGTATAACCGATCATCGGATAGCCGGTCGGCGAATAGGAGACGGCACAGGAATTGGTAAAAGACGGCGGCCGCTTCACGCCGGGAACGAGCTCATGGAAGATCCGCACCAGATGATCGCGCGCCTTGTCGCGGCCCGGAGTCCGGAACCAGGCACGCAATTCCGCTTCGCTCTCGAATTGCAAGTCGTCGGGATCGCCGCCGATCTTGATGTAATATCTGCCGTCCGGATAGCGGATCGGCGGCAGCATATAGATGCTGTCCACGTCTTCAGGCGCCACCGAAATCAATGACGGCATGCCGGAAAGCGCCTCTGCCTCCGCCTCGCTGACCTCGAAGAAGGTGACAGTACGTCCATAAACCTTCATCTCAACAGGTCGCTGCAAGAGATTCTCGGCAATGGAGAAACCGCCGGTGGCCAACAGGATCTTTTCAGCGCTGAATGTCTCGCCTTCCGCCGTCCTGACGATGGCAAGGCCGCCCTCGTCGCGGATCGACAGCGCCGTCTGCTTGATGACACGCGCGCCGGCTTTTTCCGCGAGCAGCGATTGCGCCTTCACCAGGCGACGCGGGCTGATGTGACCAGCGCCCTTCGGTTCGAAAACCCCTTCGCTTCCCGAAGCGAAAGCGAAGAAGGGAAACTTCGCCTTGAGCCCGGCATCGTCGAGAAGTTCGGTTTGAACCCCCAGCCGACCAGCGGCCCCGACGACATCGTCGACATAGCTGATTTCACCGCCTCTCTTCGGCCCGGTGACGAGACAACCGACCGCCGAGTAGAACTGGATACCGCTGTCCCGTTCGATATCCGCATAGCGGCTGATCGAACGGTTTGCCAAGCGAGCCCAGTCCGTATCCGGGTCGATCGTGCGGGTAATGCGGCCTTCGTCATAATGACTGCCGAAAACGCCTTGATGATTGGCGCGATCTTCAGGTTCATCCGGCCCGATGACGGCGATGCCGTCCGTTTGGTTTGCCAGGTGACGGGCAGCCGCTGCTCCCATCATGCCCCGGCCAACGACGATGAACCTGAAATCCGCTGCCATGCTCTAACCCTCACGCATAATCGCGATTTCGATAGCACGGAAAGCGATTCCGCCCTACTCGAATCCGCCTGCGGATGGATCTCAGTCGAGAAGTGCCAGCACCTTGCCGCAATAGCGCTTCGAGATCGGATTCATGCGCGTCGCACCATGACCGGCATTGTACTTCAGGATGGTGTTGCAGGTCGGGCCGCCGCCAAGGTTCTGCGCCATGGCGAGATACTTCATGCCGAACTTGATGTTGGTCTCGGGATCGTAGAGCCCCTTCGTCCGACCCGTGTACCCCATCAGGCGGGCCGTGGCCGGCTTGATCTGCATCAGGCCGATTTCGCCTGCGCTGCCGCGAATTTTAGGATTGAAATTGCTTTCGATCTGGATGACGGCGGTGGCAAGTTCGACTGCGACACCGTTCTGCTTGGCATATTTGGCAATGAGCGCGGAATAGCGGGTCTGCCGTGCAAAGGAGGATTCAGCATTGCGCAATTCGGAGGGAACATTGGGAACCGGGAAGCCGGTGGTACGACTGACGCTCTTGAGAGGAACCGTCTTATGCTTTGCGTGGCGCTGGCCCGCAAGGGCGCAATCATATCCCACCAGCAGCACGCCGACGCATGCCACAGCCGCAACAATCAAATTTTTCATGTAGTCTTTTGTCTCCAGGATGGGACCGCGGACAGCACAAGCTGTCACGTCCGGCTGGAGGCAAAAAAAGCCGCCGGAATGCACAGTCCCCATTAGTCGTCTACGGTCGCGCGACACACAAACCCAGACGGCGCGACCGTCGTTCAGCGAGCGCCGTTAGACCAATCCAATGCGGAGATAATAGGGAAAAGCTGTGGCGCTACAGGGTGTTGCGCGCTTTGCCATCAATAGCCGGCTATAAATGCAGACGACAGGATCGAACGATATCAGGAATAATGCGGCAGCGCCGACAGCAGGCGATGAAGCGTATCGATCGTCGAAAAGTCAGCGATACCGTCGACGCGCTCCTGCCGGAAATGGCGCTGGAACGCCTCGACGTCGCCCTTCAGCTTTTCCGTGAATTCGCCATTTATTTCAGTGCCGTAACCGTAGAGCGAAAGCATGGACTGCAAGGCCTCGATCGGCTGGCCCACATCACCCTTCTGGAAGAACCGCCCGCCGGTGATCGAAGCCGGCTCAACCCAGTGCCCGACACCCGCTGCTCCAAGCCGCGCCCAGGGAAATTTTTCGCCCGGATCGACCTTGCGCACAGGCGCGACATCGGAGTGTCCAAGCACCCGTTCGGGGGCGATTGCCCAGCGTTGGCCGCAATCGCGACACAGTTCGATGACTGCTTCGACCTGCGCATCCGGGAATTCTGGCAATCCGCCGGGGTGCCCGGCATTGGCGATCTCGATACCGATCGACGATGAATTGATGTCGGTCTCGCCATGCCAGGAACTCTTGCCCGCATGCCAGGCGCGACGCTCTTCGGGGACAAGCTGCATGACGCGGCCGTCCTCGAAGACGAAGTAATGACTGGACACCTGGCTCTCGGGCCGACAGAGCCAATCGAGCGCTCCCTCGGCCGTACCCATGCCCGTATAATGCAGGAGGATGATATCGGGCCGACGCCCATTCCGCCTCTCGCCATGGTTCGGCGAGGGCTGCACATGGGCGCGACTGAAATCCGCCTTGAATGCACTCATGCTGCGCGGCGTTCTTTCTCGATCTCGGCATAAGCCGCATTCAGAGCTGCCATGCGCTCGTTGGCGATGGCGTGGAACTCTTCCGGCACCCCACGCGAAACGAGGCGATCCGGGTGGTTCTCGTAGACGAGGCCGTGATAGCGGCGACGGATCGTCGGGAAATCGTCCTGGCGCGAGACGCCCAGCACCTTGTAAGGATCGCGGCCGCCGACGTTGACATGGCGCGCCATGATCTGCTCGAACCGCTCCTCGCTCATGTGGAAAATCTCGGCCACATGCTGAAGGAAGGCCATTTCCTTCTCATGGATCAGACCGTCTGCCTTGGCGATATGGAACAGCCCATCCAGCACGTCTTCCAGAACCGGGCAATCCTTGGTGCAAGTCTCGCAAAGAGAGGAAAGCCGTTCCGCGTAGGCTTCATAACCGGCGACATCCTGACGCGCGAGATTATAGAGGCGGGCAACATTTCTTGCCTGATCGGGCGGGAACTCGAAGATCTCGCGAAACGCGTTGACCTCGTTTTCCGTCACCACGCCGTCTGCCTTCGCCATCTTGGCCGACAGGGCGATTATGGCGACTGAAAACGCCACTTTGCGGCGCGTTTCTGGATCGCCTTCAAAGACGGTGCGAATAGCCTCGACCACGGCCGACAGGGCATTGCCGGCGGTGCTACCGATAGCATTCAGCAATTTTTCCCAGAACGACATGCCGGTCCCGATATCCTACTGAAACAGTAGAACACCTTGATCAAATAATGCCTGTCAATGCAAGCAGTCCATTCGTCGCAAGCCCGAAAACACTTTTCACGATTTGGTAATGATGCTGCACTGCAAGACATTCCCCAATCGGACATGCGCCTACCCACAACGGTAAAACAAACCGCGGGGTTCTTAAATTCTTTACTTTACACCTATGTCCGCCTGTCGCATCCATTCCCACCGCAACCATTGAAATGAAGCAGCCTGACTGCAAGGAGGATCTCCATGGCCAAACAGAAAGTCGCAATGCTCACTGCCGGTGGATTGGCGCCCTGTCTCTCTTCCGCCGTTGGCGGGCTGATCCAGCGCTACAGCGACGTTGCGCCCGATCTCGACATCATAGCCTATCGTTCCGGCTACCAGGGAGTTCTGCTCGGCGACAGCATCGAGGTAACGCCGGCCATGCGTGAGCGCGCCTATTTGCTCCACCGCTATGGCGGCTCGCCGATCGGCAACAGCCGCGTCAAGCTCACCAACATCGCCGATTGCGTCAAGCGCGGCCTGGTCAAGGAAGGCGAAAACCCGCTGCGCGTTGCGGCAGAACGGCTTGCCTCCGACGGCATCACCATTCTCCACACCATCGGCGGCGACGATACCAATACGACCGCGGCCGACCTCGCCGCCTATCTCGGTGCCAATGGCTATGATCTGACCGTCGTCGGCCTGCCGAAGACCGTCGATAACGACGTCGTGCCGATCCGTCAGTCTCTCGGCGCGTGGACGGCTGCCGAAGTCGGCGCTGACTTCTTTGATAATGTCAGCAACGAACAGACCGCCGCACCGAAAACCCTCGTCATCCATGAAGTGATGGGCCGTCACTGTGGCTGGCTGACGGCCGCGACTGCGCGCGCTTACATCCAGAAGACCAGCGCCAACGAATATGTCGACGGCTTCATGATGAACGCCGAACTGAAGGGCATTGACGGCCTTTATCTGCCCGAGATGGCATTCGATATCGAGGCGGAAGGTGAGCGGCTGCGCAACATCATGGAAAAGACCGGCCAGGTGACGCTGTTCGTGTCTGAAGGCGCCGGCCTTGACGCCATCGTCGCCGAGCGCGAAGCCTCAGGCGAAACCGTCAAGCGCGACGCCTTCGGCCATGTGAAGATCGACACCATCAATGTCGGTGGCTGGTTCCAGAAGCAGTTTGCCGCAATCATCGGCGCCGAACGCTCCATGGTGCAGAAGTCCGGCTATTTCGCCCGCTCCGCGCCAGCGAACGGCGAAGACCTCCGCCTGATCCAGGGCATGGTTGATCTGGCGGTGGAAAGTGCGCTCCATAAAGTATCTGGCGTCACCGGACATGATGAGGGTCAGGGCGGCAAGTTGCGTGTCATCGAATTCCCGCGCATCAAGGGCGGCAAGGCCTTCGACATTTCCGCTCCCTGGTTCGTCGAAGTCATGGACCATATCGGGCAGAAATACGCCCAGGCCTGAAATGCACACAGATCTGACTGATCGGTGATCAATCGGATTGACGGATGGCGAATCCGATGTCTTTGCTGGCGGCGAATATAGGAATTAGGGGAGGATTCCATGTCCATAGAAACCTGGCTCGCTTTCGCCGCCACGTCCTGCATCATGCTGGCCATACCCGGTCCGACCATTCTCCTTGTCATATCCTATGCGCTTGGCCACGGCCGCAAGACGGCCTTGGCGACGGTGACCGGCGTCACGCTTGGCGACTTCACCGCCATGACCGCCTCGCTCGCAGGTCTCGGCGCCCTCCTTGCCACATCAGCGACACTATTCACGATTCTTAAGCTGATCGGCGCAGCCTATCTCGTTTTCCTCGGAATCAAGCTCTGGAGAGCCCCCATCGTGACGGGCCCGATGGGCGACAATGACAATCTTCCAGAGGAAAAACCGTTAAAAATTCTCTTACACGCCTATGTTGTAACAGCTCTCAACCCGAAGAGCATCGTGTTCTTCGTCGCGTTCGTTCCGCAATTTCTCGACATGTCGAAGCCATTTCTTGAGCAAACGCTTATTTTGGAGGCAACTTTCCTCACTTTAGCGGCCCTGAACTCACTGATTTACGTGTTCGTCGCCGACATGGCACGCGGCTTCATCCGCAAGGCAAGCGTGCAACGCGCCGTTAACAGAACGGGCGGAACCCTGTTGATTGCAGCCGGTGCAGTGACCGCCGGATACCGCCGGATGGCCGCCTGAGGCGGTGCAGGGTTGCGGCGCGATCACGGATAGGTTAATGGGGATTCATAATTTTATCGATCCTGTGACCGAATTTGGCGGTCCTGTGGCCGAATTGCATCGAAATTAGGTTTGGTTTTTTCGAAAGTGACAGAATGGTAACGATCGGATTTCCCAGCCTGAAGCGCAGCGCTGCCATATCGGCAGTGATGTGTGGCGCTCTGGCCGGGTGCGCAAGCACTCAGCAGCAGCAGACGTCTCAGGCAGAACTCCCGTCGGCACACGCCAACGTGCCGCATCCGAATACGACCCTCACCTCAACTGGCGCAGCCGCGCCTGCAGGCAGCGTCGCAATGACCGCAGCAGCGCCGGGCTTCATCGGCCCGCAGCAGCCGCAACAGATGGCAATGGTAAAGTCCGGACGTATCGTGCCGGGCGCGCCAAATGTTGCCTCCGGCAGCATAAGCCAGCAGCAGATGGCCGCGGCACAGGGGCGCTTCGGCGCACCGGTGGCAAACGCTGCCAATCAGGGAACCGCTGCAATCGCAGCAGCAACGGGCGCCCCTGCTACAGGGACGTCGACGGCTGCCGCCTATGCCGCTTCCGACGTGCCTTTGGTGCCTTCCGTCGTAGCAATCCCTATGCCCAATCCGGCTCGTCCGGGTGACGCCGCGCTGACGCCGGTGTCCGCCGCTGTGGCCCAAAGCGAGCCGACCATTCCGATGACGTCGGATGTTGCCGCCATTCAGGTTGCCGTGCCGACCCCGCGTCCGGATTCAATGGCGCAGGCAGAAGTCGCCTTCGCCGCGCCGGCACAGATCGGACTTCTGCGCTACGCTGACAACCGCATGCGTTACGACTTCAATTTTGACAGCAGCGGGCCGACGGTTGTCCCGGCGGTGATGGTCACGACACCGAATTACGATTCCGATGTGCCGGCTGCTGAAAAGAGCTACGTATCGAAGCTCATCCAGAAATACGCCAAGCTCTACGAAATTCCGGAATCTCTGATCCATCGTGTCGTCCACCGCGAGAGCCGCTACAATCCAAAGGCTTATAATCGCGCCGGATATTTCGGCTTGATGCAGATCAAGTACAATACGGCGAAGTCCATGGGCTACGAAGGCCCGGCATCCGGCCTTCTCGATGCCGAAACCAACATCAAATATGCCGCCAAATATCTGCGCGGCGCGTGGATGACGGCCGACAGCAAGGCTCAGAACAAGGAAGCCAATGCTGTCCAGCTCTACGCGCGTGGCTATTACTACGATGCCAAGCGCAAGGGCCTGACAGACGTCGCCAACGGCAATTACTGATCTATCGGGATATTTTGAAAGCCGGCCTCAATTCAAGGCCGGCTTTATTGCGTCCACGATCCGCTTCACCAGGATTTGCGGCCGATAGTCCGCCCAAGTCGGCGTCAGTCCCATCCGCACGACGACGAGATTGACGGACGGTACGATCGCGACCGTCTGACCGTCGTGACCGGTCATCCAGAACGTATCTGCAGGCAGGCCAAATTGCGCATTCGAGCCGCCGGGGCCGGCAAGCCAAGCCTGAACCTGCGAATAGACGCCCTCGGAAGCCTTCGTCGGCGTGCGCATGGCACCGACAAACCCCTCCGGCAACAGGCGGCGCCCGTTCCAGATCCCATCCTGCAGCAGAAACAGGCCGAAGCGCGCCCAGTCACGAGCGTTGGCATAGAGATAGGAGCTGCCGACGAAGGTGCCACGCTCATCGGCCTCAAAAACCGCACTGTACATGCCGAGCGGCCCGAAGAGCGCTTCGCGCGGATAGGAAACGGCTGTGCTCAGATTGGGTAGCCGGTTCATCCAGATGCGGGAAAGCAGGGTCGCCGTACCGCTGGAATAGCTGAAGCGCTCCCCTGGCGCCGCCAACTGACGTCCATTGGCGGCGATACTGGTCACATCCGGATCAAGATAGAGCATGCGCGTCACATCCGATACGCTGCCGTAGGACTCGTTGAAAGCAAGGCCGCTCTCCATGGCAAGGAGATCACTGAGCTTGATATCCTTGCGTGAGTCCGCGCTCCATTGCGGGAGAAGATTCTGATCGTCGAAAGACATGCGTCCGGCCAGCATGAGGCGGCCGATGATGGCGGCATTGACCGTTTTCGTCATCGACCAGCCAATAAGAGGCGTCCCTTTGCCGAAGCCGTCGCCATAGGACTCGGCGACGATGCGTCCATCCTTGACGACAACGATCGCGCGCATGGCAGGCCCGGCGAGATCGGAGTTCGACACGATATTGGCAAGCTTCGCCCCCAGGTCGCCCTGCCCGATGTCTACCGTATCGCCGTCGGGCCACAAGGCATCGCTCTTCGGCGCCTTGACCTTGTTGAGAAAGACTGCGCTGCGAGCCGCCTGCATATCTCCATCCGGCACGAGCGCACAGCCGAGCGCGCCGCGATAGAGCGCACGGTTCGGCGCAAACATTCCGAGGAAGCGGGCAGTAACCACCCCTTCCTCTCGATCGACGGAGACCCGAATGAACTTGAGCGCGGGATTGCCCGGAGCCTGCACGTCCTCCTCCAGCACCTTGTCCGGGTCCCGTTTGGCCACGAACGTATTGGAGCAGACGATCTTTGCCGCATAGCCATCGCCAACCTTGAGCAGTTCCGGCGGATAAACGGAAAGCCAGACGGCCCCGCCGGCGACAATGATCAGCAGCAGAACAACCAGAGCCCCGATCACTCTCGATATCAAACGCATATTGCATACCCTCCAGAAAGGTAGGCGGAGACAATCAGGAAACGCTGCGAGATGAAAGACCTATGATGGTCAGGGTTCCTTAAATATGTGCAAGGTTACTTTTATGCCCGATCTGCCAACAGCCCGCGTCATCAGACTGTAGCATTGCCGGGTTAAACGCCCTGAACTTCACAAATCGGTGACAAGACTCAGATGACGGAATTCGCCCCGGATGCCGGTCTCCAGAAGAACCGGAAACTCAAGGACGCGCTTCTACAACACAAGGCACTGTCCAAGGCAGGCCTTTCCGAACGCCTGTTCGGAATGCTGTTTTCCGGCCTTGTCTATCCGCAGATATGGGAAGATCCGGATGTCGATATGGCGGCGATGGAACTGCAGCCGCATCACCGCATCGTGACAATCGGTTCGGGCGGCTGCAACATGCTCGCCTATCTCTCGCAAAATCCCGCTTCCATCGATGTTGTCGATCTCAATCGCCACCATGTTGCTCTGAACAAGCTGAAACTCTCGGCTTTCCGCCTGCTGCCCGGCCATACCGATCTGGTACGCTTCTTCGGGACGCCCGACATTGCGGCAAACAGCCAGGCTTACGACCAGTTCATCGCACCGCGGCTTGATACCGCAACCGCCGACTACTGGGCTGGCCGCGATCTCTACGGCCGCCGCCGCATCACCGTATTCAATCGCAATATCTACAAGACCGGCCTTCTTGGTCGCTTTATCGGCGCGGCCCATGTTCTGGCGCGCCTTCACGGCGTTCGCCTCGACAGAATGACGGAAGCCCGCACCATGCGCGAGCAGCGTCAGTTCTTCGAAGAAGAAATCGCTCCGATCTTCGACAAGCGTGCGGTTCGCTGGCTGCTCGGCCGCAAGAGCTCGCTCTTCGGCCTCGGCATCCCGCCGCAGCAATATGACGAGCTCGCAAGCCTCGCGGGCGACGACTCCATTTCCGCGGTGCTGAAGCATCGCCTCGAAAAGCTCGCCTGCCATTTCCCGATGCGCGACAACTACTTCGCCTGGCAGGCGTTCTCTCGCCGCTATGCCGCCCAGCATCAGGGCCCCCTGCCCACCTATCTCAAGCCGGAGCACTATGCCGCGATCCGCGCCAACGCCGACCGCGTCGACGTGCATCACGCCAATTTCACCGAGCTTCTTGCTTCCAAGCCGGCGGCGTCCCGTGATCGCTATATCCTCCTCGATGCGCAGGACTGGATGACGGACGAGCAGCTCAATGGCCTCTGGGCCGAGATCACGCGCACAGCGCGTGAAGGCGCTCGCGTCATCTTCCGCACGGCCGCCGAAAGGAGCATTATCGAGGGCCGCCTTTCTCCGGCGATCCGCGACCAGTGGGTCTATTTTGAAGAGCGCTCGCAGGAACTCAACGCCCTTGATCGCTCGGCCATCTACGGCGGCTTCCATATCTACGGGAAAAAAGCGTGAGCCAGGCGGATACCGGCATAGAACCCAGCGCGAATAACCACGCCAGGCTGATGGATGGCATGTACCGCTATCAGCGCCATATCTATGACCTGACCCGCAAATATTATCTGTTCGGTCGTGATCGAACGATCGAGCAACTGAATGTGCCTATCGGCGGCTCGCTTCTGGAAGTCGGCTGCGGCACGGGCCGCAATATGCTGCTGGCCCACCGCCGCTTCCCGTCCGCCCGTCTCTACGGCCTCGACATCTCGCAGGAAATGCTGATCTCGGCGCGCAGCAATTTCCGCGGCCTGAAGCAGATGCCGGATTTCCGTGTTGCCGATGCCACCGCCTTTTCGCCTGCCGATTTCAGTGTGGACGGCTTCGATCGTGTCATGATCTCCTACGCGCTTTCGATGATCCCCGACTGGAAAAGCGCTATCGATGCCTCGCTCGATGCGGTGGCGCCGGGCGGCGAGCTTCACATCGTCGATTTCGGCCAACAGGAAGGATTGCCGGGCTGGTTCCGCGCCATGCTCAAGGGCTGGCTGAAGAAATTCCACGTCGCCCCACGCCCCGATCTTCTGACCGTGCTTGAAGAAAAAGCGCAAGCGCGAGGCATGTCCCTGAAGACCGAAAGGATCGGTCGCGGCTATGCCTGGCGGGCCGTCGCAACACGGCACGGCGCCTGACCGGCCATATCCACCGATCGAGATTCCGCTTCGGCAACGAGCCAAGCATAAGAATCCGCTTGAAGATAACGCATTTTTTACGTTGATATGGTGAATAAAGTGGCAAGATCGGCTAGCAATGGCCGGTCCGCCGCTCTTTTGGATTCTCGGGGACCATATTACGGAAGCCAGGCCTTGGGGCAACAAGATCACTCGCGCCACAACAGGATATCCATGCGTCGGCTTCTGGCATGCCTATTGCCGCTCGCCTTTTTCTTGAATGGCTGCACGACCGGCTATGACGCACTTTCGACAACGGCTCTCCCCAAGACCCGGTTCGCCGATACCAAACCGCAGGATTTCGGCCGCGATCATCCCGAGCGCCACCCCATCCACGGGATCGACATTTCCAAATGGCAGGGCGATATCGATTGGAAGGCCGTCAAGGGCTCCGGTGTCGCTTTCGTCTTCATCAAGGCGACGGAAGGCAAGGATCGGATCGATCCGCGTTTCACCGAATATTGGAATGAAGCGAGCGCTGCGGGACTTCTGCACGCGCCCTATCATTTCTTCTATTTCTGCTCGACCGCGGACGAGCAGGCCGATTGGTTCATCCGCAATGTGCCGAAGGATGCCATGGCGCTCCCGCCCGTCGTCGATGTCGAGTGGAATCCCGGCTCTCCGACCTGCCGCACCAGACCGCCCGCCGAAACGGTGCGAACGGAAATCAAGCGGTTCATGGATCGCCTCGAAGCCTATTACGGCAAGCGCCCGATCATCTATACATCGGTCGATTTCCATCGTGAAAATCTTGTCGGTTACTTCAAGGACTATCACTTCTGGGTCCGCTCGGTCGCCAAGCATCCGAAGGAGACCTATGCGGATCGCAACTGGGCCTTCTGGCAATATACCTCAACAGGCGTCATTCCCGGCATCAAGGGCCCGACGGATATCAATGTTTTTGCCGGCTCCGAGCAGAACTGGCAAAACTGGGTAAAGGCAGTAGAGAAGCAGGGAAATTCTTAAGGCCGACTCCACTTCACTCTTGCTTATGTCACAATCTTCTGTGAAAGCGACCCTATTCTATCACTGGAAAGGATCGCTCATGGACCGTCACACCATTCGACGCAGCGCTCTTGCGTTGCTCCTCGCCTCAACCATGACCGGTACGGCGATGGCGCAGAGCGCGGCACCAGCCGCCGTGCCGCCCGCGAGCAGCGACGCAACGCCGAAAGTAGCCTGCGGCGGCGATCTGGCGGCCTTTCTCGCCGGCGTGAAGGCAGAGGCTATTGCCGATGGCGCGGATGCCGCAGCCGCTGACAAGACGTTCGCCGGCGCGCAGATCGACCCGAAAGTCCTCGCGATGGACCGCAGCCAGGGCGTCTTCCGCCAGACTTTCCTCGAATTCTCCCAACGCACCGTCAGCCAGGGCCGCCTCGACATCGGCCGCCAGAAGATGAAGCAATATGCCGATGTTTTCGCCAAGGCCGAAAAGGACTATGGCGTACCTCCGGGCGTCATCACCGCCTTCTGGGCGATGGAAACCGATTTCGGCGCCGTTCAGGGCAATTTCAACACCCGCAATGCGCTGGTCACCCTTTCCCATGACTGCCGCCGTCCGGATTTCTTCCGCCCGCGCCTGATCGCGCTGATCGAACTCGTCCAGCGCGGTGACGTCGACCCGGCAACGACGACGGGTGCATGGGCTGGTGAAATCGGCCAGACGCAGATGCTACCGCCTGACATCATTGCCTACGGCACGGATGGCGATGGCGACGGTCATGTCAATCTGAAGACCAGTGCGCCCGACGTCATCCTGACCACTGCGCGCTTTCTCCAGCATCTCGGCTTCATTCGCGATCAACCCTGGCTGCAGGAAGTCGCCGTACCGGATAATCTCCCTTGGGAAAAATCCGGCATTGGCGGCACGCTGACGGCTGGTGATTGGTTCAAGCTCGGCGTCAAGCCGCGCGACGGCAATACGAATTTCGCTTCGCTGCCGGCCGCCCTCATCCTGCCGCAGGGCCGCAAAGGCCCAGCCTTCCTGACCTATCCGAACTACAACACCTATCTCGGCTGGAACCAGTCGTTCATCTACACGACCTCGGCCGCCTATTTCGCCACCCGCTTCGCCGGTGCTCCGCCCTATAACAAGGGCAACCCCGAGCCGGGCCTGAACGATGTCGACATGAAGGCGCTTCAGACCAAGCTCGTGGCCCGCGGCTACGATGTTGGCAAGATCGATGGCATTCTGGGCTCCGGCACGCGTGTCGCCATCCAGAAGGAACAGTTCCGCTTGGGCATGCCGGCCGACGGCTGGGCGACGACGGCGTTGCTCAACGCGCTCTGATTTTTCCTGATTATCAGATCGAAAAGGCGACTTCGAGCCGCCTTTTTTGTATCTCCCCTGCCACCTCCAGGCGCCGACAATCCCCGGCGCAGGAAACGGGTGGTGCATCGCCCCTCTTCCAGTTTAGATGGATCGAAAGAGGAGAGATCGACATGAATGGCGAGAACCGAATGAGTGCCTCGACCTGGGGCCTGCTGCTGTTGCTGGGATTAATCTGGGGCGGATCGTTCTTCTTCGCGCGGATCGCGGTTCACCACGTCCCGCCCTTTACGCTCGTCCTTCTGCGCCTGTCGCTGGCAGCAGCGGCGCTGCATGTCTATCTCGCTGGCCGCCTCGATATCTATCAGTCACTGCGGCGCCATTGGCGGCAATTTCTGCTGCTGGGACTGATCAATAACGCCATACCGCACACCTTGCTCTTCTGTGGTCAGACGCAGATGGGCGCCGGCCTCGCCTCCATCCTGAATGCAACGACACCGATGTGGACCGTGCTGATCGGCAATCAGCTCACAACGGACGAGCGCCTGACATCCGCCAAGCTCGCCGGATGCCTCACAGGATTGCTTGGAACCGCGGTGCTGCTCGGACCGAGCGTTACTAGCAGCGGCTCAGTTCCCTTCTGGGCGCTATCGCTGCCGATCCTGGCGGCGATCTCCTATGGCTTTGCCGCCATCTATGCCAAACGCTTCAAAGGCATTGCGCCGCCGGTTGTGGCAGCGGGCCAGCTGACCGGCTCTTCGCTCATCATGCTGCCGGTCGCCCTGTCGATCGATCAGCCTTGGACACTCGCCGCTCCACCGTTGATGGCAATTGCTGCCATTCTCGGCCTGGCGCTTCTGTCCACCGCCTTTGCCTACATCCTCTTCTTTCGGATCATCGAGCTTGCCGGCGCCACCAATACGTCTCTCGTCACCTTGCTCGTGCCACCAAGCGCCCTGCTGCTCGGCTTTCTTTTCCTCGGGGAGCGCATGGGGTCCGCGGAAATCGCCGGTATGCTGCTGATCGCGACGGGGCTGCTTATCCTGGATGGAAGGCTCTACGCGTGGGTCAAAAGCAGTTTGCGCCCCGATGTGGCCTGACGCCACGCGGTTTATACACAACTGAACCGATCTTGTTCGACCGAAAATTGTAAAGCCAGTTCAACTCGCTAGGGCGAAAACTTGAATCAAAGCAACAGGCGGCTACCGCGCCGCAGCATCGAATGTTCTTTCCAAAAGACACATTTTCGACATAAAATTTAACGGCTGACTGAGGAGGAAGACATGGGATTAACACGATCCATCAACGTCCTAGTGGTAGGTGCGGCCTTTGCTTTCGTCGTGACGATGCTTTTCATCTGACGGCTTTGGTGAAATTCGCAGACGACCAAACTCCGAAAAGCTAACAAAACCCCTGTTTCATTAGAAAAGCGCATGTCCCGACCGGACATGCGCTTTTTTATCGGCTCCCGTGAAGTGCTCAGGCGGCGGCACCGGCCCGCGCATCCACCTTGCGCTGCAGGCCTAACCGTTCAAGCACGGCCGAAACCAGCGCCGAACGGTTCATCGTATAGAGGTGAAACTCATGGATGCCGCGGCGCATCAGATCCTGGATCTGCTCGGCAGCCACTTCGGCGGCAACCCTGGCACGCTCCTCGGTGTTTTCGTCCAGACCGGCGAAACGCTCGTCGAGCCAGGACGGAATGTTCGTGCCGCAGGCGCCGGCAAAGCGCTTCAGCTGCGTCAGGTTCTGGATCGGCATGATCCCTGGCACGACCGGAATCTCGATGCCAGCGGCGCGGACACTGTCGTGATAGCGCTCGAAAGCGTCATTATCGAAGAAGAACTGGGTCAGCGCCCGGTCGGCGCCATTCTCCGCCTTGCGCTTCAGCATGTCGATATCTGCAGCCGTATCGCGGCTTTCCGGATGCTTTTCAGGATAGGCCGAGACGGAGATGTCGAAATCGCCGCGCTCGCGCAAAGCCCCAACCAGTTCCGCCGCATTGGCATAACCACCCGGATGCGGCTGATAGGCCGAACCGACACCACCAGGCGGATCGCCGCGCAGGGCGACGAAACGGCGAACGCCGGCAGCCAAGAACTCGTCGATGACCCGATGCGTGTCCTCGCGCGTCGCCCCGACGCAGGTCAGATGCGACGCCGTCGTGAACGGCGTCTCATGGATCATCTTGCGCACGGCAGACAAGGTCGGCGCCTTGGTCGAGCCGCCGGCCCCATAGGTGACCGAGACGAACTCGGGCTCCCAATCGCTTAGTTCCTCGACAGTGTTCCAGAGCTGCTGCTCCGCCTCTTCCGATTTCGGCGGAAAGAACTCGAAGGAAATGCGGATACCGTCATCACGGCTTTCGGATCTCGAAGACATGTCAAACTCTCCCGGCAAGAATGGGGGACGATTGGAGGTCTTGGTCGGCCGCAATCAGCAACCGCGGGTCGCGCGCCAGCCAGATGGTGACTGTCAGCGCCTGACCGCCTTCCTTTCCCGAATGAAGGTCCTGCACACGCTCGACATCCAGCCCCGCCAGCTTCAGCCAATCCGACATGGTCTGATGCGAGAAGCCGAGACGCAGATGCGCATGATCGTCACGCAGATATTCGAGCCCGTGCGGCGCAAGATCGATGATCACAAGCCGGCCGCCGGGCCGCAGCATTCGCGCCGCCTCGTTAATGGCGATTTCCGGCTGATCGAGGAAATGCAGCACCTGATGGATGGTGATGAGGTCGAAATCCTGCTGTTCGAGCGGCAGGTTGAAGATATCGCCATGGCGCACAGAGGCGCTCGTGATGTTGGCCCGGTCGAGATTGGCGCGAGCAACGGCCAGCATGTCGCGGCTGGCATCTATGCCGACGGCCCGACGGTAGTGGCCGGTCAGAAGCTGCAACATGCGGCCCGTGCCTGTGCCAAGATCGAGAAAGGAGTCGATCGGCTGCGGGCCGATCAGATCGATCAGCGCCTTGTCGACATCCTCATCAGCGACATGGAGACGCCGCAGCTCATCCCATTCGGCAGCATTGCGGCTGAAATAGGCCTGGGCGCGCTCGGCGCGAACGCGCTTCACAGAAGAAAGGCGCTCGCCATCGCGCAGCAGCACCGTATCCTTCTCGGCGGTGTGGCGCAGCAGCGCGCGCGCCAGCGTCACCGCCTTGCCTTCCTGCTTCAGGCGGAAATAGGCCCACGCGCCTTCCTGATAGCGATCGATCAGGCCGGCTTCGCCGAGCAACTTCAAGTGTCGGGAAATGCGCGGCTGTGATTGGCCGAGAATTTCGGTAAGATCGGTGACCGTGAGGTCCCCGGCTGCGAGCAGCGCGAGAAGACGCAGCCGCGTCGGCTCGCCGACCGCCTTCAGCACATCCACCACGTCATCCAAGCCGAGTTTAACCAGATCCGTCATTCGACACCCAATCAAGATATAAAGATATCTTTATGTGATTTGAGCACGATCTGCAAGAGCCAATCGCTCGCGACGTTAATTCGACGTCGGAAATCTGTTAGTTTCTGACGAAAACGGAATACCCGCTTACGCCGAAGTGCAAACAAAAACCCCGGACAAGCCGGGGTTTTCGATGAGTGAGACCGATAGCTTAGCGCGTCAGTCGCTTGTGCGCCTGGCTGCCTGGATTGAGGGCATCGGGGCCGAGGCGGCGGATCTTGTCCTGCTCGTAATCTTCGAAATTGCCTTCGAACCATTCGACATGGCCTTCGCCTTCAAAGGCTAGGATATGCGTGGCCAGACGGTCGAGGAACATACGATCGTGGCTGATGATGATGGCGCAGCCGGCGAAGTTTTCAAGCGCGCTTTCCAGCGCTCCCAGCGTTTCCGTATCGAGGTCGTTGGTGGGTTCGTCGAGCAGAAGCACGTTGCCGCCAGCCTTCAGCATCTTGGCCAGGTGAACGCGGTTGCGCTGACCGCCGGAGAGATTGCCGACCTTTTGCTGCTGGTCGCCGCCCTTGAAGTTGAAGGCGCCGCAATAGGCGCGCGAGTTCATGTCGAACTTGCCGAGCTTGATGACTTCGGCGCCGCCGGAGATTTCCTCCCATACCGTCTTATTGCCATCAAGCGCGTCGCGGCTCTGGTCGACGTAGCTGAGATGCACCGTCTCGCCGATGCGGACCGAGCCGGCATCCGGCTTTTCCTGACCGGTGATCATCTTGAACAGGGTCGTCTTGCCGGCGCCGTTCGGGCCGATGATGCCGACGATGCCGCCCGGCGGCAGCTTGATCGACAGATCGTTGATCAGCGTGCGGCCTTCGAAACCCTTGGTGATGCCCTCCATCTCGACCACCACCTGACCGAGACGCTCGCTGACCGGAATGATGATCTGCGCATCGCCGGGACGCTGATTTTCGGCAGCATCGACCAACTGTTCGTAAGCGTTGATACGCGCCTTGGACTTGGCCTGACGGGCCTTGGGGCTGGAGGCAATCCATTCCTGTTCGCGGCTGATCGCCTTCTGACGGCCAGCTTCTTCGCGGGCTTCCTGCTGCATGCGCTTGGCCTTGGCCCGCAGATAGGCGGAATAGTTGCCTTCGTAGGGAATGCCGCGGCCGCGGTCGAGTTCGAGGATCCAGCCTGTGACATTGTCGAGGAAGTAGCGATCGTGGGTGATCATCATCACGGCACCCGGATAGTCGCGCAGATGCTTTTCCAGCCAGGCGATGGTCTCGGCGTCGAGATGGTTGGTCGGTTCGTCGAGCAGCAGCAGGTCCGGCTGCGAGAGAAGCAGGCGGCAAAGCGCGATACGGCGGCGCTCACCGCCGGAAAGGCTAGTGACTTCGGCATCGCGCGGCGGGCAGCACAACGCTTCCATTGCCATCTCGACCTGGCTTTCCAGATCCCAGAGATTCTGGCTGTCGATGATGTCCTGGAGCTTGGCGCCCTCTTCCGCAGTCTCGTCGGAATAGTTCATCATCAATTCGTTGTAGCGATTGAGGATTTCGGTTTTCTTGGCAACGCCTTCCATGACGTTTTCGAAAACCGTCTTGTTCGGATCGAGCTGAGGCTCCTGCGCGAGGTAACCGATGGTGGCGCCTTCGGCCAACCAGGCTTCGCCGGTATATTCCTTGTCGAGGCCGGCCATGATGCGCAGCACCGTCGACTTACCCGCACCGTTCGGGCCGAGAATACCGATCTTGGCGTCGGGGTAGAAGGAGAGATGGATGTTCTCGAGGATCTTCTTGGCGCCATAGGACTTATTCAGTCCGGCCATATGATAAATAAACTGACGTGCCATAGCTTGGGTTACTCCACGGGCGGATAACATTGCGAATTGTGCCGCTATGTAGGCGAAACCCGGCCCTCGGGCAACGGCGAAACCTTGTCCGAGGGCATTTATCCGCGTCGCAAAGACCGGATTAGGCTAGAAACCGGCCGCGTCCACCACGCCGCGGTCACAGCCGAAGGAAGTGCTGCCCGCCCCCTGGATGAGCTTCGCAAGCCGAGGCTCGTTACCCTGCGGCGGATCGATCGCATCTTCCGAGAGACCTATGGTCAACTCAGAAATCATCCTGACATTGCCGACGCGGCGGCAGCTCATCTTGATGCGGGCATTGGCCCCCTCGCCGAAGCTCTGGTCGAAGGCTGCCTTGATGCTTTCGGCGTCGAGCTCCTTGCCGATGTTCTGGGCGAAGAGATCGCGCACCGTCGATGCATTGAGTTCGGTAATCAGGCCGGCGGCGATGGAGAAATATTGGTCGGCGCTGAGCTTCGTGCAGGTGCCGTGCTTGATCCACTCGTGCCGCTCGAGCCCGGATTGCGTGCCCGGCATCACCTTGTCGAGCTTGGTCTTCACGTCTTGCGACAGCTGTACCGCCGGCAGGTCCTTCCAGTCGCTGCTGCGATCTGCCTGCTTCAGATCATCGGAGACATCACAATATTGCTGCCGCATCGGCCAGAGGCCGTGCAACGAAAAATTCGTGGCGTCATGATTGTCCGACGACTGGTTCCGGCACTCCGCCTTCTTCTGGTTCGTTTGGCAAAATGTCGGCTCCCAGCTTGCCGCCAGGATAAAGCGCGTCCGCCCGCGGCTATGGTCCTGCGCCATGGCGCCGGTCACAATGCCGACCGAAAGGATTGCAACCGCAAATACCCGAAGCCAATGCTTCATTCCCCGCCTCCAACTGGAACATTATGGGAACAAATAAGCAGGTTGCTCGAGTGTGCGCAATCCTGAATCGCGGCGCTCGGAAAGATTTATTTCTGTGAGCTTCACCACCTATCCATTGCAATCGGGCGGATGATAACCTTTCGTTCAATCCGGGAGGAATGAAGCATGTTCGCCGAGACACAGCGCCTGAACAGTCCGACGGGCGCGACCCTTGCCTATCATCATTTGCCGACGGCGATCGATGCTCGCGGCGTCCTTCTGATCTCGCACGGCCTCGCCGAGCACTCCCGTCGCTATGAAACCTTCGCGAACGCGATGGCCGCCCAAGGATTTCATGTCTATGCCCATGACCATCGCGGGCATGGCGAGACCGTTGCCTACGATGCGCCGATCGGGCGCTTCGCCCGAAGAGATGGTGTCGAGCAGGTCATCGCCGATGTCCTTGCCATGCGTGAGCTCGCCGCAAGCACCCATCCCGGCCTGCCGATCATCCTGTTCGGTCATTCCATGGGCGGTCTAATCAGCCTGAACGCGGCCGTCACCTATCCCGACAAATTCGATGCCGTCACCGTGTGGAACTCGAATTTCAATCCAGGCATTGCCGGCCGCGCCGCCCAACTCATTCTCAGGACCGAGCGGATGTTCAAGGGATCGGATGTGCCAAGCGGACCGCTGCCGAAATTGACCTTCGGCACCTGGGCGCGATCTATTCCGAACCGACGCACGGACTTCGACTGGCTCTCCCGCATCCCGGCGCAGGTCGACAAGTACGTCGCCGATCCGCTGTGCGGCTTCGATGCCTCCGTCTCGCTCTGGCTCGACATATTCGAACTCACCTTCCGAGCGCCACAAAGGACCTATCTCGACCGTCTCTCTCGCGACATGCCGATCCATCTCGTCGGCGGTGGCAAGGACCCGGCAACCGACAACGCGAAGGCAATTTCCTGGCTGGCAAATCATTTGAAAGGTGCTGGCCTCGCTCATATCACCACTGAGATCTATCCAGACATGCGGCACGAGACGCTCAACGACATCGGCGCCGAGCAAGCCATTTCCGACTTTGCCGATTGGTGCAAGAAGATGACGGCAAAGAACTGATTCTCAAGGAAATTCTGTAATGAACACCTCCAGCGGCTCCTCAGTCCGATTGCCGCAATCGGAGCTGACCTTCGGCCTGTTGATGATGTTTCTATCCGTCGTCCTCTCGCCGATCATCGACATCTTCTCCAAGCTCGCGGCAACAACCATTCCGCCGGGAGAAGTCACTGCCGCGCGCTTCATCTTCCAATCGCTCTTCGCACTGCCGATGATGGTTATGCGCGGACAATGGGGTCTGTGGACATGGCGGCGCAGCGGTATTCATGCCATCCGTGCTGCCGTGCTCACACTGTCCATGGTGTCCTTCGTGACCACGCTGCAGGTCATGGAAGTTGCCGACGCCATCGCCATCTTCTTCGTCGAGCCGATGATGCTGACGATCCTGAGCAGCATCTTCCTTAAGGAAACCATCGGATGGCGACGCTACACCGCCTGCGCCGTCGGCTTCTTCGGCGCGATGCTCATCATCCAGCCGAGCTTTCAGGAAGTCGGCTTCATCGCGCTACTGCCCGTCGTCACCGCCCTTTGCATTGCCGTTTACGTGATGATTACGCGCGTCGTCTCCCATAGCGAGGATGCCTGGTCGATGCAGTTCCAGACGGGCATATGGGGCATCGGCCTCAGCCTGATCCTGCTCGCAATCGGCCGGGCAACGGGAATTGCAATCCTTGATCTCGTGATGCCGGACCTCACTGCCATGCTCTACCTGCTTGGCGTCGGCGTTAGTGCAGCCGTCACCGGCATTCTGACGGTCCACGCCTATCGCGCGGTGCCAGCCTCGACGCTCGCACCTCTGCAATATTTCGAGATCGTCTCCGCGACCATCTTCGGCTGGTTGGTTTTCGACAACTTCCCGGATGCGATCAAATGGCTTGGCATTCTCATCATCATCGGCTCCGGCCTCTATATCCTCTGGCGCGAGCGACGCTTTGCTTCCAGGCCGGTATCCGATACATCTGAAGCAGCGTTCACGCCGTAAGCGGGAGAGCGGACCGACATGACAGAACAAAAGACCAAGAAACCTCCGCTTTCCGGCATTCGCGTCATCGAGCTTGCCCGTGTGCTCGCCGGTCCCTGGGCCGGGCAAATGCTGGCCGATCTCGGCGCTGATGTCATCAAGGTGGAAAATCCGGATGGCGGCGACGACACGCGCCAATGGGGTCCTCCCTTCGTCGAAGGCAAGGACGGTGAGAATCTCTCCGCCGCCTATTACCATTCAGCCAATCGCGGCAAGCGCTCGATCACCGCCGACCTCAAGACCGAGGAAGGTCAGGAACTGGTCCGCCGCCTTGTGAAAACGGCAGACGTGGTGATCGAGAACTTCAAGCTGGGCGGCCTTGTCAAATATGGGCTGGACTACGAAAGCCTGAAGAAGATCAATCCCCGCATCGTCTATTGCTCCATCACCGGCTTCGGGCAGACAGGCCCCTATGCCAACCTCGCAGGCTACGACTATATCGTCCAGGGCATGTCTGGCTTCATGTCGATCACAGGCGAACCGGACGGCCAACCCGTAAAGGCGGGCGTCGCGATCGCCGATATCTTCACCGGTATCTATGCTGTCTCGGCGATAGAGGCAGCGCTGATCCATGCGCTCAAATCCGGCGAGGGACAGCTTGTCGATATGGCGCTGCTCGACGTTCAATCGGCCGTGCTTGCCAACCAGAACATGAATTATCTGATCTCAGGCAAGCCGCCCGTGCGGCTCGGCAATGCTCACCCCAATATCTCGCCCTACGAAGTCGTTCCGACCGCAGACGGCTATCTCATTCTAGCGGTCGGCAACGACGGACAGTTCCGCCGCCTCTGCACCATTCTCGGCCTCGCTACCCAGGCCGACGACGAGCGCTATGCGACCAACAAGGCGCGCGTCGCCAACCGCAACGAGGTGCGGGCTTTCATCTCGGCGGAAACGCTGAAGTGGAACAAGGCGGACCTGCTGAAGGCCTGCGAGGCCAACGCCGTTCCGGCCGGCGCCATCAATACGATCGAGGATATGTTCGCTGACCCGCAGATCAAGGCGCGAGGCTTGAGGATCGACCTTGAAGACGGTGCAGGCACGATGATTCCGAGCGTACGCACGCCGATCGTGCTGTCGAAGACACCATTGACCTATACGCGGCCGAGCCCGCGCCTTGGGGAGCATCAGGAGGAGGTTCTCGCCGAATTGGCGGAACTGGAGGGGAAGGCGAGGACATGAAACGAACGGGCGGCCAACTCATTGTCGAAGCTTTGAAGGCAAATGGCGTCAAGCGCATTTCCTGCGTGCCGGGCGAGAGCTTTCTTGCGGTGCTCGATGCACTGCATGACAGCGATATCAAGGTGCTCGTCTGCCGCCAGGAGGGCGGCGCGGCGATGATGGCGGACACCTGGGGCCAATTGACCGGCGAACCGGGCATCTGCATGGTCACCCGTGGTCCCGGCGCCACCAACGCGTCTGCCGGCCTTCACATCGCGCGGCAGGATTCGATGCCGATGATCCTGTTCATCGGCCAGGTCCAGCGCGATGCCCGCGAGCGCGAGGCTTTCCAGGAGGTGGAGTTCCGCCGCGCCTTCACCGAATTCGCCAAATGGGTCGGCGAGATCGACGATGCCGCCCGCATTCCCGAATTCGTTACGCGCGCCTTTGCCGTCGCGACGTCTGGACGTCCCGGCCCGGTCGTGCTGACTCTGCCCGAGGACATGCTGCGCGACGAGGTCGAGGCGCCGGAAGCCCTGCCCTATGTCCCTGTTGCCGCTCATCCGGGCCGCAATCAGCTTGCTGACCTTCATCAGCGTCTCGTTGCTGCGGAGCGGCCAATGGTCATCCTCGGCGGCACGCGCTGGAGCGAGGAAGCGGTTGCCGGCATCAGGCAGTTCGCGGAGCGTTTCAAGCTGCCGGTCGGCTGCTCCTTCCGCCGGCAGATGCTGTTCGACCATCTGCATCCGAACTATGCCGGCGATGTCGGCATCGGCATCAATCCGGCACTGGCAAAGGAAATCAAGGAAGCGGACCTGCTGGTCCTGCTTGGCGGGCGCCTCTCCGAAATGCCGTCCTCCGGCTATACGCTGGTCGATATCCCCTACCCGCAGCAAAAGCTGGTTCACATCCACCCCGACCCGTCTGAGCTTGGGCGCGTCTATCGCCCTGACCTAGCGATCTGCGCCAGCCCGGCGGATTTCGTCGCGGCTCTGGCAGACCTCGAAGCACCAAACGAAACGCGCTGGGCCGAGCGCACCGAGCGCATGCACGCAGCCTATCTTGCCTGGTCGACAACGCCGGAAAAAAGCCCCGGCGCAGTCCACATGGGCCGCATCATGGATTGGATCGAAGCCAATACCGCTGACGATGCGATCTTTACCAACGGCGCCGGCAACTATGCGACCTGGCTGCACCGTTTCCATCGCTTCCGCCGCTTCAATACGCAGTCAGCACCGACATCGGGTTCGATGGGCTATGGCCTGCCGGCAGCGGTCGCCGCCAAACAACTCTTTCCGGAGCGCGAGGTGATCTGCTTTGCCGGCGACGGCTGTTTCATGATGCACGGGCAGGAATTTGCAACCGCCGTCCAGTACGGCCTGCCGCTGATCGCTCTCGTCATCAATAACGGCATGTACGGCACCATCCGCATGCATCAGGAGCGGGAATATCCCGGCCGCGTCAGCGCCACGGCGCTCGACAATCCGGATTTTGCGGCCCTTGCGCGCGCCTATGGCGGCCATGGCGAAACGGTGAAGGCGACGGAGGAATTCGGCCCGGCCTTCGAGCGGGCGCGCGCCAGCGGCAAGCCGGCAATCATCGAGATCGCACTTGATCCCGAAGCGATCACACCCTCCCGCACCCTGACGGAAATCGCCCAAACAAAAGGCCGGTGAGCGCAAGCCCACCGGCCTTTCAAAAATCACGCTGAACCGACTTAGTCGATCGCCGCGGTCACGATGAATTCGACCTTGTACTTCGGCGCTGCGAGCTTGGCTTCGCTGGTAGCGCGTGCCGGCGTGTTGGCCGGATCGACCCAGGCTTCCCAAGCAGCGTTCATTTCCGCGAAGTAGGAGATGTCGGAGAGATAGATCAGCGTCTGCAGGACCTTCGACTTGCTGGAACCGGCTGCAGCGAGCAGACGATCGACTTCAGCCAGGGCCGACTTGCATTGATCGGTGACGCTTTCGCCTTCGCCAACCTGGCCGGCGAGATAAACGGTGTTGCCGTGAATGACAGCGCCGCTCATGCGGGCGCCAACGTCGATGCGCTTGATGCTCATGGTCTTCTCCTGATGTTGTTTTTCGACAGGTAAACAGGGCGCGGCCCATGGCCTGCCCTGCGATGAAAAGCCGGGCCGATAACCCACTTAACCGCGAATGTGATGCGTCTTCTGATAGATCGCCGTGGAACGCGCACCCGAGCGGCAATAGCCGAGCATCGGTCGCGGAAACTCATCCAGCGCATCGACCATGCCCTGCACGGCCTCTTCGGTCACGCCCATCGGTCCAACGGGCACATGGGTAATCTCAAGGCCGAGTTCCTTGGCGCGGGCTTCGATAACGCCGAACGGCGTCTGATCCGGGCTTTCGCCATCGGGGCGATGGCAGACGATGGACTTGAAACCGAGTGCCTTGATCTCATCGAGATCATCTACGGCAATCTGGCCGGATACCGAGTATTCATCGTCGATCGGGCGGATATCCATGGTTCATGTCCTCTCTAAAACCGTGGCCTTGATCTACGCCGCCATAGGGCGAGCGTCAACCGCGGCAGGCTCTCAAACGAAGGCAAAGTTGAGCATGAAATTGCGGGCTTCGCCTGGCTGGAGAATATTGAATTCACCCGCCTCCTCCAGTTCGGCGCGGGACACCCAGCGATGCGAAACCGGCTCGATGCCGAGCACATGCGCGGGTGCGCGCTGATTGCGCCAAACCTGCAGGAAGGGCAGCGTATCGGTGCCGAAACGGACCCTCAACGTCTTATTGTCGATAGCCGCGATCGGGCCGAGGTTGATCTCGGCCCAGTCATTTCCCTTCTCAACGGCTGGCACGCAGAAGATATCCCCTTCCGGCTCGCCAAAAGTCCAGGGAAATCCGCCACGCTCCAGCATCTGCCCGGCAAGGCGTGTGCCGTTGTCGAACCACTTGCCGCCGACATTCATGTGATACATCAGAAAAACCGGCATCGCCTCGGCGCTCGTATTGACGATGCGATCCGCAAGAGAAACCTCGCCCGTCGCACCATCGATCCGCCAAAGACGCTCCAACCGCGCCGTACGTCCCTCGGCGGTGACGACATCGATATCGGCGCGGCATTCCGCATTGCCATCCTCGAACTTCGTCCAGAGAATGTTGGCTGGATGAGAAGAGAAGGAACCATGCAGAGGGTAGCGCCGCCCGTCGAAAGCACCCGTCATCGGCTGCGGATGACGGATATGATCCGGCCCGCAGGTGAAGAGGAACCCCTCCAGCGAATGGTCGATGCGGGGATCGCCATCATCGGGAATAGCGCGTCCGGGCGCGAGATTGTTCCCATCGACGATGCAGGCACCGATGTCCAGAACGGAGGTTTCATCCAGCATCAGCTTCGGCCCCTTGGCCGCGGCAAAATCCATCATTCCACAAAATCCTCCTGACTGGCTCCGCGCGCAGACGTTGTCCCATCATGAAACGCGGAGCAAATAAATGGTGGTTTAACTTACCGATCGTTAACTTGAAGGCTTGATCACGCAAATTTTTATATTTTATTCAGCATGATAATCTAAATTTCCATACTGGCGTCAAAATTGCCATGTGTGTGTCAGCCGAACGACTATCCCAAGGATTCGACAGACGTGAACCGGTTCGTAAAATTGAGTTTAACCTTGGCAGCGACTGCCGCCGTCTCTGTGCTCGCGCTCACGGATGCACAGGCACAATACTACCGTGCCGGCAATGGCAATACGGTTCTAGTCACTCCGGACGGCAGAATTCTTGATCAATATCCTTACGGCGGCGGATATTCCATGGCCCGTGATGGACGTGGACGGCGCGTTCTGATCGATGCCTACGGCAATGTCGTTGCTACTGAAATGAAGGCCAGCACCTATTATCCCCGCGCCCCTGCCCGTGACGGCTACGGTGATAACGGCGGCCGCTATGGCGATACGCAGCTTTCGAACAACGGCAACTATCAGGACTATCGTCAGTATCGCACCGACAGCTACGGAAACTACGACGGCGCCCCTGACAATGGTTACGATCAGCAGGATCGTGGTGTGGTCACCGGCGGCATTCCGCGCGATGGCGATATCCAGCGTCAGCCGCTCGACAATCAGCCGCTACCGGGAAAAAGCCAGGGCCAGACGACCCCGAACGGCAGCGACTACGCATCGATCGATCCGCAGCAGAACACGCCCGACATCATCAACAGGCCGACGGCCGAACCCGTCATCACGCTCAAGGGCAAGTCGAAGATGGAGATCACCGCGCTGGAGGTCTTCCTCGCGCGGCAGGGCATTTCGCCAGGCGCCATCGACGGACGCATGGGCGCGAACGTCACCAAGGCGATCTACGCCTATCAGCAGATGACCGGCCAGACGCTCGATCCCAACAATACGGATTGGATTCTGGAACAGCTGCGCATGTCCGGCGGCATGCCGATCGTCAACTATACGATCACGGCAGCCGATGCCGCTGGCCCCTACGTCGCCTCGATCCCCGAGGACTATGCGGCCAAGGCCCAGATGCCCTCGCTCGGCTACACCTCGACGACGGAAATGCTGGCGGAACGCTTCCATATGGATGAGGGCTATCTGAAGGCGCTCAACCCCGGCGTCGATTTCACCGTGCCGGGCAGCACCATCAAGGTCGTCAACACCGGCCCGGGCAAGACGGGCACGGTCGCCAAGATCCTTGCCGACAAGGGCCGCAAGCAGGTTTTCGCCTATGACGCCAACAACACGCTGATCGCCGCCTACCCGGCCAGCATCGGTTCGGCCGACACGCCCTCGCCGTCAGGCACGGTCACGGTCGAGCGCGTCGCCTTCAATCCGGGCTACACCTACAATCCGAAGATCAACTTCCAGCAAGCCGGAAACGACAAGGTTCTCAACATTCCGCCAGGCCCGAACGGCCCGGTCGGTACTGTCTGGATGGCCCTGTCGAAGCCGACCTACGGTATCCACGGCACGCCAGACCCTTCAAGGATCGGCAAGACGCAGAGCCATGGTTGCGTGCGCCTCACCAACTGGGATGCGACGGAGCTTGCCAAGATGGTCAAGCCGGGCGTGGTCGTCGAATTCGTCGATTGATCGGGAAATATGACATCGATAAAGAAGCCGCCGGATCGCCCGGCGGCTTTTTTGTTTGACCCGATACGCAGCCTAATTCGTCCCGCGCATCAGCAGTTGATCGGCGGGATCAGAAGCAATCCCGGAAGAGAGCCTTGGTGTTTTCAAGGGTCATCGGCACCGGATTGCCGCCGGCGCTCGGATCTTCGATCGCCATGGCCGAAAGCTCGTCGATCCGGTCGGGGGTAATGCCCATGGCCGAAAGGCTTTCCGGCACGCCAAGCTCAGAGCGCAGCTTCAGCACATAATCATAGAAACCGTCGAAACCGCCCGAAATGCCGAGATAGGCTGCAGCGCGGGCAATCTTGTCCTCGATAGCCTTGCGGTTGAAACGCAGGACCGCCGGCATGACGACGGCGTTGGTCATGCCGTGATGCGTATTGTAGACGGCACCAATCGGATGCGAGAGCGCGTGGATCGCTCCAAGACCCTTCTGGAAGGCGACGGCACCCATGGCGGCCGCGCTCATCATGTTGGCACGCGCTTCGAGATCGGTTCCCTCGCGATAGGCGCGCGGCAGGAACTCCTTGACGAGCCGCATGCCTTCGAGCGCGATACCGGCCGACATCGGGTGATAGAAGGGCGAGGAATAGGCTTCCAGGCAATGGGCAAACGCGTCCATGCCGGTGCCGGCCGTGATGACCTTCGGCATTCCCACGGTCAGTTCCGGATCGGCGATAACGACGCCCGGCAGGAACTTCGGATGGAAGATGATCTTCTTCACATGCGTTGCGGAATTGGTGATGACGCTGGCGCGGCCGACCTCCGAGCCGGTACCGGCCGTCGTCGGCACTGCGACGATCGGCGCGATGCCTTCGAGGCTGGCGCGGGTCCACCAATCGCCGATATCTTCGAAGTCCCAGACCGGCCGCGTCTGGCCGGCCATGAAGGCAACGCACTTGCCGAGATCGAGGCCGGAGCCACCACCGAAGGCGACAACGCCGTCATGACCGCCATCCTTGAACGCCTTCACACCTGCTTCGAGGTTTTTCTCGTTCGGATTCGGATCGACGTCAGCGAAGATCGCACGGCCGAGGCCTGCATCCTCCAGAATGTCCAGCGCCGTCGCCGTGATCGCCATCGAGGCAAGTCCCCGATCAGTGACCAGAAGCGGCTTCTTCATGCCCAGGCTCTTGCAGGCGTCCGCGAGTTCCTTGATACGGCCACGGCCGAGCTTGAAGGCGTTCGGATAGCTCCAATTGGCTGAGATATTGCTCATGCTGTTACTTTCTTCAGGTGATAGGATTTCGGACGCGTCAAGTTGTGGAAACCGATAATGGAAAGCGAGCCGCCACGGCCGGTTTCCTTGACGCCGGTCCAGCACAGTGCCGGATCGAGATAATCGGCGCGGTTCATGAAGACAGTCCCGGTTTCGATCTCGCGGCCGATGCGCGAAGCGCGCTCGACATCCTTGGTCCAGAGCGAAGCCGTCAGGCCGTAGGGGCTGTCGTTCATCAGCTCCAGCGCTTCCGCATCGCTCTTCACCTTCATGATGCCAACGGCCGGGCCAAAGGTTTCCTCGCGCATGAAAGTCATGGAATGATCGACATTGACGAGGATCTGCGGCGCGAGATAGGCGCCACCGTCATCGGCCGGAAACAGCTTGGGATCGACCAGCGCCTTGGCGCCCTTGGCAACGGCATCGGCGATCTGTTCGCGCACAACCTTGGCAAAGCGCTTGTGTGCCATCGGCCCAAGCGAGGTCTCGGGATCAAGAGGATTGCCGAGCTTGTAATTCGACACCCAGGCGACCGACTTCTCGACGAAGCTGTCGTAGAGCGATTCATGCACATAGATGCGCTCGATGCCGCAGCAGCATTGGCCGGAATTGAAGGTGGCGCCATCCATCAGCGTGTCGACGGCAGCGTCGAGATCGGCGTCTTCCATGACATACCCCGGGTCCTTGCCGCCAAGCTCCAGCCCGAGGCTGGTAAAGGTGCCGGCAGCGGCGCGCTCGATCGACCGGCCGCCTTCGACTGAACCGGTGAAATTGACGAAGTTGAAGCTTCCGGCCGCAATCAGTGCGGAAGTCGTTTCGTGATCGAGAAAGACATTCTGGAAGACGTCGGCAGGAACACCGGCTTCGACGAAGGCCTGAACGAGCCGCTCGCCAACCAGCAGCGTCTGGCTGGCGTGCTTGAGGATGACGGTGTTGCCAGCCATCAGCGCTGGGGCGATCGTGTTGATCGCCGTCATATAGGGATAATTCCACGGCGCGATGACGAAGACGACGCCATGCGGCTCGCGCTCGATACGGCGGGCAAAATTGGCGCTGTCTTCGACCACCAGGGGCGCAAGCGCATCGGCGGCGATCGAGGCGACATAGTTCGAGCGCTCGTTGAAGCCGCGATATTCGCCACCATACTTGATCGGCCGCCCCATCTGCCATGCAAGCTCGGGTACGACCACATCGGCCATCTCATTGAGCCGGGCAACGCCCCTCAGCACGAGCTGGACGCGATCTTCCAGCGGGCGGCGCGCCCAATCCTTCTGCGCCTTGCGGGCGCGTGCCACGACTTCCTTGGCGGCATCCAGCGACAGCGCCGGACGCTCGGCATAAACCTCTCCGTTCACCGGGGAGACGCATGTGATCATCGTCATGATCGATTTCCTGTTTTCTTGGTCATCCATTGATTGCCGGATGTTGCACAACCTGCAGCCGCATTGAAAGGGGAAACGGCAAACAGGAAAAACATCCCGGCACCCCTGCCCGATGATAGAATGAAAATCGGGCAAGAGGCAGATCGTAAAAAGCCTTACGCTCTTTCGAATCCACGCGCCACTTCCCAATCGGTAATGCGACGATCGTACTCCTCCTGCTCCCATTCGGCAGCACGAGTATAGTGATCGATAACGTCATCGCCGAAAGCAGCGCGCAGCATTTTCGAATTGGCCAGGGCCTCGGTCGCGCCACGCAGCGTGCGTGGAATTTCGCGAACCTCGCGTGCGCCGTAGGCGTCGCCGACGAAGGGCGCTTCAAGCTCGAGCTTGTTCTCGATACCGTCGATACCGGCTGCGATCAGGGCCGCGAAAGCGAGGTAGGGATTGAGGTCGGAGCCGCCGACGCGGCATTCGATGCGAATGCTCTTCGTGTCCGCACCGCATAGGCGATAGCCGGCCGTGCGATTGTCGGTGCTCCAGATAGCCTTGGTGGGTGCGAAGGTGCCGGCAACAAAGCGCTTGTAGGAGTTGATATAGGGCGCAAGGAAATAGGTAATTTCGCTGGCATGGGTCAGAAGGCCGGCGACATAGTGCTTCATCATCGGCGTCATGCCGTGTTCTTTTTCCTTGTCGAAGAACAACGGCGTCTTGCCATCGGCGCTCCAGAGCGACTGATGAATATGAGAGGAGCTGCCGGCAGCGCTGTAGTTCCACTTCGCCAGGAACGTGATCGCCTTGCCCTTCGCCCAGGCAATCTCCTTGCAGCCATTCTTGATGATGGCATGGCGGTCGGCCATGGTGAGGGCATCAGCATAGCGGACGTTGATCTCCTCCTGACCGGCGGAGGCCTCGCCCTTGGAGTTTTCAACCGGGATCTCGGCACCCTGCAGTCCCTTGCGGATCGCCCGCATCACATCCTCTTCCTTCGTGGTCTGGAAGATGTGGTAATCCTCGTTGTAGCCGCTGACGAGATTGAGGTTGCGATAGCCGGATTCGCGGGCACTGTCATAGCTCTGGTCGAACAGGAAGAATTCGAGCTCCGAGGCCATGTAGGCCTTTATGCCCATCGCTTCGAGACGCTTGACCTGCTTCTTGAGGATGGCGCGCGGCGAATGCGCGACTTCCTCATGCGTATGATGATCGAGAACGTCGCAGAGAACCAATGCCGTGCCTTCCAGCCAGGGAATGCGGCGCAGCGTGGCGAGGTCAGGCTTCATCGTGTAGTCGCCGTAGCCCTTCTCCCAGCTGGTCGACTTATAGCCGGAGACGGTCTCCATCTCGATGTCGGTCGCCTGCAGGTAGTTGCAGCTATGCGTTTCCTTCCAGGCGCTCTCGATGAAGAATTCCGCCTGGAAACGCTTGCCCATCAACCTGCCCTGCATGTCAACCTGGCATGCCAGAACCGTATCGATGCGCCCCTCGGCTACATCCTTTTTGAGGTCGTCGAACGTATAGCTGCTGCTCATAATTTGGTCCGCCTAGAAGATAGAAGAGTGATCGAACGGCGGCGCTGCCGGATCTGTTGCCCGAAGCCGCGCGTCAAGTTGGATGGGGCCGCGGCTGCGGCCCCGCCGGATAGAGGATGGAGGAGGATCACACCTCGCCAACGGCCCGTTCGGCAGCGGCGATATCGGCCTGACGCTTGGCGATCATGTCACCGATCGGCGGGCCCTGGAAACGACGCTTCTCGAAGGCGAACCAGACGATTGCCGTCAGCACCAGGAAGCCGATGGTGATGTAGAGCGCCCATTCATTCGGCGGCTGCACGCCGATGATGAAGATGATCGCCATGGCAACGACCACAAGAACCGAGACCAGCTTGTAAGTGCCGATACCCATGTTCCACGGCCCCATCTTCGGCCATTTCGCAGTTCCGATCGCCTTGATACCGAGCACGATCGGCACGGTGAAGGAGAGGAACAGGAAGATGACCGTGCACGATACCACGATGGTATAGGCCGAAGAGCCGGCGATCGTGACGAGCGAAGCACCCCAGACGAACAGGACCGCTAGGATCGCGGCCGTCCAGATGGCGACGGCGGGCGTGCGGAACTTCGGGCTGACGCCGGCAAGCGATTTCGAGAATGGCAGACCGCCATCGCGCGAGAAGGCATAGATCATGCGCGACGCCGATGTGACTGTCGCCAAGCCGCACAGGAGCTGCGAGATGAAGATCGCGACGTAAAGTATGTTAGCGACGACAGGATTGGTGATGCTGTTGATCGTCCAGAAGAAGACGTTCCAGCCCTGTTTCGACGCTTCGTTCATGTCCGGGATGGCCAGGAGGAAGGCCAGCAGCATGATGTAGCCGAACAGCGACGACCACCAGACCGAAGAGACCATGCCGCGCGGCACGGAGCTTGAGGCCTTGACGGTCTCTTCCGACGTATGCGCCGAAGCGTCATACCCCGTGATCGTGTAGATCGGCAGCAAGAGACCGAGGGCAAAGACGTACCAGATATTGTCCATCTTCGGCCAAACCGAGGAATCACCCTCCGGCGTGCCGGAATAGTTGGTGAAGGTCCAGATGCGGCTGATATCCCAGCTCTTCACGCCGATCAGGCAGACGATGGTCAGCGCGATCGCCGCAGCGAAGATCAGGTAGCCGGACATGTCGGTCAGCTTTGCGGTGAGCTTGATGCCGAAGTGGTTGATTAGGGCCTGCAGACCGGTGATGACGGCGACGAAAATGATCTGATTGGCGAAACCTGCCGAGGTATTGGTATCGACGGCAATGCCGAACCAGCCGGCGATGGAGCCGCTGAAGAAACCCCAGGTCCCGACATTGATCGCGCCAAGCACGGTGATCAGGCCGAGAAGATTGAGCCAAGCCGTCAGCCAGCCCGTAAAGCGGTTGCCAAGGATCGAGCCCCAGTGATAAAGGCCGCCGGCCGTGGGATAGGCCGAGGAAATCTGTGCCATCGACAGCGCGAAAACACCTGAAATCAGGCAGCCGAGCGGCCAGCCGATACCGATCGCGGCACCGCCGGCGCCCGATGTCGCCTGTGCAAGCGAGTTGATACCGCCGGATAGAATGCAAATGATGGAGAAGGAAATGGCGAAATTAGAAAACGAACTCATGCGCCGTTCCAACTCCTGGGCATAGCCCATGGAGTGCAGGATATGAACATCCTGCTTTTTGTCTGACTCTGTATACTCAGCCATGTCATTCCCCCTTAAACCCGGTCGTCCGCGGGATTGCGGAGTACCATGTGTCGCATGAGCCGCCGGCATTTTGCCGTGCGGCCTGATCGCAGTTGAACTGCTCCCCGGGGTCTTTTTCTTTTTGTACTCAGGCTTCCAGACTGTTCTGGAGAAGCCCTGTCAGATAATCGGCCATGACCCCTTGGCCGACGTCATCTTGAATGAGGTCGTTGCGGACCTCGATCATTACGTTATGCAGGCCGTTGTCGATCCCATGCAGCTTCAGCGTATGGGTGACGCCGTCTTCAGGCCCGTAGGGCTGGTTGCGCTCGGTCTGATAGAGCGGCGCTTCGGCCGCCGCGTTCAGCATGCGATCGGCCAGCCAACGGTCTTCGTCATGCAGAATGCCAAGCTCCACCGCCCGCGCTTTGCCGTTATAGACCGGCGTGAAGCTGTGGATTGTCACGATCACGGTTTTTTGTCCGCGTGCCGCCCGCTCTTTCAGGAGTGCCCGGATTCGATCGTGAAACGGTATATAAAGCCCTTCCGTGCGCGCCTGCCGATCCGCCTCGCCCAGATGTCGGTTGCCCGGAATAGCGTAGATCTCGCTTGTCTCGGGCATGGCGCCTGAGCTTTCGGGCGGCCGGTTGCAATCATAGATCAGGCGCGAGAAGCGCTGAAAAACCAAAGTGGCATTCAAGCCGGCAGATATTCCTCTTGCAACCGCGAGTGCCCCTGGGTCCCAGGCGATGTGGCTCGAAAGCGCCTCGGCGGAAAGACCAAGATCGCCGAACCGCTCCGGAAGCGCGCGGGAAGCATGCTCACAGATGAGCAGAACCGCACTGTTTCCATCCGGCCTTTCGACTGCAACGCAATCGCCGTCCGCCTTCGTCAAAATGCCTTGCTGTGCAAGCATCGGAGACGCCCCGTTGCCGATTAATAAAATGTTTATAAGAAAAGAATTCTTCAGGTTTCTGTCACTGTCAACTGAAAACTGAAATTATTTCTTCATTTGTGACATTGACTCGAAATGTGACAGCGTTGTTATATCCTGAGAGGAAAGCGGCATCAGACCGTTCCGGGGAGCAAAAATCGAGTGAGCAATACGTCGAAGACAGTTTCGGACGTGATCAACGCGCGCTTTGACACGCTGACGCGCGCCGAAAAGCAGCTCGCCAAGAGCCTGCTCGACAACTATCCCGTTTCCGGGTTGGGCAGCATTACAACGGTTGCCGAAAATGCGCGCGTCTCGACCCCGACGGTCGCGCGCATGGTACAGAAGCTCGGATACAAGGGGTATCCGGACTTCCAGGCCCATCTTCATCAGGAAGTCGAGGCAACGATCTCCAACCCGCTGACGAAGCACGATCGTTGGGCATCGAACGCACCCGGCACGCATATCCTCAATCGTTTCGCCGACGCCATCACAGGCAATCTGCGACAGACGCTATCGGATATCGACGTGGCGACCTTCGATAGCGTTGCCGCGCTGCTGTCGGAAAGAAAACGCGGGCTTTATTTCGTGGGTGGCCGCATCACGGGAGCACTTGCCGAGTATTTCTTCACGCACATGCAGGTCATCCGGCCCAATACGACGCTGCTTTCTTCCAATTCGAGCGCCTGGCCGCAATATGTCCTGAACATGAATCCGGGCGACCTGCTCATCATATTCGATATCAGGCGATACGAGCAGGAGATGGTCAATCTGGCCGCCGCCGCCCGCCGGCGCGGCGCCGAAATCATCGTCTTCACCGACCAGTGGGCGACGCCCGCCGCCAAGCACGCCAAACACACCTTCCGCGTGCAGATCGAGGCGCCCTCAGCCTGGGACTCATCGGTCGTCACACTCTTCATCGTCGAAGCCCTCATCGAAGCCGTGCAAAGCTCAACATGGGACGAGACGAGCGAGCGCATGAAAACGCTGGAAGGCCTTTTCGAGCAGACCAAATTGTTTCGCAAGCTGAGCTGAAGGGAACCGAAACATAAAATAACGTGTCATGAAGCGGTATGAAATGCAGCGACTGTCACACTTGTCGACTAGAAGCAAAATCAACTGCGTTTTCAGCAAACGCAACGCCTTGCAGCCGTCACACAACCTTCATGTAACGTCATTAACAGCAACGCCAGACACTGAAAACCCAAAAGGAGGAAATACAGTGATCGCGAAAATTCATCGTCTTCTGACCATCTCCACAGCGATGCTCGTCGCTTCGAGCGCAATCGCCGCCGCAGAGCCGAGCGCCGACCTCATCGCTGCCGCCAAGAAGGAAGGCACGCTGACCACCATCGCTCTGCCCCACAACTGGTGCGGTTATGGCGATCTGATCGCTGCATTCAAGGCAAAGTACGGCATTGAAGTCAACGAACTGAACCCGGATGCCGGTTCGGGCGATGAAGTCGAAGCAATCCGCGCCAACAAGGGCAACACCGGCCCGCAGGCTCCCGACGTGATCGACGTCGGTCTCTCCTTCGGCCCGACCGCCAAGAAGGAAGGCCTGCTGCAGCCGTACAAGGTCTCCACCTGGGATTCCATTCCGGACAGCGCCAAGGATGCCGAAGGCTACTGGTACGGCGACTATTATGGCGTTCTCTCCTTCGTCACCAACAAGGACGTCGTGAAGAACCCGCCGAAGGACTGGGCTGACCTCCTGAAGCCGGAATATGCCAACACCGTTTCGCTCGCCGGCGACCCGCGCACGTCGAACCAGGCCGTTCAGGCCGTCTACGCCGCTGGCCTCGCTGCCGGCGAGAAGGACGCCACCAAGGTCGGCGCCGCTGGCCTCGACTACTTCGCCAAGCTCAACAAGGCTGGCAACTTCGTTCCGGTTATCGGCAAGTCCGCCTCGCTCGCTCAGGGTGCTACCCCGATCGTCGTCGCATGGGACTATAACGGTCTTTCCTGGCGCGACAGCCTGAACGGCAACCCGCCGGTTGACGTCACCGTTCCGGCTTCGGGCGTCATCGCTGGCGTCTACGTGCAGGCGATCTCGGCCTACGCTCCGCACCCGAACGCTGCCAAGCTCTGGATGGAGTTCCTCTATTCGGACGAAGGCCAGATCGGCTGGCTGAAGGGCTATTGCCACCCGATCCGCTTCAACGACCTGGCGAAGAACAAGAAGGTTCCGCAGGAACTTCTCGACAAGCTGCCGCCGGCTGCCGCCTATGAAAAGGCCGTGTTCCCGACGCTCGACGAGCAGGATGCCGGCAAGGCTGCGATCACCACCAAGTGGGATTCTGTCGTCGGTTCGAACGTACAGTAATCCGACCTAGCATGACCTCCCCGTTTCGACGGGGAGGTTTTCCGTTTTTTTGACGCCGCGGATTGGGCCAATCATGAGCATCGTCACAACATCGACAGTCAGTTCCACTCCCATGATCAACAAGCGCGTGGTTGTCGACTGGCTGGGCATCGCGCCCTTCCTGCTCTTCGCGCTGCTGTTTCTGATTCTCCCAACGATCTATCTGATTGCCGGCGCCTTTCTGACGCCGGATGGCAGCCTGACGCTGAAGAACATCGGGGATCTCTTCACCAAATCCATTATGGACTCCTATTGGATCAGCATAAAAGTATCGGTCGCCTCCGCCGTTGGCGGCGCGCTGATCGGCTTCTATCTGGCCTGGGCCTTGGTCATGGGTGGACTTCCGACCTGGATACGCCATGCGTTCCTGACCTTTTCCGGCGTTGCTTCGAATTTCGCCGGTGTACCTCTGGCCTTTGCATTCATCGCCACGATAGGTCGCCTGGGCCTCGTCACGCTGCTGGTGAAGAACTGGCTTGGCATCGACATTTTTCAGAAGGGCTTCAATCTCTATAGCTTTGTCGGCTTGACCCTCACATACATGTATTTCCAGATTCCACTGATGGTGCTGATCATCACTCCCGCCCTGGACGGTATGAAGAAGGAATGGCGTGAAGCCGCCTCCATTCTCGGAGCGACCAACAAGCAATATTGGCTGATGGTCGCCCTGCCCATCCTCTGGCCGAGCCTGCTTGGCACGACGCTGCTGCTGTTTGCCAACGCCTTCGGCGCCATCGCAACGGCCATCGCGCTGACGGGCAGCTCGCTGAACATCATCCCGATCCAGCTCTATGCGCAGATCCGCGGCGACGTTCTGCACAACGCCAACCTCGGCTACGCGATGGCGCTCGGCATGATCGTCATCACCGGCATATCGAACATCATCTACATCATCATGCGCATGCGCGCAGAACGGTGGCAGAAATGAAGCTGCAAAAATTCCTTGCCTGGATCGCGGTCGTCATCGGCGCCATCTATTTCATCGTTCCGCTCATCGGCACGCTGGAATTCTCGCTGCGCATGCGCCGCAATGCCTATAGTTTCGACGCCTATGCGTCGGTCTTTTCCGACTCGCGCTTCCTTTACGCGTTCGGCTATTCGATGCTGATGGCGGTGCTGACCATCATCGTCGGCATGCTGCTCGTCGTGCCGACGGCCTATTGGGTCCGGCTTCGCCTGCCGCAGATCCGGCCGATCGTCGAATTCATCACCCTGATGCCGCTCGTCATCCCCGCAATCGTCATCGTCTTCGGCTATCTGCGCCTCTATAATTCGTCATCGATCCTGCCTATGACGGGCTTCGAACAGACGACGAACTTCCTTCTCGTCTGCTCCTATATTGTCTTGTCGCTCCCCTATATGTATCGTTCGGTCGATACGGCGATGCGCACGATCGATGTCGGCACCCTGACGGAAGCGGCGGAAAGCCTTGGCGCGAAGTGGACGACCATCATGTTCCGCTGCATTTTCCCCAATGTCATGAGCGGTGTCCTTTCCGGCGCCTTCATCACGCTGGCGATTGTCATGGGCGAATTCACAATGGCATCGTTGCTCAACCGGCCGGCTTTCGGCCCCTACATGCAGCTCGTCGGCGCCAACCAGGCTTATCAATCCTCGGCACTGGCCATCATCGCGCTTGCAGTTACCTGGCTCAGCATGGGCTTCCTGCAGCTCGTTTCCCGCTTCTCCAAAATGGCTCCGATTAAGGCGTAAGGCTCCTCACCATGGCTTTTCTCGAACTCACCCACATCAAGAAGTCCTTCGGCGACGTCCACGTCGTTCACGATTTCAACATGAACATCGAGAAGGGAGAGTTCATCTCCTTCCTCGGACCGTCGGGTTGCGGCAAGACGACCGTGCTGCGCATGATCGCCGGTTTCGAAACCCCGACCGCCGGCAATCTGTCGATCAACGGCAAGGATCAGCGGGCGCTGAAGCCGAACCAGCGCAATATCGGCATGGTCTTCCAGGCCTATGCACTGTTTCCGAACATGACGGTGCATGACAACGTCGCCTTCGGCCTCAAGGTTGCCGGCATGGCAAAGCCCGACATCGACAAGCGCGTGAAAGAGATGCTTGCTCTCATCAAGCTCGATCATCTTGCCGCCCGCTATCCGTATCAGATGTCCGGCGGCCAGCAGCAGCGCGTCGCGCTCGCCCGCGCCATCGCCGTCAAGCCTCAGGTCCTGCTGCTTGACGAACCACTCTCGGCTCTCGACGCGAAGATCCGCATCTCGCTGCGCGAGGAAATCCGCGCGATCCAGCAGCAGCTCGGCATCACCACCGTGTTCGTGACGCACGATCAGGAAGAGGCGCTGTCGATCTCCGACCGCATCGTCGTGATGAATGCCGGCCGCGCCGATCAGATCGGCACGCCCTTCGAGATCTACAACACGCCGGCCACCCGCTTTGTCGCCTCATTCGTCGGTACGCTGAACCTGATCGAAGGCAAGGTCGTCGACCCCGATAGCAACCGCATCATGATCGGTGATCAGGGCGTCACCCTGAAGCAGTCGGTTACGGCCTACAAGCCGGGCGATACCGTATCGCTCGCCCTGCGCCCAGAAGCCGGCTCGCTGGCGGAATCGGCCAAGGGTGATACCGCATTGACCGGCGAGGTCTCCTCGGCCCACTTCCTGGGCTCGGTCATCCGCACGCGGATGAACGTTGCCGGCAACACGATTTCCTTCGACATGTTCAACAGCCCCGGCATGATGCCTCCGAGTGTGGGCGAGAAGGTAACGCTGCGTTTCGCCTCGGCCGACCTGCTCGTCATTCAGGATTGAGCACAAGCCTGAGCTGGAAGACAGTTTGGAAAATTATTCGCGAACGCCGGGCCAAAAGCCCGGCGTTTTTCTTTGATTTCGCTGCGCAAATGCATTTATAGTCCACATGTTCTCAGGGCGGGGTGCAATTCCCCACCGGCGGTATGGGGATTTTCCCCGAGCCCGCGAGCGCCTTCCGAGCTTTCGGAAGGGTCAGCAGATCCGGTGAGAGGCCGGAGCCGACGGTATAGTCCGGATGGAAGAGAGCAAGCAGGTCGCACCTCCTCCGCGCGGGGAGCGCTGCGTGCATGCGTGTTCGCCCAAGGGATAATTGACAACAACCCTTGAAAGGCAAAATTCATGACCATTTCTATCTCTACCCAGCCGAGCCGCATTGCGATCATTCGGGCCCGCTGGCATGCCGACATCGTCGATCGCTCGGTCGATTCCTTCGTCGCCGAATGGCAGACGACAGAAGGCGCATCGCCGATCGATATCTTCGACGTTCCCGGCGCACTGGAAATTCCGCTGCATGCACAGACCCTTGCCCGCAACGGCCGCTATTCCGCGATCGTCGCCACCGCTTTCGTTGTCGACGGTGGCATCTATCGCCATGAGTTCGTTGCCAATACCGTTCTCGATGCGATGATGCGTGTCCAGCTGGATACCGGCGTTCCGATCCTCTCGGCCGTGCTGACGCCGCATCATTTCCAGGAGTCAGAAGCGCATATCCAGTTCTTCAAGGAACATTTCATCATCAAGGGCCGTGAAGTGGCGAGCGCCTGCCGCCATATCCTCAACGAACGCGCAAAGTTGCTGCCGGCCGTCACGGTCTGAACCAGCACCGAGGAGGCGAGGCGCAAGCCCGCCTCCACATCACGAGGGAGAAACGTCAGTGACCGTCCTACGCATCATCCCGAATCTGCCTGCCGCCGATCCCGCGACAGCTCGGCAATTTTATCATGACCTGCTCGGCCTCGACATCGTCATGGACCACGGCTGGATCGTCACCTTCGCGTCGGAAGCGGCAACCGTGCCGCAACTCAGCGTCGCCAGCGAAGGCGGCTCAGGTACCGTCGTCCCCGATCTTTCGATCGAAGTTGACGATGTCGATACGGTCTATCAGCGCGCCACCACCATGGGTTTCGGCATATTATATGACCTTACGGATGAGCCCTGGGGCGTTCGCCGTTTCTATGTTCGCGATCCCTTCGGCAAGGTGGTCAATATCCTCTCCCACCGCTAGCCTGCGCGTGCGGGGTGCCCTAGCGGCTCCCGGGGCTCCTACCTGAGATCGACATTGAACGTGGTGCGTTCGGCCGGCCAAACCGATTCCGAATAGGTTATCGGCATGCCGGTAGCGTCTGCGTCCACCTTGCGGGTGACGAGCAGCGGCGTTGATTTCGGCTGGCGCAAAATCCGCGCCTCCTCCGCCGTCGGCATCCGTGCCTCAATCTCGGTCGACAACCGCTCGTAGTCGGTAACGCCGTAGCTGGCGAGCGCCGCCGAGATCGTCGAATGCTGCAATCTGGCCTTGTCGAAGTCGGGAAAGCGCTCGGCCGGATAATAGGAATCGCCCAGTTCGACCGGAATGCCGTCGGCCGTCATCACGCCGCGACGATGTATGACGGGCGTTCCGACCGCGAGCTTCAGATAGCCGGCAACGCGCTCCGTCGCCGCTACGATTTCATGCACGAGCAATTCGCCGCCAGGCTCGAAACCCTGCTCGATCAAGTTCTTGTGAAAGCGGGTCCGCTTCGACAGCGTATAGTCGAGCACGCCTCTGTGGACGAAGGTTCCCCGCCCCTGTTCGGCACGCACCAGCCCGCGCTGCTCCAGATGCCCCAGTGCCTGACGCACGGTGAAACGGCTGACGCCGAAGCGCTGCATCAGTTCGGGCTCTGTCGGCAATTTCTCGCCGGCAGCAAGCGTCCCGGCGGCAATATCAGCCGCCAGGATCTCGCCGATCTGATGCCAAAGGGCACTGCCGCCCTTGCGATCGATCGTCTCCATATCAGACGCGCTTTTCCAGCCGGAACAGCAGCTTGTACTCGGCCGGGTAGCTCAGCGCATCCAAAATGCTCGGATAATATTTCCGATCCTTGGTTGCGCGCACGAAACCGTCATAGCCGAAACGCTTGACCGAAACGTCAAATCCCGCCGCCGTGAAAGCATCGATGTAATCCTGTGGCGAGCGATCCTGCACCGGCGCATTGCTGTTGTTGCCGATCAGTTCCAGCCATTTCGGCCAGAGCGGCATTTCATTATGGCAGCCGGTCACGGCATAATAGACGCCGCCATTGCGCATGACCTCGAACATCTGTTCGGCGTGCCGCTTCAATTCCGGCAGCAGATAGATCACCTCATAACTGAAGGCCACATCGAAGCTATCGGCAAACGGCGTCAGATCGGTGGTGACATGAAACTGCAGCGGCATGTTGCCGACGGCAGCAATGGCCGCAGCAACCGATTCCGAGGCGATATCGATGCCGACGCCGAGACGGAACGGCCGCATGGCATGAAGCAGCCGCAGGAAGCCGCCGCGATTGCAGCCGAAATCCAGGATCGTCTTCGAGGAGAAATCCCTCTCCGGCACGGTTTCGATGAAATGGCGCCAATAAGGGCTGTGCGATTCCGCCATGGCGATATCGCCCTGCGGTTCCGTGTGCCAGGTTGCGTAGGTGGGGACTGCGTTTGTCATGACGGGCTCGCTGTTGGGGTTGACTGCCCCTTTGATAGTCGAGCTCCATGACAGCAATGTGAATTCGTCCGGACGACCGGACTACTTTCCACAATCGACCATCCATTGCACGCCATACCGATCCGTCAGCTTGCCGTAGTAGCTGCCCCAAGGCTGCACGGCGAGCGGCGTCGTTACGATACCGCCCTCGGCAAGCCGGGCAAAAATCTCGTCGGTACTATCGCGATCATCCGTCATGAGCATGTGCGCAGAGCCGCGCATCGGCTCGGCGTCATGATTGTCCGAGGCAAAAAACAAGACCCCCGGTCCCTCAAAGCGAGCGTGCATCACCCTGCCCCGCATTGCCTCGTTGGCAAGCGGTATCCTTTCATCCGCACCATGCCGGATCAACAATACCACCTGGCCGAGCCCGCAGGCAGTATAGAAGGCAAGTGCTTCCTCACAGCCCATCGTGAAAAACAGATAATTGGCGAGTTGCACGTCCTGCCTCCTGTTGCTGTGGGGACGAGCGGCCGACGCGACCGCCCGGTATTGATATCGATTATCTCACGTCACGCGCGATGAGCCTCGAACACAGGCACTGCGGCAGCTGTGATGGCATCGACCAGATCGGCATTGCTGTAGCTCTGCCCGGCAATGCCCCAAGCGCCTTCTGGCGCATAGACTATGTTCGACCAGATATGCTCGCGCTTGATCCGCCCTTCAGCCGCCTGCTCGACGACATCGGTTGCCCTTGCAATGAAAGCGCGCTTGGCTTCAGCGGTCGCGAGCGCGATTTCGGGCAGTTTGAGTTCGATAAAGGCAGCCGCAACCGGCTTTCCGGCGGCCAGCACATGTCCGGCCGGAAGTACATTGATCGAACCGATGACATTGGCCGCCATGAATTCATTCCCGGTCAGACCGGCAACGTCGAGAACCGCATCCGTCAAACCAGCGAAGGCTTGCGCCTGCGCTTCGGATGAAAGCAGCCCTTCGGATACGGTGAGTGTAATGGGCATTAGATATCTCCTTGTTGGACCTGTGACGGAAATTGATATATACCGATCACTCTTTAACGATACACACTGATTACTCTCTATGCAACAGATAAAGAGAGATCACTCTTAATGGAGGCGAAAATGCGCTACAGCGCCGAACATAAGGAAGAAACCCGGACGCGGGTCGTCACGGCTGCGGGGCAAGTCTTTCGCAAGGAAGGCTACGGCGGCGCGGGCATCGACGCTCTGACGAAAGCAGCCGGCGTGACCAACGGCGCCTTCTACGGACACTTCAAGTCCAAGAGCGAAGCGTTTCGCACGGCTGTCGTGGAAGGATTGGAAGAGTTGCGTCAAGCGATCCTGACGCTTAGGCAAAACCAGCCGAAGGATTGGCTGAAGGCGCTTGCCAGCTTCTACCTCGGCTACAAGCGAACCTGCGATCTCGGCGACAGCTGCACGCTGCCGAGCCTTTCCCCCGATGTGATGCGTGCCGACGAAGAAACGCGCCGCGCCTATACGGTGGAGCTGAAAAAGCTGATCGCGGGTGTCGCCGCCGGTCTGCCGGAGAGCACGAGCCCTGGCGAAACAACGGCAGAGGATCGTGCCATCGTTCTTCTGGCAACGCTAAGCGGTGGTCTGACGATTGCTCGCGCCGTCTCCGACCCCGCTCTTTCCGTCAAAATAGCCGAAGCCATCGAGCGGGCCGCTCTGTCGGCAGACAATCCCGCACAACCACAAGGCAAATGACGATACAGGTCACGCAATGATGGGATGGCCGAGGCGAAGCATGTTGCTCCGTCTCGGCAAGGTCGGCTTACGCTCGGATGGCCTTGTCGTTTGCGTCGAAGCGATGCATCTGGCTCGCATCCGGCGTCGCATAAACCATCTCGTCCGGCTCGTATTGATGCTCGCCGAAAAGGCGCGCGGTGAGAAGGCCGGTGGCCTCGGACTCGAGATAGATAATCGTGTCGGCACCGAGATGCTCGACATGGATAACCTTGGCTGCCCATGTGCCCTGATCGCGCGACAGCGTGATATGTTCAGGCCGGATGCCGACAGTCTTGGCACCGCTTTCGCCGAGCCGCTCGGCCGGAATGAAATTCATCTGCGGCGAGCCGATGAAACCGGCAACGAAGGTATTGGCAGGACGATTGTAGAGTTCCATCGGCGAACCGATCTGCTCGATCGCACCGGCATTGAGCACGACGATCTTGTCGGCAAGCGTCATCGCCTCGACCTGATCGTGGGTAACGTAGATCATCGTCGCCTTCAGGCTGCGATGTAGCCGCGCGATCTCCAGGCGGGTCTGGACGCGCAGCGCCGCATCGAGGTTCGACAGCGGCTCGTCGAAGAGGAAAAGCTCCGGCTCGCGCACGATGGCACGGCCGATGGCGACACGCTGGCGCTGGCCGCCGGAAAGCTCCGATGGGCGGCGGCCGAGATAGGGCGCAAGCGACAGCATGCCGGACGCCTTCTCGACCCGGCTGTCGATCTCGGCCTTCGGTGTGCCCGCCTGCTTGAGACCGAGCCCCATATTGTCCTTGACCGTCAGATGCGGATAGAGCGCATAGGACTGGAAAACCATCGAGATGCCACGCTTGGCAGGCGGTGTCACGGTGACGTCCTGACCGTTGATCAGCACGGCGCCCGAGGTCACATCCTCAAGGCCGGCGATGCTGCGCAGAAGGGTCGACTTGCCGCAACCGGAAGGACCGACGAAGATGACAAACTCACCATCCTTCACCTCGAGATCAATGCCTTTCAGCACGTCGTGCTGGCCGTAGGCCTTGCGGATGGATTTCAGTTGAAGCGATCCCACAGTCTCTTGTCCTTATAGATAAACAGGCTTGCCGGTGCGCACGCTCTCATCGGCGGCGAGGCATATGCGCAGCGATTGAACGGCATCGTCCATATGGCGATTGAGGTCGATATCCTCGCGAATGGCCTTCAGCATGAAGGCCTGCTCGAAGTTGCAGAGCTCCTGGTGCCCCGGTTCGCCATCCATATGTAGGTCCTGGTCCGGCCGGATGAACTGGCCGCTCGGCCCCGTCTCGGCGCTATGCAGCCGGATGACCGACGTTTTCGTGTGCATGTCGATATCGTCGGACTTGGCGTTCTGATCCATGGCGATCGAGACCGACCCGTTTGGCGACATTACGTCCTTCACGAAGAAAGCCGTCTCCGAAATCATCGGACCCCAGGCAGCCTCATACCAGCCGACGGAACCATCTTCGAAGATCACCTGCAGATGACCGTAATTGTACATGTCCGGTTTGATTTCCTGCGTCAGCCGCAGGCCCATGCCGCGCACCTCGACGGGCTTGGCATCGGTGATCTGGCACATGACATCGACATAATGCACGCCGCAATCGACGATCGGCGACGTGTTCTGCATCAGCGCCTTATGCGTCTCCCAGGTTGGGCCGCTCGATTGCTGATTGAGATTCATGCGGAACACATAGGGGCCGCCGAGCTTGCGCGCTTCGGCAATCAACCGCATCCACGAGGGATGATGGCGCAGGATGTAGCCGATCGTCAGCTTCTTGCCGGCCTTTTTCGCAGCAGCAACCACACGTTCGGCATCTTCGACCGTCGTGGCCAGCGGCTTCTCGACGAAGACATGGCAACCTGCCTCGAGGGCCTTAACGGCGAAATCAGCATGGCTGTCTGAATAGGTGTTGATGGAGCAGAGGTCCGGCTTCAGCTCCTTCAACGCCGTCTCGAAATCCTGATAGACCGTATATCCCCGCAGCTCCTCAGGCAGCTCCCGCATGGAGCGATTGACGAGGCCGACGATCTCGAAGCCCGGATTGTTGTGATAGGCCAGCGCATGGCTGCGGCCCATATTGCCAAGGCCGGCAACGAGAACACGGATCGGCTTTTCTGATACGCTCACTTGACTGCTCCGGATGTAATGCCGCGAATGAGTTGACGCGAGAAGATGACGTAAAGGACGAGGATTGGCAGGATGGCGAGGGTCAGCGCCGCCAGCACCGCATTCCAGTTGGTGACGAACTGGCCGATGAAGATCTGCGATCCGAGCGTCACCGTCTTGGTCGCTTCGCTCGGCGCCAGGATCAGCGGGAACCATAGATCGTTCCAGATCGGGATCATGGTGAAGACAGCAACGGTCGCCATCGCCGGACGGACGAGAGGCAGCACCAGACGGAAGAAGATCGCGTATTCGCTGAGTCCGTCGATGCGGCCGGCATTTTTCAGGTCGTCGGAAACCGTGCGCATGAATTCCGACAGGATGAAGATCGCGAGCGGCAGGCCCTGCGCGGTATAGACGAGGATCAGCGCCGTCAGCGTGTTGACGAGGCCGGCAGCGACCATGCCCTGCAGGATCGCGACGGTGCCGAGGCGGATCGGGATCATGATGCCGATCGCCAGATAGAGCCCCATGACCGTATTGCCGCGGAAACGATATTCCGACAGCGCAAAGGCTGCCATCGCCCCGAACAGCAGCGTCAGGATGATCGAGACGATCGTCACGACGAAGCTGTTCTGGAAATAGGTCAGAAAGTCCCCCTGCTTCAGAACGGTATCATAGCCGATCATGCTGAAGGAGGATGGTGTCGGGACGCTCAAGGGCGCGCGGAAGATCGAAGCGCGATCCTTGAAGGAGTTGATGACGGTCAGGAACACCGGAAAAATGGCGACCAGCGTATAGGCGATGAGCGCCAGATGGACGAAGCCGGTGCGGACAAGGGAAGTGCGTGCCTTGGACATGGTTCGCGCTCCTCAGAACTGGTAGCGGCGGATGCGCCGCTGGACGATGAATAGATAGAAGGACACACCGGCGAGGATGATGAGGAACATCACCGTCGCAATCGTCGCGCCCATCGAGCGGTCGCCCAGCTGCAACTGGAAGCCGAAGAAGACGCGGTAGAGCAGCGTACCGAGAATATCGGTCGAACCATCCGGCCCCGCCAAAGCCCCTTGCACGGTATAAACCAGGTCGAACGCGTTGAAATTGCCGACGAAGGTCAGGATCGAGATGATGCCGATCGCCGGCAGCACCAGCGGCAGCTTGATCTTCCAGAACTGGCTCCAGCCGGTGATACCGTCACATTCGGCGGCTTCGATCACCTCTTCGGGGATGTTGAGCAGCGCGGCATAGATCAGCATCATCGGAATGCCGACATATTGCCAGACCGAGATCAGCGCGACGGTAATCAGCGCCGTGCTCGGCCTGCCGAGCCACGGGGCGAATAACGATTTCAGGCCGATGAAATTCAGAAGCTCTGGCGCAACACCCCAGAGCGGCGAGAGGATCAGCTTCCAGATGAAGCCGACGACGACGAAGGAGAGCAACGTCGGCAGGAAGATGGCCGTGCGGTAGAGGGCGACAAAGCGCAGCTTCGGCAAGGACAGGAGTGCAGCCAAAGCGACACCGATCGGATTCTGCACGCACATGTGAATGGCGAAGAAGATCAGGTTGTTGCCCAGGGCATTCCAGAAATCATGCGACCAACGCTCGTCTCCGAACAACACCTTGAAATTGTTCAGGCCGACGAAGACGGATTGATTGTCGACGACGTTGTAAAGCGACAGCCGCAGCGTTTCGATCAATGGCAGGATCATGATCGCCGTATAGACGACGAAGGCCGGGAAAAGGAAAACTAGGATGTGCCAGCGCTTGGAGCGTCTGATCGGTATGACCTTGAGGGCATCGGATGTCGCAGCGTCGCTCATGGCTTTCTGCCTGTTCTTCTTGGCTGCGTGAGGAGGCGGCAGCACAATGGTTCAAATCCGCCCGCTGCCCCGGCTCTACAACCGGATGGAAACGACATCGGGCGTGTCGAATGCAAAGGCGAAACGATCGCCAATCCAATTATCTAAAACAACGAAAAGGGCGAGGAGCCCGAAAGACCCCTCGCCCGTACCATGCAGTGATTACTTGCCCGGCTTGTACCAGCTGTCGAGGCCCTTCTGGAGCTTCGCGCCAGCCTGTTCCGGAGTATCCGTGCCGTTGATCACGTTTGCGGATTCGGTCCAGGTCTCGTTTTCCAGGTTCGGCGTACCGCGCGAAAGGATCTGATAGGTGGAGCGAACGGTCGACTTGTGATCGTTGCGCCAGGAGACGAATTCCTGGGCGAGCGCATCGCTCATCTTCACCGGATGCGAGTTCAGGCTGAAGAAGCCCGGCAGCGAATTGGCATAGATGGAAGCGAATTCGTCGGAAGCCACCCAGTCGAGGAACTTCTTGGCTTCTTCCTGGTGCTTGCTCTTGGCGTTCAGGCCGACGCCGATATCCGGATGGTCGGAGATGTAGGCGGTGTCACCGGCCTTTGCGACCGGCGGCGGGAATGCGCCCATCTTGAACTGCGCCTGGGTGTTGAAGAGAGCAATTTCCCAGGAACCTGCCGGATAGATCGCAGCCTTGCCCAGCGTGAAGAGGTTCTGGCTGTCAGCATAACCCTGAGCTTCGAAGCCATCGCCGAGGTAGGGCTTCCACTTGGCCAGCTCCTTGTAAGGATCGACCCACGGAGCGTCCGTCAGCTTTTCCTTGCCAGAAATCAGAGCCTTGCGGCCTTCTTCGCCCTTCCAGTAGTTGGGACCGATGTTCTGGTACCCCATGGTTGCGGCTTCCCACAGATCCTTCGTGCCCATGGCCATCGGGATGTAGGTGCCGTCGGCCTTGATCTTGTCGAGAACGGCGAAGAACTCGTCGCGCGTCGTCGGCACCTTGAGGCCGAGCTTGTCGAAGGCGTCCTTGTTGTAGATGAAGCCGTGAATGACCGAAGCCATCGGCACGCAGAAGGTGGACTTTCCGTCGTCGGTCGACCAGGCGGCCTTGGCGACAGCCGAGAAGTTTTCCATCCCCTTCAGCTTGGTGAGGTCGGCAAGATGCTTCTTGTTGAAGAGGTCGAGCGAGGCGTCGAACGGACGGCAGGTGATGATGTCACCAGCAGAACCTGCATCAAGCTTGGCGTTCAGCGACGCATTGTATTCGGTCGGAGCAGTCGGCGAGAACACAATCTTGATGCCCGGGTTCTTCGCTTCGAAAGCCGGGATGATCTTCTCCTGCCAGATCTGCAGGTCGTCGTTACGCCAGCTTTCAACCGTCAGCGTCACGTCGGCCGCATGCGCCAGGCTGACAGAGGTCAGCAGGCTCGATGCAAGAAGCAAGCCCTTCAGAACATTGGTTTTCATTTCCCTCTCCTGTTTTCTGCGCCCGTAGAAAGGCGCTGTTCTCGATCTGAAAATCCGCTGGCCTGTCCGAGGAAACGGTCAGCGCCCCATAGGGCCGCCAATATTGCCGACCCCTCCATGCAAAAGGCTTCATAGGCACCGGCCCGATCAGCCCGATCAATTGCCGCCTGCCGCCGTCAGACGGAGGCGTTGCAAGAACCACGCGGGAAATTCATGATGAACGCCGAAGCGAGATCCTCCTGATCCGAACGGTTTTTGGACAACGACGAGGTGCGCGTCTTTCCGCCTCACCTACCAACTGTTGTTTTTCTGCCGGCTTTGCCGATGTCCATTCTCACTGTTCCCCTGCCACGAATTAAGGCCAAAAAAATACCAATTGTCCAGCCGAATTTAACTTTCCGACACAAAAAGATTGACCACGATAATTTTATGCAATTAATTCAATTATATACAGGCAAACAAAAATGAGCGCATTGCCTATTGGTAAATGGTATTTTTTTGGTATTGTATGGAAAAATGGGGAATAGGCGCATCCGGAGGCATGATGGGGCAGTTTGCAATTGGTATCGATGGCGGTGGCACGAGCTGCCGGGCAGCAGTCATAGACGGCACCGGACAGGTGCTCGGCACCGGCAAGGCCGGCGCGGCCAATATTCTATCCGACCTCGAAAACTCGTTGATCCATATCGTCGCCTCGGCAAAGCAGGCATTGATTGACGCGGGGCTTGCGCCCGAAATGCTGCAGACGCTGCCTGCCGTTATCGGAACTGCGGGCGCCAATGTCGGAAATTACGGCAAGAGGGTCGAAGGTTCCCTGCCCTTTGCCAGAACACGCGTCGTCACAGACGCAACGACAGCGCTTCAAGGCGCGCTCGGCGACGCCGATGGAATCATCGGCGCCTTCGGGACCGGCTCCGTTTACAACGCCCGTCGTGAGGGCAGGATCTGGGGCATCGGCGGCTGGGGGTTTGTCATCGGCGATCAGGCAAGCGGTGCCCGTCTCGGCCGCGATCTGCTTGAAAGAGCTGTTCTGGCGCACGACGGGGTAACGGCAGGCTCGGCGCTCACGGCATCGATCATGGGCGAATATGGCAACGATCCGGAACGCATCGTCGAGTTTGCGCATGCGTCCAAGCCGAAGGATTTCGCTCGCTACGCGCCGATCGTGTTTGAATATGCCGGGATGGAGGATGCAGTTGCCGTCGACATCATCAAATCCGCGGCAAGATCCATAACCGAAAGTTTAGACGCGCTGCTCTGGCCAGAATGCCCTTCGATCTGCCTGCTTGGCGGCCTTGCGCAGGCCTATCGACCCTGGCTTGATCAACGCCACAAGGCGATTCTTGCCGAACCGAAGGGCGATGTTCTGCGCGGCGCTATCGAACTGGCGGCAAAATTTCTGCGGGGTGGAGAGGAAAACAACGCATGACCGAAGATTTGAGCGCGATCTTCTCGCCGGAACGCCTTTCTGGAGGTGGCACAGGTCCGCTTTATGTCAAGCTTCGGCGCACGCTCGAAGAGGCGGTGAAAGTTGGCAGGCTGAAGCACGGGGATGCACTTCCTCCGGAGCGCGATATTGCCGAATTTGCCGCGGTCAGCCGCGTCACGGTGCGCAAGGCGATCGACGATCTCGTCGCGGAAGGCATTCTCGTTCGCCGCCATGGATCAGGCACGTTCGTTGCGAAACCCGTTTCCAAAGTCGAACAACGGCTTTCGCAATTGACATCCTTTACCGAGGACATGGCGAGACGCGGGATGACGGCTCGTTCCGAGTGGCTGCACAAAGGCATCCATACGCCCTCCCCGGACGAGATGATGATCCTTGGCTTGGCGGCCGACACCAAGGTATCGCGGCTGAGCCGTCTGCGCATAGCCGACGATCAACCGCTGGCAATCGAGCACGCCAGCGTCTCCGGCGAATTCCTGCCCGACCCGTCAGTGGTCACGACATCGCTCTATGCGGAACTGGAAAAGCGGCAGGTGCGTCCCGTTCGCGCCGTTCAGCGGATATCGGCGACCAACATGAAGGAGGCGGATGCCGGCCTGTTGGGCGTTCCGGTCGGAGCAGCCGGCCTTTCGATCGAACGAATTTCCTATCTCGGCTCAGGCCGGGCAGTCGAATTCACGCGATCGCTCTATCGCGGCGATGCCTATGATTTCGTCGCCGAACTGACGATAGGTGCAAACTAAGCGAACAGAAGAAGTGTCCTGGAATCAAAAAAACACCGCCCCAGCTTTGGCAGCTGGGGCGGTGTTTTCGTGCGGAATCAAATTCTAAGCAAAGCATCTCAAATCGTTGAAACGACTCGAAATCAGGCGGCGTCCTCGACCTCTGCGCCACGCTTCTCAAGCACATAGTTCAGAACCGGACCCAACCAGCGCTCCACTTCGGCGATGGGCATGTTCTTGCGGGTGGCATAATCCTCGACCTGATCGCGTTCGACCTTGGCGACGCCGAAATAATAGGAGGACGGATGGGCTATATAGATGCCCGAGACGGACGAACCCGGCCACATCGCATAGCTTTCCGTAAGCGTCACGCCCGTCGCGGCCTCCGCGTCCAGCAAACGGAAAAGCGTGTCCTTCTCGGTATGGTCGGGCTGAGCCGGATAGCCCGGTGCGGGGCGGATACCGGCATAGGCCTCGAGCACGAGTTCCTCGCTCGAGAAATTCTCGTCCGTGGCATAACCCCAGAACTCCCGCCGCACCCGCTCGTGCATCCGTTCGGCAAAGGCCTCGGCAAAGCGGTCGGCGAGCGCCTTGACGAGGATCGACGAGTAATCGTCATTGGCCCGCTCGAAACGTTCGGCAATAGCGACTTCTTCGATGCCGGCCGTAACAACAAAGCCGCCGACATAATCGCCGATACCGCTGGAAACTGGCGCGACGAAGTCGGATAGCGCAACATTGGGTCGACCATCACGCTTCGACAGCTGCTGACGGAGCGTATAGAAGGTCGCGAGCTCCTCGCTACGGCTTTCATCCGTGAACAGCCGGATATCGTCGCCATCAGTGCCGGCCGGCCAGAAGCCGATGACGGCGCGCGGGCGGAACCAGTTCTCCGCAATGATCTTTTCCAGCATCGCCTGCGCGTCGCTGTACAGCTGCCGCGCCGCCTCGCCCTGCTTCTCGTCCTCGAGAATTGCGGGGAAACGCCCCTTCAACTCCCAGGTCTGGAAGAATGGCGTCCAGTCGATATATTTCGCCAGCTCGGCAAGATCGTAACTCTCGAATACCTTCGTCCCGAAGAATTGCGGCTTCACGGGCTTGTAGCTCGACCAGTCTACCTTCTCGGCGTTCTCGCGGGCTCTCGCGATCGGCAGGCGTACCTTTTCGGCTTCGCTACGCGCATGCGCAGCCGCGACCTTCGCATATTCTGCCCTGACCGTATCGATATAGCCCGTCCGCGCCTCCGGCGAGAGCAATGCCGACACGACACCAACAGCACGGCTGGCATCTGTAACATAGACCGTCTGACCGCGATGATAGCCTGGATGGATCTTTACCGCCGTGTGGACACGACTGGTGGTGGCACCGCCGATCAGCAAGGGAATATCGAAGCCCTGCCGCTCCATTTCCGAGGCAACATGCACCATCTCGTCCAGGGACGGTGTAATCAGCCCCGACAGGCCGATGATATCGACCTTTTCGGCGACAGCCGTTTCCAGGATCTTCGTCGCCGGCACCATGACGCCAAGATCGATGATTTCGTAGTTGTTGCAGGCGAGAACGACGCCGACGATGTTCTTGCCGATATCGTGAACATCGCCCTTGACGGTTGCCATCAGCACCTTGCCGGCCGATTGCCGTTCGCTGCCACCGCCATTAGCAAGCTTTTCCGCTTCCATGTAAGGCAGCAACACGGCAACGGCCTGCTTCATGACGCGCGCGGACTTCACCACCTGCGGCAGGAACATCTTGCCCGCGCCGAAGAGATCGCCAACGACATTCATGCCGGCCATCAAGGGGCCTTCGATCACGTGCAGCGGCCGCGCGGCGGCCTGACGCGCCTCTTCCGTATCGGCTTCGATATACTCGGTAATGCCGTTGACCAACGCGTGTTCGAGCCGCTTCTCCACCGGCCATTCCCGCCAGGAAAGATCCTGCGCCTTGGCTTCTTTGCCACCGGCGCCGCGAAAACGCTCGGCAATCTCAAGCAGACGCTCCGTGCTGTCAGGGCGGCGGTTAAGGACGACGTCCTCGCAGGCATCCCTTAGTTCCGGGTCGATATTATCATAGACCGCAAGCTGTCCGGCGTTGACGATGCCCATGTCCATGCCCGCCTGGATGGCGTGATAGAGGAACACGGCATGCATGGCCTCACGAACAGGCTCGTTGCCACGGAACGAGAAGGACAGGTTCGACACGCCCCCGGAGATATGCGTCAACGGCATGGTCCGGCGGATCGTTCTCGTCGCTTCGATGAAGTCGACGCCGTAATTGTTGTGCTCTTCGATACCTGTGGCGACCGCGAAGATGTTCGGATCGAAAATGATATCCTCCGGCGGCAGACCCGCCACTTCCGTCAGCAGCTTGTAGGCGCGGGAGCAGATTTCGACCTTGCGCTCATAGCTATCCGCCTGACCCGTTTCATCGAATGCCATGACGACAACGGCAGCGCCGTACATGCGCATCAGCCGCGCCTGCTTTAGGAAATTCTCCTCACCTTCTTTCAAGGAAATCGAGTTGACGATCGGCTTGCCCTGAACGCACTTCAGACCGGCCTCGATGATCGAAAACTTGGAACTGTCGATCATGACTGGAACGCGGGCGATATCCGGCTCGGCAGCGATCAGATTCAGGAACTCGACCATCGCCTTCTCGGAATCGATCAGGCCTTCGTCCATGTTGATGTCGATGACCTGTGCGCCGTTTTCGACCTGATCACGCGCAACAGCAAGGGCAGCCGTATAATCGGCGTTGGTGATGAGCTTGCGGAATTTGGCGGAACCGGTGACGTTCGTGCGCTCGCCGACGTTGACGAAGGGAATGTCCTTGGTGAGCTCGAACGGCTCCAGCCCGGAAAGAGACATGAAGGGGCGGTGCTCGGCGAGCTTGCGTGGCGGATATTTCGAAACCGCTTCTGCGATCGCGGCTATGTGCTCCGGCGTCGAGCCGCAGCAACCGCCAACAATGTTGACGAGACCTTCGCGCGCAAATTCCTCCACTTGCGCCGCCATCATCTCGGGCGTTTCGTCATACTGGCCGAATTCATTCGGCAGACCGGCGTTTGGATAGGCGCAGATGAAGGTATCCGCCGCAGCCGAAAGCTCCTGCAGGTGCGGCCTCATGGCATTGGCACCGAGCGCGCAATTGAGGCCAACGGTGAACGGGCTTGCGTGACGCACCGAATTCCAGAAAGCCGACGGGGTCTGACCCGACAAGGTACGGCCCGAAAGGTCGGTGATCGTCCCGGAAATCATGACCGGCAAGTGGATACCCTTGGCCTCGAAACGCTCTTCGCAGGCGAAAATCGCCGCCTTCGCATTCAGCGTATCGAAGATCGTCTCAATCAGAATGATGTCGGCGCCACCATCGATCAGGCCGTCGATCTGCTCGCCATAGGCGAGGCGCAGATCGTCAAAGCTGACAGCACGATAGCCGGGATTGTTGACGTCAGGAGAAATTGACGCGGTACGGTTGGTCGGACCGATGGCACCGGCCACGAAGCGACGCTTGCCATCTTCGCGCTCGGCACGGATCGCCGCGCGGCGCACGATTTCAGCGCCCTCCTTGTTGAGATCGTAGACCGCGCCTTCCATTTCATAGTCCGCCTGCGCGATGCTAGTGGACGAAAAGGTATTGGTCTCCAGAATATCGGCACCAGCCTTGGCGTAGCGATAATGGATCTCTTCAATGGCATCGGGCTGCGTCAGAATGAGAAGGTCGTTATTGCCCTTCTGATGACATGCGCAACCGATGAACCGATGACCGCGAAACTGGTCCTCATCAAAGCCAAGGCCCTGGATTTGCGTACCCATGGCACCATCAAGCACAAGGATTCGCTCGCTGGCAGCCTTGCGCAGGGCCTGCAGTATCTCGCCGCCATCGCGCTTAGCCGTCCCCGGACCAAAAAGATTGTCAAACATCAGCGAATTCCTCTGGCCTGATTGCGACTTCACGCCCAAATCACATAAAGATATCTTTATGTCAATATATCTATGCCTTTGCCTGCCTTATGGCAAGCATTGCGCTTCCATAGTTTGCGCGATTTCGAGAAAACAAAAGCAGCCGATACTAATTGCTGAACTCGCCATGGACAACGTTAACCCGACGACACAGTTTCATCCATAACGCCATGACAGCGCTTTCGGGCAGCGCTATACGGCTTCAGGAAAAGAATCCATGGAGGACGGCATGAACATACAGGTTGAACCCGCAGCGCTCGGAAACTGGAGCACGCGCGCCTATCATCGACGCTGGCTGCTCGATCAAGCGAATGCGCTTTTTGACTTCTTCCAGTACCGCGCCGTCAATCCCAAAGGCGGTTTCTACGACATGGACGATGCCGGTAAGCCGCTGAACATGGCAAATCCCGTGCGCGGAATTCACTCGACCGCCCGCATGGTGCACTGCTTCTCGATCGGGTCGTTGCTGGGTCGGCCCGGCGCAAACGAGATCGTCGACCATGGCATGAACTATCTCTGGAACCATCATCGCGACACGAAGCATGGCGGCTATTTCTGGTCGCTGAACAATGACGGTCCCGTCGATTCGAGCAAGCAGGGCTATGGTCACGCTTTCGTATTGCTGGCGGCCTCCTCCGCAAAGACGATCGGTCATCCGCTAGCAGACGGCATGTTGGCAGACGTCACGGAAATCCTGAACACGAAGTTCTGGGAAGCAAAGCACGGGGCGATCGCCGAGGAATTCAATCGGGATTGGTCGTTGATCGACGGCGGCACCTATCGCGGCCAGAATTCCAACATGCATCTGACGGAAGCGCTGATGGCTGCTTTCGAAGCGACCGGCGATAAGGCGTATCTCGAAAAGGCCGAGAGTATCGCCGATCTCGTCATCCGCCGCTCGGCGGGCTCTGTCGGCTGGCGCGTTGCCGAACACTTCAATGCCGATTGGGCGCTCGACAAGAATTACCGCGGCAACGAAATGTTCCGCCCGTCGGGCACGACGCCGGGACATTGGCTGGAATGGGCACGTCTTATCCTGCAACTCTGGTCACTGGGGGAAAAACGGCACGATTGGATGCCCGAAGCAGCCAAGGGCCTCTTCTCTCAGTCCATGTCGCTCGGTTGGGATAGCGAGAAAAATGGGTTCTTCTACACGCTCGACTGGGAAGACGTGCCTGCAAAACGCAACAAGCTCTGGTGGCCAGCTTGCGAAGGTGCAGGTGCGGCTCACTATCTGAACGAGCATGCCCCGAGTGATTTTCACGAAGAAAGCTACCGCAAGATCTGGAGCGTCATCGGCCAAGCTTTCATCGATCGCACAAATGGCGGCTGGCATGAGGAACTGACAGAGGATCTGGTCCCGGCTCACACGCTGTTCCCGGGCAAGGGCGATATCTATCATGCCTTGCAGGCATGCCTCATCCCGCTTTTCCCGGCAACGGGTAGCTTGACCAAAGTCATAGCCGAAGCTGGCGGCAATATCTGAGATTGACGGCGGCGCCCGCTGGAAGCCTGGCGCCGCCTCAACCGCTTAGGCTAGGCTGAGATTGTGAAGTTCGTGACCGAGGGTCAAAGCCAAGGCTTCGACGACGAGATTATGGTCCTCGCGCTGTGGCAGACCGGAAACGGTGACGGCGCCGATGCAGCCCGTGCCGTTGACGAAAATCGGAAAGCTGCCGCCGGACGCTGCAAAATCTGCGCTTGAAAGCCCGTTATCCTCGATCGTCTTTCCCTGCTGCTGTAGCCGCAACGTGCTGGCATAGCTGCTGCGGAAGTAGCGCAGCACCATATTGCGCTTTCGGCGAATCCAGTTTGCGTTATCGGGCGTTGAGCCGGGCAAGGCTATGTAGAAAACTGGCATCGAATGCAGCGTGATGTCGATGGCGACGCCCATGTTGCGCTCGCTGGCGAGGTCGCGCAGCAGCTTACCGAGCACCCAAGCCGTCGAAAGGTCAAAAGCATCGAAACGTAGTGTTTCCTCTTGCAGCTCGATACGAGCAAGATCCTGGTCGATCGTCATGGAAAACCTTCTCAAAAAGCGGACCGGCCTATGAAACGCGGAGAGAATGATTTGTCCATCTATCTCTTTGGTATTTCGAAGCCGAGCTTCCATTTCCGGCCGATCGAGAGGTCATATTCGTCCGGCTCGAACGCTTCGAAGCCTCCTCCCGGGTAAAAGGTCAGTTCGCCCACCCGAACCCACTCCGCCGACGCGTACAGATCGACGCGAACGAAATCTATGTCCCGAGCGACCGTTTCGGCGACATGAATCATTTCATCGAGCCGCGACGGGCGGGCAACGTCCCCTGGATATAGACCGAGATAATCCCGATCGTAGAACGGCAGCTTCTGCCAGTCAGGCGTATAGTTGCACGAATAGCCTCGACCGTTTTCCCGTATATCGATCTCGATATGCGAGACCTTCCCATCGAACGTAAAGAGCCGATAGTCCCAGGGAACTCGACCATCGACGAGCAGCATGCTTTCTACCAGAATGCGCGGCTCAAGCTGGCTGTAGGCCCACTCTCTGTTGTAGGAGGCATGATCGATCGCCAACCACTCGCCAGACGGATTGCTCTTGAGAAGCCGTTCCACATCGGCCTCGCCGTAGAGGAACCGGCCCACGCCACTTGCATGGGTTGGCTTGACGACCGCAGGAAGGGAAATCCCCGACCAATCCACGGAGACAAGGTCTTTTCCTACCCAAAGCGTCGGGATGACATATTGATCGCCAACCCTTTCCGCAATCAGCACCTTTGCGTCGGCCTTGTCCACGAAACGCGGAAACAGCGGATTGCGATCGTATAGCTTGCGGGCCTGTATCTTCTCGGTAAAGGTTTGAGGAGATGATAAATTCGGGAAATTACCTCGAATGGTCCTATATTTGAGCGCGCAATAGGGCTTGTCAGGCAAAGGTGACATAAGCCGCCACAGAAGATTGTGCATCCGCTCGCGCAATCCCTTCTGCAGATATCCCGGAATGAGAAATCCATCTCGGTCGGCGGCGCGATCTATCATGGTGAGCGTCTCGAATTTCAACTAGGAGGAAAGCGAAAACTATCAGCCGCCTTTTAACACAAGGTTATGCGTCAGGCCCCTAGATAGAGCGTCATGAGCGTGCCCGTATCCAACCTCCTTAAGAGTTCGCTGATCAGCCTGGCGGCGACATTCATCTCGCTGGCTGCGGGCTTTGCGAGCAGCATCATCGCAGCCCGACTGCTGGGGCCTGCTGGGTCGGGCAAAGTCGCCTACGCATTATGGGTTGCAACATCCGCTGCCGCACTCGCCGATATGGGCCTGCCTCAGATTTTGCTGCGCAACGCAAGCGGTGTCACGGACAATGGCAATGCATGGAAAGCACTGGTCCGCACCGCACTGCACAGTTTCCTTATATCGGTCAGCATGATCGGCGTAGCCATTCTTCTCTTTGCTGCGATAACCTATGCTCATCGCGATGCGTCGCATGCATGGTTCTGGCTGATCACAGGGCTCCTCTTCCTCAGCTATGCGTTCCACGTATTCTCCACCGCCGTAGCCCGCGGAAGAAATCGCTTCGGCCAAACCGCACGCACCACCCTTCTCGGCGGAGCACTGCAAGTTCCGCTCGTCTTCGCTGGGGCATGGCTGCTGGGCCCGACCGGCGCCTTGATCGGTTACATCGCCCGCTACCTGCCACAGGCATTGAAATTACGCGGCTATATCGATCCTGCAGCAAGATCTTCGCGGGAGGCCCTGTCACCGGAAATGCTGCGTTATGGCCGATACATCTGGTTCAGCGATCTCATCGAGATTCTTGTTCTCTCACGCATTGAGTTCCTCTTTCTTGGCGCTTTTCTCTCTCCGACCAGCATCGGCTACTTTGCGGCAGGTCTTGGCCTTGCCGGTCTTATCGAACAGATTATGCTCCAGATATCGCCCGCGCTCGTGGTTAACTTCACCGCGGCACATGCAAAGGGCGACAGGCAGTCGCTAGAAGCATCCTACAGGCGCGTCATTCGAACAGTCGCCTTGATCATGCTGCCGATCAGCATGGGCGGTGCGATCATCATGCCGGAACTCTTACCGCTGATCTTCGGCGATGCATTCGAACCCGCGGTTCCGGCAGCAGCCACGCTGCTAGCCTTCGTGTGGCTTGCCGGCATGTCCGTTATCCCTTGGGGCATCATCAGCGCATCCGGGCGCAGCGCCACCTTGCTGCGGGTACAGATCACAAGCGCTGCCGCCACGATAGTCCTGCTATCAATTCTCGTGCCTTCTTTCGGCCTCGAGGGCGCTGCCCTTGCCCGCGCCGCGATTGTGACGCTGACGTTTGTGTTACTCGGCTGGATGGCTTGGAAGTATGTTCGGGTTGCACTTCCCGTAACAGCATTGGCGAAGACAGTTCTTGCTGCCACTCTCTGCGCGGGTGCAGCAAGCCTCGGCGTCTACATCCTCGACGGGCTGCCAGCACTTTTGAGCGCCATTCCCGCCGGGGCAATCACCTATATGTTGGCAATCCGCTTCCTACGCCTGATCACCCCCGAAGACGCGCAAATCCTGATGGCAACGGCAGGCGGAAAATTGCCGAGAGCATCCCGCCCTTTCGTTGGCAGACTGCTAGATTTCCTTGCACCCGGTTGAGCCGATCAGTGAGTTTCGTATGCAGCAGCCAAGGTTTGCTGCGCAACTTCATCCCAGGTCATGATTCCATCGCGGAAAGCAACCGAACGCCGCATCGTAAGCGCCGCATCGATCTTCTCCCGCCACGCGACCTCGCCTTCCAGTCGATAGGCGATGCCGTTAGGCCTGGTAAAAGGAACGAGATCCGGTAGCAGAATCGGGAGGCCACAATAACTGTATTGCGCGAGTTTCAAGCTCGATTCCGCAAGGTAAACCTCATCCGCGGTGAGACGATAGGGCGCAATGCCGAAATCGGCGTGCTGCAAATAGGGGATGATGCTCTCGAAATCCCGCTCGCCGTAGATCGTGATGTTTGGCCGAACCCATCCCGTCCAAGCGGCGCCAAAGACATGGAAATTAACATCCGGTGCCGCCGCCGCCATGGCGGCCACCGAGGCTTGGTCAAAAAGCATGTTGCCGATGGAAATCGCATTGCGGCTACCGGGCGGATAAGGAGATGGCTGCTCGCGATCAAACAAGGACGCATCAATCCCTTGCGGGATAACTCGCACGCGTCCCCCGGGTGGAAGCATGGCCCCAAGCCGCTCCGAAGGAACGCAAACGGCATCGAAGCGTGCGATCTCCCGAGCCTGAATATCCTGCAGCGCCGGCGCTGCCCCAATGGTTCTCAACAGGTCGCGGCAAAAATACAAGATCCGTGCCTTTGGATTCAGCCTCTTGGCCTTGGCGAAAAAAGCAAGCGGAGAACCACTCTCGACCAATATCAAATCCGCGTCGGTTATGACGCGACGCGCAAAGGGCGGAAAATAACTGCCATAAAGGCGAAAGAGTATGGAATTAACAGCATTGAGAAAGCGATTGCCGGAACTGAAAGCATGCAAGGGCGGAAGATAGGCGCCGGCACTCAAATTGGTCGCGATTATCTGAAACCGATTCGCTTGATCCTGAGACAGGGCGCGAAAACGCCGGCGATCCTTGAGCAAAGTCAGCCAGCTATGGCCTATCGTGAGAAAATGAACCTCATGTCCCTGCTCGGCCCAGCGGGATGCGATAAAATGGATAGACGCCTTGCGATAGCCGCGCAAAAACGCATGCGACGTCAAAATCGCAATTTTTCGGCGTGGCTGAGCCTCTCGATTGGCCAGCCCTACTTCCCCATTTGCCAAAGGCAGTCCCCAACAGCGACCCTTAGCCGGTATATCTCATGACCGACATTCAAACGTCGATTAGGTCGCAGCAGCGAACAATCATTGTCCGGAGCATCGATAGCCGCAACCAAAGCCCAACTTAGCGGGATATGAACCGCAAAGCGTCTAACATGCGGTTAAAGTTGCATCATCAAACATCACACTCACAGGATGCCGCTCTCCTGAAATTGATTGGAAGTGACTTTCAGAGCCATTAATCCGGCTTTGCAGTCGTGTTGCTCTCGCTTGCCTGCAAGGAGCGAACAGGTCATTGATAATGCTTTACGAATGCCTCGCCAAAGGAATATTCCAGCATGAATGCAAAATATGCACTGCCCGCCATCCTGGCTTGCACCTGTGCTGCAGCACCGGCGCTGGCCGACAGCCCGGCTCAGATGGTGTTGCGTGACGGCTTCGACGGCAAGGATTTCGCCCCAACTGGCCACCTTTATTATCGCGACAACGTCGAGCAGAAGGCCGGGACGATCGAGTTTCAATCGGAAGTGAAGCGTACCGGCGTCGGTGCACTGAAGCTGAGCGTCAGGCCAACATGCTCGCTGGGCAACGCAAACTGCAGCGAAAGGGCGGAAATCTGGGAACGCACCAAGTATCGCGTGCCATACGATCAGGGGGTTTGGTACGGCTTTGCGGTCAAGTTCGCGGACCCCATTCCCTCCGGTGACCATCGCTATCTCATCGCTCAATGGAAGCGAGAAATCGGGCCGACTGCCAAAGGAGATTTCAGCCCCTTCCTCGCACTACGACTGAATAACGGCAAACTCTTCGCGACCGTTGAAACCAACTACGTTGCCCCCACCGAGAAGCACCGGCCCAAAAATAACAGCAAGGCCTGCGGTGACGACGCAACGCCGGTCTGGTTTCGTCCGGAAACCAATCAAATGCGCGCATTGGTAGCCACGGATGACAATTGGGGCGAAACCGACGGGGAAGAATTTACCGGCTGCACCAGCGCGATCAAAGTAATAAACCGTGGTAACAAGCTACCGACGCCGGCATCAGGCTGGATCGACTTCGCTATCTACAGCAAGCCAGGTCCAGACGGCTCCGGACATATTGAAATATTCGCCAACAACAAATGGATCGTCACGGTTACCGGCCATATAGGACATGCCGACCGCGGTTTGGGAAAGAATCAATATTTCAAATTCGGGCCCTATCGCGCCGCCGATAGTACCGTATGGACCCTTTATTATGATGATTTTCGCCGCTCACCTCGCTGCGCCGATGTATTGGCTGACCCCAGCCTTTGCCCCATGAAGTGACAAGCCAGCAAGAATATCTCAACAGGGGATCAATACGGCTAATCCGCAAATTCCGAGCGCAAGTTTTTTGGGAGAGAGGCCGAACTTTTTCCTTTCTCGATAGTTATCCTCTTTGGTGAAGGAGGTGACTGAAATGCTTACTACCCATCGCGATTGCAAACAGCATGTGAAGAGGAACGCGATACCTTCTCTGGGGGAAATCGAGGGGCGAGTTGCCGTTCTGGAAATTGTCGCCCAATCCGCATTGACGCACGTGTTCGACGAGGGCGAAGTCGATATAGACGCTGCGTTGCTGGCTCAGATTCGCAGAGCCATGCATCGCAAATGCAAGGATTTGAAGCTCGACGGAGAAGACACAGCATCGGCGCTTTTATACGCCGAGGAGTTGATCGAGGCTGCAGTTAAGGCGTCGCATCCAATTCATCAATGATGCCGTCCAGGCCGAGGCTTGTCCTATCCTTCCTAGTGGCGCTGGCAATTATGCTCGGCGTCCTGCTCTTCGTTGCGCCACACGATACAAAAAGCGAATTCAGCCATCCGACGGCTCCGCCCGGGGAACATCAAAGCCAGCAATGATGTGCCAAAAGGAACCTATGTCACGTTAAGACACATAGGGCCTGCTCCATATCAGGTTGGCGTTAACGTCGCGCGATGAACTCGATTGCAAATCTTCAAAACCAAAGCAGTGTTCGCTTCACGCCACCCCGGTATCAAGCTCCAACAATGAATGGTCTAGCGAATGTCTATGATGGTCAACGCGCCACTTTACCCCGATGACATCGATGTCCTCGCAGGGGCCCTTTTTGCTTGGTGCGCCGAGCGCAGTATCAAATTGCAAAGCCAAGAGGGCTTATCGGCAGCCAATGTCGCTATCGACCTCTACAACGCCGGCTATCAAACGCAAGACCGGCTGCTCGGCGCACTGCACAGATATGATTTTCATTGATGACCTATCTGGGCCATTCCACCCCTGCATATGAAAAGATGGATAATTCACCGAAGTAGCGCATCTCTGTTCTTTCGGCGGAGGTGCTACGATTTTACGCTACCGCCTTCTTGAAAACATTAGCGATGCAGTCCCGTTCTTCGAGAATCCCCAACCATTCGTCCTGATAGAATGTGGAGTCGTAGATTAACGTGAATGGACCCTTGTAGCCGGCCGCGTTGGAAAGCTTAACGCACCGAACATAATCCTCAGCATCAAGGCCCGCAGCTGAATAGTGTCCCTTTGCATGACAAAGTTCAGCGCGGCCCATGATCTTTGCAAGATCATCGTATTTACCGGCTCGCTCCCAATTGCCAAAATCTCCGTTGAGACCGACTTTGCCACGCAGGGAATCAAGAACTCGATTGACTTCCCTTGGTCCGGGCAGCAGGTCGAACCAATTTTCGATAACGAGACGCACCCCCGCCGCTTGGGCCAATTCAGCCAGACGGCGCAGGTGAGTCTCCGCGAGCGTCAAAGCAGAATCCGTCGACTGAGCTTTTCCGGCAATCACCCGCATATTGTCAGCCCCGAGGGCTACGGCAACATCAATCCAACCGGCCATCCACTCGGCATCGCGCTCAACCGTTGCAGGATTGCTGAGATCTCCGTCTTCAACGAGCAGGGTCTGAAGCCTTACGCCTGCGTCTTCAGCGGCATTGCGAAAATCGCCAAGATAGCCAGGAAGCAAGCTCGGCAAATGAAAGGAACAGATCTCAAGCCGAAAAATACCATGCTCGGCACATTGGCGCGGCACTTCAATCAGTTCGATCGTGCCCCTCCCATAAGTCGGCTGACGATCGGGAAGTGCCCGATCGGCAGGCTTGTAGGGATAGGTGGAACCGAGCGCTCGATGCAAGGACCAGGTTGAAACCGCGAAACGATCGGACAAATCAGCCACAAGGTTCCTCCATTGCCATTGGCGGTGAATACAACCAAGAGATAGACGGGATTGGACAGATATCAATCGAAATTATGTAGTTGCTCGTGGCTTCCGTGGAGTCCCCTTTTGTGTGAAAAGCACGCTCAGTCACTACCGCATTTCATGGCCGCCTTTGACCCATCTGGAAATGGCATCAAAAACCAGATCCGCGATCCACATCGCACATACGCCAACGACGAAAGCCGTGGCATTCATGGCTGCAACCTCTTCCCCTGGCAGGGGCCAGTTGATAGCGCGCAGATAAAAGAGAGCCGGCTCCGTCAAATAGGTTGCTGCAAGCGCGCCGCAGATTGGCGATGCAACGATCTCTCGTGCTGTATATTGACGTCTGGACAGACCGCGCAAGATACCGCCTGAGAGGCCGGCGATGACAACTCCGACTTTGATGCCCAGAGCATCCAGAAATTCGTGTAACGTCATCGCTTTTCTCGATTGAATTTGGGGGAGTCGAAATGCCCCGCCTATTTTAGCGGGGCATGCTGTTAAAAATGGCTTCATCTATCGACGGGTGGTTGCGGCTTTATTAAACCCGCAACGCCGTCACGCATGATGTTGATGACGATTTTGAGCGTACTCAAAGCCGCGACGGCGGCAGCAGCAAAACCCGGGCTGACGAAGGATTGCGAACACTCCAACGTACCATCGACGAGTTGGGTGCAGCCCGTCGCCAGAAGAACGGCAATCATGGACGCGGATAGTGCAATCAAGACATTAAGAATATTGTGAAACATATTAGTATTGAACATATATTCTCCTTTTCAGATAAAAGGGACGGTTCATCCACGCGAGGACGCCGGAGTTTCAAGCTTTTGGGAAACGGGACAGGCTCGAGGGGACGCGAATGTCCCGAACATCAGCGCCGTTGATGCCGCCAATATCGAATTACAGCTAGCCTCAGCTAAGCTTGGCGAGCGCGTTCAACTGCCGCCGCGAACTTCTTGGCAAAATCGCCAATTTCGATTGCCCGATCCGTACCATTGATGATCCGACGCGCACCGATCCAATCAGAACCAGTAGCACTGAAATAATCGGCAAGCTTCCTGCCAGTGAAACGACCTTTGACCATGCCGTCAAAAAGAATTTCGATGGCTTTGTGGGAATCAAGAGCCTTGTCCGGATCATCGGCGATACCATACTTGATATAGTTATCTCTGCCGGTGATCTGGACGAGACCGCGCCCACGGTAGCGCCAGCCGTCATCGCTGGCCTCATCCCCATTTCCCATCCGATTGGCATAGGCGCGGTTGGCAATTCGCCGTGGCTGGCGGGAATAGGTGACGGCTTCCTCAGCATTGAAATATTTGGAAAACGTAGATCGTAGTCCCGTCGCCGAATAGTTCAAGTTTTCCGAGACGGCGCACATGGCTTTGTCCGTCTCGTGATAGACCGTCGCCAGCATATAAGCTAGCCAACGGGGGTCGAAAGGTCCTCCTGCCCATGCCGTCAGAATCGCCTCCATACCATCGACCTGACTTGTAGATAGCCGGCCGCCAAAAAGTGACATTCGCACTGCCGAAAAGAACTTCTCGTGGTCCATAACCTTCATTCCAAATTCGGGGCTACTAAATTTAAGATTAGAATCCGGATGTCACACTTCCCGACAAGACATCAGGCAAAGCTGCCCTTCGCAGCCAAACTCAATTCTTTTCCAGCTTCAAAGGTCGTTCGGAACCTGATTGGTCTCGTCAATTGATCTATCAAAATCACCCTCACCCCGCTCTGGACCACGGACTGTGTTTGTCGGTGATGGATCAACCTCGACCGGCTCGGATTGAGCCTGTAGTTGGCTTTGCGCTTCTGAAAGTTGGTCGGCCAGTCGATCGACAGCATTGGCGAAGCGCTCGACTTCACCTTGCAGAAACTCGTTTTGTTTCTTGAGTGAGTTTAGGTACGTAGACATTCAATCCCTCTTCAGGTGTTGGGCGCAACGGCCCCGTTAGAGGGCCAGGCGAAAGCATCGATCTCGCCCTTAGTGGTGATCGTGCCGGCAATGATTTCGGCGTTTACTTCGCCTTCAGCCGCGAAGCTTGCCTGCACACGCGCGCCGACCGCATCGGCGATCGCCGTCATCTGTGTTGCCGTCAGCTCGACAAAGCCGGCAGCCGTCTTGAACTTCACCATGACCTCCGGGTTAGCCTGCACGTAATTGTAGGCACCGGTAATCAACGACTGACTGGCGCGATCGGTCATGACGCGCATGCCGTTGAGCAGGATACCACCCGTTTCAACGGCATAGCGCTTGGACGCAGCATAGGCGTAGAGATCGACCGGAGGCGGCTCCGGAGACCAGCCGGCAACGATCGCCAGCAGGCTTGCCGGCGCTTCCGGCCAATCACCGGCCGACGCGACCAGAGCGGCCTCCTTGTTGTTCAGTTGATCGAGGATTGTTTCCTTGTCGGCTGCATCCAGTCCAGACGTGATCTTGGCGGCCAGCGCCAGCCAGAAGTCCGACACGTTGTAGATCTGCTGCCGGCCGAGCCAGAAGGCGACGGACGCCATCCAGCGATCGGTCTTGTTCTCCGATCGAGCCGCAAGCAGCGCCTCGACCATCGGTTCATACATGCTGTCAATGCGATGCATGGCAGTCCTTTCGTGGGTTAGGTTTGAGCAAAAGCACGCACGGCCCGCCAGTCGATCTCGGCGGCGGCGCGTATTTCGGGAGCTGTGTTGGCTGCAGAGAGAGCAGCGTTTGCCGATCGGCGCTGGGCCTCGATCATCTGCGAGCCGACCTTCCAATGCTGATCGCGCGTTAGAATTTCGGCGGCCTTCTCAAAGCGGCTAACGCCATCCTCGGCAGCTTCGGCCGTGATGTTGGGCGTATCGACTTCGGGCACGTTCACGCCTAGCTGCGGATCGGCCGCAATCGAGAGCGCCTCGCTGACCTTCAGCGCATAGACCGCGTCCTGACCGGGGATGACCGTGACAAACATCATGCGCGCCAACCGCACCTGCCGATCGATGTCGGTTTGCGCCTGGATGCGCTCCAGAGTGGGATCGGCGGGGATGTCAAACAGCATGGATAGTCACCTCGAAATGATGGAAGGCCGCTGGTGCCTGGAAGGAGAACCGATGGTCGCCGAGAACTTCGGTGATGAATTCGAAGACATCGTCCTCGATGGCGACGATCTCGCCGGCATGAAGGACCGAGGTGCCGGCCGGAACGGCAAAGGACACCTTGTCAACGCCATCCGCCCTGATGGTGAAATCCGTGACATCAAGGACGGTGCCCTTGGGTGTGACGACGCCATCAAGCACATAGAAATGCGCGTCGATATCGAGCCGGTATTGGTCGGCCGAAACTTCCATCGCTCGGCAACCAGGATAAACGGCCGCGAATGTTTCGAGGTACTGGCGCTGAATAGCCCCAGATTGCCTTATCCGCCCGTCCGGCCGAACGATGATGAACCTGACGGTCTCCTCCCGATCGGAAGGCCTATCTTCGTGTCGCATGGTTACCTCTTGTACGATGAAGCTGAGATGTTGCATTCATTCCAGCCGATGGTGCTGCCCGGATTGTTGAGCTGCACCGTGTAAACATGCCAGCCAGCGCCGGGCGCGTCGTAAAAGCCAGACACGCCGACCCATCCAGCGGTGTAGGTTTCACTGGACGTGCCGCCGTTACCACCGCCGCTGACGACTGTTCGGACGACGGGCAGGTAATAGACCTGCGAGAAGATGCCGAGACCATCGCGGATGATGTTGAGACCAACCGCCTGAGATCCCTGCGGACCGTTGCCGCTCTTGTTGATCTGCGCGATTGCCATGCAGTCCACCACCACACGACCATCACCAGCTACAGTTACGCCGCATGACACCATGTTCGTCGGGCCATTGCCGCCGCCGAGGGTCTGGGTGCCGGCCACGCGACCGACGCCGGTATCGGTACATGCGCCTGCCTGAATGTTGGAGGTGCCAACCTGTAGCGTGCCGATGACAGCCGAGCTGATATTGACCGAGCCGAGATTAGCCGTGATGGCGTCCAGGCTGTTAACGGCGATCTTGTTGGCGGTGATCGCGCCATCGACAATCAGCTCGGCCGACACGGCGCGGCGCATGATCGGCTTAGACCAATAGCAGGAGCTGCCAGTGCCTGCTGTCTTGTCGACCTGCAGGAGCATCGCAAGCTTCACATAGCCGCTCGGAATCGTGTAGCGGCCTTGTAGCCGCACCCAGCCGTTCTTGACCGTGGTCGAAGTAACTCCACCGATGTTCAACACGCCAGCGCCGGAATAGATGGCCGCATAGAGGTTCGCCACGTTGGGATCGGTGTTGTAGACCCACACATCGAAGGCATAGGTCTCACCCGGCGTGACGGCGATTGATTTCGACCAGCAACAATCCCTACCCAGCGACTGCACGACATATCCAGCTTGGTCCCCCGCCGAACTATCAAGATAGAAGTTCTGCAGATTCTGGATGCTCCAGCCATCAAGGTTGCCACCTTGCCAGCCGTTATCGACCATGTTGGAGAAGTCGGTGAGGACAAGTGACTTGGCGGTGATCGCGCCGGCCGCGATCTGGTTGGCTCCGATCGTGTTGGCAGCGATCTTGTCGCCACTGATCGAGCCGCCCGCGATCGTGGACGCCGTAACCGCGCCCGCCGCGATCGTTCCCGCCGTGACAGCGTTCGCCGCGATCTTGCCAGCCGTGACCGCGTTGGCAGCGATCTTGTCGGCGGTGACGGCTCCGGTGACGATATTGCCGGCCGAGACCACGGTCACGCTGCCGTCGCTCCATGGTGTCGGTTCGGTCTGGTTCTGGCTCGCCTCGCCGAAATACATGCGCGCCAGCCAAAGATAGCTATCACCTTGACCGGCCACCGTCCCTTTCATCCGAAAGAAGACGCGCACCTTGGCGGCGTTCGCCGGCATCTGCACCTTGCCCCAGAAACGCTGGTAGTTGGCAAGGTTCCTCTGCGGGTCGATGTTCTGGTAGGCCGGGAAAATTCCCCATTGATAGTAGGTGATATGGTTGTCGTTGCCGTCGAGGAACTGGAGGTACGGCTGCACGCCGACGCATCGGTGCCCGAGATAATAGACGGAAAGCTCGTACCAACCATTGGCCCTGACCGCGAAGAGTCTGGAAACGCCAGAGGCATCAACCGGCCAGATGCCGTACTCGATCCCCGACTTGCCGTTCGATTGGTAGATTTCAATCGCTCCGGGTTGAGGAGCATAGCTGTCGGTGCGCAGGCTGAATCTGAAGCTAGCGCCGTCGTTTGAATACTCCGGCACCCAACCCGTCAGGCCGGCTGAAAGATCTGAGTTCGACAGATAATTTCCGCCCGTACCCACGGCGAGCTTGTCTGTCGTGATCGCGCCCGCCGCGATCTGTGCGGCAGTCACCGCACCAGCTGCGATCGTCCCGGCGGTTACCGCGTTCGCCGCGATCGTGCCGGCAGTAACGGCGTTAGCGGCTAGCTTCCCAGCGGTGACAGAGTTTGCCGCGATTTTATCGGCGGTGACGGCTCCATCGACAATAAGCTCCGCTCCGCTCGCTCGGCGCAGGACTGGCTTGGAGAAATAGGTGCTTGCGCCGCCACTTCCCCCAACCTTGTCGGTGAACATCACCATCCAGAGCTTCACGATACCGGGATGCACCGTGTACTGAGCCGCCACCCGCACCCACGCATTCTTGGTAGACGTCAGCGCCATCGGAAACACAGCTCCTGAGCCGTCAGCCTTGACGCCCACAAGCAGAGCACCTGCAAGCATGGGGTCAGGGTTGGTGTTATACACCCACGTCTCGAAGTAGTAGGTTTCACCGGGAGTAACGTTGAACGTTTTGGACAGTGCCCCGTCGCGTTCGTTGGTCTGATATACCCAACCCGCACTGTCTCCCCCGTTGCCAGCATCGTAGTAGAAGTTTTGCCTTCCGTAGGTACCCCAGCCATCGAGCGAACCACCGGACCATCCTTGGTCAACCATGTTAGACATGTCGGTGAGAACGAGGTGCTTGGCGGTGATGTTGCTGGCTGCGATCTTATCTGCCGTGATGGCATTGGCCGCGACCTTGGCGGCAGTGATCGCACCATCAACAATAAGGTTGCCGCCACTTTTGCGCTGGCAGGAGACAAAACCGAACTGGTAACTGCCGGTGCCCGTAAGCGTGCTGGTCGGAACGAAATCGACCCATGCCCATACAGCGCCGGCAGGAACGACAACGGTGTTGCTGTACTCGGCGTAGGTCGTCGATGATGTCGGTAGGACCGTAATTCCAAGGGCCGTTAGAAACGTGATCTTGTCCGCACCCATGAAGCGTATGCGGCAACTGACGCTATCCGAAGGCGCTCCTGTTCGCTTCGCAAACGTCTGCAAAAAGTATTGCTCACCCGGAATGACCGGGAACATGTTGGCATTTCTGTTAAAGGCAAAGGTCGCTGGCGCTGCAACATTCAGGTAGTTGTTGCCGATATATGCATTGCTGGCGTCGGTTATGACGCTTAGGCCGGCTAGCAACGCCCAGGAAGTAGAACCAAATGCGAAGTTCGGGTTCTCCACCCGATTGGTCATGTCGGCAATTACCAGCTTGTCCGCCGTAATGGCATTGGCTGCGATCTGTGTTGCACCAATCGCGCCGGCCGCGATCTGGCCGGCCGTGATGCTATTCGCAGCGATCTTGTCGGCCGACACCGAACCGGCTGCGATCGCAGTAGCGGTAACTGCATTCGCGGCGATCTTCCCGGCAATGACAGAGTTCGCCGCGATTTTGTCGGCGGTGATCGCATTGGCTGCGACCTTTTCCGCTGTTATGGCGTTAGCCACAATGCCGCCGTTGGTGATGAGAACGATCCCGCCGTCGCTCCACGGCGTCGGTTCGGTAGCGCCTGCCGGAATGCGGCACAGCATTGGCTTGTTGAGGAACATATAGCTGGTTGTTTCACCTGCAGCCGTATCAAGTTTCCGCAAATGGAAGCTGGCAGCCACTGCATCTGCGGGGGCCGCGCCGACAATCCGCAGGCGGGACCAAAGATCTGGATTGGTGCCGCTTCCCTGCACACTGTCGTTCACTGCGGCGGCCGTGTAAGCCGAGACAGTTCCATCAGCACGCACCCACTCGATCCGAAGCTCCACCTTGCAGCGATGCGCCGAAATATAGGCGGTTGCCTCAAGCCATTCGCCGGACGCGCAGGGCATCGAAAACGGCAAAGACCACGGCAGTCCATCCCCATCCGGGCGCTTCCAGCGTACATCCGTGAAAAATCCGCTAGGCCCGCTATTTTGAAACAGCATGAGCGTCGGATTGTTCACGCCGGCCCACGGGAAGCCCTTTGGTCGAATTTCCAGCGATAGCCCCGGTATTGTCCCACTGATGTAGCCGATCGTCCAGCAATCCAGCCCCATGGTGAAGCCGGCGTTCTGCAAGAGGTTCTTGCCTGCGCCTACCGCAAGGGCGCTCGTGGTGACGGCATTCGCCGCGATCTTGTCGGCCGTGATCACGTTGGCCTGCAGTTTCGGCGTCGAGATCGCGTTATCGGCAATCTTCGTCGTCGTGATGGCATTGTCGGCCAGCTTCGCGGCATCCACCGCTAACGCGGCAAGCTTCTGGTTCGTGATCGCGCCATCCGCAATCTGCGAGGATACCAGCGTGCCAGTTACCTTGGCGGCGGCCAGCGCGGAAATCTGTGCATCGGTCATCTGGCCGGTGATATCGGATGCCGGCGTCGCGGCAGTCCATGCGCTACCGGTATATCGGTAGAGCTTGTCATCGGTGGTCAGATAGACGGTACGACCTTCAACATTGCCCGTATTTGGCAAGCTTGAAACGATTTCCACCGGCCGAATGTTGTTGGCGAATTTCGTGGCATCAACGGCATTGGCCGCGAGCTTGGCAGCACTCACAGACCCATCGGCGAGTTTGCTCGCGTCCACGGCCAACGCTGCGAGCTTGTTGCTCGTGATGGCGCTATCGGCAATCTGCGCGCTGTTCAACGCACCGTTGATGTCGTCGGCAGCGACAGCAGCTGTCCAGGCGCCATTGTGATAGCGATACAGCTTGCCATCGGTCGTAAGGTAGACCTGCCGGCCTTCGACATTGCCCGTTGTCGGCAGGGCATTGACGACTTCAACCGCCTTGAGGCCGCTGGCGAGAGACGTCGCGTCTACCGCGCCCTGGGCAAGCGCGCGAGCCGTGACGGCACCATCAGCGAGTTTCGAAGCAATCACAGCACCACTCGCCAGCACATCGGCCGTCACGGCGGAAACCTGAAGTTTCGCGGCGGAAACTGCCTGATCGGCAAGCTTGAGGCTCGTGATTGCCTCGTCCATGATCTTCGCAGCCGTCACGGCAGCGTCGGCGATCTTCGATTGAATGATCGCACCATCAAGGACATCGGCCGCCTGAATAAGCACGTTCGGCGTCTTGACGGTCAACCAGGCTGACCAGTCCGTCGCCCGGTTCGATTGCGGAAGATACCTTCCCCGCGCCTCATAGTTCGTGTTCGGCAATGTCCATTGGCCGGAGATGATCCACGAAAACGGAGAGGCGTAAGGGTTCGCGTCGCTATCGAATACGACATCGCCAGTTTCCTTGAGGCGCACCTGCACCCACACGCCCGCAACGTCATCGAGATCCGGCGCGCAGCTGATCTTGATCGCCGGGCGGCGATCGATGCCGCCCGCGTCCTTGATTGTCGAGGGCTCCACAGTCCAGCCGATCATCGGCTGCGATGGCGGCGTGATAGGGCCGAGCCAGCCGATGGCAGTCGGCAGTTGCAGACCCGGATGCCAGTCATAGTCGGCGGGATCGACTTCCTTCAGCGTGACGACAATCAGGAAATTCGGTTGCGGCTCAACCTTGACGACGAGGAATTTCTTCTCGTCATAACCGTTGCGAGCCGAAGACCAGGAGACGACGTCGTTCGGCTCCAGGGGATAGGCGTCCGGTGGCAGAGATACCTGGTGCACGCGAAAGCGTCGATAATCCTGGATCATCGCCAGGCCGACGCGCTGCACCTGGTTGGCGAAGGGAACGGCCAGCAGTTGGACTTGCGCCGGCAGACGCCGATTGCCATCCTGCACTTCGAGATCGGCATTGTAGCGGCCGGGGGCGTCCTTGGTCGCCCATTTTTCCGCGGGCTCGGGATAGGTGGCCTCGATAGCGTTGTAGGTCGCGGAAAGAGCCGGGAACGGCTGGAAGTCCTGTTCTTCCGTGACAACGATATCGTCATCCGTGAAAGAATAAACCGCCGCGCCCGGCGTCCCCACCAGCATCTTGAAGACGCCGCCGACTTCGGCGATACGGCCATTGCAGCCCTTCAACAGTTCGGATATGGCGTCGAGTGGCTCCTGATCGCACTGGACATCGTAGCCGGCGCGAAAGGCGGATTCGCTCTCGCCGCCGTCGAGCGGAACGGATGCATCACAAGCATTGGCCGCAGCCATCCAGTTCGCTGCAGGCAGGCAGAAGGCGCCGATATTCTGGCCGCCATAAACCCATTCAGGCCCGTAGTAGACGCCGCGGGCCAGGTTGTAGACTATGACGGCAGGGTTGGTGCTGGGTTGCCACGTCGAGGAATCGGTCCAGCGATGCCCACCGTTGCCGCCGACCGAGGAATCCTTGCGGACATCGTAGAGTGGCAGCGGATGCGGTTCGAACAGACCCGCAGGAACACCCTTGAAGAGATCGGTATTGTAGCGGGAGGTGAGGATGACGACCTGGCAGCCGCGGCCGATCATCGTCGATTTCCAGGGCCGTTCGGCATGGCTGCCGAACTTGGCCATCAGGAAGGGATCGGGACCAGTCTGCGTGCCGTCGAGGAACTTGATCCAGAGATAATCCTTGTTCTTGACGCGATATTGCAGCACGGGGAAGCCGCGACCGTCCGGATGCGGCTGGTCCCAGAGAACGCCGACCTTCTGGTCGTCGATCCAGACGCTGGTCAGGCCACGCTCGCCGGCGCGGTTGGGAAGGCTGCCGATTTCGATGACATCGGTGAAATAGGCGTTCGGCGTCTTGCCGTCGTCTCCCCAGGTGCCGGCGTACTTGCGTTTACCCGCAGTCGCGTAACTGCCGACGATGAAGGACATCGCATGATCATCCCCCATGCTGATCTCGAGCTTGGTGCCGGCCGGCTGCTGATCCTTCTTCGCCATCGCTTTCTCGATCAGCGACAGGCCGATATTGATGGCGACCGTCAGTACCAGCTTGCCGATGCTGATCGAGCCGAGAAAACTACCTATCGCGGTAATTGCCGCAGAGATAAGCTCGGCATGCGCCACGTCCGCCATCAGCCAGAAGCTGAGGACGTTCAGAAGCAGAATGAGATATTTCATGGATCAGACGACCTCGCTTGGCGCATGGGAAGGGGCCGTCGCAGGCAAAGCTACGCCGACTTGTCACCGGTCAGAGATAAAATTGGTATCGAGAAACTGATTAGCCGACCTTGAAGGCCCGCTTGGCGTCGAGCAGGTCAACGGTGCCAAGCCCCGTCTCGCGCAGCACGAAGATGCGTTCGCCATTGACGACGCCGAGCGCGTAGCCGAAGGGACCTTCATGCGGGACGGCGGCGATATCGCCGATGCCAGCTCCGCTCGGATGAATCTCGGGCAACATGCTGGCGACGAGATCGGCGAGATTGTCGAAGCCCGCCGCCTTCATCGTCTTCAGCGCGCCGGCGGCAGTCGAATATTCGCCGCGAAACTGGGCGGCGCAATCGACGCCGGTGATCGCCAGCACCAGATTGCCGGCAAGGCCCGGGCCGCAATCATGGCTGCCCCAGGCAAAGGGCGTACGCTTCAGCCGATCGATCTCGGCGACGAAGCAGGCGCGCCAGTTCTTGACCCTGACGAGATCGCTGTTCATTTCTGCCCCCAGGGGATCTGCCAATTGGCAACGGTGCTGGAATAAAGGCCGAATTCATCGCCGCTGCGGCGCTTCTGGCCTTCGTAGGAAGACTTGGCCGGGTTGGTGCGCTCCAGCATGGCGATGGCGGCGGAGATGGCTGAAATCTCGATATCGCCATCCTGCCCCACGGCCGGCGTCTTCACCGGCGCGCCGTCGGCAATGCCGAGAAAGGCGATTTCAGGCGCCGCACTCGGCAGGCGCGTGCCGGTATCGAACGACATGTCGTGGATCTCGATCGGCGCCAGCCGCAGATCGTAGCCGCGCACGAGCTGCTGCACGGCGGGCGCGATCTGGCCGATGGTGATGGTTACGGTCTGGATCGTCAGATCAGCCGTGCGTGGGATCGGGCTGACCTTCAGATTAAGGCCACCATAATAGGTCCGCGCCTCCGGCAGACCGGTGACGCCGGAAGTAACGGTGATGTTGATGTCGTCGTCGCCGGTCCACAGGCCGATCGAAGCGGGCCCGCCGCCGGCGAGATCCTTGCCGGTAATCCAGACGAAACGACGGGGCACGAGCCCCTTGTCGCGCGCGCCGATGAGCGCCGCGAAGAAAGCGGAGGTGATGTTCTTCATCGTCTATTTCTTCTGGATGATCTTGAAGGTGGCGCCCGTGGTGATCGGGCCGCTCGCGGTGCCGGGATTGTGGCTGCCCGGCATGACCAGGCATTTGCAGGCCGGCAACAGCAGCGTCACGCCGAGACCGGCGGCAAAGCCCGCCGGCAGATGCGGAAAGACGCCAAAGACGGGCGTCATCCCCTGCCCGTCGGCACCAACCGTTTCCGAAACTTCGAGAAAGGCGGAGCGGGTGCCGCCATAGCCGACCTGCATCTTGTCGCCAACGGTCAGCCGATAGCCGACCGGCAGCCCCTTGAGGCTGAGCGATGCATTGTCGGCCCCGAGCGCTGCGACGCTGACCGCAGCGCTCCCGAACTTCGTCCCGTCGGGATCGGCCTGCGGATATTTCGACAGCGGATCATAAAGAAAAAGCGCCTCCTGGGCGCCGTGTAGCTTGCGGATGCGGGCGGCGATCTGTTTCGCCTCCGCATTGTACATGTCGGCCAGCGTCACCGTGCCGGTCCAGAGCGGCGGCGCCAGCTCCGCCTGCCAGACCCGGCCATCGCCGGAGCCGGAAAGCTCGTCATTGCGCTGAATATCCCAGACGATGCTGGAGATCTTCAGAAGATCGGCAAAGGCCGGCAGGCTGTAGGGATAGGAAACGGCCATCAGCGCCTCCGGGGATTGCGGTTGATCTGCGCGACGCGATCGGGAAGCTGCTGATTGAAATCATTCAGCCCCTGCCGCGTCGAACTCTGCGCTTCCGATTGCGCGACATTCTTCACATAGGCCTTCAGATTGCCGTCCTCATCGACGGAAACGCCGACCGTGACATGCACGCCGGAAGCGGAGCCGGAGGCATCGTTCTGATTGTCGGCCCGGAGGCGACGGACGGGAACGGCAGCATCCGGCTGCGCCCGCATCAATTGCGGCCCGCCCTCGCCGACCACGCCGCCATCGGCATAGCCGCGCCGGCCAAGCCGCATCGCCTCGACGATGCCGACGCCGCCCGCCCGGGCGATATCCCTCTGGCTCCAGACGACCTCGCCGGCATGAACGATGCCGGCCGGCTCATAGATACCCCCAGCACCGGTATAGCCGCCATCTGCAAATGTGGGGCGCGGGATCGGGATCGGGGCATTCGCACCCGTTGCGAGATCGAACTTGCCACCACCCCCGCCACCCCCAAAGCCGAGGATACCAAGAAGGCCACTAAGGAAACCGCCCCCTCCGCCGCCGCCACTCGCCGCGCTGTTGACCTTGAACAGGCTGTTGAGCACATCGTTCAGCAACCTGTCGGAGATCTTTTTGAGCACGGTGACCGCAGCGTTCCCCATGGACTTCCAGAAACCTTCACCGCTGCGCAAGCCGTTGACGAGTGTCGTGGCGAAATCGCCAGCAAGCTCGCGGGCATACTTCAGCTGTTCGTTGTGGCGAATGATACCGGCCGAGGCCGAATTCATGTCGACCGGCAGGCCATATTGCTTCTGTGTCGAGGCGACCGTCTGATCGACGGTTGAGCGACCCATCTGCTCCTGCTGGAACTGGATATCGCCCGAAAGCTTGGCGTTCGCAGTCGCCGTCGCCAAGGCATTGTACTGTGCAATTTTATTCTTGATATCTTGTATTTGGCCGGGGGCCGCCGCATGAGACTTGTCTTCTGTCGCGCGTAAAAGCTCCAAATTCATTTTCAAGGTTTCGACGGCAATGCTGTTAAGCCCAATAGTCTGTGCTTCCGTCTGCATTTGCTCAATCCGCGACTCGACAGATTTTTGCAGAGTATCATATGCGCTCGTAGCCTCCTGGACTGGGCGAACCATGTCACGATTGGAGCCGAGCCCTGCTCCTCCGTCGATAGTTGTTGGCGGCTGAAGTGCTTTTTTTTGTGCGTTCAGACGTTCGCGTATATCGCTGTATTTGAGGGGCGCAGCGACATCTGGACCAAATCGATCATCGAAGTTTTTTACGCGCCTAACCGTCTCCTCTTGGGAGTATCGGCTGGAATGAGGTGTCGTACGCACCGCGTTATCTAAACCTTGAACATTCTTCATTGCTTGTAGGGCGATCAAGCCAAACTGCCGAATTTCCTCCAAAGCCTGAGAAAGGTCAGGATGAACGTTGCTAAGCTCGCGGATTTTCTGATTTAGCTCTTCCGCACTACTTTGATTTGCTTGTAGATTTCGAAGTAAATCATCAAGCACCCGTTGAGGTTCTTGCAATTTACTGGCACCAAAAGGATTTATTTTATTAACTTTACCCTGCATATCGGCAAATGCCTGTGCAACAGGGTCGATTTTGTCACGCAACACCGAGAGTTTACTTTGAGCTGCAACTGCGTTTTTCGAATACTCTCGCAGTTTTTCCGCAGCTTCCTCTGTTATTTTTCCAGAATTCTGAAGCTCAATTATTTCTCTTTGAAATTCTATCGCCTCTATCTTCCCGGACTCAATCGACTTTTTGAATCTTTCAATAGCTTCTATCGCCGGATCAAAAGTAGTTGGCGGTATATATACTATCTGATCGGCATATGGCGCCTGCTGCCCGAGCATATCTGCAAGAATTGAACGAGACGCCTTTTCACCTTCAGCTTTGAGCGTTTTCTGGGCGCTTTTGTAATCGTCTTTCAGATTGGCGTTTGTGATAGCTGGGCCTAACTTTAAAGCCTCTTCGTTTTGCTCGTTCATTTTCTGATAAGTCGGCCCGAGCTCTGCAATATGCTCTGCATGTCGCTTCAGTATCTCGTCAACGCTCTTAACGTCCCGGCCAGCGTTTAAAAAATATTGTACTGCCGCAGCTCCTGCAAAGGTGAGCGCCTGCGTTACCAAGCCTATGGGATTAAGCATTGTTAGAAATGCATTGCCTAGGCCCTTCACAATCCCAGTAAGCCCCCCTGCTCCGCTGAACATTTCGCCCAATTTTCCGCCTTGTTGAAGGGCAATCATAAATGGGGAGTCGCCACTTGCCATTCGGGTGCCCATTTCAATGAGGACATCCTTCAGGTCTTTCGCCTTTATGCTCACCGCCTCGATTGAATTCTGGTTGCTCTGGCTTTCCGCATTCATGCCGGTGAGTGAACCTGCAACCTTGTCGACGGCTCCCGCTGTAGAAGAACAGCTGTTCTTCCATTCTATCATGCCAGCCGTCGCCTTACTGATGGCTCCTGTGCTTGCGGCCGCCTTGCCGCCTAGCGTGCCAATCGCGCGCGCCGCGGCCCCAACTTCCGACTCCACTTTGTTTGCCGCAACGGCAACACGATTCATCCCCGTGGCGACCTGATCGGCACCAACGATTGTGAATTTCACACCCAAAGTTGCAATATCTGTCACTGGCATACCTTTTCAAAACATGCGAAATACAACCCTGCGCTTTGAGTGGGGGATTTCGTGATTAGATTGTGGAGATTGGTCAGCGTGGCTTTTTTGCTGCCAGCAATTGGCGGCTGCAATTTTTCTGAATCGAAACTAGTGACCGTGTGCGAAGAAGTTTTGAAATTGAGACTTTTGGCGCCGTCGGGATACAAGCGGATCGAAATCAAAGAATCCGAAGAACCTCTCAACCGTGCCGACTACAAACGCTATCTGGCCGGGGATGAATATGGGCCGATCATCCAGGAAGCGAGGATGAAGGATTTTGACCGAGGCCGTGTAAAACCTCGGATGTTTGAGGTTCTTATAACTTACGATGCTCCTAACGCCTATGGCACACCAATTCGCGGCACCACCATATGTCAGTATCCAACTGACAATGAAGACACCTCCAAGGCGGACCGTCTCTACGTAATGGTCGACGGCAAAACGAACGCGGAGTGGTTAGAAACGCAGCTTTAAGAAAGCTGCGGGCGGCAATGCGGCTTCAGCTACTTCTGACTGCATTCTCCGCTTGCGCTCCCTTCTTATACGGGATGGGTTCGCGACACATTCAGGCGGCTGTTCAGCTGAAGTAACGGCATCCGCACTGGTACTCCTTAAAATTTCTGAGAGACACTTATGGACGTTTGGCTAAAGGTTTTGATCGCAACCGCGTGCGTAGTGGTAATCGCGAGCGCCGCGATTGTCGGCGGTGTTGTTGGCTGGCAATACTACCAGGCATGGCAGGAGGAGAAGGCTGCCAAGCTTGCCGAACGAAAATTCAAATGCACCGATGCACTAAGAGAAGAAGCCCGAGCGAAAGCAGGAGAAAAGACATATGGTTCATTAGCTCTCATGGTTGCCGAAGCGGATGATTGCCGAGCGGAATTTCCTGACATTCGGGCCTCGTTCTGCTTTCGTCTCTGGAAAGACGTAAAGCGTTTCAATGCAGGAGAAACTACCGACTTCTTCGACAAAATGACCTCTGCAGCGGTCAAAGAGGTTGACGCGTGCAATCAGGAGTTTGGCTATACCGAGCCAGAAAAGAAGCCTCTTCCTCAAAACACGAGTGAGTGGCAAGCGACCTCACCATCAAAACCCGCGGCGGCGCTAACAATGGTGGCAACGTGCGAAGCTGCATTGAAATTCCGCCTTGGTTCATCAGCTACCTATACACAAGTCGACCATTCAAAATCCCAATTTCCAATGGGTCGCGGTGCGTTCGCAAGCTACCTTGAAAAGACCGACGACAGCCCTTCGATGCGCGAAGAGAAGCTGAAGCAGTTCGATCAAGGCGTTCTGAAGCCGGTACAGTTTTATGTCTATTTGAGCACAAACGCCATCGTCCAGAGCCGATATCAGCGGATTGAAGCGGCCTGCAGCTACGTCGGCATACAAGGTACTGACGCCGGAGTTGCTGTAGACAATGTAAGACTTACCTACTGAAATTCTATGGTAAGCTCCTCTACCACACTTCCTGTGCCCTTAATTATGGTGACAGTACACTCAAATAAGCTCTCAAATTTGACCAACGCAACCAATGGCCCGTCTCGCTCGCATCGTCATCCACGATACCCCACATCACGTTACCCAACGCGGCAACGGGCGGGCGCAAACCTTCTTTTGCGATGATGACTATGCGCTCTATCGCGATCTCCTAGCTCATCATTGTCGCGCCGCCGGCGTAGAGGTCTGGGGCTGGGTGTTGATGCCCAACCATGTTCACCTCATCCTCATTCCGGCGGATGCCGACGGTATTCGCCGCGCACTGTCTCGCGTTCATCGCACCTATGCCGGCCATATCCATGCAAGGCTGCGCCGGACCGGCCATTTCTGGCAGGGCCGCTTCGATTGTGTCGCCATGGATGAAGAACATCTGGCGACGGCGCTCCGCTACGTCGCCCTCAATCCGGTGCGCGCTCGCCTTGTCGAACGGGCTGCCGATTGGCGATGGTCGAGTGTCGCGGCACAACTTGGACTGATTGAGGATGACGGCGTCACGACCACAACACCGGTTCGCACTCGCTTTCCCGATTTCGCCGCCCTCCTCACCGCCACAGAAGAAGAGATGGCGTTTGCCACGCTTCGCCGCGCCGAAAGCATCGGTCGCCCCATCGGCAATACCGACTTTTTCGACCGACTCGAAGACCTCACCAACACCACCCTCAAGCCGGCTCGCCGCGGCCGCAAAGCCAAGGCCGTCATCGGGGAATAATTGGTGCACTGTCACCGTAATTCTATGGGGGGCAGAATGCGTCGAATAGTGTTAGCAACTTTTGTATGTGTAATAAGCAGTGGCGCCCGCAATTACGCAATTACGGTGACGGTGCACTCAAATAAGAAAGTATGTTCTATCTAGCCAACCGATGCCCATCTTATCTGGGCCCAACCAAGGCCCCTATTGAAAGAAATTAGTGCACTATCACCGTAATTCAAAGTTGCAACATCTGTCACCGAACCACCTTTTGATTTCATGCGAGAGAATGCCGCAAAGCTATTCGCGGGAGTTTTGATGAAGCTGATTGTTAGCGTGGTTGCAGTGCTTGCCGCTTTGCTGTTGATCTACAGCTTTGGCATCTTTGATCCGCCAATCCTGACAGCCTGCGAGGCGAAACTTAAAAAATATCTCGTGGCTCCATCTACCTATGAGCGCAACAGATTTTTTCTTAGCAACAGACCTGCTACACGGACCGATGTCGAGGAACGATACGAGAATAACCCATATCTCAAGGACGTGTATCTGAAGGAATTTGATAAAGGCAGGATGAAGCCGGTATATTATAGCGCAACCCTGAATTTCAGCGTATTAAACAAGAATGCAGAGGTGACGACGACAACAGTCGTTTGCCAATACCTCTCCCGCGATGGCAGCACATCCAAACTAGCAATGTTCGAAGTCCTTCCCCGCACTACGGACACCTCTACATTTTCACAAATACTGCGAGACACTAGCAATGACCCGCCCCTAACTGAACAGGAAAAACTAGATTACACCAAACCAATCGCCCCTTATGTGGGGTGGGTTCGCGACACACTTAGGCGGTTTCTTGACTGACGTATTTGAAAAGTCGCTTCTTGAAACCTACCCCGCCTCCCGCACCCTGATCGCCTCCGTCTCCTCCTCCACCGCCTGGCAATAGCGTCCGTCCATCGCCTTCAGCACGGCGATGTCCTCGCGGCGCAGTAGGTTGCCGGTCAGGTGCAGCCAGGCCAGCATTTCCTGGTGGGAGAGCGGCACCGGGCCGGAAAAGCCGGGAGCCTGCGCCGAACGCAGGTCCCAGAACCAGTCCCAGAGCGCATGGCCGGCCTCCGGCACCTCGGCCTCCGGGCTTAAAAGCTCGAAGGCCTCGTTGCGTTCGCGCCGGGTCTCGCCGTTTGTATCGCGCACGCAATCATAGCGCGCAACGATCCCTACGGCTTCTGAAAGCCCTTCGGCAAGCTCTTCATAAAATTTGCGCGGTCCTCCGAGGCGCCGGCCACCTGGTCATAGATCCAGCCGGCGTCCTCGACGACTTCGCGGGCCTTCTCGAAGGAGAGCAGCGGCTGCTCGCCCTTCCACTGCTGCTCGCCCCAGCTCCAGGAAGCGATGGCGGCGGCCGCCTTGTCGAGATATTCGGCCTCGACCTTGCTGGTGGTCAGCTTCTTCTTGCGGCTGGCGAGGAAGCGGTCGCTATGCTGGCGAACGATCTTCTTCACCTCGTTGCTCTCGGCCGAGCGGATCATGAAGGAGATGCCGAGCGGCTCCTCGGTGGCCGGATGCAGGAGCTGCAGCTCGAAGAGATCTTCGGAATTGACGAGACTGGAGATATCCAAGGAAACACCTTATCGGTTGGGACATGTGAGAGTTGCCGCGCGCCGCAGGAGAGCGACGCGCGCAAGGTTCCGAAAGATCGCGCTTACGGCGTGGTGACGGGATCGACGCGGATCGGCAGCTGGTTGAGGCCGATCTTGAACTTCTCCAGATCGAAATCGTCGGAGCCGCCACCGGGATAGAGCGGGCCGGAAACGACGCCGCGCGAATAGAACACCGTGTTGGTCTTACCCTGCGGCGCGTCGTTGCGCTCGACCTTGATCGCCATGTTGTTGATGTTAAGCGGATCGCCGAAGGTGCGCAGAATGTCCTGGCCGGGATCGTCGGCGATGGAGGCGACTTCGAGTTCCGGATCGCCGGCGTTGGAAACGCCCTTCTGCTTCTGCTGCACCGGCTCATCCAGCGTATTGTAGTTGTTGATCGTGGATTCCGAGCCGAAATCGCCGACCTTGCCGACCTTACCCACCTGCACCCAGGTCAGCGCGGCATAGGCCGTGGCCGTCAGATCGGTATTCTGGGGCGTCTCGCATACGTAGACTTTCGAGCCCTTCTTCGTGCTTTTATTCGTCATGGATCATGTCTCCGGTTCAAAGGCGGTGTAGGGAATGGTGACCGGTATTTGCACCCGGTCATCCTCTTGGATCGGGCCTGCGGCCCACGGCTCGCCACTGATCGTGATCTTCACGCCAGAGGCGAACAGCGTCTTGTTGTTGAAATGGTCGATGACTTGGCCGGCGGCATCGAGTGGTTTGATCAGCCCGCCGCCGGCCTTCCAATAGACGGAAACCTGCAGAAGCCCGAGCTTCTGCTGCGGATCGTCGCCAAGCGTCACCTGCCGGGGGCGGTTGGGCAGGTAGCTGACAGCCAGATAGTTATCCGGCTTAGCTTGCCCCGCCGGCGGAAAGGCAATGCCCGGCTGCGCCACTGGCAATGGCGGCTGGAATTGGAGCGTCGCCAGATGGTCCAGCAGCGCAGCCAGAATGAGAGCGTCCGTCGCCGTCGCCATGCGTCACCTTGTCTAATGTTTGAAATTTCGAGGGATCAGTCCGTCGTGTCGCGCGCAGCGCTCGCGACAATGTCAGGCCATGCCTGTGCCGCGAGCCGCACCATGCCCTGCCCCGCCTGACCATCCCTGCCATATTCGACTTCGGCGGCATGGGAGGCGGTGAAGCCCATATGGATCAAACCGCCCAACGGCACGCCGAGGCCGGCCAGATCGACCGATTGGCCCTCATCTGCACCCTCCGCATCCCCGCTTTGCAGAGGCGCGGCGGAAACCCGAAAGGAATTAGTAAGCTCGCCTGATACCGCAGGCGTCGCCTCGACGATCGTCGCGGCCAGCCGCTGCGTGGAGAGGTTCACCACCTCCTCCATGCGCTTCTTAGTCCGCTCGGCCCAGGCGGCGATGTCAGTAGAGAAATTCGAGGAAGCCATGTCGGGTACCCCTTGATATGGTTAGGCGTCATTGGCGGCGTCGCCCGGGGAAGAGCCACGCCGCTCGAAATTCAAAAGGGTGAGATGGCCGTAACGAGCGCGAATTGCGGGTCTGGCCGTTCGGGATTCGGCCTTTGCCCCGTCACTCCTCTCAATCCCCGGCAATGGTGAAACCCGATTGAGCAGCAGGATGACCCGCGACAGCAGCCAAAGCGTGAGGATCGTCTTGAAACGAACAATCGCCGTCATCGCCGCACCTGCAACTGCCAAAACACGACAGTCCCACCCGGCGACAGCGGCTGGATATCGACGATCGCATGCTCGACGCCGCCGATCAGCAACCTGTCGGACAACATCGGCGTAATCGATAGCCCCTCGGTCGAAAGATAGACCATGCGATCGCCGCGCTGGATCAACGTGTCAGCAACATGCGCCTGGCTCTGATCGAGATCGACGAGCGAACAGTCAAAGTCCTCGCTCGTCTGCACCGGATCATAGTCCGGCCCTGCATTCGTAGTACGCCGCAGACTGCCCTTCTGGCCGAATTTGGCGATCAGCCGCGCGGCGGTCGCTCGCGCCCTGTCATAATCGAAAGCCGCCATCACACCACCAGAATGCCCGGCAAAACCGGACGCAGGAGTGGATAGAGCAGCCCGTCAAGCATAGTCAGCATTGGCCTTGCGGAGGCGATCATCTCGTCGCTCGTATCGGCAACGGCATATTCAGTCTCGAGCGGCCCCACCTTCTCGCGCTTCACTGTGCGAGCCGCGACGATAACGGGCGTCAGGCTACCGGGCTCGGAAAGCTCAAGCGCTGCCGCCTCATAAGCCGCGTAAGTCACGGCAAGCGGCAACGTGTTCTCTGTAATCGGCTCGCCATTGACCGTCGTTGCCTCGCTGCGCGGCCAGGATAACACCTGATCGTAGCCTTCAGTCCGTCGTCCAGTGAATCTGGGCTCATAGAGGCTGTCGACAGCCTGCGAGCCGCGCACTAGCGCCGCCAGGCGATCGCCATCGCTTGCCGCGGCCCATCCGGCATTGGCACGATCGGCGAAATAGGCATCGGCGGCAGCAAGCGTGCCGTAAAAGGAAGCGGACATGAAAGCTCCGATGTCGATTGTTGAGAAGACAAGAACCCCTCTCTCCGCATCCGCGGAGAGAGGGAGATCAGGCTCAGGCCGCAGCGGTGATCTCGTCGCCGTAAGCCATGGCCGCCGGCAGGCGTACCTCGGTGCCACCCGTGCGGGCGATGATGCCGGTCTCGAAGCTCATGATCGACTTCTGGCGCGGCTGCAGCACGCGGCGCGGCATCGGCAGATGGAAGCGCAGCACTTCCGGATCACGGCGATAGACGACCATGCGGCCGCCGCCATCCTGCGACGCCGTCGCAAGTTCGCGCAGCGGCTGGATATCGAGCGGCTGGCCGGTCTCCGCCGTGTAGACGTTACCGCGTCGCAGGAAATCCAGCACGGTGATATAGCCGTCGCCATCGGCAAGCCGCTTGGTGGCGATCAGTCGGAAGGCTTCCGGCGGCAGGCGCAGGCTGTCGATCCACTCGACTTCGCCGGTCCGCTGCCGCACGCCGCCGATAAGATCGTTGACGTCGCGCAGGATCTGATCGGCCGTCTTGGCGGACCAGTGGGTCGAGCCGCCTGTGCCATCGGCAGCGACATCGACGCGCGACACCTTCGGATCGTTGACGAAACCGGTCCAACCCTTTTCCGTCGAGCCGGTCATGGCGACGGAATTGAGCAGGCGCTCGATCTTATCGGCGGCGAAAATGGCATTGGAAGCGTTGAGATCGAGATTGTAGAGCGCAGCCTGGTTGACCTCTTCGAGGTTCCACTCCCAGCCGGAGCCGAGCATTGCGAAGTCATGGCTGGCGCTGTCGCGGGTCGACTGGTTGAACGGCATGTCCGTGCCGGCAGCGGAGAGGAACTTGGCCTCGCCGGCGCTGTCGACGGTGAAGAAGGTCGTGCCGGAAGCCCATTCGTTGCCTTCGGTGACGACCGGAACATGGAGGCCATAGTTGAAGGTCGGATAGCGGCGCTGGTAGATGCGCGTTTCGATATTGCGCCCTTGCGCAATGACGAAGGAATAGGCGGCCTGGGCGTCGGCAAACTGCTGTCGAACGAACTGGTTCATAAATTAGGCGCTCCTGTGCTTGAGCGAGATCTCGACGATGTCGCCGTTGCTGCCGCTCGTGTCGAAGAAACAATCGGGAATGGGGCCGACGATGCCGGTGCCGGCTGCATTGACGTAAGCGTCGGTCGTCGGGTTGTAGTAGACGGCGTCGCCATCCGAGACTGCGCCGCCGGCCCGCACATACATCTGACCGGAGGTCAGGAATGCGCCGGTGACGAACTGGGCATAGCCACCGGCCGGCGCCACATCGGGCAGCACGTTCGGCGTCAGCACGGCGATACCGATAAACTTGCCGCCGGCGGCAAAGGGCGCCACACCATGATCGGCAAGACCGCGCTGAACAGGCTGGCCGAACTTGATGCCGGCAGCCGTTTCAACCGTGCGGCTGATCTTGTTGGCCTTTTCCTCAGAAGCGATCTGCCCGTGCAGGCCCTTCCGAGGAGCGTTTCCATAGGTGGTCTGATAAGTCGCCATTGAAGCGTCTCCTTTTCGTTGACCTGGTTAAGAGGGATTGGCAGCCAGATGCGCGCTCTCGAGATCGCGCACCATGGCGGCGTAAGCGGCAAAGGCTGGGGATCCGGACGACTGCGTCGGGTTGATGCCGTCCTTGATGGCTTCAGCAAACAGATCCGGCTTCCTGCGCAGCCCTTCGGCCAGCATGTCGAAGCGAGCGTCGATATAGGCGTCCGCTCGGCCCTCGACTGCGCCCTCGCCCGCCTTGGCGATCACGACAGCCTTGCGGATCGCAGCGTCCGAAAGACCGGATGTCTGGACGTTATCGGCAATTGCCTTGGCAAGACCGATCAGATCGGCGCGCGCCTGGGCTCGACGTTCGATTTCCGCCTCGTCGAGAAGAGCTGATTTCAGCGTATCGAGTTCCGCATCCCGGATCGCGATAGCCTTCTGATGGCCGGCCTCTGCGTCGACAAGGCGCTGCCGCAATGTCGTGATGATTTCTGCGGCCTGATCGGAGACTTCGATCTCGATGCCGTCGATCATGATCGTCTTCGTGGGCATCATTCCTTCCTTGTTTTGCTTGTCATCGGAAAAGGGGCGTGGGGCTGCGAGAGGAGAGCAGCCCCACGGTGCGGCTGCATCGCCGATGCGGACTTTCGAGCCCGCCCGGCCACGGCGCACAATGGCAATATGGTTGATGCGAATGTTTCGCTGGATAGCGTCGTAGGCTTCGCCTGATGGCGTAACGCCTGCCGTGAAATCGACATCGCAGACATAGCCGGCTGACAGTTCCTGCTTGCCGCTTTCGATGTCCTGAATGGCGTCTTCGTCACTGACCATCAGCGGTACACGGAGAAATATGCCTTCACCGGCGATCTCGTCACCGGTCTGACCGACGGCGTATTTCTTCCAGTTTTCCGAGGTGACCATTTCGGGTGGGTGTTCATTTGTCACCGGACGGTGCGCGGCACTCTTCAGCGTGTCCTCGGAAAAGACCTCGCCGCCGGGCCGATAGATCCGCACGGTCGGCATTTCTGGCCGGCCGATCTCGGCACCGGCATAATTTTGAATGCCTGTGCGGGCGATGCGGGCATCGGCCACGAGATAGCCGTCTCCCGTCCGCCGCGTTCCCGCGACGGTGACAGTGTCTGTGAAGTTCATGTTGGAATTTCTCCTGGCCGAAGCCAATCTGGTTCGGATGAAAGCCGTTCGCCGTAACGAAGCGTATCGGTCGGCGACGGATCGTTAAGCCGCGTCGGTGCCTGTTTCGGATTGCTCGACCTCATCCGGTCGGCCGGATGTCTTTACAGCCGCCTCCAATCCCGGCAGCGATCCATCCTCGACAAAAGCATTCAGCAGAGCCTCGGAGAGCGCTTGACGCGGAATGATCTCCTCTCCCGAAGCGGAGCCGAACAGGGCTCGCGCCGCTTCCGCCTTCGTCTTGAAGATATCGGCCCGTTCCGCTTCGCTCATCTGCTCCAGCGGCGCCCAGGTCGCGTATATTGCGGGGTCGCGAGCGCCTGTGGCGGAGCGGATGAGGCATTCGTCAAGCCTGGACATTGCCGGCGTATAGTCGAGTTCCTGGATGGCCTGGATACGGTCGTGATAGTTCTTCATATCGGCCGTACCCGTCGCGTTCATTCCGGCTGGCGATTGACCGAGCAACCGGGTGACCGGAATGTCGGCCGCGCCGGCGACGATCTGCAGAAAGGCCATCAGAATATCCGTGAGGCCGGAGAGCGGTGCGCTCTTGCTGTCGTACTCCTCCTCGGCATCGAGGATCAGCGTGCCGTTGACCCCCTTGATTGTATTGGCGAGCGCATAGCGACGCAGCACGGCATCTTCATAGGCCTGATTGCCGATATTGGCGGAGAATTGCGGGACCTTGATGATGTCGATCTTGGCCTCGAAAACGAGGCTGGCGATATTAGCCGCCGTGCTGTCGGCGTTCTTGATCGCATCGAAGGTCGCGGCCAGCACGCTTTCGCCCCATGCATGATTGCCCGGCCCGCCGAACTCTTCATTCGGCGTCATGGCGCCCTTGAAGATGACAAGCTGAGATGGATGAATAGTCACCTGCATGCCATTGGCGCCGGTCAGCGTGTAGAATTTCGGCTTGCCGTACCATTCCGAGGTCGGATCGCTGTCGACGTCGCCGGCAACCAATTGACGGCGTGTCAGCACGGTCAGGTGCTTGATACCACCCTTCCCGATCCGATCCGCCTCGAGCGGCGACGCCGGATCGGTATCTTCGGCGCCGATGAACAAGGCCGCGCCACCGAAGAGGCGTGCCTTGGTCGATGCTTCGAGAACCTTGCCGCGCAGATTGAGCCGGCGCTCTTCGGCGTCGATCAAGCCGATCTGATCGCTCGCAGCCTGCCAGTTTCGCCATTTCCGGCAGCTATCCAGCGCCGGAATATCGACGATCTTGCGCGGCAGCCAGGAGCCGCGATAGGCGGCGATGATCTGCTCGTCCGTCAGGATCGGCTGGGTATAGAAAACAGAGGCCGCCTTGTCGCGGTCGGTGCCCATGCGGGATGCAAGGCTCACCAATCCGTCGCGAACCATCGAGAATACCTGCCCCATGGATTATCCTTTGATGTCATATGATGAAGAGGCTCGCGTCAGCGGCCCTAGAAATTGCTGAAGCTGAAGGAAGAGCTCAATGCGAGCTCGTTCAGCGCATCGGCGAAGGCATCGACCTGATCGTCGAACTGCCCATTCGGAAAGGCGCAGATCTCGTCGAGAAATGCCTCGTTCCAGTCACCACGCAAAAGCTTGACGTTCCCAGCCTCCGCCTGTGCTGATGCCGGCTTGGCGCGGGTCGCCTTATCACCGGTCGGAGATATGGCTTTCACCGGAAAGCCCGCAAGCAGTTTGATCTTGGTCTCGGCATCGGCCTTGCCGGCCGCCCCCGGGTCCTGCGGCATCCGAATCGTCACCGTCGGGCCGTCCTGAGATGCGGCGTTCTTAAGATTGCGCTCCACCTCGGCGGGCGACCAGCGACCCCGCGCGATGGCTTCGACATAGAAGACACCACCGACCAAAGCCATGCGCAGACCCACCGTCCAATCCGGCTTGCGACCGGGACGTGCTTTCGAAGCGGCGAAATCCCAGGCGCGGCAGCGCTTTGCGCCTGAGGGCATTGCCTCGACGATTTCGAAATCTCCGCGCTGAAACAGGCCGCCGGAACGCGGAGCCGGCCGCTGCTGGAACTGACCGGCTACAGCGTAGGAGCCAAGCGGGATCTTGTCTCGCTCGACGACCGCGCGAGGGAAACGTTCAGGGAAGAGCAATTCGCCATCCTCCATCCTCGGATCGATAAATCCGATCGAAGTCCGACAACGGCGTTCCGGCTCGAATTCCATCGGCAGCATCAAGTGCTCATAGCCGAGCCCGAGCGCCAGGATGATGCCGGAGACATCCGCCTCGTGCAGCCGCTGCATCACGACGACGATCGCGGAGCGCTGGGGATCGTTAAGCCGTGTCGGAACGGATTCACGAAAGGTGCGAACCGTCGACAGCCGCTCGGCTTCTGATTCCGCCCCATCGACCGAATGCGGATCGTCGATGATGACACGATCGCCGCGACCGCCGGTCAACCTAGAGAACGGCACGCCCTGGCGCGAGCCCGTGCGGGTATTGGCGAACGCCATCTCGCCGGTCCTTGTCAGCTTGACCTGATCGCCCCAAAGCGCCTGATACCATTCGGAGGCAACAAGGTCGCGCATGCGCCTGTTGTCGCGCTTGGCGTAGTGTTCCGAATAGGAAGCACCGAGATAGCGCATCTGCGGCCTGCCCATCGGCCCCCATTCCCATGCCGGCCAGAAGACGCCGCAAAGCAGGGATTTCATCGTACCCGGCGGCACATTGATCAGCAGCCGGGTAATCTCACCCGCAGTCACCGCTTCAAGATGCTGGCAGATGGCATCGATATGCCAACCATGCACATAGTCGGCGGAGGGCTCGACGACATGCCAGGCTTCACGGACGAAGCCGGTCAGCGATCGGCAATTGGCTCGAAGTCGCTCCGCATCCAAGGCAATCCGGGCGGCAACATCGACCCATTCGCGCTCAGCTCTCCGCTTCGCCTTCTCCTCCTGGATCGCCGCCATCATCGCCGCCGCGCCTGGCAAGCGAACATGAAGGAGATTTGATTGCATCAGCCTTGCTTGAGTTTGGTCAACTAGCTGAGAACGCGATCATGCCGGTCACCTTAACGATAACCGACGCTCGACCGCCACGAGTTAAAGGTTCACATAGTTGATCTTCAGACTATCGATACCAGCATTGTTAATCTGCTGAGACCACGGGCCGTTAAATACCATTCTTCCCAAGCGAGCGTGCGACGCATTCGATGTTAGCAAAAGCGCCTGCGCTCGGGCGACATTCGTGTCCAGCGTATTCTCGGCGACGTAATTGTAAGCGCAAGCGTTGAGGCGAATTGCCGTCTGAGCTGTCGACGCTCCGAAGATGGCAACTCTATTATTGGTAATTCGACAACCAAGAACGGTGCCTGAAGTCCCGTCGACATCAACTACTGCAGAAGACGCGGACCCGCCTCCCATACGATGTTCTATATTATTTCCGTCGATAATGTACTCTCGCCCGTTGAAGAGATAAATCGCTGGCCCGTAAGTTGAATCAATGTTGTTGTCGCGGATAACGTTATGGCCGGCGACACCATCGCTTGCCGCGATCGTGAAGATGGCGATACCAGCTTTCTGGGAAATGGGCGCTCGAATGACATTGCGTGTAATGACGTTGCTGTCGCCGCAATTCGAAAGCTTGATCCCGCCCCAAAAATGATTGTCGCAGATCAAGCTGTTTGATGGGCTACCCTGGACGATGATCGTAGGATTGCACTCCATCTCGAAAGACAAATCATTCGAGGGCATGAAATAGTTCTGCTGCAATATCAGTTTGGAAGAGCTGACCGCTGGAGATCCATCCCAGACAAAGTGAATCGGCCTCCTCCCGCGAACATTCGTGTCGAAATTCGGATATCCCGGCCACCAAGCGGTCCGTTCAATGAAGCAGAAATCTACGCCCGCGACAGGATAGAAATGCATCATGTCAACGCTACTGGTCATAGCGGCTACGGGCGCAAAAATACTTTCAAGAGCCGCATCCCCAAACATGGAGACGCCTTTGTTGAGCAAGCATCGACCGGTATTCGGAACCTCCGACAATCGATAGACACCCTTAGGCACGTAAAGCGTTTTGCCAAGCTGGAATGCTGCTTCTAGAGCGGTATTCAAGGCCGCAGTATCATCAGTAATTCCATCGCCCGTTGCGCCGTAGTCGCGTACATTTATGGCCGTCTGAGCGGCGATATTTTGCGCAGTGGCCGCCGCGCTGAGATCAAATGCTTGATTGGATAAGGTTGTCATTATCTTCCTCCAAAGCTGTTGAGAAAACCAAATGCATAGCAATCGGTTCGCAGAGTCTGATCAGACTGTTTTGATAAGCTAGTTTGCGATTTACCTGAAAACTGGCTCGTGCTCAGTTCTCCGCCTCGCCTGCTCCTCCTGGATCACCACCATCATCGTCACCAGATCCGACAAGCGGCCCGAAGAGAGATTCCAATATCGCAAGCTGCTCGTCCGTAGCGTTGGTCAGGTCTATAGTGACGCCGCGACCTCCCTTGGCCCCGGCGCCGGAGCGTTCGCTTGGCTTTTGATGAACATAGGAGGCCGCGATTTTCGCCATTTCATCGCGCCGTTTCTGATCCGCTTCGTCGTCACGCATCACTTTCAACATGTAATCAAGCGGCGTGTCGTCGGCGGAAACGGCCTTGCGACGGCGCGCACGCGTTTTGCGCGGCGCAACCGGCTTATCGGCATTGGTCATGCTTCAGATTTCCGATGGAATTTTGAAAGGAAACAAGCGGTTCAAAACAATGCTTGTGGTCGACAGCGCGTCGTTGCGACTGTTCTCATCATGCCAAAATAGATACCTCATTTCGGCGCACTTGGCGACACCCTTGAAGGGCACGCACCGAGCAAGGAACGAACACTGTGGCGAACATTACAAATAACAGCTTGAAATCAAAGATAAATGTCGCACTCTTCAGTCCGACGACTTAAGCGACATACGCGTCAATTCACGACAATACTCAAAATGCGCAAGGACCGCCTGATGAGAATCCCGGCACGACAGCATCGTGGTTCAGATGATCCCGCAGACCGAGATTGGGTTCAGCGGTTTATCGCCGGGAATCTCCCGGCCCTGCCCGTTCCCGGCATTCCTGACATTTACCTGCATAGGGCAGGCCCGCAGAGTGGGTTGCGGCGCCTCGCCCAACGAGATCCGGAATTCGGCTCGCCCTACTGGGCACATTATTGGAGCGGGGGATTGGTGCTGGCCCGTTATCTTCTCGACAGGCCGGAAAGCGTGGCCGGCCGTCAAGTGCTTGATCTCGGCGCCGGCTCGGGAATTGTGGGGATTGCAGCCGCAAAGGCAGGCGCGACAAAGGTCTGTGCCACCGACATCGATCCCTATGCAATCTTAGCCACCGAGCTCAACGCGAGGCTCAATAATGTCATGATCGAGGCGATGCCCGCCGATTTGACGAAGGGCGAGCCGCCGGACGTTGACCTTATATGTGTAGGGGATCTGTTCTATGAAGCGGCACTTGCGGAAAGCGTGATAGCATTCCTGGATCGTTGCCTGGCGCACGGAGTTGCGATTTTGATCGGCGATCCTTGGCGGACCTATTTGCCGAAATCGCGGCTTCGGCTTCTCGCAGAATACGCGGTCTCGGACTTCGGCGAGGATGCCGCCAGGACCCAGTCCGCTGGCGTCTTTGCATTCGAATAAAGAAAGTCACCGACTGGAGATATCAATGACCTTTATCGGCAATGCGGGTTCGGACCGCAATTGTCGCTGAGGCGAGAGCAATTCCAGCAAAAGTGCGAAGCGGTTTTGCGTCCGGAATTGCTAGACAACAAAGAGATAGAGCATTTCCATGACTCCGCTTAGAACGGAAATGCTCTAGGCTCTCATCTTGGCACGTCTGCGGTTCCCGCGCTCCAGCTGTTTGGCCAGTTCGGCAAGTTCGGGGCTTGCCGCATCGAAAACGGGCCGTGCGTCATCCGGCAGCCAATGTGTTTCATGCTTGGGCGCCGGGGATTTTGTCCGATCGAAGCCGCCGGGCGCATTCGGCATCATCGGCGATATGCGCGACCAATCCGGCTCCTGCAGCATCGGCGAAACGGCGAAAAGCGCCCTGGCAAGATTCTGGAACTCGCTCTGAATGCGTCGTTCCGCTGTGCGCCGTACGCGCGCCGTTTGGGCGCAGAAATCTCGGAAAGAGCCGGCGATATAGGGCGCCGCAAGACAAAGGGACCAGCGTGAAAGCAGAATGCGCCGCTCCTCATCCTGGACACGAACACGCAGCCATTCCTGCAGGACTTCCTCTGCCCGGCTAATTGCCGCAGCACTTGGGCGATATCGAATGCGGATATCGGCGTGATCCGTCGGCTCTGGCAGAACCTCGGGCCATAGCGTCCTCATCCTGTCGGGACGCACGCCGCGTACATCGAGATGAACCATGGTGTCCGCAGCCTCAACGAAGCGGGCACGAATGATCAGGCTCAAATCGGCGATTTCGGCCGCACGACGGGACAGTTCGTCAAACTGCAAGGCTGACGGGTGCATCAAGTCGTTTCTCCAATTCGCGATAGATTAACGTTCGCAATGTCGCCCGAACGGGCCAAGGCCGTCGCGCCACGGCATCCGTGCGCAATGTGGCGAGCACGATCTCGTCGAAGGCACTCAGCAGGTCGCCTGGGCGCTGCAGCGCCCAATCCTGGCGCTGTGCCAGAACATCGGACACCGCGCCGATCGTGTCAGACCAAAGCTCATCGCGATTACTCCCAGTCTGCCGGATGCAACGCAGAACGAAGACGAGATGGCCATCGCCGTAGCGACCTCGGATTTCCTGCATGGTGCCGCGCGCATGGCTCTCAGCGGGCGCACGGCGGCGATGGACCGGAACCAGTTTGATCCCGAGCCCATCAAGAAGAAGGTCTAGCCTGCCCTTGCTCATGGCGGTTCAACTCCTTTCTTCGGAGAGTTTGATGTCCTCTCCATCTGACAGACGGATCACACGGCGGCACCAGCAGCATTGGCTGATTTGAGCTTGAAGAAGGCTTCCGCCTTGGAAATTGCTTCCACCCGCGCCCCATCGCGCAGCATCGGCGTATTGAGATAGGCAACCATCGCCTCGCCGGCTGCAGCCTTTGCCGCATCCTGCGTTGCAAAGACAATCGGCTCGCCCCGATTATCCCGAAGGATCTCGTTTGTCGCCCGGTGAACCTTGCGAATCCAGCCGAGATGGCCGCCGGCAACAGCTTCTGTTCCGATTTGAAATTCGTTCATGACAACCTCCCCCGGCCGGCCTGGGCCAGGTCTATCTGTAGGGTTTCTGTTTGTTGGCTCTTTAGCGTTTCAGCGTTCGCTATAGTCTGCGAGGAATCCTTGGCCGGGCCGGCGTCTCTCGGCTCGAGCGCGGATCGTCGACAATGCGGAAGTGAAGTTGATCTCCCTCGGGAGCACCGGAATCGTCATCCTCGTGAGATGGCCATGGTGATCTCCAAACGACCGCTTTTAATGCGGTCACGACGGTACCGAAAAATAACGCTGCACCGATGCAAGCGAAAAAGCCCTGAAACATCTCGCTCATGGCAGCATCTCCTGCATGGCGCATTTCCCTTCAACCATCTCCATCGGCTCGATGGCTGCATCACAATCCTCACAATGCAGCTCGATAATTTCGGCGATCGATAAGGTTCGAAAACAACCGGGACATCCCCAGAAGCGATCGAAATACCCAGCCTGAAAAGCTGCCCTCCTGCTTCTGCTGCTTGTGATCATATCTTCACCCCTAAAAACATTACCCGTCGTGTGCAGCGATAGCCTGCCCATCCATCAAATTACGGATCGCGCCACCGGCATCTTGATAGACATGAATTATGTTGATAATAATGATTATGTCAACATGATTTATGTCGGAAATTTTGCAAGGGTCGAGAGATGCAGAAATCCATGGGCGAACGACTGAGAGCGGCACGCGAAGCCGCAAATTATCCATCAGCCACAAAGGCGGCCGAAGCGCTGGGGGTGAGCTTGTCCACCTATCGCGCGCACGAAAACGGTCAGAACGAATTCAGCGCCGATGTCGCCAATCGCTATGCCAAGAAATTCGGCACGACGGCGGCCTATCTGCTGACAGGTGAGGGCCTGCGCAAAACACCCCGCCCGACCCCGAACATCGTCATGTCATTCGACCCCGACGAGCAAGACCAGGACGGATTTGCCGAGAGTGGCGACGAACTCAGCTACAGCCGCGAGCACTGGAAACCGCAGATTGAAGGCGCAACGCCGGAGGTGGACGTCAAACTCGGCGCCGGCAGCGGCATCGTTGGCGAAGTCATCAATCTTCCTGTCGGCTCCGGCAATGTCGCCGGGCATAAGATCGTCGCGGAATGGCTGATTCCCACCGGCTACCTTCGAAACGAGGCAAAGGCATCGCCGAACCACACGATCATCATGGAAGTGGTCGGCGATTCCATGCAGCCGACCTATATGCCGGGCGATCGCGTCATCGTTGACCTCTCCCAGAATCAGATGACCACCGATACCGTCTACGCCATCAGCGACGGCTATACGGAGCCGCAGATCAAACGCCTACAGCGGGTTCCCTTTACACAACCGGGCCAAGTCAAGATCATCTCCGACAATCCGGCACTGGAAACCTTTACCGTCGAATTGGATCGATTGACCATTATCGGCCGAATCTGCGGCCACATTGCCCGCAAATAAAGAGCCATGCAGGCCTCAAAACACCTTTGATGTTCTGAGAGCGCGCATAAACATAAATTATGTTGACATATATTATGTTGGATGACAATCTCACCAATGAGAGCCGTTGGCCCTGAATGGAATGAGCCCGGACAGATATTCAGATCCTGTCCGAAGTCAGCGAAACCAGACAGGCCGGGCATATCGAATGGAAGATTGCAAGGTCATTGAAGGGAGAGTGTCGTTCATGCCGGAGAAATCGAAAGTGTTCATGAGCACGCTGACAGATATCCCGAAGAAAGCAGGCCCTACCCGGCTATCGCTGATCACCGGCATGAGGAAATGACGATGCATACCTCGAAATTCTCCTGCGAATATTCGTTCGACGAACTCAGTATCCGCCTGTGCGATCGTTGGGAAACTGGCTTGCTATTATACGGACGCGCCGAGTTGACATCAGCTGGAGCCGACTACGAAGACGAGTTCTACGTATCCGCAATCAGATTGGATGGGGGGGCTCGGCTAGCGCGGCCGAACGCCTTGAATAATTCAGGCGGCTTCGAGTCGGAGCTGTTTCGGCGAATAGCCGCCGTCATCGAAGACGATGGGACGCAGGCGGGTCGTCACGCCGCCGAACTTTTCGCTATTGAATTGGAACAATCCCGAGAGACCGACTACGATCAAAACCGCAAGACCGCGCAGGAAAGAAACCTGGAGATGCTCGCTGCACATTGAGGTCCGCGACGCACGAACATTACCAACGAAAGGAGGTCACCGAAATTATGGAGATTCCTCACCACGAGCTTGAAGAGATCCGCCGACTGGAGCAGAAGCTGCATCTCCCTGAATTCAGGCAGTCGCCGGCGATCGTGGCGGAACTGCTGGCGCAAGACTTCGTCGAGTTCGGCAGCTCCGGAACCGTCTATGACGACAGAGACGACCTGATCGCCCGTCTGGCCGCGGAAAAGACAGAGAAAGCCCCCTCTCCGGTCATTTCGCGCGACTATGCCTTTCGGCCGATTTCTGCGGACGCCGTCCTCTTGACCTACCGAAGCACTCGGCAGGCCGGAGAAAACGGCCCAGAGCGACACACTCTGCGGAGCTCGATCTGGCAGCGGATCGACGGGCGATGGCAGATGATCTTTCATCAGGGAACGCTCACCGCTCCTCAAGGCTAAGACCTGAAGGGTTGCACCGTGGCGGCGCAGTTGCGAGATCTATTGGATCGGACAGACAACGCAAAGATTAGCGCGGCCCCAACACCGCATCATTGGCCTTGCCGTCGGTCAATCCCAAACTATCCGCCATCCGGATAAGATCGGCGACGGAGTCAGCCCGCATCTTGCGCATCGCCTGCCCCCGATGAACCTTGACGGTAATTTCGCTGAGGCCGATCTCGCCGGCAATCTGCTTGTTCAAAAGGCCTCGCGCGACGAGCGCCATCACCTCGCGTTCGCGAGGCGTAAGCGTGGAGAACCGTTCATGGAGATCAACTTCGGCGGCCTGCTTGCGCAGCCGGGCGCGATCGATTTCGAGAGCCTGCCTGATAGCGTCGAGCAAGTCCTGTTCCCGGAACGGCTTTAGAAGAAACTCCACTGCCCCGGCTTTCATTGCCCTGACTGACATCGGCACGTCACCGTGCCCGGTGAGAAAAATGATCGGGATCGCATACCCCATCCGCGCAAGCTCATCCTGAAAATCAAGACCGCTCGCATCCGGCATTCTGACGTCGAGCACGATGCAGGCCGGCCCTTCCGATCGCGGATAGGTGAGAAAATCCCGCGGGGATGCAAAGCCGCGCGTTTCGTAGCCAACGGACCGCAGGAGGCTGTCCAGTCCGTCGCGCACGGATGGGTCGTCGTCAATGACATAAACGGTCAAGTGCTGCCCCTGCATATCCTACCCCTTTGCCTTTCCGCCAAGCGGCAAGGTGAAACCGAAGACTGCCCCGTGAGGAAAATTCGGCGCCGCATAAACGGTCCCGCCATGCGCTTCGATGATGGATCGAGTGATGGCGAGTCCCATGCCCATGCCTTTCGGCTTGGTGGTATAGAAGGCTTCGAATATCCTGTCGCGCATCTCGGCCGGCATACCGCTACCGGTATCGCGCACACTGACGGTCACTTTCCGTTCGTCCGCCGCAGCGCTGACGAGCAGTTCGCGGGCGTCCGCATCGACATCAACAAGGGCTTCGATCGCATTCATGACGAGATTGAGGATCACCTGCTGAAGCTGAACGCGATCGCCGGCCACCAATGGCAGGTCACTCGCCAATTCCGCGCGGAAGAGTATTTGATTTCTGCGAATCTCGCCGCGGATGAGTTCCAGCACGTCATTGATCGCTTCGACCAGATCGATCGTATCGCGAGACGGCGAGGAGCGCGCGACGAGACCTCGGACACGGCCGATGATGTCGCCTGCCCGCCCGGCATCTGCGACGATTCTCTCGATAGCACGACGCGCTTCGTCATTGTCGGCCGGCGTTGCAGACAGCCATCGCAGCGCGGCATTGCCATTGGCGGCAATAGCGGTGATCGGTTGGCTGACCTCATGCGCTATGGACGTACCTAACTCGCCAACGATCATGAGACGAGACATGCGTGCGAGCTCCGATTGCGCCTGTCGCGCCTTGGCATCAAGCATTTCGATCCTAATTGCGAGATAAGTGGTCGCACCGATCGCCACCAGGCTAAGGATACTGTTGATCAAGCCCGCCTGTGAAGCGCCATAGCGCGTCAGGAAATAGCTGATGACCGTCAGGGCGGCACAGGCAATCCCAACCATCGCGATCGCCCCGGTTCTACCAGAATACACCGCCAGCAGGATCACCGCGACGTAGAGAACGGCAAAGGCAATCTCCAGTTCCGTGATCGTGTCGCCAATGAAAATGAGCCCGGCCAAAACCGCGATGCCAAGCCAAAGTAAGGGCATTTCAAAAAGGTATTTCAGAAATTCGCGCCTCATCCCTTGCATCCCAGCGTCAGTGTTCCCGCCACATTGCGAGCAGGAGCTGCAAACTGCCTGACCCGAAGCGTCAAGACAACTGCCGCGCCCTTCCACATGGCTTTCATACAGCATTCCCCTTGCATGATGAGAGCTTGGACATGTGCGTGCCTGGCAATGGCAAGTGGCGCCGGACAACCGTGCAGCGCTCGTATCGAAAGCGGCCCGATCAAACGCGATGGTCATTGTTGTCATTTCCGGCATAGCGACTGAAAAGGCGACGGCGCTGACGACGTCGGAGAACGGCAAGGCTCGCTTTGTTGAGGCCAGCTGCCCAGCGAAGCAACGCCCGCGTCCGGTTCGGGGACAGAAATCCGTTGAAGAACAGACCCGTAGCCAATCTCATCAGCCAATGTGCGCACCAGAGAAGCACAAGCATATGCATCAGGCTGATAAAATCCCTCAGCCTCGCCATGCGCGCAGCGAAGCTTCCTTGAGGCGGGGATTGGCGGTGCTTTCTCTTGCGTGGCCCGCCCAGCTTGTTCCTATTAAGAACTTCCAGGAAGCGACCGAGCTCTTCGTTGTCTCTAGGCATATCCATCCGTCCCGCAGCCAGACAGGCCGCGCGAGCCCAGACCGCCAAAATTACGATCTGCCGGATCTCATGCGCTAAGTCCTGCCTTGGCGGCCTATCAAATTCAGCGATGCAATAGGGCCGGTCGCCGCCTCCGTCGGCGGCAACCATTTCACGTCCGTTTCACCCCTTGGCTTCAACTCGGGTTCTCCAGCGTGAACAGATCGGCATTTTCGTCATAGGCGAAGTATTCCGCATAGCGGGCCCAGTTCGTAACGGCCTTGAGCGTGATGTCGGCATTGTCCTCCGACATGTAGTCCTCCAGCTCATCGCGGAAGCGCCGCGCGGGCGCGCGATGGGTCGGCCGTTCGTCAAGGACGCGCCGGATATGCGCCGCCAGCGGCACGTAAATCGCCAGATGCTGCTCGAAGAGCCTCTTCCGCTCGTCGACATCGCTGTCGGAAAAACGAAGGCCGGGCGCCGTCAGCTTGATGTCGCCCCCCTCGAGATCGGCGAAACGCAACAGTTGCAATGTTTCGGCAACCGGAAACAGATCGTCGATATCGAGATGCAGGTGGGTGGCGAGCGGCGGGAGATCGGCCTGTCCGCGATAGGGTTCGGCGGCGACCGTCTCGATGAGACCCGACATCAGGTTGGTCGACACGCGCGGCAGCGCCATGGCGATACCCGTGCCGGGGAACAGCCCCTCGCGCGTGGGCGCTCCGGTTTTCACCGTCATGCGGGCATAGATGTCCTCGACCAGCATGCGGAATGCCGGATCGAGTCGATTGCGCGGCTGCGGCAAATCCACATGGATCTCGGCAATCACGCGGCCGGGATTCGATCCGAAGATCAGAATGCGGTCGCACATCAATACCGCTTCCTCGATGTTGTGCGTCACCATGAGCACCGACTCGATCGGCATCCGGCCTTCGCACCACAGATCGAGCAGATCGGTACGCAGCGTCTCCGCCGTCAGCACGTCGAGCGCCGAAAAGGGTTCATCCATCAGCAGAACTTTCGGCCGGACGACGAGCGCGCGGGCAAGGCCAACGCGCTGGCGCATACCGCCAGACAACTCCTTCGGATAGGCACTTTCAAAACCGTCGAGACCGATGAGGTCGATGGCTGCGAGCGCCCGCTTGCGCCGCTCGGCCGGAGCGACGCCCTGAGCCTCGAGACCAAGCTCGACGTTTTGCAGCACCGTCAGCCAGGGAAAGAGCGCAAAGCTCTGAAAAACCACGGCAACGTCGGAATTGGGGCCAAGAACCGGACGCCCCTCGAAAGTGATGTCGCCCTTGCTTGGGCGGATGAGGCCTGCAATCGCGCGCAGCAGCGTGGACTTGCCGGAGCCGGAGCGGCCTAGCAAGCCAACGATTTCATTGGGATAAAGCTGGAGGTCAACATTCTCAAGCACGACCAGCGAGCCAGAGGCCCCTTTGTCATAGGTCTGGCACACCTGCTTGGCGAGAACCAGGGGCGAGCTCCTTGCGATTTCAGCTTTCTTGGAGATGACAGCGTTTTCCATGTTCGGTTCTCCGATCTGATGAAATTAGTCGAGACGCATGCGGCGTTCAGCGAAGACGTAGAGCGGCCGCCAGAGCGTTCTGTTGAAGAGAGTGACAAAGACCGACATCACGACGATACCGAGGATGACCCGCGGAAAATCGCCGGCTTCCGTGGCCTTCGCGATGTACGAGCCGAGCCCGAAGGCTTCGAGCTTCGTGTTGCCCCAGCTCGCCAGCTCGGCAACGATGCTGGCGTTCCAGGAGCCGCCGGACGCCGTCAGCGCTCCGGTGATGTAATAGGGAAATATCCCCGGCAGGATCGCACGCCGCCACCAGGTCCACGAGCGCAGCCGGTAGACCGAGGATGCCTCGCGCAGATCGGTGGGAAATGCGCTCGCTCCGGCAATCACGTTGAACAGGATGTACCATTGCGTGCCGAGTACCATCAGCGGCGACAGCCAGATGTCCGGGCTGGCGCCTGTTGCAACGATCGCGACCACCGCGACGGGAAACAGAACGTTTGCCGGAAAGGCTGCCAGGAATTGAGCCAGGGGCTGTACCCGCTCCGCAACGGCCGGCCGAAGACCGATCCACACGCCGATCGGAACCCAGATGACGCTGGCGACCGCAATGAGAACGGCGACGCGAATGAGCGTTACAAACCCGCCCGCGAAAGCAATGCCGACATCGCTCCATGAGAGCGTTTGGCTGAGATAGGAAACAGCATCCCAGACACTCCAGGCGCCGACGACGGCAATCAGGGCATACCAGGCAAAATCTATCATCCGGCTGACGGCGCGCTGACCGCCGCCCTTCGGTGCGGCGCTTGTCGACATCGGCAACAGCCGTACCAGCATCAGGCGACCCCACACGGCGCCGAACGGCGCGGTGACATATTTCAGGAGGCGCGTGCGGCGGATCAGCGAATAGACCCAGGAACGTGGCTTCTGCTGCCCGGCTGTCTGCTCGAATCGAAACTTGTCCGCCCAGGCGACGATCGGCCGGAAGAGCAACTGGTCGTAAAGGAGGATGACGATCGCCATGGCAAGCACTGCCCAGCTGACGGCGGCAAAATCCTGTTTGTCGATGGCAACCGCCAGCCACGAGCCGAGCCCGGGAAGCTGCACGGTGGTATTGCCGACCGTGATCGCCTCGGACGCAACCACGAAGAACCAGCCCCCGGACATCGACATCATCGTGTTCCAGACAAGGCCGGGCGCGGCAAAGGGAGCCTCCAGCCGCCAGAAGCGCTGCCAGGTCGACAGGCGGAAACCACGGCTGACCTCATCGAGATCGCGCGGCACCGTCCGCAGCGACTGATAGAAGGAAAAAGCCATGTTCCATGCCTGGCTGGTGAAGATCGCAAAGATCGACGCGCATTCGGCACCAAGCTGGCTTCCGGGGAAAAGCCCCATGAAAAAAGTGACGGTGAACGTGAGAAAGCCGAGCACCGGCACCGATTGCAAGATGTCGAGAGCCGGAATGATGATCTTTTCGGCGCGGCGGCTCTTTGCGGCAAGCGTTGCGACGACGAAGGTGAAAATGAGCGAGGCGACGATAGCCGCCATCATGCGCAAAGTCGTCCGCAGCGCATATTCCGGGAGATAGGCCGGGTCGAGTGCTAGCGGTGTCGTGGACAGGCCAGCCAGCGGCGAGCGCATCTCTGCAACGCCGTGAAGTGTGAGATAGGCAACAGCAGCAATGAATGCAAATGCGGCGAGATCGTAGCCATTCGGCAGGATACGTGCGCCGGCCAACGCGGCAACGGCACTACGCTCGCGTCGATCGTTAGCTAGGAAAACCATTTAGTAACCCTTTAAAAAAATAGAAGGCCATCAACTTTGGCGCGGCCATGCGGCGCTGCATTCGCAACGCCGCCGGCACACTTGTTTGAAGGGCGCGCTTAGGCAGCCCGGCGACTGCCATCCTCGTCGAGGACGGGTTCGTCTTCGGTCGTCCAGAAGCACTCCAGCTTCCCGGTATGGGAATTGGTGTGCCAGACGGCGATCAGACGCGGACGCTGCAATGTTGCCGAGCGTTCTGCCGGACGGATTCCGGCCGAAGCGGCGAAAGCGTACGGGGTGGAAATTTTTGTCGCGAAACGATGTGCGCGGAAAAGAACGATGTTGTTCATGGCTCACCTCCTCGGCCCACCTGACGGCAGATCCGAAGGGCAAGCCGGACAGGCTAGGCCCGACCGACGCTCGCCCGGCGAATGCCGGCAGCGGTCCAGGTTGTTGTGATGACCGTCCGGATACGGCACAAAGCCATAGCCGGACAGCGACTAGGGTAGCTGTCCATTGGATTCTTGATCTATTGGTTTCGTCAGCCTTCGCATCATGCTGCGAAGACAGGGCGGTATTGTCACAACCAGCGAGGGCGGTCAATCAAGCGATGGTGCATTGCCATTATACCAAAGTATAGGCCGCGCACTCCCCCTGTCTGGCGACCGGGTGGCGGACAGTAAAAGCCCAGCGTTTACTGTTAGTTAGCCGCTACCATCCGGGCGCTGCTCGTGGCGCATTCGCATGATCGGGCCACCGGTAGCAAGCAGTTCACCAATCAGCAAAATTGTATCGGGAAAGATAACATTTCACCCGGCCGAAGCGTCTCCGTGATGAACCCATACGTCACACCGCATCGTCCATCCGCGGCGGAAATGCAGCCGAAAAACTAAGCTTTTGCGCAACAATAACTTTCAAAATAGACGCAAGAAAATAGTTTAGTTGCAAATATTCATGCCTTGCATCAAAAATATATAACCGATTCCACTATCATTTTGGCGTTTATCTAGGCGGAAGCACCGAAACGCCGAAAGACGACGGCCGTTATATATCTGAAGGCGCGATGAAATTTTTGCTCAGAACTTTTGGTGAAATCGCTCTTCTGGATAGCGAGGAACGCCAGATAGCATTCCCGAAGAAGGCTCTCCTGATTATTGCCTATCTGCTTGCAAGCGATAGCAAATCCGTCAGCAGGACAAGCATGGCGAGATTTCTATGGGGCGAAGGCGACTTGGCAAATTCGCTGACAAACCTTCGCAAGCTCGTTTCGCGGATCAAAAGCCGCCAATCGGAATTGAACGCTGAACTTCTGACCTTTGACGATACAGACATCCATCTCGCGAGTGGCCCGTTCGCGAGCGATGTCATCCCGACACGCGCGCACATGCCCAAGAACCAGGCGAAGAATCTCGCTCTTCTGACGGAAGGCCTGCGATCGAGATTTCTGGAAAGGGCGAGCTGTCAAACCAAGGCCTTCGTCGATTGGCGAGACAGCGAAAGAAAACGGCATCTCGTCATGCTGAAGGAAACGCTTGAGGCAATGGTGAAGCTTCCTGCGACGACCGGCGATGTCGCTCTCATCAAGGAGGCAGCCCTCCTTCTTTTCGAAGCCGAGCCGCAAGACGAGGCCACACATCGCATCTTGCTGAAAGCGTTTGACGTCGAAGGCGGTCTTGAGCAGCTCAAGCGTATATTCGCGCGGCGCAAGGATCTCGTCTCGTCATGGGCAGCCATCTTGCCGGCATCGCCGCGATCACCAACGCCTGCCGCTCCCGCGCGTTCAGCTGCCGTATCCGAGCAGGATGCCGCCGCGCGGACCATCTTACGCATACCACGCCTCGCCTTGCTGCCACCCGGCAACGATACCCCCGATGGCGCAGCGACGATGATCGCAGCGTCGCTGATCGAAGACATCACCCTCGGTTTTTGCGCCCTGCACAGCCTGCGGGTCATTGCCCCCTATTCCGCCATTCAAATCGGCCGCCGGAGCGACGACCAGGCCGCGCTTTTCGAGCGATATGCTATCAACTACGTCCTGGAGACACGGCTGAGCGGGCCGGATGACGATCTCTCGCTCTTCACTCAGCTTGTCTCATTGCCCGGGAACGAGATTCTGTGGGCGGAGCGCTTCAACTTCGGCAAGCTCGACCTTGCGCGCAACAAGCATGAAATCTCGCGGCAGATCGTGCTCTCCGCCGCCGCGGAAGTCGAACGCCATGAGATGACGCGCGCACATTTCGAGCACAATCCCGCCGCCTATCATCAGTACCTCGTCGGGCAGCAATATCTTCATCGCCTAACCCTGCCGAACATGCGTCGGGCGCGCAAGGAACTGAAGGCCGCCCTGCGTGAGAGCGCCGATTTCGCGCCGGCTCTCAGCTCCGTCGCCCGCACCTATTCCAAGGAGTGGCTGCTGACCGCGCGTGGCGACGCCGAACTGCTGAAATCGGCAGAGGATTTTGCCACGCAGGCCATCGCGGTTCGCAACGACTTGGCCGACGGTTATCGCGAGCTTGGTGTCGCCAAACTCTTTCTAGGATCTATCGACGAAAGCGTGGAAGCGTTGGAAGTGGCGGAAACCCTAAGCCCTCATCATGCTGACGTCATCGCCGATCACGCGGACACGCTGGTCCATTTCTCCCGTCCTGGGCTTGCCCTGGAAAAGATCCAGCACGCGATGGATCTCAATCCGATCAACCCGGATTCCTATCTCTGGACGGCTGCCGGAGCGAATTATGCCCTCAGCCAGTTCCAGACCACGCTCGACTATATCGCCCAGATGGCCGATCCCAGCCTCGCAGACAGGCTCGCGGCGGCAAGCTGGGCAATGCTCGGCCATCAGGACGAGGCACGCATGCTCGTGCGCCGCGTCCGCGAAACCAATCCCGATTTCGATGTCGACAGATGGCTGTCGCTCGTCCCGAGCAAGGAGCAATGGCACAAGGATCTATATCGCGAAGGTCTGAAAAAGGCGGGCTTTTGACGGCGGTGCAAGCCTCGCTCGACCCAAAGATCCTTGAGTTGTTATGCAGGCCGGCGGATTCTGGAAGGCGCTTTTTCGGCCTGTTCCAAGGATCGTCGATTGCCGGTGTTGACCCCGAGGGATGACGCTCGATGGCGCCTCAGGCCACTGGCGGCTGAAAATACTCAGCCACCAACCGGTCTGAATTGCGAACAGGCATGTTCCGCCAAAACAACGAGACACTCTATGAGACGAACAGCCTCGACAAGGGAGCCGGGGAAAGCGGCAGTCATCGTCGACGTGATGCCGGTTACCTCAGTCGTGATGTGCCTTCTTCTATCGGCGCGACGGCTTACGTAGGAAGAACGGTGCATCGCTCGGGCGGAAGCGAAAACGAAAGCGGCATGCCCCTCTCCTCCCTGCGCGGCCAGTCGAGGCGAACGACGTCGCAACCGATACGCACCTGCACGCGCCAGCATCGACCCTGGAATGCGCTGTCGACCACCTCTCCCGTCAGATCGTTTTGACCGGCAGCCGGCCTGCCATCTTCCGGGCGAACGACGAGGACAGCCGGCCCATCGAGCGGCCGCGATACGTGCTGCATGACGCTGCCATTGTCCGAGACCTTGAAACCGTGGCCGGATGCCGTTCCGCTCAGCAGGGAGAAGCCGCCAAGAAACTTCGCGACAAAGGCGTTCGCCGGCGCCTCGTAGATTGCCTGTGGCGGCGCAAACTGCACAATGAAGCCGCTGTCCATGACCGCCAAACGATCGGAAACCGCCATCGCTTCAACCTGGTCATGCGTGACGTAAACCGCGCTCATTCCCTCCGCCCGGATCAACTGCATCATTTCGGCACGCAAATCATCGCGAAGCGCCGCGTCGAGATTGCTCAACGGTTCGTCGAGCAGAAGCAGCTTCGGTCGCATGGCGAGACAGCGGGCAATCGCCACGCGCTGCTGCTGGCCTCCCGACAGCTCGCTGGGCTTGCGGTTTGCCAGCTGCTCCAGATGGGTCATCGAAAGCGCGTGGTTGATGCGTCGCTCGACCTCCGCGCGATCCAACCCCTTCACCTCCAAACCGAAGCTCAAATTCTTTCGGACGGACATGTGTGGCCAAAGCGCGTAGTCCTGGAACACAAGGCCGACATTCCGCTGCTCGGCCGGCACGCGCTGACGGCGCGACCAGACGACCTCACCCTGGATGCGGATATCGCCCTCATCCGGCTCGACGAGGCCGGCAATGGATCTCAGCAGGGTCGACTTGCCGGAGCCGCTGGCACCGACGAGGGCAATCACCTCGCCCTCTTCGACCGCGAAACTGAGATCCCTGAGCACCGCCTTGCCGCCAAGGGACTTGATGATGCCCATGCATTCCAGTGCAGGCTTCGTCATGAACCAATCTCCTTCCGACCACCGCCGGAGCGGCTGAATGCAAAGACAAGCCCCCAGACGATGGCGACCGCTAACAGCGCCACAAGCGCCATGGCGCAGGCCACGGCGTCCCGGTCCTGAGTGAAATCATCGACGATCAACGCGGGGAGCGCCGGTCCGGCTTGCGGCATCAGAAACTGCGACATGGGCAGCTCGAACACGGTTCGCACCATGGTCACGCCGAAGGCCGCGGCGATCGCGCGCCCGATCAAGGGAGCAACGATGCGGCGCAGATGCTGGACCGGGCTTGCCCCTGCCAGACGCGAGGCTTCACCGATCGACGGACCAAGGCGATCCAATGCCGACCACATGAAAATCAGACAGTAGGGCAGTGCCGCAGCGCAATAGCCAAGGACAAGCAACGTCCTGGTGCCATAGAGACCAAGATCGATAAAACCGGGAACGCGGTCGTAAAGGAGGATGTATCCAAATGCGAGAATGATCCCAGGAACGGCAACGGTGACCATCGCAAGACCGACCGCGATCATGCGCACCCTTCTCGATGCAAGCGAAACCCGAAAAGCGAAGGGAACGGCGAAAGCAACAGTGATCAGGGCAGCGGCAAAGCCATAGAAAAAGCTAGAGACCAGCGCTTGGCCGGCGACATTCGACATGTCAAAGACCGCTCTGATCGCGCTCAAGGAAAAATTCGTCCAGGCAAGACCATCGCCCAGGGACGTTGTCAGTGCCCTCAAGGTGACGGCAAGCAACGGCATGACGGCCGACAAAATCGCAACCAGCATGAGCACCGCGATGACCAATGGCTGCCAGGCTCCGAGCATATAGGGCCGAAGCTGCCGATTGCGGCCGGAAAGGAAGCGCGCTTCCCCTTGCGTACCGCTCATGGCCGCCGCGCTGACCGACCCGGATACCAGGACCGCCAGCAGCAGCGCCTGCGCGCCGGCAGCTGCAAAATCGACCGGAAAGCTCGAGGTCGCGGCATAGATGTTGTAGGTCAGCAATCCGAAATTCATCGAGCGCGCTATCGTATTCGCCAGACCGAAATCACCGATCACCTCGGCAAAAGTCGTGAGCATCGACAATCCGATCGCCGGCAGGAGCATGGGGACGATGATCTTGGCAATCGTCCGCATGGGGCCGGCGGAAGCCATACGCGCGGCGTCTATATATTCGCCACCGATGCCCTCCAGGCGAGCGCGAACAATAAAATAAGGCACCGGGAACAACGACAGTGCCATGACAAGCAACAGGCCGGGCGGACCGAAAAAGGCCGATGCTTGAGCTGGCGAGAGGACACCAAGATAGACCAGATAGCCGCCCTGCGACATCAGCAGCACCCAGGCAAGCCCCTTCAGATAGCTGGGGGTTGCGAAGACAACCCAGGGCAAGGCAGTCCAGATCTTGCGCAGGCGAACGTCGCTGAGATGGACAACGAGCGCTAAGGCAGCGCCGACAAGCGTTGAAGCAACGGCACCGACTGCCCCGAGGGTGATCGTGTTGAGGATGCCGCGCAGCAAGCGGGGCGACGTCACCAGACGCAGGAGAGCATCCGGCGAAGGCGCGAAATTCGGACTGGTCGGATCGAAAAGCTTGGGAAAGACGGCCTGGACGAGCACGAGGAGCATCGGCAGGCCGACCAGAACAAAGGCAGCCAGCCAGAGCAGCGGTGCATTGCCACGCCAGCCGCGCCCCCCCGACGTGAAGATGCGCAATGCGAAGTTCCGGATCAGCTTGAAGTCAACGGAGGCGCGGGCAACCCGCGCCTCCGAGCCTGTCACGGTACGAACTGATCCCTGAACCATTGCTTCCACTCGGTTTCGTTTGCGGAGGCTGCCTTGTCGTCGAGAACCTGCCAGGTTGCCGTATTGTCAACGCGCGCGCCCTTGGCCTGCACGCCCTGGATCAGAGGCGCAAAGAACGCATCGCCGCCTTCCGTCTGCTCCATGGCGGCATTGGCTTCCTTGGTGAGCAGAAACTGCACGAAAGCCTTGGCGTTGTCCTCATGCTGGGTCGTGCGGGCGATACCCGCGCTTGAAGGGATCGCGACGACGCCTTCCGTCGGATAGACAACGGAGATCGGCTCCTTCTTGTCTATAAGGGCATAGATAGAGGTGTCCTGCTGGATCGCGACGCTGGCATCGCCGGTGATCAGCGACTTGTTGACGGCGCCGCCGCTCGGAATTCCGCTCAGCTTCTTGTTCGTCAGGATGTTCAGAAGCTCCTGCTTGCCGGCATCGACGCCCTTTGTGGCAAAATAGCCCGCAAGCCACTGAAACGCCGGGCCAGACAGGTTCGGGTCCTTGGCGGCGACGTTTCCGGCAAAACCGACAAGATCGCTCCAGGAATGCGGCGGCTTGGCGCTTCCAATCTTCTTGGTATTGACCGCAATCGCCGTCGTCGAAACGGTAATCGGGAAATAGGCCTGGCTCGCGGGAACGAGATGCCGGCCGAGTGCAGTGTAATCGGCCTTGTCGGCAAGGCCGGGCTCCGGCTTCAGGATATTCTGGTCAGCCAGGCGATGCATGACGGCCGAGCCCTCGACCCACAAAACATCGAACTTGGGGTTATTGCCTTCTGCGGCGACCTTCCCGAGCAGTTCGCCCGTGGAAAGCCGGACCAGGTCGACCGGGATGCCGGTCTTTGCCGTGAAGGCCTTGGTCGCGGTGTCGACGGTATCAAGGGCCGAGTAAACGATCAGATGCTCAGCAGCCTGAGCGGAACAGAGAGCGGTCGTCACTCCGAGCAAGACAGCACTTACAAAGGAAAGTTTCTTCATCGATATATCCTTGAGGGCTTAGAATGTTCGAGTTTGAAATCACTTTTTCACACCGCGTTTCAGCCAGTGTTTGTCGATGGCGCCGCGCAACGCGCCAAATTTGGCAAGAGACGAAAGGGCGGAGTCGCGATCTTCGGCGGCAAGCGCCACGATCATCGCTTCGATGAGAACGATCGTCGCGCCATGCATGGCAAGGTGATCCGCCCTTCCCCGTGAAATCGGAAGAACTTCCGCAACCTGACGGGCGACATAGGGGTGCAGGCTGTCGCCGACGAGGAGTACAGGCACTTCATGGGCTTCGGCATAGTCAAGGACGACCGAAACCTCCCGGTAGACGGGGGCGTGGGCGATCATCAGGATTGCGTCACCCTTTTCGACCGCAATCAAACGGTCTGCCAGTCCGATGCCACTATCGGAAAGCGCGGCCGTCGAAAGACCGAGCCGGTTGAATTGCAAGGCCGCATATTCGGCGACGTTTCCCGAGGGGCCGATACCAAATACAAAGCGCCGCCGCGCAGAAAAGAGAGTCTTTACCGTTCGGGCAAAGGCCTCGGAAAATGTCGCTGACGACATCACCTCAAGGCTCTCATGGTGAGCACGAAGCACGAGACCGAGAGCCCCTTCGGAATTCGCCCCGAGATCCTCCAGCGTGCGGCTGAGGCGCCCTTCCGGACTGGCCGCGGTCAGATCGGCGAGGATGGCCTCGCGCAAATCGGCAAGCCCTTCGAAGCCCAGGCTTCGCGCAGTGCGAACCACCGTGGCGTCGCTTGTTCCAGCCTTTGCCGAGATCTCGGCCGCGGAATTCAAAAGGACCGCCTGCTTCTGGCTTCGAAAGAACGAGGCCATCTTCTGTTCGGCCGGCGACATGGACGGAAGCGCAGCATCGATCCGTTCGTTCAAGGTAAGTTGGTCTGCGGCGTGATCGGTCGTCATTTCATCTCGTTGTAAACATTTCACGATGCCTGAATAAGAAATGTTTATTTCATGATGATGACAGCGAGGGCGGAGGCCGAGCTCAGTCCCTCGTCGTCGTGACCATGCGGCGCGCGCCAATACAACAAAACAGCAGAGAGCAGCCTGCTCCCTGCCCAGCCGCCTGGGACGGCCCGATAGGGCCAGGGGCGCTGCGTAGCGCAACGCCCCCGCCAAGAGGTTCATTTTGCAGGGCTTACCTTCGAAGCAAGTGCAACGCCGGATTTCTGGACGGTGTACCGGACCGCAACTCGCTCGCCGACCTTCAGGGATTCGACCTCGATATTCTCAGGCAGATTGATCGTCGTTCCGGTGGAGAGCGTGATCTGGTCTGCCTTCGCGTCGATATTGGTGATCACTCCCGTTTCATCACGAGCCAACGCGAGACCCGCAGTCAGAGTGATGGCGGCAACGAGACCGATCGCTAGCGACTTCTTGAGCATGATTTACTCCTGGTTTTCAGTGGGCTTGCTGTTGTGGCTTTGAAACCACTGGCCGGTATCACCGACCGCTCGCCAGACTGCCGCGTAAATCTTCCCTGCACTTTGCGAGATTCTTACAAATTGGACATTGCCGAAGATCGCCCTCGCCAGAGTAGGCTCCTTCGCATTGATCGACACCCCCTGGACGACGGTAGACGGTTCGAACCTTGCAATTATGCGGAAAACCGGGGCTCGCGCGGCTGATCTTACGAATTTGTAATAAGCCGTTCAGGTGGCAGAAAATTTCCCGAGGCAAATCTAGGGCTGAATCATTTGCGCAGCGGGGCCATGGCAGAGCATGAAGATACTTCTGGTGGAAGACGATCCGAAAACCGCGGAATATATTGCACGTGGGTTGAATGAGGCGGGACACAGCTGTGAAGTCATCAGAGACGGCACGGACGCGCTCTTTCAGATAACCCGGGAAACATACGATGTTCTCGTCATCGATCGAATGATTCCCGGCCTGGATGGGCTCTCGCTGGTCAAGGCGGCAAGAGCGGCAAAGATCAAGACGCCAGCCCTGTTTCTCACCTCAGTGAGCGGTGTCGACGATCGGGTCGAGGGCCTGGAGGCCGGCGGCGACGATTACCTGACAAAACCCTTCGCGTTTTCCGAACTCATTGCACGGCTCAATGCATTGGCACGCCGACCACCGGTTCAGGATCAGAAGACAGTGCTCAAGATCTCAGACCTGGAGCTGGACATTGCCAAGCGCCAGGTCCATAGGCGCGGCATCCCGATCGACCTCCAGCCCCGTGAATTTACCTTGTTGGAGGTTCTCATGCGCGGCGAAGGCCGGGTGCTGACGCGAACGATGCTCCTCGAGCACGTGTGGGACTTTCACTTCGATCCGAAGACAAGTGTCGTGGAAACCCATATCAGCAGGTTGCGTGCGAAGATCGATAAGCCGTTCGACGTGCCGCTTCTCCATACGGTCCGAAATACCGGATACTGCGTCCATGCGCCAAGGTAGGCTACTGCGCAGCACGCCGTTTCGGCTTGCCCTGTCATTCGGGCTGTTCTTCATCGTGGCGTTTCTCATCACCGGATTGGTTGCCTATGGCCTGATGAAACGCGAACTCGCACGGTCCCTCGATGTCTCCATCCAGGACACATACTCCGTCGTGGCATCGACTTTCTCCTCGAACGATCTCGAAGATCTCGTCGCGGCCGTGTCGACCTATTCGGCGCTCAAGCGCCCGGAAGATCAGGTTTTCCTGCTGCTCGACCCCGGGGGTAGAAAGCTGGCTGGCAATGTCCAGGCAGCCCGCCTCGAACCTGGAATTACAACAATATCCGCCACGCTAATGGGACTGGAGGAAGGAGATCCCATCAGGGTCATGGCCGGCAACATTGGCGGCAACAGCCTGGTGGTGGGGCAGAGCTATCGCGAAATAGATCGGATCGAAGAGATCGCGCTGATGAGCTTCTTCTGGGCCTCTATCATCATAGTAGCGACGGTGGTGCTCGGCGGAACGCTTCTCGCACGGCGCACGCAACGGCGCCTCGAGGCTATCGAAAGTACCATGATCGAGGTTTCGGCAGGAAATCTTTCCCGGCGGATACCGACCCGCGGCGACGGCGATGACATCGATGTCGTTTCGACCCACATGAACGAGGCGCTTGCTCGCCTTTCGGGCCTGGTCGAGGGAATGCGACAGGTCAGCGCTGATATCGCACACGATCTGAAAACGCCCCTCAATCGTTTGGGTCTGACAATCGAGCAGTCGCTTCAGCGGCTAGGCGAATCCCGCGACGTCGAAGATCTCATGTTCGACGCTAGGGACGAGATCGCCAGAATAAACGCCACATTCGAGGCCCTGCTTCGAATCTCGCAAATTGAAGCCGGCGCTCGAAAAACACGTTTCAAGGCAATCGATCTCGGTCAGATAATGGCCTCTGTCGCCGAAATTTACGCTGAAGTTGCTGAGGACAGCATGCAGGCTCTGACACTGACGCCTCTGGCTGCCGGTCCGTGCATGATCAATGGCGATCGGGAATTGCTTACCCAGCTCTTCGTCAACCTCGTGGAAAACGCAATAACGCATTGCCCGGCGGGCACGACGATTGTCATGTCGCTCACGCAGGACGCGCATCACTATCGCGCCTGCGTGTCCGACAGCGGTCCAGGCATACCCGAAGCGGAGCGCGAACTTGTCTTCAGGCGTCTTTACCGGCTCGACAAAAGCAGAACGACGCCTGGTAATGGACTGGGCCTCAGCCTCGTCAAGGCAATCGCCGATCTTCACGCGGCTCGCATCGCGCTTGATGACAACAGGCCAGGGCTGCAGGTCAAATTATATTTTCCGCGAATTTGATCCGCTCAATCGCCCGATACGATACCTGGAAATCGCGCGGCCATCGTTAGAGCAAGCCCGAAGGACGGACGCGCTATCGAAAATAGTCGAAGGGAGGCGAACACCTGCGATGGACGCTCAGCCTGAGCGCCGCCAGGTAATCATGGAGCTGGTAATATAGTTCCACCCTGCGCCAATCATGGCTCCCGCCAGGCCTGCAAGCCACCATTGTGGTTCCTGGGCGTAGAAGAGCGACGACACGCCGGTTCCCGCGACAACGCCGACGCTGCAAAACGCTGCAAACAACAGCAGGCCCGTCAGGAACCGCAGGCCGCGGCGACGGCGATCTCGATATGTGAGCGAATTGTTGAGCGTGTAGTTCGATAAGACTGCCACCAGCATTGCGCCCGCTTGGCTTATCGAAAACGCAAACCCCTCCAGCAACAGCAATCGCAGCGCGGTCAGATGGACGATCACGCCGCTAAGGCCGACCAGACCGAACAGCAGCATACGCGGCGAAATGAGATCGCCCGACCATTTGGCAAGGACGAGCCCGAGATATTCGAAAACCACCGACGCATCCAGCTTGCTTTCTCCATGAACTCTCGGCCGGAATACGTAGGAAATCTCCCCTATTTGCAAGGGCTTGGGCGACGATGCGATAACATCAAGCAAGATTTTGAAGCCCTGCTGCGAGAGCCTGGGGGCAAGCTCGTCAATGAGCGCGCGTTTCACCATGAAAAACCCGCTCATCGGATCTGATGTTTCGACCTTCAAGAGGCGCTGCGCCATGCCGATGGCCATCTGGCTCCCGGCCTGCCGAATGCGATTGAAACCTTCACCCGACGAGCCTTCGCCAGCATATCTCGTTGCAACGACCAGATCGATCCGACTGCTTCGCATCATCGCCAGCATGGCCGTCAGCCGGGTTTCGTCGTGTTGCAGATCTGCATCCATCACGGCAACGATCGGCGCCGATGTGGAAAGAATGCCCTCGAGACATGCGCCGGCCAGTCCCCGCCGATGAACCCGCCTTATCGCACGGATGCGGCGATCGACGAGGGAAAGGCGTCTGACAACATCGACCGTCTTGTCGCCCGAATCGTCGTCAACGAAAATCACCTCCCATGAAATACCGGCAAGCGCGGCTCTGAGGCGCTCCACGAGCGGAACGATGTTTTCCCGTTCATTGAAAGTCGGTATGACGACGGAGAGCTCGACGCTTTCCTGCTGCGCAATTGCGGCTTTTGTGATTGTCAAATCCCCGGGCCATTCGCCAAAGGGGGCCAAACTGGATGAAGTCATAGACGTCTAATATTCCGAGAGAGGAAGAGCGAGTTCCGTCGACGAATTCGCGAAAACCCATAGCCCCATGCGACGCTCCGCAGCAGCGGCACGTCGACCGATGGTGATTTTCACGTCTCCCCGTCGCTTGTTGGCGCGCCATGACGCCTGAAGCGGCTTCGATCTAACGACTATGTCACGAGCAACTGACAATACTCTGAATTCGCGTTGAATTTTGCATTCTGTCCATGTTTGAAAATGACTGCGGGTAAACAGAATCCCTAGCTCGGTGACGGCCGGACGCATGTTGCCGCATCACGTTCACAGCCACCGAGCCCATAGCCGATGCGATAGTAGAAGCTTCCGACGACGGAGCCATTCTTTCGCACCACCTGTTCCTGAATATCGCCCAGACGCTGGAAGTACCCAGCTAGGTCCGCCTGCTGAAGCTCATTTCGTTTCAAGGATACGAGCACAGCCGTGCTACCCTGGACCGACTTAGCCGGATACCAGAGATCGTACATCAGGCTGCTGCCGCCGACGGCGCTCTGCCCGATCGATCTGGATGGAGCGCGCTGCGCCTGCCGCGCATAAAAGGCCATCTCGCTCGCAAGGAAATATTTGTCCGTACCGATCAGGACGACCGGAGCCGCGCTATTCCTCCGAACATCGGTTTCGATAGCGCTGACGGCCTTGCCGAATTCGCTCCAGGCCACCGGCAATGTGCGTATGTTGTGGATGTAGCCAACTCCGGGGAACCCAAGGACCACATAGTGAAATAGCAGCGCATAAACAGCCATTGCGATCGCGATTGTCGGTATCCATGCCTGCCGCAATCGGCGCCTCCAAACCTGGCTCGCGTCGGCTGTCCTTGCCAGTACGAAGGCAATCGAGGGCAGTGTCGCGAGCCATACAGGTCCGGTCCAATTCGGCTTGTTCTCATGAAAAAGGCTGAAGAGCACAAAGACGCTCAGCGGTATCAATGTGAACAAGGGTATGAAAAGCGCGCTGCGCCCGGCCACCCGCGATCGGACCGCCGATATGTTCACCATCAGGCTGCCAACAGCGGCAACCAGGCCAGTGGGCGTCAGAAGAACGGCGGCGCTGACGACAAGGGATGGCAGCGTGAATTGAAATACTTCGCTGACACGCCGCGTTCCCTGGAATGCAAAGGACATCCATTCATGCGTCGCATTCCAATAAATGACCGGGGAAAACAACAGGATCGAAAGCGCTGCGCCAAGATGCGGCTCCTTGCGGCGAAGCCAATGCCGGGATTTGGGATCGGCCAGCACGAACAGCAGTGCCGCCGGCCCCAGCAGCACGATCGTATATTTCGACAGAAGCCCAATCCCCAGCGAAAGGCCCGCGCCATACCAAGCCGAAGACTTCCCCCCGAGAAGCGCCCGCTCCAGAAAATAGAGCGTTGCGGCCCAAGCCGCAGTCAACGGCACGTCCGGCATCATCAGAAAGCCGGTTGAAAAATAGAATGGCACTACGCCAACCAGCAGGACACAAACCAGCGCCGTCGTTTTATCAAAGAGGTTCCGCGCTAGACCGAAGGAGAAAGCGGCTGTCAGCATCCAGCACAGATACGCGCCGATACGAACCCCGAACTCGTTGTCGCCAAATAGCGCCGTTCCCGCCCAGATTAGCCAGGCAACCATCGGCGGATGATCGAGATAACCGATGTCGAGATGCTGTGCATAATTCCAATAATAAGTTTCCTCGGGAACCAGGTTGGCAAACCCGAGAAACACAAGGCGAAGGATGAGAAGATAGATAATCGCGCCGGCTGCCGCCAACTGCACTCCCTTTTCAGGAGATACGGCCGACCACAGGAAAAACCGATCCCCCAATAGATTCAGACCAGCAGTTATGGATACAGCAAATACCCCAGCAACAGGTGCAGGAAGATCTAAGGCAGCTAGCGCCGCGACAAAAACTCCGCCTCTTAGACCGAGCGTTAAAATCCGAAGCATCAGGAAGATGACGAGACGTTGCCGACTGGAGAAACCGTTGGCCGGAATATCAATCCAACCGAAAGCTCCGTTAACAATGTAAATGCCGTAGAGGAAACTGCTGAGGAGGAAGCTTAGAACATGCGCCCGTATCGGGTCGGCGCCGGCCTGGATCAAGATCATGAATGCCAATAGATCCAGAAGCGCGCAAATCATGACGGAAACGGAAAGCCGCATGAAGCCGTGTATGTGTGTGGCCCTGAATGCCTCGAGCTGCTGCACGATCTTATCCGATCTCAAATTTCACCGATTGTTTGTGATCCCTCGCGGATCGAAGCTTTCAAGCAGTTCCGGCCGCGTGCCGAGCAGCGGCCGGAAACCGCCTACCCGCTTTCCGATTTGACGACGGAGTGAGAATCCGGCTCGGCGCCTCGATCCAAGGCTGCCCCTGGCGACGATCGCGCAAGCCTTTCTCGCTATCGCACGGCGACACCGTTTAAGAGGTTTGCCTGCGCCTCTTTCCCATCCCGAGCCTCGATATCATCCCAGCTCCTGTCCATGGCGTAAGCGGTCGAAACCACAGGGATACCGACATGCCCGTAGTAGAACGATAGCTGTCCCGCGGCGCTGGCCGCGTCGAGGCCGGCAATCTTCCTGACATAAAGCGCAGACGCCAAACCGCTGCGATCCGCGCCCGAAAGGCAATGGATAAGGATGGGCTTGGGGGCCGACGCCATCAATTCGACAAGCCGCTCGGCCTTGTCGGGAGAAATCAGCTTCGAAGAGGACATGCCGAAATCGATATGGGTCAAACCGAGTTCCTGAGCAGTCTTCACCTCATCGTCATACCAGGCAGCGCCCGGATGCTTTCCGCGAAGATTGATGACGGTCTTGATCCCATGTGTTCGCACGTAGGAGGCAAGATCTTCGGAGGTTGGCTGGGCGGAACGATAGAATTGACCGTCGATCACCGAATGAAAATTACCGGTGATCTGAAGGTAACCGGCATAGGCTCCACAACTCGCACTCATAAATCCGATGGCGGCAAGCGCAACAAGGGCCACCTTGCGAAATATAGTCATTGCTTTTCAGCCATTCCTTCTATGATAATTCAATGACATGCCGGAAGAAACTGACATGCGCCTGAATAACGATTGGAGGGTGCAGGGAAATATTTGCCGTCTCCGGCAGACCAGACGGCTGCCGAGTGGTCGCAGGATCGCTGCGGTTGCCGTCGAATGGCACCCGGTCGGCGATACCGCGATGGCGTGGATTCAGACGTCCTCGTCTCACCGTGAATCGGCGTCGAGAAAGAAGACATCATCCTCGGCCCGACGGCGATTGATCGTCATGTAAATGACGAGGAAGACGATCGCGGCGAGGAAGATGAGGCTGGTGACCGTCGTTCCAAACCCCAATCCCCCATATTCGCGCGGCTGGGAAAGCAGATCGCCGAAGGACGCGCCGAGCGGCCGGGTAAAGATGTAGGCAAGCCAAAAGGCAATGATGCCGTTCAACTTGAAGAAATAATACCCTGCGGCGATCAGCGCGATGATCCCGCCAAAAATGAAGCCTGTCGCCAAATAGCCGAGGCTGAACTGTTCGGCGACGAGATCACCCGCCGAAGTGCCAAGCGCAAAGGTGAAGAGGATCGCAAGCCAATAAAAGACCTCACGCCGCGTCGTGACGATCGTATGGATCGACAGAGTCTTCTCGCTGGCATACCAGGCGGCAAAAGTAACGGCGAGCGCGATGCTGAAGGCGATCGTCGTCGTCTGAAGCGCCACCCCGAAATTGTCGACGAGATTATCGCTTACCAGAGTGCCGACGACGCTGATCATGACGACGGCAAGCCAGTACGACCAGGGCACGTAGCGCTTCTGCGCGAACTGCATGATCAGGGCGACCGCCAGCAGCGCGCACATGATCGCCGACGTCGCGGATAGACCGAGACCGAGATTGACTGCCAGATAGTCGGCTGCGGTCTCGCCCATGGTGACCGCCAGAAGCTTGATGATCCAAAAATCGACCGTGACGTCGGGAACCCGGTTCGATGCCGGGGAAGCGGATTGTACTGCAGAAGGCATTGTTTCCTCCTTCGTTCTGGATGAGCTGCGCGCCGATCCTCACTTGCCAAGTATCTTCAGGGCCTGATTGAAGAATTCATCGGCTCGCTTGTCGTCGTCTGCGTTGCAGCGCTCGATTCCCTTCGCTTCGAGATCGGAGATTTTCGCCTTGTCCGCATCGCTGGGCTTGGCGGCGGCTTCCGCGGCTCGCAACTGCTTCAGCAACTCTTCGCACGGCACGCTTGCAGCCCGCGCGGTGTTTGCCGCGTAGATACCGGCCGCGAGCACGGAGACTGCGAGAATGAGATTCTTCATCGGAATTGTCCTGTTGATCGATGGTTGCGAGACGCTCTCAATGGAGCGCGCAGTCAGAGCTAAGCTCCAATTCTCGCCCTCACCTGTCCGGCAGCTTACAGTTTCGTAAACTTGCCCTGGCGATGGCGGCAGCTTCGCCGAACCGATATCACGATGAGACCGGCGGCCTGACGGTCGACCGCTGCTTCCGAACGCACGGAAATTCAGCGTCACTTCAAGATCACGCGCTAACAAGGCGCCATGCGGCGCTGCAACTGAAATGATCGGCTGGATCGGCGCGCTGTTGAAGATCGTTTATCGGAGAAGGCAAAACAATGATCGACCAGGCGCGGCTCCCCGGCTCGACCTCCAATTCAGACCGATATTGGGCGTTTGTGATCGATGCGCTCTGGCTCGTCATCATGTCGGCCTCCCTGATCGAGAGCTATGCCTATCGCTATGCCGGCATACCCCTCCTGGTGATCTCTCTCGTTTTCTATGCCCGGTCCTCGCCGCGACCGCCGATTGATTGGCGCGGCTGGCTTTGCATAGCATGGGGGACATATGCCTTCCTGCGGTTTGCCCTGCAATTCGCGCTCGAAAGCGATCATCCGGTCGGCGATCGCGACGTGCTTTTCCTGATGCCTCTGATCTTTCCGCCCTTGGCCTACGGTCTCTTTCTCGTTTGGTCCGACCTGGAAAAGCTCATCGCCATCTATTTCGGCGTCGCCCTTCTCATCCTGCTTTGGCAAACCCCCATTGCCGCCATTGCCGAGGGCAGAACCGTCATTCCCTTGATCCAGCACAACCAGATCCATGGTGCCGTCTGCTGCGGCATGATCTTCATCGGCGCCGTATTCTGGCTGCTCCATTATCTCACGGAGCCGTCCGCCAGCCGCATGATGCGGCTTTACGCTTCAGTGCTGTCACCGCTGATCTGTGTGCTTTGCCTGCTCGGAATTTATGGATCGAAGTCAAAGGGGGTCTGGCTCTCGCTGATACCGGTCTTGCCGATAATCGCCTTTCTGATACTGCGCAGCCTGAAGCCGAGGCTAGCAATCGTCACTCTCCTTGCTTCCTGCGTCCTGCTTGCCGGCGGCGTCTATGCCGTCAGGGATAATATCGAGCGCACCGCCGGGCCTACCGTGACAGCAACGATTGCCATGTTCAGGGACGCCGAAACCACCGAACCCGTCGGCCAGGCCGTCTCACGGTCGATAACGAACGACAACACGCCGATCGCCATGAGCGCACGGCTTCAACTCTGGGCAAATGCCTGGGAGCTTTTCTCCGCCGCGCCGCTCTTTGGTTGGGGAAGCGAGTGGCTCACGCTCTGGCCGCATACCCGTTATCCCAATGCCGGCTACACCTTCATGCATAACGGCTATCTCGAAATCCTCATCCGCCACGGTCTTTTCGGCGCGGCGGTCTTCGCCGCGATGCTGGCATGCTTTTGCGCCAGCATCTGGCGCGCGGCATCGATGGGCATCATCCCGAAACAGGCCATGTTCGCCTATTTTCTGATACTGTTCTTCTTCAGCCTGACCATTCTCAGCAATTCGAACAATCGCCTGGTCAGCGGAGAAAGCCTGTCGATCCTGACCGCCGCCTTCGCGCTGGCCTGCCAGCTCAAAATCCGCGCCGAAGCGAACATTCATCCGCTCCGCGCCGAAGAGCCGCAGCCTAGCCGCAATCAAGCCGCGCACACATCCGTTGCAAGCCGACACGGCGGCGGCGCTCTCGCCGTATGAGTCCGTCCGAAGCCGAGGTTTTCATGATGGATTTCGGGATATTAACGGCGATATTCTCCCAGCCGACCGCCACCGACATTGGGTCGAAGCGAATTCCGCCCGAGGTTGTCACCTATCTCCTAGGTACGAACAGTTGCCTATGTCTTCGGCATGGACATTGAGAGAATGGTGGGCCCGGAGGGACTCGAACCCCCAACCAAGCGGTTATGAGCCGCCGGCTCTAACCATTGAGCTACAGGCCCCAGCGCAAGAAAACGGGTTGCGCTTGCGACTCCGGAGCAATGGTTCCCCGGAGCCGAGTTGGCTCTAGCCTAATTTCTCTTTTCGGACAAGGGACTGCCGTAATACCTTCACAATCAATCCGCAAAAGCGGATCTCGAGGGATCATCAACCAAGGAACGAACCATGCTTCTGACGAAAACCAGAGATTTTACTCTTGCCGCTCTTGTCAGCGCCACTTTCTTCGTACCCGCGGCTGCGGCCTTTGCTGAAGATGCCAAGCCGCGCGAGGCCGTCATCACCGTCACCGGCGAGGGACATGCGGCTGTCGCGCCGGATGTGGCCGTGGTCACGCTTGCCGTCGTTCAGCAGGCCAAAGCCGCCCAGGATGCGCTCGACCAGAACAACAAGGCCATGGGCGCCGTGCTCGCCACCTTGAAGGAAAGCGGCATTGCCGAGCGCGATCTGCAGACCTCGGGCTTTTCCATTCAGCCGCAATATACCTATCCGAACGACAAGGACGGCCATACCCAGCCGCCGGTCCTGAGCGGCTATCAGGTGACGAACGGTCTGACGGTTCGCGTGCGTGATCTTTCCAAGCTCGGCGGCCTGCTCGATCAGGCGGTCAAGCTCGGCGTCAACCAGGGCGGCAACATCGAATTCACCAACGACAAGCCGGATGCGGCGCTCGAAGAAGCACGCAAGAAGGCCGTCGCCGATGCCGCCGCCAAGGCGAAGACGCTGACGGACGCCGCCGGCGTCAAGCTTGGTCGGGTCGTCGCCATCCATGAGGGTGGCATGGTCACGCCGCCGCAGCCCTATATGCGCGCCATGGCCGCATCCGCTCCGATGGACAAGGCCGTTCCGGTCGCCAACGGCGAGAACGAATACAATGCATCGGTGAGCATCATCTACTCGATCCAGCAGTAACTGAAGCAATTCCAGGAAAATTGCGAAGCGGCTTTCCGCCGGGAATTGCGTAAACAATAAGTTGGAGCGGTTCTCAGATTCCTGGAAAACTGAACCGCTCCAAAACAAAACCGCCCTTCGCTCAGATCCGATTGAATCGAGCAAAGGGCGGTTCCGCGGCCCCCGCCAAAAAGGCGAAAAGGTCAGGACATAAAAAACGGGCGCCTCGTGCGCCCGTTTTGCCTATCAGCGGCCCAGAAGCGGGCAACCACGAACATTGGCGAACATCATCGTATCGGGACCACGACGGCCAAAGCCATCGACGATGACACGGCGCGGCGTCACATCCACCACGCGGGCACGGCGCAGACCATAGCTGCGGGCGACGTCCACAGCCTGGCGCGGATCGCAGCCACGGCGATCAAAGCGCGGCGGCGGACGATCGTAATCCGGCGGTGGCGGGCGATGACGGCCCGGACCGACGTAAATATCCGCACCCTGCGCAGCGGCAAAATCCGCCGTGCCTGACAACGCAGTCACTGCGACGCAGGCGGCGACCCCCAACTTTGCCAGCATTTGTCTCATTGTGTTCTCCATGAAGCAGAAGGCTTCTCTCATGTCTGCAATATTTGCGAAGCGAATACCCGAGAGGTAACGGCGCAACGCTGAATGAGCCCAGAATCGGCCATTCATCCACTATTCAGCTACAATGAACGCTAAAGGGAAACCAGATAACCGAACATACCACAACATAAAAAATAAAGCCGCCTTCCTTTCGGAGGCGGCTTCGAATCCATCGAATAGATGTGGAAAACTCAGGGACTGCTGTGATCAGCGGCGGATCAGCGGGCAGCCCGGCGCATTCGCGAAGACGATGCGGTCGGGACCACGACGGCCGAAACCTTCGACAACAACGCGGCGCGGCGTGATATTGTCGATGCGTGCGCGGCGCAGGCCCATATCCCGTGCCTTCTGGACGGCAAAGCCCGGCGAGCAGGCGCGACCGCGCGGATGGTCATAGCGAGCCTGCTGAACACCCGGATGAAAATCGTTGGCCGATGCGGTGACGGCGGTAGCCGAAATGGCGCCGAGCGCGATTATGGCTGCAATACCTGCCTTGGCGAAAAGATTGGTCATGGTGTTTCTCCTTCAAATCCTTGCTGCGGATCGTTGCAATCCCGTTATCGGCCCTGCCATCGGCAACGCCTTGGGATTGAGCTCACGTTAGGTCAGCAAAGCTGAACCGAACGCGAATTGGCCGTTCAGATTGTATTCATGACGGTTAACAACCGGTTGACACAAGGCGCGAGAAGTTCAAGCGGAGAAATGCAGCACGATTTCGCGGCGATGCGGCCGGTCGCGATGCTCGAATAGATAGATGCCCTGCCAGGTGCCGAGCGCCAGCCTGCCATTCATCACCGGAATGCCGATCGAGACCTGCATCAACGCGGCCTTGATATGCGCCGGCATATCGTCGGGCCCCTCCATCGTGTGCACGATCCAGCGCATCGACGGATCGGACGATGGCGGCACCAACCGGCCGAAGAAGGCCTTGAGATCGGTCTTCACATCGGGATCGGCATTTTCCTGGATGAGCAGGGAGCAGGAAGTATGGCGCACGAAGACGGTCAGAAGCCCCTCGCCGCCGGCAGCCGCAGCACGGACGAACTCCGCCGCCTTTTCGGTGAATTCGTAGAGCCCCTGGCCGTGGGTAGGAAGCGTGACAACGGTCTGCGGCATGGCATTCCCCGAACATGGCGATGGCGATCCGCATCAGGTCGGGCGCGATGGCCGGATTGTCAAGCCCGGCCACTGCTTCGAGCCTATAGCGCAATGACGATCTTGAAGCCGCCATAGATCAGACGTTTGCCGTCAAAGGGCATGTTTGCCATGTCCTCCTTCAAGCGCGGATCAGCCATGACCTTCGCCAATACGGCGTCGCGGCTGTCCCGCGATTCATAGGTGATCCAGGAAAACACCACGACCTCGTCTTCCTTCGCCTGCACGGCACGCGGAAAAGATGTGAGTTCACCATAGGGCACATCGTCGCCGATTGCTTCGACATAGCTGAGTGCGCCATGTTCCCGCCAGACATCGCCGGCCCTGCGCGCTTGCGCCTTGTATAATTCAATCTTGTCTTTCGGCACGGCAAGAATGAAACCGTCGACATAGGACATTTCGGCCTCCTCTGTTCTATGTTCACCTTTAAAGGACGATCGACCGCGGCCAGATCCGACATTGGCGGCAGAATTTCTCCGCACGCCTTCCGGTTGGTCGGAACGGAAACGAATGCGCCGATGGATCATATGAAGGAATATCAATGACGATAGAATACAAGAATGATCCGAAGCTCGGAAATGAGGCGCTCAATGCCCTTTGGGCGGCCGCGTGGAGCAGTCCCTCCCGGCGCGATTTCCAGCCCATTCTTTCCCGAAGCCTCGGCCATGTCGGCGCGTTTGCGGGCACCAGTCTGGTCGGCTTCATCAATATCGCCTGGGATGGCGGCATCCACGCATTCATTCTCGACACCTGCGTTGATCCGGCATTTCGGCGCAGAGGCATCGCGAGCGCTCTCGTTGAACGAGCGAAGAACCTCGCCCGCGAGCGCGGCGCGGAATGGCTGCATGTCGATTTCGAACCGCATCTTGGCAGCTTTTATCGAAAGTGCGGCTTTGCGCCCACCGAGGCCGGCCTCATTCGCCTGCGCGACTGACGGGCCGTCTTATGCTAGTTTGTCACGCGGCTTTGCGAGAGCAACCAGCTGCGAAACAGCGCCGCGGCCGGATTGAGCAAGGCATTCGGCGGATAGACCAGATTGTAGCTGACAGCGGCCGACTGCACCTCGACAAAGCACCTGACCAGCTTCTTCTCGGCGAGATCGCGTGCCACCAGCGAGCTGCGAACGAGCGCGAAACCCCGCCCCTGCCGGCACGCCTCCAGCATCTCGGCGAAGGAATCGAACAAAGGCGCCTCATCGACCGCTCGCGCCATATCGAAATGCGGATTTGCTTCACCCTCCAGCCCGCTGGTGATCTGCTCGTACCAGCGCTGCCAGTCGAGGATCGTATGACGCATGCCGGCATAGCGCAGGAGCGGAGCCGCCCTTATGGCTTGACGCGGCGGCAGTCGTGCGGACAAGTCGGGCGAACTGACCACGAATTCTTCATCCGTCAGCAGTTCTTCATGCGCGAGCCCCGCTTCGGCACGACCAAGCCAGATTGCCAGATCGGCTCCACCGGGCTGAAAATCCGGACGCTGGTAGCCGACCGCGAGTTTCACTTCGGTCTCCGGATAACGCTGGCAGAAATCCGGCAGCCGCATGGCCAGCCACTGGCTGGAAAATTCAGGCGAGACGGAGAGCGAGACGCTGCGGACCGAAATGCTCGCGCGCGCCTGATAGAGCGCCGCCTCCAGTTCGGCGATCGTGCCTGAAATCGCAGGGTGCAGACGCGCGCCCAAGGCTGTCAGCCGTGCGCCATTTCGGCCGCGGTCGAACAATCGTCCGCCGATCCATCCTTCCAGCTGCGCAAGCTGATGGCTGACCGCGGTCTGGGTCTGGCCGATGCGCTCCGCAGCACGACCGAAACCGCCGGTCTCGGCGATAGCACAGAATGTCTGAAGCACCGAAAGCGGTGGCAGCGGTCTCTTTCCCATGAAAATCCCTCATGCCTCACAGCGCAAGGCTTCATTATACATCGCAACTTCTTAGGCGCATCTGTCTACTTCTGAAACGTTGCGAGGCCAAAGACAGATGAATATTCTTCATGAAGGAGGCTGGAAACGCTGGGTCGAGCGGCTCCTGATCCGACGAGGCGGCATGGAACGCCTATTGCATACGGGAGGCGGCCGGAAGCGGGACGTCTTGTATCAGGCAAACCGACATCTGCTACGGGATGTAGGACTAAGCGATCTTACGGAACAGGGGCCCATTGACGGGCGTCGCTAGCCCCTGAGCGTCTTTACCCTGGTCAAATCGGGAAAGAGACGCGTCCAGAGCAAGACCACGACAATGGTCCCGACACCGCCGACGATGCCGGTCAAGACAGGTCCGAGTGCGCTGGCAAGCATGCCCGACTCGAATTCGCCGAGCTGGTTGGACGTACCTATGAACAGCGAATTCACGGCGTTGACCCGCCCACGCATGGCGTCCGGCGTCAGCAGCTGCACCAGCGAGCTGCGCACGACGACGCTGACCGTGTCCGAAGCGCCGACGACGAAAAGCGCTGCGACCGACAGAATGATGTTGCTCGACAGCGAGAAGACGATGGTCGCGACCCCGAAGACGAGCACCGCAAATAGCATCTTCTTGCCGACATCGGTTTGCAGCGGCCGGCGTGCCAGCCAGATCGACATAACAAGCGCACCGATCGCTGGCGATGCACGCAGGAGGCCTAGCCCCCAGGGTCCGGCGTGCAGGATATCGCGCGCAAACATCGGCAACAGCGCCGTGGCGCCGCCGAGCAGCACGGCGAAGAGATCGAGCGAGATCGTGCCCAACATGACCGGCCGACTTTTGATGAAGGAAACGCCCGCGAAGACAGAACTCATCGTTACCGGCTCACGCGACGACGACTGCTGCCGTTCGAGCCGGATCGAAATAACGTTGACGCTCGCAATGATGTAGAGCATGGCGGAAACGGCAAATGGAGCAACCGGGTTGACCCCATAGAGCAAGCCGCCAAGCGACGGTCCGATGATGAAGGCAGTCTGCATCATCGAGGTCGACGTTGCGATGGCGATCTGCAGCATCGACACCGGTACGATATTGGGAAGCAGCGCCGCCATTGTGGGGCGCTCGAAGGCCGTTGCCGAGCCCATGACGGCGACCGCGCCGAGAATGCCGGCAGGCCCGATCCAGTGATGCCAGACGGCCACGGCGAGAGCCACCGCCGTCAGCGCCTCGATCAACTGACAGGCAAGACCGATGCGGCGCCGGTCGAAGCGGTCCGCGACATGCCCGACGACGAAAGTCAGGATCACCATCGGCAGAAACTGGCAGAAGCCGACGAGGCCGAGGAAAAAGGCGCTGTGGGTCTGGTCGTAGATCATCCAGCCCATGGCGACGGTCACAGACTGAAAGCCGATCGAAGAAAAGACACGCGATGCAACGAATGAACGATAGCCGGGGTGACCAAGCACACCAGGCTGGTCGAGATTTTGCAGGGTATCCATGAACCTTCTTGATCTGCCGGCATGGATGCACGACAGACACGCTTCTCAACGGTCGGAAAATTCTATCGTCCCCTGCTCTGCCTGAACGTGCCCCCTGTCAATCTCATTCTTGCTGCGAGGACAAATTCATCGCGGCCGACAGATCAAATCGCGGTGAAGACGGGCTGAGAAGGCCTTGTCTGGCCTTGATCGACCAAATGGTCGCCAGCTCTGCTGCAATCGCATCCATCAGCCTTGCAACATCGCTGGTTGCAGACTCGTGCAGTGCTTCCGCGACGATCAGCACCGAGCGCGTATCGTCGCGCACCGCCGACAGGCCGCTTTGGCGATTGGTCCAACGCCGGGCATGTGCCTGTCCAGCGGTATCGGCAAAGATCACCTCCCTCGGCTCCGGATGCTCCGTCTCGCCGGAAAAGGTCAGATAGGATTCGTCGCCTTTCGCGTGCCGCACTTCGAGATCGCCCGATATCTTCGACGTATCGAAAACGGCGACGGGAACGGCAAAGGCGATTGAGACGGCGTTGCAGAGATCGACGAGCGGATGTAGCCGTGGCAGCGAACCTTCCTGGCGAAAGCGGCGAAGCAGCGCCTCGGATGCACAGCGATATTGCGTCGGCTTCAATCCCATCTTCGAGAAACTGCGGCGCCAGGCCTGGATTTCAGCCATCTCACCTTCCGGGCCTCTCGCCAGCCGGTCTGCGGCGATCGCATGATATCTGGCGATACGATCGCCGACATCGACAGCCGAAGTGATCCCTACGGCAAACATCACGCCGGGGACGAGTTCAGGAAAATCGCTCCACATCTCGTTCGAATGGCGGAAAATCATGACATCTCCTTCTGGGCATTTGCTTGGCGCAGGAGAAAACCCCGTCACCGCCCTCCGGTCTTGAATAAAATTGCAGAAGCTTCAGCTAAGAGCCGCCGCATAGGCGCCCGGTGAGACGCCGAAATTGCGGACGAAGAGGCGCGTCATGTGGCTCTGATCGGAGAAACCGCTGGCGAAGGCCGCTTCCGCCAGGGATGTACCGGCCGCAATCAGTCGGCGCGCCTCGTGGATGCGGCGTTGCATGAGGTAAGCATGAGGCGTCAGCCCCGTCGCCTTGGTAAAGGCACGCAGGAAACGGAAGTGGCTCAACCCGCATAGCTCTGCAAGTTCGGCAAGCGTCAGAGGAGCGGCCGGATCGTCGTCGATCAGCTCACGCGCGCGGTTGATGACCGCGGGAGCGCCAGTCTCCGGGCCGCCTGCTCCCTCGCGCATCACGGCGGCAATGAGCGACAGCAGCAGCTCGTCCCGCGGGAGGGAACTCTCCGGGCCATCGTCGATCAAAAGCGAAAACAAGGTCTTGAAACGCCCGGCCACCTCGCTGTTGCGGATGACAGGCGACGGGAACTCAACCGCACCCAAGCGGCCCTCGCCGATATCGCGCAACAGATCACCGATCAGTCGGGGATCGAAATAGAGCATGGACCAGGCGCGGCTCTCTCCGACCGGCATGCCGTCATGCACCTCGCTTGGGTTGACGCTGATGATATCTCCCGCGTCGGCCCGAACCATCCCGCGCCCGCTGAGAGAAACCTGCGCGCCAGCCTCGATGACGCCAATGCCGAACTGATCATGCGTATGCTTGGGGAAGCTATGGCCGGTTGCGGCTCTCACCGCCTCGATGCCGGCAAGACGAGAGCGGTATATTCTGAACTGACCGGACTTCATTCCTATCGCCTTCCCATGCCGCCAGTATCGCTGCGCCAGCGATGGCATCGCCTTCGGACCGCAATTTTGCGCGGCCGCAATCAGGAAGCAAGGCCTATGCGCTTCCCGACGTCTTCTCATCCTCCGCCGTCGCCAGCGCCGCCTGCGTGTTGCCGGCAACAGCGGTTGGCAGCGGCGTGCCGCGCTTGCGCTCCCGTGCCAAAGTGAGCAGGCCGGAAAAGATGATGAGGATGATGCCGAGAGCCATGGGCGTGTCGATGCTGTCGTTGAACAGCAGATAGCCGAAGGCGATCGCCCAGAGCATCTGGCTATATTGCGGCGGCGCGACCAGATTGGCCGGCGCCATCTGCGCGGCAGTCAAGAGCAAGACGTTGCCGAACGCGCCGAGCAGGCCGTAGCTGGCCAGAAATACCCACTGCGTCGGCGTCGGCATGGTGACTTCCGAGAGCATGAGGAAGCCGCTGACGATGAGCGTTCCGAAAAGCCCTGCCCCGTAAAGCGAGATGCGCTTCTCCTTCGAGCCGAGCGCACGGTTGATGACGATGGAGATTGCCGCCGCAAGGCCACCGATCGCCGCGCAGAGATGCCCGACCGAAAGCTCGCGAAAGCCGGGCCGCAAAACGATCAGCACGCCGATGAAACCGAGAATGACCGCCGTCCAGCGCTGCCAGCGTACATCTTCCTTGAGAAAGATCACCGAAAGAATGGTCACGAAGGACGGCAGCAGGAAGAGCAGCGCAAAGGCCTCCGCCATCGGCAGCATGGTAAAGGCGATGACGGAGCAGATGGCTCCGGTCGCGCCACAGACGAAGCGCAGCAGCCATAAGGGACGGTTCGACGTCCTCACCATGTCGACCCAGTCGTCTCCCCGCCGCTTCAGGAATGGCACGGCGGCGAAACCGAACAGCGCGCCGATGAAGGCGACCTGATAGGAGGGGATCACCCCATGCAGGATCTTGATCGAGGCATCGCTGAAGGCGAAGACGGCATAGGACGCGAATGCCACGAGGACACCACGCAAGGCGGAGCGGCTCGCCGCCGCGGAACTGGAATCGGCTGTGATCGAAGACATTGGAATCGTAAGAAAAGTGCGACGGGAGGACACTGAATCAGGGAAATGCTGGCAATTGTATGATGAATCGGGCTGAATTTCGATCGGGTTGGAAATAAACTATTGTTTCAACCACGTCAGATGCTGCGTGATGGATCAGTTCGTTGGAAGATTGAGGCTTTTCCACTGATCTTGCGGTATGGGGGCACCCAGACGATAGGCAAAGGAAACCACCTTCATCGCACTGCCATCGACATTACATTTCACCGCAACGTAGTGATAGCCGTCGGACGTTCGATACACCGCCTTGTCCGTCTCCATGCTCCGGTTGGTGCTTCGGCTCTCGGAAGAGTGCGGCAAGCCAAAACGCAATATCTGTAATCCAGCAGCGTTAAGTTGAGCCGCGCCCTCGGAGTTGCAAAGCTGACTCATCCGCATTTGTGTGGAAAGTTGCTTCCATTGCGCTAAAAAGCCCCTTGGAAGTCGAGAAAGCTCATCCGCTGAGTACAATCGCTTGGCTTGAACAAACGGCCCGGCAGAAGCGGCGGAGCCTGCTCTTGTGGAAACGACTGCTCTCGCTTTTTGCTCTTCCTTCATGGACGTAGACTGGGGGCGCTGCCCGCGTTGCTCCAGCGTTGGCTCGACAACAAGCCCGGCGCCACCCTCCGCTGCTGAGTTGCCGGGAGAATTGTTCGTCTCGCTCGCATTTGATTTTCCCGAAGCCACAACGCCTGGAACAGCGACGTTTGCGGTATCTTTACTGGATTGAAGCTCATCGGATGGATCAATTTTAGTGTCCGACGATGAATCCGTGGCAAGCACTTCCGGTGTAGACATGGATGCCGACTGGGTTGACTGGCCGGAGTTCAAGGAACCCATATCCGATTCATTGGGCTCGCCTTGTTTCGAAGGCCCAGAATTTTGCAATTGAGAGTTAGAATCGGCTGTAGTCGACTGCGGAGCCTCAGGCTCTGCAGTGGTAGGATTTTGTGTCGCTTGCTCGGCAACCGGTGACTCCTTGTCGCTAGCAGCGGTGGATATCTCAGATTCTTTGAGCGGTTGGTTATCATTCATATTAGGCGATAGCGTCGGGTTCTGCACCATGGTGTTTGATGGTGACGGAGCCTCTTTCCTCGGCTTTTCATCCTTAGGATTAGCGGGAGACGCTATAGAGGCAGTGGCGGTCTGCTTGGCATCCGAATTCGATGGCTTCGGTTCGACGGGTTTTTCCGTTGCGTCAGGAGGCGTCTCGGTCGCCGACGGCTGCTGCTCGGCCTTCTCGACGGGCTTGTCAGCGCCGGGATCATCAGGTTTGGGCTCAGATTTCGCTTGCTCTACCGGCTTGTCGGCCTTGGCCTCGTCAGGCTTCGCTGCGGGCTTTTCAGCCTGCTCCTTGCCATTGGGATCGGCTTGCTTTGGCGGCTGCTCGTCCTGCTTCTTTTCCTCTGGCTGCTGCGGTTCCTGTTGAGCTTCGGCCGTCTGCTGCGCCTGCTTCTCGTCAGGTTTCTGCACAGGCTTCGGGGGCTGGTCGGGCTTCTCGTTTTCCTTCGTGGCGAGCTCCTGCTTTTCCTCCTGCTGCGGCACCAGCTCGACATTGACGCTCTGCTCGGGCTTCGCCTCGGGTGGCGCCGGCAGCAGCGGCAGCAGAAAAACCGCGACAAACAGGACATGCAGAAGGATCGACAGGACAAAGCCCGGCCCGATTTCCTTATCCCGTTTTACCTCGGCCTTTTCCATTGTCAGCGGATGGCTCGCGCAGAGGCAGCAATCAAGAGGACATTGCGCATCGATTCATTCGATCCCTACCGGCAGACAGATCAGAAAACATTCAAACCGCTGACATATGGTATGCAACGGCACGACCCGAAAGGGGCCCCCATCGAAATCAAACTTGTCAGGCATCCGAGCGATCCGCAATGCCGCAAAAACAAACCTGCGTGATCAAAGCCACGGAAAACCGGCTCCTCCACCGTTAGAAGAACTCGTCCAGCAAACGATAGTAAACCATCTTTTCCGCCTGTTGCTCAAAGTTTCCATAGGCTTCCAGAAATGCGGCAACGAGATCCGCTCCGAAATTATACTCGATACTGCCGCAGGCGAGCGCGAGATCCTGATGGCGATCGGCGATACCAAGTCGGCCGCAATCGATATAGCCTCCGAACTTCGCCCCGTTGGCGATGAAGTTCGGCAGGCAGGCATCCCCATGCGTGACGACGAAATCCTCGGTCGACGGCTTCGTCCTCTCAAGCTCGCGGAAAAGATCCTGACCCGACCTTCCGACCCGGGTTTCATCGAAGTCATCCTCATCGACGCGGCCGGCAAGCAAGCGCGCCCCGGCCTCGGCAATTCTATTTTCCAAGCGATGATCGAACGGGCAGGTCGCGATATCGATCGCATGCAATCGCCGCAAGGCGTCTGCCAGAAGACGCACACGGTCGACCGGCGACAACAGCTCCTCCTTGACGAAGTCGCGGCCAGGAAGCGCGCTCATCAGAAGCCATTCACGCTCGTTATCCCTTTCGTGGGCGATGACTTCCGGGCATGCAAGGCCCTGAGCGGCCAGCCACCGCAGCCTCGCAACCTCGCCGGCCAGTTCACCCAAGGGATCGACCAGTTCGGTCTTGAGATAGACCGGTGCGCGTCCGTCTGCCTCAAGCCGGAAGACATGCGCCGAGGAACGGCCGAGCGCATCCTGCCGCCATTCGTATCCGGCCAGCAGATCGCCGAGCGGGGCTGGGATGGATGTTTCCAAGAATTGCGGCTTGCTTGCCATGATCCGAACCTCAATGCCGATACCGTCAATGAAAAGCCCGGCTCGCTTTCGCGAACCGGGCCATGTTTCTTGAACTTCCAATGCCGGCTTGCGCCAGGGCTCAACTGTCGAGGAAGCTTCTGAGCTTGCGCGAACGGCTCGGATGCTTGAGCTTGCGCAGAGCCTTGGCCTCGATCTGACGGATACGTTCGCGCGTAACCGAGAACTGCTGGCCAACTTCTTCGAGCGTGTGGTCGGTGTTCATGCCGATGCCGAAGCGCATGCGCAGCACGCGTTCTTCGCGCGGCGTCAGCGATGCCAGAACGCGGGTCGTCGTTTCGCGCAGGTTCGCCTGAATGGCGGCGTCGATCGGCAGAAGCGCATTCTTGTCCTCGATGAAATCGCCGAGATGCGAATCCTCTTCGTCACCGACAGGGGTTTCGAGCGAGATCGGCTCCTTGGCGATCTTCAGAACCTTGCGCACCTTCTCGAGCGGCATGGCGAGCTTTTCAGCCAGTTCTTCCGGCGTCGGCTCACGACCGATTTCGTGCAGCATCTGGCGCGACGTGCGAACGATCTTGTTGATCGTTTCGATCATGTGCACCGGAATACGGATCGTGCGGGCCTGGTCGGCGATCGAGCGGGTGATCGCCTGACGAATCCACCACGTCGCATAGGTCGAGAACTTGTAGCCGCGCCGATATTCGAACTTATCGACCGCTTTCATCAGGCCGATATTGCCTTCCTGAATGAGATCGAGGAACTGCAGTCCACGGTTCGTGTACTTCTTGGCGATGGAGATGACGAGGCGCAGGTTGGCTTCGACCATTTCCTTCTTGGCGATACGTGCTTCGCGCTCACCCTTCTGAACCATGTGAACGATGCGGCGGAATTCCGAGATCGAAATGCCGGTTTCGGTCGCAAGGTTCTGGATTTCCTGGCGAATGTCGCGGATCGTGGTGTTTTCGCTCTTGGCGAATTCCTTCCAGCCGCGAGCGGCCAGATTGCCGATCGACTTCATCCAGTTCGGATCGAGTTCGGCGCCCTGATACTGCTCCAGGAACGAGTCGCGCTTGACGCCGTAGGATTCGGCAAGACGCAACAGGCGGCCTTCGTTCTGAACAAGGCGCTTGTTGATGTCGTAGAGCTGCTCGACGAGAGCGTCGATGCGGTTCTGGTTCAACGACAGAGACTTGACCGACTTGACCAGCTCATCCTTCAATTCCTTGTAGCGGCGCTCTTGCGCCGAAGACAGCGTGCCGGAGGCCGACAGGCGCTGCTCGACCTGCTGGTCCTGCAGCTTGCGCAGCTTCTTGTAGGTTTCGGCGATCGTGTCGAGCGTCGTCATTACCTGCGGACGAAGCTCGGCTTCCATGGCTGCCAGGGAAAGGCTGGACTCGTCTTCGTCCTCTTCCTCTTCCTCGATCGGCAAGCCCTCGCCGCCGACATTGGTGATGTCGTCGTCGGAGGAACCACGGCCGCGACGGGCCTTTTCCTTTTCTTCGGCAGCCTTGCGGTCAGCCTCGATCTTCTCCGGGCTCTGGAACTGCGGCGCAGCCTTGGCCTCGGGGCCGGAGTAGGTGGTTTCGAGGTCGATGATCTCGCGCAGCAGCGTCGTGCCTTCGTTGAGTTCGTCGCGCCAGATAATCAGCGCCTGGAACGTCAACGGGCTCTCACAGAGGCCACCGATCATCGTTTCGCGGCCGGCCTCGATACGCTTGGCAATCGCGATTTCGCCCTCGCGCGACAGAAGCTCGACGGAACCCATTTCGCGCAGATACATGCGCACCGGGTCGTCCGTACGATCGGTCGGCTCTTTCTTCTTGGCGGTAGCAAGCGCCGAGCCCGTGGAAGGGGCCAGTTCGCCGCCTTCGCTTTCATCGTCGCCGCCGGCATCGTCATCGTCGCTCGCTGCGGCGCCGGCTTCCTCGACATCCTCGTCTTCGATGACGTTGATGCCCATGTCCGAAAGCATGGCCATCGTGTCTTCGATCTGCTCGGACGTCACTTCTTCGGACGGAAGAACGGCGTTGAGCTCGTCCATCGTCACATAGCCGCGCTTCTTCGCGGCCTTGATCATCTTCTTGACCGCGTCATCGGAAAGATCGAGAAGTGGGCCGTCGGAGGTGCCGTCGCGCTCGACTTCAGCTTCTTCGTTCTCTTTGACCTTTGTTGCCATCTCTATATCGTCGCTTTCCCTGACGCTGCAAACTTACACGCGGTGAAACAATCACTCTGGCTGGCACGCCCCGCACCAGCCGCGACTCACCGACGAACACCTAACGGAATGACCTTTAATGCCCGATTAACCACGATCACCGCTACCGGAGTGCAAAGCTGGATTGCGTTTGGATTTCCCGCCATGGTAATAGGTGATCCGCTTGATCCAGTTTACCGTTCTTTCCGAAGTTAAACGGTGATTCCCAGATTTTTAGTTCTCGTCAAGCTTTTCCAGCAAAAAAGCCCGTTAAATACGCGAAAAAGCCTTATCCACAGGCTCCGCACGCCGCAATTAATTGCTTCCCGTATTTAGGAAGTCCCCGCGCGATGACAAGAGCTTCCTAAACAAAGCCTGACATTTCCGGTGCCCGCAGGTATTGCCGACACCGAAAGTGTGTCCGAATAGCATCAATTCCAGTCCATCACGACCTTGCCGGAGTTACCCGAGCGCATGGCCTCGAAGCCATCGCGGAAATCATCGATGCCGATACGATGAGTGATGACGGGCGATACATCGAGACCGCCCTGCACAAAAGCGATCATCTTGTACCAGGTCTCGAACATCTCGCGGCCATAGATGCCTTTCAGGTTCAGCATCTTGAAGATGACCTTGTTCCAGTCGATCTCGAAACCGGCCGGCGCGATGCCGAGAATGGCGATTTTGCCGCCATTGTTCATTTTGTCGATCATGTCGCGGAAGGCGGGAGCCGCGCCCGACATTTCGAGGCCGACGTCGAAACCTTCTGTCATGCCGACAGCTTTCATGACGTCGGCAAGGTTCTCCTTGGAAGCGTCGACGACGTGATCGATACCGACTTTGCGAGCAAGCTCCAAACGAGTCGGATTGATATCGGTGATGACGACCTTGCGCGCGCCGGAACGCTTGGCGACCATCGCTCCCATGATGCCGATCGGCCCCGCACCGGTCACGAGCACATCCTCGCCGACGAGGTCAAAGGAGAGCGCAGTGTGGACCGCGTTGCCGAACGGATCGAAGATCGCGGCGATCTCATCGGGGATATCGTCGGGAATCGGCACGACGTTGGATTCGGGAATGCAGACGAACTCGCCGAAGGAGCCGGGGCGATTGACACCGACGCCGAGCGTGTTGCGGCAGAGATGGCCCCTGCCCGCGCGACAATTGCGACATTTGCCGCAGACGATATGCCCCTCGCCGGAGACGCGCTCGCCGACGTGATATTTCGTGACCGCCGAGCCGATTTCCGCGATCTCGCCGCAGAATTCGTGGCCGACGACCATCGGCACGGGAATGGTCTTCTGCGCCCACTGGTCCCAGTTCCAAATATGGACATCGGTGCCACAGATCGCCGACTTCTTGACCCGAATCAGGACATCGTTCGGCCCGACTTCCGGAACCGGGACATGCTCCATCCACAGCCCGACTTCCGGCTTGGCTTTGACAAGCGCTTTCATCATGTTCGACATGATCGGTTCTCTCCAACCAATTCAAATGATTCCGAGTTCTCTTCCGGCTTCCGCAAAGGCCGCGATCGCCCTTTCGACGTCGGCCTTCGAATGGGCTGCCGACATCTGCGTGCGGATGCGCGCCTGGCCCTTGGGCACGACGGGGAAAGAGAAGCCGATGACGTAGACGCCCTTTTGCAGCATCAGCGCCGCCATATCCTGCGCGAGCTTCGCATCGCCAAGCATGACGGGAATGATCGGGTGATCGGCTCCGGCGAGCGTGAAGCCAAGCTTGGTCATCTCGCTGCGGAAGAGTTCGGCATTGCCCTGGAGCCGCGCCCGCAGCTCGGCGCCGTTCTCGATCAAGTCGAAGACTTTCAGCGAGGTGGCGGCGATCACCGGCGCCAATGTGTTCGAGAAGAGATAGGGGCGCGAACGCTGCCGCAGCCACTCGACGATCTCGCCCTTGGCCGACGTATAGCCGCCCGACGCGCCGCCCAGCGCCTTGCCGAGCGTGCCGGTGATGATGTCGATACGGCCTTCGACGCCGCAATGTTCAGCCGATCCCCGGCCGTGCTTGCCGACGAAACCAACCGCATGGCTGTCATCCACCATGACCATGGCACCATATTTCTCCGCCAGATCGCAGACACCGCCGAGATTGGCGATGATGCCGTCCATCGAGAACACGCCATCGGTGGCGATCAGCTTGAAGCGGCTGCCTTCGGCCTTCTTCAGCTCCTCTTCCAAGGCCGCCATGTCGTTGTTGGCATAGCGGAAGCGCTTTGCCTTGGAGAGCCGCACGCCGTCGATGATCGAGGCATGGTTGAGCGCATCCGAGATAATGGCATCCTCTTCCGACAGCAGCGTCTCGAACAGACCGCCATTGGCATCGAAGCAGGAGGAATAGAGGATCGTCGCTTCCATGCCCAGGAAGGCCGAAATCCGCGCCTCGAGCTGCTTGTGCTCTTCCTGCGTGCCACAGATGAAGCGAACCGAGGCCATGCCGTAGCCATAGCGGTCGAGCGCCTTCTTCGCGGCCTCGGCAAGCTCCTCGTTGTCGGCAAGACCGAGATAGTTGTTGGCGCAGAAATTGAGGACGCGTGCGCCGCCGAGCACGGCGATCTCGCCGGCCTGCTTGGAGGTGATGACACGCTCCGCCTTGAAGAGGCCGGCTTCTTTCAGGCCGGAGAGTTCGTTACGCAGGTGTGATAGGAATTCTGTGGTCATTGTCGCATTCCGTTACTGGTCATGGCGGAAACAGGCCGAGAGATAACACAGGATTAGCACAGCCGCTGCATTCACCAGCGGCAAAAATGCACGAACCCATGACGCTGGCGCGATATGGGAGCTTGTTACCAGATGCTATCGCCAAAATACGTCGAAACAGATCATTTGTTACGCGTCGCGCTTGTAGCTATTGCAAAAATTACTTGACTGAGTCCATTATATTCGCGAGCGCGGCTGAAACTGGATAAGGATGTCATGAACATATTCGAAAGATTTTCGCTGAAAGGACGAGTGGCCCTCGTTACCGGAGGCGGACGCGGCCTCGGATTTGAGATGGCGCAGGCACTCGCCGATGCCGGCGCTCACATTATCATCAATGGGCGGGCCGCGGCGACGTTGAATAGAGCCGTCGAAACTATCCGGACGAAAGGTGGTTCGGCAGAAGCTGCCGCCTTCGACATTGCCGATCGTGACGCACAGCGCGCGGCCATGAACGACATCGAGAAAAATCATGGGCGGCTCGATATATTGATCAATAATGTCGGCGCCCGCGACCGGCGCTCCCTGGCCGACTTCGACGACGATGCGATCCTCGCCTTGCTCAACACCGATCTTGCCGCCTCGATCATGCTCTCCCGCGATGCCGCTCGCCTGATGAAGCGGCATAATCATGGCCGGCTGATCTCCGTCACCTCGATCAGCGGCCAGGTCGTCATGCCGGGCGACTGTGTCTACCCTGCAGCCAAGCAGGGGTTGGCGGGCCTCATGCGCGGCATGGCGGTGGAGTTCGGACCCCATGGCATTACCAGCAATGCCATCGCGCCAGGCTGGTTCGCAACGGAGACAAACGCCGCGATGGCCGCAAACGAAGAACTGATCCCCTTCGTACGCCAGCGCATCCCCGTTCAGCGTTGGGGACGCCCGGACGAGATAGCAGGCGCCGCGCTGTTTCTCGCCAGCGATGCCGCCTCATTCGTGAACGGCCATGTGCTAACCGTCGACGGCGGCATGACCGTGCGCATGTAGCGTCTCGATAGCCGGGTTTCGATATCGGCCCCGAGAAATCACCGGTTGGCGAATTCTGAAATCACGCCGAGAAACGCATCGCCATAGCGCTCCAGCTTTGATTGCCCGACGCCGGAAATCTCAAGGAGAGCCTTGCGGCTGTCCGGCCGCTCCGTCGCGAAGGCAATGAGCGTCGTATCCGGGAAGACGACATAGGGCGGCACGCCCAATTCCCTGGCGATCCGGGTGCGCTCGGCCCGCAACGCATCGAAGAGAAGCTGATCCTCGCCAGCAAGGCCGTGCGCCTGCTTTTCCGGTCGCCCCGCCTTCTTGCCTCGGCGGCCAGGCTCCGGCCGGTCCTTGCGAAAAAACACCTGCCGCTCGCGCTTGAAAACCGCCCTCGCCTGCTCCTCGAGCTTCATGGCGCCGAAAGCCGTATGATCGATGCTGATGAAGCCGTTTGCCAGCAATTGCCGGAAGATCGATTGCCAGGTACGGGCGGGGACATCCTTGCCCGCGCCAAAGACCGGCATGTCGACATGGCCGAAGCGCTCGGTCTTCTCATTGACCGTCCCCATGAGCACGTCGATGACGTGGCCGGTGCCGAAACGCTCGCCGGTGCGATAGACCGCTGCGAGTGCCTTGATCGCCGCTTCCGTGCCATCCCAGGTCTCGACAGGCTTCAGGCAGGTATCGCAATTGCCGCAACCTCCACCATGCGCCTCGCCGAAATGCGCAAGGATCGACTGTCGCCGGCATCCGGCCGTTTCGCAGATGGCGAGCAGCGCATTGAGCTTTGACCGCTCGACCCGCTTGATTTCGTCGGATGCGCCGCCTTCATCGATCATGCGCCGACGCTGAATGACATCCGCCATGCCATAGGCCATCCAGACATTTGAGGAGAGGCCGTCGCGCCCGGCGCGGCCCGTCTCCTGATAATAGGCCTCCACGGAGCCCGGCAGATCGAGATGGGCGACATAGCGCACATTCGGCTTGTCGATGCCCATGCCGAAGGCGACCGTCGCCACCAGGCACAGATCTTCCTCCTTGAGGAAGGCATCCTGATTGGCATCGCGAAGCGCCCGATCCATGCCGGCATGGTAGGGCAGCGCACGAATGCCCTGCCCGTTCAGCCATTCGGCCGTGTCCTCGACCTTGGCGCGGGAGAGGCAATAGACGATACCGCTGTCGCCTCGATGGCCATCGAGAAAGCGCAGCAATTGCTGGCGCGGTTGATCGCGCTCGACGATTTCATAGGTGATGTTCGGACGGTCGAAGCTGGTGGTGAAAATCTTGGCGCCATCGAGCGCCAGCCGCTCGATGATATCGTCGCGGGTGTGCGGGTCGGCTGTTGCCGTCAGCGCGATGCGGGGCACGCCCGGGAAAAGCTCGGCAAGCCTGCCAAGATCCCGATATTCCGGCCTGAAATCATGGCCCCATTGGGAGACGCAATGCGCCTCGTCGATTGCGAAAAGCGCGATCTTGGCCCTGCCGAGCATCTGGCAGAAACCCTCCGTCACGATACGTTCCGGCGTCACATAGAGCAGATCGAGCTTGCCTGCGGAAATGGCACGATAGACATCGCTCGCCTCCTCGCGCGACAGCGATGAATTCAGAGCAGCCGCCCGGATACCGAGCTGTTTCATCGCCTCGACCTGATCGCGCATCAGGGCAATCAGCGGCGAGACGACGATGCCGATGCCATCGCGGCAAAGTGCCGGGATCTGAAAGCACAATGATTTGCCAGCACCGGTCGGGAACAGCACGACCGCGTCGCCACCGGCAACGACATGCTCCACCACCTGCTGCTGCTTGCCGCGAAAGGCCGAGTAGCCGTAGACGCGCTTGAGGATATCGAGCGGCGCCGGCGCGCCCATGCGCTCAGCGAACAATGCGTCGTCTGCGGAAAATCGCGGCTCTTGTCTGTCGGGCTGAGGCATCTATTCCCTATTTTCCAGCGGCACCCTTGACACGGCCGGAAAGCACGCCGAAGCCGTCGATGATCGCTTCCTGATTTTCCAGCCGCAGCGCCTCGAGCTGCACTTCCTGCAAGGCGCGAATCAGCGGCTCGATCGCTTCACCGTCGCCGTCTTCGGTTGCCTCCGCAATAGCACCTTCGAGCTCGATCTTGTGCCAGCGCAATGCTTTAGAACGCTTGTGGAGCGCCAGCGCCTGGCGATAGCCCTCGCGCGCGTCCTCCATTGCGGCCTCCTCGGTGGCCGTCCAAAGACGGGCATTGCGAACCTGTTGCTCCAGGCTCTTCAACAAGGCACCGAAGCCCTGCTCCTCCAGTTGCTCAACCAGGCGCTCACGCACAAGCTGCGGCCCGACCAGAGTGGCGGCAATCCCGAGAACCGCAGACCACAGCCGTTGCAGCTCGCGGCTGTCGTAGTCGATGGCGGCAATCTCGTCATATTCGTCATGCAGCAGCGCCGGATGGTTGACGATGGTCAGGGCCAGAACACTCTCGCGCAGGCTCGGAATATCCTGATGGCCCTTGATCATGGCCGACCGCGCCAGACGGTCCGATGCGGTCGTTACCGCCGGAGCGCCACGCCCTTGCCAGCCACGTCCCTGTCCGCCGCGTCCCGCGAAGTTGCGGCCGCTCCCGTCGCGGGAAAAGCCGCGCCCCTGCTGACCGCCGCCCCGCTGGAATTGCGGCTGGAACAGCCCATTCAGCCGCTCACGCATATTCTGCTGATAATGGCGGCGGACGTCTTCATCACCGATGACGGAAACGATACGTCGCAGCCGCGCTTCCAGTTCCGCCCGTGCTTCCGGCGTCTCGAAGGCGCCGCCGCCCGCTTCCCTCGTCCATATCAAATCGGCTAGCGGCTTTGCCTGCGCCAGCACCTTGTCAAAAGGCGCGCGCCCGTCATGGCGGACGAGGTCGTCAGGGTCCTTGCCGTCCGGCAATAGCGCAAAACGGACGGTACGGCTCGGCTTGATATGCGGCAGGGCGAGATCGGCAGCCCTGTTGGCGGCGCGGATGCCGGCGCCGTCGCCGTCGAAGCAGAGGACCGGTTCCGGCGTCATCTTCCAGAGAAGATCGAGCTGGCTCTCCGTCAAAGCGGTGCCGAGCGGCGCAACCGCGTTCTCGACGCCGGCCTGATGCAGCGCGATGACATCCATATAGCCCTCGACGGCTATGATGGTTCCAGCGCCATCAGCTCCCTGGGACGCGCGCCGCGCGCGAGTGAAATTATAGAGCACGTTGCCCTTGTGAAAGAGCTCGGTCTCATTGGAGTTCAGGTATTTCGCCGGCGCATCCGGCGACATGGCGCGGCCGCCGAAGGCGATCACCTTTTCCCGGGAAGAGAGGATCGGAAACATGATGCGGTCACGGAAGCGGTCGTAAGAAACCGGGACATTCTCGTGCACGACGAGACCGCACGCCTCCATCTGCTCCCTAAGCACGCCCTTGCCGGCAAGATGCTCCTTCAATGCATTGCGGCTATCGGGCGAATATCCCAGCCGGAAAGTCTCGATGGTGCGGCCGCTGAGGCCACGATCTCGCAGATAGGAGCGCGCCCGCGCGCCATTGGCCGTCTGCAATTGGTCCTGAAAGAACTGAGTCGCCATCTCCATGACATCGAGCAGCGAGGTGCGTTCTTTTTCCCGCTTTGCCTCCATCGGATCGGCAATGGGCATGGGAACGCCGGCCATGTCGGCGATCTGCTGTACGGCTTCCGGAAAGCTCAAACCCTCAAGCTCGGTCAGAAAGCGGAAATGATCGCCTGTTACGCCACAGCCGAAGCAATGATAGCGTCCCTTGCGATCCTCGCAGTGAAAACTTGGCGATTTCTCGCCATGGAAGGGGCAGCAGGCCCAGTAATCCCCGCGCGGCACATTGGTCTTGCGCCTGTCCCAGGTCACACGACGGCCGATCACGTCCGAAATCAAAACGCGGTCGCGAATCTCGTCGAGAAACGTATTGGAAAATCGCATGGCTACCTCTGGCTCATTCCATATAAACAGGAATGTCGGGCATTGCCACGACGACCCAGCCGCCTCCCACGCTATTCACAACCCTTTGTCGCCGATTGTATTGTCGCCCTTCGATCACAACTCCGTGAACACGATCACATATTTATCCGCATCGACCCCAATATTAGAGCCTGCTTTTGGCGGCTCGGAAACATTCGGAAATCTCTTTGCTGAAGTCGAAACAGGCTCGCCATGCCGATCCAAGTAACTACTTCGTATGCAAAAATCCGCGGAAAAGCAAAGGCTTGCACAGCCTTCAGTCCATAAACGCGAAGCGTATCGACGCCATAAACAATCATGGGCTGCAAACTAGTCGCTCCGAAACGACACTCTCTGAAGGCACATTTGCGGCATGGTTCGTAAGCCAAACATTATTTTTTTGTAATTTGATTGTTGGTGTGCGCCGCAATAGCGTTCTTCTCACAGGGCGAGACAAGCCGGCGAAGAAACTTCTTCGCGACGCGACATGCCGAGACGCCCTGACGAACCGGAAGCCACCAGGTACGGGCTTTCAGTTTAGGAGAGGGAAATGCGCATTCTGATCGTACCCTTGGCAGCAGCAGCCATCTTCGCCACGGCTACTTATAGCTCGGCTACGATGACCGGCGGCGCCGGCGAAAAGAATGTGCTCTATGCCGGCGCGGGGTATCAGTTGCCGGCGGATATGAAAGTCCCTGCCCTTACGGCAGGCGTAAAGGTTCAAATGTCCGGACTGCCGTCGCAGGCATTGGCTTTGCCCCAGCAGATCAGGATTCTCAGATAAGTTCAGCAGATACTCAGGTGGGGCACCATCCCTACCCCCGGCGCCGCCCCACCTGAGTGCCTTTGCAAAAGACGTTTGATTTTTGGGCCCCACCCTGCGTCATCAAACGTCAGCAAAGCGCAAGAAGGCAGGAGCTCCCCCAGCTCCTGCCTTCTCTAATTTTGGGCTTCTCCAGCTTCGCGATGACAAGAACGGCCAACAATGCTGCGGAACATGATGTTTCGTCGCGGCGAGTATCTTGACGCATCGGTATCGATGGATATCTTTTATTATCTGCGCATATGCGATCTTAGTAATTATCTCTTTAGACAATTTGAATTTTGCTCAGTTCATCGGAGACGGCTGCATGTCTTTATCCGCGAAGGAACTTGCTCAAGACCCCGAATTTTTCACGGAAATCCTCAGCTATACACGAGAGATTATATCCACTTATGATGAGAACCAGAGCGTATGCTCTGTCTTTGCTTCACAACAACGCTGGCTGATGGCGCTTGCGGGCTTTGCCCTCTATTGCGGCGGCATCGACGGAGAGCCGCCCGGCATCCATGCCAACCGCTTCGCCAACTATGTCGTTGAACACGAAATCGCCAGTCACAATACCGCGCTGAGCTTCATTCAGGAGATGCTGGCTCTCGGCTTCCTACGCTATCTGCCTGTTACCAGCGATCGGCGGGCGCGGCCGCTGCAGCCGACGGAGGAGGCCGCAAGGCAACTTGCGAAATGGCTGAGCATCCATCTTTCCGTGCTCGACAGGCTGGATGGCGGCAAGCGCAATGCACTGTTTGCCAAGCGACCGGAACTTATCGGCCTGCTGCAGCCTGCGATATCAGTCGGCATCATCGACAGCGACGACCTTCGCCATCCGGGAGAAACATTCGACCTGTTCACCTGGGCGAATTCCGGCGGCGTCATCATGGACTATCTGATCTCCCGCGTCGGAATGATCAATCCGACGACCGAAAAGGCGATTGTCGGACGCATTGCGTTCACCGACATCTGCAATCGCTTCCTCATATCCAGGACGAATGCAAAACGGCTCATGAACAAGGCCATAAAGATGCAAAGCATCGGATGGACGGGGGCTTCCGGACGGAGCCATCTCTGGCTCTCAGGCGACTTCATCCAGCAATATCGGAACTATCAGGCCGAGAAATTCGCCATCATCGACGCGGCCTGGCAAACGACTCTCGGCTTGCGGCAAGCACGCATGCCGAGAGCAAAACTGGCCTTTACTTCAGCAGCTCCTTCAAGATAGCCGAAGCCTTGGCAAAATCCATCTGACCGGCATAACGCTCGCGTAGGGCGGCGACGCATTTGCCCATGTCTTTCAGGCCCTGCGCGCCAAGCTCCGCGACGATCGCGACACAGATCTCGCGCACCTTTTCTTCGGAAAGCTGCTCGGGCATGAAGCCCTGGATAACGGCAATTTCCTCGCGCTCCTTGCTAGCCAGCTCGGGGCGACCGCCATCGATGTAGATCTTCTCCGATTCCTCGCGCTGCTTGATCATCTTGGCGAGCAGCTGCAGGATTTCATCGTCGCTCGCCTGCTCCTTGCCGAGACCGCGATTGGCGATATCCTTGTCCTTGATGGCAGCAAGGATGAGACGAACGGTCGAAAGCCTCGCCGTATCCTTCGCCTTCATGGCGTCCTTCTGGGCACTGGAAAGGGTTTCGCGGATCATGTCTTTAACTCCTTGAAGCAGGCCGGCAACGATCGACCCGGCCACCTGTAACATCTTGGCTCTCTCTTAGACCAACAGTGTCGATCAATGCAATTGTGCCCGGGAGCTTGGATTCCTTGACAGGAAAGCAAAAGCGCGCATTGACCGGCTCGCCTTGTTTGGTTATGTCCATCACCTGCACATTAGATCGATAGGAAGATCTCAAGCCGCGACCTCGGTCGGCGGCTGTACCTTGCTACAAACATGGCGGAACCGCTGCTCTCTTCAAGGCCGCGCTCGACGCCGGAAACGGGATGACTATGACCGCGACAGCCCCATGGACCACTGAAAAGCCGACCGCCCTCCTCGTTCTTGCCGACGGCACCGTGATCGAGGGCAAGGGCATCGGCGCGACCGGCAAGGTCCAGGCCGAAGTCTGCTTCAACACGGCGCTGACGGGTTATGAGGAGATCCTGACAGATCCCTCCTATCTCGGCCAGATCGTCACCTTCACCTTCCCTCACATCGGCAACGTCGGCACGAACGAGGAAGATATTGAAGACCTGACGCCCGCCGCCCGCCACGGCGCCGTCGGCGTCATCTTCAAGGCCGACATCACCGACCCCTCAAACTACCGCGCCGCCAAGCATCTCGATCAATGGCTGAAGGCTCGCGGCATCATCGGCCTGAGCGGTATAGACACCCGCGCCCTCACCGCCTGGATTCGCGAAAACGGCATGCCGAACGGCGTGATCGCCCATGATCCGAGCGGCATCTTCGACATCGAACAGCTGAAGGCGGATGCCAAGGCCTGGAGCGGCCTCGAAGGTCTCGACCTCGCCAAGGTCGCATCCTCCGGCCAGTCTTCGCAATGGTCGCAGACGCCCTGGATCTGGAACGAAGGCTATGGCGAACTCGGCGCCGCCGACGCCAAGTATCACGTCGTCTGCCTCGACTATGGCGTCAAGCGCAACATCCTGCGTCTCTTCGCCGGTCTAGATTGCAAGGTCACCGTTCTGCCGGCCACCGCCTCGACGGATGAAGTGCTCGGTCTGAAGCCGGACGGCATCTTTCTTTCCAACGGCCCAGGCGACCCGGCCGCGACCGGCGAATATGCCGTGCCCGTGATCAAGGACCTGCTGAAGACCGAAATTCCGCTATTCGGCATTTGCCTCGGCCACCAGATGCTTGGCCTCGCGCTCGGTGCCAAGACAGCGAAGATGCATCAGGGCCATCATGGCGCCAACCATCCGGTCAAGGACCATACGACCGGCAAGGTCGAGATCGTTTCCATGAACCACGGCTTCGCGGTCGACTCGAACTCGCTGCCGGAAGGCGTTGAGGAGACTCACGTTTCGCTGTTCGACGGCAGCAATTGCGGCCTGCGCGTGTCAGGCAAGCCGGTCTTCTCGGTGCAGCATCACCCGGAAGCCTCGCCTGGCCCACAGGACAGCCACTATCTGTTCCGCCGCTTCATCAATCTGGTGCGCGAGAAAAAGGGCGAAGCAGCCCTGGCCGAGCGCGCCTGATAGCAGCGACACTGAACTGCATGAGAAAAGCCCCGGATTGCGGACAATCCGGGGCTTTCTCTTTGCGCGTCGACTTGGGAGGTCTCTTCACATCGGTTCGTGCTTGCTGAAACTCAGGCCTGCAGGCGGCGCTGCTTGACCACTTCAAGCTCGCTCATCAGGATCTCCTCGAGGAATTCGAAATCCGACTGTCCGAACTCGATGAGGCCGAATCTCAGCTTGTAACCCCAGTTCCGGTCCTGGGTGAAATCGAGCCAACCCAGGAGAGGACGAAGCGGCTGTTCGGGCGCATCGAGCCAATCCACATCCTTGCGATAGGCCTTTCCGCAACCCATTTCGCCAAGATAGGGCTCGCCTTCACGGACATAGCCGATCGCGGTGAAGCTCTGAAAGACGTCCCTCTCACCCATTTTCACGGATGGCGAATAGTAGACGATGCCATCACCCGGCTTAATGCGCTTCAACGGAGCTCGCTTGCCGTGGTTCACCTGCATGAACCCATGCTGGCGCCCAATGCGCACATGCTCGGCACTGGCCACGGCCAGCCAGTAAGATTTCGGTTGCGGCTCCGCTCGCCGCGAAGAGGTATTGGCGTGCGGCAGGAGGCGTAAAGCCGCGCCCCGATTGCTCTGATCTTCCCGCGGGAAAAGCGCGGCATCACTACGATTGCTTGCCTTGAATATCATGGTCGTCTCCCGTCTCTGGTATGAGACAGATATAGCCGATCATGCTGTCAATTTTTGTCAGTAGTCTCGCAACGCACCAAGGGCGCCGCGATCAGCTGGCGGCCTTCTCCGAACGCACCAGAATGTAGAAGCGTGCACACAGCATGGCTGCCGCGGAGGCAAGGCCAATCAGGAAGCCGAACCAGATGCCGATGCCGCCAAAGCCGAGCGGAAACGCCAGCAACCAGGCGAGGAAGAAGCCGATCGGCCAATAGGCGATCAGCGCCATGATCATCGGCACGCGCGCATCCTTAAGACCCCGCAACAAACCGCTGGCGATCGACTGCAATCCGTCGACGAGCTGAAAGAGACCCGCCACGACGATCAAAGGTGCAGCAAAGGCCAGCACCTGCGGCGCATCGGCCGAGTGGGTGTCAAGAAACCAGCCCGCCAACCAAGACGGCACAGACGCGAACAGAATGCTGCCGCAGAGCGCAATGCAGCTCGAAACGACGAGAACCACGATGGCCGCACGCTTCAGGCCGAGATGATCGCCCTGCCCGTGTGCGACCCCTACCCGTACCGTCGCCGCCTGGCTGAGGCCGAGCGGGATCATGAAGGCCATCGATGCCCACTGCAGTGCGATACCGTGCGCGGCAAGCTCGATCGTGCCGATCTGTCCCATCAGCAGCGACGCCGCCGTGAACAGGCTGACTTCGGCAAGAACCGTGACACTGATCGGAAAGCCGAGGCGGACGACATCCCACAAGGCGTGCCAATCCGGCCGCCAGAAACGCGTGAAAATCTCATAACGCCGCGTGTCCTGATGAGCCTGCACGTAACCGACGATGAAGAAGAAACCGGCCGTCTGCACGGCGACGGAAACGATGGCCGCGCCGTGCAGCCCCATGGCCGGCAGACCGAAATGACCGAGCACCAGGATGTAGGCGAGTATCGCATTCATGACGAGCATGGCGATGGTCACCTTGAGAATGATGCCGGCACGGCCGATCGCGCTCACCAGCGCCCGGATGACGTTATAGAGCAGCCCCGGCAGCAAGGCGAAATGGCCGATATCGATGTAACCGCTGGCGAGCTTCGCGACATCGGGCTTCTGCCCTGCCGCGAGCAGGATTTCCTCGGAATAGAAGAAGGCAGGCTGCGCCACCAGCCAATAGGCCGTGACGACCCAAAGACCCATGCGCAGAGCCCGGCGCACCGAGGCAACATCGCCCCTGCCGAAGGCCTGCGCCACCAACGGCACAACCGCGATGGAAAAGCCGGAACCGAAAATCAGGATCGTGAACAGGAACTGGGCGGAAAGCACCATCGCCGCCAGCTGCTCGGCGCCGAGCCGGCCGACTATCATGACGTCCGTCGTGTTGATTCCAAGCTGCGCCAATTGCGCACCGATCAGCGGGATGCCCAGCGCAAGCGTTGCGCGGACATGTGCCGACCACGAATTATCATTGTCATGCGCGTGCGGGCGCGCAGGTACCGGCATATCCATAGCGAAGACTCGATCTTTAGAATCGCGCGAACCGCCCTACCCAAGGGTGCGCGAGCCTGCCGCATTAGCGCAACTTGGCTCAAAAGGCCAGCAGACAAGTCCATGATGCTAAATAATTCATCAGAACATCAAAATATCTGATGAATTTTTAGGCCGCTTCACCAGCCTGCGATTGAACGACGACCTTCGGCTCGGTCCTGCGGACCTTGGTCAACAGAACGACAAGTCCGACAGCCACGAGAATTGCACCCATGATCAACGGCGCACCGGCAAAGACGACGGGTGCGCCTGGCGCGGTATAGTATTGAAAAAGGTAGGGAAACAGCACGGGGCCGATGATCGCAGTAATACTTGTCAAACTGCCGAGCGCGCCTTGCAGTTCGCCTTGGGCCGATGGGGGCACCTTGCTGGCAGCAATGGAACGAAGCGGCGCATCCGCTACATTCTCGACCACAGTCAGGACGATGACCGCATAGACCATCCAGCCTTGCCACGCGAACGCGTAGCCCAACAGACCGAGGCAGGAAAACACCAATCCAAGCAGCGCAGTCTTCCATTCGCCAAGCACAGGCACAAGCCGCGGGAGCACCAGGCCCATGGAGATGGCTGCACCGATCCCATAGACAGCGAGTGAGAAACCGATCTGCCCTTCGCTCCAGCCATAGCGATAGGAGGTGACGAAGGCCCAGACAGCCGGGTAGACGCCATGCGCCAGCCAGTTCAAGAACATGACAACGCAGACCCAGCCGATGCCTTGATAGCGTCTTATCTGCCTGAGGGCGCCGAATGGATTGGCTCGACCGAGCTCGAAGGGCCGGCGATGCTTCGCATCCAACGTTTCCGGCAACAGGAAATAGGCACCGACGAAATTCAGGAACGCCAGAGCCGCAGCACCGTAGAACGGCACGCGCGGGCCGAATTCGCCGAGAAACCCGCCGATGACGGGGCCAAGCACGAAGCCGACACCAAAAGCCATGCCGATCAGGCCGAAATTCTTCGCGCGGTTCTCGTCATTGCTGATGTCGGCGATATAGGCCGAACAGGTCGAAAAGCTCGCGCCGCTGATGCCGGCAAGAATGCGGCCGACGAACAACATCCAGTAGGTGCCGGCGATCGCGCAGATGAAATTGTCGATCGCGAATGTCAGCACGGATGCAAGCAGTAGAGGACGCCGGCCGAAGCGGTCGCTCAGATTGCCGATCAAGGGCGAAAACAGGAACTGCATCGCGGCATAGGCAAGCAGCAGCCAACCGCCTTCCGTCGCCGCCGAACTGACCGACGCGCCCGTCAGCTCTTCCAGATATTTCGGCATGACCGGCATGATGATCGCGATGCCGATAACGTCGAGGAAGAGAATAAAGAAGACGAGGAACAGCCCTCGACGGGCGAATTTCTGATCGATCATGGAGTTGCCTTTGGGGCTCCGTCTCCATGAAAGAGACAGAACGTGAACGAAAAACCGAAGCGTTCCCCATATATAAAGATTTTGGCAGAAACAATCCGTGAACGCTTCAATCTTATTGATTTATTGACCGCTTTTTTTGATCCTTGGCATAAAAGCGACTATCTGTCGCGACCGCGCCGCTGCTCGCGATTCAGGAAGTCGACGAAGGCCCGGAGCGGTGTCGGCATGTGGCGTCTGCTGGCGTAATAGAGAAAGGGACCGGAAAAGGCCGTGTCCCACTCCTCGAGGATCGGCACGAGTTCGCCGCTGGAAATCTGCGGCGCAAGGAACTCTTTGAATGTCCTGATAATGCCAAGCCCCGCCGCCGCCGCGCTACGCTCGATATCGATCGAATTCGTCGCAACGACCATTGGCGGAGCGATGAAGATCGTCTCTCCATTCCTTTCGAATTCCCAGGCGACGACCGATCCGCTGAGGAACCTGTGGCGAACGCAGCGATGCTCCAATATGTCTCGCGGATGCTGCGGCGTACCGTTTGCCGTAAGATAGGCCGGCGACGCTGCCGTGACATAATACTGCTGCCGCGGCCCGATCGGCACCGCGATCATGTCCTTTTCCAGCCGTTCGTCGTAGCGGATACCGGCATCGTATCCGGCGGCAACGACATCGATGAATGTGTCTTCGGCAACGATCTCGACTGATATTGCCGGATATTCCTTCAGGAACCGGTTGATGATGTCGGGCATCACGACCATGGCGGCGACCGTCGGCACATTCAGCCGCAAGGTCCCACCGATGCTGTCGCGAAAGCTGTTGATGTCGTCGAGTGCCCCGGCGATCTCGCTCATGGCGGGCGTCAGGCGCTCCATCAACCGCTCCCCAGCCTCCGTCGGCGTCACGCTCCGGGTTGTGCGATTGAGAAGGCGCACCGCCAGCCGCTCCTCCAACCGTCGGACCGCTTCGCTCAGCGACGAGGCTGAAACACCCCGCTTGCGGGCCGCTTCGCGAAAACTGCGCTCGCGGGCAACGGCGGTGAAGGCAACCAGATCGGCAAGCGGCAAATCATCCATTGTGCGAAATTCCAAACAACCTGTTTCGATCTACCTGGATTATCGCACAGAGACCAATGAAGTAAAACCGTCGGCAAGATGTGAGACACTTCCGCCAAGGAGAAGGACGATGGAAAAGCACCAACTGGGAAAGACGGGGCCGCAGGTATCGGCGCTCGGCCTCGGCTGCATGGGCATGTCGGGCATGTACGGTCCATCCGATCGCGCCGAGAGCATCGCCACCATTCATGCCGCGCTCGATGCCGGCATCAACCTGCTCGACACCGGCGATTTCTATGGCATGGGCCACAATGAGATGCTGATCGGCGAAGCGATCAAGGGGTTAAACCGAGACGATTTTCTGCTCAGCGTCAAATTCGGCGCCTTGCGCGATCCCTCCGGCGCATGGCTCGGCTACGATGCCCGGCCGACTGCCATCCGGAATTTCGTCGCCTATTCGCTGCAGCGCCTCGGCGTCGATCACATCGACATCTACCGCCCTGCCCGTCTCGATCCGAATGTGCCGATCGAAGACCAGATCGGCGCGATGTCCGACCTCATCAAGGCCGGTTACATCAGGCGTATCGGCCTGTCGGAAGTTGGCGCGGAGACCATCCGCCGTGCCGCCGCCGTGCATCCTGTCGTCGATTTGCAGATCGAATATTCGCTGATCTCGCGCGGCATCGAGGACAAGATCCTGCCGACCTGCCGCGAACTCGGCATCGGCATAACAGCCTATGGCGTTCTTTCGCGCGGCCTCATCAGCGGCCACTGGCAAAAGGAAAATGCCCAGAAAGGCGACTTCCGCATCATGAGCCCGCGCTTCCAGGCCGGAAACGTCGAAAGGAATCTGGAGCTCGTCGAGGCATTGCGAGAGATCGCCGAGGCAAAGGGTGCAAGCGTCGCGCAGATCGCCATCGCCTGGGTCGCCGCCCGGGGCAAGGAGATCGTCCCCGTCATCGGCGCGAGACGCCGCGATCGCCTGACGGAAGCGCTGGGAGCACTCTCGGTCAAATTGTCGGAAACCGATATGGCAGCGATCGAACGCGCGGTCCCCAGGGATGCCGCCGCCGGCGGCCGCTATCCGGAAGCGCAGCTGACACATCTCGACAGCGAGAAGTAACGCATCAGAAGGCCCGCCCGCTCTCCGGCATCGCGGGAGCGGGCGGAAAAGCCGATCAGACGGGATTGTTCAGCGTATCGCAATCCGTAAGCTTGCCGGAATCGAAGCCCTGCTTGAACCACTTCACGCGCTGCGCTGAGGTGCCGTGGTTGAAGCTGTCGGGAACGACATAGCCTTGCGTGCGCTTCTGCAGCGTATCGTCGCCGATCTGCTGCGCCGCATTCAGCGCCTCCTCGAGATCGCCGGCCTGCAGGATACCCTTCTGCTGCGTGAACTTGCCCCATATGCCGGCGAAGCAATCGGCCTGCAGCTCGATGCGCACCGACATCTTGTTCGCATCCACCTCGCTCATGGTGCGACGGGCCTGGTTGAATTTCGGCAGGATGCCGAGCAGATCCTGAACATGGTGGCCGACCTCATGCGCGATAACATAGGCTTGAGCGAAGTCGCCGGCCGCGCCGAACTGATCCTTCATCTGTTTGAAGAAGGCCATGTCGAGATAGATCTTCTGATCGCTCGGGCAATAGAAGGGGCCGGTCGCCGCCGAAGCCTGACCGCAAGCCGAAGGGAAACTGCCTGAGAACAGCACGAGCTTCGGGTCGGTATAGGTCTTGCCCATCGATTTGAAGATGCCGGTCCAGGTGTCTTCCGTATCGGCAAGAACGGTAGCCACAAACTGCTTCATCTCGTCGTTGGCCGGCTGACCGCCATTGCCGGTAGATGTACTCTGCTGATATCCGGAGCCGCCGCCTTCCAGCATGCCGGTTTGCTGCAGCAGGCCCATGACGTCGACACCCATGGCTCTGAGGATGAGGAAAATCACGATGAGCACGATAATGGTGCGGAAGCTCAAGCCGCCGCCGCCAATCCCTCCGCCGGGGAAGCGGAACCCGCCGCCACCACTCCCGCCCATGGGCGATGAGCCGCGCTCATCCTCTATATTGTCGGACTGCCGACGCCCCTTCCAATCCATAGCGCACCTCCTGGCGATGCCTAAAAATCAAAGTCCCTTGAAGCATTTATATATCCAGGAAGACGAACAAAGCCAGTTGGCTATCGACAGAAGATCAGCTTAAGCGGCGGCGCGCCCACATTTCCTTGGACAGCATCCATAAAACAGCAATGCCTATACCTGCCACGACGAGAAACGGCGCAATCTCATCTCCCTCGAAGGCCACCTCGTTCATGATCCGGCCCGGAAGAAAGGTAAAAGCTCCCGCACCGACAATGCCGCCGAAGTAAAGACCCCTGATGATGCGCTTGTGCGCCTCGATATTGTGCCTGCGGGCATTGGCGATGGCACCCCAGCAACCGAAAAGGACATAGATGGAAATGAGGTGAATGGGGCTGAAGCCGTAAAACATGTTGATCTTATGAATGAAGAAGCTCGAGAGCGCCGTGATCACCATAAGGCATAGCCATATCTTGCCGAGCAGGCGGTGTATCGGCGTGCCCTTTGGCCTTAGCAAAAGGTAGGCGCCGAGCACGGCGGCCGGCACGACCGCGGCCACGTGAATCTGGATTGCGATCGGGGCATGAAGAAGCGGCTCGAAGGTCATGGTGGGCATCCGGTTGAGTTTGCCGAGCCTTTCCGCGATATTATCCTTCTCTCAATTGAAATTGCATGGAAAAGCGGGGAAACTTCGTGGATCACACCTTTCTGCAATCCACGCTTCGCGAATTGCAGGTCTTCTGGCGCTCGCCACGGCTCTTGGGGACCTTCCTGACGGTCGTCCTGGTCTTCGCCATAACAGGCCCCTACGGCACCTTCACACGACTGATGCCCGGCGCACGTTTCGGTTATTGGCTCGTGCTTCACGCCATGGCCTGGTCGATCGCCATCGTCTTTTCCATCGTCGCGGAAATCCTCCTGCGCAAATGGATGGCCGGAATGTTCGCACGGATGATGACCGGGTCGGTCATTTCAGCCCTGCCGATCGGCTTCGGCATCTCCCTCGTCGATCTGGCATTTTTTGGTACCGTGCCCTCTGTCACGAATAGTCTGCGCCAATCGCTGACGTCGATACCGCTTTGCCTGCTATTCTGCTTTCTCACCTATATGACGATGCATCGGCAGATCGCGATCGCGGCCGAACCACCGCCTGACGAGAAACCGGCGCCTCCCACCGCATCGGAGATAAAGGCACCATCCGCGCAAGCACCGATCCTGTCGCGGCTGAAACCCGAAAATCGGGGACCGCTCGTCAGACTCGCCGTGCGCGATCATTATACCGAAGTCGTCACCAGCCGCGGCCACGAACTCATCCTGCTCCGCTTCGGCGACGCCTTGATGGAGATCGGCGACACCGAAGGCATGCGCCTGCATCGCTCCCACTGGATCGCCACAGGCCATGTCGCCGGATTGAAACGTGATAACGGCAAGCTCTTCGTCATAACCCGCGACGGCATGGAAATGCCCGTAAGCCGCCCCTACGCCGATGCTGTGCGCCGCCGTTTTGGCTAGCGATGGATGAACCGGCAACGTCCTTTCGATCGGTGAGCTATTTCTGGCGATCCGCGACCGGCGAAAAGCGGTTCGCTCGATTTCAGGCACTCTTACTTATCACGGCAACTTAAGGATATCAGGAAGACATTCTTTACGGTCACAACCATCGGTCTAAAAATTTTCGACAGAACGCACGCCTACGTTCTTTAAATGCGGTCGATTTACACCTAACTCAGATTTCGCGCCCATATTCTTTACGTTGATCCTTACATATGTGGACAACCGCGACGCCGCTTCTCCGCGGCTTGCGGTTGCTCGACCTATGCCGACGGTTTCCAAGAATATCCGGGCGCATGAACGCGCACTGCGCAGGGGGTTTTATGAAGCGATCGATGAGTGTGTCTCTGCTGCTCATGGGAACAGCGGCGTTGACCGGCTGCGGCGACAAGGAAGACACGGTTCAGATATACAAGGACGTCAATGGATGTATCGCTGGCGAAGTCTTTTCCGCTGACGAATGCCGATCCGATTTTGCTGCCGCCGAAACAGAACGCGAGCAAAACGCGCCGGCCTATGAAACAGCCGCGAACTGCGAGAAAGACTATGGCGTCAACAATTGCCAGCCGACAACCGGCGCGCATCGTGCGGGCTCAGGTCACTTCATCCCGCTCCTGGCCGGCTATCTGGTCGGCAACGCCGCAAGATCGTTCGATACCAAGGCGCTTTACCAGCCGCGCGGCAGCAGCGACTTTCGCACGGCAACCGGGCGCAGCCTTGCCAACGGCATGCTGCTTGCGAAAGCGGCCAATGCGGAAAGAAAGGACGACAACAGGCAAGCATCTTCCTCCTCCGGTGGCGGTGGTGGTGGCTCCTGGGGAAGATCCTCCGAGCGCGCCGGCCGTTCGAGCGGCGCAGTGGAACGCGGTGGCTGGGGTTTTCGTGGCTTCCGCCTTTCGAGCTAACAGGTGAGCGAATGAAACGCATTGTCGTGAACGAACGGCCGGATTGGAAGGCTCAGGCGGAGGCTTGTGGCTTCACCATCCATTCCATGTATGGCCAACGCTATTGGGATGAGCGGCATGCCTATGCCTTCACCTTTGAGGAAATTGAGACGAAGCTCGAGGAACCCTCGGCCAAATTGCTGGAAATGTGCTACGCGGCAGCCGAAAGGATCGCTTGCGACGACGATCTGATGCGTCGCATGGCCATTCCGCCGGCCTATCACGATGCGATATTGCGCTCCTGGCGCAATCGGGAGCATGATCTCTACGGTCGTTTCGACCTCTCCTATGACGGAAGCGGTCCGGCAAAGCTTCTCGAATTCAATGCCGATACCCCGACCAGCCTATTCGAAAGCGCGGTTTTCCAGTGGCAGTGGTTGGAAGACATGAAGCAACGCGGCGAACTTCCATCTTCGGCAGACCAGTTCAACTCGCTGCATGAGCGCCTGATCGATGCGATCCGCGTTCTTGCCGCACCTTCGGGCCGCATGCATTTCGCCGGCATGCTGGAATCGGAAGAGGACCTGGTAACACTGAACTACCTTGTCGATTGCGCCGTGCAAGCCGGCTGCGAGGCAAAGCTTATCGCCATGCCGGATATCGGCATTGATGATAAGCATTGGCTCATCGATCTTGAGGATGAACGGATGGACTGCCTGTTCAAGCTCTATCCGCTCGAAGATATGGTGCGCGAGCCTTTTGGCCGCCATCTGCCGCTCACCCCGACCCGCGTTATCGAGCCGCTGTGGAAGCTGACCTTATCGAACAAGGGGCTGCTGCCGGTGCTTTGGGACATGTTCCCCGGCCATGAGAATCTGCTGCCGGCCTATTTCGAAGATGACCCGCGCATCGGCGACCTCGGCGATCGCTACGTTCGCAAGCCCCTGCTTTCCCGCGAAGGTGCGAATGTGACGCTGGTCAACCACGAAACCGGCGCCAGCCTGTACCATGTCGACGGGCCGTATGGCGAAGAAGGATATGTAAGGCAGGCGATGCACCTGCTTCCCCGCTTTGGTGAGGATTGGACTGTCATCGGCTCCTGGATCGTTGCTGGTCAACCGGCAGGCATCGGCATTCGCGAAGACGACACCCCGATCACACAGGATACTTCGTGTTTCGTCCCTCATTATATAGAGGGCCAGATATAGAGAGAGTTAGCGGCTTGGTAACGGCTGCGCGGACCGCCCCATTGTCCGCGCAAGCCGTCATTTGAGCGCCGCATGACGATCTCGGCAGGAATCATGTCGATTCCGCCATTTATGGGGTTCCGTTTGCAAACACATTTGCCTATAAGCCGCTTCTAGCCTGAAAATATTGCCATGCGCCCCGACCGGTGATCTCCCACCCTGGCCGGCTTTTTGCGCAACAAAAAAACGGATGTGAGCCCATGCCGAAGCGCCAAGATATCAAATCGATCCTCATTATCGGTGCAGGACCGATCGTTATCGGCCAGGCTTGCGAATTCGACTATTCGGGCACGCAGGCCTGCAAGGCGCTCCGGGAGGAAGGCTACCGCGTCATCCTCGTCAACTCCAACCCGGCAACGATCATGACCGACCCGGGTCTTGCGGATGCGACCTATGTCGAGCCGATCACCCCTGAGGTCGTCGCCAAGATCATCGCCAAGGAGCGCCCGGATGCGCTGCTGCCGACCATGGGCGGCCAGACGGCGCTCAACACCGCGCTGTCGCTGAAGCGCATGGGCGTGCTCGATCGTTATAATGTCGAGATGATCGGCGCCAAGCCGGCCGCCATCGACATGGCAGAAGATCGCGCCCTCTTCCGCGAAGCCATGGCCCGCATCGGCCTGGAAACGCCGCGCTCCATGCTGGCGAACGCCACCGATATCAAGGATGCCGATCGCAAGACCCACGAGGCCGAGCGCAGCAAGCTCAAGGCGCAGCTTACCGGCGCTGAGCTCGATAAGGCGCTCGATGCCCTGGAAAACCAGTGGAACCTCGGCGAGAGCGACCGCAAGCAGCGCTATATGAGCCACGCAATGGCCGTTGCCGCGCAGGCGCTCGATCATGTCGGCCTGCCCGCGATCATCCGTCCCTCGTTCACGCTCGGCGGCACCGGCGGCGGCATCGCTTATAACCGTTCGGAATTCTTCGAGATCATCGGCGGCGGCCTCGATGCCTCCCCGACCACGGAAGTTCTGATCGAGGAATCGGTTCTCGGCTGGAAGGAATTCGAGATGGAAGTCGTCCGCGACACGGCGGACAACTGCATCATCATCTGCTCGATCGAGAACATCGATCCGATGGGCGTCCACACCGGCGATTCGATCACCGTTGCCCCAGCGCTGACGCTGACGGACAAAGAATACCAGATCATGCGTAACGCCTCGATCGCGGTCCTGCGCGAGATCGGCGTCGAAACCGGCGGCTCGAACGTGCAGTTTGCGGTCAATCCGAAGGACGGCCGTCTCGTCGTCATCGAGATGAACCCGCGCGTGTCGCGCTCCTCCGCTCTGGCATCGAAGGCCACCGGCTTCCCGATTGCCAAGATCGCGGCCAAGCTCGCTGTCGGCTACACGCTGGACGAACTGGAAAACGACATCACCGGCGGCGCAACCCCGGCCTCTTTCGAACCGTCCATCGACTATGTCGTCACCAAGATCCCGCGTTTCGCCTTCGAAAAATTCCCCGGCGCCTCCCCGGTTCTGACCACCGCGATGAAGTCGGTCGGCGAAGTCATGGCGATCGGCCGCACCTTTGCCGAATCGCTGCAGAAGGCCCTGCGCGGCCTTGAAACCGGCCTGACCGGCCTGGACGAGATCGAAATTCCCGGCACCGAGGAAGGCGAAGGCAGCCAGAACGCCATCCGCGCCGCCATCGGCACGCCGACACCAGATCGTCTGCGCATGGTCGCCCAGGCGCTGCGCCTTGGCCTGACGCCAGAAGAAGTGCACGAAGGCTGCAAGATCGACCCGTGGTTCCTGGAGCAGCTCAAGAATATCGTCGACATGGAAGCCCGTATCCGCGAACACGGCCTGCCGCAGGATGCCGCCAACCTGCGTATGCTGAAGGCCATGGGCTTCTCCGACGCGCGTCTCGCCACGCTGACCGGCAAGCGCCCGAAGGAAGTCGCCGAACTCCGCAACGGGCTCAATGTCCGCCCGGTCTTCAAGCGCATCGACACCTGCGCAGCCGAATTCGCCTCGCCGACCGCTTACATGTACTCGACCTACGAGACGCCCTTTGTCGGCGCCGCCCGTTCAGAAGCTGAGGTCTCCGATCGCAAGAAGGTCGTCATCCTCGGCGGCGGTCCGAACCGCATCGGCCAGGGCATCGAATTCGACTATTGCTGCTGCCACGCCGCCTTCGCGCTGAAGGATGCCGGCTATGAAGCGATCATGATCAACTGCAACCCGGAAACCGTTTCAACCGACTACGACACGTCGGATCGTCTCTATTTCGAGCCGCTAACAGCAGAAGACGTCATCGAAATCCTGCGCGCGGAGCAGGAAAAGGGCGAAGTTGTCGGCGTCATCGTTCAGTTCGGCGGCCAGACGCCGCTGAAGCTTGCCGAAGCGCTTGAGAAGAACGGCATCCCGATCCTCGGCACAGCACCGGACGCGATCGACCTTGCCGAAGACCGCGACCGCTTCCAGAAGCTCCTGATGAAGCTCGACCTCAACCAGCCGAACAACGGCATCGCCTATTCGGTCGAGCAGGCTCGCCTCGTCGCCTCCGAAATCGGCTTCCCGCTGGTGGTTCGCCCATCCTACGTTCTCGGCGGCCGCGCCATGCAGATCCTGCATTCGGAAGGCCAGCTCCAGACCTATCTGCTCGACACCGTTCCCGAGCTGGTGCCCGAAGACATCAAGCAGCGCTATCCGAACGACAAGACCGGCCAGATCAACACGCTGCTCGGCAAAAACCCGCTACTGTTCGACAGCTACCTCGCCAATGCCATCGAAGTCGACGTCGATTGCCTGTCCGACGGCACGGACGTCTACGTCGCCGGCATCATGGAGCATATCGAAGAGGCCGGTATTCACTCCGGCGATAGCGCCTGCTCGCTTCCCCCTCGCACCCTCTCCCCCGAGATGATCGATGAGCTGGAGCGCCAGGCGAAGGCCATGGCCAAGGCTCTGAACGTCGGCGGTCTGATGAACGTCCAGTTCGCCATCAAGGACGGCACCGTCTACGTGCTCGAAGTCAATCCGCGCGCCTCGCGCACGGTGCCCTTCGTCGCCAAGACCATCGGCGCGCCGATTGCCAAGATCGCTGCCCGCGTCATGGCCGGCGAAAAGCTGGATGCTACCTTTGCCGCCTATGGCGAAAAGCCCGATCCGCGCAAGCTGAAGCATATTGCGGTTAAGGAGGCCGTGTTCCCCTTCGCTCGTTTCCCGGGCGTCGACACCCTGCTTGGACCGGAAATGCGCTCGACCGGCGAAGTCATCGGCCTCGACACCGACTTCGCGCTTGCCTTCGCCAAGTCGCAGCTCGGCGCCGGCGTCGAACTGCCGCGTGACGGAACGGTCTTCGTGTCGGTTCGCGACGACGACAAGCCGCGCGTGCTGCCGGCCATCCGCATGTTGACGGAACTGGGCTTCAAGGTGCTCGCAACCGGCGGAACCCAGCGTTATCTGGCCGAAAACGGCATCGAAGCCACGAAGATCAACAAGGTGCTCGAAGGTCGCCCTCACATCGAGGATGCCATCCGCAACCGCCAGGTCCAGCTCGTCATCAACACGACCGACAGCAACAAGGCGATCTCGGATTCGAAGTCGCTGCGTCGCGCAACGCTCATGCAGAAAGTGCCCTACTACACCACCATGGCCGGTGCCGAAGCAGCCGCCATGGCGATCAAGGCATTGAAGGCCGGAAACCTCGAAGTACAGCCGCTCCAGAGCTATTTCTGAGGCGTGCAAATCCGCTGCAAAGGGCGTGAGCTGGATAGCCGGCTCACGTTCATGTCAACCCCGTAAGGCGATCGAACGGGCAAGGAGCTTTAACAGGAGCTTTTCCTTAAACCTTCGAATTTTCTGGCGTTCGTCTGTCTCAATCTGCTATACGTGACAGAATAACGACTCTGGATGGTTCCGAAGTACCGCTTCGGGACCTGTTTTCTTTTGTGTCTGCAGCAGAGCAACACAGGGAGTGAAGGACGAAAAAAATGGTTGATAAGGTACCGATGACACAGAACGGGTTCGTCAAGCTGCAGGAAGAACTGCGCTGGCGTCAGCAGGAAGAGCGCCCGCGGATCATCGAGGCAATTGCGGAAGCACGCGCCCATGGCGACCTCTCCGAAAATGCCGAGTACCATGCAGCCAAGGAAGCCCAGAGCCACAACGAAGGCCGCATCACCGAGCTCGAAGACCTGACGGCGCGCGCCGAAGTCATCGATCTCACCAAGATGTCCGGCTCGAAGATCAAGTTCGGCGCCAAGGTCAAGCTCGTCGACGAAGACACGGAAGAAGAGAAGATCTACCAGATCGTCGGCGATCAGGAAGCCGACGTGAAGGCAGGCCGCATCTCCATCTCCTCCCCGATCGCCCGCGCCCTGATCGGCAAGGAAGTCGGCGATTCCATCGAGGTCAATGCTCCCGGCGGCGCCAAAGGCTACGAAATTCTCTCCATCACCTGGGGCTGATTGCCCGTGCGCGATCGCGAGTCAGCGCATGCGAGCGATCTCCGTGAGATCGAAGTCATAGCAACAAACTTCAAACGCCGGCTTTCCGGCGTTACATCGACGATCGTGCAACTCATCCCCAAGCAGGTCGAGCTCGGCTATCATATTGCCACGCTCGGCCCCGGCTTGCCGGAAGGCCTGCCAAGGCTCGGCTGGCTGCGGCTTCCGGGCCTCTGGATGAAGCCGCGCCGCTATCGCGTGCGCATCTGGCATGCCCGCCGCAACAATGAGATGCTTGTCGGCCTGCTGTTGCGTTCCGTTCTACGCATGCGCCTGAAGCTGGTCTTCACCTCCGCGGCGCAGCGCCGCCATACCGGCTATACACGCTGGCTCATCCGCCGCATGGATTCGGTGATCGCCACCAGCACCCGCTCCGGCAGCTTTCTCGAAGTGCCGCACACCGTCATCCAGCACGGCGTCGATCTCAACAGCTTCCATCCGCCGGAAAAGCCCGACGACCGCATGGCCGCAACCGGCCTGCCCGGCACCTATCTGATCGGCTGCTTCGGCCGCGTCCGCCATCAGAAAGGGACGGATCTGTTCGTCAAGGCGATGATCGAACTGCTGCCACACTACCCCGACTGGACCGCCGTCGTCTGCGGCCGCGTAACGGCCGAGCATCGCGGTTTCGGCGATGAACTGGAAAAGATGGTGTCAGCGGCCGGCCTTTCCGATCGCATCCACTTCATGGGTGAAGTCGATGACATCAAGCCCTGGTATCGCCGTGCGACCCTCTATGTCGCCCCGTCTCGCAATGAAGGTTTCGGGCTGACGCCGCTCGAAGCCATGGCCTCCCGCACGGCCGTCGTCGCATCCGATGCCGGCGCTTACGCCGAAATGATCGTCCCGGGCGAAACCGGCGCCGTCGTGCCGGCCGGCGATGGCGAAGCCCTGACCAGAGCGATCGCCTTTTATCTCGCCAATCCGGAAGAAGCGCGACTTCAGGGCGAGAATGCCGTGCGCCACGTGCGCAGCGAATTCGCACTTGAAAAGGAAGCAACCGCCATCGGCGACGTCTACAAGAGGCTGCTCGTCGCCAACAGATGAGCGGCGAGATCAGCGACCGAGATCGATGCCGTTGCGCTCGATGAAATCGACCATCGAGCGGTCGTCCACCATATCTTCCTCGATGCTTTTGACGACGGCCAGCACCTTCTCCCGATATTTCGTCGCGCTGCTATCATAGGCCCATCCCCGAGCCAGTTTTTCCATCAGCTCCTGCCGGGATTTCGTATAATAATGATTGAGTTGCAGGAAACGGCTTGAATAGAACTCGGGAGACTTCCGGGCACGCCGTGTAAACCGTTTGCCGGCATCATTGGCCGTCAGATCCGCGTGGGCACGCGTCTTGAATTGATGCACGCTGACCTCGATAACTTCGCACGGGTCGACGATACATTTGAAATTGCTGACATTTTCCTTTGATGTCATCGGATCGGCACCACGCATCGTATAGTTCAGCGTCAACGGTCCGTCGGGCGGCGTCTCATGGCCGCTGGTGGCAAACATGTGCCACGGCAGCGAGACATTCGGAAAATCGCCGACGGCCTCCAACGCCTGCGCCACGGTCGTCGCCTCCTCCTTCGGAAGAAGGAATTCGTCGACGTCGATGAACGCCATCCAGCGGTAGTCGCCACCGAAATTCAGAATGGCATGCGCGAAAGTGATGACCTGACCGTTCAACAGCGCCGATGTCGACGCATCGCGCATGCGCCCGGCCCAGGGAATGATCGTCAATGTGTCTTCGTTCAGCAGGCTCCGAAGAAAGGTGCGGGTCTCGTCCGTCGAGCCATTGTCATAGACATAGAAGTGACGAATGCCGACAGCCTTATGAAAACGGACCCACTCCTCGATATAACGGGCCTCGTTCTTGACGCAGGCCGCAATCGCCACGCCATGCCGCCCTGCCCGTGGCTCCGGCGGATCGATGGATAGCTTCTTGGCGTCGGACGCCTTGGATTTCAGCCAACGCATAAGCTTCATTCGAGCAACCTTACTTCAAACCCGCCGATAGCCGATCCCTGGCCATAGCGGCGCGTCTCACGCCTTCGAAGGGAGGGCAAACCTGTCATCATAGCCGAAATCATATTTCAGCAGCGCCGAAATGGGGGAATAGTTGACGAAGGAGACGCGACGCTCCGCGGCAATCTGCCGGGCAAGCACCAAATGTTCTATGATGCGTCCCTCCGCTCGCGCGATACCGGAGAAAGCAGTGGCACGGTGATCTTCGTAAAAGCGCGGCTCTCGCGCATTGGAGATATCGATCCCGAGAAAGCCGACCTTATCTTGCGCGCAATAGAGGGCAAACTGCAGCGCTGATACGGCGACAGATCCGCCCAGGAACACGCCCCGGTCCGGTGAAAGCGAGAAGCCCGCGGAGCCTGTCCCGTTCAGGCGCACATATTGCAGCTTCTTGAGATCGTCGACCGAGCGGCGATGGGCGCCATAGGGTTTGCGGATATCGTCGATCAGGATGATCGTCTTGTCCGCCAGCCAGCCTTTGTCGATCTCGCAAAGCGCACGCAATACGGCAACGGACAGCAGACACAGAGACCCAGGCGCGATCTTCTTGCGCATCGTATCGCCATGCCGCCAAACGAAGCGCTCATCCTCGACCGCAACCGCCAGCGGCTCGCCGATCCGCTCGCCGCTCAGGCGAACTGCACCGTTCAGAAGAATGGCGCTCCGGGGCTCAAGCTCGCTCAGATCGCAATTGCGAATCGAAGGGCCGGAGCCGACGATATAGATGGTTTCGCCCGAGCGTTCGCGCAGCCGGTCCATGCCGGCAAGGCTGGCGATCTTGGCGCCGCGATAATGCACCTCGCTGACGCTTTGGCTGCGGACGATGCTAAGCCCCGGGAACCAATCTTGCGCATGAGCCCGCGAGCCGCCCAGAAAAAGGCGCACGCCGGACTTGATCAGCGACCGATGCCATGGGCGATCCGCCATGCGCTCAGAGCTCCACCAGCCCGAGCTTCTTGACTTGCCGGATGGTCAGCATGGTACGCACGGTGTCCACATGTTCATTCGCCGTCAGAACTTCGATGACGAAATCCTGAAAGCGGGTGAGATTTTCCGCAACGCAGTGCAACAAGAAATCACTGTCGCCCGATACCATCCAGGCTTGTCGAACGAGTGGCCAAGCTGCGGTCGCACCGGCAAAGGCCTTGAGATTGGCCTCCGATTGATGCTTGAGGCCGACCATGCAGAATGCCACGAGATCGAAGCCCAGTTTCGGGCTGTTCAACATGGCGTGATAGCCTTCGATGACACCCGCCTCTTCCAGCTTGCGCACCCGGCGCAGGCACGGCGGCGCCGAAATGCCGACCCTGTCAGCGAGTTCGACGTTGGTCATGCGTCCGTCCCGCTGGAGTTCCCGCAGAATCTTGATATCGATGGCATCGAGCTCAGCGCGAAGCACTTTTTAGCCTTTCTTTAATTCCCCCTCGCCAGCTTCTATATAAGGCGAGAAAATACGCAAGAAAGTTTCTCTAGCGTAACTGATTCTTACACAAACCAGATTTGCTCTGTGTGTAATGCAAGGCTGCCCTTGAATAAATGCATAAGGCAATCATAAATGAAGCAGCGGATCGCGAAATCGCCGGCTTTGCGCGCTTGAAGCCGCGGTTTCCAAATCGCCGAAATTGAAAGGACTGACTATGCCTGCCCGCCATACAAAGGTGCTCATCATCGGCTCCGGCCCAGCCGGCTATACCGCCGCGGTTTACGCTGCGCGCGCCATGCTGCAGCCGGTTCTGATCGCCGGTCTCGAACAGGGCGGCCAGCTGATGATCACGACGGATGTCGAAAACTATCCCGGTTTTGCCGATCCGATCCAGGGTCCGTGGCTGATGGAGCAGATGCTTCAGCAAGCCCAGCATGTCGGCGCGGAGATCGTCAACGACCTCGTGACCGAAGTCGATACCAGCAAACGTCCTTTCGTCGCTCACACCGACAGCGGCCAGGTCTGGACCGCCGATACGCTCATCATCGCCACCGGCGCCAAGGCCAAGTGGCTTGGGATCGAGAGTGAACAGCACTTCCAGGGCTTCGGCGTTTCCGCCTGCGCCACCTGCGACGGCTTCTTCTATCGCAACAAGGACGTGATCGTAGTGGGCGGCGGCAACAGTGCCGTCGAGGAAGCACTCTATTTGTCCAACATCGCCAAGTCGGTAACCGTCGTGCATCGCCGCGATACCTTCCGCTCGGAAAAAATCCTGCAGGAACGCCTGTTTGCCAAGGCAAACGTCAGGATTCTCTGGAACACCGAGGTTGCCGAGATCACCGGTACGCCGGCCAAGCCACCGATGCCGCCATCGGTCACGGGTGCCCGCCTGCGCGATGCGCGCACCGGCGCCATCACCGAACTGCCGATCGACGGCGTCTTCGTCGCCATCGGTCATGCCCCGGCGACCGAGCTGTTCAAGGGCAAGCTAAAACTGAAGGATAATGGTTATCTCTGGACCGCACCGGATTCGACCGCGACAAACGTCGAGGGCATCTATGCAGCCGGTGACGTGACCGACGATACGTTCCGGCAGGCGATCACGGCAGCGGGGATGGGCTGCATGGCCGCGCTTGAAGCGGAACGCTACCTGACCGGGCACATGCCCGTCGCCGTGGCTGCGGAGTGATGCAGCCGATGAGGGGAAACGGCATGCCATTGGATTGGGACAAGCTGCGTATCTTTCACGCGGCTGCCGAAGCGGGTTCGTTCACGCACGCGGCCGACAAATTGCATTTGTCCCAATCCGCCATCAGCCGACAGGTCAGCGCTCTCGAGCAGGATGTCGGTATAAAACTCTTCCATCGCCATGCGCGCGGCCTCATCCTGACCGAACAGGGTGAGCTGCTCTATCGCACGGCCCACGACGTTCTGCTGAAGCTCGAAACGGTCAAGATGCAATTGACCGAAACGACCGACAAGCCGAGCGGCAAGCTGCGCGTGACGACGACGGTCGGTCTCGGCCAGGGCTGGCTGACGGACAAGATCCAGGAATTCCTCCAGCTTTATCCTGACATGTCGATCCAGCTGATCCTCGACAACGAGGAACTGGACGTGAACATGCGCCATGCGGATTGCGCCATTCGCCTGCGTCAGCCGCAGCAATCGGATCTCATCCAGCGCAAGCTCTTCACCGTGCACATGCACGTCTATGCCGCCCCCTCCTATATCAACCGCTACGGCGAGCCGCAGTCGGTGGAGGATCTGGACGAGCATCGCATCATCAGCTTCGGCGAACCGGCACCGAACTACCTTCTCGACGTTAACTGGCTGGAGATCGCCGGCAGGTCGTCGGACAACAAGCGCGCGCCGCATCTGCAGATCAACAGCCAGACCTCGATCAAGCGCGCCTGCCTGCTCGGCATCGGCATCGCCGTGCTGCCGGACTACATCGTCGGCCGCGACCCAGGTCTCATTCAGCTCGCGATCAACGCGGATGTGCCGTCCTTCGACACATATTTCTGCTATCCCGATGAAATGAAAAACGCAGCTAAGCTCAAGGTTTTTCGTGATTTTATCGTCGCCAAGGCCCGTAACTGGAATTTCTGACGAAGGTAAGTCACTGATAACGAACTCTTTTTAGCACTAGTATATCAGCCACGCATATGACGCATAGCTGATATGCACAAAACAGAGTTGAAGCCTGCACATTTAACTACCATATCGCTAATAGCTGATGCACACGGTGGCTTTTCCTCCCAGTTCCACCGCATTGGCTGTTCCCCTCTGGAGGTTTTTGACCTTCATACCTATAGGGCCCTGGTTTACTCCGGCGGCCCTTTTTTTTGCCCTTTTGAAGCTCGCTTTGCAAACGCATAACTGCCATGCACAAAAAAGCATTGCGCACTGCACAAATTAGCATCATAACGCACACAGCTGATGCACATGGTGGCTTTTCCTCCCAGTTCCACCGCATTGGCTGTTCCCCTCTGGAGGTTTTGACCTTCACACCTATAAGGGCCCTGGTTTATACCGGTGGCCCTCTTTTTTTGCCCAATTTCTAAGCACGCGCTCCAGCTGCCTTGCAGAAAATAATATCTTGCGCCGCTCTTGATATATCGAAAACCATCGATACATAAATCGAAATTATTCGATATTCATGCGGTGAACGCCATGGACAAGAACGAGATATTGAAAGCGCTGGCCAACCCGGCTCGACTGGAAATCCTCAATCATCTGAAAGATCCACACACACATTTCCCGACCCAGGAACATCCTCTGGAGCTGGGCGTCTGCGCGAGCCAGTTCGAACGCTGCGGCCTGTCGCAGTCGACGGTCTCAGCCCATCTCAGTACGCTGCATCGGGCCGGACTGGTGACCACCCGGCGCCTCGGCCAGTGGATTTTCTACAAACGCAATGAGGAAACGATCGCCGAATTCCTCGCGGCCATGCAGAAGGAGCTGTGACGATGCCTCTTGCGCTCCTCGTCCTTGCCCTCAGCTCCTTCGCCATCGGCACGACAGAATTCGTCATCATGGGACTGCTGCCGGAAGTGGCTTCCGACCTGTCCGTCACCATTCCCCAAGCCGGCTGGCTCGTCACCGGTTATGCGCTGGCGGTTGCGATCGGCGCGCCGATCATGGCGGTCTCGACAGCGCATCTGCGCAGACGCTCGGCACTCATCATGCTGATGGGTTTCTTTATTCTCGGCAATCTTCTCTGCGCTATCGCTCCCAATTACTGGGTCCTGATGATTGCCCGTATCGTGACAGCACTTTGCCATGGCGCGTTTTTCGGCATCGGCTCGGTGGTTGCGGCGAGCCTCGTGGCCGAGGATCGCAAGGCCCGCGCCGTCGCCCTGATGTTCACCGGCCTGACGCTCGCCAATGTGCTTGGCGTTCCGCTCGGCACGGCATTCGGTCAGGCCTTTGGCTGGCGCGCGCCGTTCTGGATCGTGACACTGCTCGGCGTCGCCTCGATCGCCGGTCTCGTCGCCGTGCTGCCCAAGAATGAGGAAGCTCGCGAAGGCAGCCTTGGCCGTGAAATCGCCGCACTGCGTGGCCTTGGCCTCTGGCTGGCATTGCTGACAACCGTGTTCTTCTCGGCCGCGATGTTCGCACTCTTTACCTATATCGCTCCGATGCTGCGTGATGTCACCGGCGTCTCGCCCGAGACGGTGACCTGGACACTGCTGTCGATCGGCGTCGGCCTGACGATCGGCAATCTGATCGGCGGCAAGCTCGCGGACTGGCGCCTTGGCACCACGCTTGCCGGCGTCTTCCTGGCAATTGCCGTGACCTCGGCGATCTTCAGCATCACCATCCACTCGCTCATCGGCGCCGAGATCACGCTTTTCCTGTGGGCTGCCGCAGCTTTCGCAGCTGTACCGGCATTGCAGATCAATGTCGTCAACTTCGGCAAGGACGCGCCGAACCTCGTATCCACGATCAACATCGGCGCCTTCAACACCGGCAATGCGCTTGGCGCCTGGATTGGCGGCGTTGTCATCGACGAGGGCTTTTCCCTGGCTCAGGTGCCGCTCGCCGGCTCGGCCATGGCAATCCTCGGCTTCCTGACAGTCATGCTGACCTTTGTCGCCATACGTCCCAAAGACGAAGTGCTCACCTCGCCCTGAGGCTTTCCTTCCCTCCTTCTTCTCCCCCATAGAAAGGACTATCCCAATGACCAAACTGTTCGAACCGACGAAGCTGGGCGATATTTCCATCGCCAACCGCATCGTCATGGCGCCGCTCACGCGTAACCGCTCACCGAATGCCGTGCCGAACGATCTGAACGTTAAATATTATGCCCAGCGCGCAACCGCCGGCCTGATCATCACCGAAGCGACGGCAATCACCCATCAGGGCCAGGGCTATGCCAATGTCCCCGGCCTCTACAGCAAGGAAGCGCTCGATGGCTGGAAGAGGGTGACGGATGCTGTACATGCCAACGGCGGCAAGATCGTCGTGCAGATGTGGCATGTCGGCCGCATCTCCCATACGACCCTGCAGCCGAACGGCGGCAAGCCGGTATCTTCCACCTCCAAGCGCGCTGAAACCGCGAAGACCTACCTCGTCAACAGTGACGGCAGCGGCGGCTTTGCCGACGTTTCCGAACCCCGCGCCCTCGAGGCCTCGGAAATCCCGGGCATCATCGAAGATTATCGCAAGGCTGCCCGCGCCGCGATAGATGCCGGCTTCGATGGCGTCGAAGTCCACGCCGCCAACGGCTATCTGATCGACCAGTTCCTGCGCAGCGATATCAACGACCGCACGGACCAATATGGCGGCTCGATCGAAAATCGTTCCCGCTTCCTTTTCGAGGTGCTCGATGCCGTCACGAAGGAAATCGGTGTCGGCCGCACGGCGATCCGCATTTCCCCGGTCACGCCATCCAATGACGCAAGTGACCCGGCGCCGCAGCCACTCTTTACCAAGGTGGTTGAAGGCCTGGCGAAATACGGCCTCGCCTATATCCATGTCGTCGAGGGCCAGACCGGCGGCAAGCGCGACTTCCTGCCCTTCGACTACGAAGCCCTGCACGCAGCCTATAAGGCCGCAGGCGGCAAGGCCGGCTGGATGGTCAACAATGCCTATACCCGCGAGATGGCCATCGACGCCGTCGAAAGCGGCAAGGCCGATGTCGTTGCCTTCGGCAAGCCGTTCATTTCAAACCCGGATCTCGTCCGTCGCCTGAAGGAAAACGCGCCACTCGCCCAATGGGATCAAACGACGCTCTATGGCGGCGGCGCTAAAGGTTATGCCGACTATCCGATGCTCGACGAAGCGGCCTGATTCAGGCTCTTCAGCCAGTTTTCCTTTCAACGAAGAGCCCTCGCAACCATTTTGCGAGGGCTTTCCTTGTCGTATCAAACGGGCCGAGCCGAGCGAGCTTGCGCCTATCGCAGGCCTGCCGGGGGCCGCCTCATGCTGCCGGCAGGCAACCGATCGACGCCAGACTGCTCCGCACAGCCTCGTCGATCGGCGTATGAGGCTCTTCGCCGAGCACGGCCACCAGCTTGTCGTTTCTCATCTCCAGCGGCACCTTCCAGAGATAGCTCATTTCACGCAGCTCCCGCATGAACGGAACGAAGGGTGCGGCCAACGGCACTATGATCCAGGGAAACGCCTTGACTTTCACCGCATGCCCAAGAACCCGCCGCACGGCATCGATCATTTGCCTGCCATCGCCATCCCAGTGGCCACGCATGTGATACACGGCGAAAGCAGGCAGCTCGTCGCCCTTTTCGATCAACCGGATCATCGTTTCGGCAACATCCGGCAGGTAAGCCCATTGGTGCCCGAGACCGGCCCTGCCAGGATAGGTAATGGTGCTGACCGGCTTGCCCGGCGTGACCATGGCCTGCGAGAACCAGCTATTGGCACGCGATCCACCGAAGAAATCGCCGGCACGAACGATGATAACAGGAGTATCGCCCTGTTCGGCCGCCGCCCTCAGGCGCCGCTCCATCTGCACGCGGATCGCGCCCTTGCGCGTCTTCGGCCGTTGCGCGCTGTCTTCCGTGACATTCGGGAAAACATCGGGACCGAAATTATAGACCGTGCCGGGGAGTACGATCCGTGCGCCGACGGCCTTCGCCGCCGCAATCGTGTTATCCAGCATCGGCAATACCAGCTGTCCCCAGTTGCGATAGCCCGGAGGATTGACGGCATGTACGATGACTTCAGCTCCGGCCGCAGCCTTCAATACATCCCCGACCAGCATGGCATCGCCTTCGATCCAGTCGAAGTCCGGCTGGCGGTGAGCCGCTTGCGCCACATCACGCGTTAATGCCCGGATGTGCCAGCCGCGGGCTGCAAGCCCCTGGGCAACGGCACCGCCGATGCCGCCGGTCGCTCCGAGTATCAAAGCGGTTTTCGCATTTTCTGTCTGGCTGCTCATGGTCGTCTCCATCTGGTTCGATGGGCTGACTATGCCTCGCTCTCGCAATAAACGAAATTGCCGAAAAATCTGCATATGCTATACATAAATGTATGATATCGAATTCTGAACCAAGCTGGGATTTCTATCGCACTTTCCTTGCCGTGCTGGAGCACGGCTCGCTGTCGGCGGCGGCACGCGAACTCGGCCTGACGCAGCCGACGGTCGGCCGTCATATCGATGCATTGGAACAATCGGTCGGTGCCGAACTGTTCACGCGTTCGCAACAAGGCCTTTTGCCGACGGATGCCGCCCTCATTCTGAAACCCTATGCCGAAACGCTGGCGAGCACGGCCGCCTCCCTGTTGCGGGCCGCCTCCGGCTCGAAGGACAAGGTCGGCGGCACGGTACGCATCAGCGCCGGCGAAGTCATCGGAACCGAGGTGCTGCCGCCGATCCTTGCCGCACTTCAGGCAAGATATCCCGACCTGGTCGTCGAGCTGTCCGCCTCCGACGTCGTGGAAGACCTGTTGCAGCGCGAGGCCGATATAGCAGTGCGCATGGTTGCGCCGGCACAGGAAGCCTTGCTGGCCCGGTACATCGGCATCATTCCTCTCGGGCTCTTTGCCCATCACAGCTACGTCGAGCGCTACGGCAAACCCGAAACGATCGAGGATTTGCGCCGTCGGCACAGATTGATCGGTTTCGACCGCCAGACCGCCTATATCCGGACCATGATGAAGCGTTATCCCTTCCTGGAGGGCATCCTCTTCAACTTCCGATCCGATCACAGCACCGCACTGCAGAATGCCCTGCGCGCCGGCATCGGCGTCGGCTTCTGCCACATTCCGCTGGCGCGACGCGATCCGAATCTCGTACGCATACTGCCGGAAGTGGAAATACGGCTGGATACCTGGGTCGTGATGCACGAGAACCTCAAGACATCGCCACGCTGCCGCGTGACATTCGACGCGCTCGTTGCGGGATTGCTTGAATACATCAAGGGAAGCGATACGGACGGACGATCATGATCGGCGGAACGGCAGTGGAGCTGGCGCCATACGACCCGAACTGGCCGCAGGACTTCGAACGTATCCGAGACAAGCTGCAACGGTTGCTAGCCCCCTTTGTCGTGACGATCGAGCATATCGGCAGCACGTCCATTCCCGGCATCGCTGCAAAGCCGCTGATCGATGTCGACATCATCCTGCGCAACTCCGCCGACATTTCGGCAGCGACACAAATTCTTCTGGAACAGAATTACGAGCCACGCGGAAATCGGTATGACGACGATGTCTGGGCTTTTATGATGCGCGACAGCCAGCCGCCGGAACGTGTCTATCTTTGCCCGCCGAACAACCAGACACACGAACGCAGGATGATCTTTCGGAATTATCTTCGCGCGCACCCGGCTGAAGCGGTAGCCTATGCGAAACTGAAGCTGAAACTTGCCGAAATCCATCGGCATGACGGCGATCGCTACACCGCCGAGAAGCGTCCCTTCATCGACGCGATCATCGAAAAGGCAGGCAATCCAAAGCGGCCCTAGGCGCCGGGAGCAGTATCCACCGGCGGGAAACGCATCTGGCCGTCAATGACCTCGGTTTCCGGGCGGTCGCCACCATCGGCATATTCCTCATGCCATTTGCCGCCTTCATCCTGCCAGCTGATCTCAGCCGAGTCGCCTCCGACCTGCTGTTCAGCCGCGACGATCCTGGCTGCCTCCACCGCCTCGGAATGCGTCGGAAACGCTTCCGAATAGACGTCTCGGAAACGATAAGCCCACCCACCGTCATGCGGTACGATTTCGTAAACGACCTTGACCATTCAAACCCTCCTTCTCATCTGCCAAGACCTTTTGACCGGACGTTGCCGGCGGGATCGCGTGCATCTGAGACGGATTCGAGGATGCCGCGGCATTGTGGTTGGGCAGACCTATGCGCGCAGTATTCCATTAAACGGCGTTAACTGCAAATTTCGCCCTCTTCGTCACGAGCTTGATGTGCGAAACCCTTGCTCTAGAGTGCAACCGTGAATCGGCGCAAAGGTGGGGAAAGTGTTCACAGCGAAATGGTTTAAGCAGGAAAAAGCCCTGTTCGTGGCTCTGGCAATTGCCGTTATTGCCTATGTCGGCGAGCATTCGATACTGGAAATGGGGCAGACCGCATCAATGGTCGCAGTCGCGGCATTGATCGCAACGATTGTACTGGCGTCCATGCGTGTCGCCCACCATGCAGAGACCCTCGCCGTCAAGGTCGGAGACCCCTACGGCACGATGATCCTCACCTTGTCGGCGGTTGCCGTCGAAGTGATCATCCTTGCCATCATGATGAGTGGCGAGAGTTCGCCAACGCTGGTGCGCGATACGATCTACGCCGCCGTCATGCTCGACATCAACGGCATTCTCGGTCTCGCCGCCCTTCTCGGCGGGCTGAAGCATGGCGAGCAGCCCTACAACGACGATTCCAGCCGGACCTATGGCGTGATGATCCTGACCGCCATGGGCATTTCGATGATCGTTCCCGAATTCATTCCCAATGCGAAATGGCACTATTATTCCGCCTTCACCATCGTCGCGATGATCGCGCTTTACGCATTGTTCCTGCGCATGCAGGTCGGCAGGCACAGCTATTTCTTCAGCTACAGCTATCCACGCACGGAAAAGAAACTCGCAGCCGCCGAGGCTGAGGAGCATCACGAGGAGGAATCGACGACCACCTCGATCGTGACGATCCTGATCGGCGTCGTGCTGATCGGCGCTTTGGCGGAATTCATGTCGGCCTTCATGGATACCGGCCTCAGGGGTACGGGCGCACCGCCCGCCATCGCGGCCATCGTCGTCGCCGCCATCTCGGCAGCGCCGGAAATCCTGACGGCGCTGCGCGCAGCCCTCAGAAACCGCATGCAGGCGACGGTCAACATCGCGCTTGGCGCCTCGCTCTCGACAGTCATCCTGACCGTGCCGGTCATGGAGGCGATCGCGCTCTATACCGGCCAGCCCTTCATCATGGCCATGTCGCCGGTGCAGACCGTTATGGTGATGATCACGCTCATCGTCGCGGCCATCAACCTCAACGACGGCGAAACCAACGCCATCGAAGGCATGACCCATTTCATCCTCTTCGCCACCTTCATCATGCTGACGGCGCTCGGCCTTTGACTCCAATTTCAAGGACTTGCGCCAGCTGGCAGAATCAAATTGCGAAGCGCTTGAATCAGTTGATGAAGCCGCAACCGGCAATCCGAAAAGGAAAAAGCCCGCCATTTCTGGCGGGCTTTCCATGTAAGTTACCGTTGGCCGCTTACTTGCAGGCTGCGCAGAAGCGCTGGATGCGGCGGCAAGCTTCTTCGAGCAACTCTTCCGAGGTCGCATAGGAGATGCGGAAGTTCGGACCGAGGCCGAAAGCCGAACCGTGGACAACGGCAACGCCTTCCGATTCCAGCAGCTCTGACACGAAGTCTTCATCCGTCTCGATGACCTTGCCGGTCGGAGCCGTCTTGCCGATCAGGCCGGCGCAGGACGGGTAGACGTAAAAGGCGCCTTCCGGAACCGGGCAGGCAAGACCCTTTGCCTGGTTCAGCATCGAGACAACGAGGTCGCGGCGACCTTCGAAGATCTTCTTGTTCTGCGGAATGAAATCCTGCGTGCCATTCAGGGCCTCGACGGCAGCCCACTGAGCGATCGAGGTCGCGCCAGAGGTCTGCTGACCCTGGATCATGTCCATGGCCTTGATGAGCTGCAGCGGGCCGGCGGCATAGCCGATACGCCAGCCGGTCATCGCGTAAGCCTTCGACACGCCGTTCATCGTCAGCGTGCGGTCATAGAGGCTCGGCTCGACTTCGACCGGCGTGGCGAACTTGAACTCGCCATAGGTCAGGTGCTCGTACATGTCGTCGGTCAGGACCCAGACATGCGGATGCTTGACCAGCACGTCCGTCAGCGCCTTCAGTTCGGCATGCGAGTAGGCGGCGCCCGACGGGTTGGACGGCGAGTTGAACATGAACCACTTCGTCTTCGGCGTGATCGCCTTCTCGAGATCTGCCGGCTGCAGCTTGAAGTTATTGGCCTGCGTCGTCGCGACGAAAACCGGCGTGCCGCCGCACAGCGCCACCATTTCCGGGTAGGAAACCCAGTAAGGCGTCGGGATGATGACTTCATCGCCCGGGTTCAGCGTCGCCATGAAGGCGTTGAACAGGATCTGCTTGCCGCCGGTGCCGACGATCGTCTGCTCCCACGTATAGTCGAGATTGTTCTCGCGCTTGAACTTGGCGGCGATCGCCTTGCGCAGTTCCGGAATGCCGGAAACCGGCGTGTACTTCGTCTCGCCGCGATTGATCGCGTCGATGGCGGCCGTCTTGATATTATCAGGCGTATCGAAATCGGGCTCACCGGCGCCGAGGCCGATCACGTCGCGTCCTTTTGCTTTCAACTCGCGCGCTTTCTGGGAAACGGCGATGGTGGCAGAAGGCTTTACACGGGAAAGAGCGTCGGCAAGAAAGGCCATGGTGATCGGTCCTATTCGGTTGAAATTGGCAGAAAGCCTGTGGACCAGTTCTCTGCGCTAAGCTCTATGTCGAATATGGGCCGACGTTTCAAGCACAAAGGCGTCACAGTGGCTTTATTTCATGGCTTTCCGGGCCATGCATGGAGGCGCTCCTGATCCGGCTAGAAGCCGGCTTGCGAGCCTGAATGCTTCATTTTGCCCGGCCGGATCGATCGTCGTCAGGCACCAGCACTCCATCAGAACTTGAATCATCACGCGAAGCGCCTGAATCAAGATCTGAAGTGCTTTGAAATTTCGAAGGCAGATCAGGGGCTTCTCCCGTTGCCGCCCCTTGCGCCAGGAGCTCGACGCCCCTTGCTCGGCAAAGCCCACCTTCGGCAGACGGGATCGAAATATCCGAAAAGCCTCCTTGCACCGGAGACGAGAACACAAAGACGTTATCGGCTCCGCGATGAGCCTTGAACGGCAATCGAACGGCCCCACCTTGCGAAAACGGGGCAATGGGAGGTCGCATGGATGCGCACTGTAGGAATGGGATGTTCGATCGCCTTCGTGGCTTGCGCGCTGCTGACGGCAACGTCGGCACTCGCCGAACCTGCGGTGACCATCAAGACGCAAAAGGTGGACGTCAAGGTCGAGACGATAGCAACCGGGCTCGAACATCCGTGGGCGGTCGACGTGCTGCCGGACAGCGCCTACCTCGTGACCGAGCGCCCGGGCCGCATGCGAATTGTCCGTGATGGCAGGATCTCAGCTCCGATTTCCGGCGTGCCTGCAGTCTATTCGCACGGCCAGGGCGGCCTGCTCGATGTTGAGCTCGACCCGAAATTCTCCAGCAGTCGAACGCTCTATTTCACGGCCTCGGTGGCGGGTAGCGACGGAAGCGGCACGGTCGTTTTTCGCGCCCGACTATCGCCGGACGAAAAGCAGCTGACCGACGTGAAGCGCATTTTCCTGATGAACAAGCTGTCGCGCGGCAACATCCAGTATGGTTCGCGCATCGCGATTGCCCGTGACGGCAGCCTCTTCGTCGGCCTAGGCGATCGCGGCCAGCAGGACCGCGCCCAGGATTTTCACGATGATGCCGGAGCCATCATCCATATCGACGCCGATGGCGGCATCCCCGCCGACAATCCCTTCAAGGACGGCAAGCATGCCTTGCCCGAAATCTGGTCGAAAGGCCATCGCAATCCGCAGGGCATCACCTTCGACAGCGCGACGAACAGGCTCTATACGGTCGAGCACGGCGCCAAGGGCGGCGACGAGATCAACACGCCCGAAGCCGGCAAGAATTATGGCTGGCCGGTCATTTCCTACGGCGTCAATTACAACGGCACGAAGATCGGTATCGGCACAGCGAAAGCGGGTATGGAGCAGCCCCGCTTCTATTGGGACCCTTCGATCGCGCCCGGCGCCATCGTCGTCTATCGCGGCAAGATGTTTCCCGAATGGAACGGCCAATTCCTGGTGACTGCACTGAAGTTCGAGCTGCTGTCGCGGCTGAACCAGGACGACAAGGGCAAGATCACCGAGCAGGAACGCATGTTCGACGGCAAATTCGGCCGGTTGCGAGACATCGCGGTCGCGCCCGACGGCGCACTGCTGATCACGACGGACGAAAACAACGGCGCGCTCTTGAGGGTTTCGAGAGCCGCAGACTAGCCCCTTGCCCTCCGTGTCGGGCAGCTTTCGCCCTTGCCGCAAGCAAAAGCAGCTGCTAACGGTCGCCTCACCCTTTCCTCCCCTTCCCGCAGGATGCAGATGTCTCGCATACAGGCGAATTTGTTGTTGTTGCTTGCCGCCGCGATCTGGGGCGGCGGTTTCGTTGCGCAATCGACAGCCATGAAGGCGATCGGGCCCTTTTGGTTCATCGGCCTCAGATTCGCCGTGGCCACCATGGTCGTCCTGCCTTTCGTCTGGATGGAAAAGAGGAAGGCGGCGAAGCCGCTGACATCCCGCAACTGGCTCTCCTTCCTGCTCATCGGCATCGCTCTTTTCGGCGGTGCGGCAACGCAGCAGCTCGGCCTTCTGACGACGACCGTGACGAATTCCAGTTTCATTACCGGCCTTTACGTGGTCTTCGTGCCGCTGATCGCGGTTATCTTCCTGCGCCGTTCGCCGCACTGGGTCATCTGGCCGGCGGCATTGATGGCGCTTTGCGGCATCTACCTGCTCTCGGGCGGCTCCTTCTCGCGCCTGACATCGGGCGATTTCCTGACCGTCATCTGCGCGCTCTTCTGGGCGGCACAGATCACGCTTGCCGGCTCCGCCGTCAACGAAACCGGACGGCCGCTCGGCATCTCCGCCACGCAATTTGCCGTCACCGCCGTCCTCGCGCTTGCGGTTGCCGCCGCCATCGAGCCGATCAGCATGGCCAACATCCGCGCCGCACTTGGCGAGATCCTCTATGTCGGCATCTTTTCCTCCGGCCTGGCTTTCGCGCTGCAGATCATCGGCCAGCGTTATACGACCGCACCCCAGGCGGCGATCTTCCTGTCATCCGAGGCATTGTTCGGCGCGTCGCTCGGCGCTTTGCTGCTTGGCGAGACCATCGGTCCGCTCGGTTATGCCGGCTGCGCCTTGATGTTCGCGGCCATGCTGGCGGTGGAACTGGTGCCGGAATTGACACGCCGGCGCGGCGCGACAGCATAAAAACGCCGGAAATGCGCGCTTTCGCCGTTTGGCGATATGGCTTGCCGAAATTTTTCAACAATCGAAAACCGCCGTTCACCCCAGCGGATTTGGGAAAATTTCGCCAAAACTATATCGCGAACGATGCAAAAGCCTTAGAAACTTGTTTCAAAGTGGGAAAATTTGCGAATCGCCTTAACATATTCGCGTTACGGTATTGTGCCCGTTGTGCCACGTTAAAAAACTTTTGCTTGCCAATTCCCTTTAAACACAGCACTCTCAATAGTGTTCGGGCATTTTTAGAGCATGGGAAGTCCTAATAGAATTGCGCTCCGGGAACGCTAATATTCCGGTCAGCCTGGTCGAGAAGCGGGGTGGCAAACATCGCATCGAGACCGTGCCGAGTTACGGGGACCTTTTCCTTCAAATTCCGAGAACTGCCTGCAAGCGCCCGCAAGGGCAACACAAGTAATGCTGCCCGTGTGGATGGTGGGCAGAGAGAAAAGGACCTGAGGCATGGCCGAGACTGGCACTGTAAAGTTTTTTAATACCGATAAGGGCTTCGGTTTCATTAAACCGGACAAGGGTGGTGCAGACATCTTTGTACACATTTCTGCAGTTCAGGCTTCTGGTCTGGCAGGATTGTCGGAAAACCAGAAGGTAAGCTTCGACACGGAACCGGATCGTCGCGGCAAGGGACCGAAGGCCGTCAATCTGCAGATTGCTGGCTGAGACACCTTAACGGCTATCAAATTCGAGTTGGGGCCCGGCAGCAATGCCGGGTTTTGTCATTCAGTCTGCATTCAGTTAACCGCGTATAATTTGCCTCTCATCAAAGAGCGGGAATGATTGTTGCCCCGCTCCCGTGAGAGGATAGGCCAATGACCATACTCGGCAAAACGCTTGTCATGTCCGCCGTCGCCGCGGCATTGACGGTTACTTCTATGAGCGCCGCTTCCGCCGATGAATATTGGCGCCATCGCGACCGTGATGGTTGGGCGCTCGGCGCTGCCGGGCTCGCAACCGGCCTGATCGTCGGCTCCGCAATTGCCAGCCAACCGCGCTATGTCGAACCGGCGCCGGTCTATGTCGATCCCGATTACGACGCACCTCCCCCGGCCTATTACTATCGCCCGCCGCCGCGCCGCGTCTACGTCGAGCGTGACGTCAGCTATTATGCGCCGCCGCCGGCATACGGCCCGCGCCCGTGGACATCCGCATGGATGCGCTATTGCTACGACCGCTACAGGAGCTTCGACGGTCGCTCCGGCACCTATGTCGGCTTTGACGGCATGCGTCATTTCTGCACGGCAGACTGATTTTCGAGCGCTGCTCCTGTCTGAAGTTTGAAGTATTGTCTGCCGCGAAGCCTGTATTTAGAAAGGCTTCGCGGCAGAGTGTTCGTACGGCAGCCATCCCGATCACTCGATGCGACATGATAGAGGCGAGCATTCGCGCGAAACTCTCAGCGAGATGTTCCGTCAACAATGTCTTGCCGTTGTCACACCTCCCCCATATGCCCGCTGCTCTCACGTGCGACGGCGCGAGCAAACTTTCCGGAGGTTGGGCATGGGCATTAGGAACTATCTGATCGAAGGCGTTTCCGGAGCCGGCAAGACCTCCGTCGCGACCGAGCTCCAGCAGCGCGGCTACCACGTCATCCATGGCGACCGGGAACTGGCTTACAAAGGCGACCCGGAAACGGGCGAACCGCTGGATGCTTTTGCCCGTGAGCAGCGTAGTCAGGATGTGGCCTTCGGGCACAAGCACCATCTTTGGAATGTCGACAAAGTCAAATCCCTTGCCGCCGATCGAAGCCATCCGGCCTCCTTTTTCTGCGGTGGCTCCAGGAACTTCCATCGTTTTATTCATCTGTTCGATGCGGTCTTCGTTCTCGATGTCGACGTCGGAACGCTGAAACGCCGGCTTGCCGACAGACCGGAAGACGAATTTGGCGGAAAGGCCGCAGAACGCGAGGTCATTCTGGAACTGCACGCAACGCAAGCGGATATTCCGAGGAACGCGATAGCGATCGACGCCACTGCACCGCTCGCCCGCGTCGTCGACGATATCCTCTCGAGGTGCTGAGCAGGCGGCCACATGACCGCCGGCAAACGCCCCCGCTTTCTTTATAGACCGCGCAGGAAGGGATTGGTGCGACGCTCGTCGCCGATCCGGCTGCCCGGACCATGACCGCAGATGAAGCCGACTTCATCGCCGAGCGGAAAGACCTTGTCGCGGATCGAATCCAGCAGTTGCTGGTGATTGCCGCCGGGCAGATCGGTTCTGCCTATCGAACCGTTGAACAGCACGTCGCCGAGATGGGCAAAACCCTGCTTCCGGTTTACATAGATGACATGGCCGGGCGCATGGCCGGGGCAATGGAAAACCTCGAATTCATGCTCGCCGAAAGAGACCTTGTCACCCTCCTTCAGAAAGCGATCCGGCGTAACGTTGCGCACGCCGCTGATGTTGAACATCTTGCCCTTGGCCTCGATATCATCAAGCAGGAAGCGGTCGTCCTCATGCGGGCCGATCACCTCGATGCCGAGCGCCTCGCGCACCTCGTCGGCGCCGCCGGCATGGTCGATATGGCCGTGCGTCAGCCAGATCGCCTTCAAGGTGATGCCGTTCTCGCGCACGGTCTGCAGGATGACGTCGACATCGCCGCCCGGATCGACCACCACGCCTTCTTTCGTCTCCGGATCGAACAGGATGGTGCAGTTCTGTTCAAAAGGGGTCACCGGAATGATGCCGGCCTGGAGCATGCCCATGGAGCGCCTCGTCTGTTGGATCGTCGTACTGCCGGTATAGCGGCAAACGCCCGCCAAAACAGCCCCTGCGGTCCTGAAGCGGCATGGACGCCGGAGATCATTCACTCAAAGCTCTATAAAATCATTCATTTTCAGACAGTTACTATATTTCCCTCTCGAACGGAGGCATGTTCACGCCAATCAGATCGGAACACCGAAGCACCGCAAGCGTTGAGGATACGTCTTTCAAGACAGAAGGAGAAAACCAATGTCCTTGAAAAGAAACCTGTTGCTCGCCAGCTTCGCCCTTCTCGGCAGCGCTGGCCTTGCCCAGGCCGAGACGGCCGCAACCACCGCCACCGACATCGAAGTTCGCTCCGGACCGGGCGCGGAATTCCCGACGGTCGGTGTTGCCACGCGCGGTTCGGAAGCGACGCTGGATGGCTGCGTCGAAGGCAGCCGCTGGTGCCGGGTCGATGTGAATGGCATGCGAGGCTGGGTCTATGCGCAATATCTGAGCGTGGAACAGAACGGCGCGTCTGTTGTCGTTCAGGACCACAGGGATGATCTCGGCATCCCAACCATCACCTATGAGCAGACCGACCCGATCAAAACAGGCAGCGTCGAAACCGCTCAGCCTGGTCCCAACGACCAGTTACTGGGTTCGGTCGATCAAAATGGCGGCGAGGTCGTCGCAATTACCCCGCCTGAAGAGATCCGAACCTACATCGATGACAATCCGGTCGATACGGTTCAGCTGAGCGGAGATCTCGCGGTCGGCGCCACGGTTCCGCAAAGCGTGGAAGTACACCGCATTCCCGATTATCAATACAGCTATGTCGAAGTGAATCATCAGCCAGTACTGGTCGATCCGGGCACGCGTCGGATCGTCTACGTCTATCGCTGATTCGCCTGCAAGGCCGAACAACATGGCGAAATTGACATGCGGCCGGCTCGCCGCATGTCGCAATGACGGATTTCCCCTGAAATTATTGCGGAATTCTCCCGTTTGAGTTGCCTTCTATTTCCAGCGATCCGAGCATGATGTACTTCTAATATCAGTGAGGATTATCGCCGCTCCCCGGCATCGATCCGGGACGCAGCGAGAGGGCATCCGGAAGCGTCTCCGGAATCATGGGAGAAGGGCAGTCATGGAAAGTCTAGGGCCTATCATCACGCAATTGATTGCCGGTGCGATCGGTGGCAACGCCGCAAGCGCCGTTTTGAAACAGGATGGGATCAATCTCGTTGCGAGAACGATCGCCGGCGCCATTGGTGGTCTTGGCGGCGGCCTGATCCTCAACCTGATCGGCAGCGAAGCTCTAACCGGCCTCATCGCGCAGGGCATATCCTCGCTGGTCGCAGGCGGCGTGCTCTCGGCGATCGTCGGTGTCGTTCTCGGCCGCAAGTCCTAAATAGATCGGATCGCGCAAGCCGGAGGTCGCAACCACCCGGCTTGCGCAGATCGATGCGCAACCCTGCTCGGCAACAGCCGCCCCTCCTCGCGCCTCGAAGTAAGCGCCAGCTCAACCGGCATCAGGGGCCTGTGAGATCGGACATGGCAGGGTTTCAACATGGGGCGTACCCCTGTTCATGTTGGCCGCCGCCACTCTCCACCTCGCTACAGGATTGATTTCAGCTGTGTTTGCGCTCTATGCGCGAGTGGCGGGCGATAAAAATACAGGATATGTTGAGGTTTTCGCGGGGCCGCGCTTAATTTCCCGACAAGCCAACGCCGTTTGAAACGCGTGGCATTGTGCGAAGGCAACCGGCGACGTAAAAATGTGTCAACAGAGCTGACATATTTTAGCGTAAATGTCCCGGATGCTCCATAATAGGAAAGGAAATGCCACGGTGCCACGACAGATGAGCCAGAATGCGGCAAAGACAGAGCTGCTGGCCACGCCGATGCAGAACGCGGGAAGCATCGATTTCGAGATCATCGAGCTGCTTTTCTTCGCTTACCGTGATTTCGTCTCCGATCCGGACCAGATCCTCGTCAAAAGCGGCTTCGGCCGGGCTCATCACCGCGTCGTTCATTTCGTTAACCGCGAACCCGGCATGACGGTTGCGGACCTTCTGGAAACATTGCAGATCACCAAACAGAGTTTGGCACGGGTTCTCAAACAATTGATCGATTCGGGTTATATTCGTCAGGTCGCAGGTCCTGAGGACCGGCGGCAGCGCAAGCTGTACCCGACGCAGGCGGGCCGCGATCTGGCTCTGGCGTTGGCCGAGCCGCAATCGCGCCGCATTGAAAGGGCATTCGAAGGCGCGTCGGAAGCGACGCGCGAAGGCGTGAAACGTTTCCTGAGGGGAATGCAGACCGAGACATGACGGCAATCCCGCCCGTGGGGCCTGGTGCGGACTGCGTCAACTCAATCGATGGGTAGGACAGGATCGAGACGGATCGAATGACGACAAAAGCAGCAATCTCGGATGACGCAGCACATCTTCTGGTCGTGGACGACGATACGCGTATCCGCGCCCTTCTCAACCGTTACCTTATGGAGAAGGGTTTCCGCGTAACGGCTGCAGCCGACGGCGCCGAAGCCCGACGCAAGCTGGAAGGGCTCGATTTCGATCTCATCATCATGGACGTGATGATGCCCGGCGAGTCCGGCATAGAGTTGACCGCGAGCCTGCGCGCTATCAAGAATATCCCGGTCATCATGCTGACGGCGCTCGCCGAAGCCGATTCCCGCATAGCCGGCCTGGAGGCCGGTGCCGACGATTATCTGCCGAAGCCCTTCGATCCGCGCGAGCTGGTGCTCCGGGTCAACAATATCCTGCGACGCAACGCGCCTGCCGACTCCCCGAAGATCGAGCTCGTGATGTTCGGCCCCTACACGTTTTCACTCACCCGCAAGGAACTCAAGAAAGCCGCCGAGCTCATCCGGCTCACCGATCGCGAGCAGGAAATCATGTTGCTCTTTGCCAAACGCGCCGGCGAAACGATCCCGCGCCACGAGCTTATCGGCAACGATGCCGAGGTGGGCGAGCGCACGATCGACGTCCAGATCAACCGGCTTCGCCGCAAGATTGAAGACGACCCGGCAAACCCTATCTGGCTGCAGACGGTGCGCGGCATCGGCTACCGCCTGAGCATAGACTGAGTTTCGTTCCGAGGATCAGCGGCCATGGTGGCATTCGATTCGATCAGACGCGACCAGGAGCACACGCCGTCGAACGGGCTGCGGTGGCTTTCGCGCTGGATGCGTCGCTATATCCTGCCGACCGGCCTCTATGCCCGCTCGTTGCTGATCTTCATCCTGCCGATGATCATCCTGCAGGCCGTTGTCACCGTCGTTTTCATGGAACGCCACTGGCAGATGGTGACGCAGCGGCTGTCGATGGCGACCACTCGCGACATCGCCGCCATCATCACCATCATCCAGACCTATCCGCAGGATGCCGACTATTCCGCCATCACCCAGATGGCGCGCCAGAAGCTCGATCTCGCCATTTCGATCGAACCGGGTGGCGAGCTACCGCCGCCGGGCGAGAAGCCGTTCTTCTCGATCCTCGACGGCATCCTGAGCGACGAAATCCGCGATCAGATCAACCTGCCCTTCTGGATCGATACGGTCGGCAATTCCAGTCTGGTCGAAATCCGCATCAAACTGCCTGACAAGGTGCTGCGCGTCTTTGCCAAGCGCAGCCAGACCTATGCCTCGAACACCCATATCTTCATTCTGTGGATGGTCGGCACCTCGCTGGTGCTGATCGGCATCGCCGTCCTCTTCCTGCGCGGTCAGATCCGTCCGATCCTGGCGCTGGCGCAGGCTGCCGAAAGCTTCGGCAAGGGACAGCGGCTGGAAAACTATTCCCCCCGCGGCGCCGACGAGATACGCCGCGCCGGTTTGGCTTTCATTCTCATGCGCGAACGCATCGAGCGGCAAATCGAGCAGCGGACGGCAATGCTTTCCGGCGTCAGCCACGATCTGCGCACGGTTCTCACCCGTTTCAAGCTGCAACTCGCCCTTGTCGGCGAGAATCCCGATCTGATCGGGCTCAGCGAAGATGTGGAGGACATGCAGAGCATGCTCGAGGGCTACATGGCCTTCGCGCGCGGCGAGGCCGAGGAAGATGTCGGGCAATTCAAGCTCAGCGACATTCTGGAGAAAATCCGGCAGGACTTCACGCTGCACGACAAGTCGATGAGCTTCTCCATCGAGGGAGATGACGAAATCTCCGTCCGGCCCAACGCATTCAACCGTCTGGTGACCAACCTCGCCACCAACGCCCGACGCTATGCCAACAGCCTGCGTGTCGAAGCCCGGCATAGCGCGAAATGGCTGACGATCATCTTCGATGATGACGGCCCCGGCATTCCGGTCGCCGCGCGAGATGACGTCTTCAAACCGTTCTTCCGGCTGGATTCGGCGCGCAATCTCGATAAGTCCGGCACCGGTCTTGGCCTTGCCATCGCGCGCGACATCGCCCGCAGCCATGGTGGCAACGTCACGCTCGGCGACAGTCCGCTCGGCGGCTTGCGCGCCACCATCCGCATTCCCGCCTGAGGAGGGAGCATATGCCGATCGATATCGATGGCATGCATTGGCTGAATTCACCGCCAATGTGGGAGGTGAACCAGGGACGCCTGTTCGTCCGCTCCGGCAGCAAAACCGATTTCTGGCAGGAAACCTATTACGGCTTCCATCGCGACGATGGTCATTTTCTCGGAATACCACGGCGCGGCGACTTCACCGCCGAAGTCACCTTCGTCGGGCATTATCGCGAACTGTACGATCAGGCCGGCCTGATGGTCCGCCATGATGCCAAGCACTGGATGAAATGCGGTATCGAATATACCGATGGCGCCAGGCATTTCAGCGTCGTCGTCACCAATGGCAATTCCGACTGGTCTGCATTTCGGCTCGATCATGAATTCGACGCCATGTCCGTGCGGGTCACGCGCAACGGCAATGCACTCTTCATCCAATATCGCACCGATCGGATGGCCGAGTGGCACATGGCAAGGCTCGCCTGGTTTGATCCGACGCTGGAAGACGTATCGGTCGGCCCGGCCTTCTGCTCGCCGCAGCGCGAAGGCTTCGAAGCGGAATTCCTCGCCTTCAGCCTGACCGACCCGGTATCAAGGGATATTCATTGAACGCATTCCCTTTCGATTGCGAAAGGGACGTCGCTCACATCATCCGCTTGCCGTTCGGCACCGGCTGGGTTACCGCAGCAAGGATGATCGCCCCCGCCTCATCCTCGAAACCGAGGGTCAGCACCTCGGAACGCACCGGTCCGATCTGGCGCGGCGGAAAATTGACGACGGCCAGCACCTGCCGGCCGACAAGGGTTTCCGGCGTATAATGCACGGTGATCTGCGCGGAGGAGCGCTTGATGCCGATCTCCGGCCCGAAATCGATCCTCAGCTTGTAAGCGGGCTTGCGCGCTTCCGGAAAGGTCTCCGCTTCGATGATCGTCCCGACGCGGATATCAACCCGCTCGAAATCGCCATAGGTGATCTCTTCCGTCATGTCCCGCCCTTTATCGAGAATTCAACCGGCCAGTTCCTGCGCCCGCTTGCGCGCCGCTTCAAGAGCCGCGTCGAACAGAGGCTGCATCCCGTCTTCCGCCATCAGCACGCCGAGCGCCGCTGCAGTCGTCCCGCCTGGAGACGTCACGTTCTGGCGCAGACGCGAAGCGTCGTCGGGAGACTGGTGCAAGAGTTCACCAGCCCCCGCGACGGTTTCCCGTGCGAGCCGCATGGCGAGGTCCGCCTGCAGGCCAAGCTTTCGGCCCGCTTCCGCCATGCATTCCACGAGATAGAAAACATAGGCAGGCCCGCTGCCGGAAACGGCCGTCACCGAATCGATATCGGCTTCGCCGGGCACCCATTCGACCGGGCCGGACACTTTCAACAGATTCTGCACCAGCTGCCGCTGGCGATCGCTCACACGGGCATTGGCGAAGGCGCCCGTCACGCCGCGCCCGACCATAGCGGGCGTGTTCGGCATGGCGCGCACCATTGCGGCCTCTCCCAGATGCGCTTCAAGCGCAGAGAGCGTCTTTCCGGCCGCGATGGAAACGACGACCGTCGCCTGCCCGACGAGCGGCTTGAACGGCGGCAGAACCGCGTCCATCAGCTGCGGCTTGACGGCGATGAAGAGAACCCCCGCCGTCACGCCTTTCGGAACTTCGATGACATGGCTTGCGCCGGCATCCGCAATCATTTTCCGCATCGCGTCGGACGGATTGGGATCGACGACGATGACCGATGACCCCGGCACGCCGTTCTTCAGCCACCCCGTCAGCAATGCGCCACCCATGTTACCCGCTCCGATCAGGACGATCGGCCCGGAGGATGCAAATGCATTAGCGGATTGTTCGCCTGTCATGTCACGCTTCGCCTACCGTTTCGAAGAGTACGGCTTCCATGGCACGGTTCGCATCAAGCCCGGACCACACAACGAACTGGAAAGCCTGATAGTAAGCCTCGCAGGTGTCAAGCGCATTGGAAAGCAGCACCTCCACCTGCCGGTTGGTGGGCTCGGCGCCGCCGGACAAGAGCAGCGACTGGCGGAAGATGACGATATCTTCCTGACGCCACAAATCGAAATGACCCATCAGCACCTGCCCGTTGATACAGGACAGAAGCTTGATCACTTCGTTGACGCGCGGGTCGGGAACCTTGACATCGAACGCGCAGGCTATGTGCAGCGCCTCGAATTCCTCCATCCAGGAGAACGAGACGTGATAGTCGGTCCATCGGCCTTCGACGGTCATGGCGAGTTCGTCCTCGCCGGACCGCTCGAACGACCAGTCGTTGTTGGCAGCGACGAATTCGATCATGTCGACCGGATTCGATTGTCGTTCGGCTTCCATTTCCATAAGGCTCATGCAGCACCTTCTTGACCGGATCGGTTGCAGTTTTCCCGTGGCTCAACACTGAAAGAACGCAAACAATTTTACTCCGGAAACATCCTCGGGATGATGTTGAACGGTTGCCAGACTAACGCTTCCACCATGCCCGGGGCTTACCAAGTCCGTTTCGAATCATCATTTAAAATCAGTGTATAGCCGCATGCCCGGCATGCCAGCCCCTGAGCGGTGATTTTGGAAACGGCACTGTGGAAAGCTCTTCCGACGCCTATTCAGAAGGGAGTCATAACCGACTCTGGCGATTGGCTTTTTTGCCTATGTCCACAGGTGGAAAAACAGACGGAAATTTTCAGAGGAAAAAGGCGCGGCAAACGGGTGCCGCACCGGCTTTCAGGTTGAAAACAGGTTCACTCGCCCTTGGCTGCGAGCTTGGCCTCGAGCGCTTCGATTCTCGAAAGCAGCGCCTCGTTTTCGTCGCGCGCCTTGATCGCCATTTCGCGAACGGCCTCGAACTCCTCGCGCTTGACGATATCCATGCTGTTCAGCCAGCGTTCGGCATGAGCGTTGAAGGCGGTTTCTATTTCGCGGCGCACGCCCTGGGCAGCACCGGCGGCATCGGTCATCAGCTTGGCGAATTCGTCCAAGATTCGGTTCGGTCCAGTGCTCATGGCAATCTCCTTGCGGCCGTCGGCCCTCAACGGTCAGGCATCGATATGGGCCAGATAGTGCTGAGGTAGGATTTCCAAGGGGCCGATGCAAGCAAATTGAGATAGGACTGGACAACCGCACCCGCGATATCGGGCGGACCAACAATCGACTTGACCGTTTCGATAGCGAACGCCATGTTCCGCGCACATTTTGGATATTAAGCATGATCCCGTTCCGAAATGGCACGGTGCTTTCGGGAACATGCTGCAACGGGCCTGACGATCTTGCTGACATCCGCCAATCTCGCCGCCATCCTGCCGTTTCCGGATATCGACCCGGTCGCCGTATCTCTCGGTCCGATCTCCGTCCATTGGTACGGGCTTGCCTATGTCGCCGGCATTCTGATCGGCTGGTTCTATGCTCGGCGGCTGGTCGACAACGGCAAGCTCTGGCTGAACGATACAGCACCCATGACGCGCCAGCATCTGGACGACTTCATTCTCTGGGTCGCCTTCGGCATCGTTCTCGGCGGTCGCATCGGCTATATCCTCTTTTATGATCTCGATCCGGTGCTGGCCAATCCGATCCGCGCCATCGAGGTCTGGAATGGCGGCATGTCCTTCCACGGCGGATTGATCGGCACGACGATCGCCATGATCCTGTTCGCAAGACGCAACCAGATTCCAGCCTGGAGCTTGTTCGATATCGTCGCCGCCGTTGCGCCGATCGGGCTGTTCTTCGGCCGCATCGCCAATTTCATCAACGGCGAACTCTGGGGTCGCGTGAGCGATGTTCCCTGGGCCATGATCTTCTGCAGCCCGCATATCATCGCAGCCCATAATGGCGCCTGCCCCGCCGGCCCCGATCCGCGCCACCCCAGCCAGCTTTATGAAGCCGGCATCGAAGGCATCATCCTCTTCCTCGTGCTCTTCATTCTCACGCGCTGGGCGCTGGCATTGAAGAAGCCGGGCACGGTCAGCGGTATTTTTGTCATCGGCTACGCTTTCTCGCGTATTTTTGTCGAATTCTTCCGTCAGCCTGACGAACAGCTCGGCTATCTCCTCGGCACGAACTGGCTGACGATGGGAATGGTGCTGTCGCTTCCGATGGTCGCCATCGGCCTGTGGGCCGTTATCCGCGCCAGGCAGGCAGCGGCACGGCAGATGGCTTGAGGTGGGGTTAATATCGCATGATCCTGCGGGAACGGCTCCCAGTCCTTCAGGATCAAGCATTAGCGAAAGCAAAGAATGACGACGGCGCTCGGGGAAAAAATCAAAGCCATCATCCGCACCAACGGGCCATTGAGCATCACGGATTATTTTTCGCTGTGTCTCGCCGATCCGGTGCATGGTTATTACAAGACGCGTGAGCCCTTCGGCCAGTCCGGCGACTTCGTCACTGCCCCCGAAATCAGCCAGCTCTTCGGCGAGATGATCGGCGTCTTCATGGTGCATGCCTGGCAGCGGCATGGAACGCCTGATGATGTCCGTCTCGTCGAAATCGGCCCGGGCCGCGGCACGATGATGTCGGACATGCTGCGCGTCATCGGCAAGCTCGCGCCGCCGCTCTACGATGTCATGACGGTGCATCTCGTCGAAACCAGCGAGCGCCTGCAGGGCTTCCAGCGCCAGACCCTCGAAGCCTACGGCGCAAAAATCTCCTGGCACACGGATTTCGGCGAAGTGCCCGAGGGTTTCACCCTGCTCGCCGCCAACGAACTTTTCGACGCCATTCCGATCCGCCAGTTCGTCCGCACCGCGAACGGCTTCCGCGAGCGCACGGTCGGCCTCGATGTCGACGACGAACTGAGCTTCACCGCAGGCGTCGCCACGCTCGATCCGGCTCTTCTTCCGGACGGCGGCCTGCCGCCGATCGGCACGATTTTCGAAATCGCACCTGCCCGCCAGGCCGTGATGACGACGATCTGCGACAGGCTGGCCGCCTATGGCGGTACGGCGCTCGCCATCGACTACGGGCACATGGCAACGGGATTCGGCGATACGCTGCAGGCGGTGCGCATGCACGAATACGATCCGCCGCTGGAGCATCCCGGCGAAGCGGACCTTACGAGCCATGTCGATTTCCAGCATCTGGCGCAAACGGCGCTCGCTTCCGGCATGCACATCAACGGCTGCTGTCATCAGGGCGATTTCCTCATCGGCCTCGGCCTGCTGGAACGCGCCGCCGCCCTCGGCCGGGACCAGGATGCGGCAACGCAGGAGAATATCCGCGTCGCCGTGGAGCGGCTTGCGGGCGCCGGCGAAGGCAAGATGGGAGAGCTTTTCAAGGTGCTGGCGGTCTCCAGCCCGGCGATCGAGCTCCTGCCCTTTCGTCCCGTCAGCTGATCGCTTGGCCGCCAATCCTTGCGGATTGACAGGGTACGGCGGCCTGGGCCAACATTCCCTCACGATCGAACTGCTTCGCCGCGGCTGCGTTATTCATCGCACGACAGGCTGAACCAAGATATCAAGGAACACTCTCGTTGCCGACACCACTTGCAAGCACGCTGCTGAGCGCCGCCGAGACTTCCGGCATTCGTCATGGCTACTTCACCCGCGCCGGCGGCGTTTCGGAAGGCCTCTATCGCGGCCTGAACGTCGGCCTCGGCTCACATGACGATCGCGAGCACGTGCAGGAAAATCGCCGCCGTGTCGCCGGCTGGTTCGGCTTGCCCGTCGAACGGCTTGCCACCGTACACCAGATCCATTCGCCCAATGTCGTCACCATCGGCGCGCATTATGATGGCAGCCGGCCGCAGGCCGATGCGATGGTGACGGCCTCGCCGGGTATCGCGCTTGGCGTGCTTGCCGCAGATTGCGGCCCCATCCTCTTCGCCGATCCTGAAAACCGGGTCATCGGCGCCGCCCATGCCGGCTGGAAGGGCGCGCTGACGGGCGTGCTGGAAAACACCATCGAAGCGATGGTGGCGCTCGGCGCGAAACGCGAGACGATCATTGCCTGCCTCGGCCCCTCCATCAGCCAGGCGAGTTACGAGGTCGGCCCCGAATTCGTCGAACGCTTTCTCGCCCACGATCCCGATTACGCGCAATATTTCACCCCATCCGAGCGCGACGGCCATGCCATGTTCGATCTGCCGTCCTTGACGGTCGATCGTCTGCACAAAGCGGGCGTCACGGCTGAAAGCCTGAACCTCTGCACCTATCCGGATACGGAGCGCTTCTTCTCCTATCGGCGCACGACGCACGCGAAGGAGCCGGATTACGGACGCCAGATTTCCGCCATCGCTATCGGGGAGGCAACCTAGTATGGCCCTGCATTTCGAACGCAGCGAATTCGATGCTCGTCTGGCGCGACTGCTGGCGAGGATGCAGGAGGAAAAGCTCGATGCCATGCTGCTCTTTGCCCAAGAGAGCATGTATTGGCTGACCGGCTACGATACGTTCGGCTATTGCTTCTTCCAGACACTGGTCGTCAAGGCGGACGGATCCTTGACGCTTCTGACGCGATCGGCCGATCTTCGCCAGGCGCAGCTCACATCCGTCATCACCGATATCCGCATCTGGGTCGACCGCGTCAACGCCGATCCGACGCTCGATCTCAAGGATCTATTGTCCGATCTCGATCTGCTCGGCGCCCGTATCGGCATCGAATACGACACCCACGGCATGACGGGCCGCATCGCCCGGCTGCTCGATCATCAGCTAGCAAGCTTCGGCCAGATCGTCGACGCTTCCTATCTTGTAAGCCGCCTGCGCCTGACCAAAAGCCCGGCGGAAATCGCTCATGTCGAGCGTGCCGCGGCACTCGCCGACGATGCCCTGGACGCCGCGCTGTCCCTGGTCAAGCCGGGCGCCGACGAGGCCGATATCCTGGCCGCGATGCAGGGCGCCGTCTTTGCCGGCGGCGGCGATTACCCCGCCAACGAATTCATCATCGGCTCGGGTGCCGAAGCCCTGCTCTGCCGCTACAAGTCCGGCCGCCGCAAGCTCGACGCCGACGACCAGCTGACGCTCGAATGGGCTGGCGTCGATGCCCATTATCACGCGGCCATGATGCGCACGGTCGTCATCGGCACTCCCAGCCACCGCCATCGCGAACTTTACAGCGCCTGCCTGGAAACCCTGCAGGCAATCGAAACGGTCCTGATGCCCGGGCACACGTTCGGCGACGTGTTCGATGTTCATGCGAAAATCATGGACGAGCGCGGCCTTGCACGCCACCGGCTGAATGCCTGCGGCTATTCGCTCGGTGCTCGCTTCTCGCCCTCATGGATGGAGCACGAGATGTTCCATATGGGCAATCCGCTTGAAATCCAGGAGAACATGTCGCTCTTCGTGCACATGATCATCATGGATTCCGACAGCGGTACCGCCATGACCCTCGGACAGACCTATCTGACGACCTCGCAGGCGCCGAAAGCCCTTTCCCGCCACCCTCTCGAATTTCTTAACCGTTAGGGGCGTAAGATAGCGGTCCTGGACGGTAAGACCGTCGGGAGAAAGGATCGCGTCTATGGGACTGGTCAGGATCACGTTGACTGTCGCCGGCTTTTGCCTCGCGCTCTCCGCCTGCAATACCACGGACGCCCTGACGCCGCCCGAAGCCATCGGCGATGCCAGCTCCAGCCCGGTCACCCAACGCGACGTCGAACGCATGGCGTCGGCGCCCCAGCGCCGTCAGACCTATCAGAACACGCAGGATAGCTACGGCTATCAGCAGCAGACCTCGCAGCAGGCCTATCAGCCACAGAGCTACAGCGGCAGCGGCACGCTCGACGACCAGGCTTCGGCGCTGCGATCGAACGGCACCAACCCTTATGCCTCCCGTCCGCTTGACGGATCTCGGACGGCCTCGATTGCTCCGGCCAACAACCAGTTCTCCGAGTCCGACGAACAGCAGGAAGCCGACCGCCGCCTGTCGGACGATCCTCAGCCGCAACAGCAGGCTACGGACGAGCAGCAGCCGGACCAGCAACAGGCATCGCTGCCGCCCGCAGCCGCGGCCGGCGGCAACAGCGTCCGCTTCCTGCCGATCATCGGCGCTCCGGTGGAAGCCGTCACGCCGCTGTCGCGCCAGCTCGGCGCCGATGCCCGCTCGCTCGGCCTGACAATCAAGAGCTCAAGCGATTCCAGTGCGGCCTACATTCTCAAGGGCTATCTCTCCGCCTTTGAGGATGGCCCGCAGATTTCCGTAACCTATGTATGGGACGTGCTCGACAGCAATGGCAATCGCGTCCACCGCATTCAGGGTTCGGAAAGTGCTCCTCTGAAGCGCGGCGACCCATGGTCGGCCGTTCCTTCGACGGTCATGCAGAAAATTGCCACCAAAACCATGTCGGAATTCAATTCCTGGCGTGAATCCAACGGTGGATAGCCACAAGCTTTTCAGAAATATGAAAGCTAACGCGCCTCTCCCCCTTGCATTCGAGAGCAAGGCGGTTAAAAGCGCGGCTATCAGGTTGGTAACAGGCGGGCCAAAATGAAGGTTTTCGCAGGCAATTCGAACCGGCACCTTGCCGAAGCGATCTGCAATTATCTCAACGTTCCTTTGGGCAGGGCCAGTGTCAGGCGCTTCGCGGACCAGGAAATCTTCGTTGAAGTCCAGGAAAACGTACGCGGCGAGGACGTGTTTGTCGTCCAGCCGACTTCGTTCCCGGCCAACGACCATCTCATGGAACTGTTGATCATGATCGATGCGATGCGGCGCTCTTCGGCGCGACGCATCACGGCGGTTCTTCCCTATTTCGGCTATGCCCGCCAGGATCGCCGCGCCTCCGGGCGCACGCCGATCTCGGCCAAGCTGGTGGCGAACCTCATCACCGAGGCTGGCGCCGACCGCGTGCTGACGCTCGATCTCCATGCCGGCCAGATTCAGGGCTTCTTCGATATCCCCACTGACAATCTCTACGCGCTGCCGATCCTGACCCGCGATATCAAGGCGAACTACGATATCGGCAATGTCATGGTCGTCTCTCCCGACGTCGGCGGTGTCGTGCGCGCCCGCGCGCTCGCCAAACGCCTCGACTGTCTGCTGGCGATCGTGGACAAGCGCCGTGATCGCCCGGGCGAGTCCGAAGTGATGAACATCATCGGTGAAGTCGCCGGCAAGGATTGCCTGCTGATCGACGACATCGTCGATTCCGGCGGCACGCTCTGCAACGCGGCCGATGCGCTGCTCGCACGCGGCGCGGCAAGCGTTACCGCTTATATCACCCACGGCGTTCTCTCAGGCGGCGCCGTGACCCGTGTGACGAATTCGCAGCTGAAGGAGCTGGTGATCACCGATTCCATCCAGCCGACGACAGCCGTGCTTTCGGCGCCCAATATCCGCGTCATCTCGACGGCAAGCCTGATCGGCGAAGCCATCAACCGTACCAGCCAGGAAGAATCGGTTTCGAGCCTGTTCGACTGAGGCTTGCACCCGCTGTCAGGTGGCTTTGGCTCCCGCGGGACGCGCCTGTTTCCATGCCAGCAGGCCGATTCCGAGCAGCCCCGAAACGAAAACCGCCGCTCCCGATCCCATGATCGAAGGTCCGATGCCGAACCATGCAAACAGCGTCGGCGACATCAGATAGGCCACAAGCAGGCCGGTAAAGATTGCACACATCAATAGACGGTAGACCTGTGCGAGACGATGCGGCTCGGCGCGTGTCTGCATCAGATGCAGCATGGCAAGGTTCTCGAAGGGTCCGTTGATCGCGGCAAAACAGGCGACGGCCATCAGCGACAGCCGGTCATGCATCAGCGGCAGCAGGAAAACCCCCGATCCGAAAATGAGCTTCGCCGCAATGATCCAGACCACCGGCCGGCGTGGCTTGACGCTGCTGAGGATCAGATTGGTCGTCAGGTTGCCGACGCCGTAGGCCGTCATCATCAGACTGTAGTCGGTGAGCGGGTCTGCGCTGGTTTCGCGCAGATGCAGGATCATGCCAAGCAGAATTCCCATCGCCCAGGCGACGTTTCCCATCAGATTGGTAAACAAGCCGTAGAGGATGGCCGCATGACCCCGTGCGGCGCGCCATCCGCCAAGAATGCCGTCCACGACCGCCGCCATACCGGAGAAATCGCGGCGTCTCGGCGCCATGGGAAGTTTTGCCACCGCCAACCAGACGGCAAGCGCGGAGAGCATGAACGTGACCGCAGTCACTGTGAAGAACTGAGATTTCGGCAGGAGCCCGTTCACGAGCGCGATCAGGCTCGGCCCGAGAATACGCGCCATGCGGCGGGTGGCATCGAACAGGCCGTTGGTCGCATGCCGGACCTCGGGATCGACGGCAATCGTCGGCAGGGTCGCCTGCAGCGAGGGATCGAATGTCGATGTGAGCAACGCAATGCTTCCGGCAAGCACGATCAAGAGCGGCAGGCTCATCAGATGGAGAAGCCCCGCCAGCGACAGCGTCAGCAGCAGGGCCGCACGCAACAGGTCGGCCATGATCATCGTCACGCTATGCCGCCAGCGATCCGTGATGATGCCGCCGAACAGACTGCCGAACAGCAGCGCCCCCGATTGCAGCGCCGACACATATCCGGCATCGCGGCCAATGAAATCCGCCGCGATCCAGACGACAGCGACCATGTAGAATTCGGAGCCTGTAGCCGCCAGCACCTGGCCGGTCCATAGGAGAGAGATCGAGCGCTGGCTCAGCGGCTTCAGGACAAACATGATCGCATTCTGGCTTCGGAGCGGATTACTTCATGACCTGACCGTTGACCGTCACGCGACCGTCGTCGGAAAGATCGATGTCCCAACGCGAGCGTCCATCCGTATCCGTCTTGGCAAAGCCCTTCGCCATCATCAGGCCGAAAGACACCTGAGCGAGATCGGCCTTTGTCTTTGCAGCCTCCTGGATAGCCGCGATCGTCTTGTCGAGATCGCGCGCGAAAACCGTCATCTTCATGGCGACGCGGTCTTTCTCGGTCAGCCAGCCGCGCATGCTGCCGGAAGCCTCGACATCATAGAGACCCGAGACGGCGCTGATTTTGGGAAAGTTGATGGTCACCGTCCCATCAGGGAACATTGCCTTCTGCAGTTTTTCGTCCAGGGCAGTGTCGCTCTCAGGGTTTTTGAAATCCGCCTGCTGGAAAATATCCGCCACAGCGGAGAAATTCAGGTTCGGCACCTGTACCTGGATATCGGCCGCATCCGGAATGAAGGCGATATAGTCCTCAGGCACCAGGCCCGTTTCAAGGGCAAGCTTTTCGGCATTCAGCCCGAAATCGGCATTCATGGCATTGGCCGGCCCCGCCATCTTGAAGAAATAACCCAGCTTCTGCAGGTCGCCATTACCGAAGGGCGTCGTGACCGCAATGTCCTTTGCGGCAATCGACTCGTCAAAGGAGCCAATGATCGGCATGGCATCCATCAACAAGGCCTTGACCGCCTGGCTGTCAGCATCCGAAAGGGTCTTCTCGTCCTTGTGCTCCGAGATGAACTGCAGCAGGGAGTTGGCCGCCTTCAACGGCAGTTTCGTCGCCCCCACGTTGAAATCGACCGCCGCGACCTTGATTTCGGCAATCGTGGCGTCGTCCGTCGAAACCTTGTCGTAGAACGACTGCAGGCTACCGTTCATCTTGATGTCGAGCCTGCCCGGCTCGCCACTGTCCGCCGACGATAGCGTATAGGCGATGCTGTCGGCCGTTGCGTCGTTCTTCTGAACGCTGTTGTTTTCGTCGGCGGTCTTTGTCGTGAAGGTGATGCCGTTGCCCTTCATCTCCATCGAACGCAGGTAGTGAAGCGCCGGATCGAAAACGCCCTTGAAGGTCGATGACGCCAAGGCGTAGCGAAATTCGCTGTTCGCGCCGCTGCCGGGCTTCGAACGCGCCGTCACGTCAAAGGCATTGTTGCCTTCGATATTCCAGAGACCGCTATCGAGCGGCGTCGCCAGCATCATCAATGGCTTGAGGCCGCTGATGTCGAACCCGGTCACATTCAGCTTGTCGAAAAACTTCTGCAGGTCATAAGCGACCTCGTAGTGCGCACTGACCGGCTTGACCGAAATCGCACCGCTCTTTGTTATATCGTCGGGCAGGAAATAGGTCAGGTTGCCGTAAAGATCCTTTGCACCCTGCTCGCTGACGTCAGCCGCCTGCGCACCGCCGACAACGCCTGCAGCGACGACAGCCGCTGCGGCAATCGTTTTGAAACGCATAAGTCACCCCCAAATATTATGGAAAAGAAACGTGAAAATCCGAAAAGGGCCGACCGGCCTTTCGCATGGAACTTTATGATCGCCCTGATACATGGGCTTACCCTCAAACTTCAAGGCTTCTTCATCACCTGGCCGTTGACCGTCACCGTGCGGTCCTCATCCATGGTGACGTCCCAGCGCAGGCGGCCGTCCGGATCGGTCTTCGCAAACCCCTTGGCGGCCAGAAGGCTGAAGGAGACATTGTTCAGGCGGGGCTCCGTCTTGGCCGCCTCCTGAATGGCGGCAACCGTCTTGTCGAAATCGCGCGCCAGGATCGTCGCTTGCAACGAGAAACCGGAATGCGGCGTGGTCGAGCCCTTCAGCTCGCCGGACACCTCTATGTCGTAGACGTCAGACTTTGCGCTGATCTTCGGAAACTCCAGCGTTCCGTAACCACTGGGAAACATCGTGCGCTTCAAGGTTTCGCCGGAAACCGGCGTCGCCCGTGCGGCAATGGAATCGAGCGCGGTGTCGATGAGGCCGGCAAAATTGATGTTGGGTACACCGAGTTGAACATCCAACGCGGCCGGCAGGAAAGGCACATAGGCCGCCGGCACGAGGCCCGCATCCGGCGTGAACTGCTCGGCCCTAAGCTCCAGATTGACGTTGGACGCCTTGGTTAGACCATCCATCTTGAAACTGTAGTCGATGCGCTTGACGCCGACCTTGCCCTTCTCGGTCGCCACCAGCGCATTGTTTATGGTGACGGTCTTGCCGAGCGAGCCGAAGACGGGCAGAGCGCGGTGTACCAGTTGCTCGAACTTCTCGCTGCCGCTTTCCGAAAGCTGCTTGGCCTTGACGTGTTGGACGAAGAAACGGATGAGCGCGCGCAGATCCTTCACCGGTAGGCTCGTGGCGGTGACATTGGTCGCGACGCTATCGGCACTGAAGGTGATGGGCGCGGCATCCGGCCGCACGGTGATCTTCTCACTCAGGCGTTGAAGCGTGCCCTGCAATTGCAGATCCGCCTTCCCGGCTTCGCTGCTGTCGGTAACCGTATGGGCGAAGGAGGCGCTGTCGATGGTGGCCTCGATCTTGCGCCCGCTCTTCGGGCCGCTGCCAGCGCTCGAGAATTTCACGCCGCTGCTCTTGATACCCATCGACCGCATCATCTCGATCGTCGGATCGAAAATGCCGTCGAAAGAGCTTGACGCGATCGAATAGGCGATGTCCGAGGTCGGCGAATGCAGCGCGATATCGAGACTATTGTCGCCGGTCAGATGCCATTTCCCCTGTTCGACCGGTTGCGCGAAGAGGGTAAGCGGCTTGAAACCCGTGACCGAAAACACGCTTGAATTGATCTTGTCGAAGAATTTCGAAAGATCGTAGGTGATCTCATATTGGTCGCCGGCCGGTTTGACGGTGACGAAATCGCTGCGGGCAAGGTCCTGTGAAAGCGAATGGGTGAGGACATTGCGGAGGTCCTTGGCGCCTTGCTCACTGACGTCGGCCGCGTGTGTCGCGCCGGCAAGACCTATGGAAAAAACCGCGGCGGCGATTGCCCTGGAACGCATGCCCGACCTCTCCTTCTGATCCCAATCGATCGGAGTCGACTGTTGATGGCCCCGAGGGTATATGTCAAGTCGTTGATACAAATGGCATCGCAGGCTTGTTCGCAGCCGTTGCACGGGCACCACAAGGCTTCGCGTTCCGCAGGCGCTTGCACCTTTCGTCGCTTTGTATTATACGCCACGCGTCCGCGTAGACACCCTTGGAGGCAACGCGGATGAGGCAGGGCACGCCCTCCTCCAGTTCAGCCGATGCGGCACATGACCAATCGGACGAACTCTCCAAATAACCTCGAAAGGAATAGCTATGAGCCACGAAAGCTACGAGCTCAAGGCCGAGGCGCGCGAACGGGTTGGTAAGGGGTCCGCCCGTGAACTTCGCCGCAATGGTCTGATCCCCGCTGTCATCTATGGTGACAAGCAGGCCCCCATTTCCATCGCTCTCAACACCAATGAGGTGACGAAGCGCATCCACGCCGGCGGCTTCCTGACGACGATCGCAACGATCGACGTCGACGGCAAGAAGATCAAGGTTCTGCCGAAGGACTATCAGCTCGATCCGGTCCGTGACTTCACGGTTCACGTCGACTTCCTGCGCGTTACCGGCAACACCGAAGTCACCGTCGAAATCCCGGTTCACTTCGAAAACCACGAGAAGTCCCCGGGCCTCAAGGCTGGCGGCGTGCTGAACATCGTTCGCCACGAAGTCGAAGTCCATTGCCCGGCCGATGCGATCCCGGAATTCTTCACGGTTGACCTCAGCGGCCTGAAGAGCGGCGACAGCATCCACATCTCGGCCGTCAAGCTGCCGAAGAACGTGACCCCGGTCATCGCCGACCGTGACTTCACGATCGCAACGATCGTTGCCCCGGCTGCCGGCCTTACTGAAGACGAAGCAGAAGGCGGCGAAGAAGCCAGCGCCTGATCGACATCTTCAACTGAGCATTGTAACCCGCCTCCCCTTCGGGGTTGGCGGGTTTTTTCATGCCCGAAAACAAATATTAGAGAAAGTAAAAATAAAAAAGTCTTGAAATCTATACTATAGTTGATTTCCATTAACCCCAGAATTTCAGCAACATTTAACGGATTCATGAAAATCTGCGCGAAAGAGTTGTAGAAAGCGGCGCCCCCAAGATCCGCTGGTCTATGGCTGGGGAGCTAACGGAACTATGAGCCATTCGGTCGAAAACAGGTTTTTCGCGATCGTTTGCGGTGCGCTACTGGTTTTCGTAGCGCCGCTCTTCGTCCTTTTCCTCTTTTTGTCGTCCGAACGCGCCGAAAAGGAAATCAAGGATCATATTACCGTTCTGCTCGTCGCCAATGCCCAGGCACTTGCCAAACCGCTCTGGGACCTGGACGAAGACAGCGTTACCCAGATCAGCGCGACGACGGTTGCCGAGGGTGCGATCGTCCGGGTGAACGTCCGCGATCTTTCCGGCCAGCTCGACGTCACGCAATCGACCATCCCGAAATCCTACAAGGGCGTTCTGGAGTCCATCTCCAGGCCGATCGTCTATAATGGCGTCGATGGTGCCAAGAAGCTCGGCAATATCACGGTCTATTATCCGCAGCTCGGCCTCTTCGACGGCCTGAAGAACGAAGAAATCGTCTTCATCTCCATCTTCATCTTCGCCGTGCTCACCGTCTTCGGCGCAGCGCTGATCGGCAACCGCATTTTTGTCATCCAGCCGCTGATGCGTCTCACGCACGCCATCGAGGCCACACGCCGGCTCGGCTCGCGCCATCACGTCGACTGGCAGTCGAATGACGAGATGGGCCGGCTTGCCAGCAGCTTCAACGACATGCAGAGCAAGCTGCAGCGCGAGGAAAACGAGCTGAAACTCGCCCACCGCCGCGCGACCGATACCTACAATCTGACGCCCGCCATGCTCTTTTCCCTCGACAAAGAGGACCGCATCGCCGCCGTCAGCGACTATTGGCTCGCCGCCACCGGTTACGATCGCGGTGAGGTGATCGGCCGGGAGTTCGTAAGCCTCGTCCTGCCGGAATCGCGAACGCAATATGTCGAACGCAAACGCAGCAATCCCGACAGCGCCGGCCGTCTTGCCGTCACCGTGAAGTTTCTGTGCCGCGATCGCCGGATCATGGACGTACTCATTCTCGAGACCACGGCGATACAGGACGGTCTCACGCTTTCGGTCATGACTGATGTCACCGAACTCAAGCAGTCCGAAGACCGGAACCTGCGGCAGGCCATCACCGATCACCTGACCGGCCTGCTCAATCGCCAGGGCTTCGAGACCGCGCTGGACGCCAAGATCAATGAGGCCGATCTGCGCAAGCGCGAGCTCGCCTGCCTCTTCATCGATCTCGATCGCTTCAAGTGGATCAACGACAATATGGGCCATGCCGCCGGCGATACGGCCTTGCAGGAACTGGTATCGCGCCTGCAGACATGCCTGAAGCCGGGCGACATTGCTGCCCGCCTCGGCGGCGACGAATTCGCGCTCCTGGTGCTGGCAGAGGATGCCGAGACGAGAGCCATGGACATGGCAAGCCGTATCGCCGAAATCTTCGAAGCGCCTTTCGTCGGCGATGCGCGATTGAGCGCCAGCATCGGCATCGCCATCTACCCGCGCCATGCCATCAACGCCGCCGAACTGCTGCTGAAGTCCGATATCGCCATGTATGCCAAGAAGCGTGACGGCAAGAACGGCGCGCAGATCTTCGACAACGGCATGCTGGACGACTCTCGCCGGCGCGCCGAACTGGAAAGCCATATCGAAGCCGGTCTCAACGAGGACTGGTTCGAGGCCTATCTGCAGCCCGTCGTGAATATAGATGACCGCTCGATCGCCGGCTTCGAGGCGCTGATGCGCCTGCATCACCCGCAGAAAGGCATCCTGCCCCCTGGCCGCATCATCGAGGTCGCCGAAGAGACCGGTTCAATCATCCGTATAGGCAATCGCATCATGGAAAAGGCGATCGCCAACTTTGCGCGTCTCTCGCAGATCGAGGGCCTGCAGGACTCCTATCTCGCCATCAACTTCTCGCCATTGCAATTCGAACCGGAACTTCCGCTGCGCATTGCGGCCCTGCTGTCGCGCCATGAAATTGCCGCCCGGCGCATCGTCGTCGAAATCACCGAAGCCGTGCTGATGGACGACAACCCGGAAACCCGGATGGTCATCAACGAGATCTGCCGCTACGGCTGCCGCATTGCGCTCGACGATTTCGGCACCGGCTATTCATCGCTGAGCTACATCAACCGCTTCCCGGTCGACATCATCAAGATCGACCAGTCCTTCATCCGCGCGATCAACGACACCGCCTCCGATGTCAGCGCCAAGAGCCGAATGCTGGTCGAAAGCATCACGACGTTGTCGCACAAGATGAGCTGCACGGTGATTGCGGAAGGCGTTGAGACCGAAGAGGAATGCGCAACCCTGCGCACGATGGGCATCGACTATGGCCAGGGCTATCTCTTCTATCGACCGCTGCACCCGGACAATTTGGTGAAGATGCTGGCGGGCCTGCAGCAAGATCACCCTTCCCCCATAGCGCAAGCATCATAGCGATGAGGAACCGGATGCGAAAACCGCTGCTCATGATTGCAACCAGCCTGTTTTCGCTATCCTTTCTCTCCCCGGCGCGCGCCGAAACCGTTCACTTCACCACGGAAGAATATCCGCCCTTCAATTACCGCGACGGCAAGACACCCGTCGGTGCAATCACGGATCAGGTGCGGAAGGTCATGGCCGATATCGGGGTCGATTATACGATCACCAGCATGCCCTGGGCTCGAGCCTATGGCCAGGCCCTGTCGGATCCCATGACCTGCGCCTTCGCCACGGCACACAATGAAGAGCGCGATCAGTTGTTCCAATGGGTGCAGCCATTGCTGATCGATCGCAGCATTCTCATCAAGCATAGCGGCTCTAAGGTGACCGCAACGACCATCGGTGAAGCCAGGAAATATGTGGTCGGAACCTGGCGGGACGACTATACGGAAACCATCCTGCGCCGGAACGGCTTCCCGCGCATCGATGTCGGCAGCGACTTCAAGGCAAGCCTGAAGAAGCTGATGAGCGATCGCATCGATCTGATGCCAATCTCGGAATTCTACTTCGACAAGCTGAAGGCGGAAGGCAATGCCGTCGAGAGGGTCGTCGTTCTCTCCCAGCAGCCGATGGCGATCGCCTGTCAGAAGGATTTCCCTCGCGACCTTCTGAACAGGATGCAGACGGCGCTGAATGCACTGATCGCCGACGGAACCCAGAAGCAGATTTTCCTGAAGTACGGCCTGCATCTCGGCGACTGATCGCATCCCGCCTTGACTTTGCCGTCAAATCGCTGTGGTGAAGGGCATCGGTATTTACCAAGGGGTGAAGCGCATGCTTCTCATCGCGGGTCTCGGCAATCCCGGCGCCAAATATCAGGGCAACCGCCACAATATCGGCTTCATGGCCGTGGACGCGATCTATCGCCGCCACAGCTTTTCGCCCTGGTCGAAGAAGTTCAAGGCGGAGATTGCCGAAGGCGAGCTCGGCGGACAGAAGGTGCTGCTCATCAAGCCCCAGACCTTCATGAACCTCTCGGGCGAAGCCGTCGGCGAGGCCATGCGCTTCTACAAGCTGCAGCCGTCCGATCTCGTCGTCATCTATGACGAACTAGACCTCCCAGCCGCGAAGGCACGGCTGAAGACCGGCGGCGGCCATGGCGGCCATAACGGCATCAAGTCCATCGACGCCCATTGCGGCAAGGAATATCGCCGCCTGCGTCTCGGCATCGGCCATCCCGGCGCAAAGGAGCTCGTGCACAATCACGTTCTCGGCGATTTCGCCAAGGTGGATCGGGACTGGCTGGAACCGCTGTTCGATGCGCTCGCCGACAATGCCGATATGCTGGTGCGCGGCGAGGATTCGCAGCTGATGAACAAGATCGCGCTTGCCCTCGGCGGCAAGGCCGAAGAGGACGCGCCGAAGCCGGAGAAGAAGGCGCCCGCCAAATCCCATATTCATCAGGCACGTAATCACAGCCAGCCGAAGATTCCGGAAAGCGGCCCCATGGCGGAAATGCTGAAGAGGATGTTCGGCAAGAAGGGCGATTGAAATGCCGAACACATCCGTCGCCCCAGCCACAGACATCGTCATACGCCCGGTCGCGATCGCCGACCTGCCAACGCTCCTTGCGCTCTACCAGCACCTCAATGCTAAAGATCCGATGCTGGAACTGCAGCTCGCCGAACGCCGCTTTGCTGATATCCTCGCTCATCCCGGCATGACGATCTTCTCAGCCTTCGATGGCGCAAAGGCTATTTCCTCCGTGACGCTGATCGTCATCCCCAATCTCACGCGTGGCGGCATGCCCTATGCGTTGATCGAGAATGTCGTGACACACGCCAGCTATCGCCGGCAAGGTTTTGCCGGCGCGGTCATCCGCACGGCCGTAGCCAGCGCCTGGGCAAGGAACTGCTACAAGGTCATGCTGCTGACCGGGTCGAAGGACCCAGCGACACTGCGCTTTTACGCAAATTGCGGATTTACCCAGGACAAGACCGGCTTCCAGATCCGCCGGTCCGCCTGACAGCTATGACCGCTCCTATTCCTCGGGTTCGGTCGTGAACATCAGCGGAAAGCCTGCACTCTTGGCAAGATCGATCGCTTCCTGGGCCTTCGTCTCGGCAATATCGCGTGCACAGACCATGACCACGCAAGTTCCGAGCTTGTGCGCCGTCATCATGACACGATAGCCAGCCTCTTCGCTCATGCGGAAGACGGCCTTGAGCACCATGATAACGAATTCCCGTGGTGTATAATCGTCGTTCACGAGAATGATCTTGTAGAGCTTCGGCCTCTCGACCTTCGGCTTGGTTTTAGTCTTTGGTTTCAGGACAACATCATTGTCACTCATCGGCATCACCGTTGACGACAGGGGAAAGGGTTTTGGGCTAATGGGAATATTATAGTGCAGCGCACCACATCCTTCAAGGATGGTCGTGTCAGGGAGACAATGTGGCCATCATCAGCTCACAGGCCTTCTGTCAGCAGAAAAATGGCTCTTTGCCTGCCCGAGACTTGACCCGCAACGGCCCTTCCCCCATACGCACTGCAAAGATTTTCAAGATATGGACAAGGTGCCATGGGTTTCAAATGCGGTATCGTCGGGCTGCCGAATGTCGGCAAGTCCACTCTGTTCAACGCGCTGACCAAGACGGCGGCCGCGCAGGCGGCGAACTATCCGTTCTGCACGATCGAGCCGAACACGGGTGAAGTCGCGGTTCCCGATCCGCGCATGCGCAAGCTTGCCGACATCGCCAAGTCGAAGGAACTGATCCCGACGCGCATCTCCTTTGTCGACATCGCCGGCCTCGTGCGCGGCGCGTCGAAGGGCGAAGGACTCGGCAACCAGTTCCTGGCCAACATCCGCGAAGTCGATGCCATCGTGCATGTGCTGCGCTGCTTCGAAGACAGCGACATCACCCACGTCGAGGGCCGCATCAACCCAGTCGCCGACGCCGAGACGATCGAGACCGAGCTGATGCTCGCCGACCTCGAAAGCCTTGAGCGCCGCACCGAGCAGACGCGCAAGCGCGCGACTAGCAAGGACAAGGAATCCATGGCGATGCTGCCGATCATGGATGCGTCGCTCGCATTGCTGCAGGAAGGCAAGCCGGTCCGCACGCTGCTGTCGAAGCTCGATGCCGAAGAGACCCGCATCCTCAAGAGCCTGAACCTTTTGACCTCGCATCCCGTGCTCTACGTCTGCAACGTCGCCGAGGGCGATGCGGTGACCGGCAATGAGTACACGGCAGCCGTAGCCGCCATGGCCAAGGAGCAGAACTCGGAAGTCGTCGTCATCTCAGCCGCCATTGAGGCGGAAGTGGCGCAGCTGCCGGACGAAGAGGCGACGGAATTCCTCTCCGCCCTCGGCCTCGACGAAGCTGGCCTCGACCGCCTGATCCGCGCCGGCTACAAGCTGCTGCATCTCATCACCTACTTCACCGTAGGTCCGAAGGAAACGCGCGCCTGGACGATCGAACAGGGCACGAAGGCGCCGCAGGCCGCCGGCGTCATCCATTCGGATTTCGAGCGCGGCTTCATCCGCGCCAACACGATCGCCTATGACGACTATATCGCCTACAACGGCGAAGTCGGCGCCAAGGAAGCAGGCAAGGCCCGTGATGAAGGCAAGGAATACGTCGTCCAGGACGGCGACGTCATCCACTTCCGCTTCAACACCTGATTGCCTCTTTGCTGCCGGCGCCTATCTGAGCGCCGGCAATCTCGCTTGCATGCTGGCAGGCAAGCGCCGCACGACGATGCGGCGCAGATCGGTCCAACCGATGCCGATCACAAGCACGACCAGACCGACAATCATCAGCACCAGGAAGCCGACCTTGTCGAGACCGGCGTCGTTATGCCTGAGAATGGCCGCCGTCGCGAGACCCAGCGAGACGAGACCCGCGGTCACGAAAGCCCGCCGATCGATAATCAGGCCGATCAGCATCATCACCAGAACCGCCACAAGCACGGTCACCGCCTGCAGATAGCCTCCAAAGAGCGCGTCGGTCAGATTGGTGAAGACAATACCGCTGCTGGCAAGCTCGAGGCGCAATGCCAACAGGATCGTCGAGTAAAGCAGGGCCGGCGCCGTTGCGAGATGCAGCCAGAAGGCCACGTCGGAGCGGCGCGTCACTCTCTGCGGATCGCTGAGATCGTAGCGCATCGCCAATGCAAAGCTGCCGAGAGCCGTCACCAGCAAGATCATCATCGTCTGGATGGGATAATCAGCCGGGACATTCGACGACCCCGTCACCGTACCGGCGACATAGAAGACCGCGGCAAGAAACAGGCCGAACAGCGAAAACAGGAACAGGGCCAGCGACAGCGGCACGCGGTAGCGCCAGTAAAACAAGGCGAGCGACAGCGGAAATGGCGCCACCAGGACGATCGCGCCGATGGTGAAATTATCGCTCAGCGCAGGTGTGGAGCTGACATAGCTCACGACAGTATAGAAAACCCAGACAACGAGCGCGACGGTCAAGACCACGGCAGGAAGCGCAAGGCGCTGGCGGCGCACCAGGATTTCAGCGAGCACGACGATTGCCAGCACCGGCGCATAGCGGTTCGCCAGTCCCCATAGCCCGATGAGGAGCACGATGACGCCGATGGTGATGAGCACATCATGGAAGCCGCGTACGAAACGCGGCGCTTCCGTATCCTCCAGCGGGTTAGGATCATCGGGAAAACGCGACGCCGAAAGACCCCGCCCTGCCGGCAGCACGCCGATATTCTTCCCCGCCAGATAGGGCAGCAATCGTTCGGCCTGGCTGGAGGAAATAATCCCCTCACCGGCTGCTTCATCCAGTGCAATTTTGAGTTCGCTCATTCCTGCTCTCGTTCCGTCTTGCAACGAACAAGCCTCAACATATCGCCGCCGCACAATCAAGGGCTGCCAGGCATCGATAGATGATCGCCCACGGTCGCCCGCCAAGACCATGAAAATGCTTGCGCCACCACTACGGGCCATGCGATTGCCGATGAACGAGATGCGGAGGACGACAGAAGAGATGACGAAACTCGTCTATGAAGACTTCCAGCCGGGGCGGGAATTTCCACTCGGCCCCAAACACATGACAGCGGCGGAGATCATTGAATTCGCCAGCGAATTCGATCCGCAGCCGATGCATCTGAGCGAAGAAGCCGGCCGCGCCAGCATTCTCGGCGGCCTTGCCGCTTCCGGCTGGCATACCTCGGCGGTGTTCATGCGTATGATGTGCGATTCCTACATCCTCGCCGCCGATGCTCAGGGCGCTCCCGGCATCGATTTCATGGAGTGGAAGAAGCCCGTTCTGGCCGGTGACACCCTTTCGGGGCGATCCATCGTGGTCGAGGCACGCCCCATGCGCTCCCGCCCCGGCATCGGCATCGTCAAGTTCCGTCATGAGGTCGAGAACCAGCGCGGCGAACTCGTCTGCCTCGGGGAGAACTCCACCATGATCCGCATGCGCGCCGGAGCGGAGGTTTCGGCATGAAGATGAGCGAAGTCTATACGATCGGCGAACGTGTCGAGATCGGCAGCCACACCTTTACGCCCGAAGGCATCGTCCGCTTTGCCTCGCGTTTCGATCCGCAGATCTTCCATATGGATGCGGAGGCGGCCAAGCATTCCTTGTTCGGCGGGCTCTGCGCCTCCGGCTGGCATAGCTGCTCCATGTGGATGCGCAGCTTCGTCGATTTTTGGAAGTCCGAAACGGCGCGGCTGATCGCGGAAGGCAAGACGCCGCCCAATCTCGGTCCTTCGCCCGGCTTCAAGAATTTGCAGTGGCTGCGCCCGGTCTTTGCCGGCGACACCATCACCTACGGCGTCGCGATCCTCGGCAGCCGTCCCTTGGCCTCACGCCCCGGCTGGACGCTCTACACGCTCGCCTGCGATGGGGTGAACCAGCATGGAGCCCCGGCCCTGCGCTTCGAAAGCACCGTGCTGGCCTTTGAATAGAAACTGGCGAGCCGCTCGTAACGGCCCACCAGTCTTCCAGGCCGATCAGTGACCGGCGAATTCCACCAGCGTATGAACCGGCACATCGAGCTCTTCGAGTTTCTTGCGGCCACCAAGATCAGGCAGGTCGATGACGAAGCAGGCAGCAACGACTTCGGCGCCGATCTGGCGCAGAAGCTTCGTGGCACCGACGGCTGTGCCACCGGTCGCGATCAGGTCGTCCACGAGAATGACCTTTTCGCCCGGATTGACCGCATCGCGATGCATTTCCATTTCGTCGACGCCATATTCCAGGCTGTAGGCGATGCGGACGATATCGTGCGGCAGCTTGCCCTTCTTGCGGATCGGCACGAAGCCGGACGACAGCTGATGCGCCACCGCGCCGCCGATAATGAAGCCGCGCGCTTCCATGCCGGCGACCTTGTCGATCTTGGAGCCGGCATAGGGCTGCACCAGCGCGTCCACGGCGCGACGGAATGCCCTGGCATCGCCAAGCATCGTCGTGATGTCGCGGAAGATGATACCGGGCTTGGGATAGTCCGGAATGGAACGGATGCTGGCAGCGAGTTCCGAAGCGATAGTGTTCATGAAATATGTACTCTCAGGCTATGATAGGGCCGGCCGCACCCTATCAAGACCGGCGCGCTATACCAACAAAAAAGGCGGCCTCGACGGGCCGCCTTTTCGTTGAAACATGACAATACTCAGTGGGCGCCGGCCTTGGCGTAGACGGAACGCTTGGTGAGATAGATCAGCGTGGAGAAGATCAGCAGGAACACCATGACCATGAAGCCGAGGTGCTTGCGATCTTCCAGATGCGGCTCGGATGTCCACATCAGGAAGGCAGCCACGTCGCGCGCATACTGGTCCACCGTCTGCGGCGAACCGTCGTCATAGGTCACCTGCCCGTCCGAAAGCGGTTTCGGCATCGCAAAGGTCGCAGCCGCATCGAAATACGGATTGTAGTGCGAATTCTGCGGTACGGCGAAGCCGGCCGGCGGCTCTTCATAGCCAGTCAGCAGCGAGTAGATGTAGTCCGGCCCACCTTCCTGATACTGCGTGAAGATATCGAAGATGAACTGCGGAAAGCCGCGCTCGATTTCGCGTGCCTTGGCAAGCAGCGACATATCGGGCGGCACGGCGCCGTTGTTGGACGCAGCGGCAGCCTCGTCGTTCGGGAACGGCGAGTTGAAATGATCGGACGGAAGCGCCTTGCGGGTGAACATCTCACCTTGAGGATTCGGGCCGTCCTGCACTTCGTAGTTGGCGGCAAAAGCCTTCACCTGGGCTTCCGTGTAGCCGAGATCCCCCAGCGTGCGGTAAGCCACCAGCTTCATCGAATGGCAGGCGGAACAGACTTCCGTGTAGACCTTGAGACCGCGCTGCAGCTGCGCCTTGTCGTAGTAGCCGAACGGGCCGGAGAAGGTCCAATGCTGTTCGCGCGGCTCCTTCAGCGGATAATGCGGCGTCTCGGCTTCTGCGGCGGGCTTCGTTTCCGCGGCGATGGCGGCAACGCTTGCGGCACCACCGATGAGCGTCAGGGATAGAAGGCCGACAATAAGTTTCTTCATCGTTTTCGTCCTCTATCGCCGGTTACGCTTGAACCGGAGCGGCTACTTTACCGCCCTGCTTTTCAAGAACCGCTTCCGTAATCGAGTTCGGAATGCGCTTCGGTGTCTCGACGATGCCAAGGATCGGCATGATGACGAGGAAGAACAGGAAGTAGAACAGCGTCGCGAACTGGGCAGCCGTGGTGTAGATGCCTTCTGCCGGCTGCGAACCAAGCCAGCCGAGCAGGACGGCGTCGGCAATGAACAGCCAGAAGAACAGCTTGTACCAGGGACGATAGACGGCCGAACGGATCTTCGACGTATCGAGCCAGGGCAGGAAGAACAGCACGATGATCGCGCCGAACATCGTCAGAACGCCGCCAAGCTTGGAGTCGATCGGGCCGATGTTGAAGGTGATCGAGCGCAGCATCGCGTAGAATGGCAGGAAGTACCATTCCGGAACGATGTGAGCCGGAGTCTTCAGCGGGTTGGCCTGGATGTAGTTGTCGGCGTGGCCGAGGAAGTTCGGCAGATAGAAGACGAAATACGCGAAGACCAGCAGGAAGATGGAAACGCCAAGCGCATCCTTCAGCGTCGCGTAGGGCGTAAACGGCACGGTATCGGTCTTCAGCTTGACTTCGACGCCGGTCGGGTTCGTCTGGCCGGTCACGTGCAGCGCCCAGATGTGCAGGATGACGACACCGGCAATCATGAACGGCAGCAGATAGTGCAGCGAGAAGAAGCGATTGAGCGTCGGATCGTCCACGGCGAAGCCGCCGAGCAGGAAAGTCTGAATCCAGTCGCCGACCCATGGGAAGGCCGAGAAGAAGCCGGTGATGACGGTCGCGCCCCAGAAGGACATCTGGCCCCAGGGCAGAACGTAGCCCATGAAGGCGGTCGCCATCATCAACAGGTAGATGATAACGCCGAGAATCCAGAGGATTTCGCGCGGCGCCTTGTAAGAGCCGTAGTAAAGACCGCGGGCGATATGCAGATAAACCGCAACGAAGAAGAAGGATGCGCCGTTGGCATGCATATAGCGCAACAGCCAACCATGATTGACGTCGCGGACGATCTTTTCGACCGAGTTGAAGGCGACGGTGGTATCCGGCGCGTAGTGCATGGCAAGGACGACGCCGGTCAGGATCTGCAGAAGCAGCATGACGGCCAACATGGCACCGAACGTATAGGCATAGTTCAGATTGCGCGGGACCGGATAGGCGATGAAACTATCATAGACCATGCGCGGCAGCGGAAGCCGCGCGTCGACCCATTTTTCGAGCCCTGTCGATGGCTCGTAAGACGAATGACCACTCATGTTTCAGCTCCCCCTCAACCGACCTTGATCTTCTTTTCCGACGTAAACGCATATTGCGGAATCGCAAGATTCATCGGCGCGGGCCCATGGCGTATGCGGCCGGCGGTATCGTAGACCGAGCCATGGCAGGGACAGAACCACCCGCCATATTCCCCTGCCTGACCGAGCGGAATGCAGCCGAGATGGGTGCAGACGCCGATCATGATAAGCCAGTTTTCCTTCCCGTCGCCAGCCGAACGGGCAAGATCCGTCGCCTGCGCGTCAGCCGGAAGGTTGGCATTGCGAGCGACCGGATCTTTCAGATCCGAAAGCTGCGTGCCCTTGGCATCGTCGATTTCTTTCTGCGTGCGGTTGCGGATGAAGACGGGTTTACCGCGCCATTTCACCGTCAGCGACATGCCAGGCTCAAGGCTCGACACATCGACTTCGATTGAAGCAAGAGCGAGCGTCGATGCATCCGGTCGCATCTGGTCGATAAACGGCCACGCGACGGCGACTGCACCAACGGCGCCGGCCATACCTGTCGTCAAATAAAGGAAATCGCGGCGCGTAGGCTCGCCGGTGGACTCACTTGTCGTACTATGCTCGCTCAACGCTGCACATCCTCTTCCCGCAAACCACGGCAAAACCGCGGCACCCCTCTCACTAACGGCGAATCAACGCGACCATAATTCCGCCATAGATTCCTCCGTAACCCGCTGCGTTCTAAGCTTGATCGCAAATTATGTCCAGTCTTGGCAAGGGGTAAGGGCACAATGTCGCGGCAAAACTGCGCTATTGCGTCGCAAGGCCGGTGCTTAAACGCGCCCGCCATCAAGCCGAACAGTTAAGCACATGAAAAAACAAAGAATTTATAAAGTACTTCTTCGTGCTGCGTGGCAAAATAGACAATGATTTCAATGCTGCATTGCAAAAAATCATGACTACAAAGCCAGCTTCCTTACCCGCAGGTCTTAACCGTTACCTCTTAAAACCGAATGGATTTTCCAGACGATCCGTGGAGGATTGCAATCATGGCAACGCGCCATGCAAACATCGAAAAATGAAGCGCGAGAACCTCCCATGAGACACACGGTTTATTGCGTTCTATGCGTTCTCGCCACACTGGCCTTGGGTATTCTTGCGGCACGCTACGTCGCCGATTCCTGGCTTCTGGCCTTTTTCGAGAGCCTGCAGACCCACATCAGCCTGTTTGCGATCATCCTTGCCTTGATCGCATTCTTCTTCAAGCGCCATTGGTATTCGCTCTTCCTGACTGCGGTCGGCGCCGTGCTCCTCATTCACTCGGTCCTCATGCTGCAGGAATATTCCACCTCCTCCCTCGTCGCATCGGCGGAGGCGGGCGGCAGCCATTTCAGGCTGCTATCCTTCAACATCGAGGATAGCAATTTTGAGAATGGCCCCCGCATCGCCGACCTCATCGTCGGCTCCAAAGCCGACGTCGTCGAAATTTTCGAGGCGGGACCGATTTTCTCGGAAATGGATCGCATCCTCAAAGTCTATCCTTACCGCATCGGCTGCGGCGTGATGACTACTGATTGCGATTCCTTGATACTGTCAAAAAGACCGTTTCAGACCCAGCTCATGCGCAGCCTCGGCAGCCTCTGGGACAATCGCTTCATTCTGGCCACCATCGACATGGATGGCCAGCCCGTGAATTTCGCCTCGGTTCATCTGAGCAAACCCTATTTTGACGAGTTCCACCAGGTCGAGCTTGGTCTCCTCGCTGCAGCTCTCGAGGACGTGAAGGGACCATTGCTTCTCGCCGGCGACTTCAACGCTTCGGTCATCACGCCCGACATGCGCGATTTTCTCGCCACGACCGGTCTGCGTCACGCCTTTCCAGAGCCGGCAACCTGGCCGATTGCTGCTGGAGCCTATGGCATCACCATCGATCACGGCTTCGCCCGCGCTCCGCTACGGCTGATCTCAGTAAAGCAGATCCGCGATGCGATGGGCTCCAACCATTTTGGCCTGATGACGGAGTTCAGCGTGCCGCGGTCTCCGTAATCCCGGCGCGCCTTAACCGATACGACCGGACCTGATCAATCGGCATCTGCAGCGATGAACCCGCCGGATTGACGTGCCCAAAGCTCCGAATAGAGACCGCCACGGGCAATCAGTTCCTCGTGGGTTCCCTCTTCGATGATCTTCCCCATGTCGATGACAACAAGCCGGTCGAGCTTGGCGATGGTCGAGAGGCGATGCGCGATCGCAAGAACGGTCTTGCCGTTCATCAGCGCATCGAGGTTGGACTGCAGCACGGCCTCGGCCTCCGAATCCAGTGCCGAGGTCGCCTCATCGAGCACCAGGATCGGCGCATCCTTCAGCATGGCGCGCGCGATCGCGATGCGCTGGCGCTGGCCGCCCGAAAGCTTGACGCCGCGTTCGCCGACATGAGCGGAGTAGGCCGTGCGCCCCTTCTGATCCTCGAGAGCGGTGATGAAACGATCCGCCTCCGCCCGTCTTGCCGCCTCCACCATCTGCTCGTCGGTGGCGTCAGGGCGACCGAAGAGAATGTTGTCGCGAATGGAGCGGTTAAGGAGCGCCGTATCCTGCGTCACCATGCCGATCGCGCCGCGCAGCGACTCCTGTCTGACGGCCGCGATATCCTGGCCATCAACCAGGATACGGCCACCTTCGAGGTCGTAGAAGCGCAACAGCAGATTGACGAGCGTCGTCTTGCCCGCTCCCGAACGGCCGACGATGCCGACCTTTTCTCCCGCGCGCACATTGAGCGAGAAATTATCGATGATGCCGCCGCCGCGTCCGTAGTGAAAGGTGACATCGTCAAAACGTATCGCAGGGCCGATGATCGTCAGATCACTGGCTTCGGACCGGTCGACCAGACCGATTGGTTCCGAGATCATTTCGGCCGAATTCTGGATCGTGCCGAGATTGCGCATGATGGCGTTGAATTGCGACATCATGCGGCTGAAGAGCATGTTCAGCCGCAGCACCATGCTGAGCGTGAAGGCGACGCCGCCAGTCGAAATCTCGCCTGAAAGCCAGAGATGCACCGCCAGCGCGCCGATTGCCGTGATCATGACACCGGACAGCAGCGCCAGAGACGAGCGCACGCCGGTCAACAGCCGGGTGAACGGTATGACCGCCGCCTGGAAGCGGTCGAAGCCATTGCGGATATAATGGTCGTTCTGCTCTTCCCGCCCGAAGAGCTTCAGCGTCTGGATATTGGCATAGGCGTCGACCATGCGGCCGTTCAGCATCGAGGATGCCTCCGCCGCATTGCGCGCATGCTCGCGTATGCGTGGAACAAAGTGGCGGGCGAGCAGCAAGAAGATGCCGATCCATACCGCGATCACCAGTGCCAGCCGCCAGTCGAGCCCACCGACGAGCGCAATGGTCGAGGCAGCATAGATGATGATGAACCAGACCACTTGCAGCAGCGACACGACCAGATCACCCGTCGCCTGGCCCGCAGACCAGACCTTGCTGACAACGCGACCGGAAAAATCATTCTGGAAGAATTCGACCGACTGTCTCGCCACATGCCGGTAGGCCTGCCAGCGCACGAGATTGAGGAAGCCGGGAACGACGACCTGCTCCTCGACCAGCGCACCGAGGCTGACCACCACGAAGCGTACGATAAGCACGACGAAGACCATGCCGAGCAATGCTGCTCCGTGGCCGGCCAGCAGCCCGCTCCACCCCTCGCCCGGCTTCACCTTGTCGAGAATATCGACCAGATGGCCGACAAACCAGAAAAGCGCCGCCTCCAGCACGGCAACCGCTCCGCCGAGCACCGCCATCGCCAGGAACGGCCCCTTCGCTTGCCCAACATAATACCAGATGAAGGCACCAAGCGACCGTGGCGGCCGTAGGTCGCCGCTGCGATAGTATGGATCAATCCAGGTCTCGAACAGACGGAACACAAAACGGATGAACATCTAAGCGATATAGGGAATTTTAGCAGGACCGGAAAGTAAAGACGGCCCCCGGCAATGGTTACATTTTCGTTAGAATACGGTGCCTTATGATTTGAGAGACGAACGCGGGCTAACGATCGACCTGCAATTTCATTCAAGACCGGAGAAGACGACGCCGCGATATTGCTCGAAGCCATCACCGAGTGAGATCCATGCCCGCTATTTCCGCCAAGGCCGACGCGATGCATCCGCTGCATCCGTCGTCAACACACATCAGACCTCAACCTGACCGCCTGGACATCTTGCGCCGAGCGCCGTCCGAAAGGGGCGTAACGGCTCAAGCCTTGCCGCCAATGTGTCACCTCTCCATGGACGCCAAGGCATGAGCATGGAGTTCCTGATAACGACCTTCATCATCGTCGCATCCCCTGGCACCGGAGCGATCTATACGCTGGCTGCCGGATTATCGGGCGGTGCAAGAGCGAGCATGATTGCCGCATTCGGCTGCACGCTCGGCATCGTCCCACATTTGCTCGCCGCGACAAGCGGCCTTGCCGCGCTCCTGCACACCAGCGCCGTGGCCTTTCAGGCGCTCAAATGGCTCGGCGTCGCCTATCTGCTTTACATGGCCTGGTCGATGTTTCTGGAGCGAGGTGTTCTGCGCGTTCACGGAACTCCGACCGACAAGAGCACGCGACAGGTGATTGGCTCGGCAATCCTGATCAACCTGCTCAATCCGAAACTATCGATCTTCTTCTTCGCCTTCCTGCCGCAGTTCGTGACGCCGGATCAGGCAAGCCCGATTGCGCTGATGCTGAAGCTCAGCCTGATATTCATGGCGCTCACCTTTGTTATTTTCACAGCCTACGGTGTGTTCGCGGCCTACCTGCGCCGCCACATCGTCTCAAATCCGACCGTTCAGTCATGGATGCGACGAAGCTTCGCAACCGCATTCGGATTGCTCGCGGTGCAGCTCGCTCTGGCGAGCCGTTAGCGAGCATCGTCGCCTTCCACGTCGTTGTCGCGTTTTGAATTTTGGGAGATGGCCGCCTTGGCGTCTTCCGGATCAGCTCGACCCGTGTTTTGCGAAGACGGCATGGCCGAAGGAGCCTGGAAACAACAACTGGGGCGCCTCAGCGCCCCAGTTGTCAGTCGCATTATTGTGCCGCCGTCTCGACTTCCTCGTGATCGGCGAGGAAACCGCCGGACTGGCGGCTCCAGAGCTCGGCATAGATGCCGCCACCATGGGCCAGTTCCTGATGGGTGCCCATCTCGATGATCCGGCCCTTGTCGAGAACGACGAGGCGGTCCATCTCGGTCAGCGTCGACAGGCGGTGGGCGATCGCGATCACCGTCTTGCCGTGCATCAGCGCGAAGAGGTTCTCCTGGATCGCCGCTTCCACTTCGGAATCGAGCGCCGAGGTTGCCTCGTCGAGCACCAAGATCGGCGCGTCCTTCAGGAAGACGCGGGCGATCGCGATACGTTGGCGCTGGCCACCCGACAGCTTGACGCCGCGCTCGCCAACCTGTGCATCGAGCCCGGTGCGGCCATGCATGTCGACCAGCCCTTCGATAAAGTCCCAGGCATTGGCGCGCTTGGCCGCCTGGATGACCTCTTCGTCCGTCGCATCCGGACGGCCATAGGCGATGTTGTCGCGGATCGAACGGTGCAATAGTGACGTATCCTGCGTCACCACGCCGATCATCGAGCGAAGGCTGTCTTGCGTGACGCCGGCGATATCATGGCCGTCGATGGTGATGCGGCCGCTTTCCAGATCGTAGAAGCGCAGCAGCAGGTTCATCAGCGTCGTCTTGCCGGCGCCGGAGCGGCCGACGAGGCCGACCTTTTCGCCCGCCCGGATATCGAGGGTCAGATCCTCCATGACACCCTTCGCCTTGCCATAGTGAAAGCGAATGTGGTCAAAGCGGATCGCCCCCTGCTTGGCGACGATCGGCGCGGCGGCCTGCTTGTCGACGATATCGTGCGGCTTCGACATCATCTCCATGCCGTCATAGACGGTGCCGATGTTTTCGAAGAGCGCCGAGACTTCCCACATCACCCACTGCGACATGCCGTTGACGCGCATGGCAAGGCCGATGGCAATGGCAATGGAGCCGACCGAGATCGAGCCGCTGAGCCAGAACCAGATCGACATGGCCGAAACGATGAACAGCGCCGCGCAGTTGTTGAAATAGACCGAGGCGTGGAACAGCGTCACCTTGCGCATCTGCTTGTGGACGGTATCGAGGAATTCCTCCATGCCGGCCTTGGCGTATTTTTCCTCGCGGCCCGCATGCGAGAACAGCTTCACCGTGGCGATATTGGTGTAGCTGTCGACCACGCGGCCCGTCATCGTCGAACGAGCATCGGCCTGCTGCGCCGCAATCTTGCGCAGCACCGGCACGAAATAGGCGACGATCGCGACATAGACGCCGAGCCAGACGAGGATCGGAATCATCAACCGCCAGTCGGCCGCCGCGATGACCAGGATCATCGACAGGAAGTACGTGAACACGTAGACGAAGACGTCGAGGATCTTCATGACCGTTTCGCGCACGGCAAGCGAGGTCTGCATCACTTTGGTGGCGACGCGGCCGGCAAACTCGTTGGCGAAGAAGGTCATGCTGTGGCGCAGCAGAAAGCGGTGCATCTGCCAGCGCGCGATCATCGGATAGTTGCCGAGCAGCACCTGATGCATGATGAAGCTGTCGAGGATCGCCGCGGCTGGCAAGCCGATCAGCACCATCGCGCCCATCCAGAACAGCTTGTGCCATTCCGTCTGCAGGAAGGTTTCCTTATCCGCGTGTGTCAGCCAGTCGACGATATCGCCGAGGAACTGGAACAGCGCGACTTCGCCGATCGCGATCGACATGGTGAGGACGCTCATGGCGATCAGCCATGGCAGAGCCGGCCTGGAATAGTGCCAGCAGAAGGCGAAGAGGCCGCGCGGCGGAGTATCCGGCACCTCGCTCGGGAATGGATTCAGTCGGCGTTCGAACCAGCCAAACATTGAAATGCTCCAAAGACTCGACCCTTCGACCACCCACTGCGCCTAAAGGTCGCACGCATATATGGTGGTCGGGCGGTAAAACGACGAGGCCATGTTGGCCGCGCAATGACTTAAAGAAGGGGATACTTGCGAATACGCGCCTTGAAGGCGCTCAATAGATCCGTGGCTTCACGGCGCAGAGGCGCATCATCACAAACAAGATATCCATCTGAGCCTCCTTCTTTCGCAAGTTGTAGAGCGCCCGTCTTTTAGCGCGACTTTTCTTGTTTGAAAAGCGAAATATGCCCGAAAAATGGGCTAAATCCTTCAATTCTGCTTATGGGAAGCATCACAGAAACGAAGAGCTCGCGAAAAGTCGAAGACAAGTCCGGGCGATTTCGCTAGTTCCAGCGCATGACAAAACTGCGCATCGCCCTCTACCAGCCCGATATTCCCGGCAACACCGGCACAATCCTGCGGCTCGCCGCCTGCCTTGGCCTCGGCGTCGATATCATCGAGCCGGCCGGCTTCGACATATCCGACCGCAACCTGAAGCGCGCCGGCATGGATTACCTCGCAGCCGTCACCCTGACCAGGCACGTCAATTGGGAGCGCTTCGAGACATGGCGGGAGGAAAGCGGACGGCGGCTGGTGCTGGCCTCGACGAAGGCAGCGCAACGCTACACGGATTTTGCCTTCCACGACGACGATATTCTTCTCTTCGGCCGCGAGAGCGCCGGCGTGCCTGATCATGTGCATGAGAGAGCAGACGGTCGCATCCTGATCCCCATGGTCGAGGGCCAGCGCTCCATCAATGTTGCGATGTCGGCGGCGATGATTTCAGGCGAAGCTCTGCGACAAACGCAATGGTAGCCGCTGGCGCCCGAGCCTGAATGTCACACCCCAATAGCCGTTGGCACGCCTGACAAAGTGTGAGAAGCTTCGCTACGGAATGCTCTAACTCAGGCAACCTTGGCGAGGTGACCCATGTTCCAGACGGCATTCACGCTTTCCCTGACGCAGTTCGCACGCAGCCTGAGCCTCCCCGAACGGCTGCAGCGCTCACCTGCCCGCAACCTGGCTCTCGAAGGCCTGCGCCAGCGCAACCTTGCGCTCGACGCGCTGTTCTATGACGTTACCGTGATCACGCCGGAAGAAGCCTTCTACATCAGCGACTCGCTGGCCGCCGAAGGCGCGATCATGATCGTGCCGCCAAGCGGGCTCGGGGCGCTGACGCTCTGCGAAACCATCGATGAGTTCGTCCTGCGCGGCGGCGCCGACACCCGGGCGCTTGCCGTGGCAGGCATCGGCGGCTCCGCGCTCGGGGCAGCCGCCTTCGCGCGCAACGTGGCCGATGCGGTCGACGCGCCGGTTGCAGTCGTCGTCTCGGGCTACGGCCTGGCCGATGTCATCACAGAAGCCTTCGGCGGCTTGTTTTTCTTCGGTCACCTGAAAGGTTTGCGGCCCTTCCTCGAAGGCCTGGATGACCTTGCCGGTCGCCCCAAGGTCGGGGCGCAGGCCGAGGCAAAGGCTGCCCGCTCCAGCCTCGACACGAGAACGGTGCAGGCGCTCCTTTCCGACCCCCGCCTCTCCTTCCGCCTGCTGACGGGGCACTCCAAGGGCAATCTCGTCTTGTCGGCCGCGTTGCACAATCTCTGGAAACGGGATGAAAGCCGGGTCGCCGAACTGGCGCGGCACACGAAGATCGTGACGATCGGCGCGCGCATTGCGATGCCGCCGGTATTTACCGATGTCGTCGATGTCATGGGTGAGTGGGACTGGTTCGGCGAAATCAATTCCAGACGGTTCATCCCCGCCGATCGGCGCGTTGCGCACGCATGGCATCATACGAACACCGACCTTAGCGGCCATCTGCCCGTCACCACGACGTTGATGGAAATCTTTGCCGCATCCCCCATCGCGAAAGACCCGAGGGTCCGCGAGCGCGACGCTTCAAAACTGGGCGCCGCGGCTGAAGCACCGACAACGGCGGAACGCAAGCCTCCCTCGCCAGGAAGCGGCAACACAGCCACGATCGAGAACGTCAAGAAAGCTTTCTCCGCCGGCCCGACGCCGGGCGTCCAGCCACCCTCATCCGGCCCATCGGATGAGGGACAGTCGTCGAAACCCCATTGAGCGAGCGCCACACTACAGGCCAGCGCCCCGAGGACACGGAAACGCGCCTCAGCCTGTTCATCGGTCGCGGCAGGTGGCCATGTCGCCCGCGTCAATCCGCCGACGGCAAGCGCCGCATGGTGAATTCGATGCGATCGCCGTCCACCTGACGCCAGCTTTCAACCTCGGTCCAATAGGCAGCTTTCGGGAATTCATCGAACCATTCGCGCGCCTTTTCACGCGCTTCGGGGCGGCTCAGACAAAAGGTCTCGCGAACGAATTCGCTCTTCCCCCCGGCCGGATGTTCCTGCCGGTAACGGAATATTCTGTTTCTCAACCCATCCAGGGGCGGCGGTCCGGGTATCTTCATGATAAAACCTCGCCTTTGAGAGAGGGAACATAATACCGCATTGTGAAATTTGCGAGTCGATTCTCCTGCGACGCTGCTGCACTGGCTGCGCCGCAATCTTGCTGATATTCCAAATCACGATACATAGAGAGCGAATCGCGGGCCGCCGGTTGCTCGCGCCGTCGGAGAGCATGAATGGAACGACCCAATCTTCCCAAGGGATTACCCGAGGATATTGAAGAAAAGAAAGAGGCAGCGCGACACTGGTTCGAAGGCCTGCGCGACACAATCTGCGCGGAATTCGAGCAGCTGGAGAACGAGCTGACTGGCCCCCTTTCCGACCAGGAACCGGGCCGCTTCGTCGCCAAGGACTGGCAGAGAGACAAGGGCCAGGGCGGCGGTGGCCGCATGTCGATGATGGAAGGCCGCGTCTTCGAGAAGGTCGGCGTCCACACATCGACGGTCTATGGCGAATTCTCTCCTGACTTCCGCAGCCAGATTCCAGGCGCCGAAGAAGATCCGCGCTTTTGGGCTTCGGGGATTTCGCTGATCGCCCACCCCGTCAATCCCAACGTGCCGACCGTGCACATGAACACCCGCATGGTGGTGACGACAAGCCAATGGTTCGGCGGCGGCGCCGACCTCACGCCGATGCTCGACCGGCGCCGCACCCAGGAAGATCCCGACAGCGCCCTCTTCCATCGCGCCATGCAGATCGTCTGCGATCGCCATGCCGTCGCCGACTACCAGCGCTACAAGAGCTGGTGCGACGAATATTTCTTCCTGAAGCACCGCAACGAGGCGCGGGGCATCGGCGGCATCTTCTTCGATTGGCTGCATTCGACGGAGGATGCCGGCGGCTGGAATGCCGACTTCGCCTTCACCCGCGATGTCGGCCGCGCCTTCGCGATGGTCTATCCGCGCATCGTCCGCTCCAATTTCAACGAGACATGGACGGAAGAGGATCGAGACGAACAATTAATTCGTCGCGGGCGCTATGTGGAGTTCAATTTGCTGTACGATAGGGGTACAATATTTGGGCTGAAGACAGGCGGCAATGTCGAGTCGATCCTATCGTCTCTGCCACCTGTGGTGCGTTGGCCCTGATATATCGCGCGGGTGGCCGCGGTCTTCCCCTAGCCGCCCGCGAAATACGCAAGCGCAGCGAAAGAATCTGACAGATCGCGATGCGCTTCAAGCGTTCAACATTAAATGATCGGACAACGCCCTGAAATCGGCAGGAGGAGTGCCTAAGTGACCTAATGCTCGTTCCAATCGGAGGAGGTTGTAATGGCAGCAGAGAAACAAGTCACGGAAGCTTCGAAAGAACAGAAACTTTCGCGCACAGTCGATAGTCCAGAGTTCATCATCCGACTGGCCGAGGATATGCGGACCCGTAGCGGGTCCGACCTACCCCTTTCCTGTTTCGTAGAACAGGTGAGGATGCAATTGGCAGGCAAATCTCCGAGCGATATCGCGAGCTTCGCGGCCGATCGCTCGGCCAGGCAAGCGCCCATTACCCGATATCAGTCGTCGGACTGCTTCAAGTCCTGGGCGATGCCGGATTGATGTCCGGAAAACCGCCGCCGGCAAGCAAGAGGCTTGCCGGACGGCAGAAACCTTTTCCCGTCCGTTGCGTTTAGGCCTTCATGCCCTTCGCATGAAGGGGCGGGAAACTATGAAAGGAAGAGGAGGAAGATATGCGACTGTTCGAATGCGGAACCCTCGTACCGGGCTGCGCCTGGCATACCCGCGCCAAGGATGACGCCGAAGTCGTTCGCCGCGCCGTCGAGCACATGCGCGAAGCGCATGGTGAAACCGTCATACGCGAAAACATGGTCGACAATATCAAGGCAAGGATTCGTGACGAGGCCCACGCGGCCTGATCCATGGTTTGGCCTACCGGCCCGAAAATCGGGCTCTAAGGTCAACCATTGGCCAAATCCTTCAGTCGGGCGAGAAGACTCGCCCGGTTCATCGCGAAATTCCCATCAAGCCATTCCTGTTCCAGCTTGCCGAGAAGTTCGCCGACGCGTGGTCCGGCGCTAACACCGGCGGCAAGCGCATCTGCGCCATTCAGCGGGAAAGCCGGCCTTTTCCATTTCGCAACACGCGCCAGCAATCTTCCGAGCCTCGCGACGCGCGCCATCTCCTCGAAATCGTCTTCCGCCTTGCTCCGGGCAACCGCCAGCGCCAACTTCAGGCGAACGGCGACCCCGGATGGGTCATGACGATAAAGCAGGCGATCGAAGGCCGCATCCGCAATATCGTCTTTAACCGCGGGCGCATTCGCCCAGGCCTGAAGATAGGCGCCTTCTGCCTTCGAGAGGCGCAGCCGCTCCGCGAGCTTGGCAAGCCTTGCCGCGTCGGGCGGCACGATCGCGGCAAGCCGCAGCAAAGGCTCCGCCGGCCAGCCGAGAACCTGTTCCGCGGCGACGAGCCCCGGAATGGCGTCGATCCCCCACTTCTCCGTTTCCGGCAGCACTTCCGTCAATATGCCGATCTGGCGCATCCAGAGCAGCGCCCTGCCCGGGTCCTGAGCCGCCAGCAGCTTCTTCATTTCGGACCAGACGCGCTCGGCCGAGAGCGTTGAAATCTTCGACTTTGCGGCGGCACAAGCACGCAACCCATCGGCATCCGGCCGGCCGCTGCCATAATAGGCGAAGAAGCGGAAGAACCGCAGGATGCGCAGGTGATCTTCGGCAATTCGTGTGGCCGCGTCGCCGATGAAGCGAATATTGCGGCGCTCCAGATCGGCAAGCCCGCCGACGAGATCCACGACCTCGCCATCGGACGAAGCGTAAAGCGCGTTGATCGTCAGGTCGCGCCGCTCGGCATCCGCCTGCCAATCCCGGCTGAAGGCAACCACGGCACGGCGCCCGTCTGTTTCAACATCGCGCCGCAAGGTGGTGATTTCGAACGGCTTTCCATCGATGACCAGGGTGACGGTGCCATGCGCGATGCCTGTCGGCACCGCTTTGATTCCAGCCGCCTCCGCTCGTTCCACCACCGTTTCCGGCAACAGGGTTGTGGCTATGTCGATGTCGGCGACCGGCAGCCCCATCAGACTGTTGCGGACGGCGCCGCCGACCACACGCCCCTCGCCGCCATCCGCATCGAGCAGCGCCAGCACGCGCTGCAAAGCCTTATCGCGAAACCAGGCCTCATCGGCAACGGACGTCATGTATAGAGCCTTTCATAAAGCGTGCGGACGATGCCGGCGGTAATGCCCCAGATCATTCGTTGCCCGTAGGGCATGCGGTAAAAATGGCGCTCGGTCCCCTGCCAGAGCATCGTGTCGGTGACGTGGTGGTCGGGGTCCATCAGGAAGGAGAGCGGCACCTCGAAGGCATCCTCCACCTCAGTCGGATTGAGAGCCAGATGAAAGCCCGGCTTCACCACGGCGAGAATGGGCGTGATGCGAAAACCCGTGGCCGCGAGATAGTGCGGCAGCCGCGCGACGGGCTCTATGAAGATATCGGCCAGCCCGATTTCCTCGCCCGCTTCGCGCACCGCCGCCATCTCCGGCGATGCGTCCTCGGGATCGATGGCTCCACCAGGAAAGGCGATCTGGCCGGAATGCTTGCGCAAGGTCGAGGTCCTGAGCGTGAAGATGACCTTGGCATCGTCGCCGCTGTCGACCACGGGGATGAGCACCGCGGCATCCTTGAGCTTCAAGCCTGCGACCTGCGAAATGGTTTCCGGGTTGAGGCGGTGATCGCCATGGTCGCGCCAGGCAAGCTCGACAGGGCTGCCACTCTGATGGAGGGCGCGACGGCGGAATTCATCCGCGGAATAAAGGGGGAATTCATTCATCGAGTGAGTGCATCCAGTTCGGCAACCGGCATGACGGGAAAGATGGAGCTGCCGGAACGTACGCAGAATATCTCCCGCCCGGCAATTTCGACGGGTTCGCCGAGCTCGATGAGATCATACATGACCGCGCGCGTCACCAGAGCCTCCAGGCGTCCACGAACATGCAGATAGGGCTTAAGCTCGTCGTTCTCGCCGCGAATGACGAAACGGATGGGATGATCCCTGCCCGCCTCGACGACATCGCCGACATTCGTGCGGAAGGTCAGCACGCGCCTCCCGTCCCGCTCCGTCACGCTCATCTCGACTGCGACGAAGGGCGCATCGACGACGCGAATGCCGACCTTCTCCACAGGCGTCACGAGATAGGTCTTTCCGTCTTCATCCTTGCGCAAGACTGTGGAAAACAATCGCACCAGCGGCGCGCGTCCGATGGGTGTTCCGAGATAGAACCAAGTGCCGTCAGCGCGGATCTCCATGTCGAGATCGCCGCAGAACGGCGGATTCCAGCGATCGACGGGTGGCAGGCCCTTCTTGGAGCCGCCGCTGTCGCCGGCAGCGCGCGAAATCAGCGCCGCGAGGCTCGCTGCGTCGCCGGTTGCCCTGATTTCCTCGGTTGCCATTCTTCTGTCCCGGTTCGTCGTTAGTCAGGAATATGACAGTTCTCACGAGATAGTCATTTGAAACGTGCTTGTCAGCCATCTTGCTGGCGATAAGTTGTATTGATTATGAGGCAAATGTGTAACGTCTGCGAATCGCACGCACCGTTTTACTGCCATTGGAGACGCAAATGGGCATGATCAAATCGACCGAAACGAGCCTCGACGAGCAGGCGATCATCGCAGCGGCCGAAAAGGCATTGAGCGATATCGCCCGTGTCCGCGAAGAGGTGTCGAAGGTCATTTTCGGCCAGGAAAGCGTCGTGGAAAACACGCTGCTCGCGGTGCTCGCCGGCGGCCACGCATTGCTGGTGGGCGTGCCCGGTCTTGCGAAGACGAAGCTCGTGACGACGCTCGGCGCAGTCCTGGGTCTCGCCTCCAACCGCGTTCAGTTCACGCCGGACCTGATGCCCTCGGATATTCTCGGCTCCGAAGTGATGGACCAGGACGAAACCGGCCGCCGCTCCTTCCGCTTCGTCAAGGGACCGGTCTTCGCACAATTGCTGATGGCAGACGAAATCAACCGCGCCTCGCCGCGCACGCAGTCGGCTCTGCTGCAGTCGATGCAGGAATATCACGTCACCATCGCCGGCCAGCGCTACGACTTGCCGGCGCCGTTCCACGTTCTCGCAACGCAGAACCCGCTGGAGCAGGAAGGCACCTATCCGCTGCCGGAAGCCCAGCTCGACCGCTTCCTGCTCCAGGTCGATGTCGATTATCCCGAGCTTGCAGACGAGCGTCGCATCCTGCTTGAAACCACGGGCCTCAGCGAAGCGACGCCGCAGGCAGTCATCGGTGCCGAGCGTCTCCTCGAAATACAGCAGCTGATCCGCCAGATGCCCGTCAGTGACGGCGTCGTCGACGCGATCCTGTCTCTCGTACGCTCCGCCCGCCCCGGCCAGGGCAATGCCTCCACAGACAAGCACGTCGCCTGGGGTCCGGGCCCGCGCGCCGGCCAGGCCATGATGCTCTGCGCCCGCGCCCGTGCCCTCTACGAAGGCCGGCTTGCGCCGTCGATCGACGATATCCATGCACTCGCCGAGCCGGTCTTGGAACACCGCATGGCGCTGACCTTTGCCGCCCGCGCCGAAGGCATGTCGGTGCGTGATGTCATTGCAGGGCTGGTCAAGCAGTCGAAGTCGTAATCCGGATGTCGAGGAGAGTATAGCGCGTGGCATCCATCGGACAGACCGTCAGACCGACTTCAGGCAATGATGCCCTCTCCCGAGCCCGCAGCCGCGCCGCCCTCGTGCCGGATTGCCTCGTGGAAGCCAAGCGCATCGCCAATACGGTCATTGCCGGATGGCACGGCCGGCGCAAGCGCGGCATCGGCGAGAATTTCTGGCAGTTTCGCCCCTATACCGAAGGCGAGAGCCTGTCGCGCATCGACTGGCGCCGCTCCGCCCGCGACGATCATACCTATATCCGCGATCATGAGTGGGAGGCCGCCCACACCATCTGGCTCTGGGCGGATCTGTCGCCATCCATGTTGTACAAGTCGACCTATGGCCATGCCTCCAAGGAGGGTCGCGCGCTTGTCATCATGCTTGCGCTGGCAGAAATCCTGTCCCGCTCCGGCGAGCGCATCGGCTGCCCCGGCATCATGGAGCCGGTATCGACCCGCAACGCCGCCGAGCGTCTGGCCGCCGCCCTGATGCACACGCCGCTCGAAGGCGGTCTTCCACCGACGGCAATGATCCGCGGCTGGAGCGATATCGTGCTGATCGGCGATTTTCTCGATGATGCCGACAGCATCATGGGCAGGATCGGACCGCTGGCACGCCGGGGCTTGCGCGGCCACGTGATCGAGATTGCCGATCCCGCCGAGGAACTCTTTCCCTATAGCGGGCGCACCGAGTTCAGCGATCCCGAAACGGGGTCGAAGCTGATTGCCGGCCGCGCCGAAAACCTGCGGGACGACTACCAGCGCGCCTATCTCGCCCGCCGCGAAAATCTCGGCCAGTCGCTGCGCCATCTCGGCTGGACCTTCGTCAGCCATCGCACCGACCGGCTGGCCTCGGAAGCGCTGGTCGCCGTGCACATGTATCTCTCAGGCATGCCCGCGAGAGTGGCCTCCGGAGGGCAGCCATGAGCGGTCTCTCCTTCGCATTCGCATCACCCGCCATCCTCGGCGCCCTCATCCTGCTCCCTGCGATCTGGTGGCTGCTGCGGCTGACGCCGCCACAGCCGCGAACGGAAGTCTTTCCGCCGCTGCGCATTCTGGCAAGCATCCTCAAGCGCGAGGAAACGCCGGCGCGCAGCCCCTGGTGGCTGACGCTGTTGCGCATGCTGCTTGCGGCGCTGGTCATTCTCGCCATCGCCAATCCGATGTTCAATCCGCGCACCAACACGCTTTCGAGCAGCGGGCCGCTGGTGCTGATGATCGACAACAGCTGGGCAAGCGTCTCGGATTGGGAGCGCCGGGTGCGCACCGCCGATGCGCTGATCGACGATGCCGATGCCAAGAGCATTCCGGTTTCGATCACCTTCACCGCCGAGCAGGGCAATGACGCGACACCGGGCGCCGCAACATCGGCGCGCGACAAGCTGCACGCGATGAATCCAAGGCCGCTGGTGCCGGATCGACAGCGGGCCGCAGACGCCGTGAAAGCAGCGCTCAACGGCACAAAGCCCGGCACAATCGCCTTCATCTCGGACGGCATCGAAAGCAAGGAAAAGGACGATATCGTCAGCCGGCTCGCCGCCCTGCAGCCGAGCGATCTGCGGCTGATCGAAGGCAACGGCCGCGGCATCGTCGCGATCACCGGCGCAACCAATAACGCCAGCAACATGACCGTCACGGCAACGCGCCTGAACGGCGATGGCCCGATGCGCCTGGGATTGACCGCGCAGGACAATCAGGGCCGGCCGATTGCCGCCGGCTCGCTTGATTTCACCGGCGGGCAAACGGTTGCGACCGGCACCATCACCGCCCCCTTCGAAATGCGCAATGATTTCGCCCGCATCGGCATCGACCGCCAGGCAAGCGCCGGCAGCGTCTATCTGCTCGACGACGGCTTCCGCCGCCGCCGCGTAGCGCTCCTTTCCGGGCAGGCCGCCGACGAATTCCAGCCGATCCTGTCGCCGCTCTATTACATCCAGCGTGCGCTTCAGCCCTATGCCGACCTGACGCAGCCGAACAGCGCCGACCTGGCAAAGTCGATCCCCGAGCTGCTCGCGGGCAACCCCTCCGTCATCATCATGGCCGATGTCGGCCGACTGCCGCAGGAGACCTATGCGCCGCTGCAGAAGTGGATCGAGAATGGCGGCACGCTCGTCCGCTTCGCCGGTCCGCGCCTTGCCGCAGCCCCTGCCGACGACCCCCTCGTGCCCGTCACCTTGCGGCAGGGCGAGCGTACCTTCGGCGGCGCCCTTTCCTGGGCCGAACCGCAGCCGCTTGCCGACTTCCCGACCTTCGGCCCCTTCGCCGGCATGCCGAAGCCGAACAATGTGCTGATCAAACGACAGGTTCTGGCCGAACCGACGCCGGATCTGGCCGAACGCACCTGGGCAAGCCTTGCCGACGGTACGCCGCTCGTCACCGAAAAGCAGATGCAGGCCGGCCGCATCGTCCTCTTCCATGTCAGCGCCGAGCCGCAATGGTCCGACCTGCCGATTTCGGGCGATTTCGTCGAGATGCTGCGCCGTATCGTGCAACTGTCGCGCGCCGGCGGCGTCGCCTCCGCCGCGGATGGCAAGGCATCGAAGGCGAGCGAAGCAATGCCGCCTTATCGGCTTCTGACTGCCAAGGGCGTTCTGACCAGCGAAATCGGCAGCGCCCGGCCCCTGGAACCGAACAACAAGGGCGCGGCCGTCGCAAACTTCGACAATCCACCCGGCCTCTACGGTTCCGAAGAAGGCTTCAGTGCGCTCAACACGCTCCCGAACGGGGCAGCCCTCAAGCCGTTGGATACCTCGGCGACGAGCGCTGTTGCGCGCGAAGACCTGATTGGCGGAGAGGCATGGTCGGCAAAACCGATCCTCTTCACGCTCGCCTTCCTCTTGCTCCTGGCCGACAGCGTGATCGTCCTGTTCATGAACGGTGCTTTTCCACGCCTCAAGAGATCGGCAGGGACGATCGCCGGCGGTGCGGCGGTGCTGTTGCTGGCGGCCTCGCTTGCCGTCTTCCTGCATCCGGCAAATGCGGTGGCCGACGATTCCAAGCCGGGCGACGACGCCATCTTTTCAAGGCTGGACAAGACGCATCTCGCCTATGTCGTCACGGGCGAAGCCAGCGTCGATCACATTTCGGAACGCGGGCTTGCCGGCCTCTCCGAGTATCTTACCTATCGCACCACGTTAGAGCCCGGTCCGCCGGTCGGCCTGGATCTCAACAAGGATGAACTGGCCTTCTATCCGCTGATCTACTGGCCGATTTCGGCAACCGCGCCGATGCCGTCCAACGATGCCATCAACCGCATCGACGCCTATATGCGCAATGGCGGCACCGTGCTCTTCGATACGCGAGATGCGATCGACACGATGGGCGACACCTCCTCGCCGAGCCCGAACGGCCAGCGTCTGCAGCAGATCCTCGCCAATCTCGACATTCCGCCGCTGGAACCTGTGCCGGCGGGCCATGTGCTGACGAAATCCTTCTATCTGCTGTCGAGCTTTCCCGGCCGCTATGCCGACAGTCCGCTCTGGGTCGAAGCAAGGCAGGATACGCGTCGCGATGCGAATGCGGTCGCAACGTCCGACGGCGTGACGCCGATCATGATCACGGGCAATGACTTTGCCGGGGCCTGGGCCGTCGACGACAATGGCGCGCCGCTGCTGCCGACAGTTCCCCCCGACGAGACCCAGCGCGAATATGCCTACCGCACTGGGGTCAACATCATGATGTACATGCTGACCGGAAACTATAAGTCCGATCAAGTCCACGTTCCGGATATCCTGCAGCGCTTGGGGCAATAATTATGAATATCGGTTTTGCCCCTTTCCTCCCCTGGCCAGTCCTCGCCGCTTTGGCGGCGCTGATACTCGCCATCGCAGCGCTCGCGATCTACCGGCGTCTGCGCGGCAGCTGGATACGTGCGCTGGCCGGCTTCGCCCTGCTGATCGCACTCGCCAATCCCGTGCTGATGCAGGAGGATCGCGATCCGCTGACAACGATCGTCCCTGTCGTCGTCGACCGCAGCCTCAGCCAGCAGACGCCAGAACGCGCCAAGATGACGGACGAGGCGCTGGCGATGCTCAAGGATCGGCTGGCGCAATTCCCGCGCATCGAGCCCCGCATCGTCGAATTCCGCGATCCGGCCGAATCGGATTCGCCGTCGACACGGCTCTTCTCGGCCCTGTCCTCGGCAATCGCCGACGTGCCGTCCGCCCGCATCGGCGGAGTGATCTTCCTGACCGACGGCCAGATCCACGATATCCCCGGCGTCAACCAGCAGCTCGGCTTCGATGCGCCCATCCACGGGCTGATAACGGGCAAGCCGGACGAATTCGACCGCCGCATCGAGATCGTGCGCGCACCGCGCTTCGGTCTCGTCAACGAGGAGCAGCAGCTCGTCTTTCGCGTCGTCGACGACGGCAAGAGCCCGGGCGGCACCGCAGCCGTGACGATCAAGATGAATGGCGATGAAATCGCGACGCTGCAAGCAACGCCCGGCCAGGACATGCCTTTCAGCTTCAAAGTGCCGCGCGCCGGCAACAATGTCCTCGAATTCTCCGTCGCCGAGGTGCCCGGCGAGGTCACGCCCACCAACAACCAGACCGTCCAGCTGATCGAAGGCATCCGCCAGAACATGCGCGTCCTGCTCGTTTCGGGTGAACCGCATGCCGGCGAGCGCGCCTGGCGCAATCTGCTGAAATCGGACGCGTCGGTCGATCTCGTGCATTTCACCATCCTGCGTCCGCCGGACAAGCAGGACGGCACGCCGATCAACGAACTGTCGTTGATCGCCTTCCCGACCCGAGAGCTTTTCGTCGACAAGATCAGCTCCTTCGACCTGATCATTTTCGACCGCTACCAGGACCGCCAGAACGTCCTGCCGACGATCTATTATGATTATATGGCGCAATATGTCGAAAACGGCGGTGCCCTGCTGGTTGCTGCCGGTCCGGAACATGCCGGCGGCAGTTCGATCGCGCTGACCCCGCTTGCCTCTGTGCTGCCGGCCGAGCCGACAGGCCAGATGATCGAGAAGGCCTTTTATCCACGGCTCTCGGATCAGGGCCGCAAGCATCCCGTGACGCGCGGCCTGGATGGCTCCGACACCGAGCCGCCGCATTGGGGCCGCTGGTTCCGCAGCGTCGACGTCGAGAAGCCGCAGGGGCAGACCGTGATGGTCGGCGCCGATAACAGCCCGTTGCTGGTGCTCAACCGCGTCGGCCAAGGCCGTGTCGCCATGCTGCTGTCCGACGAGGGTTGGCTCTGGGCACGCGGCTTTGAAGGCGGCGGTCCGCATGTGTCGCTCTATCGCCGCATCGCCCACTGGCTCCTGAAGGAACCGGCGCTTGAAGAGGAGGCGCTGACGGCCAACGCCGCAGGCCGGAGGCTTCAGGTGACGCGCCAGACCATCGGCGACGATCCCGGGCCGGCCACAATCAAGACGCCATCGGGCAAGACGGAAACCTTGCCGCTGAAACAGACGCAGCCGGGTCTTTATCAGGCCGACAAGCACATGGACGAGATCGGGCTCTATCAGATCGCCAACGGCAATCTGTCGACGCTGGTCCATATAGGCGCGATCGACGCTCCCGAATTCAAGGCGATGATCTCGACCACGGAGACGCTGAAACCGCTGGCGCAGAAGACCAAGGGTCTCGTTACCCGCGTCGCCGGTCCCAATGGCAGCGTAACCGTACCGCAGGTCTTGCCGGTGCGCGGCGCGGTGCGCGTCGCCGACGGCCAACGCCTGACCATTCGCATGACCGACGAAACCGTCTTGAAGGGAATCAACACCCTGCCGCTCTTTGCGGGCTTTGCCGGCCTTGCCGCCCTCCTCTTTGCCTTCTCGGCCACATGGTGGCGCGAAGGACGGTGAACGTGATGAAAATCGAAGTGACGGATACTCCGTCGGAAAGCGAACTTGCGGCCATAAGCACGGGATTGACGGCCTTCAACACCGCAGATGTCGGACCGTCCGGCCGGCAATCTCTGGCGGTTCTGATCCGCGACGACGCCGGCTCGACCATCGGCGGCATCTCCGGCTACACGGCCTGGGGATGGCTGTTCACGCAATGGCTTTTCGTGCCGGAAAGCCTGCGCGGCCAGGGCATGGCCGGCAAACTGCTCGATGCGGCGGAAGCCGAAGCAAGCGCGCGCGGCTGCTTCGGCGCGTGGATCGATACCTTCAATCCGCAAGCGTTGAAGGCCTATCAGCGGCAGGGTTATGCCATCTTCGGCGAGCTGCCGGATTTTCCCGCCGGCCGCAGCCGCTTCTTCCTGCAGAAGAAGTTGCCGCCCCGCTGATATCAGGCGGGGCAATCTCGTCGGTGCAATGAAATGACCTAAACGGCGATCGCCGTCAGCTGCCCAACATCGTCCAGGTCTTCGTCGTCTTCGGCTTCGATGACCAGAGCCGAATCGTCGCGCCAGATGATTGAACCAGGCAGCCGCGCATGTGTATCCGCAGCAATCGGCACCACCAGCACCCGGTTGGGATCGACGGGACCTGGGAAGGCCAAGACGTTATAGGCGACCTTCTCGAAACCGAGTGGGCAATAATAGGGCGGATCGCCAATAAGGATCACCGCCTCCGACCCCCTGCGTCTGGCAGCGGCGACGGCAATCCGCACCAGTTCCCGGCCAATGCCCTTGTTCTTGTGCGAGGGGCGTACGGCAAGCGGGCCGAGCAGATGTCCCTTGACCGATCCGGCCAGTACCGGCGTCATCCGCACGGAGGCAATGGTCTCGCCGTCGTCGGCGCAGATGAAGGAGAGCGAGCGGTCATGTGGCCCCTGCTCGCGAATACGGGCAGCCGCACGGGTAAACCGACCCGGACCAAATGCTTCTTCGTTGATGATTTCGATAGCAGCGTCGTGCGACGCATCCTCGGTGAGGTAGACCAGATCGTGCTTGTACATTAGCCCAAGAAAACCAGATAGACGGACGATATTGTTCTCGAAAGCGCTCGCGGAGCGTTCAAGTTCATCGGCGTCGTCGCAGGCTTCTGGTTGCTTTCATGACAAGGGGTTCCTCAAAGTGTGAAAAGCCGGATAGCAGGAAATATTCGGCACGTCCAACGCAAAATGCATGTTGCCGTCTATTGATGCAAGATCGTGTCCGCATCATGTCTTGTTGCAGAGCGTCATGCCGGTCAAGGAGCCGCTCCGCGGCGCATGCGACGCAGTGTTCATCATTTGCGGTCTCGAAATCCGGCTTGCAAACCGTATTTTCATCGCGAGTTTCGGCAACACCTCCGAAAGGATTAAGCAATGGGCATATTGGTTGATGGCGTCTGGCAAGACGTCTGGTACGACACCAAGGAGACGAAGGGCCATTTCAAGCGCGCCGCTTCGCAATTCCGAAACTGGGTGACTGCCGATGGAAGTCCCGGCCCGACAGGTTCCGGCGGTTTCAAGGCGGAGGCCGGGCGTTACCATCTCTACGTGTCACTCGCCTGCCCCTGGGCGCATAGAACCCTGATTTTCCGCAGGCTGAAGCAACTGGAAGAACTGATCTCGGTCTCGATCGTCGACCCGCTGATGCTGGAAAACGGTTGGGAGCTCAATGGGAAGGACGGAGGCACCGGAGACCACCTTTTCGGCGCCAAGGCACTCTGGGAAATCTACGTGAGAGCCGATCCGCAATATTCCGGCCGCGTCACCGTTCCCGTTCTATGGGACAGGCAGACGGGCACGATCGTCAGCAACGAATCGGCCGAAATCATCCGCATGTTCAACACCGCCTTCGACGGCTTGACCGGCTCGAAGGCTGATTTCTATCCCGCCGATCTGCAAACCGAGATCGATGGCCTAAACGAGCTCGTCTATGACACGGTCAACAACGGCGTCTACAAGGCCGGCTTCGCGACGACCCAGGACGCCTATGCGGAAAATGCGTTGCGCGTCTTCGAAACCCTCGACATGCTCGACGAGCGGCTCGCGGCAAAACGCTACCTTTTCGGAGATCGGTTGACCGAGGCCGACTGGCGGCTGTTCACTACCCTCGTCCGCTTCGACGCGGTCTATGTCGGCCATTTCAAATGCAACATCCGCCGCATCGCCGACTACCCGAACCTCTCGGCCTATGTCAGGGATCTCTATCAGGTTGCCGGCGTTGCCGGGACCGTAGATATCGAGCACATCAAGAAGCACTATTACGGCAGCCACAAGACCATCAATCCCATCGGGATTGTGCCGGTCGGCCCCAAACTGGACTTCGATCGCCCGCATGGGCGGGAGCGGCTGGCAAAGGCTGCCTGATCCGAAGGCCGCTACCAATAGCTGGAGGGAGCCACCGCTCCTTCCAGCTCCTGAAGCCTGCGGTAGGTTGCTTTCGTCGTGCCCGGCGGCAGCGCATCGACCGCAAAGAAGCCGCTTTCGACAATTTCGCGATCCGGCTTGCGCGGCGCGGTCTGCGTGACTTCTACGCGGTAGAAGACGACGTGGTCGCGTTTGCTGCTATGATTGTTTAAGTAGACCTGGAAGAGCTGCGGCTTGCCCGAGATCATGAGATTGCCCTCCTCGCGCAACTCCTTCTCAAGCGCCTGCCCCACCGTTTCATGGCGCTCGACACCACCGCCGGGCATATGCCAGCCGGCAATATAGGAGTGGCGAACCAGAAAGATCCGCCCGTCACGATCAAAGCAGGCCGCGCGGACACCAAGCGTCATGCTCCGGGTCAGTACGAAATACACATGCAGCAAGCGGCCGAACAAACGCACTGCGAAACTCTGCCTTTCGTCCCGTCGATTGTCTCCGCTCATGACTGCCCCCCGCAATACCGATTGGCAATCGCACCTGGGATGTATTTGTTTTGACAATAGAGTGGGCTATGTCTCATCCCATGTTCAAGCTCGCGCATATTTCAGATGTTCACCTTGGTCCACTGCCACGCCTTTCGATCAGAGAACTTGCCTCCAAACGTATTACCGGATTTGTGAACTGGCATCGGAACCGGCGCAAGCATCTTTTTGGCGATACGCTCGACCTGCTTCTGGACGATATCAAGGCGAAACAGGCCGATCACCTGGCCATAACCGGCGACCTCGTCAATCTCGCAAGCGGCATTGAAATCCAGACGGCGGCCGAATGGCTGAAGACGGTCGGCGATCCCGCCCACACCTCTGTTGTTCCGGGCAATCACGATGCCTATGTGCCCGGCGCCTATGAAAAGGCGATGCGCGCCTGGTATCCCTATGTCCAGGGTGATCGCGCCCCTGCCGAATGGCAGGAAAGCCAGCGGATTTTCCCCTATCTGCGCATTCGCGGGCAGGTGGCGCTCGTCGGTTGCTCCACAGCCGTCGCGACCCCGCCTTTTGCCGCAAGCGGCTTTTATTCTGCCCGCCAGGCGCGCGAGACGGTGAACATTCTGCGCGCGGCCGGGGATGCCGGGCTCTTTCGCGTCGTCATGATCCATCACCCACCGATCCGAGGCGCGACCAGCTTCTACAAGCGCATGATCGGTATACGCCGTTTCGCAGCCGTCCTCTCGACGGGCGGCGCCGAGCTTGTCCTGCATGGCCATACCCATCTCAACACGCTGCACTGGCTGCGCGGACAGGTGGGTCCGGTACCCGTCGTCGGCATCGCTTCCGCATCGCAGGGCGTTGGCGGGTTGAAGCCGCCCGCCGCCTATAATCTTTTCACCATCGGCGGCCGGCCGGGTGCCTGGGAAATGAAAGCGGAGCGCTATAGCCTCGACGATAATGGCCGTGGCGTGGCCCCTGAAGGCTTCGATATTCTGGCGACGTGACAGGTCTTTTAGCGTCATCGCCCGCATCGTTTCGATAGCGTTTTCCGAGATACGGAGCTACAATCGAACTGTTGGAATCCCAAGGAATGGGATGGATTTCAAGGTCGCGACAAGGAGCGCCGCATGTCGGCTTTCGGGACCAGTATTCTTTTTGCCGCATGCCCTCCAGAGGGCCTGGATCATCTATCGAAGCAATATGGACCGAAACCTCGTAGGATCGCCATCCAAAGAAAGACGGTGAAGCGCGCGCATGTTTTTGAAGACTTGCGAAGCGGTACAAAAATGGTTCATACCAGCACTAGACGATTATTCCGCTCGCATCACCTTTCCTCCCGTGGGAAAGGCCGTTCACCGCGGAAACAGATCGCCCATGTAACAACCTCCAACGCCTTTCTGGAACGATCATGCCAACGCCGGTAGCAGCCATCGATATCAGACGCGATCTGGTCGGCCTTCTTCCGAAGCTTCGCCGCTTTGCAGTGACGTTGACTGGCGATCTTGCCGAGGCGGACGAGCTTGTTCAGAGCGTCTGTCAGCGCGGCATAGCCAAGTTCCATCTCTGGAACAGTGGCGGCAGGCTGGAGAGCTGGCTCTATACCATGGCCCGCCATCAATGGATCGATGAAGCGCGCCGTCACAAACTGCGCCCCGCCGCAAAGGGCAGCGCGCTGGAACAGGGCGAGCCGGCATCAAGTCATTTAAATCTGGTGGAAGCTGGCGAAGCGCATCGCCTTGTCACATCTTTGCCAGAAGGACTTGCCAGTGTCTTCCTGCTGGTCGATGTCGAGGGGCACAGCTACAAGCAGGCCGCCGACGTCCTCGGCATTCCTCTGTCGGCAGTGGCGTCAAGGCTCTCCAGTGCCCGCCTTTACCTTGCCTCCCAGGGGCATAGTCGTTCGCCTCGAAGGTTTTAAAGCATTGCAAGACATGAAAAAAACGCCGCTCGAAGTCCGTTTGTCCGCCTTCATGGATGGCGAGACGAGCCGCGAGGAAAAGGAAGAGCTGGAAAAGCTCATAGCTTCCGATGCGAATGCGCAGCGTATTTTCGATGAGCTGAGACATGGCTCCGATGTCGGCCGCAAGGCGTTCGACGAGGTTCTGAAGGAGCCGGTGCCGTTGGCGCTCGTTCGCTCCATCAAGAGCACTCAGCCCCCAAAGACACGCGAACCCTCGCCTCGCCTCAACCGGCAAACATTGAAGCTGGCGCCGACGGGCAGGCAGTCGCTAGCCGCGGCCCTCATCCTTTTCGTCGTCGGCGGCGGCATCGGCTATCTTTTCGGCATGCAGCCCGCTGACACCCCGGCAAGCCAGCCCCCGATCCCGACACAGGTCGCGCCGCGCACCTGGCTGGATGACCTTGCTGCCTATCACCGTATCTATTCCCGCCAGCCGCAGCATATGGTCGAGCTGCAGGCGAGCCAGCTGGACGAGATCGCCAAGTGGCTGGCGAGCACGGTCGGCGTCAAATTCAATTTCCCCGATCTTGCCGCGGATGGTCTGGTTTTCCAGGGAGCCCGCATGTTTGTCGCCGGCGGCAAGCCTGTCGGCCAGCTGATCTACAAGAACCTTGACGGCGATGTCATCGCCATCTGCTTCATCAAGACGGACGGCGTTGCCGACGACGATTTCAACGAGACCATCAAGGACGATATCAGCATCGTGTCCTGGCGTCGTAATGGCGCGACCTATGCGATCGTCGGTCCCTCCTCGGATGCGATGCTCGACCAGATTGCCAACCGGGTCTCCTCCGAAATCTGACAGGTCTCCCACCCGCTTTGCAGCTTGCAGCCATTGGTCGGTCGATGGATAATGAGCGGCGGTAATCGCACCGATCCGATAGTCTTGCTGGAGTTTCGATATGTCTGACGTCCTGCTGACCATTCCTGAAATCGACAAGCGTATCGCGGCGATACGGGAAAATCTTCGCGAACTGATCGAACAGGCAGCTGCCTTCTCCGGCGCGGCCGACGAAGAACGGACATCGGAACGGATAGCCGATCAGGAAGAAGAGCTCGAGCGCCTGACGAAGCAGCGCGACGCGCTCTCGCAGAACAAGAGCTGAGTCAAAGCCGATCTGATGACCAAGGGTGCGGCGGATCACGGCACAATTGCTGATGACAGCCGCATCGACATACCATACAAGAGTTGCAGCGACCAATGAGGAGAGCACTTTGATGAAAAATAACGGCACCGGAAACCACCGCTGAAAAGCAGTGCCGTTAAGGGCTGCTTTATCGGCCCGACCATCAGATTGCTATCATTCGCCCGTGGAGGGCACTCATGTTTCGTCGCTTCGAAGAGCTTGTCGATCCGTTTCAAGATCACGACGAGCCGCAACCATCATTCAATGCCTGGCGCTACCTCCTAGTCAACCTTCGCCCGTTTCGCTCGGTCATGGCGATGAGCCTCGGTTTGACCGTGATCGGCGCCATCATCGAAATCTGGCTCATCGGCTATTCCAGCCAGCTGGTGGACAATCTCGCCGTCGCCCGCCGTGAGGATTTCTGGGCATCCGAAGGGCTGGGCCTGCTCGCCGCGGCCATTCTCGTCCTGGTCGGACGGCCGCTCGCCGGCTATCTCCGGGAAGGCCTGGACGACATCGCATTCCGGCCGAATGCCGAAACTTTGTTTCGCTGGCGGGCTCACCGCCATGTCCTGCGGCAATCGGTCGGCTGGTTCCGTCAGGATTTTTCCGGCCGTATCGCCAGCCAGGTGCGCGACATAGGCACTGCGGCAACGGGTGCAGCCTATCAGGTCCTGCACACGCTTTCCTTCGTCACGATCTACGTGGCCGGCTCGCTCTGGCTGATGGCCTCGATCGATCCGCGCCTGATCTGGCCACTCGCTGTCTGGCTCCTCTGCTATCTCGGCCTGATGGCCTATGTCATCCCCCGGCTGCAGAAAGCCTCCGCTCGATATCAAGGAAGCTATGCCGAACTGACGGGTATGCTGGTCGACAGCTATGCCAATATCGATGTCATCAAGCTTTTTGCCGATGCAAAGGTGGAAGACAAAGAGGCCCGGCGTCGTTTCGCTCTAACTCGGGAAACATTCGTTCGGGTGCAGAGGCTCGAAGTGCTTGTCAATTCGAGCATGCTGTTTCTCGGCAGCTTCCTGATCGTCGCGCTCGTCGGTTATGCGGTCGTCCTCTGGCAGTCCGGCGGCGCACCGCTCGGGCTGATCGCGGCATCGCTCGCTCTGAGCTTCCGCATAACCGGCATGGCCGAATGGATGCTGGATGCGGTGTCTTCGCTCTTTGCCCATCTCGGCGCCATGCGGCAATCGCTGTTGACCGTTTCGCAGCCGCTTGCCATCACGGATGCGCCGAACGCGAAGCCGCTTGCCGCAACGAAGGGTGAAATTGCCTTCCGGCAGGTCACACATCACTACGGCAAGGGAGACGGCGGATTGGACGGCGTTTCCCTGCGAATTGCGGCAGGTCAAAAGGTCGGCCTTATCGGTCGCTCCGGCACGGGCAAGTCGACGTTGATCAATCTGCTGCTGCGCTTCTTCGATGCGGAAGCCGGCACCATCGAAATTGACGGGCAGGATGTTCGGCAAGTGACGCAGGATAGCTTGCGCCGACAGATTGCCGTGGTCGGCCAGGAGGCATCGCTCCTTCACCGATCCATTCGCGACAACATCGCCTATGGCAATCCTGACGTCACGGAGGATGCGATCCTCGACGTCGTCGAAAAGGCATCCGCAAGCGACTTCATCGCAAGACTGAAGGATATGGAAGGACGCACCGGCCTCGATGCCCGGGCCGGCGAGCGCGGCGTCCAGCTCTCCGGCGGTCAGCGTCAGCGCGTGGCGATCGCGCGGGCCATCCTCAAGGATGCCCCGATCCTGGTGCTTGACGAAGCAACCTCCGCCCTCGATTCGGAAGTCGAAGCCGAGATCCGGGATACGCTTTACGGCATCATGGAAGACAAGACCGTGATCGCCATCGCGCACCGCCTGTCGACCATCGCGCGCATGGACCGCATCGTCGTGCTCGATCGCGGCCGCATCGTCGAGGATGGCACGCATGCGGAGCTGATTGCCCTGAACGGCATCTACGCAACGCTGTGGTCGCATCAATCCGGCGGCTTCATCGAAAGCGACGAGCCGGTTGCCGACTGACGCGCAATGAAAAGCCCCCTCGACAATCGAGGGGGCTTTTTAAATCATAGCCGTAACTAAACCTGAGCCTCACACCGCCTTGATGGCAAGCACGCGGTTTGCTGCCGAGACGATCGCTTCGAGAGAGGCGGCAACGATGTTGGTGTTGATGCCGGCGCCGAAGAGCTTGCCGCCCGGATAGGAGATCTCGACATAGGAGATCGCGGCAGCATTGGAGCCGTGCTGAAGCGAGTGCTCGGAATAGTCTTCGACCGTCATCGGCACGCCGAGATAGATCGAGAGCGCGTTGATGAAGCCGTCGATCGGCCCGTTACCCCTGCCCTCGATACGCTTCACTTCACCCTTGTCGGTGATTTCGGCCGCAACGATGCGCTGCCCCTTGTGCTCGGGATCGGCGAAGGTGTGGTGATCGACGAAACGAAGCCGCGCGTCCGGCTGCGTCACGTAACGCTCAATGAAATGCTCGTAGATGCGCTTGGAGGGCAATTCCTTGCCTTCTTCATCGGTGATGCGCTGGATTTCCTCGCGATACTCCACCTGGAGATTGCGCGGCAGGTTCAGGCCGTAGTCCTGCTGCATGATATAGGCGATGCCGCCCTTGCCGGACTGCGAGTTGATGCGGATGATCGCCTCATAGGTGCGGCCGACATCCCGCGGGTCGATCGGCAGATAGGGCACTTCCCATACCGGATCGTTGGCAACCTTGGCAGCCTTCATGCCCTTGTTGATCGCATCCTGGTGCGAGCCGGAGAAGGCCGTGTAGACCAGTTCGCCGACGTAAGGATGACGCTCGCCGATCGCCATCTGGTTCGAATATTCGAAGACTTCCTTCATGCGCTCGATGTTGGAGCAATCCAGCTCTGGATCGACGCCTTGCGTGAACATGTTCAGCGCCATGGTGACGACGTCGACATTGCCGGTACGCTCGCCATTGCCGAACAAGGTGCCCTCAACGCGGTCGGCGCCTGCCATCAAGGCCAGTTCGGCGGCGGCGATGCCGGTGCCGCGGTCGTTGTGCGGATGCAGGGAGATGATCAGGTTTTCGCGGTTGTCGAGATTGCGGCACATCCATTCGATCTGGTCGGCATAGATGTTCGGCGTCGCCATTTCGACTGTCGACGGCAGGTTGATGATGAGCTTGTTGTCCGGCGTCGGCTTCACGACGTCGATGACGGCGTTGCAGATCTCCAAAGCTACATCCAGCTCGGTGCCGGTGAAGCTTTCCGGCGAATATTCGAAACGATAGCCGCCGCCGGCCTTGGCCGCCATGTCGGTGATCATCTTCGCCGCATCGACGGCGATCTGCTTGATGCCCTGCACATCCTTGGCAAACACCACGCGGCGCTGCAATTCGCTGGTGGAGTTATAGAAATGCACGATCGGCTTGTTGGCGCCTTCCAGCGCCTCGAAAGTGCGGGTGATCAATTCCGGACGGCACTGGACGAGAACCTGCAGCGACACGTCGGCGGGCACATTACCATGCTCGATGCACCAGCGGGCGAAGTCGAAGTCGGTCTGCGAAGCCGAGGGGAAACCGATCTCGATTTCCTTGAAGCCCATGTCCAGCAACAGCTGGAACATGCGCGCCTTGCGGTCATGGCCCATCGGATCGACGAGCGCCTGATTGCCGTCGCGCAGGTCGACCGAACACCAGACCGGCGCCTTGGTGATGACCTTGGACGGCCACGTCCGGTCGGGAATATTGATCTGGGGATAGGCGCGGTATTTTACCGTTGCGTCTGGCATGCCTTTGGGGGAATGGCTGTTCGCGTCCATGGTCTCGTCTCTTCCTTTCCCGTCATTTTATCCCGCGTCTTAGCCGATCGAATGCGGCTTGGCGATGATAAATGCGGACCCTTTGCGGGTGAGCTGTCGATTTTGGGGTAAGTCGCGAGGAGCGATGGCCAGCGGGCTTTTCGGCCGCCGGGCGCTCCTCAAAGGACCCGGCAACCGCGCGTAAGGCCGAGGAGGAGAAGCGAAGTGAGGGCGCGCGTATTGTCACGCAGGGCAACGCGCCCACGTGCAATCTGTTCGGAAATCTTTGCGCCAGTCAACTTCATGGCCGCGCTTATAGCCGCCGGATCATAAAGAAGCAACCCCCTGCTCACTTCTTCAGCATCTGCACGCCGCGCGACAGCGCCATCATCAGCCCGCCGGCGATCAGCCCCCAAAAAGCGCCGGAGATCCCGCCGAAGGAAACGCCCGATGCCGTCACGAGAAACGTGATGGCCGCAGCCTCCCGCGATTCCGGCTGCTGGAAGGCGTTCAACGCGGAGTTGGACAATGCACCGACGAGTGCTAAGCCAGCAACTGCCTCGATCAGGATCGGCGGCGCGAGCGCGACGAAAGCTGTCACGGCACTCGCCAGCAATCCAAGGATGACATAGCCGATGCCAGCAATGATCGCCGCCCAATAGCGCCGTTTTGGATCGGCATGCGCATCTTGCCCGGCGCACATCGCGGCGGTGATCGCCGCGAGATTGACGGCATGGCCGCCGAATGGAGCGGCAAGCAGCGAGAACACGCCCGTGACGGCAAACAGCGGACCCGGCTTGGGATCGTAATCATGCACCTTGAGCACGACGATGCCCGGTATGTTCTGCGACGCCATCGTCACGATGAACAAGGGCAACGCGATGGAAACGATGCCGGCGAGCGTGAAAACCGGCTTCACTAACTCCACTGTCGGCAACAGCGAGTGCTCGATCGAGCCGAGCGCGCCGTCCGGTATCTTTACCCCGAAGGCCAGCACCAGGGCAAAGGCGGCAAGAGCCGCCGGCACCGCCCAAAGCCTCTTGAACGAGCCGACGACGATCCAGGCGAGGATGATCGGCAAGCCGAAGGCCGGATTGAAGGCGATCGCCTTCACCGGCGCAAAGCAAAGACCGATCAGGACGCCCGCAAGCATGGCATTGGCGAGCGGCGCAGGGATCGAAGCGACAGCACGGCCAAACGGGCGAAAGAGCCCGGCAACAACGATCAATATCCCACAGATGAGAAACGCCCCAACCGCCGCCGAAAAACCGCCCTCGATCGCCCCGCCGCTCGCCAGCAACGCCGCGCCGGGCGTCGACCAGGCGATGCTGATCGGCAATCTGGTGACTGTGCTGAGCACAATCGCGCAAAGCCCCATCGCGACCGAGAGCGCCATCAGGCCCGAGGCTGCCTGCGCGTCCGTGGCCCCAACCACCTGCAGCCCGTGAAAGACGACCGCGAAGGAACTGGCAAAGCCGACAAAAGCCGTGAGGCAACCCATGAACAGGCTTTGAACGGAGAAATCTTTGAGCATGGCAATGGAGACTCGAACGAGGGCGATTGAGACGGCATGGAGCATTACAAGCATCGGGCGTGCAAGTGCAGTTTCGGGCCAAAGTGGCTGCCGCACTCAGCAAACTGATCGCGGCATATATCCGCCGCGACTCAAATCGTGCATAATCGTGTATGTTGACTCTCTTGTTTATGCACGATATTGCAAATTTATGAGCAATCCACTCCCATTGTCCCGTCGTGACGTTATCGAAGCCCGGCTTGCAGAAGGGCGGCAGATCATTGCCGCATCGCTCGCTGCCGAATTCAACGTGTCAGAAGACGCCGTGCGCCGCGATCTGCGCGCACTGGCCGCCGAAGGAAAGTGCCGGCGTGTCTATGGGGGCGCCCTCCCGCTGCTCACGCTTTCGCAACCCATATCGGCGCGGATCGGACAGGAATCCGGTCGTAAGAGGGCCTTGGCGCAGGCGGCCGTCGCGATGATAGAGCCGGGCGAATTTCTGTTCATCGACAGCAGCAGCACCAATCTTGCAATGGTCGATCTTCTGTCGAAGGACCTCGACGTGACGATCGCGACGAATTCCATCGATATCGCCGGCGCCGTCATGAAGCGCGGCGATATCCCGCTCGTCCTGATCGGCGGCGCGGTCGATCCTGTCGTCGGCGGCAGCGTCGATGCCTCCGCCGTTGCCGCTGTCGAAGCCCTAAACATCGACCGCTGTTTCCTTGGTATCTGCGCCGTTTCGGCAAGAAACGGCATCAGCGTGTACGAACATGCAGATGCGATCTTCAAACGGACGCTGCTGAAAAGAAGCGCCGCGCGCATCGCCCTGATTACCTCGGAGAAATTTCACGAACGCGCGCCGCATCGCATTGGCGGCGCCGACGATATCGACCGGCTTGTTGTCGAGGATGACCTTCCCGCCGCAGACGAAAGAGCGGCTGCCGATGCCGGCTTCTCGCTCGTGAAGGCGAGCGACGTCACCTCATCCTCCTGATTCTCGAAGGACAAGAAATGACCATGCAATCCACGGATCGGCCGGAAACCCGGCTGGCAACACGACTCGCCTTTCTGGTGGCGGGGTTTGCCCTCGCCTGCTGGGCTCCCCTCGTCCCTTTCGCCAAGGCTCGCCTCGGGGTCGATGATGGCGTCCTCGGCATATTGCTGCTTTGCCTGGGCCTCGGCTCGGTAGCGGCGATGCTTGCGACCGGCATGTTGAGCGCGCGCTACGGCAGCAAGCCGATCATCATCGTGGGCGGTCTCGGCCTCGCGCTTGTCTTGCCGACGCTGGCCGTGGCCAACACGCCATTCACCCTCGGCATTGCGCTCGCCGCCTTCGGCGCCTGCCTGGGATCGCTCGACGTCGCCATGAACATCCACGCCGTCGAAGTCGAGAAAGGCGCGGACCGGCCACTGATGTCCGGCTTCCATGCGCTCTTCAGCATCGGCGGTTTCATCGGCTCCCTGCTCGTCACCCTGCTTCTGTCCGTCAAGGCCGGACCGCTCGTCGCCACGCTCCTCAGCTCGGCCGTGATGGTCATCGCCATCATCGTCGCCTGGCCGCGCCTGCTCCGAACGGTTCAGTCGGAGGATGCGCCGCTCTTCGTCATGCCCCGTGGCTTCGTGCTGCTGCTGGCGGCCCTCGCGGCCATCACCTTCCTGGTCGAGGGCGCCATCCTCGACTGGAGTGCCCTGCTTTTGACGATGCAGGGGCACGTCGACGCCAGCCATGGCGGCCTCGGCTACATGCTATTTGCAATTGCGATGACGGCGGGCCGCCTGAGCGGCGACGCCATCACGGCAAGGATCGGAGACAGGGCGATCATGCTATGGGGCGGCGTGATCGCAGTGGCAGGCTTCGTCGTCCTCCTCATCAGCCCGATCGCGATCCTTGCGATGTGCGGTTTCCTGCTGATCGGCCTCGGCGCTTCCAACATCGTCCCCGTGCTGTTCCGCAAGGGTGGTGCGCAGACGGTCATGCCGGCAGGCCTGGCTGTCGCTGCAATCACTATGTGTGGATATGCAGGCGTGTTGATCGGGCCGGCCAGCGTGGGCTTCGTGGCAAACCATATCAGCCTACCCGGCTCCTTCTGGATGCTCGCCATCCTGCTTTGCGCCGCGCCTCTTTGCGCCGGCATCGTGACCCGCACACAGGATCGGGAGGAAACCGATGCGCATCGCTCATACAGCTCTCTGGACACGTGATATCGATGCCACTGCAGCATTCTGGACCAAATATTTCGGGGCGAGTGTCGGCGCGCCCTATCACAGCCAGCGCCGTCGCGGCTTCACCTCCCGCTTCGTGCAATTGCCTGAGGGCCCGGCCCAGATCGAACTGATGACCGGCCCCTGGCTTGCAACCGACCCCTATGGGGAGCGCATCGGGTGGGATCATGTTGCCATATCCCTCGGCAGCAAGGCAGCCGTCGATGCCCTGGCCGAGCGATGCAAAACGGATGGCTGCTTGAAGTCTCCGCCGCGCATGACCGGCGACGGCTTCTATGAGGCGGTCATCGTGATGCCGGACGGCACGCCGATCGAGGTTACCGCTTAGGGAGTGCCATTCGCACCACAAGCGATTTTCAAGCTCGCTGCTCTTTGGAACGTTGCAACCTCCCGGGCAGCGAAAAGCTGGCGGCGGACTCCTCCGTCGCCAGCACCCGGCGCACGATGGAAAACTGTAGGGCAAAAGATATCGATACCTAGGATTGGGAGCCAATTCCCTCGACGACAATACGGATGATGTGCCTGATCTCATCCGCACTGAACGATCCGACGGCCAGAGCCGTCAACATCGCCTGCCCATAAATGCCGAGCAGCACCAACGACATGAAATTGATATCCTCATCCCTCCGAATAACGCCCTGCCGCTGGCCAAGCAGGAGAAGATCCCTGACCAACCCTTGGAAGGACGGCCGATCCGAAGGCGGCTCCCGCGACGGCCTCTCGGCAGGGGCAAGCGCCAGCTTCGCAAGCGATGGATTTGCCAGGCACCATCTGGCGCTGTCGAGAAAAACCTGTTCGAGCAGGACAAAGACATCCTCGTTCGCGTGCATGCGAGCGCGATAGATGGCGTCGCCCGCTTCCACGCGCGCAATCAGCTGTAGGGCGATATCCTCCTTCGAACCGAACAGATTGTAGACCGTCTTGCGCGTGAGCCCTGCTCGCGAGGCGATTTCCTCGACAGAGGTATCCGCAAAGCCCAATTCCCGAAACGCCATGTCAGCAGCATCGAGAATAAGCGCGCGTGATCGTTCCGTTCGCTTCAGTCTTGTCATTTTTATACGTTAGTGTAAATTTATACACATGTAAACTTATGACATCAAACAGGGATGGCATGAAAATGCCCGCAATCCTCAAGGAGTTCGGTCCCGACATCTGGATAGCGGATGGCCCAATCGTCGCGGCCGCCGGCGGCTTTCACTATCCCACCCGCATGGCTGTCATCCGACTGGCTCGCGGGAGCCTGTTTTTGTGGTCGCCGACACAGATCTCGGATGGACTTCGCGCAGAGATCGATGCCTTGGGCGACGTGCGATATCTGATCCCGCCCAATTCACTTCATCACGTTTTCCTTGGTGATTGGCAACGGATCTATCCGGATGGCAAGACGTATGCGCCGCCTGGTCTGATGCAAAAGCGCGGGGATATTCGATTTGACGACAATCTTGATGAGACTCTGCAACAGGACTGGGCAGGTGAAATCGATCTGGTCGTCATGCGCGGCAATCTAATTACGACGGAGGTCGTATTCTTTCATCGCAGGAGCGGAACGGTACTCTTCACCGATCTCATCCAGCACTTTCATCCACAATGGTTCAAAGGCTGGCGCGCACTTGTTGCCAAGCTCGACCTTATGGTTGGTCCCGAACCTTCCGTGCCTCGAAAGTTTCGCGTCGCATTTACCGATCGCCGCGCGGCACGCGCATCCATTGAGCGCGTTTTGGAATGGCCGGCGGAAAAGGTGCTGATGGCCCATGGCGATCCGATCACCGAAAATGGGCAGGCCTTCATCGCCCACGTGTTTCGCTGGCTCACACGTGGCTGAACGTTGCGATTGGCGGCCGGAACGGAAAACGCCCTCGCCTGCCTTCCGGCAAGCAAGGGCGCTCAATTCAGTCAGGCAGATCCGCTAGATCAGATTTCCGCCTGCGAAGTCACGATGCGAGAAACCAGGCCATACGCCTTGGCTTCCTCGGCGGAGAGCCAGTAGTCGCGGTCCGTATCCTTGGCGATGCGCTCGACCGGCTGGCCGGTGGCTTCCGAGAAGATCTTGTTCAGGCGCTCGTTCATCTTGATGATTTCGCGTGCCTGGATCTCGATGTCGGAGGCCATGCCGCGCGTGCCGCCCGACGGTTGGTGCAGCAGGAAGCGCGTGTTCGGCAGGCAAATGCGGCGCTCCTTGGGAGCGGAGACATAGATCAGCGCTCCGGCGGAGGCGACCCAGCCCGTACCGATCATCCAGACCTTCGGCTTGATGAACTTGATCATGTCGTGGATGGAATCGCCTGATTCGACGTGGCCGCCGGGCGAATTCACGTAGATGCGGATGTCGTCGTCGCTGGCGGCGGAGAGCGCGACGAGCTGCGAGCAGACCTTCTGCGCCAGCTCCTGCGTGATACCGCCATAGATGAAGATCGAACGCGACTTGAAAAGATTCGCCTCCGCGTCCTTGCCCAAGGGCTGCTCGGTCTTCTTGTCTTCCTGTTCGTCTTCGTCGTTCATTCAACTCTCCAGCATGATGCGTCGTTCACCGCACATAGTGCGACTCAATGCGTAAAACAATGCCGGAAAAAGACAAGGCGGGAATAGCGACTGACAACATGGTGTTATGGTTGCGGATTACGGAAATGTAACTTGAACGGCTTTGAAAAGCCGAGATTTGATCCTACGTCAGGTCAGCGCGGTGAAACATCGCGCCCCGAATTTACAGCACGGATAGCCAAGGAGGCCATCATGTCGCCTGAAGAACGTCAATTGCTCGCCTCTCTCTTCGATCGCGTGCGCGGCGCTGCCAGCACCCAGCGCGACGAGGATGCAGAGACCTTCATCAATCAATCGGTCCGGGACCAGCCCTACGCGCCTTATTTCCTGGCGCAGGCCGTCATCATGCAGGAACAAGGCATGAAGGCTGCCGCCGATCGCATCCAGCAGCTCGAAGCCCGCGTGCACGAGCTCGAGCAGCAGGGCGCCGACAATCATCCGCAGGGCCAGAGTGGTGGTTTCCTCGGCGGGATCGGCTCGCTCTTTGGCGGCGGTCAGCAGCAGCGTGCCGCAGCACCACAGGGCGGCAATCCGCAGCAACAGGGCCGCCTCTATGACGATTATGCCCGCAACGCACCGCAGCAACAGCAGCCCGGCCCATGGGGTGGTCAGCCGCAGCCGTCAGGCCCGTGGAGCCAGCAGGCAGCAGCACCTTCCGCCGGCGGCAGCTTCCTGCGCGGTGCGCTCGGCACGGCAGCCGGCGTCGCCGGCGGCGTGATGCTGGCGGAATCGCTCTCCAGCCTCTTCAGCCCGCATCTCGGCGGCACAGGCGGCGGTCTCTTCGGCGGCAATGCCGGCAGCGGCCTCTTCGGAGGCGCGGCAGCCGAACAGCCGGTGCAGGAGACCATCATCAACAACAACTATTTCGGCAATGACGACAATAGCGATCAGAGCGCTGCCGATTACGCCCAGGACGCTGCGCAGGACGCTCAGGACGACGACTATGACGATTCGTCCGACAACAGCGACGACGACAGCTCGTTTGCCTGAGCCTGAGCCGCAACGACATTAGGAGAAAGCCGCCATCCCCGGATGGCGGCTTTTTCGTTCAGCCTCGGCCGCGATAGGGCTGGACGCCCTGATCCGGCAGCCACACGCCTTCCGGCGGCTTACCGGTCTGCCAGAAGACGTCGATCGGAATGCCGCCGCGCGGATACCAATAGGCACCGATGCGCAGCCACTTCGGCTGCAACAGATCCACCAGACGCTTGGCGATATAGATCGAGCAATCCTCGTGGAAGGCACCGTGATTGCGGAAGGAATGCAGAAAGAGCTTCAGCGACTTCGATTCGACAAGCCATTCGTTCGGAATGTAGTCGATGACGATATGGGCGAAATCCGGCTGGCCAGTCATCGGGCAGAGCGAGGTGAACTCGGGCGCGGTGAAGCGCACGACATAGTCGGTGCCGGCATGGCCCGAGGGCACCTTCTCCAGAACCGCTTCTTCCGGATTGCTGGCGGCTTCGGTCTGGTTGCCGAGCATCGACAGGCCGGACACATCGGTCTTTGGCATCTCAGGTCTCCTTGATCACTTTGACGCGGATACCATGGGCCTTCTCGCCCTCCGGCTCCACATGAATGGTTATTTCGGCGCCCGCATGGATCGCCCGTATGGCATCTTCAAGGCGGTCGCAGATGCGATGCGCTTCGCGCACCGGCATGGCGGCAGGCACGACCATATGGAAATCGACGAAAGTCACCGCTCCTGCCCTGCGTGTCTTCAGATCATGCACGCCGAGCGAGCCCTCCGCATTCCTCGCGATCGCATCCTTGATAACGGTCTCTTCGGCCGGCAGCACAGCCTTGTCCATCAATCCGTCGACGGAATGGGAGATGACCTTCCAGCCTTGATAGAGGATGTTGATGGCAACGAGAATGGCGAGCACCGGGTCGAAGATCGGATAGCCGCTGCCGATCGCCAGGAGCAAGCCGATGAGGACACCGACCGACGTATAGACGTCGGACATGATATGCTGACCGTCTGCCGTCAGCGCCGGCGAGCGGTGTGCCCGGCCAGCGCGGATCAGCGTCACAGCCCAAACGGCGTTGATAACGCCGGCGACGAAGTTTATGGCGAGGCCCAGCACCGGCGCCTGGATCGGCTGCGGATTACCGAGATGCCCCACCGCTTCCTGCACGATCATCAGCGCGGCGACGACGATCATGACGCCTTCGGTAACGGCGGAAAGATATTCCGCCTTATGGTGGCCGAACGGGTGATCGTGATCGGCTGGTTTCTGGGCATAGCGGATGACGAAGAAGGCAATAAAGGCCGCAACGACATTGGTCAGAGATTCCAGTCCGTCGGATAGAAGAGCCACGGAGCCCGTCAGCCACCAGGCCAGCATCTTCAGCCCCATGACGCCGAGCGACAGCGGAATGCCCCAGAGGGCGAGCCGCCTGATCGTATCGTTTCCTTGAGCGCTCATGCCCTTCTCCAGTGTCCCGCGCCGTGCTTATGCGAATGAATTGCAAAAAAGGCGCCGTTGAAATGCAAAACCGCCCGCGCGAATTTTCGCGCAGGCGGTTCATTGACGGTCCATATGGGGCACAGCGCCGAGTTTGTCAAAGGACGTAATCCTTTTTCGCATCACGAACTGTTCTCACCACTCGGGCCAACCAATGCACGATTGGATCATCCAAGCCCGAAGGATGGAGAAGGCTCCGCCTGGATCGCCGCTGCGAGGTGATTGTAAGCCTTCGCGATCACCTTGGCCGCCGTGCCTCCTGAGAACGCTATTGAATTCCAGACAACTGTTGCGATCGCGCATAGCGCGTGGGTGGAAGCCCAACGGAACGTGTGAAGGCAATACTGAATGCGCTGGCGGAACCGTATCCGATGCGTTCGGCGATCTCCTTCATGCCGCCTTCGTTATTCAACAGCATGTTCTTGGCGAGCGCCATGCGCCACGAAATCAGATACTCCATTGGCGAGACGCCAACCGCACGGCTGAACCGCTCGAAGAAAGCGGAACGGGAAAGACCAGCCGACTTGGCAAGCTCGGTTACGGTCCATTGCCTGCTCGGATTCTCATGCATCTGGCGGAGCACGATACCAAGACGTTCATCCGCAAGGCCACGCACGAGGCCGCGCGGAGTTCCCATTTCTGCGATGGATCGCAGCGCCTCGATCAGCAGCACCTCCAGCAAACGCTCGAGAATGACGTCACGCGCGGGGCGTTGCGCTCTCGTCTCCTCCCGCACGAGCTGGACCAGGGTCGTGAAGCGCGTTTCGCCGCGAACGTGGATGAGACGCGGAAGCAGCGAGGCCAGGAGCGCGGCATCCGGGGATCGGAACGTGCAGTGACCAACGAGCGATCTGACATCGGGCACGCCATCGGGATCGCCGTTTCTGACTTCACCATTGGGAAGCACTGTGTGCCGTGTGTCGCCACGCTCCTGCAGCGCCAGAGTTGCGCTCGACATCGAAAAGTTGGTTGCAGAAGGGATCAGGACAAAATCCCCGGCCCGTAGAATGATCGGCTCGTGGCCTTCGGCTGCTAAGCGACAGCAGCCTTCCAGTATGACGCTATAGAATGGCTGTCCGTTGTCCGAGCGGTTGACGCGCCAGCGGCCTGCTCCGGTGGCGAGCTTCGATCGGGATGCACCCGGCTGGAGCAAGGCGACAACCTCGGCAAGTGGATCGGACAAATCAGGACTCCTGAAAGCGCATTACGGACTTTTGATTATAGATAATCCGGCCATCGAAACATACATTTTTCTGAGCCAATCGTTCAGGAGCATTCATCATGACGCATGATAAACGCATAGCGCTCGTCACCGGCGCAAATCAGGGCGTGGGCCTTCAAGTCGCAAAGGAACTCGTGGCGAACGCCGTCACCGTGTTCGTCGGATCGCGCGATCTCAAACGTGGCGAGGAGGCAGCCAGGGAAATCGGCGCTGGCGCGATCCCAATCCAGCTCGACGTAACGAACATCGACTCTATCGCCAACGCGGCAAAGCGGATTGGTGACGAATTCGGACGCCTCGACCTGCTCGTCAACAATGCGGCAATCTCGAATACGAGGAAGGGGAACTTGTCGCTCGAGGAATATGTCAAGGTCAGCAAGGCGAGCAACGTCTCGCTCGATGAAGTCCGCACGGTCTGGGAGACCAATGTGTTCGGCGTTCTTGCCGTCTATCAGGCCATGCTGCCGTTGCTACGCCTGTCATCGGACGCTCGCATCGTCAACGTATCGAGCGGCGCCGGATCGCTGACAGCCAATGCCGACCCATCCTTCCCGCACCACGCGTATTTCGGTCCCGTTTATCCGGCATCGAAAGCAGCTCTAAACGCGATCACGCTTGCCATGATGATCGAGCTGGAGGAGACCGGCATCAAGGTCAATCTGGTATCCCCCGCCTTCACAAAGACGAACCTCAACGGATACCAGGGCACCGAGTCCGTGGAGGATGGCTCGCGCGAGGTCGTGCGTGTCGCGCTACTTGGGCCGGACGGTCCCACCGGAACCTTTACTCGCTGGGAAAACACCACAATTCCGTGGTGATACACAGACGCTCATCCCATATCCAGAATTTCGGTTTCTGGTCCAACGCAGCAGGCGGCGGCTCACGTCAGCCGCTGATGCATAACGGACATTAGAGCGGTCATCAGGTAGCCACACGGTATTTGCCACATAATGGCGCGATTATGCGCGCCTATGAAAAATCGTGCTGGTAGTTTCGCTTCCGATCCAGCACTAAGCCCTGCGTCAGCCCGACATGCGAATGTCAGCGGCATCGGCCGACGAGCCGCCGTTCTTGATGAAACCATGGTTGAATATGTCTGCTCTTGACGATCGCCCCGATGCCAGCGCCGCCGATACCTCTGTGAATATGTCGGATCATCTGGTGGTGGCCGGCGCTTTTTCGGAAGGAGAGCGCAACGCCGTCTACCGCGCCATCGAAACGCGGCGTGACGTGCGCGACCAGTTTCGGCCCGATCCCCTGCCCGACGGTCTCGTCAGGCGTCTGCTCGAGGCGGCCCATTCGGCGCCATCGGTGGGGTTCATGCAACCATGGAACTTCATCCTCATCCGTCAACCAGAGACACGCGAGCGCGTGTGGCAAGCGTTCCATCATGCCAATGAGGAAGCCTGCTCGATGTTCGAGGGTGATCGCCGCGCGCAGTATCAACGGCTGAAGCTGGAAGGCATCCGCAAGGCGCCGCTCAGCATCTGCATCACCTGCGACACCAGGCGCGGTGGCCCGGTCGTGCTCGGTCGCACGCACAATCCGGACACCGATGTCTATTCGACCGTTTGCGCCGTCCAGAACCTCTGGCTTGCCGCAAGGGCCGAAGGCGTCGGCGTCGGCTGGGTCAGCATCTTCCATGAAGACGCCATCAAATCGATCCTCGGCATACCCGAGCACGTGAAGATCGTTGCCTGGCTCTGTGTCGGCTATGTCGACGAGCTCTACGATATGCCTGAGCTCGCCGTGAAGGGATGGCGTGACCGCCTGCCGCTCGACAAGCTCGTCTTCGAGGAAGGCTGGCAGGATTGCAAGGACATGTAAGAGCTGCCGCTGCGCGGCAACCCTCGACGGATCAGGGCGTCACGATCTGAACGTAACAAACGAGACGACGTTGCCGTCCGGGTCGCGCACATGGAAATCCGTGCCGCCCCAGGCTTGTTTGGTGAGCGGCTGCGCGAACTCCACGCCTCTGGCTTTAAATTCCTCGAACAGCCCCTGGACATTCGAAACCTCGATCGAAGCGAGAATCAACGACTTCTCCTTTGCAGCCGCCGCGGCAAAATAAGGTTCGTGGACGAGCCGCAAGTGAATCCAGATTCCGTCGCGCGACACCGCCCCATAGAACGGCGGAGACCCATGCAGGAAATCCGCTTCGAAGCCCAGCTTCTCCCGAAAGAAGGCGGCACTGGCGGTCACATCACGTACGAAGAGTATCGGAATGACGCTCTTGAAGATCGGCGGTTCCGCCGAAGTGGGCGGCATCTTCGCCGCATCCACCGCGACGGCTTTCAACTCCGCCCAGCTCTTGTGACCGGCTTCGACCGCAACAATCTCCTGCGCCAGCGTCAGAGGGAATTTCATTGCCAGAATCTCGCGATCCGTCAGCGTTTTGAAACGGTCGAGCGTTCGCACTCTTCCGCCGATGGAATAGTCGCGTTCACGGTGCCAGCGCATCAAGAGCTTGGCTTGTTTACGGTAGGTATCGAGGGTTGGCATAGACGGACTCCTGCTGAGTGATATCAGCGGGCAGGCCTAGCCCTTTCGGCCTAATGCCGATGTGCCCCACAGGAACGCTCAAAGACTAGTTTACAGCCTGCCATAAGTCAAACAAAGCTAAGGCAAAGCGTGGCTTGCGGCAAAACGCTCATCCTCATTGTGCAAGCGCAGCGACCAGCGCAGCATGAAAGGCAAGGACGTCCAAAGGCCAGAGGTCAATCCCGCCTGCCGGAGCGCGGCGGCTGTCCAGGTATTGCATCCCATCAACGCGTTGAAATATCCCCGCGCCTCGAAGAACGCATCGTTCGGGCCGTAGTTGCTGCCAAGCAGAGGCACCGGCCCATTGTCGGCTTGTTCGAAGCTACCGAGAATGAATTGCTTCAGCCGCTCAAGGCCTTCCGGATTGATGTTGATCACCGTCACAACAGGCGCATCCAGCGGAATATCGCCCGCCAGCTCCGCATGAATGACGGAACGGTCGAGACCGAAGCTTTTAAGCACAGGTCCGGGCTTCAAATCGGCCCAGGTCGGCGTCTCGATGTAGAAACTCCGGCCACCCCAGCCGAAGACGAGATAGCGCAGGTTGGGATTGTCGAGATCGAGCCCGGCCGTCCGCAGGAAGGCGAAACGAGTGAGGAGATCGCCGTCGACGGGAATGGCAATATCCGTATGGATCGGGTTGCTGAGCATGAGAATCTGCCAGTATCGCTCCGCTTTCGCGGCCGACGCATCATGCCAGAGCGGACGCGGCACGACGATGCCGAGGCCGACCAAGAGCACAGCGGCAAGAATGGCGCAGAAAACACCCTTGAATATCTTTGAGATCACCGACTGAAAGCCCCCGTCAACAATCAATCTCTTCAGCGATTTGTTGGTTCCTTCAAGGCATAAAAATAATCCCATGCACTCTTACCGAGTGCATGGGATTATCGAACGTCCAGGCGAAAAACGCCCGCCTCAGGCGGCCTTGGTCTTCACCCGCCGCGCCAGATGCGCCACGACATTCTCGATCATCCGCATCCCTGCATCGCCGCCGAGCGTCATGATCGATTCCGGGTGGAACTGTACGGCCGCGATCGGCTCCTTCACATGCTCGATGCCCATGATCGTGCCATCTTCGCTCTCGGCCGTGATCATGAATTCACGCGGCAGGCTCGACGGATCGGCAAAGATCGAGTGATAGCGTCCGACCGTGACCTCGCGGCCGAGGCCGGAGAAAACGAGGCCCGGCTCCAGCACCCGGATGCGCGACGGCTTGCCGTGCATCGGGATTGCCAGATGGCGCAATTCGCCACCATAGGCTTCGGCGAGCGCCTGCAAGCCCAGGCAGACACCGAAGATCGGCAGGTTGCGCGCCCTCGCCTTCTTGATGGTCGCCTTGCAATCGAAATCCTTCGGATTGCCGGGGCCTGGCGACAGCACGACGAGATCCGGATCGAGCCGGTCGAAGACCTCCTCCGGCACCGGTGTACGCACGGTCGAAACCGTCGCGCCCGTCTGGCGGAAATAATTGGCAAGCGTGTGGACGAAGCTGTCCTCGTGGTCGACGAGCAGGATCTTCACGCCCTTTCCGACGGAAGCGACGTCACGTTGCTGTTTGCCGGAATTGCCGGTCTTGGCATCACGGATGGCGGAAAGCATGGCGGAGGCCTTCAGTTCGGTTTCGGCTTCTTCTTCCTCGGGGATCGAGTCGTTGAGCAGCGTCGCGCCAGCCCGCACCTCAGCGATGCCGTCCTTGATGCGAACGGTGCGCAGCGTCAGGCCGGTATTCATGTCGCCATTGAAGCCGACCATGCCGATCGCGCCACCATACCATGCGCGCGGGCTCTTCTCATGGCTCTCGATGAAGCGCATGGCCCAGAGCTTTGGCGCGCCGGTGACGGTAACGGCCCAGGCGTGGCTGAGGAAACCGTCGAAGGCGTCCATATCGTCGCGCAGGCGGCCTTCGATATGGTCGACCGTGTGGATCAGGCGCGAATACATCTCGATCTGGCGGCGGCCGATGACCTTGACCGAACCCGGCTCGCAGACGCGGCTTTTGTCGTTGCGGTCAACGTCGGAGCACATGGTCAGCTCCGATTCGTCCTTCTTGGAGTTCAGCAACTTCAGGATTTGCTCGCTGTCGGCGATCGGATCGTCGCCGCGCTTGATCGTGCCCGAAATCGGGCAGGTCTCGATGCGGCGGCCGGACACGCGCACGAACATTTCCGGCGATGCGCCGATCAGATATTCCTGATTGCCGAGGTTGATGAAGAAGGAATAGGGCGACGGGTTGATCGCCTTCAGACGCTTCGAAATGTCTGACGGTTTGCTGTCGCAGCGTTCCATGAATTTCTGGCCGGGCACGACTTCGAAGAGATCGCCCTTGCGAAAACTCTCCTTCGCCTTGACCACCAGCTCGGCATATTCGCCGGGGCGATGATCGCTCTTCGGCGGAATGGCATCGGTATGGTGGAAAGGCTCAGGCACAATCTCGCCGGACTTGCCTTCCGTCGATTGGCCGTCCTTGGCGAAATCGTAGCGGTCGATCCATGCCTTGGCGGAGTAGTTGTCGACCACCAGAATTTCATCGGGCAGATAGAGCACCATATCGCGCTGGTCGTCCGGGCGCTTGAGCTTCAGGCTGATGGCGTCAAATTGGAAGGCCAGGTCGTAACCGAAGGCGCCATAGAAACCGATGCTGGCATCGGCCTGGGAATAGAACAGCTCAGTGACCGCGCGCAGCACGGTAAAGACCGTTGGCATCTTCGAGCGTTCTTCCTCGGTGAAGACGCGATCCGGCGTCTTTACGGTGAGGTCGAGCCGACGCGGTGTCGAAGCGCCGAGAACGACCTCCGAAACGCTCTTCAACTTCTCCGCGATGAAGCCGAGAATGACCTCGCCGCGCTCGTTATAGGCATCGATCCAGACATCGCGACCATTACAGGAAAGACCGAGCGGCGGATCGACGACAGCGGTATCCCAACGCGTATAGCGGCCGGGATATTCGTAGTTCGACGAAAAGACCGCGCCGCGGCGTTCGTCGAGCTTGTCGATGTATGACGATACGGCATCCGCATAGGGCGTCGGCCGGCGCTGCCGGGTGACGGTGATGCCGCCCTTCGTCTCGTAGATTTCCGCACCATCATCCCGAAGGATCGTTACCATTGTTCCTCACTCCGTTGTCGGGCCCGGATGACAGGCGGCCAATATAACAAAAAAGCCGCCTCGAAATCTCGGGCGGCTCACTCGTCGTCTTTGAACACGATTGGTCGAGGCCGCCTTAGCGTGCCCACCACCAAACTGCAATGTTGTTCAAAGACGTGTTCATGGCGGGAATTGTTAGCGTGAGATGCCGCGATGCGCAAGCGGAAGATGGGAGGAAAGTTTCCGGCGGCGAAAAGGCGACCTCAGCCCGCTATCAATCATGACCGTCTAGGCGCGATCATCTCCGGAACTGCCGAGCTTCGGCAAAACCAGATCGCCCACGGTGTAGGTATGGAATTCGCTGGTCGAAACCTCGTTGAGCTTACGGAATTTCTCGACAAAGACAGGATCGGAGAAGAACTCGTCGACGTTGCCGGTATCCTTGATCGCCTCGATATTGACCACGGTCAGACCATCCGTGCTCTTGGCGAGATTGCTCCAGAGAAATCCGTCCTTCCGTTCGGCAACATAGTGGACAACATCCTGAATCAGCCGGAACGCCTCTTCTTGCTTGCCGGGATGAGCATGAATGACATTGACCACGAAGATGGTCGGCTGCGGTTGAGCGGAGAACTGTGCAGAGATCGTATCCATTGCGGTTCCTTCTTTGAAAAGCGGCATCGTTTGCTGCGCCGGCACTGGATATCGGGATCGACATAGCGGATAAACAATCCGGTATTCTTGTGAGATCGGAATTAATTTCCGCAATCGGGGTTATGATGGATAGGCTTGGGGCGCTTGGCATTTTCGTGCAGACGGCAGAGGGCGGCAGCTTCGTTGCCGGCGCCCGGCGGCTTGGCCTCTCCAGCTCCGCCGTCGGCAAGGCCATTGCGCGGCTCGAACAGGATATGGGCGTTCGCCTTTTTCACCGCTCGACGCGGAGCATGACCCTAACCGAGGAAGGCAGCTTCTTTCTCGACACCTGTCGACGCATCATCTCGGAGCTCGATACCGCTCAGGCGGAGTTGTCGAAATCGCATTCGGCACCTCGCGGCCATCTTCGGGTGAGCCTTCCAATTGCGGGCATGCTGTTGATGCCAGCCATATCGGCCTTCATGCGCACATATCCCGATATCACCCTCGATCTGGATTTTACCGATCGTCTGGTCGATGTGATCGAGGAAGGATTCGATGCCGTCATACGCACGGGCGATGTCAGGGATACGAGGCTGATGAGCCGCAAGCTCGGCACATTTCGTTTCAGGATCGTCGCCTCACCAGATTATCTGAAGGCGGAAGGCACGCCACTCGCACCCGAAGACCTGCTCAGACACAAATGCCTGCATCATCGCTACCCCAGCACGGGCAGGCTGGAACCTTGGCCACTGAAACGGAATGGGGAGGATTTGCGGCTCGCCTTGCCGACGACGACGATCGCCAGCACCATCGAGCCGCTCATCCATCTTGCCGAAAACGGCTTTGGGATCACATGCCTGCCGCCCTTTGCCGTCAGGACGCAGATCGCTGAGGGCCGGCTTCTGTCACTTCTCGAAGACTACATCGGGGAAACCGGTATTTTCCGCGTATTGTGGCCTACGAGCCGTTACATGTCCCCGAAGATCCGCGTCTTCGTCGACTTCATGGCGGCCAATCTGTTTTCGAATGAACCAGCCGCCTGAAGATCGCGCCCTCGCCTACTCTTGTGCTCTGGCCGCTTCGAAGAACTCTTCCGGCCCATCCACTTCGACCAACCGCTTCCGGTCGATCAGCCAGAAGCGATTGCCGACCGAACGCACGAAGCTACGGTCATGCGAAACGAGAAGGCAGCTTGCCTCGTTCGCCATAAGCTCGCCCTCCAACGCCTCCTGGCCGTCGATATCCAGATGATTGGTTGGCTCGTCCAGCAAATAGAAATTGGGATTGATGAGCCGCAGCACCAGCATCGCCAGCCGCGCCTTCTGCCCGCCGGAAAGCCTGCCGATCTCCCGTCCCTGCATCTCGATGCTGACACCGGCGCCCACCAGCAGGCTGCGGGCGCGCTGCTCGCCAAGCTCGAACAGCCGCGTGATCATCCCGAGCGGCGTATCGTTCTGCCCGAGATCGGAGAGCGCCTGATCGCTGTAGCCAAGCACGAGAGACGGCGTCGGCTTGATCGCTCCGCCGGTCGACGGATCGGCGATGGCCCTGCGGATCATTTCCACCAACTGCGTCTTGCCGGCGCCGTTGGCACCAAGCAGCACGATGCGGTCGCCCTGGCATATCCATTGCTTGCCGGTCTTGAAGAGAAGCGTACCGTCGGGCGTCGTCACTGCGGCATCGTCCAGCGTCAGCAATATCTTGGCCTGGATGCCGCGATTGGCAAGCCGGATCGAGCCGGAGGAACGTTCAAGGTATCCCGGCTTTGCGCTGTCCTCAAGCTTCTCGGCCCGAGCCTTCAACTGCTTGGTCTTCACCGTCAGCAGGTCGCTGCCGGAATTGACGCCGATATTATGGAGCTTGGCCGCCTGCTTGCGCAGCTGCTGCGCCGTCTTCATCTCCTTCTGATAACGGCGCTCGTCGGAGGCATCCGCCTCGTCCAGCGCCGACCGCGCCCGGCTATAGGCCAGCGAATAGGCCTGCGGCTGGTCCTGACGCAGGAACAGGGTTCGATTGCAAACCACGTCCAGGAAGGCGCGGTCGTGGCTGGCGATGATGACGGGCACGTCACGCGGCAAGGCGTTCAGCCAATCCTCAAGCAGCGCTATCTTGGCGAGATCGAGATGGTTGGTCGGCTCGTCGAGCAGCAGCACGTCCGGCTCCGTCACCCAGACGCGGGCAAGCATGGCAAGCCGCTGCCAGCCGCCGCTGAGCTGGGCAAGCGTCCTCTCCCGCATCGCATCAGGCACGCCGAGCGAATCGAGGGTGACATCGACGCGCCAGCTTTCGCTTGCGACCTGCTCCTTCGGCAAGGCCTGAAGGACGGCATCATAGAAGGAAACATCGAGCAGCTTCACCGGCACGTTCTGCTCGACATAGCCAGCGCGCAAGCCTCGGGCGCGCGTAATATCGCCTGATGTCGGTTCCTGCCTGCCGGCTATGCAATTCAGCAGAGTGGTCTTCCCGCGTCCGTTCGCAGCGACGATGCCGACGCGATCACCGGCGTCTACGGTGAAATTCAGATTGGAAAACAGCGGCGCACTCATGGTGACGCCCAGATTGCGGAGATTGATCAGAGTCATGGTCTTTTCCGGTCTCGATCGAGCATCTCGGAACATCGCCGGCGGCTCCTTTTGCCGCGCTACGCCGATGTCGATGGCCAAAAGCAGGCCAATGCTCGAAAACATGTCATGACGCAGCCGCGCGGATGCGCAGGCTTACGTCGCCCAAAGGGCAGACCAGAAGGAATGAGTGAGTAACCGCCTCTGATCAGCCCTGCAAACGCATCCGCAGGGCACGAGTCGGACCGAACTGGCGAATATGCCAGACTACCTTGGTCATATGGGTCCTCCTCTCTTTTCTCTCGACGGGTTGAAGACTATGCGCGTCAAATAGCATCGAAGCCTGCGATTTACAATTGCGCAATTTTGCCGATGCCACGCCAGAGGGCAAAAAAGAGGGCGATACCGAAGCACCGCCCAAGTTTGCTGCATCGATGAGGTGGCTTAGAACCGCTGCGTCAGCGTCAGCTTGAAGGTCCGGCCAGGCTCGGAATAATAGGATGCGGGTTGGGTCAGCGGGCCGCTATAGGACGGCGCGTTCAGCGCATCGTAGTAGGTCTTGTTGAAGATGTTGTAGACGCCGCCGCGAATGCTGAGGCCCTTCACCTGTTCCGGCTCCCACCAGGCGGTGAGATCGAAGATGCCATAGGCAGGGGTCTGCAACGTGTCGCCCGTCTTCTTCGCTTCGCGAGCCGCGGTGATGAAGGTCAGGTCCGTTCCCCAGACTTCGGTCGCATAGCCGACAGTGAAGGCGGCCTTGGCCGGCGCGACGGAATTGATCCATTGACCGGTGTCGGAATCCTTGCCGTTGACATAGGCAAGCGCGCCCTTGACGTGGATGCCGTTGTCGAACTTCTTGTGCGCATTGACCTCGATCCCGAACATGCGGACGTTGGCGCGGTTGAAGTATTCGGTGATCCCGAGCGGATAGGTGCCCGTGGGATCACGATAGTTCAGCGTGTCGATGAAGTTCCTGTACTTGTTGTAGAAGGCGCCGACATGGCCGCCGAAATCGTCGTCGCCGAGGTTGGTGCCGATTTCGATGCCGTTGCTGGTTTCCGGCTTCAGGTCCGGATTGCCGTAGCTGACATAACCGCCGGGCACGCCATAGTTGACGTAGAGTTCGTTGGCATTGGGCGCACGGAAAGCCATCGCCCACTGCGCGTAGATCTCGACATTCTGTTGCGGTTCATAGGAGGCCCGTAGGCTTGGCGAGAAGCGAGTATCCGACTGACCGGGTGGCAGCCCCTTGTAATTGGCGCTGTCGCGATAGGCAGTCGTGTTCTTCGGCGAGTAGTCATACCAGTCGAAACGCAGACCCGGCGTCAGCGAGACATTGCTGGAACCGAGCTCAATCTTGTCATTGACAAAGGCACCGACGCGCTTGCCATCGACATCGGGCATGTCGGACTGGTTGGTATGCAGGAACGCGCAAGTGGCGCGCCAGCGCGGGTTGCTGCAGCTATCTTTACCTGCCGAATACTGAGTAATTTTGTCGAAGGAAGTGTCGAGACCAAAGGTAACCGTGTGATGCAGGCTTCCGGTGTCGAACGACTTCGACGCATTGCCGTTGAAGCCGATACTACGGTCTTTCAAATCATTAAAGCGCGAATAGTCTCCGATGACGGAAGTATAGCGATAACCAGCAGTACCAGTTTCACGCAGCAGATTCTGCCAGTAGAATACGGCATTGGCAGTATCAAGCAGCGAATCGGCGCTCTCGGCTTCATATTTATAGTCGAGAGAAAGGCGATTGCGCTCTATGTTGTCTGTCCCGTTATAGTTGCCGGGCCGGAAGTTTCCGGTCGGGCTCTGCAGGGTCATCAGATCGGTGTCTTTGTCCTTGTTGTAGTGCTCGGCCGTGATGCCGAAAGTGCCGATGTCGGTATATTGGCGGATCTTGAAGAGAGCGCTTCTCTGATTGTAGTCGGCCGGATTCGCTTCGGTGCGCTTGGTCGAATAGCCACCGACATCGCCATTGTTCTCGAGCTCATGCCCACGTGTATAACCGCCTTCAAAGAGAACGGCCGTATTGTCGATACGTTTTGCAACAGCCGCCGAACCACCGACACTGCGGTCATCGCCGTTATAACCGAACTTGAAAATGCCGCCCCAAGTCGATCCAGGGGTGATCAAATCTTCCGGCTCAAGCGTGTGCAAGACGAAGGCGCCGCCGAGAGCGCTGGAGCCGCCACGACTGGAATCGGCGCCGCGAACGACGTCGATGCTGGAGAGCGCGTTGAAATCGAAGCTATTGGCGCCACCGTTGGACCCGCGCGAAGTATCGAGAAGAAAAGGAATTTTGATACCGTCGATCGAGGTCAGGACACGGTCGTCGCCGAGACCGCGAATGTTGATGCCGCCGGTGGTGCGGTTGAAGCCGACGCCGACCTCCGTGCTGCGGCCGAGATCCTCGATGCGCGTGATCTGGTTTTCGTCGATTTCCTTGGCTGTTGTCTCGCTGGCGGTCGGCGAATCGGCAAGCACGTCCTTGTTCGCCTTGCCTTTGCCCTTCACGACGATCGGTTTCAGATTGGTGACGCGATCACCCTTTGCCGCCTCGCCCGTCGCCTCGTCATTCGGGGCTGCGGTTTGCGCAAAGGATGTCGTTGCCAGCCCGAGGGCGAGAAACGCAGTGCATGCCAAGAGAGCCGAGCGGGAGCGCCGGACAACCATAACCATTCCTTTCGAACTGCTTGACCGGGCTGGCTGGTTGCTGCGTCAAATGCAGGCAAGGGGCTGGCTAGGCTATTTTGTTAACGGCGGGAAATATTCCGCCTTCTTTCTGCCGCATAAAAAACATGAGTATAATTGTCAATATATATGGCGCGTATAATCATGAATAAAATTGTCATCTTTTAAGACAAGAGGCAAACGTTGCTGAATTGCAACGAAATGACAGCCTCACGCGTTCTATCGGCATCATCATTAGAATTGGCTGAATTACTTGATGCTGTTTAGAATCGTTTCATTCGTCTCTGCTGCCATCATGCTCATGGCCGCGTCTCTACCGCAAGCCGGTCCGATTCCCGAGCAAAAGCCGGGTAAGGAACAGGTCCAGCCGGAGGACGAACCGCCGATTCCAGCAGAGAAACCCGTTACATCGCCGGACAAACCCGCCATTCCGACGGAAAAGCCGGCGGTCAGACAGGAGGAAACGCCGGCGCCGCAGCCGGAAGAACAGACGACGGGCCAAACCCAAGGTCCCCCTCGCCCGCCTCTCAGCATCGCGTCCGAACCGGATGATGAACACCAGGCCTGCCTGAAAGACCTGACCGCCATGGGGGCAACCTTCAAAGAGATCGCCCGCATTGACGACGGCAATGGCTGCGGCATCGACAAGCCGATCGCGCTCAGCTCCCCGCTGCCGGGTATAGCGTTCAAACCCGAAGGCAAGATGCGTTGCGAAGCCGCCCTCGCTTTGGCCCAATGGGTGAAGGAAAGCGTCATTCCGTCCGCCGCCGCGTTGGACAACGGCAAGATCGTCACCATCAACCAGGCATCGACCTATGTCTGCCGGCTGCGCAACAACGCCTCCACCGGCAAGATCTCGGAACATGCCCGCGGTAACGCCATCGATGTCGCAAGTTTCACCTTCGAAAACGGCAAGACGATCGCGATCGAGCCGCGGCGCGAAGACCCGACACTGACGGGCGCATTCCAGCGCGCCGCCAGTGCATCGGCCTGCCTCTATTTCACGACGGTCCTGGACCCCGAGAGCGACGCCGCGCATGAAACCCATTTCCATCTCGACGTGATCGAAAGGAACGGCGGCTTCCGCTACTGCCATTAGAGCGGCATTGAGATGCTTAAGACTGCGATGGCAGTCCCATCACACCGCGACGCCCCTATTCGAGAACCACAGGTCTCTGTAGATCGCGATCGCCGTTTCATCCGGCGCCCGGTCCTGCGTCAGCCAGACCGACTGGATAGACCGAGCCTCGCCGCCATTTGGTGTTTTTGCGGAATTAACCGGATCGGACGCTCCGATGCAGGGGATGAAATAGGCGGACATCAATATCCGAGCATCGAACCCCCGCGATTCTCGCGTAATCACGACGGCAAGTCCGACCTTCTCGTTCGCCTGCCAGGGCAGGATGATCCGGCCACCGGGTCGCAGCGCCTGCAACCACGATATCGGCGGCGCCACCACCCCGGCATTCACATAGATCAGATCGGCTTGCGGAAGCTCCAATGCCGTCGCATCGGCGCAGATGACGGAGACACCGTCAAATGACGCGAGATTGTTACGCGTGCGGTCGGCCAATGCCTCGTCGATCTCGACGGCATGGACATGGCCGCCGGGCGTGACGAGCGTCGACAGGATGGCGGTGTAGTATCCCGTTCCCGTACCGATGTGGATGACGATTTCGCCAGGCTTGGGAGCGACAGCTCCAAGGAAAGCCGCATGGAGAAACGGCTCGCCATTGTTGATGCCTTTGGATTTGTCCAGGGCGACGAGCACATTCTGGTAGAGATAGGCAGGATCGGCGCTTGGCGTCTCGAGGTAGCTCGCGCTGACGCGGATCTGCCACGGTCCCGGCCCCATGAAGGCCTCGCGCCGAATGAGACGAAAGGCCTGTTCCAGCCTTTCATCCGAAGAATTGCTGGCAACAGCCATCATCTTCGCATGGAAATCCCGTATCTCATCCAAACTGGCACGGCTATCGGCAGTCACGGCATGCCTCCACCTTAACAATACATGGACCGCGCCGATTTTGTTTCGGATTTCGACGAGGTCAATGGGCCAGACATTCTATTGCGATCGGATGACAATAATTGCATGCGCAGCCGCCAAACCGACAGTTGCGCTGGCAAGTTGAATCAGATTCTGAACTTAAAACAGTCCCTCGATATAGCCCTGATCATTGAGGAAAATCCTCTCGGCTGCCGGCGATTTCGGGAGGCCCGGCATCGTCATGATCTCGCCGGTAATGACGACGATAAAACCCGCACCGGCGGAAAGCCGCACCTCGCGGACGGAAACGATGTGACCCTCGGGCGCGCCGCGAACGTTCGGATCGGTCGAGAAGGAGTATTGCGTCTTCGCCATGCAAACGGGCAGATGGCCGTAGCCCTGATCCTCCCAGGACCGCAGCTGGTCGCGTATGGTCTTGTCGGCCGTGACCTCGCCGGCATGGTAGATCTTCGAGGCGACGATCTCGATCTTCTCCAGAAGCGGCAGATTGTCCGGATAGAGCGGCTGGAACTTCGCCTGGCCGGATTCGGCAAGCTCCACCACCTTATGCGCGAGATCGGTGATACCGGCCGAGCCTTCCGCCCAGTGTCGGCAGAGGATCGCCTCGGCGCCGAGCCGCGCGACATAATTCTTCAGCGCCTCGATTTCGGCTTCCGTATCCGAAACGAAATGATTGATGGCGACGACAACAGGCACGCCGAACTTGCGGACGTTGGCGACATGTCGCCCGAGGTTGGCGCAGCCCTTGACCAGAGCCTCCACATTCTCCTTGCCGAGATCGTCCCTCTTGACGCCGCCATTCATCTTGAGTGCCCGCACGGTCGCGACGATGACGGCAGCATCGGGCGAAAGTCCGGCCTTTCGGCATTTAATGTCGAAGAATTTCTCCGCGCCGAGATCGGCGCCGAAGCCCGCTTCCGTCACCACATAATCGGCAAGCTTCAGCGCTGTGCGCGTCGCGATCACCGAATTGCAGCCATGGGCGATATTGGCGAAGGGGCCGCCATGCACCAGGGCCGGATTGTTCTCCAGCGTCTGCACGAGATTCGGCTGCATCGCATCTTTCAGGAGCACGGCCATCGCGCCGTCGGCCTTCAGATCGCGGGCATAGACGGGCGTGCGGTCGCGGCGGTAGCCGATGATGATGTTGCCAAGCCGCTTTTCTAGATCCTTGAGGTCGGATGCCAGACAGAGGATGGCCATCACCTCCGAGGCGACGGTAATGTCGAAGCCGCCTTCGCGCGGGAAGCCGTTCGCAACGCCGCCCAGCGAGGAGACGATGTCGCGCAATGCGCGGTCGTTCATATCCATCGCACGGCGCCAGGTGATACGGCGGATGTCGATGTTCTCTTCGTTGCCCCAGTAGATATGGTTGTCGATCAGCGCGGCGAGCAGATTGTGGGCTGACGTAATCGCGTGGAAGTCGCCGGTGAAATGCAGGTTGATGTCTTCCATCGGAATGACCTGCGCATAGCCGCCGCCGGCAGCCCCGCCTTTCACGCCGAAGCATGGCCCGAGAGATGCCTCCCGCACGCACACCACTGCCTTCTTGCCGATACGGTTCAGACCGTCGCCGAGACCGACCGTCGTCGTGGTCTTGCCTTCGCCCGCGGGTGTCGGATTGATCGCCGTGACGAGGATCAGCTTGCCGTCCTTCTTGCCGGCCTGCGCCGCAATGAATTCGGCGCTGATCTTCGCCTTGTCGTATCCGTAAGGTGCGAGCTGTTCCGCGGGGATGCCGAGCTTTGCGCCGATGTCGGTAATCGGCAGCTTCTTTGCCGCACGCGCAATTTCTATGTCGGATGCCACGGTCGTCGCCATAAGTCTTGCCCCCAACCATACGGTCATTTCCCTGTCGGGATAAACCAATATGTATCCGGTGTGAATAGTGGCACAGCACTCGGCCCGCCGAAACGTACCGCCTTGTCTGAAGGCATCGACGTGCCTATTTTCGGCATCCAATGCAAACCGAGAAAGAAGGAAAACATATGAAGTCCCTGGAATTGCTGGTCGAGCGCATCATCCTCTCCAGTCGCTGGCTCCTGGTGATCTTCTATCTCGGCCTTGCCGCATCCCTTGCGGTCTACGCCGTCTCGTTTGCCTATAAGTTCTACAAGGTTGCGATCAACGTTTTCGCCTATGACGAAGCCGACATGATCCTGGCCATTCTCGGCCTGATCGACGCCGCCCTGGTGGCGAGCCTCATCGTCATGGTGATGATTTCCGGCTACGAGAATTTCGTCAGCCGCTTCGATGAGGCAGAGAACGAGGGCGAAGTCTCCTTCATCGGCAAGCTCGATTCAGGCAGCCTCAAGATCAAGGTCGCCTCCTCGATCGTCGCCATTTCCTCGATCCACCTCCTGCAGATCTTCCTGAACGCCACGCAATACGACAATGCCAAGCTGATGTGGTTCACCATCATCCACCTCGCCTTCGTCATCTCGGCGCTGCTGTTAGGCTACCTCGAAAAGATCATGGCCAAAGCCAAAAGCAAGGACGGCTAAGGCCCGAACTGCGGTTACTTGCCAGCCATAGCCGAGGCGCTGCTCATCGGCGCATCGGTAACGGGTGCATTGGTGGCGGGCGTAGCGGCTGCGGGCGGCGGCGCCACGCAGTCAGAAATCGACTGATTTTCCTTGCAGTTGCGGGCCGATACCAGAGCATCGGCATCGGCAAGCTCGGTGGTCAGCTTCAGCCTCAGCGCTTCCATCTGCGGAATCAAATAGATGCCGTTTGGCTCGGTTCCAAGCATCAGAGCGACAAGCCGTCGGTCGACGCCCATCTTGTCGAGAAAGTCGACCAGCCTCGCCCTTTGTGCCTTGTCGAGCTTCGTCGTGTCATATTTGCCGACGAATTTGCGCCCGATCTCCTTCTTGGAAATGACCTTGCGCTTGCCATCAACCATTTCGTATTCCGTGCGGTATTGAACCCGCACTTCGCTATAGGTCGTCGTGATCTGATGAACGCCCAAAAGCGCGAAGGGGCTGGCAACACGCTGAACACCGCCAGCGAAAAACAGCGGGCAGGCCGAAAAGCAGATGGCACCGTAAGAGAATGGCTGTCCTTTGATCGAGCCATCCTTGGCAAGGGCGGCCGAGCAGATCGGCTCGGCATAGGGGCACGCCCGCGAGCGGGTGCGCCCAACCGCGATCGACAGTTTCTGCTTGCGAATGATGCGGGCCATCTCCATCGCCGCCTTGACATCGCCGCCCGGCGAGCTGACGACGATGGGAAGTTTGCGGTTGCCGATCTGCTTCAGGATTTTCTGCAGCTTCCGCGGCGTGTCCGTCATGATCTGACCCTCGGCGGAAATCCAGTCCGGGCAGGTATTGTCGGCTCGGCACTGACCCATCTCACCATGGACAAGCAGGAAGCGCATCGGCGTGCCTCCAGCTACGCCCGCTGCTTCCGCAAGCGCAGGCGAGACCAGCAGGAGCGAAACGCCGGTGACGAACCACAACAGCGTTTGGCAACAGCGCGCCGCAAGTCGCGACAAGAAGCGAGAATTCATGAGCTATACGCCTGCAAGCGATTACTTTGGCAAGACCGATAGCAACCGCTTTGGGCCTTCGCAAGGCACGCCGGCATGGCGACGCATCATTTGACGAAACTCCTGGGCAGCTGCGTCTAAAGTCACACATACGCGAGCGGACCACGAGAAAATCGATCGCCATCCGATCACAAGAATGCGGGAATGGGCCACCACGATGCTCATCATACCACATGAACAGCAAAGGCTTCGCCGCTAAGCGCGAGCCTCTTCCGGATCAAACCCACTCCCCTTCTCCTCGCGTCGGGCAACGTCTTTTCAGACCCAATTTTGACATAGTGAATGCATCTCACGCAGTAGCGTCTTCAGCGCCGGAAGTGACGCAAGGCGTATGCCTCCGTCGAAATTTGGCCAGCGGAAACGCTATTTTCACTCTTAATGACCATTTTGGGCGAAGTTTCTGATGAACACTTAGGTTGAAATATTAAAATATATGAAAATAAAATTATTTCTGGCCCTGTGGTATTTTTGCGTCTAGCATTCACTCATAAATCGGGTAATTGATAACGATAACACGCTGTGGGCGCCTCTACTCATATGTCCTATATCATCACTGCCGAGAGACAATTGTTGCTTTCTGCCGAGCTTGCTGCTGCTCGGACACAAGCAGCATTTGCATTGGCGCTGGAGCGGACCGGAGCTGCCTTTGGCTTCAGCCATATGGCTCTCATGAACGCCCCGGTTACCGATGACACGATGCTGACGCCGCTGCTCATCGAAGGAACAGTGCCAGCGCCGTTCGTGCGTGAATTCGATCGGCACCAGCTGGTGCGTCGCTGTCCGATGCTGTTGCGTACGCGCGATTCGGTGATGCCGCATTCGTGGCACCTGATGGAAAAAGACGCGGAACCGAACACCGATCTTCCGCGCGAACTTCGCACGCTGCTGATCAATCACAATTGCCCGATGAACGTCATCATTCCGGTCAACGCGCCGGATGGTCAGCGTCTCGTTTTCTGGTTTCTGGGGAATCGCAACAGCCTTGGCCAGAGTGAAATCAACGAGCTTACCCTGATCATGCTGCAGGCGCTCGATTCCTATACTTGCCTCAAGCGCAACGATGGCGGCGTCCCCCACTCGCTTTCGGCCCGCGAACTGGAAGTGGTCCGCTGGACCGCTCAAGGCAAGACTTCCGTGGAGATCGGACAGATCCTTTCCCTCTCCGACCACACGGTAAACGCCTACATGATGAACGCGATCAAGAAGCTCGATTGCGTCAACCGCACGCAGCTCGTCGCCAAGGCCATCCGCCTGAAGCTGATCAGCTGAACGAACCTTCCTTCACACGCTTTCCGGACTGAGCCCTCTGACCGGGCTCAACGTTGATGCGCGTCCGACAGGCGCACAGCTCTTCCCGGCTTAGCGACCGCCCAGAACCGTGCGAATCTCGACGAGGCTCGAACGCACCCGCAGAATATGGAAACCCATGGTTGCGAGATGGCTCGGCATGAAGGAACTGTCTTCAGGTCCGTTGGAAATGATGAAAGGCTGAATGCGCAGCGCCGCCTGCAGCTGCGTTATGACATCTGCCCAAAGCGTACCGACATTGCGTTCGGCGATCACCTGCTGGAAATCCGAGCGGGCGGCGCTCAGGATGCCGTAGCTGGCGTAAAGTTGTCCGTAGGCAAACCAGAAGCGATCGTCAGCCCGCATGTCAAACCAGCCATAGCTGTGATCCGCCGCCCGTTTGGCCAAGATGTCGGCCGTACTGCCGAGATCATTGGCAATATGGTCGACGAACTGCAGCAGATTGTCGGCGCGACCGTCGAAGATTGCCTTGCAGCTGCCGAGATCGCTGTTGAAGCTGCGCAGATTGACCATCGCGGCGCGATAATAGCTTGGGCTCGGCGTCTTCGGTCCGAAGGGATGCAGGCCGAAATACCAGCTGGACTCGTCGAATTGCAGGTTGCCGCGCGCCTTCTGCAGATCGCTGTTGATGCCTGAGGTTCCGCGCACGCGGCCGAGCGTGTCGACCAGCTCCGCCGACGTACGGCGAACAACCGAATTGATGCCGCGCTGGAATGAGGCTTTGTTGTCCAGGAACGGCGTGTCATCCCATGAGATGCCGAAGAGGCCGGCCTTGTAGAGCAGCATCGACGAGATCCACGCGTTCTGATTGACATTGTAATCGATCAGATCCGCGGCTACGTCGACAACAGCCGAGGTTTGGCAGGTTTTGGGCGCGGTTGCGGCGGCCTGCTGACCGTCCGTCGCCGGCAATTCCTGTCCGGCGGAATATTTACGCTCGGAGAATTTGTAGACGTCCGGATAGGCCGTATTGAACCCGGTCCAGACTTGGGTTTGCCAGATGAAATAGACATAAAGCACCGCGAACAGTGCCACGAAGGCGGCGATCGGCAGCTTGATGATCCAGTTGCGCTGCCGATACCAGCCATGCGCCGCGAGAAACGGCCAGCTAAGCCCGACGAAAACCAGCCCCAGCCATCGCACAATGGCGGCCCTGATCCGCTTGAAGAACGCACTGATCGAGTCAAGCATGGACACGCCTCCTAAACCGTACCGCGCATCCCGCCGACACGCGAAGGACGCACCACACTAAACTTGCACAACGGACCTTGCGAAAACCGTCGCGGTCCTCGGATCATAAGTCCTTATCTCCATTTGTGTTCCAGCAAATATGTGTTCTTCGGAGAAACAACAACCGTCCGCGTCGAATTTTCAATGCCGGCCGGCAATCAACCCTCAGGTTGCGCCTCCTCCGCCGCACGGCCGAGATCCGCCGACGCAAGCAGCAGATGCGGTTCCAGCCGCCGCGTGAACACGGCATCGACATGGGCTTTGCGGGCCGCCAGATCCTGTCCGGCCAACACATTCGCCTCGAATGCCTGGATCAGGCTCTCGACCGCCGCCGTCCGGGAAACCGTCGCTGATGTGGGGGCCGCTTCCGTCGCCAACGCCTTCAGCAAGGCAATCCGCTGCTCGATGTCGACCGTCAGCTTGCCAGTCATGGCGCCGATGGCGGCGATCTGGCCATTCAGCGCGGCCGCCAGTCCCTCATAGATGTCGATGAGACGCTGACGCGCAGTCCTGCGGGATTGAAGCGCCTGCTCCTGCCGCCGAATGTCTTCTTGCTCGGCAAGCAGCGCGCGATGATCCGTCTCAAGTTCGGATTGCAGATCGGCGTGGCGCGAGGATGGGCGGTTGCGCCGCTGATACATGAGCTTTTCCGCGAGGGCATCGGCCCGGCGCTGCACCTCCTCAATATCGAAATCGAGCTTTCTCCGGCGTTCGATTACGCTCTCCAGTTGCAGCTCGCAGTCGCGAAAGCATCGGGAAAATACAGGGCGCGCCTGCTTGAACAGGAGATCCAGTTCGGCCGACGCAGCCAGGATCGCGTCGAGATCGACGATAATCGCCTCCGGCGTCATGGGGCTGCGCGCCAATGCCCGCCCAAGCAAGCCCGCATTTTCGAGGCCTACCTTCTCGTCGAACAATCGCCGGTGCTGCAGATCCGCATGCGCCGTCGCACTGTCGAGTTCCTTGACAAGCGACAGGGTCATCGATTTCCACCGGTCGAGCAGTTCGACCGCCTCGCGGACAAATGTTTCCTCTACGGAAAAATTGACGGCTTCGACGTGCCCGCCGTCCCTGGCATGGCCGGCGAGCGTCGCCACGGCCGAATTCGCGTCGCTGATGGCGTCATCGAGCGTCGCGCGCGCCCTGTCGAGCCCACCATCGAAGGAATGAGGTCTGACCATGAAAGCATGCCCTCCCCTGACTTTGAGACGAGACTAGCTGCTTCCTGGGACGAAGGAAATGCTCGAAAGCTATTGGGCCGCGGCGGGATTCTTCAGATAGGCAATCAGATTGTCGAGATCCTTGTCGCTCTTCAGGCCCGGGAATGCCATGCGGGTGCCTTTGACGAGGAATTGCGGCGACGGCAGATATTTCCGCAGCAGCGCTTCATCCCAAACCTTGCCGTCTGCCCCGAATGCCTTCATCGCCGGGGAATAGGCATAGTCCGGCTTGCTGGCGACGGGCCGCCCGACGATCCCTATCAATGAAGGGCCGACGCGGTTGTCGGGTCCGGTCGCCGTGTGACAGGCGCCGCATTTCTTGAAAACGACAGCACCCGCGACCGCATCACCATCCGCAAGCGCCGAAGAGGCTAAGGCGAACAGAACGCCGGCCGATATCAGACACAACAGTTTCATCGTCCCTCCCGATCGGCAAGAACCTCGGCGGATAATGCCTTGCCGAAGACGGCCGGTTTCACCTGTCGAATGGTCGCATGCCGGCGTTTCACTTGCAGGTGATCGCCTCTTCCCAATGGCGACGGCAGAGCGAGACATATTTGTCGCTGCCGCCGATCTCGATCTGCGCACCTTCATGCACCACCTTGCCGTCGGCATCCAGCCGCACGACCATCGTCGCCTTACGCCCGCAGTGGCAAATGGTACGCACTTCGCGCAATTCATCGGCGATGGTCAGCAGTTCCTGCGAGCCCGGAAACAGGCGTCCGTGGAAGTCCGTGCGCAGCCCGTAGGTCATGACGGGAAGACCGAGTCGGTCGACGACATGGGCAAGCTGCCACACCTGCTCACGCGTCAGAAATTGCGCCTCGTCGACGAAGACGCAGGCGAGCGGCTCGCTTGCATGCATTTCCTCGACCCTCGCATAAAGATCGTCGCCGGTTTCGAACGGCAGGGCATCCATCGTCAGGCCGATGCGCGAGGCGATTGTGCCGCGACCGGCGCGATCGTCGAGGGCCGCGATGAAGGCCGCCGTGCGCATGCCGCGCTCCTGATAATTGTAGGCGGCCTGCAGCAGCATGGTCGATTTGCCGGCATTCATCGTCGAATAATGGAAATAGAGTTTGGCCATGACATTCTCCTTGAATGCTTCATGGGTTCTGCGAGTTCATAAGAAAAGACAGTCTTCACGAAAACCACAGGATTCAGAAGGGGCAGGCTTGCCCATCAAAACCCCGGCAACGCTTGGAAGGAAAAATGGCGGCGTCGCAATCAGCCCCCTCAAACCGCCGCAAATACACTGTGGTCGCTTGAAAATGTCAGTTATTGATGGTTGCTTGGGAACGTTAGACTGGGAGTCACGCAATGATAAAAATGACCCTTACTGCATTCGCTTTCGCCTCCACCCTCTCTGCACTGACATTGGGCGCCGCCACGGCTTCCGCAGCCGAACCGGCAAGCTGTAGCACCGTCCATTTCGCCGATGTGGGCTGGACCGACATCACCTCCACCACGGCGACCGCCTCCATTCTCCTGAAGGCTCTCGGCTACGACACCGACGTCAAGGTGCTTGCCGTGCCGGTGACCTATCAGTCGCTGAAGAACAAGGACATCGACGTCTTCCTCGGCAACTGGATGCCCTCCATGGCCGAGAACATCAAACCCTATGCCGCCGACAAGTCGGTCGAGACCGTCCGCGCCAATCTCGAAGGCGCCAAGTATACGCTCGCAACCAACGAAAAGGGCGCAGCACTCGGCATCAAGGACTTCAAGGATATTGCCGCCCACAAGGATGATCTCGACGGCAAGATCTACGGCATCGAGCCGGGCAACGACGGCAACCGCCTGATCATCGATATGGTCGACAAGAACACCTTCGGCCTCAAGGGCTTCGAAGTGGTCGAGTCTTCTGAGCAAGGCATGCTGGCGCAGGTTTCCCGTGCCGACAAGGAAGGCAAGCCGATCATCTTCCTCGGCTGGGCGCCGCATCCGATGAATACCAACTACAAGATGACCTATCTGTCCGGCGGCGACGACGTCTTCGGGCCGAACTACGGCGGCGCGAGCGTTTTCACCAACGTCCGGGCCGGCTATCTGCAGGAATGCCCGAACGTCGGCGCCTTCGTGAAGAATCTCGTCTTCTCGCTGCCGATGGAAAATGAAATCATGGGCAAGATCCTGAACGACGGCAAGGACCCGGAAGTAGCCGCCACGGAATGGCTGAAGGCCAACCCGTCGGCAATCACGCCATGGCTCGCCGGCGTCACCACCAAGGATGGCGGTGACGGCCTGGCGGCGGTCAAGGCCAAGCTCGGCCTGTAACAAGGATGAAGCAAGGGGCGGCCAAACCGCCCCTTTCTCTTCCATGGACAGAGTGCTTCCTTTCGCGTCCCGCCACATCAGTTCAACTGATCGTGTGGCGTGACAGACCGTTATTCTTCGGCGGCTCCTTCCGGAACCATACGTAACAGTCGGAAAACGCCGCCCCCAATCGTGGGCAAAGACGTGAACTGGTTAACCGAATACCGCATCCCCATCGGGCCATGGGCCAAAGCCGTCGTCGACTGGCTGACGACCAATGTCACATGGTTCTTCGACGGCCTCTCCTTCGTTGTCGCCCATGTCATCAACGCGCTGCTGTTCCTGCTGCAGACGCCGCATCCATTGGTCGTCGTCGTCGTTTTCACTGCCGTTGCCTATTGGATGCGCCGAAGCATCGGCGTCACGGCCCTCACCTTCATCGGCCTGCTCATCACCATCAACCAGGGCTACTGGAAGGAAACGACCGAAACACTGGCGCTGGTGCTCGCCTCGACCTTCGTCAGCATGCTCGTCGGCCTGCCCCTCGGCATCGCGGCCGCCCGCCGTCCCTGGCTCTTCGCCTTCATGCGACCGGTCCTCGATCTGATGCAGACCATTCCGACCTTCGTCTATCTGGTGCCCGCCATGATCCTGCTCGGCCTCGGCATGGTGCCGGGCCTGGTCGCGACCGTCGTCTTCGCCATTCCCGCGCCGATCCGCATGACGCGCCTCGGCATCATTTCCACGCCGCCCTCGCTCGTTGAAGCAGCCGAATCCTTCGGCGCCACGCCGCGACAGGTTCTTCGCAAGGTGGAGCTGCCCTTTGCCATGCCGCAGATCATGGCGGGCCTGACGCAGACCATCATGCTGTCGCTTTCCATGGTCTCCATTGCCGCCCTCGTCGGCGCTCCCGGCCTCGGCGTGCCGGTCCTGCGCGCGCTCAACAGCGTCAATATCGCCAAGAGCTTCGATTCTGGTGCCTGCATCGTCATCCTGGCAATCATCCTCGATCGCATGTTCCGTGCCCCCGGCGAAGGAGATCGCTCATGACCGTCGCTGTCGGCTTCAACAATGTCAGCATCATCTTCGGCGATCGCCCCGATGCCGCGCTGAAACTCGTCGATGCGGGAAAATCGCGCGACGAGATCGGCAAGACAACCGGTATGGTGCTCGGCGTCGCCAATGCCTCGCTCGAGATCGAGGAAGGCGAAATCCTCGTGCTCATGGGCCTTTCCGGCTCGGGGAAATCGACGCTGCTGCGCGCGGTCAACGGCCTTGCGCCAGTCGTCCGCGGCAATGTCGTCGTCAACACCAAGGATGGCCCCGTCAGCCCCTATTCATGCAACCCCAAGGCGTTGCGCGACCTGCGCATGCACACCGTTTCCATGGTCTTCCAGCAATTTGCGCTGCTCCCCTGGCGAACGGTCGCCGACAATGTCGGCTTCGGGCTTGAGCTCGCCGGCGTGCCGGAAGCTGAGCGCAAGAAGCGAGTGGACGAGCAGCTTGAGCTCGTCAATCTCACGCAATGGGCCAATCGCAAGGTCAACGAACTCTCAGGCGGCATGCAGCAGCGCGTCGGTCTCGCCCGCGCTTTTGCGACCGGCGCGCCGATTCTGCTCATGGACGAGCCGTTTTCCGCGCTCGACCCGCTGATCCGTACCCGCCTTCAGGACGAACTGCTGGAATTCCAGCGCCGGCTGAAGCGCACGATCCTGTTCGTCAGTCACGACCTGGACGAGGCCTTCCGCATTGGCAACCGCATCGCCATCATGGAAAGCGGCCATATCATCCAGTGCGGGACGCCGCAGGAGATCGTCAAGAATCCGGCCGACCAATATGTGGCCGACTTTGTGCAGCACATGAACCCGATCAGCATGCTGACGGCGCGAGACGTGATGCAGCATGGTATCGGGCATTCGGCCAATGCCGGTTCCGTCACTGCCACAGCGACCGCATCGACGCCGCTTGTCGACATTCTCGACGCCCTGACGCGCCAGCCGGGCAATATCGGCGTTGTTGACAATGGCACGATTATCGGAACGATCTCGGCGCAAGACGTGGTGGCCGGCCTCACCAGCCACCGACGAAAGGAGTAGCCGTTCAGCGCTGCTCCTCAATTCATGGAGCAGTTAATGAACGATAAACCATCGGTGATCAGGGAAACGGACGAGGATGCGCGCATTTTGGCGCGCGACCTCATGCACAAAGCCGCGCATGCTGCCCTGGCCGTGATCGATCCCGAAACCGGTTTTCCCTCCGTCAGCCGCGTCCTGATCGCCGACGATGTCGACGGCGCTCCGCTCATCCTCGTCTCCGGTCTTTCCGCCCATACCAAGGCGCTGATGAAAGATCCGCGTGCCTCGATGCTTTTTGGCGAACCAGGCAAGGGCGACCCCCTCGCCCATCCTCGCCTGACCGTGCGATGCAGCGCGCAACGCCTTGATCGGCAAGGCGATACGCATGAGCGCATTCGCATGCGTTTCCTCGATCGCCATCCGAAATCGAAGCTCTATATCGACTTTCCGGATTTCTGCTTCTTCCGCCTCATCCCTCTCGATGCCAGCCTGAACGGCGGCTTCGGCAGAGCCTATATTTTGTCCGCCGAGGACCTGATGACGCTTTAAGCTGAAAAGAAAATTCGGCCGCAGTCAGGGGGCGGTGATAGTGCGAGAATTAGTAGCCGCGTCTTCCGACGCCACGGCGACCATTATTGGTAAGTCTTGAGAGACTTATGACCAAAATTGGCATGTTTGCGACTCCGAAACGATAAGAATCGACCTATTTTGGTCTAATTAAGTCTCTGGATGGGACATTCTGCGCCCTGGCGTTATTGCCTGACCATCATACGTACATACCTAAAACAGCATACTCGATACCTTAAATTTAGGTATATACAATCTTCGACCCCTCTTGGTATTGTTAGTCATCGGTAGGGACCGGGTTGGAAATAGCACAATTTCTGATGTACGCTCCGCATTGGGAAGATTAACAGATGAAAACAAGAAATTTGGCCGAACACTCTAATGTTGCGGCAGCATTATTATCAGCAATGGCGAACCCAAAGCGCCTTTTGATCCTTTGCAGTCTCGTTAAAGGCGAAGTTCCTGTTGGCGTTCTTGCCAATCAGGTCGGATTGAGCCAGTCGGCACTGTCGCAGCATCTTTCAAAGCTGCGCGCTCAGAAGCTGGTCAAGACGCGCCGTGATGCTCAAACGATTTACTACTCCAGCACATCGGAATCCGTGATCCGTGTTCTTGAAACGCTGGAAGACATTTATTGCGAGCCGGAAAAAAGTAGATCGGCTGCTTAAGAGCTTCAATAGCTCGTGCTTGTCGACGGACGATCCGTTGGGGGGACACTTTAAACCCTAAAAGATCGACATGCTTTCATTACCAGGTGTTTTACAGTTTTAACTGGCAAATCTTCGGATTTGCCAGTTTTTTCATGTCTGGACGGCCTTACGCGACGTCTCCGGGCGGTTCTCAGTCGTCACGCCGGCGTGCATCGATCCGCCATTTGCCTGACATCAGTCCCCGCCTTCGCCGCCATCTTTGCCTTGACGCAAAAAGGCCGGCTGATAATTTGACCAAGCAGTAAATATAATCGCGCGGCGTCGCGCCGCGGTCGGGAAATGGCCCCCGAATGGCCATTTGGAGAACAGCATGTCGGACCGTTTGAATGCCACCCCCAACGATTTGCGCGCCTTCTGGATGCCCTTTACCGCCAACCGTCAGTTCAAGAAGGAACCGCGCCTCTTCGTCGGCGCCAAGGACATGTACTACACGACCCATGACGGCCGGCAGGTACTGGATGGAACCGCGGGACTGTGGTGCGTCAACGCAGGTCATTGCCGACCGAAGATCACCGAAGCCATCGCCCAGCAGGCGGGCGAGCTCGACTATGCCCCTGCCTTCCAGCTCGGTCATCCCAAGGCTTTCGAGCTGGCGAACCGCCTCGTGGACATAGCGCCTGAGGGCCTGGACCATGTCCTTTATACCAATTCCGGCTCGGAATCGGTGGAGACCGCACTCAAAGTTGCGCTTGCCTATCATCGTGTGAAGGGCAACGGCTCGCGCTTCCGTCTCATCGGCCGCGAACGCGGCTATCACGGCGTCAACTTCGGCGGCATTTCCGTCGGCGGCATCGTCACGAACCGCAAGATGTTCGGCACGCTGCTGACCGGCGTCGATCACATGCCGCACACCCACCTTCCCGGCAAGAATGCCTTCACGCGCGGCGAGCCCGAGCATGGCGGCGATATTGCCAGCGAACTGGAGCGTATCGTCACTCTGCATGATGCCTCGACCATCGCGGCCGTCATCGTCGAGCCGGTTGCCGGCTCCACCGGCGTCCTCATCCCGCCGAAGGGCTACCTGCAGAAGCTGCGCGAAATCTGCACCAAGCACGGCATTCTTCTGATCTTCGACGAAGTCATCACCGGCTTCGGCCGCCTCGGCACCCCCTTTGCCGCGCAATATTACGACGTGAAGCCAGACATGATCACCACGGCGAAAGGCCTGACCAACGGCGTCATCCCGATGGGTGCGGTCTTCGTCACCTCGGAGATCCATGACGCCTTCATGCAGGGACCCGAGCACATGATCGAGTTCTTCCATGGCTACACCTATTCCGGTAACCCGATCGCGTCTGCTGCCGCGCTCGCGACGCTCGACACCTACAAGGAAGAGGGCCTACTCACCCGCGCAGCCGAACTTTCCGACTACTGGGCCGACGCCCTGCATTCCCTCAAGGACTGCCCGAATGTCATCGACGTCAGAAACACCGGCCTGATCGGCGCCATCGAGCTCGACCCGATCGCCGGCGAGCCGACCAAACGCGCCTTCACGGCCTTCCTGAAGGCCTACGAGAAGGGCCTATTGATCCGCACCACCGGCGACATCATCGCTCTCTCGCCGCCACTGATCATCGAGAAGCACCACATCGACGAGTTGTTCGGCAAGCTTCGCGAGATCTTGCAGAATAATATCTAGTTCGCCTTTCATGGATCGCGATGCGATCCGCGAACTCGAAGCGTCCCCTCTCCCCGCCTGCGGGGAGAGGGTTAGGGTGAGGGGCTTTTCCCGACGGACTATGAGATGCGCGGCCCAGAACCTAAAATAACAGATCGCGCGCGCAGCCTTCGGCAAGCAGACAATGATGCCGAGGCAAAACTCTGGTCGGAACTTCGCAACCGACGACTGAACGGCTTCAAATTCGTCCGGCAGTTTCCAATCGGTCCTTACTTCGCTGATTTTGCCTGTCGAGAGCGATATCTGGTCATCGAAGTCGACGGCAGCCAACACGCAGACAGCAGGCGCGACGTCATTCGCGATGAATTCATGACCGCTGAAGGCTGGTCTGTTGCCCGCTTCTGGAATGTTGACGTCTTTACAGCCACGCCGTCCGTTCTCGAAACCATCGTTGCGATCTGCAAGGGAAGATTGACCGAAGCTGTAGTGGCTCGTGATTTCAAGTTTCTTCCGGCCGTGCCTCCGAAATAGCCCCTCTCCCCGACCCTCTCCCCGCAAGCGGGGAGAGGGAGCCTATCGAATGCTGGAAACACCGCTCTATCAACACATTCGGACAGATCCCCTCTCCCCGTAAAACGGGGAGAGGGCTAGGGTGAGGGGCAATACGGAATCAAAGCGGTATAGGAAAAACCATGACCACCAAACTCGAACGCTATATCGACCAGGGCGTCGGCCGGGAGCCTGCGGACATCGTTCTCAAGAACGGGCGCTTCTTCGATTTGGTGACGGGGGAGCTGGTGGCCTCGGATATCGCCATCTGCGGCGACCGCATCGTCGGCACCTGCGGTGATTATCATGGGCATCAGGAGATCGATATCTCCGGCCGCATCGTCGTGCCGGGCTTCATCGACACCCACCTTCATATCGAATCCTCGCTGGTGACCCCGCTCGAATTCGACCGCTGCGTCCTGCCCTATGGCGTCACGACGGTTATCTGCGATCCGCATGAGATCGCCAATGTGCTCGGCATCGAAGGCATTCAATACTTTCTTGAATCCTCGCTCGAAACCATCATGGATATCCGCGTCCAGCTTTCCTCCTGCGTGCCGGCAACGCACCTGGAAACGTCTGGCGCCGATCTGCCGATCGAGAAGCTCCTGCCCTTCCGCGACCACCCGAAAGTGATCGGCCTTGCCGAATTCATGAATTTCCCCGGTGTGGTCCACAAGGACCCCGTCTGCATGGCGAAGCTCGAAGCTTTCCAGGGCGGCCACATCGACGGCCACGCCCCTTTGCTGCGCGGCAACGACCTCAACGGCTATCTCGCAGCCGGCATCCGCACGGAGCATGAATCGACAACATCAGAAGAGGCGCTGGAAAAGATCCGCAAGGGTATGCATGTGCTGGTGCGCGAGGGCTCCGTCTCCAAGGACCTGCATGCGCTGATGCCCATCATCACGGAGCGCCTGTCTCCCCATCTGGCACTCTGCACCGACGACCGCAACCCGCTCGACATCGCCGAACAGGGTCACCTCGATTACATGATCCGCACGGCAATCGCCCATGGCGTCGAACCCTTGGCAATCTATCGCGCCGCCTCCATCTCCGCCGCCCGCGCCTTCGGCTTGCGCGATCGCGGTCTGGTGGCACCCGGCTGGCGGGCCGATCTCGTCGTCATCGACAGCTTGGAAAACTGCAAGGCTGAGATCGTCTTCTCCGCCGGCAGACAGGTGACGGCAGACCTCTTTGCGACCCGCAATTCCGTAACCCCGGTCGGTCTCGACAGCGTCAAGGCCCGCCCGATCAATGCCGCCGACTTTGGTGTCCCGGTGACGGAAGGCGAAAGCTCGGTGATCGGCGTGATGCCCGGCAAGATCATCACGGAACACCGCCGCCATCGCCTGCCCACCAAGGGCAATCAGACCGATATCGATCTCGGCAACGACGTCATCAAGGTCGCCGTCATCGAACGGCACGGCAAGAACGGCAATCACGCCAATGGTTTCGTCCAGGGTTTCGGGCTGAAGAAAGGCGCCATCGCCTCGACGGTCGGCCATGACAGCCATAACATCTGCGTCGTCGGCGTCAGCGAGGATGACATGGCGCTCGCCGCCAATCGCCTGAGCGAAATCAACGGCGGTTTTGTCGTGGTCGCCGATGGCGTCGTGACAGGCGAGATCGCGCTACCCATCGCCGGCCTGATGAGCCTGGAACCCTATGAAAGCGTGCGCGACACGCTGCATCATCTGCGACAAGCGGCCTATGCCCTCGGCGCAACGCTGGAAGAGCCCTTCCTGCAGCTCGCCTTCCTGCCCCTGCCCGTCATCCCGCATCTGAAGATATCGGACAGAGGTCTGGTCGATGTCGACAAGTTCATGCTGATCGGCTGATCAGACAAGCTTGCCGCAATAGGCATCGAGTGCCGCAAGCGCCACCGTCGAGCCTGCATCGGCGGTGGTGAAGCCCGGCATGGGAATGGTCTTGCCAAGCTTTATGTCCTTTGGCAGCGAGACCTTCACCGGCTTGCGGGAGAGATTGAAGACGAACAGCAGCTTTTCATCGCCCTTGGAGCGAGTGAAGGCGAGAACATCCTCCTTGGTGTCGAGGAAGACCATGTCGCCATCACGCAAGGCCGCATGCTCTGCACGGAAAGCCAGCGTCTCGCGATAGTGATGCAGCACCGAATCCTTGTCCGCTTCCTGCTTGTCGACTGCGAGCGCCGCATGTTGATAGGGAACCGGCAGCCACGACTTGTCAGCGGTCGTAAAGCCCGCATGCGCACGGCTCGCCTCCCAGGGCATCGGCGTGCGGCATCCGTCACGCCCCTTGAAAGCCGGCCAGAAACGAATGCCGTAGGGATCGCGCAGATCCTCGAAAGCCAGTTCCGCCTCGGGCAGGCCGAGTTCCTCGCCCTGATAGAGGCAGATCGAGCCACGCAAAGTGGAGAGCAGCGAGATTGCAAGCTTCGCAACGCGCGGCTGCTCTTCCTCGTTCTCGGCAAAGCGGCTGACATGGCGTTGCACGTCATGGTTGGAAAAGGCCCAGCAGACCCAGCCGTCGACGACATTGTCCTGGAAGTCGCTGACGCAGCGGCGGAAATGCGCCGGCGTGAAATCGGGCCCCAGCAGGTCGAACGTATAGCACATGTGCAGCTTGTCGCCGCCGCTGGTATAGGCGGCCACCGTCTCCAGCGAACGGGCGCCGTCGCCCACTTCACCGACGGTCGTGCGGTTGTCGTATTGATCGAGCAGCGCCCGGAACCGCTTCAGGAAGCCGATATTCTCCGGCTGCGTCTTGTCGTAGAGATGGTTCTGCATCCCGTATGGGTTGCTCTCGGGCGCATCGAGGCCGCCTGTCGATACGAGTGCGGCCGGATTGTCCCGCAGCTTCTTGTCGCAGAAATAGTAGTTCACGGTGTCCAGGCGGAAGCCGTCCACGCCTCTGTCGAGCCAGAACTTCACGGCCGAAAGCACGGCATCCTGAACTTCTGCGTGGTGGAAATTCAGATCCGGCTGCGAGGTCAGGAAGTTGTGCTGGTAATACTGCCGCCGCACGCCGTCCCATTCCCAGCCGGGGCCGCCGAAGATCGACAGCCAGTTGTTTGGCGCCGTGCCATCCGGCTTCGGATCGGCCCAGACGTACCAGTCAGCCTTGGCATTGTCGCGGCTCGTCCGGCTCTCCACGAACCAGGGATGCCGGTCGGAGGTGTGCGAGATGACCTGATCGATGATGACCTTCAGACCGAGATCATGCGCCGCCGCCATCATCTCGTCGAAATCGGCAAGCGTGCCGAAGATCGGATCAACATCGCAATAATCGGCGACGTCGTAGCCCATGTCGGCCATCGGCGAGGTAAAGAACGGCGCCAGCCAGATCGCATCGACCCCGAGTGCGGCAATGTGAGGCAGGCGCCGGGTAACCCCCTTGATATCGCCGAGCCCGTTGGCATCCGTATCCTGAAACGACCGCGGATAGACCTGATAGATCACTGCCCCGCGCCACCAGTCGGCTTGCGCCGCTTCATTCGTCGATTTCATCAAACCGCCTCGATATCGCACAAGGCCTCCCAGTTTGCACAGTCAGGCGCAGGCGGCAAGCCGCAATCGGCCGCATGACGAATTCAACCAACGGGACGCGTAAATTCGCAGTATCAATTTTAGAGAATTATCAATATGAAAGTTCACACGCTAAGCATGCCCGATTTTTTTAACTTGAATGCGACGTCGCTTTCGATAACTTCCCGCGTTGACTTGTACGTACAGGTTACCTGCGGAACCAAAAACACCCTTGTAAAACAAGGACAATAACTCCAGAAAGGTGGGAAAACATATGACTCATATCACCAGAAAATTTATCGCTGCGGCTTTCGTCAGCACGATATTGAGCGTTTCCGCGCATGCCGCGACCCTCAATATCCACAACGGCGGCGACCCGACTTCGCTCGATCCGCAAAAAATTTCCGGCGACTGGGAGAACCGTATCGACGGCGACATCTTCGAAGGGCTGGTGACGGAAGACCCCAAGGACAATCCCATTCCCGGCCAGGCCGCAAGCTGGACCATTTCCCCCGACCAGAAGGTCTATACCTTCAAGCTGCGTGACGGCATCAAGTGGTCTGACGGCCAGCCTGTTACAGCTCAGGACTTCGTCTTTGCCTTCCAGCGCCTGATGGACCCGAAGACCGCCGCCCAGTACGCCTATCTGCAGTACACGATCCACAACGCGGAAAAGATCAACAAGGGCGAGATCAAGGATCTGACCCAGCTCGGCGTCAAGGCGATCGACGACAAGACGCTCGAAATCACGCTTGAGAACCCGACGCCTTACTTCCTCAACGCCCTGATGCACTATACGGCCTATCCGCTGCCGAAGCATGTCGTCGAAGCAAAGGGCGACCAGTGGGTCAAGATCGGCAACATCGTCACCAACGGCCCCTATAAGCCCACCGAATGGGTGCCCGGCTCGCACGTCAGCATGGTCAAGAGCGACCAATACTACGACGCGAAGGACGTGAAGATCGACAAGGTCAACTATTACACGCTGGAAGACCAGGCCGCAGCCCTCAAGCGCTATCGCGCTGGTGAATTCGATATCCTGACCTCCTTCCCGGCCGATCAGTATGACTGGATCCAGAAGAATCTTCCCGGTCAGGCGCATGTGGTGCCCTTCCTTGGCACCTACTACTACGTCATGAATGCCACCAAGCCGCCCTTCAACGACAAGCGCGTCCGCCAGGCTCTCTCGATGGCCGTCAACCGTGAGGTCATCGGGCCGAAGATCCTCGGCACCGGCGAACTGCCGATGTATTCCTGGGTACCGCCGGGCACGGCGAATTATGGCGAGCCGGCCTATGTCAGCTGGAAGGACGAGCCTTACAAGCAGAAGGTCGAAGAGGCCAAGAAGCTTCTGAAAGAAGCAGGCTTCGGTCCTGACCATCCGCTGAAGGCGCAGCTTCGCTACAACACCAACGACAACCACAAGCGCATCGCCGTTGCGATCGCCGCCATGTGGAAGCCGCTCGGCGTCGATATCGAGCTCTACAACACCGAAACCAAGGTGCACTACGATGAAATGCAGCGCGGTGAGGTGCAGATCGGCCGCGCCGGCTGGCTCGCAGACTATAACGACCCGATCAACTTCCTGAACCTGCTGTCCACCGGCGTCGAAATGAACTACGGCCGCTGGAGCAACAAGGATTACGATGCCCTCATCAAGCAGGGCAACGAAGAGATCGACCTGAAGAAGCGCGCCGAAATCTACAAGAAGGCCGAGCAGCTGGCCCTCGACGACAGCGCCGCGATCCCGATCTACTACTACGTTTCCCAGAACATCGTCGCCCCGAAGGTCCAGGGCTTCGTCGACAATATTCAGGACATCCACCGCACTCGCTGGCTGTCGATCAAAGAATAATTGGGAACAGGCTCCCTTCCGGACACAACCGGAAGGGAGCCGTCTAAGATCATGTTTGGCTACGCTCTCCGTCGTTTGCTGTCGACAATCCCCGTCTTGTGGATTGCCGTGACAGTGTGTTTTTTCATTCTGCGCCTCGCTCCCGGCGGCCCCTTCGATGGCGAAAGGCCATTGCCGCCGGAAGTCAAAGCCAACCTTGCGGCTCACTACAACCTCGATAAGCCCCTGGTTGAGCAATACCTGATCTATGTCGGCGACGTCATGAAGGGCGACCTTGGTCCCTCCTTCGCCAACCAGGATTTCACCGTCACCCAGCAGATCATGTCCGGCTTCCCCTACACGCTGACCATCGGTGGCGCTGCCTTCGTGCTTGCGACCGTCGTCGGCGTTTTCATAGGCTGTCTTGGGGCGCTCTATCAGAACCGCGCGGCCGACTATTGGCTGGGTGGCGGCCTCCTCATCGGCCTGGTCATGCCGAGCTTTCTCATCGCCCCGATCCTTCAGCTCGTCTTCGGCAACACGCTCGGCTGGCTGCCCGTCGGCGGCTGGGGTGACGGCTCGATCAGGTTCCTGGTCCTGCCCATCATCGTCCTGACGCTGCCGCACGCGGCACGCATCTCCCGCCTGATGCGCGGTTCGATGATCGAGGTGATGAGCCAGAACTTTATCCGCACCGCCAAGGCCAAGGGCATCGGCCCTCGGCTGACCGTAATGCGACACGCGCTGAAGCCGGCGATGATGCCGGTGGTCTCCTACCTCGGCCCGGCGGCAAGTTACCTGCTCACCGGTTCGCTGGTCGTCGAAACCATTTTCGGCCTTCCCGGCGTCGGCCGCTATTTCGTCGGCGCAGCGCTCAACCGCGATTACGGCATGGTCCTCGGCACGGTCATCTTCTACATGGTCCTGATCGTGGTGCTCAACCTGCTGGTCGACATCGCCTATGCCTGGCTCGACCCGAAAGTGAGAATGCGATGATCCTCAATTCCGCCAAGAGAGAATTGCTGGAAGCGGAATTGCTTTCGGCAGAGGGGCTCGCACCCAAGGGGCGCTCCCTCACCGGCGACGCAATGCGCCGCCTGCTGCGAAACAAGGCCGCCGCACTGTCCCTGATCGTGTTGGCAGTCCTGGTTCTGGTCGCCATTTTTGGCCCCTATTTCCTGCCCTTCAACTATGAAGACCCGGACTGGAACTCCTTCCGGGGCGCTCCGGACTTCGCCGCGGGCCACTATTTCGGCACTGACGGCAACGGCCGCGACCTGCTGGCGCGCACGCTCTATGGCACGCGCGTCTCGCTCACCGTCGCGCTCGTGGCAACGCTCGTCTCTGTCGTCATCGGCGTGCTCTACGGCGCCATCGCCGGTTATTTCGGCGGACGCGTCGATGCGATCATGATGCGCTTCGTCGATATCATGTACGCCCTGCCCTACGTGCTTTTCGTCATCCTGCTGATGGTGATCTTCGGCCGCAACGTCTATCTGCTGTTCGCAGCAATCGGCGCTCTGGAATGGCTGACCATGGCCCGCATCGTGCGCGGCCAGACCCTGTCGATCAAGCAGCGCGAATTCATCGAGGCCGCGCGCGCCTCGGGGCAGCGATCGTTCAAGATCATCCTCAAGCATATCGTGCCGAACCTTGTCGGCCCGGTCGTGATCTACGCGACGCTGACCATCCCGGAGATCATCGCGACGGAAAGCTTCCTTTCCTATCTCGGCTTCGGCGTTCAGGAACCGCTGACATCGCTCGGCACGCTGATCGCGGAAGGGTCGGCGGGCATGGAGACGACGCCCTGGCTGCTGTTCTTCCCGGCCGGTTTCCTGATCGCACTGCTGATGAGCCTGCTCTTCATCGGCGACGGTCTGCGCGATGCATTCGATCCGAAGGATCGCTGACATGACAGACACACTTCTCGAACTCAAAGACTATTCGATCACCTTCCGCACGCCCGAGGGCGAAGTCGCGGCGGTCTCGAAAATGAACCTCAAGATCGGCCGCGGCGAGCGCGTCGCTATCGTCGGCGAATCCGGTTCCGGCAAGAGCCAGACCTTCCTCGGCCTTATGGGCCTGCTCGCCAAGAACGGCCGCACCAGCGGTCAGGCGCTGCTCGACGGCAAGGACCTGCTGACGCTGAAACCGCGTGAACTCGACCATGTGCGCGGCAAGGACATGGCCATGGTCTTTCAGGACCCGATGACCGCGCTCAATCCGTCGCTGCGCATCTCGCGACAGTTGACGGAACAGCTCGAGGTTCACGGCGGCCTGACAGCGCGCGCCGCTTCGGCGGCAGCTCTCGACATGCTGAAGCGGGTTGGCATTCCCGACCCGACGCGCCGCTTCAATCTCTATCCGCACGAGCTTTCAGGCGGCATGCGCCAGCGCATCGTCATTGCCATGGCGCTGCTCACCAAGCCGAAGCTCCTGATCGCCGACGAGCCGACGACCGCGCTCGACGTGACGATCCAGGCGCAGATCCTCGATCTCTTCAACGAACTGACGGCAGAAATGCACACGGCGCTGGTCATGATCACCCATGACCTCGGCGTCGTTGCCGGCCTCGCCGATCGCGTCGCCGTCATGTATGCCGGCCGCATCGTCGAGGAAGCCCCGGTCGAGGAGCTGTATGAAAGCCCGGCCCATCCCTACACGGCAGCGCTCCATTCGGCGATCCCGCGGCCAGACCAGGATGTCGACGATCTCACCGTCATCCCCGGCAGGCCGCCAAACCTGATGCACCTGCCGCGCGGCTGCGCCTTCTCGCCGCGCTGTGCCCATGTCCAGGACGACTGTCTGGATGCGGCACCGCCGCTCGCCCAGCTCGCGTCACGTCGCTGCGCCGCCTGCTTCCACCCCCTTTCGGCTGATCAGGAACGGAGCCTCGTCCATGGCTGAACAAACGCTTCTGAAGGTCGAGCATCTGACGACCGAATTTGAGATACCGTCGAAATCCCTCTTCAGGCCGCCGATGGTCCTGACGGCGGTCAACGACGTCAGCTTCGAATTGAAGACCGGCCGCACGCTCGGCATCGTCGGCGAGTCCGGCTGCGGCAAATCCACGCTCGGCCGCTCGATCTTGCGGCTGATCAAAGCGCAGAAGGGCCGCATCATGTGGCAGGGCGGCAATCTGCTCGATCTTACCGAGGAAGAGATGCGTGCCGCTCGCCGCGACATGCAGATCATTTTCCAGGACCCGATCGCCTCGCTCGATCCGCGCATGACCGTCGGTGACATCATCGCCGAGCCGCTCAGCGTCTTCGAACCGAAGCTGACCCGTGCACAGCGGCAGGATCGGGTGCGCGAGATCATGGCGGCGGTTGGCCTCGTCCCTGAAATGATCAACCGCTACCCGCACGAGTTCTCGGGCGGTCAGGCGCAGCGTATCGGCATTGCGAGAGCGGTCATCACCCGGCCGAAGCTCATCATCTGCGACGAGCCGGTTTCCGCCCTCGACGTCTCGATCCAGGGCCAGGTCATCACGCTCCTGCGCCGCCTGCGCAAGGAGTTCGGCCTCACCCTGATCTTCATCAGCCACGATCTCTCCGTCGTGCGCCTGATCTCGGACGACGTCCTGGTGCTCTATCTCGGCAAGGTCGTGGAAGCGGGTGAAGCCGCCACGGTCTTCGACCATCCGGCCCATCCCTATACGCAGGCGCTGTTCTCCGCAGCGCCCATCCCCGACCCGAAGCTGGCACGAGGCCGCGAGCGCATCCGCCTGCAGGGCGATCCGCCCTCGCCGCTCAATCCGCCACCGGGCTGCGTCTTCTCGCCCCGCTGCTGGAAGGCGACAGATGTCTGCCGCACGAAGATGCCGCCGACCGAGCAGATACGTCCGGGCCAGACGGCAGCCTGCTATCATATGGACCGGCCGTAAGGCACTCCGAGGAAAAGTGGACGGCGGCAGCCGCCGTCCGCCTTGCCCCCGCCGCCGCTTGCGCGTATGCAGCACCGAGGCAAATGCAGGAGGAAATCTTGGGCGGGCGTTTTCTATCGATCGGCGAATGCATGGTGGAACTGTCGCAGGCCGATGACGGGCACCTGCGCAAGGGGTTTGCCGGCGACACCTTCAACACCGCCTGGTATGCGCATGCCTGCCTGCCCGCAGACTGGTCGATCGACTATTTCACCGCGCTCGGCGACGACGCCATGTCCGACGAAATGATCGCCTTCATGGGCGGCGGCGGCATCGGCACAGCAAGCATCCGGCGTCTTCGCGGCAAGACGCCCGGCCTCTATATGATCAATCTGAAGGACGGCGAACGCTCCTTCAGCTATTGGCGCGATAGCTCCGCCGCCCGCCAGCTTGCCGCCGACGGCGACGTCTTGCGCGCTGCGATAGAAGTATCCGACGTCCTCTATTTCTCGGGCATTACGCTGGCGATCCTGCCGCGCGAGGATGCCTTCACGCTGCTTGCTGAACTGCGCCGCGCAAAGGCTGTCGGCAAGCTCGTCGCCTTCGATCCGAATCTGCGTCCGCGCCTGTGGTCGAGCCTCGACGCCATGCACACCATGATTTCGGAAGGCGCCGGCGCCGCGACACTCGTCATGCCGAGCTTCGACGACGAGGCCATTCACTTCGGTGACGACTCGATCGCCACGACCATTCGCCGCTATCGGCAGTACGGCGCCAATATGGTCGTCGTAAAAAATGGCCCGGATGGCGCAACCATTGGCGACGGCACCGACGAAACGCTGGTTCCGGCGGTCAAGGTTGCCAAGGTCATCGACACCACCAGTGCCGGTGACAGCTTCAACGGCGCGTTTCTGGCCCACTATCTCCAGCATCGGGATGCGGTTGCCGCCGCCGGTTTCGCAGCCAAGATCGCAGCAAAAGTCATTCAGGAATATGGCGCGCTCGTTGCGCCCGAGAAGCTGAAATCCATCCGCTAAAGCAATTCCAGGAAAAGCGCGCAGCGGTTTTCCGTCCGGAATTGCGTGAAAGCAAAGAGATGGAGCGGTTCAGAGATTCCGTGAGGAGCTGAACCGCTCTAGACGCTGTAATATTTCCATCATGGACACGCCCCACAATAGGTTGGGCGCGGGAATCATGTTTGAAGCACCGCAATCGCTGGCACCGTCATCATGAGGATGCGGTGCGGATGGACTGTTTTGGGCATGTTGCAACGCTTGTCAGACATCGATCAAACCACCTGGGCGCAGGCGGCGACACCTGTCGCGGTACCCGAACGGCTGCTCATCGTCAGCGATGCCTGGCATCCGCAGGTCAACGGCGTCGTCCGCTCGATCGAGAATACCAACCGGGAACTGGTGCGCATGGGCGTCGAAGTTTCGATGATCACGCCGGATGGTTTTCGCAACATCCCCTGCCCAACCTATCCGGAAATCCGGCTTTCGATCGCAAGCTACCGCAAGGTCGCCTCCAGGATAGAGGCGATGCGACCGACCTACGTACACATTGCCACGGAAGGCCCCCTCGGCCTCACAGCGCGGCGCTGGTGCCTGCGAAACGGCATGCCCTTTTCGACGAGCTATCACACCCGCTTTCCCGAATATGTCGCGGCGCGCTTGCCGATACCGGAAAGCTGGCTCTATGCCTTCGTCAAATGGTTTCACAATGCCGGATATGGCTGCATGGTGGCGACGCCCAGCCTTGCGAGCGAGCTCAAGCTGCGCGGTATCCGCAACCTGCTGCCCTGGAGCCGCGGGATTGATTCCCACCTTTTCCAGCCACACGCCCTCGAAGATACCCCCTTCGGCCTGCCCCGCCCGATCTTCATGACCGTCGGCCGCGTGGCGCTTGAGAAAAACCTTCCCGCCTTTCTCGCTCTCGATCTACCCGGATCGAAAGTGGTGGTCGGCGATGGCCCCGCGCGGTCGGAACTGCAGAAGCTCTATCCGGACGTACATTTTCTGGGAGCAAAGTTCGGCGAGGAACTGGCCCACGCCTATTCGCAGGCCGACGTCTTCGTCTTCCCTTCGAAGACCGACACCTTCGGCAATGCCATTCTGGAAGCGCTCGCAAGCGGTGTCCCGGTCGCCGCCTATCCCGTGACAGGACCCGCGGACATTCTGGGAGGAGACAGGACGGCCGGCGTCGTGGATGCCGATCTTGCGACAGCCTGTCTTGCCGCCCTCTCCTGCTCCCGCGAGGCAGCGCGCTCCTTGGCGCTCAACTATTCCTGGGAAGCCGCCACCACCCAGTTCATCGGCAATGTCCGGGTTGCCAATCATCGCGGTCGGTTGCTCGCCCACCACGATTAGGCCGTAAGGGATCGACATCCAGGGGAAACTGACGCCGCCTTCCCTTCAGCGATCAGCGAGCCGCCCTGACGGCATAGCACAGCCCCGCATGGGGGTTGGATAGTTGCGTCTTGTCCAACACGATGAAGCCGGCATCGAGCAACGGAGCGATCAGCGTCATCTGGTTTTTATCCTTGGACCACCATTTATGCCATTCGATCACCATGGCGTTGATCGACCCAAAAAGGCCATGCCTCGCCAGAGTGTCAAAAATTCCAAACTCCGATCCCTCGCAGTCCATCTTGATGACGACATCCATGTCAGCAGTGCGTGCGTGCTCCGCGAGCGGACCGATGATGCCGGCTGCCTCCCTGATATGAATCTTTTCCGGCTTGCCCGTATCTGCCCCCCTAACGGAAATGCCGATCGTCGCATCAGAGCGGACCATGACCTCCATCTGTTCGTCCCTCTCACCCAATCCGAACTGGTTCGGCTTGATCTTGCCCGCGGTCGTCGGATTCAGAGCGAAATTCTTCAGCGCTCTCGCATAGGGCAGTGAAAAGGGCTCGAATGCATGTATCTCCCGCACCGAGGGGTCCCGCGCCAGAAAGAGCGATGCCAGCCCGGCATTCATGCCGATATCGATGACGACCTTGTCGCGCCCGGTCATGAAATTGTACTCGTTGTGGATGAAAATCTCGCTCAGAACCTGGAAGTCCTCGATGTTGTTGACGTGGAATCGGGTTCCCGAAAATTCCGCGATAATCTCCTGAGCCGTGGCGTGAAAGGTAAAGCCGTTCTTCTCGAAGAACTTGAACTCGTTGAGATGAGCCTGGAAGAACGGATTGACGAGTTCCGGCAGGATGACGTCCAGCATCTCGCCGCTTTGGCGGTCAATCCGCTTGAGGGGACGATGGGCGCGCGCTGCAAGCGATCCGATCCCGGTCGAGGCAATCCGGAACTCGAAGACATCTTCAGCATCCACATCGAACTGGAGTGCGACACGCTTGTCCGATCGCCGCAAATCGGCTTCGGTCAGCTGCTTTTGCGCCAGCAACCGGGTGCCGAAATCGGTCGCGACGTCGATACTGCAACAGACCGCTTCCGAAGGCACCGACGGATCGCCCTCGATATGAAATTCGACGACATAGCGCCCCGGAGAAAGGGTCGCATAGGGACCATAAAGCACCCATCCCGCCTCCCCCTTCTTCGCGGAGACGCGCTCATTGCCATGAATCTTCTCAACCTGTCCGATTTCGGAGTAAAACAAAGTCAGTTTCCTTCTTGACGACGGAGACGGGAATGGATGTCTCCTCGACAAAAAAGATCCCGCCCGGACTTCGATGTGGCGCGAGATTGACCACTAAGTCCATGTTTGACAAGAACAACTTTTAATTGACGGCAACATCGGCGTGTTCGGTATAAACGAGACATAATCTGTCCTCGGTGGTCGCATATTCCTTTCATTTTGCATCAATGCGGGCCGATTTTGACAATGGTGGTATGCGATCATTCGCAAGACTACGATGGTCGACGGCACGAAGTCCGATGAAACTATCTTTGCAATTTATCGTTTTCGCCTACACGAAATGTATCGTCGAGAAGGCAGCTTTAAAGACTCTCATGATTGCCGAGCGGTACCGACAGTCGTGGTCCTCGACATGGCTGCTCTTTTGGAAAGCAGAAGAAACCCGTAGCCCGGGCATAATTTTGGGTGTACAATTATTTATCGCACGACTTACATGAGACCTCTCAGGGAGTACTTGAGATGACCGACGACCCGTTAAAGCTGGATAACTTCATCTGCTTCGCCCTTTACTCGGCGAACCACGCGATGAACAGGCTCTATAAGCCCATGCTGGACGCGCTCAATCTCACCTATCCGCAATACCTCGTCATGGTGACGCTGTGGGAAGAAGACGGTCAGACCGTCGGCGGGATCGGCGAGAAGCTGTTTCTGGAATCGAGCACGTTGACGCCACTTCTGAAACGCCTGGAAGCTGCCGGCTTCATCAAGCGCATCCGCAGCAAGGAAGACGAGCGCCAGGTACTGATTCAGCTGACCAGCGAAGGCAGGGCATTGAAGAAGAAGGCGGCAGCCGTCCCCCCCTGCATTCTCGATGCGACCGAGCAACCGGCCGACGAACTGGCGCGGCTGAAGGCGGAAATTACGGCGCTGCGAGAAGCGCTGAACAGAAACGCAGCTTGAACGAGGCGCCCGCGATCCCGCGCCCCCGATCTCGCGATGGGGCGCTGAAGCGAACTACCGCTTCTTCTTGTTTTCGTAGGGATTTTCCGAAGACCGGAAGTGGATGCGGATCGGCACGCCAGGCATGGTGAAATCCGCACGCAGACCATTGATCAGATAGCGCACATAGGATTCCGGCAGCGCATCCGAACGCGTGCAGGAGATCATGAAGGCCGGCGGGCGCGCCTTTACCTGCGTCATGTATTTGAGCTTGATGCGGCGGCCGGAGACGGCCGGTGGCGGATGCTGAACCTGCTGCGTCTCGAGCCAGCGGTTGAGACGCGCGGTCGAGATACGCTTGTTCCAGACTTTATCGGTATCGACGATCGCCTGCATGAGGCGATCAAGCCCCTCGCCCGTCTGGCCGGCAATCGGTATGGCGCGAATGCCGCGCGCCTGCGGCAGCAATCGGTCGGTCTTTTCACGCAGGTCGGCAAGCACCGCCTGACGATCCTCGATCATGTCCCACTTGTTGAAGGCGAGCACGGCGGCGCGACCTTCGCGGATCACGAGATCGACGATCTGCAGATCCTGCTTCTCGAAGGGAATGGTCGCGTCAAAGACGATGACGACGGTTTCGGCGAAACGGATGGCGCGCAGCGTGTCGGCGACCGAGAGCTTCTCCAGCTTCTCGATCACCTTGGCCTTGCGGCGCATGCCGGCCGTGTCGAACATTTTGACGGTACGGCCGCGCCAGCTCCAGTCGACGGAGATTGAATCGCGGGTAATCCCGGCCTCCGGGCCAGTCAGCAGCCTGTCTTCGCCGAGGAAACGGTTGATGAGCGTCGATTTGCCGGCATTCGGGCGGCCGACGATCGCAACGCGCAACGGGCGCGTGTCATCATAGGCCGGCTCTTCGTCAATCTCCTCGCCGTCTTCGCCGGCGGCAGAGCGCGGAATGCTGACATTCGTCTCCGCCTCGTCGTCGTCCTCCGGGAAAGCGCGTTCGGGGCCGATCGCCTCGACGATCGCGTCGCGCAGATCCATCATGCCCTGGCCGTGTTCGGCCGAAATCGGGCAAGGCTCGCCAAGGCCGAGCGTATAGGCATCGTAAAAGCCGCTGTCGGAGCCACGCGCTTCGGATTTGTTGGCAACGAGCACAACGGGCCGGCCGCGCTTGCGCAGCATTTCGGCAAGCGTCTTGTCGACATGGGTCAGGCCCATCTTGGCATCGACGACGAAGAGCGTCAGATCGGCTTCGTCGATCGCCGCTTCCGTCTGGGCGCGCATACGGCCTTCCAGCGTCTCCTCGCCGGCTTCTTCGAGACCGGCGGTATCGACGATGCGGAAACGCAGATCGATGAGCTTGGCGTCACCGGGGCGGCGGTCACGCGTCACGCCCGGCGTATCGTCGACAAGCGCCAGCTTCTTGCCAACCAGACGGTTGAACAGCGTGGACTTGCCGACATTCGGGCGACCGACGATCGCGACCGTAAAACTCATTGAGCGATCCTTCAGCCTTTTGCAGCCGGAGCCTTGCCGGATGCAGTGATGAGATCAAGCAGCATCTGGGCACGGTTGGCAACGTTGCGTGGGCTCTGCGGATCATCGACGATCGCCTGGAACCATTGCCGAGCCTTGGCGAAATCGCCGGCCTTGTAGGCGGCGAGGCCGAGAACATCGCGGGCCGAGTGGCGGAATGCATCGGCCGGTACGGCGAGTTCCTGCGCCTCGGCAGCGACCTGATCGTAAGTACCGGTATCGACGAGAATATAAGCCGCGCGCAGGCGGGCCGCATCGCGGATCACGACCGGAAGGTCCGTCTGCTTGCCGATCGCCGAGAAGGCGGCAATGGCCGCAGCCTTGTCACCCTTCTGCGCCTGCAGCGTTGCCGCGCGCAGGCGGGCCAGCACCGGATAGGAACCGGGGCCGTCCTTTTCGATGGCTGCGAATGCGGCGAGCGCTTCGTCTGTCTTGTTCTGGTCGGCCAGCGTCAGCGCGGCAAGGAACTGATCGCCACCACTGCCAGCCTGATTGCCGGCCCAATAGCGATAGCCGCTATAGGCTGCCGTGGCGAGAACGATGAGCACGGCCAAACCGATGATGAGCTTGCCAAAACGGCGCCATATGAACCGCAACTGGTCCGAACGCAGTTCCTCGTTCACCTCGCGGATGAAGCTATCGTCATTGAATGCCATTCTCGTCTCCGGCCCAGGCCAAATAGTTCCAACAAGCTTAGGGGTTAGTTGGGCCTTCTACTCCATTTTGCGGCTGATGTAAGGGGGAATGGCAGAAATCGTCACATAACGAGCGGCGAAACCCCGATAATCCACGCATGAAGCTTCCAAATGATCAATGCCCAGACGACGACGCCGATGACGATGGCATAGAGATCGTACTTCGCCGAGACGAAGGGACGCAGAGTGATTTCGCCGGCCCGTTCACGCCGCTTCAGCGAAATCCGCAGGATCACGCCCCAGGCGAGGAAAGCGGCAAAGAGCAGGATCGCCGCGCCGTCGCCATTGGACAGAAGATGCGCCAGCGCCCAGATCTTCACCGACAGCACCATCGGATGTTTCGTCCTGACTGCGATATGCCCCGCCGGCAGCAGCGAGGCGACAAGACAGATCAGCGCAAACAGCATCAGAAGAATGGTGATATGGCTCATCCAGAACGGTGGCGACCAGACCGGCGTCATGTCCCGCGCCTGACCGAAGCCGTAAATCAACACGATCAGCGCGACGATGCTCGCGATAGAATAAGCAATCTTCCAGCCTCCCTCGCCGAGGCTCGCGATCAATGAGGCCCTGAGGCCGGGCGCCACGACGCGGATCAGATGGAGGCCGAGAAAAAGAACAATGCCGAGAATGAGCAATGCCATGGATAAAATCCTCTATGGTCTTGTAGTCACATCCTTATCGGCTGCCGTAAAAAAATGCCAGCATCACCGCAGCTTCGCCGCATTTAGGCGAAAGGAAGGAGGCGACCCGCAGCACGCCATGCGAGATCGCCAGATAATCCCCGGAACGCGTGCTCGACCCAATCAATATTCGGTGCCCATGTTTCGCTTAGCTACCTGTCTCTCCCTTGCCATTTCCTTAGGGTTGCCCGCAGCGGCCTTGGCCGATGGCAAACCCAAGCAACTGGTCATGATTTCCTTCGATGGCGCTCATGACAACGCGCTCTGGACCAAGAGCCGCGAGATCGCTTCGCGCAACGGCGCACATTTCACCTATTTTCTCTCCTGCACCTTCCTGATGAACAAGGCACAGGCCAAGGCCTATCAGGGGCCGAAGCAGCGGCCGGGCAAGTCGAATGTCGGCTTCGCCAAAAGCGAAGACGATGTCCGCACCCGCATCGCCAACATCTGGGGGGCGCATCAGGAAGGCCACGACATCTCAAGCCATGCCTGCGGCCATTTTGATGGCAAGGGCTGGAGCGCGGCCGACTGGAGCCAGGAATTCATGAACGCGCGCGTCGCCCTTCGCGATGCGTGGAAGAATGTCGGCCTTGCCGACAAGGAACCCCAAGGCTGGGAAGATTTCGCCACCAACGACGTCAAGGGCTTTCGCGCGCCCTACCTCTCCACCAGCGACGGCCTCGTCCCGGCCGAGAAGAAAATGGGCTTTCTCTATGATGCAAGCCTCGTCACCAAGGGACCTGCCCTGCCGCAGGTGGTCGACGGCATCTATCGCTTCGGCCTGCCATTGATCCCAGAAGGCCCCCAGCAGCGCCCGGTCATCGGCATGGACTACAATCTCTATGTCCGCCATTCCAAGGGCGTCGAGGACAAGGCGAACGCCAAGACCTATGAGGATCGCACCCTTGCGGCCTTCGAAGCCGCCTTCAACAAGCAATATGACGGCGAGCGCATCCCGCTGCAGCTCGGCTTCCATTTCGTCGAAATGAACGACGGCGCCTATTGGCGCGCCCTCGATCGCTTCGTCAGCGACGTCTGCCACAAACAGGATGTCGCCTGCGTCAGCTATTCCGAAGCCATCCCGCTGATTGCGGCGCACGGCAAGCCGCAGCAAGGGTAAGGAGCGATCGGGCAAAGCCCGAGCGAGCGACCCACTCGGTCGCTTGCAGCGACGAATGCCCGAGCAGTGCAAGACGACCTTGCCGGCATCCTCGCCATGAGCCCTTGTACAAGGCTGGATACTGAACTGCTTCACATCACAGCGTAACCCACCCTCGCCCTGGCTTCCTTAAGGGCAAGGGCGGCCTGGATCTTCTGACCAATGAAAGAGGTTCAGAGCCTCTTTCGTCAGCCGTCTGCGTGAACGACGCCCGCCTCGCGCTCCAAGTAGGTCTGATCGATCTTTGGCAGAGGCGTATCGTCGATCGCCGCTTCGAAGGCTTTCAAGCGCTTATGGATCGACAGAAGCTCGATAATCGTCGTCCAGGAATTGACGAGATACTGGAAGGAATTGCTGACTTGGCCGAAGGCCGTGGCGATCTGCTGATAGATACCATACGTGATCGCACCGGCAACGAAAGTCGGCACCAGCATGAACAGCACGAACATCGTATCGGCCTGCAGATAGAAATAGCGGGCGACGTTGAAATAGACGTAGTGGAAATAAATGCGGAAGTAGTTCCGCCGCACGTTGGCGAACAGCTCCTTCACCGTCGTAGGCTGTGCGCGATCCTCGTGATCCTCGCCATAGACCAGCTCTTTGCGATAGGCGGCTTCAACGCGTTGATTCTTGAAGTTCAGTCCCGGCAGCTTGATGCCGGCCACGGCCAACAGCACCGTGCCGAAAATCGACCAGAAGAGCGCCAACCAGAAGAGCGAATGAGGAATCTTGCCGATGATCGGCAGTTCGGTGACGTAGGTCGAAAGCGCTAGCAGGATCGGCAGGAACACGATCAAGGTCATGACCGAATTGATCAAGCTGATGCCAAGACCTTCCAGCACGCTTGAGAAGCGCATCGTATCTTCCTGCACACGCTGAGAGGCACCCTCGATGTGGCGCAGTTTCTCCCACTTCGACATGTAGAAATTGTTCATGGCCGTGCGCCAGCGGAAGATATAATGGCTTGTGAAGAAGTCCGTCAGGATCGAAACGAACATACTGAGGAACGCGATCTGCGCGAAGATGATCATCAGCGAATAAAAGCTATCGGTCGTAACACCGGGCTGTTTCGTCAATGCCGCCTGTAGAAGGTCGCCAAACGGACGACGAAAATTATTGATGACCACGCTGACCTGAACACCAAAATAGGTGACCAGAATGATCAGCGCCGAACCCCAGAGCGACCAGAGTTTCCAGGGATGGTTCCAGGCGCGAATATGCCATGCACCGCAAAAGATGATGATGCAGGCAAGAAAGAACCCATAGAACCAGAGATTTCCCCACAGCAGGAAATAGCTGAGATCATACGGCTCCTTTCCCTCTCCCGGCATGACGAAGCCCAACTGCGTCCCGAGGTTTGAAAAGAAGAGATACCAGGCAGCGATACAGGCAAGCGTCCAGACCACCATCGAGATGAAAAATAGTTTTGGATTCGGGAAGAAGGAGTGGAACACGGCGGGTAAGCTTCCTTGATCGGGTTCTGAGCGGGACCGAAAGTGGCGTCAATTTGCGGCGAGCCTAAGACAGTTCGCCGGGGGCGGCAACCGGCGGAACCCTATTCTTACGTAGATGTAACCGCTTATCCCATGATCGTGATGCAGTTGTTCAGCGGCAAATTTTCACCCATTGGACGAGCACGTCCCCCGTGAGGGTGCCTCTCTTTCCGCCGATCCCTCCTTCCGTACATCGCCCCCTTGCAGAATACTATCTTACGATATATATCTTACGACATGACTAACGATATGAACCCTCACACTTCAAGGAGAAACGACATGAGAGGTTTTAGAGATCGCCATATGGACGGAGATGGCTTTGACATCGTCGAGGCATATATCCTACGACATGGTCGAAGCCGTGAATCGCGCGGCGAGCACAGGAGAGACTTCATGAGAGGCTTCAAGGGCGGCATGTTCGGTGGCGGGTTTCGCACCGGCCGCAAGTTCGATGCGGCCGACCTGCAGCTGATCATCCTCGCTTTGCTCTCCGAGCAGCCGCGCCACGGCTATGAACTGATCAAGACCTTCGAAGAGCGCTCCGGCGGCTTCTATGTGCCAAGCCCGGGCGTCATCTATCCGGCGCTCACCTATCTCGAAGAGACCGGCCAGGCCGAAGTCGAAGTCAGCGGCACGAAAAAGCTCTACCGCATTACCGAAAGCGGCCAGAAGCGCGTCGACGACAATCGTGATCTGGTCGAGGTAACGCTCGCCAAACTCACCTCCATCGGCGAAAAAATGGCCCGCGTCCGCGAGGTCTTCGACGGCGGTGACGAGGACGGCCGTGACAATCCGTTCGATCGCCATGGCGCAGGCGACGTCCATCGCGCCCGCCATCTGCTGCGCTCAGCCCTTCGTTCGAAGTTCCCGTGGAGCAAGGCCGAAGGCGCTCGCATCGCGGCAATCCTGGAACGCGCCGCCGCCGATATCATTCGCGGCGAAACGAAAGCCCAGGACGAGCCGAAGACCGAGGATTGAACCGGGTCTTCACTTGTCCGGCCGAGGTCTTCACTTGTCCGGCAAAGTCAGGATGATCGGCCCGTTGCGGGTAGCGATGATGGTGTGCTCGTACTGGACCGTGGGCGCCTGCGGATCGGCATAGAGCGTCCACGCATCGTCGCCGCCCTCCGCCCAGGTCGCACCGAGCGAGAGAAACGGCTCGACGGTGAAGACCAGGCCATCCTCCATGATCCGGGTCTCGGAAGGGTCCGCCCAGGTGGAAACCTCGGCGGGCTCTTCGTGCAGGGAACGGCCGATGCCATGGCTGGCGAGATTGGCAATCAGCGTATAGCGGTTCTTCTGCGCGAAAGCGCCGACGGCCTGCCCGATCTTCGCCATCGGCGCGCCGCTCTTCACCTGATTGAGGCCGACCCACAGCGCCCGCTTGCCGTCGCGGCAAAGACGCTCGATCTTCGGCTTGACCGGCGGCACGGTGAAGGAGGCGCCGGTATCGGAAAAGAAGCCGTCCTTTTCGGCCGATACGTCGAGATTGACCAGGTCCCCGGCCTTGATGATACGCGGGCCGGGAATGCCGTGCGCCACTTCCTCGTTGACGCTGATGCAGGTCGCGCCGGGAAACTTGTAAACCAGCTCCGGCGCCGATTGCGCGCCGGCATCCTCCAGCACCTTGCGGCCAATCGCATCCAGCTCCAGCGTGGTGATGCCCGGCTCGAGCGCCGCCGCCATCGCGTGCAGCGCATTAGCGCAGATGCGGCCGATATCTTTCAGCTTGCTCAGTTCTTCTTCAGTCGAGACGATCATCTATGGCTTCCGGCATCCTCGCACTCTCGGCAACGGCTCAGCGAGAGGCTCAAGCTCGCTTTCGCCCCTTCCCTCCCGACAGTCAATCGCTTTTTGGGCCTTACGCCAGATAGCGCAGCTTTCGGATTCCGAAAGAGCTTAGGAGCGCGGATCGTCCGACAGCAACGCCCAACGCTCGTGATCGCACCACACGCCGCCGATCTTCAGATATTTGGGCGAAAACCCTTCCTTGCGGAAACCGAGACGCCTGACCAGCGCAATCGAAGAATGGTTGCCCGGCTGGATATTGGCTTCCAGCCGATGCAACCCGACCGCATCGAAGCCATGCGCCACAGCCAGGCGAACGGCCTCCGTCATAAACCCCTGGCCGGCAAAACCCGTCATGCCGTGATAGCCGAGAAAGGCGCTGCGAAAGCCGCCCCAGACCATCTGGCTGATATTGACGACGCCGACGATGCCACCGGAGCCGGGATCACGCGCCACGAGACCTATATTCGGCCCCGTCACCGTCTGGCCGAACCAGGCGTCGAAACCGTCGCGATCGAGAAAGGGATAGGCCCAGGGGACGTGATGGGCGCGGCTGGCGATATTGGCGGCGATCAGTTCGTCCGCGTCCGATTGCCTGACCGGCGCGATGATCACATGCGGCATGGCTCGCTCCCTCTGTTCAAGGCAGCGAGCCTTATCAAATCGAATCCGAAATCAAAAGCTTCGCTGAAAGAACGGAATCATTTTCCGAACCGCTTCATAGCGAAGATAAAGTCCGCCCCACGCGATCACGCCGACATAGACGCCGAACAGCAGATGCGAGAAGATCGGGCTGCCGACCCTCAGATGCGTCGCCATCGCTCCGCCAAGGAGACCCGTCAGCAGGATTGCACCGAGGACGGACGTTCTCGGGATCGCATAGAGAATGGCGCAGCCGAGCGTGATGACGCCGAGCAGCCGCGCAAGCGATGGATCGGCGGAATAGCCGAGCCCCGCCATCATCTCCGTAACGACTGGGAGCGGAATAAGCTTGATCACACCGTCGAAGACGAGAAAGGCGATGATGAGCCCGCTAAGGATCATGCCGGCCACGCGCTGGGCGCGCGTGACGGAAGGCACGGATGAATCGACTGCATAAGACATTGTTATATCCCCCGGAATTCTATCGGAAATTCAGATCTTGGCCGCCAAGGCGGCGAGTTGATCGGCACATTGAGCCCATCCCTGATGGAAGCCCATTTTCTCATGCGCGTCGCGATCTTCGGCCGACCAGTGCAGGACGGTCGCAGTATAGCGGGTCTTGCCGTCACCGAGATCATCGAGCTGGATCGTCACCACCATGAAGGGTTTCGCCGACGGCACCCAGGCGCTGGTGAAGGCGTCGGTGAAGACGATCCGTTCATTGGGAACGACTTCCAGATAGACGCCGTTGCCCGGATAATCCTCGCCTTCTGGGCTGCGCATGGTGATCGAGCTTGCACCACCCGCACGAAGATCGATCTTGGCCTCGGATACCGTCCACGGCAGCGGCGCAAACCATTGTTTCAAAAGGTCGGCCTCGGTCCAGCACCGGAAGATCTTCTCGCGCGGTGCGTCGATGACCCGTGTCAAGGAGAGTTCGTGGCGTTGGGTTTGTTCGGTCATGGTGCTGTTCCTTGTTGCGGTTTGGTGTGGCCTGCGCGGCCTATACTCTCATGACGTTCATGACCGTCGCTTCCCGACAGCACAGAGGCAAATTTTTCGATTATTTTGCAGTGACAACGGCATCCACACTCAGGCGATCGAGCTGATGGCGGATATGGGCTGCTTCGGCGGGCGAGCGAGCAAGCGCGATCGCCCTGTCGAAAGCGACACGCGCTTCCTGCGAGCGGCCGAGCTGCGCGAGCAGGGCGCCCCTGACGCCGTGAAAATAGAAATAGCTGTCGAGCTGCGCCTCCAGCGGCGCAATCAGCGCCAGCGCCGCTTCCGGCCCCTTGAGTTTCGAAAGCGCGACCGAACGATTGAGCGTGACGACGGGAGACGGCGTCAGCCGCTCCAGCATCTGATAGAGAAGATTGATCTCCTCCCAGTCCGTATCCTCGGCCCGCTTTGCTCGGGAATGCAGCGCCGCGATTGCCGCCTGCACCTGATAGGGGCCGGGCCGGCGATGGCGGATCGCCTTGTCGAGAAGCGCGAGCGCCTCGTCTATCGATGTCCGATCCCAGAGCGAACGATCCTGGTCCTCGAGGAGAACAATCTGTCCATCCGTGTCGAACCGCGCTGCCTTGCGCGATTGCTGGAGAAGCATCAGCGCCAGCAGCGCCATGGTTTCCGGCTCGGCGGGAAAAATCCGCAAAAGCAGCCGGCCGAGACGGATCGCCTCATCGGCAAAGGCCGCAGCCTCGCGATGCGTACCGCCGGCCGAATATCCCTCGTTGTAGATGAGGTAGATCATGGCGCTGACGAGAGCCAGCCGCTCGCTTCGCTCCACCGCGCCCGGCGTTTCGAAAGGTACGCCGGCTGCGGCCACGCGCGCCTTCGCCCGGGTGATGCGCTGCTCCATCGCGCTTTCGCTGACCAGGAAGGCACGCGCGATCTGCGGCACCGAAAGGCCGGAGACGATGCGCAGCGCCAGCGCGATCTGCTGCGTTGCCGGCAGATCCGGATGACAGCAGATGAACAGCAGCCGGAGAATGTCGTCACGATAGCCGGAGCCATCCAGCCGTTCGGCAAGATCGCTTTCCGCATCGCTTGTATCGGAAATCGCTTCCTCATCCGGCAGGCTCTGCAATTTCGCCTGTTTGCGCACCGTATCGATGCCGCTATTGCGTCCGACGAAGATCAGCCAGGCAATGGGATCACGCGGCGGCCCCTTGTCGGGCCAGGTCTTCAAGGCCCTGAGGCAGGCCTCCTGAAAGGCCTCCTCGGCGGTATCGAGATTGCGGAAATAGCGCAGCAGCGCGCCCAGCACCTGCGGCCGGGCATTGGTGAGCGCAATGTCGATCCAGGCAATGTCGGTCATGTGGCAATCGTCCCTGGCCTGAATACGTAGAGTGGACGGATTTCGTAAGAGCCGGCGCCGGGATTGGCCACGGCAAGCTCCTTCGAGAATTCAATCGCCTCGTCAAGTGTTTCGAAGTCGATGACGTAGAAGCCCAGCAACTGTTCCTTCGTTTCGGCAAAGGGGCCGTCGATAACCAGCGGCTCGTTCTTGCCTTTGCGCAAGGTCGTCGCCGCCGTCGTCGGCATCAGACGCGCGACTGGGCCAAGTTTGCCGGCCTCGGCAAGCGGCGTCTGTACGGCAAGCAGCCGCGCCATGGTTGCCGCCTCCTGGTCCTTGGACCAGGCAAATACGGTATCTTCGTCGTTGTAGCATAGGATCGCATAGAGCATGAGGACTTCCTTCTCCTGTAAAGACGAAGGAATATCACCCGCACCGACAGGCCGCGTCAAAAAATTACTGCTCGAGATGACCGGCCTGGCAAATGCGGTCGATCAAGCCAGCCACTTCGTGCAAACGGGGAGATGGCATCTTGAGATCGCGGTCCGTGCGCTCGACGATGACCAGATCGTCATGCGGAACGACGAAAGCATATTGCCCGCCCGCTCCCCAGGCAAAATAGGAGCCGGCCGGAAGGTGAAATACGTTCTCGCCAACATTTTTTGGGGCCGGCGATGCCGCGTCCCCCGTCCACCAAAGATAACCGTAGCCCAACCCATGGTCGGCATCCGAATGAGGTGTCGTGCTTTCACGCACCCAGGACTCGGGAATGATCTGCTCACCGTTCCAGCGGCCGCCATCGAGAAAGAGAAGCGCAAAGCGGGCAAGATCACGCGTGCTCATTCGAAATGTGTAGGCGGGATGGATCGATGCCGCCCCGAAGAATTTATGTTGAGCGCGCGGGTCGTAATCCTGCATGCCGATCTTGCGGGCGATTTGGTTTTCGAAGGCATCATAGATCGAAATGCCGATCGCTTTCTCGTAGATCGTTCCGAGGGCGTTGAAATCCCAGTTGTTGTAATACCAGAAGGTTCCCGGCGCATGGCTGAAGCGTTCGGGCCGCGCCGCCGCCATGGCTTTCGTCTCGTAGAGCGCCGGGTGATAGATTCCGGACCGCGCCTCCAGCAGCATCCGGATCGTCGCCTGCTTTTCCTGCGCGGACAGCGACGGCGGCTTATCGTCGATATCGGCTTGCTGAAGCGTGGTCCCAGGATCGATCTTGTGCTGCGCCACCGCGATCCCGATCAGCGCGTCAAGGAGACTCTTGCGGATGGACGCCAATTCCATCGGTTTGTCAGTATTTCCCCATTCGGCAACAACCTTCCCATGCTGAACGACCATAACGGCGCTGATATCGTGCCCGTCGGCGAAAGCTTTCGCCTCGGCAAGCTTTGACGCCGACCATCCGGATGCCTGAGGTGATGGATGCGCCCATTCCGCGGAAGGGACTGTCTGCGCCATCGCCGGAGCCGACAGCAATGCGACGAATAGCAGCGAGATCAAACGCATAGCGGATGCCCTGTTTCAAGCGTTGTCAGACGTCTCGAAGAATTCAGCCTTTTCGGTGACGGAGCACAACCCCGCTCATCTTTTTCGACATCAGGCTTAATGCTTGGCAACGGCAGGCGCTATGCCTCGTTTCGCTTGATAGTCAGCATCCCCACCTTTACATCAAGCTCCGCGACGGCGCCGATGAAAACGCTCGCTCCGTTAGCCTTGATTTGGGTACCGAGCCGCTCTGCCAGCCAAACCGCCTGCGGTCGGCATCGATTGGAGCATCTAACTGTCGTCCGCCCTGCCCTTCCACAACGGCAAGCCAACCAACTCCGATACCGCCGGATCTGCGGTGAACACAGGGTAACCGCGTTCGACAAGCCGCTCGAGAACCTCGCGATCTTTCTGAACATGCAATCGGGCGAGATTTTCCCTGTTGTAGACATGCCCGCCGGAAGCTGGATTGATGCCAGTGATGATGACCGCAGTCGCACCGTTATAGAGAGCAAAGAGAATGGCGTTGATGCCATTCGAGCATTTGTCGTCCGCCCCCATTTCCGTGCAGTTCAGGCCCCCAATACGATCCAGAAGCGCCATGCGCCTGTAACGGTCGACGATCTCGAGCTTGTCGTAGTCGTAGTTGAAGGCCCGCAAGCCATCCTTCAGACGTTGAAACTCTTTCCGCCACAGCAGGACATAAAGCATCTTCGTCCGCTCGCCGTTCAGCACGCGGCGGACTTCGACGGCATTGGTATTCGTTCCTTCGATCTGGTTGAATTGTACGAGCGTGACGTCAGGCGTTTCCCGGCCCCAGCTTTTCGGTACCACTTGCGAACCGTTGATGGTAATCACCCGATAAGTTCCGTCGAAGCCTTCGGGCCTGTTCGACACCGGCGCCGACCCGACCACGACAACCGGGCTCTGAAACGGCTCCGCCAGAATTGGCGGCAAGGGCCGGGTTACATGGTATTTCACCTGCCGGTATATGTGCCTCTTCAGTTCCTTAAATCGAGCAGCCATCCAACGCCTTGTCGTTTCTCAGAAGGTATCGGCCCTAAAAGCATCTACCTTGTGAAATGCGAGCAGGAACATTTCGTTCCGATTCGCGGACAACACGAGTATCTCTAAATATTCTCATATAAGAAAAATGAACAAATCTTGCGCGGTATAACCTATGGTGAGCGCCCGGCGCGCGTCATCACGCCGGCTATCTGCTCAACGTCCGCGACACGGCGTTCCTCCACCCCTTGAGCTTCGCGTTCCGGGTCTTGTCATCCATAGCGGGCTCGAACCGGCGATCGCGCGCCCAGGCCTTGGCGAAGCCGGCGCGGTCCGGCCAGACGCCCGCGCGGCTGCCAGCAAGCCAGGCGGCGCCAAGCGCTGTCGTTTCGAGGATCGTCGGGCGATCGACCGGCGCGTCCAGCAGATCGGCAAGCCGCTGCATCGTCCAGTCGGAGGCGACCATGCCGCCGTCGACGCGCAGCACTGTGTCCTGTCCACTGCCGTTGCGCCAATCCTTGTGCATGGCGTCCAGGAGATCGCGCGACTGGTAGCAGACAGCCTCCAGCGCCGCCCGGACGATCTCCTCGGGCCCGGTATTGCGCGTCAGCCCGAAGATCGCGCCACGCGCATCTGGGTCCCAATGCGGAGCACCGAGACCGGTGAAGGCCGGCACCAGATAGACCTCCTGCAGCGGATCGGCCCTGGCTGCCAATTCTCCGGAATCCGACGCACGCTGGATGGCCTTCAGGCCATCACGCAGCCATTGCACGGCGGCGCCTGCGATGAAGATCGATCCCTCAAGTGCGTAGGTCGTCTCGCTGTTCAGCCTGTAGGCGATTGTGGTCAGCAGGCGATTTTTCGACCGCACCATGTCCCCGCCGGTATTCAGCAGCGCAAAGCAGCCCGTGCCATAAGTGGATTTCATCATGCCGCGCTCGAAGCAGGCCTGGCCGATCGTCGCCGCCTGCTGATCTCCGGCAACACCGAGGATCGGGATTTCGGCCCCGAAATGCGCAGCATCGGTCACGCCGAAATCTGCGGCGCAATCCTTCACCTCGGGCAGCATCGCGGCGGGAACGCGCAGAATATCCAGCAGTTCCTCATCCCATTCGTTGGCGCCGATATTGTACATCAGCGTGCGCGAGGCATTGGTGGCGTCCGTGACGAAGCTCTTGCCCTCCGTCAGCCGCCAAATCAGGAAGGTGTCGACGGTGCCGAAGCAAAGCCGGCCCTTGGCAGCAAGCGCACGCGCGCCCTTCACATTGGTCAGCAGCCAGGAAAGCTTGGTGCCGGAAAAATAGGGGTCGAGCAGCAGGCCGGTGCGGCGTGTAAAGAGTTTTTCGAGGTCCTGCCGCTTCAGCTTCTCGCAATAGCTCGCCGTGCGGCGGTCCTGCCAGACGATGGCATTGTGGATCGGCTTGCCGGTGTCGCGATCCCAGACGACGACGGTCTCGCGCTGGTTGGTGATGCCGATGGCTGCAATATCCTTGGCGGTGATGCCGGCGGCTTCGATCGCTTTGCGGACGGTCAAGAGGACGGACGACCAGATCTCTTCCGGATCGTGCTCGACCCAGCCGGGCTTCGGATAATGCTGGGTGAATTCCTTCTGCCCGACACCGGCAACCTTCATCTTGCCGTCGAAAACGATAGCCCGCGTCGACGTCGTTCCCTGATCGATCGCCAAGACATAACCGCTCATGCAATCCTCCCGCCTGTTGCATCCGGAAACAACAGATACGCGAGCAAAACGAATGTGAAAAGAAAGCAAAACGAAATTTCTGCAAAGCGATGCGCTTTCCAGTCCATGACATCAAGGTCCGCGGGTACTGCAACGGCGGCCGGCGCAATACGATTGCCATGTCCGCCGGTTTGGGACTAGGCTCAAGCCGTTTTGCATTGCAGCAGAAAGCTGCGCTGTCCAAGGAGAAGATCATGGCTAGAACAGTTGTCGTCACCGGTTCCACGAGCGGTATCGGCCTCGCCATCGCGACGGCCTTCGCCGCCAAGGGCGATAACGTCGTCATCAACGGCTTCGGAAAGCCCGAGGAAATCGATGCGATCAAGACCAGGCTGGAAGCCTCCGGCGGCGGCAAGGTGATCTATCATCCAGCCGACATGACGAAGCCGGCCGAGATCGCCGACATGATCGCGACGGCCAATTCCACTTTCGGCAGCGTCGATGTCCTCGTCAATAATGCCGGCATCCAGCATGTCGAGAAGATCGAAGATTTCCCGATCGAGAAGTGGGATCAGATCATCGCGATCAATCTCTCCAGCTCCTTCCACACCATCCGCGCCGCCATTCCGCTGATGAAGGCTCGGAAATACGGCCGCATCATCAACATCGCCTCGGCGCACGGCCTGGTCGCCTCGCCCTTCAAATCCGCCTATGTCGCTGCAAAACATGGTATACTCGGTCTGACCAAGACGGCGGCGCTCGAGCTTGCCGAATTCGGCGTGACGGTGAACGCCATTTGCCCCGGTTACGTCCTGACGCCGCTTGTCGAGAAGCAGATCCCGGACACGGCCAAGGCACGCGGCATGACCGAGGAGCAAGTTAAGAACGAAGTCATCCTCAAGGTCCAGCCCACGCATGAGTTCGTCAAGGCCGAGGAAATCGGCGCCCTGTCGCTTTACCTTGCAAGCGACGAGGCGCGCCAGGTGACGGGCACACACGTCTCGATTGACGGTGGCTGGACCGCGGAATAACCATTCACGGTTAGGGCCGGATTCGTCTTGACGCCTCCGGCCCCAACCAAACAGATAATAGACGGGAACGACATGAGTGACAGCATCCGCTTTATCCTCAACGGCGAGGATATTACGCTATCCAGCTTGCGCCCCACCGAGACGCTGCTCGACTTTCTCCGCCTTCAACGGCGCCTGACAGGAACGAAGGAAGGGTGTGCGGAAGGCGACTGCGGCGCCTGCACCGTGCTTGTGGGACGCCTGATCGATGGCGGACTGTACTACGAGTCCGTGAATGCCTGCATCCGCTTCGTCGGCTCATTGCATGCGACCCATGTCGTGACAGTCGAGCACCTTGCCGCCCAGAACGGTACGCTACATCCGGTGCAGCAGGCCATGGTCGATTGCCACGGCTCGCAATGCGGCTTCTGCACGCCGGGCTTCATCATGTCGCTCTATGGCCTCTGGCTTTCGACGGAAAAGCCGAGCCGAGCGCAGATCGAAAAATCGCTTCAGGGCAACCTCTGTCGATGCACGGGCTACGAGCCGATCGTGAAGGCGGCCGAGCAGGTCAGCCAGAAGCGTCCGAGCGCACTCTTCGACCCCCTCGAAAAGACCAGAGCCGACATCATCGCCCGTCTCTGGGCGATGCAGGGCGGCGACACCATCGAGATTGCCGAGGGCGCCGATCGCCTCATCGTGCCCGGCTCTGTCGCGGCGCTGGCGCAGGTGCTTGCCGACGAGCCGAAGGCGACCGTCGTTGCCGGTTCAACCGATGTCGGCTTGTGGGTCACCAAACAGATGCGCCGGCTGAATCCTGTCGTTTTCATCAACCATCTGACCGATCTGCAGAGGATATCGGTCGAGGACGATGGTTTGAGCATTGGTGCCGGCGTCACCTACAGCCGCGCCTTCGCCGTCATCGCCGAAAAGATCCCGGCATTCGCCAACCTCATCAACCGCATCGGCGGCGAGCAGGTGCGCAATATGGGCACAATCGGCGGCAACATCGCCAACGGCTCGCCGATCGGCGACACGCCGCCGCCGCTGATCGCGCTCGGCGCCACTGTAAAACTTCGCTCGACAGCGGGCACGCGCAGCCTGCCGCTGGAAGACTTCTTCATCGAATACGGCAAGCAGGATCGCCATCCCGGCGAGTTCGTGGAAGGCATCTTCGTGCCCTATCCCGCCAGCGATGCACATTTCGCCGTCTACAAGATCTCCAAGCGCCGCGACGAGGATATTTCGGCCGCCTGCGGCGCCTTCCATCTGTCACTGGATACCGCCGGCAATGTTCAGGATATCCGTATCGCCTTTGGCGGCATGGCCGGCACGCCGAAGCGCGCCCGCTCCGTCGAGGCCGAATTGATCGGCAAGCCCTGGACGGAGGCGACGGTGACAGCCGCGCGCGATGCCTTCGACAGCGACTACACGCCGCTCTCCGACTGGCGCGCATCGGCCGAATACCGACAGCTGACCGCCAAGAATCTTCTCATCCGCTTCTATCTGGAGACGGCCGGAGCGCCGCAAGAACTGAAGCGATTTGCGACGGCGGAGGCCTGAGTTATGGACAAATCCGCTTTCGAAGAACGCAAGGTTGTCATCAACGGCTCCATGCACGGCTCGCTGAAGCATGATTCAGCGCATAAGCATGTCACCGGAGCCGCCGACTATATCGACGATATTCCCGAACCCGCCGGCTTACTGCACGGCGCACTCGGCCTTTCCGACCGCGCCCATGCCGAGATCGCCGGTATCGATCTTTCGGCCGTTAAAGCCTATCCGGATGTCGTCTGGGTCTTCACCGGCGCCGATATCCCCGGCGTCAACGATACCAGCTCCAATGGCATGCACGACGAGCCGCTGCTTGCCGAAGCCAAGGTCGAGTTCCACGGCCAGCCGATCTTCGCCGTCATCGCCGAAACCCGCGATGCCGCCCGTCGCGCCGCACGCCTTGCCAAGGTCGACTACCGCGACCTGCCGCATTGGAGCGACATCGACGGCGCGCTCGCCAATGGCTCGCCGCTTGTCTACGAGCCGATGACGCTGAAGCGCGGCGAACCGGAAACCGAGATGGCGAACGCCAAGCACCGCATCAAGGCGCAGATGCGCATCGGCGGCCAGGAGCATTTCTATCTCGAAAGCCATATCGCCATGGCGATCCCAGGCGAGGACGATGAAGTCGCCGTCTGGTCCTCGACGCAGCATCCGAGCGAAATCCAGCACATCGTCGGCCATGTCCTCGGCATCCCCTCCAACGCCGTGACCGTCAACGTCCGCCGCATGGGCGGCGGCTTCGGCGGCAAGGAGACGCAGGGCAACCAATTCGCGGCTCTCGCCGCCGTCGCCGCCAAGAAGCTCGGCCGCGCCGTGAAATTCCGGCCCGACCGCGACGAAGACATGAGCGCCACCGGCAAGCGCCACGACTTCCTCGTGGATTACGAAGTTGGCTTTGACGACGAAGGCCGCATCCATGCCGTCGATGCGACCTATGCCGCCCGCTGCGGCTTTTCTTCCGATCTTTCCGGGCCGGTCACCGATCGCGCGCTGTTCCATGCTGATTCCAGCTATTTCTACCCGCATGTGCATCTGGTCTCGAAACCGCTGAAGACCCACACCGTCTCCAACACCGCCTTCCGCGGTTTCGGCGGCCCGCAAGGCATGGTCGGCGGCGAGCGCATGATCGAGGAGATCGCCTATGCGCTCGGCAAGGACCCGCTCGAAATCCGCCGCGCTAATTTCTACGGCCAGCCGGGCTCCGGGCGAACGTTGACGCCCTATCATCAGGAGGTCACGGACAACATCATCAACCGCGTCGTCGACGAGTTGGAACAGAGCTCCGACTATCAGGCGCGGCGCAACGCCATCATCGAATTCAACCGCTCCAGCCGCTTCATCCGCAAGGGGATTGCACTGACGCCGGTGAAATTCGGCATCTCCTTCACCATGACCGCCTTCAACCAGGCCGGCGCGCTGGTGCATATCTATCAGGATGGCTCCATCCATTTGAACCATGGCGGCACCGAAATGGGCCAGGGCCTCTATACCAAGGTGGCTCAGGTTCTGGCCGACAGCTTCCAGGTCGATATCGATAGGGTAAAGATCACCGCAACAACGACGGGCAAGGTGCCGAACACCTCGGCAACGGCCGCATCCTCCGGCTCGGACCTGAACGGCATGGCAGCCTTCGATGCTGCCCGCCAAATCAAGGAGCGGCTGATCGCCTTCGCGGCGGAAAAATGGGGCGTCGGCGCCGAGGAAGTGCAATTCCTGCCGAACCGCGTGCGCGTCGGAGAAGAGGAAATCCCCTTCCCGGATTTCGTCAAGCAAGCCTATTTTGCCCGCGTCCAGCTCTCGGCTGCCGGCTTCTACAAGACGCCGAAGATTCACTGGGATCGCAAGGCCGGCCGCGGTACCCCCTTCTATTACTTCTCCTATGGCGCGGCCTGCTCGGAAGTGTCGATCGATATGCTGACCGGCGAATACCTAATCGACCGCGCCGATATCCTCCACGATGTCGGCCGCTCCCTCAATCCGGCGATCGATATCGGCCAGGTCGAAGGCGCCTTCGTGCAGGGCATGGGCTGGTTGACCACCGAAGAGCTCTGGTGGGATGCCAAGGGCCGGCTGCGCACGCACGCACCCTCCACCTACAAGATCCCCCTCGCCTCCGACCGTCCGAAGATCTTCAACGTGCGATTGGCGGAATGGTCGGAGAATACGGAAGCCACCATCGGCCGCTCGAAGGCCGTCGGCGAGCCGCCTTTCATGCTGCCGATTTCGGTGCTGGAAGCGCTATCGATGGCAGTCGCCAGCGTCGCGGACTACCGCATCTGCCCGCGCCTCGATGCACCGGCAACGCCGGAACGGGTGTTAATGGCAGTCGAGCGTTTGAAGGCGATGTAATTGTCCTTCCGGCCAAACAGGAGCGCTGCGTCAGACGCAGCGCTCCCCAGCTCTCTCTACCTCGCTCGTAAAAGCCTCACATGCGAGCACTGCACGCCGTCCTCATCCAGATCGACGCTGAAGGACCAGTGTCCGGAGCTCAATTCCGCCTACAGCTGCTGCCTATCGTCATAATGCGGCTCGCGCCCATCCAGAAATCCAAGATCGCGCTTGAGCCTGTCCGGCATCTCATCGAGATCCAGATGCGGTGACGGCTCCGCATGCTTGACGAAAATCTGCGCGAACGACTCCAGAAGACGTGCCAGAACCGTCGGCTTGACCGCATTCACTGGCTCGACGACATAGCAATCCATGACAACACCTCAATTCAATCAACGATATGATTTGCAGTTTGTCGCGAAAAATGCTGGAATTCCAATCGAACTATCGTCTGCATACATAAAGAGAACTTATCCATGAAGCTCTCAAAGCGCTTCCCTTTGAATGCGCTCCGCGTCTTCGAAGCCGCCGCCCGGCTCAACAGTTTTACGCGGGCGGGTGACGAACTCGGCATGACGCAGACGGCGGTCAGCTATCAGATCAAGCTGCTGGAAGAGACGGTCGGGGAGCCGCTGTTCCTGCGTCGGCCACGACAGGTCCTGTTGACGGAAGCGGGAGAGCAGCTGGCGCCGAAAGTGGCGGAAGCCTTCGCCATGCTGCAGGAAGCGATGGCCTCGATCAGCGGCGATGCAGAGACCACGCTGCACATTCACTCGACCCCGACCTTCGCCTCGCAATGGCTGGCCCGTCATCTCGGTTCGTTTCAGCTCAAGCATCCCAAGATCGCGGTCCGGCTCGATACATCAGGCTCGATCATCGATTTTGCCCGGGAGCCGTCCGATATCGCCCTTCGCGCCGGACGCGGCCAATGGCCCGGTCTGCGCGCGCATCTGTTGATGAAGGTCTATTTCACACCGATGTTGAGCCCGGCTCTAGCGGAAACGATCGGCGGCATACACGAGCCGACCGATCTCCTGAAGCTCCGCATTATCGATGCCGGCGACCCCTGGTGGGTTCAGTGGTTCAAGGACGCCGGCATTGACGATCCCGGCCTCCAGGGGAGGCCGCGCAGCCGGCTGGGAGCGCAGTCTTTCGAGGCCAGCGCCGCGATTGCCGGCCAAGGCGTTGCCGTCCTGACGCCGGAATTCTACGCCGACGATCTGGCATCAGGCCGACTGATCCAGCCCTTCGATATCCTTTCGTCCGATGGCACCGACTATTGGGTCGCCTATCCGGAAAACAGGCGCCAGACGCCACGCATTCGCGCGTTCAGGGACTGGATACTGGGCGAATTCGGCATGCCGCTCGAATAGCGGCGTTTATCCGCAGCCGCGTGAAGACAAAGGAATAGACTGGCTTAGGCTCGATTGTTCCGATGCTCAATCGGACATGTCGGGCGCATAGAAACAGCGCGGCGTATTCTCATCCGGAAACAGACAAAGGTGATAGGCCCCATCCGGGGAGTGCATCGCCTTGCTCTGCGGCAGGGTAAAGATATGCGCGTGCGTTATGTAGCGATGGTCGCCGGGATTGAGCGTCACCCGATAACCGCCGGGCACGATCGTCACCGTGCGCGACGGGATCATCTCGCAATCGCCGGTCGTGCTGTCGCCATTGCAACAATAGGGATCATAGGACCATCCGGAGGGCGCATCATGCGCCAGGGCGGCGGCTGCGGACAGGAGGAAGAACACGAACGTCAGAATACCACGCATGGGCAATTCTCCGTCGAAGGATAGACGGCCGCCGCGGACACGGCCCGCTCCAAGCAGCCGAGGGCGCTTTAATAAAACCGCCATGATCTGATCTAATGCGGCTTGAGCGCCAGACAAGACCGTGGCTTTTTGCTCGCATGGCAAACTCTCCCCTTCCCTCCGCCTTCAACATTTTGCAAGGTGCTGAGTGGGACGAAGAAGAGGGAAACTGAATGTATGAATACGCCATAGCGTGGGAATGGCTGGCCTTTGCCGTGCGCTGGTTCCACGTCATCACCGCCATTGCCTGGATCGGTTCGTCCTTCTACTTCATCGCGCTCGACCTCGGGCTGGTGAAGCGCCCGCATCTCCCGCCCGGCGCCTATGGCGAGGAGTGGCAGGTCCACGGCGGCGGCTTCTATCACATCCAGAAATACCTCGTGGCGCCGGCGCAGATGCCCGAGCATCTGACCTGGTTCAAATACGAAAGCTACTTCACCTGGATTTCCGGCTTCCTGATGCTGTGCATCGTCTATTACGGCGGCGCCGATCTTTTCCTCATCGACCGGCATGTACTCGACGTCAGCGTTCCCGTCGCGATCCTGATTTCGCTGGCCTCGCTCGCCGGGGGCTGGATCGTCTACGACCTGCTCTGCAAGTCCCCGCTCGGCAACAACACCTGGGGGCTGATGATCGTGCTTTACGCCGTCCTGGTCTTCATGGCCTGGGGCTACACACATCTTTTTACCGGCCGCGCCGCCTTCTTGCATCTCGGCGCCTTCACCGCGACGATCATGTCGGCCAATGTCTTCATGATCATCATTCCCAACCAGAAAATCGTTGTCGCAGACCTCATTGCCGGCCGCACGCCCGACCCTAAATACGGCCGCATCGCCAAGCAACGCTCGCTGCACAACAACTACCTGACGCTGCCTGTCATCTTCTTCATGCTGTCGAACCACTATCCGCTGGCTTTCGGCACCGCATATAATTGGGTGATTGCGGCGCTGGTCTTCCTCATGGGGGTCACCATCCGTCACTGGTTCAACACGACGCATGCCCGCAAGGGTCATCCAACCTGGACCTGGATCGTCACCGTCGTCCTCTTCATCATCATCATATGGCTTTCGACCGTTCCGAAGGTGCTGACCGGCGAGAAGGAAGCCAATGCGGTGGCGCCCGCCTTCCAGCAATTCGCCTCGGATGTGCATTTCTCCTCCGTCAGAGAGATAGTGACGACACGCTGCACGATGTGCCATTCGGCCGAGCCCGTCTATGTGGGGATTGTCCGGCCGCCAAAGGGCGTCGTGCTGGAAAACGACGCGGAAATCGCTATGCATGCCCGTGAGATCTATATCCAGGCCGGCCGCAGCCATGCCATGCCACCCGGCAACGTCACCGACGTCACGCCTGAGGAGCGCAAATTGCTGGTCGCCTGGTTCGAAAGCTCGATCGGAGAAAAGAGCCAATGACGACCCTTCTGCGCGGCCGACTGCTGTCCTTCAAGCGCCTGCCGCAAAGCCTCGACGATACCGACAGCTATGCCTATGAAAGCGATGGCGGCTTGCTGATCGAGAACGGCATGATCGCCGCAACCGGCCCCTATGCCGATATCAAGGCGCGCGCACCGGAAGGTGTCACCGAGATCGACCATCGCCCGCATCTGATACTGCCCGGTTTCATCGACATGCACCTGCATTTCCCGCAAATGCAGGTGATCGCCTCCTATGCCGCCAACCTGTTGGAATGGCTGAACACCTATACTTTCCCCGAGGAGTGCCGCTTTGTCGAAAGCGCCCATGCCGAGCGCATCGCCAGACATTTCTATGACGAGATGATCCGCCACGGCACGACGACCGCCGTCGCCTATTGCTCTGTGCACAAGACCTCCGCCGACGCCTATTTCGCCGAAGCCATGCGACGCAACATGCGCATGGTCGGCGGCAAGGTGATGATGGATCGCCATGCGCCGCAGGGCCTGCTCGACACGCCGGAGATGGGCTATGACGAAACCCGCCAGGTGATAAGGGATTGGCACGGCAAGGGCCGCAACCACGTCGCCATCACCCCGCGCTTCGCCATCACCTCGACACCGGCGCAGATGGAAGCGACGGCCGCGCTTGCCCGCGAATTCCCGGACCTGCACATCCAGACGCATCTTTCCGAAAACGACGACGAGATCACCTTTACCTGCGAGCTCTATCCGGAAGCGATCGACTACACCGATATCTATGCGCGCTACGGGCTGCTTGGCCCCAAGAGCCTGTTCGGCCATGCGATCCACCTCTCCGAGCGCGAGGCCGATGCCATGAGCGAGGCCGGCGCCGTTGCCGTGCATTGCCCGACCTCGAACCTCTTCCTCGGCTCTGGCCTCTTCCCGCTGAAGGCGCTGGCACGCCGCGAAAAGCCTGTCCGCATCGGTGTCGCCACCGATATCGGCGGCGGCTCCAGCTATTCCATGCTGCGCACCATGGATGAGGCCTACAAGATACAGCAGCTGCTGGGCGAGCGGTTAAACCCACTGGAAAGCTATTACTACATGACGCGCGGCAACGCCGAATCCCTTTCCCTCGTCGACAAGATCGGCACCCTCGACACCGGCACCGAAGCCGACCTCATCGTCCTCAATGCCGCCGCGACACCGGCCATGGCGCTGAAGATGGAGGTGACGAAGAGCCTCACCGAAGAGCTGTTTTTGCTGCAGACTATGGGCGACGACCGCGCCGTCGTTGAAACCTATGTCGCGGGAAAGCCAATGAAATCGACCCTGCAATAAGGCAATCCGAACCCGCCGCCATGTAACCATCCAGAAGGCAGACAGCCATGACCGCGCCGCTTACCATCGCCGAATTGAAGACGCTTGCGCAGCGGCGCGTACCGAAAATGTTCTTCCAATATGCGGATTCCGGCTCATGGACGGAATCGACCTATCAGGCGAACGAGGCTGACTTCGCCAAGATCAAGCTGCGCCAGCGCGTGCTGGTCGACATGTCCGACCGATCGCTGGCAACCACCATGGTTGGTCAGAAGGCTTCCATGCCCGTGGCGCTGGCGCCGACCGGCCTCACCGGCATGCAGCACGCCGATGGCGAGATGCTGGCGGCGCGCGCGGCCGAGGAATTCGGCATTCCCTTCACGCTCTCGACGATGAGCATCTGCTCGATCGAGGACATTGCCTCGGTGACAAAGCAGCCCTTCTGGTTCCAGCTCTATGTCATGAAGGACCGCGACTTCGTCCTCAATCTGATCCAGCGCGCCAAGGCGGCGAAATGCTCGGCACTGGTGCTGACGGCCGACCTGCAGATCCTCGGCCAGCGTCATAACGATATCCGCAACGGGCTGTCCGCGCCGCCGAAAATGACGGTGAAGAATCTCTGGCAGATGGCGATACGACCGACCTGGTGCATGGAGATGCTGAAAACCAAGCGTCATTCCTTCGGCAATATCATCGGTCATGCCAAGGATATTTCCGACATGACGACGCTGTCGCATTGGACGCATTCGCAGTTCGACCCCAAACTCTCGTGGAGCGATGTCGCCTGGATCAAGGAGCAATGGAGCGGCCCGCTGATCATCAAGGGCATCCTCGACGTCGAGGATGCGAAGGCGGCTGTCGATACCGGCGCCGATGCCATCGTCGTCTCCAATCACGGCGGACGGCAGCTCGACGGCGCCCATTCCTCCATCAGCATGCTGCCCCAGATCGTCGATGCGGTCGGAGACAGGATCGAAGTGCATATGGATGGCGGCATCCGTTCAGGACAGGATGTGCTGAAGGCCGTAGCGCTCGGCGCCAAGGGCACTTTCATCGGCCGCCCCTTCCTCTATGGCCTGGGAGCCATGGGCAAGGAAGGCGTGACGCTCGCGCTCGACATCATCCGCAAGGAGCTGGATGTTTCCATGGCGCTCTGCGGCAAGCGGGATATCAAGGCCGTGGATCGGTCGATCCTGGCAGATTTCTAGCGCGGTTCAGCTTTTCACGGAATCTCCGAACCGCTCTATCTCTTTGTGATCCAGCAATTCCGGAGGAAAAACCGCTACGCACTTTTCCTGGAATTGCTCTAGCGCAGCCAGCCCGTCGCCAGGCCGCTCGCCCACTCCTCGCGGCCTTTCTGCGCCGCAAGCTCCGCCATCGCCATGTGATCGTAGGCGACTTGCCGGAAGGCCGGCAGCCAATGATCCCCGACTTTCTCCAGAATGGCGTAGGAGGCGAAGGGATGACCGGCTTCCACCTTGTGATAATGGGGCAGATCGTCATCATAGGCCGGGCAGCCGACGCTGCCGGGATTGACGATCAGGCGGCCGTCCGAAAGTCTTACGGCACGCGGAATATGGGTATGCCCGCACAGGATCAGCGGAAAATCGATGCCGGCCGCCAGTGCCTCGATCTCTTCCAGAGGCTTCAAATGGACATAACCATCTACAGAGACGGATTCGAGCCAATAGACGTTATCGTCAGTCGGCGTCGCGTGGCATAGATAGACTTCATCCAGGTAATTCGCGCTGAAGGGTAATCCGCGCAGCCATTCGAGATGACGGTCCGTCAGTTCGGAATGCGCGGCCCGATCGGAAACATGCATCGCCTCCGGCGCCCGCTCGATCAAATAGCGGTCGTGATTGCCGCGCACCGTCAAGGCATCTAGCCCAAGCAAGACTTCCGCCGTCTTTCCCGCCGTCAGCGGCCCGCTGAAACAATCACCCAGATTGACGATCGCGGTGACACCCTGCTTGCGGATATCCGCCAGCACCGCTTCGAGCGCAAGATGATTGCCGTGAACGTCAGCGATGGCGGCGAAACGCAAGTCTCAGCTCCCGCGATAGGTGGAGTAGCCGTAGGGCGAAATCAGCAGCGGCACATGATAATGCGCCGTCGTATCGGCGATACCGAAACGGATCGGCACGAGATCGAGGAAAGCCGGCTCGGGCAACTTGGCGCCGCTGGCACGCAGATAGTCTCCGGCGCGGAACAGCAGCTCATAGGTGCCGGCGACGAAGCTGTCGCCGATCAGGATGGGACCGCCATCCACACGCCCGTCGGAATTGGTCGTGACCGTCTTCAAATGCGTGCGGGAATCGCCCTCGATCCTAAAGAGATCGATGACCAGGCCCTCGGCCGGCTTGCCGAGAGCGGTGTCAAGCACGTGGGTGGTCAGTCCGGTCATGGCGTCGGTGCTCCGATGATGAAGGGCGTATCGAAGAAATATTCTTCCAGATTGTTTCCTGGCCCGTCGCGATCGACGATAAGGAAATCGCTCTGCTCGTCCAGCGCCATCAGCGGAAAATGCCAGACGTTGACCCGGTAGTTTACGCCCTGGTCCCCGCGCGCCAGAAAGACCTGCGGCCGGCCCGGCTTGCCGCCCTCATCCTTCGCGACCACAACGAGGAACGGCCGGCCATTCAGCGGCACGAAACACTGGCTGCCGAACGGATGGCGCTCCATCATGTCGATCGGGAAGGGAAAGGCACGCGGCTGGCCGCGAAACAGGTTCAGGATAACCCGCGCCCCGTCACCGGCAGCCTCGGCGTTGGACAGCGCATGAAAGCGCTCCGTCGTACCGCCATTGATGTATCGCATCGTCGCGGGATCGGCCTCGATGATATCGCCGAACGGCTCGAATGCGGCCTTTGTCAAAGGATTGATGTCTAAATGCTGTGTCATTGAATGATCATTCGCCTTCCGCTCGCCAATGGCGAATGGAGTCCAGTTGCAGGAGCAACTCCGGAAGAGATTTGTGGGCGATATCCCATAGGGTCGTCAACTCGATGTCGACATACCCTTGCGCAATCCGATTCCGGAAGTCACGCATCACATGCCAAGGCAATTCCGGATGGTCAACGACAAACTCCGGATATTCTTCCGCAATGCGCGAAGCGACCTCGCCGATCAGCATCAGATTCATGCCGACGGCGCGCTGCTTCTCGACATTTTTGGAAAAGGCGGCCTGATCGATTTCCCGAAGGAAGTGACCGGTTTCGGAGGCAGCCCGCTGCATGCGCTCAAGGTAGGTGATCAGCCGGTCCAGGCTCATGCCGGCTTCCTTTCACCGGCAATACCCGATCTCTTTGCTGCGACGCATCCTTCGGCGTCACTGGTCACCCGACCGCTTCTATCTCTGTCCAATGCTTTTCACAGCCTCATGGCTTGGTGTTCGACCAAGTGGATACTAAGCCATGAACGAATCGAAAAATAGCACGCACGTCAACGGGGAAACCCATGCGGGGGTCCGCATGGAGAAGATGGTGGCCCAAGGGCCACGCATCAGGCTTCGGGCAGCATGGACTGGAGACGCAACAGGGCGATCTTCTCGACCTGGGCGGCGGCCGTCGCAAACTCCGCATCCCGGCCGTTGTCTATCCGGGTCTCGAAGGCGGCGAGAATATCGTCCTTGCCGAGTCCCTTGACCGCGATAATGAAGGGAAAGCCGAATTTCGTGACATAGGCGGCATTGAGTTCGGTGAACCGGGCATGCTCCTCCGGGCTCAATCGATCGAGCCCGGCGCCGGCCTGCTCCTTGCGGCTGTCCTCGGTCAGCTCGCCGGCAATCGCCAGGCGACCGGCGAGATCCGGGTGCGCCTGCAGCACACCGAGCCGCTCCGCCTCGCTGGCGGCGCGGAAGACCCGCACCAAGGCGGCATGGACTCCACCGGAAGTCAAAGGTTCGGCAGCACCGGCCGCATCATAGGCCCGCTCGGCAACGAAAGGCGAATGTTCGAAGACGCCGCCGAAGCGGCCGACAAAATCGTCCCGCGAGATCATGTCAGCGCGCGCCTCCGGGAAGGTGATTCTCATACCAGTGGTTGGCGATCTCGACGCGCCGGGGAACCCAGACCTTGTCGTGCTTCAGCACATATTCGATGAACCGCCGAAGAGCCGCAGCACGGCCGGGACGGCCGACGAGACGGCAATGCAGGCCTACGGACATCATCTTCGGGCTACCCTGCTTGCCTTCTTCATAGAGCGTGTCGAAGGCATCCTTGAGATAGGTGAAGAACTGGTCGCCGGAGTTGAAGCCTTGCGGCGTCGCAAAGCGCATGTCGTTGGTTTCGAGCGTATAGGGGATGATCAGGAACGGCTTGCCGTTCAGACCGTCGACCCAGAACGGCAGATCGTCGGCATAAGAGTCGGAAGAATAGAGGAAACCGCCCTCCTCCATGACCAGCCGCAACGTGTTGTCGGATGGCTTGCCCTGGTACATGCCGTAGGGCCGCTCGCCCGTCAGTTCCGTGTGCAACCGCACTGCTTCGAGAATGTGCTTGCGCTCCAGATCCTCGGAAAAATCCTTGTATTCCAGCCAGCGATAGCCGTGGCTGGCAATTTCCCAGCCGGCTTCCTTCATCGCGGCAACCGCTTCCGGGTTGCGGGCCATGGCGAGCGTCACGCCATAAACCGTCGCCTGCACCTTGAGTTCGGTGAACATGCGCCACAGCCGCCAGAAGCCGGCGCGCGAACCATATTCGTAGATCGATTCCATGTTGAGATTGCGCTGGTTCGGCCAGGAAGCCGCACCCACGATCTCGGACAGCAGGTTCTCAGAGGCAGCATCGCCATCGAGAATGCAGCTTTCCCCGCCCTCTTCGTAGTTGATGACGAATTGCACCGCGACGCGGGCGTCGCCCGGCCATTTCGGGTCCGGAGTATTGCGGCCGTAGCCGATGAGATTGCGGGGATAGATTTCCGACATTGAAGCACCTTCTCTGATCGGGGAACGGTAGCACCCATGCCTAGAAAGTCGAGACGGAAACTGGGAAAATCACTTTCGCTTCAAAGCGGGGTATTGGCGCGAACGCCGTCCGCTAATCTAGGCGATCTTTCGCGCGCTTACCTTTCCCATCGGATGCAGCGAATGCACCCGGAAGGGACCGCCGGCCCCATCTTCCATCATCAGGGCGATGTTGGAAACGGGAACAGGCGCGGCCAGAGCCGGCTCGAAGAAATCGCGCAACGCGCGCTCCATGCGTGGCATGTCGCCGGGGCTCACGGTCCCCGTCAGCATCATCTGGAAGCGATATTCGTCCATCACATGCGGATAGCCCCAACGATGCAGATTGGCGAATTGCGTTGCCGAGAGGCCATCCGGGTCGATGCGTTCGATTTCCGCCTCGCTCAGCGGAGCCCGGTATTGATCGAAGGTCTGCACCAGCGATGCCGCAAGAAAATGCATCTGTTGGCTCGGAGCGGAGGGAACCAGGCCGAGGGCGCCGCCAAGCCGCGCAACCTCAAGCCTTGGAATCTCGAAAGGGGCAATCGTGCCTGAAAATCGCATCAGGTCGCGCAGCAGCCCTGCCTCGGACATGCCTTCGGCAAGCCGGAACGGCGCCTTCAGCAGGCCCATGAAACCATAGCGGCGCGGGACAGCGGTGTAGAAGGCAATCTCGTGGATGCCCAGCCCGCGGATTGCGGGCGGCTCGACCATCTCGCCCGAATAGACATTCCGGCCCAGCCAATTTGCCGCCACAAGCGTCAGCGGATCGCTCGCAGACGGCGTGAAGCAAATGGCGTAGCGCATAAAATCTCCTCCAGGGCGCAACATCAGGCGGCCCGAACCGGCACCGATGGCCAAGGAGATAGGTGATTTGCGTGACAGATTGACGACCCGAAAGAGGCGTAGAGTCACGATTTATGTGATATGACTGAAATATGACTTGCTAAAGTGAAAGTCCGCGGCAACTTGAAGCAACCGGCCACATCCGCTGCCTCTCGCACGGCCGCCTCCGCCAGCCGATGCGCCAGGCCGAAACTCACCTTGAAACCGCCGGTCAATGCAATCAGCGACGGATGATCGGGATGCGCGCCCACCATCGGATCGCGGTCCACGGCCTTCGGGCGCAAGCCAGCCCAGCGTTCCACCACCTCGGCACCGGCCAGAGCCGGCGCCATGGCGCGTGCGGCGGCGAGCAGATCGTCAAGCTGACCATCCGTCGATAGCGGATCTTCAAACCGGTTCTCGCTGGTGCTCCCCACAGCGACCAATCCGTTCTCGTGCGGAACGATATAAAGACCGTCGCGGAAGATAACCGGAAGGCCGCCGTCCACATCGGCCTTCAGCATGGCCGCCTGCCCCTTGACCGACTGGCCGAGCGAGGATTTGCGGCCTTCCGTGAGCGCGTCGAGGATTGGAAACGAACGATGACCGGCGGCAAGGATGCAACGTCCGAAGCGAATGTCACCATCCTTTGTCCGTGCAAGGCCACGCTCAGGATCTACGCCGTCGATGGCAACGCCCTCGGCGATCCGAACATGTCGCGCCCCCGCTAGAAATTTGCAGAGCACCTTCAGCAGAGCACGGGGCGCGACACGCGCCGCCAGCGTGTCGTACACAAAGCCGCTTTCGGCGAGTGAAGGCTCGATCCAACCTTCGACGGGTGCCGCATCGAGGACATGCCAGTGAAACCGCCGCTCCCCATGCCGCCAGTGCACATCGGCATCCTCGGAATGACCGAGCGCGATCTGCCTCAGATGCGGCTTTGGCAATGGAATGAGCCGACCGGCGCGACGGTAGCCCGCGGAAAGACCGGTCTCCGCCTCAAGCGCCGCAACTTCCTCTTCCAATGCAATGAGCGCATCGAACTGAAACTGCTTCTTGTCGGACCACTTGTCCGGCATGTGCGGCATCAGCGCGCCCAGCAGACCGCCGCTCGCCCCCTGCCCGAAACGGCCGGCTTCGACAAGCAATGCCTGGATACCGAGGCGCTCGGCATGAACAGCCGCCCAAAGTCCCATGATCCCGCCACCGACGATCAGCAGATCGACAGACGATTGACCGGCAGGTCTCAGAGGATTATCGGCTCTTTCCATGACAGATCCAGTTTCCGATCGGACCGACCAGTCCGAAACCAGTGCGGCAAGCCCGGAGCTCGAATGGCGCGACGGCGATATGCCCTATTCGACCGCCTTTGGCGACCATTTTTATTGCCAGACGGACGGCCGGCTGGAATGCGGCCACGTCTTCCTGGCCGGCAACGGCCTGCCCGAGCGTTGGCGGGGGCGACAGAATTTCCTCATCGGCGAACTCGGCTTCGGCACGGGCCTGAACTTCTGCGAGACATGGCGCCAATGGCGGCAGCTGGCCGTCCCCGGTTCGCAGCTGCATTTCATGTCCTTCGAACTCTATCCGATGCGCGCCGAAGAGATCGACCGCGCGCTCTCGCACTGGCCCGAAATCGATAGCGAGCGCCGCGCACTTGCTGCTGCCTGGCCGGATAATCCGCAAGATGTCGTGTCATTGCAACTCGACGCGAACACACGCCTCAGCGTCGTCTGCGGCCCGGCTCTCGAAGGCGTCAACCGCGCCGCGCCGGGCTTCGATGCCTGGTATCTCGATGGCTTCGCGCCCTCGCGCAATGCCGACATGTGGTCGCCGGAGCTGATGCAGACTCTATACGGCAAGACCGTTCCGGGAGGCACGTTTGCGACTTATGCAGCGGCCGGCTTCGTGCGGCGAAACCTGCAGGCAGCCGGATTTGCCGTGGAGCGGCGCAAGGGCTTTGCCGGCAAGCGGGAAATGCTCTGCGGCATCAAGTCGGCCTGAAGTGGGAGCCTGCCTGCGAGGCCGGAAGACAATTGTTGCGAGGCTCAGATCAGCTCGCCAAGATGCTGGCGAACCCAATTGGCCTCCTCCGAGGCCGTTCGCCGGAAATGTCGTTTGAAATCCCTGCTGAACTGGGCGGGACTGGCATAACCGACCGATACCGCCACCTCGGCAATCGTCCTGTCCTGACGGGCGATCATCAGCCGCGCCTCGTGGAGCCGCATCGCCTTCACATATTGTATCGGACTGCTGCCGGTCAGGGCCTTGAAATGGACGTGGTAGGAGGGAACACTCATCCCTGCCTCACGCGCCAGCGCGGCAACCGAAACCTCGGAACTGTAGGTTTCGCGCAACCGGGCGAGGCTTTGCACGATCTTCCCGGAAACGCCCTGCTGTTGAAGCGCTGAGATCATCGCACCGCCTTGCGGGCCGACGAGAACCCGGTAGTGCAGCTCGCGCAGGATGCCTGCACCCAGAACCGCAAGCTCGACGGGATCGCGTAATGCCCGCAGCAGGCGGAGTACGACATCCTCGATCATCTGCTCCATCCTGCTCGATATCAGGCTTCTCACCTCGCCGACCGCTGGTTCGGACTGCCTCGCTCCCACTTCCGAGGCGATCTCGGCAGCCATCAACATGTCGAACTCGACATAGACGGCAAGCAAAGGACGTTCTGCGCTGGCTGAGGATTCCATACGAAATGGAACGGGCACCGATACGGCCAGATAGTGCTTCTCGTCATAAAGATAGATCTCGCCTTCAAGCATGCCCTGCTTTCGGCCTTGCAGGACGAATACCGCACCCGGCTTGTAGAGCACGGGGACATCATGAAGAACCACCTCGGTCCTCAGAATGCGGACCCCGGCGAGCGCGGTGGGATTGTATCCCTGACCCGGCGCAAGAAGTCCCGCCAGCTCCACCAGCTCTCGGCGTTTCGACCCTTCGCTCCTCTGCTTCATAGGATTTGGCAAAGAATTCATAGTTTTCGCAATCGTCGACGATAGTTTCAAAGATTATCGGTCATGGGCAACGATCAATCAAGCAGAGAACACCAATCATGTCACAGAAGACCTTCTTCATCACCGGAGCGAATTCCGGCTTCGGTTTCGCCATCGCAGCCGCCGCTAGCCATCAGGGTCACAGGGTTATAGGCACCGTCCGCTCGGAACAGTCGCGGGCAGCTTTTGAAGAGCGCTTGCCGACGGCGCGATCCGTCCTATGCGACGTAACCGAGTTCGATAGGATCGCGGACGTCGTTCGACAGGTCGAAGAGGAGCATGGCCCCGTCGATGTGCTGATCAACAATGCCGGTTACGGCCACGAGGGAATCCTCGAGGAATCGTCTATCGAGGAGATGCGCCGTCAGTTCGACGTCAACGTCTTCGGTGCCGTGGCGGTCGCCAAGGCCTTTCTGCCGCGCTTCCGTGAAAGACGCAGAGGATTCATCGTCAACGTCACCTCGATGGGCGGCATGATCACCATGCCCGGCATCGCCTATTATTGCGGCAGCAAATTCGCCCTTCAGGGCATTTCGGAGGTGATGCGGGCGGAGATGGCGCCATTCGGCGTTCGGGTCACTGCCCTCTGCCCAGGCTCCTTCCGGACCGACTGGGCCGGACGTTCGATGATCCGGACCGAGCGATCGATCGCAGACTACGACACCCTGTTTGATCCGATCCGGCAGGCAAGGCAGTCCAAAAGCGGCAAGCAACTCGGCGATCCCGACAAGCTCGCCGCCGCCGTTCTGGGCCTCATCGAATCCGACGCCCCTCCGCCGCAGCTTCTGCTTGGCAGCGACGCTCTTGAACTCGTGTCAGACAGGATCGAGCACCTGAAGCAGGAAATCGAAGCATGGAAATCCGTTACCGTCTCGACCGACGGCTGAACCCTAGCTTTTGGAACGATCGGCCCGGAAAACGGTATCGCCGAGATAGCGCTGGATCTTCGCCTCAAGAAGCTCTGGACTGATCGGCTTCGACATGCAGTCGTCCATGCCCGACTGCATGCACGTGATGCGATCCACATCCAGCGCCTGCGCCGTGACCCCGACGACGGGCACATGCCGCCCTTGCCCGGCTTGCGCCTCAAGCTGCCGGATCATGCGTGTCGCCTGATGGCCGTTCATGACAGGCATCGACACATCCATGAGGATCAGCGACGGCCGCAACTGACGCCATGCGTCGACGGCCGCCTGGCCGTTTTCCACGACGAGGAACCGCAGACCGGTCGCCTGCAGGATCTGCGTGAAGACGATCTGGTTCACGTCATTGTCCTCGGCGACGAGGACGTCGATGGCGTGACCGGTTTTGGCGGAGGTTATCTGGTCGGTGGCTTCGATCGCAGCCGCGGCTTCCGCTTCGATCGGCAACTGCCGTTCGGCGGCGGCCGATTGTCCGCCGGGTTTCTTCCGCCGCGATGCTCGCACGACATCGATGATCGTGCTGCGCAAGGCATTGGCACGAATGGGCTTCATCAAATGCGCCTGACCGCTGACGACAGCGAATTCCTTGTCGCAACCGGCAGCATCCATCGACGTCAGGAACACGATCGGCAATGCAGCGAAACGCGGATCGGCACGCACGGCGCTCGCGACCTGATAGCCATTCATGCCGGACATGCTGTAGTCGACGATGATCGCATCGACCGATACGCCCATGTCGAAAGCAGCATCCAGAATGGCGAGTGCGGTCTCGCCGTCCTCGGCCACATGCCCGTCGAAGCCCCATTGCGCCAATTGTTCGGTCAGGATGCGCCGATGGATCGCATCGTCTTCGACGATCAGGACACGGGCGTTTCTGACATTTTCAGGCAGTTCCGTGCCCTTGCCGCGCGCGGCAACCAGCGGCATCGGCAAATGGACCGTGAAGACCGACCCCTGGCCCCATTCGCTCTCCACCGACAGCGAACCGCCGAAAAGATCGACGAGACCATCCGTGATCGCGAGGCCAAGGCCGGAGCCTTCGAGGCGCCGCGCGAAGGAAGAATCCGCCAGCGAGAATTTGTCGAAGATCGTATCGAGCTTCTCGTCGGGAATGCCGATACCGGTATCTTCGACGCGCAGCACGAGCAATATGCTGTCATCCGCTGCCGACTGGCTATCCAGCTCTACCAGCACATGACCCCGCTCGGTGAACTTGATCGCATTGCCGACCAGATTGGTCACGATCTGCCTGAAGCGGCCCGCATCGCCGAGAACCCCTGCCGGCACGCCAGGCGCGATGCGCATCATCAACTCGACATTCTTTTCCGATGCGGCGGCGGCCAGCAAGGTCACGATATCTTCGACGGCCTCGGCCGGATCGAACGCCATCTTGCGCAGATGCATTTCGCCGCTGTCGATGCGGGAGAAATCGAGGATATCGTTGATGATGGTCAGCAACGCATTGCCCGACTTGACGATGATATCGACGAAAGTCTTCTGTCGGGCATCGAGATCCGTCTTGCCAAGTAGTTCCGCCATGCCGAGCACGCCATTCATCGGCGTGCGGATTTCATGGCTCATATGGGTGAGAAATTCGGATTTCGCCCGATCGGCTGCGTTGCTGCGCGCCAGAAGCAGCTGCAGATCCGCCTCCCGCTCCTTCATCTCGGTGACGTCGCTCAACACCACCATCCAGCGGCGATGCTCGCCGATCGCGCCATCGAGCTGCATCCAGCGATCACCGATGATCTGGAACACACAGGAGATCGGCTTGCCTGCCGCGATGCTTTCCCGCCATGACGTCCGGACGGCCTCGAAATCCTCGCCGAAATCGCCACGTTCAGCGCAATAGTCGAACGCCGCGGACCAGTCCATGCCGGTCTCAAGAAGTTCCGCCGGCAGCTTCAACATCTCCTTGAGCCGATCATTGGCCAGCATGATCGCACCGTCCTGGACGATGAGCAGACCTTGGGACATGGCCTGCATGGCATCGGCCATGAGCTCGCCGAGACGCTCCAGCGCGAGCCGGGTCTCGGTGATCTCCTGGGATTGCTGCCTGACAGAAGAAATATCCGTATAGGACATCAATGTCCGGCCGTTGGAAATCCGGCGGGCATCGATGATGACGGATTTGCCGTCGGCAAAATTCACTTCCGTCTGCAGATGCTCGCCCGCCTTGCGCAGCGCTGCCAGACGCGCCTGATAAATATCGTCGATGCTGCGGCCGTCGGAACCGAAGCGTGCCAGTTCGAAGTGCTTGGCTATGAGATCACGATAGGGCCGCCCCTCGAAGCGATCGTCCTTCGAGAATTCCCAGATATCGTAGAAGGCGTCATTCAGGTATTCGACGATGTAGTCGCTGTTGTGGATCAAGACACCGATCGGCATCGAGCGAAGGATGTTGTCGAGATCGTCGTGAAGTGCTTCGGCGCGGACTTGCGAATCGATCAGCTGCATTTCCCGCTGCTTCAGCGCCGACGTATCGGTTACGGAACCGATCGCATAATGCTTGCCGTCTACGGTCGTCGCTCGGTTGAGGCGAATCTTGACGGGACGCTTCGCCTGGTTCCGATTGACGATTTCGCTTTCGAATTCGTACGCGCGTCCTTCCCGCAGCACGGCTTCGTTTTCCGCGAAGAATTCGTCAGCGCCAACGTCGAACGTTTCATGCTCGGTTCTTCCGAGCATTTCTTCACGATCGAGCCCAATGATCGCGGCGTGGGCGGCATTGGAGTAAATCAATCGATGGTCGGCATCACGCACGAAGGTGGCGACCGGCAGATCCTCCAGAACGCTGCGGAAAAACTCTGTCTCGTCCGCATCCCGCCGACCTGTCTCGACAGCGAAGGTGTCGCGTGCCACGGTCGGCGCCGTAAGAAACATGCCGAAGATATAGACCCTGTCTTCCGAGGGTGAAAAGCTCTCGATCTGGATGCGCGAACGCTGGAGGCCGGACGGATCGAAGCAGAGCGCAATCTCTTCCGAGCCGAAGACCAGGGCACGGCGTTCCCTGTCCTCTCTGTCGGCGCTCTCGCCGGCTTCAAGGAGATCATGGCTGCGATTGCCGATGAAATCGGAAATGTCGTGCCCGAAAAAACGCGCATAGGCGTCGTTGACCGCGACGTAACGAAGCTCGCTGTTCTTGATGTAGGCGGGCCTATCCAGACTGGCGATCCGGCGGCACACTATGTCAAGCAGTTCACCGTCCAGGGTCAAACGGAGCCTCTCTTCTCACCGCGCATGACAGTTCATGAAACGACGCTCTACCATGATTGGCTTTAACAAGGCGTTAACCATGTTTAACCACCTCGGCGACGTCGCGTTCAGACTATGCGCTATCCTATAATGGTCACGTGTTGGTCGCAAACGACGGCGGCATGTCGCGGGAAACTCTGCCAAGAATCCGTCAGCTGATAATTGGGAACGAGCGTCATGAGCGACGAAGCAAGCCTGACTTTGAACGAAGCGCAGAGCGCTGCGGCGACGGGCGAACGGCGGCGGCGAGCCGGAGGTCGAGGTGCCGAACGCAGCCGCAAGACGAGCGGCACGAAGTATCTCAACCTCGTCAACAATCTCGCCCGCACCGAACTTCTGTCGCCGGAAGCGCTTGACGATATTCACGAGGCATCGCTGACCATCCTCGAAGAAATCGGCATGGACATTATCCTGCCCGAGGCGCGTGAACGCATGAAGGCGGCCGGCGCCGATGTCACCCCCGGCAAGGAACGCGTGCGCTTCGATCGCAGCATGATCATGGAGCTGATCGCTTCGATCCCCTCGACGTTCACCCTGCACGCGCGCAATCCGCTGCGCAATGTTCAGATCGGCGGGCGCAATCTCGTCTTCGCGCAGGTTGCCTCGGCTCCCTTCGTTGCCGACCGGGAAGGCGGCAGGAGAGCCGGCAATCAGGAGGATTTTCGCAAGCTCATCAAGCTCGCCCAGTCGTTCGACATCATCCATATGACCGGCGGCTATCCGGTGGAGCCGATCGATATCCATGCCTCGGTGCGCCATCTCGACTGCCTCTCCGACATCGTGAAGCTCACCGACAAGGCCTTTCATTGCTATTCGCTCGGCAAGCAGCGCAATCTCGACGCGATCGAGATCGCCCGCATCGGCCGCGGCATCAGCATGGAGCAGATGGAGCGCGAACCCTCGCTCTTCACCATCATCAACTCCTCCTCGCCGCTTCGTCTCGACGGGCCGATGCTGCAGGGCATCATCGAAATGTCGTCGCGTGGTCAGGTGGTGGTGGTCACGCCGTTCACGCTGGCGGGCGCCATGGCGCCGGTAACGATCGCAGGCGCGCTGGTGCAACAGAATGCCGAGGCGCTCTGCGGCCTCGCCTTCACCCAGATGGTGCGCAAGGGCGCACCGGTCATGTATGGCGGCTTCACCTCGAATGTCGACATGAAGACGGGTGCGCCCGCCTTCGGCACGCCGGAATACATGAAGGCGGTCATCGCAGGCGGCCAGCTCGCCCGTCGCTACGGCATCCCCTACCGCACCTCCAACACGAATGCTTCGAATACGCTCGACGCCCAGGCCGCCTACGAATCGGCACTGTCGCTCTGGGCACTGACCCAGGGCGGCGGCAATTTCGTGCTGCACGCGGCCGGCTGGAGTGAAGGTGGTCTCACCGCCTCCTTCGAAAAATTCATTCTCGATGTCGACATGCTGCAGATGGTCGCGGAATTCCTGACGCCGCTCGATGTCAGCGCCGATGCCTTGGCGCTCGATGCCGTCCGCGATGTCGGCCCCGGCGGCCATTATTTCGGCACGGCACACACGCTCGCCCGCTATGAAACGGCCTTCTACTCACCAATCCTGTCGGACTGGCGAAACAATGAAACCTGGGCGGAAGCCGGAAGACCCACAACTTACGATCACGCCAACCGCGTCTATAAGGAAACGCTGGCGCATTATGAACGCCCGCCCATCGATCCGGCAATCGAGGAAGAGCTCGACGCCTTTGTTGCCAAGCGCAAGGAAGAAGGCGGAGTACCTACCGATTTCTAGTTGAAAATCAAAAGGTTTCCCGCGTTTCATCATGAACGAAATTTAATGTCGCGATCCTCTTTTTGGCCGCGACTTCGCCCCCTTTCGCACGCACCTTCAAACTCGGCTTCGGCTGGGAGGCCTGTGTTTTTGGGAAAGGGATGTCAATGTCTGTGCTTCGCACATTAACAACGGCCGGTTTGATCGCGCTGACGCTTGGCAGCGCCGCGGCCGTAACCACCACCACTGCCAGCGCCTCAGATCGCGGCGCCTTCTTCGGCGGTCTCGCCGCGGGTGTCGTCGGCGGCGCCCTGGTCGCCGGAGCCATGCGGCCGGCTTACCCGGCCTATTATCCTGCATACCCCGCCTATCCGGCCTATTATGCCGGACCAGCCTATGAACGCGTTTATGTGCGCCCCTATCCCAGCTGCTACTGGGCATGGCGCCACGATGGCTGGGGCCGGCCCTATCGTGTCGAGGTCTGCCGCTGAAGCCGACAGCAATTCCAGGAAAACTGCGTAGCTGTCTTCCGTGCGGAATTGTGTAAACAAAAGGATAGAGCGTTTTCGCGAATCGAAGAAAAGCGGAAAAGCCACAAGGCGCCGATGGCGTTCCCTATCAGTCGCATCCAATCTCGAATGCCGCCGGATTTCCGGCGGCATTTTCGTCTGTCTGTTGAAAAGCTTTTACCCACACCCCTTGACATTGGCGGCATTTAAGACCAAATGCGCCGCAGCTTTCACCTTCCGGCCGCCGCGTGAGCGTGCCCTGCGGGACAATCTGTACGCAAGAGAAGGACAAAAGCGCTTTTATGAATGAGGCCGCGCCAAGCGCTGCGGCCGGATGCGCTGGAAAGCTATTTCCAACTTACAAGTTCCCACTTCACGCGGGGTTCTTGACGCCAGAGACAGACCGGACCGCATGGTGCGACCCGGCCTATTTGCTTTGGCGCCCCCGAAAGGTATTGAATTGACCGATTTTCACTCGCTTGGTCTCTCCAAGCAGATCGTCGATACGCTGTCGCAGAACAACTTCGCCACGCCGACTCCCATCCAGGCGCAGGCGATCCCGCTCGTTCTCCAGGGCCGCGATCTCATCGGCCTCGCTCAGACCGGCACCGGCAAGACGGCCGCTTTCGGCCTGCCGATCATCGAAATGCTGTTGAAGGAGGCCAAGCGCCCTGACAACCGCACCGTCCGCACACTGATCCTCGCCCCGACCCGCGAACTGGTAAACCAGATCGCCGACAACCTCCGGCTCTTCGTGCGCAAGTCGCCGTTGCGGATCAATCTCGTCGTCGGCGGCGCGTCGATCAACAAGCAGCAGCTTCAGCTCGAGCGCGGCACCGATATCCTCGTCGCAACCCCCGGCCGCCTACTCGATCTCATCAATCGCCGCGCCCTCTCGCTCGGCCATGTCACCCATCTCGTCCTCGACGAAGCCGACCAGATGCTCGATCTCGGCTTCATCCACGATCTCCGCAAGATCGCCAAGCTCGTTCCGGCCAAGCGCCAGACCCTGCTGTTTTCGGCCACCATGCCGAAGGCGATCGCCGATCTCGCTTCCGACTACCTGACCAATCCGGTCAAGGTCGAAGTCTCACCTCCGGGCAAGGCAGCCGACAAGGTGGAGCAGTATGTCCACTTCGTCGCCGGCCAGAACCACAAGACCGAGATCCTCAAGGAAACCATCTCGGCCAACCCGGATGGCCGCGCCATCGTCTTCCTGCGCACCAAGCACGGCGCCGAGAAGCTTATGAAGCATCTCGATCACGTCGGCTTCGCCGCCGCCTCCATCCACGGCAACAAGAGCCAGGGCCAGCGCGAACGCGCGCTCAAGGGCTTCCGTGATGGTGAAGTCCGCGTTCTCGTCGCAACCGACGTCGCCGCCCGCGGCATCGATATCCCCGGCGTTTCGCATGTCTACAACTTCGACCTGCCCGAAGTGCCCGATGCCTATGTTCACCGCATCGGCCGCACCGCGCGCGCCGGCCGCGACGGCATCGCCATCGCCTTCTGCGCTCCGGATGAAATCCGCTTGCTGCGCGACATCGAGCGCCTGATGGGCATCGAGATTGCCGTTGCCAGCGGCGAAGCTCCGGCCGATCGCGGCCGTCCCGTTCGCGGCAAGGGCCGCGGCGGTCAAGGTAACGGCAATGGCGGCCAGGGCAGAGGCCAGAACGGCCAGGGACGCGAACGCGGCGAAGGCCGACCGCAACGTCCGGCCCGTCGCCCGTTCTTCGACAAGGAAGGTGGCGAAGCCCGTGGTCAGATCGGCGAGCGCCAGGAACGCCGCCCGCGTGAAGATCGTCCGCAGCGCGAAAACAACCGCAATGCCGATTTCCGCGGCCAGCGCCGCAACGAGCCGACGCCGCGTGCAGAACCCGACAACGATCTTGTCTCGACCTCGGACTTCCGTCCCGCTCGCAAGCAGCAGCACAGTGGCCAGGCAAACGGCAATGCCGGCGCACATGAGGGCGGCGCCCACCGCGGACAGCGCCATTCTCATGGTCGCCCCGCAGGCCGCCACAACGAAGAGCGCGGCGCCCAGGGCGAACAGCGCAATGGCGGCAACGGCCGCATGAAGCGCCGTGGTCCGGGCAACGGCGGGCAACGCCGCGAACGCGCCTGATGTAATACAGAAGGGGGCCAATCGCCCCCCTTTTTCTTGCGCTATTGCGCCAACCCACGAAGGCCTTTCAGCAAGGCCGGAATATTATCCCAGACATACGCGACCTGACCGACTGCCGTTCCGCCGAGGATGAGCGGCTCCGTCGGCACCGCCCGACCACGCAGGCGCTCGTAGAAGACCCTGTTTGGGTTGTTCTCCAATGCCAGCGCCAGCAATCCCTTATGCCCCGCATCTCCGAGATCTCCCGCCACGCGGGCAAAGAGCATCGAACCGAGCTTGCGGCGCTGATGGGCAGGCAGGAGATAAAGCGCATAGACTTCAGCATCGTGCGAAAAGCCCGGATGGCGGCTTGGCCCTCCGCTCGCAAACCCGACGACCACGCCATTTTCATCTTCCGCCACGTAGTAGACGATGCCGGCGCGACTCAGATAACGGCGATGCCGCCGCACCTGTCGGTCATGGGTCATGCCCTGAAGGAAGTCTTCTGGCAACACCCCGGCAAAGGTCGCCCTCCAGGCGTCGACCACAACATGGGCCATGGCCGGCAAATCGCCTTCAACGGCAAGCCTGATCCCAATCGCCATCGACACCTTCCCGCCTCGCGACCTTTATGTGGAATGTGCCACCCAGATATCGCCATCCGCAAGACGTCGCAGCCTATTCCGGTACCACCTCTGCCGTGCGCCGGTTGGTGAGATAGACGCCGAGCACGACGATGACGGTTCCGATGATGATCGGCAGCGTCAGCGGTTCGCCGAAGGCGATCGCGGCTTCGATGGCGACGGCCGGCGGCATGAGGTAGATCAGCGAGGCGGCGCGCGATACCTGCCCTCGGCGAATGAGATAGAGCAGCAATCCGACGGCACCCATCGACAGGCCGAAGACCGACCAGAGCAACGACAGGATGGCCGTCTGCGTGCCGTCGAAACGTAATCCCTCGAACACGAAGGCCAACGGAACGGTGACGATCAGCGCGCCGACATATTGCAAGGTCGCGATGGTTCTGAGGTCGCCGGTCTGTAGATGCCGCTTCTGGTACAGCGTGCCGTAGGTCACGGAGACCATCGCCAACAGATTGACGATCAAGGGAATGGCAGATTGCCAGAGATTGCCCGTATCGGTCGTCAGGAGCTTCGGCGAGATCGCGATGGCGATACCGAGAAAGCCGAGCAGCAGGCCGATCTTCTGGATCGGCTGCAGCCGTTCGCCGACGAGGAACGGCGCGGCCATGGCGGTCATCAGCGGCTGCAGCGCCGCGATGATGCCGGAAATGCCGGCCGGCACGCCCTCGGCAATCGCCCACCAGAGCCCGGCCAAATAGATGCCGTGCAGGAAAATGCCGGAATAGATGGCGCGAAACGCGCTCGACCAGTCACGCGGCCATTTGGCGCCTACGATCGAACAGAGCAGCACGAAGGCGAGCGCCGACAGGCTGTAACGGATCATCAGGAAGGTGAAGGGCCCCGCGTGCAGCGACGCGTACTTGGCGACAATCCAGCCTGTGGACCAGAGAAAGACGAAGATCGCCGGCGCGAATTTATCGAGGGACATGGGAACGGACCGATATGTGTGTTTGGCGCGCCGGTGCCGGTGTCGGGATCGAGCTCGGAATATCGCGCAAGGGGGTTGCAGGCTGATAGCCGATGGCCGCGGCACGGTCAAAATCGATCTGCTGAAAACAGCAATCAATTTTTCTTCACCGACACAAGGAGCACCGCGAAAGCTTGGAAAAGCTGATCCACCATCGATCCCTTGGTCTGCGAAAGCAGCAGATGCTCAAATTTTGATCCGAGCGGAAGGACGCGACAGGGCAAGTAGAGACTATGCCATCATTAAATGACTGCAAATCCGGCATTTTTCGCCAAGGCGAAATTCGTAAGGGCAACTGCGCATAGTTCTTGCATTGTCAAAACTGTTGTATTCAAATGGTAAAAAAATACGGGGACCGCACCTTTGGCATTTGATGAAATGATAACTGCGGATGAAAATCCGCGCGCGCCTTACGAGAAATACTTCGAGTGGTACTCAGGCCAGGATAGAGGCCATCTCATTGCCAAATCCCGCGATGCGGAAACGATCTTCCGAAAAACGGGCATCACCTTCGCGGTCTACGGACACGCAGACTCCTCCGAAAAGCTCATTCCCTTCGACATCATCCCCCGCATCATATCAGGCCGCGAATGGCGCAAGCTCGCCCAGGGCATCGAACAGCGGGTCATTGCCCTCAACGCCTTCCTCGACGACATCTATCACAAGCAGGAAATCATTCGCGCCGGCCGCGTCCCGCGCGAGTTGATTGAGAAGAACGACGCCTTCCTGCCTGAAATGATCGGCTTTCGCCCGCCCGGCGGCGTCTACACCCACATCGTCGGCACCGATATCGTGCGTACCGGCGAAGACCAATTCTACGTGCTGGAGGATAATGCCCGCACGCCGTCCGGTGTCAGCTACATGCTGGAAAACCGCGAAACGATGATGCAGATGTTCCCGGAGCTGTTTCACCAGAACAAGGTGCAGCGCGTCGAGGACTATCCGCTGCTGCTGCGCCAGAGCCTGGCATCGCTTGCCCCTCCCGGCTGCAAGGGCAAGCCGCGCGTCGCAGTCCTCACTCCGGGTATCTACAACTCAGCCTACTACGAACACTCCTTCCTCGCCGACATGATGGGCGTGGAGCTGGTCGAAGGCTCAGATCTGCGCGTCATCGACGGCAAGGTAAAGATGCGCACGACGCGCGGCTACGAGGCGATCGACGTGCTCTATCGCCGCGTCGACGACGATTTCCTCGATCCCCTCACCTTCCGCCCGGATTCCGCGCTCGGCATTCCCGGCATCATGGACGTCTACCGCGCCGGCAATATCACCATCGCCAACGCACCCGGCACCGGCATTTCCGACGACAAGGCGATCTATTCCTACATGCCCGAGATCGTCGAATTCTACACTGGCCGCAAGCCGATCCTTGAAAACGTGCCGACATGGCGCTGTTCCGAGCCGGATAGCCTCAAATATGTGCTCGATAACCTTGCCGATCTCGTCGTCAAGGAAGTCCATGGCTCCGGCGGTTACGGCATGCTGGTGGGACCGACGGCGACGAAGAAGGAGCGGACGGCTTTTGCCGAAAAGCTCAAGAGCAAGCCGAACAACTACATCGCGCAGCCAACCCTTTCGCTCTCGACCGTGCCGATCCTGGTCAACAAGGGGATTGCCCCGCGGCATGTCGATCTGCGACCCTATGTCCTCGTCTCCGACAATGTGCGGATCATCCCCGGCGGGCTGACCCGCGTGGCGCTGAAGGAAGGCTCGCTGGTGGTCAACTCCAGTCAGGGCGGCGGCACCAAAGACACCTGGGTTCTGGAGGACTGATCGGACATGCTGGGAAGAACCGCGAATGGCCTCTACTGGATGTTCCGTTACATCGAGCGCGCCGAAAACATAGCCCGCCTTGTCGATGCCGGCCAGCGCATGTCGCTGACGCGCAGCGACGCTGCCGATGACGACTGGGACGGCGTGCTGCAGAGCGCCGGCGTGCGCGAAGCCTATGGCGAAGTGCATGACAAGATGACGGGCGCCGATGCGATCGACTACCTGATGCGCGATCGCTCCAATCCATCGAGCGTCATGTCCTGCATCGAATATGGCCGCAACAATGCCCGCATGGTGCGCACGGCACTGACCCGGGATACCTGGGAAGCCACCAACGAATGTTGGATCGAGCTGAAGTCGCTGCTCGGCAAGAAGCTGAAAACCGCCGAGCTGCCCGAGACGATCGATGTCATCAAGCAGCGCGCCGGACTGATCCGCGGCGCCTTCCACGGTTCGATGCTGCGCAACGAGCTCTATAATTTCGCCCGTATCGGCACCTTCATCGAACGGGCCGACAATACGGCCCGCATCCTCGACGTCAAATATTACGTGCTGCTGCCATCCGTCTCGCATGTCGGCTCCTCGCTCGACAATGCGCAGTGGGAATCGATCCTGCGCTCGGTGTCGGCGCACCGGGCCTATAAATGGGCCTACGACCCCGAATACACGCCGGCCAATATTGCCGACTTTTTGATCCTCAACGGCCAGATGCCGCGATCGCTTGCCTATTGCTACGACAAGATCGTCAGCAACATGGGCTATCTCGGTGCCGAATACGAAAGGCGGCTGCCAGCGCACGAAACAGCCGAAGCCATCCGCCAGTCGCTGCAGAAACTGACGATCAAGCGCATCATGGACCAAGGCCTGCATGAGTTCCTTGAGGATTTCGTCGCCCGTAACAACCAACTGGGCGCCGAGATCTCCGATGGCTATCGGTTCTACGAATAGGCGGGCGATATCATGAGACTGACGATCAGCCATATTACCGAATACCGCTACGACGACCCCGCTCAGTTCTCCCTGCAGCGGCTACACCTGACGCCGCTGACCGGCGTCGGGCAGACCGTCACCGACTGGAAACTGACCGTCGAAGGTGCCAAGCCCGAAGTGGAGTATGACGACCAGTTCGGCAATCGCGCCACGCTCGTTTCCCTCGATGGACAGCAGGATAAGACGAGGATCATCGCCTCTGGCGAAGTTGAAACCCAGGATCTCAACGGCGTCATCGGGCTGCATCAGGGCTTCAGCCCGCTCTGGCTCTACCTGCGGGAATCACCGCGCACCAAGGCCGGCAAGCTGACCAAGGAGCTGTTGCGCAGCCTCTCCGGCGACAACGAACTCGGCAAGATGCACGCGCTGATGAAGGCAATCCACGAAACCGTGGAATACAAGCCGGGCACCAGCAATACCGAAACCACGGCGGAGCAGGCTCTGGAGGCGAAAAGCGGTGTCTGCCAGGACCACGCCCATATCTTCCTCGCAGGCGCTCGCGCATTGCGCATCCCCGCCCGCTATGTCTCAGGCTATCTGATGATGGAAGGCAAGAACGAGCAGGCCGCCACGCATGCCTGGGCCGAAGCGCATATTCCCGGCCTCGGCTGGGTCGGCTTCGACCCGGCCAATGACGTCTGCCCCGATGCCCGCTATGTCCGCATCGCGACGGGCCTCTGCTATCGCGACGCAGCCCCGGTCTCCGGCATGCGGATCGGCACCCCCGGCGAGACCCTGACCGTCAAAGTCACCGTGGCAAGCCAGGGGCAGAGTCAAAGCCAAAGTCAGAGCCAGTAGACGCAAGCGCTGCTCAACAAAAGACGTCGGCGTTGCTCCCTCGCCGTCCTCGAGAATCGCGCGACTGCAAAGTCAAAACGAGACGCGACGGCGATGGAGCAGGCCAAAATATTGGCCTCATCTGCAAACAGCAATCTCCAACTATCCCACCATCGGCAGTTTGCATGGACCGCACGAGAAGGCTCGCGACCAAGCGCGAGACCGCTAGCGCCTTCTTTTTCACTTCGTCGCTCATAGGAAGCCTCCTCCTGATCGATCTTCTCCTAAATTCACATACGCGGCGTATATTAATTTGACATACGGTGCGTATCTGCATTATTAACATACGCGCCGTATATAAATTAGACGGCAAAGAGATAGCGCTCCGCTTGTCGGAAGCGATTTAACGACCAGGAAGAAAGATCAAAAATGACCCAGCGCGAAGCAATCTTTCCCGCAAACAGGCATGCACTTTATGAGGAACACGGCTATTCGGCCGCCATTCGATCCGGCGATCTTCTGTTCGTTTCCGGACAGGTCGGCAGCCGCTCCGATGGAACGCCGGAGGCCGATTTCGAACAGCAGGTCCGCCTGGCCTTTGAAAACCTCAAAGCGACGCTTCAGGCAGCCGGCTGCACATTCGGTGACATCGTGGATGTGACGACCTTTCACACCGATCCCGAGAAGCAATTCGGAGCCATCATGGCCGTCAAGCAGCAGATCTTCAGCGAGAAGCCTTATCCGAACTGGACCGCGATCGGCGTCAATTGGCTCGCTGGCTTCGATTTCGAGATCAAGGTCATCGCCCGCATCCCTTCCCAAGCGTGATTCCTTGCCGCGAAGATCCCCGTCTCCGCAGGAAATCAGCGATCTCGAAACCGCGCGATCGATCTGTGGCAAGGGATATTCCGGAATGCAAAAAGGGGTGGGGCTTTCGCTCCACCCCTTTCAATTCAAATCGTCAGCTTAGTGGCTGTCGCGGTTGTTCGGGATTTCCGAGCCGCGCGGGCCGACCAGGAAGTCGAGGTCGGCGCCGGTGTCGGCCTGCATGACCGACTTCACGTAGAGACCGCCATAGCCACCGTTGAGCGGCTTGACCGGGGAAACCCAGGCGGCGCGGCGCTTTGCCAGTTCCTCGTCCGACACTTCGAGCTGAATGGTGCGGGCGGGAACGTCGACGGCGATGATATCGCCGTTCTGGACCAACGCCAGCGGGCCGCCATCGGCGGCTTCAGGTGCGGTGTGCAGAATGACGGTGCCATAGGCTGTGCCGGACATGCGCGCATCGGAAATGCGGATCATGTCGGTGATGCCCTTCTTCAGCACCTTCGGCGGCAGACCCATATTGCCGACTTCGGCCATGCCCGGATAACCCTTCGGGCCGCAATATTTCAACACCATGACGCAGTTCTCGTCGATGTCGAGATCGTCGCGGTTGATGCGGGCGTGGTAATCCTCGATGCTTTCGAAGACGACGGCGCGGCCCTTGTGCTGCATCAGATGCGGCGACGCGGCCGACGGCTTCAAGACAGCGCCCTTCGGAGCGAGATTGCCGCGCAGAACGGCAATGCCGCCCGACTGCGTCAGCGCCTTCTCACGCGGCACGATGACGTCGTCATTGTAGTTGACGACATCCTTGACGCCGGCCCAGATGCTTTCGCCCGTCACGGTGATCGCATCCTTGTGCAGCAGGCCCATTTCGCCGACCGCCTTGATGACGACAGGCAGGCCGCCGGCATAGTAGAACTCTTCCATCAGGTGCTTGCCCGATGGCTGTAAGTTAACGATCGTCGGGACTTCGCGGCCGAGACGATCCCAATCGTCGAGCGACAGATCGACACCGATGCGACCCGCCAGCGCCAGTAGGTGCAGGACGGCATTGGTCGAACCGCCGACGGCGCCGTTGACGCGGATGGCGTTCTCAAAGGCTTCCTTGGTCAGGATATCCGAAGGCTTCAGGTCTTCCTTGACCATGTCGACGATGCGGCGGCCTGACAGTTGCGAGATGACACGACGGCGCGCATCGACCGCCGGGATGGCGGCATTGCCTGGTAGCGTCATGCCGAGGGCTTCGGCCATCGACGCCATCGTCGAGGCCGTACCCATGGTCATACAGCTGCCGGCCGAGCGGGCCATGCCCTGCTCCGCATCCATGAATTCATCCAGCGACATCTCGCCGGACTTCACCATTTCCGAGAACTGCCAGATCGCCGTGCCGGAGCCGACATCCTTGCCACGCCACTTGCCGTTCAGCATCGGGCCGCCGGAAACGAGAATGACCGGGATATCGACGGAGGCAGCCCCCATCAGCAGGCTCGGCGTGGTCTTGTCGCAGCCGCCGAGCAGCACGACGCCATCGACCGGATTGCCGCGGATCGCCTCTTCCACATCCATGGCAGCGAGATTGCGGAACATCATGGCCGTCGGGCGCAGCGTGCTTTCGCCGACCGAGAAGACCGGGAATTCGACAGGAAAGCCGCCGGCTTCGTAAACGCCGCGCTTCACGCGCTCGGCAAGATCGCGCAGATGCGCGTTGCAGGGCGTCAGCTCCGACCAGGTGTTACAGATGCCGATGATCGGACGGCCGTCGAACGTATCGGCCGGCAGGCCCTGGTTCTTCATCCAGGAGCGGTGCATGATCGCGTTCTTGCCGGTGCCGCCGAACCAATCGTAGGAACGCAGCTTGCGCGGCCATTCAGCTTTCTTTTTCATAGTCTCAGTACCTTTTGCGCCACCCGGGCCGCCTCGTTCGCGCCCGGGCCTTGAAATCGATGGTCAGGCCAGCGTGTAGGCGGTCTTGACCGTGGTGAAGAACTCGGCGGCATATTTGCCCTGCTCGCGCGGGCCGAAGGACGAACCCTTGCGGCCGCCGAACGGCACGTGGAAGTCGACGCCTGCCGTCGGCAGGTTGACCATCACCATGCCCGCTTCCGCGTTGCGCTTGAAATGCGTCGCATGCTTGAGGCTGGTCGTGGCAATGCCGGAGGACAGGCCGAACGGCGTGTCGTTGGCGACAGCGAGCGCTTCGTCGTAATCCCTAACGCGGATAACGGCAGCAACCGGCCCGAAGATCTCTTCGCGGCTGATGCGCATCTGGTTCGTCGCCTCGGTGAAGAGCGTCGGCTGCAGGTAGAAGCCGGGCGTGTCGCGGTTGACGAGCTCGCCGCCGAAGGCAAGCTTGGCGCCTTCCTGCCGGCCGATCTCGATATAATCAGTATCCGTCTTCAGCTGCTTGGCATCGACGACGGGGCCGATATGGGTGCCCGACTTCATGGCGTTGTCGACGTTGAGCGTCTTTAGTCTCTCTGTCAGCGCCGCCACGAACTTGTCGTGAATGCCTTCGGTCACGATCAGGCGCGACGAGGCCGTGCAGCGCTGGCCGGTCGAGAAGAAGGCGGAATTGGCGGCGGCTTCGACGGCTACGGTCAGATCGGCATCGTCAAGCACGACCATGGGGTTCTTGCCGCCCATTTCGAGCTGGCACTTGCGGCCATGCTCGACGGAGGACAACGCCACGCGCTTGCCGGTCCCGACCGAACCGGTGAAAGTGATGCCCGAAAGAACCGAGCTGTCGAGCATGGCCTGGCCGACGACAGAACCCTTGCCCATGACGAGGTTCAACACGCCCTTCGGCAGGCCGGCGCGATTGAGGATATCGACAATCGCCCAGGAGCAGCCGGGCACCAGATCGGCCGGCTTGAAGACGATGGTGTTGCCGTAGCAGAGCGCCGGCGCGATCTTCCACGCTGGGATGGCGATCGGGAAGTTCCAGGGCGTGATGATGCCGATGACGCCGAGCGGCTCGCGGGTGATCTCGACGCCGATGTTCGGGCGCACGGACGGCAATATCTCGCCCGCCAGGCGCAGCGCCTCGCCGGCAAAAAATTCGAAGATCTGCGCCGCACGGATCGTCTCGCCGATCGCCTCCGGCAACGTCTTGCCCTCCTCGCGGGCGAGCAGCGCGCCGAGTTCGTCCTTGCGGGCCAAGATTTCCTCGCCCGCCTTCTTCAGGATCGTATGGCGCTCCAGAATGCCGGAGCGCGACCAGGTCGGAAAGGCGGCCTTCGCCGCTGCGATCGCATCCGCGACATCCTGTGTGCTCGCGCTCGCATAGAGGCCGACGACCTCGTTCGTATCCGACGGATTGATGTTTTCGCTGCCGTTCGCTCCGGTCCACTCGCCGGCGATCAAATTCTGATGAATGGTCATGGCGTCATGCCTTCCTGGATCGTGTTGGAAACGCCCGGCCTATCCCTATGGCCGGGCTTGACGAATTACAGCTGGCGAACAGCCACTTCCTCTTCGGCGGCAACCGCCAATGGATTGCGCAGCGGCAGGCCGAATTCGGCGACTTCGATCTCGAACACGTCGCCCGTCTCCGGCTTGATACCCTCGGCAAACGAGAGCGTTGCCGTGCCGAACATGTGGACATGCACATCGCCGGGAACGCGGAAGATGCCGTACTTGAAGTGGTGATATTCGAGGTTCGCGAAAGTATGCGACATGTTCGCCTCTCCCGACAGGAACGGCTTTTCGAAGATCACCTTGTCGCCGCGCTTGATGCGGGACGTGCCGCGAATATCATCAGGCGCCGCGCCGATACGGATCTCAGGACCGAAGCTTGCCGGGCGCAGCTTGGAATGGGCGAGATAGAGATAGTTGATCCGCTCGGTGACGTGATCAGAAAATTCGTTCGACAGCGCAAAGCCGATGCGGAATGGCGTGCCGTCCTTGGCAATCACATAGATGCCGGCCATCTCAGGCTCTTCGCCGCCATCAAGCGCGAAGGACGGAGACACAAGCGCGGCACCGGGGGCAGCAGCGCCATAGCCGTTGCCCTTGTAGAACCACTCGGGCTGAACACCCTTCTCGCCCGCCTTCGGCTTGCCGCCCTCGATGCCCATCTTGAACATCTTCATGGAGTCGGTCAGCGTCTCCTCAGCGGCTTCCGTCGTCTTCTTGTGCATGGAATCGCGCGTGGCGGCTGAGCCGAGATGCGTGAGGCCCGTGCCGGTCAGATGCAGGTGCGCGGCGTCCGGATGCGTGATCGGCGACAGGAAGCGACCTTCGGCATGGGCCTTGTCGAGATCAACAGCTTCGCCGAGACCATGTGCCTCGATGACCGATGCGAGCGACTTGCCGCTGTCGGCGGCTTCCATCGCAAGCTTGTAGACGCTGCCGCCGTTGACGACGGCCTTGGCAGTTTCGGCAGGCCCGTTGCGGACGGCAACGACGATCTCGCCGTTCGAACCCTTGATCTGCGAGATGAGCATGTCTTTTATCCTTTCCTATCGGACAGAGAACGGATGCAGTTTACCGCTCCGGCTCTCAGCGAGAGCCGGACTCTGTCATGGATTTGGTTTTAAAAGCCTCTGCCGGTCGCTAAAGCGATCAGCCCTTGTTCTTGTTGTAGACGTCGATGAACACGGCGGCGAGCAAGACGGCACCCTTGATCATCTTCTGGGAGTCCGTCTGATAGCCGAGGATCGACATGCCCTGGTTCAGCACGCCCATGATCAAGGCGCCGATGACTGCACCCGTCACCTTGCCGACGCCGCCGGAAGCGGACGCGCCGCCGATGAAGCAGGCCGCGATCACGTCAAGCTCGAGACCGTCGCCGCCCTTGGCGGTTGCCGAGTTCAGGCGCGTGGCGATGATGATACCGGCGATGCTCGCCAGGATGCCCATGTTGATGAAGGTGTAGAACGTCAGGCGGCGAGTATCGATGCCCGAAAGCTTCGTCGCCTTTTCGTTGCCGCCCATGGCGTAGATACGACGACCGATCGTGGTGCGCTGGGTGGCGAAAGCGTAGAGCGCGATCAGCGCCAGCATGAGGATCAGAACGTTCGGCAGACCTCTGTAGGAAGAAATCTGGTAGCCGATAAAGATGGTCGCGGCCGCAACCACCAGATTTTGGCCGATGAAGAAGCTAAATGGCTCGACATCGATGCCGTGCTTCTCGTTCACGCTGCGGCGGCGCCATGAGAGAAAGAACATGACGATGGGGATGGCGACGGTCAGCAAGATCGACGTCGAATGAATACCGCCCATGTCGGCGAAATCCGGAATGAAGCCGGTGGCGACGATCTGGAATGCCGGCGGGAACGGGCCGATACTGCTGCCGTTGCCTGTCGTGTTGATGATGGCATAGGTCAGGCCGCGGAAGACCAGCATGCCCGACAGCGTCACGATGAAGGAGGGAATGCGGTGATAGGCGATGAAATAGCCATGCCAGGCACCGACCGCGGCGCCCATCAGGAGACAAATCACCGTCGCGAGCGCCAGGTTCATGTGCATCTGCACGACGAGCACACCAGCGACCGCCCCGACGAATCCGACGACCGAACCGACGGACAGATCGATATGGCCGGCGACAATGACCAGCAGCATGCCAAGCGCCATGATGACGATGAACGAGTTCTGCAGCACGATGTTGGTCAGGTTCTGCGGCCTGAAGAGAACACCGTTCGTCAAATACTGAAACAGCAACATGATGACGACGAGCGCGATCAACATGCCGTATTCGCGGATGTTGTTGCGGATATGGTCGCCGATGGAAACGACGTTGCTGCTTTCCGTGGCTGGGTTGGCCGAACTCATTGATGCTTCTCCCCTGAGCGCATGATAGCGCGCATGATGCTCTCCTGGCTTGCCTCCGCCTTCGGCAGTTCAGCGACGATACGCCCTTCGTTCATGACGTAGATGCGGTCGCAGGTGCCGAGAAGCTCGGGCATTTCCGACGAAATCATCAGAACGCCCTTTCCGTCGGCAGCAAGCTGGTTGATGATGGAATAGATTTCGTATTTGGCGCCGACGTCGATGCCGCGCGTCGGCTCGTCGAGGATCAGCACCTCCGGGTCCGAGAACAGCCATTTCGACAGCACGACCTTCTGCTGGTTGCCGCCGGAAAGGTTGCCCGCTTCCTGGAAGACACCGGCCGAACGGATGCGGAGCTTGGCGCGATAGTTCGTCGCCACCTGTAGTTCGCGGACGTCGTCGATGACAGTCGCCCTGGAAACGCCCAGCAAATTGGCAAGCGTGGTATTGTGCAGGATGCTGTTCGACAGAACCAGACCGAGCTGCTTGCGGTCTTCCGTCACATAGGCAAGGCCGGCATCGATCGCCTTGCGCACCGTGCTGGTATCGACCGGCTTGCCGTCGAGAAAGACCTCGCCGCTGATCTTGTGACCATAGGATTTGCCGAAGACGCTCATGGCGAATTCGGTGCGGCCCGCGCCCATCAGGCCGGCAATGCCGACCACTTCGCCCTTGCGTACATGGACGTTGATATCGTGCAGGACCTGACGATCGCGGTGCTGCTGGTGGAAGGCGTTCCAGTTCTTCACTTCGAAGATCGTTTCGCCGATCGGCACGGAGCGCGGCGGATAGCGGTCGGCGAGTTCGCGGCCGACCATGTTGCGAATGATGATGTCTTCGCTGATCTCTTCCTCGTGACAGTTCAGCGTCTTCACGGTCATGCCGTCGCGCAACACGGTGATCTCGTCGGCCACCTTGCGCACTTCGTTGAGCTTGTGCGTGATGATGATCGAGGTAATGCCCTGATTGCGGAACTCGATGAGGAGATTGAGAAGCGCGTCGGAGTCGCTTTCGTTCAGCGATGCCGTCGGCTCGTCGAGGATGAGCAGCTTGACGCTCTTCGACAGGGCCTTGGCGATCTCGACGAGCTGCTGCTTGCCGACGCCGATGTCGGTCACGAGCGTATTCGGAGATTCCTTGAGGCCAACCTTGGAAAGAAGCTGTTTGGTTCGGCTGAAGGTTTCCTGCCAATTGATCATGCCCTTGGCGACGACTTCATTGCCCAGGAAAATGTTTTCGGCGATCGACAGAAGCGGCACGAGCGCCAGCTCCTGATGGATGATGATGATGCCGATATCCTCGGAATCCCTGATCGTCTTGAACTGACGAACCCCGCCGTCGTAGTAGATGTCGCCTTCATAGGTGCCGGCCGGATAAACGCCTGAAAGCACCTTCATCAGGGTGGATTTGCCGGCGCCGTTTTCGCCGACCAAAGCATGGATCTCGCCCTGACGGACCTTCAGATTGACATTTTCCAAGGCGTTCACACCGGGGAACGACTTGGTGATGTTCCGCATTTCGAGAATGGTATTGTCCATTGTCCAAATCCAACGCCGCGACTGAACATAGCAGACCGCGCGATCGTCTTAAATATGAAAGCCAGGGCTCGCATTTCGGCGAGCCCTGACCGATCTATCGAAAAATTACTTCAGCTGGTCAGCCTTGTAGTAGCCGCCTTCTACGAGGATCTTCTCGTAGTTGCTCTTGTCGACTGCGACCGGGGTCAGCAGGTAGGACGGGATGACCTTGACGCCGTTGTCGTAGGTCTTGGTGTCGTTGACTTCAGGCGTCTTGCCTTCCATCAGCGCGTTGACCATGTCGACGGTGACCTTGGCGAGGTCACGGGTGTCCTTGAAGATCGTCGAGTGCTGCTCACCCGCGATGATGGACTTGACCGACGGAATTTCGGAGTCCTGGCCGGTGACGACCGGAAGCTTCACGCCGCCGGAACCGTAGCCGACGCCCTTGAGCGCGGAGAGAATGCCGATCGACAGACCGTCATAAGGAGACAGAACGGCATCGACATGAGAGTCGGTGTAGTAAGCCGACAGCAGGTTGTCCATGCGAGCCTGGGCCGTTGCCGGGTCCCAACGCAGCGTGCCGACCTTGTCCATGCCCATCTGGCCGGACTTCACGACCAGCTTGCCGCTGTCGATGTAAGGCTTCAGGACCGACATGGCGCCGTCATAGAAGAAGAAGGCGTTGTTGTCGTCCGGGGAACCGCCGAACAGCTCGATGTTGAACGGACCCTTGCCATCCTTGAGGCCGAGAGCGTCGACGATCGAGGTTGCCTGCAGAACGCCGACCTTGAAGTTGTCGAACGTGGCGTAGTAGTCGACGTTGCCGCTGTTGCGGATCAGACGGTCATAGGCGATAACCTTGATGCCGGCATCATGGGCCTTCTGCAGAACGTCGGACAGCGTGGTGCCGTCGATCGAAGCGATGACGAGAACCTTGTCGCCCTTGGTGACCATGTTTTCGATCTGCGACAGCTGGTTCGGAATGTCGTCGTCGCCATACTGCAGATCGGTGCCGTAACCGGCGGCCTGGAGCTGCTTGACGATGTTGTTGCCGTCGTCGATCCAGCGAGCCGAAGCCTTGGTCGGCATGGCGATGCCTACCGTGCCCTTGTCCGCCGCGAAGGCAGGTACCACCAGCGTAGCGACGCTAAACGCAGCGCCGGCCATCAATGAGATAATGGATTTCATTACTCTCTCCCTTGTTGATAATGCGGCGGACAAAAAATGCCCGCCCGAAACTGCGGCAGGTTCCGTAGAAGGAATGAATTACTTCTAATTGTGAGAAACGAAGTAGGTCTCCTCCACGCTCTCACGGTTTATGAGCTGTACCCAGCGCACGATCGGCAAACTCGTACGATTTCGTATAACTGTCAAATAGAATAACTGGCTAAACATATACCAAGTTTGGTATAATGTTAAAAAATAGTACTTTTTTGCGAATGAAGGGGAAATTTGGCCGCTATGGAGAAAATATATAACGATTATGTCAGCGATGGCATCGAGATTCATTCTGACAGCTTTCGCGATGATACGCTGCTGAAAGCGGGCCTGAAGCTCAACCATCTGCGCATGATCGTCACGATCGAAGATCACGGGCAAATTTCCGCTGCCGCCGAGTCCATGAACATGTCACAACCTGCGGCTTCACGCATGCTCTCAGAAATGGAATCGATTGTCAAAAGCCCGCTTTACGAGCGCGTGGCCCGCGGCGTCGTGCTCACCCCTTTCGGCCTCGCCTTGGCCAAACGGGCGCGCAAGATCCTGCTGGAACTGCGCGAGGCAGGCCGCGAGCTTGGCGCGCTGCGAACCGGCAAGGGAGGCGCGGTGTTTCTGGGCGCGGTGACAGCGCCGGCGATCAGCCTCGTCGTCCCCGCCATTCAGCGGGTTACCCGCACCTATCCCGGCATCGAGATCAATATCGAGGTCGAAAACAGCAATGTGCTGGCACGCGAGCTTCTGGCCGCCCGCCACGATTTCATCATCAGCCGCATTCCCGACGATCTCGATCCGCGCCTGTTCATGGCGCATGAGATCGGCGTCGAAAAGGCCTGCCTTGTCGTCCGCAACGGTCATCCGCTACTCAAAAAGGGGGTGGCCAGCATGCAGGATCTCGTTGGCTACGACTGGGTCTTCCAGCCACCGGGAACGCTGTTGCGTCGTAAAGTGGAGGACATATTCCTCGCGGCCGGCGTACCGTTGCCGGAAAATGTCGTCAACACCTCTTCCCTGCTGCTGACGCTTGCCGTGGTCTGCAAGACGGATGCGATCGCGCCGATTGCGCTCGACATGGCGCAATTCATCTGCGGGCAATCCTCCCAGGCGGGCGAATCCAGCATCCTGCCGATCGATTTCGATATCGACGTCAGGCCCTATAGCCTGATCACGGCGCGTGAACGTGCCATGCCGCCGAGCGCCCGGCTGCTGCACGACATGATCCTGGAAGAGAGCCGGAATCTCTCGCTGACATAGGGCCGGAGCCGGACTGCCATAAGCCCCGCGCCAACTTCTACGCCTATAAAGCATGGCGTGGAGACCACGCATGCTGTTCAAGCAATCATTGTTTCAATCCGTCCTCGACCGCCTCGACAGCGAAGAGGATACATCGGAAGAGGAAGAGGCGGCGCACCGCATCCGCGGCCTGAACGTCAGCTTTGCCGCAACGGTGCTCGGCGGCGAGACGCCGGAAGCGCATCGGCCCGACGAAGCCTATCGCGATAATCTCGGCGATCCGATCATTACGCCGGAACCGCAACCCGCGCCGCAAGAGCCGGAGCCGCCTGTTATGCCCGAGCATCTCAGCCGAATATCACGGGAAGAGGTTGCAGCCGAGCTCGCGATCACCTCCGACCTCACGCGCGAAGCCCTGCAGGAAAAGCGTCGCAGCTTCGCCAAGGCCAATCATCCAGACAGTGTCGCTGCCCTCTTCCGCGAGCAGGCGACGGCGCGCATGACACTTGCCAACCAGCTGATCGATGAAGCCATACGCCGCCTAAAGCGGTGATTACTTCTTGTCGTCCGCCGGTTCGTCATCCTCGACAGCCTCATCCTGCGCGGGCGCAGGATTGGTCGCTTCGGGCGGCTGCGGCTTGAAGTTCAGAAGCAGCATCCAGGCGGCATAGGCGCCGAGCGCGCCCGACAGCATGGCCCAAAATGGCTGCGAGCCAAGCGTTTCGACCCCCGCCCAGCCAAAGCAGACGGCCACGATAAGGATACGCACCCAAAGCGGCTTGTACATGGGATGGCTGGGATCGATCAGTTGCATGGGTCTCTTTTGCCTGTTCCAGAAGACATGTCTTTAGCGCATCATCGGGAAAATTGTGAAGTCGTCGCTATAAAATAAGGTTTCGCGGGCGGATTTCGGCTAAAGCATCTCGCGCAAAAGTGCGCAGCGGTTTTGCGAGAACGACATGCGCAAAATCAAGAGCTTAAAGCGAGAGGAGCGAATCTTAGAGATCGCGACACGCTTTAAGCCGGCATCCAACCGGAATTTTCAGAATTGTGAAGTCGTGGCGGCTTGACGCCGCTAGCGGAAAATGGAATGAAAATTCCATAGAGATTGATATTCGGTTCATTTGTTCCGAATCCAGGGAGGTAGAAATGACTGTCAGATTTGGTCTGCTCGGTGCCGGACGCATCGGCAAGGTGCATGCAAAGGCCGTCAGCGGCGATGCCAACGCCAAGCTCGTCGCCGTCGCGGATGCGTTCCCCGCGGCCGCGGAAGCAATCTCCGCCGCCTATGGCTGCGACGTGCGCACCATCGAGGCGATCGAAGCCGCCAAGGACATCGATGCCGTCGTCATCTGCACGCCGACCGATACCCATGCCGATCTTATCGAGCGCTTCTCCCGCGCCGGCAAGGCCGTCTTCTGCGAAAAGCCCGTCGATCTCGACCTCGCCCGCGTGAAAGCCTGCATCAAGGTCGTGGATGAGACCAAGGGCAAGCTGATGGTTGGCTTCAACCGCCGCTTCGACCCGCATTTCATGGCCGTGAAGAAGGCCATCGACGAAGGCCGCATCGGCACCGTCGAAATGGTGACAATCACCTCGCGCGATCCGGGCGCCCCTCCCGTCGATTACATCAAGCGCTCCGGCGGCATCTTCCGCGACATGACCATCCATGATTTCGACATGGCGCGCTTCCTGCTCGGCGAAGAGCCTGTCGCCGTAACTGCGACAGCCGCCGTCCTTGTCGACAAGGCGATCGGTGAAGCCGGCGATTACGACAGCGTCTCCGTCATCCTCCAGACGGCATCGGGCAAGCAGGCGATCATCTCCAACTCGCGCCGCGCCACCTATGGCTACGATCAGCGCATCGAAATCCATGGCTCCAAGGGCCTGGTGTCAGCCGAAAACCAGCGCCCCTTCTCCATCGAAGTCGCCAATGGGGACGGCTACACCCGTCCGCCGCTGCATGATTTCTTCATGACGCGCTACACCGAAGCCTATGCCAACGAGATCGCAAGCTTCATCGCCGCCGTCGAAAAGGGCGCCACCATCACGCCATCGGGCGCCGACGGCCTGGCCGCGCTGAAGTTGGCCGATGCCGCCCTGCAGTCCGTCAAGGAAGGCCGCCTCGTAAAGGTCGACTAAGCGATCCCCAATTCCGACAAGGAATACAGTCCTCCCAAAAAATCCGCCGCGAATTGCTTCGCGGCGGATTTTTTGCAATCGGAATGTGCTGCAATCCGGGTGCGATTTCAGACATCCGCAACCTCACCCTGCTGCCAGCGATTCCATTTCCTTACTGGCATCCATTCATACGCCGACCTGCACCACAAGCTTGCCGAACGTCGTGCCTGCCTCGATCAATCGATGGGCCTCGACGATATCCTCGAAGTCGAAGACACGCGCAGGCTTGGCCTTGTAGGCCCCTTGCTCGACATGTCGGACGATCTTTTGAAATGGAATTTCTGAAAGCGGAAATTCAGGCCCGCCAAGCACCAGCGCACTTGCGAATACGCTGAGTTTCCGCCCGCTTGGAATCTGGAAAACCGGTTCCAGCGCCAGAGGTCCGCCGCCGCCGAGAAAGCCGACCTGACAAACCTCGCCGCCGCGTTTCAGCGCCGCCAGCGAGTCCAGGATCGTCCTGTTGCCGATAATGTCGAGCACTGCATCAACGCCGTCCGGATGCTTCGAACGCACCCGATGCGAAAGACCCTCCCCTTCGAGGAAAACCTCGTCGACACCAAGAGCCTCAAGATAGGCGAAGCGATCCTGCTGCCGGGTCGTGCCGAGAACATGCAGCCCGAGATGATGCGCGATGTTCACAGCCGCCTGTCCGAGTGCAGACGTTGCGCCCCGCACAAGCAGGCTCTGTCCTGGCGAAATATGCAGGATCGTCATCAGCGCACTCCATGCCGTGGCGTAGGATTCAGGCAGTGCGGCAAGCTCGGCCCATGAAAGTTCGGTATCAAACGTCACGACATTGCTGCGCGGCGCGGCTACGAGTTCCGCGTAGCTTCCGTTCAGGTCTCGCCCGAGGCCACCCACGAGGGCGATCACCTTCTGGCCAACCCGAAACTGATTTCGGGGATCATGGCGCACGAGGCCGACGCATTCGATGCCGGTGATTTCGGCGACGTCGCCCCAGGCTCCCGAGCGAAAGTAGATCTCGGCATGATTGAGGCCAAATGCCTTCACCTCTATCAACACCTGGTCGAGGTTCGGCACCGGATCTGGCCGGTCTGCGACCTTCAGGACGTCCGGACCACCATGGGAACTGATAAGGATCGCGCGCATGATCTTGCTCCAAAGCTTGCGTTTCGCGGTACTGCTGTGGAGAAACTAGGCGGCATCTCTGCAGATGTATTTTACAAAGTTCCGACATTCATTGTAGAGTTTGCACATGATCACCGTGACGATTGCCCAACTGCGCGTGCTCGACGCCGTGGTTGCCGAAGGTTCGCTCCAGGCCGCCGCCGAGCGCCTCGGCCGCACGCACCCAACGATCCACACAGCGCTGGAATCGATGGAACGTATGATCGGCTTCAAGCTCTTCGACCGATCCGGCTATCGTCTCCAGCTGACCGCCGAAGGACATGCCTTCCTCGTCCGCGCCCGCCGGGTGCTCCATGGCATGGAGGATCTGGAGGCATTAGCACTTGGAATTGCCGCCGGGGAGGAAAGCGCCTTGCGGGTCGTCATCGGCGATCTTACCCCGCTGCCCGCGACCCTCGGCATACTCAAGGATTTTTTCGCGGACCACCCGCAGACCCATTTGCATATGAGCTTCGAGGCACTCTCAGCGCCATGGCAGATGCTGCTCGCAGACGAGGCGGATGTCATCCTGCATCACGTGCCGAACGGCGACATCCGTTTCGAAACCCTGCCATTGGGTCGGGTCAAGCTCATCCCGGTGGCGGCGCCCGGCTTCCTGCCCTTTCCCGCGCATGAGGCGCGTGTCGATCGGCTGCGGCCCTATCTCCAATGCGTGATCCGCGACAGCGCCGAAAAGCCTGATGGTCCGGATTACTACCTGATCGAAGGCGCCCGTTCGTGTTCGGTCAGCGACCAGACGATGAAACGCGAGGTCATAGTGCAGGGCCTCGGCTGGGGCCATATGCCTGATTATCTCGTCGCGGATGATCTCGCCCAAGGTCGGCTGCTCTCGCTTGAAAACGCGCGGATGCAAGGCGGCGCGGTCGACCTCGTTGTCGCCAGGAGGGTGGGCAAGGTGCATGGTCCAATTGCCAATAGACTTTGGGCTACGATCGCACAGAACTCCGTTTCAGTCTTTGCCTCGAAGCAAGCCCGCGGGGCTGACGCAGCTCCTTCATAAAGCCGAGAGCGTCGGAGATCAGGCATCGGAAGGGAGCGGTCGCCAACCGGTTGTCGCCGCCCATCGATCGGCGCGACGAATGACGCTCCAGAAAAAATCGTCCTTGCCATCGGTATAGGCCGCCCTGTCATGTCCATGACGCTCCGCCAAACTGCGCTTCAGCGCCACGTAAGGGGCATGCTCGTCAGCATGATTGCGCATGTAGTCCCGAAACAGCAACGCCCATTGCTCATGCCAGCTTCCCAGCCTCCTCACATGGATATGCGTACGCTCGTCACCGGGATTTTCCCGGAAATATCGTTTCGTGAGTTCGGGATTGGAAGGGCGCCAAACATATCCGCATTTCTCAAGCGGCACTGTCAGCGCATCTATCGGCTCGAAACTCGCGACGGATACCTGGATATCTATGATCGGCTTGGAGGCGAGGCCGGAAATGGAGGTCGAACCTATATGGTCGATACGTTTTGCAACGTGACCGAGTTCGGCGCGAATAGCTTCCGCTTTCCTGCTGAATGCTTGCGCCCATTCGGCGGACCAATCGCATATCAAGATACGATCACTCTCGGTCATGAGACTCTCCTTCACGTGTCAGTCCTGCGGCGGGGCTTCCTTGCTGTTGCACGGGTGTAGACACCCCCATCGTCAGGCGATCAATCTCCAGCCATAGGCGACCTCAATCAAGGTCGCCATGTCACGCCTGTCCTCCTTCTCGGCAACCACCTCTCCGCCCATATGCCGATAGAAGTCGCGTGCCGCCGCGTTCTCCTTCAAAACCCACAGGGCGACCGCGTCATGCCCGCGCGACCGGATTTCCGCTGTCATCGCGCCCATCAAGGCTCTGCCGAACCCTTTGCCCTGTTGTGATCGCAGCAGGTAGATCGCGCTGATTTCAGCCGCGAAACCCAGCTCCCGCAAGCGCGGATCACGCTGATGACCGCACGAACCGAAGCCGACGATCGAAGCCTGATCCTCGATCACATAAACCGCGGTTCCAGCCGCAGCCGATGGATCGCCGAGTATTCTCGCCCACATGGCAGACCGAGCCTCGGCAGACTGGCCGGCAAGCATGGCCTCGGGCAGCAATCCGGCATAAGTCTCATTCCACGCGGCGACGTGAACGGAACCGAGCTGGGCCGCATCCTCTATCGTTGCTCTGCGCAGCATCGCAAAAAATCTCCCTGCCTTCGCGTCCATGTTCGCGACCTAGCCGATCCGACAGCTTTTGCAACTGGTAAAACGCCGACCCGCAATGCGCTATCTCGATAAAAATAACTTGCAAATCACATAAGTACGCGCTTATCTGTTCTCATGATAGAGAACGAGATATTCCGGGCTCTGGCCGATCCGACCCGCCGCGCCATTTTCGAGAAGCTGGCCGCGGGCGGCATGAATGCCAGCGCCCTACGCGACGGCTTCGATATCAGCCAGCCCGCAATGTCGCAGCATCTTGCCGTTCTGCGCGGCGCCGGGCTGGTCAGGGAAGAGCGTCAGGGGCGTTTCGTGAATTACGAGGTCGATCCGGACGGGCTGACCCACATCGCCCAATGGCTGGCGAAATACCGAGCTTATTGGCCGGCTCGCATGGAAGCCCTCAAGGTCTTGTTGAAGGATATGGATCAATGAACGACCTGAAGTTCCCCAAGCAGGGAAAAGCCATCGAACTGGAATACGAGTTCAACGAGCCACCACAGAAGGTCTGGCGCGCGGTCAGCACGCCCGAACTCCGCGAAAGCTGGCTGCCGAAGGAGGCCCTCGCCAACCCTGAGGCAATTTCCGTAATTCAGGGCAAGGAGGTTCGCTACAGGCTGCGCGATGACGCGCCGCCCTTCCTCGAAAGCACCGTGACCTTCCGGCTCGCCCCGAACGCAACCGGCGGCACGAGCCTGCGGATCATCCACGAGCTTGACGACGCGCAGCTTCGCAAAACGTCGAAAGCCGCCGCCAACAACAACGGCTTCCCCGTCATGCGCGCTGCCTGACGCACCAAACCGGTCAACAATTTCAATAGTATTGGAGTTCGCCGATGCGCGAAACGATGCAACTCGTCCCTATGGTCGTAGAACAATCCAGCAGAGGGGAGCGGTCTTTCGACATCTATTCCCGTCTGCTGCGAGAAAGGATCATCTTCCTGAACGGCGAAGTGAACGATGACGTCTCGGCCCTCGTCTGCGCCCAATTGCTGTTTCTCGAGGCCGAGAACCCCAAAAGGCCGATCCATCTCTACATCAACTCGCCCGGTGGCGTCGTGACCAGTGGCCTCGCGATGTATGATACCATGCGGTACATCCGTGCGCCGGTGCATACGCTATGCATGGGAACCGCCCGTTCCATGGGTTCGTTCCTGCTGATGTCGGGCCATCCGGGCGAGCGCAGCGCGCTTCCGAATGCCAGCATTCACATTCACCAGCCATTGGGCGGCTTCCAGGGGCAGGCCTCGGACATCTTCATCCATGCCGAGGAAATGAGGCGCACGAAGCATCGCATGACGCGGCTTTACGCCGAGCATTGCGGTCGCTCGTATGAGGAATTCGAGCGCGCCATGGACCGCGACCACTTCATGACCGCAGAGGAAGCTCTGGAATGGGGATTGATCGACCGCATTCTGCACGTGCGCGAGGAAGACCAGCCTTTCGTTTCGGCGGATTGATTTGGGTCATGGGCTATGCCGGTCTTGTGGCGGCCCCCTGACCTATCGGCGGCATCAACCCGCCTCGTCGCGCAGGTCCGCAACCGAGGACCCTCTCTTCACGACGTCATTGTCGATGATCGAGAGCGCCCGGTTCAAATGTCCTTCGAAGACAAGCGTCGGCTCGTCGACCACCACACGCAGTTCCGGCATGCCCTCCATGCGCACGACATGCGATTCCGCCAGACCTTCGGTTATCCCTTCGATCAGCAGGTCGTAATAACGCACGCCCGGACCGGTAATGACGATCGGCATCCGCTCATGCAAGCTCAAGACGCGCGAAAGGCCGTTTCCGAGCGCCAGGCCGGCTTGACGGAAGGCCAGCACATTGCGGCGTCCGCCATGCCGGGCGCTCGCCGCGATCTTGTCGAGCTCGGCGATCGGAACGAACTTCGCCGGGATCGTATCAAGCGGCACATCGAAAGCCGTGCGCAGCATGGCATAAAAACCGGCATAGGCCTCGATGCATCCCCGCGCGCCGCAGCGACACAGGCCTCCCCCAGGCACATGCATCATGTGCCCGAAATTCGGCGCCGATATCTGGTGGCCGCCTTCATGATCACGACGGACGATGCCGAGCCCGATGCTGTGGCCGAGCGACAGCGCAGCCAAGGCGCGGAAATCGCCGCCTTTACTGATTTCCTCCTGTCGCCCGAGCGCGGCAGCGACCAGCAGGGTTTCATTGCCAAGAATGACCTGCGCCGGCCATTCGTCGCGAAGCACGGCAGCAAAATCGATCTCATCCCGCCCAAAGATCGGCGACCAGCGCAGCACCGGCTCGGAAGCATCGACCAGCCCCTTGCTGCTGATCGAAATCATCAGCACCTTGTCGCGCGATAATTGCGAGCGGGTAACGATCCGGTTCAAAGCATCGCGCAATCCGGCTACGAAACGCTCAACGCCCGCGGCGTTCTGCTGCCTGTCCTCGGTAAAGCGGTCGATCAGCCGGCCGGCATAATCGACCAGCGAATATTGCACGGCATCGGACGAGATGACGACGACGATCAGATAGCCGCAATCGCGCCGCTGCGAAAACAGGACGCGTGGCCGCCCGCGGCCGCTGGCCGCCTGCTGCTCCGCCTTTTCGATGATCTGCGCGCGCTCCAGATCCGCCGTGATGACGGAAACGGTTGCGGAGGAAAGCTTGGTAAAATCAGAAAGTTCGGTATGGGCGAGCGGACCGTGGCGGCGCAGCGCCGACAAGACCAAAGCACTGTTCTTTTGACGGACCAATTCGGTGCTCGATTTGGCCAGCATCGGCAAACTCCCTGCTCATTCAACCCTCCCCTTCCGCAGCCCCTGATAGCTTTTTCGGATGACCGATGAAACCTGCCAGTGCGGGTGTTGACAGCTGAAAAAATCTCTGACACTAAATTTCTCGACTGTCGAGAAAAAAGTCCAAAGCATTTCTTGTCAGCATTTTCGCCGCGACCGACGGGAGTTCAGGATACGTGCGGTCGCATTCACTCGGGAGGATCACATGAAAGCTTTCATCAAGCTGGCTGCGGGCGCGGCCATCGTTTTGACCATGCAGACGGCTGCCTTCGCCAAGGATCTCGTCGTCGGCGTTTCCTGGTCGAACTTCCAGGAAGAGCGTTGGAAGACGGATGAAGCAGCCATCAAGAAGGCGCTCGCAGCAGCCGGCGCCAAGTACATTTCCGCCGACGCCCAGTCTTCCGCTTCCAAGCAGCTGACGGACGTCGAGTCGCTGATTTCGCAAGGCGCCAACGCGCTCATCATCCTGGCGCAGGATTCCGACGCCATCGGTCCGGCCGTTGAAAAGGCTGCCGACGAAGGCATTCCGGTTGTCGGCTACGACCGCCTGATCGAAAATCCGGCCGCCTTCTACATCACCTTCGACAACAAGGAAGTGGGCCGCATGCAGGCTCGCGAAGTCCTGAAGGCAAAGCCGGCGGGCAACTACGTCTTCATCAAGGGCTCGTCGTCCGACCCGAACGCCGACTTCCTCTTCTCCGGTCAGATGGAAGTGCTGAAGCCCGCCATCGACGCCGGCAAGATCAAGAACGTTGGCGAAGCCTATACGGATGGCTGGCTGCCGCAGAACGCGCAGCGCAACATGGAGCAGTTCCTGACCGCCAACAACAACAAGGTTGACGCGGTCGTCGCCTCCAACGACGGCACCGCCGGCGGCGCCGTTGCTGCTCTCGATGCGCAGGGTCTTGCAGGTTCCGTGCCGGTTTCCGGCCAGGACGCCGACAAGGCTGCCCTGAACCGCATCGCGCTCGGCACGCAGACCGTTTCGGTCTGGAAGGACTCGCGTGAACTCGGCAAGCGCGCCGCTGAAATCGCCCTTTCTCTTGCCGGCGGCAAGACCCAGGACCAGATCGACGGCGTCCAGACCTTCAACGGCGGCCCGAAGCACGTTGCCATGAAGTCCGTCTTCCTGACCCCGATCGCCATCACCAAGGACAACCTGAACGTCGTCATCGACGCCGGCTGGATCTCCAAGGCTGAAGCCTGCCAGGGCGTTAAGGCCGGCAGCGTTGCTGCCTGCAAATAAGCACCCGGCTTGACGGGTTGACCCGAAGATAATGCCGACGCCGCAAGGGGCTTCCCGTTGCGGCGTCGAATGCGGATGAGAGGCCCGCAACCAAACCCAGAATGGGAATGAAGGCCTCCCGCATGTGTTGCGTCATCGCATATCCGATCGGCCTGCCGGATGGCGGTCGTGGAACCGGGAGAAACCGGGTGGGCGAGCGATGACGTCTATTGTGACCAGCGCGGATACTGCCCAGCGATCAAGAAAGAGCATTCGCGGGCCTGCGCCCAACTAGTGGGAGAACGGCAAAGCGATGGCCGACATGACACATTCCACAACATCGAGCGGTCCGCGCAAGGCAGAGGAAGGTGCGTTTACACGCTTCCTGCGCGCCACCGAAATCGATACGCGCCTGCTTGGCATGATCGGCGCGCTGCTGATCATCTGGATCGGCTTCGACGTCTACACCGGCGGCCTCTTCCTGACCCCCAGAAACCTCTGGAACCTTTCCGTTCAGACCTGCGAGATCGCGGTGCTTGCAACCGGCATGGTGCTCGTCATCGTCACCCGCAACATCGACCTTTCCGTCGGCTCGCTGCTCGGTTTCGTCGCCATGATCATGGGCGTCATCCAGGCGAAATTCCTGCCGACCTATCTCGGTTTCGACAGCTCCTGGACCTGGGTCATCACCCTGATCTGCGGCCTCGTCATCGGCACACTGCTCGGCACCTTCCAGGGCGTTATCATCGCTTTCCTGAATGTCCCCTCCTTCATCGTCACCCTTGGCGGGCTTCTCGCCTGGCGCGGCCTTGCCTGGTACGTCACCAGCGGTCAGACGGTCGCACCGCTCGACGCCACCTTCCGCATCATGGGCGGCGGCGCAGAAGGCTCGATCGGCGCGACATGGAGCTGGATACTCGGCGTGCTTGCCTGCGTCTTCATCGTCCTGGGCATCATCGGCGGACGCCATCAGCGCAAACGCTTCAACTTCCCGCGCCGGCCGCTCTGGGCCGAATATTTCCTCGCCATCCTCGGCTCGGCCCTCGTCCTCGGCACCATCTACGTCTTCAACATCTACTACTGGCCCGTCGGCATCGCGAAGAAATATGCGACCGAGCACAACATTCCCTGGCCGGAAACCGGGCTCGACATCCCCTACGGCATTGCCGTGCCCGTGCTCATCGCCGTCGGCATCGGCATCGTCATGACTTTCATCGCAACCCGCCTGCGCTTCGGCCGCTATGTCTTCGCGATCGGCGGCAACCCGGAAGCGGCCGAACTCGCCGGCATCAAGACCCGCTGGGTGACGGTGCGCATCTTCGCGCTTATGGGCTTGCTCGCAGCCGTCGCTGCGGCCATCTCCACGGCCCGCCTGAACGCCGCCGCCAACTCGCAGGGCACGACCTACGAACTCTTCACTATCGCTGCGGCCGTCATCGGCGGCACCTCGCTTGCCGGCGGCAGCGGCACGATCGCCGGCGCCATGCTCGGCGCCCTTGTCATGCAATCGCTGCAATCGGGCATGGGGCTCGCCAATGTCGACACGCCGATCCAGAACGTCGTCGTTGGCGTCGTGCTCGTCATCGCCGTCTGGCTCGACATCGTCTACCGCTCGCGCGCCAAGTAAAAGGAATTCTGAACCATGACGGATCAAACCACTCCGCTTGTGGAAATGAAGAACATTTCCATCTCCTTCGGCGGCATCCACGCGGTCGACAATGCCTCGGTGGACCTCTACCCCGGCGAAGTCGTCGCACTGCTCGGCCATAACGGCGCCGGCAAGTCGACGCTGATCAAGATCCTGTCGGGCGCCTACAAGCGCGACAGCGGCGATATTCTGATCAACGGCGAACCCGCCGATATCCGCAGCCCGCGCGACGCCAAGAAATACGGTATCGAGACGATCTACCAAACGCTCGCCGTCGCCGATAATGTCGACGCCGCCGCCAACCTCTATCTCGGCCGCGAGCTGCAGACCCGATGGGGTACGCTCGACGACGTCGCGATGGAGGCCAAGGCCCGCGAAGTGATGGGGCGCCTCAACCCCAACTTCAAGCGCTTCAAGGAGCCGGTGAAGGCGCTTTCCGGCGGCCAGCGCCAGTCGGTCGCGATCGCTCGCGCCATCCTCTTCGATGCCCGCATCCTGATCATGGACGAGCCGACAGCGGCACTCGGGCCCCAGGAAACGGCGCAGGTCGGCGAGCTGATCAAGCAGCTGAAGAAGGAAGGCATCGGCATCTTCCTCATCAGCCACGACATCCACGACGTCTTCGACCTCGCCGACCGCGTCTCGGTCATGAAGAACGGCCAGGTCGTCGGCCATGCCCGTACCGAAGACGTCACCAAGGACGAAGTGCTGGGCATGATCATCCTCGGCAAGGTCCCGCCAAAGGCCATCCCCGGCCCCGGCGCGATGAAAGAATAGGCTAACCAGGCCACCGACAACGAGGCCGCGCGCCAAAAGCCCGCGGCCTATCCCACCAAAACGTCCGATCCCGCGCTTTCTTGAATTTTCCGCATTGAAGCCAAGCGCTTCCTAGGCTAAGAACCAGCCATCGGACAGGCGATTCAGGTCGTCACGGCATGCACCCGTAGCTCAGCTGGATAGAGTGTTGGATTCCGATTCCAAAGGTCACAGGTTCGAATCCTGTCGGGTGCGTTTCCCAACTTACTGATTCTATTGATTTATCAGTCTTTACTTGTCCTCACGCACACCGGAAATTAAGCTAGCTCAGTCCTAGCTCAGTAGCACATACCCTTCGGAATTTCTCAATGATTTCAACGTAGCGTTATGGGGCTCGGATGTGGAGCCAGCGCAGTTTCAGCGCAGTGCTCCGACCGAAGTAACTCCGTTGGAGCCCAAGTTATGTTGCAGCGCACCTCCGAATCGACAAACGCCCCTTTCACGCTTTTTCAACGTGAAGGCACCCGAAACTGGTCCATGCGCTATTCGCTTGGCGGTAGACAGATCAAGAAATCACTCAAGACCGCCAACTACGATACCGCGCTGCAGCGGGCTAACGAAATTTATCACGAACAGAAGTACCGACATAAACAGGGCCTGTCGCTGATCCAGCATCCCTTCTGTGAAGTCGCCGAAGAGTTTATCGAAAAGGTCTGCGCCGAAGCCGAGCGTGACGAACGCAGCCATTATCACCCCACATTCTGGCCTCCGATCATCCGGCGCTTTCCTATTGCTTACTTCGAGGATAAGGCCATCGACCTCATCACCACCGCCGATGTCGAACGCTATCTTGAATGGCGCAAGACTTATTGGACAACGGGGCCGGGATCGAAGATCGAGAAAATCCGCTGCAAGCGGGAAGATGGCCGCGTCTTCTCCCGCGCTGCCCCGCGGAAAGTTGCTGCATTGACGACCATGAAAGGCGAAATGGTCATCATCCGCGAGCTTTTCCGGCAGGCGTCACGATGGGGCTATTGCAAGCCACTGGAGTTGCCAACCGTTGGAGCGAGAAAAAAGCCCGACAATCGCCGTCCCGGCTTCAAACCAGAGGAATACGAAAAGCTGGTTGCCAAGAGCATTGAGCGTATCAATGAACACCATACAAAGCTAAAAGTCATCAAGGCCAAGGATGGCCGTGTCTGGACACAAAGGGCCGTGACAGAGGGCATACGCGCCGACCGTATTCGGCTGCACGCCTATATTGAGTTAATGGCCAATTCCGGCCTGCGTCCCACGGAGGCAAAGAACCTGACCTGGGCCGACATCTCGCTTTTTCGGGAAACACGGCACCTACCACTTTACCAACAAGATGCCCGCTTGGCGGTTCACGGCAAGAGCAAACATGGCAACGCCGTACCGCTTTACGGAGCGCTATCGGCGCTAGGCATGCTTTGGGACCTGTTTGTCTACGATATGGGACGCGAGCCTCAAGACGGCGATCCGGTCTTTGCGGACGAGAAAGGCAATCGCATCCTATCATTCAAGAAAAGCCTGAATGCGCTTCTGATCGCGGCTGGCTTGGAAAGGGACAATCGCGGCGTTCGTCGCACCTCTTATTCGTTCCGGCACTTCTACATCTCGCAGATGCTCGCCAACAACGTCTCTGTCCACCACGTTGCACGCAATACCCGTACATCGCTTGCGATGATCGACAAGCACTATGCGCAGGTGAATACCGAGCAGATCAAGGATTTCCTCCGGCCCGGACAGGAGAACTATGCTAACGAGCCTGTCCTGCTGGATGATGAGACCTACGATGAAATCAAGCTTCTCGAAAAACGGATCGAAGAATTGAAGCGTGGCAGCAAGGACGGATCCACGGCACAACAAATCGTAAAGCGATATCAAGGGAAGCGAGCTGGATAGGCCGAACTTGGGGCTGATCGCTTGAGGCCCTTCCGATTACTCAGGCCGGAAAGTTCGTTCAAACGAACTTTCTTGCATGGAACATGTACTGCTGTTCATGCCGCAAATGCCCGGAACTGCCCGCTGATCCGGCCTTCTTGGACGTTGTACGCGACCGCACCATTCGCGACGATAACAGTTACCGAGCAAGTGCCACCGTCGAAGCTGATCTCAGCGACAAGTTCCCGAATCGCGGCATGAGCTTCCGAGCGAAGAGCATAGCGGGTGGCAGCGTCCTCAGCGGCTTCCCATGCTGTACGCAAAGTTTTAACACGGTCGCCGGTCAATTCGGGATCGTTATTTCTCGCTGACAATCGTTGGCGCTCATTTTGATGGTGCCGTAGTTCAGCTTCAACGGCATGCCTTTCGACCTGTCTTGCCTTGAGCAAATCGAGAATAGTTTCCAGCGGCTGGCTATCAACCTCAACAGCCAGCGCCAATCGTTGCTCCTTGCGGCGAAGCTCGTCCAGTCGGATCGTTATCCCGGCAATTGTCTCGTTGATGTCGCTGATCGCGCGATCGATACGGGTCGTTTGCAGCGCATCCGCAAGGTTGAGTTCCTTCAAGTGATCGAGAATAGTCATTTCGAACGGCTCGTAGCGGAAATGCCTATTGCCTTCGGTACAGCGATGCCCGCGCACATAGTTTGCGCATACGAGATAGCGGCCGTTTTCGTTCCCTTTGACCCGGCTCATCTTCATCGTCATCGGCCCGCCACAATGGGCGCAGTGGCACAAGCCAGTGAACAGATTGGCAAACGTGTTGCCTTTGCGGCCTGGTCTGCCGGGATTGCCTCGCATGGCCTGCACCCGCAAGAACAGGTCTTTATCGATGGCGGCGGGGAAATAATTCTCTATGGGATCGCCATCCGGCACACGCCTGCCGTCCTGCATGCGATGCGGCTGGAATGTGCCGATGACATCGTGACGACCAAGCAGGGCCTTGATGATGCTCTGATACCATCCGTCCTTGCTCTTGAATGCCGGAGTGCCGTCTGAATTCAGCTTGCGTGCGATCACCGTTGCGCCGAGCCCGCGTAGTGCCATCTCGTAGATCGTCCTCACTGTTTCCACGTGATGGTTAAGCGTAAACTCGTATCGATTCGCATCGATCCTTCGGGCGTCGATCCATGCGGGTGTCAGTCCGGTGATATGCCCTTTGCTTTCCCGGGCCTGCTCGCGTTTACGCTTGGCAACTGCACGGATACGTTCGCTCTTCGTCTGGCTTTCCTCATGACCGCGCGACATGACCGCAAGCCCGATAATCAGTTTAGTCCAGTCACCGTTGAGCCTGTCACGGCTGTAAATCTGCCGGTCCTCTCCCAACGTCGCAATGGTGATTCCCGCATTGATGATCGCCATGAACAGGGTCAACGCATCCGGCACGGCCTCACGTGAAAGGCGGTCGAGGCTTTCGATCAGCAAGTAGCTGCCCTTGGGGATTTCTCCGCTCTCGACCATGGCAAGGAACCGACCGAGCGCGCCGGTCTTGAAGTTCTTGCCCTTCCACGCGCTGATACCCAAGTCCTGTAAGCTGTCATCCAGAAGGAGAGAGTGTTCGTCCGCAAAGGCTTTCGACCGCTCAAGCTGCCTACGCAAGCTGTCGCCGCGAAGTTGTTTACGGGAGCTCATTCGCACGTAGGAATAGGCTCGCACCAGATCCGATGAATAATGATTGCCGGGGAAATCGTCCTGCATGACCGCCTCCTTTGCGTCGGACTGCTAACACCAGAGGCGGTGAAGTTCGAGCGCGAGGGTAGCGGAGTGTAAACAGCTAAGCCGGCGTAAAGCTGCGGCTTACGGGAATGGGTTGATAAGACGCAGCGCAAATCACCGCTGGCTGCATTGAAATTACCGTGGTCCGGTCGGTTAACAAGAGATAAATTTCTCCCGAGTGTAAAACATTTGCCGGTACGCAAATCCGGCTGACGGAAGCAGAAACGCCTGACAGCAGGCCGGGCCTACAGATATGAGCAAAGGACGCCCCGAAATGGAAAATCTGGCACGCCAATTTTATCGGGATCAAAAAAAGGTGCTGGATCTCATAAGGAAGCCTAGTTCCCGTTCAGGATTTGATCCCGCAATTCATCGACTGTTTGGCAACGATCCCAAGCAGGGGAAGATGGTCAGGATTGGCAATCGCGATTACAGATATTCAAGCCTTGCGAAAAACCTCGTGAGCTTTCTGCCAGCGCGATGGCACGAGGAATTGGACAAGACGAAAGGCACATGGTCCGGCTGCGCGAATTGGTGGGCGGGCTATCCGTTTATTGCCTGGGTGGAGATACGAGTTGGCGATGATGGAACCACAGGATACCTTAAACTCGATGCGGAAGTCGGCCCTATTTCAGGTCATAGAATCCGCAAGGGGATTATAGACGCGATCAAGGTGGCCGCGTCTGCGAAAGGCTTGGAACGAATTCAATTCCCGGCTGGCGCCTCGGATAAGGGGCGGCTCTATTCGCGTTTTCTGCGCAAGAATTCCATCGCTGTGAACGACATTGGCGACACAGGCGAAATTGAGACGAAATTCGTACAGCTTATCGCTGACTTCGGGCCGGAGTTCGAATTGGTTGCGAGCGTTATACCGGAGTTTTTGCGCTTGGGCGAGCTACGATAGCCCTGTGAAGAAAACCACGCGGAACAGCTTGAGAATGGCGAGAACTGGGAGAGAGTTGTTGATCAACATTAATAGATGGTTTCAACGCGGTTAACACTTTGTTAACCAATTCCAGTGCAAAAGCGTTAACGAAATTGCTCGGCTTGATTGTAAAATCGAGTCTTCGCCGAGTAGCCCCAACGTAGCGAGTTCGCTCGTATTTTGGGGTGACGGTCTCGCCATTATGGCGAGCACCCCAGTGGTTAACCGTTAAAAGTGTTCCCACCCTAGCCTTTTCTGCCGGACCGATCATGACGTCCGGCGGTTAACCTATATTCATGGGGCTTTTAACATGACCAGTATTTTGACCAACACCGCGGCGATGGCCGCCCTGCAAACCCTTCGCACCGTAAACTCAGGCCTTGAGCAAACACAGCAACAGGTCAGCTCAGGTTTAAGAATTGGGAAGGCCGCTGATAATGCTGCCTATTGGTCCATCGCAACCACCATGCGCTCGGATAGATCAGCGGTTTCCGCCGTCTCCGATGCCATAGGTCTTGGACAAGCAAAGGCCGATACTGCCTATAGCGGCCTCAATGCCGTCAGCGATATTCTCTCTCAATTCAAGGAGAAGCTTGTCGCCGCAACCGAAACCAGCGTGGACAAAGACAAAATCCAGCAGGAATTGGATCAATATAAGCAACAGATTCTCGGGATCGCGCAGTCCAGCTCCTTCAACGGCCAGAATTGGCTATCCACAGATGTTGACGACATCTACGACGTCAGCGCCAATAGCGACACGGTCGCGTCTTCATTCGTCAGAAGCGCCAACGGCACGGTTTCCGTGAATTCGGCCAATATGCATTTGTCGGAGACGTCGCTGTTCAACAGCACGGGCGGCGGCATCTTGCAAAAGGACGGCCGCGATGCGGGATCGATCGGTGGCCTACGCTATTTGACCAGTTGGCAGAATGGCTCCGAGATCGAAACGGGCTGGAATCCCTATAACGAAAGGCAAGGGACTAAGGCGAGCTTCGACTTCACATTTTCAGGGCCATTGACCTTCAATGATCCATCAAAGCAGATCAGCTTTGACGTGACGGTAGACGCAGATAACCCGGCCGACGGCATTGACCCGCCCTACGCGGCCGGAAAGACCACAGCCGTTACAATCGACAGATCGGCAGTCGATGCAGTGAACGCCTCGTGGAATGGGGTGATCTCTACCTATACTCAATATCAGCAGGTATTGAATTATGCACTTTCGCAGGCCAACACCGGGGCCGCGGCCACGACGTATGTTGACGTAAACAATCAACCGATCATCAATCGGGTTGGCATCTATACACAGCAGGATCGCTCAACCGGGCTGACCGGATCTTATGTTGAAGTCAGCAACTTCGCCAGTAACGTTGGCTCCGGCGGGCTTGGGAATGCGTCGGACTACGGTTCACGTGGATCGACGTTGACGCTGAATTTTACACCGTTCCAGGATTACAAGGATGGTGACGATCCGGACGGCATCACAATCAGCTTCAATTTTTCGATCAATGGCGCAGCCCCGAAAACTTACTCCTTCAACCGTACTTATGTGAACGACGTGCTTGGTGTCGAAAATGGAAAGGTCGAGACGTCCGAGCAAATGGCGACGCTCCTCCGGTCGCTGATGTCGGCTGATTGGCCCACTCTGAAGATCGACGCAAACGGCTCGTCTGTTGTTGTTCAATCGGACCCGGCGCTCGATCGTTTATCCGGTGCAGGTACCAGCGTCTCGTTCTCCAATTTCCATGTCAGCAACGAGCCACTGCCCACGATCGATTTCATGGATATCGATATCGTCAAGAACCCAGGCAGCATCAAAGATTATCTCGACTATATCGAGACCGTCAGCCAGCGCGTAACTGCCGGAGCCTCACAGGTCGGAAGCCTCCAAAAGCGGCTGGACTATCAATTAAACTTCGCCAACGACATGATGGACAGCATCGATAAAGGCGTCGGTCGTCTGGTGGATACAGATATGGAACAAGCATCTGCCAAGCTTGCAGCACAACAGACGCAACAGCAGCTTGCGGTGCAGGCGCTTTCGATCGCAAATTCCAGCGCGCAGAATATCATGCAACTATTTCGGCAATAATTGACGAATTGCACTGACGTAGATGCTAGCGGTATTGACCCTTGAGTTCAATCTTTGCTCGCCCTTTTGGCAGATGGCTGTATCCCGGACTTAAGACCAACGGTTTCGGGAAGGGCAATGGCATGTCTCATTTGAAGGGTTTGAAATTGGCTCAGGCGGCTCCGGTTCGTGCAACGAACGATCCGGTTACAAGGGCGCGCGAGAAAGTCATCGAAGCGCTTTTCGAACAGAAGGCGCTGGCTAACTCAAAGATCGCGGGCACTGAATACGTCGTCCTCCATGACGTGTTTCGCAAGAACGAAGCCGGTGAGCGGGTGAAAGTCAAAGTGCCGAAGCGAATGCGCAACGGATGGTTTACCGACGCGCATGGGAAGCTCTTTTTCACGCTGCGCTACGCAGGCAAGTCTATCGAGTTCGCAAAGGACAAGAATGCGATCGAGGTCAGCAATCTTTCGGAGCTTCCAGCGGTGCTGGATACCTTGATCGACGCGGTGAATGCCGGCGAGCTTGACGCGCAGCTGACCATAGCTGCAGCCGAACGTGGCAAGATGATGCGCAAGTCCGGATAAGCAATAGTCATTCGACATGCGATGCGGAGCGGGACCTGTTTCCCGCTCTTTTCCGTTGCCGTAAGCTTTTCCAACATAAGGAACTCGACCGCATGTCAGCGCGTAATCCCGACACAAGATCGATCGTCATTCTGACCGGAGCCGGAATATCGGCGGCCTCGGGATTGCATACGTTTCGGGACGAAGACGGAGTATGGAGCCAATACGATTATCGCGAGGTGGCGACACCCAGAGGCTTCGTGCGCGATCCCGGCAAGGTGCATGCGTTTTACAATATGCGACGGCGGCAGGCTCTTGCCGCTAAGCCAAACGCAGCCCACTTTGCTTTGGTGCGGCTTGAGCGCGAATGGCCAGGGGACTTTCTGCTGGTGACACAAAACGTTGACGGACTGCACGAAGCTGCCGGATCGAAGATGCTGGTGCATATGCACGGCGCATTGAACTCGGCCCTATGTCAATCCTGCAATGGTCGCACCGCATGGACGACCGACATGGACATATCGTCAAACTGCCCGAACTGCGGTGACGTCGGCTATATGCGACCGGATATTGTCTGGTTCGGAGAAGCGCCCTATCACATGGACCGGATCGAGACGGCGCTTGCCCATGCTGATCTCTTCATTTCCATAGGCACGTCCGGCTCAGTTTATCCGGCGGCGGGCTTTGCCTTAGACGCATGGAGAAACGGAGCAACCACGATGGAATTCAACCTGGTGCCATCGGCTCCCGGCACTGATCTGTTTTCCGATTGCATAGAAGGACCGGCGGAAGAAACTGTGCCAGCCTTCGTGGACATGCTGCTGAGACGATAGCTCTCGAACAAGGATCATAGTTTATGATCCTTGTTCGCCCTTTTGCCCCCGAGCGCCCTTCAGCGTTTCTGCTTCCGGGTCCATTAGAGCATCAACGATAGCGTGCGGCGCGGGGCTTTGTCGCGCTGCGCTTTCACCCCTGGATGCGCTCCTTGATATGTCTATGCGCCCCTATGATAGCACTCGGCGCGCGCAACTGCCCTGTCAACCTTCTTCATTGCTGCCGAATATGGAACACGTCGGGCTGGTACTTGGGTTTTGTGTTCACCGCGCCGCCTCTTCGCTCGCCCTTTTCGTTCGATGGAACTTTGCTCCCGCCGGAACGGAAGCGGGAGCCATATGTCAGAGCAGGAACACCAACATCGACCAAGCTACTACGGCGACAACGACAATCGGGAGCGCATCGAACAAGCACGGATCGACCTGGCTTTGCTGTTCATGACCGATCTGCATGTGGGAGCTTCCCCCTTCTACAAACAGAAGGGCAAGAGAACGTCGCTGGACCTTGCTTACGAGATCGACGGCGCAATCCATCGCCGCAGCTATCTGTCCCCATTGTCATGGCGGGCGATTATGCTGTTCGCGCTGAGCGAGGACAAAACTGTTACCGTTCACGAGATGGACAGGCCGGGCCGATACCGCCAGCTCTTCCCAAGAACCTTGCTGCGACGGCTGCATTGGCATGCACGGCCGAATGCAGATTTTCCGCCGGTTGCCCGCCTCTATGATCCCAAAGGGCAATCCGTCATGCTACTGACGCGCAGCCGGTTTTGCGGTCATGCCGTCGATGCTTTGCATAATCTCGCAGATGGTACGCCTGTGTTCCAGCCATTATGGATTTCCGACATCATGGCGTTGCGCCCAATGCTCGGTATCGAGCTTGTCCGCGACGAGACATTTACGGCGGCATTCCCGATCGGCACGTATATCAAGGCGGCGGCAAAGACCGGGCGGATTGTCGATGCGCCGGAATTGTCGGGACTGGACCTTGCCGGCACAACTCCATTGCTTTCGTCTCCAATGCCTGCACCAGTCGTCTCCCGCATCTTCGATCAGCAATGCCGCGAGCATCCGCAGATGGAACGCCTTCGCGGGCGGACAATTTACGAGGACTATTCGTTTCAGGTCTGCGCTGAAAAAGTTCTGTAAGCGAACTTTTCACGGCTGCGTCGTACCGCTCCACTGGCAACCGCTGGCTTGCTTCAAGGCCGCGATCATATGCAGACGCTCGGAAAGACTGACAACGTTTCCTGCGTATCTGGAGGTTCCGTTGATAGCTGCCGCAGCCGTTCGGTTGCTTAACGGCAGGAGGCTGTCAACGTCGATATCCGTCCAGTTCGTATCCTGTATAATATTATTATACACACAACGCGTTACGCCCTTTCCCATATCGGAAACACCGGCGTTATCTCCCGAAACAACACGCCTGTCTTCGACAACGAAAGTCCCATCCATATTCAACACAATGGCATGAGCAGCAGAACGGTCGGACATCGAATCTATCGATACATCACCGTCTTCACTCTCTTCGGTAATTGAAATACCTGAAGGCACGACACGTTGAACATCATCGGCGGGATTGCTCTTGGCCTGTCCGATGACAACGCGAAGCGATTGAAAGCCTGATCGCTTCAAGCATAGCCAGTCCACGTAGTCGCGGACATCGTTCACTGGCCACCAGCTGCGTTCGGTCGGCTTTGCCTCATCGGCTTGCTCCTGGCCGATGAAATCCTGCGCATCTGGTGCCTTGTAATTGCATTCGATGCGGAATTTCAGGCAATAGCGGATGATGCTCTGGATGTTCTCCTTAACATCGCGGTATGCGCGAAACGGCTGAATATCCACCTGATATTTTGCAGTATGCGTTTCTCTGCGAAGGGCGCTGGCGATCTCATACGTGGTTAATCTGCCTTTGCGGACAATCGCATGAAGATGCGGGCGCCAGATTGTCTTATCGGGAGCTTCCATCAGCGGGAAGCCCAGAGCATCCAGCGCAATACACGTGTTGCGGCCACAGGCTTCGAAATCACCAAAGCTCATGCGGTCAATTTCCCACCAGCCCAGTAATTGGAAATCATCCCATCGGCTATCCTTCTGGCGCTGGCGATCTATGAAGGTTCGAAGGCGGCGCTTTTCATTTTCCACGAGATCAGTCATGCCGGAAAAATCCAATTGCGGCGGCAGCAGGATCGTGGCGAATGCTAAATCTTCGTTGGTGGCATGGCAGAACATTTTTTTGATAGCCTTCCCGGTCTGCACTGCGCGCTCTCGCATATGGCATCGTGGACAAAGCGGGACGCGGCAATATTTGATGTTGCCCCAGTCATCGATCTCGCCACAGGTTTCCATCCAGCTTCGGGCAAGATGTTTCGCAGGAAGCGCCGCCTTTACATACTGCCGTTGGGCTTCGTTCGCTTTCGTCAGATATTTCATCTGACGGCGTTCATGGCGGGTGAATATGCCCTTCGTCATCATATCCGCTTGTAGCTGTTCCATCTTGGTCTTCATCGAAATCTCCTTGAAATATCCTGCTATTTATAAAGCACCCATTTTAGCACCGTCCTTTGAAAATAAATATTTGTTTCAAGGAGATAGGCAATGAAGGTCAAGGACATCTACGAAAGACTACGCGCCGCTGAACTGGCCGATTCCCAGATGAAATTCTCTCAAATCTGGCTCGGGCGCAGCCGGCGCTACTATTCACATCTCATCGCTGTCGGTAGAGAACCGGGCCTTGCCACGCTGTGCGGCATCTCATTGCGGCTAGGCCGCATGCCGTTGGAAAAATATCCGACATTGCTGGAGTTGAAGCAACAGCTAGCAAGCGAGATCGCGCGCAGAGCAATAACGGATATTCGCCGACACCGATCTTAACGTTTGGCCAACCGCCGCCATCTACAATCTACGCGTTTACCTCTCGCAAATTTCGGTTTCAGGAATTCTCAATGAGCGCGAATATTTTTTCCCGCAATGCGGTAGTCGCCACTTTGTTTATAGTCGCAGCCCTTTCAACCGCTTCCCCCGCCTATTCACTCGACAAAATCCGTTTCGGTACTGATTGGCTCGCCGAGGCTGATCACGGTGGCTTCTATCAAGCGATAGCCGACGGCACTTATGCCAAGCACGGCTTGGACGTGGAAATCGTCCAAGGTGGCCCGGGTGCACAGAACCGCGCAATGCTCCTTGCCGGAAAGCTCGATTTTTATCTCGGCACGCAACAGGAGCAGCTTGTCGGACAGGAGCAAGGAATTCCGCTGGTCGATGTCGCGGCGATCTATCAGAAGAACCCTCAAGTTCTCCTCGCTCATTCCAATAAAGGGATCGACAAGTTCGAGGACCTCGCCAGGCTCGACACTATATACATGACACAGGGTGCTTTCGGTGCGTATTTCGAATGGATGAAGGCCAACTTCAAAGGGTTTCGGGAAGAGCAGTTCCGCCCCTATAATTTCAGCCCGGCACCCTTCCTCGCGAACGACAATTCCGCACAGCAGGGTTTGATTACGTCCGAACCCTATGCGATCAAAACGCAGACAGGCATCGACCCGAAGATATTCCTGCTTGCCGACGCAGGTTATGCGCCTTACGCGACGATGATCACCGTGCAACGCAAGCTGATCGATACCAATCCTGATCTTGTCCAACGTTTTGTGGATGCCTCAATAGAGGGTTGGTACAATTATTTGTACGGCGATAATTCCTCCGCAAATGCACTTATCAAGAAAGAAAATCCCGACATGACCGATGGCCAGATCGAATATGCCATCGACAAGATCAAGGAATACGGGATCGTCGATAGCGGCGATGCGCTCACCAAGGGCATCGGCTGCTTGACTGCTGAACACTACAAGCGGTTCGCGGAAGAACTTGTGAAAGTGAAGCTGCTCAAGCCGGAGACCGACTATACCAAGGCATTCGACACCCGGTTTTCCTGCAAGGGCGTTGGTCTGAATTTGAAGAAGTGAAAGGTTCCGGTGTGGTGCTGCGCTCGGCCGACACCATGCTCGTTGTGGGAGATTGGCATTGCTTTATTTCATTTCAGACGAAGAAGCATCCGATGACTATGATGCACGGATCGAATTGGATGGCACCGATGTGCTTCTACATAGCCGCGGCGGAGCGACGGGTGGGAGACCACCGCGAAACACTGACTACGAAAAAGCACTCTCGGTAATAGTCCAGCGTTTGCGGATGGGCGAGAGTGTCTCTCAGCCATTCATCACCCGCGTTTTACTTGATAGTCAGCGAGCGCGAAGTGAGCCGCCAGAAAAGCGGCTCCTCGTGGATACCAGTGAGCTTTCAAGACTGAGCGACAACCAGGCCGTCACGCTGATCAGGTCCAGGGCTAAGAGCTGGGGGCAAGCCCCGGGCGTGACAGGCGGTAACTCAACCAAGGCGCTGCGTATCCAAACGCAAGGTCGCTCGTATGAGAGCCTCCGCTCAACGCTGAGACTCATGGATTGGGGAGGCAAGATAAGTGTCAATAGGCTGAGCGCCGAGGACCAAGGCAAGGTCACGTCTTCACACATAGACATCGCGATCGAGCGATTACGTTCAAATGAAGATGCCCCGAATTTCAGTGATTCACGAGACTATGATGTCTTGTTGGAGGATGGAACGCGGCTTGCTCCGAAGAAGGTCTTCGGGCTGGCCTTGGAAGAAGCGCTAGGGATTAAAGCCTTACCGAAGCATTTCAGCGCTGGATGGGGGCAACCGAGCTTCCGAATTATCGAGGCGGCCGGATACCTGATAGTTCCGAAAAATGAACCTGCTCCCACCCCAGAGGAAATCGCACAGGCACATAATGTCTTACCTCCCACGGGCGGCGGCACCGCCTCACGCGAGGGCACGCTGAAACTTGTCATGCACATGCGCAGGGAGCGAGATCCAAATCTATCCGATAAAAAGAAGGCCGCATTCATTGCAGAACACGGCCTCCTCTACTGCGAACGATGCAAGATGAATCCAGCCGAGCACTATGAAGCCGATGTGGCTACCGCCTGCATCGAGGTTCATCATGCCAAAATTCAGGTCAAAGACATGCAGGAAGATCACGTTACAGAACTTGAGGATTTGCAGTGCCTTTGCGCGAACTGCCATCGAGTAACACACCGCGAGTTAGCAGCAGTTGCCCGCGAGCTACGAAAGCGCAGTAACAATTGATCTGCCATCCCGATTACGACATTGCGACTTGACGGTAAAGGCTGCCAATCTACTTTCGGGAAGGATGAAGTAGTCGCTAAATGACCGACGTGGAGCGCCAAACCGATCTTATATTCCGCTGAATAAATGGTCGCTTTCAGGCCGAAAGCGGCCATTGTGGCACGTGCAACATAATCCCGTTCAATTCCTCATTTCAGCAATGGCATCCAATACGCCCGCGCATTCCCGCAACAAGTCTCTTGCCGCGCCCGGGCCTCTCAAGACGCGCTCCTCGAAAATCTTCTCGATGGCAACCTTTGCCGCCCGCACATACACCGGCACGTCATCGTGGAGCGGGTTCTCATCGAAACTGCGATTGAGAGCTTCGAACGCCTTTTTGAACACCTCGACGTTGTGGTTCATCAAAATCCAGACGCCATCTGTCGTGACCCGCAACCGCTTGTCCTGAATCTCGCAAATTTCAGAGGCAGTCACTTTTGAACCGATAGCCGTTACGACGGGGAGCGGCGTGAAATGGATTTTCGGTCCCCTTGTGCGCTCAATTGTAATTTCTTTCGCAAGGTCGCGGGCCATGTCGTTGAGTGTCCGGCTGTCATCGGCGCTTGCGTGTTCTGCAAACGAAACCGATGTCAGACCGCAGCCATATTTGTCGAACCGGAACGACGTGTACATGTTGAAGTTCGCCGCCGAAACGAACGGGCTCGATGTGTCGAAGGAAACGCCGATGTCGGGATTGCATTGGCGCAGGCAACGTAGGATCGTCGTGAACAGGTAGGCGGGTTCAAGCGTCGAAATGCCGAGGAAATGTATCCACTTGGCTCTCTGCAAAGAGCCGTCATCATACATATCCAGCAAGCGTGCCATGGTCACAGAAAACGCGCTCTGATGTGCTCCGGCAAAGGCCCACCCCTCCAACGGGTAGCCCTTTACGGCCTCGTACCACACCTTGCTTTCGCGTTCGGTGCGGCCTTGAATGACGTTCAGCAGATTGGTCTTCCTCGGACTGCGGTTCTGAACGAAATAATCGAGGTTGAGCAGCGACTGCGTCAGGCAGGCATTGTAATCCAACGACAGGCCGTTGGCTGCGCTCATGGTCGTGAGCTGTCCTTGTCCATTAAGCCGTGCCGTGTGCTGCGCAACATTCCCCGGCGATATGCCGCCAGTTGGGAAGTCCAGCGACATGGAATAATCTGAATGGGCTTCCATCCACCGCAGCATGCGTTCGCATGTGGCATCGCCTGTAAACTTGATCGTGCCCTCCTGTATCTGGAAACCGCCGCTGTCACCGATCACTGTCGTCCGGTTACGGTTTCTGTGGCTAACAATGTCGGTTTGCTTCGCCGCACCATCTGTTCTAGCTGCCTGTCCTGCGCTGTAGAGCGCATAGGGGTAATGAAACAGGCCGCTCTTTGGATCGAGAAAATCCAAATCTTTCTCCGCGAACGCAAAGGATCGCTTGAGATGCAGCGAGTGGCCGAGTTTCGCAAAGTTCGCGCTGATGGCGGGCAGGTAGACAGCATGCGCGGATTTCGTGGAAAGCATTGAATAACCCTAAGAACCTTGTCCTGATGACCTGCTGCACTTTCTTAATGCTTGCACGGTTTGATTGCTGAACACTTGATGAAATCATTGCGAGCATCCAATGGGCAAAGCCGTTAAGAAAGAGCCAATCGTTTCCGCGCTTGAGCAATACGAGAACCAGTTTCAGACCGTCATCGACGCCGCCAACGCTTTCGAAAATCATGACGGCCAAGGCCAGAAGCTCTTGTATGTGGCACTGGAACAAGTTTTCGCGTTCGGCGAGAATATCCGACATGACGCGCCGACGTTCGAGAAATTTCTTGATGACCGCGACAAGACGCTGAACAAGGTCACCAAGGAAAACCCTTACAATGCACTGGTCGAACTGGCCTTTTCGGAAGATCGCAGCAAAAGCTGGCGCAGCGAAATCAGCAATGTTTTGAGGCTTGCGTCGGAAATCAAAGTCACAGAGCCCCTGCACAAATGGCTTGAAAAAGGCGGCGGCATTTCTGGCCGATATGCCGAGGCAGTGCGCCACTTTGCTCGTCCGGCAACACAAAATGCGCAAAGGCTCCGGTCGTCCCGGCTCGACATGATCGCCAGCGAATTAAAGCAGTCGCGGATCGTCAAGAAGGCCTTGCCGGGCGTGACGCTCGCCGACGGCTTTCATCGTTCCCTGCTGTTTTCCGAAGGCGGCCAGACCTTCCTCGTCCATGTTCGCGATGAAGACGACCAGAAAACCATCGACAAGTACCTGCTTGAAGTCGCCGGCAAGAGGACACCCGACGATCATCCGCTTGCTGCCCGCACGCTCTATCCACTGTTTAGGGCAATCGACCTGATCGTCGGCACATGCAAGCCGTCCAGCTCAAGCCAACTCCAGTTGATCACAATCTGGAACGATACGATCAACGAAGCCCCGGTCACGAAACTACGCTTCCTGTCGGATGCCTATAGCTTCACGAATGCTACTATCACGCTCGCTTGCTCTCTCCCGGAACTAGACGGCAGAGGGCAGATCGTGCTTGAGCTCTCCGACGCCGAGACTTTCCGTCAACTATTTGAGCATGATTACCAATGGAGTATATCCGCTGATGATCAGGGCGTTTCTATTCTCGATGATGCGAAGTCGCAAACCCGGCTGACGCTTCGACCGATTGCGGATTATCTCGATAGGAAACTGCGACAGGGCGCGAAGCTTGGATTGAGAACACGCCATTTTCAGGCGACGTGTACGGGAATGAGAGCTTCGGCCAGCAACTTTGAGATGGCCATGGCCTTGTTCAAGAAGGCTAACGGAGCGCAACTTACCGCCGATCCGACACCAAAACGCCTCCAGTGGTTGTCGGGCGGCGCAATGCCGGAAGTCGGCTTCACCAGCGCACAAGGCTATTCCGGGCTGAGCTATCCGTTTCTTGAGTTCGCCGCGCCTGCGGCAGCGATTGATCCGCAGATGGAACTTTCGCTGGCCGATATTGCCGCATTCTGGAAAATCGCGGCCGCCTATGGGGAGGATTTAGCCGGCTATATCGCCAACAGCGATGTAGCCGATGCAGCATTTTGCATCGACCACGTATTCGCAGACGGCGACCGTTTCGAATACGTCTCCCCGATGGTGCTCGGCGTTTCTATGGCACGCACGCAGGTCTGTGAGGACTTTGCCCCTGCGCCGTTCCCGCCGCCCTCTCCCCTACCACCGTTGGGTTCAAAGGCAACAAGACTGTCGCACGCATCAAAACGCTCGTCTGAACCACGCACCCGAAACTACGCCATGATCGACAAGAACAGGCGCGCAAAAACAAGTTTCCCGGCCATACCATCTGCCAGTGGGCACGCTTTCGGTGCCTTCATCACCAGCTATCTGCCTGACAATGCCGAACACAGGAAAAGCCGAAAATTCGATTTCGAATGGCAACTGGAATGGTGGCGCCGCATGACGGCCATTCCGATTCATGTCGTGGCGTCCAATTGGACCGATGAGGAAGTTACCGCCAGCAAGGAACTTGGTCTGCTTGCAGAGCATGGCGGCGGCATTACGCGCGCCGGTCCCCGCATCCTGATTGAAAACCGCATCGATTGCCTCAAGCTGCTATATGCCAGCGATTTCGATTGGGGCATCATCATGGATGACGATGCCGTGCTGATGCAGACGGAAAGCCATAACAGCAGTTATCGGCTCTTTGCGGAAATGGCCGCGAATGGAAAAGCCGCCTACGATGGTGTGGATGTTTTTGCCCCGATCTATGGGCGGAAGGTTCCTTTCAGGAAGGAACTTAATGCCATCGGAAATCCGTACGCAAACAATCACGTCTTCAACAAGAGCACGGACCTTAAAGGCAGCATGATAGTTGTTCGTAACTTTGAAAAAGAGGGGCGGAACCCCCTGCTTCCCGATCCCAGCTTCCGCACACATGGCGAAGACACGTATCTTGTGCTGCAAGCCGTCTCCCTCGGCTATTCAACCATGACCTGTTGGAACATGGTTCTGGAAGAGCTTTCAGGAGAAAGCACGTTCGCAAACGGTGACGATGACCGGACAGAAAAGATGCGCGAGGGACATGAACTGCTCGTCGAGAAATTCGGTCAGTTTGGTTTGCGCATGAAGCCGGGTTCACATACCCTGGATAAGAAGAAATTCGAGACCTTCTGCTGGGGCGCAAAGCGAAAGCAAATAAAGGTCCGCAAGCCGCTCTTGTAGCGTCCGATGGAAAAGTTCGCCGAGCGAACTTTTGCCCCTAGAGCAGCGGTCAGAGCAAATCGACCGCCGCTTTCATCATGTCGTCGCGCACATCGATGTAACGTTGCGTCGTCGTCAAATTGCGATGACCCGCCAGCGTCATGATAACCTTCGGGCTAACGCCGGAATGGGCAAGCCGGGTGATGAACCATCGGCGACCGCTATGTGAGGTCGCACCATCGAGACCGGCGCTCTTATATAATTGTCCCACCAATTGGCAGAGCGTGTTTGCGGAAAACGCCGTGCGCTTCTGTGTCAGCAATAGCGGGGCATCGTCATTACGACGTTCGGGCCACTCGCCCCGATATCGCTCGATTTCCCGGCGCAGCTTCTCATTCAAAAAGACCACTCGCGCATGACCGCCCTTGGTGATCTCGGCCCGTAGCCGCAATTGCTCGCGTGCCTTGTCCTCGCCGTCAATGACATCACGCACGACCAGTGCAGCAATTTCGCCAACGCGTAACCCCGCCAAATGAGACAGCATCAGCGCAAGCCTATTGCGCCCTGCATGCTTCATCTGTGCCACCACGGCCAGCAGCCGTTTAAATTCGGCATCCGTCAACACGCGTGCCTGTTTCATCAGAACCTCACAAAAAGCAGCGTTTCCATGCCGTTCGTTATGTTGCCGATGAGCGGGAAGGGCGAGCGTTGTTGGCAGATGAAAAATTGCTCTATGGGATCAAGGCGTCAGCGCCATCCAGGCCGCAAACGTCAGAAAATGTGCGTTTTATGAGGTTTTGGATTTTGGGCTCCGCAGCCGTTATTTCTGCTCGCTTTCGTGCCAATGGCGAAGGGCAACCTTGGACAGCGTGGACATGAGGCGGAAGATTGCCGCCCCGAGAATGGCAAGCAGAACGAGGCAGGCAAAGAGGCGCGGCATATTCAGCCGGTATTGCGCTTCCAGCAGTCGAAAGGCCAAGCCGGCATTGTTACCCGCCTGCCCTGCCGCGAACTCTCCGACAACCGCCGCCACCAATGCAAGCCCGCCTCCGATTTTGAGACCCGCGAAGAAGTTGGGTAACGCCGACGGCAGTTTCAGGTAAACGAGGGCCTGCCAACGGGATGCGCCATACGTTTTCAGCAGGTCAGCGTGATTTCGGTCTGCGCTCTTCAAACCTTGCAACGTATTCAGCATGATCGGGAAGAACGTCACAAGAAACGCACATATCAACTGTGCAATCCATGGTGTCGGTGCGTAGATCAAGATGAGCGGCGCAATCGCGACAATCGGCGTCACCTGCAATGTTACCATGACCGGCGATAACAACGTCTCGATCCACCGAGATTGTTCCAATATCACCGCCGCGCATGCCCCTCCTGCCACGGCCAGGAGCAGCGCCACCAAAGTCGTTTGGGCGGTTACCCACAGCGCCGGCCCCAATATGGGCCAATCGTTTACAATCGCCATGGCGACGGTATCCGGCCTTGGTAAAATGTAAGGAGGAACTTCCGATAACTCCACATAGACAGCCCAACACGCAATCACTACGAAAGCGCCGACAATCGGAGCGGTGACGCGAAGTATCCGTTCTCTCGCTGATATTTTCGACAGGCCTAACTTGGCATATCTGGCGGTCACGTTGTCCCTCGAATGCAGCAATCAGCCGCACGCATATCGAGTCGAGATGTTGTGGACCTTGCGGAATGAGCTGAGAGCCCGAATGTCATAAATTGGGTAATTTATTATATTTGCCCGCCCACTCCAAAACTTTGACCGCCACCCTTTACGCTGAATTATCCTCTTAGTTGCAATGTCGAGAGAAGCTGGAGACCAGCGTCACCATCGATGTGTCCTCGGCCTCGCAAGTGGAGAACCATATTTTGCCGTTTATTGATCCGAAAAGCATCCAAGCAATTATTTCCATACTCCAGCCAGTTGGCCGTTTCCTAAGTCATCGATTCACCCGGGGCCTGAAGTTGACAGATTACGAGGTCGACAGTGGGCAATTCCTGAATCTTCACATGCGGAATACTTTCGGCAGCCCAATAAAGATCGAGCAAGTAGTCGTCCACTTGCCGAACAAAAATCAACCGTTGCTATATAGGAAAGAGCCTTCGATGCGAGCGGATGAAGAAGTTATTTTTCAGATCAGCGTTGATGTTCGTCAGCCCGTGTCTGTTTCTTTCCACTGGAGGCCTATAAATCAAATTACCGCGTCGGAATCTCGCTTCGATAAAATCCGAGATGTCTGTAGGCGACATTTTCCTACCCACATCAAATTCACAGCCAAACAGATCGCCGCTATAGCAAACCTTCCTCTGCACAGGACGGCAGACTAACCAATCCGAGCAGTACCCGAATGTAAGAAAATGTGTGTAATATGGCGTCGCGCGATTGCCTAAAGTAAAATTAGGACTTGGGAACAACGACAGGTTTCAGCCCCTTCGAAACTACTATAGCTCCCATCTCACAGATAGAGTATCAACGTATGTGATGTGTCGGGGGGCACCGCTGCATCAGTCGTGATTCGCATCGTGCATTATTCGGTTTTATATGTTTGACCTAAAAGAAGGCTGTTCAGCGCCACTAACCTTTATTGACTTGTTCGCAGGGGCTGGTGGACTGTCTGAGGGCTTTATTCAGGCCGGGTTTGAGCCGATTGCTCATGTCGAAGCGGACCTTGCCGCGTCATTTACGTTGCGCACCAGGGAGGCCTATTATCGGTTAAAATCGATGGGGCTTTCATCAAAATACAACGATTACTTGGCTGGAAGGCTATCGAGATCTGAACTATACGAAATTTCTCAAGCGCCGACACGTGTCATCAACGCGACCATTGGCCAAGAAGAATTGGATCAAATATTCCAGCAGGTCGATGATCTAGTAGGAGATTGCAAGCCAGATCTTATTGTCGGCGGCCCTCCGTGTCAGGCGTATTCGTTGGTTGGCAGAGCCAGATCCGACTTCAAAATGGTCGGCGACAAGAGAAATTATCTTTTCCTTTATTATGTGGAGTTTCTGAAGCGCTATAAGCCAAAATACTTTGTTTTTGAGAATGTTGTAGGCCTCCTTTCTGCTAGGGAGAAAGAGGGACGCCGCTATTTGGATATGATGCTGTCTCTATTCAAGGACGCGGGTTACTCGGTAGAATGGAAAGTTCTATCCGCCGAAAAATTTGGCGTGCCCCAGAAACGCAAGCGCGTAATCCTCGTCGGAAAATTGGGTGACGAGAGTGATTTTTTTCCGGATATTACTGAGGTCGATGCCGACTTTGTGGTGCGAGACGTAATCGGCGATCTACCGTCGCTAAGAGCAGGCCAAGGCACTCCCTACGGCACGCCGGTAGCCGCACCAAGTTCATGGCTCCGCCAATCTGGAATTTTAGCGCCCAATAATCAGGTCACGTGGCATGCCGCCCGCCCCCATAATGACAGGGACTTGAGCATATTCAAGGAAGTCGTAAACAGGTGGACCAAGCTTAGGGAAAGGCTGTCGTATGACGAACTTCCTGAGAAGCTCAAGACGCACAAGAATCGAACTTCATTCACAGATCGGTTTAAAGTCGTGGCACCCGACGTGAGTTTTTCTCATACGATCGTGGCTCATATCGCAAAGGATGGAAACTATTATATCCATCCAGACGTAACGCAGAATCGATCGCTGACACCAAGAGAAGTCGCAAGACTTCAAACATTCCCGGACGATTATTTTTTTGAGAGTGCAAGCGGCCAACCCAGCCGTACGGCCGCATACAAGCAGATAGGCAACGCGGTTCCAGTTCTGCTCGCGCGGCGAATAGCCGAGTCAATTCGGAGGAATTGGAAATGACTGATGATGGCACATTCTCTATCCGGCCAGCGGGTAGACATATTCTTACGATTGGGCGCGATCTTATCCAAGATCCATACGCTGCTGTTGTCGAACTGGTTAAGAACGCCTTCGATGCGGACTCGGAGTACGTTCTGCTTGAATTCACTGCGGATGCCGAAGCAGGTAAGTACACGATCGTGGTTTCCGATGGTGGTCACGGAATGTCGCGAAGCGACGTAGTGAATAGATGGCTCGTGCCCTCTACGAGTGACAAACTCCACCGTAAAACGAGTCCAAATGGCCGCGTCTTACAGGGCAGAAAGGGGGTCGGACGATTTGCGGCATCAATACTTGGCAATGACCTGCTTCTGGAAACCACAAATAATAGCGGTGAAAAGACCTCGGTATTCATTCAGTGGGACGTTTTCGAGCAAGCCGACTATTTAGATGAAGTTGATCTGTTAATTGATACGGAGAAAAGCTCCCAACCCCCAGGGACTATTCTCACGATGCAAGGAAGCCGCGAGGGGCTTGAAGAGTGGAACGACGCACAGTTCAAAAGACTGAAGTACGAACTCCGAAAGCTTACACCGCCAACAGCTGCTATATCCGGCGTCGAGGTTAAGCAGGAAAAATTCGACATACGACTGAAAATTGCCGGCTTCGCAGGTGTGCCGGATACCGACGAAACCATTGACTCTTTTCCGATACTTGAATTTTACGATTACATGGTCTCGGGACATGTCGACGAGCGTGGGATCGGGAAGCTAAAATACTCTACTCAAAAGATAGACAATGCCAGCAACGAGGAATTTGATGTAGATTTCTCGGATCTCTATGAAAAAACATGCGGATCTCTCAAATTCGATATCAGAGTTTATGACCGCGATAAGGATGACATCGATCAGATAATTCGTAGAGGTCTAAAAGATCGCGAAGGGAATTATATAGGGAACTTGGCTGCGCGCCAATTGCTGAACCTTAACAACGGTATCGGCGTCTATCGAAACGGATTCAGAATTCGTCCGCTCGGCGATGCGCAATATGATTGGCTGAAGCTAAACCAACAGCGCATTCAAAACCCTTCAAGGAAAATCGGCAGCAATCAGGTCATCGGCTTCGTTCATATTGAATCAGAGGAAAAGTCAGGCCTCGTTGAGAAAAGCGCGCGTGATGGTCTCAAAGAGAATGCCGCATATAACCGACTTATCGAAATAACACAGAGCGTAATTGAGCAGCTTGAGCGTCGGAGATTCGCCCTTAGAAGGTCACTGGAACTAGGAAAGCCAAAATCCAGGGTTGAAAAGCAGATAAGTCAGCTTTTCACCAATGACCACGTGAAAGTCGATATCGTTTCCAGACTTGAGAGGTCTGGGATCGATGCCAAGGTCACCAAGGAGATATCTGACATTCTCTCCCGCGACATGGCAGAGAAGAACAAGGCGGCTGAGAGCATAAGGCAGACTGTGGCCGTCTATCAGGGCCAAGCGACGCTGGGAAAAATCGTTAACGTCGTTCTCCATGAAGGACGTAGGCCTCTCAATTTTTTCAGGAACCAAGTTCCTAACCTTGATTATTGGGCAGGGGTCTTCAACGACAATCCAACATCTGAAAATTTATCCAAAATCCTGCCGATTGCTAATGAGCTTGGGCACAATGCCAAGGTGTTTGTTGAGCTTTTTAGCCGTCTTGATCCATTGGCTGCTGGAAAACGCGCTGAAGCACATCTCTTCAAGCTCACAAGTACACTCGATGGCGCGCTTAAGGTTTTCGAAAATACCATGAGCGACCTCGGTATCGAGTCAAGTCTAGAAGGTCCGTCAGACTTCGAGTTTCTAGGCTGGAAAGAGGACTTCTACGCGATTTTCACCAACCTTATCGATAACAGCACCTATTGGCTGCGGGAGAAAATGGTGGCCTCACCAAAGATTACTATCCGGTTTGAAATCGAGGAAGGCAAGCTCGCGCATATTGACTATCGCGACAATGGCCCCGGAATTGACAAAGCACTTATCGAAACGGAAGTCATTTTTGATCCGGAATTCTCCACAAAGAGGAACGGCACGGGCCTCGGCCTCGCGATAGCAGGTGAAGCCGCTGCGAGAAATGGACTTGAACTCAAAGTATTAGAATCTGCGGATGGGGCGTATTTTAGGCTGCAGCCAGTGAGCGAGGGCGAACTGTGAGTATAAAGCTTTTACTTGTCGAAGACAACGAAGACGATCGCCAAGGCTTTCGCCAAAGTGTTGACCGGTTCAACCATGAAAAGGGAACCGAGATATCTATCGTCGAATGCAAGACGTTAGATGATGCGCTTGGGCAAATAGATCGCAGCTTTGACGGTGCTGTGATCGATATGAAGTTAGGGGACAAAGGAGGGGAAGGAAATGAGATCCTGAAGCGGGTTGATGAATGGAATCTCAGGATGCCCATAGTCGTACTGACAGGAACGCCAAGTGAAGCCGACCATGCTTATGTCCATATTGAAGTGCAAAAAAAGGGAGAGGCGGATAATCTTGTCATCTTAGAAGACTTCAGGCAGATCCATGCTTCAGGCCTGACGAAAGTGATGGGTTCGCGGGGCATTTTCGAAAAGTCATTGAGTGACGTATATAAGAACAATATTTTGAACCAAAAGGCGGCTTGGAAAGCATACGGCTTGGCTGATTCTGAAAAATCAGAGAAAGCGTTAATGCGACACGTGCTCAATCACCTTATTCAAATGGTCGATCTGGACGAGGAAAGCTGTGTTCCAGAGGAATTTTACATATATCCTCCATTTGGAGATGCCTTAAGAACCGGAAGTGTTGTCCGACGAAGTGGGGCAGGAGAATTCTATCTAGTTATAAATCCCCTCTGTGATCTAACGTTCAGAGGGAATGGTGAATTTAACGCGCGGATGATAATGCTTTGTAAAATCTCCACATTAGCCGAATGTGAAGCTCATCTACCAGCTGGCAAGCAAAATGCAGCCGGCAAGAAATCGTTGAAAGAAAATCTGGATGGAAACAAAAAGTCATCTTATCACGCGCTGCCTAAGACCGCTTTTTTTGAAGGCGGTTATATCGACTTTGAAGATATAACTTCGATCCCAAAGACAAAATTCAAAGAGCATTTCGAGAATCCGCTTCTGCAGATCGCTCCAGCGTTTGTAAAAGACATCACAGCGCGCTTTTCGGCATATTACGGTCGGCAAGGCCAGCCAGCACTTAGTCATGTCGATTAAAGTTCCTATATTCCAGAGAGATCGTGATCCTCCACTACAGCGCATCTAGGTAGCTGATGTCCATTCGCCGAGAGTCCCGCATACCAGCACCCGGTACGCCAAGGCATCGCGCTTGGAACATGTCGCGTATCCGAGGGAAAGATACAAAGCCGGAGCTAATTGTTCGTCGCCTGCTCTATGCCGACGGCTTCCGGTATCGGTTGCATGCTGCCGACTTGCCAGGTCGGCCTGATATTGTGTTTCGATCCAGAAAAAAGGTGATCTTTGTGCATGGGTGCTTTTGGCATCAGCATAGTGGGTGTCGAAATGCCAGCATACCGAAAACAAGAACAGACTTCTGGTCTGAGAAACTGGCACGCAACACCACGCGAGATCAGGTTGTTTTGCGCCAGCTATGTGAAAAAGGATGGGTAGCATTAATCGTCTGGGAATGTGAAATAAAGGACGTTGCATCCTTGAGAGTTAAGCTGCACGAATTTTTGAGCTGATGAACCGCGCTGACTTCGCTAGAGACTACGACTTGTGAGAAGTAGGGTCTATGATAAGCAGGAGACGAACGAATTCATATCGCAAATCGACATATCCTCGCTCACAGCCGTGCACAAAGAAGTAGCGCAGTTACAGCGCATTGCTTCATCCACTATAATAAAAACAATGCGTTACAACCCAAGTCTCCCAATTCCGATTCCAAAGGTCACAGGTTCGAATCCTGTCGGGTGCGCCAACCTTTTCATTACCCATACCAAATCCATAGGGAACGGTTGACCAATCCGCGCGGGCTGAGGCCTCAGGCAACGTTCACGGTTACCACGGCCAAAGCGACATAGCGCCCAACCTTGGCAATCGTCACCAGCAGCAGGAAGGTCGGCAACGGCTCGCGCAGGATGCCGGCGACGACCGTTATCGGGTCGCCGACAATTGGCAGCCAGCTTCCGAGCAGCGACCATTTCCCATACTTCCGATACCAAGACTGAGCCCGCTCGAGCGCATGATCGCCGACAGGAAACCAGCTTCGCTTGCGAAACCGTTCGATCCCCCTCCCCAGCACCCAATTGACAACGGACCCCAGGATATTGCCGGCGCTGGCGATGACAACAAGCCAAAGCACGGAATATCTCCCGGTCAGAAGGAGCCCCGCGAGAGCCGCCTCGGATTGCATCGGAAGGATCGTTGCGGCACCGAAGGCCGCCATGAACAATCCGAAATAGGCAAAGAGATCAGTCATGCCGTCAGAAATGTTTCGCAATGGATGTGTTTTGGCATGATGCTGTATCCCCTTCGAAGGGATGACTGTCAATGCCGGCCCGTTGGCGCACCTGACGGGTGGAAAAGGGAGCATCGGCCCGGATCTCGGGCGGATTCAATGATGATGCCACTCAGGCTTCGCTATCCGGAACGGACGCTCTTGCTGACAGCCAAGACTATTGGTGGCCTCCTCCCTCCTCTTTCATGCTATCTGTGCCGCGAACCAGGAGAATTTGGAATGCCTCACGATTTCCTCATCACCGGCCGCGAAGACGCCGGGATCACCATCGTCCTCGCTCATGGGGCCGGCGGCGCGATGGACACGACCTGGATGGAAACCATATCTGAGGCACTTGCCGGGAAAGGCCTGCGGGTCGTCCGGTTCGAGTTCGATTATATGTCGACACGGCGGGTCTCCGGGAAACGCGCGCCGCCGCCTCGCACGGAGCTCCTCAATCAGGAGTTCGAAGCCGTGATCGATGAGCTCGGCCTGCAAGGAACGGTCGTGATCGCGGGGAAATCCATGGGCGGCCGCGTGGCGAGCATGATCGCGGACAATCTCCGCGATAGGGGAAAGATCTCCGGGCTGCTATGTCTCGGATACCCGTTCCATCCGATCGGAAGACCGGAAAGCCTGCGGACGGCGCATCTTGAGGAGATGAAGACGCCCACCCTGATCTGTCAGGGGACACGCGATCTATTCGGATCGCGGGAGGAAGTTTCCTCTTACAAGCTCTCCGAAATGATTGAAATTCTCTGGCTGGAAGACGGAGATCATGACTTCCGCCCACGAAAGGCCGTCTCCGGCCTGACGCTTGCCGCACATGTCGCGACCGTTGCCGAAAGCGTGGCTCGATGGACGGCCGCCTTGCGATAGATAGCACGATTGCCCGATCTACATTTATCAAATCCGCAGTTGAGGGAAACTGGTCCGCACCGATCACACCAGATGGCTTTCATCGCAGGATTTCCATAGGCCCAAAATGGGCCTTAGCACGACACCCTTCGGATAGACGCCGCTCCTGAAAGGAGGTCGACTGTAGAGTGCAGTCGCAAGCCGATTTACAGGTTCCAAGTGTGTTTCTATGCCGGAGCGGAACGATGAGCCCGAAAGACAAGGAATTTGCCGGTATTGCCGAATGGCGGTAAATGCGAGCCACTTCACCTTACCAAGGTTTAACCGGATGGATGCCTTGCGGTAATCCTGGGCGGGCTATTGTCTGATCGTACTGAACGGCCGAGAGGCTGTGATCGATAGAAATAAGGATCAGGACTATGTGGACCACCATGCGCAAGCTTGTCGTCACCGGTCTGGTCGCCTTGACAATTGCAGGCACGACAATTGCCACCGCTTCCCAGGCCGAAGCTCACAACAATTTTGGCCGCGGCCTTGCCGCCGGCATCGCAGGAGCCGTGATCGGCGGCGCTTTGATCGCTGGCGCGACCGCTCCCCCGGCCTATGCCGCCCCCATGTATGCAGGCCCCGCCTACGAACCCGGCTACCTGCCGCCTCCGCCCTATTATCCTCATTGCCATGTGGTCTGGCGCCAGAACGCATGGGGCGATATGTATCGCACCCGCGTCTGCGACTGACCGGCTCGCGGCGGCAGCCTGATTTCGGATTGAAGCCGATTGGATGCATCGGCGGAACATGGCGGGCCGATCCCCGGCTCGCCTTTTCCCGCTTCGCATTCAGCAACGGAAAACGCGGACTTTAGCGATGCGCCGGAGATTGCCGCTCGCCGGCAATGGAACCGTTGCGGCGGCAGCTATGTGCCGCTCTTGTACCAATCGGCCCCTTGAAACAACGTAAGCTTGTTGCAAGGCGCGACGCGTGCATTCTTCGACATGGCACGCGACCCCCGATTGGGCAGCGCTGGATTAATACAATGCTTCGCTTGCGAACGATAGCATTCAAGAAGCAGCAGGAACTCGTTGCACGCCTCTCGCACTGAGGTCCATCAAATTACCGGCATGACGGGAATTCTCCCGCCGCGCCGGTAATGCATTTCAAAAAATAAGCCGTTCAGCGTCGGCTTAGTGGTTCTTGTTCGGACCTTTGCCGGTGCCGAAGCTGCAGGTCTTGATCTTGCACTTCGGGTCGTCGCTCGTCGGAACCGTGGCGCTCGTCATCGTGCCTTGACCAAGGCAGGACATCGAGTTCGAAACCGTCCGGTTGAACAGCGTCACGTTCCCGCTATGCGACGGGTACCGCAGCACGATTGAACCTTCCTGCGCCATCTTCTCATGCACGGTTGCGCAGGTCAGCGATTGCGAATTGTAGGCCGAAATAGCCATTGCGTTCGTGGATGTCAGTACGATTGCCGCGAGTATGATGATCGTCTTCATGGAGCTTCCTTTGGTGGCAGCAAGCGGCGCTGGAGAGGATGAAATATTCCTTCACTAGCGTCACATTTTCGAAAGTAAGCCGACTTCCCTTTGTCAGCTGCGTGGATCACGACCGTAAACGATCGATCGGCAAGCGCGCGGTCCGGATAGGAGCGGGCTTAAGGCCGTCTCGTGCCCGCATTATATCCGCCAACGGATGCAAGCCGAGTAGAGTTCTCAATCGCCTCGGAGTGAGACAACGAAGCCCGATGCGAATACCGGGCCTCATTTCAGATGCAGGTCAAATCAGACCAACCGGACCTTAGAAAGTCCGTTCGAAGCGCAGGATACCCGAGAAGGTATCGTCGCCCGGCAGATCGTAATGAACGTAGGTCAGTTCCGGCTCGATCAGCAGGTTCTTGACCGGATTGAACTTGACGTTCGTGGTCGCCTCGAAGATCTTCGAGTCGGTGTAGGCGAGCTGCAGGTTCCACTTCAGCTTTTCGTTGATCGGAACGCCAACGCCGCCCCATACTGCCCAGTCGCCCCAGCCGCACTTCGCACCGTGAACGACACCATCGGAGGTCGTGCAGGCGGAAACGTTCTGGTTCGAGCCGGCATATTGGTTCAGCTTGTCGCCATCGGTGTTCCAGCCGCCCATCAAGAAGGCCGTGAGGAAGCCGAAGTCAGCGTCGATACGAGCCTTGATGGCGCCTTCTTCGACGATCGAGTCGTAGCCGCCAACAACCTTGAAGCCGAACATACCGGCCTTGTAGCCGAGACCAGCGACAACGTTCGGAGCGTAGTGATCGGCCTTCGAAAGCTGCCAGCTGCCGCCGTAGGCACTGGTCGTCGTGCCGGAGTTGCTGTCTTCGAGCGAGATGACTCCCGTGAAGCCAGTGCCGCTGTCGTAGTTGTAGGTCAGCTGGTTCAATTCATACGGACCGTCATAGATGACGTCGTCCTGGATTACGTCGCCGGCGTAGCCAACAAACTGGTTATACTGAGAGTCCGTCTTACCGACGGTAAAGCCTGCGAGGTTGATATAAGCCCACAGCAGGTTGGTGCCCGTCGAACCGCCGTCGTTCCAGTCCCAACGAATGATGGTTTCAGTCTTCAGCGGACCATATTCGGTGTCGGTTGCGGTGTTGAGGTTCAGTTCAGCGCGGGTGTGCCACTTGGTGCCGATCTGGCTTTCACGATTGTAAGGGTCTTCCCACTGACCTTCCGTGCGGACCTTGCCGCCAACCCGCAAGCAGGTCTCCGTGCCGGGGATGAAGAAGTAGCCAGCGCCGAATGCGTCGCAGATGCGGACATATTCCAGCGGCTCCGGCTCGGCAGCGACGATCGCGTCAGCTGCGTGCGCGCCGGATACGGCGCAGAGTGCAGCCGCGGAGCCGATAAGCAAGCTCTTGATGTTCATGGTAACTCCATTCTTCAAATGAACTTGCGCGACAGACGAACCTGGGGGGCCGTTCGCCGTCAAGTTTCAGTGGCTAGCCCGAAGCACAACGCTTCGCTTCCGGCCGCAAGTTGCATTTGCGACATCGCTTTTACAAGGACCGAAACACGACGGAAACATATGTGACAGCATGTACATATGCTGTGTTGCTCAAACGACGCATATGTGTACGAATGATGACAGTTACATGACAAAAGATGTGGAATAGCAATCGTTTATCGTGCGCTCCACGATGGAATACGTTGCTGGACTGGCTGAGATGAATCCTGATAGATTTGCGCAAACGCAGACATCATATCCACCCATGGCAATTCGCAGGCAGGGTCATCATGCCGAAGATCGATGTTGCAGCCGTGCCGGAAATCAAAGGTACGCGTTACCCAAGCCCCTTCAACGACCCCTGTGCCGAGCGCATCCGTCAGCGGCTGGGCAATGCAGGCGGCCTCACCGATTTCGGCGTCAACCTCATGCGGCTGCCGCCGGGCAACTGGTCGAGCCAGCGGCACTGGCACTCGGAGGAGGACGAATTCATCTATGTGCTGGAGGGCGAGCTTACGCTGATCGAGGATGACGGCGAGACGGTGCTGCGCGCCGGCGACTGTGCCGCCTTTCCGAAGGGCTCAGGCAATGGCCATCACATGATCAATAAGTCCAATACCACCGCGATCTATCTCGAGGCAGGCACCCGTTCGCCGACGGACCTCATCACCTGCTCTGACATCGACATGATGAGTTCGAGCACGGACGGACGCTTCGTGCACAAGGACGGCATGCCCTACCTCGACGGCTAAGCCGGCTCGTCGACGCCCGTCGCGACCATCCGGAAGGATAGGAGATGCGTCGGCGCTCCGTGCAGCATGATTTCACGCTCAAAACGGAAGCCGCATTTTTCCAGCACGCGCCGCGAGGCGGCATTAACGGGACGCACAAGCCCGACGACACGTTCGGCGCGGAGATCGCGGCAGGCGAAGGCCAGAGCCTCCGTCACCAGTTCGGTCGCATAGCCGCTTCCCCAGTGATCGGGGTGCAGATGATAGGAAAGATTGAGCCCCTCGAATTCCGTCGAGACGGTAACGCCGCCAAACCCGATCAGCCGGCCTTCGGTTTCAACCGCCCAACGCCCGAACCCGTGCAAGCGCCAGTGCGCCCGATCACGCGCGAGCCGTCGGACACTTTCAGCCGGAGAATCCGGCGTCGGGTCGGGCCGATGGGCGACAAGTTCCGGCAGCGCAAAGAGCGCCGTCACGAAATCCAGGTCCCGCTCCTCCGGCATGCGCAGGACCAGACGCTGGGTTTGCCGGATCATCGCGATCACCCTTTCGCAAGAGATCAGACGGCCTCAGCCAGAGGCAGCCGGTCGTAACAGCAGGCATCGGTCGATACGCCCATGTTGCAGCCGCTCGCCTCGAGCGCCTCCTTCACCACCTCGACAAACACACGACGGAACCACACCGAACGGCTGTCGGCCTGATCGACGCGTCGATAGAGCATCGTCACCGGATCGGCCGGCAGTTCGAACGGCGGCTCGGACACCGTCAGTTCGTGCAGCTGCGCCATGCAGCGAGCGATGGCTTCCGGAACCGTCGCAATGGCCGGAATAGCCTGCAGCGTCGTCGGCAAGGCGGAAAAGCGAGGAACCGTCGCCACCACCTGACGACGGTAACCGAGGCGTGCAAGAGCGACGTCGACGCCACTGGATGTGGCGCCTTCGAGCGAGACGGTCACATGCGGCGCACTTGCGAACTGCTTCAGGCTCAATGGCGCGGCACATTTCAAATGTCGCGCATCGTAGATGCACAAGGAGGCCTGCTCGAAAAGCGGCGCGCGAACATGCCAAGAGGCTGGGTCGTCATGCACCGAAATGCTGAAGTCGAAGGCGCCCTCGTCCAGCAAGCGCACGGCGTCGCGCCGATCGAACGCCACGCTGGTCAGCCGGGCGCCAGGTGCTTGCTGCCGCAACCGCGCCGCCAACAGCCCGAAGAAAGATGATTCGAGATTGTCGCAAAGCCCGATGCGGAACTCGCCCTGCCAACTCCCCGGATCGAAAGCGGCGGGCGGGCGAATGGCGCGTTCGATGCCGGATAGCGCATCCTCGATCGCCGGCGCGATCGACAGCGCCCGCGGCGTCGGCTGCAGGCCGCGGCCGACGCGCACGAACAATTCGTCATCCAGCGTCTCGCGCAACCGGCGAAGAGCAGCGGAAAGACCCGGCTGGCCAAGCAGCAGACGCTCGGCCGCGCGGCTCACATTCCGCTCCTGCATCAGCACGGAGAAGGCGAGCAGCAGATTGAGATCGATTTTTCGAAGTGTCGCATCATTCATCATCGCCAGTAATACCTGACATGGTTACTATCAATTTGCAATAGGGTTTGAAGATGTACATTTTCTCGTTCCCTGCCGTTTTCATCCTCCCAAGACGCGGCAGCATAGAAAGGAACGATCCCGATGACTTCTTCCCAAACCCGAAGCGGGGCGGGATTGGCGTTGCTGCTGCTCTGCGCCGCCAATTTCCTCGACGCCATGGATGTCTCCACCATCGGCGTGGCCCTGCCCGCAATTCAGAAAGAGCTGGGCATGCAGGCGACGTCCCTGCAATGGGCAGTCAGTGCCTATGTACTCGGCTATGGCGGCTTCCTGCTGCTCGGCGGCCGCGTCGCCGATCTCTTCGGCCACCGTCGCGTCTTCCTCTGGTCGCTCGCCGTCTTTGCCCTCGCCAGCATTGCCGGCGGTTTCGTCGACAGCGCCCCGACGCTCATCGCCGCGCGCTTGATCAAGGGCATTGCCGCCGCCTTCACCGCGCCGGCCGCCCTCGCCTTGCTGCTCTCCGTCTTCGGTGAAGGCAACGCCCGCGCCAAGGCGCTCGGCGTCTTCTCCTCCACCGGCGCCGCGGGCTTCGTGCTCGGCATGGTGCTGGGTGGAGCAGCGACCCTCATCAGCTGGCGCGCGACCCTTGTCATGGGCGCTCCCGTTGCCATCCTCGCGCTGATCGTCGCCCCGCTCGTCCTGCCGGCCGATCACAAGAGAAGCGGCCCGCGTGCCCGTTTCGACTGGGCCGGCGCCCTGACCATCACTCCCGGCCTGCTGCTCTTCGTCTTCGGCGTCACCAATGCCGCCGCCGACGGCTGGCAGGCCTTCGCGACCTGGGGCTCGCTCCTTGCCGCGCTGATCCTGATCGTGCTGTTCCTGATTGTGGAATCGCGCCATCGTGATCCGATGGTGCCGCTTGCCATGTTCCGCCGCACCAAGCTCAGCCACGCCAATGCCATCGCCGCGCTATACCAGGGTGCCTATGTCGGCTTCCAGTTCATCGCGACGCTTTATTACCAGACCGTCGTCGGCTGGTCAGCCTTTGCGACCGGCTTCGCCTTCGCCATCGGCGGCACCTGCGTCATGTTCCTGGCCCCACGCTTCGCCACGATAGGCCAGAACCGGGGCACCACCCTGCTCATGACCTTCGGCGTGGGATTGCAGGCCATTAGCTATCTCTTCTGGGTACTGTCGGCCGGACACATCGATACGATGGTGCTGGTCGCCATCTCGCAGATCCTGCTCGGCGTCGGCTATGCCATGACCTATCCCTCGATCCAGGTCGCGGCGCTCTCGGAAGTCAGCGATGACGAATCCGGCCTGGCGTCGGGTATGCTATTTGCCTCCTTCCAAATCGGCGGCGGCATCATCCTGGCGGCAGCATCGGCGGTCTTCAGCGCGGCTCCAAGCTTCGGCTGGAATCCTTACATCGCAGGCATCGGCTTCGTGACGATCCTTGCCGTCGCCATCACGCTGCTTGCCGCTGTCGGACCGCGCTCATCCACTGCGAGAGCCGCGAACTACCAGGCTGCGGAATAGCTCAACGCAAGATGACCCGCCGCGAAAGGCGGGTCATTCCTTCTCCGTACCGGCCGCCTCGGCGGCGCGGCGCAATAGGAAATCACGCTCCCTCTGATTCTCGGCGAGCGCGGCAGCCGCTTCAAAGGCGCGCCGCGCGTCTGCATGCCGGCCGAGCTTGTGGAGGAGATCGCCGCGGACGCTCGGCAGAAGATGGTAGTACTTCAGCGCAGGCTCATCATGCAGACGCTCGACGATTGCCAATGCCGCTTCGGGCCCCTCCGCCATGCCGACCGCGACCGCGCGATTGAGTTCGACGACCGGAGACGGAATGAGATCGGCAAGCTCGGCGTAGAGATCCGCGATCCCTCGCCAATCGGTTTCAGCTGCCGTATCTGCCCTCGCATGACAGGCAATGATCGCGGCCTGCAAGGCATAGACCCCGCCAGCACCGTCAAGCTCTTGCACGCGCTTCAGGGCCTGCAGCCCGCGCTGAATCTGCAGCCGGTCCCAGCGCGCGCGATCCTGTTCGAGCAGAAGGACGGGATTGCCATCGGCGTCTGTCCGTGCCGCAGCACGCGACGCATTCAGTTCCATCAGGGCCAGCAGCGCATGCGCCTCCGGCTCCATCGGCGCCACGGATATCAACACGCGGCCCAGCCGCAGCGCCTCTTGACACAATTGCAGTCGCATCCAGTTTTCGCCGCGCGCCGCCGTATAACCCTCGTTGAAGATCAGGTAGATCACCTCCAGAACCGAGGCCAGCCGTTGTGACAGCTCCTCGCCGTGCGGCGTCTCATAGGTGAGCCCCGATTCCGACAATGTCTTCTTGGCGCGGACGATGCGCTGAGCGATCGTCGCCTCCGACACCAGAAACGCCCTGGCGATCTCTTCCGTCGTCAGGCCGCAGATCATCCGCAAGGCCAGCGCTACGCGCGCCTCGCGCGAAATCAGCGGATGACAGGCCGTGAAGACCAGGCGCAACATTTCGTCGCCGATATCGTCATCGAGAGGGGTGTCGAGATCAGGCATGATCTGCTCGTCCTCCTCCATCTCGCGAACGATCATCTCGTGTTTGTGGTCAAGCATCCGGCGGCGGCGCAGGTAATCGAGCGCCCGACGTTTAGCCGTTGTCATCAGCCACGCGCCGGGGCGCTCGGGGATGCCCGTTTCCGGCCATCGCTCCAACGCCGCAATCAATGCTTCCTGAGTGAGATCCTCGGCCAGCGGCACATCGCGCAACAATCGCGCCAGGCTGGTGATCAGCCGCGGCTGCTCGACCCGCCAGACGGCAAGGATCGCCCGATGGGTGCCGGCGACCGTCAAGGTCGCCTGCCCCGATGAGGGATCGAAGGCATCATGCCCTGGCTTCGGCGAGCGGATCGCATACGCCCTCGGCATTCGGATCGAAATAGGGACGCACCTCGCACGTTCCTTCCCAGCCTGGCATGAGATCCTTGTGTAGCTGCATGAATTCGACCGCCAGCGCCACGGCCTCTTCCTTGCTCTGCAGCTCGAAGATCGCATAGCCGCCGACGACCTCCTTGGCCTCCACGAAGGGGCCGTCGATAACGCTCAGCTTGCGATCCTTGATCGTAACGCGGGCGCCGGTCTCAAGCGGCATCAGCCCCGCCGTATCGATCATGCGACCGGCCTTGATTTCCCGATCGGCAAGCTTGTGAATGGCCTCCATCAGCGCCGGCGACGGCTGCATGAAATCCTTGGCCATGACGATAGACATGAAACGCATGGAAAAATCCTCCGGAAGCGAGACGTCGGCACCATTGCCGCTCAACAAGCCCGCTCATATCGACGACGAAGCAGACCTCGGGAAATCGACAGCCCGCCCGAAAAAATCCGCGCCGCAGCCGAAAAGCCCAAACCGCACGACCCCGCAAGTCATTTTATCCCTTTGTTGACTTCGTATAACCATTGCAAGATGGTGAGGCGAAATCGGACTTCCGGAAGCCGCCGCCTCCCCAGGGGTACGGCCTCCAGCAAGCTCCGGCGGCAACATGGCGGGAGCTTGTTTTCATGTTCGACCATATTTCGATCGGCGTCAAAGACCTGACGCGGGCGCAGACGTTCTATGATGCAGCCCTCTCGCCCCTCGGCTACGAGCGGGTGACCAATTTCGACGGCACGGTCGGATATGGCGCGGAGCGGGCCCAGTTCTGGGTCAGCGAGGTGGAACACCCGGTCCCCGCCGATCGTGGCTCCGGTCTGCATTTCTGTTTCGTGGCGCCGAGCCAGGCCGCCGTTGACGCCTTCTACGCCGCAGGCATCGCCAACGGCGGCGAAGATAACGGCAAGCCGGGCATTCGACCCGACTACAGCCAGTTCTATTATGCCGCCTTCGTCATCGATCCCGACGGCTACCGGCTGGAAGCCTATTTCAAGACCGGCGAATAGACCTCTGCTCGAGATAAAGTAAGAGTCCTCTGAACCCGCAGAAATTGTTTCGGCGGGACGGCTGACCCTGATCGATTTTAGCAATCCTCTGATCTTTAAGGCTATTGTCAGGCTTCTGTCCTAATGGACGCCCGATGGTGGCCGTCCTGACGTCTGCACAACGCGGACGGGCACTCGTTTTGAACCTGTTCAAACGGTGGCCAGCGCTTCGCATGTACGACAACTCCGTTGCTTTCACAAAAAGGACCGCGCCTGTCAGCAGATCCTTCTTTGTGTTTCTTGCGTTGTTTGCGCTTTGGTGGGTGCTGCTGTTTGTCTTCTATCGCTTCCCCGACATCGATCTCGCCGTCGCCAAGAGCGTCTTCACGACAGCGCCCTGCACGTCGGCCGCTCCGCTTGGCGACATCTGCGGCACCTTTGCCCTCGCCAAGAATCGTCCTTTTGAGATCGTGCGGGACGTTACGCTCGCCTTGCCCTACATCGCCATCGTCGTCCTGATCGCGACCTTGGTTTCGTCCTGGCGTAAATACGGCGCGCGCTGGCGGACGCTGCAAACCGATCGCTACATCGCCGCACTGATATCGCTCGCCATCGGCTGCGGTCTCATCGTGAACACGCTGCTGAAGAGCTATGGCGGCAGGCCGAGGCCGCGCGCCACCGATCTCTTCGGCGGTTCGCTGGATTTCGTCCAGGCTGGCTCGTTTGCCGGCCGGTGTCTTGGAAACTGCTCCTTCGTCTCCGGCGAAGCATCGTCCGGCGGCTGGCTGCTTTGCCTCGTCGTGCTGCTGCCGCCGCGCCTGCGCTTCCCGCTCGGCATCCCCCTTGCGATCATCTCGATCACGATGCCGGTCTTGCGCGTGATGACCGGAGCCCATTATCTGTCTGATGCGGTCCTCGGCTGGCTATTATCTCTGGTGGTCTTTGCCGCGGCTATTGCGGTGATCGATCTCCTGCGATCGGGAACGCCAGCTCGATCCTGAAGCCTGTCCAGCTCAGCCGGCATTGCGCATACGGATCAAACGGCTGCGCCTCGCAGCCTTGCGTACTCGAACCGCCATCTCGCTCAACGCAAAAGGCTTCACCAGATAATCGATGGCGCCGATGTTCATGGCCCTCATCTGGTCCGACAGCTGATCATAAGCCGACATAACGATGACCGGCGTAGTATCCCCGCGCGCTTCCATGAGCTTGAGCAGGTCGAGACCGCTGCCGTCGGGCAATCGAAGATCGAGAAGCAGCACGTCGTGAGCTCCGGCTGCAACCGCGCGCTTGGCGGATTCCAAGTCCATGGACCACTCGACCGACCAGCCGTCCGCGCTCAGGTGGTCCTGCACGGCATTGCCTATAAGTATATTATCTTCGACCAGTAGAAGTCGCACGATTGCATCCCCAGTTGCAATCACACAGCTATGATGCCTATTTCTGACGGCGACCTGAACCTTGGATGTGAAGCTGGGAAAAAGGAAGGATAATCGGAATCCGGACCGAAATAGCCCTGCGCAAGGACTCGTCGTTCAGGTAAATGTCAGGATTGGTAACCATGGTGGCCGGCTTTAGCAGCGGGAACACACGCTGCAGTAGTGGGTTGCGGACACGCCGCCTATAGCCCACACCTCGGAGATGACTATTGACCAATGAAAAAAAAGAATCTGGCCGACAGAGTTTCAGGCCAGCCATCGGTAGTGTCACGCTTTGTTTCATAGCCGCCCTTTATGTACTTCTTGTGACAAATCGGATGTTTTGGACTAAGGCCTACGGCTATCTCATCGCCGAGCCTGCCGCCTTCATCGCCTTCGTGGCCGGCATTTCAGCCGGTGTGATGGCGCTTTTCACTCTCTTCTCCGCGAAATACGTCACGAAGCCGGTACTGATCTTCTTCATACTGGTGGCATCCGTATCGTCCTGGTTCAACGACCAGTTCGGCGTCATCATCGACAGGGAGATGATCCGCAATGCAGCGGTTTCCACCGGTGCGGAAAGCGGCCATCTGATCACGGCGCGCTTCGTCACCTATGTCCTGCTGACTGGCGTCTTGCCGTCGCTTCTCCTCGCATGGGTCCGGATCGTTCACCGCCCGATCCTGAAGAAGCTCGCCTACAATACCGCCGTTATCCTTGCCTGTGTCGCCATCTTCGTTGCCGCCGGCACCAGCTTTTACAAGACCTATGCCGGTGTCGGCCGTGCGCATCGCGACCTGGTGAGCACACTTAATCCGGTAATCCCGATCGCCAGCGCCGTTCGCTATGCGATCGACACCCAACGGGACGCCAACGTCGTCGCGCAGCCTTTGGGAACGGATGCCCGCAGGGTCGGCGCGGTCGACAACGGCAAGCCGCGCGTAACGATCATCGTTGCCGGAGAGACGGCCCGCGCGCAGAACTTCTCGCTCGGCGGCTACGCCAAGATGACCAACCCGGAACTGGCGAAGCGCAATGTCGTCTATTTCCCGAATACGAGCAGCTGCGGAACGGCGACCGCGACCTCCATCCCATGCCTGTTTTCGGTCTACACACGCGGACAGTACACCCACCGCAAAGGGCTTCAGACGGAAAACCTGCTCGACGTGCTGACCCATGCGAAGGTCGATGTCACCTGGCTCGACAACGACACCGGCAGCTACGGCGTCACCGATCGTGTCTCCTACACCTATCTGCCACCGTCCGCCGACCCGCGCTTCTGCAAGGATGGCGAATGCAAGGACGAGATCCTCGTCGACAAGGTCGACGGCTGGCTCGACAAGGTGAAAGGCGACAGCGTGCTGGTGCTGCACCAGCTCGGCAGCCATGGGCCTGCCTACTATCAGCGCTATCCGGAGGAGTTCCGCCGGTTCAGGCCGGATTGCCGCTCCAACGACTTCAGCTCCTGCTCGCAGGAGGAGATCGTCAATGCCTACGACAATACGATCCTTTATACGGATCACATTGTCTCGATGGTCATCGACAAGTTGAAGCAGCGTTCGAACACAGTGTCCGGCGCCGTACTCTATTTCTCCGATCACGGCGAGTCGCTCGGCGAGAACGGCATCTATCTGCACGGCACACCCTATATCATCGCCCCGTCGCAGCAGACGCATGTGCCGATGCTGGTATGGATGGCCGATGATCTCGCCAAGGCTGCCGGTTTCGACATGGCGTGCCTCGCCAAGCGTGCCGCCGATGGCACCTATTCCCACGACAACATCTTCCACAGCGTTCTCGGCATGATGGACGTAGCAACGAAAGTCTACGATCCCGCGCTGGACGTGTTCGCCGCCTGCCGCACGCCGTCGAACACACTGGCGCAGAACTGATCGGCCCTGTACGATATCCGGCGCCCCCGCTGTAACGAGGTCGCCGGATATCGGGATCGCTTAAAGCCGCTTGGGCTCGCGGATCGTCCGCTCGTTTTCCACATTGCCGGTATTGAGCGTCGTATTACGCTCGAAAAGCACGACCTCGCAGCTCGGCTCGGCGACCGGGCAATGTTCCACCCCATGCGGAACGATGATGTATTCGCCGGGTCCAAGCACGATATCGCCACCATTCTCATCGCGCAGCTTCATGCGCAGCGTGCCTTTGACCACGAGAAACAGCTCGTCCTCCTCCTCGTGATGGTGCCAATGGAAGGCGCCTTCCAGCTTGGTGAGCTTCACCTGGAAATCGTTGATGTCGCCGCCGATATGCGGGGTCCAGGTCTCATCGAATGCCGCAAAAGCTTTGGTAAGATTGATCTTCTTCAACACGACCATATGCTTCCTCCATTTGGGCCCAAACGGCCAGATGTCGCTGCGGCTAATATTGGCGGCCGTCTGGCGGAAGGCAACGCCGCCGCCCGCCCTTGCATATCGAATTCCTCGAAGATTTCCGCCGAAACTTTCCGGGTAGTGGATGATCGAGCGCGACACTACATGCTGTGCCAACATTATCATTCCGACACATGACAGGAACAATCATGACCACAAACAATGTCGAATTCGGACTCGATACTTTCGGCGACGTCACCTTTGACGACAAGGGTACGCCGCTGCCACATGCGCAAGTCCTCCGCAATGTCGTCGAGGAAGGCGTGCTTGCCGATCAGCTCGGAATAGATTTCTTCGGCATCGGCGAGCACCACCGCGAGGACTTCGCCGTCTCCTCCCCGGAAACGATCCTCGCCGCCATCGCCAGCCGCACATCGAAAATCCATCTGGGATCGGCTGTCACCGTGCTGAGCTCGGACGATCCGATCCGCGTGTTCCAGCGCTTCTCCAGCCTGAACGCGGTTTCGAACGGCCGCGCCGAAGTCATCCTCGGCCGTGGCTCGTTTACGGAATCCTTTCCGCTGTTCGGCTTCGAGCTGTCGCAGTACGAGCAGCTTTTCGAAGAAAAGCTCGATCTGTTCGCTGCCTTGCTCAAGAACGAGCCTGTGAACTGGGAGGGCAGCATCCGGCCGCCGCTGCGCAACCAGAAAGTCTTCCCGACCATCGAGAGCGACCGGCTGAAGACCTGGATCGGTGTCGGCGGCAGCCCGGAATCCGTCGTTCGCGCGGCGCATTACGACCTGCCACTGATGCTGGCGATCATCGGCGGCAGCCCCTATCGCTTCCAGCCCTATGTCGATCTCTATCACCGCGCTTTCGAGCAGATGGGCAAGCCCGTTAAGCCGATCGGCATCCATTCGCCGGGCTATATCGCCGAAACAGACGAGCAGGCGCGCGAGGAGTTGTGGCCCTGCTTCAAGGCGATGCGCGATCGCATCGGCCGCGAGCGCGGCTGGCCGCCGATGACGCGCGCGGAATTCGACAACGAGATCGAAAAGGGTTCGCTCTATGTCGGCTCGCCGGAAACGGTCGCGGCCAAGCTTGCCCCGGTCGTCAAGACGCTCGGCATAAGCCGCTTCCAGCTGAAGTACAGCGCCGGCGCTCTCGGGCATGACAAGATGATGCGCTGCATCGAGCTCTATGGGCAGAAAGTGATTCCCGCGGTGCGCGCAGCGCTGGCGGCATAACCGCGGTCGGCTGTCCACACTCGCCTTTCGATCAAAGCAATGGGCGCTTCGCAACACAGCGAAGCGCCCATTGCCTTTTTTGCTGTCATCTTCCTGCAGCAAATGCTACAGATAATTAAATTGGTAGCATACACTACAAATCGAAAACATCCGATGAAAGAGAAGACACAAAAACCCGCTGCTTTCGACGACCGTATTCTCGGCCTGATCGAGACGCTGGCGCCGGCGGAACAACGCATCGCCCGCTTCTTCGTCGACCAAAAGCAGGCCGCTTTGCTGAATTCGGCCGCCCAGATCGCGCAGCTTGCCGGCACCAGCGATGCAACGGTCGTACGCACTGCCCGCGCCCTTGGCTTTGAAAGCCTGTCGACGCTGCGCGCCGCCCTGCTTGCCGAGCTGACCGGAACCCCGTCGCCCGGAGCCCGGATGGAGCGCACGCTGGCCGAAACCGGCGGCCAGGCCAGCGACGTGCTGCACCACGTCATCGGCATGCATGAGAGGGCTCTGGATGTCCTGCGGCGCGAGGAATTTGCCGCAAGTTTCGAGCGCTGCGTCGATATTCTCGCCAACGCGGCTCGACGTCATGTCTTCGGCATCGGCCCTTCCGGCGCCATGGCGGACTATGCCAGCCTGCAGTTCAACCGCATCGGCCTGCCGACCAACGCGCTCTCGGCCTCCGGCATCGCGCTTGCCGATCGCCTGCTCTGGATCGGCAAGGGCGATGTGGTGCTGGTGATCGCCTATGCGCCGCTTTACCGCGAGGTTGAGGTACTGCTCGAGCAGGCCGGCAGGCATGATGTGCCGGTCATATTGATCAGCGACGACCTCGGCCTCTTGGTTGCCGACAAGGTGGCGGAAGTCCTGCCCGTCCCGCGCGGCAATGCGGGGCACCTCGCCATGCATGCCGGCACGCTGGTGCTGATCGAGGCCCTGATCGTAGCGCTTGCGGCAAAGGGCAAGGACGTCGCCATCGACAGCCTGGACCAGCTCAGCCAGTTGCGCGGCGCCATAGACAAGGCATGGACCAAGCGCGGCACGAGAAAACGCAAATGAACTGCATCGCGACGACCAGACCGGAATGCCAAACTCACGAGTTCATGCAGCGCATGAGCAGGAGCTCTTTGCGAAACATCGCACGAATTCAAAGCCCTAACCGTCATTCGGGATTCATTTCATGAACAGCCTCACACCCATTCTATCCACCGTGACGGCATCCTTCCTCGGCTCCTTCGTCGAGGTTGTGGAAGCCTTCACCATCGTCCTTGCCGTCGGCGTCACGAGAAGCTGGCGTCCGGCGCTGACCGGCGCCGCGCTCGCCCTTGCCGTGCTGGCGGCACTCGTTCTTGTCTTCGGGCCACTTCTGGCACTGATACCGATCGAAACGCTGCAATTCGTCGTCGGCGTACTCCTCATCCTCTTCGGCATGCGCTGGCTGCGCAAGGCGATCCTCCGCTCGCTCGGCGTCATCGCCCTGCATGACGAGGAAGCAGCCTTCTCGAAGGAGACGGCCGCGCTGCAGGCGCAGTCCAACGATCGCCGCGCCGATTACCTCGCGGGCCTCGCCGCCTTCAAGGCGGTGCTGCTGGAGGGCGTCGAAGTGGTCTTCATCGTCATCGCCGTCGGTGGCGCACATGGCCTGACGCTTTATGCCAGCCTCGGCGCGCTTGCCGCCTTCGTGATCGTCATGCTGATCGGGCTGCTGGTCCATCGCCCGCTCGCCACAGTGCCGGAAAATACCCTCAAATTCGTTGTCGGCCTGATGCTGACCAGCTTCGGCATCTTCTGGACCGGCGAAGGCATCGGCGCGCAATGGCCGGGAGCGGATCTTGCATTGATCGGCATTTTCGCGGTCGTCTCGCTTTTCTCCTACGCCACCATCCGCGGCCTGCGCGGCAACCCAACAGCAAAGGCAGCCCAATGAACGTCCTGCGTATCGCCCTGTCCGAGCTCATCGGCATGTTCATCGACGACGGCAGCCTCGCAACGCTCTGCCTCATCCTCATTCTTATCATTGCCGGCGCAGTGGAATTTCTCGCCATGCCGCCGCTCGCGGGCGGCCTTCTCCTGCTGGTCGGCTGCCTCGCCATCCTCCTCTACAGCGTCCGGCGCGCCGTGAAACGATGAGATTCACAACCCTCTGCAAGAGCTTGGATTTGCAGAGGGTTGTCACGCCACTTACAGAATAGCCTTAACTCTCGACAGAACCCTTCGCAGATGCGAAGAATTTCGCACGCTAGAGCGCCGTGCGTCCCTACGGACGCAAAAAGGACGCTCTCAATGTTTGAATCTACGCATCAGGCTTTCCGAAAAGGAGAAACGGCATGAGCAGCGCCTATCCCGAAGTCTATCTCGTACGCCACGGACAGACGGAATGGAGCCTTTCCGGTAGGCACACCGGCCGTACCGACATTCCCCTGACATCAGCTGGCGAGGAAGCCGCCCGCAAGGTCGCGAGCCGCCTGCCGTCAATCGACTTCGCCGCCGTCTGGTCGAGCCCGTCGCAGCGCGCGCAAAACACCTGCGCGTTGGCCGGCTTCGGCGATCGCCGCGTGGTCAAGGACGATCTGGCGGAATGGGACTATGGCGCCTATGAAGGCATCACCACCAAGGCGATCCTTGCCGAACGCCCCGGCTGGCAGGTCTTTCGCGACGGCTGCCCGAACGGCGAAATGGCTGCCGATGTCGGCGCGCGTGCCGACCGGATCATCGGCGAACTGCGTGCCATTAACGGCCCGGTCCTGATCTTCTCCAGTGCCCATTTCCTGCGCGTCTTCGCCGCCCGCTGGGTCGGCCTGCCGCCGGAAGGCGGCGCTCATCTGGTCCTCGACACCACGAGCATCAGCGTTCTCGGCTACGAGCACGACCTAACCGAACCGGTCATCCGCCGCTGGAACGAGATCTGACGCCACGCATCCATCCTGGCATAGTCATAACGAATTCGAGCGGCCACGAGCCGCTCGATGTCTTTCAAGAACTAGGATTACGGCGCCTACCAGGCCTTGAGGCCCAGCAGCTTTTCGCCGAGCGGCGTCAGTTCGGCCGTGGTCGCATTGTGCTTTTCCCATTCGCGGGGATCGCCCGGAAAGGCGTCGCGCTTCGGCGAGTCCAGTTCCCGCCACAGGCGGATGCGTTCCTCGCGCTCGGCGACATTGTCGTATTCCGCCGGGTGCATGGAGATATATTGCGCCATGCGAACGCGGTTGTCCGAATGGTTCGGACGGACGCCATGCGCCAGCAGCGAGTTGAAGATCATCAGATCGCCGGGCTCCATGTCGATATTGACGACCGAAAGACCCGTCATGTCCGGGTGCATCGGATCGCGATCGGCCGGCTGGGTCTTTTCCCACTCGAAGAAATGCTCGAAGAGCTCAGGCACGCACTGGAAGCCGCCGACGTCGCCATCCTGCTTCTTCAGGCTCAGAACACCCTGAACGCCGATCGGCAGAGGACGGATCGAAGTATCAACATCCCAGTGGATGAAGCCGTTCGGATTGCCCTTCACCTTCTTCGGCGGGTTGAGGTTGGCGCGATCGATCGTGACCCAGAGATCCTCCCGATCCCAGATGTCGACGAAGACATCGTAGATGCGCTTTTCCATGCGGTTATCCCAGAGATACTGGTGATTGTAGATCTCCAGCATGCCGGTATTGTTGAGTTCCTTCATCTTGTGCTCGCGCCGCTGCGGCGCATACCAAGTGGAGGGATCGCTCGGGTCTTTCTCGTCAAAACGCCACAAAACGTCGACAAGCCGCTCGACATTCGCTGCCGGCACCGCCTGGCGCACGATCACATAACCCTTCGTGATCCAATGCTGCCAATCGTCCTTCGACAGCACCCTGAGCGGCAACGTCTTCTGGATATCCTTCAGTTGCGTCGTGACCGAAGCTGCGGTCGGGTGAGCGTCTCGTTTCAAGGCAGGCTGCATCGGTTTCCTCCATCTCGCTGACCCCTTTGGTTTCGGGTGACGAAAAACTTGTAGCGCCAAAGTTCGTGTCGATGTTGCCCGGCTCTGGCCAATTCTGATACTATTCTGGCCTCGCTAATACTATGGACGCCCCATGAGGCCCTATCTCGAAGTCCTGCCCCGTTCGCCCGAAGCATCCTGGAGCATGCTGAACCGTAGGCTCGACGACTGCATCCCCTTCCAGTGGCATCATCATCCGGAATTCGAGCTGACGCTCACCCTGAACTCCATCGGGCAGCGCTTCATTGGCGATCACAGCGGCGATTATGACGACGGCGATCTCGTGCTTGTCGGACCCAACCTGCCGCATAGCTGGGTCTCGCGCGCCAAGATCGACGAGGACAAGCCGCATATCGCGCTGGTGCTCTGGTTCAATCGCGAATGGTTGCTGCAGATGACGGGCGGCGCGATAGAATTCCGCTCGATCGAGGCGATGCTGCAGCGTGGGGACAACGGCCTGCGCTTTTCGGAGACGACCGCCGCCGCCGTCCGCCCCGCCTTCGAGACCATTTTCGAAAAGCCGCCCGTGGAGCGACTTCTGGCTTTGCTCGGCATTCTGGTGAGGGTCGCTAGAGATCGGCAGGCGACGCCGCTCGCAAGCGCGCCGGCGCAAGCTCCGGATATCAAGGAAAGCCGTGAGCGCATCGACCGCGTGCTGACCCACATGCACCTTCACTATGCCCGTGCGATCAGCCTCGATGAACTTTCCGATATTGCGGCGCTCAGCGTCTCCGGCCTGCACCGCATGTTTCGCAGGCATACCGGCGGGACCATCTCGGACTATCTCATGCGCATGCGCATCGGCGACGCCTGCGCCCGCCTCTCCTCCACCGATCAGGCAGTCCACCATATCAGCGATGCCGTCGGCTATAGCTCGCTCGCCAATTTCAACAGGCAGTTCAAGGCGCTGAAAGGAATGACCCCACGCGACTACCGGGCCATGTTTCTCAGGCGTTGACGGGCACCATCGCAAGCAGCCTGGCAATTCTGGCAGCCGCCGCATCCGCGGCCTTGGCTTCCATGCTGGCGATGCCGAGCAACAGCCCGGGTCGCGCCGGACCGAGATACAGCGCCGATATCGGCCTCACAGCGAAACCATTGGAATTGATGGTCCGCACCGTGGCAACGTCATCGGTCTTTACGTCGCGGAACCAGTTTGCCAATTGCAGCCCGCCGCTGCCCGCTCCGACATCCAGCCAGGAGCCGCAATGTCGATTGAGTGCCTCGACGGTCGCCGCCATGCGTTCGGCATAAATCGCGTTCATGTGTCTCAAATGCGCGCGAAACCGACCCTCGCGCATGAAATCGGCAAGAGCCGCCTGGATATGAACGGGCACGATTGCACCCCTGAGCCGTTGTGCCGCCTCCGTCGCTGCCAAGAGCCGGGAGGGCACGACGGCATAGGCGACGCGCAGGCCGGGCGCGAGCGTTTTCGAGAACGTCCCGACATAAGCGACCACCTCGCCGCGGTCGATGCCTTGCAGGGCCGCGATCGGGCGCGACGCATACTGGAACTCGCTGTCGTAATCGTCTTCCAGCACGATCGCGCCGGTCGCCCGGGCAAATTCGAGCAAGGCGAGACGGCGGGACAGGCTCATGGTCACGCCGGTCGGATATTGATGCGACGGGGTGACGTAGATCAACCGCGGCGATGGCCCGGTACCCCGCGTGATATCGATGCCCTCGGTATCGCAAGGCACCGGCACGAGGCTGGCCCCCGCCATGCGCAGGATCGCTTGCGCGCTGGCATAACCCGGCTCCTCCATCCAGACCACATCGCCACCCGGATCGCCGGCACGGATCAGGGCGCTCGCAAGCAACCCGATCGCTGCTCCCGTCGACGGCATGATCAGGATCTGTTCGGGACGAGCGATCACACCGCGCGTCGCGGCGATGTGATCGAGGATGGCTTCGCGCAACTCCTGGACACCGCCGTGGTCGCGATAACCGAGATCATGCACCCGCAAAGAGCGGCCCCGGGCGCCGAGACAGCGTGCCCAGGCCGCATGGGGAAAGGTCGAAACGTCAGGCACTCCGGGTTCGTACAGCCCCCCGGTCTTGAATTCCGTGACGCGCGGCAGATTTGGCGGCGGTGGTGCGGCCTGTCCGGACAATGACGTCGTCGGGAAAGCCGCGACGCGCGTCGCCGCGCCGGTCGTCGATTGCAGGTAGCCTTCAGCCTTCAAACGATCATAGGCATTGACGACGGTCGATCGTGCAACGCCAAGCGAGAGCGCCATCATCCTTGTCGACGGCACGCGCTGCCCTGCCGGCATCTGTCCGTGCAGGATGCGGTCGCGCATCAGGCGATAGACCTGCCCCTCCAGGTCACCCGAAGTCCGATCGAGTGCCTGCCACTGCGCCACCGCTACCATGAAACCTCAACTGGTCTGCTAGAAATTAAAAAACTGGCCGTTTATAGCCTACCTCTTTGCTGGCAGAGATCAACGCTCAATCGACGAGGACGACATGGCCGATCTCTATCCGCCCGACACCAAGAATTACCCGACCACCGAGCGCACCCGCGTAAGACGCAGCCCGAAGCGTGGCAGCCACGCCCATGCCGATGTTCACGCCATTCTGGACGCAGCCCCGCTCTGTCACGTCGGCTATGTCATCAATGGCGCGCCCTATGTGACGCCGACCCTGCATTGGCGAGAGGGCGATCATGTCTATTGGCATGGCTCATCCGCCAGCCGCTTCCTGCGTGCCGCCGAAGATATGCCTGTTTGCCTGACCTGCAGCATCATGGACGGCTATGTGATGGCTCGCTCCGCCTTCAATCATTCGGTCAACTATCGCTCGGCCATGGTCTTCGGCACGGCCCGCCTGGTGGATGATCTCGACGAAAAGGCCGATGCGCTCCGCCGCTTCATCGAAGACCTGTTTCCCGGACGCTGGGATAGCCTGAGACCGATGACCAAACAGGAGGTCAAAGCGACCTCGGTGATGCACATGAAAATCGAAGAAGCCTCAGCCAAGATCCGCAACGGCCCGCCGGGCGATTTGGACGAAGCCAGCCATCCGGTCTGGGCCGGGGTCCTGCCGGTCGAAAGCCGTCTGGTATCGCCGCTGGCAGCGCCCGGCTTGCCGGACGGAATAGAACTGCCACAATCCCTTGCAGAGCTGATACAATCAGGCCGGCTCCGCTAAAGCATTGTTTCCGCGCAATTCCGGACACAAACCGCTTCGCACTTTTGCTGAAATTGCTCTAAGCTGCATTTAATGACCAAAGGATTTTGACATGGATCTCACGAACTGGAAGGGCGTGGCTCGCCCCGAGCGCATAACCCTTGAAGGTTACTATACGAGGATCGAACCGCTTGACGCGGCTCGCCATGGCGACGACCTTTTTGCCTCTGCTCAGGCACCCGGCGCGGAAGATCGCTTCCGCTACCTTTTCGAGGATGCACCCGCCGATTACGCCGCATTCTCGCCCTGGCTCGAGAAGGCCGCATCCAGCTCTGATCCGCTCTTCTTCGCAACGATCGACAAGCGGACAGGACGCGCCGAGGGCCGGCAGGCTCTGATGCGCATCGACAACACGCATGGCGTCATCGAGATCGGCAGCATCCTGTGGGGACCGGCAATCGCCCGCAGCCGCGTAACGACCGAAACGCTTTTTCTGTTCGCATCCTACGTCTTCGACACGCTCGGCTATCGCCGCTTCGAATGGAAATGCAACAACCTCAACGAACCGTCGAAGCAGGCGGCCGAACGCTTCGGCTTCGTTTACGAGGGCATTTTCCGCCAACACATGGTCGCCAAGGGCAAGAACCGCGACACCGCCTGGTTCGCCATGATCGATGCCGATTGGCCCCAACTGAAGGCCCGTTACGAGCGCTGGCTGCACCCAGAGAACTTCCACGAAGCCGGCCACCAGAAGACGAAACTGGCATTGGCCTAGGCACAGCCCTTTTGGCTGCGGTCTATAACAGCTTGCGGAAATAAACCACCCGCTCGGTTTCGACGAAGCCGAGCGCCGCATGGAAGGCGTGGCTCGCAAGATTGTCGATCAGCGCATCCGATGCGAACTCCGTGCAGCCGGCCTCCCGCCCCCAGGCGGCGACAGCCTGGCAAAGCGCCTGCGCTACCCCTGCCCGTCGATTTTCCGCCCGCACATAGATGCCTTCCAGGAACAGGACCGGCGAAGTCTCGCAGCCATTGACGTAATCGTGCCGTAATGTCGCTTCAGCAAAACCGACGACATGACCGGCAGAATCGATCGCAAGAAAAGCAACAGTATTGTCATCCGCGCGAAATTGCGCCAGTTCCGCCCGATGATGTTCATAGGAATGATCTGGCCAAAGCTCGGCGCGCAATCGCACCAACGCCTCCAGATGGTCGTCCGCCGCCCGCTCTATCCGCATGTCTTGATCTCCCATCCAACTACCTGCCGCCGCCGACCGGAAAAATTTCGCTTTCGACTCCACAATCATCGCGCTACATATCGCGCATACTCACGCGCTGATTTTTCGCTGATTAGAATCTGAGGATGATGGAATGACATTTCAAAGCAGTTCGCGTCTTTACGCTGCTGTTTCCTCCCTGTTGTGGCCCGCCATCTTCTGCGCCGGATTGACCGGTGCATATTTCGCCTTCGAGTCGGATATGCATCTGCTCTGGTTCAACGTCGTCTATCTGTCGACGGTGGCGGTGATCGCCCTTTTCGAGCGATTGATGCCCTATGAGAAGACCTGGCAGAAGCGCGATGGCGAAACCTTCAACGATATCGCTCACACGTTGCTGAACAAGGGTGGCGTGCAGATCGCCGCCGCGATCGGCACGTCCTTCCCGATGGCCGTGGCGACCGTGGCGCAGCCGGCCTTGAGCTACCATTCGCATTTCTGGCCGGATCAATGGCCCATGGCCTTCCAGGTGGTGCTTGGTCTCATCGTCGCCGAGTTCGGCCTCTACATGGCGCATCGCCTGGCGCATGAGCACCTGTCGCTGTGGCGCTTCCATGCGCTGCATCACAGCGTCGAGCGCCTCTGGGTCATCAACACGGGCCGTTTCCACGTCATCGACACACTGTTCAAGATCGCGCTCGGCCAGATTCCGCTCTATCTACTCGGTGCGCCCTTGCCGGTCTTCCTCTGGATCGGCGCGGTCACGGCCTTCATCGGCCTGCTCACGCATTGTAACGTCGACATGCGCACCGGCCCGCTCGACCTCATATTCTCGACACCGCGCCTGCATCGCTGGCATCATTCCAAGATTCTCGCCGAAGGAAATACGAATTATGGGGAAAACCTCGTGATCTGGGATCAGCTTCTCGGCACCTTCTACAATCCGCCACGCGCCTCTTCGACAGACATCGGCATCACTGGCAAGGTGGCCAAGGGTTTCCTCGCGCAGCTCGCGCAGCCCTTCTCGAAGAAAGGCCGCAAGGAGATCATCGGCAAGAAGCCGAAGGAATTGATTCTCAAGGAAGAACAGGCGGCGAAGGCCACCGCCGAAAGGCAGCGCGACGACACCTCGATGCGCAAGTCGAGCTGACGAGACCCACGGAAGACGCACCCGTTTTGCGTTTGCGGGGGCGGCTTGTCGCGTATGCCTTGTGGATAGAAACATCGCGAAAAATTGCGGCCCCGCAATATGCGTATTTCCGTTTCAATCTGAGAAGAACTTGTCATTTAACGTGTATTGAAAAAGGCAAGCCGGGGGTTTACCTAACTCCCCAGCATTTAATTCAGACGAAAGATCAGGAAAATCATTGAGATGGAAGGGAGGTTTGCCACAGAATACCTTAAGCAACTTCACAGAATATTTTTCATTTCCAGAGAAATAGATCGGCTTGAGCGAGAATTCATCAAGCAAGGCATAGCACATTTTCATGTTTCCGGCGCCGGCCATGAGTCAACGGCGCTTCTCAACGAATTCCTGCAGGACGACGACTGGCTGCATTTGCATTATCGCGACAAGGCCCTGATGCTGGCGCGCGGCATGCCCATTCGAGAGTTCTTCTCCAGCCTGCTTGCGACAGCCAATTCCCATTCCGCCGGCCGGCAGATGAGCGCGCATCTCTCTTCCCGCGCTCTCAATATCACATCCATCGTCGGCCCCGTCGGCAATAACGCGCTCCATGCCGTCGGCGTCGGCGCGTCCCTCAAACACAAGTCGGGCCTGCCGATCGCCATCTGTTGCGTCGGTGACGGCACCACGCAGCAGGGCGAGTTCCTCGAAGCTGTCGCGGAAGCCGTGCGCAGCCAGTATCCCGTCGTCTTCATCATCGAGGACAACAGCTTCTCCATTTCGACGCGCACGAGCAAGCAGACCTTCTTCGACCTGCCGAGCGGCCCGGCCTCCTCCTTTTACGGCATCGATATCATCCGCACCGATGGGGACGATCTGGCGGCATCGCGCGAGGCCTTCCGCAAGGCCGTCCGCCACAGCCGCAACAACCGTACGCCGAGCATCGTGCTTCTGAACACCGAGCGGCTCTCCGACCATACCAATGCCGACGATCAGAAGACCTACCGCACCCTCCTCGAAATCGAGGCAGGCTCCTCGCGCGACCCGCTGCCGAGCCTGAGGGCGATGCTGCAGAAGGCCGGCGTCGATGCCGATGCGCTGCAGAAGATCGAGCAAGAACTGATTGCGGAAGTGCAGGCGGAAGCCGCCCTCGCGCGCAAGGAAGACGCCCCCAAGGTCGAGCCGGATGCAAAGGCTCCCTACCCCGCCTCGTTCGACGGCAAAGCGGAATATCGCGGCAACGAGAGCGCATCGACGCTGACGATGCGCGAGGCGCTGAATGTCGTTCTCGACAAGCAGCTGGCCGCCAATCCCGAGGTCGTTCTCTTCGGGCAGGATATCGAAGATCCTAAGGGCGACGTGTTCGGCGTAACCCGCGGCCTCAGCACGAAATATCCCGATCGGGTGCGCAACGCCGCCCTCACAGAGTCGACAATCGTCGGCACGGCGGTTGGCCGTGCGCTGGCCGGCCAGCGCCCCGTCGCTTTCCTGCAGTTCGCCGATTTCCTGCCGCTTGCCTATAACCAGATCGTCTCGGAAATGGGCAGCATGTTCTGGCGCACCAATGGCGCCTGGGAAGCGCCCGTCATCCTGATGGTCAGCTGCGGCGGCTACAAGCCTGGCCTCGGCCCGTTCCACGCGCAGAGCTTCGAAGGCATGCTGGCGCATACGCCTGGCATCGATGTGGTCATGCCCTCCAGCGCGGGCGATGCCGCCGGCTTGCTCAACGCCGCCTTTGAATCGCGGCGCCCGACGGTTTTCCTCTATCCCAAGGCCGTCCTCAACAATTCCGACGGCCGCACCTCCGAGGATCTCGACAAGCATTTCGTCCGTCCCGGCCTGTCGCGCCATGTCGCCCGCGGCCGTGACATCACTCTGGTAAGCTACGGCAATACCGTTTCGCTCTGCGCCAATGCCGCAAGCGCCTTCGAGGCCCAGGGCTTCTCCGTCGAGGTTATCGATCTGCGCTCGATCTCGCCCTGGGACGAGAAGGAAGTGCTGGCGAGCGCACGGCGCACCCGCCGCCTGATCGTCGTCCACGAGGATAATCGCACCGTCGGCATGGGCGCGGAAATCATCGCGACCGTCACCGAAAAGACCGATGTGCCTGTCGTGGTGCGCCGACTTGCCCGCTCGGATGCCCATATCCCCTTCAATTTCCGCAATCAGCTCGACACCCTGCCCTCCTATCGCAAGCTCGTCGATCTGATGGCCGAAATCCTCGAATGCGAGGTGACGTGGCACGAAGAGGATGACAGCGGTCCGACTGCCGCCATCAAGGCGATCGGCTCCGGTCCGGCCGACGAAAATGTCCTGGTCACGGACCTGCTGGTCAAGCCCGGCGACAAGATCGAGGTCGGCCAGCTCGTTGCCGTCGTCGAGGCGACGAAGGCCTCCGTCGAAATCTGCGCCAATATCGGCGGCGTCGTGCAGGAGGTCTTCGCCAAGATCGGCGACCAGATCGCGACCGACAGCCCGCTTCTGACCGTCGACGCCAATCGCGATCTGAGCGAGCAGAATTTCGCGCTCGCCTCCGAAATCCAGAACAAGTTCGTGTTGCGCCGTCTGAAGTCGCATGTCATCCCGACGCTGCGTCGTTATTCCGGCAACTTCTCGGAAATCGCCATTAACGGCATCGGTTTCGCGACCGGCGCCCGCCGCGTCACCAATGAAGAGATCATCCATCACTGGCCGAACCGTCGCGCCGACGAAATCCTGGCGCTGACCGGGATCAAGAGCCGCTTCTGGGTAGGCCCCGATGAAGGCACGCTGAGCCTTGCCACGAAGGCGACACGCGATCTCCTCAAGCAGAACCAGATCTCAATCCACGATATCGATCTGGTGATCGCCGCTACGGGAACGCCTGATATCGCCACGCCGTCGCTCGCAAGCCGCGTCGCGGTTGCCGTCGCCGAAGACGGCGTGCGTCCGTCTCTTGCCGCCTATGATATGGGCGCCGCCTGCTCCGGCTATCTCTATGCGCTCCAGCAAGCCTATGATTTCATTGCACAGCAGAACGACGCCAAGGTGCTCATCATCACCTCGGAAGTCTTGTCGCCGTTGCTCGACATGACCGATTTCTCCACGGCGATCCTCTTCGGAGACGCTGCCACCGCCAGCCTCGTGACCAGCCGCGACATGGCGCGCAATCCGCTCTTTACCGCGAGCCGCCCGATCGTCAGCGGCCGGCCGGAACCGGGCGACCTGCTCTATGTCCCGCTGCCTGATGATGGCGTCATCGCGATGAACGGCCGCCTGGTGTTCACCGAAGCCGTGCATTCGATGACCCGCTCGATCGAAAACGCTTGTGTCGACGCAGGCATTGAGCTTGCCAATCTCGATCTGCTGGTGCCGCATCAGGCCAACCAGCGCATCATCGACACCATCGCCAAACGCAGTGGCCGCCCGGCGCTGAGCGTCATCGAAACCTATGGCAACACCAGCTCGTCCAGCATTCCGCTTGCCATGCTGCATGTCGCCAACGAACGCTCCGAACCGCTCAACCTCGGCCTCGTGGCCTTTGGCGGCGGCATGACGGCGGGCGCCGCGATCGTGCGGACGGTGAAATAGCCGCCCGCCGGGCCTATTAGCCCCTATCTGGAATTAGACGCTGGCGCGGCCGATCGGCCGCCCGGCTCGCTTGTCTATTGGCTTTTTTCCATAATCACCACATATGCGCGAAACTTTCGCAGCATCAATCGCCGATAGGAAGCGTGAAGCATCAAGTTTTTGCAACCTATGCGGCCGATCATTCATTACAATTCATTCATGTTTGGCACACTACTCCCTTGAAAAGCACCTGAGCGGTACTTTACTTGAAGTGCATGGCTAAGGCACAAGCACCGACGCACCGCTCTCGTCTTCGATACGATCTTTCACCCGACGACGCAGCACGGCAGGCACTGGACGAGACCTTTGCCGCATACGGGCAGATGATGAAGCTGCTGGCGGAAATCGTTCCGGATAGAGCCGGCGCGAACCTCGTCACGCTTCACGATCTTGCCTATGAGACCATCCGCGAACGCACCGCTCTGCCCGCGCGCCTCGTAACGCTCGGTCTGCGTGATTTTGCGGCCAATCGAGGCGGTCAGGCCGATTTGAACCGGCTGCCGCTCGATGAGAAGCTCTTTGCCATCAAGGGTCCGTCAGACCTGACAATCTCGACGGTGCGCGGCCGCGTTGCCGTGCCCTTCGACGTGGCCGGCTATTTCAAAGGCTGGGACAGCAATATCCCCGCCTATCTGATCGCCGATGGCGGCCACTACACGATTCACATCGGGGTAACACCAAACTCCCCCCGAACGGAGGATGACATGACGATGCATGAAGGCATTCTTTCCCGCATGGGACGACTGATCGCAGGCCTCGCCAATGCCGCGGTCGACACAGTAGAAGGCGCCAACAAGGTTGCCGTCATCGAACAGGCGCTGCGCGAAATCGATGCAGCCGCCGACGAAGCACGCGCCGATCTCGGCAAGGCGCGCGCCGAGGAATACCGCATCCAGAGCCGCCGCAGCGAGATCGTCGAGGATCTCGACGCGCTCGAGGCAAAGATCCGGCTTGCCATCACCGCCGATCGCGAGGATCTCGCCAAGGCCGGCGTCGCGCGCCAGATCGACCTCGAAGCCCAGATCGCCGCGCTCGACAAGGCGCTGGCGGACGTCAACGCCCAGATCGACGAGGGCCAGAAGGCGCTTCAGGCCGTCCTTGCCACCCGCCGCGAGGCGGAGGCACGCCTCGTCGATTTCAAGCGTAGCGTTGCCCGCCACGCCCCCGAGGAAGCAGCGGGTGGTAATCCGCGGCCAGCGCCGGCAGCCGGCGCGGCAAGGGCGGCCGCGGCCGTCTCGCGCCTGACGGGCGTGCCCTCGGGCGCGCCTGCCACCAGTGCCGAGCTCGATGAGCTCGACCGCCTGCACCGGGAGCAGGCCATCGAAGCACGCCTTGCCCGCTTCAAGGCCAATGGCCAGTAAACGATGCACCTGTTTCTCGCACCCGAATGTGCGCCCTTTGCCATCGCGGCAATGATCCTGATCGGACTGACCGTCATCGAAATCCTGTCGATGCTGCTCGGTTTCTCGCTGAGCGAACTCATCGGCAAACCGCATTTCGAGGGTCATGACGGCATGATGGCCGGCCTGCTGTCCTGGATCAATCTCGGCGGCGTGCCGCTGCTGATCCTGATCATGCTGGTGCTCGGTATCTTCGCGGTGGCCGGTTTCGCCATCCAGACGGTGGCCGACATGATCTGGACGCCGCTGCCTGCGATCGTCGCCGCACCCCCGGCCCTGCTCGTCACGATCCCTCTCGTCCGGACCTCTACCCGGACGATCGCCAGGATCGTGCCGCGCGACGAAACCTATGCCGTCGACGCCAGCGATCTCGTCGGTCGCACCGGCACGGTATCCATAGGCCCTCTGGATCAGGGATTGCCCGGCCGTGTCAGCGTCAAGGATGCGCATGGCAACTGGCATCAGCTGCGCGCCTGCGCCGCCAAGGGTGAAAGCCCCTTGCCGATCGGCGCCCAAGTTCTGCTTGTCGACCGCAAGGCCGACATCTTCATCGCAGTTTCCGCCCCTTCGGATCTTGTGGGATCCGATGACAAATCCTCTACGGAGCAACCTTCATGAACGGCCTTTACGACCTCATTCTTCCAGCAGGCATAGGTCTCGTCCTGATCCTCGGGATCGGCTTCGTCCTTGCCTCCCTCTATGTCCGCTCAAGCCGGGATGAAGCCTATGTCCGCACCGGTCTCGGCGGCCAGAAAGTCGTGCTCGACGGCGGTTCCGTCGTCCTGCCGATCTTCCACTCGATCGCCCGCGTCAATCTCAAGACCCTGCGCCTGGAAGTTCAGCGCGGCGAGAACGATGCACTGATCACCAAGGACCGCATGCGCGTCGACATCGGCGCCGAGTTCTACGTCCGCGTCAAGCCGGACAGCTCTTCCATCGCCCTTGCCGCCCAGACGCTCGGCAGCCGCACCAACGACAGCGAGCAGCTGCGCCAGCTGATCGAAGCAAAGTTCGTCGACAGCTTGCGCTCGGTCGCGGCGACGATGAACCTCGATGCGCTGCAGGAACAACGCATGGACTTCGTCAAGGCGGTGCAGGATGCAGTCGGTTCCGACCTGCAATCGAACGGTCTCGAACTGGAATCGGTGTCGCTGACACGCCTCGACCAGACCGATATCAAGCACTTCAATGCCAATAACTTCTTCGACGCCCACGGCCTTGCCGCGCTCACCCGCGTCACGGAAGCCCGCAAGAAGGAGCGCAACGAGGTCGTCCGCGATACCGAAGTCGCAATCGCCCAGAAAGACCTCGAGGCTCGCCAGCAGTCCCTCACCATCGAGCGGACAAAGCGCGAGGCCGAACTGAACCAGCAGCGCGACATCGCCAACAAGTCGGCAGCAACTCGCGCTGAAACCGCACAGCAGGAACAGGCAGCCAAGCGCGCCGAAGAAGAAGCCCGCATCGCCGCCGAGCAGGCGATCGCCGAACGCGAGGCTGCCGCAAAGCAGGCCCGCGAATCCGCCAACATCGACTCGACCCGCGCCGTGCAGCAGCGCGACACCGAAGCCCGCCGCGACATTCAGATCGTCGCCCAGGAAAGCGCTATCGCGGTCTCTAACAAGAGCCGTGAGGAGTCGGAAGCCAAAGCCAAGGCGGAAGCCGCCCGCGCACTCGCCATTGCGGCGGAAGAAAAGGTCGGCACTGCCCGAGCCGTCGAAATCGCCGACCGTGAAAAGCAGATCGCCGTGATCGACGCGCAGAAGCGCGCCCAGACCCAGGCGACCGCCGTCACGATTGCCGCAGAAGCCGAAAAGCAGGCCGCCATCGACCAGGCAGATGCCATCAAGACGCTGGCAACTGCCGAAGCCGATGCTGCGATCATCAAGGCCAAGGGCATTCTCGAAACGGGTAAGGCAACGGCTGAGAGCGAGGCGCTGCTCAACGAAGCCCGCAACAAGCTCAGCCCCGCCATCATTGAGTTCGAGATCACCCGCGAGCGCATCCGCATCGTCCCCGCCGCTCTTGCCGAAGCGGTCAAGCCGATCGAGAAGATCTCGGATATCCGTATCTTCGACACCGGTGGTATGCTCGGGCGCAACGGCAACGGCGCGACTGGCGGCAGCGGCGTCGGCCTTGGCGAAGGTCTGGCCGGCCAGCTTCTCTCCTACCAGGCCAACAAGCCGATCCTCGACCGCCTGCTGAAGGAAGCCGGCTTCGATGGCGACAATGCCATCTCGGCGCTGCTCGGCAAGCTCGACGGCAAATCCGCGGCAACCGAGCCGGAGGAAGAGTACTACGACGAAGAGGAAGATGCAGGCGATACAAATAAGCCTGCCTGACGGCAGCCTCTGATCGGCAAAATAAAACCCCGGAACCCTTGCGGATTCCGGGGTTTTCGTTAACTCCGCCTACCGATGGGGTCAGGGCCTCGGACGATTCCTGAACGCTTCAGCTTCAGCGTAGAACTTCTTTTCCCATTCCTTGTGATTGTCGAGACCTTCCTTGATGAAGGGCGTGAAGATCGCCAGGTTCATCAGAGCCCAGTTGACAATGCGGGCCGGGAATTTCAGCGGCTTGACGAAATCGACGAAGAGCACGACGCGGGTCTTGTCCGAATGGTTCCAAGCCTCATGCTCATAGGCGTCGTCGAAGATCAGCGCCTTGCCTTCCTGCCAATGGCAAACCTGCTTGTCGACACGGATCGCAAGCTTTTCGTTCGGCTCCGGCACGATCAGGCCGAGATGCAAGCGAAGCACGCCGTTATAGGGGCCACGATGGGCAGGGAGATGCTTGCCGGGCTCGAAGATCGAAAACATCGCCGTCGTCAGGCCGGGGATCTTCTGCACAGCTGCCCAGGTATTCGGGCAAGCCTTGATGTTCTGCTCCGATTTCACGCCGAAGCCGAGAAGGAAGAAAGTCTTCCAGCGGGTGTCGGTCGAGATGGTCTTAACGTCGGTGGAAATGTCCTGGAAGGTCGGCAGCTCGCTCTGGCGCAGCAACACCTTCTCAAGCTCGGCGCGGATCGCCGGGTAATCTTTCTCGATCTCGGCGGCCCAGGGGAAAGTCTTGGTATCGTAAACCGGTGGATTGCCAAGCTTGGCATATTTCAGATTGAGACCTTCCGCCCAGGCAACAATGCCCATGAAGAAGCGCGTCATGGCGCTCGCGCGTTCCATAGGCGCAATGCCGGCCGTGCCGAAAGTCTGTTCCGGAGCAGGAGATTGGTTGGAAGTGGGAGCAGGTGCGCTCAAGGGACTCTCCGTCATGTCTATTTTTAAGGGCTGTCCAGGGAGGAAGTCTTGGCCGAGGAAATCTGCATGGAAATCCCGGCCGGGCAACAGGGTCGAAGCTTGGGATATCAGCCTGTCCCTTCCCGATTGACACCCGACTCCTTTGTTATGCGGTGATCACAATAGCCGATTATATGAGTTGATTAGTCGAATTTCGCAAGAGAGTCCGTTCGCAACGAGCGGTGGTTTGTCGTGCAAGGATTCTCCGGCGTTTATCGAGAGGGATTCACCTCAGAATCGGCAAAAATGCGGCGAAATCTGCCGAGCCTCCATCACTATACGGTTTGAGCCTGAATTATTAGCCGGACAATTGCAAGCCCCGCTATCAAAGCGCCGATCGACAGAAAAACCGAGAGGGCGACATAGGCGATGGACGGCCCCCATTGACCGCGCTCCCAGAGCATCACGCTTTCCAGCGCGAAAGTGGAGAATGTCGTGAAGCCACCGAGAACACCGGTCGTCAGAAACAATCTGACCTCCTGCGACATACCGCCGCGAAAGGCGAAATACTCCGTCAGCAACCCCATGATGAAGGCGCCGAGCACATTGATGATGAGGGTGCCGAACGGAAACTCTATCCCAAGCAGGCGAGCGGCGAGCTCGTTGACACCAAGGCGGAATGCACCGCCCAACCCGGCTCCGAGAAACACGACAAGATAGAGCACGACAACCTCCAGCCGTCCTTGCATCAAACCTTTTCGATCTTATGGATATTTTTCCGCCGCGTCTCCACGCCGCGTTCGCGAATATGGCGAAGCGGTAGATCAGCAGGAATCTGTCCTGAAGCCGCGCTCTTGGCGATACCGAGCCGCTGCGACAGATAGATGCTGGTATGGCCGCTGCAGATATAGGCAAGGAAGCAGGCGACGGCGAGATAGACCGTATGCGTCGCGCCGAAGAGCTCGATACCCATGATCATGCAGGCGAGCGGCGTATTGGTGGCGCCGGCAAAGACGGCGACGAAACCTAGTCCGGCGAAGAGATCGGCCGGTGCACCGAGAATGGCGGCAAGCGCATTGCCGAACGCCGCGCCGATGAAGAACAACGGCGTCACTTCTCCGCCCTTGAAGCCGGCGCTCAGCGTCACGATCGTAAAGACCGCCTTCCAGAACCAGCTCCAATAGTCGACATGGGCCGGATCGAAGAAACCGAGGATCGTCGCATCGCCGGGGTTGGGCGACCAGACGCCAAGCCCGAGATATTGCCGCGTGCCGAGCAGATAGACGAGGCCGATCAGGATCGCGCTGGCGATGACAGGCCTCAGCGGCGCATAGGCGCAGACCCGCTTGAACGCCGCAGACGCCCGATGCGAGACCTCGCTGAAAGAGCGCGCCATGAGGCCGAAGATGACACCAGCGATGCCGACTTTTACGAGCAGCAGCGCGTCGAGATGGAAGGTACTGGCCGGCGTGCCGGCGAGATAGCCGATCTGATACTGGATATGCTCGATGCCCCAGGCATGGCAGGTCCAGTCGGCCGCGATCGCCGCCGCAAGGCTCGGGATCAGAGCTTCATATTGCATCCGCCCGATCGTCAGGACTTCGAGCGCAAAGACCGCACCCGCGATCGGCGTGCCGAAGACCGCGCCGAAACCGGCGGCAATCCCCGCCATCAGGAGAATGCGGATCTCGGCATGGCTCAGCCGGAACACCTTTGCAAAGGCGCTGGCGATACTGCCGCCGAGCTGCACCGCCGTCCCCTCGCGCCCCGCCGAACCGCCGACCAGATGCGTCAGGACCGTCGAGACCAGGATGAACGGCGCCATGCGCAGCGGTACACCGCCGCCGGGTTCGTGGATCTGGTCGACGATCAGATTGTTGCCCCCCTCCGAGCCACGACCAAAGCGCTGATAGACCAGCACCATCAGGAAGCCGGCAGCCGGCATCAGGAAGATCAGCCAGGGATGGTCGAAGCGCGTCGCTGTCGCCTTGTCCAGGCTCCACAGGAACAATGCGCAGAGTGAACCGACGACGACGGCCATGGGCACGACGAGAGCTATCCATTTGAACAGGCTGCGGAACTGCTGAAAGCGATGATGAAAATAGGCGGATGCGGACATCAGTTTGCCCCTCCCGCGACGCCGATGAGCGGACGTCCGGGGACAGTGAACGGGAAACATAAGTGGGATAACGGCAAGAAAACGGGCACGACTCTACTCCTTCGCCTGTCAGGCGCGTTGAGTAGGAGTCATCAGCTTCCCTGGAAAAATCAGAGCAGCGGTTCGGCCACCATGGCCCGGCAGAAATCCATTACCGTTGTATTTTCAATATAGAAACAGCCCTGCGGCTGTCAATGCGCCGCAGCGGTAGACGCCGGGCGCATTCTGTCACACCGCCCGCGCGATCATCTCGATCGGCGCAAGCAGACCGGCTTCGACCGACATGTTGACGTTGCCGCTTCGCTCCCCTGCCCGCGGCCCCATCAGCGTGCGCAAATTCTGATCTCGCGCTCCGCCAGCCGCAGCCTTGGCGCGCGCCTCATGCGCCAGCCGGATCGCCAGGGCGCTGCGGTCCTGTTCCAGCTCCACCACGAAGCCCGCTTCCTCAAGCAGACCGCGATAGACATCGGGGCTGCGGACGAAGCTCGTCTCCAGCTCCATCGCCCAGGGCATCGGAAAGGGCAATGTGCCATCGCGCATCTGCATGACTTCGTAGAGACCAAAACGGCCACCGGGCTTCAGAATGCGCCTGATCTCCGCAAAAAGCCGCGCCTTGTCCTCGATGTTCATGCCGACATGAATGAGCGTCACGCGGTCGAAGCCGGCGTTTTCGAAGGGCAAGGCCAAGGCGCTTCCCTGCTGGAAGGAGACCTGGTCCGCGAGACCGCAGCGAGCGGTCAGCGAATTGGCGACCTGAACGAATTCCTCGGTGAGATCGATGCCCGATACGATACACCCGTAGGAATCGGCAAAGTGGCGGGCAGGCCCGCCGAGCCCCGAACCGATATCGGCGAGCCGAAGGCCGGCGGCAAGATCGAGATCCCTCGCGAAATCCACCGTGGCCGCATGTCGCCCCAGATGGAATTCATCCACGCCCGCCAGGTCGCGGATGCGCAGGTTGTCGATATCCTTGCCGTCAGCCGACAGGTTTTGCAGGATCGCCGTTTCCAGCGATCCGTGCGTGTAGTGGCTGGCAACTTTTTCCTCGGTAGACATGCGTGCACTCCCAAGGCTTTGCCTGAAGATAGTCTGCGGGGTCAGACCTTCAGTTCGCGCCGTTCGACTTCCGTCACCATGGCAAGATCCAGCACGCGCTGCAAGTTCGCAGCGTGGCGGAAGCTCGGGTCCTGGCTGCTGCCGGTCATGACCGCCTCGGCGAAACGCTGATAATTGGTCAGCACCGGCGGCACCTCGATAACCTTCCACGTTGCCGTTTCGGTATCATCGCCAAGGCAACCCCGCAATTCCGAGCCGTTCGGACTATGGGTCACTTCCAGGCCGCCGCGCTCGCCGTAGATGCGAAGCTTCAGCTCGTTCAGATGCCCCGTTGCCCAGCGGCTCGCATGCACGACGCCGAGCGCGCCGTTGGCGAAATCGACGGACATGGAGAAGCTGTCGTTCGCATCGAGTGTGTACTCGCCGATGCGCTCGCCGGGCGCCTTGGCGAAAGTCTTCAGCCGGGCGAAGACGTGATCGATATCCGTCGCTGCGCCATAGGCGGCGAAGTCGAGGATATGGATGCCGATGTCGCCGAGCACGCCGTTCGAGCCGTGCCCGGTCGACAGGCGCCAAAGCCACTTGGACTCGCTGCGCCAGTCACCCCAGGCCTTGGAGACGAGCCAGCTCTGCAGGTAGGACGCCTCCACGTGCTTGACCGTGCCGATCTCGCCCGAGATCACCATCTCGCGCGCCTTCTGCAATTGCGCGACATTGCGATAGGTCAGGTTGACCATGTTGACGACCCCTGCCCTTTCGGCAGCTTCCGTCATCTCGAGCGCCTTGTCATAATTCTCCGCGAGCGGCTTCTCGCAAAGAACGTGCTTGCCGGCGGCAAGCAACGGCAGGGTCGTCGGATTGTGAGCCTTGTCCGGCGTGACATTCGTCACCGAATCGAACTCGCCCCAGGCCAGCGCCTCGTCCAGCGACGAGAAGCGCTTCTTGATATCGAACGTATCGCAAAAGGCCGTGAGCCTCGTCGCATCCGTGTCGACGGCGCCGACGATCTCGACGCCAGGAATGCGAGCGAAATGCTCCACATGGTTCTTCGCCATGCCGCCCGTGCCAACTACTATTAGACGCATGATGGACCTCAGCGATAACCGGCTTCGCCGGCCTGGTGCAGTCTCGGACCACGTTCGACGATCGGCTCCAATGCCTTTTCGACCGGCACGTTCGGCGCATCATGGATGCTGGTCTGCGTACCGAGCGGGTTATGAGCCCATTTCACGGAATTGATCAGAACCTTGTGAACGGTGGCGTTGTGATAGGTCGGATAGGTCTCGTGGCCGGGGCGGAAATAGAAGATGTTGCCGGCACCGCGGCGCCAGGTCATGCCCGAGCGGAAGACTTCACCGCCCTGGAACCAGGAGATGAACACGGTCTCCAGCGGCTCCGGAACGGAGAACTGCTCACCGTACATTTCCTCGTTCTCAAGCTCGAAATGCTCGCCGAGGCCGGCTGCGATCGGATGACGGGGGTTGATGACCCAGAGACGCTCGCGCTCTCCGGCTTCGCGCCACTTCAGCGCGCAAGGCGTGCCCATCAGGCGCTTGAAGACCTTGGAGAAATGGCCGGAGTGCAGGACGATGAGGCCCATGCCTTCCCACACGCGCTTGGCAACGCGCTCGACGATTTCGTCCTTGACGGCGCCGTGGTCCTTGTGGCCCCACCACAGAACGACGTCCGTGTCCTTCAGCCGGGCTTCGCTGAGACCGTGCTCCGGTTCCTGCAACGTTGCAGTGGTTGCCTCAATACCGGCATCGGCGTTCAGCGCCTTGGCAATAGTGTTGTGCATGCCTTCCGGATAGATCTCGGCGACGACCTTGTTTGTCTGCTCATGAATGTTCTCGCCCCAAACGACGGCACGAATAGTCATTACGGCACTCCTCTAATACCATTAGGATTGAATAGGTTATGCAGTCCAAAGCGCTTTGGGAAAGCGCCGTACTTCAAGCCTTTATCAGCCCGCTCTCGAATGACATAATGCTTCCAAAGCGATTTGACAAAGGCAAAAATAGCCGAGAACAACACCTCTGTTTTCAGTGCGTCACGGATTTTGAAAAGAGGTTGACGACGAGCACGCCGGCAATGATCAAGGCAAGGCCGATGATGGCGGCGAGATCGAGCTTCTGGCGGAAAAGCACCACGCCCACCACCGAGATCAGCACGATGCCGAGTGCGCTCCAGATGGCATAGGCGATGCCCACCGGAATGACTCGCAACGTTACCGAAAGGCAATAGAAAGCAGCTGCATAGCAGATCATCACAACGATCGTCGGGCCGAGCCGAGTGAACTGCTGCGACATCTGCAATGCCGTCGTGCCAATCACTTCGAGCACGATCGCGACCAGCAGCATTGCATAGACCGATGCATTCGCCATTCCATTGTCTCCGATAGGGTTAGAGCTGCGTCAGCTCGATCAGCCGGTCGATCAGCCTTTGACGGGCGCCTTGGTCCATGTCGTGGCTGCCGAGCAAGTCCGCAAGCCAGATCCCGTCGGTCGCCAATCGGACGATTGCCGCATCTACCGACGAGTCCGTGCCGACATATTGCTCGCTGCGCTCGCGCACCCATTCGCGCCAGCGCTGCCGCAATTGCGGCTCGCTGAGCAGCACCATCGTTACCTGTGCCCAGTCCTTGTTGCCCTGCGGCTGATCGCGCAAGGCCAGGCAGGCATGCAGATAACCGCGGGTAAAGCGGCCATGCGGCATCGGATCGGCGCGCATCGCCTCCTCGATCGCAGCATCCAACAGCACGAGCAGGCTATCGAACAAGGCTTCCAGCAGCATGTTCTTGCTCGGGAAATGATGCAGCAAGCCGCCCTTGCTGACGCCGGAGGCGCCGGAAACGGCGTCCAGCGTCACCGCCGTCACCCCTTTTTCGGAAGCAAGCCGTGCCGCCACCTCCAGCAATTGCTGGCGGACGAACAAGGGCTGCTTCTTCCTATGGTGCGCAGTGGACATGGCGATATAACATACCAGTTGGACGGTTTCGTCAACGCTCTTATCGATGGCTTTAAGCCTATTTGATTACGGATGACCTCGTATTGCTCCCTCCTCAGTTTACGGAGTGATGGGCGGCATCGTTCTCATCGAAGATGCTGACCTTGGTCGCATCGACGACGAAGGCGATCGGCGAGCCGGTCGTAATCGTCGTCATTCCTGGATCGGTGCCGATGATCTTCGAGCCGTCCTTGAGCCGTACGTGAACGAGCGAACGATCTCCCAGCCGCTCCACGGTCTCGACGTGCCCGCCGATATCCCCCGTCTCCGCCGTCGTAACGACCAGATGCTCCGGGCGAATTCCAAGCGTCAGCCCGGAATTCGCAAGGCCGTTGAGCGCGACAGCCGTCTTGATGACGGAACCATCCGGCAACGTCGCCGTAGCCAGGCCCCCCGCCTCGCCGAGGCCGGCTATATTGATGAAATTCATGCCCGGCGATCCGACGAACTGGGCGACATAACGCGTCGCCGGTCGCGTATAGATCTCGACCGGCGACGCCACCTGTTCGATCTTCTTGTTGTTGAGCAGCACAATGCGATCGGCAAGCGTCATCGCCTCCACCTGGTCGTGGGTGACGAACACCATCGTCGCACCCAGCCGCTCATGCAGCTGCGCCAGTTCGACGCGCGTGCGCGTGCGCAGGCCGGCGTCGAGGTTGGAAAGCGGCTCATCGAAGAGGAAGACATCGGGCTCGCGCACGATGGCGCGGCCGATCGCGACACGCTGGCGCTGGCCGCCCGACAATGCCGACGGCTTGCGATCGAGAAGATGCGGCATTTCAAGAATCTTCGCAGCCTCCTCGATGCGTCTTGCGATCTCATGTTTGGGTGTCTTGATGTTGCGCAGGCCGAAGGACATGTTGTCGCGAACGGTCATGTGCGGATAGAGCGCATAGGATTGGAAGACCATCGATACGCCACGCGCGCCGGGCGGCAACTGATCGACCCGCTTCCCTCCGATCCAGATCTCGCCGCTGGTGATCGATTCCAGACCCGCGATCATGCGCAGCAAGGTCGACTTGCCGCAGCCCGAGCCACCGAGAAAAACGACGAATTCGCCGCGCTCGATCGTCAGATCGATGTCGTTCAGAACCTGCACGGCACCGAAATGCTTGGTGAGGGACTTGATGTTGATACCTGCCACTTTACGCCTCCTGCGGAAAAATCGAACTTCGTTGGACTTGCCATTCATCGCGCCCCGCTCGGCTCATCGCCGGAACGGGGCTTCCGCATTGGTTATTTGACGGCACCTACCGCGACACCGCGCGTCAGGGTCCTTTGGAAGATAAGGAAGAAGATGACCGTCGGCAGGATACCGAGCAACGAGGCTGCCGCAATCGCCGTCGGCTCCTGCGTGTTGGAGCCTGATAGAACGCCCATGGCGACGGAGACCGTCTGGTTGTTGTTGGAGACCAGAAAAACCAGGGGAATCAGAAACTCGTTCCACGTCCAGATGAAAAAGAAGGTCGCAAGCACCGCAAGCGTCGGCCTGAGCACAGGGACGATTACCATCCAGAGGATCTGCCAGCGGCTGGCATTGTCGATCTGCGCGGCTTCGATGATCTCGCGCGGGAAGGTCGACATGACAGAGGACAGCAGATAGGTGCCGAAAGCGGTGTGCAGCACGCCGATGATCAGGATCACGGAAAACATCGAGTCGAACAGGCCGACCTGCTTGGCCATGTAATAGAGCGGATAGACCAGTGCTTCCTGCGGCGCCATGATCGAAATCAAGAGGATGACCAGCAATGCCTGGCCACCGCGCACCCGGCCGATGCCGATGGCATAGGCATTGAGCAGGCTGAGAACGACAGCAAGAATGGCCGTGCATCCACTGATGAGAATGCTGTTGAAGAGCTTGAGCGGAAAATTGACCGTCACCCAGAAATTCTTGAGCGCCGTCAGGTCAAAAGTCTGCGGGAAGGCAAGCGGACCGTTGGCGGCATAATCGGAAGGCGTCTTGATGGCGTTGAAGGCGGCCAGAAAGAACGGAAACAGCGTGCCGGCCAGAAAGACGAGCAGGATGGCCAGAACGATCCAGCGGCCAAAACCCTTTTTCTGACGAAGATCGGCCGATACGACCGGGACGGAAATCGAAGACGTGGCCGTCATGTCAGTGCCCTCCCTCGGTTTGCTTCGATTGCATGCGCAGGAACACGACGCCGAGAATAATGGTCATGATCGTCTGCAGGGTCGCTATGGCAGCCGCATAGCCGACGCGGTTCGTCGTGAAGAAATGATAATAGGAGAGATAGGACGGCACGGTCGTCGCATTGTCTGGCCCGCCCGAGGTCAGGACGTAAATCGGTGCGAAAACCTTGAGGGCCGCAATCAGCGTCGTCAGCGCAACGACGAAGATTTCCGGCATGAGCATCGGGATGGTGATGGAGCGGAAGCGTCCGAACCAGCTCGCGTTGTCGAGCTCGGCAGCCTCATAGAGCGAAGGGTCGACGCGCGCCAATCCGGACATGAAGACGACGAGGCAGTAGCCAACCTGTACCCAGACGATGACAGCCGAAACCGCCCAGAGTGCATAGGTTGCATCCCCCAGCCAGTTCTTCGCCATGAAATCGAGGCCAATCGCCTTCAGCACTGCGTTGATGATGCCGATCGGGTTGAGAATCCAGCCCCAGAGGACACCGGCAGCGGTGAGTGGCAGAATCTGCGGCAGATAGAAGCCGGCGCGAAAGAAGCTCGACCATGTCTCGCTGAATTGCGCGCTGATATAGTCAAATAGCACTGCCGCCAGCACCAGTCCCAAGATAATGGGCACGATCGTCATCGAAATGATGAACAGAAGCGTATGCTGGATAGAACCCCAGAAGGCTGCATCCTGAAGCAGCCTCTGATAATTCTCAAATCCAACATAGCGCGGCGGAATGACGCCGCCCTTCCATGTCGTGAAGCTGATCGCGAAATTGGCGAGCAGCGGCACAAGCACGATGAGAACAAATCCCAGCATGCCGGGGATCATGTAGAGATAGTACCCCGCCTTGCCGGCGCTGTTCGACTTCTCCATCGAATTCCTCCAGTCCGATACGGCGAGGCGGTTTTAAGGCCGTCCCGCCGTTGTGATTGTAGCCGATGGTGTTATTGGGCCGCCTGTGCGTCGTCGTAAGCCTTCTTCAGGCGCACGACGAATTGGTCAGGCGTGGTCGAGCCATTGACCAGGCCGGTGGTCGCCTGGATCAGCAGTTCGTAATAGCCGGGCACCGGCCAGTCCGGATAGAAACCGAGACCACCCTTGTCCGAGATCTGCTTGAAGAGCTCGACGTTACGCTTGCCGACTTCGTCGGTGATCGCTGCCGGATCAGCACCGATTGCGACGCCGCCGAGATTTGCCTGTTCGTTCTGGTTGTCCTTGCTCAGGACGAGATCGATGAAATCATAGGCAAGATCCTTGTTCTTGGCGCTCTTCGGCACCACGAACATGCTGCCAGTCGAGCCGACAGTGTACTTCGGCGTCGGGAAAATGAACTGGCTCCATTTGAACGTCTTGATGGTGTTGGCAAAGTTGCCGTTGTTCCAGGTGCCGCTGACGAACATCGGCGCCTTGCCCGAAGAGAAGACGTTGGCAGCGTCGGTGCCCTTCAGGCCGGTCGAATCCTTGGAGATGTAGCCCTTGCTTACCCAATCGGCGATCTTCTGAGCGGCAAACAGGAAAGGCTTGGTGTCGAGCGGCGCCTTGAGGCCCTGGTAATTCTTGACCCAGGTATCGTCAGCCTGCGTCAGTGCCAGCGTATAGAGCAGATGCTGCGCATTCGAATCCACCGTGCCATAGGCAAGCGGCGTGATGCCCTTCTGCTTGAAATGGTCGAGGGTCGCCTCAAACTCAGCCAGCGTCGTCGGCACCTTCAGGCCGTCGGCCTGGAACATGTCGATGTTGTAGAACACCGAGACGAACTCGCCGAGCGCCGGGATGCCGATGATCGGACCCGAGCCATAGACGCCGTTTGCATCATACTTGCTCAGCTGCGTGTTAGTTTCGTTCAGGACTTTGTCCCAGCCGCGTTTTTTAAATTCATCGTCGAGCGGCGTCAGCAGACCCTGCGAAGCGACGAGGCCGGCCGTGGCGTTACCCTTGTTGTACTCGAGCACATCAGGCGCCTGATCGGAGTTGAGAATGAGACTGCCAGCCTTCTGCAATTGATCGAAGGTCTTCTGTTCAAAATTTACGGTTACGTCAGGATGCTTGGTCTTGAACACCTCAAGCGCCTTCGTCCAGGCCACGGCCTGGGGCGTGTCAGGCAATTCGTACCACCAGACGTTAAATGTCTTGCTCTGGGCTTGCGCCACGCCGGCAGCCAGCAGGAGCGACATGCCGGCGGTCAGCGCCAGCTTCGAAAAAATATTCATATATTCTCCTCCACCTGCGAACCGTGACGGTATCTGTCCGACGACATGGCCCGCGCTGCCATCGGCGTTTTCCTCTCATTTGCACCAAGCGCCCGCCTGTCACATGAGACAAGGAGCGGGCGCTCGATGGTTCCTCCGTTTGGGTACCCGTCTTGCCCGAAGCGTCGCTGCTCCGGGCACTTTATTAACGCACAACTTGCCTCCTAAATCGATGCAGATTCGCAAATCCGTGCATTACTCGACAAACTCCCCACCCCGGCTTCTCTTCAGATAGTTCAGGCCATGGACCTGGCCAGTCATTTCGAGCGCATCGCGATAGACCGGGTCGTGCCAGCCTTCGATATCTATAGAACCGGACCAGCCGGCGAGACGCAGCTCGGAGATGATGTCCGTCCAGTTGCTGTCGCCGAAGCCCGGCGTGCGCATGAACACGAACTTCTCCTTGCCGAAGATGCCGTGTTCCTTGATGACGTCCCAGCGGATCGTCGCGTCCTTGCCATGGACGTGGAAAATCTTTTTCGCCCATTTGCGGATCTGCGGCAGCGGCTCGATCAGATAGACCATCTGATGACATGGCTCCCATTCCAGGCCAAGATTGTCGTCCGGAGTCTCGTTGAACATCAGCTCCCAGGCATCCGGGTTGTGGGCGATGTTCCAGTCGCCGGTCGCCCAGTTGCCGTCCATGGCGCAATTTTCAAAGGCGATCTTGATGCCCTTGTCGGCGGCGCGCTTGGCAAGCTCGCTCCAGACCTGCTTGTAGCGCGGCAGGCTGTCGGTGAGCGGCTTGTTGCGGATGCGGCCGGTGAAGCCGGCAACGCAGGTCGCGCCGAAATGATGGGCGTTGTCGATGCAATCCTTCCAGCCCTGCAGCGTCTGCAAGTCTAGCTCGCGTTCTTCCAGCGGATTGCCGAACATGCCGACGGTCGAGATGGTGATGTCGCGATCGCCGATGGCGTCGCGGCAGCGCTTGCCGAGATCAGCCAGGTTCTGACCGTTGGTGGTCTGCCAGAAGAAGGGCTCGAAGCTTTCGAAGCCGAGATCGGCGATCTTGGCGATATTCTTGGCGGCATCCTCGTTCGTCGCCCTGATCATCGTGCCGATACGGATGGCCTTAGCCGGATTTGTCATGATGTCACTGTCCTTGTGCTGAAATATCGACGCGGCGGCCGGTCTTGGCGCTTTCGATGGCGCCTAAAACCATGGCAAGGCTGCGAATGTTGTCCTGACTTGCGGTCTCGGGCAGCTTGCCGGTCCTGATCGCTTCGATGAAGGAAGCGATGACGCTGGCGTGGCCGTGCGTCTCTTCCTCATGCCTTGGTCCGGGGACTTCGATCGGGGTGAAGCCGTGCAGCAGGCCCGGCTCATTGCCGGCGACACTGGCTTCGAAAGTCTCGTCGCCATCCCAGGTCAGCATGCCCTTGCTGCCGGTGAGCCGCCACTCACTTTCCCAGCTGGTGCGCCGGCCCTCGGCGCACCAGGAACCGCGATAGCTGAAGACGACATCGTCGGAAAAATCGAAGAGCGCGTGGGCCGATGCACCATGCTTGTACCAGGAACCGACGGGGTTCTTTTCGACGCAATAGACCGAAAGCGGCACCTTGCCAGACACGAAGCGAGCGGCATCGAAGGTATGGATGGCCATGTCGAGCAGCAGCACATTGTCCATCTCCTCGCGGAAACCGCCGAAATGCGGACCGAGGAAGAAATCACAATGGATGCCCGTAAGTTCACCGATCGCGCCCTCCTCCACCAAGCGCCGCAGGCGACGGATGCCGGAGATGTAGCGACGGTTCTGGATGATGGCATGGACCTTCCTGGCCTTGGCCGAGAGGTCGATGAGCGCCGCGCCCTCGGCAAGCGAAGTTGCCATCGGCTTTTCGCTGAGCACATGGCAGCCCGCCTTCAACGCCGTCGACACCACGCCGAAGCGCGCGGCCGGAATGACGATATCGAATACCAGATCCGCCCTGGTCGCGGCGATGACCTCTGCGAGATCGGAGCCGATGACGGCACCTTCCAGAGAAAACTCTTTCGCAAGATTTTCGGCGGTCGCCCGATTGAGGTCGACCAGGCCGACGATCTGAATGGATTCGGCAAGCGCCGGCGTCGAGGCGACGGCCCTGAGCCAGCCTTTGGACATAGCTCCGCACCCGCACAAAATGGCATTAAATTTCACGATGTCCTCCAGCGGGCGGTGCGTAACCCCTCATGACACGCGCTCCGTAAACGTTTACGATACTATGCGAAAAGATTTTCCTGTGTCAATAGAGGAGGACTACGGAAAATGGCGCATGGAGGAACACCGCGGCCGATGAAGGGAATTCGTCAGCTTGCCGAGCATCTCGATATCTCGATCGGCACAGTATCACGCGCATTGAACGGCAAGCCTGATGTCAACGAGGAGACCCGCAAGCGCGTTCTCGCCGCCGCCGAACAATTGGGCTACGTCGCCAATCAATCCGGGCGCAGCCTCAGACAGGGCACGACGAACGTCATCGGCCTGATGATCCAGTCCAGCCGGGAAACGGTTGAAAACAGCGACAATTTCTTCCTGACGGTAACAGGAGGGCTGCAGAGCGTGTTCTCGCGCCACAAGCTCGACCTCATCATGCTCCCCTGCCCGCATGACGAAGACCCCTACGAGTATCTGAAGCGCATGGTGGCAAGGCGCATCGCCGATGCGATGATCATTTCCGAGACGCAGCGCGTCGACAAGCGTTTCGATCTGCTTGCCAAGGCCAAGATCCCCTTTGCGGCGCTCGGCCGCAGCCTTTCAGGCACGCAGCATCCTTGGGCCGACCTCGATTTCGATGGCGTCGTCAATTGCGCCGTTGACCGGCTCGTGGCGCATGGGCATCGCCGCATTGCCGTGAGCACCCCTTCCAGCGACATCAATCTCGGCTTCATCTTCGTTGAGGGCTATCGCCGCGCGCTGGAGCGGCACGGCATCGCCTATGACCCCGCGCTGGTCATCCGCGCCAAGTCGAGCGAACAGGGCGGCTATCAGGTTGCCGATGAGCTGCTGCGCCTCGAAGATCAACCGACAGCCGTGATCCTGATCTATGAATTGATGGCGATCGGTTTTTATCGGCGCGTCATGGAATCCGGGATCATTCCCGGACGCGACATTGCCGTCGTCAGTTTCCGCGAGGCGCCACGCGCCAAATTCCTGCAGCCGGCGCTGACCTGCTTTCGCACGTCGCTCCACGACCTTGGCGTCGAACTGGCCGAAATTCTGCTCTCCAGCATGCCGGCCTACAGCGAGGAATACCCGAGGACGTCGCGCCAGAGCGTGTGGCCGCTCGAACTCATTCCCGGTGAAAGCGACGCTTTCCAGCTGACGACGACAAAATAGGCAGCGCCGAAACGCCGCACCGGCCATTCCGACGGTTGCGGCATCGTCCGTCAATTGCCATGTAGGACATCGCAAACAGGGGCCCGGAGATTGAGCGAAGAAACCATCACTCTTTACGAAGCGATCGGCGGCGACCGCACAGTGCGTGCGCTGACTTCGCGTTTCTATGAATTGATGGACACGCTGCCCGAAGCTGCGAACTGCCGCGCTGTGCACCCGCCGAGCCTCGAAGGCTCCCAGGAGAAATTCTATGAATATCTGACCGGCTATCTCGGCGGCCCGCAGCTCTACATCGAGAAGCGCGGCCACCCGCGTCTGCGCAGCCGGCATTTCGTCGCCGCCATAGGCCCGAAGGAGCGCGACGAGTGGCTGCTATGCTTCCGCCGCGCCATGGATGAAACCATCGAGAATGAAAAACTGCGAGCCATCATCTGGGAGCCGGTCGAGCGTCTGGCCTTCCACATGCAGAACAGGGAATGAGGAAAATATGAGTATCGGCGCAGCAATCCGTCCGGCCACCCTGTTCATCGCCGGCATTCTCGGCGGCGGCGGTGTGGCCCTTGCCGCAGCCGCAACCCATGGCGGCGACACGCATTTCCTCGGCGCAGCCTCCACCATGAGCCTCGCCCACGCCCCTGCGCTTCTGGCCCTCTATGCCGGCTACGACCGCATCCGCACGGCGCCGATCGCCGCTGTCTTATTGGGATTGGGAACGCTGATCTTCGCCGGCGACCTGATCAACCGCCATTTCGGCGGAGGTTCGCTCTTTCCGATGGCCGCACCGACGGGTGGAATGGGCATGATCGCCGGCTGGGTCGTGATAGCGCTCGGCGCTTTCTTCGGGACGAGCCCGGCAAAGGCGTGACGCCAGGCTCGGAGCACTTATATTGGCAGTAATCCCGGTTCAAATGCCGGGAACGACCGCAAAGCCCTCGAACTGCGGCGGCCCCCAATAGAGCCGCTTGTTATCGCCGGCATTGCGATGGGCCGCGCGAAAATGCTCGGATTTCGTCCAGTTGATGAAAGCTTCTTCGCTGTGCCAAATCGTGTGCGAGGAAAACAGCGTATAGCCCTCCTCCACGCTCGCCTTGCCACGCAACAGGCGAAACTCGAGAAAGCCCGGCACTTCCGATAGCCGCGAATCGCGCCCTCTCCACACCTCTTCGAATTCGCCCTCCAGACCGATGACGACCTTGAAGCGGTTCATGGCGATGTACATGGCAACCTCGTTCGACGATCAGACCTTCTTGCGACGGGCGACAGTCTTATCCACGTCCGGTGCAAAGGCAATGACATTCGCGCCTTCGCGGCTCGCTTCATCCAGAGGTTGATCCAGCGCCTCTCCCGGTCGCCGCGTCTTCCAGGCGGGAAATGTCGCGACATTCGCCGCCCGCCGTTGTTCCTCGGCGCGGCGCATCAACAATTCATAGAGTTCGGGCACAAGCCCATCGCCATTCTGTGCGGCCAGCTTGTGCAGGCCGATCAGCATAAACCCCTCGGGGCCATTATCGATCATCTGGAAGCGTCTCGTTCGTTCATGGTCTGCAGCGCCCGCTCAAGGCTGGACTTGCTGCCATTGCGCAAGGGAATGAATGCCTTGCCAAACTTCTTGCAGCCCGTCTTCACACGCAGGCAGGCGTCATGGCTGATGCAGTCGATCGGGCAGAAGACACAGTCGACCGACGGCAGCACGGTGTCGATGCGGGACACCGCCTCGCGCAGGCCGCCGTCATGATGGATCAGTTCGGCGCCGAAATTGCTGGCGATCTGCCGCAGATGCGCCACCTGGCAGTCACGGCCGCCGACATAGAGGAAGCTGCGCCCGTCGAGACCGGTTTTCCCGGAAGGCTGCGCCGCCGCCTGCGTTTCGCGGCTCTCGCGACCAGAAGCCTTCTTCCCCTTACGCGCCATACATCACCCGTTTGCTGGTTGCTCTTGCGCGCTCGATTCCATCGAGCGCGAGGCGACCTTAGTAAACATGAGTTTTGGAGTAAAGTATAAAGTTGAGAGTTTTCATCATATTTTAAAGCTGACTAGCGGCGTATCACAAACGGAATGGTAAACGGCATGCTCGAAAGACCCAGCTCGCTAGGAATGGGATCGCACGAACCCACCCCCCGCAACGCGGCGAGCACTGCCTGATCAATGTCCGGGCTACCCGAACCGCTCGCAATCGCAGGAGACAACACGCGACCGGATGCGTCAACCTTAAAGCGCATTACCACGGTCGCGTTGTTCCCTCTGGCAGAGATCCCTCGGACTGCACGCCTGATGCAGGTCTGTATTCTGCCCACATAGTTAGATCTGGCGGCACTTCCCGCGCCGGTGCGACGAGCGTCGGCTTGCGCGGTCTTATCGGACTGCGCCGATTCTGTGCCTTCTGAAGAACCTCTGATTGAATCCTTGAGAGCCTCACCGCCGGAACCCGACTTCACCTTCGCGACCTTTGCGACTGGCTTCTTCACTTCCTTCGGCCGCTCGACCGGCTTCGGCTTCTCGACCGGCGTCACCACCTCCGCCGGAGGCTCTGTCGGTTGAGCTTCGGCGACCTGAGTGTCGACAGGCTGCACCGGTTCGGTCGGCTGGATGACGGTCGTCTCGGCTGGCGCTTGCGTCGCCAAAATCTGCGGCTGCTCAGGAGCCACAGCCGTGGGCTGCGTCTGCTCGACAGGCTGGACAGGTTCCGCTGTTTGCACCTGCTGTGTTTCCACCGCCTGCGGCTGGACGACATCGGGCTGAGGCGGCTGTACCTCCTCGGGCGTCACTTCGGTCGGTTGCACGGTCTGCGGCTGCACGGCCTCGGCAGTCACCTGTTCCGGTTCGGGAGGTTGTTGGGTCTCCTCTCCGGCCGCCCTTGCGTCGACATCGGAATTGTTACCGAGCATGACGACGCTAAGTGTGTCTCCTTCTTCCTGCTGCGCATCGTCGGAAGACGGAATTGCCAACGCTAGTGCAGCAATAACCAAAGCCATGTGAAAAAAGCAGGAGCCGAGGCAAGCAAAGGTAATATTTTTCCTTTTCAGAGAGAAATTACCACTCGACTTTTCAGCCAACACGTCCACAGCGGGCGGCTCGGATGCATCCCGCGCAGGCTCGCTCGGATGGTCTGGAAAAGAACTTATCTCGGTAACGCGGCTGTAATGCGCCACCGTCTCGCCCACTGGCGGTCGCGGCACACCCTCGAGGCCCGTCAGCTCATGGCCGGGCAGCACGCTCGGATAGTTGTCATTCATGCCGCCATCTGCACGGCGCTCCATGGAAACTTTCGCCGAGCGCATCGCCATGGCTTCAGCCTTCGAAAGGAACAGATGTCTGCGAGCGGGTCGTCAGGGCGGCCTTGCATTCGCCAGCCGCAGGACCGTCGCAAACCGGCGTATCGTTGATGATGATGCGGGAGACGGTCTCGCACTTCACGCCGGGCATATCGAATTGCCGCACGCGTTTCTTGCCGAGCGGCAGGTCGCGGAAATCGAGCACGGTGACGCGGTCAACGGCGTTCTTGTCGTTGAAGAAAGCGAGTTCGAAGGAAATCTTGTTGATCGGCGTCGCCATGTCGTTTTCGGCAACGAAGGTCATCATGCATCCCTTCTGGGAAGGAACGAGCGCGTTCAGTTCGACATTGAGCTTGCGCACAGCCGCGGGAACGGCAGACGCGGGCGCCGCTGTCGCGTTCGCATCCTGGGCGAAGGCAGGAACAGAAGATGCCGCAGCAAACAGCCCCGAGGCAGCGAGCGCCAAGATCGTTTTCGTCAACATCGGCATGTCTCCTGAATGTGTTTTGACGTCCATTTGCCCGGCTGGCTGCCCTGGCGTGTGCCGTCGAAATTTTAAACTTGACTTTATCGGTCTCCTATTGCGTCTTTATGGAACCATGAGTATGAGAGTCAAGATAAATTTGGCCGGACGAGGGTTCGGCCACCGATGAATTTTCAGGCAAAACTAAACAGGATGATTGCTGAGAAGACCCCAACGCCGCCGGTGCAATGCACGGCCGCACCGCAGGTAAGAATTGTCGAGAGCACGGATATTTTCCGGGGCCAGACCGAAATCATGATCAAGCACGAAGGCGTCATCTACCGCATGAAGATTACGCGCCAAGGCAAGCTGATACTCAACAAATAGGCATGACAGATGACTGAGACTATCCGCCCGACCCCCGCCGAAATCCGCGCCTTCCGCGCCGAGAACCCAAAGATGCGCGAGCGCGACATCGCTGCCCGCCTCAACATTTCCGAGGCAGCCCTCGTTGCCGCCGAAGTCGGCATTTCGGCCATTCGCATCGATGCCAGCGTCGAGCGTTTTCTCGACCGGATCGCCTCGCTCGGCGAAATCATGGCCCTGTCGCGCAACGAAAGCGCCGTGCACGAAAAGATCGGCGTCTATGAAAACATGAAATTCGGCGCTCAGGCCGCGATCGTGCTTGGCGACAATATCGATCTGCGCATCTTCCCGAAGCGCTGGGCCTATGGCTTTGCCGTTACCAAGACAGATGGTGACCAGACGAAGCTGAGCCTGCAGTTCTTCGACAAAGCTGGCGACGCGGTTCACAAGGTACATCTGCGCCCCGCCTCGAATGTCGACGCCTATCACGCCATGGTCGCCGAACTGCGCATCGAAGATCAGTCGCAGGAATTCGTCGAAGACCGCTCCGGCTATGACAACGGCGCCACCGATGGCGACGTCAGCCGTGACGAGCTGCGCGACCACTGGAGCCGCATGACCGACACGCACGAATTCTTCGGCATGCTGAAGAAGCTGAAGATCGGCCGCCAGGACGCGATCCGCACCGTCGGCGACGATTACGCATGGAAGCTGGATGACGGCGCCGTGGCCGACATGATGCACGCCTGCGTGCGCGAAGGCCTGCCGATCATGTGCTTCGTTGCCAACGAGGGCACCGTGCAGATTCATTCCGGCCCGATCTTCAACGTGCAGACCATGGGTCCCTGGATCAACGTCATGGACCCGACCTTCCACCTGCACCTGCGGCAGGATCACATCGCCGAGGCATGGGTCGTGCGCAAGCCGACGAAGGACGGCCACGTCACTTCGCTCGAAGCCTATAACGCGCAAGGCGAAATGATCATCCAGTTCTTCGGCAAGCGGAAGGAAGGCTTCGATGAGCGCCCTGATTGGCGCGCCATCATGGAAAGCCTGACGAGAGCCGGCGCCAGCGTCGCCGCATAAGAGGGCTAGATGACGATGTTTAGGAACCTCAAGCGCATCAGGCCATGGGAAATCGCGCTCACCATGGTGGTAATGGCGCTGCCGCTCGTACCGGCCAATCCGATCGCCGGTTTAGGCAGCCTCGTGCGCCACGCACATGCCGCCGAAACGAAGAAGCTCGATACCTCGCGCCTCGTCTCCATCGGCGGCGACGTCACCGAGATCGTCTATGCGCTCGGTGAGGAAAAGCGGCTCATCGCGCGCGATTCCACCAGCCTTTACCCGAAGGAAGCGGCCAAGCTTCCCGATGTCGGCTATATGCGCGCCCTCTCGCCGGAAGGCATCCTGGCCGTCAATCCGACGGCCATCATCGCCGTCGAAGGCTCCGGCCCGCCGGAAGCGCTGGCCGTGCTGCGCAATGCCAGCCTGCCTTTCGAAACCGTGCCGCAGCACTACGATCGCGACGGGATTCTAAGGAAGATCGAAGTCGTCGGCACCCTTCTCGGCGTGCCGGAAAAGGCCAAGGCGCTGGAAGGCAAGGTCGCTGCCGATCTTGACGCGGCGATCAACGATTCCGCCAAGCGCCCGGAGGCCGAGCGCAAGCGCGTCCTGTTCATCCTCAGCAATCAGAACGGCAAGATCATGGCTTCCGGCAGCGACACGGCTGCCGATGGCATCATCAAGCTGACAGGCGCGATCAATGCGATCAGCGGCTTCTCCGGTTATAAATCGGTGACCGACGAAGCAATCATCGAAGCCAAGCCGGACGTGATCCTGATCATGGATCGCGAGGGGCCGCTGTCGATGTCGAACGAGGACCTGCTGAAGCAGCCGGCCATCTCGCTGACGCCGGCCGCCAGCCACAAGGCGATCGTGCGCATGGACGGCCTGCATCTGCTCGGCTTCGGGCCGCGCACGGCCAGCGCCATACGCGAGCTGAACGCGGCGATCTACGGAGGCTGACGTGGCATTCAACGATGCCATGGCAGGGCTGAAGCAGATGTCGCAAACCACGGCACGCCGACGCGAGGGGGATCGCACCGCACTTGCGGTCCTCGTGATCGCCGGTCTCGTTCTGGTCTCGGCGGCCGCCTTTCTGTTCTCCATCACGACAGGCGCCTCGAATGCGTCGGTCGTCGACGTCGTAACGGGCATGGTGAGCGGCAGCGCAGAAAGCACACTCAGCATCCGCGACCGCATCGTCATTTTCGATATCCGCCTGCCCCGCGCCGTCCTCGGTTTCCTGATCGGCGGCGGGCTGGCGGTTTCGGGTGCGGTCATGCAGGGACTCTTCCGCAATCCGCTCGCCGATCCCGGTCTGATCGGCGTCTCCGCCGGCTCGAGCCTCGGCGCGGTGGCCATGATCGTCCTCGGCGGTGGCGTGCTTGCACCGGTCGCGCATCTCTTCGGCATCTTCGCCCTGCCGATTGCTGCTTTCATCGGCGGTCTGGCAACGACAATCCTGCTCTACAAGATCGCGACCCGCTACGGGCAGACATCCATCGCCACCATGCTGCTTGCCGGCATAGCGCTCGGCTCGCTCGCGCTGGCGGCAACAGGCATCCTCATCTACATGGCCGACGACCGGCAATTGCGCGACCTCACCTTCTGGAGCATGGGCTCGCTGGCCGGCTCGACCTGGAGCAAGGTTGCCGGTGCCGGCCCGATCATCGTCCTTTCCCTTCTGCCTCTGCCTTTCATGGCGCGCGGGCTGAATGCGCTGACACTCGGTGAGGCGACGGCCTTCCACATGGGGATATCAGTGCAGCGGCTGAAGAATATCGCCATCGTCAGCGTGGCCGCGGCAGTCGGTGCCTCCGTAGCCGTCAGCGGCGGCATCGGCTTCGTCGGCATCGTCGTGCCGCACATCCTGCGCATGGTGATCGGGCCTGATCACCGCTTCCTGCTGCCCGCTTCGGCGTTGCTCGGCGGCTCCCTGCTTGTTATCGCTGATGTCGTTGCCCGCACTATCGTTTCTCCAGCCGAACTGCCGATCGGCATTTTGACGGCCGGCGTCGGCGGTCCGTTCTTCCTGTGGATGCTGCTGCGGCAGCGCTCGCGCCTCAGCCTGTGAGCCTGCAATGATCGATGTTTCCAATCTGAGCGTCCGGCTTGCCGGCAAGCCGGTTGTGCAGGATGTCTCCTTTACGGCCGAGGCCGGAACGCTGACGGCGATCTGCGGACCGAACGGTTCCGGCAAGACCACCACGATGAAAGCCGTCTCGGGCGAACTCGCCTATCACGGCACGGTCCACATGAACGGCGCCGAGATCGGCGGCCTGCAAGCCTGGCAGCTTGCCGAAATGCGTGGCGTCCTGCCACAGGCAAGCTCGATATCCTTCCCCTTTACCGTCCGCGAAATCGTCCGCATGGGCCTGACAAGCGGCCGCAACCGCCATCCCGAGCAGGCGGATCGCATCGCGACGGAGGCGCTCGCCGCTGTCGATCTCTCCGGCTTCGAAGGCCGCTTCTATCAGGAATTGTCCGGCGGCGAGCAGCAACGCGTACAGCTCGCCCGCGTGCTGTGCCAAATTTCCGAGCCCGTTATCGACGGCAAGCCGTGCTGGCTGCTTCTCGACGAACCGGTCTCAAGCCTCGATATCAGCCACCAGCTCACCATCATGACGCTTGCACGGCAATTCTGCCGGCGCGGCGGTGGCGTCATCGCCGTCATGCACGATCTCAACCTGACCGCACTATTTGCGGATCGGATGGTGCTGCTCAAGAACGGCCGATTGCAGGCCAAGGGAGCCGTCAAGGACGTGCTGACCGATCGACATCTTCAGGATGTTTTTGGCTGCAATCTGCGTGTCAACCGCGTTCCTGCCGACGGCGCTCCGTTCGTCCTCGCCCATAGCGCGCTGATCGACTGACGAGCCTCATCCCGCAGCGTCCGGAACCTTTTGTTGCATCCGCGCGTTGAGATGCAGCGAGCGGAATAGACGTTCCGAACGCAGTGTCGTTCGGTGTGTCTGATGACCTCCGATCATCGCGAATAACAGGCGCCTTCGGGCGCTCAAGCAAAGCGAAAGGGAGCTGAACATGGCTACATCGATTCTCCATTCTGCACGCGGCAAGCGCAACGGCAGCAGCCTGCACGATGTCGAGACAAGCATCGAGGATCAGATCGAATCGCTGCGCGAGGAAGTTGCAGCCTTCGCCAAGCTGATCGGCGAGAACGGCGCCAAAAAGGGCAAGAAATTGCGTGCGAGCGCCGAATCCGGCTTTGACGATCTGACCGTGCGCGGCGAGGAACTGCTGCGCGAGTTGCAGCGCGGCTACACTAAAGGCTCGCGCGAAGTGCGCAGGACCGTGCGCCAGCATCCCGTCGCCACCATCGGCGCGGCGGCTGCATTCGGCCTTGCCGTTGCTCTGCTTCTATCTCGCCGCTAGGGTGGCGGGATGATCGCTCCGATACTCGGCCTGCTTTTGTCGGGCACATTCAATCGTACCGTTGCGCGCACCAAGCGCAACGGTATTTTCATTGCCATCGCGGCTCTTCTGCTGTTTACGGCCTATGTCTTCGCGCTCGTGGCCGCGGCCATCTGGCTCGCGACGATTTATGGCGCCGCGGTTTCCGCCCTGCTGATCGCGGCCGGCGCCCTTTTGCTCGGGCTGATCGTCCTCGTCATCATGGCCATCATCGACAAGCAGGAGCAACGCCGGGCTCGCGAACGCCGGTTGGCGATCGAATCGATGGCGGCGGCGGTCCTCGGCCTCGTACGCAAGCAGCCGCTGATGACTGCGGCCATCGCTGCCGCCCTCGTCTTCGGAAACCTGTTCGGCACCCGAGAAGAAGACGATTGATCGGCCTTCCCAAAACTCGAAACGGCTGACGCCGCGGATATCAAACCATCCGCAGTCCCGGCATTTTGTCGGACTGCCCGCAAAACCTCTTGAACAAGTCGGAAGAGAAAAGGCCCGGTCAAAAGACCGGGCCCTTTTATCAGAAGGCGAATGCCTTTGATGTCAGCGGCGCGGAGGTCGCGTCGGGGCCGAAATCGGCCTCGCCAGAAATATCCAGCAGCTCCTGCAGTCGCTGGCGCGCGCGATTGACGCGGCTCTTGATGGTGCCGACAGCGCAGCCGCAGATTTCGGCCGCCTCCTCATAGGAAAATCCGGAAGCCCCGACCAGGATGATGGCTTCGCGCTGATCCGGCGGCAGCTGGTCCAACGCCTTGCGGAAATCCTGCAGGTCGACGGCGCCATACTGCGAAGGATGCGTCGCCATCGATTCGGTGAACACGCCATCGCTGTCCTGGACTTCACGGCCGCTCTTGCGCATCTGGCTATAGAGTTCGTTGCGCAGGATGGTGAAGAGCCAGGCCTTCATGTTGGTGCCCATCTCGAAATGGTCCTGCTTGGCCCAGGCTTTCATGATCGTATCCTGGACAAGGTCGTCTGCCCGGTCGTGACGGCCGGTCAGCGAAATGGCGAAAGCACGGAGGCTCGGAAGGGCGGCGAGAAGTTCGCGCTTGAAGCTCGTTTGCGTTTCCATCGCGCCCACCCCCTATTCGGAGACCTTTGCGGAAGCCAGCCGCTCAGCCTGATCGAGCTTCTCGAGAAGGTCGAGAAAGCGATCGGGGATGGTCTCGTCCTGCATGGCGGCATAGAACGAACGCAATCGGTTGCCGATCTGATTGTTGGGATCGAGGATGTCCATCGCGCGCAGATCCGATGTCTTCTTGTTATCTGCGTCCTCTTGATTTTGGATCGTCATTTAGCCTGCTCGCTTCTCAATTATCTCGCGTTCATGGATAAGGCGCGCCCTTGCCTCCCCGTCCGGGAGACCGATTGACCTCATTCAAACCAGTTAGCTAACGAATCGTAAAGGTTGAGGTCCATCGATTGTAAGCATTGTAATGCGACTGCCTAAAAAAAGTTCCGACAAAGAGGAACTTTTTTACTCAACTGACGTTTGTTAGTCATTGCGGCCTCTAGGCTGTATTTAATTAGAATTTGATAAAAGGCGGGAGCCATTGATGACACTTTCCACACGCATTGCGCCGCATCTTCCGTATTTGCGGCGCTATTCCCGTGCTTTGACCGGAACGCAGACGTCGGGGGACGCCTATGTTGCAGCGGTTTTGGAAGCCATCATCGCTGACATCTCCATCTTTCCGGACACGGACAGCGACCGTGTCGCACTCTATAAACTGTTCACGAAGCTGTTCGGTTCCGTGACACTTCAGATTCCTGAACCGGCTTCTCCATACGCCTGGGAACAGCGCGCGTCGGTAAACCTCTCCAAGGTCTCGCCGCTTGCCCGCCAGGCCTTCCTGCTCGCATCGGTCGAAAGTTTCCGCCTCGGCGAGATCGCCGATATTCTCGACGTTTCGGAAAGTGAAGCCATGCACCTGCTCGATACCGCATCCCAGGAAATCTCACGGCAGGTGGCAACGGATATCATGATCATCGAAGACGAGCCGCTGATCGCGATGGACATCGAACAGATGGTGGAAAGCCTCGGCCATCGCGTCACCGGCATCGCACGCACCCATGCCGAAGCGGTGGCGCTCTACAATGCGACGAAGCCGAGCATGGTGCTTGCCGACATTCAGCTCGCCGATGGCAGCTCGGGCATCGACGCCGTCAACGACATCCTCAAGACTGCCAGCATCCCGGTCATCTTCATCACCGCCTTCCCAGAGCGGCTGTTGACAGGCGAACGGCCGGAGCCGACCTTCCTCGTGACCAAGCCCTTCAATCCTGACATGGTGAAGGCCCTCATCAGCCAGGCCCTCTTCTTTAACGAAAGCACAAAGGTGGCCGCCTGATCCAAGTGACAATCTCATGGCGGAACAAAGACCAGAACCGGGCGTTTGCATTCGAAACGCCCGGTTTACCGACTGTTATCCGGGGTGATTCTATAGGTCGGCTCAAGGTGTTACGAGTGAGAATGCCCAGTCGGCGGGATTCTCGAAATGCGTGTGAAAGGCAAGCCGGTGAATACGTCTGAACCATTAGCCGGCGCGCCTTTGAGTTTGGAAGGCAAAGCCGCTCTGATGGAGCGGGCGCTTGCGAGCGCCAGTGTGTCCGTCCTGTTCCAGGATGTAGATCTTTCGATCCGTTATGCCGACAACCTGCCGGAGCACCTGCGGTCGTCCGTCGTCATAGGCGGCAACGATATCGATCTCTTCGGTGAAAAGGATGGCGAGCATCTGTCGCGATTGAAGCGCGGCGTGCTCGAGAGCGGCAAGCCCGCCACCGCCGAGGTTGAGATCGCCAGCGGCGACGGTGTACGCGTGTACGAGCTGAAGATGGAACGCATCGGCGGGCGCAAGCCGCAGGGTGTGCTGTCCGTCATCTCCGAAATCACCGAAAGCCGCCACCGCGAAAAGGTGCTGAAATCGCTGCTGCGCGAGCTGTCGCATCGCTCGAAGAATCTTCTGGCGATCATCCAGGGCATCGCCACGCAGACCGCCCGCCACACGCTTTCCGTCGACAATTTCCTCATCAAGTTCCGCGGTCGCCTGCAATCCCTGTCGAATTCGCAGGATCTCATCACCGATTCCAGCTGGCGCGGCGCATATCTGTTCGAACTCGCGGAAAAGCAGTTCGCCCCCTATTGGCCCGATGCCGGCGTGCCGATGCCGATCTACGGCATCAATGCGCATCTGACGCCCAATGCCGCCGTACATCTGGGACTTGCCTTGCACGAGCTGATCGTCAACTCCGCCTCGCATGGGGCCATCTCGACGGGTGCCACCAGCATCACGCTGAATTGCAAGGAAGCCGAACTCGACGGCAAGAAGGCGATCGAGGTCGCCTGGTCGGAGCGTTTCTACGCGCCCAACGATCACGAATTCGAGGACAACAGCTTCAGCCGCACGGTGCTTGAACGCGTCGTGCCGACCTCCATGAACGGCCGCGCCGACTTCGCCATTGAGGACGGCAGCATCGGCTATCGGCTCACCATTCCCGAAACTGAATATGAGATCCTGAGACGCCGCTGAGACGCGCGTCGCGGAGACAAAATAAAACAGCCAGTGCGAGGGCGGCGCACTGGCTGCTTTGCACTCATCGGGAGGGGACCGTGAGTAGAAGTCCTGAGACGTATTGGGCGTGCATCAGGAGATGCGATCATCGTCAGGACATCCGGATAACGAGGCTGCGGAAGCTTGGTTCCATCCGCTCATAAAAAAATTCGTCTATTTTTCACATTCCCTTGCGGCGGCGGACATGATGCCGGCGACGTTTGATGCTCGCCTCTGCCCATGACGGACCTTCGAGCCTTGTCAATCCGCTCCCTAGGTCGTTGCGAAAAAATATAGCCGAAGCATAGGCTTGGCCTTGGTGACCAACGGTTTGAGAGCAATCGCTGCCGCCGCTGCAAAGTGCTTCGCAGCGGATTTCAGGGCCAAAATTTTACCGTTTGATAAATTTTTTAAGCTGAGTTACCGTTCCACTACTGGCCGTTTACTATAAGAGGGAACTTCAATGGGACGACTGGAAACTGGGATTCATAAAGGCAGGCTCACGCCCGCTGAATATGATGCAAACTTTTCCGATCTTCACCCGCGCCTGAACAAGCACGAGGCGCTGGTTGCATCCGACCGCTGTTATTTCTGTTACGACGCGCCGTGCATGACGGCCTGTCCCACCTCCATCGACATTCCGATGTTTATCCGCCAGATCTCGACGGGTAATCCCATCGGCTCGGCCAAGACGATCTTCGATCAGAACATCCTTGGCGGCATGTGCGCCCGCGTCTGTCCCACCGAACAGCTCTGCGAGCAGGCTTGCGTGCGCAACACTGCCGAAGAGCGCCCGGTCGAGATCGGCCGGCTGCAGCGCTATGCGACCGACGCGGCGATGGCGGAAAACAAGCAGTTCTATTCGCGCGCCGCATCCACCGGCAAGAAGATCGCCGTCATCGGCGCCGGCCCGGCCGGTCTTGCCTGCGCTCACCGCTTGGCTGTCAAAGGCCATGACGTCACCATCTTCGACGCCCGCGAAAAGGCCGGCGGCCTGAACGAATACGGCATCGCCACCTACAAGGCAGTCGACGATTTCGCCCAAAAGGAAGTCGACTACGTCCTCGCCATCGGCGGTATCGAGGTAAAGAACGGTCAGGCGCTCGGCCGCGACTTCAGCCTTTCCGATCTTTCCCAGCAATATGACGCTGTCTTCCTCGGCCTCGGCCTTGCCGGCGTCAATGCGCTGCGCGCCGAAGGCGAGGATCTCGATGGCGTCGCCGACGCCGTTGCCTACATCGCCGAGCTTCGCCAGGCCAGCAGCAAGGGCGACATCGCCATCGGCCGTCGCGTCGTCGTTCTCGGCGGCGGCATGACCGCAATCGACGCGGCCGTGCAGGCCAAGCTGCTTGGCGCCGAAGAAGTGACGATCTGCTATCGCCGCGGCAAGGAGCACATGAACGCCTCGGAATTCGAGCAAGATCTCGCCGCCTCCAAGGGCGTCATCATCCGCCATTGGCTGGCTCCGAAGCGCATCGTCGACAAGGACGGCAAGGTCGCCGGCATCGAGGTCGAATATACCGAACTGCGCGACGGCAAGCTCACCGCCACCGGCGATGTCGGCGTCATTGCCGCCGATCAGATCTTCAAGGCCATCGGCCAGACATTCGAAGCCTCGGGCCTGGGTGCCCTGCGCATGGAATCCGGCCGTATCGCCATCGATGGCGAAGGCCGGACTTCGATCGACGGCGTCTGGGCCGGCGGCGACTGCGTGCTCGGCGGCGATGACCTGACGGTCTCGGCCGTGGCACAGGGTCGCGACGCGGCTGAATCCATCAACAATGCGCTCGCTGCCGCCAAGTCGGCCGCTGCAGTCGCCTGAAAGGAGAATCGACATGGCTGATCTCCGCAATAATTTCATCGGCATCAAATCCCCGAACCCGTTCTGGCTGGCGTCAGCGCCGCCGACCGACAAGGCCTACAACGTCGAGCGCGCCTTCAAGGCGGGCTGGGGCGGCGTCGTCTGGAAGACGCTCGGCGAGGAAGGCCCGCCTGTTGTCAACGTCAACGGCCCGCGCTACGGCGCGATCTGGGGTGCCGACCGCCGCCTGCTCGGCTTGAACAATATCGAGTTGATCACCGACCGCGACCTCTACACCAACCTGCGCGAAATGAAGCAGGTGAAGATGAACTGGCCGGATCGCGCGCTCATCGCCTCGATCATGGTGCCGTGCGAGGAAGAGTCCTGGAAAGCCATCCTGCCGCTGGTCGAAGAGACCGGAGCTGACGGTATCGAACTCAACTTCGGCTGTCCCCACGGCATGTCTGAGCGCGGCATGGGTGCCGCGGTCGGACAGGTGCCGGAATATATCGAAATGGTCGTGCGCTGGTGCAAGCAGTACACCCGTATGCCCGTCATCACCAAGCTGACGCCCAACATCACCGATATCCGCAAGCCCGCTCGCGCCGCCAAGGCCGGCGGTACCGACGCCGTGTCGCTGATCAACACCATCAACTCGATCGTCTCTGTCGACCTCGACAGCTTCGCCCCGAACCCGACGGTCGGCGGCAAGGGCAGCCATGGCGGCTATTGCGGTCCAGCCGTCAAGCCGATCGCGCTCAACATGGTGGCTGAGATCGCCCGCGATCCAGACACTTACGGCCTGCCGATCTCTGGCATCGGCGGCATCACAACCTGGCGCGATGCGGCGGAATTCCTCGCGCTTGGCGCCGGCAACGTGCAGGTCTGCACGGCAGCGATGACCTACGGCTTCAAGATCGTCGAAGAGATGATATCGGGCCTTTCCGACTGGATGGACGAGAAGGGTCACCGCAGCCTGGACGACATCATCGCCCGCGCCGTGCCGAACGTCTCGGACTGGCAGTATCTCAACCTCAACTACATCGCCAAGGCGAAGATCGATCAGGACGCCTGCATCAAGTGCGGCCGTTGCTACATTGCCTGCGAGGACACCTCGCATCAGGCAATCACCAACATGGTCGACGGCGCCAGGCATTTCGAGGTGATGGACGAGGAATGCGTCGGCTGCAACCTCTGCGTCAGCGTCTGTCCGGTCGAGAACTGCATCACCATGGAAGAGCTGCCGGCGGGCAACCTCGACAAGCGCACCGGCAAGATCGTCGACCCGAACTACGCCAACTGGACGACCCATCCGAACAATCCGATGGCCCGCCAGGCGGCGGAATAAGCCGACAAGATCCTATTCAAAAGGCGGTCGCAGCAAGCAGCGACCGCCTTTTTCGTAACCAATGTCTGCACGATCCACAAACAAGCGAAGCTGAACTCGATCAAGCACGATATGCAGCATATCCTCAAGGATCACGTCGCTACTCAGTTGTGGCGAATGCGAAGTCCGTCGACGAAGAGCTGTTCCAGATAGCGCGCGGCATCCTCGAAGCGCCCATCGCCGGAATGCTCCTGTCCCAGCACGGCTCGCACCTGCACGTCGAAATCGGCATAATGCTGCGTCGTGGACCAGATCGAGAAGATCAGGTGGTACGGGTCGCATTTGGCGATCTTGCCGGCCGCCGCCCAGGCGCGGATGACTTCGGCCTTCTCGTCGACGAGGCTCTTCAGCGGCCCGCGCAGCTCGTCTTCCACATGCGGCGCGCCCTGCAGCATTTCATTGGCGAAGAGCCGGCTCTCGCGGGGAAAATCGCGGGCCATTTCAAGCTTTCGCCGGATATAGGAGCGGATCTCGCTTTCGGGATTGCCGTTGGCATCGAACGCGCGCAGCGGCTCCAGCCAGGTAAACAACACCCGGTCGATCAGAGCCCGATGCATCGCCTCCTTGGTGCGGAAATAATAGAGCAGATTCGGCTTCGACATGCCGGCCACTTCGGCGATCTGGTCGATGGTAGAACCGCGGAAGCCGCTGACGGAAAACACGTCCAGCGCAGCTTCCAGTATGATTTCCTCTTTCTCTTCCTGGATTCGCGTGCGGCGCTGCGTCTTGGCGGCTCTGGGGATGGCCATGTGTGCTCTGTTTCTCCTTGAAATCCAAGCCTTTCGGCCGGTCCCTCATTCACCTTGCCGATGCATCGAATTTAGGCAATCGCCTGAAATTTTATCGCAAATTTTCGTGCTTTTCGTCTTGAGCCGCGCCACGGAAGTTGTAATGTTTACCAATCGGTCAAATTATCCGTCAGATGTTTCTTAAAGGCAACTGGCGATTTTCCGGGCAAGAAAAACAAGACGGCGCTCGGGAATTTGGAATAAGACCAACGGGAACAATTTCGGGCATGCGCCTTGCATGCCCCAGGACAAACAGGTGAGGATTGCATCATGGTGGCAGCGCCAGGAGAAAACATGCGTATCAATGGCGATCGCCTTTGGGATACGCTGATGGACATGGCGAAAATCGGCCCCGGCATTGCCGGCGGTAACAATCGTCAAACGCTGACCGATGCCGACGCCGAGGGACGCAGCCTTTTCAAGACCTGGTGCGACAAGGCCGGCATGACCGTCGGCGTCGACAAGATGGGCACGATGTTCGCAACCCGCGCCGGAACCGATCCGGATGCGCTGCCGATCTATGTCGGCTCGCATCTCGATACCCAGCCGACCGGCGGCAAGTATGACGGCGTTCTCGGCGTGCTCGCTGCGCTCGAAGTCGTCCGCACGATGAACGACCTCGGCATCAAGACGAAGCATCCGATCGTCGTCACCAACTGGGCCAACGAGGAAGGCGCGCGCTTTGCACCTGCCATGCTCGCCTCCGGCGTCTTTGCCGGTGTGCATTCGCTGGAATTCGCCTATGGCCGCAAGGACCCGGAAGGCAAGACCTATGGCGACGAGCTGAAGCGCATCGGCTGGCTCGGCGACGAAGAAGTCGGCGCGCGCAAGATGCACGCCTATTTTGAATATCATATCGAACAAGGTCCGATCCTAGAGGCCGAAAACAAGACCATCGGCGTCGTCACCCACTGTCAGGGCCTGTGGTGGCTGGAATTCACCCTGACTGGCAAGGAAGCGCATACCGGCTCGACACCGATGAATCTCCGCGTCAATGCCGGCCTCGCCATGTCTAGGATCGTCGAGATGGTGCAGAGCGTGGCGATGGAAAACCAGCCGGGCGCCGTTGCCGGCGTCGGCCAGGTCTTCTTCTCGCCGAACTCGCGCAACGTCCTGCCCGGCAAGGTGGTCTTCACCGTCGACCTGCGCACGTCCGACAAGGAAAAGCTCGATCGGATGCGTACCAAGATCGAAGCCGAAGGCAAGAAGATCGCAGAAGCTCTCGGTGTGGGCTGCTCCGTGGAAGCCATCGGCCATTTTGAACCGGTCACCTTCGACCCGAAGCTCGTCACGTCGGTGCGCAATGCCGCGGAGAGGCTCGGCTACAGCCACATGAACATCATCTCCGGTGCCGGTCACGATGCCTGCTGGGCAGCCAAGGTCGCCCCCGCCACGATGGTCATGTGCCCCTGCGTCGGCGGCCTCTCGCACAACGAGGCCGAGGAAATCTCCAAGGAATGGGCAGCCGCCGGTGCGGATGTGCTGTTCCACGCAGTCGTCGAGACGGCGGAGATCGTGGCCTGACGGCCACGATTCCCAACATCGGAACTTCACACATCTGGAGCATGCGCCATGAGCACAGTCATCAAGGGTGGAACTATCGTCACGGCCGACCTGACCTATAAGGCAGACGTCAAGGTCGAAGGCGGCAAGATCGTCGAAATCGGGCAGAACCTGTCGGGCAACGAGGTGCTTGACGCTTCCGGCTGCTACGTCATGCCCGGCGGCATCGATCCGCATACGCATCTCGAAATGCCGTTCATGGGAACCTATTCCTCCGACGATTTCGAAAGCGGCACGCGCGCGGCCCTTGCCGGCGGCACGACGATGGTGGTGGATTTCGCCCTCCCCTCACCCGGCCAGTCGCTGCTTGAAGCACTCACCATGTGGGACAACAAGTCCACCCGCGCGACCTGTGATTATTCCTTCCACATGGCGATTACCTGGTGGGGTGAACAGGTCTTCAACGAGATGGAAGCCATCGTCCGCGACAAGGGCATCAACACCTTCAAGCACTTCATGGCCTACAAGGGCGCGCTGATGGTGGATGACGACGAGATGTTCTCCTCCTTCCAGCGCTGCGCAGAACTCGGCGCCTTGCCGCTCGTTCACGCCGAAAACGGCGATGTAGTCGCGCAGATGCAGGCAAAGCTGCTGGCAGAAGGCAATAACGGCCCGGAAGCGCATGCTTACTCACGGCCTGCTGAGGTCGAAGGCGAGGCAACGAACCGCGCCATCATGATTGCCGACATGGCAGGCTCGCCGGTCTACATCGTCCATACCTCCTGCGAGCAGGCCCATGAAGCCATCCGCCGCGCCCGTCAGAAGGGCATGCGGGTCTATGGTGAGCCGCTGATCCAGCATCTGACGCTGGACGAAAGTGAATATGCCAACCCGGATTGGGATCATGCCGCGCGCCGCGTCATGTCGCCGCCCTTCCGCAACAAGCAGCATCAGGACAGTCTCTGGGCCGGTCTTGCCTCCGGCTCGCTGCAGGTGGTCGCGACCGACCATTGCGCCTTTACGACCGAGCAGAAGCGTTTCGGCCTCAACGACTTCACCAAGATCCCGAACGGCACCGGCGGCCTCGAGGATCGCATGCCGATGCTCTGGACCTATGGCGTCAACACCGGCCGGCTGACGATGAACGAATTCGTCGCCGCCACCTCGACCAACATCGCCAAGATCCTCAACATCTATCCGAAGAAGGGCGCGATCCTCGTCGGCGCCGACGCCGATATCGTCATCTGGGACCCGAAGCGCTCGAAGACCATCGCCGCAAAGACCCAGCAATCGGCGATCGACTACAACGTCTTCGAAGGCAAGGAAGTGACGGGCCTGCCGCGCTATACGCTGACGCGCGGCGTCGTCGCCATCGAGGAAGGCACGGTCAAGACCCGCGAAGGCCACGGCGAGTTCGTCAAGCGCGACCCGTTCACCGCCGTCAACCGGGCGCTTTCGACCTGGAAAGAAGTCACCGCGCCGCGCAAGGTTCAGCGCAGCGGCATCCCCGCCAGCGGGGTATAGGGCTTGGCTCCAGCGCTTCGGCTCATCGGCCGCCTAGCGCGGCACATACCGCTCCAGATCCGGCAGCAGGACCACGCTTTCCTGCTCGTTCGGGTCGGTGCGCGCGATGACAGCTGTCGCCGGCCGGTCGCTGAGGTTGGCGGGAAGATGCGGAACGCCGGCCGGAATATAGAACATCTCACCTTCGCGCACGATAACGTGCTCCTCCAGCCTGTCTCCGAACCAGCAATGCGTCTCGCCGGAGATCGCATAGATCGCAGTCTCATGCGAGGCGTGAAGATGCGCCTTGGCGCGCGCGCCGGGCGGGATGGTCAAGAGATGCATGCAGATCCCCGTCGAGCCTACGGTCTCGGCGGCAATCCCTTCGAAATAGCTGAGGCCTTGTTTTCCGGCATAGGTGCTGCCGGGCCGCACAATACGGCAGGTGGGCTTCGATGAGACACTCATGGCATTGCTCCCCCCGGTCCGGCAGCCGCAAGGCACTCTCGCCTCTCCGGACTGCGGCAATGCCAGACAGGATAACACGCAATCCGCCCCATCCATGCGGCGAAAACAGGACTGGTAGGTGTTAATGACGTCATCCGCTTCCTCCGTCGTCTCCGCGCGGAACCTCTGTCTCACCTACAATACGAATGACGGGCCGGTGCATGCGCTGAGCAATGTCGATCTCGATGTTCGCAAGGGCGATTTCGTTTCCTTCATCGGCCCTTCCGGCTGCGGCAAGACCACCTTCCTGCGCGTCATCGCCGATCTCGAGCGCAAGACGTCGGGCGACATCAGTGTCAACGGCATGTCGCCGGAGGATGCCCGCAAGGCCCGTGCCTACGGCTATGTCTTCCAGGCGGCCGCCCTCTATCCCTGGCGCACGATCGAGAAGAACATCGCCCTGCCGCTCGAGATCATGGGCTATGACCGGGAAGAACAAGCCAAGCGCATCGCCCGGACGCTGGAGCTCGTCAATCTCAACGGCTTCGAGCATAAATTTCCCTGGCAGCTTTCGGGCGGCATGCAGCAGCGCGCCTCGATCGCCCGCGCCCTGGCCTTCGATGCCGATCTGCTGCTGATGGACGAGCCTTTCGGCGCACTTGACGAAATCGTCCGCGACCATCTGAACGAACAGCTTCTGAAGCTCTGGAAACAGACGAACAAGACGATCTGCTTCGTCACGCACTCCATCCCGGAAGCGGTCTATCTCTCGACGAAGATCGTGGTCATGTCGCCGCGCCCGGGCCGCGTCACCGATGTCATCGAATCGACGCTTCCGGCCGAGCGGCCGCTCGGCATTCGCGAGACGCCTGAATTCCTCGAAATCGCCCACCGCGTCCGGGAAGGACTGAGAGCGGGGCACAGCTATGAGGAATAGGATGAAGGATAGTTCCGTCGCATGGCGACCCCTCACCCTAGCTCTCTCCCCGTGCAAGGGGAGAGGGAGCGACCTCGGCACAACAGCCAATCTCATTTGCCGGTGTGAAGAAGGAAGGGCGTGAGCATGGAGAAGGAACAGTTCTTCAAGCACAAGTTCCTGCCGGTCACGACGATCGTACTGGCGATCGTTCTGCTCTGGTACGTCTGCGCCGTTATCCTCAATGCGCCGTTCCAGCGCGATATGGACCGGCGCGGCAATGTCACGCCGACGACGGTGGAATTCATTGGCAAGACCCTGTCGCAGCCGAAACCAACCCTGCCCGCACCGCATCAGGTCGCGCAAAACGTCTTCGAAAACACCTTCCTGCGGGTGCCCACGAACAACCGCAGCCTTGTCTATAATGCCTGGGTGACGCTGGCTCCGACGGCGGTCGGCTTTGCCTTCGGCACGATCCTCGGCGTCCTCTTCGCCGTCGGCATCGTCCACCTCGTCGCGCTTGATCGCAGCCTCATGCCGTGGATCATCGCGTCGCAGACGATCCCGATCCTTGCCATCGCACCGACGATCATCGTCGTCTTCAGCGCGCTCGGCATAGACGGGCTGATCCCCAAGGCGCTGATTTCCACCTATTTGTCATTCTTCCCGGTCACGGTCGGCATGACGAAGGGCCTGCGCTCGCCTGAGATCATGCATCTCGACCTGATGCGCACCTATAATGCCAGCAGCTGGCAGACCTTCTGGAAGCTGCGCGTGCCGGCATCGATCCCCTTCCTCTTCACCTCGATGAAGGTGGCGATCGCCGCAAGCCTCGTCGGCACCATTGTCGGCGAACTTCCCACAGGCGCGGTCGCCGGCATCGGCGCAAAACTGCTCGCGGGCTCCTATTACAGCCAGACGATCGACATATGGGCCGCGTTGGTTGCGGGCTCCATCCTCGCGGCAATTCTCGTCGGCATCGTCAACATCGCCGCCCGCATCGTCGAGCGCTCGATGGGAGGCAGAACGGCATGAGATCCTTTCATTTCCCTTGGCAGGGCGTACTTGCCATTCTTCTCTGTCTTCTGGCGATTCCCGCATTGCCGCTGCTCGCGGCGGATGCCGCAGCACCGATCAGTAGCGGAACGACCTTCGTCATCTTCATTCTCATCGCCGCAGCCGCAGCACTCTCCTTCATGCGCCTCTCCGAGGAGCTGAACGCAGCGATCCTCTTCTTCGGCGCGCATGCCGCCGCATGGCTGCTGTTGGCGGGAGTTTCCGGCAACGAGGGCAAGGCGCAGGCATCCTTCTTCATCCTGATCGCCGCTGCCTGGCTGTTGGCCTGGCGCTGCGTTTCCGTCCTGTCGTCGATGCGCGCGCATTCGACCGCCGGCAGCTATTCGCTACGGCTGCTGATCCCTGCAATCTTCGGCGTGTGGATATTGATCATCTGGGAAGCAATCACCCGCGGCGCCGGCGTTTCGCTTGTACTGCTGCCACCGCCGAGCGCTATAGGCACCCGCATCGCCAACTCGCTGCCGACGCTCTGGATCGATGTGCGCCAGACGATCCTGACCTCTGTCCTGATCGGCTACATCATCGGCTGCGCCAGCGGCTTTGCCGTCGCCATTCTTGCCGACCGCTTCGCCTTCCTGCGCCGCGGCCTGCTGCCGATCAGCAATTTCGTCTCGGCCCTGCCGATCATCGGCGTCGCGCCGATCATGGTCATGTGGTTCGGCTTCGACTGGCAGTCCAAAGCGGCCGTCGTCGTCATCATGACCTTCTTCCCGATGCTGGTGAATACGGTGACAGGCCTTGCCGCCGCCGGCAACATGGAGCGCGACCTGATGCGCACCTATGCATCGAGCTACTGGCAGACGCTGTTCAAGCTGCGCCTGCCCGCAGCCGCTCCGTTTATTTTCAATGCGCTGAAGATCAACTCGACCCTGGCCATGATTGGTGCCATCGTGGCGGAGTTCTTCGGCACCCCCATGTCGGGCATGGGCTTTCGCATTTCAACCGAGAATGGCCGGTTGAACCTCGACATGGTCTGGGCCGAGATCGCGGTTGCCGCGATCGCCGGCTCCGTCTTCTACGGTATCGTCGCCATCATCGAACGAATGGTGACGTTCTGGCATCCGTCTATCCGTGGTGGGCAGACGTAATCCAGGATCTCTTCCAAGGGATCGAGGCATAACTCCAGAGGGAAAAGGGTGAAGACATGAAAAAAATAATGTTTGCATTGATGGCAAGCGCCATGACGCTCGCCGCCACCCAGGCTGCAATGGCGGCAGACAAGGTGACGCTGCAGCTGAAATGGGTGGCTCAGGCCCAGTTCGGCGGTTACTTCGTCGCCAAGGACAAGGGCTTCTACAAGGAGGAAGGCCTCGACGTCGACATCAAGCCCGGCGGCCCCGATATCGCTCCGGAGCAGGTGATCGCCGGCGGCGGCGCCGACGTCATCGTCGACTGGATGGGTGGTGCGCTCGTTGCCCGCGAAAAGGGCGTGCCGCTGATCAACATCGCCCAGCCCTACGAAAAATCCGGCCTGGAGCTGATCTGCCCGAAGGACGGCCCGGTCAAGACGGAGAAGGATTTCAAGGGCCACACCCTCGGCGTCTGGTTCTACGGCAACGAATATCCGTTCTTTGCCTGGATGCACAAGCTTGGCCTGAAGACCGACGGCGGCAAGGATGGCGTCAACGTTCTCAAGCAGAGCTTCGACGTGCAGCCGCTGGTTCAGAAGCAGGCCGACTGCATCTCCGTCATGACCTATAACGAATACTGGCAGGCGATCGATGCCGGCTTCAAGCCCGAAGACCTGACCGTCTTCAACTACACCAAGCTCGGCAACGACCTTCTGGAAGACGGCCTCTACGTCAAGGAAGACAAGCTGAAGGATGCGAAGTTCAAGGCCGACATGGTGAAGTTTGTCCGCGCTTCCATGAAGGGCTGGAAATATGCCGTCGAGCATCCGGATGAAGCCGCCGAAATCGTCATGGACAATGGCGGTCAGGATGAAAACCACCAGAAGCGCATGGCGGCCGAAGTCGCCAAGCTCATCGGCAACGGCAAGCTCGACATGAAGACCTATGACCGTACGGCCGAAGCCTTGCTCGACCAGAAGATCATCAACAAGAAGCCGTCCGGCGCCTATACGCACGAGATCACGGACGCCGCTCTGAAGTAGTCTCAAGGCACGTCAAATCATGGAAACGCGCGAGGCTTCCGGTCCCGCGCGTTTTTTTTCATTTTGTAACAGCAGCAACAAAAGGCTGGCTTTCTTGCTGCATCTGGCTGAAAAGCCCTCGGCTATCAATTATTCGAATGCCGACATCACAATGCCGTGATTGCTTCGCACGGTTGTGACCAGTAGAAATGCCCGCGAAATCATTTTCTCGTGATCTTGCGAGAATTGAAAACCGCTCCCATCTACAGCAGCGATTTTAGGATGAGGGACCTGCAAGGCATGACAGACGGATATTGATCCGCCGGGGAATCCGGCCCGCATGCAGTGATCCCCCGTGTTCGCGACGGAAAACAGCGAAATTCCTTTGACCAAACGCCGAACTGGAACCGGACGCATGGCCCTCACGCCGTTTAGACTTCTGAGCACGACTGCCATACTGCTTTCCCTGCTGGCCGCGCCCGCCGCCCTGGCAGAGCAGCCCGCCGTCACCACGCCGAAGCAGAACCTGCCCGCAATCGTCATCACCACAGCCGCGGTGCGTCATTTGACCGACAAGGTCGTCGCGACCGGGACGGTGAAGGCCGTCGAGGAGGTCTACATCCAGCCGCAGGTGGATGGCCTGTCGATCCGTTCGCTCAACGCCGATGTCGGCGACAAGGTCGAGGCGAACAGCACGCTCGCCACGCTGAACGACGATGCGCTGATCCTGCAAAAGAGCCAGATGCAGGCGACACGGGCGAAGGGCGAGGCAAGCCTGGCGCAGTTGCGCGCGCAGCTCACCGAAGCGCACGCCAATGCGGAAGAGGCCGAATTGCAGCGCGTGCGCGCCGTGACCATGGGCGCCAAGGGCACGATGTCAACCTCCGCCGTGGAGCAGGCGAATGCCGCCGCTGCCGCCAACAAGGCGCGCGTGGTCTCCGCCGAGCAGGCGATCGCGGTTGCCGAGGCCGATCTCAAGGTCACCGACAGCCAGATCGCCGACACCGACCTGAAACTTGCCCGTACCGGCATCAAGACCCCGGTCGCAGGCACCGTCGCCTCGCGCGATGCCCGCATCGGCGCCATCGCCAACGGCAATGGCGATCCGCTTTTCACCATCATCCGGGATAGCCAGCTCGAGCTGGTGGTCGATGTGTCCGAGAGCGACATCACCAAGATCTCGACCGGGCAGAAGGCTTTCATCGCCCTCTCCGGCAATCGCGAAAAGCTTGCTGGAACCGTCCGCCTCGTCGCGCCGATCGTCGATCCCGTCACCCGCCTCGGCGCTGTGCATATTTCCATCGATGATGGCGAGAAGGCGCGTGCCGGTATGTATGGCAGCGCCGAGATCATCATTCGCCAGGGAGATGGGATCGCGCTGCCCCTGACGGCGGTCAACAGTGAGGAAAACGGCTCATCGGCCCGCAAGGTCGAAAACGGCGTCGTCAAGTTCGTGACTGTCGAGACCGGCATTCAGGACGGCGGCTATGTCGAGATCCTCAAGGGGCTGCAGGCAGGTGACGAGGTCGTCGCCAAGGCCGGCGCCTATGTGCGTGACGGCGACCACATCACGCCGGTACGCGACGCGTCGCAAGCCTCCAACTGAGCGAGAACGGCAAGATGAATTTCTCCGCCTGGTCCATCCGAAATCCCGTCGCCCCGCTCCTCGGCTTCTTCCTGCTGATGGTGGTGGGCGCGCACGCTTTCTTCAACCTGCCGATCACCCGCTTCCCCAACATCGACGTGCCCGTCGTCAACGTCACCGTGACGCAGAGCGGCGCCTCGCCGGCCGAACTCGAAATGCAGGTGACGAAAGAGATCGAAGACGCTGTCGCCAGCATCAACGGCATCGACGAGATCCAGTCGACCGTCACCGACGGCCAATCGCAGACCGTCGTCATCTTCCGCCTGGAAGTGCCGACGCAGCAGGCGGTTCAGGACACCAAGGACGCCATTGACCGCATCCGCGGCAACCTGCCATCGACGATTGATGCGCCGATCGTTTCCAAGGTCGATGTCGTCGGCCAGGCGATCCAAAGCTTCGCCGTTTCCTCGCCGAACATGACGCTTGAGGAGCTGTCCTGGTTCGTGGACGACACGGTCAAGCGCGCCCTGCAGGGCAAGGCAGGCATCGGCCGCGTCGACCGCTACGGCGGCGCTGACCGCGAGGTGCGCATCGAGCTCGACCCGAACAAGCTGAACGCCTACGGCATCACGGCGCTTTCGGTGAGCCAGCAGTTGCGCAGCACCAACATCGACCTCGGCTCCGGCCGCGGCCAGGTTGCCGGCAGCGAACAGGCCATCCGCGTGCTCGGCGACGCCCGCAATGTCGCCCAGCTTGCCGACACCACGATCGCGCTCACCAACGGCCGCTTCGTTAAGCTCTCCGCCCTCGGCGCGATCAAGGACACCTATCAGGAGCCGAAGTCCTTCTCGCGGTTCAACAGTGCACCGGTCGTCACCTTCGGCGTATTCCGCGCCAAGGGCGCGAGCGAGGTAACGGTCGCCCAGACGGTTGCCGACACGCTCGACAAGGTGCGCGCGGAGAACCCGAACGTCTCGATCGAGAAGATCGACGACTCCGTCTACTACACCTATGGCAACTACGAATCCGCGATGCATACGCTGATCGAAGGCGCCATACTGGCCGTCATCGTCGTTTTCCTGTTCCTGCGGAACTGGCGTGCGACGCTGATATCGGCGGTCGCTCTGCCGCTCTCCGCGATCCCGACGTTCTGGGTCATGAACCAGATCGGCTTCTCGCTGAACCTCGTCAGCTTCCTGGCATTGACGCTGGCAACAGGCATTCTCGTCGACGACGCCATCGTCGAGATCGAGAACATCGCCCGCCACATCAAGATGGGCAAGACGCCCTATCGCGCCGCCATCGATGCCGCAGACGAAATCGGCCTGGCCGTCATCGCGACGACCTTCACCATCATCGCGGTCTTCGTGCCGGTGTCCTTCATGCCGGGCATTCCGGGCCAATATTTCATCCAGTTCGGCCTGACCGTCGCCTTCTCGGTGTTCTTCTCGCTGCTGGTGGCGCGTCTGATCACACCGATGATGGCCGCTTACCTGATGCGCGCCGAAGATGGCGTAGACGACCATCACGACAATGACGGCCGCTTCATGCGCGGCTATAGCTGGCTGGTGCGGGTGACAACGAAGAAGTGGTATACGCGCTATCCGACGCTGGTTGCCGCCTTCGCTTTCTCGGTTGCTTCCGTCTTCGCCCTCATCATGTTCGTCCCCGGCAGCTTCATCCCGCCGGAAGACTCCTCGCGCATCGTGCTGTCGGCCGAACTGCCGCCGAACGCCCGGCTCGACGACACGGAGCAGGCGACGAACGAGATCTATCGCCGCGTGAAGGGCATAGACGGCGTTGACAGCGTCTTCGTGCTCGGCGGCGCTTCGCCGAAGGGCGACCTGGAACTGCGCCGCGCAACGGTGACGCTGACGCTCGGCAAGCTCGACCAGTCTCTGACGAAAAAGCTGGTGAACGACGTCCTCGGCTCGCTGCCCGTCATCGGGCCCTACCTGCCGAAGGTCGCCGTGAATGGCCGCGTGCGCCCGCAGTGGGAAATCGAAAAGGAAGTCTTTGCCAAGCTGCGTTCGATCCCCGACGTCCGCATCACCAAGCTGAACGACCGCGGCGACCGCGACCTGACCTATAACTTCCTCTCGCGCAGCGAGAAGGATCTGAACCAGGCGGTCGGCATTCTCGAAGCCAAGCTGCGCACCGACCCGGCGCTCGCCAATGTCAGCGCCGACGGCGCCCTGCCGCGACCCGAACTGCAGATCTATCCGCGCAAGGACGAGGCGGCCCGCCTCGGCATCACGCCGCAGATGATTTCCGACACGATCCGCGTGGCGACCATCGGCGACATCGACGCTTCGCTTGCGAAGATCTCGCTTGACGATCGCCAGATCCCGATCCGCGTCCAGGCCTCGCTTGGCATGCGCCAAGATCTGGCGGCGATCCGTGCGTTGCGCATCAAGACGTCCATGGGCACCACCGGACAGGCGTCTACAAACGCCACCGTGCCGTTGTCGAGCGTGGCCGACATCGACTATTCGGAGGGCCTGTCCTCCATCAAGCGCAACAACCGCTTCCGAGTCGTCGCCATCGGCGCCGACCTGCCGCAGGGCGTGGCGCTGGATACAGCATCGGAACACTTCCTCGATATCGTCAACAACGCCAAGATCCCGGCAACCGTGCATCTGGCCGAAAGCGGCGATACCAAGGTCCAGAAGGAAATGGAGCAGAGCTTCGGCAATGCCATGCTGCTCGGCCTGCTGCTCGTCCTGACCGTGCTCATCCTGCTGTTCAAGGACGTGATCCAGCCCTTCACCATTCTGCTGTCGCTGCCCCTGGCGATCGGCGGCGTGGCGCTGGCCCTGATCGTGACCGGCAACGCGCTCTCCATGCCCGTCATGATCGGCATTCTGATGCTGATGGGCATCGTGACGAAAAACGCCATCCTGCTCGTCGATTTCGCCATCGAGATGATGCATCAGGGCATGCCACGGCTAGAAGCGGTCGTCGAAGCCGGTCGCAAGCGTGCCCGCCCGATCATCATGACCTCGATCGCCATGTCGGCGGGCATGTTGCCATCCGCTCTCGGCGTCGGCGAAGGCGGCTCGTTCCGCGCGCCTATGGCCATTGCCGTGATCGGCGGCATCATCGTCTCGACGGTGCTCAGCCTGGTGGTCGTGCCGTCCTTCTTCCTGATCATGGACGACCTGTCCCGCCTGCTCGGCTATCTCTTCGGCAGGCTCGTCGGCAAGAAGGATGCGGATGATGTCGTTGTAACCAAGGAAGGCCTGGCCGTTGCCGTCAATGAGAACCGCCAGTCGCTCGCCACGCTGGAAGAGCGGCTGGAGGCCATGGAAAACGGGGATGCGCGCGGCTCCAAGCCGACAGCTACGAACGTGCTAAGGCTGCCGCCCCTCGCGGCGGAATAGAACAATCTCGATGGATATGCAGAGAGTGACGGGGCGGCTCAGAGGCCGCCCTGTTCCTTCAGGAAATCGACGATCCTGCTGACGCCCTCGCCCCGCTTCATGTCGGAAAAGACGAAGGGGCGAGCTTGACGCATCCGGGTGGCATCGCGGTCCATCACCTCGAGATCGACTTCAACGAAGGGCGCCAGATCCTTCTTGTTGATGACGAGAAGGTCGGATTTGGTGATACCGGGGCCGCCCTTGCGCGGGATTTCCTCGCCCTGGCACACCGAGATCACGTAGATGGTGATATCGGCGAGATCGGGCGAGAAAGTCGCCGCCAGATTGTCGCCGCCGGATTCGATGAAGACGACGTCGAGGTCGGGCAGCCGCTCGTTGAGACCAGCAATGGCCTGCAGGTTGATCGTCGCATCCTCACGGATGGCGGTGTGCGGGCAGCCGCCGGTCTCGACGCCGACGATGCGGTCGGAGGTCAGGGCCTGCATCCGCACCAGCGCTTCCGCATCCTCGGTCGTGTAGATGTCATTGGTGACGACGGCGACGGAATAGTCGTCACGCATCGCCTTGCACAGCTTCTCCGTCAACGCCGTCTTGCCGGAACCGACCGGGCCACCGATGCCGACGCGCAAGGGTCCATGTCTCGATTTCATGCTTGCAACTCCGATAAAGCGTCAGCATAGCGAAGCGCCGCGTGGCCGCACAGCGGCGAATGACGTAGGCAATGCTTCGATTTCAGTATTTTTCCGATGGCGCGCATCATGAGCGGAAGAGCCGTGTGCCCTGAGTTTCATGGCGCAAGCTTGCGATATCCGCCTGCACGCTTGCCGAACCGAGATCGTCGAGGCTCGATTGCGCCGCCCGGCGCGCGGTAGCAGCAAGGAACTCCTCCAGCCGCGCGAGGATGGCAACGCCATCTTTCTGTCCGCTGACGCCAAGACGAATACCGGCCGATACCATCTGCGAGGCGAGCGCATGCAGGAAAGCGGCAGCCGCCCTTTCGGCAACGATACCATGAGCGCCTGCGACGGCACCGACCGCAACCGGATAGGCCGTTCTTGCCGGAAGCATCGAAAAGATCTCGTGCGGCCAGGCAGCCGCAGCTGAGAGAAAGGCATCTCCGAGCAGCATCGTCTCATTGTGCCGCTCCTTCGAGCCAGCCAGCGCCTCGGCGAGTTCCGCAACGGCTGCGAGCCGCCGCATATCTGCATCCGCCCGATGCGCCTCGACCAGCAGCACCGCATCGTTCCACACCGCACCGTTCCGGATAAGTGTTGCGGTCCAATCTCCAAGACCGCCGCTGTCACGCACCAAACCATCATGCACGGCCCGCTCGAGACCGCCGGAATAGGCAAACGATCCCACCGGAAATGCCGGCGACAGCCAGGCCATCAGTCGCAGGATGGCCTGCAGATCGCCATCATCCGAAACCGCTGTGCCGGTCATCACGGTTCAATCATGCGAGTGGTTGTGATGATCGTGACCATGATGATGGTCGTGCCCATGCGAATGGCCGCCATGGGAGTTATAGGCGCCCCGCGCCGGCTGGAAAGGCTCGCTGACCTCGGTGACAACAGCGCCCAGCCCTTCGAGCATGGCGCGGATCACGTGGTCGCGCAGGATCAGGATGCGCTCCTCCTCGATCTGCGCGGAGAGATGCCGGTTGCCCAGATGCCAGGCGAGTTCGATGAGATGCCGGCGGTCGCGCGGGCGGATTTCGAAAAGCTTTTCATCCGCCGCAACGACCTCGATCAGCTCGCCATCCTCGCGCACCAGCAGATCGCCGCTCGCAAACAAGACCGGCTCCTTGAGGTCGAGCATGACCATCTCGCCATTTTCGAGATGCAGCAGCTTGCGGCGCAGATGCCGGAGATCATGCGGCAGGACGACACGATCGATCGGATTGGAGGAAGGCGTGCCGGCCGGCAGATAGGAGGTGACGCGTAGCATGGCTGTTCCAGATTAAGACTTTGTCAGACCATGCAAAATAGTCGCCTCGCGCGCAAGCATCAATGACGCGGGAACATACTACATCCGCTGCACATAGCGTTGCAGTTCGCGAACATCCGTTGTCGCCTCCTGCTCCTGCTCCGTCGCGCAACGATGCCAGACCTGCGACAATCGCTCGCGCTCGTGCATGACGCGGTTACGGCCGAGCGTCTTGGCAAGATAAAGCGCCTTGTCGGCAGCGGCATAGACGGCTTCCGTCTTGCGATCCCTACCGATGTCGGCAATCCCGGCGGAAATGGTGATTTTCACCGAACCGCCATCGATGGCGATCGGATATTCGGCGATCCGCTCCTTGATCTCCTCGACCCGCGCGATGCGTTCGGCCGTATCGCCGCCATGGACGATGGCGCCGAATTCTTCGCCGCCGAGCCGCGCAATGACATCCTCTCCGATAAAGGCATCGGAAAAAATCCGCGATACCGTAACGATCACGGCATCGCCCGACGCGTGCCCAAAGCGGTCGTTGATCGTCTTGAACCGATCGACGTCGAAGATCACCAGCGATGCTCCCTCGCCCGCCTGATTGAGCGCTTCGGTGAAAGCGCGCCGGTTCAGCAGGCCGGACAGCATGTCGGTGCGGCTCAGAAGCTCGAACTCGGCGCGGGAGACGGCAAGCTTGTGAATTGAAAAGCCGGCCCAAACAGCCAAAGCGCCGGAAACGGTGCCCCCGATAATCCAGGCCAGCAGAACGCCGAAGCGCATCGCTTCCAGGACCGGCAACGGCAAAAGATCGAACCACGAGAGCCCGAACACCATCGCGACAATGATTGCCAACGACATGATAACGGCAACAAAACTCATCTTAAGCGCGAAAATAAAAATCGCACGTCGCTGCTGAAAATTACCGAGCTCGGCCTGCAGCGAAATCCATTGCTTCATGCGATTCACCTTCCTCAGCCACCATTTCGATCATGTGAGATAGGGGTCAAGGCGCTTCCAGGTCTTTAATGCAACAGTTAAAATGCGAGGCATTTCCCAACTTGTGAACAGCCAGCGACGCCCATCTCAAAAAGCTGGTTCGTCGATAGAAATCGGAGGCATCAGCCCCGCCGCATAGGACTGCAATAATTCTGTATTCAGCACACAGCAGCATGAAACCCTCGCAAGACCGGGGGTTCGCGCATAGCGATCATTGGACCGATATCAGGCCTGGAAATGCCCTCAGAAAAGGAAATAGCGCTGCGCCATCGGCAGCACGGTCGCCGGCTCGCAGGTCAGAAGCTCGCCGTCGGCGCGCACTTCATAGGTTTCAGGATCGACTTCGATATGCGGTGTCAGGCTGTTATGGATCATCGATGCCTTGGAGATGCCGCCGCGCGTGTTTTTGACAGGCAGCAGCGCCTTGGCGATACCGAGTTTGCCGGCAAGCCCGGCATCGAACGCCGCCTGCGAAACGAAGGTCACGGAGGAATTCGTCCGGTTCTTGCCGTATGCGCCGAACATTGGGCGGTAGTGCATCGGCTGCGGCGTTGGAATGGAGGCATTCGGATCGCCCATCGGCGCTGCGGCAATGGAACCGCCAATCAGAACCATCTCCGGCTTCACGCCGAAGAAGGCCGGATTCCAGAGGACCAGATCGGCGCGCTTGCCGACTTCGATCGAACCGACCTCATGGCTGACGCCGTGCGCAATCGCCGGGTTGATCGTATATTTGGCAATATAGCGCTTGGCGCGATAATTATCGTTGTCGCCGGTTTCCTGCGCCAGACGGCCGCGCTGGCGCTTCATCTTGTCGGCGGTCTGCCAGGTGCGGATCGCCACTTCGCCGACGCGGCCCATGGCCTGGCTGTCGGACGAGATGATCGAGAAGGCGCCGATATCGTGCAGAATATCTTCCGCCGCGATCGTTTCCTTGCGGATGCGGCTTTCGGCAAAGGCGATATCTTCAGGAATAGACGGCGACAGGTGATGGCAGACCATCAGCATGTCCAAATGCTCGGCGATCGTATTGACCGTGTAGGGTCGCGTCGGATTGGTCGATGAGGGAATGACGTTCGACTGGCCGCAGATCTTGATGATATCGGGCGCATGGCCGCCGCCTGCACCCTCCGTGTGGAAGGCATGGATCGTGCGCCCCTTGATGGCACCGATCGTATCCTCCACGAAACCGCTTTCATTCAACGTATCCGTGTGGATCATCACCTGGACATCGTATTCGTCGGCCACGCTGAGGCAGCAATCGATCGCTGCCGGCGTGGTGCCCCAATCCTCATGCAGTTTCAGCGCGCAGGCGCCACCGAGGACCATTTCCTCCAGCGCGGCGGGCATGGACGCATTGCCCTTGGCCGATAGGCCGATATTCATCGGAAACGCATCGAAGGATTCGATCATGCGCGCCAGATGCCAAGGCCCCGGCGTGCAGGTCGTTGCCAGCGTGCCGTGCGCCGGCCCGGTGCCGCCGCCGAGCATCGTGGTGATACCCGACACGAGCGCTTCCTCGATCTGCTGCGGGCAGATGAAATGAATATGGCTATCCATGCCGCCGGCAGTGACGATCTTGCCTTCGCCCGCGATCACTTCCGTGCCCGGCCCGACGATTATATTTATACCCGGTTGCGTATCCGGATTTCCAGCCTTGCCGATCGCGACGATGCGACCGTCCTTCAGGCCGATATCCGCCTTGACGATCCCCCAATGGTCGAGGATCAAAACATTGGTGATGACGGTATCGACGGCACCGTTCGCCCGCGTCACCTGGCTCTGCCCCATGCCGTCGCGGATGACCTTGCCACCGCCGAACTTCACCTCTTCGCCATAGGTGGTGAAATCCTTCTCCACCTCGATGAACAATTCGGTATCGGCCAGACGAACCTTGTCGCCGACCGTCGGTCCGAACATGCTGGCATAGGCGGCGCGGGAAATCCTGTAGGGCATCGATCAATCTCCTTGGGAGGCAGAGAGGAGGTTCGTGTCGGCAAGACGACGCAGACGGCCGCGGGAAACATAGGCGTCCACCAGCCGCTTCTCGGCGGCAAAGGGATGCTCTTCCCAGCCCGTGTGGCTGAAGCCGGTAATGGCGATATCGTCGTCGGGATGGCGCGCCATCACCTCGGCAATTACGATCAGGCCGCTGCTCGGCACCACGTAGGAGCCGGGATCATGGTCCGCCAGCGCCGCATCGACGCCTTCGTGAATGGACTGGCCGATGACAACATGACGCTTGCCGGTCGCCTGGCAGAAGGCGGTGAACTGGTCGGTGTAATCGTCGCAGAAGTCGTCGAGTTCCGGATGCGAAATCGCCAGCGGCGCACGCAATGCGGCAAATTTGCCCGGATCGCGCACGCTCCAGATTTCTGATGCCGCGGCGACAGCGGGGCTCTTGCGCCACTCGGCGGAGCCAAGCATGGCGCGCGCCGGCCGCCCTGTGTTGCAGACCGCAACGACATCGGTGCGACTGCCGCCGGCCCCCATCGAGCGGCAATCGTTGAAGCGGATTACGAGATCGGCGGCATCGATGACGGTTGCGGCACCCGCCGCAATCTCACCATTGCCGACGATGATCACGCTGCGTCGAGAGCTCACTGATCGCCCTCCGGTCCATCGGCAAGATCTTTCAGCTCCTTGGTCCGCTTCTTGGTCAGGTCCGCCTTGCAGCCGGAAACGAGCATCGGCTCCATCGAGCCACCGCGCGCCTGAAAGCCCTGTGCTTCGCATTCCCCGTCGCGATAGTCCACCCAGGCGCGCTGCGCCTTGATAAGCGCCTTTTCGGCACCCTTCAGGTCATCATCCAGATCCGAGTCGATAGCGACCATCGCAGCCCGTGTCTTCTTGTATTGGGCATTCAGCGCTTTGTCGGCCGTATCGAAATCGAGTGCGGCGCAAATGTTCAGGTCCGTCTGCGCCTCCGCCTTGGCACAATCGATCTTCGGTTCATCCGGATTGTTCTGTGCATAGGCAGGGGCGCAGATCAGGATCGCGGCAAGGGCCGCGGCGGCGGCAGGCAATTTCATCGACATCAAAATCTCCTAAAAAATCTATAGCTTGCCCATGACCTGCTGACGGAAGCCATAGACCTCGCGTTTTCCCGATAGCGGGATCAGCGTTACCAAACGCGTCTGCCCCGGCTCGAAGCGCACGGCGGTTCCGGCGGGAATGTCGAGCCGCATGCCCCTTGCCTGGTCGCGGTCGAAGGAAAGCCCGGCATTGGTCTCGGCAAAATGATAGTGACTGCCGACCTGCACCGGCCTGTCGCCGGTATTGGAAACTTCGAGCGTCACTGTCGGCGCTCCGGCATTGAGTTCGATATCGCCGCCCGCAGCGATGATTTCACCTGGAATCATGGTTCTCTCCTCATGCGGCCCGAACGGGCGCACATCCCTCTGCTTTCAGAACACGCTTGGTCGAAGCAGGATATTTGACAAGCAACCGCGCCGGACGGATAGGACGCCGGGCGAAATCGCCACCGCAGTTCGGGCAGACACCGCGCAGGATGTTGTCGACGCAATCCGTGCAGAAGGTACACTCGAAAGTACAGATCATCGCCTGCTCGCTCTCCGGCGGCAAATTCCTGTCGCAGCATTCGCAGTTGGGTCTCAGTTCCAGCATGATAAGCTTACCTGATCGGCTCGTGGACGGTGACCAGCTTGGTGCCGTCGGGGAATGTCGCTTCAACCTGGATATCATGGATCATCTCGGCAATGCCTTCCATCACCTGATCGCGGGTGATGACATGGGCGCCAGCCTCCATGAGTTCGGCAACCGGGCGGCCGTCCCGCGCCCCTTCGACCACGAAATCCGTGATCAGCGCAATGGCTTCGGGATGATTGAGCCTGACGCCGCGCTCCAGCCGCCGCCGTGCCACCATCGCTGCCATCGAGATCAGCAGCTTGTCTTTTTCTCTTGGAGTGAGGTTCATCGCCTACCTATGTGATCGCTGGTTTTCAGAGCATGATGCCGAAAAATATGAGCTGCTTTCGGACGGCATCATGCTCTGCTTCTTTGGTTTTGGCGCCGGATGATTTTAGGTCAAGCAGGCCTGAAATCATCCGGCTCCGGGCACTACAGGTTCCAGACTTTCGGCACGGGCGCTCCATTGCGCAAGGCAGAAATGATCGGAATGAGGATTTTTCTGAGGGCGAAACCATCCGCGGCCGCAAGCCGCACGACAAGCTTCCCGCCCCAATGGCTGGCCCCGCCCATATGGCTTTCGAGCAGCGGCCTGACCCGGCCGAGGTAGGTTTCGGCAAGCGGCCCGACATAGAGCACGGTCGCAAAAGCAACCTGACCGTCGAGGACGGCCATCTTTGCCGTCAATGCGGCGACATCGCCATCAAACCGCAGATCCTCGACGTGGACGAGCCTTCCGCCACGACGAATACGCCAGCGGTCCCGGAACAGGCCTCGCTCCATCGCCTCCCCCATGGCCTTCCGCCCGAGAAGGATCGCCTCGACGGAGAGGAATTCGGCTGTGTCTTCAAGCTCGACATTCAACGCACGCGAGAGCGAGGCGCGGTCGAACAGGATGGTCTCCTGCGGCAGCCAATCGACCCGCGCGCCGCTACCGACCTTGATCGAGGTTTCCACTTCTGCCGTACCCACCGAAGCTTTGTAGATTTTTTCGCAGGCCTGCGTCGTCACATCGATCCGCGTACCCGGCGCGGCAACGAAGCTCCAATCCATCCGGTCGCCGCCCGTGAGGCCGCCGGCGGTGTTGATGATAACGGCCTCCATGGAATGATCGAAAGTTTCCGGCAGCCTGATCTTGGCCGCTCCCTCCTGGAAAAGTTCGGCCAGGCGGGTCCGGCCGCCGAGCGACTTGGCCGCAAGATGACCGCGTCCTCGCGCCCTCTGCGGTCTCGTGCCTGCCGCCATCAATGCCATCAGCCCTCTCCACACATCACTTCACGCCGAAGCCCGGCCATTGAAGCCCGGCAAGGAATAAATGCAAGCAATTCCTGTGCCTTATGCGATCCTCCGCAACATCGTCCCGATGCCGATGACATCAGCCGCATTTTTCGCCAAACGCCGAAAAGAAAGGCAATGATCACCGCGGGCCGAAGGGACACCGGTAACTCTGCCTGAGAACCGCATCTACACCTTCACCACCGAGAAGAAGAGGAAGCGCGCCTTGGTCGTCAGGCTCTTATAGGCATCCGGAAAAAGCGTGCTGACCCTCGGGTCCGGCGGCGGTTCGCTGACGACGTCGATCCTAAATCCCGCCGATTTCAGCGCATCGAACATGGCGTGGAGCGGCCGGTGCCAGAACCGCATGGTGATGTCCTTGCCGCCGCGGTGCCATGTCTCGCTGAAATTATAGGTCGCGAAATAGCTTTCTCCGCCAGCCGGATCATGATCCATGAACGGGTGATGCGTCGAAAAAATCAGCCGGCCGTTATCGGATAATACCCGCCTGAACTCCGAAAGAGGCCGCGTCCAATCGTGCAGATAATGCATGACCAGTGAGGCCATGACCAAATCGAAGGCGCCGTCCTCGAAAGGCAGCGGTTCGTTCAGATCCGCCAGTAACAGCTTCGCCCGCCCCTCCAGGCGACGTCGAGCGATATCCAGCAAGCCAGCGCTTGCATCGATACCGGTCAGGATAGCGCCTCGATCAACGAGAGCGGCGGCATGAGCCCCGCCGCCGCAACCCGCATCGAGCAAGCGAAGTCCGGCCACGTTTCCCGCCAGAGAGAGAATGGCGGGCCGCTCGTAATAGGCATTCCAGGCATTGTTCTCGTTGTCGGCCTGATAGGCGGCGGCAAACGCATCATAGTCATTCTCGGACAACGTCACCCCCTCGCCGATGAACGGCATGGTCGACAATCTCGTCTGGTTGACGAAACTAATCCATTGATCCGCAATTTCCGCGACACGGCAGTGATTTCCGGCCGCGAGCAGCCCGCCGTGCGATTAGACCACCCGATCCGGCGGCTGATGTCCGGCAAAGAAGGCGGTGATATTGTCGACCACCTTCATGCCCATGGCCGTGCGCGTCTCCTCTGTGGCACTTCCAAGATGCGGCAGCAGCACGACATTGTCCATTTCCCGCAACCGTTCGGGAACATGCGGCTCCGCCTCATAGACATCGAGGCCGGCGCCGCGGATCGTGCCCCGTTCCAGCGCCGTAACAAGCGCGGCTTCGTCGACCACATCGCCCCTTGCAGTATTGATCAGGAATGCGCCCGGCTTCATGGCAGTGAAGCGATCCGCATTCATCAGATGGCGGTTTTCCGCGCCGCCGGGGCAATGCAGGGAGACGAAATCGGAAACTTCGAGAACATCCTCGACAGTCTGCAATTGCATGGCGCCGTAGCGCGAAGCCTCCATCGGATCAATGGCCGAGCGATTGTAGAAAACGACATCCATGCCGAAGCCGAAATGGCAGCGTTGAGCAAAGGCGCGGCCGATACGGCCGAAGCCGATGATGCCGACAGTCTTGCCGGTCACTTTGGTACCAACCAGATGCGTCGGCCGCCAACCGGTCCAGGCGCCGGCCCGCACTTCTCGCTCACCCTCGCCGCCGCGGCGCGCAACGGACAGAAGCAGCAGCATGGCGATATCGGCCGTGCAGTCGGTCAGCACGCCGGGCGTATTGGTAACGACAACGCCCCTTTCCTTGGCGGCCGCGACATCGATGTGATTGAAGCCGACGCCGAAATTGCCGAGGATCTTGGTTCGGATTGCCTCTCCCTCGAAAAGCTGGGACGGAAGCTTGTCGGAGACAGTAGGCAGAACCGCGTCGTATGTGAGCAGCGCCTCGCGCAGCTGTCCCGCCTCGAGCGCAACATCATCCTTGTTCAGCGTCGTATCGAAACGCTCGGAAAGCACGGTTTCGACCGCCACCGGCCAGCGCCGGGTCACGAGAATACGGGGTTTGCTCATGCTGCCATCCTCCTGCCGATAGAGGGGCAGACTTAAAGCAGCTTCGGCATGAAGGAAATGGCGAACCTATATTGCCGTGATGAAAAAGCCCGGCCAATGGCCGGGCTCCTCGGATGATGACAATGCCGAAAGCCGGCAGAGCAGAACTTACTTCTCGATTTCGGCGTAGTTGTACTTGCCGTCGGAACCCTTGGACCACTTGTACATGACATAGTCCGGACGGGTGATGTCGCCCTTGGAGTTGAAGCCGAGATCGCCGATGGCGGTCTTGAACGGTCCCTTTGCCTTGATTGCGTCGGCAACGGCCATCGGGTCGTTGGAGCCGGCAGCCTTGGCAGCCTCAGCGATAACCTGCAGGGCTGAGTAGGAGTACAGCGTATAGCCTTCCGGCTCATAGCCGGCAGCGCGGAACTTGGCGACGAGATCGGCAGCAGCCGGGTTCTTGCGCGGGTCCGGCGAGAAGGTCATCAGCGTGCCGTCGACGGCGTCGCCGGCGATCGAGGCCAGTTCATTCGAGACGATACCATCGCCCGACATGAAGTGAGCCTTCACGCCCTGGTCGGCCATCTGACGCATGATCAGGCCGGCTTCGGTGTGCAGACCGCCGTAATAGACGAAGTCGACGCCAGCCTGCTTCATCTTGGCGATCAGGGCCGAGTAGTCCTTGTCGCCGGGGGTGATGCCTTCGTAGAGGACTTCCGTCACGCCGGCAGCATTGAGGTTCTTCTTGGTTTCATCGGCAAGGCCCTGACCATAGGGGGTCTTGTCATGCACCACGGCAACCTTGGCACCCTTGAAGTTGTCGGCGATATACTTGCCGGCGACTGCGCCCTGCTGGTCGTCACGGCCGCAGGTACGGAAGGTGTTCCAGAGGCCGCGCTCGGTATATTGCGGGTTGGTGGAAGCCGGGGTGACTTCGAGAATGCCGTTTTCGGCGTAGACTTCCGAAGCCGGAATGGAAACGCCCGAGTTGAAGTGACCGACGACGAACTTGACGCCGTCAGCAACGAACTTGTTGGCGACCGAAACGCCCTGCTTGGCGTCGGAAACGTCGTCACCGAGTTCGATCTTGATCTTTTCGCCGTTGATGCCGCCTGCCGCATTGATGTCGGCTGCGGCCTGCTCGGCGCCCTTCTGGAGCTGCGCGCCAAACGCAGCATTCGCACCCGTCAAGGGACCGCCAACGCCAACAATGATGTCGGCCTTCGCAACGCCGCCGAAAGCGATCATCGCCGACAAAGCCACCGCCGACAGAAGATACTTCTTCATATTATTACTCCCAATTTTTGAGCGGGTTCCGTTTGATCTGCCCTGCGCGATACCCACCAATCATCACGCCGGTAACGCTTGCATTTCGAACTCTGGAAGCATAACCCTGCCCGTTCCCGTTTATTTTTATGGGCAGGACGACGCTCTTATTATTCGCAGACTGTGCCTAGTTTAGGCGCACTGTCAATTCTTCTTCTTCCATGAAAAGGCCGAGGTCTTTTCATAGAGCCAGTAATAATTGTTGACCATCTGATCGGTACGTCGATACCGGTATCCCGCCGTCGAAAAGATCAGCAGCAGCACGACATCGATGATGTAGATGGTGACGTCAAATACGGGGCCATTGAACAGCGCATGGTGCAGGAACTGCAGGCCAAGGCCGATCAGAAAGCTGTAGATGACGACAAGCGGGTAGGTTTCCCAGTTGGACGCAACGGCGCGGCCGGCACGCCACGCGGTCCAGAAGCCGAGGATGACGATAACAACGCGGATGACCATGCGGCCGCCGGTATCGGTGTCGAAGAGAAGTCCCTGCATCTCAAATTCTCCGCGAAACGAAACTCAATGGTGTCCACCTTCGAGATAGGCGGCGCGCACTTCCGGATTGGCAAGCAGCTCCTTGCCCGAACCGCTCATCGTTACCCGGCCGTTGACCATCACATAGGCGCGGTCGGAAAGCTTCAGCGCCGCAAAGGCATTCTGCTCGACGAGGAACACCGTCAGCCCCTGGGTCTGGTTCAGGACCTTGATCGCCTCGAAGATGCCCTTGACGATCAGCGGCGCTAGACCAAGCGATGGCTCGTCCAGAAGCAGCAGCTTCGGACGCGCCATCAGCGCGCGGCCGATCGACAGCATCTGCTGTTCGCCGCCCGAAAGCGTGCCGCCGCGCTGCGACTGGCGCTCCTTCAGGCGCGGGAAGAGCGCGAAGATCTTCTCGACGTCCTCGTTGAAATATTTGAGCTTGTCGAGGCTCGCGCCCATCTGCAGGTTTTCATAGACGGTCATGCGCGGGAAGATGCGCCGGCCTTCGGGCGACTGGGCGATGCGAAGCCGGGCAATCTCGTGCGTCGGCATGCGCGTGATATCGCGGCCATCGAAGGTGACGGAACCGGTGCGGGCCTGCGGGCTGCCGCAGATCGTCATCATCAACGTCGACTTGCCGGCGCCGTTGGCACCGATCAAGCTGACGATCTCGCCGCTGTTGACTTCGATGTCGACGCCGGCGAGCGCGCGGATATTGCCGTAATAGGTTTCGACACCCGCGACTTTGAGAAGTGGTTGCCCCGCCATCAATGTTCACCCTCTTGGAGGTGTTCGACTTCGGCAATCACCTCTTCCACTTCCTCATCCTCGACGCCCAGATAGGCGGCGATCACTCGAGGGTCGTTCTTGACCTCATCCGGCGTGCCGTCGGCGATCTTCTGCCCGTATTCGAGCACGATGACATGGTCGGAAATTTCCATGACCACCGACATGTCGTGTTCGATCAGCAGGATCGACGTGCCGGTATCCTTGCGGATGCTGCGCAGAAACTCGTTGAGAACAAGAGATTCGCGAGGATTGAGACCGGCAGCCGGCTCGTCCAGGCAAAGCAGTTCCGGTCCGGTGCACATGGCGCGGGCGATTTCCAGGCGGCGCTGCGCGCCGTAGGGAAGATCGCCGGCGGGATCATCGGCACGATCGACGAGATCGGCCTTTTCCAGCCAGAAGCGCGCCAGCTCGATCGCATTCTTCGCTTCGCTGCGGTAACGGCCGATGCCGAGCAGGCCGAGGATCGTGTAGCCGGAGGCGCGCATCAGCTTGTTGTGTTGCGCCACCAGCAGGTTTTCGAGCACGGTGAGGCCCGAAAACAGGCGGATATTCTGGAAGGTGCGCGCCACCTTGGCTTCGCGCGTGATCCGGAAATCCGGGAGCCGCTCGAGGAGATACTCCTTGCCGGCCTTCTGGCTGAGGGTGATCATGCCCATCGTCGGCTTGTAGAAGCCGGTGATGCAGTTGAACACCGTGGTCTTGCCGGCACCGTTCGGGCCGATCAGGGCGGTGATGTCGCCGCGCTTCGCCTCGAAGGAGAAGTCGTTGATCGCCATCAGGCCGCCGAACTTCATCGAGAGGTGATCGACCTTCAGCAGGACGTCGCCGGGGGTTGCGGTCACAGCGTTCATCAGCCGTGGCCCTCCTTGGTAAAGCTGCCGGAGACCGCTTTTCGCTCCTTGAGGAAGGCGGTCGGCTCACGCGTGCCGACGAAACCGCGCGGCTTGATGATCATCACGACCACCATGGCGAGGCCGAAGATCAGCATGCGATAGAGCTCCGGCGTAAAATCCTGACCGAAGAACAGCTTGAGGAAATCCATGTCGCGAAGCAGTTCGGTGCCGCCGATCATGGCGATCGCGGCAATCGCGATACCCTTCAGCGATCCCATGCCGCCGAGAACGACGATCGCCAGGATCACGGCGGATTCGAGGAAGACGAAGGATTCCGGTGAAACGAAGCCCTGACGCGCCGCAAAGAAAGAGCCGGCAAAGCCGCCGAACATCGCGCCGGTTGCGAAAGCGGTCAGCTTCGTCGTGACAGTATTGATGCCGAGCGAGCGGCAGGCGATTTCGTCCTCGCGCAATGCTTCCCACGCACGTCCGATCGGCATGCGGCGCAGGCGGATCGTGACATAGGCCGTCAGCATGCAGAGCGCCAGGATGACGTAAAACAAGAAAATCTTGTACCAGGCCGACGAGATCGGCAGGCCGAAGGAACGCACGAAGTTGTGCGGATCTTTCATGTCGAAGGTATAGATGCCGAAGAGCGACGCCTTGGTGATGTTGGAAATGCCGAAGCTTCCCTGCGTCACATCGGTCCAGTTGGTCAGCACGATGCGGATGATTTCTCCGAAGGCGAGCGTGACGATCGCCAGATAGTCACCGCGCAGGCGCAGCACCGGGAAGCCGAGGATCATGCCCCAAAGCGCGGCAAAAATGCCCGACAGCGGCAGCAGTACCCAGAAGGACAGACCGAAATGCATCGACAGCAGCGCGTAGGAATAGGCGCCGACCGCATAGAAGGCGACATAACCGAGGTCGAGCAGGCCGGCGAGGCCGACGACGATATTCAGGCCCCAGGCAAGCATCACATAGATGAGGATCTGAATGCCGAAATTGTCGACATAGGTCAGCGATCCCTGCGGCCCCAAAATCGCCACTGCCGCCAGCGGGTAGATCAGCAGGAGTACAAGCGCGATCTTGTTAAAATGCCTGGCGGCGAAGCTGGGTTCGCCCTCGACCTGCACCACCTTGGCCTTGGCCGCCTTACGGGCCGCCAGATAGGGCTGGACTAATACCGTCATGATGAAACGGCCGACAGCGGCAATGGCGACGATGGTGGCCAGAAGACCCCAGCGCTGCACGATGATCAGCTTGTTGTCCATGTTCTGATCGGTTTTGAGGCCGATATAGAGAACGAACATGCCGAAGGCGATGATGGCGGTCCAGAAGGCATCCATAAGCCCCTTCTGGACAAGGCCGGGCGCGGTCTTGCCTGCAACGAAGTTTGAATTTGCCATGGCGTTATACCTTTTCGACTTCCGGCCGGCCGAGAATACCCGTCGGCTTGAAGATCAGCACGTAGGCCAGGATACCGTATGTAGCGACATCCTTATACGCGATGGGGAAATTGCCAGACCAGAAGGACTCGATGAAGCCGATCATCAGGCCGCCGAGAACGGCGCCCGGCAGCGAACCGATGCCGCCGAGGACCGCAGCCGTGAAGGCCTTGACGCCAGGCACGAAACCGTCCGTGAAGTTGGCGACGCCATAATACATCAGATACATCGTGCCGGCGACGGCCGCGAGGGCTGCACCCATGATGAAGGTGATGGAGATGGTACGATCGACATTGATGCCGAGCAACGCCGCCATCTTGCGATCCTGCTCGGTTGCTCGCTGAGCACGCCCCAGCGCCGTCTTGTTGACGATGTACCAGAAGGCGGCCAGCAACACGACGGTCACGATGAAGATGATGATCTGCTTCAGCGACAGCGAGACGCCGCCGAAATTGTAGACGTCACCCACCAGCGTCGGGATCGGCTTGTTGCGCGGGCCCTGGGCAACCTGGATGAAGTTCGACAGCACGATCGACATGCCGATGGCCGTAATCAACGGCGCCAACCGGAACGAGCCGCGCAGAGGACGATAGGCGATGCGCTCGATCACCCAGTTCCAGAGGCTTGTCATCAGCATGGCGACGATCAGCATCACCAAAAGCATGATCGCGACCGGCAGGCCGGCGAAGAGCGAAACGAGAACCAGATAGGTGATGAGAGCGGCAAAGCCGCCGAGCATGAAAACATCACCGTGGGCAAAATTGATCATGCCGATGATGCCGTAAACCATGGTGTAGCCAATGGCGATCAGGCCGTAGATCGACCCGAGAGTCAGCCCGTTTAAGAGCTGCTGGATAAAATAATCCATATGTCATTTCCCCTGGATGCGCCGTCATACGACACATCTCTTATTACTTTTTTAGGTTCCTTCGAGAGGCCTATGGCCGCGATTCCATACTGGTTTCGAAGCAAATGTGAAGCCAAAAAGGCAAGAAATTGACAAATTCTTTTCAAATCGCCGTGCGCTGATGCGAATCCGACCAAAAATGACAGAAAAGCGGCAGCCTTTGGCTCAAAAACAGCCAAAATCGCCGCCCACCGCGCCCGCGCTGAAAAGCTTTCGTCAGCGGCGGGCCAGTCAGGGTCCGCCGCCAGCGTGTGAGAGACGCCCTCAGGCGCGCATGCGGGCGCCGTCGGCATCGAACAGCGGCTCGACCTGCAACCTTGCAGGCAGAAGCTCGCCGAGCAACTCGATCGACCAGCCCTGCGTTTCGGCGGCAATTTCCTTCGGCACGTAACCGACCGCAACGGAAAGGCCCGAGGCATGAGCATAGCCGCCTGACGTCACCCAGCCGCAAACGGCGCCGTTGTGATAGATCGGCTCGTCGCCGATGACATCGGCATCCTTGGCTGCAAGTATGAAGGTGCACAGGCGCAGCGTACCGCCTTCCGCCTTCTCCTTCGCCGCAGCCGCCTTGCCGATGAAATCGGCCTGCTTGGACAGTGCCACGAATCGGTTGAGGCCAGCCTCCAACGGTCCGTAGAGCGGCCGGTATTCGCGCGACCAGCTACCATAGGATTTGTCGAGTCGCAGCGCGTTCAGCGCCCTGAGACCGAAGAGCCGGATGTCGAATTCGGCACCCTCCTGCATCAGCAGATCAAAGATGTAGCGCTGATGCTCCGGCTTCATCCAGATCTCGTAGCCGAGATCGCCCGTATAGGAGACACGACCGACGATCGCGGGTGCCATGCCGATATCCATGCGGCGAATCGACATGAAGGGGAAAGCGGCGGTGGAGAGATCCTGATGCGTCAGTTTCTGCAACAGCTTGCGTGAATTCGGGCCCGCGATCGAAAGGCCGAGAAGCGAAAGGCCGAGCGCCTGTAGTTCGACCGAACCGTCCTTGGGCAACAAGCCTTCGAACCAGCGCATATGATAGGCTTCGGCGATACCAGAGCCGATGAGAAGGAAATCTTCGTGTCCAAGCTTAGCCAGCGTGAAGTCGCCGATGAGCTTGCCGTCATGCTTCAGCATCGGCGCCAGCGTCATGCGACCGATCGCCGGAATGCGGCAGGTCAGAAGCGTGTCGAGGAAGGCTTCCGCGCCCGGTCCTTTGACCGAATATTTGGCGAAGCCGGAGGTCTCCATCAGGCCGACGCTCTCTCGCACCGCCTTGGCTTCGGCGGCGACGACATCGAAATCGTTGGAACGCCGCCAGGAGAATTGATCGACCTCGCCCTTTGGCGCGAACCAGAGTGCCTGCTCGAGGCCGTAATAGGCCCCGAAGACGCCACCGGCATCCTTCAGCTTGTCGTAGATCGGCGTCGTCAGCAGCGGACGTGCGGCCGGCAGCTCTTCATTCGGATAACGGATCGAGAAGCGACGAGCATAATTCTCGCGCACCTTGGCATTCGTATAGGCGAGCGTCGCATAGTCGCCATAACGGGAGACGTCCATGGCAAAGACGTCAAAGCCCGGATCGCCATAGATCATCCAGTTGGCAAGCGCCAACCCGACGCCGCCGCCCTGGCTGAAGCCGGCCATGACGGCGCAGGCGGACCAGTAATTGCGAAGGCCGCGCACCGGGCCGACGAGTGGGTTGCCATCAGGCGAGAAGGTGAAGGGGCCGTTGATGATCCGCTTGATGCCGGCATTGTTGAAGGCCGGGAAATGGCGGAAGCCGACTTCCAGCTCCGGGGTAATGCGCTCGATGTCCTCGGCCAGCAGCTCGTGACCGAAATCCCACGGCGTCGTCACCGGCGACCATGGGCGACATGCCTTTTCATAGGTGCCCATCAGCATACCCTGCCGCTCCTGGCGCAGATAGATCTCGCCGTCGAAGTCGACGCAGTGCATCAGCTCTTTGCCCGTCGTCTTATTGAAGTCGATGACCTCGGGCATGTCCTCGGTGATGAGGTACATATGCTCCATGGCGAGCACCGGCAGTTCCAGACCCACCATGCGGCCGACTTCGCGCGCCCAGAGGCCGGCGGCATTGACGACATGCTCGGCGATGATTTCGCCCTGGTTGGTGATGACGCGCCAGGAGCCGTCCTCGCGCTGCACCAGCTCTTCCACCTTGGTGTGGAGATAAATGTCGGCGCCGTTCTTCTTGGCAGAGCGGGCATAGGCATGGGTGGTGCCGTAGGGGTCGAGATGGCCTTCGACGGGATCGTAGAGAGCGCCGACAAACTGGTCCGGATCGAGGAGCGGCATCATGTCATGCGCTTCCTTCGGCGTCAGCAGCGTCGCCTCGAGACCATTATAGCGGCCCTTGGCGAGAATGGACTTGAGCCAGTCGAAGCGCTGCGGCGTTGCCGCCAGCATCAGCCCGGAGGTCAGGTGCAGGCCGATGTCCTGGCCGGAATATTCCTCGATCTCCTTGTAGAGCTCGACCGTGTATTTCTGCAGCTTGGCAACGTTCGGATCGCCGTTGATCGTATGCATGCCGCCGGCGGCATGCCAGGTCGATCCGGATGTCAGCTCGGAACGCTCAAGCAGCACCACATCGGTCCAGCCGAATTTGGTGAGGTGGTAGAGCACCGAACATCCGACGACACCGCCACCGATGACGACGACCTTGGCATGGCTTTTCATCTGGGAATCCCCTGTTTTCGGCACGAAGCCGCCGGGTGTCTTCCCGCGCGACCGACCGTATTTGAGAGGAAAACTAGAGACTATCCGAGAGCCCAAATAGCCCGAACTGCGAAACCGATATGTCTGTTTGCGCCATCGCAATTGTTCGGATCGCGCCATCGGCTATTCGCAGCGCAAGCCGGCCGGCAAGGCATCCGAACTCAACCATGATAGGGGTTTTCAATCGGCGAAGCCGGCCGTTAGGGCGAATTCCCGCCCCATCTCCATGATCTCCTCGAACACGTGGCCGGCATAGGAGCGCGGCACGATGATTTCGAAGTGATCGGCACCGGTACGGGCGACATTGGCGCTGACATGACAGCAGAGCATATTGGCCGATTGTCCCTCGGCAAAAACCTCCGGATGCAGATCGACGGCTACGCACTTGGCGAGGATGCGCCGCACGCTGGGACCGGAAATGCGAAGCACCACGCGCCCGTCGCTCTGTTCCAGGAAGGAAACGACAGCCGGATCGAGCGCGAAGAGATCCCGCGCCACGCTCTCTGCACCAAGAATGTCCGAGACAACGAACCATTCCCGCGGCCCGACGTCACGAATCGACACGTCGCTGATCGCCTTCAGGCTATTGAGAACACCGGCTTGATCCCCTGCCCTGCCAAGCACGGAGAAGATTGCAGGACGACGCACGACGGCGAGATGATTCGGATTGGCGGCAGCCTCGAAGCCGGAAATATGATCTTCCAGCACATGCCTGTTCTGAAACGCAACGCTCATCGAGCCCTCACCCTTGAAGCTTCTTGTTGTCCGGATCGACGAAGACCGGGCTGCAGACTTCCGCCGCCACTTCCTCGCCGCGCAATCCGTCCCAGACCGTCACCCGCTCGCCGATCCGCTCCCGACCCGACTTCAGGAAAGCCAGCGCGATGGAATGACCGAGAGTGGGTGAGAAGCAGACCGAGGAAACATGCCCTTGATCGTTCACGGTCGAAGGCCGGGCACCTTCCTTCAAGATATGCGCACCCGCATGAATTTCCTTGGCTGTATCGATGGGCTTCAGGCCGACGAGCTGGCCGCGGTCCGCGGCCGTCAGGCCAAAGCGGGTCGAAAGCCTCTTGCCAATGAAATCCGGCTTCTGCGTCGACATCATGCGGCCGAGCCCGACATCGTCGGGCGTCGTGCGGCCATCCAGCTCGCTATGGGTGACATGCCCTTTCTCGATACGCAGCACGTTGAGGGCTTCGACGCCGTAGGGGCAGATGCCATGCGCCTTGCCGGCGTCCATGATCGCGTCGGCCACCGCCTCGCCATATCCGGCCGGAACTGCCAACTCGTAGGCCAGCTCGCCCGAGAAGGAGATGCGGAACAGACGGGCCCTCAGGCCCCCCTTCAGCATTACTTCGGCCGCACCAAGGAAGGGGAAGAACGCGTCGGAAATATCATCCTCGACGATCTGCTCCAGCACCAGCCGCGCCTTCGGACCGGCAATCGCCATCTGCGCCCATTGGTCGGACGAGGAGACGAAACGAACGTCGAGATGCGGCCATAGCGTCTGGGCTGAGAATTCCATGTGCGTCATCACCTCGCCGGCCATAGCCGTCGTGGTCGTCATGAAGAAATGATCCGGCGTCAGCCGGCTCGTCGTGCCGTCATCGAAGACCATGCCGTCCTCACGCAGCATCAAGCCGTAGCGCGCCTTGCCGATCGGCAGTTTCAGGAAGGCGTTGGAATAGAGACGGTTTAGAAACTCCGCCGCATCCTTGCCGAAGATCTCGATCTTGCCGAGCGTCGACACGTCGCAAATGCCGACATTGTTGCGGACGTTCAGCACTTCGCGGTCGACGCTGTCGCGCCAGCCTTTTTCGCCCGGCCGTGCGAACCACGACGAACGATACCAGAGGCCGGCCTCGACGAAGCTTGCGCCGTTCTTCTTCGCCCAGCCATGCAGCGGCGATTCCCGGACCGGCTGCGCGTGCTTGTCGCGCGCCGTGCCCGCCAGCGCGCCGAAGGAAACCGGCGTATAGAATGGGCGGAAGGTCGTGGTGCCGACGGCAGCCGGGCTGACGCCGCGCATGCCTGCGATGATGCCGGCAGCGTTGACATTGCCGAGCTTGCCCTGGTCCGTCGCCATGCCGCTCGTCGTGTAGCGCTTGGCATGTTCCACATGGCCGAAGCCTTCGCGCAGCGCGAGGCCCAGATCCTTGGCGTGGACGTCGTTCTGGAAATCGACGAACGCCTTGTCTTTGGCACCAGGCACATGCCAAATTGCCGCAAAGGACGGGTCGTATTCGCCTTCGACTTCAGGCAGATCGCTGGCATGAGCCACACGGCCCAGGCTCTCGACAACCAGCCGTGCCTTTTCCGCGCCATCGGCGAGGCAGCCCGAAACGCTCTCAATGCCCGCTGCAGAGCCAGCAATCTCCAGCTCGCCGCCGACAATCGGCGCCATGAAGGCCTGCTTTTCGTCCGACCACACCGGCTTGGCGCCGCGCTGGCAGGCAAGGTGGATGATCGGCGACCAGCCGCCCGACATGGCAAGCGCATCGCAGGCAATCAGCTCATCCAGCCCGCCGCGATCCGCGATGACGCCGCTGATGCGATGTTTGCCCTTGGTCGCATGCACGCTTGCTCCATGCACCACGCGGACGCCTTGAGGAGCAGCATCCGCCGATGCGGCTCGCGCATCGAGGATCGCTGAAATTTCGACGCCTGCGGCGGCGAGGTCGGCCGCAGTGCGATAGCCCGAGCCGCCATTGGTGAAGACCGCGACTTTCTGCCCGGCAACGACGCCGTAACGGTTGAGATAGCTGCGCATGGCGCCGGCAATCATCACGCCTGGACGATCGTTGCCGCCGAACACCAGCGGCCGCTCTTCTGCTCCCGAAGCGAGAATGGCCCGCTTGGCGGCAATGCGCCAAAGGCGCTCGATTGGAAGATCGGGCGATGGCATCGCCACGTGCTTCTGCACCTTCTCCACCGCGCCGAAGACATTGCCGTCATACCAGCCGAACACGGTCGTGCGCGGCATCAAGGTCACATTCTCGAAGCTCTGCAGCTCCTCAAGCGTCGCCTGGACGAAGACATCGGAGGAAGCACCGCCGATCGTCAGCTTTTCAGAAAGCAGGGAGCCGCCGAACCGAAAACCTTCGTCGGCCAGCACGACGCGCAAGCCCGCACGAGCAGCCGTCAGAGCCGCCATCAGGCCCGTCGGACCGGAGCCGATGACGAGCAGATCGCAATGCGCCCAGGCCTTTTCATAGCGGTCCGGATCGGCCTGCATGACCGCCCTGCCGAGACCTGCGGCGCGCCGGATGATCGGCTCGTAGACCTTCTCCCAGAAGGCAGCCGGCCACATGAAGGTCTTGTAGTAGAAGCCTGCGCCGAGGAAGGGCGAGAGCAAGCTGTTGACCGAGCCAAAATCGTGCTTCAGCGACGGCCAGCGGTTCTGGCTCACAGCCGCCATGCCCTGATAGAGCTCAGCGACGGTGGCACGCGTATTCGGCTCGGTGCGGCCATCCTTGCCGATGGTGACGAGCGCGTTGGGCTCGGCCGAACCCGCGGTCAGGATGCCGCGCGGCCGATGGTATTTGAAGCTGCGCCCGACCAGCAGCTGGTCGTTAGCGAGAAGAGCGGCGGCAAGCGTATCACCCTCCAGACCCTTCATCTCCTTGCCGTCAAACTGGAAGGAAAGCGGGCGGCTGCGATTGACGAGACCGCCGGTCGACAGACGATAAGCAGTCATCGTGCCGCCTCCTTCGCCTTGTCCTCGGCATCGACAACGGAAAAGACTTCATGCGTGACATTGCTGCGCTCGACGACCAGCCAGCGGCGACACCCCGCACCATGATGCCAATATTCCTGGATGCGGCCGCGCTCGTTGTCGCGAATGAAGACGTAACGGTTCCAGTCCTCATCCGGCGCGGATGGCGCGGGGCGAACGACGGATGCGCCGCGAATGGAGAATTCTTCCTTGGGTCGCACGCCGCAATGCGAGCAGTTGATCAAGCTTGCCATTGGTATTGTGCCCTCAATGCAGGTTCGGCTGCGGACCCTTGCCGCCTTCGTCAATCGCGAAGCCGCGCTCGAAACGGTCAAGACGCAGGAGGCGGCTGACGTCGTGGCTTTCGCCCTTGGCGATCAGATGCGCGAAGCAGAAGCCCGAGGCCGGCGTCGCTTTGAAGCCGCCATAGTTCCAGCCGCAGTTCAGATAAAGGTTCTCGATCGGGGTGCGATCGATGATCGGCGAGCCGTCCATGCTCATATCCATGACGCCGCCCCAGGCGCGCAGCACACGCACACGCGATAGGCCGGGGATGAGCGCCACCCCCTCCTCTATCGTATGTTCCACGGTGGCGAGATTGCCGCGCTGCGCATAGGAGCTGTAATAGTCGATATCCGCGCCGAAGACCAAACCGCCCTTGTCCGACTGCGAGATATAGAAGTGTCCCGCGCCGTAGGTGATGACATTGTCGATGACAGGCTTCAGACCTTCGGAAACGAATGCCTGCAGGACGTGCGTTTCGATCGGCAGCTCGAGATCAGCCATGTTGCCAAGGATCGATGTGTGGCCGGCGGCCGCGAGCGCCAGCTTGTTGCAGCCGATGAAGCCGCGATTGGTCTCGACGCCGGTGACGACACCGTTCTCGCGGCGGATGCCGATCACCTCGCATTGCTGGATGAGATCGACGCCACGGCTGTCGGCGCCGCGGGCATAACCCCAGGCGACCGCATCGTGTCGCGCCGTACCGCCGCGCCGCTGCAAGAGGCCGCCGAGGATCGGAAAGCGCGCATGGTCGAAATTCAGATAAGGCATCATCCGACGAACCTGCTCACGGTTGAGCAGTTCCGCATCGACGCCGTGCATGCGCATGGCATTGCCGCGCCGGGCATAGGCATCGCGCTGGCCGTCGGAATGGAACAGGTTGACGATGCCGCGCTGGGACACCATGGCGTTATAATTGAAATCCTGCTCCAGCCCTTCCCAGAGCTTCATCGAGAATTCGTAGAAAGGCTCGTTGCCGGGCAGCAGATAGTTGGAGCGGATGATCGTGGTGTTGCGCCCGACATTGCCGGAGCCGATGTAGCTCTTTTCGAGCACTGCGACGTTGGTGATGCCGAATTCCTTGGCGAGATAATAGGCCGTCGCCAGCCCGTGCCCGCCACCGCCGACGATAATCACGTCGTAATGTGGCTTTGGCTCCGGCGTCCGCCATACCGGCTGCCAATGACGATTGCCCGAAAACGCCTGTTTTAAAAGCTGATATGCCGAATAACGCATGCATTCATCCCGATGCTACCCGGCCGCACATTCGCACATGCAATAAAAACGACAAGTCCCGAAAGAGCGAAAAAGCTTCGCAAACAGGACATGATCTTTTCCAAATGCGCAGCGAAATGCTCTACGTGCCTTCAGGAGAAAGGGCAGTCGGCCCTCTGAGAACGTCGGCTGCGACAAAAGCCGTGCCGGCTTCTGTTGCTAAAGCCTCGTTCAAGCGTTAAGGCGAAGGAAATCCGGATATCAGAAGTCTAAACTTCGCAATCGCGGCTTCTTATATATAATGTCCGGAAAGTTGAGGCGCGGTAGGGCGCGGAAGACGAAGACGCAAATGCTTGCAACATTCGAAAAGGCGGCGCTCGAAGCAGGAAAGGCCATATTGGAGGTCTATCGTGCCGGCTACGCTGTTGCCTTGAAACAAGACATGAGCCCCGTCACGCTCGCCGATGAGCGCGCCGAGCACATCATTCTCCGACATCTCGAGCGCGATTTCCCTCATATCCCGGCGATTGCCGAGGAACAGGTGTCCGCCGGCAAAGTTCCGCATATCCACGGCGACGCCTTCTTTCTTGTCGATCCGCTTGACGGCACGCGCGAGTTCATCGAGCATCGCGACGAATTCACCGTCAATATCGCCTATGTCGAGGACGGCGTTCCCCTCATCGGCATCGTCTATGCACCGGCGCTCGGCGTCGCGTTTACCGGCGAACCCGGAAGGGCCCGCAAGTTGATCGTCGACGAACACTTTTCCGTCGCCGAACGGCGGAACATCGCCGTGCGTGAGCCTCCGGCAAAGTTGACGGCGCTTGCCAGCCGCTGCAACAGCAATGCGAAAACGGAAGGCTTTCTCCACGAGAATGCGGTTTCCGGCTGCACATCGATCGGCTCCTCGCTGAAATTCTGTCTGCTCGCCGAGGGCAAGGCCGATGTCTATCCGCGCTTTGGCCGCACGATGGAATGGGACACGGCCGCGGGTGACGCCGTGTTGCGGGCAGCGGGCGGCAAGACGGTCACGGTCGAAGGCGACCTTCTGACCTATGGCAAGACGGACCAGAACGACGATGCTGATTTTGCCAATCCCCACTTCATCTGCTGGGGCGGACAGAAGCACAGCGTTTCCGCGTAAGTCTATTTTCCTAAGTAAAAAGCAATTCCGATGCCGGGTCTTGCACCCGTAGACAGCCGGTGCAGCTATGGCATTTCGCGCTAAAAGCGTAAGTTCTTACTGACGAAAAATCATAGAGCAAGTGCAATTTCCCCTGAAATAACAGGGACTTTCGGCCATTTTATTCAGGCAGGACATCCGCAAATCAGCGGCGCGCCACATTCATTAAAATTATTAGCAAAGTCTTACCATGAGCTTAGGCAATTTTTAAATGTGGCAAGCTACAGTGCCACACGTGGTCTTGAGTGTGTGTAGAGAGTCCAATGACCGAAATGATACGTCCCCGAGTGAAGTATGTCATCGGCCCCGATGGCAGCCCGCTGACGATAGCAGATCTTCCGCCGCCGAATACGCGCCGCTGGGTCATTCGTCGTAAGGCAGAGGTTGTCGCCGCCGTGCGTGGTGGTCTGCTCAGCTTGGAAGAAGCCTGCGAACGTTATACGTTGACCGTCGAAGAGTTCCTCTCCTGGCAGTCGTCCATTAATACCCATGGCCTTGCTGGCCTCCGGACGACCCGCATACAGCAGTATCGCCACTGACAGCAGCGACAGTACCACCTTAATCTGATTGTGTGTTCGGGCCTCTTTTCCTGTAAAAGAGGCCCGAATTATTTGATGCCACACGCATAGAAGCTCACGCGTCTATCCCGATGATCTTTTCAAAGAACAGGCTTATCGGCGAGGGTCGATAGGAACCGAAAGGCGCCCTCTCCCCGTAACCCGCTTTCCGGTAAAGGGCCTGGCCTTCGGTATTTCTGATCCCGACCTCCATTCTGATCAAATGAATGCCGTTGGAGCGGGCATTCGTTTCGGCAGCTTCCAGGAGGGCCACGCCCGCTCCGAGCCCTCTGAACCTTTCACCCACGATCATGCGTTTCAATTCGGCGGCGCCATCGCCGCTATCGAAAAGAGCGCAGCATCCAACCGCTACCAGATCATCGCGACGCGCGACGAGGACGGAAATATGGGGTGCATCCAAGGCTTCCGCATCAAGCGACCGGCGGAATTCACCCGGATAGAGCCGCGCGGCAACCTGATCGGATTGCCGAAGAAGCGCTTCTATTTCCGCCTGCCGCGGACTCTCCCGTTGAACACAAAAGACCATTTTTCGCCTTGAGACATCGATGACCACACCGCCAACCCGAAGCTTCTCATAAAGCCATCGCATATCAAAATCGCTAGATAGAGAGACAATCCGTTAACAAACTCGACGGTTGGCAGATGACGGAGCACATGCAATCCTTGCCTAACGAGACGCCACAAGGGAGAAAATCATGGATATCCGCAACGAAAACAACGCATCCGGCGGACGCTACGTCGCAAGTGTCGAAGGCCATGAGGCGGAAATGACGTTCTCCCGCACCTCTGCGAAGCTGATCATCATCGATCATACCGGGGTGCCGGATGCGCTGCGCGGCAAGGGCGTCGGTCAAGCGCTGGCGCTTCATGCCGTCGAGGATGCACGTCGCGGCGGCTGGAAGATCATTCCGCTCTGCCCCTTCTTCAAGGCGCAGGCGCTGCGTCACGAGGACTGGCGCGACGTCGTCAATCTTTAGCACATTCTAAATTAATCGAGGCGTTAACCAGCTTCGTAAACGCAAATCCGTCTGCATGGCCGGATTGATCTTAAAAAGGCAAAAGCTGCGCATGGCCGGCCCCGTCACGGCCAGTCATGCGCAGCTTTCATGCGCCCTCACTCGTAACCCTCGCATTCCGAAGATGGACCCCGTATCGGAATGCGATGACGCGTCCGAGGGAGAAGACGGAATTGCGAAATCAGGCGCGTGCCCGCGCCGGACCCGAACCATCGCGCTCTTCGAGCGCCGCAGCCTTGGCATATTCGGCTTGCATTTCCTCAAGCGAATTTTCCAGTGCCTCTTCCTGAACCTGCAGTTCGCGGATCGACACCTGCAGGTTGTCCGCGCGCTGGCGGGCCGCCTTGGCAAACGTCGGATAGGCAAAGTGGTTTGGATCAGCGATACCAGACTTCTTCTCTTCGACGACGATCTGGCTTTCCAGTTCCTTCGTCATGCGGTCAAACTCCGCCATCATCATCTGCAACTGCTGCAGCTGACGACGTTTTTCGTTCACCTGAAACTCTTTCAGGCGAACAAGGCTCTCACGTGACTTCATACGCATTACTCCCGTGATGCGAGACCCCGGCTCTCGATATTCCCGCCCGCCGAACCGCTTTGAGACGGCTTGGTTAAAAAAATTTCCAGCGATCTTAATAAAAGCCTACCGCTGGTAACCTTTCGTTTACGGGCATCGTTAATGATAGGGGCAATGATTTAAGGCTCAGTAAATGTTGTGGTCGGAATTAGACATGTCGGCATTGATGAGTCGGATGAATCACTTGGCGTTGGTTCTTAATGCGATACTTTAGGAGTCGATTTCGCTGATTGTCGTTGGAAAACAGTGTAATGGAAAAATTATTTAATAAATTCGATACGACTTGCCAGAGTGAATCAGAATTTGTTAACCATTGCATGGCAGCTTCCAAATCAAGCAGTGATTTGATCGGTATCGCGTTCAGGGGGCTGACGACCTTTCGGCGGCGGTAAAGGGGACAATTATGCGGGTTCTACTCATTGAAGACGATAGCGCGACAGCGCAGAGCATCGAGCTGATGCTCAAATCCGAAAGCTTCAACGTCTATACCACCGACCTCGGTGAAGAAGGCGTCGATCTCGGAAAGCTCTACGACTACGACATCATCCTTCTCGATCTCAACCTTCCCGATATGTCCGGCTACGAAGTGCTGCGCACGCTGCGCCTCTCGAAGGTCAAGACGCCGATCCTCATCCTCTCCGGCATGGCTGGCATCGAGGACAAGGTTCGCGGCCTCGGCTTCGGCGCTGACGACTACATGACCAAGCCTTTCCACAAGGACGAGCTGGTCGCCCGCATTCACGCCATCGTCCGCCGTTCCAAGGGCCATGCCCAGTCCGTCATCATGACCGGCGAACTGATCGTCAACCTCGACGCCAAGACCGTCGAAGTCGGCGGCCAGCGCGTGCATCTGACCGGCAAGGAATATCAGATGCTGGAGCTGCTCTCGCTGCGCAAGGGCACGACGCTCACCAAGGAAATGTTCCTTAACCATCTCTACGGTGGCATGGACGAGCCGGAACTGAAGATCATCGACGTCTTCATCTGCAAGCTCCGCAAGAAGCTCGCCAACGCCGCGGGCGGCGCCAACTACATCGAAACCGTCTGGGGCCGCGGCTATGTGCTGCGCGAACCCGACAGCAACGATTTTGCCGAAAGCGCCTGAGCCAGCCGCCTCCCCCTTCACCGCCGAATACGCTCAAATCCCGCCTAAAAGGCGGGATTTTTATTTGAGTTTGCGGCTGCGGAACGCCCAAAATAATAGCCGCCTCAAGGGCGGCTATTTCTGCTTCGATCTGTCTCGTTGTAATCAGGCGGCAGCGGCGCGATTGCCGAATATGGCTGTGAGGATCTTGCGGTCGAACGGTTTCAGCAGGAAATCCGTGGCACCCGCGCGCTTTCCGGCCATCAGCTTGCGAAGATCGGCCTCAACGACGCAATAGTAGATCTTCACATCCTTGCCATTGGGCATGGCGCGAATGCTGGCGATAAGTTCCAGCGCTCCTTCCATACCGGCATCGACGATCAGATAGTCCGGGATTTCCGCCTGGCAGCGCATCAGCGCTTCGCTGGCATCCCCGGCTTCGCTCACGAGAAAATCCAGTTCGGACAGGATTCGTTTGCCGACCTTGCGTACGACATCCGATGTATCCGTAATCATGAACCGCTGCATGTGTGAGCTCCCTAGCATCAGCCGCCATTGTCAGAATGGCGACGTCAAATTGAAACGATAGGAGCAGCAAGCTAAGGATTCGTTACCGCTACATTATCAAATGCGCGGACAACCCCAAGATTGCACAGAAATTTCGATGCACGAAAAAATAAACCCGCAGCCGGGGCTCGGCTGCGGGTGAAAATGCGGAGCGGATCGCAGCCCGGTTATTGGGCAGCCATCGTCGCTACGAAGGTCAGTTCCTCCGGTGACGCATTATAGGAAAGCTCCATGCCGCTCTCGTCGGCGAGAAGAACCGTGTAGTAGGGCTGGATCGAGTGAGCGTCGACCGCCTCTTCCAGAGTGCCCGAGCAGATCTCGGCAAATCTTGGCGGTATGCGCATCAGCCGCCCCTTGGCGGTGATGGTGAACTTCGCGTCGAATTCCGGATTTTCGAGCGTCACTTCGATATTGCCCCCGCGCGGAATGGCGCCATAGGCAACGAGGAAGAGGTTAAGAAGCAGCTTGACGCGGTTCTTGGCGATAATGGCGCGTGGTCCGACCCAGCTGACCTCGGTCTTCTTCTCGGCAGCAGCGAAATCCTTGGCGGCCCGTTCAGCCTCGCCGGTGTCGATCGAAGCGCCGACCGAGCCGGAGGCGCCGAAGGCAAGGCGAGCAAATTTCAGGCGGACGGAAGCGTTGAGCGCGCTCGTGCGGATCAGATCCATCGCGTCGGCGTCGGCACCACCCTCGTCGAGCAGCTCCAGGCCATTGTTGATCGCCCCGACCGGCGAGATCACATCATGGCAAACGCGGCTGCACAGCAGCGCGGCCAGATCCGGTCCGGTCAGAGTGAGATTGGGATTTTTCGACATTCATTGTCTCCTGAATGCTGACAGGGCAAAGCGATGAGTTCCACCTTGCCACGGTAAGGTTGCCCGAGGGTTGTCGCAGCCAGTGTACCGCGCGCCATAATGACACCATATTTGGTAAACCGATTGTTAAGACCATCGACGCAAAATGCATTCATCACCATCAGACTCGTTCGCGCGCGAATCGTCCTGCGATGGAGGGGCGGAAAGTCTGAGATAAGGGACGTGCCGTGCTGGCGCATTCTTCCGAATGCGTAGCGCCTGCGTCCCGCGCACCGACCATGATGAACGGAAGACTTCCATGCGCTATGAATTCCTGAAGAGAATGCCAAGCCCCGGCACCAGAACGCTCGGCCTCGGCCTGATCCTGGCGATCGTCGCATTCGTGAGTTTCGCGTTGCCGGTCCGTCAAGCCGCCGCCGCGCCCAGCAATCAGTATTCGGCACAGGAAATCGTCGATGCCGGCCACTCGTTCTTCGGCTCCGCCAGTGGCGGCCTTGCCAAGGTGATCGAGCGGGCCTTCCAGCAATATGGCCTGCCGAACGGCTACATTCTCGGCCAGGAAGGCTCCGGTGCGTTCCTGGCTGGCCTGACCTACGGCGAAGGTCAATTGAACACCAAGAACGCCGGCGAGCATCCGCTCTATTGGCAGGGCCCGTCGCTCGGCTTCGACTACGGCGGCCAGGGCACCCGCGTCATGATGCTGGTCTACGACCTGCCGAGCATCAACAGCGTCTACACCCGCTTCGGCGGCGTCAGCGGCCAGGCCTTCGTCGTTGCCGGCTTCGGCATGACGGTCCTCAAGAACAATAACATCGTGCTCGTTCCGATCCGCACCGGCCTCGGTGCGCGCCTCGGCGTCAACATGGGTTATCTGAAGGTTACGCCGAACCCGACCTGGAACCCCTTCTGAGCTCTTATTCCGATACAAACTCCCAAGCAGCGCAGCTTTCGGCCCGCCTCGACTGCGGGCCTTTTCTTTCCGCAGGTCCGGTTCGCGCCGATAAACCATATCCGCGTTAAACGCTTGCCCGTATGGCTAACCCATGATTAATCATTTTATCGACATCGAAGATAACTCCAGGATACTGGCCGCGTCGTGATTCAATTTGCTCTCTTGTTCGGATTGGGCTTTCTGACGGCCGCTCTACTGGTCTTTCTCATCGCGCCGGCAATCCATCGTCGCATCGTCTGGTTCACCGAGAAGCGCCTGAAGGCGACCATGCCGCTGAGCCCGCAGGAAGTGCGCGCGCAAAAGGACATGGCCCGTGCCCTCTTCGCGGCCGAAAACGCCCGGACAGAGCACGCCCTGACGCAGGAACGCGACAAGACCGTCGCACTGCAGATCCATAACGGCAAGCTTCAGCAGGAGGCGAGCCGCCTATCGGCCGGAGGCGCGGAACTGCAGACGCGCATCGACGATCTGGAGGTGGAAGCAGGCGAACTGCGATCGCGCCTGCGCCACGAGGAAAGCTATATCAGCCAGCTCAAATCGAGCATCCATACAGCCGAGCAGGCAAGCGCCGAAAAGGAAGCCGATATCGACGGGCTGCGCAAGCGCATGACGAAGATGGGCGCGGACGCGGACAATCTCCGGATCGACCTCGCCACGCGCGAAACCGAAATCGAAAGCCTGAAGCTGCGCATCAGCACATTGCGGGACGAACGCGACACGCTGCGCAAGGATCTAAACGCGGCAGGCCTGCGCGCCGCGGATGCCGAACAATCGCTGCGCCAGGAAAGCGACAAGAACAAGCGGCTCGAGGAGCGGCTCGATCGCGAAATCGCCGGCAGCGCCGACAAGGAAACGGCGATCGAGCGTCACACTCAGGACGTCATTCGCCTGCGGGAGCGGCTGGAGGCCGCCGTCAAGGAGTCGAAGGAAGCCGGTAAGGCGCTTCGAGCCGCCGGGATCACACCGCCGAAAAAGACGGCAAGATCGCCAAAGCTCGCTGCCGCATCGATCATTGCCGGCGGCAGCGGCGAGCAAGGGACCATCACCGAGCCGCCGCAGGTGACGGAACCGCAACGAACAGTGGAAGACGAAATCGCCCAGATGACGGAAGAAGTTCGCAACCGGGCGGCCGCCCTATCGGACCGCCTGCTGAAAGCTCGCACGCCTGCGCATGACGACGCCGTGCGCGAGGAAATCGCCAAGATCGCCGCCAACATGGTTGCCCTGACGGCACTCAAGGAAGGCGACGGCTCGCCGATCTTCGATCTGCTGCCGAAGGATCGAGATCCCGCCACACCCGGCGCCCGCATCAGCCTCGCCGACCGCGTCGCCGCCATATTGCCGAAGCATCTCTGAACACCGGGGCCGGCATGTCCTAGATGCGCCCATTCTTTGCAGCCATCTCGAAAAGGGCAATGCCGCTCGCGGTCGCCACATTGAGGCTGTCCAATCCGGGCGCCTGCGGAATCCGCACGCTACCGAAGGCGGAAAGAATATTTGCCGGCAAGCCGTCCCCTTCCGTGCCGACGACAAGCGCCATGCGCTCCGAAGCCGGCACCTCGCGAATGTCGACGTTGCCGCGCGGCGACAGGCTCCAGATCGCAAAGCCACGTTCGGCAAGCGCCGCAAGCAGTTCGACATCGCTCAATTGCCGACGATAGGGCACGGTCAGGATGGAACCGACCGAAACCCGCAAGGCCTTGCGATAGAGCGGATCGCAGCAGCTTTCGTCCAGCAGTACCGCAGCCGCGCCGAAGGCCGCAGCATTGCGAAACATCGAGCCCATATTGTCGTGATTGGAAATGCCGCAGCCGGCAAGCACCAGCGCCTGCTTCGGGAGGCGATCCAGAAAGGCGCCGACGCCGTCTTCCGCCATTCTGCGCCCCAGCGCTAGGACGCCCCGATGCAGATGGAAGCCGACGATGCCATCAAGCACCTCGGCATCGGCGACATAGATCGGGATATCGGCGGGAAAGCTCTCGATGATATCGCCCAGTCCCGCGACGCGGTTCTTGAGCAGCAGCACCTTTTCGGCGGCAAAATCGCCGCCCGATGCGTGCGCGCCCGTCAGCAGCCGCAGCACGACCGTCCCTTCCGCTATGAAACGGCTGTCACGGCCGGTAAGATCGCGCTCGCGGATATTGCGGAACTCAGCGATGCGCGGATCGTCGGGATGCGTGATCTCGATCAGCCGCCCGCCCGTCATCGTCACGCCGTCAGTTCGACAGCGATATGGTCGACACGATGCGGCCGACGCTGTAGTCGAAAACGATCGCCTGACGCTGACCGCTGGCAAGCGTGCCGTAAAACAGCACCTGATTGCCCGACAGCGCCGTGGACTGAACCGTGAAGCCCGCCGGCAGCAAAGCTGTCACAGCAACGGGAGCATCGGACGGAATGCCTGATGCCGCCTGCCCCGCCGGCTTTGCCGGTTGTTTCATCGTCTTATAGACAACGGCGCCGAAGACGGCCATAAGGCTCACCACCATGACGGCCGCAGAGACGATCTGTAGGCGGATCATCTTGCGTCGGACTTTCTCCAGGGCCGGATCGAGGGGCTTTTCCTCTTGATCGTCTGGCTCGAGATTCGTCATCGATGCGTCCTTGTTTCCTGAAGAGCGCTTCACGCGCTGGAGAAAATACGTTTGAGCGACCCCTTTAAAGAAGCCGCGAGCAATAGAAAAGTCCTAACCGCCGATGAAAATGCCGAAGGACGGCTCGATTCATGGCTGACGGCCGAGATTGGCGAGGAATTTTCCCGCAGCCGCGTGCAAGGCCTCATCAAGGAAGGCGCGGTTCTGCTCAACAATGCACCGGTGACGGACGCCAAGCGGAAGGTGCGCCCCGGTGACGTCTACGAGATCACGCTACCCGAGCCGGAAGACCCGACGCCGCAGGGCGAGGATATCCCGCTCGACGTGCTTTATGAGGACGATGACGTCATCGTCATATCCAAGCCCGCCGGGCTGGTCGTCCACCCCGCCGCCGGCAACTGGACCGGGACCTTGGTCAATGCGCTGATCCATCATTGCGGCGACAGCCTTTCCGGCATTGGCGGCGTCCGCCGCCCCGGCATCGTTCACCGGCTGGACAAGGATACGACCGGCGTGATGGTCGTCGCCAAGAACGACATTGCTCATCGACATCTCTCGCAGCAGTTCGCCGACCACGGCCGCACCACCTCACTCGAGCGCGCCTACCAGGCGATCGTCTGGGGTCGCCCGCGCCAGCTTATCGGCACGATCGACGCACCCCTCGGCCGTTCGAGCAGCGACCGCACGCGCCGCGCCGTCAAGCGCCCGGATTCAAACGATGCCGATGAGGCGATCACGCATTACGAGGTGCTGGAGCGCTTCCACGAGGGACAGGACGCGATAGCGCTTGCCTCACTGATCGAATGCCACCTGGAAACCGGCCGCACCCATCAGATCCGCGTGCATATGGCCCATATCGGCCACCCGCTGCTGGGCGACGCCGTCTATGGCGGCGGCTTCAAAACCAAGGCCAATCTCCTGCCCGATGCCGCCAAGGCGGCTGTCGGCCGCTTTACGCGCCAGGCCCTGCATGCCTACATGCTGCAATTCGAGCATCCCCGCACCGGCGAGGTCATGCACTTCGAGGCGCCGCTGCCCGACGATATGGAAGAACTGGTGGACGCGCTGCGCGGGTAGACCGCAGATAAGGCTCGCAGTGCCACCGCTGGACGCCCGTCGCCTACCGCTCTATAATACCAGCCATGAAGGACCGAAGTCCGAGCGCCAGTGCTGACCGAAAACGCAACCGCGTTTGGGAGGCCGATATGATTTTATCATATGGTGCTGGACCTTTCGGGAGGGTAATCCCAGGGGCGCGATCCCGGCGAGACTTGCGGTCACGCTGCCATAACACTTGCGTGACCACCTCCTTGAATCACCATTTCGCCGTACTTATCTTTACATTGGTTAAGTGCGGGGTCCTAGGACCCGTACGCCTTGGTCCGCTTCGCAGAAGGCGCGCAGAATACGCCCCCAGAAGGAACCAAATCTCGAATAGGAGGGTGCACAATCATGGCCCGTAATACCTTACCGTCCATCGCAGCCGGAGAAGCCGGCCTCAATCGTTATCTGGACGAGATCCGCAAGTTCCCGATGTTGGAACCGCAGGAAGAGTACATGCTCGCCAAGCGCTATGCGGAACATGCCGACCGTCAGGCCGCGCACAAGCTCGTCACCAGCCATCTGCGCCTCGTGGCGAAGATCGCCATGGGCTATCGCGGCTACGGTCTGCCGATCGGCGAAGTCGTATCGGAAGGCAATGTCGGCCTGATGCAGGCCGTGAAGAAGTTCGATCCGGAACGCGGTTTCCGTTTAGCAACATACGCCATGTGGTGGATCAAGGCCTCGATCCAGGAATACATCCTGCGTTCGTGGTCGCTGGTAAAGATGGGTACGACTGCCAACCAGAAGCGCCTGTTCTTTAACCTGCGCCGCCTGAAGGGCCGTATCCAGGCCATCGATGACGGCGATCTGAAGCCGGAGCATGTCACCGAGATCGCCACCAAGCTGAACGTCTCGGAAGAGGAGGTCATTTCGATGAACCGCCGCCTTTCCGGCGACGCTTCGCTGAATGCGCCGATCAAGGCTTCCGAAGGCGATTCCGGCCAGTGGCAGGATTGGCTTGTCGATGATCACGACAGCCAGGAAGACGTGCTGATCGAGCAGGACGAGCTCGACACCCGCCGCCGCATGCTGGCCCGCGCCATGGGCGTTCTGAACGATCGCGAGCGTCGTATCTTCGAGGCACGCCGCCTCTCCGACGAGCCGGTGACACTGGAAGATCTCTCGGCCGAATTCGACATCAGCCGTGAGCGTGTGCGCCAGATCGAGGTTCGCGCCTTCGAGAAGGTTCAGGAAGCCGTGCAGAAGGATGCGCTGGAACGCGCCAAGGCGCTCCGCGTCGTCGAAGCGACGGCGTAACGTTTCCTGCCCGGCAGGTTGAGGCGATAAAAAGAAAGGCGGGCCAAAAGCCCGCCTTTTCCACATCCATCGATTTTAGAAACGCTTACTGGCCGCTCGAAGCGACGCCGCCAAGCGCCTGCCACTCCGCAATCGCCTTGTTGAAGGCATCCGTGCCGGTCGGGCCCTTCTCCATCGTCAGCAAGGCGCGGCGGCCATTGCGATAGACGACCGGGATATCGATCCAGTTGCGGTTCTTCAGAAGATCGAGATTGGTCTTGCGCGCATCCGGGAAATCATTGAGCGCGACCATGTAGACATCATCGGTGACCTTGGCCGGCACCGCGATCAACGCATCGCCTCGATCCTGCTCGGTCGCCTTCAAGGCAACGCGCTGCACATTGTCGATCGCCCCGCCTTCGAAGTTCGGCGGCACCTGGAAGGCGAGCTCGATCAGATGGCTGGCGGGCAGCGAGGAGTCCGAATTCCGCGAAACGGTGATCGTCGCCGTCAGACCACGATCCGGAACGGTAATGAGACCCTGAACCGAAGGCTCCGGCCGACCGTCAGCCCCCTTGCCTTCCTGCAGCGACCAGGTGACCGTGCCTTGAAAAGCCGTCGGCGACGTCTGACCGAGACGCTCCTCATAGAGGAAAACCTTCTGCCCGTCGGTTACTGGCGCCGTCTGCTGCGTCACCGGCGGCGGCTGATTGGCGGCGGCCTGTTGCTGCTGTGGCGGGTTGGCGGCGGGCGTCTGCTGCTGGCTTGCAGAAGCAGGTGGCGTGTTCGGCGCTGCAGTCGCCGGTGTCTGGGTCGGGGTCTGCGAAGCAGGAGCGCCGGCATTGTTGGCGGCCGGCGGCGTTGTCGTAGCGGCGGCCGGCGCAGCAGAGGCAACGTTCTGCTCCGCCACGGACTTGCCTTCGACGACTCCAGGCTGACCGTTCGGAGCCGGCCCCTCGTCCTCTTCGGTACCGTTGGCGAGAAGGCGCTGCGTGAACTTCGTATTGACCGTATTCGGGTCGCTCGTCAAAGCCGCGACATCCGTGTTGCCGGCGCCGGCCGGCTGCTGAGCCGCCGTGCTGCTCTGCTGCGGCGCGGCCGCTTGCTGGGCGGGAGCAGCAGCATTGCCGTTGGTCGCGGCATTATTGCTTGCGGTATTCGACGTTGCCGGAGCCGCCGCGTTTTTCGGCGCGGAGCTGACGAGCTTCGTCACCATGTTGTTGAGCTCGCCGCGGTTTACCCAGGCTGCATAGCCGCCGCCACCGACGACGCCAAGACCGACAAGCGTGACGATGATGCCGGTCACATTGATGCGGCGGCGTTTCGGTTCCATGCGGAAGCTGCGGCCCTGCAGCTTCGCGGCCATCGCCTGATCGAGATCGGGCGGGACGGCAGGGCCGCCGCCACGGTCGTCTTCGGCGCGCTTGTCGAAACCGGCAAGTTCCTTGAGCTCGCGCCAGCCGTCATTGGCGCTATCCGCCTCGGCCGCCGGCTTGCGCGACGGATGCACATCCGCAAAGAGATCGACGTCGTCGAAGGCATTTTCCGGCATCTGCCGCGCAGGCTGCTGGACCGGCTTGGAAGTGGCCGGCGCAGGCTGCATCTCCTCGAAAACGTCAGCATCCCAGGCAAAGCCCGTGTTGCTGGCGGCTGCCTTCGTGTTCACAAGCCCTTCGACGGGCCGCCCGAACGGCGCTTCCGCAAACGCGGCAGCCGGCATGACCGGCTCGTTGAGATAGGAAACGGGCGCGGCCGGCGCAGCATGAGACGCCGGTGCATCGACCTCAGCCCAAATCTGTTCGACCTGGCTTATGACGTCGTCGGCCGGCTTCGGCGGCACACGCGGTGCGGGCTCAGGCTCGGCAGCAGCCGCCGGCAGCTCTTCGGCATAGTGCTGCGGTTCTTCGTAATGGCTCTGCGGTTCTTCGTGATAAACCGGCTCTACGGTCGGTTCTTCGTGAAGCTCAGCATGGTGCTCCGCGCCCACGTGTGCCGCTGCAGGAGCATAAGGCTCCTCTTCGTGCTGCGGCTCGCGCCACTCGTCTACCGCCTGGTGCTGGTGCTCATGCGCATGATCCGGCTCTACGTGCCCAGCCGGCTCTTCATAGGCATATTGCTCGTGGTCAGCCTGCGCGGCACTCTGTTCATGGTGGGCATGAACCTCGGCAGGCGCTGGTGCCGGCTCCTCCACATGCGGCTCGGCATAAGCGTGCTCGTCCACATGATGGCTCTCGACAGGCTCGGGAGCCGTCTCCTCATGCACCACGGGCTCTTCGGCAACCGCGGCCTCCTCGCCTCCGGGCAGTGCCTCTGCATGTTCGGCCTCGACCTCGACGATCGCGGCTTCAAGCTTGTCGAGCTGACGGCGGAGCATTTCCTCGGGCGGGCGCGGCTTCATGCTCTCGAGCTGCCGTTGCACGGCACCACGAGCTCGATCGTAAACCTTAACCCGCATCTCGGGAGTATTTTCCGTCAGGCCGTCAACGGCCCGTCGAATAACTGCTACAAAATCCGCCATCAGCACTTTCTCATGATGCCCGGCATGCAGCCAGGCCGGGATTCGTCATAGGTTCGCGACTTTAGCCCTCAAAGGGGTCAGTCACAAGTATGGTGTCCTCGCGCTCCGGACTGGTCGAAAGCATCGCCACCGGCGCACCGATCAGTTCTTCCACCTGACGCACATACTTGATCGCCTGGGCAGGCAAATCCGCCCATTTGCGGGCACCGACGGTCGATTCCTTCCAGCCCTCGAGCGTGATGTAGATCGGCTCGACGCGGGCCTGTGCCGCCTGGCTTGCGGGCAGGTAATCGATTTCCTTGCCGTCGAGCGTGTAGCCGACGCAGATCTTCAGCTCGTCGAGGCCATCGAGCACGTCGAGCTTGGTGAGCGCAATGCCCGTGATGCCCGAGGTCTTCACGGTCTGGCGAACCAGCACGGCATCGAACCAGCCGCAGCGACGCGGACGGCCGGTATTGACGCCGACCTCGCGGCCGACGGTCGACAGATGCTTACCGATCTCGTCATGCAGTTCGCAGGGGAACGGTCCCTCGCCGACGCGGGTCGTATAGGCCTTGGTGATCCCGAGCACATAGCCGAGCGCCGTCGGACCGAGGCCTGAGCCGGCAGCTGCCTGACCGGCGACCGTGTTGGAGGACGTCACGAAAGGATAGGTGCCGTGGTCGTTGTCCAGCAGCGCGCCCTGCGCTCCTTCGAAGAGGATGCGGGCGCCCGCCTTGCGCTGCTCTTCGAGCAACCGCCAGACTTGGTCGATATAGGGCAGGATGTGTTCGGCAACCGAAGTGAGTTCCTGATGCAGGGAATCGAAGGAGATTTCGGCGACGCCCATGCCGCGGCGCAGTGCATTGTGATGGGTCAGAAGCCGGTCGATCTTGGCCGGCAGCGTTTCCGGTTCGGTCAGGTCGATGACGCGAATGGCGCGGCGGCCGACCTTGTCTTCGTAGGCCGGGCCGATGCCGCGGCGCGTCGTGCCGATCTTCGTGCCGCTGTTGGAAGCGGCGTCCTCGCGCATGGCGTCAAGATCGCGGTGCAGCGACAGGATCAGCGGCGCGTTCTCGGCGATACGCAGCACATCGGGCGTAACGGCAATGCCCTGGGCACGCAGCTTGTCGACTTCGGCGACGAAATGATGGGGATCGACGACGACGCCGTTGCCGATGACGCTGAGCTTGCCGCGCACGAGGCCAGAGGGCAGCAGCGCGAGCTTATAGCTCACACCATCGACGACGAGCGTATGACCGGCATTATGACCGCCCTGAAAGCGTACAATCACATCGGCGCGTTCCGAAAGCCAGTCGACAATTTTGCCCTTGCCTTCGTCACCCCATTGCGAGCCGATCACTACAACGTTCGTCATTTATCCATTCCCGCTTCCTGCGCGCAGCAGCGCGCCTTGCTCAAACCCGCGCATCTATAAAGCTTTGTTTTTGGGAAAGCGACCCTGTTGTCTCAGGAGATTCGGCTTTTTGCATGACGAATCAGCGCCTCCAACAGGAATTTTCCCGGCTACGGGCCGGACAGGGTCTTTGGACTACCCTGATCCGGCCGATAGCCCTGCTTGTCAGACGCCGGGCTTGTGGGCGACGACATGGAAATATTCATGTTCGGCCGATGCCGTCGCACCGATCGGCTTTCCCTCGAGATCAAGCAGCAGCGCCGGCGTCGCAAAGCCGGCATCGGCCAATTGAGACTGCACCTGTGGCGGCGTTGTCGCATAGACCATGACGCCGAAATCATGGGCGCCATGCAGCAGGATCGCATGTTCGCCGTCCCGCTCCTCGAGCGGCCTCAGCCGACGCTGGCGCAGCGTGCCGGAAATGCGTCCCTCGACATAGCGCAGTGTCCGCAGCCCGAGCCGCACCGGATTCGACGTCCATTCCAGGCGGCGATAGTCAACGTGATGATCGAAGCCGCGCCACCCGCGGTGGAAGGTCGAAAAGACGAAGGCGCCGCCGGAAGAAAGGACGCGCGCGGCCTCGCGTAGAATGGCGAGTCTTCCCGATGCATCGACGGAATCGATGCCGTTGTAGCTGAAGACGACCATGTCGAAGCTGGCATCTCGGAATGGCGAGAGATCGCGCGCATCCATATGCTCGAAACGAAGATCGGGATGGTTCTTACGGCAAAGCTCGACCATCTCCGGCGTGTAATCGACACCGATATAATCGCTTGCGAAGTCACGCAAGAGCTGCGCGGTGCGGCCCCCGCCGACACCGATATCGAGAATACGCCCCTTACCCACTTGTGGGGCGGCAATAGCAAAGGCGGCACGCTCGCCTTCGTTGAGATAGCCGCTGCTGCGGCGATAATCGCGCAAGGCCCAGGAATTACTCCAGGTCCGCCGGTTAATACTTTCCATGATATGCATTTTCGGACTCCAATACAGAAAATGAACACTAAATGTTCAATTCCCCCTTGGCGCCCCGGATCATCTATACAACAGTTATACTGAACATGCAGCCGTTAAGGTTGCATTAACCTTCAATCCGGCTCTTAATCGTCTGTTAACGTTAAGATCTGCGAAAGGCAGTAGCTGTGCCGACGCAAATGCCTGTGGGGCTGGGGCGGTTCTGGCTTTCACGCAATTCCAGGAAAGCCGCTGCGCACTTTTCCTGGAATTGCTCTAGCCGAGTTCGAGCGTGGTTACACCGAATACGCGATCGAGCGGAATCGCCGGCGCCGCGCCGCGATACATGCGCGCGGTCTCGAAGACCGGCGACAGACCACAATCTTCCGCGAGCCGGATCGCCTGAACATTGTCAACAGGCACATCCAGATAGACCGGCGCGCCCTTGGTCTTCGCAACGAGTTTGCTCAGCAAGGCAAGCGCGACTTCCGGCTTGTTGGCAAACAAAGGGCCGATCTTGTAGCCCTCGAAGCAGCGGCGGATCGTGCCGTAACCGCGAACCCGGCTGCCGCCACCAACGATGAAGGATGCGCGCCTCTCTGGAGTACCGCACCAGGCCCGGATGAAGGAATGTCGCAAGCCGGGGAAAATTTCCGCGTCATATTGCAGCAGCCCATCGAGCTTGCCGTCCACGACTGGCACCACCTGCCTCGCCTGCTGCTCCTCTACCTCAGGCATTTTGGGGATGCCGCCATAACGGAGCGTCCGATACGCCGTTTCGAAACCGTGCCGCCGGTAGTGCTCCTGCTGCGCGACAACCCCGTCCAACCCGACGATGCGATTGCCGGCAAGCATCATGCCCTTGTTCCAAAGCTGCTTGCCGTATCCGCGGCCACGAAACTCCGGATGAAGCATGTAAAGACCGAGGAAAGCGAAAGCCTCGCCATAACGCACGACGGAAATGCAGCCGATGGGCACCTCGCCTATGGCGCCGATCAGAAAGCCGGACGGATCTGCCTCCCAGAAGGCGAGCGCGTCGTCAACACCGGGATTCCATCCCTCTTGCCGGGCCCATTCCAGAGCGAGTTCCAGCTCGCCAGCCCGCATCGTCCGCACGGCAAAAGTCGATTTCATGCAAAAGTCCCGAACCGCCCATCACACCGCCGTCCCTCAGGGACGACCGCGCCCAACCCATCATGTGGCAACATGCCGCCGATCACAAGCAATGGGATGATAAGCTTAAAGTACAAAGGCTTCGTTTCATTCGGAAAGCAAGGCGATCCCGCATACGCAGCGACAGAAAACCGGCAAGTGTTTGTGACACTTCCGTCGCAATTCTCCTAAACCCGGCATTGCATATAGGCGTCATCGGCGATCCTGTGTATAAGCGCAGGCGATCGCCAATGCCGGTTTTGCGCCACGACGCGAAGCCCGGCACCAGCAAGAGGATTGAAATTACATGCGCATCACGATGATCGGCTCCGGTTATGTGGGCCTCGTCTCGGGCGTTTGCTTTGCCGATTTCGGCCACGACGTCATCTGCGTCGATAAGGACGCGAGCAAGATCGATGCGTTGCGGCGCGGCGAAATACCGATCTTCGAACCGGGTCTCGAGCAGCTCGTCGCGGACAATGTCCGTGCCGGCCGTCTCTCCTTCACCACGGATGTGGAGACAAGCGTTGCCGCAAGCGACGTCGTCTTCATCGCGGTCGGCACGCCTTCGCGGCGCGGCGACGGCCATGCCGATCTCTCCTATGTCTATGCCGCCACGCGCGAAATTGCGGAGCACGTCAAAGGCTTCACCGTCATCGTCACCAAGTCGACCGTGCCCGTCGGCACTGGCGACGAGGTCGAGCGCATCGTACGCGAAACCAATCCCGACGCCGATGTCGCCGTCGTCTCCAATCCGGAATTCCTGCGCGAAGGTGCCGCCATAGAAGACTTCAAGCGGCCAGACCGCATCGTCATCGGCCTCAACGACGAGCGTGCCCGTGGCGTCATGACGGAAGTCTACCGGCCGCTCTATCTCAATCAGGCGCCGCTGCTCTTCACCTCCCGCCGCACGTCCGAGCTGATTAAATACGCCGCCAACGCCTTCCTTGCCATGAAGATCACCTTCATCAACGAGATGGCCGACCTGTGTGAAAAGGTCGGCGCCAACGTGCAGGAAGTCTCGCGCGGCATCGGCCTTGACGGCCGTATCGGCTCGAAATTCCTGCATGCCGGCCCCGGCTACGGCGGCTCCTGCTTCCCGAAGGATACGCTGGCGCTCGCCAAGACCGCACAGGATTACGACAGCCCCGTGCGCCTGATCGAAACCACCGTCTCGATCAACGACAACCGCAAGCGCGCCATGGGCCGCAAGGTGATCACCGCCATGGGCGGCGATATCAGAGGCAAGACGATCGCCGTCCTCGGCCTCACCTTCAAGCCGAACACCGACGACATGCGCGACAGCCCGGCGATCTCGATCATCCAGACGCTGCAGGATGCCGGCGCGACCGTGACCGGCTACGATCCTGAAGGCATGGGGAATGCCCGGCAGGTGATCGACAATATCGCCTATGCCGAGGATGCCTATGGCGCCGCGCGTGATGCCGATGCGCTCGTCATCGTGACGGAGTGGAACCAGTTCCGCGCGCTGGACTTTGCCCGGCTCAAATCCGTGATGAAGGCGCCGGTTCTGGTCGACCTCAGAAACATCTATCGCCACGACGAGGTCACAAAGCACGGCTTTGCCTATACAAGCATCGGCAGACCCTCCAGCGACGACACACTTTAGAGCGTTTACGCATTCCGAACGGAAAACCGTTACGCGCTTTTCCCGGAAATGCTTCAAGCAAAGGCCGATCAATGCGTTATCTCATCACCGGCACTGCCGGTTTCATCGGATTCCACCTTGCCAAGCGCCTGCTTGACGAAGGTCATTTCGTGGTCGGCTTCGACGGCATGACGCCTTATTACGACGTGAAGCTCAAGGAGAAGCGCACCGCCATCCTCGCCCGCTCCAACGGCTTCAAGTTCGTCACGGGCATGCTGGAGGACAAGACGGCGCTCGATCATGCAGCCGAACTCGCCGAGCCCGACGTGATCGTCCATCTCGCCGCCCAGGCCGGCGTGCGCTACAGCCTCGAAAATCCGCGTTCGTACGTCGATTCCAACCTCGTCGGCTCGTTCAACATTCTGGAACTGGCGAGAAACCTGCAGCCGAAACACCTGCTGCTGGCATCGACCTCTTCCGTCTACGGCGCCAACGAAAAGATCCCCTTTGCCGAAAGCGACAAGGCCGACGAGCAGATGACGATCTATGCGGCGACAAAGAAGAGCATGGAGCTGATGGCGCATAGCTACGCCCATCTCTTCAACGTGCCGACGACGGCCTTCCGCTTCTTCACTGTCTATGGTCCCTGGGGCCGCCCAGACATGGCGCTCTTCAAGTTCGTCGACGCCATCCGCAATGACCGGCCGATCGAAATCTACGGCGAAGGCAAGATGAGCCGCGATTTCACCTATATCGACGATCTCGTCGAAGGCATCGTGCGCTTGATCGGCGTCGTGCCGTCGGAGGAAAACAGGATCGTATCGGAGACGGTCCTCGACACCCTGTCGAAGAATGCGCCCTTCCGTGTTGTCAATATCGGCGGCGGCCAGCCTGTGGGGCTGATGACCTTCGTCGAGACCATCGAGACGATGCTCGGCAAGAAGGCGATCCGCAAGATGCTGCCAATGCAGCCTGGCGACGTCCACAACACCTATGCCGTTCCGGACTTGCTTGTGGCGCTGACCGGCTTCAAGCCGCAGATCGAAGTCGACGAAGGCGTAAAGCGCTTCGTCGAGTGGTATCAGGAAAACTATTGAAGAAATGACTGGCATCATCGAAACGGAACATTGGATCGAGAGCGCCGCCGGGCGGCTCTATGCCAAATCATGGATGCCGGATGTCGAGACATCCCAACCACCGATAATCCTGTTTCACGATTCGCTCGGGTGCATCGCGCTCTGGCGCGATTTTCCGGAGCGACTTGCCGATTCCCTCGGTCGTCGGGTCATCGCCTATGATCGGCTGGGCTTTGGTCGGTCCGATGCCCGCAACGATCTTCTAGCGCAGGATTTCATTGCGTCGGAGGCCGAGCATTTCGTACCGCTGCTTTGCGAGCAGCTGTCCATTCGGGAATTTGTCGCCTGCGGGCACAGCGTCGGTGGCGGTATGGCGGTGGAGACGGGAGCAAGGTTTGGCGAACGCTGCCGCGCCGTGATCACCATCGCCGCCCAGGCCTTCGTGGAGGACAGGACCCTGCAGGGCATCCGGGTCGCGCAGCAGGAATTCAAGTCGGCCGACACATTCGCACGACTTGCCAAATATCATGGCGGCAAGGCCGAATGGGTGTTGCACGCCTGGATCGACACCTGGCTCGATCCGGCAAGGGCCGGATGGACCCTCGATGCAGCGCTGGAGAACCTGCGCTGTCCGGTACTCGCCATCCACGGAGACCGCGACGAATATGGCTCCGAAGCGCATCCGCGCCACATCGCGGCTGGGCGCGGCCCGGTCCATATCATGCCGGACACCGGGCACGTCCCGCATCGCGAGCACCCAGCCCTCGTCATAAAGACGATCGAAGACTTTCTGGCGTGAATGCGCGAGCGGCCTATTCGGGCTGACCTGCCGGGTGATAGGCTCGATCGAAGTAGATAAGTCCCTGACCGTTGTCACGTTGACGAATGGCCGCGACTTCGCACAAAAGAATATCGTGCGTCCCGCCATCGACCTGACGGACGATACGGCAATCAAACGAGACGAGGGCATTTTCGAGCACGGGTGCACCGGTCGACAATTCCGACCATGCGGCAGCACCAAAGCGCTCCGCAACCGGGGTCTTGCCGCCGAAAAGCCGTGACAGATCCTGATGAGCTTCCGAAAGGACATTGACACAGAGCACGCCATTCTGCGTAACGGCGGGGTGAACGGAAGCACCACGATTGAGACAGACGAGCAAGGTCGGCGGGCTGTCCGTGACGCTGCAGACGGCGGTCGCGGCAAAGCCCGCAAGTCCTGCCGGACCATTGGTCGTGACAATGTTCACCGCAGCCGCCATCCGCGCCATGGCATTGCGAAACTCGGTGCGCGCAATGTCGGGGTCGGCGACGGGTATCGCCTTCTCGATTGCCACGGAGGTTTTCATGTTCATCCCACTATCCCCTAACTCGCGCTAGTCAGGCCACACTATAGATAGGATGAATGCGCCTCAAGAAACGACATTTTCCGGAAGCGGCCCTTCGCGAGCAATTAGTTCCCTATAAAATCTATCAATAAAGGGAAAATCATCTGCGCCGAGCCGAAGACGCAAGAATGCTCCGAAGCCGGTCTCAGGTCCGCGTGGAAATCAGCAGGAACATCGGCCGCTCGCGCTCGATCGCCCAATCCGGATGCGCGGCAAGGTCGTCATCGCTCGGCGACCATTCCTCGACATGGGCGATGGTGAAGCCGGACTTGATCAGGAGGTTGAGCGTCGTACCCATCGTACGGTGCTGCTTGACGACGCCATCGGCGAGCCAGTTCGTCACTCGCGGCCCCTCGATCTGGTAGGCGCTAAGCGGCCAGATCTTGCCACCTTCTGCATCATCAACCCAATCGGGCTGCCGGGGCGCCATGTATATCGGATGCTCGATCGAAAAGATCAGCCGGCCGCCGGGCTTCAGTACCTGACGGATCGTCGCCAGCAATCCGGCAAAGCCCTCGACATAGTGGAAGGCCAGTGAACTGTAGACGAGATCGAAGCCAGCCTTTGGAAGCTGGAGCCTTTCCAGATCGGCCAGATCGTAACGAACACGCGCATCCGCCGTCTCCGCGCGGGCACGTTCCAGCATTTTCTCGGAGACATCCAGCCCCAGCACGCTGGCCGCCCCCTGCTCGGCCGCCCAGCGGCAGAACCAGCCGAAACCGCAACCGAGATCGACGACGTCGAGACCCTTCAGGTCAGGCATCAGGGCCTGGATAGCCGGCCATTCGGCCGCACCCGCCAGCCCGTCGATGGAACGCTGCAGGCGGCTATAGCCATCGAAAAAACCGGGATCGTCGTAGATATTCTGGGTCATGCTCGTCTTCCGTGCGTCTCTGCAGCCTGCAATTGGCGGCATCCCCTCGGCATAGACCATAAGGAGCCCGACGAAAAGCCAATTGCGCGGTAGCTTCGGCCGGCGCCGCTCAAACCGACGGTTTCGGCCGCGACAGCCATTGCGAATAGGGTTTTACGCCGAAACCGGGATCGGCCGCATCCTCAAGCACATGGATGAATTCGATCGAATGCCCGTCGGGATCGGAAAAGTACTGCGAAACAGCCGGCACCCAGCCGAGAACGACGGGCTCATCAAGCGGCTCGCCATTGAAGCCCTTCGGTTGAACGCCATGAGCCTTCAAAGCGGCGGCGGAACGAAGGAGATCGTCGAGAGAGGTTCTGAACGCAATGTGTAGCCGCATGCGCAAGGGCGCGCTGCCTGTCTCCCATAGCCCGAGCATACCCATCCGCTTGTCGTCGATCCAAAAGAACGCGACGCGTCTGTCTTCGATGACGGTCGCAAGTTCCAATTTCAGGATGTCGCGATAGAATCCTATCGAACGCTGCAGATCGGCAACCGTCAGATGCGTTTCGTAAAGCCCCAGGATGCGGGGCATGGACGGATCGGCCGCATGCTCCGGATGGCCATTGGTCATCACAGCACCTTTGCCGCCGTGACTTCGACTTCAACCAGAAATTCGGCGCGGGTAAATCCGCCAACGATCAGCAGTGTGGAGACCGGCGCGGGATCTTGGACGTAACGATCGCGCACGGCCATATAGGCGGGAAAATCCTCGCGCGTGGTGACGAAGCCGCCGATGCGGATGACATCGGCAAAGCTCATGCCCGCCTCTTCCAGAATGGCGCCGATTGCCTTGAAACACATCTCGGCCTGGGCGGTAACGTCAGACGGAATACGATCGTCGAGACCGACGCCGAGCTGGCCGGATGTGACCAGCAGGCTGGCGCCCGGCGGCACCAGCAGACCATGATTGTAATTGCCGAAAGGGCGGCGGACGGATGAGGGATTGAACGTTCTTTTCATCGATACCGACTCCTGATGACCGGCGCGATATCAGCATTTTGTGATGAAAGGAGCAAGACGCTCAATGCGCCCGCACCGATGTTACCGCCCGATTCCGTCGTATTTCCAACAGGATATGTCCGAAAAGCGCGGCAAGCACGATCGGGCCGCCGATGAGCGTCGCCGTCGAGGGACGTTCGGCGAAAAGCATCCAGACCCAGAGCGGCGTCAGCGGCACTTCGAGCGCGGTCAGCAGGGCGGCATCCGAGGCCGGCACCAGCCGCGAGCCGAACGTATAGAGACTGAGGCCCATAGCATTCTGGACGATGCCGAAGGCGATGATAAGGCCGAGATCCTGACCGGAGATCGATAGCGGCGAGGCAAACCAGAAGGTCACGAAGGAGCAAAGCCAGGCGGACAAGGCCATGGCCGGCAGCATCGGCACATTGCGATGCTGGCGCATGACGACGGCAAGGGCTGCGACCGTCAGCGTCATGATGGCGGCAAGCCCCTTGCCGAGCCAGCTCCCGCCATCGCTTCCGTGACCGGAAAGCATGACGAGCACGCCGATGAAGGCGATACCGCTGGCGATCAGCGTCCTCCTGTTGGGACGCTCGCCGATGAAGAGGAAGGCGACGCCCGCCGTGACGAAAGGCACCGTCGCGTAGATGACCATCGCATCGGCAACCGACGTATAGTAGATCGAGCCGATACCGCTGATCATGGAGGCGGTGGAAAAGATAGTCGCCGCCAGCGAGGGGCCGCGCATGGAGCGCAACACACGAAAGGCGTTACGCCGCTCGATATAGAAAAACAGCGCGAAGACGCCAAGGCCGGACACGATTCCGCGGCAGAACAGAATGGTCATCAGGTCGGCATGGATCGCCCGCACGAAGAGACCGGAAGTCGACCATGCCAGCGCCGAAGCCGCGACATAGGCCACGCCCAACCTGTATTGCTGCTGTTCCGCCAGCGTCACGACAAAATCCCCCGCCCTGTAGCGGCAGAGCATTAGCGGGCAGTCTTGACGCCTACAAGCAAAGCTTGCGCCGTTGGGTGTCGCTGATGCCGGAAGATGGCAGGGGTTGCAGGAAGGTCACGCCTCTTTCCGGTCGGCGATCGAAAACACTTCCCTACCCATTGGTATTGGTAGGATCGTATTGATCTTGAACATATCGGCGATCGCTCTAGGGTTCTGACGACTTCGTCGAAGGAGAATCAGTTGCGCTTGCTGTCAGCCACTTTGTTTGCATGCGGCTGCGTCAGCTTGGTCGACGGTCCGTTATGGCCGCCGGCGCAAACCTATGTCGACGTGACAGTGCAATGCAGTCAAAGCACCAACCCCGCCCGCTGCGAACATACACGTAAAAGCTGGAAGGCCGATTATGATGAAGCCATCGCAGGCGGGTACCGTGCGCAGAAACATGTCGCCCTCTGCCTGAGCACCGGCTGCGACGAGGCGATCCAACCGGATAAAATGCTCGGCTGCGCCTGGCGTATCGTCATTGCCGACAGGAAGCACGCTCAACCGGACAGCATGGATTTTGCCAATCTCACCCGTTTCTGCGGAACGGATTATGTCGACGAGAAGGGAAAGCTTGCCGCGGCCTCGGAAGCGAAGGTGATGTTGCGCCAGATCGGCAAATAGAGGCGACGCGCCAGAAGTGCTCTGACGCGTCGCCGGCTTCATGCATAAGGCGCAAGGAAAGTGCGGATGGCTTCGATCTCGTTGGGCCTGATATCGTGGCCGCCAGCATGCCAGTCGAGCGTGACCTCGGCATCCTGCCGCGCAAAGTAGTCGGCGAGCGCCTTGGTCACCGGCGCGGGCGCTATCGGATCACGTTCGCCTGCCGTGATCAGCACGCGCCGGCCCTGCAACCGGGCATTATCCTTCGGCTGGAACGGGATGAGCGGATGCATCAGCACGGCCGCGTCGAAGAGATTACCATGCTCGATCAGCACGTTGGCAAGAATATTCGCGCCGTTGGAAAACCCGAGTCCGAGCACCTGCGACGCGCCATACTCCGCCGCCAGACCCGAGACATAGTTCGCCATCTTTTCCGTCGCCCGGGCGAGATCGGCCATGTCGTAGACGCCCTCGCCCGTCCGGCGGAAGAAGCGCGCTGCCCCATGTTCCGAGACATCGCCGCGAGGCGATACGATGGTCGCGTCCGGCAGCAGCCGGGCGGCGAAATCGAAGAACTGGTTCTCGTCGCCGCCGGTGCCGTGGAAAGTGAAGAAAATCGGCTTTCCGGATGCACCGGCCTTCAGCCGGTGCACATAACTCGTATCAGTCATAGTCCTTCCTCCGATTAGCCTTCCAGCGGCTCCAGATGTTGCTCGATCAGCCCACGCAGATGCGCATGCTGCTCGGGCAGTTTCAGCGCTTCGCCGAGATGAGCGGTATCCTCGTCGCGGTTGAAGCCGGGTTCATTGGTGGCGACTTCGAACAGCACGCCGCCCGGCGTACGGAAGTAGATCGCCCAGAAGTAGTCGCGGTCGATGACCGGCGTAACCTGATAGCCCGTGTCCATCAGCGCCTTGCGCACTTCAAGCTGCTTTGCGCGGTTCTCGACGGCAAAGGCGACATGGTGGACGGAGCCTGCGCCCGGAAGAGCCCGGTTGATGTTCGGCATGGTTTCGAGGTCGACATAGTCGGCACCGTTGCCGCCGGGAATGGCAAGCCGCTTGACGCCTTCATGGGTGTCGACGACTTCGTAGCCCATGTATTTCAGCAGTTCGGCGGTTGCGCCCTCATCCCTCAACCGCATGGCGACGGAATGGAAGCCGCGGATGGCATGTTCGGCATCGACGCCGTTATGCGTCCAGGGCAGACGAGCATCGTCCTTGACCTCGACCAGCGCAAAGCCGTCACCATCCGGACCGGCGAAATGCAGCCGCTTCTGGCCGAAGGATTCGTCGGCCTTCAGGCCCTCGACGCCATGTTGGCCGAGGCGTTCTGTCCAGTAGCCGATGGCACCTTCCGGAACGGAATAGACGGTATTGCCGACTTCGCCGGTACCCGGGCGACCGCGCGCCATCTTCGGGAACGGGAAGTAGGTCATGATTGTGCCGGGCGTGCCGATCTCGTCACCATAGTAAAGGTGATAGACATCGGGAGCGTCGAAATTCACCGTCTTCTTGACGCGGCGCAGGCCGAGCGTGTCCGTGAAGAATTTGTTGTTGGTGCGGGCGTCTTCCGCCATCGAGGTAACGTGGTGAAGACCTTTGATCTGGTTAAGCATCTTAAACCCCTTTGCTCGCCTGCACCGGCAGGCGTTTCTCATGGGCAGAAGATGGTCTTCCCGGGCCTGTTTCGATAGCCCCCAATAGCCAAACGGATTGTCTTCAGTGAGTGAACAATAAATTCTGATCGTTCACTATGACAGAGAAGAAGCGTGACCTCACTGCTGTTCCGGATTGCTCGGCAGGGACCAGTCGATGGGATCTCTGCCATGCTCGGCCAGATAGGCGTTGGCCTTGGAGAAATGCCGGCAGCCGAAGAAACCATTATGGGCCGACAGCGGCGAAGGATGGACGGATTTCAGCACGAGATGGCGATCGGTATCGACGAAGGCGGCCTTCTTCTGCGCATAGGAACCCCAGAGCATGAATACGACGCCATCACACTCGTCGTTCACCCTGCGGATCACGGCGTCCGTAAAGCGCTCCCAGCCCTTGCCCTGATGCGACGCAGCCTGCGATTCCTCGACCGTCAGCACGCTGTTGAGCAGCAGCACGCCCTGCTTCGCCCAGCTTTCCAGAAAGCCGTGACGAGCCGGCGGAATGCCGAGATCGGTTTCCAGTTCCTTGTAGATATTGACCAGCGACGGCGGAATGCGAACGCCGGGGCGCACGCTGAAGCAAAGCCCATGCGCCTGACCGAAGCCGTGATAGGGGTCCTGCCCGAGGATGACCACCTGCACCTCGTCGATCGGCGTCAGATCGAGCGCGCGGAAATATTCGCTGCCGCGCGGGAAGATCACCTTGCCGCGCTGCTTCTCCTCGACGAGGAAAGCCTTGAGCTGCTGCATGTAGTCGCTCTCGAATTCCGGAGACAGCGCCTCTTTCCAGCTTTCCTCAAGCTTGATGTTCGCTTCCACCATCGTCCTTCGTCTCCGTCTGTTGTCAGCAGTCCGATTGAGGATGAAAGCGACGGCATGTCAAGAAATGGCTGAGGCCATGAAGAGGAGATCACAGTTTTTGACCAGCGCCGCCGCTTGGCTCTGCCCCTCTCTGAGGAGCTTTCGACGGCAGCAGCCAGGCAAGCAAGCGTTGACAACTCCCTTCGCTTCAGCCAATGGAAGCCATCCCATCTTTTCGACCGGTGCCTCCTCATGCTTCCCTTGCATTCCCTTGGCGAGCGCATTGTCGTGCTCGGCCCTTCCAATGCCGGCAAGTCGACCCTGGCGGTTGCACTTTCCAAAAAACTTGGCTTTCCAACGGTTCATCTCGATCAGCTTCACCATCTGCCCCATACGGATTGGCAGCAGCGTCCGGAAGCAGAGTTCGCGGCGCTTCATGATGCGGCGATTCTTGGCGAACAATGGATCATGGAGGGTAACTATACGCGCCTGATGCCCCAGCGTTTGGTGCGCGCAACCGGCGCTATCCTCATAACCTCCAATCACTGGCTGCGTTTTACCCGTTATCTGAAGCGCACGCTCTCCAACCGCTCGGACCGAGCCGGGCATCTCGAAGGCGCCAAGGACAGCATCAAGTGGGAGATGATCCACTGGATACTCGTGAAGACCCGCAACAGCAGCGTCAAATACACGAAAATCCTTGAGGAATCCGAGTTACCGACGGTGGAGTGCCACACGGCGGAGGCACTCAATAGCCTCTACCGGGCCTGGGATCTGCCGAAGAGACAGTAGGCGACATCGGAAATCTTGCTTGAGGTCGACATGCAGATCCAGATCCATCCGGCCACACATGCTGACATCGTGCCGTGGATCGAACTGTCGGAAGCGGTCGCTGGGCTCTTTGGCCCAATGCCCGATTTTTCGGCGACCCTGGCTCCGAAGATCGATCGGAAGCAGGCTCTTTGCGCCAGAATTGTCGATGGCCCGCCGTTTGCCGGAGGCATCCTGCTCGGGGGATCAGCCGACGCGTTCTGGATACGCTGGCTTGCGGTTACGCCGGCATATCGTCGTTGCGGCATTGGTCGAAGGTTGATCGAGGCAGCCATCGCATGTGCTTGCCCGAATTGCGTCATCTACGTGGATACCTTCACCGAGGAAACCGCCGGCGGTTTGGCAGCACGGCGGGCTTACCAAAGCTGCGGTTTCGCGCCGTCGGAAGTTTGGGAAAACGAAGGCATAGTCCGCCAACGCTTCATGAAGACACCCGCGAAGATTTCAGTTCCCTGATAAACGCCTCCCGCGCCTGCCGACCGCACAGATTTACCAATTGAAGTCATTGCGAGCACCGGGAAAAACCGTAAGCTCCGCTGACTATCTGTTCGAAACATACAGGGACCGGAATATCATCCACAAATCGGCCAAGCGGAACCGTCAAGATGAATTTGCTCCATTACCTGCTGCTGTTCTTCGGCGGCGTCTTTCTTATGAATGCGGTCCCGCACCTGGTCAGCGGCGTCCTCGGCAGATCCTTTCAATCCCCTTTCGCCAAGCCCCACGGCGTCGGGCTCTCGTCGTCGACAGTCAATGTCGTCTGGGGCTTCGCCAATCTCGTGGTTGCGTACCTGCTTCTTGTCACGCCCGGCTCACTGCATTGGGATGATGGATTGGATGCGCTCGCCATTGGCCTCGGCGCATTTGCACTCGCCTTGTTTGCCGCACGTCACTTCGGCAAGTTCCACGGCGGGAACACGTCTGAAAAGCAGTGAAGCAACAACTCGTTCGCCTCTCGGCAATCACCCCTTGATGCGCACCATCTGCGGATCATAGAGCGGCTTCAGCGACACCTGGCACGGTGCGCGGCTCTGTGCGACATCGAGCTCGTAGCGGCCGGACAGCACGAAATCCTCCGTCACGCCGCCGGGATCGCGGACATAGCCGTAGCCGATCGCCTTGCCGATCGTGTAGCCGTAGCCGCCGCTCGACAGCCAGCCGACGCGCTGCCCGTTGCGATAGATCGTCTCGCGGCCGAGAAGCACGACCTCGGGATCATCGGGCACGAAGCAGGCGAGCATCTTTTTCACGCCCGAGGCCAGTTGCCGCTCGATCGCCTCGCGGCCACGAAACGGCGTGCCCTTCTTCATCTTCACCGCCCAGGCAAGCCCGGCTTCGACCGGCGTGTGATCCGGCCCGATATCGGAACCCCAGGCGCGATAACCCTTCTCCAGCCGGCAGCTCTCGATGGCACGATAGCCAGCGTTGATAAGACCATGCTCGCGCCCCGCCGCCATCAGCACATCGTAGACGGTAGCGGCATATTCGACGGGCACATGCAGCTCGTAGCCGAGTTCGCCGACATAGGTGATGCGCAGCGCCCTGACGGGGCAGCCGGCAATGCCAACGGTCCGAACCTTGCCGAACGGGAATGAGGCATTCGAAACGTCGTCCGAGGTCACGGCCTGCAAGATCGCACGCGACTTCGGCCCCATCAGCGACAGCACCGAATAGGCCGATGTCACATCCACCAGCTCCGCATGCATCTCCGCTGGAATATTGCGGGCAATCCAGTCGAAGTCGTGAGTGGCAAAGCCGGTGCCAGTGGTGATGTAGAACTCATTCTCGGCGGTGCGGGCAACGGTGACGTCGCATTCGATGCCGCCCCGATCGTTCAGCATCTGCGTATAGGTCAAAGAACCGACGGGCTTGGCGACGTCATTGGCGGCAATCCACGAGATCGCCGCCTCTGCATCCCTGCCTTTCAGCACGAATTTGGCAAAGGAGGTCTGGTCGAAGATGACGGCCGCCTCACGAACGGCTTTATGCTCCCGCCCGACGGCATCGAACCAGTTCTGGCGGCCATAGGTATAGATATCCTTCGGTTCCTCGCCGGCAAAAAGATCGGCAAACCAGTTCGGCCGCTCCCAGCCGAGCTTTTCGCCGAAGCAGGCGCCCTGCGCCTTCAGGCGATCGTAAAGCGGCGACTTGCGGCAGGGCCGACCACTGGAATGCTCTTCGAAAGGCCACGCCATGGTGTAATGCTTGCCATAGGCTTCCAGCGTGCGGGTGCGCACCCAATCCGTGTCGAAATGCGGACGGCCGAAACGCCTGATATCAACAGGCCAGAGATCATAGGGCGGCTCGCCCTTGGCGACCCATTCGGCAAGTGCCATGCCGGCGCCGCCGGCCGAAGCGATACCGAAAGCATTGAAGCCGGCGCCGACGAAGAAATTCTTCAGCTCCGGCGCCTCGCCGAGAATGAAGTTGCCGTCGGGCGTAAAGCTCTCCGGGCCGCACAGCAACTGCTTGACCCCGGCTGTCTGCAGCGCCGGCACGCGCACCAGCGCCTGCTCCATGATCTGCTCGAAATGATCGAAATTGCTGTCGAGCAGCGTGTAGTGGAAATCCCTGGGGATTCCATCGAGTGCCCAGGGAATCGGATTAGGCTCATAGCCGCCCATGACCAGCCCGCCGACCTCTTCCTTGTAATAGGTCAGCCGGTCGGGATCGCGCAGCGTCGGCAGGTTGGAAGGCACGCCGAAGGATTCGGTGATGAGATATTGATGCTCGACCGAAACGAGCGGCACATTGACACCGAAACGGCCGGCAAAGGTCCGCGTCCACTGCCCGGCGCAGACGACGACGCGCTCGCATTCGATGCGGCCTTTCTCGGTGATGACGGCGCGGATGCGGCCCTTGTCGATCTCCAGATCAAGAACTTCCGTATCCTCGAAAATCGACACACCGCTCATGCGGGCGCCCTTGGCCAGCGCCTGGGTGATATCGGACGGGTTGGCCTGCCCGTCGGTCGGCAGGAAGGCAGCGCCGACGAGATCGTCCACATCCATCAGCGGCCAAAGATCAAAAGCCTCCTTGGGCGTCAGCAGATGCATCTGCAGGCCGAAGGATTGTGCCGTCGTCGCCTGCCGCTTCACCTCCGTCCAGCGCTCCTCGTTGCAGGCAAGCCGCAGACCGCCATTCATCTTCCAGCCGGTGGCAAGGCCCGTCTCCGCCTCGAGCTTCTTGTAGAGGTCGACGGAATAGCCGAGCATCTGCGTGATGTTGGCGCTGGTGCGCAGCTGACCGACAAGGCCGGCTGCATGGAACGTCGTGCCCGAAGTCAGCTTCTTGCGCTCCAGCAGCACGGTATCGGTAAAGCCGAGCTTGCCGAGATGGTAAGCGGTCGAGCAGCCGATGATGCCGCCGCCGATGACGACGGTCTTTGCGGTAGCGGGCAGTTCCTTCATCACGTCACCTCAAGAATTGCGAAAATCCTGCCAGGCGCTCTCGAAGCGCCGCAGGTTTTCAGCTGTATAGGAAGAATAATCGAAATCGATGTCGGAATGGATTTCGGACACCATGCTCCACATCGTCTCGCGCAGAAGCGAAGCGCATTTCATCGCCTGATAGCGCCGGCGCAGATCGTCACTGACGGGAGCCTCGAAATAGGCTTCCAGCATCGCCTCTTCCTGCGTCTCGGAGAATTCATTGTTGGAGGCAAGGCCGCCAAGATCGAAGAGTGGCGTGTTGAAGCCGGCATAATCCCAGTCGATCAGCCACAGCCGCTCGCCATCGTCGAGGAAGTTCGCCGCCAGCAGATCATTGTGACCGAAGGCGACCTCGAAAGGTCCGGCTGCGCGCTCCAGCCGCTCGGCAGTGTCCAGAAAGGCAGGCAGCAGCGACTTGTGCCGACTATCGCCTGCCGCCAGGAGAGCCGCATAGTCCCTGACGACGTGGAAAACCCAGAAGATTGCGGCTGGTCCACGAAAATGCCTCGCGACATCGCGGTGGCAGGCCCTGACGAGCGGCACGACGCGGCTCATCATTGCCGGGTCCCGGATCTCGTCGGCCGACAGCGGCCTAGCATCGATGTAGTCGAGCACCAATATGCCGGGCTCATGATGGATCACGGCAGGAGAAAGACCGGCTGCATGGGCCGCCCGGCTGGCCGCCACCTCGTTGGTGCGGCTGATGTGGTGGACGGGAATGTCGGACCCCAGCCGCACGACGAAGCGCCGACCGTCATTGCCGACCAGATAGTTGCGATTGGTGATGCCGCCTACGAGCGGTTCGATATCGATCGGCCCGCGCCAGATGCTGAGAGAATGTATCCTGTCTTCCGCCGTCGCAGTCATTCCCCCTCCGGTCCTACTGCTGAGCATCCTATGGACGCGAAGGTTCTCCACAAAAGCAGGACTGTCAAGAGGCGCCCACAAAAAGAAACAAATTATTGGCTTTTTGTTGGATTTTCGCGGAAAACTCCCATGAGATCGGCTATGCATATCCTAAAGACTGCGCTTCACCCTAGCTGAGATTTGTCTTAAAAACTCAGGCGCGACGCAACCGGATCAGGTTTGAGTGCGTTGACGCCTCTGGCCGCAACAGGGCCGGCCATTTTGGAAGCTACACAAATTCGGGATCAATACCCTCAATAGGATCAGGAAACATGTCGGGCATATCCCAGCCGCCGCTGCACTCCAATCATCGCGAGCGGGAGATTCTGGAGGAACTGCGCCTGGCCGGCGGCGCCAGCCGCATCCAGTTCCTGGCGGAACGCCTGGGCGTTTCCGAGGAGACCATTCGCCGCAACATCCGCAGCCTGGAAGCCAACGGGCTCGTGACCAAGGTGCATGGCGGGGTCCATATCAAGGACTCGATGAACGAGCCGCCGCTGCATCTGCGTATGAACGAGAATGCCGAGGCCAAGCGGATGATCGCCGCCGCCGTCGCCGCGATGATCGAGGATGGCGATGCGCTCTTCCTCGACGTCGGTTCGACCACCGCCTTCATTGCCGTCGCGCTACAGAAGCATCAGAACCTTTTCGTCGTCACCAATGCCGTCGCGGTCGCCCATGCGCTCGCAACCCGCAACGGCAATCGCGTCTTCTTTGCCGGCGGCGAGCTGCGGGGCCATGACGGCGGCGCCTTCGGCATGGAGGCAGCCAACTTCCTGCGCCGTTTCAACGTGCGCCACGCCATTCTCTCTGTCGGCGCCATCAACGCAGCTTCGGGCTTCATGCTCCACGATCTGGAAGAAGCGGAATACTCGCGGGAAGCCGCAGGCCGCGCCGAAAACCGCATCGTCGTTGCCGACAGCGCCAAGTTCGGCCGCAGCGCGCCGATCGTCCTCAGCGAACCGGCAAGTGTCAACGTGCTAGTTACGGACGACACCCCACCGGCCGACATCCGGGCCATGCTGGAACGCAACGAGATCGAGCTCGTGATCGCCAACCGGCAGCGGGGCGAGCGGCGTTGAGCAGAGCCAGGGTCCAAGCAGATGAAGCTGAATGATCTGCTAGCTTGAAGCGGGTCATCCGCAAGCCTGGTCATCAACCCTTACACATCGCCTCGAGCGTCTGGGCGGCCTTGCTTGCGTGACGCTCCTTGTGCCGCAACAGCCGAAAGCTGCGGGCGGGCAGGTCGAATGTCGCCTGAACCAGCAATCCCTGCCCTAGATAGGCCCTTGCAGCAGCACTCGATATGGCGGCGGCACTTTGCCCGACGCCGACAGCGGAAAGAATAGCTTCGTTCGAAGGCAAAACGAGCGCTACGTCGAGGTCGCGCGGCGAAGCGCCGAGCCTGGCGACCGCATTCTCGAATTCCGAGCGCGTGCCCGACCCCTCCTCTCGCATTACCCAGGACGTGCCGGCAGCAAGGTCGGACGCCGTCAGCTGGCGACCATCAGCCCAAGGGTGGTGCGGCGGCACAACGATGACGAGCGCATCCTGCGCAACGATCCGCATCGACAGCGCCGGCGCATCCACCTCACCCTCGATGAAACCCAGCTCTGCCGCGCCGTCTATGACGGCCTCGGTGACGGTACGGGTATTGCCGATCGTCAGATCCAGCTCGATGCCGGGATAGTCGCGCCGGAACCGCATCAGCAGGGGCGGCAGCCAGTAGCTGGCGATGGTCTGGCTGGCATAAAGGCTGAGACGGCCGCGCTGCAGCCCCCCCAACTCCGAGAGCATAAGTTCGGCGGAACGCACGCGCGCAAGCGTCGCCTTGGCTTCACTCAGAAAGGAGCGACCCGTCTCCGTTAGCTCGATCCGTCGCCCGACGCGATGAAAAAGCTCTACGCCATAATAGGCTTCAAGGTTCTTGATCGCCGAGCTGACAGCGGAAGGCGTCAGATGGATCGCCTCGGCGGCATGAGTCAGATGCTCTCGCTCCGCAACGGCGACGAAAATGGCGAGTTGTTCGAAGGTCATGGGAAATCATTCTAATTTATCGAACGAAACATAGGATAATATTCGATGGATGTCGACATCGACAGGTGAGACTTTCCTACCGTCACCAAACCATAACAAACGAATGACGGCACGCCATGTCCCTTGCTCAACGCGCAAACACCATCCTTCCCGGCCTCGCACTCACCTCGGCCGTCGCTCTCTTGGCCTATGCGGCGGAGCATGTTGAAACCAGCCTTCTCGGCGGTCGGTGGATCGAAAGCCTGGTGCTCGCCATCGCGCTCGGCATTGCCGTCTGCACGATCAGGCCACTGAAGCCGGTCATGAAGCCGGGCATCGATTTCAGCGCCAAATTCCTGCTCGAAATCGCTATCGTCCTGCTCGGAGCCTCCATCAGTCTTTCGGCCATCCGCGGCGCCGGCGTCTGGCTGATCGCCGGCATCGCCATCATCGTCGTGCTGTCGATTGCCGCCACCTACATGATCGGACGCGCGCTCGGCCTGCCGCCGAAGCTCGCAACGCTGATCGCCTGCGGCAATTCGATCTGCGGCAATTCGGCGATCGTCGCCGTTGCACCGGTAATCGAGGCCGACTCGCAGGAGATTGCCGCCGCGCTGGCCTTTACCGCCGTCCTCGGCATCGCCGCCGTGTTCCTGCTGCCGCTCTTCTATTTCCACTTCGGCATGAGTGTGCCGCAATATGGCACCCTGGCGGGATTGACCGTTTATGCCGTGCCGCAAGTGCTGGCCGCAACCGCACCCGCCGGCCTGCTGGCGGTGCAGACCGGCACGCTCGTCAAGCTCGTCCGCGTCCTGATGCTGGGTCCGGTCATCTTCCTGCTCGGCATCATCACCAAGACCGAGGCAGCAGGTGCGGATGGACGCAGCGGCCACCACCATTCGCTGGTTCCCTGGTTCATCTGCGGCTTCCTGGGGCTGATGGCGCTGCGCTCGTTCGGGCTCATCCCGGATGCGCTGGTGACACCGATGGAAACGGTGTCCGGCATCTTGACCGTCATCGCCATGGCCGCCCTCGGCCTGTCGGTCAACATCCGCTCGGTCGCCCATGCCGGCGGTCGGGTGATCGCGGCAGCGACGCTATCGCTGCTGACGCTGGGCGTCATCAGCTATGGTCTGATCCTCGCCCTGCAGATCCAGTAGCATGCGCAGCAACATGGGCTGAAAACCGGCTATGACTCGCCGCCTGGGCTGATTTCAGCAAGGCGGCGGTCTCTTTTTCGGAGGAAGGATTGCCGATGGCATAGCCCTGAAGCTCGTCGCAGCCTATCTCGGCCAGAATGCGCGCATGATCTTCGCTCTCGACCCCTTCGGCGACCACCTCGACATTCAATGTCCGCGCAATCTCAATGATCGAGCCGACAAGGCGCCGCTGCTCTTCCGACACGGTCACCGCGGTCACCAGTTGCCGGTCTATCTTCAGCCGTTTCGGCTTCAGCTTAACGAGACCGATCAGCGATGCGTGACCAGAACCGAAATCGTCGATCTCGATCTCGATTCCCATCTCCTTGATACCGGCAATATTGGCGAGAACGACCTCATCGGGCTCATCCAGAAAAATAGTCTCGACCAGTTCGAAGGCAATGGCGTCGCGCGGGATTCGAAGTGCCCGTAATCCCACGATCAGATCGGGATCAGCAAGCCGGCGCCCGGAAATATTGACGGCGATGCGCGGCGGCGAAAGCCCCTGCGACACCCAGGCCGCCCGATCGGCGAGAGCGCGCTTCAACACCGCCGCATCGATCTCCGCGGTAAAGCCGTATTCGTCAGCCACCTTGAGGAAGGCGACAGGGCTCAGCAATCCTCTTTCAGGATGCCGCCAGCGTGCCAGCGCTTCCAGTCCGACGATGCGGCGGCTGCGCGCATCCACCTGAATTTGATAGAAGGGCTCGATCTGCCGCAGCACCGGCGCCAGCCGTAACTCATCGGCCAGGCGGCGTTCCGCCTGCAGATCGGACTGAAGCTGGGTGGTAAAGAATTCCACGCGGTTGCGGCCGAGTTTCTTGGCCTGGAACAGAGCAACATCGGATTCTGCCAACAGATTGCCGGCGCTGCTCGTCTGGCCTGTGGCCACGCCGATGGAGGCACCGATCTTCAACATCTCGTTGCCGAAACGCACGTCTCGGCGCAATCGTGAAAAAATATCGGAGGCGATCGCCTCAAGCCTTTCGATATCACCGACATTGACCAGCACCGCCACGAATTCATCGCCCCCGATACGGGCAACGAGGTCGTTGGCGGTAATTGCTCCGGAGATGCGCGCCGCAGCGCTTTGCAACGTAGCATCACCCGCCGCATGACCCCATTTGTCGTTGATCTCCTTGAACCCGTTGAGATCGATATGGACCACGGCCAGGGTCTCGACAGATGCATCCTTGCGCAGTTCGGCCAGCCGCCGGTCGAAATAGCGGCGGTTGGGAAGGCCCGTGAGATAGTCGTGATCGGCGGCATGCTCTATTCGCGCACGGCTTTGCTCCAGCGCAACGGCGCGCGCTTCGGCGATGGCCTTCTGACTGGTCAGTTCGCGATTGAGCAAGACATCTGCCGTGACATCCCATTCTGCGCCGATGAAGGAAGGCGCGCCCTCCGCATCCTCATAGTAATGCCCGCGTGAGCGCAGATGGCGCACCTCGCCTCCCGGCAAAATGATGCGAAATTGCGAGTTGTAGAAGCCCTTTCGTTCGAGGGCCATGTCGAAGTCGCGGACCGCGCTTTCGATATCGTCGGGATGCAGCGCGTTCACCCAGACGTCGGAGGGAACCTTACGCTCTTGAAGCCCAGTCCCGTAGAGCTTGTGCATCTGCGGGTCCCAAAGCAGTTCCTGCTCGGTGATATTATGCTGCCAGACGCCGATTTGAGACGCCTCCAGCGCCAGCTCCAGCCTTCTCAAAAGGTCCTGGAACTCTTCTTCGCTTCGCCCTGATGTCGCCTCGGCCAAAGAGCTCCACCCCCCTTCGGAAACTGAAGAGACTGCATAATCGCAGCGAAGTATATAGGCACTACACCCTTTCGCGAACTTTAATGGCAGCGCATCTGCCTTCAGTCAGCAATATTCGGAAACATCGGATAGAGCCGTCCACCTTCCTTCGAATTACTAAAGGGCTCTATTCTCCTGCTGTCACGCGATTCCAGACGAAAAGCCGCCACGCGCCATTCCCGGAATCGTCCTAATGATTATGCCGCGGAGGCGTGGCGGCAATGTTACGGAAATCGGCAGCGCCATCGAGCACGGCGCCATCCGAAAGCTGCGTGACCGAACGACGGTAGATGCGCTGCCACGGCGTCGCATCGGGCGGAATCGGCGGGATGCCATCGCCCTTTCGACGCTCGATCTCCGCCGCGTCCACCAACATGTCGCAGCGGCCATGATTGAAATCGATGCGGATGATATCTCCCGTCCTGAGCCAGGCAAGACCGCCGCCCGCCGCACTCTCCGGGGAGGCATTGAGGATCGATGGACTGTCGGCCGTACCCGACTGGCGGCCGTCGCCGATCGTCGGCAGGCTGCGAATGCCGCGCTTCAGAAGCGCGTCCGGCGGCTGCATGTTGACGACTTCGGCGGAACCAGGCCAGCCGAGCGGCCCCGCGCCGCGGATGGCAAGAATGGTTCTCTCGTCGATGCCGAGCTCCGGGTCGTTGATGCGCCTGTGGTAATCCTCGGAGCCGTCGAAGACGACAGCCCTGCCCTCGAACACCCCTTCGTGGCCGGGCTCCTGCAGGTAGCGGCTGCGGAACTCCTCCGAGACGACGCTCATCTTCATGATGGCGAAATCGAACAGATTGCCCTTCAGCACCAGGAAGCCGGCACGCTCCTTCAGCGGTTCCGCAAAGGGGCGGATGACCTCGCGATCACTCGCCTCGCGGCCCTTCAGATTCTCCGCCATCGTCCGGCCCGTGATCGTCGGACAGTCTCCGTCGAGCTTGCCGGCCTGCAGCAGCTCCCACATGATGGCCGGAACGCCGCCGGCGCGGTGGAAGCGTTCGCCGAGATACGCACCCGCCGGCTGCACATTGGCGAGCAGCGGAATATCGAAGCCATGTACCTGCCAGTCGTCGGGATGAAGCTCGACGCCGGCGTGCTTGGCCATGGCGGCCAGATGCGGTTGCGCGTTGGTCGAACCGCCGATTGCGGAATTGACCCTGATCGCATTGAGGAAGGCCGCACGCGTTAGCACGTCCGAAGGCTTGATATCCTCCAGCACCAGCTCGACCGCGCGCCGGCCGGTGCGATAGGCCATCTGGCCGCGCTCGCGATAGGCGCCGGGAATGGCGGCACAACCGGTCAGCGACATGCCGAGCGCCTCGGCCATGGCATTCATGGTCGATGCCGTTCCCATTGTGTTGCAGTGGCCGATCGACGGCGCCGAGGCGAGCGCCGCCTCCAGAAAGCCCTCTTCGTCGATCTCGCCGGCCGCCAGCTTGCGGCGCGAGCGCCAGATCGCCATGCCGGAGCCGGCAAGCTCGCCATCATGCCAGCCGTCGAGCATCGGCCCGCCTGAGAGAACGATCGCCGGGATATTGACGGTCGAGGCCGCCATCAGCGCCGATGGTGTGGTCTTGTCGCAGCCAGTTGTCAGAACGACCCCGTCGATCGGATAACCGTAGAGCACCTCCACCAGGCCGAGATAGGCAAGGTTGCGGTCGAGTGCCGCCGTCGGGCGCTTGCAGTTCTCGAAGATCGGGTGGGTCGGAAATTCGATCGGGATGCCACCGGCATCGCGAATGCCATCGCGCACGCGCTTGGCAAGATCGAGGTGATGACGGTTGCAGGGTGTCAAATCGCTGCCGCTCTGGGCGATACCGATGATGGGCTTGCCGGAGCGCAATTCCTCCGGCGTGATGCCGTAGTTCATGAAGCGCTCGAGATAGAGCGCCGTCATGTCGATATGATCTGGATTGTCGAACCAGTCCTGCGAACGCAGACGACGCTTGGATGCACCCTTATCGCTCATCTCTTCTCAAGCCTTTCCTTCGGCATTCTTGTCTTCCAGATATTGCAGCAGGCCGCTGTGATCCTGCTCGCCGCCGCCATTTTCCACGAATTCGGCAAACTCGGCCCTCACGGCTTCGGTCAGCGGGAGCTGAAGCGACAAGCCCTGCGCTGCCGCCAGCACCGTATCGAGGTCCTTCAACTGGTTGCGTGCCGTTCCCCCCGGCTCGAAGTTGCGCTCGATCATGCGTTGGCCGTGCAGCTCCAAGATCCTGCTTTCGGCAAAACCGCCGCGAATGGCGGCGCGGAATGCCTCGCGCGAACCGCCGCCGGCTTCCACAAGCAGCATGGCTTCCGCAACAGCGCCGATCGTTACAGCAACGATCTGTTGATTGCCGAGTTTTGCGAGCTGGCCTGTACCGCTCGGACCGACGCGGGTGACGCGTCCCAAGGGCGCCATGATATCGCGCACGCTGTCTATGACGTCGGCATCCCCGCCAGCCATGATCGCAAGCGTCCCGGCGGAAGCGCCGACGACGCCACCGGAAACCGGCGCGTCGATATGCCTGATGCCCCGCTCCGCCAGCTTGAATGCATGTTCGCGGGCAATCGCGGGCGGTATCGAACTGTTGTCGATGACAACTGTCCCTGACTCCAGCACATCGGCCACGCCGCTGCCGAACAGGACCTCGCCGACGGCGCCGCCATTGGTCAGCATGGTGAAAAGTACCGATGCTCCCCGCGCCGCCTCCACCGCCGTATCCGCGACGATCGCGCCATCGGCGGCCAAGGGCTCCGCCTTGCTCCGGTCGCGATTCCAGACGGCTACGACATGGCCGGCGGCCAGCAGCCGCCGCGCCATCGGCGCACCCATCAATCCCGTACCGAGAAAAGCGATCTTCTTGCCGCTCATAGCCTATCCTCCGAATGGAACGCACGGACCCAGCAACCGCATGCTAGCGCTCTTTCGGTCCTTGCGCCAACGGGCCGCTCCTCAAGCCCGATGTACGTCAATCAATTCGTCCGAGAGGTTGATAAACCTATGCTGCCAGCATGCAAAGGAAATCGGCAGCCTTGGGAGAAATTCTTCGACGGCCGAATCCGGAGCGTACTGAATCCACATAAGAAAAAGGGCGGGACCTTTCGGTCCCGCCCATGGCCTGTCGAGCACTGGAGTACTGTTCGGCACGGCCTCTATTCGGCGGCGATCGGGAGTACCTCCGCCGAATGTTCGTTGTCGTTGTGCGGGTGCTGCTTCAGCGGACGGTTGCCCGTGACGCTACGGATCAGCACGTAGAACACCGGCGTCATGAAGATGCCGAAGAAGGTGACGCCGATCATGCCGGCAAACACCGCGACACCCATGGCGGCACGCATTTCGGCACCGGCACCCGTCGACGTGACCAGCGGCACGACACCCATGATGAAGGCCATGGAGGTCATCAGGATCGGGCGTAGACGCAGGCGGCTGGCTTCGATCGCGGCTTGAACCGGCTTGCGACCGTCGAATTCCAGCTCGCGGGCGAATTCCACGATCAGGATCGCGTTCTTCGCCGATAGGCCCACCAACACCATCAAGCCGATCTGCGTGAAGATGTTGTTGTCGCCACCCGTCAGCCAGACGCCGGTCAAGGCGGCCAACACACCCATAGGCACGATCATGACGATCGCGAGCGGCAGGCTGATACTCTCATACTGGGCAGCCAGCACGAGATAGACGAGCAGCAGGGCAAGCGGGAAGATGATGATGCCCGAGCTGCCGGCGAGGATCTGCTGATAGGTCAGATCGGTCCATTCGAAGCCGATGCCCGGAGGCAGCGTTTCGTTGGCGATCCGTTCGACGGCAGCCTGCGCCTGACCGGACGAGTACCCCTGTGCCGGGCCGCCATTGATATCGGCGGCAAGGAAGCCGTTGTAACGCGTCGTCCGTTCCGGACCGGTGCTGGCCTCGACCTTCAGCAGAGCCGAAAGCGGGATCATCTGGCCCGATGCCGAGCGAACCTTCAGCTGGCCGATATCGCTTGCATGCGAACGGAACTGGGCGTCCGCCTGCACACGCACGCTGTAGGTGCGGCCGAATGCGTTGAAGTCGTTGACGTAGAGCGAACCGAGGTAGATCTGAAGCGTATCGAAGACATCGGTCACCGAGACGCCGAGCTGCTCGGCCTTGGCGCGATCGAGGTCCGCATAGAGCTGCGGCACGTTGATCTGGTAGCTCGAGAAGATGCCCGCAAGCTCCGGCGTCTGGTAGGCCTTGGCGAGGAACGCCTTGTTGGCCTCGTCGAGCGCCAGATAACCCAGACCGGCACGATCCTCGATCTGCAGCTTGAAGCCGCCGGTCGTGCCGAGACCCTGAACGGGCGGCGGCGGGAACATGGCGATAAAGGCGTCCTGAATGCCGGCGAACTTCTGATTCAGCTGCATGGCGATGGCGCCGCCCGACAGGTTCGGCGTCGTGCGCTCCTCGAATGCCTTCAGCGTCACGAAGACGATACCGGCGTTGGAGGAGTTGGTGAAGCCGTTGATCGACAGGCCCGGGAAGGCAATCGCGTGCTCGACGCCAGGCTGTTCCAGAGCGATCTTGCTCATCCGCTGGATGACGTCATCCGTGCGGTCGAGGGTCGCACCGTCTGGCAGCTGTGCAAAGCCGATCAGGTACTGCTTGTCCTGCTGCGGCACGAAACCGCCGGGGACGGCCTGGAACAGGTAGTAGGTCGCGCCGATGAGGGCGAGATAGACGACCATGACGAGGCTCTTCACCGACAGGATGCCGCCGACGCCCTTGCCATAGGCGGAAGAGCCGCGATGGAAGACCTTGTTGAAACCGCGGAAGAACCAGCCGAAGACAAAATCCATCGCGCGCGTCAGCATATCCTTCGGCGCATGGTGATCCTTCAGGAGCATTGCCGCCAGAGCCGGAGACAGGGTCAGCGAGTTGAAGGCGGAGATGACAGTCGAGATCGCGATCGTCAGGGCGAACTGGCGATAGAACTGGCCCGACAGACCCGAGATGAAGGCCAGCGGCACGAAGACGGCGACCAGAACCAGCGCGATCGCGATGATCGGGCCGGACACTTCCTTCATGGCGCGATAAGTCGCTTCACGCGGGCTGAGCCCGTTCTCGATGTTGCGTTCGACGTTTTCGACGACAACGATCGCGTCGTCCACGACGATACCGATCGCCAGCACCAGACCGAAGAGGCTGAGCGCGTTGATCGAGAACCCGCAGATATACATCACCGCGAACGTACCGATGATCGAGACGGGAACGGCGATCAGCGGGATGATCGAGGCACGCCATGTCTGCAGGAACAGGATGACGACGATGACGACGAGCACGATGGCTTCGAGCAGCGTATGCACGACCTTGTCGATTGATGCGCGCACGAACTGCGTGGTGTCGTAGACGATCTCGTACTTCACGCCGTCAGGCATCGCGGTCTGCAGCTCGTTCATCGTCTTCACGACATTGTCCGAGATGGTGATCGCGTTGGAACCCGGCGACTGGAAGACCGGAATGGCGACCGCAGGCTTGCCGTCGAGCAGCGAGCGCAGCGAATAGTCGGCAGCGCCGAGCTCGATGCGGGCGACGTCGCGCAGGCGCGTGATTTCGCCGTTGCTGCCGCTCTTGACGATGATGTTGCCAAATTCCTCCGGCGTCGTCAGACGGCCCTGGGCGTTGACGTTCAGCTGCACGTCGATGCCGGGAACGCTCGGCGACTGGCCGATGATGCCGGCGGCTGCCTGGATGTTCTGCGCACGAATGGCGTTGGCGATATCGCTCGCGGCGAGACCGCGCTCGGCTGCTTTCTGCGGATCGACCCAGACGCGCATCGAATAATCGCCCGAGCCGAACACGCGGACCTGGCCGACGCCATCGATGCGGGCGAGCCGGTCCTTGACGTTCAGGGTGGCGTAGTTGCGCAGATAGGTGATGTCGTAGCGATTGTCCGGTGAGATGAGGTTGACCACCATCATCAGGTCGGGCGAGCTTTTGACCGTGGTGATACCGAGATCGCGCACGTTCTGCGGCAAGCGGGGTTCCGCCTGCGAGACGCGGTTCTGCACGAGCTGCTGCGCCTTGTCCGGATCGGTGCCGAGCTTGAAGGTGACGGTCAGTGTCAGCAGACCGTCCGATGTCGCCTGGCTGCTCATGTAGAGCATGCCTTCGACGCCGTTGATCTGCTCTTCGATCGGCGTTGCCACCGTTTCGGCGATGACCTTCGGGTTGGCGCCCGGATATTGCGCTGTCACGACGATCGACGGCGGCACGACTTCCGGATACTCGGAAATCGGCAGCAGTTTCAGGCCGATCAGGCCGGCGACCACGATAAGGATCGACAGCACGCCGGCAAACACCGGTCGGTCGACGAAAAATCTTGAGATGTTCATGGCAGAACCCTCTCCATGGGTGAATCAAAGGACACGAAGTCCGGGCCCGCGGCCCAGAAGGCGCCACGAGCATTGCAAAATCGAAGCATTGGAACGAACGGCCGGAAGCTAGGTCTTCCGGCCGGATGAATTATTTGGAAGCGACCTTCTCTTCCGGCTTCGGATCGACCACGGCGCCCGGACGAATCCGCTGCAGGCCGTTGACGACGACCCGGTCGCCGGCACTCAGGCCGGACGTAACGATACGAAGGCCGTCGGAGGTATCGCCGAGATTGATCGGTCGATACTCGACCTTGTTGTCGGCACCAACCACGAAGACGAACTTCTTGTCCTGATCCGTGCCGATCGCGCGCTCGCTGATCAGCAGCTTGGTCTCGGCCTTCGGCTGACCCATGCGAACTCGCACGAACTGGCCGGGGATGAGACGACCGCCGGGATTGTCGAATACGGCGCGGACGCTGACGGTGCCGCTCGCCGCATCGACCTCGTTGTCGATCAGCTGCAGCTTGCCCTTGATCGGGGTGCCGTTATCGCTGGACGTGCCGATCTGGACGGGAATCTGCTCGACCGGCGGAATGGCGCCGCCGGTGGCCGGCAACTCCGCCAGAGCTTGCGTGACCGTCTGCTCGTTGGCGCTGAAGCTCGCATAGATCGGATCGACCGAAACGAGCGTCGTCAGCGCCGGCGAAGAAGAGCCGGCCGCCACGAGGTTGCCGACGGTAACGGCGATCTTGCCGACACGGCCGGCGATCGGGGCGCGGACCTGTGTATAGTCGAGGTTCAGTTGCGCGGTCTGGAGGGCGGCCTGCGCCGCCTTCAGATTGGCACCTGCCTCGGCATAGTTGCTGGCGCGCGTATCCATGTCGCTTTGCGAGATGGTCCTGCTGTCGGAAAGCTTCTGGCCGCGATCGACCTCGACCTTGGCAAGATCCAGCTTGGCCTTGGCTGCTCCGACCTGGGCCTGAGCCTGGGCAACAGCTGCCTCATAGGGTGCTGGATCGATCGTGACGAGCAGGTCGCCCTGCTTGATCAAAGCACCCTCGCGGAAATGCACTGATTGAATCGCTCCAGCGACGCGCGGTCGGATCTCGACACGATCGATAGCTTCGAGCCGCCCCGAAAATTCCTGCCATGATGTGACGTCACGCGGTTCGACGGCTGCCACGGTGACCGGAATCGCCGGCGGTGCCGCCTGGCTGGCCGTCTCGTTTGCCTGAGCGCCGCGCGGCAGCTCCAGATAGAAGGCCGCGCCTGCAACAGCCGCAGCAACACCCATGCCGGCGCCCCATAGGGCCCAGCGCTTATCGTTGGACTTCATGTTGGTCTCTCCTTTGGCTCCGTCTTGGGATACGGGACCCAAAATTCCTATCGTCTCTATAAATCGGGGGCCGAAGCGCCGCGCATCCGCGTGACCACCGCTCCGGTCTTGTGCCTTCGACGTGTCGTCCGGCCCGCCTCGGTTCCTTACGGACGGGATACCCTAGTCGATCAAGCCTGCACGTCTTCGACAAAGCCCTTGAAACAACAGCAGATATCCTGCTGCCACGAAGGCCTGTCCTTCGACTGCCCGCCGTAGAGAGTGGGCCAGCCTGTCCCGGCGGGGAGAACTTGCTGGCGAACACGGACGCCGGCCGCTTTCAGCCGACTGCCGTATTCCATGCTCTCGTCGCGGAGCGGGTCGTCCTCGGCCGTGAGCACCAATGCCGGCGCGAGGCCCGAAAGCCGCGAACAGTATCGAGGCGCTGCATAGGGGTGACAGACACCGCCCAGGAAACCCAGGTATCGGTTCCAACCCTCCGTCCAGCGCTCGCGCATGCCGCTTTCCTCCGCCTGGAGGAAAGATTTCGATCCCATGAAGGGATCAAGCAAAGGCGAAATCAACACCTGTCCGTCCAGCGAACCGGGTATCTGATCGCGCGCCTTTAAAGCGACACCCGCTGCAACATTGCCACCCGATTCCTCTCCGGCGACGAACAGCAGCGATTTCTTTGCCCCGCCCAGCGCAAGCATGTTCCGCTTGTTGCTGAGATAGGCAAAAATCCCATAGGCGCATTCCAGCACCTTCGGAAAAGCATTCTTGTTGCAGCTGGTATAGTCAGCCGCAACCACGATGGCGCCGGCCTCTGCGAGGCTTGCCGCTACCGGTCTCTCAGTCGCGTGACAGGTATCGAGAAAGGCGCCGCCATGCAGATAAAGCACCAGGGGTGCCGCCTTCTTCAAACCTTCGCCATTGTAGATCCGAGCTTCGACCGGCCCCGTAGGCACGTTTTCCAGCACAACATCTTTCCACGGCGCACTCATCGACCCAAATTCCTATCCGTTCGAGTGAATATGATCCAATCAAGCAGCCCTCTAACACGCTTTTCAATCATATTCTCGACAATGCGGGCTTGAGTGCCCCGTGCCGCATTGCAACAATCACGATAAAAACATATTGTTATTCCGCTTCGAGAATAAGTAGCCTATATTCGATCAGACTATTCAGAATAACAAACAATCGACCCCTTCCTTTGCGGTCGAGGGACATCATGGAATGGACCAATTATCAGCAATGCGGGCATTCGCGCGTGTGGTGGAGACGGGTAACTTTACTCGCGCCGCAGCTGCCCTTTCCATGCCGAAAGCGACGGTGACGACGCTCATCCAGTCGCTCGAGGCCCATCTGCACGCCAAGCTCCTCAACCGCACGACACGTCGCGTCATGGTGACGACCGATGGTGCGCTTTACTACGAGCGCGCCATCCAGATCCTCTCGGAAATCGAGGAACTGGACGGCAGCATCAGCAATTCGCAGAGCCTGCCGAGCGGCCGCCTGCGCGTCGAAATGGCCGGCGCCTTCGCCGAAAAGATCGTCATGCCGGCGCTGTGCGATTTCCATCAGCGCTATCCCGATATCCATATCGACCTGGGCGTCGGCGATCGGCTGGTCGACTATCTCGCCGAGAATGTCGACTGCGCCTTGCGCGCCGGCATGCCGAGTGATCAGTCGCTGATCGCCCGCCGCGTCGGCGAGATCCATCTCGTCACTTGCGCCGCTCCACTTTACATCGAGAAGAACGGCGTCCCGGAACGGCCGGAGGATCTCGAGACCAACCACCATGCGGTCAGCTACTTCCGGGCGCAAACCGGCCGCACGATCCCTTTCACTTTCGAGCGAGGGAATGAATCGCTGGAAATCACGCCGCGCTACATCCTTTCGGTCAACGACAGCCGCAGCTACGTCCAGGCGACGCTGCAGGGGCTTGGCGTCGCACAGGTTCCAAGCTTCATGGTCCGGGATTCGCTCGCAAACGGCGATCTCGTTCCCGTCCTCGACGGTTGGACGCGCCCCGCCCTGCCGATGCATATCGTCTACCCACCCAACCGGCACCTCAGCAACAAGGTACGCGTTTTCGTGGACTGGCTGGCGAAACTGCTGGCGACAGCGCGGGTCGGCGAAGCCTGAGATCGAGGGACTGCCTTCTCCCTTCAGAAGGGAGAAGGATCTGCCCCGGCAGGCCACGTTCAGTTCCAGGAGGCGCCGGCCTGCTGGCGAACCGTCGAATTCACCCGGTTCCAGACATTGTCGAGCGCGATCGCGACAATCAGCGCGGACAATGCCTTTTCGTCATAATGCCTGGCGGCCTCGTTCCAGATCTCGTCGGTGACGGCATCCGGCCGGTCGGCAAGCCGTGTGACGGCTTCGCCGAGCGCCAGAGCGGCGCGCTCGGCATCGGAAAAATAGGGCGTCTCCCGCCAGGCGGAGACAGCGACGATGCGCTCCATCGTCTCCCCATCTTTCTGCAGCTTGCGAAAGCCCATGTCGGTGCAGACGCTGCAGCCATTGATCTGGCTGACGCGCAGATGCACGAGATCCATGGTATTTTCCGAGAGGCCGCGATCCCTGAGCGAATTGCTGACAGCCAGGAGCGCCTGCAGGGTTTCGGGCAGGACGAGGACGGGGTTCTTCATACGAGCTTGCATGTTTCTTTCCTCTTGTTGCGAGAGCCTGTTGCGGCTCACCTTCCGACGATGCACTTTCCTGCCGATCCGATGTCACACCGGCCGGATTTAGCTCGTCATGGGTCTGACGGAGCAGAATGAGGAGATGTGACCGATGAACGAAAAAAAGTGGCAGGCAGAGAAATTCGAGGCGAACCGGCCGCATCTGCGCGCCGTCGCCTATCGCATGCTCGGCTCGCGCACGGAGGCCGAGGATGCCGTGCAGGAGACATGGCTGCGCCTGATGAGGAGCGACACCTCCGACGTCGAAAACCTCAGCGGCTGGCTGACGACGGTCACGGCGCGCATTTGTCTCGACCTGCTGCGCTCGCGCAAATCCCGCCGCGAGGAACCGCTGACGATCCATGTTCCCGAACCGATGGTGGTGCATGAGGCCGGTAACGGTACCGACCCGGAACAGGATGCGCTGCTCGCAGACTCCGTCGGCCTCGCCCTACTGGTGGTTCTGGAAAAGCTCAATCCGGCCGAACGGCTTGCTTTTGTTCTGCATGATATGTTCGACGTGTCCTTCGACGATATTGCCCCGATTCTAGGACGTACGACGGTCGCGACCCGTCAGCTCGCCAGCCGCGCCCGCCGCCGCGTGCAGGACACGCCATCGACGACCGAGGCCGACCTCACTCGCCAGCGTCACGTCATCGACGCTTTCTTCACCGCCTCGCGTGACGGCGACCTGCAGGCGCTGCTCGCTGTCCTCGATCCCGAAGCCGTCTTCCGGCCGGATGCTGTTGCGGCCCGCATGGGATCGGCCGGCGAAATCCGCGGACGCGCCGACGTTGCCAAGACCTTCCAAGGCCGCGCACGGGGAGCCCGGCTCGCGGTCATCAACGGCGCGGTCGGCGCCATCGTTGTCATCGGCGGACAGCTGCGCATCGCCCTTCGTTGCACGCTCAATGCAGACGGCATGATTACAGTCATCAATGCGATGGCTGATCCGGAGGAACTGCGCAAGCTGGAGATTGTGCTGATCGAGCCATAGAGCATTTCCGCTTTTCTCCGAAGCGCGAAAACGCTCTAAGACCTATCGCATCTGCGTCGGGCTCGTGCCGGTCATCCGGCGGAACATGGCTATGAATGCCGATGCATTGCTATAGCCCAGTTCCGATGCGATCCGCTGCACCGGCTCGCCGGCCTCGACCATCGACAACGCGGCAACGAGCTTCAACCGCTGCCGCCATTCGTTGAAGGAAAGGCCGAGATCGGTCTGGCAGCGGCGCGACAATGTGCGCTCGGTCGTTCCCATCCGACGTGCCCATTCCGCGAGGGAATGCCGATTACCGGGATCGACTTGCAGAGCGCTCAGCACAGGGCCGAGCAGCGGATCGTCGGACAGCGGCAGGTAGTTTTCGCAGCGCGGTGCCAGGCGGATCTGATCAACGAGAACCTGCGCCAACCGCAAATCCTCTGTGGTCTCCGGCACCGTCACGTCACGCGCCGCGAAATCCGCCAGGATCGCTTTCAAAAGCGGAGTGATGCTGAGCGTCGAAAGTGCGTCGGGCAGGTCTGCGCAGAGCGCGCGCTCCACATAAACAGTGACATAGCGCAGGTCATGCTTGTTGTGTGCACTGTGCACCGTATCCGGCGGCAGCCAGATGGCATAGTGCGGCGGCGACAGATACCGCACGCCTTGGACATCGAACTCGCACACGCCGATAAGCGCGTAATTGAGCTCGCCCCAAGGTTGGCTCCTTTCCGGAAACACCGTTCCCGCCCCGTAATTCTCGGTGCGGAAGGAAACCGGGTTCGGCGGATCGCCCTGAATGCGCGGGAGCCTAGTGGTCATGTCCTCATCTCGCTACAATTGTCTTAATCTCGTTATATACCAGAATTCGGACAAACGGTAGAAGGGTTTCGAAAGGGCGGCCCTGTCTGCACCTTTTCATCAGCCTCAAGCCAGAAATCGATGAGAGATCATGCCCATGAGCACCCAGCCGAACGCTTCCGCATCCATTGTCAGTGCGGCCGGCCTTGCGCCCCTGCTGACCGTATTGATCTGGTCCGGCAATGCCATCGTCACCAAGGCATCCGCCGGCGTGATTTCACCGGGCTCGATTTCCTTCTATCGCTGGCTGCTCGCCTTCGTCGTGCTGCTGCCCTTCGTCGGCCGTGCCGCATGGCGCAACCGGGCACAAATGCGCGAGCATTGGCTGAAGCTCGCGATCCTCGGCGCCCTGGGCATGGTGATCTATCAGAGCCTCGCCTATGAAGCGGCGAAGACCACCTCGGCCGTCAACATGGGGGTGATGCTGGCCTTGATGCCTCTCCTGTCGACCTTCTTTGCCAGCCTGCTTGCCGGCGAGAAGCTGAGCACGGCGAGCATTGCCGGCGGCGCAATCTCCCTGCTTGGCCTGATCTATCTGACATTCCAAGGCGACCCGACGCGGCTCGTCAACGGCGGCGTCCACGTTGGCGACGGCCTGATGATCATCGCCGTGGTTTCGAATGCGCTCTATGGTGTGATGCTGAGGCGCTGGGCAATGCCGCTTCCGATGTGGCAGCAATTGTTCTGGCAGATCGGCTTTTCGACGCTCCTGTTGATCCCGGTTTTCCTGATGGGCGAGATCTCGCCGGTCACAACAGTGAACCTGCCGCTGATCCTCTATGCCGCGATCCCGACGTCGCTCATCGCGCCGTTCTGCTGGATGATCGGCATCCATAAGCTCGGCGCGAGCCGCACCTCGCTGCTCATCAACCTTCTGCCGATCATCGTTGCGGCGCTGGCCTGGGGGCTTCTCGGAGAGCAGCTGCATGCCTATCACGCGATCGGCGGCGCCCTCACCCTGATCGGTGTCGGCCTCGGCCTGCGAAAGGCTCCCGTAACGAGTGAACAGGCGGCTCCCGTGATAGACGAGGCAGGCTGGGAGGTCGAGGAGGCCTGACTCGCCGCTCCGCGAGGCCCCTTTCCTTTCGCCTGCCCTTCGTTCTACCATGAACGAGTCCTGCGAAGCGAAAAGGAAGAGAGCGTGCGCATAGCCCTGGAACCGGTGTCCTCCAGAACGACGATCCAGGAGAGCGTCTATCAGCAGCTCAGAAACGCGCTCATGGCCGGCAATTTCGATCCCGGCCAGACGCTGACCATCGCCTCGCTTGCCGAAACCTTCGGAACCAGCAACATGCCGGTGCGCGAGGCCCTGCGCCGGCTGGCCGCTGAAAATGCCCTCGAGGTCGCAGCCAACGGCTCGGCCCGCATTCCGATCGTCACGCTTGCCCGCCTCGACGATCTCTGCCGTGCCCGCATCGCCGTCGAGGGTCTGGCCGCTGAGCTCGGCATACCGAACTTGACCCCGACAGACATTGAGACGCTCGAACGCATTGCCGGGGAACAGCATGCGATCGGCCTCGGCGCCAATGTCTACGACCTGATGGCCAAGAATCAACAGTTCCATTTCACCATCTACCGCGCCTCCGGCTCCGAGGTGCTGCTACAGCTCATCGAGACGTTGTGGCTGCGCTTCGGCCCCTACATGCGCATGCTCTCCGCCTCGGTCGAGCCCTTGATGCGCAGCGGCCAGCTCGATCCGGCCGGCGAGCATGTATCCATCGTCAGGGCCCTGAAGGCCGGCGATTTCACAGCCGCCCGCGACGGCGTCGTCGCCGATATCAGACGCACCCATGAAATCCTTCAGGATTATTGCCCGGCCACGCAGGACGAGCCGCGCAAGGGTTCGAGCTCCGCCCGCCGCTAGGCTCTCTCGAAAGCAGCAAAGGAATTTGGTTGAACCTTAAAGTATTTTGTGATCAAATGATCAAAATTGAGGTTTCAATCCCAACATCCAGAGCGAGATCCCCATGAGCTCCGCCGCTTCCGCATCGCAATTCGCCGGTCACAACAGCTTCCCGGTCGACGAGGTCCGCGCCATGTTCCCGGCCATCCAGAAGGCCGGCGATTTCGTCTTTCTCGACAACGCGGGCGGAGCGCAGGTGCCGCAGACGGTCGTCGACGCGGTTGCCAACCACCTGATCGATTTCAACGTTCAGCGCATGGCGAAATACCAGCACAGCCAGGGCGTCGACCGCAATCTGGACGAAGCACGCGAAAGCGTTGCCATGCTCGTCAACGCCTATCGCCCGGAAGAAATCTCCTTCGGACAGAACGCCACCTCGTTCATTCGGCTTGTCAGCCTCGGCATTGCCAAGCTGCTCGGCGAGCGCAACGAAATCGTCGTCACCGATATGGATCACGACGCCAACATCGCGACCTGGATGGCGCTGGAGGGCGACGGCGCCAAGATCGTCTGGTGGCGCATGCGCGAGGACGGTACGCTGCATGTGGAAGATCTGAAGCCGCTGCTCAACAACAAGACCCGGCTCGTCGCCTGCACGGTTACGGCACATTCCATCGGTACGATCGTCGATGTCGCGGCCGTCTGCAAACTCGCGGCCGCCGCCGGCGCTGAAACCTTCTTGGATTGCGTCCACTACGGCCCGCACGGCCTGATCGACGTTCAGGCCTGGGGTTGCGACTACCTTGTCTGCTCCGGCTACAAGAATTTCTCGCCGCACATGGGCTTCCTCTGGGGCCGCTACGACGCGCTGGTCAAGCTGCCAACCTTCAAGGAAGACTTCATTCCCGACGTGCCGCCCTACAAGATCGAAGTCGGCACCTTCACCTACGAGAACGTTGCCGGCATGAATGCCGCAGTCAAATACCTCGAAGGCCTCGGCCGCCGCTTCCTGCCTGATGGCAATCATAGCCGTCGCGAGGCGCTTGCCGCCGCCATGGGCGCGATCCGCCAGTACGAGCTGATGCTGTCGCGCGAGATGATCGCGGTGCTCAAGCGCCATGGCGCGGTCATCTACGGCATCTCCGACGAGAACCGCCTGGAGCAGCGTGTTCCCACAATCTGCTTCAACATGCCCGGCATCACGCCGCAGGAATTTGCCGACGAGATGGGCAAGCAGCGCATCGGCCTGCGCGATGGCCACATGTTCGCCCCGCGCCTGATGAAGCGGCTTGGCCTTTCCATGGAAACAGGTGCCATCCGCGTGTCGCTGGTGCATTATAACAAGGTCGAAGAGATCGCCCGGTTTGACGCGGTCCTGACTGAGATCATGGCGCGGCGCAAGTAAGTCGTGCCTGTGAGCGGTGGCGGCGCCCGAACAACTCCGCCACCGCAATGCCTCCGTGCCGGCGCGTGATCGGCACGGAAGGTGTCCTGTATCTTTTCGGTCCATCCCTCGTCGGAGGGCCGCTGAAATGGGAGGATGACGATGAGCGATTTCCGCCGGAACTGTATCGAGCAGAAGCTGCTCGTCGGCACGTTTGCGGCTATCCCGCATCCGGTCGCCATCGAGGTCACGGCCGCCGCCGGCGTCGATTTCCTGTGCATCGACTGGGAGCATTCACAGATCAGCCGCGAGCGCATCGAGGATCTGATCCGCGCCGCCGATGTCCATCGCGTTCCCGCCATGGTCCGCGTCCCCGGCCATGCGGCTGAGGATATCGCGGCCGTTCTTGATGCCGGTGCGGCAGGCGTGCTTGTCCCGCGGGTTTCGACGGCGGAGCAAGCGCGTGCTGCCGTCAAGGCCACTCGCTATCCCCCGCTCGGCGCGCGCGGCGTCGGCCCGGGCCGCGCCGCCGCCTATGGCTATCGCATTCCGGATTATCTCGCCAAGGCCAATGCGGAACTCGTGCTGGCGATCCAGGTCGAAACCGCCGAAGGGCTTACCAATATCGCCGAGATCGCGGCCGTCGATGGCGTCGATCTGATCTTCATCGGCCCCGGCGATCTCTCGGTCTCGATCGACGCGATGGGACCGACCGGCAAGGACAGGCTCGATACAGCGATCAAATCAATCACAAGAGCGGCTTTGTCCGCCGGTCGCGCAGTCGGCATCTTCCGCCCCTCGGCCGATGACGTGGGCGCATGGTCTGAAGACGGTATCAGTTTCTTCATGCTGGCAAGCGACACGATGTTCCTGGGCGCAAGCCTGGCTGCCGGCGTCAATGCCGCAAGAGCCGGCCTGCATGGCGGAGAGAAGACATAAAACTGATTTTTATCAGATAGTTACCACATGGCAGGGCAACATGAAATCGAGCAGGAAGGTAGACTTTTTAAGCTTAAAATTTGTCCTTGAAATACAGTTGTTTTTGGATAACCATTCGAATTTGAGGGGTTGTTCAAGCGAAAGCTACCGGAGCTGTTTGAACCCTCCAACGCCGAATTCCCAGGGGAAATTCCTTGTCTCTTCTACCGCAGCATAACCTGCCGAACGCGATATCAGGTCGCGATGCCCTCGAAGGCATCCGCGCCCAGATCCGCGACATGCGCACCGACAATATCGCCGTGCTGGCCAAGCGCGCCCGCGAACTTGGCGGCGTCATTCCGCTCTGGTTCGGCGAAGGCGATATCGTGACGCCGGAGTTCATCCGCGAGGCTGCCAAGAAGACGCTCGACGACGGCGCAACCTTCTACGTTCCGAATATGCGGGGTCTCGCGACCCTGAACGAAGCCCTGTCGGACTATCAGACGCATTGGCATCAGCGCCCGATCCCAATCGAGCGCACGACGGTCGCGCCCGGCGGCATGCAGGCGCTCTACATGGCGCTCGAACTGCTCGTCGACGTCGGCACCAACGTCGTCTACGTCGCGCCGCAATGGCCGAACATCCACAACGCCATCCATCTCATTGGCGGCGAGCCCTGCGCCGTATCGCTCGATTTCGATACCGACTGGCGCCTCGATCTCGACAAGCTCTTTGCCCGCTGCGATGCCCGCACCCGCGCCATCTTCCTGTCGACGCCCTCCAACCCGACAGGCTGGACAGCCTCGCGTGAGGAAATGCAGGCGCTGCTGGATTTCAGCCGCCGTACCGGCATCTGGATCATCTCCGACGAAGTGTATGCCCGCCTCTATTTCGATGGCGACATCGCCCCTTCGATCCTGCAGGTTGCCGAGGATGGCGATCGCGTGATCGCGATCAACAGCTTCTCCAAGGCCTGGGCAATGACCGGTTGGCGCGTCGGCTGGCTGACGCATCCGTCTGCGGTCGCCGACCAGCTCGGCGCCATGACGCAATATATCAACAGCGGCACCTCGGCCATGGTTCAGGCTGGCGCGGCCGCTGCTCTGCGCGAAGGCGAGCCGCTCGTCGCCGAAATCCGCGGCCGCATCAAGGCCGGCCTCGATCTGGCCTATGAGAGGCTGCCGAAAATACCGGGCATGATCCTGCCGGCAAAGCCGCGCGGTGGCATGTATGCCTTCTTCGCGCTGCAGGGCGAACCCGATGCGACCGCGCTCTGCGAGCGCATCCTCGAAACGGCCCGCGTCGGTCTGGCGCCCGGATATCATTTCGGCGAGTCATCGCGTGCCTTCCTGCGCATGTGCACCTTCCGCGAAACCGAACAGATGCGCGTCGCGCTCGATCGCATGGTCGATGCGATGACATGAAACGGCTGCCCGCCTGGGCGGACGGGGAATACCGCGGGTGAGAGGAAAAGCCCGCAGCCATAACCAGAGGGAGACCAAGAAAATGCATATAACTCGTCGCAGTCTACTGGTCGTAGCGACCGCCGTCGGCCTGGCCGGCGGAAGCCACTTCGCCTACGCGGCCGATGTCCTGAACGTCGGCTCCTATCCGAACAACCCGCCCTTCGAATACAAGACCGCCAATGGCGGCTTCGAAGGCTTCGAGGTCGATGTCGTCAATGAAGCGGCCAAGCGCGCCGGCATGACGACCAACATCGCCGACTACGGCTTCCAGGCCCTGTTTGCAGCCACCAGCTCCAAGCGCATCGACGTGGCGATCTCGTCCATCACCATCACGCCGGAGCGCCTGAAGTCGCAGTCCTTCACACAGCCTTACTATGACTCTGACATGGGCGTCGCCACCAAGGAAGGCAGCTCGATCAAGACGCTCGCCGACCTCAAGGGCACGGTAGTCGGCGTACTTTCCGGCTCGACCGGCGAAAAGTGGGTCAACGACAACAAGGCCGCTCAGGGCTTTGCCGATGTCAAGGGCTACAACTCGCAGCAGGACATGTTCCTCGATCTCGGCGCTGGCCGCATCGATGCCGTCGTCAGCGACATCCCGGGCATGCAATACCTCTTCATCAAGACCAAGGGCTTCGCCATCAAGGACCGCATCAAGACCGGCGAACAATACGGCCTGATGATGACCAAGGATTCGCCGCTCGTCGCCAAGATCAACGACGCGATCACCGCGATGAAGAAGGACGGCACGCTCGAAAAGATCCACGAGAAGTGGTTCGGCGGTAAGGCGCCGGCCGGTTCCTCCACCGTCACCGAATTGCCTATCCCCAAGGCGTGATCAAAAGATCATCTTCGATCTGACTTTACGCCGGCCACCATGGCCGGCGTAAACGTAAGCAAACCCTATCTTCGTCCTGCACTCGGGAGCGCCAATGTCTTTCGTCGATACCTTCCTCAATTCCGACGTCATGATCTCGGCTTTCCCGCAGCTGCTGCGCGGGCTTTGGATGACCATCGCGCTCGGCGTGGTCAGCATCCTGATCGGCGTGACCGGCGGTCTCATCGTCAGCCTGATCCGCCTTTATGCCCCTAAGCCGCTGCAACTGCTAATGATCGCGTATATCGACATCATGCGCGCCATGCCGATGCTGGTCGTGCTGATCCTGATCTATTACGCGCTGCCTTTCGTCGGGATCAGCTTTTCGGCCTGGTGGTCGGCGATTCTCGGCTTTTCGATCGTGCTTGCCGCCTATTCGGCCGAAGTCTTCCGCTCGGGCATCGAAAGCGTGCCGCGCGGCCAGTTCGAGGCTGCCGCCGCTCTCGGCATTCCGTTCCTGATCACGCTCTACAAAGTCGTGCTGCCGCAGGCGGTCCGCATTGTCATCCCGCCGACGACGAGCAATTGCGTGTCGATGTTCAAGGATACGTCGCTAGCCTCGACGGTGGCGCTGCCGGAACTACTGAAGGAGGGCCAGAACGCCCAGGGCTTCTACGCCAACCCCTCGCCGCTCATCATGGCCGCGGTGATCTATATCATCCTGCTTTGGCCGATGGTGCGCCTGGTAAGCGTGCTCGAAAAGAAGTTCAAGAGCGAGCGGGGCCGGTAAACCCCGTCAGTCGAAGTCGCTGCCGGAAAGGTGATTGCTTACGGACGTCTTCACCGCGCCGATATCCCGCCACAGCTCGCTGACGATGGCTGGCTCGACATCGGCCATCATGTCCCGCAGCCAGCCTTCATGAGCGGCAGCCATGGCGCTGAATTGGGTCTCCCCCTTCGTCGTCAGCTTGGCGACCGTCACGCGCCGGTCGCCGTCGGGCGTGACGCGCAGCACGAGGCCATCCGCTTCCAGCCGCTCGACAAGCCCGGTCACATTGCCGTTGGTGACCATGGTACGCTTCGACAGCTCACCGAGCCGCAAGCCCTCGCGTTCGCGATAGAGCTGCGCCATCAGGTCGAATTGCGGCAGGGTTGCGCCGAACTCGTTGCGAAGCCGGCGGCGGATCTCCTGCGAGACCAGCTTCGTGGTCGACAGCATCCGCAGCCAGAGCCGTAATTCCAGCTTTTTGCCTTCCTGCGCTCCCTGGACGATGATCTCCAGATCAACGCTTGCACTTTCGGACTCTGTCATGACGTCGCCTCGGCCTGTCGTTCCGCATCACTAATCTAAGCGATCTAGGGAACGATATTTGAAATGTCAAAGGTTTGAGCGTCAAGTCATGCGCCTGTCACCTGGCCAGCATTTTCCCCAGCATGAAGCCAGAGCCCGCACCCGTTCCCGCGCCCGGCCACGTCGAAGCCCCGCACATGTAGAGCGATGCCACGGGCGTTTTGTATCGCGAATAGCCGGCCACGGGGCGAAACAGGAAATTCTGGTCGAGGTGATGGCTGCCGGAGAGATTGTCGCCACCGACAAGATTCGGATTTTCCCTTTCGAGATCGACGGGTGAAAAGACCGAACGACCCAGTATCCTGCCACGCAAGCCCGGCGCATAACGCTCGACGATATCGAGGACACGCTCCGCATAGACGTCTTTGATCTCGTCCCAGCTCGTACCCGTGATCTGGCCTACGGCATCGCCATGGAATTCTGCCGGCAAGACGCGCACCTGTATCCAGAGCACATGCTGGCCGGAGGGCGCGCGCGTCGGATCGATGGCAGTAGGCTGCCCAACCACCAAGGCGGGCTCGGCCGGCAACACGCCGCCCATCGCCTCGGCATAGACACGCGACATCATCTCGAGATCGGGCGCGATATGCACATAAGCGAAATTCTGAAGTGCCTTGCCCGCCGTCCAGTCCGGAAGGCCAGACAGCGCCAGATGGATCATCATCGTGCCCGGTCCTGCGCGGAAGCGCTTGACCTTGCTGTCGAACTCCTGGCGCGCCGGGTCCTGATCCAGCAGCTTGTCGAACAGGATCTGCGGATGGACATTGGCAATGACGGCGCGCTCGGCTTCATAGCGGCGGCCATCGGCGAGAACGACACCCGTCGCCCTGCCGTCTGACGTCACGATCTTGTCGACGCGCGTTCCCAGCATCAGCTCGCCGCCCTTGCTCTTCAGCACGGCCGCCATGGCCTTGATGATCGTGTCGGCTCCGCCCTTGCCGATCACCATGCCGAAGGCCTGATTGGCCATGGATTCGAGATAGGGGAACAACGCTCCACCGGCGACGTCAGGGGCAAAATCGAGATGCAGCCCCCAGGCGGCCATCATCGTCTTCAGCTTGGCATTCTGGAAACGCGCATCGAGAAAGTCGCGCGGCGAAGCAAGCAGCATGCGTGTCGTATCGTAAAGCCAGCCGGTGCCTTTCTGCCGCCAGGCCTTCCAGACCACCTTGGCGGCCGCCACGGACGGCATCGGCGAGCCGAGCAGGCCGAAAATGTGCGGGGCGTCGGCACCGAACTCAGAGAGCATATGACGCCAGGCGGCAGCATCCTGCGGCGAGATATCGGCGATGGCACCCGCGGTCTTTTCCAGATCGGTGCTGACGCCGAGATAGGTGTTGTCGCGAAAGACGCTGGCAAAGCAATCGGCGGCAGGAACGAAGCCCAGCCCCTCGGCCTGCAGCTCGTTCTTGTATTGGGCAAAGAAGGCCGAACCCGCGAACATGGAGAGGTTCATGGCGCAGAGATCGTGCCGGAATCCGGACAGCGTCACCTCGCGGGTCTTGACCGCGCCGCCTGGCTCGGCATTGCCCTCGATGACGACAACCTTCCAGCCCTTGAAAGCCAGATGCACCGCCGCCGCCAAGCCATTATGGCCGGCTCCCACTATGATCGCATCATAGCTCATCGCTTGCCCCTCTTTCGCCGACTATTATTGTTGTCACATGCATACATCTTGAGCTTTAAGCTTCAAGCACTTATTGCCGCGAATTATTCGCAAATAGCGCAATCATAAGTAGCGCATCCTCGCATATTGCCGAGATTTATTGTTTTTCTTCATCACGTTACAGACACCCTTCTCCCCTGAGAGGGCTATCAATTTTGACCTGCGGAAGCGTCTCGGAATGCTTGCAATATCATATATTGTGACATAGGCTCCCTTCATTCCGCCGCCGCGCGGACACGGTGCCAGGAGGAAAGGCACCCCGCGCCTGGCGATACCGACTTCAATCCTGATCCCGAACGGAAGGTCCGCCTCGCGGCTTTTCGCGTGGGGTCGTGCGACAACAAGGGGAACTCAAAAATATGACCGCTACCACGCTTGCCAGCCTCGCCTCGGCCCTGCTTTCGGGCTCCGTCAAGGTCGTCGATCTCACCGCGCCGCTCGGCCCGGATACTCCCGTGCTCTATCTGCCGCCACAGTTCGGCAAGAACACGCCCAACGTCAAGGTCCATACGATCTCCGAATACAATCAGGATGGTCCATTCTGGGCCTGGAACTGGCTGGAGCTCGGCGAACATACCGGCACGCATTTCGACGCGCCCTGTCACTGGATCACCGGCAAGGACCATCCGAACAACACGACCGACACCATCCCGCCGCAGAATTTCGTCGCCCCGGTCAACGTCATCGACCGCTCGAAAGAATCCGCAGCCAATCCCGACTATCTGCTGACGGTCGACAGCATCAAGGAATGGGAAGCCCAGAACGGCGCGATCGAGGCCGGCAGCTGGGTGCTGCTGCGCACCGACTGGTACAAGCGCAACGGCTCGACCGAGACTTTCCTGAACGCCGACGAAAACGGCCCGCATTCTCCCGGCCCAACGGCTGAAGCGATCGAATATCTGCTGACCAAGGGCATTATCGGCTGGGGTCAGGAAACCATCGGCACCGATGCCGGCTCCGCCGGCGGCATGAACCCGCCCTTCCCGGCGCATAACCTCATGCACAAGGCCAATCGCTACGGCCTCGCCAGCCTCTCGAACCTCGATCAGCTTCCGGCCAAGGGTGCCGTGCTGATCGCCGCTCCGCTGAAGTTCGTCAAGGGCACGGGCTCGCCGGTGCGCGCCTTGGCATTGATTGCGTGACAGGTTGAAAAGGTTGGAGTCCGGTCAAGCCGGGCTCCTCATCCACTTGCCAGTGAACGGCGCGGCAATGGCGATCATGATGACATCACCGGCAGCTATTGCAGCCTCGGCCAGCTTTTCGTCTGGCATCCGTTCAAGTCATCTGTTAACCACCGCATCCACATAAAGGGCCTGTACCCAGGCGTTTCGGCGCATCCCGGTCCAGGCTCCGGCGGAGGTTCTGCCTCCTGCTTGCATCGTCGCTGAAGCAACATGTTTCCTAGGGAGTATCGTCGATGGAGGAACGGTTTTCAGGCACCGTTTTGAGGCGCAAGCGGGATGAGAACGCAAAGCGCCCGACCATGGGCGAAATCGGCCTCAATCACTTCGCGCCCTATCTGATGAACCGGTTGATGGCGCGCTGGAACGCCAATCTATCGGAAGAACTGCGCGAATATGACATGACTACGGCGAAGATGCGGGCGCTCGCCGTTCTCAGCGTTTCCTCCAGCGTCACGATCAACGAGCTCTCCGTCTTTGCCGTGACCGAGCAATCGACAATGAGCCGCACCCTGGATTCCCTCGAACAGCAGGGCTACATCCGTCGCCAGCCTCGCGCCGAGGACATGCGCATCCGCGACGTCTCCATTACCGAGGAAGGCCGCGCCGCCTTCGAAAAGGTGTGGCCGACCATGTACGACCTGTTCCTGCAGATGTTCGACGGCGTCGACGAAGCCGAATATCGCGGCTTCATCTCGACCCTGCACAAGGTCCTGCACAATATCCGCAAACACGAGATCTGAGCGGCCCGACAGACGCCGCTACAGATCGGGTCATCGCCGGTTGGGAATGAGTGCCGTCGCCAATGCCGCGATCGCGGCTATGATCGCGAAAACATAGAAATTCCATTCCGGGCCGACATTCAGGCTGGCGATGTATCCGCCCATCAGCGGGCCTGAGAGCGCCCCGATGCGCGAAAAGCTCAGCGCCCAGCCGGTGCCGGCCGCCCGCACGAAAGGTTGCAGGTAGGCGGCAAGATAGCCGGTGAGGATCAGCGAGGCCGAGACAGTGCCGAAACCGGCAATGGCGACGACCGTATAGTTCAGCCAGATCGAGCCCTTGAAGGCGAGAAGCGCGATACCGATGGCGCCGAGCAGATAGGACAGCGTCACGGTCAACCTCACGCCGAAACGATCGGCCCACTGACCGAGCACGATGCCGCCGATCGCCGAGGTGAAGCTGAAGACGGCAAGGAACAGCAGGCTGTCACCGAGATCGTAGCCGCTCTTGCGCATGATCTGCGGCAGCCATTGAGCCAGGCCGTAGACCAGGAGCAGACCCATGAACAGGGCGATCCAGAAGCAGGCGGTGGCAAAGGCGTTTCTCGGCGAAAAGATCTCGCCCAGAACGGCCCGCCAGCCAAGGCCGGTTTCCTTCGGCGCGCTGCCTGCGGGAATGGGTACTCCAAGCCGGGCGGCCAGCTGCCTCGCCGCTTCGTTTCGTCCCTTGGCGACGAGGAAATCGAGCGACTCCGGCAACAGCCACGCCATGACGGGCACGAAGAGAACCGGCAGTGCGCCAACCAGAACGACCGGCCGCCAGCCATATTCCGGCAATAGCCACCTGCCGACGAGTGCGGCGGCAAAGAGACCAAGGGAATAGCCTGAGTACATGATGCCGTAGTTGAGGTTCTTCTTCGCGGTCGGCGAATATTCGATGGTCAACGCCGCCGCCAGAGGAATGATGCCGCCGAGGCCGAGGCCGGCGCAAAAGCGGCTGATGCCGAACCATGTCGGCGTCGGAGACCACGCAGTGACCGCCGTGCAGACGGCGAACAGCGAAAGGCAGGCGAGAAACATCGGCTTGCGTCCGTAGAGCTCGCTGAGCGTGCCGACGACAACCCCGCCGATAAGCATGCCGAAGACGGTGTAGCTGCCCATCGCGCCGAGTTGCAGCGGCGAGAGATGCCAGACATTATCCGTCGAAAGCGCGGGCAAGATGGCACCGAGGACGCCGACGTCATATCCTTCCGCGAAGATCGCCAGCCAGCATATCAGGACGACGACGAGGCTTTTGGCATGCGAGATTTCACCGCTGCGAGGACTTGAAAGATCCTCCGCAACGCCATTTCGAAGACTGTCCATGCAATTGTTCCCTTTTGGAGATTATCGGTCTTGGCCGATATTGTCCGCGCCTTAAGGACGCGCGAGGCGGAATATCCGCCCCTTTTCATTAGCCTGCCGGGTCAAAGCGTCTCTACGGTCTTCAATGCGCCATCGAGCGCCGTGCCCTTCTCGTCCAGCAGCGCCGCCTGCCGCAACCGCTTCATCCAGGCCGCTCCATCCTCGCGATCGCGTAAAAGCGGCAGGGCCGACATGACGCGATCGAACTTGGAGAGGCCGCGGACATGCGTATCCGAGTAGCCCTTTACGAGGCGGCGATTGCCAAGCACCTCGACGGCAAGATCGTAATTCGCTGCCAGCAGATTGCATGCCGCCGTCAGCCACGCCTCGCGATGATCGACCTCTCGTGAATGACGCAGCGTACCCCGGCGGATGCGCCTTAGCCCCGAGACCATGTAGAGGCCGAGGAACCAGAACAGCGTACCGGTCTGAACGCGCCGGCCCTTGTTGACGAAGCGGTCAAGCCGGGCAAACAGGCGCGGACGGTTCTCGATCCAGAGGCCCATGCCTTTCGGCATCGTGCCGCAGACTTCGTCCATGCGCGGATGCATGTATTCGGTCATGTAGACGATCTGGTCGTCCTTGGCGCCAACCTCCTTGCGCACCCGGTCGAAGCGAGACCCACGCACCTTCAGATCGGCGACGCGAATGACGTCGTCATAGGCCATGGCCACAGCCACGTATTTCGCCGCCTGCACGGTGAAGGCAAAGTCCTTGTTTGCACCGCCCGCTTTGCGATCCAGCGCGTGAAGCGCGGCGACACGGGTCAGATATTCGTCGGCATAGGCTGGGTCCTGATAGTCGGTCAGCCGCTTGGCGCCGGCAAACAGCAATGGATGAGCGGCTTCAGGAAACTCCGCGCGGATCCGATTGACCAGCGTGTCCAGCGCCGGATGACCAGCCGTCTCCGGTAGGGTGTCGAAATGCTTCAGCGGCGTTGCGGAAACCGCATCGCGGGGCTTTTCCTTGACTCTTTCGAAGGCGGCATTGAACGCCTTCAGGCTGGGCTCGATACCCTTGCCGCCGGCACGGATCATCGCCTCGAAGGCCTGCTTTGCGAAAGGAAGCGCGCCGGAACCTGCCAAGGCTCCGAACATGGAGGCGGAAATGACGCTGCCGTTCCTGACGGCCAGCGTCTCCATATCGAAAGCGATGGTGCGCTTGGCGGCGAAATCCGTAGCCTCGACCACGACCTCCGGGTTGCCGATACCATCGCCCGGCTTCTCCTTCTCGCCGACAGCAAAGGAGCGGTGCGTCGAGGCGATCAGCACGGTCTTATCAGGCGTGACGAGGCCGCGCAGCACGGAACGGCCGGCCTCCATCAGTTCGGCCGCCATGACGACATCGACATCGCCGGGGGTCGGCATCAGCGAGAAGATCGGCGCATGACCGTCGCGAGCCGGCAGCATCTCGATATAATAGATCGTCGCGCCGGTACGCTGTGCCACGCCGGGCACCGACGTCGTCTGCGCCATCCATCCTTCGGCTTCCGCAAGCCCGACGATCCAGTCGGCCAGCACGCCGCCGCCCTGCCCGCCCATGGCAAGAACGGCAAGCGACAGCGGCTTGTCCGTGGAAAGTCTGCTGGCGCCGAGATCACTCATGCTCACATGTTCGTTCATATCGCCCTCTCAATCTGCGAAGACGATGCGGCCGGCGCGGCGACGCGCCTGCAGCCAACCGATGACGCGGGAACGCAGGCGGGCGACGAAACGATCCCAACCCGTCGGATTGTGAATGATATCGGCACGGTAGAAGGAGGGACAGAGCACCGCGGCCTCCGAAACCTCACCGCAATTGCCGCAGCCGACGCAGTTATTGTCGATCGCCGCCACCGGATCGTCCTTCAGCGGATCGTCGGTGTGCTTGACGGAGAGCGAGGGACAGCCGGAAAGGCGGATACAGGCGTGATCGCCGGTGCAGACGTCCTCGTCCACGCCGAAGCGCTCCTTGACCATGCGCTTGCCGTCCTTGACAGCCTTGGCGAATTGGGGCTTCACGCGGCGCTGCTTGTTGAGCATGCATTCCGAGGAAGCGACGATGATCTTCGGTCCCGGCTCCTTCGATGTCAGCGCTTCGCGCAGCGTGTCGCGCATCTTGCCGACATCATAGGTGCGGTCGATCTGGCGCACCCAGGTTGCGCCGATGCCCTTGACGGCATTGACGATGGAATTGTTGGTCTTGCGGCGTGGATTGAGCGCCCGCGAAGACGGTATGTCCTGTCCGCCGGTCGCCGCCGAATAATAGTTGTCGACGACGAGGATGACGCCATCCTGCTTGTTGAAGACGGCATTGCCGACCGAGGTCGCCAAACCATTGTGCCAGAAGCCGCCATCGCCCATGACCGAGATGGCGCGCTTGTCTGCCGCCACATTGAAAGCCGAGGCCGCGGCCGGCCCGAGCCCGTAGCCCATGGTCGTGCTGCCCAGATTGAAGGGCGGCAGGATCGAGAACAGGTGACAGCCGATATCTCCTGATATGTGGTGCTGCCCAAGTTCGCCTTCGACCAGCTTCATCGCCGCAAAGATAGGCCGCTCGGGACAGCCGATGCAGAAGCCCGGCGGACGCGGCGGCACGACCTCGGCCAGCGCCCTGATCTTCGGATCGTTGAGGATCGGCGTCGGATCGGGCAGCGGCGGCTGGTTGCCGAGCAATACGCGCTGGTGGATTTCCAGAAAATTCTTGATGCCCTTCATCAGAACAGGCGCGGTATATTCGCCGCCCATGGGAAGGACATCCTTGCCGGCAACCTTGGTCTGAATATCGCGTCGTCGCAGGATGGTATTGAGGGATTGCTCGATATATTCTGGCGCCCCCTCCTCGACCATCAATACCGCTTTCTTGTTCGCACAGAACTCCGCGAGTTGATCGTCGACCAGCGGATAGGCAACGTTGAGGACATGGAGCGGTACTGCGGAATTGCCGTAGACGTCAGCAAGGCCAAGCTGCTGCAAGGCGCGCATCACGCCATTATAGGCACCTCCGAGCAGGATGATCCCGACTTCGCCTTCCGAAGGACCGAAATACTCGTTGAGCTGACGCCTCTTGATGAAGTCGACGGCAGCGGGCCAGCGCTTCTCCAGCTTTTCCTTCTCGTGCAGGAAGGATGCCGGCGGCAGCACGATGCGATTGACGTCACGAACGGGCTTTTCCAGCGCCTGCTTCAGCGTATAGGCCGGGCGCTTGTTATCCTTGGCGACAAACTGGCCATGCACATGGCAGCTGCGGATGCCGACCTGCAGCATGACAGGCGTGTTGGAAGCCTCCGAAAGCTCGAACCCCTCCTCGACCGCCTGCACGATCGACGGCAGGTTCGGGCGCGGGTTGAGCAGCCACATCTGCGATTTCATCGCATAGGCATGGCTGCGCTCCTGCATGATCGAGGAGCCTTCGCCGTAATCCTCGCCGATAATGATCAGCGCGCCGCCCGTAACCCCACCCGAGGAGAGATTGGAAAGGGCGTCGGAGGCAACGTTGGTGCCCGCGGTCGATTTCCAGGTAACGGCGCCGCGCACCGGATACATGACGGAGGCGGACAGCATGGCGGCAGCGGCCGCTTCCGAAGCCGATGTCTCGAAGTGGACGCCGAGATCCTCCATCACGTCCTTGGCATCGGCCAGCACGTCCATGAGATGGGAAATCGGCGACCCCTGATAGCCGCCGACATAGGATACGCCGGATTGCAGAAGTGCCTTGGTGATCGCGAGAATCCCCTCGCCGCGGAAGACATCGCCTTCCCCGAGCTTCAGATCCTCGACCTCGCGCGCAAATGATCGCTCGGCCATCGTCGTTACCCCTTTGCCCCTATGGGCTTCTTTAAATCATTTGCAAAATCATATTTTGAACTTCCTTGAACTGTCAACGAACAATTGTCGGTTTTCGCCGCCCTGATTTGCGATATCGCCTGCACAACCATATCGAGCGCGCACCCGAAATCGTCGAGCAGAATGGAGGCATGTTCATCAAATATATGCATATGCATGCAATATATGCGAGAAATCGAAACCTGTCAGAGAGGAAGCAAGCGGCGAAATGCTCTCGGACGGCAGGATAAACACCTGCCGCCTCAGACCGCATATTCATAAGTTGAACTATTCCGGCGATGAATCGCGGGCGGCGCGTTCCGCCGCGCCGGCTATTTCAGGCGGAAGCGCTGTATCTTGCCGGATTCGGTCTTCGGCAGAGCCTCGACGAAGACGATGGAGCGCGGATATTTATACGGTGCGATCAACGCTTTGACGTGATCCTGCAGCGCCTTGCCCAGCAGATCCGATCCGGTGACGCCAGCCATCAGCACCACATGCGCCTGCACGATATGGCCCCGCTCCTCATCCGGCTTGCCGATGACGGCGCATTCGAGCACGTCGGCATGCGAAAGAAGGGCGGCTTCGACTTCCGGCCCGGCGATATTGTAGCCGGCCGAAAGAATAATGTCGTCGGAGCGGGCGGCGAAGTGGAAATAACCATCCTCGTCCTGAATGAAGCTGTCGCCTGTCAGATTCCAGCCGGCGCGCACGTAGTCGGCCTGCCTATGGTCGGCGAGATATCGGCAGCCGATCGGACCGCGAACGACGAGCTTGCCGATCGTGCCGCGCGGCACCTCGTTCATCTCATCATCGACGATACGGGCCTCATAGCCAGTCAGCGGTTTGCCCGTGCTCTTCGGCTTGGCATCATCAAGCCGGTTGGAGATGAAGATATGCAGCATCTCGGTCGAACCGATGCCGTCGAGGATCGGCTTGCCGGTCTTGCGCGTCCACTCCTCGAAGATCGGCCCCGGCAGCGTCTCGCCGGCGGAAACCGCGATGCGAAGCGAGGAAAGATCCGCTCCCTCCTCCATCGCCGCCAGCATGGCGCGATAGGCCGTCGGCGCGGTGAAGCTGATGGTCGCGCCATACTCCTGGATGATCTCGACCATGTTCTTCGGCGAGGCGTTTTCGAGCAGCGCCGTCGAAGCGCCGAAGCGCAAGGGAAAGACGACCAGACCGCCGAGACCAAAGGTGAAGGCGATCGGCGGCGAACCGATGAAGACGTCGTCGGGCGTCACCTGCAGCACTTCCTTTGCATAGGCATCGGCGATGATCAGGATATCGCGATGGAAGTGCATCGTCGCCTTCGGCACGCCGGTCGAGCCTGATGTGAAGCCGAGCAGCGCCACATCGTCCCGCCCGGTTTTAACCGGTTCGAAGCGAACGGGCTTATTGAGCGCGATACGGTCAAGCTCGGCATCGTGATTGGCGGTGCCGTCGAAGCCGACGACCTGCTTCAGGAATTGGCTATCCTTGGCGGCCGCCACGAGCTCTTCCAGCAGCCTGGTATCGCAGAGCGCAAACGAGATCTCCGCCTTGTCGATAACCTTCGAAAGCTCGCCTGCCCTGAGCATCGGCATGGTGTTCACGGCAACGGCGCCCACCTTCGTCACCGCCAGCCAGCAGGCAATCATCGCAGGGTTGTTGCCGGAGCGGATGAGAACGCGATTGCCCGGCTTCACCCCGAAATTCTCGATGAGCGCATGGGCGATGCGATTGGTCCAGTCCGCCAACTCCTTGTAGGTACGGCGACGACCGTTGCCGATCAGGGCGACATTGTCGCCGAAACCCTTCTCGACCATCCGGTCGCTGAGTTCGAAACCGGCATTCAGCCATTCCGGATAGTCGAAACCATCCATCAGCAGTTCGGGCCACTCATCGAATGGCGGCAGATTGTCTCGCGTGAATGTATCGGTATGACCGGTCGGTCCAAGCATTGCCTTGCTCCCACATTCTTATCGATCAAATCGCCATCATCGCCGGTTTCCCCCGCAGCGCGTGTAGCGTTGCGAAAAAGATCGCACTGAAGCCCGCAATGTTCAAGCAAGAAATTTTAAGCCTAAAATATTTCTGACTTTCCATTGATTCAAAAGCAGAATTTCCAGTTTTCGTGTTATCATAGCCATCATCCGGCCGCAGATTTCGGCGGGAAAACCCTTGACGAATGGCAGCGACAAGATATTTTAAGTTTAAATGATTTTGAGATCGGCTCCGGCCTGAAGAGGAGGGAAAAGCGATGCGCATCGTCTGTATCGGCGGCGGCCCCGCAGGGCTCTACTTTGCGCTTCTGATGAAGAAACTCCATCCCGAACATTCGATCCGCGTCGTCGAGCGCAATCGGCCCTATGACACCTTCGGCTGGGGCGTGGTCTTCTCCGATGCGACCATGGTTTCGATGCGCGAATGGGACCCCGAAAGCGCTGCCGAAATCGAGGATGCCTTCAACCACTGGGACGATATCGAAGTCCTGTTCAAGGGCACCCGCCAGCGCACCTCGGGCCACGGCTTCGTCGGCATCGGCCGCAAGAAGCTCCTGAACATCCTGCAGAAGCGCTGCGAGGCGCTGGATGTCGAATTGATCTTCGAAACCGACGTCAATTCCGATCTCGATTATCCCGATGCCGATCTGGTCATCGGTTCGGACGGTCTCAATTCCCGCATCCGCAATCATTATCCGGAAGTCTTCCAGCCGGACATGATCACCCGGCCGAACCGCTACATCTGGCTCGGCACCAACAAGCTTTTCGACGCCTTCACCTTCGATTTCCGCCGCACCGATCACGGCTGGTTCCAGTCGCATATCTACAAGTTCGACGACAAGACTTCGACCTTCATCGTCGAGACGACAGAAGAGGCCTATCTCGCCCACGGCCTCGACAAGATGGATCAGGACGGCTCCATCGCCTTTTGCGAAGACCTGTTCTCCGAAGTGCTGGAAGGCGCTTCGCTGATGACCAATGCCCGCCATATCCGTGGCTCGGCCTGGCTGAACTTCAACCGGCTGATCTGCGGCAAGTGGAGCCATTTCAACGGCAACTCGCATGTCGTGTTGATGGGCGACGCCGCCCACACCGCCCATTTCGCCATCGGTTCCGGCACCAAGCTTGCCATCGACGACGCCATCGAACTGACCCGCCAGTTCCAGATCCACGGGCACGAGAAGGAAAAAATTCCGGCCGTTCTGGAGACCTACGAGGAAATCCGCCGCGTCGACGTAGCCCGCATCCAGAACGCCGCCCGCAACGCGATGGAATGGTTCGAAGTCGTCGGTCGCCGCTACGCCGACACGCTCGAGCCGCCGCAATTCATGTATTCGATGTTGACCCGCTCGCAGCGCATCAGCCACGAAAATCTGCGACTGCGCGACAAGACCTGGCTCGAAGGCTATGAGCGCTGGTTCGCCGAGAAATCCGGTCTCGCCGTCGGCAATGATCGCTGCCTGCCGCCGATGTTCACGCCTTACAAGTTGCGCGACGTCCATCTCGTCAACCGCATCGTCATGTCGCCGATGGCGATGTATTCGGCTGAAAATGGCGTGATGAACGACTTCCACATCGTCCACCTCGGCTCGCGTGCGCTTGGCGGCGCCGGCTTGATCTTCGCGGAAATGACCTGCGTGACGCCGGACGCCCGCATCACCCCCGGCTGCCTCGGCCTCTGGAACGAGGAGCAGGTGGCGCAATGGAAGCGTCTGGTCGATTTCGTTCACATGAACAGCGCCGCCAAGGTCGGCATCCAGATCGGCCATGCCGGTCGCAAGGGCGCGACGAAACTCGCCTGGGAAGGCATCGACCAGCCGCTCCCCGAAGGCGAGTGGCCGCTGATCTCCGCGTCGGCTATTCCTTACCTCAAGAACAGCCAGGTGCCGAAGGCCATGGATCGCGCCGATATGGACCGCGTCAAGGCTGACTTCATCCACTCGACCAAGCTGGCGGTCGAAACCGGAGCAGACTGGCTGGAGCTGCACTGCGCCCACGGCTATCTGCTGTCGAGCTTCCTCTCGCCGCTCACCAATCTGCGCGACGACGAATATGGCGGGAGCCACGAAAATCGCGCGCGCTACCCGCTTGAAATCTTCCATGCGATCCGCACCATCTGGCCGGCGGACAAGCCGATCTCGATCCGCCTCTCCTGCCATGACTGGACCGATGGCGGCAACACGCCGGAAGATGCAGCGATTTTCGCCCGCATGTTCAAGGATGCCGGCGCCGACCTCATTGATTGCTCTTCAGGTCAGGTTTCGAAACAGGAGCAGCCGGTTTACGGCCGCCTGTTCCAGACCCCGTTCTCCGACAAGATCCGCAACGAGATCGGCATTCCGACGATTGCCGTCGGTGCGATCTCGGAGGCCGATCACGCCAATTCGATCATCGCCGCCGGCCGTGCCGATCTCTGCGCCGTCGCCCGCCCGCATCTGGCGGACCCGGCCTGGTCGCTGCATGAAGCCGCCAAGATCGGACTGACTTCCATTCCCTGGCCGAAGCAATATGTTTCCGGCAAGACTCAGTATGAAACCAACCTCGCCCGCGCGGCCACGACCGCGCCGGCGAAATGAGGATGAGATGACGACTTCGGGCAAACTCGCCGGCCGTCACGCCCTCGTCACCGGGGCCGGCAGCGGTATTGGCACCACGATCGCCAAGGCGCTTGCCGCCGAAGGCGCGCATGTCAGCCTGGCCGGCCGCCGCAGGGAGCCGCTGGACGCGGTTGCCGCCGAGATCGGCGCGACTGCTTTCGTAGTCGACGGCTTCGATGTCACAAGCCCCGAGGCCGTCGCCCAAGGCCTTGCCAAGGCGCGCGAGAAATTCGGCCCGGTCGATATTCTCGTCAACAATGCCGGCGAAGCGCCGAGCGCGCCTTTCGAGAAGACGAGCCTGGAAGCCTGGAACCATGTCCTGACGGTCGACCTGACCGGCGTCTTTCTGGTGACGCAGGCAGTTCTTCCCGATCTCAAAGCCCGAGGTGTCGGCGCGCGCATCATCAACATCGCGTCGACGGCGGGCTTGAAGGGCTATGGCTACGTCTCGGCTTACGTCGCTGCCAAGCATGGCGTCGTCGGCCTCACGCGCTCGCTGGCGCTTGAGCTTGCCAAGACCGGCATGACAGTCAATGCCGTCTGCCCCGGCTTCACCGATACGCCGATCATCCAGCGCTCGATCGAAACGATCGTCGCCAAGACCGGGCGCACGGCCGCGCAGGCGCTTGCCGAGTTCACGAAGTCGAATCCGCAAGGGCGGCTGATCAAGCCGGAAGAAGTTGCCGACACTGTGCTCTGGCTGGCATCGCCAGCCGCAGCATCGATCAATGGACAGGCAATTGCGGTTGCCGGTGGGGAGATTTGAACGCCATGAGCGATCGGGACATGACGATGAAGGGGCATCTGAAGCCCTATAGGGATTACAAGCCCGAGCACTTCCTCTGGGATGTCAGCGAAGACGGCCGTGTCGCCACCATCCGCCTGAACCGACCCGAGCGTAAGAACCCGCTGACCTTCGACAGCTATGCCGAGCTGCGCGATCTCTTCCGCGACCTCGCCTATGCATCCGATATCCGCGCCATCGTGCTGACCGGCGCAGGCGGCAATTTCTCCTCCGGCGGCGACGTCTTCGAGATCATCGAGCCGTTGACCCGCATGGCAATGCCCGAGCTTCTGGCCTTCACGCGCATGACCGGCGATCTCGTCAAGGCGATGCGCAAATGCCCGCAGCCCATCATCACGGCAGTAGACGGCATCTGCGCCGGCGCTGGCGCCATCCTCGCCATGGCCTCGGATCTGAGGCTCGCGACGCCCGAAGCGAAGACCGCCTTCCTGTTCACGCGCGTCGGTCTCGCCGGTGCCGATATGGGCGCTTGCGGCATCCTGCCTCGCATCATCGGCCAGGGTCGCGCCGCCGAGCTTCTCTTTACCGGCCGTTCGATGACGGCAACGGAAGGACAGGCCTGGGGCTTCTATAACGGCCTGCACGCCAGCACCGATCTCGAGGACGAAGCGGTCAAGCTCGCCCGCTCGCTGGCCGATGGTCCCTGGTTCGCCCATGGCATGACCAAGACCATGCTGAACCAGGAATGGGCGATGGGCATCGAGGAGATGATCGAATCCGAGGCGCAGGCGCAGGCGATCTGCATGGCGACGCAGGATTTCCGTCGCGCCTTCGAAGCCTTCGCCGCCAAGCGCCGACCGGAATTCCAGGGGGACTGAGGCGATGTCGACCGCAAACAGCCTCCCCGGCCCAACCCGCGATCATCTGGATTGGCCCTTCTTCGGGGAACGCCATCACCATTTCGCCGCCGAGGTCGATGCCTTCGCAAAGTCCGGCGTCATGGCTTCGATCGATCACGCCGATGTCGATGGCGCGTGCCGCAAGCTGGTCAAGGCACTGGGCGAAGCCGGGCTTCTGACCGCTGCAACCGGTTCCTCCGATAATGAACCGCTGATCGATTCCCGCATGGTCTGCCTCGCCCGCGAAACGCTCGCCTGGCATGACGGCCTTGCCGATTTCGCCTTTGCAATGCAAGGCCTCGGCACCGGCGCCATCGGCCTTTCCGGCTCGCCCGAGTTGCGTTCGGCCGTTCTGCCCAAGGTGCGCTCCGGCGATTGGCTTGCCGCCTTCGCGCTCTCGGAAAAGGATGCGGGCTCCGATGTGGCCGCGATGAGCTGCGCCGCCCGTCCCGATGGCGATCACTATGTTCTCGACGGCGAGAAGACATGGATTTCCAATGGCGGCATTGCCGACGTCTACACCGTCTTCGCCCGCACCGGCGAAGCGCCGGGCACCCGCGGCATTTCGGCCTTCGTCGTCTTCGCCGACGATCCCGGCTTCTCGATTGCCGAACGTATCGAGGTGATCGCGCCGCACCCGCTAGCGACGATCCGTTTTGAGAACTGCCGAATTCCTGCGTCGCGCCGTCTCAGCGCGCCGGGCGAAGGCTTCAAGATCGCCATGCGCACGCTCGATATCTTCCGCGCTTCCGTCGCCGCCGCTGGCCTCGGCTTCGCCCGCCGCGCGCTGGATGAATCGGTTGCCCACGCGCGCTCCCGCCCGATGTTCGGAGCCGCCCTTGCCGACCTTCAGTTGACGCAGGCCGCCCTCGGCGATATGGCGACCGGCATCGACGCGGCGGCTTTGCTCACCTATCGGGCGGCTTGGCGTCGCGACGTGCAGCGCTTGCCGACGACGCGCGAGGCGGCCATGGCCAAGATGACGGCGACGGAAACCGCGCAAAGCGTCATCGACCACGCCGTCCAGCTCTTTGGCGGGCGCGGCGTGAAATCGGGCGAGATAACGGAAAAACTCTATCGGGAGATCCGCGCGCTTCGCATCTATGAAGGTGCGACTGAAGTTCAGAAACTCATCGTCGCGCGCGAACTTCTTAAAACAAATTGATGGGAGATATGCACATGAGCCGCGAGATTTTTGACTGGGCAGACCCATTCCGGCTGACGGAGCAGCTGAGCGACGATGAACGCATGGTGCTGGATACCGCGCATTCTTACGCGCAGGAGAAGCTCGCGCCCCGCGTCCTCGAAGCTTTCCGAAACGAAAAGACCGATCCGGCCATCTTCCGCGAAATGGGTGAACTCGGCCTGCTCGGCCCGACGATTTCTCCCGAATATGGCGGCGCCGGCCTCAGCTATGTCGCCTACGGTCTGATTGCGCGCGAAGTCGAACGCGTCGACAGTGGCTACCGCTCGATGATGAGCGTTCAGTCCTCCCTGGTCATGGTGCCGATCGAAACCTTTGGCTCTGAAGCACAAAAGCAGAAGTACCTGCCGAAACTCGCAACCGGCGAATGGATCGGCTGCTTCGGCCTCACCGAGCCGAACCACGGCTCCGATCCCGGCTCGATGGTCACGCGCGCAAAGAAGGTCGACGGCGGTTATAGTTTGACCGGCGCCAAGACCTGGATCTCGAATGCGCCGATTGCCGATGTTTTCGTCGTCTGGGCGAAGACCGAGGACGGACTCATCCGCGGCTTCATCCTCGAGAAGGGCTGGAAGGGCCTGTCCGCGCCCGCCATCCACGGCAAGGTCGGCCTGCGCGCCTCCATTACAGGCGAAGTCGTGATGGAGAATGTCTTCGTGCCGGAAGAAAACCTGATGCCGAACGTATCCGGCCTCAAGGGTCCCTTCACCTGCCTCAACTCAGCACGTTTCGGCATTGCCTGGGGCGCGCTCGGCGCTGCAGAGGATTGCTATGCCAAGGCACGCCAATATGTGCTCGACCGCAAGCAGTTCGGCCGTCCCCTTGCCGCCAACCAGCTGATCCAGAAGAAGCTTGCCGACATGGTGACCGAGATCACGCTCGGGCTGCAGGGCTGCCTGCGTCTCGGCCGTATGAAGGAAGAAGGCCATCCGCCTGTCGAACTCACCTCCATCCTCAAGCGCAACAGCTGCGGCAAGGCGCTGGATATCGCCCGCGCCGCCCGCGACATGCTGGGCGGTAACGGCATTTCCGACGAATTCGGCATCGCGCGTCATCTCGTCAACCTCGAAGTGGTCAACACCTATGAGGGCACGCACGATATCCATGCCCTCATCCTCGGCCGCGCCATAACCGGCATCGCCGCTTTTTCGAACTGAGGCCCGCCTTGGCGTTCAAGACCACCAGACCCCTGCGCTTTGGAGATTGCGATCCCTCCGGGATCGCCTATTTCCCTTCCTATCTGAACATCCTCGTCGGGGTGCTAGAAGACTATTTCGCCTCGATCGGCTTTCCCTGGCGAAAGCTCATCGATAACAGCCGCATCGGTGTCCCCACCGTGCGGCTGGATCTGACCTTCGTAAAGCCGGGCCTGCAGGGCGACGACCTCGAATTCGTGCTTTCAGTTCATGGCGTCGGCCGGTCCTCACTCGACCTGCAGCATCAGGTCTCGGCAAACGGCCATGTGCTCTGGACGGCCAAACACCGTGTCGTCGCCACCTCGCTCGATACGCATAAATCCATTGAATGGCCGGATGACATCCGCGCCGCGCTGACCTCTCATCTGGAGACAACCGATGCACACCATCCTGCAACCTGAAGGCTGGGCCAAGCCGATCGGCTATGCCAATGGCGTAGCGGCGACAGGCCGCACGGTGTTCGTCGGCGGTCAGATCGGCTGGAACGCCGCCTGCGAATTCGAAAGCGACGATTTCGTCGACCAGGTGCGCCAGACGTTGAAGAATGTCGTCGCCATCCTGGCCGAAGGTGGCGCCGAACCGAAGCACATCACCTCGATGACCTGGTATTTCACCGACAAGCAGGAATATCTCGGCAACCTGAAGGGGCTCGGCCAGGCCTATCGCGAGATCATCGGCCGTCACTTTCCAGCCATGGCCGCCGTGCAGGTCGTCGCCCTCGTCGAGGACCGCGCCAAGATCGAGATCCAGGCGACCGCCGTCATCCCGGAATAACATCGGACAGGCAGGGAATATCATGTCGGCATTGCGCTTTTCGGACACCATCTCGGCGGCGCTGGCCGAAGGGATTCTTGTCGTCACCATAGACAACGCACCCGTCAACGCGCTCTCCGCCGATGTGAGGGCGGGCCTGATGGCTGCGCTCGATCATGCGGAGAAGGATGGAAACGTCGCCGGCGTCGTCCTGACCGGAGCGGGCAACAGCTTCATCGGCGGCGCCGACATCAAGGAATTCGGCAAGCCGCCGGTAGAGCCGCATCTGCCTGACGTTGTCTCCCGCATCGAAGCCTTTGCCAAACCCGTCGCCGCCGCGATCAATGGTGTCGCGCTCGGCGGTGGCCTGGAAGTAGCGCTTGCCTGCCATCGCCGCGTTGCAGCGCCAACTACGAAGCTCGGCCTTCCCGAAGTCAAACTCGGCATCGTGCCCGGCGCCGGCGGCACGCAGCGCCTGACGCGCCTGACGGGGGTGGCGGCGGCGATCGACATGATCGCCAACGGTCGGATCATATCCGCCGTCGAGGCGCTGAAGCTCGGCATCATTGATGGCGTATCGGGCGATACTTTGCTCCCTGATGCCCTTGCGGATATCAAGGCAACAAACGCCTCCAGCTTGCGCCGTACCGGCCTTTTGTCCGTCCCTTCGGAAACGCTCGAAGTCATCGACAAGGCCGCAGCGGACATCTTGCGCAAGGCGCGCGGCCAGCGTGCGCCCGCCGAAGCCGTCCGTCTCGTGCGCCTCGCCGCGACCGTGTCCTTATCGGAGGGGCTGACGGAAGAGCGCCGTACCTTCATCGCGCTTCGCGACAGCGAAGAGGCTGCCTCCTTGCGCCACGTCTTCTTCGCGGAGCGCGCCACCGGCAAGGTTGAGGGACTGGAGGCAGTTGCCCCGCGCAAGATCGAAACCATCGGCATCGTCGGCACGGGCCTGATGGGCTCGGGCATCGCCGTCTCGGCACTCAACGGTGGCTATCGTGTCATCGGCGTCGAACAGAATGTCGAAGCAGCAGCGAAGGGCCGCGACCGGATCGTAGCTTTGCTCGACAAGGCCGTGCAATCCGGCCGCCTCGACGCCTGCGGCCGTGAGGACCGCGTGAGCCGGTTGACCGTCACGGCAGACATGCGGCAACTGGCGCAGGCCGACATCGTCATCGAAGCTGTCTTCGACGATCTCGCCGTCAAGACCGAACTCTTCCAGCGCCTCGATACGATCGTTCACGCCGATGCGATCCTTGCGACCAACACCAGCTATCTCGACCCTGACCTGATCGCCGCAGCAACGGCACGGCCAGAGCGGGTCGTCGGGCTGCACTTCTTCTCGCCGGCGCACATCATGCGGTTGCTGGAAGTGGTGAACTGCAAGAAGACGGCGCCTGACGTGCTGGCGACGGCCCTCGGTCTCGCAAAGCGGCTGGGCAAGCTGCCGATCGTATCGGGTGTCACCGAAGGCTTCATCGGCAACACTATCTTTTCCGCCTATCGCCGCGAGGCGGAATACATGGTCGAGGATGGCGCCGCGCCACAGGAGATCGATGCCGCGCTGGAAGCCTACGGTTTCCCGATGGGACCGTTCGCCGTCTTCGACATGGCCGGTCTGGAAATCGCCTGGGCCCGTCGCAAGCGGCAGGCCGCAACGCGTGATCCGTCCGCACGCTACGTCGTCATCGCCGACCGGCTCTGCGAAGCCGGCCGCTTCGGCCAGAAGACCGGCCTCGGCTGGTACGCCTACCCCGAAGGCAAGCGGACCGTCGATCCAACGGTTACCGAGATGATCGACGTCGCTCGCGCCGAGAAAGGCATTGTGCCGAAGCCCTTCACCGCAGACGAAATCGTCAGCCGCCTGCTGAAGGCCATGGTCGTTGAAGGCGATGCCCTGCTTTCGCGAGGAATCGCCGCACGCGCCAGTGATATCGACCTTGTCATGATCAACGGCTACGGCTTCCCCGCAAGCAAGGGCGGACCGATGTTTGCCGCCGGTCGCCGCTGAAAGCGGCTGCTCGGACTATCAGGCGGCCGAAGAGAGCAGCGTAAACAGTTCCTGCGGCCGCTTGACGCCACGCAATGCGTAACGGCCAACGGAAACAAGATCGTTGCTCTGCTGGCCCGACAGCGCGTCAACGAAATTCGACGACATCAGGATATTGCGGTCGGCCGACCGGCACATCGAGGCGATGCGGCTGACCTCGTTGACCGCCGGACCGATGACCGTGAAATCAAGCCGGTCCATGCTGCCGATATTGCCGTAGAAGACATCGCCGATATGCAGGCCGAGATAGACATCCGTCACGGGCCTGCCTTCGATCTGCCGCTGCGAATTGAGATCGCGCAGCCGCTGCCGCAGCAGCGATTCCGCCATCAATGCGGCGGCACAGGCATCGGCGGAGTTTCTCGCCTTGAAGATCGCCAGCGTACCGTCGCCGATGAGCTTCAGCACGTTGCCGCCCGCCTCGTGGATCGAGGAGATGACGGCATCGGCATAAGCATTCAGCATCGGGATGATTTCATCCGGCTCGGCCGTATCCGAGATGCGGGTGTAGTTGGCGAGATCGGAAAACCAGAGAGCCGCCGAAATCCGCTCCGTCTTGCCGCGCGTGATCTTGCCTTCAAGCACGTGCCGGGCGGCATCCTCGCCGAGATAGACCTCGGCAATGGTGCGGGCGATGCGGCTCATGCCGGTGCATTTGATCGCCAGCGCCAGCGCCGGCGTGAGCTTGCGCAGCACGCGCAGATCTTCCTCCGGAAAGCCCACGTCGGCGGCCGTGGCGAAATTGGAGTAGAAGCAATCCATCTCGCCGATCGTGCCGCCCTCTTCGAACCGGTGGATCATGGCGATGTAGTCGGTGTGGCCGTCGGCCAGCAGCGTGTCGAGCCCGTAGAAATCCGTCGGCTCGCCAAAGCCGATGCGCCGGCGCACTTCGTCGTCGCCGGTCGTCAGCATGCGATAGAAGGCGGAACGCTGCCAGTTTTCGGAGGCGATCCCCTGATGCGACGGGCCATATTCGAACTCGCGTTCGATCACCTGATTGCCATCCCAGCGGAAGGCGCGGCCCTCATAGACCGGATGCAGCGTATCCATCAGCGCCATCGCCCGATCGAGCTTGAGGCCATGCAGACGGCACTGCTCGCAGAAGCCCGAGAGGATATCGACCTCAGTCATACCCTTGAGGCCGGCCTGCATGAGCCAGCTGGCAATTTCGCCAATGTCCTTCGCGTCCATGGATATCTCCCGACCCTCTGAAGGATTCGCTTTAGTACGAAACTCTAAGGCTTGGAATGCCGTACCGCACAAAATAGTCTCGACGAACGTAAGTCATCGCCGCTCCTGTGGCATAGAAGCGGCGATTTGACACGCAGGAAGGGTGATGGGGAAGCTTCAACCCTGGATATGGGGCTTCAGCAGATCCTCCAGACCGATGCGCCGGAAGAGCTCGGCGCGAACCCGGTCGGCAACGCCATTGACGATTTCCGCACCATCCTCGGAAGGATCGATATGGGTACGGAAGGGCCGCGTCCCAAACGGCATGCCGACGACGTCGACGATCGCGGTCGCGACCGAGGCCGCATCGGCGTCGGCCGGCTCCAGTGAAGCGAGCCCCTTCAAAGCCTGATCGGGAACGCCGGCATAGGGGCCGTTGTCATATTCGGCGGCCCGAGCCTTGTCCGCTGGCGAACCGGAATGGGCAAAGTGGTTCGTGCCCTTCGTGAAGGCACCGGGCACGATGATCGCGGTCTCGATGCCCCAGCGGGTCAGCTCGGACGCATAGGAAACGGCAAGCGAGTCCATAGCCGCCTTGGCTGCAAAGTAAGGCGAGAGGTAGGGAGGCGTGCCGCCGCGCGTACTGGACGAGGAGACCCAGACGACAAGGCCACTGCCCTGCTTGCGAAGATGAGGCAGCACGGCGCGATTGACGCGCTGGGTGCTGAGCACGTTGATGTCATAGAGCTCGGCGAACTGCTCCGGCGTGAAAGCCTCGGCCGGGCCGAAGGACATGTGGCCGGCATTGTGGATGATGGTGTCGATGCGGCCCTGCTCGGCGATGACAGCGGCAATGCCGGCTTCCACCGAAACATCGGATGCGACGTCGAGCTCGACGGTCCTGAGATCGACGCCGTTCTCCTTGGCAAATGCCGCCGCTGCCTCGACCTGCGCGGCGTTGCGCCCCTTGGTTTCGCGGATGCCGGAATAGACCGTATGGCCTGCCTTGGCGAGAGCGCGTGCCGTCAGAGCGCCGAAGCCGCTCGATGCGCCAGTGATAACGATGACTTGCTTGCTCATGGTCGTGTTTCTTTGCTGGGTTGGCTGTTGTTGACGATTGCTAGGGAGCGAGAGGTCGGCGACAGGCACTCTCCTGCCGCCTTGTTGGCTCAGATCATGCCGCCATTGGCGCGCAGTGTCTGACCGTTGATCCAGCCGCCGTCCGGGCCGACGAGGAAGGAGACGGCAGCGGCGATATCCTGCGGCGTGCCCAGACGCTCCAGCGGGTTCATCTTGGCCATGCGGTCGATGAGCTCATCGCTCTTTCCGTTCAGGAACAGATCCGTGGCCGTCGGGCCGGGAGCGACCGCATTGACCGTGATCGAACGGCCACGCAGTTCCTTTGCCATGATGCCAGTCAACGCCTCGACACCGGCCTTCGTCGCGGCATAGACGCCATAGGTTTCGAGCTTGAGGCCGACGATGCTCGTCGAGAAGTTGACGATGCGGCCGCCGTCGCGCAGGCGCTTGCCGGCTTCGCGCAGGGTGTTGAACGTACCCTTGAGGTTGATGGCGATGTGGCGATCGAAGTGCGCGTCATCGGCATCGGCGATCCTGGCAAGCTGCATGATGCCGGCATTGTTGACGAGGACGTCGACGCCGCCGAAGGCTGCCTCCGCCGCATCGAACATGCGACGCACGGCCTCGACATCGGAAACATCGGCCTTCGTGGTCAGCGCCTTGCCGCCCTTTTCCTCGATCTTGCGGGCCAGTTCCTCGGCGGCGGCCTCGCTGCCGGAATAGTTGATGACGACGGTGAAGCCATCCTCGGCCAGGCGCTCGGCGATCGCGGCGCCAATGCCGCGGGATGCACCGGTAACAATCGCTACCTTATTGGAATTGCTGCTCATTTTCCTCATCCTTCGTTGGGTTGCGCCGCAGCGCGTTTCGATGAGGAGAAGATGCCCCTTTTCACGAAGCGGATAATCAGCCATAAATCGGCATCACTATCCGAGATTGGCGAACAAATAATATGGACCGGTTCGATGCCATGCGCGTGTTCTGTCGGGTCGTGGAGCGGCGCAGCTTCACCTTGGCGGCCGAAGACACCGGCCTGCCCCGCTCGACGGTAACGGATGCCATCAAGCAGCTCGAGTCTCGGCTCGGTATACGCCTGCTGCAGCGAACGACGCGGCATGTCAGTCCGACGCTCGACGGTGAGGCCTATTACCAGCGCTGCCTGCGCATCCTTTCGGATATCGAGGATGCCGAAGGCGCCTTTGCCGGTGCGAAGCCGAAAGGTGTGCTGCGCGTCGACGTGCACGGAACGCTCGCCCGGCATTTCGTCCTGCCGAATCTGCCGTCCTTCCTAGAAACCTACCCCGATATCGAATTGCAGATCACCGAGGGCGATCGGTTCGTCGATCTCATCCGCGAGGGGATCGACTGCGTGCTGCGCGTCGGCACGCTGCAGGATAGCGACATGATTGGCCGCCGCGTTGCCATGCTGGAGGAGGTAACGCTCGCAGCGCCCGCCTATGTCGAGCGTTTCGGCATGCCGGCCCATCCGGACAGACTCGACGGCCATCGCATGGTCGGCTTCCGCTCTTCCGCAACGGGCGGGCTGCTACCGCTGGAATTCCAGATCGATGGCGCGATCCGCGAAATCACACTGCCGGCCACCATCTCGGTCAATGCGGCCGAAAGCTATTTCGCCGCCGCCAAGCTCGGCCTCGGACTGATCCAGGTTCCGCGCTATCACGCCGAAGACGCGTTACGCTCGGGCGATCTGCTGCACATCCTGCAGAAATATCCGCCAACAAGAACGCCTGTTTCCATGCTCTACCCGCGCAGCCGCCAGCTTTCGCCAAGGGTTCGCGTTTTCATAGACTGGCTGGTCAAGGTTTTTGCCGGACAGAACAGCGCCGAAACAGAGCCCGGATGAATATTCCGCGAAAGTGATCAAATAAATGAAATCGGCTCTTTGAATGCATCGGGTGTGCGCCTACGTCGTAATGCATCATTCCGCTGGCGGCGCCGTCACGACAGGACGGCCTGACGATTTTCGAGAGAGAGCCGATGACTGAACAGAAGCAATTGAAGCTTGGCGCCTTCATGCGCCCCGTCAGCCTGCATACCGGTGCCTGGCGTTATCCCGGCGCCTACCCGGACGCCAACTTCAATTTCCAGCACATCAAGAGCTTCGCGCAGGAGCTGGAAAAGGCGAAATTCGACGCCTTCTTCATGGCCGATCACCTCGCCGTTCTCAACATGCCGATCGAAGCCTTGAAGCGCAGCCACACCGTGACCTCCTTCGAGCCCTTCACCCTGCTTTCGGCGCTCGCCGCCGTCACCGACAGGATCGGCCTCGTCGCCACCGCCTCCACGACCTTCGACCTGCCCTATCACATCGCCCGCCGTTTCGCCTCTCTCGACCATATCAGCGGCGGTCGCGCCGGCTGGAACATCGTCACGACATCCAATCCGGATGCCGCCCTCAATTTCGGTCTCGAAGAGCATATGGAACATGGCGAGCGCTACCACCGCGCCCGCGAATTTTACGATGTCGTCACCGGCCTTTGGGACAGTTTTGCCGATGATGCGTTCCTCCACGACGCAGAAAGCGGCATCTTCTTCGATCCGGACCGCATGCATGTGCTCGGGCACAAGGGCGAGGAACTGAGCGTTCGCGGCCCCCTCAACATTGCTCGCCCGCCGCAGGGCTGGCCCGTCATCGTTCAGGCCGGACAATCCGACGCCGGTCGCCAGCTCGCCGCTGAAACGGCGGAGGCGGTCTTTGCCGCCCCCCGCAATCTCGCCGACGGCAAGTCGATCTTCGCCGATATCAAGGGGCGGATGAAGGCGATCGGTCGCAACCCGGATCATCTGAAGATCTTGCCCGCCGCCTTCATCGTCGTTGGCGACACCACCGAGGAGGCGAAGGCGAAACGAGCAAAGCTCGACAGCCTCGTCCATTACGACAGCGCCATCGCGTCCCTGTCGATCGCGCTTGGTCATAATGCCTCCAAGTTTGATCCGGATGGCCCGCTACCGGAAATCCCGGAAACCAATGCCAGCAAGAGCGGTCGCGAACGCGTCATCGCCCTTGCCGAAGCCGAAAAGCTCACCGTGCGCCAGCTTGCCCAGCGCCTCGGCGGCTATGCCGGCCTCGCCTTCGTCGGCACGCCTGAAAGCATCGCCGACGAGATGGAGCAGTGGCTGCGCGAGGAAGGCTCCGACGGGTTCAACGTCGTCTTCCCCTTCCTGCCGCAGGGTCTGCTTGACGTGACCACCCGTGTCGTTCCAGAGCTCCAGCGCCGCGGCATCTTCCGCCGTGAATACGAAGGCACGACATTGCGCGAAAATCTCGGCCTGCCGCGTCCGGAAAACCGCTTCTTCAAGAAAACGGCTGCCGCAGCGCAGTGAAAGAGCCCAGCATTAAGAGACTGACATGAGCCATATCACACCAATCGACTATGAAACCGCTTCCGAAGCCGTGCGCGCCGAACATGACCGTGAAGTACAGCTGCGCGGCCGCATGACCAACATGAAGCGGACATTGCTGCATTCGCCGGTGGCGCATCGTATCTATGCGGAGTGGTTTCCCTTGCGCGAAGAGCTGCGCCCGGCGCTCGACGATCGCGCCGTCTGGCTACTGTGCCAAGCGATTGCAATCGAATGCCGCTCGATCATCCCGGTCGGCTTCTTCCGGCGGGCACTGATCAATGCGGGGCTGACGCCGGAAACGATCGTACCGACTGAGGACGAAGCTCTGCTAGTCGAATTCGGCAAGGCGATCGTCAGGGATTCCAACGCCATTCCCGAGGAAGTCTGGACGCGGCTGAAGGCGCGCTACGACGAGCCGGCGCTTGCCAATCTCGTGGCTTTCGCCGGCATCATGATCGCGACTGCGATCTACAACAATGCCGTGAAGGTGGATATCGATCCGGAGCTGGGGCCTTATCTCCAAGGGTTCGAGTTTCCCTCGAAGTAGAATGGCCCCTCACCCCAGCCCTCTCCCCGTTTTGACGGGGAGAGGGAGCGATAACACCAAGTCCCTTCGCCCCGCGTGCGGGGAGAAGGTGGACTTGAGCTGTTAAGCGAAGCGCAACTGCGAAAGGACGGATGAGGGGCTATTCCGAACCCAAACTCACCCCGAAATCACCGTCGAAAACTGCGGATTGCCGCGGATCGTGTTGCTGACAGTGCAGATCTCATCCTCGGCGGCATGCGCGATAGCATTGCGGATTTCATCGCTGAAATCGCCCTTGATGGTGAAGGCGATGTTGAATTTCTCGACGCGGGAAAGGCCTTCGGTGGCCTTTTCGCCCGTCACGACGGCGGTCACTTCGGTGAGCTTGTCGAGCACGCCGAGGCTGCTTGCCGCCATGCGGGCGCTTAGGACCAGGCAGGCGGACAGCGACGAATAGAGCAGGTCGAGCGGGTTGAAACCGGGCTGCGACGGCGAGGTGACGATATCGATCTCGCCGCCCGTCACCGAGGTTACGTGCGGAAATCCCGTGCGGCCAACCGTAGCGGTGGCGCCCGTCTGCCTCGTCTTCACTTTCAGTTCGGCCATGTCGAAAATCCTTGAAATAAAAGCGTGAAACCTTTTCCTTCTACATAGGGATTCCTGGCACAGGACACAATTGCAGTTCCCGCCCCTTGCGTCCTCGAGCCAGTTAAGCCACCAAATGGTTACAGGCTCTTAGAGCAATTCCAGGAAAAGTGCGTGGCGGTTTTCCGTCCGGAATTGCGTACAAACGCTCTAGCAGACAGGCAGTTCGACATGACCGTTTCCGATCCCCGCGCCTTTCTCACTTCCTTATTCGATGCCGCCGTTCGCGCCGCCGATCCTTTGATCGGCATCCGCGCGCATCTGCCTGCAAAGCCGAAGGGCCGGACGATTGTCATCGGCGCCGGCAAGGGGTCGGCCCAGATGGCTGCGGCGTTGGAACAATGCTGGGATGGCCAGCTGGAAGGATTGGTGGTGACGCGATACGGCTTCTCCGCCCCTTGCCATAAGATCGAGATCATCGAAGCAGCCCATCCTGTGCCGGACGAAGCCGGACTCGCCGCCTCGAAGCGCCTGCTGAAGCTTGTGGAAGGTCTCACTGAGGACGATCTGGTGATCGCCCTGATATCAGGCGGTGGCTCGGCGCTGCTGCCCTCGCCAGCCGGTACGTTGAGCCTCGCGGACGAGATCGCGGTCAACAAGGCGCTGCTCGCCTCCGGCGCGCCAATCTCCGCGATGAATGTCATTCGCAAACATCTGTCGACCATCAAGGGAGGCCGGTTGGCCGCCGCGGCCCATCCCGCCAAGGTCGTCTCTCTCGTCGTTTCGGATATCCCCGGCGACGATCCGGCTCTGGTCGCATCCGGCCCGACCGTGCCCGGTGCCGGCACCCGCACCGAGGCGCTCGATCTTATCCGCCTCTATCGCATCGAGTTGCCGACAGCCGTTCTCGCCCATATCGAGACGGCCGAAGCGGATGCGCCGCGTCCGGATGATCCGCGCTTTGCCGGCAATGAGGTCCATCTCATCGCATCGGCCGGCGTCTCTCTGGAGGCCGCCGCCGAGGTGGTCCGCGCCGCCGGCATCGAAGCAGCCATCCTCTCCGATGCCATCGAAGGCGAAGCCCGCGAGGCCGCGCATGTCCATGCCGCCATCGCCCGCGAGGTGCTGCATCGCAGCCGCCCCTTCGCCAAGCCTATTGTGCTACTGTCAGGCGGAGAAACGACGGTGACGTTGAAAGGCAAGGGCAAGGGCGGACGAAACTCGGAATTCCTGCTGTCGCTGGCGATCGACATCGATGGCAACACGGGGATTTATGCCATGGCCGCCGACACGGACGGTATAGACGGCAGCGAGGACAATGCCGGTGCCTTTGCCGATGCGGGCACGGTGACGCGGCTGCGTGAGGCCGGATTGGTGCCGGCCGAGATGCTGGCAAACAATGATGCGTGGACAGCATTCGACGCGATCGGCGATCTATTCGTGCCCGGCCCGACGGGAACGAACGTCAACGACTTCCGCGCCATCCTGATCGCGTAATCACTGGAAGCGGCCGTGGCTTAGACGATGGCGGTGCAATCGTCACAACGCCAATAGGCGGCTGCGGTTGATGTCCATCGGAAGAAGTGTCGAGCGCAATGATCGCACTCGATCTCGACGACATGTGTCTTCTCGCGAACGATGGATGGCCCAGTCTTGATCCTGCGCTCGCTCTTCCATTGTTCGAGCTTCGTCACGGCCATGATTACCCTCCACGCAATACTCGCCTCGACAAGCAACACCCTAAAATAGACTTGCCTAATAAAATAAATATTGCAAGTGCGAAGCCCGCGTCTTCGCAGCGGGGAAATCGAAATTATCCGCAGTAGTGCACGGAAGACATAGTGCGGAAGGCACAGGCCTACGGCTCGGCCGCACCATTAAAAATTTGTGACGGCGGATATCGCCATTTTCGCGCGTGACACCATGTCATTTATGGGCGACTTTCCATCAGACAATAACGGGAGGCATACGCATCATGCGCCAATTCCGCCAGCGGGCGATTTCGTCGGTAACCCTTGTCACATTTGCTCTCTTTTCCGTCACCGCCCGCGCCGCCGCACCGCCACCCGTCGAGGCTGAACATGGCATGGTGGTAACGGCACAGCATCTCGCCACCGATGTCGGCGTCGACGTGCTGAAGAATGGCGGCAATGCCGTCGATGCCGCCGTTGCGGTCGGCTATGCGCTTGCCGTCGTTTATCCCACGGCCGGCAATATCGGCGGCGGCGGCTTCATGACCATCCGCATGCGTGACGGCAAGACGGATTTCCTCGATTTTCGTGAGCGCGCACCGCTGGCCGCCAAAAAGGACATGTACCTCGACGACAAGGGCAATATCGTCAAAGGCGCGAGCACCGATGGCTATCTCGCGGTCGGTGTTCCCGGCTCGGTCATGGGCTTCGAGACGGCCCGCGAGAAATATGGCACGAAATCCCGTCAGGATCTGATGGCGCCGGCCATTCGCTATGCCAAGGAAGGATTCACGCTGAACCAGGCCGATGCCGCCGAGCTGAACGAGAACAAGGCATGGCTTTCGCGTGATCCGGCTACCGCCGCGATCTTCACCAAGGCGGACGGCAAGCCCTTCGCGACGGGTGACAAGCTGACCCAGCCGGACCTCGCCAACGCTCTCTCCGGCATCTCGGATCAAGGGCCTGACGGTTTCTACAAGGGACCGGTCGCCAATGCCATCGTCAAGGCAAGTCAGGACAAGGGCGGCATTCTCGCCAACCAGGATTTCGAACAGTACAAGGTTCGCGAACTCGATCCCGTGAAATGCAATTATCGCGGCTACGAGATCATTTCCTCGCCGCCTCCCTCCTCCGGCGGCGTCATCATCTGCGAAATCCTCAACGTGCTGGAGGGCTATCCGCTCTCCTATACCGGCTACGCCTCCGCCGACACGGTGCATTACATGGTTGAAGCCATGCGCTACGCCTATGTCGACCGCAACTCGGCGCTTGGCGATCCGGATTTCGTCAACAATCCCATCAGCAAGCTGCTGGACAAGGCCTATGCCCAGAAGATTCGCGACAGCATTTCGCCCTACAAGGCCGGCGTTTCAAAGGATCTGATGCCGAAGGGCCTCGGTGAAAGCCACGAGACCACGCATTATTCGATCATCGACAATGACGGCAATGCCGTTGCCGTCACCTACACGCTGAACGGTGGTTTCGGCGCCGGCGTCGTCGCGCCGGGCACCGGCATCCTCCTGAACAACGAGATGGACGACTTCACCTCCAAGCCGGGCGTGCCCAACCTCTACGGCCTGGTGCAGGGCGAAGCCAATGCCATCCAGCCGAAGAAGACGCCGCTCTCATCCATGAGCCCGACGATCATCGCCAAGGACGGCAAGCCCTTCATGGTGATCGGTAGCCCCGGCGGTTCGCGCATCATCACCATCACGCTTGAAGCGATCATCAACGTCATCGACTTCGGCATGAACATCCAGGAAGCGATCGACGCGCCGCGCATCCATCATCAATGGCTGCCGGATAAGGTCTACATGGAGCCGCGTGCGCTCTCGCCCGATACGATCAAGCTTTTGACCGGTATGGGCTACACGGTTCAGGTTGACAACGACTGGCCGATCTGGGGTCAGGCCGCCGGCATCCTCGTTGGCGGCAAGAGCCTCAGCGACATCGCCAAGGGCGGCGGTGCCCGCTACAACGGCGCCATAGACAGCCGCGCCGGCTCGGGACTTGCCGAAGGTTACTGATCACCTCGGAGCCTGCTGAAAACGACAACTCGGACCGGTGCCACCATCAATCGCCACCGGTCTTTTTCGTCCGCGGCACCTACCAAAAACGAGCACATTATCTTACGCGAAAAAACCAAGCGTGAGCATTTCAGCGCGATATCGCGCCTATTCATTCACCTCACGTTCATTTGATGCCGTTTGCCCCTGCATGTGCGTCATTTTTTTCATCCCATCAATCAAATTTGCGATTTCTGATATGGAAATTGCGGCGATGCGGGAGTATACAAACCGCCGTTCAAACAGGCCTTCGCGGCCGTGACCAGACTTGCGGTTCTGTCTTAGGACCCCTCCGCACCATCGAGAGCGATCCCCGACAATGTCGGACCAGATATTCCAGGCCGCCCACGTCAGGCGGGCCGCACCGAATTTTCGTGTAGTAGCGCTTATTGTGGCAAGCGCGATGTTCATGGAACAGCTCGACGCGACTGTGCTCGCAACAGCTCTTCCGACCATGGCAAGAGACTTCGGCGTCAGCGCGCCGGCCATGAGTATCTCGCTGACATCCTACCTCCTCAGCCTCGCTATCTTCATTCCCGCCAGCGGCGCCATTGCCGATCGCTTTGGGTCGCGCACCGTCTTCCGCTCCGCCATCGCGGTCTTCGTCGTCGGCTCGCTTCTCTGCGCGCAGGCGCCAAACCTGTTCTTCCTCGTGATCGCGCGATTGCTGCAGGGCCTCGGCGGCGCCATGATGCTGCCTGTGGGCCGTCTGGTGCTGATGCGCAGCGTCGCCCGCAAGGACATGGTCAATGCCATGTCCTGGCTGCTGATCCCGGCGCTCGTCGGCCCGATCCTCGGCCCGCCGGTCGGCGGCATGTTCGTCACCTACCTCGACTGGCGCTGGATCTTCTACATCAACGTGCCGATCGGCATCATCGGCTTCATCCTCGTGTCGATGTTCATCGAGGAAGTGAAAGGCCCGCGCACCGGCCGTTTCGACCTCTCGGGCTTCATCCTCTCGGGCATTTCACTGGGATCACTGCTCTTCGGCTTCGAAATGTCGAGCCGCGAGGGCGAAGGCTATCTCGCCATCTTCCTGATCTCCATCGGCCTGCTCTTCGGCATCGCCTATCTGCGCCATGCCCGCAAGCATCCCTCGCCGATCATGGATTTCTCTTTGATGAAGGTGCCGACCTTCCGCACCTCTGTTATCGCCGGTTCGCTGACGCGCATCAGCCAGGGCGCCCATCCCTTTCTAATTCCGCTGATGCTGCAGCTCGGCTTCGGCCTTTCGGCCGCCGCCGCCGGCCAAATCGCCATTGCGACAGCGGTCGGCTCGATGGCGATGAAGCCGTTGCAGGTGCGCATCCTGCGCACGCTCGGCTTCCGCACCGCGCTCATCATTTTCGGCCTGATCGGCACGCTTGGCTATGGCATGTGCGCCATCTTCAGGCCTGACTGGCCGCTGCCCGTCATCTTCGTGATCCTGTTCTTCTGCGGCTTCTTCATGTCGTTCCAGTTCTCGGCCTACAACACGATTGCCTATGACGAGATCGAGCGCGACCAGATGAGTACCGCGACCAGCTTCTATTCGACCTTCCAGCAGCTGATGCTTTCCCTCGGCATCTGCGTCGCTGCCCTTGCTCTACACGGCTCGATGCAATTCCGCGGCGCTGCGAAAGCCCAGATGATCGATTTCTCCGTCGCTTTCATCGTCGTGACGGCGATTGCGCTTCTCGCGGTGATCTGGAACGCCCGATTCTCGCGCACAGCTGGCTCGGAACTCAGCGGCCATCGCCTCAAGTCGTCAAAGGATGGGCTGGGCGAACATTGACCGGGCTAGACTGCCCTGGATAAGGGTGGCGCCGGACACCCGCGCTCCGATGCTATGAAGAGCTCTGGCCCGGCAGGCATAGGCGCAAACAAAAAAGGCCGGGCTAACCCGACCTCTTCCTTATTGTCTCAACGATCTTTGCCAGTACACCCGTGGTCGAAGATCGGAAACAAATGGCTTACATGGCTTCCAGCTGATCAGCCGACATCTTGCCCGAACGCTTGTCTTTGACCAGCTCGTAAGAAATCTTCTGACCGTCGCGCAGCGTGCTCATGCCGGCGCGCTCAACGGCCGAAATATGCACGAAAACATCCGTCGCGCCGTCGTCGGGCTGAATAAAGCCAAAACCCTTGGCTGCATTGAACCACTTTACAGTACCTGTGCTCATAACGATGACCTTTCAATCACTCATACAGAGATCCCGATCCAGACTGCGCCTGGACGGAAGTAGACCGATTTTGGGAGGGAAGTTCGTCGGTGTCGCGCAGAGTGCGTCGAGGCAAAGCTCAGTCACAAATATCGATAGGATATTTCTATCCGATAGGCGCATCATCCACAAGTAGAAGCAGCTAAAATATCAAAAACGTTCGGTAGTTCGCCGGAAAATCTCATGGGTGGCATCGTTTGTGGCACAGTTTATGGCTGAATCTCAACAGCAGCCTTTTGCCGTTGTCCCCGCTACTTCTGCATGCAATCTCGGAATTCTATCGCATTTTCCGAGCTCTTCCACGACAGGCCGTGATTAATGCCTTGCAAGGGCGGTCGATCAGCTTAGGCTAGTTACAACCGACACCGTTGTCAGCCCATGGAGGCCTAAATGACGCCAGCGAACAAAGACAGCCTGTTTGGTTCCAAGAGGCAGGCGCCGTCGGCCAAGGCCAGCCAATTCGATTCCACGGTCAAGGAAATTCTCGCCAGCGAGCAGGCCATCCGCGAGCGGAAAACCACCCGCCTGCGCGAGCTTCGTCTCGAGAGAGAAGCGTCGCTGCCAGAGCCGGAACCAAAAACAAAATCCAAGCGAAAAGCTCCCAAGACATCCGGAACGGGTGAAACCGGATCAGATGAATAGAGCATGCAACAAATGACGTTACGCTTTTGGTGAACACTGCCTTCACGGACGGCGCATTGCGTTGAACAATGCCCATGACCTAAATAGCGATCAGAACGAAGTAACAGTCTGGAGCATCCCATGGTCGCCGGCATCCATCACATCACGCTGATCACTCGCAAGGTTCAGGCGAATGTCGATTTCTACGTCGGTTTCCTGGGTCTACGTCTCGTCAAGCGCACGGGCGGGTTCGAGGACGCCACGCAGCTTCATCTCATCTATGGCGACGCCACGGGCTCGCCCGGCTCGCTTGTTACGTTTCTCGTGTGGGAGGACGGTTCGCCCGGCCGCGCCGGCGTCGGCCAGGTGGGAGAAATTTCGCTCGCCATCGATCCCGCAAGCATCGGCTTTTGGCTGACGCGCGCCTTAAGCGCCGGCCTCAAGCCGGAAGGGCCGTCCGAGGAGTTCGGTGAGCCGGTTTTACGGCTGAAGGACCCGGACGGCGTCATCGTCAAGCTCGTGGGAACCACGACTCTGCGCGCAACGGCCCCGTGGACGAGCGATACCATTCCACAGGAGCACGCCATTGCCCGCATCCGCGGCGCGACGCTGTTCACCGAAACGCCCGAGGAAACGCAGGCGATCCTCAACGATCACTTCGGCTACCGGCCGCTCGCCACCAGCGGAGCGATCAATCGGCTCGTCTCGGAGACTGGCGATATCCTTGACATCCGCGATGCGCGCGGCTTCTGGGCAAGCGCGCCGGGCACAGGCACGGTCGATCATGTCGCCTTCCGCGCCAAGGACGATGCCGAACTGCAGTCGGTCCGCACCGCGCTACAGGCAATCAATTCCGGGCCGACGGCGATGCATGACCGCAAATATTTCCGCTCGCTCTACGTCCGCGAACCCGGCCAGATCCTGCTCGAACTTGCGACGGATGCACCCGGCATGTTGATCGACGAGGACGAGGCAACGCTTGGCACGCGCCTCTTTGCACCCGGCGACAGTCCGAGGCTTTTGGCGGAACTGAACGTGATCCTGCCGCAATTCTCCATGCCCGGCGAACCACGCTTCATCTATCGCGACCTGCCCTTCATCCATCGCTTCTTCACGCCGGAGCAAGCGAACGGCAATGTCTTCGTTCTGCTGCATGGCTCCGGCGCCAACGAAACGACGATGCTGCCGCTCGGCCACAAGATCGATGCCGACGCGACACTGCTGACGGTTCGAGGCCGCGCGCTCGAAGAAGGTGCGCCGCGCTGGTTCCGCCGCAACGGACCGATGACCTTCGATCAGGCCGATATCGCCAGCGAAGCCGAAGCCTTCGCCGCCTTCATCGATGGCGCGGTCCATGCCTATGGCCTCGATCCGGACCGCATCGTCTATATCGGCTATTCGAACGGCGCCAACCTTCTGAACGCCATGCTGTCGTTGCAGCCGCATCTCATCCGCCGCGCAGTGTTGTTGCGCTCCATGGCCGTGCTCGAAAATCCGCCTGCAGCGGATATGTCGGATGCCGATGTGCTGGTGGTCGCGGGCGAAAAGGATTTGTACGGGCCCTACGCTCAACCTCTCGCCGAACGGCTGCGGGATGGCGGCGCAAAAGTCGATCTGGCAACCATTCCCGGCGGTCACGAATTTGACGATGCCGACGTGCCGGTCATTCAGGCATGGTTGAAGCGCTCGCCTTGAGCGCTTCAACGGTAGCAGCTTCCATAATCAAAGCGCATCCGTCGCTTTGCACCAGCACGTCGCGTCCTTTCACGGACCGACGCCTTGCAGCATGGGCTAAGATCATTTCGACAGCTGCGATACAAAGAAATCGATAACACCCCGCTGAGCCGCCGTCGCTTGCGCACCCGGCTTCAGAAAGAAGTCGTGCGCACCGCCCTTGTGAACGTCGAGGCTGACAGATCCATCCAAGCCTTGGGCCATCTGGCGCAACGTTTGCGCCGTCGAGATGGGAAAGGTGCGGTCAGCGCCGCCCCAGACAATAAGCAGAGGCGGCAAGGAACTCACTGGCTTCGAGTAGCCCTCGGGGAAGGCGCCGTCGACAAGGACGAGTGCGCCGATATCGGTGGCGCCTGCTGAAGCGGCAGCGGCGGTTTGCGCTCCAAGCGATATGCCGAGCACGCCGATCCGCCGGATATGGTCCGGTTCGCTGTTGAGATGAGAAATCACCTTATGAACCGTCGCGATCCAGGCCGGCCGACGCGTCGCATAATAGGCGATACGGGCGCGGGCGCTGCCCGCATGGGCGATAGCCTGCTCATCAACGGGTGAAAGCAGATGAACGAAATAGGCGTCAAGACCGGCTGCATCGAGACTGCGCCCAAAATCATCATATGCGGGCGAAGCAAACCCCTTGCTGCCGCTCAGAATAATGACGGCAGGACGCGAAGGACTTGCGCTATCCGTAGAACCCTCAACCAGAACATTGCCGCCAGCCGTCGCAACAGTGAACCGCTCTCGGTCGCCGGCTTCGGCGTTTCCAAATGCGAGGAGCGATACAACCGTCAGGACAAGAGCAAAGGTGACTTGCATGGACTTCTCCCTGGCAAAAACGCGCAAATATTGCACAGCTTCTGCCAGGGAATAAAGCGGTCGATGTAGACTTCGGATCAACCCTTGAACGTGTATTCCTTAATCGATTCCGGCTTCATCTCGATCGAGAAGCCCGGCAGGCTCGGCGGCATGTAGGCTGCGTCGCGGATGATGCAGGGGTCGATGAAATGCTCGTGCAGGTGATCGACATATTCGATGACGCGGCCATCCTTGGTGCCTGAGACTGCGATATAGTCGATCATCGACAGGTGCTGCACATATTCGCAAAGGCCGACGCCGCCGGCATGCGGCCAGACCGGCAGCCCATACTTGGCGGCGATCAGCAGCACGGCGAGAACTTCGTTGAGGCCGCCCATGCGGCAGGAATCGATCTGCACGATGTCGATCGCGCCTTCGGCGATGAACTGCTTGAACATGATGCGGTTCTGGCACATCTCGCCGGTCGCGACCTTCACCGGGCCGATGGCCTGGCGGATCTTGCGATGTCCGGCGACATCGTCCGGGCTGGTGGGCTCTTCGATGAAGAAGGGCTTGGCGAAGGCGAGCTTCTTCACCCAGTCGATCGCCTGGTTGACTTCCCAGACCTGGTTGGCGTCGATCATCAGATAACGGTCGGGGCCAATTACCTCGCGGGCAATTGTCAGGCGACGGATATCGTCTTCGAGATCGCGGCCGACCTTCATCTTCACGTGATTGAAGCCGGCGTCGATTGCCTCCTGGCACAGACGGCGCAGCTTGGCGTCGTCATAGCCGAGCCAACCGGCCGACGTCGTGTAGCAGGCATAGCCCTCGCGCTCGAGCGTGGCGATACGGTCGGCTTTGCCGGCCTCCGCCTTCTTCAGGATGGCGACGGCCTCATCGCGAGTGAGAACGTCGGTCAGGTAGCGGTAGTCGACGATATCGGCGATGTGCTCTGCATCCATCTCCGAAACAAGGCGCCAGACCGGCTTGCCTGCTTCCTTGGCCAGCAGATCCCAGACGGCATTGACGACTGCGCCCGTCGCCAGATGCATCGCGCCCTTTTCCGGGCCGATCCAGCGCAGCTGGCTGTCGCTGGTCAGATGCCGCCAGTATTTGCCGGGGTTTTCCAGAACCGTCGCAAGCTCCGTGCCGACCACCAGATGGCGCATCGCCTCGATCGCCATGCAGCAGATGTCGTTGCCCCGGCCGATGGTGAAGGTCAGGCCGTGGCCGGCAAGACCCGGCTTGTCGGTCTCAAGGATGACATAGGCCGCCGAATAATCCGGGTCCGGATTCATCGCATCCGAACCGTCGAGGCTCTGCGATGTCGGGAAGCGCAAATCGAAAACGCGAAGATTGGTGATGCGCGTCATTGGAAAACTCCTTCTAAATCCATCGCGACCTCTCGACCCCTCAACCGAGGTCGAACTCCTCCCAGAGCGCCGCATTATGCTCGCCAACGTGCGGGGCCGCACGCTCGAATTTCGGCCGCTGCCCATCGATGCGGATGGGCGAGCGGGTGGTATGCAGGCTGACGCCGTCATCGCGCCCGACCGTCTGTAGCATGTCGAGCACGCGAAAACCTTCGCTGCCGAGAAGCTCCGGCCAGTTCAGCACCCGCGCGCACCAGATATCGGCAGGTTCGAGGATTGCCAGCCAGTCATCGACATTGCGGGTCGCAATGCGCGCCGCGATCAGCGCCTTGATCTCGTCGCGCGATGTGAACCAGCTCTTCGGGTCATTGCGATAGGGCGCAAGCTCGTCCATGCCGAGCAGGTCGGCAAGCTTGGAAATCGGCGTCATGGCGATGGCGAGATGGCCGTCGGCGGCGGGATAGACGCCATAGGGCGCGGAAAGATAGGCGTGCGCGCTGCGGACATGCGAGCGCTCCGGCAGCTTGTTGCCGCTGTTCATATGCACGCTCAGCACCTCGACCTGCAGATCGACGAGCGCCTCGAGCAGGCTGGTTTCCACCAAGCCGCCCTCACCCGTCACGCCGCGACGCACCAGCGCTGCGAGAATGCCCTGGGCTGCCGCCGCGCCGGCCAGCATATCGCCGATCGCAAGGCCGAAGGGCACCGGCCCCTGTCCCTCATCGCCATTCAGCCACATGACGCCGGAGCGCGACTGCGCCAGAAGATCCTGACCCGGCCGCGAGACCCAAGGCCCCTCTTCGCCATAGCCGCTGATCGAGCAATAGACGAGGCGCGGATTGAGCTTGCGTGCCGCTTCATGGTCCAGACCCAGCCGCTCGATCACGCCGGGGCGGAAATTCTGTACGAGCACATCGGCACGGGAGATGAGCTTGCGCAGCGCGGCCATGTCGCGCTCGTTCTTCAGGTCGATCGCCAGACTTTCCTTGGAGCGGTTGATTGCATGAAAGATCGTGGAATCGCCGCTCTCGTGATCGCTGAGATAGAGCCCGCGCGAGAGATCGCCGCCGGCGGGACGCTCGATCTTGATGACCCTGGCGCCCAGATCCATCAGTCGGAGGGTGCAATAAGGACCGGACAGGAACTGGCTCATGTCGACGACAACAAGCCCGGCCAGCGGCAAGTCCTTCTTCAACGCCATCGATACTCCAGCTCCCCTGGCTCCACTCCGGCCAAAAGCATCTTTCCGCCTTGAGGATTATCCTCGTGACCGGCTTCCGCATCAGCCTCAATTTTCTTATGTAAATAGTATTTTCACATATGGATGGATTTTGCAAACGAAAAGAGGAGAGAAATTCCACGCCTATTCCGCTGATAATGGAGGGAAATGCGCTATGGTCCGATCCGTTCAGGATTGTTGAAAGGAGACGGAGAATGGCGACGGTCAAACTGCTTGATGATGCGGAAGCGGAGGCAATCCCGGCGGTCAAAGCCGTGTTCGACGACATTCGCGCAACGAGAAAATCCGACTTCGTCAATAATTTCTGGCGCGGCCTCGCCAATGATCCCGCGCTGCTGAAGCGCACCTGGGAAGGGTTGAAAGCCGTGATGATGGCGGAAGGCACGCTCGATCCGCTCGTGCGGGAAATGATCTACATCGCCGTCTCCACGGCAAACGGCTGCACCTATTGCGTCCATTCGCACACGGCAGCGGCCAAGGCGAAGGGAATGACGGATGCGCAGCACGCTGAGCTGCTGGCGGTCATCGGATTGGCCGGACAGACAAACCATTTGGTCACCGCGATGCAGATCCCCGTCGATCCGCAATTCGACGTTAGCAGCCGCTGAGAACACAAAAGGCCCGCGGGCGTGCCAGCGGGCCTTTCATAAACGGTTTTCGCTCTTTCAGCGGTCCGACTTTTCCGTCGCCTGAGTGTCCGCCGCAAGCGCGGCAACGTTGAGGCCATTGTTGACGGCCAGCAGCCTTTTACGAACCAGAACGCCCATCACGCGGGCGGCCGTCGAAAAGGTCATCGTGTCAAGCGGACCTTCGCCCTCCCAGGGCTTGGTCAGTCGCTCGGTCACCGCCGAGACGATATTGTTGGGCACGATGTCAGTGCATTCGCGCATGGCTTCGAACACGACGCTGATGGGATGGATACGTCCTTCGAACGTCACGATCGGTTCGGTTACTTCGCTGTCCCATTCCTCGAAGGCATAGAGCGCCTCGCGGAAGAGCTGCTGGAGGGTGATGGGGGCATGACCCTCATGAAGGGGCGGCAAGGCATTCGACATGTCTGTCTCCTTTCAATTGGAAGTCCGGCGCATATATGAAAGTTAATGATCTCCTACGGAGACCCAAGCGCTGCTTCTTCAGTTTGGCGCGCCTAAGTCGGGGGGTATAGCGCGGCAAACCATCTTGTGACCGGCGCAACGCGGGAACCACACGAAATGTTCCCACCGGTCATGTAACTTGATCAAGTCTATAGATTAATCTCGACTTGAAAAGCCTCTTTGCAAATTTTCTGTAATTCTCTTTATTTTTGAACGACTTCGCGTAGAGTGAAATGACAGCGCATCTGTGGAAGGCATGCGAATCTCCCCCCATAGCCGAAAGGACGACCATGTGCGGCGATCATGAACACGAGCATCCGGATGGTCACGATCACGGCCACCAACACGTCGATTGGCGCGAGCACGGCATCAAGATCATCCCCGGCAATGCGCTTGACCCGAACACGGCGCAGACGCCGGGCATGAACCGCGCGACCGCGATCAACCATGCGCGCGCCGGCGCGGAAAAAATCTGGGCGGGAACCGTGACGATCCACGCCAATGCCAAGACCGGCGCTCACCATCACGGCGATCTCGAAAGCATCATCTATGTCGTCAAGGGCCGGGCGCGGATGCGCTGGGGCGACAACCTGGAATTCGTCGCCGAGGCAGGCCCCGGCGACTTCATCTTCGTGCCGCCCTATGTGCCGCATCAGGAGATCAATGCCAGCCGCGACGAGATACTGGAATGCGTGCTTGTCCGCTCCGGCCAGGAGCCGGTCGTCGTCAATCTCGATATCGAACCGATCGAAAAGCCGGAGGAAGTCCTCTGGAAAGACCCCATTCATCGCTGAGACGATTAAATTTTGAGCAAATGCCTGTTTTGCCGCATAAGTAATCTATAGTAATTATAGAAAATTAGTTTGCTCTTTTGCGTTGCACTGAAAAGAGTTTTTCAGAACCGCAGCGCACAACGCATGATCCTGCTTGGCGAACCAAACGCGCGTCTGAGATTATCCCTGCGTCAACGAGAGAACGATCTCGATCATCTGGAACAGGATTTCCCATGACTGAAAAGCTTTCCAAAGGTTTCGACGCGCTGCGCCTTTCCCGCCGCGCCGGCCTTGCTGCCATCTTTGCATCCGCTGTCGCCGTATTCGGCTTGACGGTAACTGCTCCGCAGACCTTCGCCGCAGACAAGACGATCAAGGTCGGCATCATGAGCGGTGAGGACGAGGATGTCTGGCGCGTCGTGGTCGCCGAAGCCGCCAAGAAGGGCCTGAAGGTCGAGCCGGTCGTCTTCAACGACTACACCCAGCCGAACGAGGCACTGGAGCGCGGCGAAGTCGACGCCAACGCCTTCCAGCACAAGCCTTACCTCGACAACCAGATCAAGCAGCACGGCTATCACATCGTCGTTGCCGGCTATACGGGCATCTGGCCGATCGGTCTCTACACGAAGAAGTACAAGACTGTCGCCGAACTGCCGAAGGGCGCCACCATCGGCGTGCCGAACGACCCGTCCAACGAGGGCCGCGCGCTTCTCGTGCTGCAGCATGAAGGCATCATCAAGCTCAAAGACGGCACCGGTATTCTCGCCACGGTCGCCGACATCGCGGAAAACCCGAAGAACGTCGACATCAAGGAACTGGATGCCGGCATCGTCGGCCGCTCGATCGACGACCTTGACGGAGCTGTCGTCAACACCGACTGGGCGCTGAAGGCGGGCCTCTCGGCGCAAGACCGCATCGCGCAGGAACAGACCGAAGGCAACCCCTACCGCAACTTCATCGCTGTTAGGCAAAGCGACGAGAGCGCGCCCTGGGTCAAGACCCTGGTTGCCGCCTATCAGAATGACGTTGTAAAGGCCGAATTCGACAAGGTCTACAAGGGCACGGGCCAAAGCGCCTATTGATTACCAAACAGCGCGGGGGACAGCGCTGAATGGCAAGGCGGCTGGGGCATCTTGCCCGGGCCGCCTTCGGCGTTTTTCCCTCGGGATGCGATGACGCTCGCTGAGAAGTTCGTGGAGAGCATGCACCCCCTCTATTCCTTTCGGGACATCTCTCCCACAAGGGGAGAGATCGTGGGGAGTATGCCGCGCGCTCCGCAAAACAGATCAGCGAAGCATCCGCATATGCAATCCGTTCTTCCTGCTGATGGCTTGCCAAACGTTGCCAATCTCCCCCCTTGTGGGAGAGATGTCACGAAAGTGACAGAGGGGGGTATAATGGCCTCAATCAACTTGAAGGCCGCTTTTACACAAAGAGACAGAGAATGAATTCTTTCACCCCAGCCACATCAATCGACGGACAGGCGCCACCCGATACTTCGGCCGGCGACGAGATCGTCCGCCTGATCGATGTTCGCCGCCGGTTCGACACCACGCCGGCGCTGGATGGCATATCGCTGACCGCGCGCCGCGGCGAAATCGTCGGTATCATCGGCCGCAGCGGCGCGGGCAAATCGACACTGATCCGTTGCCTGAACGGGCTGGAACGTGCCGACAGCGGCGAGATCCACATAGAGGGCCGCGATATCGCGCGTTTATCCGAGAAGGAATTGCAGCCACTGCGCCGCCGCATCGGCATGGTCTTCCAGCATTTCAATCTGCTGTCCTCGAGGACCGTGGAGGAAAACATCGCGCTGCCGCTGAAGATCGAGGGCCTCGCCAAGACGGAACGATTGCAGCGCGCCCGCGAGCTGCTTGATCTGGTCGGCCTCGCCGACAAGGCAAAGGCCTATCCCTCGGCGCTTTCAGGCGGCCAGAAGCAGCGCGTCGGCATTGCCCGCGCCCTCGCCGCTCGGCCCGCCATTCTGCTCTCGGACGAAGCGACATCGGCGCTCGACCCGGAAACCACCCGGTCGATCCTGGCACTGTTGAAGGACATCAACCAAAAGCTCGGCCTGACGATCCTCCTCATTACCCACGAGATGGAAGTCATCCGCTCGATCGCCGATCGCGTCGCGGTCATCGATGCCGGCAGGATCGTCGAAGAGGGTTCGGTATGGACCGTGTTCGCCAACCCGCAAACGGAAATTGCCGCAAGCCTGCTCAGCGGCGCCCGCCCGCAGCTTCCCGACCATATTGCCGCCCGCCTCTCCTCGACATCCGGGGCTGAAGCCATTCTCAGTGTCGATCTCGCCGGCCCTGCCGCGCAAGGCGCGCTCTTTGCCGAGCTTTCGGCCGCTCTTCCCCGCTCCTTCCGGCTGGTCCATGGTGGCATCGACCATATCCAGAACCAGCCCGTCGCCCGCTTCTTCGTCGCTGTGCCGACGCGTGATCCGAGTTTGCCGACCCAGGTTAGCGATTTTTTGAAAGCCCGCTCCGCCCGGGTGGAGGTTCTAGGCTATGACAACTGACGTAATCCTCGGCCTGCTCTGGCGCTCCTTCTGGCAAACCATCTGGATGACGGGCGCATCGGGCTTTCTTTCGCTGATCATCGGCCTGCCGCTTGGCCTCGCCCTCGTCGTCACCAGCCGCGGCGGCATTGCCGAGCAGGGTGCGATCAACCGCATTCTGGGCATCCTGGTCGACGGCTTCCGCGCCGTGCCTTTCATCATCCTGCTCATTGCGCTCATTCCGGTGACGCGCCTGATCGTCGGCACGGCGCTCGGCACGACGGCCGCGATCGTGCCGCTGACCATCGCCGCCATTCCCTACTATGCCCGCGTCGCCGAAGTGTCGCTGCGCGATGTCGATCGCGGCCTGATCGACGCCGTGCGCGCCATGGGCGGCAATCGCTGGACCATCGTCCGCGAAGTGCTGATACCGGAAGCCATGCCCGGCATCGTCGCCGGCTTCACCGTGACCATGGTGACGCTGATCGGCGCGTCCGCCATGGCCGGCACCATCGGCGGCGGCGGTCTCGGCGACCTCGCCATCCGCTATGGCTATCAGCGCTACGAGACGAATGTGATGATTGCCGTCGTCATCATCCTGATCGTTCTGGTCTGGGGGATGCAATGGCTGGGCGATCGCCTCGCCAACCGGCTGGACCGCCGCTAGTTCGCCTCAAGCCCTGCGCATGATCGCCGCTATTCATGCTCCGCCGCCGGCGCGGCGGGGCTCTGGCGCGGATCGAGATTGAGCATCGGCACCGAAGCATTCGGCAGCATGGTGGTCGGCAATTGCCCGTTCCACTTTTCCGCCTGTGTCAGGAAGATCAGGTTCGGATTGTCGCGCAATGCATCGCCCCGGGCCTTGATGGCCTTTGCCTCTGCATCACCACGGAGCTGGATCGCTTCGGCATCCGCCTGTGCCTGCAGCTTCACGGCATCGGCCTGGGCCTGCGCATCGGCACGGCGAGCATCGGCGGCGGCCTGGGCCTGCGTCACGGTGATCTGCGCCTGCACCTTCTCGCGCTCCGCATTCTGCCGCAGTTTCTGCACCTCGACCTCGGCCAGCATGCGCTGCTCTATGCTGTTCTCGTAAGCGTCGGAGAAGTCGATGTTTTCGACCTGAACGCTGTCGATCTGCACCGGACCTTGAATGCCCGCCTCGATCGCCGCCTGGACATCCGTGTTGAATTGCGCCCGGTTCTGGATGACGGATGCGGCGGTGAACTTGCCGAACACCGTCTTCACATCCTGCGGCGCCCGGCGCGCAATGAGCCGCGATTCCAGATTGCTGAGCGAACCGAACTCCGAATAGACGTGCTCGACGGCATCCGCCGGCACATGCCAGGAGATGGTCACACGCATGTCGGCGGGCTGCTGGTCCTGCGAATAGGCCGCCATCTGCTGATGCTCGTTGGCCTGGCAGCTCGTGCCGTTCTGGCAAGTCCAATAGGTAACCTGCTGAGTGACGGGGATTTTGATGACGGTCTCGACCCAAGGCAGCTTGAAATGCAGGCCCGGTTCAGCGGTTCCGACCATCGCGCCAGTGCGCAGGATGACACCGCGCTCGCCTTGATCGATCGTGTACCACGAGCTGAAGACGAGCATCAGCACGGCTATGACAGCAATAATGCCGATCAGTGCCGTCACGCGGCCCTTGCTTGCCACGGACGCTATGTCGATTTCCCGGTTTGCCATCGATGTCCTCACCATTTCCTCATGGCCGAGACATAAATGAGTCGAACCGAAAATGCACTCGCAGGCAGGCTACGAGCCGACAGCTCGGTCAGTTCCGCGTCACGGGCTTCGAGCGCATGCGCGACACCGTTTCCCGCTCGGCGCGCTTGCTGCGCATCGGCGGCAGACCGCGATCCATCAGATCCATGTCCTCCAGCACCATCTCGCCCATTTTCTTGAAGGCGCTGTCGAGCGCGCCGGCACGATGGGCCGAGCGCAGGAAGCCCTTCAGCTTGCGCACGGGATGATCGAGGCCGAGCGGCTCCTCGGGATAGACGTCGCTTGCCGCCACGATATGCCCGGAAGCGACTGCGGCCATCAGCGCATCGAAATCGACGACATCGGCACGGCTGAGCAGAATGAAGGCGGCCCCGTTGCGCATTTTCGCAAAGGCCTCGGCGCCGAGAAAGCCCTTGTTCTCGCTCGTGACGGACGCAACCACGAAGATGAAATCACTGCCCGACAGCACCTCGTCCAATCCGGCGGGTTGAACGCCATGTTCCCGGAGGATCGACGGCGGCATCCAGGGATCGAATACCTTGATATTGGCCCTGAAGCCGGAGAGCACCCGATTCAGCGCCTTGCCGAGATCGCCGAAGCCTATGATGCCGATATCGCTGCCGGAAATCAGCCGGGCGCTCGCATTGCCGTCGCCGCCCCAAAGCTCCCTGCCCTCGCGGAAATCCCGATCGGCATCGGCAATCCCGCGCGCCAGACTGAGAGCAAATCCAAGGCCGATCTCGGCGACCGGCTCGGCAAATACGAGGCCGGTCGTCACCACATGGATGCCGCGCTCGAAAAGGACCTCATAGGGCATATTGTTGATGAGGTTGCTCTCGACATTCAGGATGCAGCGCAATTGCGGCATCCGGTCGAGCGTTTCCTTCGTTAGCGGCGGCTGACCGATGATGTAGCGCGCCTCGCCAAGCACCGCGTCGCCCAGCCCGGCGATATTCTCCGGGTCCGCCTCGACGATACGGTATTTCGAGTGCAGGAGTGACAGCGCCTCCTTAGTAAAAATAAGATGGAGCGAGCGCGGCTCGGGCGCGCTGATCGCCAAGGGCCTGCTGTCGGTCGTCATTCTGTCTCTCCCTGTGTCGGGACACGATCCAACATCATTCGAGCAAGCAGATCAATCAGGCCTCCTCTTCTTCTCCCGGCATTCCGACGGAGAAGGCGCAGATGCGCGAGAGATGGGTGAGCGGCAGACCCGTCTCGACATGCCAGGCATTGAACTGATCCTGAATAAGCCGCAAGTCCTTCTTGGTCGGTTTGCTCTCCGAAATCGGCACGCCGGAAAGCCTCAGGCAGACGAGAACGTCATGGCTCATGACGAAGCTGTCGCGGCCGATCGCCCGCAGCAGATACTGACCCGTCATGCCGCCGAGCCGGTTGGCCTGCTTGTCCAGGACGGCGAGCAGGCCGATCTGGTCCTCCAGCGGCCAATCGGCAAAGAAGCGGCCGGCACTGCCATGCTCGTCGGCAAGGCGGCGGACGAACTGCGCATTGGCCCTGACCGACATGATCTTGGCGCCATTGCGGATCACGCGCGCGTCGGAGGTCAGATCATGCCAGTAATCGTCCGGCGCGAGATTGAGGAAGGCAGGATCGAAGCCAGAGAAGGCAGCCTCGAAGCCCGCCCATTTGGAATCGATGACGTTGCGCACGAAACCAGCATAGAAGATATAGCGCGTCATCTCCGACAAGACCCGATCATCCGACAGAGCGCGCAATGCATCATGGTTCGGCACCTTGGGCATGAGTGCCCGCAGCCCGTCGGCCCCGCCTTTGCGCTTTTCGGCGCGCTCTCTGATCTCAGCAAAGCTTCCCATCGTCCTCTCCCGTCAACCAAGCGGCACGACAAGTCTTTTATGATCTCATCACCCCGCGCAAGTAATCTTCGCGCAATGATTCTCCGTGAAAAACACACTATCGAAAGTCATGACTCGAAAGTTGATCGCGCCGGCACGCGAATTGATTTCCCAGACGATTGAAACAGTTGCGGACTGCTCCAGATATCGTCTTGAAATTAACTTGAGATTTCGCACACCGTAGCGTTAATTTCGGCGTCCTCGGATCGGAGCCTTCTGCCATGAATAATAAAGACTGGAATTATCCCATCATGGTCATCTGCAAGCGTACCGGAAAAGTCTATACGGTCGCTAACACCAAGGAAGCGCTGGACATGCTGCTGAACGCGTGGCCCGTGGCTGAAGGCAGGGCGTTCATGATGGCCCTACAGGTCTGTGCCGATGTCGAAAGAGGACAGGGGCAGCCGCTGGAAGCTCGCAACAGCTTCGTTGCCGCGGCGTCCGAGGCTGGCGTCCCTCTCGAGATGCCGGTGGTTCAGTAGACCATAGGCCTTCTTCCAGCTTTCTTCTCAACTGAAACATCCGCCTGTCTCATTGCGGGATAGCCTGGTCATCGGATCAGCGGCAGTACTACTCCATGATCGTCGCTCTATTGGCAGTCATCCTCCTTGCGGTCTTGTTTCGCGGCGTGTTGCGCACCGTTTTTATCGGATTGACGATCCTCATGCTGCTTCTCCTGCTGCTCTCCATATAGGCCGGCGCGCGACGCGCCCTCCTTGAGGCGACATCACGCCACAAGGATCGCACCAGCCGATTTTCCGGAAATTGCGAAACTTTTTCCCGCGACAGGAGTTTCAGTCGCAATGTCGGAGCATCATCGAAATGAACATGATCTTTAATGCCGGCGAAGGCCGCTGGCTTGAGCCCGTATATCTGCGTATCGGTTATGGCATGCCAGAAGCAATCCGAGGTCCGAAGGAAGCCCATAACCATCTACTGTTTCGCTGGCCGGCCGTGAGAGGCGAAAAATATAACTCGGCTCGAAGTCTCTGCCTTGAAGCCGACACCGATCCCCTGCTCCACGAGAAAGCCAGAGCGTTGTTCATCGAGGCCTGCATCGAAGCCAGCGTACTGGACTAGATCGCTCCTGCGATGTCGAAGCCGCTGTCGACCCTCAGGATATGTAGAGCATTCTTATTCCCCGAGCCCCTTCATTGCGGGCACCCCTCCGGGGGATCAGGAGCGCCGTCCTTATGACGAAAACTCCACCGACATAGGGCTTCGAAGCCATCACAACTGCGTCTCGGCAAGGCTCTTTAAGACGCATCCCGTTTTGCGAGAAGTGTGCAATAATCCGGCCGGGAGCAACCGTTGCGGGAATTGATCGCCTGCATTTGCTCGCCGGGCGGCAGGAGCGAAACCAGCCTCGATGACATCGGTCGGAGAGCGTTCGATCCGGAACGCTTTTTGCTGTGTTTACCGAAGCATGAATGTTTCGGAGGTAATACGTTTTGAAACGAAACACATTACGGCCATTTCCAGCCATCACGCTCGTCATGGGGGAGAGTGGTGGAACGCGCCGCGTCAATTCGGTGCATCAGGCTGCAGAACTGCTGCTGGAGCATTGGCCGGTAGGAAATGGCGAAGACTATGTCGCGGCAGTGCGGATCTGCCTGGAAGCGATGCTCGGCGCCGTCCCGCCCGAAACCGTGAGAGAGGCCCTGATCAGGGCCGCGCGGGAAGCGGGCATATCCGTCATGCAGTGAAATCCTCCCACCTCTCCCGCAGCCTGCGGGATCTCTCTGACATTATTCACTTTTTATGAACGACTGGCAGCGATCTTGCCAACAGAGGCAGGCGATTCGCCCTGCCAATGACGGAGAGAATATGTCGCTTCTACCATTCCCGGCCGACAGGCGTACCAGTGATGTCCGGCGGTGTGCCACGGCCCTGCAGCAGCTTCATGGCGAGGCGGCAAACCGCTTCTGGCGCGCGCAGATGGCAAGCTTTGCCGCCGCCTTGCGCGAACAGGGAATGGAAGATGGCGAAATCTCGCGGCAGGCCGGCCTCTTCATGCATGCAGTGCAGATGGAACTGCAGCTTGCCTATGCCGACGAGGAACTGAACGCCTCGGCCTGACGACGTCAAAGCATTTTCGCCTTTGCTCGAATCGCGAAAACGCTCCAGCCGTTTGGCTTTACGCAAGTCCGGACGGAAAGCCGCTGCGCACTTTTCCTGGATTTGCTCTATTTCGGCAAACGGCAGAATGCGATAGATTTGTCGCCGCTGGTCGGCGACTTGATCTGCACCGTCCATTCTCCGCCCGGGAAATGGAAGCCCTTTGACGAAACAACGCCGACGATCTGTGCGCAGGCCTTTCTGGCATCGGCGCTCGGCAGATCGATCGTTGCCATGACCGCGTATCTCCGACTGGAAACCTGACACGGCGCAGTAAACAAGCCGGTATTGTCGATCATTTTGCAGACCCGAAACGCATTGCTCGCCGCATCGTCCGCAGCCACTGCGGAACTGGCAATCACCAGCATGGTGGCCGCCGCCAAAAACAGTCTCATTGAAAACCCCGATCCCCTATCGCGGCACGGTGCCAGAGCGTGTTTCGTGTTGCAAGACATGTTGCACGGATTTCCATCGGCTGTTTGAAAATACAACGCAAATGACGTCAACTTGTTCGCCTGGTGCCTCGACCGTCCGGCTTGATCTGGATGTCCGTAGCTTCTCCGTGACCACCAATCAGCGAAATGCGCTCAATTCGCAGCATCCCATTAACATCTTCGATATTAGAACATGGCATATTAGTAAAAAATGCAGAGCATGGAGCCAGCGCAATGACGGCATTCTCACCCGAAGGCCGAGCAGCCCTTCGAAAGCGAACGCTTCTCGGCGCAAAAATCATCTTCAACGACGGCCATTCGGTCTTCGATTGCCTCGTGCGGAATCTCTCCGACACCGGCGCCATGATCCAGATCGAAAACCCTCTCGCGGCCCCCAACACATTCAATCTTCAATTTTCGGACGACAGGCTGTTGGCTTGCACGGTGCGCTGGCGCAAGATCAACAGCATGGGTGTTCAGTTTGTGTGAGATGATCCATCTCCCCTGAGAGATGGAGCCACGATGTCCCTGATGGCCTGACCCGCTCAAGCCTGTCACAAGCTGCCGAACCTAGCCTTCCAGCTGCAGGACAAGGATTGGAAATCCGCTTGGATGAAGCGGCATCCGATCCGAGATCGGACTGTGTCTGCTGCCTGCACGGATCTTCCGAACCCCCACCGGAAGCCATCCCTCTGGATCTCGGGCACGAGCGCCACGGCGCTGGAGAACACGACGTGAATACAGCTCCGAACTCCAACCAGTTCACCTCGTATCTGATTGGCGCGCCAACGGCCGCGCCCAAACCTGCCCCAGCTCTGCCGATATCGCCCGAGGCCACGAACGCGCGCTCACTCCCGTCCGTCCGCACCTTCGATGTGTTCGACACGCTGATCGCACGGCGCTGCATCGAGCCATCAAAGGTCTTCGAGATCATTGCCAAGCGCGCAGACCTGCCGGCATTCACTGCTGCCCGCAAACAGGCCGAAGCGAAGCTCGCCAAGCATCCCTACAATCTCGACATGATATATGACGAGCTGGAAGCGGCATTGCAGCTCGACCCGATCGAGACTGCCGCGCTGAAAGCGCTCGAGATCGACATCGAGCTGGAGCAGGTCATACCGATCGCCGAAAACATGGCCCTCGTGCGCCACGGCGATGTCCTGATCTCCGATATGTATCTCGGCGCGGCAATCATCCGGAAGCTGCTCGACAAGGCCGGCCTCGACAAGAAGGTGAGCCTGATCGTGACCTCCGACGGCAAGCGATCCGGCGCGATCTGGCCGCAGGCACAGGCAAATCTCTCGATCGAGGAGCATCTCGGCGACAACCTACACTCCGACGTCGAAATGCCCGGCCGCTTCGATATTCCCAATCGGCACACGGGCATTTTCGGCCTCAATCCGGTCGAGGATGTCCTGATGCAGATCGGCCAGCGGCAGCTGGCGGAGCTTTGCCGCGAAATCCGGCTTTCGACTTGGTCTGCGAATGCCCACAGCCGGACCGTGCAGGTGGTTCAGGCGAGCTTGAATTTTCCGATCATGCTGCTCGGAAGCGTCGCTCTGACGAGACTTGCCGTCCAGCTCGACAAGCGTTCGATCCTCTTTTCCAGCCGCGACTGCGATGCCTGGATGCCGCTGTTCGAGCAGGTGGCCCAGCGACTGGGATTTGAATGCCAGGCAACCTACTTCTACACCAGCCGCCTTGCGAAGATGCAGCCGTCGCCCAGCTACGCTAGCTACGCGAGGCATCTGATCTCGGATCATGCGCTCATCGTCGATCTCTGTGGCACAGGCTGGTCGCTCGCCAATTTCGCGGCCTCCCTCGGCCTCGACAACGTTCCGGTGTTCTTTCTTCACAAGCTGCCGACCGCACCCGCCTACGAGGCGATGGCCGCGACGCCGCAGACCTGCCGGTTCCACACGCTCGTTCCGGCCGAAGAGACCGTCGTCCAGAACACCATGCTGGAAATGTGCAACTACGCCATGCATGGCATGGTCGAGGATGTGCGCCTCATTCAGGATTTCGCCATTCCGGTCTTTGCCAGCGACAACCGCTCGCCCGAGACGCTCGCGACAGTACAGGCGCAGCATGATTGCTTCCGTACCGGCCTGCAGCTCATGGAGAAATACGATCTCCATGAGGTCTTCGCGCTGGACGACGCATCGCTCGTCGCCGTGACGACGGCGCTCTATCAAATGCTGTCGCAGCAGATGGAATTGCGCTCCATCTACGGCAGCAGCCACACCGCGGAAGAGAGCAGCGTCCGCCGGGCGCTCGGCTGCGCCTAACATCAGCGTTTCCCCGGAAGGACGTCATGTCTGAACTCGTAGAACTCGCCGATCACTACCGGACCGACAAAGGAACGCAGATCGGTCACGCTCATAACTATGCGACTCTGTACTCGTTCCTCTTCGAGCAGTTCCGCAACCAGGCCTTTTCGATGCTGGAAATCGGCCTGGAGCGGGGTGGCGTAGAAGCGGGAGCCTCGGTCGACCGCGTCGGCAGCGACGTCCCGTCGATTCGCATGTGGCTCGACTATTTTCCGCGCGCCAAGCTTTATGGCTTCGATCTTTCCGACTTCTCGCATATTCGGCTGGAGCGCTTCGAATTCCATCGGGGCGATCTCGGCAGCATAGACGATCTCGACCGCCTCGGTGCAGCCCTGCCCAGGCTGAAGCTGCTTATCGATGACGGCTCACATGCGTCGTTTCATCAGCAGCTCGCCTTTCTGAAGCTATTCGACAAGGTCGAGCCCGGCGGCTTCTACGTCATCGAAGATTTTCATTGGCAGCCACCTTTCGAGAATTCCTTGCCGCCCTGCAAAAAGAGTGCGGAAGTCTTCGAGATCTTCCTGCAGACCGGCAAACTCGACATTCCCTTTGCCCATCCGGATTATCTCAGCATGATCGCCTCGCAGATCCAGAACGTCTATGTCCACCGCAACAATCGCGGCGGCATCAACGACTGGCACTTCAAGATGGTTGCACTGCAGAAGCGGCTTTGAGCGCTGCGCGAAAGGCGACGACATGTCCTACAGCATCGTGACCGGCTGGTACGCAGACAACAAGGCCCGCGATTACAGGGTTCTCGGCGACGATTTCGTTCGCTCGGTCGAATGCTTCGATATCTGGTATCATTGCATTCGCTCCTTCACCTCTCCGAGCAACATTCTGATCGTCGATTCGGCCTCCCCGGCGCGGCCGCGCCTTCCCGATGATCCCCGCATCAGCTGGGTCAGTCTCAAACGAAACTACGGACATGCGGTTCAGGGCCATAGCGCCCTTAGCGGCTGGTCGCGAGCGCTGCTGCTCGGCCTGAGTTACGGCTACGCCAATGGCGATCACTACACGGTGCTTGTCGAACAGGGAACGCTCTTCCACGGCAAGGATATCATCGAGCGCCAGATCGCCGATCACCCGGAAGCCGATATCATCGCGCCCAGCGGCTCGGGAACTCCGCAGCCCCTGCAGACGGGCATCCTGATCTTTCGCAGCGCCATCATTCCGAAATTCGTCGAGAACTACACGCGTGTTGCATCCGCGGATGACGCCTTGAGCCCGGAAAAGAAGGTGGCGCTAGCGGGAAATGGCATGAAGATCGCCTTTTCCAACCTGCTCTTCGGCCGCCGCCGGCCGCTCGACCTCTCAGCGGATCACTTCTTTCTGCGCCACGGCACGCTTGCCGAACTACACGCCTTCACGGCACGCCTCGGCTTCGGAGCCGACCTCCTGCCGGCGCTCACACATCAGTTGGTTCGCCTGGTGGAAAATATCGATCTGTTTCTTTAGCGAAAGATGGTAGCGGAGGAGGGATTTGAACCCCCGACACAAGGATTATGATTCCTCTGCTCTGACCTACTGAGCTACTCCGCCACGCTATGCTTGATATCGAATATCAAACACAAAGGTCAAACGAACCGCCGCTCGAAAGCGCTAGCTCGTCGGTTGAGCGGCTTATAAGGTGCGGTTCGGCTTGGTGTCAAGCAGATGATTTGGAAAAATCAGTGGTTTCTCCAAACCAATTCAATCCGCCCTTCAAGCTGCGACCGGGCTTGCCAAAAGTGCCTTCAGGGAAGCCTCCGCCATCGGCTCGCGTTCCGAGCGTTCGATGAAGCCGCCGCCGTAGACGCGGGCGTCGTCGCCTGGTGCCGAATAGAGGGCGCAGGCTTGCCCAGGCGCGACACCGGCCTCGCCGACCGTAAGGTCGACATAGATGCCGCTGGCGTCGGCGTGCAGCACAGCCGGGGATGGCGCGCGGGTGGAGCGGACCTTGGCGAAACAGGCAAAGCCTTCACCGGAGGCGGCCTGCAACAACGGCTCGTCGCCCAGCCAGTTCACGTCGCGCAGATAGACGCGGTGCGTTTCCAGCGCTTCCTTCGGGCCGACGATGACGCGGCGCGAGCGAGCGTCGAGATAGACGACATAGAGCGGCTCGCCTGTGGCGACACCGATGCCGCGGCGCTGGCCGATCGTATAATGCAGGATGCCCTCGTGCTGGCCGAGCACGCGGCCGTCGAGATGGACAATCTCGCCGGCAAGCGCCGCATTCGGCTTTAGCTTGGCGATCACGTCGGAATACTTGCCCTGCGGCACGAAACAGATGTCCTGGCTGTCGGCCTTCTTGGCAACGACAAGGCCCATTTCCTCTGCGAGCGCGCGTGTCTCGGCCTTCGGCATGCCACCCAGCGGAAAGCGCAGATAGTCGATCTGCTCCTGCGTCGTGGCAAAGAGGAAATAGCTCTGGTCGCGATCGGCATCGGCCGGGCGATAGAGCGCACGGCGACCGGGATTTTCGGCCGTCGGGTTCGGGCGCGAGCGGATATAGTGGCCTGTCGCCAGCGCATCGGCGCCGAGTTCCTTCGCGGTCAACAGAAGGTCGGCAAACTTGACGGTCTGGTTGCAGGCAACGCAGGGGATCGGCGTCTCGCCGGCGACATAGCTCTCAGCGAAGGGATTGATCACCGTTTCGCGGAAGCGCTTTTCATAGTCGAGCACATAATGCGGGATACCGAGCGTCTCGCAGACGCGGCGTGCATCGTCGATATCCTGACCGGCGCAACAGGAGCCGGCGCGATGGACGGCCGCGCCATGGTCATAGAGCTGCAGCGTGATGCCGAGCACGTCATAGCCCTGTCGCTTCAAAATGCCGGCGACAACGGAGCTGTCGACACCGCCCGACATGGCGACGACGACGCGGGTATCTTCCGGCCTCTTGTCAAAATCCAGTGTATTCACGGTCGTTGCCGCCAGTCTTCCACGATCTTCGATGCTGTCCTGAGCGGGATGACTTTTTCGAAAAGCCGCCACGCCTTCACTGTCTGATACTGCATGACCTTGTCCAAAAACCGCTACGCACTTTTCGGGATCATGTTTTTGCCGCCGGATGCCATGCAAAAGCGGCGAATTTTCATCATGCGGGGCCTTCGGCTGCTATTTGCAGCCAGCCTCAATTGTGGACGGATATAGAAAGGATTGCCACCCGGTGCAAGGGGTGGGCGAAATCGCGAATCACCCTCTGGCCTTCAAATGCCGGATCAGATTGCCCGCGCGCCGCAGGACTGTCGCTGCCGATCCGATGGCGACGATCCAGAGCGCGATCGTCAAAACCCAGCTACCACCGCTCCAGAGGGCCTCGATGATGGAGAGAAGGGCCGCACCCGTGGCCACGGCCATCCGATGCTGCTTGGCCATCGGGCCGCCGAAATCGCTGGGATTGCCGGTGGCGCGTCCAAGCTCGCGAACATAGGCGGTCAGCACGGCAAGGGCTGCGGCCGCCCATCCCAGCCCCGGCATTGCGATGCCATAGCCGATGCCGGCAAAGATCAGGATATCGGCGATGCGATCGGGAAACTCGTTCCAGAAAGGCCCGTCGGCCTCGCCCTTTCCGCCTTCGACCGCCACCATGCCGTCAAGCAGATTGCAGAGGAGCCGCAACTGGCAGAACAAGGCGGCAAGGATCAGCAAGACCACCCGTGTCCCCGCGCTGCCAGCCGCGCCGGAGAGCCAGAACGAGGCCGCGGCCAGCGCCGCCATGGCCATGCTCGCCTGCGATATCTGGTTCGGCGTTGCCGAAAGCGCGGTCATACGCCGCGCCAGCGCCTGAGCCCATCGCGTGTTGCGGCTCGCCAGCGGCCGCCTGTCGCCAGTTCCCTCACCCGTCATGGCTTCGCTGCCTCCCGCCCGATATCGAATAGTTGTAGATGGCCGCATAACTGGAAGAGACCAGCAGCGGCACGGCAATCGTCTTCAGTATTTCCGGCGTACCGCTGAGCGCATGGATGACGATCAGGATGGTCGCGGAGCCCAGGCAGGCGATCAGTGGCGGCGCCCAAAGGCGTGTAACGCCACCGAACTGTCGCGATAAGGCCTCGACCACCGATTTCAGGAATAACGTCAGACAGCCCGAAAGGAGGCCCTGCACCAAGCCGGCAATCAGAGGCCGTGGCATGGGATGCAGGCGATTGGCGAAAACGGCCCAGCCGCCCATGGCGAGGAAGGCGAAAAGCACATGCACGATGCTGCGGCCGGCAAGCGCTTTCAGCTTTCCGCTCATGACACGGACCACCAGAAGCGTACGAGATGGAAGAAGATCGGCGCGGAGAAGACGACCGAGTCCAGCCGGTCGATCAGCCCGCCATGCCCCTCGATCAGGTGGCCCCAATCCTTGACGCCGCGATCCCGTTTGATCGCCGACATCACGAGCCCGCCAAAGAAGCCCATGATCGTGATGACAAAGGCGAGAAGCCCGGCCTCCAGCGGCGTGAACGGCGTTACCCACCAGAGCGCCGCGCCGATCAGCGAGGCACTGACCACGCCGCCGACAAAGCCTTCCACCGTCTTCGATGGCGACAGCCGTGGCGCGATCTTCGTCTTTCCGAACAGCTTGCCCCAGACATATTGCAGGACGTCGCTGAGCTGCACGACGATCACCAGGAAGGCGATCAGCAGCACGTTGCGGCCTTCATAGCCGGGGATGTGCAGCGTCAGCAACGCCGGCACATGCGAGGCGCAGAAGACGCAGATCATCAGCGCCCATTGCACCTCGGCGATCCGCACCAGAAACCGCTCGGTATCGCCGCGCAGCACCGCGATGATCGGCATGAAAAGGAAGGCGTAGACCGGAATGAAGATCGAATAGATGCCGTATTGCTCAGCCCAGAGCAGGTAATATTGCACCGGCAGCGCCACGAAGAAGGCGGCCGCGAGCGCCCAATGATCCGCCCGTTTCGTGTTGATCAGCGTCACGAACTCGCGCAGTGCCGCAAAGGAGCAGAAGGCAAAGAGCAGGATGACGCCGGCCCGCCCCGCGATGAAGGCGATGCCGATCAGCACCACCATCACCCACCAGGCCTTGATGCGCGCATTCAGGTTTTCGATCGCGGCGTTCGATCCATCAGGCGACAGGCGCTGTTCCAGCACATAGCCGATGATGGAGGCGACGATCAGCACGCCGAAAATGCCAAGAACAAGATGAATGAGATCGGCGCTGGCTGCTTCCATGCTCAATCTCCTGCCCGCTTCGGCGCAAGCGCCAGCAGCGCCGCTTCGGCTCGCGCCAGGAATTCCGTCTTCTCCTCGGTCTCGCCGATATGCAAAGCCTCACCGAAGGTGACGGTGCAGATCAGCGGGATGGGCACGAACTCGCCCTTGGGCATGACGCGATTGAGGTTGTCGATCCAGACGGGAACGAGGTCGATATCCGGGCGTGCCTTGGCAAGATGGAAGAGCCCGCTCTTGAACGGCTGCAGCGGCTGTTCCGTGAGATTGCGCGTGCCCTCCGGAAACAGGATCAGCGACGAGCCGGCGTCGAGCGCCTGCGTCATCTGTGTGACCGGGTCCTCCTTGCGCGCCTCGCGATCCCGCTCGATCAGCACGGCATTGAAGACATCCCGGCCTATAAAACTGTTCAGCGATGACTTCAGCCAATAATCGGCACCTGCCACCGGGCGCACCCGCCGGCGCAGACGCGGCGGCAGCACAGTCCAGATCAGGATGAAGTCGCCATGGCTGGAATGGTTGGCGAAATAGACGCAGCGGTGGGTGCGCATGCCGCTCTCCGGCCAGATGGCCCTGACGGCGGTAATGGCGCGGGCAAAGAGCACGATCGCCACGGAAACAGGCTTGGCCAGCCATTCGATCGGCGTACCCATTCCTTCCCCGAGAATGTTCTTCCGCAAAGCCTCCATGAGACAAGAGATAGGCGCGTTCGATCGGCCCCGATAGCCTATGACCCCACCTTATCCACAACCATGGCAGCAACGAAGAAAGCCCGGCGCAACTTACGTCACGCCGGGCTTCCGGATTGGCTCTTGGGAGGAGCGAACTCTTTTGGCGCCGCCCTTCGGAAAGCGAGCAGCCTCAGTCGACGTTGAACACCAGCGGCTTTGCCTGGCGGATTGCCTGATGCGCCGTCAGCTTGGCCAGCACGTCATCGCTGATCGGGCCGTCGACATAGAGAAGCGCGATGGCATCGCCACCCTGCTTGTCGCGGCCGAGCTGAAAGTTGGCGATGTTGACGCCGGCGGAGCCGAGTGCCGTGCCGATGAAGCCGATCATGCCGGGAACGTCGGTGTTGGCGATGTAGACCATGTGGTTGCCGACATCCGCATCGAGGTTGATGCCCTTGATCTGTATGAAGCGCGGCTTGCCATCCGAGAAGACAGTACCGGCAACCGAGCGCGTCATGCTGTCGGTGGTAACAGTCAGCTTGATGTAGCCGTCATAGACGCCGGTCTTGTCGCGCTTGACTTCGGCGAGCACGATGCCCTTTTCCTTGATCATGATCGGCGCCGAAACCATGTTGACGTCGGCAACCTGATTGCGGATCAGGCCGGCGAGCAATGCGCTCGTCAGGGCCTTGGTGTTCATGTTGGCGGTGACGCCATCATAAAGGATCTCGATTTCCTTGATCGGCTCTTCCGTGACCTGGCCGACAAAGGCGCCGAGAACATCGGCAAGCTTGATGAAGGGCTTCAGGATCGGCGCTTCTTCAGCAGTGATCGAGGGCATGTTGATGGCGTTGGAGACCGCGCCCTTGACGAGGTAGTCGGCCATCTGCTCGGCGACCTGGAGAGCGACGTTTTCCTGTGCTTCCGTCGTGGAGGCGCCGAGATGCGGCGTGCAGACGACATTCGGCAGCCCGAAAAGCGGGCTTTCCTTGGCCGGCTCGACTTCGAAAACGTCGAAGGCGGCACCGGCAACGTGACCGGACTTGATGGCAGCGGCAAGAGCCGCCTCGTCGACGAGACCACCGCGGGCGCAGTTGATGATGCGCACGCCCTGCTTCATCTTAGCGATGGCGCTGGCATCGATGACGTTGCGGGTCTTGTCGGTCAGCGGCACGTGCAGCGTGATGAAGTCTGCGCGGGCGAAGAGTTCGTCGAGCTCGACCTTGGTGACGCCCATTTCCTCGGCGCGCTCCTTCGACAGGAAGGGGTCATAGGCAAGGACATGCATCTTGAGGCCGAGGGCGCGGGCGATCACGATGGAGCCGATATTGCCGGCGCCGATGATGCCGAGCGTCTTGCCGGTAATTTCGACACCCATGAACTTCGACTTTTCCCACTTGCCGGCCTGGGTCGAGGCGTCGGCGGCGGGAAGCTGGCGGGCAACGGCGAACATCAGCGCGATGGCGTGCTCGGCCGTCGTGATCGAGTTGCCGAACGGCGTGTTCATGACGATGATACCGCGGCGCGAGGCGGCCGGAATATCGACATTGTCCACGCCGATACCGGCGCGGCCGACGACCTTGAGGTTCTTGGCCGCCTCGATGATCTTCTCCGTCACCTTAGTAGCGGAACGGATGGCAAGACCATCATACCTGCCGATGATTTCGAACAGCTTGTCCTTGTCCTTGCCAAGCTGCGGCTGAAAATCGACTTCGACGCCGCGATCGCGGAAGATCTGGACGGCGGTTTCCGACAGTTCGTCGGATACGAGAACGCGAGGTGCCATGATGGGCCTCCTGAAAATGGTCAGCTAAGACGAGCAATTCCACGAAAAATGCGAAACGGTCTTCCGGTCGGAATTGCGTGAAAACAACGAGAATTTCCGGATGCTGGGCTCCGCCTATCCTGGCGGAGCCATAAACGCTTCAAACCTCAGGCAGCAGCCTGAGAGAGCGTCGCCTTCTGCGTTTCGAAAGCCCAGGCGAGCCAGGGCATCAGCTTCTGCATGTCGGAAGCTTCGATCGTCGCACCTGCCCAGATGCGCAGGCCGGACGGTGCGTCGCGATAGTGGCCAACGTCATAGGCAACCGCTTCCTTTTCGAGGAGAGCGACGAGACCCTTGGCGAAATTCGCCTGGCCATCGGCATCGAGAGCGACGACATCCTTGTCGACGATCTTCAGGCAGACTGACGTATTGGACTCCGTCTCGGCCTTGACGGCGAGATTGGCGATCCAGTCGTTGGCGGCCACGAAGTCATGGATGACCTTGGCGTTGGCATCGGCGCGGCCGATCAGCGCCTTCAGGCCGCCGAGGTTCTTTGCCCAGAGGAGAGCGTCGATATAGTCTTCAACGCAGAGCATTGAAGGCGTGTTGATCGTCTCGCCGGAGAAGATGCCTTCGGTCAGCTTGCCGCCGCTGGTCATGCGGAAGATCTTTGGCAGCGGCCAGGCCGGCACATAGGTCGTCAGGCGCTCGACGGCGCGCGGCGACAGGATGATGACGCCATGGGCGCCCTCGCCACCCAGAACCTTCTGCCAGGAGAAGGTGACGACGTCGAGCTTGGCAAAATCGAGGTTCTGAGCAAAGGCGGCCGAAGTGGCGTCGCAGATCGTCAGGCCCTTGCGGTCGGCCGGGATGAAATCGGCATTCGGCACGCGCACGCCGGAGGTCGTGCCGTTCCAGGTGAAGACCACGTCGCGGTCGAAATCGACGGCGGAAAGATCGGGCAGCTCGCCGTAGCCGGCTTCAAGCTTGCGGACGTCCTTGAGCTTCAGCTGCTTGACGACGTCTGTCACCCAGCCCGCGCCGAAGCTTTCCCAGGCGAGCATGTCGACGCCACGTTCGCCGAGCAGCGACCATAGGGCCATTTCAACAGCGCCAGTGTCGGAAGCCGGGACGATGCCGATGCGGTAATCCGCCGGCACTTCCAGAATTTCGCGGGTAAGATCAATGGCCTGCTTCAGCTTTGCCTTGCCGACCTTCGCGCGGTGCGAACGGCCAAGGGCCGCGTCAGAAAGAGCATCGAGCGTCCAACCGGGGCGCTTCGAGCAGGGGCCAGAAGAGAAATGGGTATTGTCCGGACGGATGTCCGGCTTGGCGAGCTTAGTCATGATGCTATCCTCTCAGATAGAAAGCCCTTCGTTGGGGAAGGGTGTCCCGCCGCCGGATATATTGGAAGCCGCAGCCAAGCGCAATGGCAAAAATTGCGGATGCCCCGCCATCACGAAGTCGTGCGAATATTTTGATGGGATGCAAGGCACGCACAATGGAATCGCGGCAAAATTGGCCTCACAAAAGCTGGTTTCTGTGCCGATCCGTAAGCATATAAGGCTCGGCGCCCGCTGATTTGCGCCGATGACAATAACAAGTGTGCTCGATGTCTCTAACTGCGCTCGCCGAAACCTCTTTTACGCCCGCACAGACCATGCCGGTCTATCTCATCAACATTGACCGTGCGGCGGAAAGGCTCGCTGAAATCCGCCGCCAGAGCGATGAGTTCGGCTTTCGTTTCGAGCGGATCGATGGCATCGACGGCGCCCTCATCCCGCGCGACCAATGGATCGACGTGGATCACGATCGCTTCCGGCTCAGGCATGGCCGCACCATCCTGCCCGGTGAATATGGCTGCTATCGCAGCCATTTGCTGGCGCTGCACCGGTTTCTGGCGAGCGACGACGAAATGGCTGTCGTCATCGAAGATGATGTCGCCTTGGATATCGATTTCCTCGCACGCGCCATGGCGGCGAAGGACGCCGCCCCTCAGGCCGATCTGATCAAGCTCGTCAATCATCGCTGGAATGGCTTCCGCACCATGACGCGCAGCAGCAAGGGAGACATTGTCGGCCGCTGCCTCTTCGGACCGCAGGGCTCGACGGCGTGCTATCTCGTGACGCGCAACGGCGCCAAAAAGATCGTGAAATCGTTGAAGGTCATGTCGCTGCCCTGGGATGTCGCCGTGGAGCGCGGCTGGGACATGCGTCTATCCATCGTCAGCACGCGCACGAATGTTGCCGGCTTCAGCCAGCTGCAGAGAACGACCATGGTCGGCTGGCGGCGCGACTATCGTGCCGCGAAATCCGCTGGCTGGCGGCGCCTACCCGCCCACCTCTTCCGAACCCTGGATTTCTTTCGGCGCATCGCCTACGTGCTGACGACCCCGTAATCGTTGCGCGCTACCAGGTGGTGATCCGCAAGCCCACGCGAATTTCATGGCGCGACAGCGCGCCATCGCGACCCGCCGCACCGCCAGCACCCGCAGCCGAATCATCGAACATGTCGCCGCCTGCGATATGGGAGAAGCGATAGCCGAGATCGACCTTGATATTGGGAGCCACCTCATAGGCGACACCCGCCATCAAGGCATAGGTCATCCGCCAGTCGCTATCGCCGGGATAGCGCGCGCTGACCGAAGCAGCGCCGCCGCAACCCACAGCGCCGTCGACACAGGAGCCAATGGCATTGACGTTGCTCCAGGAAACCCGCGTGGCGCCCAGGCCGGCCCCGACATAAGGCGTGAAACCGGCAAGCGTCCCGAGATCGACATAGCCGTTGACCATCAGACTGCCGGCGCGGAAGGACGAATGCGCCTTTGTGGAGCATCCCGTACCGCCGGCCCCGCCGGAGCAGGGCGAATCGCCGGAAATACGGCCATTGAAATCACCGCTGAAGAGATCGCCGGTGACATCAGCACGAAAGAGATCGTTGAATTGGTAGCCCACACCGAGGCCGCCGGAAAAATCGCCACCGAAGCGGGTCGAATCAAAGCCGTTCGAACTATAATCGCCACCGGCCGGATCATAGGCGCGAAATGTCGTGTCGCCGCGGCTGGCGTTAACCGCATAGCCGACGTCGCCGCGCACATACCATCCCCTGGCATCCTTGACGCTGACTTCCGGCATCTTGATTTCCGGCGGTGCAGCATCTGCCGCAAGGGCAGTGCCTGCCGATGCGCCTGCCATCGCTGCGGCCAGCGCCAAAGCGTCAAATCGGATCATTACCCCTCGCCTTCCATCCTCGGGCTGACGCCCGCGCGCCGAATAGGCTGACCTGCCGCTGCCTCGCGCTCTCCGAAAGGAAGATGCCAGGCGGGAAGCCGCCATTCTCGTTTCGTTAACCATAGGGAATTCATGGTTAATGAAGCTTTAAAGCGACGGAGAATTGCTTAACGGAATGGGCAAAATACAAAAGCCGCCCGGCAGAAACCGGACGGCTTTTCAATAGCTTGGATAGATATTGCTTACTTGTAGACCGGCGGCTGGACCGGGATATCGGCCGGCGGCATGTAGCTTGCGGTCTGGCAGCCGCCGAACGTGTAGCGAGCGCCGATACGGGCCTCGTTCAGATTGATGCCCTTGTCGTAACCCGGGCCGCCATTCTCGGCATAACCGAACATGTCACCACCCTGGATATGGCGATAACGATAGCCCACATCAGCCTTCAGGTTGCAGGTCAGATCGATGGACGTACCGGCCATCAGAGCATAGGTGAAGCGCCAGCTGCCGCGGCCGTTATGCGAAACCGATCCATCGCAAGAATCCGGATTGGCGTCGGAGCAGGACGTGTTCTTAAGATTGCTCCACTTGACGTAGGTGCCGCCGAGACCGCCACCGACGTAGGGTGTGAAGATGCTGTAGGTGCCGAGATCAACGTAGACGTTGGCGAGCAAGCTATAGGCCCTCATTGAGGCCAGGTCGCGCGAGGTCGCCGGCACGGCCGTATAACCCGGACCGCAGCCGCCGCAGTCGCCCTTCGTCGAGCCCTTGAAGTCGGAGTTGAAGAGATAGTCGAACGTCAAATCCGTGCGCAGGTAATTGTTGATCTGATAACCGACACCGGCACCAAGATTGACGTTGCCATCGAGCTTGGCGCTGTTGAAATCGACCAGGCTGGAGTTGGAGCCCTGGAAATAGTTGGCGCCACGCAGGTTCGTGAAGGCGTAGCCGACGTCGCCGCGCAGATACCAGCCGCTCGATTGGGCGACGGTCACTTCCGGCGCCGGCTGGACCGGCTCCGGTGTGTAAAGATCAGCGGAAAAGGCCGACGTGCCGACAAGCAAAGTGGCAAGTGCCCCGATCACGGATTTCATCATGGCTTTGGCTCCAAATTTCTTGCCCATGGCACAGCAAATGCTTGCCAATCGAAAAGACATGACAGCGATAATGGTGAAAAGGAGTTAAAACCTGATTAACTACGAATATTTACCGTGTTTATTCAGAGGTTATACTTTATTTTATATATTAGAAAACATAAATTTATAAACAAAGAGAATGAGATACGATTACTAGGATATTCCTTTCTGCATAAAGCCGCGAAATCCATAGACGCGCGGACGAGAGACTTTTTAAACCAATTGGCAAGAATCGAACCGTTACAGTACGGCGGCCGGGAGATAACTCAGGAGGAAGTCGTTGACTTACCGTCGAACAATATGGGCCGGCCTGGGCATTGCCTTCATCTTCCTGAGCCCCGCCGCCCTGGCAGGCACGATGCCGGTAAAGCCGATCGCGGATGCTGCCACGGCGTGGAACAAGGGGCGCGAAACGGGCCTGCCGATCCCCCGCTATGTGTCGCTCAGAGCTCATAAGGCGCGCATGCGCGTCGGACCCTCGACCATCTACGCGACCAAATGGATCTACATGAAACCCGGCCTTCCCATGGAAATCATCGATGAATTCGGTCATTGGCGACAGGTCCGCGACGATACGGGAGTCACCGGCTGGATGCACAGCGCCCTGCTTTCCGGAACGCGCACGGCCGTGATTGCCCCTTGGCTCACGAAGAATGCCATGCTGCGCGCCGATCCCGATCCGGCCGCAAGGGCACTTGCAGAACTGCAGCCGCGCGTGCTGGTCTCGCTCCAGTCCTGCACCGGCACCTGGTGCCGCGTTTCCGTCAGCGAACATTCCGCAAGAGGCTATATCAGGCAGAATAAGCTCTGGGGCGCCTACCCCGGAGAAATGTTTCAGTAGACGGCTACATCAGCCAGCCCCCGAAAGTAACATGGCCGCCCGGCAGGACGGCCATAGTATATATCCGTTATTACTTCTCTCGATCTTTTCAGGCGGCCGAACGCACGCTTGAAATCACGTCGATCAACCCTCCGACGATGCGCTCGATCTGGCCGCGATCGTCACCTTCCGCCATGACGCGGATCAGAGGTTCCGTGCCGGAAGGGCGGATTACCAGGCGGCCGTTGCGGGAAAGCTCGCTTTCCGCATCGGCAATCGCCTGAAGCACATGAATGTCCTCCAGCGGCTTGCCGCCTGAAATGCGGACATTGCGCAGCAGCTGCGGTACCGGCTCGAAACGGCGACAGACTTCGCTGACCGGCTTGCCTGTGCGCTTCACCGCAGCAAGGATCTGCAGCGCGGCCACGAGGCCGTCGCCCGTCGTGCCGTAGTCGGAGAGTACTATATGACCCGACTGCTCGCCGCCGACATTGAAATTGTTCTGACGCATGTGCTCGACGACATAGCGGTCGCCGACAGCCGTTCGGGCAAGCGACATGCCGCGCGCGTCCAGGAAGCGTTCCAGGCCGAGGTTGGACATGACCGTTGCGACGATGCCGTTGCCGCGCAGCGTGTGGCTCTCGGCCCAGCTCTCGGCGATGACAGCCATAAGCTGGTCGCCATCGATGATCGTGCCGGTTTCATCGACGATGATGACGCGGTCGGCATCGCCATCCAGTGCGATGCCGATATCGGCGCGCACCTCATCCACCTTTTTCTGCAGGGCGACGGGGCTGGTGGAGCCGCAATTCAGATTGATGTTCGTACCGTTCGGCTCGTTGCCGATGGTTACGACATCGGCGCCGAGCTCCCAAAGAGCAGCTGGCGCCACCTTATAGGCCGCGCCGTTGGCGCAGTCGATGGCGATCCGTAGCCCCTGCAGCGTGACATCGCGCGGCAGCGTGCGCTTGGCATGCTCGATATAGCGGTCATGAACACCGTCGATACGCTTGGCCCGGCCGATATTCTCGGCCTTGGCCAGATGCTCGGACATGTCCCTGTCGAGCATGTCCTCGATCCTCATTTCGAGATCGTCGGAAAGTTTGTAACCATCCGGGCCGAAAAGCTTGATGCCGTTGTCCTGATAGGGATTGTGCGAGGCGGAGATCATCACGCCGATATCGGCACGCAGCGAACGTGTCAGCATGGCGACGGCCGGCGTCGGGATCGGGCCGAGAACGAAGGCATCGACACCGGCAGCGGTAAAGCCCGCCACCATCGCATTTTCCAGCATATAGCCGGAAAGACGCGTGTCCTTTCCAATGACGACGCGATGTCGATGACTGCCTCGCTGGAAGATCGTACCCGCAGCGATACCCACGCGCATGGCCAGATCCGGCGTCATCGGAAAGATGTTCGATTGACCGCGAATTCCGTCAGTTCCGAAATAGCGACGTTTCATGTGCACTCCTGTCGTTGCTGCATCTTCGCGAGACATGCAGCGGCACCGATATCGCCGCTCCGAAACCAGCGACACTGCGAACATCGGTGATGTGGCTCATGCCACAGATTGTAAAACTCGGCACTTAAATTACCGAGAACGCCTATTACAACGCGTTACCATTAATAAGCACTAAAAAACTGCATCAGGTCGAGACGGACAATAGTCCAATTCACAGCCTACCGCGTCCGCATTACTTCGCCCCACGCGGCAGTTGCCATCGGGCGCAATCAACATCGGAAGCAGTACCTCCCTTTGTCGTCCCCAAAGCAAAAGGCCAGCCACCCGAAACGGTGACTGGCCTTTCAACCTTAAGGTTTGAACGCCTAACGCATTTAGCGCGGCTGCGGTTCGAAACCGCCTTCGGGTTCATCACCCTTGGCGCCGAGCGAACCGTCCTTCTTCGCGCCGGTCTTCGGCACGGCCGAACCACGGCTCGGAGGCGTGTCGTCGCCGAGATCACGAGCCGGCTTCTCACCGCGAAGGAGAGCCTTGATCTCTTCGCCCGTCAGCGTCTCGTATTCGAGCAGGCCTTCGGCGATCGCCACGAAGCCATCGTGATGTTCCGTGAGGATATCCTTGGCCTGCTTGTAGGCCTGGTCGATCAGACGGCGGACTTCGGTGTCGATCGTCTGCGCGGTCGCCTCGGACACGTTCTTCGACTGCGAGACCGAGTGGCCAAGGAATACTTCCTGCTGATTCTCGCCGTAGGCGACCTGACCAAGCTGGTCGGAGAAGCCCCATTGCGTGACCATGGCGCGGGCAAGCTTGGTGGCCTGCTCGATATCCGAAGATGCGCCGGAAGTGATGTTCTCCTTACCGAAAGTCAGTTCTTCGGCAACACGGCCACCCATCATGATGCAGAGACGCGACACCATCCACGTATAGCTCATGGAGTAACGGTCGCCTTCCGGCAGCTGCATGACCATGCCGAGCGCGCGACCGCGCGGAATGATCGTCGCCTTGTGCAGCGGATCCGCGACGGCAACCTTGAGGGCCGTGATCGCATGGCCGGCTTCGTGATAGGCGGTGAGCTTCTTTTCCGCTTCGGTCATGGCCGAAGAGCGGCGCTCGGCGCCCATCATGATCTTGTCCTTGGCGTCCTCGAACTCCTGCATGGTCACCAGGCGCTTGTTGCGGCGTGCGGCCATGAGGGCGGCTTCGTTGACGAGGTTCATCAGATCGGCACCGGAGAAGCCGGGCGTACCGCGTGCGAGCGTTTTGAGGTCGACATTCGGCGCCAGCGGCACGTTACGGGCATGAACCTTGAGGATGCGCTCGCGGCCGACGATATCCGGGTTCGGAACCACGACCTGACGGTCGAAACGGCCCGGACGCAGCAGCGCGGGATCGAGGACGTCGGGACGGTTCGTCGCAGCAATCAGGATGATGCCTTCATTGGCCTCGAAGCCGTCCATCTCGACCAGCAACTGGTTGAGCGTCTGTTCGCGCTCGTCGTTACCGCCACCGAGACCGGCGCCACGATGGCGGCCGACGGCATCGATTTCGTCGATGAAGATGATGCAGGGCGCATTCTTCTTCGCCTGCTCGAACATGTCGCGGACACGGCTTGCACCGACACCGACGAACATTTCGACGAAGTCGGAACCGGAAATGGTAAAGAACGGCACGTTAGCTTCGCCGGCGATGGCGCGGGCCAGAAGCGTCTTACCCGTACCCGGAGGGCCAACAAGCAGAACGCCGCGCGGGATACGTCCGCCGAGACGCTGGAACTTCTGCGGATCGCGCAGGAATTCAACGATCTCCTCCAGATCCTGCTTGGCCTCGTCGACACCGGCGACGTCCTCGAAGGTGACGCGGCCGTGCGCTTCCGTCAGAAGCTTGGCCTTGGACTTGCCAAAGCCCATCGCGCCGCGCGAGCCGCCCTGCATCTGCCGCATGAAGAACAACCAGACGCCAAGGATCAGGAGCATCGGCAGCAGCGTGCCGAGATAGCTCAGGAAGCTCGAGGAACCATCCGATTCCGGACGGGCGACGATGTTGACATTCTTGGTCTGCAGGCGCTCAAGCAGGCTGTCATCGATGACCGGGGCATAGGTCTGGAAGGGAGTGCCGTTTTCGACATAGCTGCCGACGACGCGGTTGCCCGTGACGGTTACGTCACGCACCCGGCCGGAATCAACTTCCCGGAGGAACTGCGAATACGGTATTTCCCTGGAGCCTGTTTGTGCCGGCGCGTTCTGGAACATGCTGAACAAGGCAATCAATAGCAGAGCTATGATTGCCCACAGAGCGAAATTACGAAAATTAGGGTTCATCGAACTCCCCAGCACTGAAACTTCCGCCGCAAAGCGACGGCATTACTTGATCCCTAACATAGGGTTGCGCCAAGCCGTTGCCAAGGCAAACCGCGTCAGCGCATGTTTTTTCCGTCTATAGGGCCGAAAGCGGCAGACGCCTATAGGCTTCACGCCCAAAAGCGACAGACAGACGATCGGCAAATGTGAGGTCGAATCGTGTCAAAAAGCGGTCGAAGGGCGCAAGATGGGGCCGAAGCACGACGATTGCAGCCTCCTCCCCTCCCTCCACCGCGATCGACGGCATCGCCGCCCCGGCGCGCTGCGTCACGCCTCCCGGTAGATTCGCCGGCAAAATCGTCGCATTTGCCGCTCCCCAGGCACTGACACGAACCGGGGCAGACCCTGAGTTCTCAATTTCGAAGCGGCCATCCCAGTTGCCCTTTTCGCCCGGCAAGACCGAAACGTCAGCGATGTTGCGGCTCTCCCGCATCAGATAAAGCGCATCGCGACGCAGATCGAAAACCACGCCGCCGGCCGTACGACGACCGTGGCTTGCGCCGTTCACAAAAGCGAGAACATGGTCCAGCTGCGCCCGCGCCAGCCCGTAGTTCCTCCCCCCGAAGACGGCGGCAAGATAGGACAAAGCATAGGCAACGACTGCCTCATCCGCAGAAAGGCCAGACCGGCCGATGACGCAGAGCGCATTCGCATGGATTGCGACATGCTCGTCCAGCCATGCAGCCGCCCTGCCGGAAAGCGCCGCGCGATCGGCGCCGCCGTCTACCGGTGTTTCCGCCGCGGGCTCCCTCGCGAGGTCCATGCGCGTGCGCACGCGCTCGTATTTCCTATCTTCATTGCTCGGATCGTCGAGCCAGGATACGCCACGCGTCTTGAGATATGCCCTGATATCCGCCCGCCGGCAGGCGAGAAACGGCCTGACGACCCAGATGCGTCGATCGAACAGGACCGCGTCGGCAATACCGGTGCCGGCGCCATCATCAAGCCGGCGCTTGCCGCGCATGACCATCGTCTCGCGCTGATCGTCGAGCGTATGGGCGGTTACGATCACATCGGCCGCGATGCTGGAGGCCAAGTCCGCAAGCAGCGTGTAGCGCGCTTCCCGTGCGGCAGCCATGATTCCGGTCTCGGGCTTTTGACCCTCCCAGCGACGGACGAAATGGGAAATGCCGTGCAAAGCGCAGAGTGCGGCGACCTCGCGAGCTTCATCGGCGGATGCCGCGCGCAATCCATGGTCGATGGTCGCAGCGGTCAGGGTAATATTTTCGTGAGGATGGGATTTCAGCCGCTCGGCAAGGGCAATCAGGAGCCCGGTGGAGTCGCTGCCGCCCGAAATGGCGACGAGAACATGAGCTGGCTTTTCTAGGGAGTGCAGAAATTCGCTTGCTGCGGCATCAGGCATAAGGGCTGTGGCACTGTCTGTCACAGCGTCAGTGGACATGGCAATCAGCAGGCAAGCCGCTTCTCTTCGCTCGCGACCTTGCCGGTCACGGCCTTGGAGGCCTTGGGGTAGCGCTTGGTGACCTCGCGCAGCGTGGCGCAAGCCGTATCCTTGTTATCGAGAGCGGCAAGCGACATGCCGAGCTTCAGCAGCATCTCGGGTGCCTTCTCGGACGTGCTGTACTTCTGATGCGCATTCAGGAAGGTCTTGGCGGCTTCGTTGTACTTGCCCTGCGAATAGAGCGCTTCGCCGAGCCAGAAATTCGCGTCCGCAGCCCGCGAGCTGCTCGGATAGCTGTCGAGATACTGGCGGAACTCCTGTTCGGCGACACTGTAGTCGCCGGACAGGACGTGGCCGTAGGCCGCCTTGTATTGATCGTTCTCGTTACCGAGCGAGGCCGTCTGCGAGCCCGAACCCGTGCTCGGCGGCGCGCCCGAACCGTTGTTGGCCCCCGTCATCGAGGAGCCAACCTGATCGCCGCTCTGGTCGAACTGGATCGAACCCAGCTCGCTCGGCGGCTTGCCCGCTCCGGCGCCACGCGGCGAAGGAGCGCTGCCATTCTGCGAATCGCTGATGACGCCGGCGATATCATCCTGCTGGCCGCCGCTGCCGCTCTGCGCGGGCACATCGGCCTCGCTCTTCTTCATCGTGCCGCCCGCAGCCGGAGCAGCCGTACCGCCGCCGCGCTTTTCGAGCTGCTGGAAGCGGAATTCGTTGTCTTCCTGCGTCTTGCGGATCTGTTCCTGCATCTGCAAAAGCTGGTAGCTCATTTCCTCGACGCGGCCGTTTAGCTGGCGCATCTGGTCCTCAAGCTGCTGCAGGCGAACTTCGGCATCGCTGTTCTGGACATTGATGACCGGTGCCTGGCCGTATTGTGCTTGTCTTTGGGAATTGCCGGAAGCCGACTGCGCGGAGGCATCGCGGCCTCCGAGATGGATTCCAAACAATGACAAGGCAGAAGCATCGCGCTCGCTACCGATGACGGCAGCGAGACAAAGCATGCTCGCCACGACAAGTTTTCTCATATGGATCTTCCTGTCCTATTGATTCTTCGGGCCGGTGGGCTCGAACAGGAGATTTTTACAATTGCTCTCAAAAAGCAACGGAGTTCGGCCAAAGTGTGGTCAAAAAAGTAAAGGCGGCTCGGGGGCCGCCTTTTATATTTCGATCGATCTTTCTTCGACTATCAGGAGCCGGCGCCGTTGAGCACGGTGACAGCGCGGCGGTTCTGAGACCAGCAGGATTCGTTGTCGCAGGTCGCGACCGGGCGTTCCTTGCCGTAGGAAATCGTCTTCATGCGGTTGGCCGGAACGCCGCGCGAAGCGAGGTAGCTTTTCGCTGCTGCGGCGCGGCGAGCGCCGAGAGCGAGGTTATATTCGCGCGTGCCGGTCTCGTCGGCATGACCTTCGACCGTGATGGAATAGTTCGGATAGCGAGCGAGCCACTGGGCCTGGCGGTCAAGCGTCTGTGCTGCCTCGGAGCTGATGGAGGAACTATCGACAACGAAGAAGACGCGGTCGCCGACATTGACCGTGAAGTCCTGCGGCGAACCCGGAGTCGCATTGCCGGCACCGTTCAGGCCGAGACCGTTGGCATCGTTCGGCAGACCCTTCTTGGAGGCGCAGCCGGCCAGAGAAAGGCCGACGAAAAGCGCGATCATGATCGGGTTGCGGGCGAGGTTCTGCATATGGCCAACGGCCGGGGTTGCGATGCGGCTCATGGCCGGTCTCTCCTTAAGTCTCTATCAGGGTTGCCAGACTGTAACCGGGTTCGGTTAATCCGATTCCAACAAGTATGGTTAATGATGTCCTAAAATTGTCCGGAAACGGTCCAGTCACAGGACTTTGCGGCGATAACGTGGCGAGCCCTTCATTACTCGAGAAGCGGCGACCAGGCGGGGTCCGAAGCGAAGCCCGGCGTCGGGATCTTCTGCTCGTTATAGCCGGTCAGGTCGATCGAGTAAATTTGCGGTCCGCTCGCAGCGGAAGGCTGGCGGAAGAACATGATGACGCGGCCGTTCGGCGCCCAGGTCGGACCCTCGGCGTAAGAGCCGGAGGTCAAGACCCGCTCGCCGGAGCCGTCCGGCTTCATGACGCCGATGGAGAAATTGCCGCCGGCGCGTTTGGTGAAGGCGATCAAATCGCCGCGCGGCGACCAGACCGGCGTGGAGTAGGAACCATTGCCGAACGAGATGCGACGCTGGTTCGAGCCGTCGGCATTCATAATATAGATCTGCGGCTGGCCACCGCGGTCGCTTTCGAAGGCGACCTGCGTGCCATCGGGCGAATAGGACGGCGAGGTATCGATCGCGGCCGTCGACGTCAGGCGCGTCGTGGTGCGCGAGCGCAGGTCCATCGTGTAGATGTTGGCGTTGCCTTCCTGCTGCAGGCTCATGATGACGCGCTGGCCATCCGGCGAGAAGCGCGGCGAAAAGGTCATGCCGGGGAAGTTGCCCACCAGTTCGCGCTGGCCCGTCTGCAGCTGCAGCAGATAGACGCGCGGCTGCTGGTTGGCGAAGGACATGTAGGTCACTTCCTGCCGGTTGGGCGAGAAGCGCGGCGTCAGCACGAGGTCGCTGCCGTCCGTCAGCATGCGTACGTTGGCGCCGTCCTGATCCATGATGCCGAGCTGCGTCTTGCGGGCCGTCTTCGGGCCGCTTTCGGAGACGAACACGACACGGGTATCGAAATAACCCTTTTCGCCGGTGATCTTCTGGTAGATCGCGTCGGCAATGATGTGCGCCACACGACGCCAGTTATCCGGCTGGGCATAGAATTGCTGGCCGATCATCTGGCTGTTGCCGAACGTATCCCACAAGCGGAATTCGGCGCGAAGGCGGCCACCTTCCTGCGTCACGCGGCCGGTGACCAGCGCCTGCGCATTGATCGAGGTCCAGTCCTGGAAGCGCGGGGTCGAGTCCGGATTGGTGATCTTCTCGATGAAGGCCTGCTTGTTGATCGGCGCGAACAATCCGGAGCGCTGCAGGTCGGCGGCGATCACGCCCGAAATCTGCTGGCCGAGCGTATCATTCGACAAAAGGTCGGTGATGGCGATCGGCATGGGCTGGACATTGCCCTTGTTGATATTGATCTCGACCACGGCATAGGCCGGGCTCGCGAGGGCTGCCGTCAGGCCTGCCAGCACCAGCAGGAGACGAACGAAGGATTTTCTGATCATATGTGTCAAGCCTTTCAGCATTAATGCCCGAGATCGCCCGCTTCGAAGTTGATGATTACTTCTTTCCAGACGTCATATTGATCCATCGGCAGATTTTTGAACGGGGCAGCCCTAAGCACGGCTCGCATCGCACTTGCCGCGACAGCCCTTTGAGTCTTTTGAGGACCGCCAGTCATTGTCACTTTCGGCTTGCCAACGATCTCTCCGGCACGATCAAGCGCAAATCGGATTTGAACGTGGACCTCTTTCAAGTCAGTCTGATCGGCAGGCCGAAGCCAGTTCACGATGACGCTCTTGCGAATGTCTTCACCGGCAGTCCGTCTTAGGGCATTCTCGCCGGCGGCATTCGCAGCCCAACCCGGCACGGAACCAGCCAACATTACCCCCAAGGCCACAAGCAAGCTCAGGCCAATGCGAGGACAGTGGTTTGTCGAAAGCTGCACTTCCCGCATCACATCCCCAGATCCGCTGCGCTGAAGTTGACGACGACTTCCTGCCAGTCATCGTATTTGTCCGCGGGCAGGATTTTCAGGTAATCGGACTGAGCGCGCTGCACAGCGCGTATCGCGGCGCTCTGCATGGCAGCCTGCGTCGAGGCCGGTCCACCGCTCGTCGTCGCCTGTGGCTCACCGACGATCTGCCCGGACTTGTCGAGACGAAACTGCACCTTGATACGGACAGAGTCGGCGCCTTCCAGGCCGGGCACCAAATTCCAGTATTTGGCAATCAGATCGCGCAAGCCGTCTTGCTGGCTCTGGCTGAGCTTGCCGCCGCCAAGCGATTTCATGCCACCGCGGTTGTTGACCTGTGTATCGGCGCCCGCGGAAGCCTGCTGGGTCGACCGCTTCGCGCCGCCCTTCGACGACGTATTGTTCAGCTCGTTGGCGATCTGATCGGCAAGGCCATCATCCAGCCCCTTGTTGGAGCCTTTGGGAGATTGGCGCTTCTTGTCGGCGTCTTTCTTGCCGTCGTCGGCCGAGGTGGTCTTGCTCGTGCTCTGCGTCGTCGTCTTGTCCGTCGGCTTGGCGTCCGCCACCTTCACATCCGGCTTCGGCGTCGGCTTGACTTCCGGCTTCTGCTCGGCTGCCTTCGGCGGCGTCGGCTTCACATCGGGCACGGGAACATTGTTCGGCACCTGGATTTCAGCCTGCTGGGTCGGCTGCTGCGTCGGCGGCGGGGTTGGCGTCGCATCGGCTTTCGGTGTCGGCGGCGTAACGTCCGGCTTCGGTGTCGGCGTCACGTCCGGCTTCTGCTGCGGAATGGCAGCCACTTCCTTCGGTGCGGCTTCAGTATCCTTCTGCTCGATCGTCTTGACGTCATTCGGCCTAGGATCGTCCTGCGGAACCGGCGCATCAACTTTCTTCGGCGCCAATACCGCAGTATCACTTTCCGGCCGCTGCGTGGGGATGACCGGGTTCTTGATATCCACCTTGTTCTCGCCGACGTTCTGGGCGTCGGCGACCTGATCCTGCTTGGTGGTCTGCTTGCGCGAGACGTGATCCGTCACCGGCGCCTTCTTTTCACCCTGCTGCAGCTGATCCGCCGTGACGATGTCGACATCCATCGCCGTGCTTTCCGGCGTCTCAAGCGGCGCCGGCGCACTCAGCGTCACCATGGCACCGATCAGCACCAGGATGTGAAAGACAGCAGAAGTGGCGAGACTGCGCTTCATGTCGACTCGTCAGTGGTCCGTTATCTGCTGCGTAACCAGGCCGATATTCTTGTAGCCGGCTTCCTGGATACGCGACATGACGTCGGCGATCACGCCATAGGGCGCCTTGCCGTCGCCACGCACGAAAATACGCTCGTTGTAGCCCGTGGTCGCGATCGCCTGCAGCTTGGCGGCGATTTCGGCGACGTCGATCTGCGTTTCCTGCAGGAACACCTGGCCGTCGGCCTTGATCGAGATGGTGATGGGCTGCGTCTGGGCGTTCAATGCCCCCGCCTGCGTTTGCGGCAGGTCGATCGGCACACCCGAGGTCATCATCGGCGCCGCCACCATGAAGATGATGAGCAGCACGAGCATGACGTCGACGAGCGGCGTCACGTTGATTTCGGAAATCGGGCCGCCACGGCCTCCGCCACGACGACCGCCACGGCGGCCACCGCCGCCACCATTGCCTCCAACAGACATTCCCATGTGAATACTCCGGTTCTGTCCGCGACTTACTGTGCAGCCTGACGCGGCTGCAGCTTCTCATCGATCTGGCGCGAAAGAATGGCGGAGAATTCGTCCGCGAAGCCTTCCATGCGACCCGAGAGCTTGCCGGCATCGGCCGAGAACTTGTTGTAGGCGATAACCGCGGGAATAGCGGCAACCAGACCGATCGCGGTCGCGAGCAGCGCTTCGGCGATACCCGGCGCGACGACGGCGAGGTTCGTCGACTTCGAACCGGCGATTGCCTGGAACGAGGTCATGATACCGACGACCGTACCGAAGAGACCGATGAACGGACCGGCCGAACCGATTGTCGCAAGCGAGCCGAGACGGGCGACCAGGTGCTCCGATTCGCGCGCCAGCGTCACGTCCATGGCGCGGTCGATACGCATCTGCAGGCCGATGGGCGAACGGGCGCCGCGCTCGAAGGACTTCTTCCACTCGCGCATGGCGGCGACGAAGATGGCGCTGAGGCCGGTGTTGTTACGCTCCGAAAGCGTGCGATAGAGTTCTTCGAGCGACTGGCCAGACCAGAAGACCTGCTCGAAGTGATCGAACTGCCGGCGCGCCCGCGCGTAGCTCAGATATTTGTCGATGACGATCGCCCAGGTCCATACGGACGCTGCCAGCAGGCCGATCATGACGAGCTTGACCACCAGGCCCGCCTGCATGAAAAGCGACCAGAGGGTGATGTCCGGTGTGGTGGCCGCTGCCAATGCTACTTGTTCCATTGATCCAAAATCCCCGAATCCAAACGCCCGGCGCTAGACCGGGCGGCTAAAAGTGATCTCACAAGAATTGTTTGGCAGCCGCCGCTGAACGCCCTGGTCAAGCCTTCCAAGCTTACAATTGCCTTCTTGCCGTCAAATTTGGTCAAAGGAAGGCGTGCACCGCACAAACTCCGACGAAAGCAGTAAGACACTATTATGGTTAAAAGAATGTTAGCGTCGAACCATGAAGGATTTAACGGCAAGGGAAGACTATTCTAGCTCCAGGGAAGAACTGACCGGACGAAACCGGCGGCAAACGCAGACAAAGCTTGCGCGGCGAATTCCTTCACATAAAACTCAAGTTATTGCAAGCGCCAGCAGGCAAATGATGGTATCTTTGCCCGTCAACGCCACCGTCGGGCGCCCGAAACGCCTTGCTAGCCGGCCGATTCCGATGCGGCGAGCATCTGCGCGGCGAGCTTTTCCGGCAGCCGCCGCGGCCTGCCCTTGGCGTTGATCACGGCAATGATGACCTTGGCGGCGATCAGCAAACTATCGTCGCGGCGTATCTCCTGGGACAGCACCATCTTGGCGCCGCCGGCCTTTTCGGTGACGGTGCGGATCGTCAGCACGTCGTCCATGCGTGCCGGTCCCTTGAAATCGATCTCCATCCGGTGAACGACGAAAACCAGCCCCTCCTCGTCGGCATTCAGGAGTTCGCGCTGTTCCACGCCGAGACAGCGCAGATAGTCCGTGCGCCCGCGTTCAAGGAAGTGCAGGTAGCGCGCGTGATAGACGAGGCCGGAAAAATCCGTATCCTCATAGTAGACTCGCTGCATCAGCCGGTGGCTTCCGGCTTCCAGTTCCCCAGCTATCAGAAAGGGGCTGTTCATCGTTGCCGCATCTCCTTGAATGTCCGGCACCTCTTTGGCCGAAGTTCTGCCATCAAGCAAGCTTTGAACAATTGTCATAAACTCCGACTATCCGGAATGGTGCCGGATCGCGGATTGGCGCAGAAGGAAGCATCTCATGAAAATAGCGGTAATGGGCGGAGACGGATTCATCGGTTGGCCCACCTCGCTACATCTCTCCGACGCTGGTCATGAGGTCCATATCCTCGACAATCTCTCGCGCCGATGGATCGATACGGAGCTGGGCGTCCAATCGCTAACGCCGATGGATTCGATCCAGGAACGCACCCGCATCTGGCACGCCGAAACCGGTCGCCGCATCCACTTCAATCTCATTGACCTCGCCAAGGACTACGAGCTTCTCAAGAAGTGGCTAGCCGAGCATCGTCCCGATGCCATCGTGCATTTCGCCGAGCAGCGCGCCGCCCCCTATTCGATGAAGAGCGACCGCCACAAGAACTACACGGTCAACAACAACGTCAACGCCACGCATAATCTTTTGAATGCGCTGGTAGACCTCAATCTCGACGCGCATCTGGTGCATCTCGGCACCATGGGCGTTTACGGCTATTCGACCATCGGGGCTGCCATTCCCGAGGGCTATCTGCCCGTCGGCATCGAGACGACGGACGGCCGCACGGTGAGCCAGGAGATCCTCTATCCCGCCAATCCCGGCTCGATCTACCACATGACGAAATGCCTCGATCAGCTGCTTTTTCAGTTCTATGCCAAGAATGACGGGCTCAGAATCACCGACCTGCATCAGGGCATCGTCTGGGGCACCCATACGGAACAGACGCGGCGGCACACTCAGCTGATCAACCGCTTCGACTATGACGGCGACTATGGCACGGTGCTCAACCGCTTCCTCATCCAGGCGGCGATCGGCTATCCCCTGACCGTGCACGGCACCGGCGGCCAGACCCGCGCCTTCATCCATATCCAGGATTCCGTGCGCTGCATCGAACTGGCGCTGAAGAACCCGCCGGCCCGCGGCGCCCGCGTCGAGATCTTCAACCAGATGACGGAAACGCATCGCGTGCGCGATCTCGCCGATATGATCGCCAAGATGAGCGGCGCGGAAGTCGTCCGCCTGCCCAATCCGCGCAAGGAAGCTCCCGAGAACGAGCTGATCGTCAAGAACGACAAGTTCCTCGGCCTCGGACTGGCGCCGATCACGCTCGAAACCGGTCTGCTCGGCGAGATCGTCGACGTCGCCAAGAAATATGCTTACCGCGTTGATCGCTCGCGCGTTCCGGCCGTTTCCGCCTGGACCAAGGACCTCGCCGCGACGGTCAACCATGATCCAGAAGGCAAGAGGTTGAAGTCCGTGTCATGATGCCCGGAAGCGAAATGCTGCAGGGGTTGCGTTCGCAAACCCGCCCTCACGCCAGACAGGCATTCGTGACCCTCGTCACGAATGCCGACTATGCCATGGGTGCATTGGCGCTGGCCCGTTCGATAGCCCAAAGCGGCACGAAGGCCGATATCGTCGTGCTGCATACGGCAGGCGTCGATGAAGACGACCTCGCCCCGTTGGCGGCGCTCGACTGCCGATTGATCGAGGTCGAGCATCTCCCCCTGTCAGAAGCCTTCAATGAGCGGCATGACCGTGGCAATCTCCATGCGAGCGCGCCCTTCACCAAGGGCCGCAAGCCGTCCTTCCATACGCCGCTCGACAACTTCTGCAAGCTGCGGCTCTGGCAGCTGATCGAATACGACACCTGCGTCTTCATCGATGCCGATGCGCTGGTTCTGCGCAATGTCGACCGGCTCTTCGACTATCCGGAATTCTCCGCCGCGCCGAACGTCTATGAAAGCCTTGCCGATTTCCATCGGCTAAATTCCGGCGTCTTCGTCGCCAAGCCATCGCTTGCGACCTTTCAGCACATGCTGGAGCACCTTGATCGCCCCGATGTTTTCTGGCGACGCACGGATCAGACTTTCCTCGAGGCATTCTTCCCGGACTGGCACGGGCTGCCTGTGTTCATGAACATGCTGCAATATGTCTGGTTCAGCATGCCCGAGCTCTGGAACTGGGACAGCGTGTCGATCGTGCATTATCAGTATGAGAAGCCCTGGGAGGAAAACCATCCCAAGGCCGAACAGTTGAGGCCGCTGATCGAGCTTTGGCAGAGTTTCCACACCGGCCGGAACATGCCCGATATCGCCACGCTCGCGAATCCGAGAGCGGCGGCATGAAAGTGCTGATATCAGGCGGAACAGGTCTCGTCGGCCGATACATCGCCGACACGCTGCTATCTGCCGGATACAAGGTTGCGATCGGCGGACGCAGTCCGCCGCCGGGCGGCTTCTTCTCGCAACCCGTTTCCTTCGTGCCTCTGAGCCTCGATCCAGCGAAAAACCAGAGCTGCGCTTTCGACGACGCCTATTTCTTCGTGCATGCAGCCTTCAGCCACATCCCCGGCAAATATCGCGGCGGCGAAGGCAACGACCCGGAAGGCTTTCGCCGGCTTAATCTCGACGGCACGGTCAAGTTGTTCGAGACGGCCAGAAAGGCCGGCATTCGCCGCTGCATCTTTCTTTCCTCCCGCGCCGTCTATGGCGAAGGGATTGCCGGAGAACACCTGACGGAGGCCATGAAGCCGAAACCGAATACGCTCTACGGCGAAGTGAAGCGCGACGCGGAGCATGCCCTCTTTTCCCTGTCGGCACCCGGCTTCGCAACTGCGAGCCTGAGGGCGACGGGCGTCTACGGCGACCTGCGGCCCAATAAATGGGACGGGCTGTTCGAAGACTATCTGAACGGCAAGGCGGTTGCGTCCCGTGCGGGAACCGAAGTTCACGGCCGTGACCTCGGCCACGCGGTTCGTCTTCTGCTGGAAACGGAAGCCGGCCGCATCGACGGCGAAGCCTTCAATCTATCGGACATACTGACCGATACGCACGAGATCCTGAAGCATCTTCAGAGCGCAACAAGCTGTCCCAACACGCTGCCCGCACCCGCGCCACACAGTACCGTCAGCGCCATGAATACGTCGAAGATCCGCGCGCTCGGATGGCAAGGCGGCGGAAAGGAACGTCTGCAGCGGACTATCGAAACCCTGGCGAGGACAATGCCGCAGCAATCCGGCATCAGCGCATCAGCTTCGTTTCATCCCAACCGAGCGCACGCAACTCCTCGCCCCTGAAGCGCGCATCATCGGCAACGATGAACTCGTCGAGCTGCGGCGGTGCAACACTGGTTCCGGCGAGCATGGCATGCACCTGCCCGCGATGATGCGTCTGATGCTGAAACAGATGGTTCAGCACGTCGTCCGCCCTCTCCCGCTGTATACGGCCGCTGCGCTGGATATCGACGACCCTCATGGCGGTCTGGGGCGCCAACTCCTCGCAGAAGGCGACCAGCCGTCGATCGACATCCGCCTGCTCCCGGCTCAATACATCCAGCCGGTCATACGGCTCATCGACCTCGAAGGCTTTCAGGCCCAGCGTGCCGCCTTCGAGCGCATCGACATAGAACCAGTCCACCGTCAGGATGTGATTGAGGGTCGCCTTGATCGACGGAAAGAAGCTCACCCGCTTCGCCTCGAATTCGCCGGACTTCAGCGCCGCGCAGGCCCGATACAGCCGGACATTCGCCAGGGCATTGTTATAGGCGAGCTTGCGAAAGCTGCGAACCGGATCGAAATCGGCCATCAAATCCCCCTAGGGCTTGTCGAGATCGCCATCCCGCCAGACGAGATGACGCGACGCCGGCGGCAGGTTTTCGATTTCCTCGGCAATGAAATAGGGCGGGATGTCGAGCGCGACCAGCGCCGCTCGCGTCGCCCGCACCCATTTGAATTCCAGGTCGTTGTCGCCGTCCTGGACGCGATGCACGATCTCATCGGGATCGAAAGGAAAGTCGACCGGAGTATCCATCAGATAGTAGAGGCCGAGTTCATGCCAGTCCATCTGCTCGTAATGGAAGAAATTCTCCACTGACCACAGCAGACGGCCGACCGTGACGTCAATGCCGAGCTCTTCCATCATCTCCCGTCGCAAGGTCTCTTCCGAGGTCTCGCCGATCTCAGCCCGGCCGCCGGGAAAGGTCCAGAAGCTTTCATGCGTTGCACGATGCACCAGGACATATCCGTCGCGAAATCCAAGACCCGCAACACGCATCTGGAAGCGCGAACTACCTGCGTTCAATCTGATGAGCTTACGTTTCCGCATGATCCCCTATCCCACGTCGATGACGACGATCTCCGGCGGAACGCCGAGGCGGACCGGCGCGATGGAGCATCCGAGGCCACCCGATACGATGATGTGGCGCTCCTCCTCGACGATATGGCCATAGACATATCGGTCACCATAGCGGGACGGCGAATAGGGCGACCAGCCGAAGATCCTTACCTGCCCACCATGCGTATGTCCGGACAGGGTGAGCGATACCCGCGACGGGACGGCGGGGAAGATATCCGGCTCATGGGCGAGAAGAATGACCGGCGCATTATCCGTGACCTGCGCCAGCGTACCCCCGAGATCGTCGAGCCCTTTCGTATAGGGTCGCTTCCAGCGTATGCTCCGCCGCAGGGCGAGCTGATCCTCGACGCCGGCGAGCCAGAACCCTTGGCCCTCCTTTTCCAGGCGCGCCGCCCGATTGGAATAGACTTCGATACCGACGGCCGACAAGGCGCGATGGCTGAAGGTCGGTCCGTGGCCGGTTCTCTGGGCCGTCGCATCGTGCCACCAATCATGATTGCCGAGAATGGCATGAACGCCAAGCGGCGCCTTCAGCTTCGCAAGCTCCGCCGCCCAAATGCGATGATCGACACGACCGGTAACGAGACTGGTTCCCGACGTGTAGTCACCCAGCAGCAAGATGATATCGCCGCCGAGCTCATTGGCATGAGCGCAGATCGAACCGATACGCTCGGCCGTCATCCAGGGTTCGCAGGCGTGGAAATCCGCAAGCGCCACGATCCTGAGCTTCAGCCCGGGCGTCCATCCAGGCGGCGTCAACCCGTAACGGGTCACATCCAGACGGATAACCGGCTCATATCCGAGGGCATATCCCCCGAGAGCCATCAAACCGAAAACGCTGCCGCCGAAAAGCTTCAGAAAGGCACGACGGCCGAGCATTCAGTCCCCCTCCTGGAACAGCCGGAACTGGGCGGCCTCCAGGTCCTTGGGCGGCTGCAGGCCCAGATGCTTCCAGGCGATAGCAGTCAAGACACGGCCGCGCGGCGTCCTTTGAATGAAGCCCTGCTGGATCATATAGGGTTCGATAATGTCTTCGATCGCATCGCGCGGTTCGGAAAGGCCGGCGGCGATCGTTTCGATGCCGACAGGCCCGCCACCGAAGTTGACGGCGATCATGTTGAGGTAGCGTTTGTCGAGCTGGTCGAAGCCGACATTGTCGACGAGAAGCCTCGTTAGCGCCTCGTCGGCAATCTCCCGGGTCACAGCCTCGACCTTGGCGACCTCGGCGAAATCGCGCACGCGGCGCAGCAGCCGGCCGGCGATGCGCGGCGTGCCGCGGGCCCGGCGCGCAATCTCGCGCGCGCCCTCATCAGTCATACCGAGACCCATCAGCCTGGCACCGCGCCGGACGATCAGTTCCAGTTCCTCGACCGTGTAGAAGCTCAGCCGCACGGGAATGCCGAAGCGATCGCGCAACGGCGTCGTCAGCAGGCCGAGACGGGTCGTCGCGGCAACCAGCGTGAACTTGGCAAGATCGATCTTGACCGAACGCGCCGCCGGCCCCTCGCCGATGATGAGATCGAGCTGGAAGTCCTCCATCGCCGGATAGAGGATTTCTTCGACGGCCGGGTTGAGACGATGGATTTCGTCGATGAAGAGCACGTCGCGCTCTTCAAGATTGGTCAGCAGCGCCGCAAGATCGCCCGCCTTGGCGATGACCGGGCCGGAGGTCGAGCGGAAATTGACCCCGAGCTCCTTGGCCATGATCTGCGCCAGCGTCGTCTTGCCGAGGCCGGGAGGCCCAACGAACAACACATGGTCAAGCGCCTCGCCGCGTCCCTTGGCCGCTTCGATGAAGACCTTCAGATTGGCACGCGCTTCCGCCTGGCCGGTGAACTCGTCCAGCGATTGCGGCCTGAGCGTCGCATCGATATCTTCGCCCCGCTTTTCCGGCGATATCAGACGTGCGGCTTCACTCATGTCAGAGGTTCCATTCCCGGTATGCGTTTCGCAGCTTCCGCGCCGAAGGCAGTATCACATCTGCCGCGTCGAAAACATTCTTTGGCGAAGAGGCGCAGAAGCTCGATCTCTCGACTTTGCGACAATAGTAAGGATTGCGGAAGGTGCAAAGCCTCACCGCGAGAGTTCCTTGAGGCCGAGGCGGATCAGCTTGGCACTGTCGGCGCCCTCGCCGGCGGCTTTCAGGGCAGCGGCAACGGCATTGGCGGCCTGATCGCGCGAATAGCCGAGATTGCTGAGCGCCGAGACGGCATCGGCAACCGGCGCGGCCGCAACCCCATCCCCCAATTCCTGCTTGAGCCCGATATTGGCAGCATCTCCGGCAAAGGCCGGAGCCTTGTTCTTGAGTTCCGTCACGATGCGCATCGCAACCTTCGGGCCGACGCCGGGCGCCCGCGAAACGGCGGCGCGATCCTGCAGGGCGATCGCATTGGCAAGCTCGGCCGGCGTCAGCGTCGACAGCAGCGCCAGCGCCACCTTGGCGCCCACGCCCTGCACCGTCTGCACGATGTTGAACCATTCGCGTTCCAGCGCCGTCATGAAACCGAAAAGCCGGATCTGATCCTCGCGCACATAGGTCTCGATAAAGAGAATGCAGGCCTCGCCGACGGAGCCGAGCTTCGACAATGTTCGGGCCGAGCAATAGGCGACATAGCAGACGCCATGCACGTCCACGAGCACATAGTCTTCGCCGATCTCTTCTATTGTGCCTTTCAGCTTGCCGATCATGGATAAAGTCCGTCAGGGATGGGTTTCGGGGGAAATGAGGTCAACAGTCGGGAAATAGGACCGATAGCCTTTGGAATCTCGTGTCAATATCGAGTAACCGCGAATAGCGGCATGCGCACCGATCAGAAAGTCGGGAAGAATACGCTCGCGTCCCCCACCACTCTGGCGATAAATCTTGAAAGCCGCGGCAGCGGCAAATGCAGCGGACCAAGGCAGGCTTTCGCGACGAAATTCGCTTTGCGGCAACAGTTCGTCCACCTGGTCCACACTGCTGTAACGCACCGAGAATTCCGCATAGATAATGGGGTTGATGACGACCGGTCCTCGCTTGAAAGCGGAAAGAACCTGTCCGCTGGACCAGCCATGCCAAGCTGAATTTGAGATCGCCAAATCAACCAGCACATTCGTGTCGACGATGGTGACCATGTTCACCGGTCACGGGTCATCGACATCAACGCGTCGGCGTCGATATCCTGATCGCCGGTGCCTTCCAAACGCTTGAGAGTGGCCATGAACCGATCGAGCCGCTGCCGATCTTCCATTTCCCGCTTACCGTTCTTGGGCGAAACAACCAGCTTTCCATCCTCGACGGAAAATATGACTTCACTGTTGAGCTCTATGCCAGCCAATTCGCGCAAGTCGCGGGGAATGGTCACCTGCCCTTTGGATGTCACACGCATTCTTACTCTCCGATCCTGGAGTAAGAATTATCATTACCACAAGAACAAGTCAAGAACAAACTATCCTGCCAATGCCGCCTGCCGTAGCCGGCTGGCGCCGCGGTTATGGGCATGGCAGACGGCAATGGCGAGCGCATCGGCCGCATCATTGCCCTTGAACTCGACCTTGGGCATCAGGATCTTCAGCATCATGTGGATCTGCTGTTTCTCGCCGTGGCCGACGCCGATGACTGCCTTCTTGACCGCATTCGGCGCATATTCCGACACCGGCAGGCCGGCGCGCGCCGGCACCAGCATGACGACACCACGCGCCTGGCCGAGCTTCAACGTCGCCACGGCATCCTTGTTGACGAAAGTCTGCTCGACGGCGGCCTCGTCTGGCTGATAGCTGTGAACGACCTCGGCAAGCCCGTCATGCAGCTGGCAAAGGCGGGATGCGAGATCCATGTCACCATCCGACGTCACGGTTCCCGACGCGACGAAACGCAGGGAGTTGCCGAGCGTGTCGATGATGCCCCAACCGGTACGGCGCAGGCCCGGATCGATACCGATGATGCGAATCGTATTCTGCATAAGCCAACCTATCTTTCAGCCCTGACATGTGCCAGCAAAATGTGAACAAAACAAAAACAAGACACAGTTTGCGATCACTGAGGCCGCACGAAAAACATCGTGACGAAATTGCGGCATGGGGTTTGGAATGCGCGGACGGCGCTCCTACATGTGGGAGCAACCCTCCCTTCAACCACGCAGGTTTCTTGCCATGGTTCCCTTTTCCATCCTCGATCTTTCGCCCGTTGCCGAAGGCAGCACCATCAGCCAATCCTTCGAAAGCTCGAAGCGCATGGCGCAGAAGGCGGAAGAACTTGGCTACAACAGGTTCTGGCTCGCCGAGCATCACGGCATGCCCGGGATTGCGAGTGCTGCAACATCCGTCGTCATCGGCCATGTCGGCGCTGCCACCTCCCGCATCCGCATAGGTTCGGGCGGCGTCATGCTGCCGAACCATTCGCCACTCGTCATCGCCGAGCAGTTCGGGACGCTGGAAGCCCTGTTTCCCGGCCGTGTCGATCTAGGCCTTGGCCGTGCGCCAGGCACCGACATGCGTACGGCGCAGGCCCTGCGCCGCAACATCGACGCCGGAGCGCAAAGCTTCCCGCAAGATATCGTCGAGCTGCAACATCTTCTGAGCCCGGCCGATGAGGGCCAGATTATCCTCGCCGTTCCCGGCCATGGCTCCAGCATACCCATCTGGCTGCTCGGCTCGAGCCTCTACAGCGCCCATCTCGCCGCCATGCTCGGCCTGCCCTACGCCTTCGCCTCGCATTTTGCGCCGGAATCCCTGATGGACGCCATCGCCATCTATCGCGACCGCTTCACCGCTTCGGCCACACTGGAAAAACCCTATGTCATGGTCGGCGTCATGGGCGCGGTCGCGGAAACGGACAAGGAAGCGCAGTACCACTTCACCTCGGCACAGCAGCAATTCGTCAACCTGCGGCGAAACGTGCGCGGCCCCTTCCCGCGCCCGCTTGAGCGCATGGACGATTTCTGGACGCCGATGGAAAAGCTGAACGTGGAAAATACGCTGCGTTATGCCGTGGTCGGCTCTCCCGCCACGGCGGAGACGAAGCTCTCGCAATTCATCAAGGACACCGGGGCCGACGAAGTCATCATTTCGATGCCGGTCCACAATATCGAGGCGCGGCTGAAGTCGGTGGAACTCTTCGCGACGCTTCCAAGCTTCAAGAAAGCCGCCTGACCTTTACGGAAAAGTTTCCGGTGAGCCCACTTTGCGTGAGCTCACCGGACGATCGACGGGCTCAAGCCACGAGCCTCGTCTTCCAATGACGGCGGACGACCATATCCGCCGAGAGCTTTCCGCCGCCGGCAACGATCAGCACGAACATCCCGCCCGCGATCGCCAGATCCTTCTCGAAATGCAGCAACTCGTTGTGGCTGGCGAAGTTCGTGTGAAAGAGCGTCGCCGTCAACAGGCAGAACAGGCCGAGGCCAAATGCTGCCAATCGCGTCATCAACCCGATTGCAATCGCAAGCCCGGCTGAAAGCTGCAGCAGAATGGTGGCGGTTGCTATGGGCGCAGCGACGCCGAGCTTGGCCATGGCCTCCAGCGCACCATCGAAATTACTGGCAAGTTCGATGCCCTCCTCCAGAAAGAGCAACGACAGCAGCAGGCGGCCGAACAACAGGGCCATGTCTGCCAAGTTGACGAGAACGGCATTCTCCGTTTCGAATTCCATGGCCTATCTCCTTCCCATTAATATCCGCAGGCTGTCCGGCGGCATCTCACCGACTTGATCGAATGGAAATGCCGCCGGATCGGTTGAAGCCGCGAGCTAGTTGTTGCCCTTTGCGGCGATCGCCTTGGTCAGGTCTTCAAGCTCCTCGCAGCCTGCCGGGCAAAGCTTGGCAAGCGTTGCCAGCTGCTCCCGGGCCTTGGGCATGTCGCCGGTCTCGACATAGAGTTCGCCGAGATATTCGTGCGCGCCCTTGTGATCGGGCTGCAGTTCCAGGGCCTTGGTGTAGTAGGTGAGCGAGGTCTTGAAATCGCCGGTCTTGCGCAGGGTGAAGCCCATCAGATTATAGACATCGGCCTGCTGGTGCTCCTCTGCGATATCGCGAAGCTCGGCGAGCGCACCGGCATAATCCTTCGCATCGATCTTGGCGCGAACCGAGGTGAGGTCCGGCGCGTCAGTCGATTCCATGTTGTCGACGGCGAAGGCAACGCCTGCTGTCGCGGCGGGCAGGATGGCGACGGCGCACAGGCCGGCGATCCCGAAAATGGCATGTCTGAACATGGTACTTGCTCCTGTTTTGGCCGCTCAGGCCTGGATGGTGGGGGTAAAGCCGTAGGCATTGCCGTCCTTGACGAAGGTGCCGGAGCCTGGGAACGGGAAATGCGATCCGCAGATCCTGATCTTGTCGGCAATGACGCGATCGATCAGCCTGCGGCGGGTGGTGACGGCCATCGGGCCGTCCTGATCGTAAGTGCCTTCCCATTCCGGATGGGGGGCAAGCAGCGCCGGCACATACATGATGTCGGCCGAGACCATCAGCTGCTCGCTGCCGCCATCGATGAGGAAGACCGAGTGCCCCGGCGTATGGCCATAGGCGGCCAGCATATGCACGCCGGGCGCCACTTCGGCATTATCCTCGACCAGCTTCCAGTTCTTCCACGTCGGGAAGACGGAGGCAATGCGCCGGCCGGCTTCCTTGCGGCCTTCCGCCAGCTTGTCGACACGGCCGGGATCGGTCCACCAATTGTATTCGGCAGCGTTGACGATCAGTTCGGCATTCGGGAAGATTGCCGCGTTCGTTCCCTTTTCCATCAGGCCCCAGACATGGTCGGGATGGAAATGCGAGATCATGATCGTATCGATCTTCTTGTAGTCGATACCGGCGGCGGCCATGTTGGCCGGCAGATGCGTGGCATTGGTTTGCCACTGCCCGACACCCGAGCCGGCATCCATCATGATCTTGCGGCCGCCGATATCGAGAACGACGACGGTCAGCGGAATGGGCATGAAGTCCGTGGTAAGGCCGGCCTTGGAAAGCGCGTCCTTGGTGTCTTCGACGGAAGCATTCTTGATGAAGGCCGGATCGTGGGGCTTGCGCCAGATGCCGTCATAAATGGCCGTGACCTCGATCGAACCGACCTTGTATTTGTCGAAACCGACCGTTGGCTCCAGCGGGGTGGCGGCAAAGGCTTGCGGGATGAATTCGAGCTTCGACGACAGACCGAAGGCTGCCGCAGCTACAGCCGTGCCGAGAACGGTGCGGCGGGTCATATCAAACATCGCAATATCTCCTCAGGGTTATGGCTTTCGGGCCAGGCGGAGGTCGCAAGCGATAGCGGCCATCCACTGAGGAAGAAGATCGACGGCGATGGGCGCTTATTCCCCATCAGAGGGAGATTTTTATCAAGCCATTGATATATATGGAATTATTCTATCGAGATGGATTAAAGCGGTGACATCACAGACTTCGACATCTGGTATCGGCGATTTTTTTGCATGCGATCGGGAATAAAACTCGCACGTGCGCGATCTAGCTTCTCAGACAACATTGCAAGCGCCCTATCCGAAGCTTACAGTCGACATCGGCGTTTTGCGGGGATCACGATGACAGACGCCCGAATGATGACTTCGATGACGCTCAGTGACCCGCTCCAGGCATGGACATGGCGCTGGCCGCAGGACACCGCAATACGCCGGCTGGCGCGGCTTCTGGCTCGCCTGCGGGCAGCCATCGCGGCGCCGAAAGCCATCAAACGCATCCTCCTGATGACGGTGGCGGAGCCCTCGGCCAAAGCTGCACCGCTGCAGCATGCAATCTCATCGCCCGATGAGACCATGCGTCGCTTCCAGCATACGATCCTCCCGCATCTCGACGCCGCCTATAATTTCGCGCGCTTCCTGAGCCGGGATGCCGATGCCGCACAGGATATCGTGCAGGAGGCATATCTGCGCGCCTACCGTGGCTTCGGCGGCTTTCGCGATGGCGATGCCCGTGCCTGGACATTTACCATCGTCCGCAATTGCTACCATGCTTGGCTGCAGGAAGGACGTCGCAAGACCCGCTACGAACAACCGATGACCGACGAACGGGAGACGGACGAAGGTTCGCCCTCCGCCGAACCTGCTTCCGAGGAGGATACGCCGGAAGCAGCCTTTATCCGCAAGTCGGAAACGCAGCGCGTGCGCGAGGTCATCAACATGCTGCCCGATGCCATGCGCGAGATCCTGGTCCTGCGCGAACTTGAGGATCTTTCCTACAAGGAGATCGCCGACATTATCGATGCGCCGATCGGCACTGTCATGTCACGCCTCGCCCGCGCCCGCCGCGATTTCGGCGAGATCTGGCGCAGCCTTGAAGGAAAAGAGGCGGCGCGATGAGCGGCGGGGAACAAGACGATCATGGCGAGTGGGCTGACCTGCTGCACGGTTTCATCGACGGCGAACTGGACGCAGCCAATGCCGCCCGCTTCGAGGCGCATCTGGCAACCTGCCCGGAATGCGCCAACGAGATGGAGAATGCCCTGATGGTCAAGCGTCTGTCCGCACGCGAAGGCGTGAAATGGCAAGCGCCGGAGGCCGTCCATGCTCGCGTGCGGGCGGCACTTTCGCTGGAACAGGCCATGACGAGGCGCGCAACGGCGGCCGCGAACCAAGCGGGAAACCCGTGGCGCCGCGGCTTGCGTTTCATCCGTGACTGGAGCTTCGTGCCGTCACTCGCGGTGCTGGCTGCAAGCCTCATGCTGGTGCTGAACGTGCCGCAGCAGAGCCAGTCGATCGAGGATCAGCTTCTTGCCAGCCACGTTCGTTCGATGCTCGCCGATCATCTGACCGACGTGCTGACCTCCGATCAGCACACCGTCAAGCCTTGGTTCAACGGCAAGATCGATTTCTCGCCGCCCGTGGTCGATCTGGCGGCACAGGGCTTCCCTCTCGTTGGCGGCCGGGTGGACTACCTCGACGGCCGCGTAGTGGCGGCGCTGATCTACCGCCGGCACGGCCATGTCATCAATCTCTTCATTTGGCCCGCCACGTTGGAGACTCGCAGCAATACCGAGAAGGATGGCTATAATTTCGTCGAATGGCACGTGGACGGGCTGGTCTTCTGGGCCGTCTCTGATGTCGCCGCACCGGACCTTTCCGCCTTCCGCGACGATTTCACCCGCGCGACAAACCCATAACGCAGAAAGCCGGCCGCATCGCTGCGGCCGGCTTTCTTGGATAACTACGAAGGATCAGGCCGAGAGCTTGGCCAGTACCTCTTCCGAAACTTCGAAGTTCGAATAGACATTCTGAACGTCGTCATCGTCTTCAAGATTGTCGATGAGCTTCAGCAGCGACTGCGCCTTTTCTTCGTCGACCGGCACGTTGTTCTGCGCGCGCCAGATCGCCTTGACCGTCTCGGCTTCGCCGAGTGTAGCTTCGAGCGCCTTGGCAACTTCGCCGAGGGATTCAAAACCGCAGATGATCACATGACCTTCTTCATCGCTCTCGACGTCATCGGCGCCGGCTTCGATCGCTGCTTCCATGACCTTGTCGGCATCGCCAACAGTCGGCTTGTAGGTGATTTCGCCAACGTGATCGAAGGAGAAGGACACCGAACCGGTTTCGCCGAGCGCGCCGCCGGCCTTGGTGAAGATCGAGCGGACGTTGGAAGCCGTGCGGTTGCGGTTGTCGGTCAGCGCTTCGACGATGATCGCCGTGCCGCCGGGGCCGTAACCCTCGTAGCGGATCGCGTCGTAATTCTCGGTGTCGGCACCGGACGCCTTCTTGATGGCGCGATCGATATTGTCCTTCGGCATCGACTGGGCCTTGGCGTTCTGGATCGCCAGGCGCAGGCTTGCGTTCATGGTCGGGTCGGGCAGGCCCGATTTGGCAGCGACGGTGATTTCGCGCGCCAGCTTCGAGAACATTTTCGAACGCACCGAGTCCTGACGACCCTTGCGGTGCATGATGTTTTTAAACTGTGAATGGCCAGCCATGGCACCCCTGTTCACGTCTTTTGTTGGGAATGGCTGCCTTATAAGAGCGAAGCGGCCTTCATTCAAGTAAAAAGCCGGGTAACGGCGGCGGCAGAAGCCTTCCGCCGCCATTCCTATGGCATGACGGCAAGCCTTCCCGCCTGGATATCCGCAACGGTCTCCATGGCCTTGTTCAATCCCTCGAGCGAAGCCGTTCCCTCACGGAGGATCGGCCTCGGATCGGTAAGACTTTCAGTCATCACGCCATATCTCGCCCGGAAGATGGTGCCGGTCTTGAGCTGGCCGATGATTTGGCTGGCCGGAACGCAGCCCTTACCGTCGGTGGTAATCGGGGGGTTATTGTCGACTCGCATCAAGGCGGTGATCACGCTCCCAGTTACACAGACGCTTTGTGGCGTGGTCGAATTGCCGTAGCGGATGCGAAGGGGCGCCCCCGGCACGGTGGAGATGCTGCAATCCCGCTTGTCGGTCATCGAGTCGATCGGGCAGTCGACGCTCCAAGTGCCGGGCGTGAACGGATCGCTGCTTTTGCCGACGAAAACCGATCCGTGACTGAATTTCTCGATGCGGTAGCCATCGGATGTCGTGCTGACCGGGTTTGGAGAGACACAACCCGATAGCGCCGCAGCCATTATTGCAGTCAAAAGAACTCGGTTCATGCGCTTCCCCCAATGGTACAGCGCAATCAATCATGACGAGTGGAGGTTGCATAGATAGGCGCGATGCATATCCCAACGAAAATCGTCAAAGCCCCTTGAGCACATAGATCAGCGGCTTGCGTGGCAAGGTCTTCACGGACACAGTAACACTTGGCGTCGGCGCATAGCCGACATCGAAATCGGGACCGAAAAGCGCCAGGAACTGGTCGATCGGCGGTCCCCAGCGATGCATGGGCAGGATCAGCGACGAACGCAGCCGCTTGACGACGCGGCTCATGCTGTCCGCCCCCATGGTCAGGCCGCCATCGACCGGCACCATCACCACGTCGAGCCGGCCGATCTCGGCATATTGCTGGTCGGTAAGCTCGAAATGCAGATGTCCCAGATGGCCGATGCAGAGGCCCGCCACCTCGAAGATGAAGATCGAATTGCCATTGGCCTCGATGCCGCCGCCCCAGGAGCGAATGTCGGTCACGACATTGCGGATCAGCGTGTCGCCGACGGTCATGCGGATCTTTGCCGGCTCTCCGGGCGTATCGCTCCATCCATGCAGCACATATTTGATCGCCGGATCGGGTGTCAAAGTGTAGTGGCTTGGATGCGCCTTGTTCATCGTCACAACTTCGGGCGTGTAAGGCGGCGGATAGGCGCCGCTATAATCCGTGGCGATGGAAACGCCGCCGGGCGTTTCAATGAAAAGCGTGGCGTGACCGAGGAAAGTGATTTTCACGTCGCCATTGACGGGATCATTGGCAAGCGTCGGGCCGAGGGGAGAAAAACTGGCGAATGTCGCCTTGGGCAGAGACTGCGCGATCGCCTGACACTGGCTCGGCTGCGGACGCACCGGCTTTTGTTGGGCATCCGTTGCGCCCGAGCTAAAGATCATCGCCAGGAAGAATACGGCAAGGACAGGAAATCGCGGCATCATGCCATCCCCTCAAGCCAGACAGTGGCGAAAGGATGCGGCATGACCCGAAACAGGTCCAGCGACATTCAGACGCGATTGCTCACAATCACGTCATCCCATGAGAACGATGAATTAGCGCGCAGCAATCAGCGCCAGAAATCCGGAATGGTTTCCGCAAGGCGCGGGCCGAGCCGCAGCGGCGCGATCTTTTTGGCCAATCCCGTCGCATCGGAAATCTCGACACCAACGCCGCAGATGGTCGCCGGGCCGGAAGCGGCCTCGAACCGTCCCTTCGGCATCTTCGAGATGAACCGGTTGAGCGGCTCTTCCTTTTCCATGCCGAGCGAGGAATCATAGTCGCCGCACATGCCGGCATCCGACATATAAGCGGTGCCCCCATTCAGGATCTGTGCATCGGCGGTCGGCACATGCGTATGCGTGCCGACGACGAAGCTGGCGCGGCCATCGACGAAATGGCCGAAGCACTGCTTCTCGCTGGTCGCTTCCGCATGAAAATCGAAGATGATCGCATCCGCCTGCTCTTTCAGCGGGCAGGCATCCAGAATGGCCTCGGCAGACTTGAAGGGGTCGTCCAGCTCCGGATGCATGAACACGCGACCCATGATGTTGGCCACAAGCACGCGGGCACCATTGCGGGCATAATAGATGCCGGAGCCGCGGCCGGGCGTACCGGCCGGATAGTTGGCGGGACGCAGGAACTGGTCGTGGCGCTCGCAGAAGACAACGGCCTCCTTCTGGTCCCAGACATGGTTGCCCGTCGTCACCACATCGGCGCCGGCATTGATGGTTTCGAGGAAGATATCCTCGGTGATGCCGAAGCCGCCGGCGGCATTCTCGCCGTTGACGATGACGAAATCGAGTTTCAGGTCGGACACGAGCCCCGGCAGGCGATCCCATACCGCAGTCCGTCCCGTCTTGCCGACCATGTCACCCAGAAAAAGCAGCCGCATTCCCTATCCAATCACTTCCGAAACGAAATTGAGTCCGCTCTCGGTCAAAATCGCGTCAAGACGGATATCATGCGGCTCAGCCGGTACTGATGGCACTTCTTGGCAATCGAATGCAATGCCGATCAGCCGCGGATTCAAGCCTTTTTGGTGCAAACGGTCGATCGCACGGTCATAATAGCCGGCTCCATAACCGATGCGATGACCCGTTTTGTCGAAAGCGGAAAGCGGCACCAGCATGACATCGGGATCGAGCACGGCCGCATCGGGCCCCGGTCCCGACGTACCGAAACCGGAGGAGACAAGCGGGGCGCCGGGCAGAAGTTCGCGAAAGACGATCGTGCTGCGGTCGACGATGACGGGCACGCAAAGCCGCGCGCCTCGCTCCCGCAAGCGGGCCATCAACGGCCTTATGTCCACTTCGGACCGGATCGGCAGAAAGCCGGAAACGATCTCTCCCGGCTCGACATCGATGGCATCGCCATGATCGGCCATGGCAAGCCCCTTCTCGATACGCTCTTCCGGCGCGATCGCGTCGCGCTCGGCAAGACGCTCCTTGCGATATTGGGCTTTCAGCTCTCTAGGGCTCATCGGATCTTCGCAAACATCTATGATATCACGAAAACATAATGAGCCGGCAGCGCATTGCAAAGCGCGAATGCGACATGCGGCTGTCGCAGCAAGGAGCCGGCGCGATCAGCCCTTGCGAATGATCGACAATTTTCCGTCGCCATCCACATGCGCGCGAACATTTTCATAATTCTGCAGTGTCGTGTGATTGGTCTCGATCGGATGCGAATGCGTGGCGGTGATGACCACCACATCGGCACCGGCCGCCTCGCCCGCCTTGACGCCGGCCATAACGTCTTCAAACACCAGGCATTCCGAAGGGCTGAGGCCGAGGCGCTGTGCACCGAGAATATAGCCCTGCGGATCAGGCTTGCCGACCTTGACGTCCTCGGCTGTCACGATGAAGCGCGGCACCGGAATTCCGGCAGCATCCAGCCGCGCCAGCGCCAGGCGGTAGGGCGACGAGGTCACGATCGCCCAGCGCTCCGGCGGCAGCGACGCCAGGAAATCGACGGCGCCCGGCAGTGCGACGACACCTTCGACATCGGCAATCTCGGCCTGCTCGATCTTCAGCGCCTCCGCGATCGGATCGACCCCAGGCAGATTCAACTGGCCAATCGTATCGACGCCGCGCTTGCCATGCATGGTCGGCATGAACTTCTCGACATCAAGACCCTGGGCACGCGCCCAGTTGCCCCAGACGCGCTCGGCTGCGGCGATCGAATTGATGATCGTGCCGTCCATGTCGAACAGGAAGCCGGAATAGATCTTGGTGAAGGCGGAAGACGATGCAGCGGACAAGGACGGACCTTTCTGGATGGGACGGTGAGCAAGCACGGCATGAAACCGGCTCCCGATAGATGTTTCTTCCGACTAGCGGCACGCGGCGCAAGAAGCAAACGAATGCTGATGCAGGGCACACGAAAGCCGCGCGATCGGCAACGTCAAACCGGATGAAGGTGGGGGATCGCGATTGGAAGAAGGCGGTAGCGCGCGGCGAGACCTCTGCCGCGCGCTGCAATCAATCACTCGCCGAGGCGGCTCTTCAGACCATTGATGATATGGTTCGCCAGCGCCTCGTAATCGTCGTCGAAGTGATGGCCGCCATCCATGGCGATGATTTCTGCACCGGTGCCCTTCAGCAGCGGGCAGGCGACATCTTCGTCGTCATCCTTGCCATAGACGCACTGCACCATCTTCGGATTGATCGACTTGAGGTCGGTGACGGGATCGCCGCCCTTCCCTTCGCTTGTCGCGCCGAGCCAGCCCATGACCGAGATCACATAGTCGACCTTCTGCGACAGCGACAGCAGCGATATCTGCACGATCTTGTCCTTTGCAGCCTGCGGCAGGCGATTATAGCTCGCCGGCAGCACATCGGCCCCGAAGGAGTAGCCGACCAACACCACATGCTTGACCTTGAAGCGCTTGGTGTAGAAGTCGATGATCCGTCCGAGGTCCGTTGCCGTCTGCTGCGGGTCCTTCTCGGTCCAGAAATAATGCAGTGAATCGACGCCGACGACCGGAATGCCCTGATCCTGCAGATAGCTGCCGACTTCTTTGTCGATATCGCGCCAGCCGCCGTCGCCGGAATAGACGATGGCGAGCGTGTCCTCCGTTGGCGTCGTCTCCATGACGTCGACCGGCAGGCCGAGCGGCGACTTGGAGCTGTCGATCGTCTTCATCAGATCCGCAAGCGAAGCCTCGAGCGTCGCATAGGTGTCGGTATTGTCCGAATCCGTTGCCTGGACGTCGGGATGATCCTTCTGGAGCTCCTCGACATGCTCGCGTCCGTCCTTCGGCGCGTTGGCGGTGAAGGTGACGAGGATCGGGTTCGGCAAGGTGCCGTCCTGCAGGCCGAAGGACACCATGTCGCCATCGGTCTTCTTTTCGGCCGGCGTGCAGAGTTCCTGCTTCAGCCCAATGCCTGCCGTCGGATCGACGGCGAGCGTACCGGCAACGGTCGCATCCGGCGTCTGGGCCGCAATCGTCAGCGCCATGGCGCCGCCCGCGCCGACGCCCGCGATGATCGGAAGCTGATAGGTGCTGTCGGCAAAGGAGCGCTGCACCTGCTGGCTGAGCGATTCCAGATCCGCGACGATATAGATGCAGCCGTCGTTCTGCTTGACGTCGTATTTGTTGAGCGACGCCAGAAAGGACGGATAGTCGATGCCGATGACCAGCGAGCCGTTGGCGACGAGCTTGTCGGCAACCGCCTTCTCCTTGTCGCCCCAACCGGCGAGATCGGAAATCAGCACGACTTCATTCGAAACCTTGCCCTGCGGTCGCATGATATGCGGCGCCGGGATCATGCCCAGATCGTATTTGCTATCGTCTTCGTCGGCCCTTGCCGCGCCCGTGGCGAGCAGGCCCATCGACAGCATGCCGGCGAAAACCAATGACATTGCGTATTTCAAGATCATTTCCTCACGACCCCCTTTAGTCCGCCCCCGATGAGGAATGTGGCATCCATCAACGCGATCATTGGACTCACACCTCCCGAAACAGCCAGATAGCGCGGCTGCCATTCGGGATGGAATTTGGATTTGAAGGCACGAAGCCCCTTGAAGTTATAGAAGCGCTCGCCGTGTTCGAAGACAGTCCCCCCGACCCTGTCCCAAACCGGCGCCGATTCTCGTCTCGACATGCCCGACAGCGGTGCCATGCCAAGGTTGAAACGCAAAAAGCCCTGACCTTTGAGGTATTCGAGGATCTGCACGAACAGAAAATCCATCGAACCCTTCGGGGCATCGGGCGAAAAACGCATCAGGTCGACGGACCCCTCCTCCTTGGTCTCCGTCATCAGAATATTCGCAAAAGCGACGATCTTACCATCCTTTTTCAACACACCGACCGGCTGCGAGCACACATAGTCTAGGTCGAACGCGCCAAGCGAAAAGCTCTTTTCCTTGGCATTGTGATCTGCAAGCCACGTGTCGGACACATGGGTAAGCTGATCCATGACTTCGGGTATATCTTGCGGCTCGATAACGGCAAATTCTAGTCCATCGCGAACCGCGCGGCTCGCGGTCTGCCTGAGGTTGGCCCATTTGCCGCCTTTCAGCTCGAAATTGGCAAGGTTGACCACGGCCAGTTCACCGAGCTTGTAGGCACGCAAACCGGCATCGGCGCAATAGGACAGAAGCGACGGCGAGATCTGATAGAACACGGAACGGCAACCCGCCGCACGCGCGGTTTCGACGAAACGCCAGATCAGATCCGGCAGCTCGTGTCGTGGGCCGACCGGATCGAAGAGCGCAATCCACGAGCGCCCCTGCTTGCCATACATGATGAAGGCATCGCCCTTTTCCGAGAACATGATGTTCTTGTCGCCCATGCGCACCAGATTGGCGTCTGCCACGCCTTGGCTGCGGACGACTTCGACGGCACGCGTCACGGCATCGCCCGTTACCGGCTCCAGTCGTTTCGTTGCCGGACGCAGAAGGCTGAAGATCGCGATCGCCGCCGAGACGATGCAGATGCCGAGCGCTGCGCGAAGGCCGCGCGGCGCTTCATCGGCGAATTCGAACTGCCACCAGAGCTGGTTGTTGTAGCCGACATCGCGATAGACGAAGAGCAGCACGACGATGGCGCCGATGCAGATCACGGCGATGGAGGTCAGCCATCCGGCCGTCAGCGTCTGGTTGAGCAACGAGGCCGGCCGCTTGAACAGGCGGCGGCTGACGACGAGGCTGAAGACGAAGAAGGCCAGAAGCCCGGCCTCGACAATGGCGATGGCCTTGAGCAACGAGAGGAACAGGGCCAGCAGCGCCGAGAAGATCGCCACCCACCAGGCGCCGTCGAGACGCTGGCTGAGACCGCGCGCTCCCACGATGATCGCAAGCCCGAGCAGGCTCGACAGGAAATGCGCGCTTTCAACGAGCGACAGCGGCAGGTAGCCGGAAAGCACGATCAGGTTCTGATCCGGCGTCGGCGTCACGCTCGAGAAGACCAGCATCATGCCGAGCAGCAATGCGAAGGCCGACAGCAGCTGCGGCATGACGCGCGCGCCGATGCGGCGCATGCTCGAGGCCACGGGATGATCGACGAAGCGGCGCAGCTCCGCCACCGAAATCGCGGCGATGGCGATGACAAGCGGGATGACGTTGTAGATGACGCGATAGAGAACCAGCGAGCTGAGCACGGCATCTTCATTCACCGAGCTGCCGAGCCAGGCGATGATGATGGTCTCAAACACGCCGAAGCCAGCCGGAACGTGGCTGAGCACGCCGAGGCCGACGGCAATTGCATAGATGGCAAAGAAGCCCGGCCATCCGATCGAGGTTTCCGGCAACAGCACATAGAGCACGGAGGCCGAGGCGGCGATATCGAAGGCGGTGACGAGGAACTGCCGCGACCAGGTGCGCGAATCCGGCAGACGGACGGCGACCGGCCCAATGCGCACCTCGCGACCGTTGCGGCCGGCGTAGACAACGAAAGCGAGTGCCGCGAGAATGGCGATGGCGATCAGCCGCAGCCACAATCCGTCGACGCTGATCAGCGGACCGATCTCGTCGGCGATGACCAGAAGCGCGATGGCACCGACGGCGGCGAGGCCAAGACCGAAGGCGAGCGTGACGAAAGCGATGACGCGGGTGATATCGTCCGGCGACAGGCCGAGCCGGGTATAGGCGCGGTAGCGGATCGCGCCGGCGCTGAGCGCGCCGAAGCCGGCCGTGTTGCCGACCGCATAGGCGCTGAAGGAGGTCAGCGCCACATGCGGGAACGGCAGGCGCTTGCCGATATATTCGAGCGCATTCTGGTCGTAGTAGATCAGCGAAGCGAAGCTCAGCCCAGTAAACAACAGCGCAAGCAGCACCGAAGAGATCTTCGTCGTCGTCAAGGCGTGGACGACGTCGTCGTAGCGCACCTCGTTGGTGAGATCGTAGATCGCATAGGCGGCAATGCAGAATACGGCGATGGTCAGAAGACCGATGATCAGGGGGCGGTAGCGGTTCAGCAGACCGACGATACCGCCACGCTCTTCCAATTCTTCATCGGCATTTTCCAGATCGATTGGGCTCGACATACTCTACCTGTCTATAGTGATCTTCGCCGGTTCCGACTGTTCGGATATTCAGCAACATCGACGACGCGTCTTCGCGGAGCCGTATACACTTCTTTCGATGAGCCCGTTGTGACGCGCGCTCCCATCATTCTGAATTTAGGCAATTTTGGCGCAGGCCCCGTTCCGCCAGCAATGAATCTGTTATTATTTAAAGGATTTTGTCATTCACCCGGCTTTTAAGCTTATCCACACACAAAAGTGATCTTCCAAATCCCCGCTCGAACGCCGCCTCTATCAGGAATTCTTCACCCGGTCATCAGTCCGGCCACGCCTTCCATCGGGCGTGCCGTCGCGTTCGAACCGCAGGCGGGGGCGATTATTTGCCGAGCAACCACAACGTAAGATAGATCTTCATCCGCCGTCGTCAACCTGACCTTTCGACCCACTTCGACTGAGCCGGCTGAAGTCAAGGAAAAGAAGCAGTCAGGCGCATGGGCAAACGGATTGGCCCGGCGCCCATCTCGGCGCCGGGCCACCGGCAGATTGGTCAATTCGGGGAAGAGCTTTATGACGCTCGGCACATCTTCTTGGGAGTTCAGCGATCCGGCGCTTCCGCCGGCTCTCCGCGCATTTCACTCAGGAAGAACCCTTCGCGCAGATTAATCCCATATTCCACGAAGGCCTTCATGCAGCAAAGCATCTGCGTCCACCCTTCGCAATTCAGATAGGTGCCACGGCGACCGGCCTCGTCCTCGCGCCAGCCGGTTTCCTCGATGATGACAAGCGTACCGCCATCCTCCAGGGCATCGAACGTCATCTCGACCTTGGTCTTGTAGCGAATGCCATCCTCGCCGGTGCCGCCGTCCCAGTGAAAGACGATGCGCTTGTTATCTTCCACCTCATTGACTTCGACGGGTGCATTCTTCCACCAGATGACCGTCGTTCCCGCGACGAGCGGCGCGCTTGCGCCGCCAACCGTGGTGAAATAGCTCGAAAGCTTCTTCGGATTGACGACCGCATCGAAGACGTCGTCGACCTTGCGACCGATCCGTCCTGAAATCCGAACATTCAATGTCATGGCATCTCCTCCGTTGTCGGTTTGGCCCCATCGCTTCATTGCGGGCGGTCTAATTATGTTATAAAAACATAACATGTCAAACGAATCAGACAGCGACCTCATTTTCAAGGCCCTTGCGCATCGTCGCCGACGCGAAATCCTCGACATGCTCAAGGACGCGCCGCGCACGACCGGCATGCTCTGCGAGGCCTTCACCGACATGGATCGCTGCACTGTCATGCAGCATCTGAAAGTGCTTGAAGAAGCCGATCTCGTGATCGCCAAAAAGGACGGCCGCGAACGCTGGAACCATCTGAACAGTTTGCCGATCAAACAGATTCACGACCGTTGGATCAGCGCCTATGCCGGCCATGCGCTCTCGATCCTCGATCAGCTGAAAAAGGATCTGGAAGCTTGAGGCGGCGGCGAGGAGCAGCGAACCGACGCCACCGCTCTTCGCGTATACTATCGAGCGAATGAGAATTTGCCGGCGCTCAGTCTTCGATCAGCACGCCCGCTTGAAGCTGAGTGAGGATCTTGATCAGCCGCGGCGCCATATCGCGGATTTCGACCAGATGGATCGAGCTGAGCGTTTGCAGCACCTCTTCGGACTTTTCCGTCAATTGCAGCGTCTGGCGGCGCTTGTCCGTGGGATCGGGGTGTCGGGTGACGTAGCCGCCATCGATCAGCCGTCCCACAAGCTCCGTTGCCGTATGCGGCGCAATCAGCAGCTTTTCCGCGAGCATGCCGATCGTCATCGCCTCTCCTGCGCCGTTGCCTTTGATCGCCAGCAATGCCTGATGCTGCTGCGGCGGCAGGCCCGCCTCATGCGCGGCCGAGGTGCTGAAATCCATGAACTTGCGCAGCGTGTAGCGCAATGTCGCCAGCGCCTCGTAATCCGCCTGCGAAAGAGTTTTGTCCACGCCTTGCACCATCAAATCGTCCTCATTGCCGCAATTCGCGGTCCTAGTTGATTTATATCGCATTACGATATATTTGCCATCTCGAAGCGGAGAGCGGCTAAAAGATGGTCGCGCGCTTAGAGCATTTCCAGGAAACGTGCGCAGCGGTTTTCCGTCCGGAATGCGTGAAACAGGAAGATTGAGCGCTTTCGCTGTTCGAAGAAAAGCGAAAGCGCTCTGGCACAGAAGGCCGCCAATGCAGGACACGCCCACCTCACAAAGTCACAGTCACGATTTCTCCGGCGGGGCCTCCCGCAAGGACAATGGCGATTTCACCACGGACAGGCGCGTCCTGATGTTGATTGCCATGGCGCTCGTCGTCGGCACCGGCGGTGCATTCGCCGCCTGGGTGCTCATCAATCTCATCGCGCTCGTCAGCAATGCCGTCTGGCTGTTCAAGATCAGCACGGAGCCGCTGTCCTTCGCCATGGTGGCACGCTCGCCCTGGATGGTCGTCGCTCCCATCCTCGGCGGTCTCGTCATCGGCCTGATGGCGCGTTACGGCTCGGAAAAAATCCGCGGCCACGGCATTCCCGAAGCCATCGAGGCAATCCTGATCGGCGGCAGCCGCATGTCGCCGAAGGTGGCGGTGCTGAAACCCCTGTCATCGGCAATCTCGATCGGTTCCGGCGGCCCCTTCGGTGCGGAAGGTCCGATCATCATGACCGGGGGCGCGATCGGCTCACTCTTTGCGCAGCTCTTCCATCTCAGTGCTGCCGAAAGAAAGACCCTTCTCGTCGCCGGCGCCGCAGCCGGCATGACGGCAGTCTTCGGCACGCCGATCGCGGCCGTCATGCTCGCCGTCGAACTGCTGCTGTTCGAATGGAAACCGCGCAGCTTCATCCCCGTCGCCGTCGCGGCCTGCGTCTCGGTCGTCTGGCGTCCGTTGCTGATCGGCAGCGGCGCGCTCTTCCCCGCCCATTTCGAAATGGCGCTTTCCTGGTGGGGCATTCTGCTCGCCGCCGGCCTCGGCATCATCTCGGGCCTGCAATCCGGCCTGTTGACGACGCTGCTCTACAAGATCGAAGACGCCTTCGAGAAACTGCCGATCCATTGGATGTGGTGGCCGGCCCTCGGCGGCCTCGTCGTCGGACTCGGCGGCCTGATCGAGCCTCGCGCCCTCGGTGTGGGTTACGACATCATCGCCGATCTCCTGCACAGCCGCATCGCCGTCGGCGCGGTGCTGGCAATCCTGCTGGTCAAGGCGGGCATCTGGCTGGTGGCACTGTCCTCGGGCACATCGGGCGGCGTGCTCGCGCCGCTGCTGATCCTCGGCGGCGCGCTCGGCTGGCTGGTCGGTCTTGTCCTGCCCGGCGATCCCGGCTTCTGGGCAATGCTCGGCATGGCGGCAATGATGGGCGGCACGATGCGCGCGCCGCTGACAGGCACCTTCTTCGCCGTCGAATTGACCGGAGATACGAGCGCTCTGGTGCCCCTGCTGGCGGCAACGGTCGCAGCCTATGCCGTCACGGTCCTGCTGTTGAAACGATCGATCCTGACCGAAAAGATCGCCCGTCGCGGCCAGCACATCACCCGAGAATATGGCATCGATCCGTTCGAGCTGACCCGCGCCCGCGACATCATGATCGCCAAGGTCGACACCCTGCCCGCCTCCATGCGCCTGTCGGAAGCACTGGCGCAGATGACGGAGCGACCGGATGCCCATCGCTTTTATCCCGTCGTGGCTGAGAACGATCGCCTCGTCGGCATGATCTCGCGCGCCGACGCCCTGCGCTGGCAGAACGAGCCGGGTCTTATGGATCAATCGCTCTATGACGTGATCTCGGATACGTCTCTTCCGGTCGCGCACACGGAGGACACTGTCGGCCGGGTCGCCGACATCATGATCCACGCCGACACGGGACGCGTCCCAGTCGTTGAACCGCAGACCGGTCGTCTCGTCGGCCTCATCGCCCGTAAGGACCTGCTGCGGCTGCGCAGCGCGACCAATCGGGCCGAGCTCGAGCGCGGTGCTTATCTGCGATCGAAAGTGTAAGGGGAGGAGGAGTGGCGTCAGCGCGGCAAAAGAACTGCGCGGCGCCTTCCTTGGCTATCAGCCAGGAAGATTTTAAGAGCGATCCACGACGACCGATGGATGTTTACGATCCTGGGTGCCTACAAACGTAGGTGGGCACCGTGTGTCCAGGCCCACGGGCCTAGTCAGGGACAGCTCCCTTTGGATCGAGTATGGCCCCAGGGATTGTGGTTCCTGTCGGGAAGCGCAGACCGCCAAAACTATATAGAGCGGATTACGTCGTCGCACCAGAGGCCGGCTGCCGGCTTCCGCAGAAATAACTCAAGCCTGCTCGACGCCCGGCCGCGCCAGAAGCTTCTCGGTGATGCCGTGAATGTGCGCCGTCACCTCGTCGATGACATTTGCGAGTGTCTCCTCGGCGCGGGCATTGGCCGCGACCGTCGTATCCCGGCTGCTGGTAAGAGATTCCAGCTCGGCTTCGAGCGCGGCGACCCGCCGCGTCAGCTCCGACACTTCGTCTGTGATCATGATGCCGGCCATCACGGTCAATCGGAGATCGCCGATCTCGCCGAACTGGCTTTTCAAATGCATGACATAGCGGTCGAAACGATTGGCAAGATCGGTCAGGTGGTCTTCCTGACCCTCTTCGCAGGCCATCCGGTATGCTTTGCCATCGATCGTTACCGTTACTTGTGCCATTCGACTTTCCGATCACTGCCGCACTGCGACGGCTGCCTCCCGAGGGATCAGCGGTCCAGCACGGCTCTTATGGTTTCCATCGCCGTAACCAGCCGGCGTGACACTTCACGATTGACCTCCTCGAGCCGGTTCGCGCGGAACTCGGCCTGGTCCAATTCCTGGGCGAGACGGGACCGGTCGGCATGAACCCTTCGGACCTCGCCTTCTATATCGCTCTGTGCTCGTTCCCGCTCGAACCGTCCGTCAACGGCACTCTCCAAAGTCGAAAGCGCCTGGCGCAATTGGGCGAGCGCCGCGTCCACCGTTTTGCCTGAAGGTGTCATACCCTTCGCTTCTCCGCGCAAGGCCCGAATCAAAACATCCGGCCACTTGTCTGATTTCGCAACAATATTCAACTCGGCAACAGCACGTCAATAAAGGCTGTCATATGGCACCCCCCCTATTCTGTGGATGAATGCCGCCTTTATCGGTTGCACAGGCCTTGTCGCACGATTGTCGTCTTTTGTAAAAGTGAACGGGCAAATGTCAAAAAATTGCCGCAGCGGCCCCGGATTGGGTCCTCGATTTATTGACTTGCTCGCCCCAACTGCTATGTCTCAGCCGTCTGAGGCGACGTTGAAAATGGAGTTCAGAGGACCGTCTGTCTCCCTTCTGCCCGCCTTTCAACCGATGGCTTCCCTCCCAAGCGTGCGGCCATCTCCCGAACCCGGAACATTGCGGAAAAACCCATGATCTCTCGCGAACAAAACGACCGGATGGCAAATGCGATCCGTTTCCTTGCCATGGATGCTGTCGAGAAGGCCAATTCCGGTCACCCCGGTTTGCCGATGGGGATGGCTGATGTCGCCACCGTTCTCTTTAGCAAATATCTGCGCTTCGATCCGAAGAACCCGCTCTGGCCGGACCGTGACCGTTTTGTCCTCTCCGCCGGCCACGGCTCGATGCTGCTTTACTCGGTTCTCTACCTCACCGGCTATCCGGACATGACGGTCGAAGAGCTGACACGCTTCCGCCAGCTCGGTTCCAAGACCGCAGGCCATCCGGAATATGGCCACGCCACGGGCATCGAAACCACCACCGGCCCGCTCGGCCAGGGCATTGCCAATGCCGTTGGCATGGCGATCGCGGAACGCAAGCTGCGCGAAGAGTTCGGCGCTGAGCTGCAGGATCACCATATCTATGCCATGTGCGGCGACGGCTGCCTGATGGAAGGCATCAGTCATGAAGCGATCGCGCTGGCCGGTCACCTCAAGCTCAACAAGCTGATCCTGTTCTGGGACAACAACTCCATCACCATCGACGGCGCCGTTTCGCTTTCGGACTCGACCGATCAGATCATGCGCTTCAAGGCGGTTCACTGGAACACGATCGAAGTCGACGGCCACGACCAGGCCGCCATCAGCGCCGCCATCGAAGCCGCTCATCAGTCCGATCGCCCGACGCTGATCGCCTGCAAGACGATCATCGGCTTCGGCGCTCCGAACAAGCAGGGCACCCACAAGGTCCACGGCTCGCCGCTCGGCGCCGAGGAAATTGCCGCAACCCGCGTCGCGCTCGACTGGCCCTACGAGCCCTTCGTCATCCCGAACGACGTCCTCGGTGAATGGCGTGCTGCCGGCGAACGTTCCGTCGGCACCCGCGAAGCTTGGGAAGGTCGCCTTGCCGCAGCCGACGCCGCCAAGAAGGCCGAGTTCACCCGCCGCTTCGACCACAAGCTGCCGGCCGGCTTCGATGCCGCCATCAGCGACTACAAGAAGAAGCTCGCTGAAACCAAGCCGACGGTCGCAACCCGCAAGGCATCGGAAGACGCGCTCGAAGTCATCAACGGCTTCATTCCCGAAACGCTCGGCGGCTCGGCCGACCTGACGCCGTCGAACAACACCAAGACCAGCCAGATGAAGTCGATCACCCCGACCGATTTCTCCGGCCGTTACATGCACTGGGGCATCCGCGAGCACGGCATGGCAGCTGCCATGAACGGCATCGCGCTCCACGGCGGTCTCATCCCCTACTCGGGCGGCTTCCTGATCTTCTCGGATTATTGCCGTCCGCCGCTGCGCCTCGCTGCGTTGATGGGCATCCGCGCCATCCACGTCCTGACGCATGATTCCATCGGCGTCGGCGAAGACGGCCCGACCCACCAGCCGGTCGAGCAGGTCGCAAGCCTGCGCGCCATCCCGAACTTCCAGCTCTTCCGCCCGGCGGACGCTACGGAAACGGCCGAATGCTGGCAGATCGCCATCAAGACGACGAACCGTCCGTCCGGCCTCGCACTGACCCGTCAGAACCTCTTGGCCGCCCGTACCGAGTACAGCGAGAAGAACCTCTGCGAACAGGGCGCCTACACGCTGGCCGGCAGTGCCGACGCCAAGGTGACGATCTTCGCTTCCGGTTCCGAAGTCGAACTCGCCGTTGCCGCCCGCACGGTTCTCGAAGGCAAGGGCATCTCCACCCGCGTCGTTTCCGTTCCCTGCACCGAACTCTTCTTCGAGCAGCCGGACGCCTACCGCAAGGAAGTCATCGGCAACTCGCCGGTCAAGGTTGCCGTCGAAGCCGGCGTTCGCGAAGGCTGGGATGCCTTCATCGGACCGGAAGGCGCCTTCATCGGCATGAAGGGCTTCGGCGCTTCGGCTCCTTACAAGGACGTCTACAAGCACTTCGGCATCACGACGGAAGCCGTTGTCGCCGCCGCCGAGGCAAAGCTTTCCTGAGGGCGCTGACAAGCGCTCTCAAATCCAATAGATAAACACCCTGAGTGAAAGGGAGTGACATTCATGACTGTAAAAGTTGCCATCAACGGCTTTGGCCGTATCGGCCGTAACGTTCTGCGCGCCATCGTCGAATCCGGCCGCACCGACATCGAAGTCGTTGCCATCAACGATCTCGGCCCGGTCGAAACCAACGCCCACCTGCTGCGTTACGATTCCATCCACGGCAAGTTCCCCGCCGACGTGAAGGTCGAAGGCGACACGATCATCGTTGGCGGCGGCAAGCCGATCAAGGTCACGGCGATCAAGGACCCGGCAACCCTGCCGCACCGCGATCTCGGCGTTGACATCGCCATGGAATGCACGGGCATCTTCACCGCCCGCGACAAGGCCGCCGCTCACCTGACGGCCGGTGCCAAGCGCGTCATCGTTTCGGCTCCCGCTGACGGCGCCGATCTGACCGTCGTTTTCGGCGTCAACCATGACCAGCTCACCAAGGAGCATCTGGTCATCTCCAACGCCTCCTGCACCACGAACTGCCTGGTGCCGGTCGTGAAGGTTCTCGACGACGCTGTCGGCATCGACCACGGCTTCATGACGACGATCCACTCCTACACCGGCGACCAGCCGACGCTCGACACCATGCACAAGGACCTGTACCGCGCCCGCGCCGCAGCCCTGTCCATGATCCCGACGTCGACGGGCGCTGCAAAGGCCGTTGGCCTCGTTCTGCCGCACCTGAAGGGCAAGCTCGACGGCACGTCGATCCGCGTTCCCACCCCGAACGTTTCGGTCGTCGACTTCAAGTTCGTCTCCAAGAAGGCAACGACGGTCGGCGAAATCAACGAAGCCATCAAGGCTGCATCGAACGGCAAGCTGAAGGGCATCCTCGGCTACACCGACGAGCCGCTGGTTTCCCGCGACTTCAACCATGACAGCCACTCGTCGATCTTCGCGACCGACCAGACCAAGGTCATGGAAGGCAACTTCGTGCGCGTCCTCTCCTGGTACGACAACGAGTGGGGCTTCTCCAGCCGCATGTCGGACACGGCCGTTGCCTTCGCAAAGCTGATCTGATTACGGCTGAGCCTGGATCTATCCTGATGCCGACGGTGCGGTTTTCTGCGCCGTCGGCATTGTCATTTTGGAGAATGCCCCGTCCATCACCCCTGTGACGCGAGCTACGACGGCCCCGCATCGCCTTAAAAACATTTCGATATTTTTCGTCTTCTGCCCTGCTATGGTCCAGATTTACCAGTAAATTTTGAGCTGGACGTCTCCCAGGGCACTCCACGCCGCTTTGCCGTTCTGGCAGTGCGCATCACACCATGACGATACAGTCGTCGGAAAGAGTTTCGGTGTCTGAACTCTCCTCCGAACGATTTCCGTGTTTGCCAATTTGCCAGGCGCGGCGGCATGATGGAGACTGGGGGTTTCCGGCATTCCGGGCTTTGGCCCCAGCAGCGGCGCACGGAAAGGGGAAGACAAGGTGGAGGCATTTTACGTCATCGTGCTGATCAGCACGGTCCTTATTCTCATTGCAGCCTTCTCCAGCCTCCTTGCGTTCCGTTTCGGCGCTCCCTTGCTGCTGCTCTTCCTCATGATCGGCCTTGCCGCCGGCACGGACGGGCTCGGCATCGAATTCTCCAACAATTATCTCGCCTACATCCTTGGCTCTCTGGCACTCGCCATCATCCTCTTCGATTCCGGTTACGGCACGCCGATCCAGGCCTTCAAACTTGCAGCAGCACCCGCGATCACCATCGCCTCCGTCGGCGTCATCGTCACGGCGGCGCTGTTCGGGCTCGCCGCCACCTGGCTGCTTGGCTTCACCTGGCTGCAGGGCCTGCTTCTCGGCTCCATCGTCGCCTCGACGGATGCGGCCGCCGTCTTCTTCCTGCTGCGCATCGGCGGCATCAATATCCGTGACAAGGTACGCTCCTCGCTGGAAGTCGAATCCGGCACCAACGACCCGATGGCGATCTTCCTGACGCTGGCGCTGGTCGAGCTTTTGGCAAGCGGCGAAGGCTATGCCGGCATCAACCTCGCCATGCTCGCAACCTTCGTCCAGCAGATGGGGCTTGGTGTCATTCTCGGCCTGCTCGGCGGCATGATGATCGTCCTCATCGTCAGCCGTCTGGAAACAGATCGCGGCCTGACGCCGATCTTCGTTCTGGCGCTGGCGCTCCTCGTCTTCTCGTTTACCGGCGCTGTCGGCGGCAGCGGCTTCCTGGCCGTCTATGTCGCCGGCATCTATGCCGGTAATCGCAAGCTGCCGGCATCCGCCTCGATCAAGCGCTTTCAGGACGGCATGACCTGGCTGGCGCAGATCATCATGTTCCTTGTCCTTGGCCTGCTGGCCACGCCCTCTGAATTTCCAGCAATCGCCATCCCCGCCGTTGCGCTGGCGCTGTTCCTGATTTTCATCGCCCGCCCGATCGCTGTCTGGCTCTGCCTGCTGCCCTTCGACTATACCCAGCGCGAGACCGGCTTCGTCGCCTGGGTCGGCCTGCGCGGCGCAGTCTCCATTCTTCTTGCCATCATGCCGATCCTCGGTGGCCTGCAGTCAGGCCAGACCTATTTCAACGTCGCCTTCATCGTCGTGCTGGTGTCGCTGCTCGTCCAGGGATGGACTATCAAGCCGATGGCGCGCAGGCTCGGCCTCATCGTTCCCCCGCGCATGGGGGCGATCGACAAGGTCGAGGTCGACCTCCCCGGCACCGTCAACCATGAGCTCCTCTCGTACCGTGTCGTCAAAGACAGCCCGGTCCTTCGCGGCGAACGCATCCCGCGCTGGGCAACGCCGTCGCTCATCGTGCGCGACGGCAAATCCATGCGCTATCAATATGCTGGACGCCTGCGCGAAAACGATATCGTCTACCTTTTCGTCTCTCCCAATTATTCCCGCCTGCTCGACCGCCTTTTCGCCAGCCGCGCACCGGTTGATCCCGAGGATGCCGAATTCTTCGGCGCCTTCTCGATCTCGCCGCTGCGCCCGGCCGCCGATCTCGATGCCGCCTATGGGCCTGGCCTGCTGACCGAACAGGAGAAGGGCCTCACCATCGCCGAGCTGATGCGCCATCGCCTGGGTGGCAAGGCCGACTATGCGGATCGCATTCGTTTGGGTGAGATCATCCTCATCGTCCGCGATCTCGACGAAAACGATCACATCCAGTCCGTCGGCATGTCGCTGGAAGCCGTCGAGCCGCCCGTCATCATGCCGATCTTCATCAATCTCCATGATATTTTGAAGAGCGTCCGCGCCTATCTCCACAAGCGCCGCGAACGCGCTGATGAAGCCATTTCAAACGATTCAACTGCCGGAAAAAACGACGCCTGATTGGCCTTGCGTCTCCGATCATCCGTAGTATGGTCGGCGCACTTTCCGCCACCAACAATATTGGACCCTCCCATGGCAGCCTTCAAAACCCTTGACAATCTCAACGACATCACCGGCAAGCGCGTGCTCGTTCGCGTCGACCTCAACGTGCCGGTCAAGGATGGCAAAGTCACAGATGCGACCCGCATCGAGCGCGTCGCTCCGACGATTCTCGAACTGTCGGAAAAGGGCGCCAAGGTCATCCTGCTTGCCCATTTCGGCCGCCCGAAGGATGGCCCCTCCCCGGATCTCTCCCTCGGCCTCATCGTCCCGGCCGTGGAAGAAGTTCTGGATCATGCCGTTCTCTTCGCGTCCGATTGCATCGGCGCTTCGGCCGCCGACGCCGTCGCCAAGATGAACAACGGCGACATCCTGCTGCTTGAAAACACCCGCTTCCACAAGGGCGAGGAAAAGAACGACGAAGCCTTCACCAAGGCGCTCGCCGCCAATGGCGATCTCTACGTCAATGACGCCTTCTCGGCCGCCCATCGCGCCCATTGCTCGACCGAAGGTCTCGCCCAGCTTTTGCCGGCCTATGCGGGCCGCACCATGCAGGCGGAACTCGAAGCCCTGGAAAAGGGCCTCGGCAATCCGGTTCGCCCGGTCGTCGCCATCGTCGGCGGCGCCAAGGTTTCCACCAAGATCGATCTTCTGATGAACCTGGTGAAAAAGGTCGACGCGCTTGTCATCGGCGGCGGCATGGCCAACACCTTCCTCGCCGCGCGCGGCACCAATGTCGGCAAGTCGCTCTGCGAACATGATCTCGCCGACACCGCCAAGCAGATCATGATCGAGGCGGCTTCATCCGGCTGCGCGATCGTTCTGCCTGAGGACGGCGTCGTCGCCCGCGAATTCAAGGCCGGCGCCGACAACGAAGTCGTCGCGATCGACACCATCCCGGCCGACGCCATGGTGCTCGATGTCGGCCCGAAATCGGTCGAAGCGATCAACAGCTGGATCGGTCGCGCCACAACGCTCGTCTGGAACGGTCCGCTCGGCGCCTTCGAAATCGCGCCCTTCGATGCCGCGACCGTCGCGGTTGCCAAATATGCAGCCGAATGCACGAAGTCTGGCAAGCTGACCTCGGTCGCCGGTGGTGGCGACACGGTCTCGGCGCTCAATCATGCCGGCGTCGCCGACGACTTCACCTATGTCTCGACGGCCGGCGGCGCTTTCCTTGAGTGGATGGAAGGCAAGGTCCTTCCGGGCGTCGCCGTTCTGCAGGCGGCCAAGTAAATCAGCAAGCACTTCCAATGAAAAAGAGCCCCGGTCGCGATCTGACCGGGGCTCTTTTGCTTTCCTGCAATAGCCAACCGAACGTTCAGAACAGAGCAAGTCACATCTGCCACAATGACAAGAATAGGTTTGCTGTGATATCGGAAATGAGACCATGTCAAACAGATGTTACGAAAGCACGGCACTAGGTTGTCCCGCTAATAATAAAGGGGCCTAATAGAGGGGTTGCCATATGCTTGCCTGGCGTAGTTTTGTTGCCGTTCTTACTGTATTCTTAGTTGCTCAAGCAAGCATTGCTCACGCCCAGCAGTTGCACGCAGCTGTTCCCGTCTTCTCTCCGACCGGGCCGGACGCCGAAGCTTATGGTGAGAAACTCGGTTATCCCACAGGCCCGTCACTAAACCCACCAATGGGCAAGCAGCAAAACATGATCGGTAACTTCAGCCACGCCGATCAGCTGGCCCCGACGCATACGATCGCTGCGGCCGAACGCCCACTGCCGCTGCTGCGCGCCGCAGCCGAGATTTCGGTCAAGTTTACGTTCGGCAAGGAAGCCGCCTCTCTGGCTAGATATCTCGATACCAATCCCACCACGGGATTGCTGATCGCACACAACGACACGATCCTGTTCGAGCACTATCAATATGGGCGCACCGATCGTGACCGCCTCGTCTCGCAATCCATGGCGAAGACATTGACCGGCATGATGATCGGGATTGCGATTTCCGAGGGTGCCATTCACTCCGTTGACGATACCGTGCAGACCTATGTGCCGGAGCTGAAAGGCACCGAAATGGGTAGCACGCCGATCCGCGCGCTGCTGCACATGGCCTCCGGCATTGCCTTCACCGAAAATTTCGGCAATCCCGACGACAATGTTCGGCTCAGCAACTCCTTGCTCGGCCCGGAAAAGCTCGACCCCATTACGGCCGTATCGCGGTTCAACAAGCGGGTCGCCCCGCCCGACACGGTCTGGCACTATAGCAATCTCGACACGGAAGGGCTGAGTCTCGTATTGACCCACGCCACCCATATGTCGATGTCGGACTATCTCCAGACCCGCATATGGCAGCCGATGGGTGCGGAAGCCAGCGCGAACTGGCAGGTCGACAGAACAGGCCAGGAAGTCGGCTACTGCTGCTTCAGCGCAACACTCCGCGACTACGCCCGCTTTGGCTTGCTGCTCGCCCATGACGGTGCCTTGAACGGCCGCCAGATCATCCCGCGCCAATGGCTGCTGGACGCGACGCAGCCGGTCAAGCAAGGCTCGTTCCTCGCGGTCAATCACGAGACGAACCCGTGGGGCTACGGCTACCAGACCTGGCTCATGCCCGGTCCACGCCGCACGTTTTTCCTGGATGGCCGGGCGGGTCAGCGCATCCTCGTCGATCCGACAACGCATCTGGTTCTCGTTCACACCGCCGTACGAGCGAAGCCGGGCGATACCGGCAGCGCCGAGTTGGTCGAACTCTGGTCCAGCGTGCTGAAACAGTTCCAGAACAATTGAAACGATCGTCATGCGGGCGGCGAGCTTGCCGCACGAAGGATAGAAGGCCTTTCTCCTAAACAATTCCGGATGAAGAGCCATCCTGCATTGTGCCGGAACGGCTCCGGTGAACTTGTCATCGACACAAGTTCACGCTTTCGGGCCTATGCGTGCAACGGCTAAATTCCGGCAGTTCCATCGAAGCTGCCGGGAGCCGCCATGAACACCATTGCCTTTGTCACCGTCGACGTCTTCACCTCCGAGCGCTTCGTCGGCAATCCGCTGGCCGTCATCCCCGATGCGCGCGGCCTGACCGGCGACGCCATGCAGAAGATCGCCACCGAGTTCGGCTATTCGGAAACGACCTTCGTGCTGCCGCCAGACAATCCCGATCACGCCGCACGCGTCCGCATCTTCACGCCGACGGCCGAGATCCCCTTTGCCGGCCACCCCAATGTCGGCACCGCTTTCGCTCTTGGCCAACAGTCGGCGATTTTCGGGAAGCCGGTCGGCGATCGCCTCGTCTTCGAAGAGGATGCCGGGCTCGTGGAGGTAAGCCTTTTGCGCAATGGCGGCGATGTTTCCGGTGCAAGCATCCGCGCACCGGGCCGCCTCACAATCGGCGAGACGATCGCCGACGATCTGATTGCCGGCTGCTTGCAGATCGACCCAGGTTCGATCCTCCACCGGACCCATGCCCCGACCTTCGCATCGGTCGGCCTCCCCTTCGCCTTTGCGGAGCTGGACAGCCTCCAAACGCTCGGCATGGCATGCCCGAATGCCGCGATCTTTGCTCAGGCAGCAGCCAGGCATAAGGAAGACAAGACCGGCTTCTCGCTCTTTGTCTACGTGCGCTCACCTGAAAATCCATGGTCCATCCGCGCCCGCATGTTCGCGCCTCTGGACAATGTGACCGAAGACCCGGCGACCGGTAGCGCATCGGCTGCGCTCGGAGCCTACTTGACCGCCTTGCTGCCGGCGCGGGATGCCGAGGTGAAAATCACCATCGAGCAGGGCGTGGAGATGGGAAGGCGCAGCATCATCGGCATCGATGTCAGGAAATCTGCCGGCACGGTAAATGAAGTCTTGCTGTCGGGCAGCAGCGTCTTTGTCATGCGTGGAGAGATCCAGCTTTAGGCAGCGGCGCATGGCGAGGCTGCCGCCAGAATCTCGGCCTGAAATACGCTAAAACGCCTCGTTGATCAGCAATGCCACCGTCCAGATGGCAAAGGCGAAGATGGCGATCTTCCAGAAATCGGCCCTGCGCTTCAGGCCCGGCAGCCCCAGGGGCTTGATGATATGCACCGCCATGGCGAGCAGGAGCAGCACCGCTATGGCTTTTGTCACGCTATTTTTCCCCGTTTATGCAAGAGTGAGGACAGCCGCGACCAAAAACCGCTGCACTGCTTTCGCGATCATGCTCTAATTGTCATAGGACGGACATTTTTCCGCGCCAACAGACTGTTTCTAAAGGCCGATATCGGCAATCCGGGACACAATCAATAGCGAAATCAGGCAGGTCGGGATTCCTGCCTTATCGGCTCCTCAAGCGGAGCCGCATGAAGGTGGGGAGCATGAAGAGAAATATATTGCCCGTATTGGCCCTGCTGTTCGGCACGCTCTTCCTGTTTACGGGAAACGGCCTGCATAGCCTGTTGCTGCCGGTGCGCGGCACGGCCGAAGGCTATGCGACGACGACGCTCGGTCTGTTGGGCACGACCTGGGCCACCGGCTTCGTGCTCGGCTGCCTGACGGCCCCGAAGCTGGTCAGGCGCATCGGCCATGTCCGTGCCTTTTCGGGCTTCATCTCCGTCATCGCCATCATCGCGCTTCTGACCGGCATCATCGTCGACCCGGTCTGGTGGGTGGCGCTGCGCGCCGTGACCGGCTTCTGCACTGCCGGCACGTCGATGATCATCGAGAGCTGGCTCAACGAGCGAGCCACCAACGAGAGCCGCGGCGCAATCTTCTCGCTCTATATCGGCATTACCCTGATCGGCGCGGTCGCCGGCCAGATGATGGTGCCCTTTGCCGACATCCACACGCCCATCCTCTTCATGATGTGCGGCATCTGCTACTGTGTCGCCATGCTGCCGACGACGCTGTCGACCGCCGCCTCGCCGCAGCCGCTGAAGGCAGTCAGCCTCGACCTGAAGGCGCTCTACCGCAACTCTCCCGTTGCCTCGATCGGCATCCTGCTCGTCGGCATCGCCAATGGTGCATACGGCACGCTCGGCGCCGTCTTCGGCGCCAATGCCGGCCTCTCGGAAAGCGATATCGCTCTGATGATGAGCTTGACCATCTTTGCCGGCGCCGTCATGCAGCTGCCGGCCGGCCGGCTTTCCGATCGCATCGACCGCCGTTACGTGCTGGCGGGCATGGCCGCGATCGCCGCGATCGATGGCCTGTTGCTCTTCCTGCTGAAGCCCGGCAGCCCCTTCTTCCTCATCGGCATGGTCGTCGTCTATGGCGCCGTCGCCAACACGCTCTATCCGATCGCCGTTGCCCACGCCAACGACTTCGCCGCGCCGGAGGATTTCGTCAAGGTTTCGGGCGGGCTGCTTCTGCTCTACGGCATCGGCACCATCATCGGCCCGACACTGAGCGGCCCGGTCATGTCTTCCATCGGCCCCTACTCGCTGTTCTTCGTCACAGCGATCGCCCATGTGCTGATCACGGCCTATTCGATCTTCCGCAGCCGCCTCCGCGCCGCCAAGCCGGCGGGTGATCGCGACGCCTATACGACCATGCCATCAGCCAATGCGCAGATGATCACGCCGGAGAGCATGGCGCTCGCACGCGGCGAGACTTCAAAAAAGGACGATATAACTGTAAATTACGGCACCTGATCCCTCGGAAAAGGGAAGGAGGAGCCGAAATGAGCATTTTTGACGATGATCGTCCCAAGCAGCCGTCCGCCCACGAGATCGGCAGCGACCTGTCGCTGCTGTCTGTGGACGAGCTGAAAAGCCGCGTAACCCTGCTCCAGGGCGAGATCGCCCGGCTGGAAGAGGAAATCGCCACCAAGGCCTCCGGCCGCAAGGCGGCTGATAGCCTTTTCCGCTTCTAAAGAGCCTGCTTTCAGGCGCCTGGCACCAGCACAAATCTGTGCGGTGCAGTCCAGGATTAAGGCATGGTCAACCGAATATTAAGCTTTACGACATATTACTATGACCATCCAGATTCGCTCTGGACTCAGACAGTTCCTCCTCTTGGCGAATTGGTCTGATTTTTCTCCCTGTTTTACCTTGAGAGCCGCTTTTGCGGCTCTTCTTTTTTGTCCTGTATCACGGACCTCGCCGAAACTGTGGAGATTAACCCTTTCTTAAGAATCGCCTTGCGAATTTCAGTTAAAACAACCATCTTAAAGTCATAAAAGCGGATGCCGAAAGCTCTTAGGGACTTGACCGGCTTTTCCTGAACAAAAGTGTTGCGTGAAGCAGGGATTTATTCGATGTCGGAACTTGGGTTGAACACGATCAGCTTTGCTGGCCACGCCGCATCGTCGGCACAGTTCAGGGCGCTCTATTCTGAAGGCATGTCGCTGGTCGAGGAAACCGCCGGCTATCTCGATGGCCAGGGTCGCGCCGCTTCCAAGGTGCTGCCCCGCATGGCCTCCGTGCTCTACGCAGCGGAATCCATGCGGCTGACCACCCGCCTCATGCAGATGGCCTCCTGGCTGCTTCTGCAGCGCGCCGTCAACAACGGCGAAATGTCGCGCGATCAAGTATTGGCCGAAAAGAACAAGGTACGCCTCGACGGCTTCAACGTCGACCGCAACGCTCCGGGCTGGAATGACCTGCCGGAATCCTTCCGCGATCTCGTGGAGCGCTCGCTGCGGCTGCAGAACCGCGTTGCCATTCTCGACCGCGAAATCTACCGCCCGACGGAGCCCGCAATCGTTCCGGACAACCAGAACAGCGTCAAGGCACAGCTGACCCTGCTGCAGACGGCCTTCGGCGGCAACTAAGCCCCCCGGAAGCATCGCTGACAAATTTGAACCGGTCGTGCTTGTCGCGGCCGGTTTTGTTTTGGACAGTCACCCAACTCTCCGAAAGACCATGCGCAAAGTTAAGCTGTAAGTAGAAACCGGGCAAAGCTTGACGGATTCCGCGAAACATCTGTAAAAAAGGCCCGCCCGTCTCTCAAGGACGGGCAAGCCGATATGGAAGCTACGTGGAGGACCCAATGCGCCGACTCACTTCTCACGAAAATCACATCCGAAATTCTGAGAAGATGATGGACCATGCGCACATTGAATCTGGGCATCCTCGCCCATGTAGACGCGGGCAAGACTAGCCTTACTGAACGACTCCTTTTCGACACCGGCATAATCGACAAGCTCGGCAGCGTCGACGCCGGCAGCACACAGACCGATAGCCTCGAGCTTGAGCGACAACGTGGCATCACCATCGCTGCGGCGGTGGTTTCCTTCACCATCGGCGACGTGATGGTGAACCTCATCGACACGCCGGGCCATCCCGACTTCATTGCCGAGATCGAACGCATTCTGCAGCTGCTCGACGCAGCCGTGGTCGTCGTGTCGGCGGTCGAGGGCGTGCAGCCGCAGACCCGCGTGCTCGTACGGGCGCTGCGGCGCCTCGGCATCCCCTTCCTGTTCTTCATCAACAAGGTCGATCGCCTCGGCGCGCGCTATGACGACCTGCTTGAGGATATTGCGACCCAGTTGGCCGTTCGCCCCGTGGCAATGTCGATCACCCATGATGCCGGCAGCAGGCTCGCGACTGTGGAAGCTGCCGATATTGGAAGCGATCCCCACTTCTCGCGCCTATGCGAAACACTTTCAGTCAACGACGAGGACTTGCTGGAGGACTACGTTCTGGCTCCCAAGCGCCTGACGCGGCAGAGGCTGGACCAGTCCCTTGCCGATCAGGTGGCGAAGTCCCAGATCCATCCGGCATTTGCCGGCGCGGCGACGCGGGGCCTTGGCATCTCAGCCTTGATCTCGGCGATCGAGACCCTGTTGCCCAGCCGGCATCCGGACCCTGACCGCCCGGTTTCCGGGACAATCTTCAAGATCGAGCGCGGCTGGGGCGGCGAGAAGCTCGCCTATCTCTACCTGGCGTCGGGCACGATCGGTCTTCGCGACGATATCGAAGCGGCGAACGGCCCGGCAAAGATCAGCAGCCTTCAGCTTTTCCGGGACGGCCGGGCAGACAAGGTCGCGCAGATGAGCGCGGGACAAATCGCCAAGGTCGGCGGCCTTGCGAATGCCCGGATCGGCGATTGGATCGGCATCGAGAGGCCGCCCGGCACGCTTCGCCACTTCGCGCCGCCCACCCTGGAAACCTGTATCCGCGCCATGCGCCCATCAGAAAATGCCGCACTCTGGCTGGCTCTCGGTCAGCTCGCAGAGCAGGACCCGCTCATCAACCTGCGTGCCAATGAGGAAACGGGTGACATATATGTCTCGCTCTACGGCGAGGTACAGAAGGAGGTCATCCAGGCAACGCTGTCGGCCGAGTTCGGCCTCGACATCGCCTTCGAGGAAAGCACCGTCATCTATGTCGAGAGGCTGGCGGGAACGGGAAGCGCGGTCGAATTGATATTCAAGGAGCCCAATCCATTTCTCGCAACCGTCGGCTTGCGCGTCGAGCCGCGGCCGGAAGGCGCCGGCAACAGTTTTGCCCTGGAGGTCGATATCGGTCAGATGCCCGCAAGCTTCTATCGGGCAGTCGAGGAGACGGCGTTCGAAACGCTGAAGGAAGGTGTCCTCGGATGGCAGATCATCGATTGCCACGTCGCCATGACAGCGGCGCGGCAGACCTCTCCCGCGAGCACAGCGGTGGATTTCCGCAAGCTGACGCCGCTTGTGCTGGCAACAGCGCTATCATCGGCGGAAACGATCCTCTGCGAGCCCATCGAGCACTTTCATATCGAGATACCGGCAACGGCTTTGGCCGGCATGCACAGTCTGCTGGCGAAATCCGGTGCCTCGATGAGAAAATCGCTGATCGACGAAGGGCTGGCGCGGCTGGAAGGAATGATGGCATCCTCGATGATCCAGGTCATCCAAAGGCAATTGCCGGGATTGTCAGGCGGAGCGGGCGTCTTGGATCACGTCTTCGATCACTATGCGCCGCTGAACGGCCAGCCGCACCGGCGAGCACGCGCGAGTGCAAATCCGTTCGACCGTGCCGATTACCTCAGGCGTATGAGGTGAAGCGATACGCTATATTTCCGACGCAAAAAAGCCCGGCCAAGCCGGGCTCTTTTTTCAAACAGCAAATCGCGATGCGATTAGATGCCGAGACCGCCGAAGCGCTTGTTGAACTTCGAAACGCGGCCGGCACGGTCCATCAGCTGCTGGTTGCCGCCGGTCCAAGCCGGATGAGACTTGCTGTCGATTTCGAGGTTCATGACAGCGCCTTCAGAACCCCAGGTCGAGCGGGTTTCATATTCGGTGCCGTCGGTCATGACTACCTTGATCGTGTGGTAGTCGGGATGAATGTTGGCCTTCATAACAATCTTCCTGTCATGCCAGGGTCCATTTGTCGCAAGCCATTGCGGCAACCGAACCGATTGAATAAATGAAGCCGCAGTCCGTTAAAGGCCACGGCTTCCAATTAAGATGGCGTGCCTATACATGAAGGCAGCGGCGATAACAAGGGGCGAAACGTCAAGTCCCTTGCTGATATGGGGATTGGAGACGACTTGTCAGAGACTGGCCAGGCTGAGGAAAAGAAAAACCGATCAATCCGTCCTCTCGGACGACTGGCGCCCTACCTCAGACGATATCGAGGCATGGTGACAGGCGCGATCATATCCCTCGTCATCGCCGCCGTTACTTCGCTTGCGCTGCCGGTCGCCGTCCGCCGCATGATCGATCACGGCTTCGACCAGGCCGATCGTGGTCTGGTCGACAGCTATTTCGTCGCCATCATGATCATGGCCCTGCTGCTCGCCGCTGCGAGCGCGCTGCGCTATTACTTCGTCATCTCCATCGGCGAGCGCATTGTCTCCGACATGCGCCGCGAAGTGTTCGATCACGTCACGCGCCTCTCGCCCTCCTTCTTCGACGTCAATCAATCCGGCGAGATCGTCTCGCGGTTGACGGCCGATACGACACAGATCAAGTCCGCGGTCGGCGCCACGGCCTCGGTGGCGCTGCGCAACCTCATCCTCTGTTTGGGCGCGGTCATCATGATGATCGTCACCAGCCCGAAACTGTCGAGCATCGTGCTGATCGCCATCCCGATTATCGTCCTGCCGCTCGTCAGCTTCGGCCGCTCCGTGCGCAAGCGTTCGCGGGCCGCGCAGGAGACATTGGCGCAGGCATCGGCCTATGCCAACGAGACCATCGCGGCCAACCGCACCATTCAGGCCTATAATGGCGAGGATGCCGCCGCGCAGCGTTACGGCAGCGCCGTCGAGGACGCCTATCGGGCCGCCCGCGCCGCAATCAGGTCCCGCTCGCTGCTGACGGGCTTTGCCATCGCCATGGTCTTCGGCAGCATCGTCGCGGTTCTCTGGGTCGGCGCGCAGAATGTGCTTGCCGGCACCATGTCGGCCGGCACGCTCGGCCAGTTCCTGCTCTATTCCGTCATCGCCGGCTCTTCGCTCGGCTCGCTGTCGGAAGTCTGGGGCGAGCTGTCGCAGGCCGCAGGTGCTGCCGATCGCCTGAGTGAGCTGCTTGCCGAAGTCTCGCCGATCGCGCCTCCGGCCAATCCCCTGCCCTTGCCGCAGCCGCCGCAGGGCCGCGTGGAATTCTCCGATGTCCACTTCTTCTACCCGTCGCGGCCAAACAGATCGGCGCTGCACGGGCTCACCTTCTCGGTGAAGCCTGGCGAAACCGTCGCGATTGTCGGCGCGTCGGGTGCGGGCAAGAGCACCATCTTTTCGCTGCTGCTGCGCTTCTACGATCCGCAGAAAGGCCGCGTCGCCCTGGATGGCGTCGATGCCCGCGACGTGATGCCGGATGCGCTTCGCGAGCGCATCGCCATCGTGCCGCAGGACACGACGATCTTTGCCGCCTCGATCCATGACAACATCGCCTTCGGCCGCCCCGGCGCCTCCCGCGACGACGTGCGCGCCGCTGCGATCGCCGCGCAGGCGCACGAGTTCATTTCCCGCCTGGAAGAAGGATACGATACCGGAGTGGGTGAGCGCGGCGTCACCCTTTCCGGCGGCCAGCGTCAGCGCATCGCCATTGCCCGCGCGATCCTGAAGAACGCACCGATCCTGCTGCTCGACGAGGCGACATCGGCGCTCGATGCCGAGAGCGAAACGCTCGTTCAGAAGGCGCTGGAGGGTTTGATGGAGGCGCGCACGACCCTCGTCATCGCCCATCGCCTCGCAACCGTATTGAAGGCCGACCGCATTCTGGTGCTGGATCAGGGCCGCATCGTCGAGGAAGGCACGCATCAGAGCCTGATCCGCCATGGCGGCATCTACGCCAAGCTCGCACGCCTGCAATTCGATGCCGGCATCGAGGAACACATGCTGATCGCGAAATAGCGCCAGCAGTGTCCCGGCGCCGCAAATACAACCATATGGAAATAGTCTCGAAGTTGAGCTAGATTTTTCGCGTTATCCCACGCTGACGCGATTCTAGGAGACGAGAACCATGTATAAATTTGAAGTCTACAAGGACAAGGCCGGCGAGTTTCGCTTCCGCTTCAAAGCCTCGAACGGCGAAATCATGTTCGGGTCCGAAGGCTACAAGGCAAAAGCTTCGGCCCTGCATGCCATCGAATCGATCAAGGCTCACGTCGGCGGCGCTGCCATCGACGACCAGACCACCGCCACCGCATAATTCCTCGCGTCGCGCTTTCGCTGCAAAGCCATTCACGGCCGGCTGCCCTTGGGCATGCCGGCCGTTCTGTCTTCACAAGAATAAATTTCAGAAAATCCGGCAGCCCTGTCGAAATCATCCTTGCCAGCGGCTCATTGTATCGAAGCGGCAGAACGTCGTTTCGCGGACGGCGTTGCTCATTCTGGAATGAGGTCCAAAATGATGCGTCGACCGGTCTCCAGCCAGAACAGCGAGTGGGAGCAGTTCCATGCAATATGCCTTGATCATTCGAGAATCCCCTGACGATTTCAAACGTCGCGACGATCCCGCCTACAAGAATGGCTGGGTCGCCTACACGCAGGCCCTTGTCCAGGCCGGCATCATGACTGGCGGCGCCGGGCTGACTCCGCCCGAGACGGCAACCGTCATCCGTCGCCGCGGCGAAGATCATGACGTGCAGGACGGCCCCTTCCCCGAAGGCAAGGAGCAGCTCGGCGGCTTCTATCTGATCGACGTGCCTGACCTCGACGCGGCGCTGGAATGGGCCGTTCGGGTTCCGATCTCGCACGATGGCTCGGTCGAGGTCCGGCCGCGCCTCCAGATGTAGTCCGCGATGCTATCCGATGCCCAGTGCGCCACCGAACGGGTGGCGCGTCAATCCTACGGCAAGCTGATCGCCTTTCTCGCGGCGCGTTCGCACGACGTACCGGCGGCGGAGGACGCCTTGTCGGAAGCCATCGCAGCAGCGCTGCGCAACTGGCCGGAACGCGGCATTCCCGACAGCCCGGAAGCCTGGCTGCTGGTCGCCGCCCGCCGCAACCTGCTTCGCGGCATTCGGCATGAATCCGTCAAGGCCGCGGGTCGCGACCGGATAACAATGGCGATGGAAGAAGCGGAGGAGCGCATGAACGCGGATCATCCGACCTTTCCGGACGAACGGCTGAAGCTGCTCTTTGCCTGCACCCATCCGGCGATCGACACCTCCATTCACGCGGCATTGATGCTGCAAACCGTGCTCGCCATCGATGCCGCCACCATAGCGAAAGCTTTTGTCCTGTCGCCAGAAGCCATGAGCCAGAGGCTGGTGCGGGCAAAGATCAAGATTCGCGAAGCCCGCATCCCCTTCAGCGTTCCGGAACCACCCGTGCTGCCGGAGCGGCTGTCGGGCGTGCTCGCCGCCATCTATGCCGCCTATGGCCTCGGCTGGGAGGGCCTCGGAGAAAGCGAAAGGCAAGGCTCTCTGGCCGACGAAGCCATCTGGCTCGGCCGTGCGCTGCATGCAACCCTGCCTGAAGAGCCGGAGGCGATGGGCCTGCTGTCGCTCATGCTCTACAGCCACTCCCGCGAAAGCGCCCGGCGCGATGCCAGCGGGCAATATGTCCCGCTCGGCGAGCAGGAGACGGTTCTCTGGAATGCCGACATAATCGGCGAGGCCGACGGGCTGCTGCGAAAGGCCGGTTCCTTCAGCCGCTTCGGTCCGTTCCAGTGTCAGGCAGCAATTCAATCCGTGCATGCCGAACGGCGACGATCCGGCACCACCGACTGGCCGGCGCTCGCCAAACTTTACGAGGCGCTCCTGATGCTGAAGCCAACGATCGGGGCTCGCATCGGCCAGGCCGCTGTGGTCGCCGAGATACGAGGCAGCGGTGCCGGACTGGATCTCCTCGACCGCATGGCTGAGCGCGATATCCGCACCTATCAACCCTATTGGGCCGTTCGCGCGCATCTGCTCACGGAGGCCGGCGATACGAAAAATGCAAGGACCGCCTATCGCTCGGCAATCGGGCTAAGCAGCAGCGAGGCAGTGCGGCAATTTCTGCTGCGACGCCTCGCCTCCATCTCTCCGAACAACAACTGACCGATTATTTTTCCGTCAGCTTCAGCTCGATGCGGCGGTTGGTGGCGCGGGCATCCGGCGTGTCGCCGGGTGCAATCGGCTGGAATTCGCCGAAGCCGGCCGCAACCAGCCTGTCGGCGGGAACGCCCTGCGCGATCAGGAACTTGACGACGGCGATGGCGCGCGCCGACGACAGCGCCCAGTTGTCCGGATAACGGCCATTGCCCGAAAGCGGCACATTGTCCGTGTGGCCGTCGACGCGCAGCACCCAATTGATCTCAGGCGGAATTTCCTTGGCGAGATCGATGAGGGCGGCCGCAAGCTTCGTCATCTCCGCCTGCCCGGCCGGATTGAGATCGGCCGCACCGGACGGGAACAGCACTTCGGACTGGAACACGAAGCGGTCGCCGACGATGCGGATATTGTCGCGGTCGGACAGGATTTCGCGCAGGCGGCCGAAGAAGTCGGAGCGGTAGCGGTTCAGCTCCTGCACGCGCTGCGCCAACGCCACGTTCAACCGCCGGCCGAGATCGGCAATCTTCACCTGAGACGACTGATCCTTGGATTCGGATGCCTGAAGGGCGGCTTCGACGGCGGCAATCTGGCTGCGCAAGGCGGCAATCTGCTGATTGAGGAGATCGACCTGGCTCAGCGCTCGCGCGCTGACCTGCTTCTGCTCGTCCAGCTCCTGCGAGAGTGAACCGGCACGCTGCTCGGCCGCCTGACTATTGCCGGAACCGGCGGCAAGCAGCGCCTGCAGCCTCGATCGCTCACTCTCAGCCGAGGACAGCGATGCCTGCAGATTGGCGACGGCATCTTCCAGATCTTGCTTGCCGCCCTTTTCCAGCGCCAGCTGCTGCACCAGGTCGTTAATGCGGCTGTTGAGCCGGTTGAGGACCTCGTCTCGTCCGGAAATTTCACGGCTGAGGATGAATTGGCCGACGACGAACACCGTCAGCAGGAACATGATGGCCATCAGAAGCGTGGACAGCGCATCGACGAAGCCGGGCCAGTAGTCGACGCTTCTCTGGTGGCGTCGGTTGCGGGCGAGCGCCATGGCTTACTTGCTCCCGGTCTTCTCGGTGTGACTGATCCGGTCGGCGAGGCGGTCGAGCGTGCGGCGCATCGATTTGGCCTCTTCCTGCTGCGCCTCGATCCAGTCGCGCAGCATCTGCTGCTCGTTGCGCATGTTTTTGACCAGGCCCTGAATGCCTTCGGCAAGGTTCGCCATGGCCGTCACCGAGCGCTGGCCGCCGCCCTCATCGGCAATCTTGCGCAGATAGTCCGAAAGCGCACGCACATCCTCCGAGGAAGCGCCGGCGGCATTTTCAATGACCGGCGCGATATCGGACCCGACATCGGTGACGGAGGAAAGCCAGTTTTCGAGCTCGGTATAGAATCGATTCTGCGCGCGGCCGGCCTGCAGATCGAGAAAGCCGAGAATCAGCGAGCCGGAAAGACCGAGCAGCGAGGACGAGAATGCCGTGCCCATGCCGACCAGCGGGCCGGAAAGGCCTGACTTCAGCGCGCTCAGAATATCGCCGCTGTCGCCGGTGCCGGCGTCGAGACCCTGGATGACGTCATTGATCGAGCCGATGGTGCCGATCAGGCCCCAGAAAGTGCCAAGCAGGCCGAGAAAGACGAGGAGGCCGATCAGATAGCGCGAGGTGTCGCGCGATTCGTCGAGACGCGTGGCGATCGAATCGAGAATGGAGCGCAGCGTCGCCGTGGAAAGCTGCATGGCGCGACGGTTGCCGAGCAGCGCCCGCATCGGCGCCAGCAGCCGCGGATTACGACCGACCTTGTCCGCATTGCCCACGGCACGGAAATGATTGAACCAGCGAACCTCCGGCCTCAGCATCAGCACATGGTTGAAGACGAGCAGGATGCCGACGACCAGAACGCCGACGATCAGGCCGTTTAGGCCCGGATTGTGCAGGAAGGCGACCTGGGCCTGACGGAACAGGATGGCGACGATGAAGCCGACGATGACGAGGAAAAGAACCATCGTCCAGAAGAAGGCCATCGGGCTTGAGAGCTTGTAGGCGTAGCTGCCCGACACATTGTCGGTCGAGCCCAGATCCGCCAGTTTCACATTTTCCATCACACGCTCCGCCACCGCATTTTCCGCAGGCGGAGACTAGAGCAACATTGTGCCGAATTGAAGAGACGGAAAGCACAAAACAGCCCGTTGGCAACAGACTGTTTTATCGCTCGAAAAGCAGCGGAAGCTAAACTTATTTCGTCGGGATCGGCCGCTTGACCACTTCGGCGAGCGCCTTCTGGATGTGCTCGTTGCCGCAGATGATCGAATTGGTTCCGAGCATGTCGGTGCCGCCGTTGAAATCGGAAACGAAACCACCGGCTTCGCGGATCAGGAGAATGCCGGCTGCGATATCCCAGGGAGACAGGCCGGTCTCCCAGAAACCGTCGAAACGGCCTGCCGCCACATAGGCAAGATCGAGCGATGCGGAGCCGAGACGGCGGACGCCGGCGACCTCGCCCATGACATGGCGCAGCTCGACAAGGAACTTGCCGTGATTGCCGCGGCCGAGATTCGGAACGCCGCAGCCGATGACGCTGTCCGACAACACGCGGCGCGAAGCGACGCGCAGGCGGCGATCGTTGAGAAATGCGCCGCCACCACGCTCGGTCGTGTAGAGCTCGTCGGTCGCCGGATTGAAAATCACGCCGGCGACGATCTCGTCATTGCGCTCGAGCGCGATCGAGACGGCAAACAGCGGAATGCCGTGCAGGAAATTGGTGGTGCCGTCGAGCGGATCGACGATCCAGCGATGCGCGCCGTCGGTGCCCTTGACCTCTTCACCTTCCTCGCCGAGGAAGCCGTAGGTGGGGCGTGCCTTCATCAGCTCGTCGCGGATGATCTTCTGCGCCTTCAGATCCGCCTGGCTGACGAAATCGCCCGGTCCCTTCACGGAAACCTGCAGGTTCTGCACTTCGCCGAAATCGCGGCTGAGCGACTTTCCTGCCTTGAGGGCAGCCTGAACCATGACATTGAGAAGAGCAGAACGGGCCATCGGGTTTCCTTGGATAAAGCAGATAGCGCTGACCGGGCCCGAAATCAGGCCCCGACGGGGCGGGAGCGTCAGCGGAAATAAAAGATTGGCGGCCTCAAGACCATAAAATCGGGGGAATTTCAAGTGGTGAGGCTATGGCACGTTCAAACTGGTGTCACATCAGGCCCGATAGGACCCGATTTAGTCCGCTATTATCGCGCCCGCCGAAACTTGTTGGCGGCGTCGATAGCTGCCTTCTGCTGATAATCCTCGATGCCCTGGTAGAAATCCTCGAGCTCGGAGTCCTTCAGGCCGGCGCGACGGGAAATGACATACCAGGTTGCCCCCGCCACCCGGTCCTGCTTGGTGCCGATGGCGTTGATATAAAGATGCGCCAGCTTGTTTTGCGCGACGACGTTGCCGCGATAGGCGGCGACGCGCATCCAGTTGAAGCCGTTTTCGAGATCCTGCTTGCCGCCAATGCCGTTGATGAGCCAGAGGCCCATATCGAGCTGCGCGGTATCGAAGCCGGCATTGGCAGCGCGCGACAGCCATTCGCGCGCACGCGCCTTCTTCTCCGGCGGCAGATCGGGAAGGTTCAGATAAAGCTGCGACACGGCGTACTGCGCATCGGCAATGCCCTGCTCTGCGGACTTCTCGTAGTAGGGAAGCGCCATCTGCAGGCCCTTCACACCGGGATTTTCAGCCGTCAGCATCTGCGCGACGTTGAATTCCGCCGAAGCCTGGCCGGCTTCGGCAGCCTTCCTCATCCACTCGTCGGCCTTTTTCTGATCACGCGGTACGTCGCGCCCTTCCATCAGAATCAGCGCATATTTGAACATCGACGTCGGGTCACCGCCCTCGGCCGCCTTGCTGTACCAGAAGGCCGCGTCCTTCGTGTCGCGCTTGACCCCCAGGCCCTGCGTCATCAACTCGGCGATCAGGGTCTGCGCGGCCGGATCGCCAAGCTGCGCCCTCGGCAGCGCCCTCTGAAAGGCGGTCAGGTAATAGCCACGTTGAAAGGCGCCATAAGCATCGTCCACCTTGCCCTTGAACGGCTTTTCCGGCGGCAGATCGGGCAATTTCGCCCCCATGCGCTCGAAAACACCGACCCCCTGGGATGGCTTGATGTCGCTATCGGCCTTGGGCTCGGCGCCGGGCTGGATCTTTTCCGTCTTGAAGGTGCCGGCATCGGCACCGAGCGGACGCGTCACGAGGTTGTCGTTGGGCTGCGGCGCATCCGGCACCGTCGTATCGTCATCGGACTGCGCGTTGCTATCCGACTGCGCCCCCTTGTCCGAAGGCTCCGAGACGCCCGGCAGCGACGGATCACCATTGCCCGATTGCGCGACCGCCAGCAATGGGAATGCCCAAAGCCCGGCGGCGAGTACGGCAAGGAAGGATCGATGGCGGAATCGAGGCATGGACGACATGAATCGCTATCAATCCTCAAACCGTGGCGCTTTTTCGTCCAGAAGCGCATTCACTTCGGCAACGATGGACGGGGCTGCCGCTGGATCGGCAAAAACAGCCTGATGCAGGGCGACGAACTCTGCGCCCGTCAAAGCCACCTCGAGCGCCGACTTCGGGTCGGTACCGCCCATGACGATGCAGGGAATTTCGATCATCGAGGCCCACCATTCGCCGAGCGCCAGGTTCTTCGGATGCGCCTCGGGCTTGATGTCGCCATCGAGCTTGCCGAAGAATATGTAGTCCGGCCTAAGTTCGCCGATCTCCAGAGCACTGTGCCTTTCGGCAGCGCTGCCGCCGCCGACGATCAGCTTCGGCACGAATTTTTCCACTGCTTCGGTGAGTTCGGCGAGATTGCCGGCAATATGCAGCCCATCCGCCTTGGCCCGGCCCGCCACGCGACTGTCGCCGGAAATCAGCGCCGCTGCCCCTGCAGCCTGAATGATCGGCACCAGCTTTTCGGCATGTTTCTGGAAGGTGCCGTCATCGAGGCCATATTGCGGAAGAATGACCGAGGCCACGTCTCCGCCCCTCAGCGCATCGGCCACCACCTTCGCCCGCTGCTCGATATCGGCGATGTCGGGAACGATGAGAACGAGGCGGCAACGATCTTCGGGCACGGTCATAAGGGCTTCCATGGTTTCGGTCCCCATCGTCAGCGATGGCGCACCGGTTCGATAGTCGTGAGTAAATCCGTTAGCTCTCTCTGACAAGAGGCAGCGGCCGAAACCGCTAACTCGCCACGAGCGGCGCCGGCAGCGCATACCCCGTGCGCGGCCGCTCTCACAATATATCATGCAGCGCACAATTAACTTGCCGCCCCTTGGTGTTTGACGTAGCTTTCGCGCATGTCGACCATGGACCCTTTCGCAGCCATCGCGGACCCGAACCGGCGTCATCTGCTGGAGGAATTGCGCCGCGCACCCAAGACGGTCAACGAACTGGCGCAGGGCCTGCCGATCAGCCGCCCGGCAGTCTCCCAGCATCTGAAAGCCCTGCTCGACAGCAATCTCGTTTCCGTCACCAATGAAGGCACGAAACGCATCTATGCGGTCAACAGCCGCGGTTTCGACAAGCTCAATTTATGGCTGGATCAGTTCTGGTCCTGAAGGGACTGTTCGCGTCTGCGGCATTCCGGAAAATTGCGGAATTCGCTGGCGCCAACGGCGACGCCAGAACTACCGCGGCCCGCCCCCGTCCGGACTAAGCCACGGAGAGGAACTTCATAACTTCCGGATGGGCTAGCGGCGTTGGGAAGTTCGCATTGTCCATGCTACCCATGCCAAATCGGTATGTTCATCCCCGATCAATCTGGGCTCCCCTTCCAACCAGCCGGTCACCTCGTACAAGTGGTAGATCGTTTCGCATTGGCTGTCTTCGAAGCAACCCAAATAGCGGAAGACAACAGGTGTAACCCCGACTTCTTCGCGAGCCTCTCGTACAAACGTGACATCGAGGGGTTCATCCGTCTCGGCGTGGCCGCCAACCAGATCCCAGTGCTCCGGATAATGCCGCCTGCTTGCGGCACGACGCACCATCAATACCCGGCCGCGCTTGATAAATGCCGCCAGTACGATCGTCGTCACATCATCATCTCGGAATCTTGCATTCCGACACGTCGCAAAATGTGCCGGATGACCGCAACGGGCTCAAAAATAACCATTGGCAGCATTCGCTGCCCAAGACGGGAAAATTGCGCCAACCCCTACCCCTGACGCTGTGACGCTGGCGCATCCGCTTTGACGGAAATGCACATCGATCCTGGTTGGGAAATTGCCTTAAGACCTTTCGATCAGCCTGTCTTGCCCCCAAGATCGATGGCTTTTTGAACTGTGGAAGCGTTGCCTCAGTGGACCGAGGAACGCAGACGCTGGATTTCGTCCTTGACGCGCAGTTTCCTGCGTTTGATGTCTGCTATTTCAGTATCATTGCTAGAGGGAGATGACATTGCCAGATGCAGCGCCTCCTCGAGCGCGACATGTTTCTTTTCGAGCGATTCAAGATGAGCTTGAACAGTCATATGACCCTTCCTTCCTCTTTCAGAGCCCTGACCATCCATTCGCCAAGGCTCTAGGTGTCAACCTTCTCACTGTGCCATAATATGCAGCCTTTGTCGAAGGCGAAAACGTGGCCTATAGGCGGCAAATTCGTGATGAAGGATAACTTCCCGTTATCGCCATTTGGTGATAGGAGCTTGCGGAATTCAGGAGGCGGAACGAATGCGATTCCGCGATATGCTGGGGAAATGAACATGGCCGATCAGGAACAGGCGGAAATCAGGCTGATCGTGGCGCGGCTGCGCCAGGAACACGAGGATTATGATGCCGCAATCAATGCCATGATCCAGACGGGCTGCGATGCCCTCCGCGTCCAGCGCATGAAGAAGAAGAAGCTTGTCATCAAGGACAAGCTGACCAAGCTGGAAGACCAGATCATTCCCGACATTATAGCCTGAGGAGCACAACGGAACGATGATGACCGAAAGACCGCCTGTCGCCATCATCATGGGAAGCCAGTCCGACTGGGAGACCATGAAGAATGCCGCAGACACCTTGGAAGTGCTTGAAATCACCTATGATGCGCGCATCATTTCCGCTCATCGCACGCCGGACAGGCTGGTGAGTTTCGCCAAGGGCGCCAGGGACGAGGGCTTCAAGGTCATCATTGCCGGCGCCGGTGGCGCAGCCCATCTGCCTGGTATGGCGGCATCCATGACGCCCCTGCCCGTCTTCGGCGTGCCGGTGCAGTCCCGCGCGCTCTCCGGGCAGGACAGTCTCCTCTCCATCGTGCAGATGCCGGCGGGCATTCCTGTCGGCACGCTTGCGATCGGCAAGGCCGGCGCGGTCAACGCCGCCCTGCTCGCCGCAGCCGTCCTCGCGCTTGGCGATGAGGAGATTGCCGAGCGCCTCGACGAATGGCGCGCGCGCCAGAGCGCCGCCGTTGCCGAATATCCGATGGACGACCTATGAACGCAAAAACGATCGGCATCATCGGCGGCGGCCAGCTCGGCCGCATGCTGGCCATGGCGGCTGCGCGGCTGAATTTCCGCACAGTCGTCCTCGAGCCACAGACGGATTGTCCGGCGGCCCATGTCGCCAACGAACAGATCGTCGCAGCCTATGACGATGCGGCGGCCCTTGCCGAGCTGGCGAAGCGCTGCGATGTCGTGACCTACGAGTTCGAGAACGTTCCCATTTCCGCCGCCGAAGAACTCGCCCGGCAGGTCACGGTCTATCCGCCGCCGAAAGCGCTGGAAATGGCGCAGGACCGGCTGACGGAAAAGAGCTTCATCAACAGCTGCGGCATTCCGACGGCCCGCTTCCATGCCGTCGACAGCCAGCCGGACCTCGAACGTGCCCTCGCCGATTTCGGTGGCCAGGGCGTATTGAAGACCCGACGCCTCGGTTACGATGGCAAGGGGCAGCGTGTCTATCGCTCTGCAGCCGACAGCGCCGAGAACGGCTATGCGGCCTTGGGCAACGTGCCGCTGATTCTCGAAAGCTTCGTATCCTTCGAGCGCGAGATCTCCATCATCGCGGCGCGCGGCATCGACGGAACGGTTGCCTGTTACGATCCGGCCGAGAACGTCCATCGCAACGGCATCCTCCACACCTCGACGCTGCCTGCCAGGATTTCGCAAGAAACAGCCATGGCTGCCCGGCAAGCTGCGGAAAGGATATTGACGGCGCTCGGCTATGTCGGCGTCATCGGCATCGAGTTCTTCGTGCTTGCCGATGGCAGCCTGATCGCCAACGAAATGGCGCCGCGCGTCCACAATTCCGGCCACTGGACGGAAGCCGCCTGCGTCATCTCGCAGTTCGAGCAGCATATCCGCGCCGTCGCCGGCCTGCCGCTCGGAAATCCCGATCGTCATTCGGATTGTGTCATGACCAATCTGATCGGCGACGACATCCTGGCACTGCCGGAATGGCTGCGCCTTGACGACACGCTGGTGCATCTCTATGGCAAGACCGAAGCCCGGCCGGGCCGCAAGATGGGCCATGTCACGCAGCTTCTCCGCTAAGAGTAGCGGGAAAAAGCCCTGACATGGTTGACAGCGCACGGTCGACAGGGTATTTGCTCCCCACCCTAAAGAGCGCGCCCTGAGCGCGCTTTTGATTGTTAAAGACCCGGGCGAATGTGACATTCCCCCTCGAACATCGCGGATCAGAAAAATGAAGATCAAGAATTCGCTCAAGTCGCTCAAGGCGCGCCATCGTGACAACCGTCTCGTCCGCCGCAAGGGCCGCATTTACATCATCAACAAGCTGAACCCGCGCTACAAGGCTCGTCAGGGCTGATATAGCGCGCGGCTCCGATCCCATGGATCGGACGCTCAGTTTTAGTTGATCGCATCAAATTCGGTTTGATCTTCGACATTGGCGGGCTACTATGCCCGCCATGCGCGTTTTTGCTTTGTCATATCTAGCCCTGCCGATTCTCCTCGCTCTGACTGCCTCCGCGCCCCATGCGGCGCTGGCGGATGAGCCTGTGCCTGTGGAAAAGCAGAATCCTGGCGATTCCTCCGGCACTTTGTCGCCCAAGCAGCAACTCGACAATCTGTTCACGGCGCTGAAGCGGCAGCGCGACCCCGATCAGGCAAGCCTGATTGCCGACCAGATCAATGCCGAGTTCAGCGACTCCGGCAGCGCCACCATCAATCTTCTGATGCAGTGGGCCGACAAGGCCATTCAGGACAAGCGCAATGGCGCGGCCATGGATTATCTCGATCAGGTGATCTCCCTGAAGCCCGACTATGTCGAAGGGTGGAACCGACGAGCCACGCTCAACTTCGCGATCGGCGACTACCGCAAGTCGATGGAAGACATCAATCAGGTCCTGCGAATAGAGCCACGCCATTTCGGCGCGCTGGCCGGCATGGCGGCGATCCTGACCGAAACCGGCAACGACGCCCAGGCTCTGAGGGTCTGGGAGCGTTTCCTCGATGTCTATCCGGCGAATCGATCGGCCCAGCAAGAAGCTGACAAGCTGTCGGAGAAGATTGCCGGCAGCCGAACCTGAGTTTTCGACGCCAGCCTTGCTCATGCCGGCATCGAAATCGCGCCCGGTGGGGTGAAAAGCTGCGGCAATGCACTAAATGAGTGACTGACGATATTTGATCCGTGCCGAAATGATCGATTCTCTATTCGCCGTCATCGTTCTCCTCCTCGTCTTCGCCGCAGGCTTTTCCGCCTATAAGACCCGTGCGATCGAGCAGGCCTATCCCAATATCGGCGAGCTGACCGATATTGGCGGCTACCGCCTCAACGCCGTGCATCTGCCACGACCGAAGACAGCAGACCTGCCAGCCCTCATCTTCATACACGGCGCCAGCGGCAACCTGCGCGACCAGTTTGAAGCCTTCGCCGGCCCCTTGAACGGCCGCGCCGAAATGCTGTTCGTCGACCGTCCCGGCCATGGCTATTCCGAGCGCGGGGCAGCCGAAAACGCCCTTCCTTCCGGTCAGGCCGATGCCATCGCCGGATTGATGGACAAACGCGGCATCAAGAGCGCCATCATCATAGGCCATTCCTTCGGCGGTGCGATTGCCGCCGCCTTCGGCATGCGCCATCCCGACAAGACCCAAGGGCTGCTGTTTCTTGCGCCGGCAACGCATCCCTGGCCCGGCGGCGTCGACTGGTACTATACGCTTGCCGCCACGCCGGTCTTCGGCTGGCTCTTTACCCAGATATTCGTCATCCCGCTCGGCTTGCGCCGGGTCGAGACCGGCACGCTCAGCATCTTCCGTCCGAACACGAGGCCGGCGGACTACATCATGAAGACGGCGCCAGAACTGGTGCTCCGGCCGCAGACCTTCCGCAACAACGCCATCGACGTGGTCAATCTGCTTGCCTATGTCTCCGCCCATGCGCCGCGCTACAGCGAGATCAAGGCACCCACGGTCATCATCACCGGCGACAGCGACGACGTCGTGCTGGAGGAATTGCATTCACGCGGGCTAGCGCGGGATATTGCGGGCGCCGAACTCGTCACCATCCGCAATCTCGGTCACAAGCCGGATTACGTGACGACAGATGTCGCGATCGCCGCCATGGAGCGGCTAGCGGGCCAGCCACGCGATTTGCAGAGACTGGCGGCACAAGCGGAAATCCGCATCGCCAACCTCGCCGGGGAAGTTTCCGGATCGAGCGCCGTGCCTCAGGCCGTCACCACATCATCGTCAGGCGCATCCTGAAATATCCGGCTGTGCGGCACGGTCTCGATCGTCTGCCGTACCGCCTGCAGCATGATCGACGCCAGCCGCTCCGTCGCCGGGCTCGCCTCCGCCTCGGCACGATGCAGCACCAGATCGAGCGTGGGCAGGACCGGCAGACCTGCCTCGCCCGGCGTCATCTGCCGCACCTTCGGCGGCAGGCCGAGCGGCGTGCGCAGCGCCAGACCGAGCCCGGCCGCCGTCGCCGCCCAGAGCCCTCCAAGGCTCGGGCTGACAAAAGATATCCGCCAGCCGATGCCGGCCCGATCGAGCGTCTTCGTGGCGATGTTCCGCAGCAGACATGGAGCTTCGAGTGAGGCAAGCGGCATCACCTCACCGCCGTCGGCGTGCCACTGCACCGCGCCATTCGCCGGGCCGACCCAGCAGAGCGGCACTTCGGCGATGCGATCCGTATGCTCCGTGCGAAAGCCGTCACTCCAGGCAAGCGCCAGATCGAGCTTGCCCGACGTCACCCGCTCCACAAGCTCGACATTGCGCACCACGCGCGCCTCGATGCGCACCTTGGGATGCGCGCGGGCGAAGCGGCCCAATACTTCCGGCAGCAGCGTCTCCCCGAAATCCTCCTGCAAGCCGAGCCGCACCCAACCTTCCAGCTCTGTCCCATGCAGCGCCGTGGCCGCCTCGTCATTCAGATCCAGCAGCCGCCTGGCATAGCCGAGCATCGTCTCGCCGGCCTCCGTCAGTGCCAGCCCCCGGCCAGCCTTGCGGAAGATCGGCGTACCCGCCTGCTCCTCAAGCTTCTTCAGCTGGGCGCTGATCGCGGAGGTCGAACGCCCCAGCCTGTCGGCCGCCTTGGCATAGCTGCCGAGATCCATGCCGGTCACGAAGCTGCGCAACACATCGAGATCGAAGATGACTTTTCGCACGGATAACCATCCATATTTTTAGGACTAAAAATCCTGAATTATCTGATTTTCAGGATGATTATCCGCTGGCATTCTATACCAGTCAAGAGACACGGAAACCGGAGCAATCCCATGCCATTCACCCGCATCACCCTTCTGCGCGGCAAGTCGCCGGAATATCTGAAGGCGCTGTCCGACAACTTCCACCGCGCCCTGGTCGAAGCCTTCGAGGTGCCGCCGACAGACCGCTTCCAGTCCATTCATCAGCTGGAGCCGCATGAGCTCATCTTCGACCGGACCTATTTCGCCAGCAAGCCGCGTTCGGACGATTACGTCTTCTTCGATGTCACCACGGGCAAGCCGCGCAGCACTGAGGTCAAGAAGGCTTTCTATCGCCGTGTCGCCGAGCTTCTTGCCGACGCCCCCGGCGTCCGTCCCGAGGACATCATGATCACCATCACGACGGCGACACGCGAGGATTGGTCCTTCGCCGATGGCCGCGCGCAGATGATCGAACAGGCCTGAGAACGATGCCTCAAACCACATCGACCCAAGCACCCGCCATCCACCGCGCCGGCACGAATATGCGGCCCTCGCCCGAGGGTATCGCGACGGCCTCTTTTCTGGTGGAGTCGCTCGTGGAAAGCTCTGAAAACGGCGGCCTTACGGCCATGCGCTGCGCGCTCGAGCCCGGCGTGATGACTCGCTGGCATACGCATCCGCATGGACAGATCCTCTATGTTCTGTCCGGCGTCGGACTTGCCGAACGCTTCGGTGGCCCGGCCGAGGAGCTGCGCGCCGGCGACTGCATCAGCTTCGCACCGAACGAGCGCCACCGGCATGGTGCCGCGCCGGAACATGCCTTTTCCTATATCAGCATCCAGGCGGCGCAGGATGGAAGCGCCGTCACCTGGCTGGAGGAATGACTGATGATCGCCATGCAATATAATTTCCCCCTCCCCGCGGATTACGACATGACGATCATCGATCGCCGTATCCGCGAAAAAGGCCCGCTGCTCGACAATCTCCCGGGCCTGAAGTTCAAAGCCTATCTGACGGCAAGAAAGGGCGATGCCATCACGGGCAGCCGGCAGAATTTCTACTCCCCCTTCTACGTCTGGCAGCAGGAGGAGGGCTTGAGCGACTTCGTCTGCGGCCCCGGCTTCCTCGCTCTGACCGAGAGCTTCGGCCGCCCCCGGATAAACACCTGGATCGCCTGGCACGCCGAAACGTCCGAGGATATTCGCAGCGCCAAATTCGCCACGCGCGAAGTAGTCGCGATCGACGCCGAGACATCGCTTGCCGAACTCCGCGCGCAAGAGACCGAGGCAGCGGCAGGGGCCATATCGAACGGCGAAGCGCTCGCCTCGGTCGCCGCCTTCGAGCCGTCTCACTGGACGTTGGTGCGCTTCCGCCTGCTCGCCGAGGCGCCGAAAGTTCCAGGCCGCGCCGGTCTGCAGACCTACAATGTCGGGCATCTCTCCCTGCCCGGCCCCGCCTGAAGTGTCACGGAGACAATCTCCTTGTTTTAAGCGGAGGGCGGGCGCTTTATGGATGGAAAGTCTTTCTGAATCAGAAGAGTGATCCTCCATGGTCGATATCGCAATGATCGAAGCCGCCCGCACTCGCCTCGGCGGCCGGGCGCGCCGCACGCCGCTTCTCTCCTCGCCCTTTCTCGATGAGATTGCCGGCCGCCGCCTGTTCGTGAAGGCCGAGTGCCTGCAGCACTCCGGCTCCTTCAAGTTTCGCGGCGGCTGGTCCGCTGTTTCCGCGCTGGAGCCGACCGTGCGTGCCAGAGGCGTCATCGCCTTCTCGTCCGGCAATCATGCGCAGGGTGTGGCGCTGGCTGCAAAGTTGCACGGCGTCCCCTCGGTCATCATCATGCCGACGGACGCGCCGAAGCTGAAGATCGCCAACACCCGGGCCTTCGGCGCCGAAGTCGTGCTCTATGATCGGATCAGGGAAGATCGCGACGAAATCGGCGCACGTATTTCCAGAGAGCGCGGGCTGACGCTCATCAAGCCGTTCGACGAGCCGCAGGTGATTGCCGGCCAGGGAACGACCGGGCTGGAAATCGCCGAACAGGCGGCCGAGGAAGGCATCGAGGCTGCAAGCGTGCTCGTCCCCTGCGGTGGCGGCGGCCTGACCTCGGGTATCGCGCTCGCGCTCGAATCCCGCGCGCCGGGCCTGAAGGCGCGTCCGTGCGAGCCGGAAAATTTCGATGATACCGCCCGCTCGCTGGCCTCGGGCCAGATCGAGCGCAACTCTGTACTGCAAGGCTCGATCTGCGACGCCATCATCACGCCGCAGCCCGGCAACATCACCTTTCCGATCCTGAAGCGTCTTTGCGGCCCCGGCCTGGTCGTCTCGGATGAAGAGGCGCAAAAGGCCATGGCGTTCGCTTTCACTCGGCTGAAGATCGTGGTCGAGCCGGGCGGCGCCGTCGCGCTCGCTGCTGCGCTCTTCCACGGCAAGGACCTCGACGGCGACACGGTCATCGCCGTCACGTCAGGCGGCAATGTCGACCAGGATGTTTTCGAGGCGGCGCTAAGCCGCCACTAGAGCAATTTCAGGACAAATGCGGAGCGGATCGTCCGCTTCGCCGCTAGTTCACTGCGCGACGATAGAGCGCCAGCGACCCAGCAAGCGCGAGCAGCGCGCCGCCACAGGCGCGCTCAAGCCATTTCGCGCCTTCCGACTTCAGGACGCGCACGGCCTGCGAGCCGAAGACCGCGTATCCGAACATGATGATGAAATCGAGTGCGGCGAAGATCGCGCCCAGAACGACATATTGCTGTAGCTGCGGTGCGGATGGTTCGATGAACTGTGGCAGGAAAGCTGAGAAGAAGAGATAGCCCTTGGGATTGGTGACAGCCACCATGAAGCTCTTCAGGCCGATGGCAAAGGCTGTTCCCTTCGGCTGGCTCGCGCTCGCCTGCAGGGCGCTGTCGATGGTCCCCTTCGACCGCAGCATCATGATACCGAGGAAGGCGAGATAGGCCGCGCCCACCCATTTAAGGGCCGAGAACCAGAATTCGGAGGCAGCCAGCAGCGCGCCAAGGCCGATGGCAACCGCGCTGATCAAAACGGCATCGGACAGGACCGCACCGATCATGCCCGGCAAGGCGCGCCGGACGCCGAAGCGCGAGCCGTTGGTGAGCGCCAGCAGCACGGTCGGCCCCGGCGTTGCGATACCGATGAAGGAAACGGCGGCAAAGGCGAGCAGCGTGGTGAAATGCATAGGGGTCCCTCCTCTGGAAGATAGGAAGGTTGCATGTGGGGCGGTGGTTAGCAAGGGGCTTGAAAGAAGCCTGCAATATACGGCGCCTATGGTGTCCCCCTCTGTCGCGACAGCGACAGAGGGGGTGCGCAGTCTCCACCCGCTCGATCGGCGATAACTACACCACCCAGCCCTGATCTACCCCACCAATCCCGCATCCTTGGCAGCCAAGGCGCCGATCGCCGACCAATCCAGCTCCTCGCCGCCATGCGCCAACAGGTTGAGGAACCGATCACGCAGCAGGCTCGCCAGCGGCAGCGGCACGTTCAGCGCCTCGCCGGCGGCAAGCGCGAGGCGGATGTCCTTCTGGCCGAGCGGCGCGGTAAAGCCAGCCGGCTGGAACTTGCGATCAGCAATCAGCCCGCCATAGGTCTTGTAGACGGGCGCGCTGAAGAGCGTCGAGGTCAGGAGTTCGAGATAGGCATGCCGGTCGACACCGCCCTTTTCGACCAACGCCATGGCCTCGCCAAGCGACTCGATGACTGCGGCGATGAGGAAATTGCCGCTGAGCTTGACGAGGTTGGCAGCCTTCGGCTCCTCGCCGACGACGAAAGTGCGCTGGCCGATCGCATCGAAGAGCGGTGTGACCGACTGGACGGCATTGGGCACTCCGGCCGCGACGACGAATAGTTTTGCCGCAGCCGCGGCTTCCGGCCGACCGAAGACGGGCGCCGCGACGAAGCGCTGGCCTGCGGCCGCATGTTCCCTGGTCAGCCGCTCGGAGGTGGCAACGCTGATCGTGCTCGCGGAGATATGAACCGCACCCTTGCCGAGGCTCGCAAGGACGCCGCCATCACCGTGCACGACCGCCGAAAGTGCATCATCGTGGGCGAGCATGGTGAAGACGGCATCGCCAGTGCAGGCTTCCGCCACAGTTCCTGCGACTTTCGCACCCTCGCCGACCAGAGCCTCCGCCTTGTCGCGCGAGCGATTGTAGACCGTCACCTCATGCCCTGCCTTGATGAGATTAACGGCCATGGCGCTGCCCATCTGACCCAATCCGATAAATCCGACTTTCATTGGCATATCTCCTTCTCACTCTGCCTGGGGGAACGTAGGCGCTTCGCTTCAAGAAAAAACCCGCCGTCTTTCGACAGCGGGTTTCGGTTGTTTCAGGGTGCTGCCGCAGTCAGATGGCGGCAATCACACGCCGGACTGACCGTCCGAACCGATATAGGCAATACGCAGCATGTTGGTAGCACCCGGCGTGCCGAGCGGAACGCCGGCCGAAATGATGATGCGGTCGCCTGGCTTGCCGAAGCCTTCCTCGGCAACGATGCGGCAGGCATTGTTGACCATGTCGTCGAGGTCAGTCGCGTCATGGGTGACTACGCAGTGCATGCCCCACACAACGGACAGGCGGCGCGCGGTCTGGATGATCGGCGACAGCGCAAGGATCGGAACCTGCGGGCGCTCGCGCGAGGCGCGCAGACCGGTCGTGCCGGAAGAGGTGTAGCAGACGATGGCGGCAAGCTTCAGCGTCTCGGCTATCTGCCGGGCGGCGAGCGAGATGGCATCGGCGCCGGTTGCTTCAGGCAAGGCGCGCTGGGCGTAGATGATGCCCGGATAATGCGGCTCGCGCTCGATGGTGCCGGCAATGGAAGCCATCATCGAAACGGCTTCGACCGGATAGTCGCCGGATGCGGATTCTGCCGAGAGCATGACGGCATCGGCGCCTTCGAACACGGCGGTCGCAACGTCGGACACTTCGGCGCGGGTCGGAACCGGCGCTGAGATCATCGATTCCAGCATCTGCGTGGCGACGACGACAGGCTTGCCGGAACGGCGGCAGGCACGGATGAGCTGCTTCTGAATGCCAGGAACGGATTCCAACGGCATTTCGACGCCGAGGTCGCCACGGGCAACCATCAGTGCGTCGGAAAGCTCGATGATTTCCTCGATGCGCTCGACGGCCTGCGGCTTTTCGATCTTCGACATCAGACCGACGCGGCCGTGCGAGATCTTGCGGACTTCCGTCAAATCTTCCGGACGCTGGATGAAGGAGAGCGCCACCCAGTCGACTTCGTTGGTGGCGAGAACGGCATCGAGGTCGACGCGGTCCTTCTCTGTGAGAGCACCGACGCCGAGCAGCGTATCGGGCAGGCTCACACCCTTGCGATCTGAAATCTTCGTGCCGGAAATGACCGTGGTGACGATGCTCTTGCCGTCACACTTTTCGGCGCGCAGCGCCAGCTTGCCGTCATCGATCAGCAGGCGATGGCCGGGCTGAACCGATTCCAGGATTTCCGGATGCGGCAGGTAAACACGTGTGTTGTCGCCGGGGATATCCTGATTGTCGAGCGTGAAAGTCTGGCCGGGCTTCAGATCGACCTTGGTCTCGGCAAACTTGCCGACGCGCAGCTTGGGACCCTGCAAGTCAGCGAGAATACCGATCGGACGGCCACAGCGAGCTTCAACGGCGCGAATACGCTGGATCAGCGTGCGCATGACATCATGGCTGGCATGGCTCATGTTGATGCGGAACAGGTCCGCCCCGGCCTCATGAAGCTTCTGAATCATTTCCTCCGAAGAGGAAGCCGGACCGAGCGTTGCGAGGATTTTGACTTTTCTGTTGCGTCTCATCAATTCTGGCTTTCTTGGCTGCCCGAGGGCTCGGAAAGCTGAACCATCCAGCTCGCCTGGCGCCCGGTGTCGTATTCCTTGAACCCCATCTTCTGGTAGCCACGAGCGTAGCAGTCCTTCACGCCTGGGATTTTGAATTCATTTTCCGCCACGCACATTTCGACGTCGCCCGTCCAGCGGCCGCCGCGGGCCGCATCTTCTGCGTAGAGGTAATAATAGCGGGATTGAAGCGGGCCTTCGATCAATGTCGCGCAGGTGTTGGCCGGAATCTGCCACCAGCCTTCCGTCACCCAGCCGTCCTTCGCACGATAGCCGATCGCCACACCAACAAGGTTCTGCGTGCCGTTGCACGTTCGGAAATCGGCACGAGCCGCATTCGGCATGAAGAAGAACGGCGCTGCGACAGCGAGAATGAGGAAGGCGATTCGGGCGAGCGGACCTGACCGCTTAACGAAACGTGGCGCGACTTGGCTGGACACGGCTTCCAATTGGCTCCCGGTTATTCGTTGTTGTTGCTTCTTGCGCCGCCATCCGGTGAATGTCAACGCAACTCTAATCGATTATATTTTCATCACGAGACGGTAACGGCACCATGCGCCGCTCTTGATCCGATCGAAGTTGCGAACCTTGCACCTTCCATCCACACATGCAATCAAACAAAGAGTTGAAAATTTCAATAACCGACAATCCGCATGACCGATTTCACACCGTTTGAATGCATACCCGGCAATCGTGACAAAGGCATGGTCATTCTCGGCGACCACGCCATGCGACATTTGCCCGCGCGCTATGGCAGCCTTGGCCTGCCGGAAGCCGCCTTTTCCCGCCACATCGCCTATGACATCGGCATCGAAAGCCTGTGCCGCCATTTGTGCGAAAAGCTTGGGGTGCCGGGCGTGCTCGGCGGCTTTTCCCGCCTGCTGATCGATCCGAACCGCGGCGAGGACGACCCGACGCTCATCATGAAGATCTCGGACGGCGCGATCATACCGGGCAATCATCCGATCACGGATGAGGAGTGGAACTATCGCATCGAGGCCTTCCACCGGCCCTATCACAAGGCGGTCGACGAGACGATATCAGCCGTAGCCGAAGCGACGGGCAAGGCGCCTCTGGTCTTCTCGATGCACTCCTTCACGCCTGCCTGGAAGGGTGTGCCGCGCCCCTGGCATGCAAGCGTACTCTGGGACAGCGACGAACGCGCCGTCTTGCCGCTTCTTGCAAAGCTTGGCGCCGATACCGATCTGGTGATTGGAGACAACGAGCCTTACGACGGCGCCCTGCGCAACGACACGATGTTCCGGCATTGCATGATGAAGGGCATTCCGCATGCGTTGCTGGAGGTCCGTCAGGACCTGATCGGCGATGAGGCCGGCACTGTCGAATGGGCCGACCGCCTCGCGCCGATCTTCGCCGAGATCAATGCCGATCCGGCCCTGCACGAATACAAACGCTATCCTTCGCGCACCGGCCCTTATGAGGCATGAAGCGGCGAGCGAACCAAGGAGATCCGAAATGACCACACTCACCAGGCAACAGGAGACCGAGCTTGAAGCCGCCGCATTCCGCCGCCTCGTGGCACATTTGCGCGAGCGCAGCGACGTTCAGAACATCGACCTGATGAACCTTGCCGGTTTCTGCCGCAACTGCCTCTCCAACTGGTATCGCGAAGCCGCCGAAGAGGCAGGACTACCCGTCAGCAAGGACGAGTCCCGCGAAGCGATCTACGGCATGCCCTACGAGGATTGGAAAAACCTGCACCAGAAGGAAGCCTCGCCTGTGCAAAAAGCCGCTTTCGAGCAGAACAAGCCGAAAGATTAACGCTCCCTTCACCAATTCGGCTTGACCTTGCGCGCCATTCGCGGCACGTCAACTGCCCGATCGAATTCGAAATACCGCGCAAGCCATGAAGCGATGTGCCGTGTCGGCGACTGGCCGATCTCATCCGCGACGGGCTGCAAGCGACCCCTTTGAGACCCTTTAGGAGAAGTGCATGGAAGAGAACAGCGTCGAGAACGTGGCCGCGGCGGAACTCCGTCAATTCATCGAGCGCATCGAGCGCCTCGAAGAAGAAAAGGCCGCGATTGGCTCCGATATCAAGGACGTCATGGGCGAGGCCAAGGGCCGTGGCTACGACACCAAGGCGATCCGCACCATCATCCGCCTTCGCAAGAAGGACGCGAACGAGCGCCTGGAAGAAGAATCCATCCTGCAGACCTACATGGCCGCACTCGGCATGGAATAATCAAGGCTCGTATCAGCCTTGCAAGATGATCAGGAGCCGGCTTGCCGGCTCCTTTCTTTTTGGGCGGATTATCAGGCGAAAAGGCGACCGATCAATTCGGCGGCGCTGCCCTGCCAAAGCTCGCCCTTGCCAGTTCCCGACCAGAGAGACAGGAAATCCGGCGATCCCTTCGCCGTCGATGCGCCGCGAATGTCCCGGGTGAACTTGTTCTGCGCCGGAAAGGGCAGAATGGCGTCAGGCTTCCCATCCATCTCATCCATGAAGCGATTCTCGATGCCGCGGGCAAAACGGCCCGAAAAGGCGCGCGTCGTCCGCGTCTTGCGGTCCGGCGTTTCGAGAAGCCTCTTGCGATAGGGCGCCGATGTCCCGGCTTCGGAGCAGGCAAGGAAGGCTGTCCCCATCTGGACGGCCTGCGCGCCCGCCTGCAGCGCCGTGCGAATATCGCCCGCCGTCATGATGCCGCCGGCGGCGATCAGCGGCAGGCGAATGGTGCCGACGGATTGGGTCAGGAGATCATGAATGCCGATTTCCGGATCGGCTGCCCTGGCATCGAAAATCCCGCGATGGCCACCGGCCTCGTAGCCTTGCAGCGTGATCGCATCTACGCCGCTCTCTTCCAGCGCCCTTGCCTCCTCAAGCGTCGTCGCCGTGCCGATCAGCGGAATGCCGGCCCTCTTTGCCTCGCGGACATGATCGGCGGGCAGCAGGCCGAAGACGAAGCTCAGGCACGCCGGCTTGATGCGCAACACGGCTTCGAACTGTGCGTCGAAATCCTCTTCATAGGGAAGGCCAAGCTGGGGAGAAGATAGCTCCAACTCCTGACGATATCGCGCGGTCGCCTCCACGGCGCGCTCGATACGATCAGCCGCGACTTCCGGGATCGAATGCGGGATGAAGAGATTGATCGAAAACGGCTTGTCGGTCTGCTGGCGCACCTGAGCTGCAAAGGCTTCGATGGCCGCAGCATTGGAATAGGCGCCGCCCATGGCGCCAAGAGCGCCCGCAGCCGAAGCGGCCGCCGTGAGATCCACCGACGAAGGGCCACCGGCCATCGGCGCGACGATCAAGGGATGCTTCAAACCGAGCTGTTGAAAAAGATTGCTGTCCTTAAGGGCAGACATATCCGTGTTCCTTTCAGGAATGTCTGTTGAAACCTCGACTCAACATAGGCATCGCACCGTGGTTTACGAGGGGCGACCAAGCGCCGCGGTGCGGGCCTCGATCGCCTTGACCACCGACACCATGTCGAGCCGGCCATTACCGAGTTCGACGCTCTCGCCATAAAGGGTCCGGCAAAGATCGAGAACCGGCGAGGCCATGCCGACGGCGCGGGCCGCCTCGGCAATCAGCTTCGTGCTGTTGAAGGCATCGGCCGTTGCCGCCTGCACTGAAAAATCCTGTGCGACAAGTTTTGGAATTTTCACGCGCGTCAGATCGCTGGCCATCGGACCGGAATCGATCGCCGCCTGGAACGTCTTGAGATCGAGCCCGTTGCTCTCGGCAAAATGCGCCGCTTCGGCAAGCCCCGCCAGCATCGTGCAGAGATAGAGATTGACGGTGAGCTTCATCAAGAGCGCATTGCCGACCGGGCCGCACAGGATCGTTTCGCGGCACATGGGCGCGAGCAGCGGCCGCACCTCGGAAATTGCCTCCGCATCGCCGCCAAGCAAGGCCACGAGCTGTCCCATCTCGGCGGGCTTCCGCGAGCCCGAAACCGGGGCTTCGACATAGCGTCCACCAGCAGCGATGATATCGGCGGCGAGCCCGCGCGAATAGTCGGGCGGATTGGAGCCCATCGACACCACGATATGGCCGGAGACCAGCTTGGCGAAGTCCGGCGTCCCGCGCAGCAGCACCTCGTCCAGGACTGCTTCATTGACCAGCATGAGAATGACGATGCGTGCGCATTCGAACACCTCATCGACACCTGCCGCGACCGCGGCGCCAGCCTCGCGCAGCGGATCGGCGGCTGCCGGCGATCTGTTCCACACGACAAGCCTCGCGCCGGCCTTTGCAAGATTGAGAGCCATTGGCTGGCCCATGACGCCGAGACCGACAAAGCCGATCTCCTCGCCCGGCGCGGCGCCGGGACGGTCGCTGACATTGGTCATCATAACAACTCCGATTGTTCGGGTGACTATGCGAACTTTTTAGTCAGAGCCGGCGGGAGAGTTCATATGCCTTTCCCGCCGGATATCGGCTCGTGGTCCGCTTAAAACAGGCGGTCCAGCCACTCATGCTTGTCCGGCGCGCGGCCGAACTGGATGTCGGTCAGCGCAGCCTTCAGGCGCAGGGTGGTCGGGCCGGCATTGCCGTCGCCGATGGTGAAGCCGTGCTTGCGGCCCTTCAGCTTGCCGATTGGCGTCACGACGGCTGCCGTGCCGCACGCAAAGGCTTCGCTCAGGCGCCCGCTCTCGGCATCGGCCTGCCACTGCTCGATCGAATAGGGCTCCTCGCGAACAGTGAGACCCATGTCGCGCCCAAGCTTGATGAGGGAGTCGCGGGTGATTCCAGGCAGGATCGTTCCCGTCAGCGGCGGCGTCTGCAGCGACCCGTCCTTGAAGACGAAGAAGATGTTCATGCCGCCAAGCTCTTCGATCCAGCGCTTTTCGACGGCATCGAGGAAGACGACCTGCTCGCAGCCCTCGCGTTGACCTTCGGCGAGCGCGGAAAGGCTTGCAGCGTAGTTGCCGCCGCACTTGGCCGCACCGGTGCCGCCGGGAGCCGCACGCGTGTAGTTCTCGGAGAGCCAAAGCGTAACAGCCGACGCGCCGCCCTTGAAATAGGAGGCAACCGGCGAGGCAACGACGCAATAGAGGTAGTCGGTCGCCGGCCTAGTGCCGAGCGCCGCTTCCGAACCGATCATGAATGGCCGGAGATAGAGCGACGAACCCTCGGCGGTCGGAATCCACTCGCGATCGATCTTGACCAGCTCGCGAACGGACTCGACGAAGAGCTTTTCCGGCAACGGCGGCATGGCCAGCCGTTCGGCCGAATTGTGGAAGCGCTGCGCGTTGGCGCTCGGGCGGAAGAGCGCCGCACCGCCATCAGGCAGATGATAGGCCTTCATGCCTTCGAAGATTTCCTGCGCATAATGAAGCACCACGGTCGCCGGATCGAGCGCCAGCGCCTTGCGCGGCTCGATCTTGGCGCTGTGCCAGCCGCGATCCTGCGAATAGCGGATCGTGACCATGTGATCGGTGAAGACGCGGCCAAAGCCTGGGTTCTGCAGCAGCGCTTCGCGTTCGCTCGCCGTAGCGGAATTGGGGTTTTTCTGGATGTCGAACGTTAAAGTTTCGCCGTTGCTCATGGCTCCTCCAATGCTTCTCTTGTCGCGGCTTTCGCCGCCCATCTCCCGAAGGATGGTGTAAATCAAATCGGGTGGTATTTGATTGCGTTTACGCCTGTTCTCACGCAAGTTTAAGAGCGATCTGCGTAAAATTATGAGGCGAATCGCTATTTCTTGCCTGGAAGCCGGCTATACCTCCTATGCAGCTTCCATCAGAGCGCTTTCGCAACGGCTTCAGCGGCGGCAACGCCGGTCTCATAGGCGCCGTGCGCGGTAGAGTAGCGCGCCTTCGAACAGGCCTCTCCCGCGAAGAACAAGCGCCCGTCACGGGGCGCCGCCAATACGCTACGAAGATCGGAAGCGCCGGGCGTCGCGTAGGAATAAGAGCCGCCGAAGAAGGGCTCTCCCGCCCAGGCCGAGGCAACAAGCGGCGACAGTGTCTTGCCGATATCCGCGCCGAAGACACGTTTCAGCTGCTCGACCGAAAATGCAAACATCGCATCAATGCCCTGCCGCTCCAGATCGAGCGCGAGATCGGCGGCAAAATAAGCTTCGATGACCGAGGCGCCAAACGGCTTCAACTGATAGGCTCCGGTCCGACGGCTGTGCTTCGATCCCATCACATGCGTATCGTCGGTAAATATCTCGGGGTCGGCAATGCGGATGAAGAGCTTGTTTGCGAGCCCGAGCGGCAGGCGCGCCGCCGCCTCGATCTTCTCCGGCAGGGGCGGCCAGAAGGTGATGCGTTCGGCGGCCAGCACGTTAGTGGACACTGTGACGACGACGGCCCTTGCCCGCAGCTCCCCCTTGCTCGTCGAAAGCACGATATGGTCTGCGCCGCTATGGTCGATGCGGCTCACCTCGACGCTCAGAACGGTCGGCACCGGCAAGCCAAAGGTCTCAACCAGAGTGCCGTAGCCCTGCCGCACGCGCCAGTCAGGTCCGGGGCCGGGATCGTAGCGGCCGAGATCGATCACCGAGGACTTGTCGAGCTCTCCCCCGGTCATGAAGGCACCAACGGCATAGATCCTCTCACTCCACGGATCGTCGGGAGACAGCATGGTCGAAAGATCCGCGTCATCATTGCCCCTGTAGTCGTCGACGCGTTCGAAGAAATCGTTGACGGCGGCAGCCGCAGCCTTTGCGTCCGCATCATTCTGCTCCAGCCGGTGGCCGCCGTCGCTCCAGGGGGCAGGCGTGCGATCGACGGTGAGGCCGACCTCTTCGGCAATCCCGGTCCAGGCGTTGGTGCGCGCGCCATGTAGCCAGCCGCAACCGAGATCGAGCGCGGCCGCATCGGCCCCGAACGGATGGATCGAGCGTGCACGCCCGCCGACGCGATCGGAGGCTTCGAGCAAGACGATCGAAAGATCCGGCCGAAGCAATTGCAATTGCCGAGCGGCACCCACGCCGGCCGCCCCGGCACCGATCACCGCGACGTCGACTTCGCCGCCCTTCCAGGATTCGATGGGCATTCCAATTCCTTTTCGCGCAGGCGCCGAAAATGATCCGGCCGCGCGACTTTGGCTGATATGAGGCTCGCCGATCCGCCAGCGCAAGCCCTCGCGATCATCTGTAACCGACCTCGGCGCGGCATGTAAACGGGCGCGGCGACTGCGATACCAAATTGCCGCATTGAGCTGAAACGGCGAATGTCGTACCTGCTTCATCTAGACAGATGATGAGGAAAGATCGTGCAAAGGCGGATCTTGGCAACAACGCAGGGGCTGACGCGCATTCTATGCGCCATCGCGTTGTTTTCGCTCGGCTTCGCCCATCATCCGGCCATTTCCAGCGCCGCCGAACTGCCTCCATTCGAGCTTGCTCAGTACAGCCTGCCGGATGGAAGCCTGCCCGTCATCTGCACCTCCGAGAAGACGCCTGACGGCAAGCAACACGGCAAGGCACATGTACTCGGCTGCGAAGCCTGCCGGATTTCCGCTGCAGCGCTCCTCCCCCACCCGCCGACCGAAATGTGCGACCATCTCGCGTTCGTACGGCAGGATATGGCCGCTCCCGAGAATACGGAATTCCGCCGCCAGCTCTATCCCCCCAATTGCGGCCCACGCGCACCGCCGGTCTTCCAGACACCCGCCTGAGCCGGCTTTGCGGCGGATGCCGCTCGTCAGGTCAGCAGCCTGCATGCCGCCGGTGGATCACCGCCCGTGCCGCACACGCAGGCGCCCTTGCCATGAAATGCCTTGCGGGCAGCTTCTGCCACGAGGCCGGACAACCCTCCCAAGGAAACCGACCATGATCCGAACGATATGCCGTTGGGCTACCTTCGGCCCCCACTCTACCGAGGCAACCGACATCCACACCCTCTTTGCGACCGCGCCGCACAGCCTTGGAGGCGACCATGCCGACACAGCTCAATAAGACCGCGTCCGGCCGCCACGCCTCTGTTAGATCTCGCCCGGAAACACCGATGTTTACGAAGGAATGGTCTATTCCCGCGATCCTGACCGTCTTTCTGCTCGGAGTCTGCGGCCTGATCGCCTATTTCACCTGGACCCTGATGCCGCCCGCGACGCCGCCGAAGGACCATGGCAACGCTCGCTTTACGCTCAGCGATAGCAATGGCCATGCGATTGCGGAGCCCGCGTCGAAGAAGCAGCCATAGCCGCCGTCGCTGCAACCGACAAACCGAAGGAAAGACCGAGATGCCTCCGATGAAGACATTGTTTCTCGCCACAGCCGTGACGATCCTCGCCCTTACAGAGCAAGCGCTCGCACACGCTCACCTCAAAACCGCGACACCGGCTGCCGATAGTACCATCAAGCAATCGCCTTCGGTGCTTGATCTTGGCTTCACCGAGAGCCTCAACCTGAAATTCAGCGCCGCGACGGTAACCGGGCCGGGCAGGAAGGCAATCAAGATTGGCACGGCTGCGTTGGCGGAAGGCGATAAGACGCTGACAATACCCGTGAGCGATACGCTCGCGCCCGGCAAGTATACCGTCAAATGGCATGTACTTTCGACCGATGGCCACAAGACCAACGGCAGCTACAGCTTCACCGTCGCGCCCTGACCACGCCGGTCGGCTAACCGATGACGCACTTCTTGACGAAATGCAGCCAGCTGTCGTTACGCCGGACGGTCGCGCGCGGCAGACCGAACGCATCGTCACCCGGACGCGCCCGGCCGCGGCGCGTCGTCGTCGCCGCACTGTAACCGGCCTCATAGGCCAGCACGCGGTCGAGCGGCGTTTCGTCGCCATAGGGGAAACAAAAGGACGAGATACCCTCATCCAGCAGATCTTCGAGCACCTCGCGCGAATGCGTGATCTGGCGACGCGCCTCTTCCATCGGCAATCGCGGCAGGCGAACGTGATCGAGCGTATGCGACCCTATCTCGTGCCCCAGGCTGTGCCAGTGGCGCAACTGCTCCACGGACATGCATGGCGCCTGCGCCACGCCGAGGGGAATGTCCCAGACATTGCTGCCGCCGATCTGATTCGCCACCACGAAATTCGTGGCAGTGAAGCCGAAGTCCTGGAGCACGGGCAGAGCATTCTCGTAGACATTGGCATAGCTGTCGTCGAAGGTGATGGCGGCGACCCTGCCTCGCTTTTCGCCTCTGACGTAAGGCATTGCCTCGCGCAGCGACATGCCCTGAATACCGAGCCTTTTCAGCCATTCCATCTGATGACGGAAGGCGTCGGGATGGACGACCATGCTTCTGAACGGCGCCTTGCGCGACGGCGGCACCGCAATCTGATGATATGCGAGGATCGGAACAGCCACGATGGATCGTCTCAGATCATGCGACGGGCGCGAAGCGCGATCTTGGCGCGATAGAGCGGTCTCAACACCTCTCTGAAAAGCCTCTCGGCCAAGGTCTTGTGGCTCTTGATCGTGCTGCCGCCGAGCTGGGGAGAAATTTCGCGCACGCCGCCCGGCAGGACCGCCAATGGCGACACGTGGGTAAACCAGCTCATCTGTATGGTCGTATCGACCGGCCGATCGAAAACGGACGTCGCCTCCAGCAGACGGATGGCGGCATCGCGACTGACGAGCTGAGCCACCATGCCGAGACCGATCCGCACTGGCTGGATGACATTGGTTTCTCCCTGGGAGAGAACGCATCTGCCGTGTTCCTTGCCCATGCGGAACGGGAACCGAATGAACGATCCCGGCTTCAGGCATGCCTTGGCGGCTGCGAAGGCCGCGTGGAACGCATCATCGATCTCGACGTCGTCTTCGAAGACGAGGCCCGCGTCGATACCCTGCTCGACGATGGCAGCCCAGGCCTTGCGGTGCGACAGAAAACAGGCAATCTCGCCGGTGCTCATGGCAAACGGATAGTATGGCTTCTGCAGCCGGGGTCGATAGACGCTCTCGATCTCGGCCGCTGTCAACGTGCGGCCATCGACCGCCTCGATAACCTCGCTTTGCACCGAAAGCTTCGCGGCCAGTCTTTCGACCTGCGGCATGCGATCGCGAGCGCGATCCAGATGGATGATGAAGCCACGAATGACGGGTTGGCTTACCCCGGCCAGAACGGTCCCAACCGAGGCGGACGGCTGATCGAACTCGAATCCCGTGGGAGATCTTTCGAGCGGCATCGCCGAAGACGGGCCGAATTCGTGAGCTTGCATGAAAGGACACCTCGAGGTCATAGTTCGCGAGGCTCTAGCAACCCTGAATGAAAGCGAGCTTAGGCAAACCTGAGGCGAAACTGAAAATGGTTGTTTTCGGGCCGATCCGAACAACTGAAAGAAGGCTAGGCGAGCATGCCGATGCGACCGTTCGCCATTTTGTCCTCAACCCAGCGGCGTTCATCCAGCCAGGCATGGCGCTTCCATCCTTCCCAGCTGAAGCCGCAGAGCTTCACGTCCCATTCCTCGGCCGGCAATCGCGACAACGCATAGCGGATACCGAAGAAGCCGGTACTCGGGAAGAGCAGGTGCATCCGGCATTGCGTCACGCCGAGTTCCTTGCAGCCCTCGATGTAGAACTGCGGCGGCATGATGCGGATTTCCTTGCCCGCGGCACCGACCAATTCGATCGTCCGCATCGTCCAATCGCTCTTTCTGCCTTTCAGACGCGAAAGAAAATTGGGCTTGGGATGATATTTGCTGATGATATCGGGATGATAGGCGAGCACGATCTCCTTGGCGGCAGTGAAAGTCGCGCTGGTCAGGAAGCTCGGGTCCGACAATCGGCGCTGCATCGGCTTGCTGGACGCGGCAAGCATGAGAATGTCGGTGCGTGAACCGCTCATGCCGATCGAGGCTTTCGGCTCGTTGAAGCGCATCGCGAACTCCGCCTGGTCCACGATCTCCGACAGATCGCGCTGCAACTTGCCATTGCCGATGATGATTGCCGTCTTACGAGTCAAATACGAGTATCCGCCAAGTCCCAAGTCGCCGGCCTAAGGGAGCCAAATGAAGCGAAACTGAATGACGGAGGCTGGAGGCGCGCATAAATCCTGACACGAACCTGAAAGCCGAGGCGGTGTCACCTGCAAGCAACAGCTGCGCACGAGGACCCACTTCCACCTCGCATTTGCAAAGGCGTTCTCGTTGGCTGATGCGGATTGCAATCACAACTGAGCAGCCGATCGACCGAATCAAAAAGGAGCCCGAACGGGCTCCTGAAAACGATGCTGACGTTGATGGGCCTATTCGACCGAATTGAACTTCTTCACCTGCAGGAAATTCACCGCCGTCCCGCTGAAGCGCTCGGGATCGATCGATGCCGTCTGCACCTTGAAGCCATCGGTATAGACGGCGGTTGGCTGCGCACGGAGCGTCGGGCTCACGAAGCGGGGCGCCTTGACAGGCCGGTTCACGATCTCGACCCGAGCCTTTGCGATCGCCCATTGCGAGATCATCTTCTCGGTCAGCCTCGGCGAAGTCGTCACCGTCGCGCGGCCCGAATCGGCGTCGACGGCATCCTGCTTGTTCGGTCGGCCACCCTTGGTCGCGATACCGGCGGCAATCGGACGTTCCTGCTGTATGGCCGGCTCGAAACCGTCGTTGAAACGGCGGCTGCTCGCCTTTACCTCGTTGCGGATCGGCGCGAGCGCGGCCACTTGCATCGGCATCTGCTGAACCGGCCGTTGCTGTGGCAAGACCGCGGCAATTGCCTGCGCTGCGCTATCGCCGGTGGCCATACCATTGCTTGCCGGCGCCAGTTGATCCTTCGATGCAACATTGTTCAACGGCTGGTTCACAGCAACCGCATTGCTTGTATCCGACCGATCGGGACGGCTTTGCTCGAGGGCGGCAATGACCGAAGGCGAAAGCACGCCTGCGTCTGCCTGGTCATCGGCCGCTTCCTGATCGGCATCGGCCGATGCCAGAAGGCTTTCCGCCACTTCCGGACGCTGCGCCGGCACCGGAACGGCGGCCAATTGACCCTTCATGTCAGCCTCGGCCGATGCCATTTCGGCGTCGCCGGGCGCCCGGCGATCGAGCAGGGACGGCACAGGCACATGATAGGAGCGGAGATCGGCATATTGCGGCTGATCGTCGGTCTCCGGCATCGCAGCGGCAAGCGCATCCTGAGCCGGGTTACGAGGCTGCGAGACGAGCGCGGCGACGACGTCGCTGCCAGAAGGTTGATTGCCGAATGCCGGACGAACCTGCGGAACGGGCGCATTTACGCTGGCGACCTGAACCTGGGCCGGGGTCTGAGCTTGAACCGGGCTATCGTCGCCATCATCGCTTGCGGCCGGAGCTGGCTGCCCCTTACGAGCAGCCGACGCGACAGCCACCGGCGTTCCGCTATCCGCATTGTCCTCTTCCTCATCCGCGCCACCGCCGCCGCCAAAGAGGCGGGCAAAGAAGCCACGGCGCGGAGAAGACGAGCTTGCGATCTGAATATCGTCGGACGACATGCGGCGTTTGTAATCGGCAACCGCCTGTTGATAGCCCGGCAGCGGCCGGCCATCGGCCGGAATATGCATCGTCTTGCCGTCCGGGAAGAGGCGGACGAGATCCTGGCGATCCATGCGCGGCCATGCGCGCACGCCGCCAACGTCCATATGCACGAAAGGCGAGCCCGAGGTCGGATAATAGCCGACGCCGCCCACCTGCAGCTTCATGCCGATTTCGCGCAGCTTGGTGAGCTTGACGTCGGGAATGTAGAAGTCCATCGCGTTGCCGAGCATGTGCTGGCTCTTCTTGGCAACGCCGGTGTGAGCGTTACGCGTGCGCAGCATCTCGTTGGTGCCTGGCGAACGGAAACCGCAGATCACGTAGATGAATTCGTGCGAGCCGCTTTCGCGATAGACTTCCCATATGAGGTCGAACAGGCGCGGGTTCATCTTGGTCGGCTGATTCTTGCGCCAGTCGCGCAAGATGCGGTTCAGCTTCTCCAAGCCGTCCGGATCGAACTTGCCATTGCGCTTGTAGGTGATGACGGCCTTTTCGCCGGTATGGACGTAATAGATCTTCAGGCTGCGGGTTTCGCCACCCGCCTGAGAGGGGCTGCCGACGAAAACAGGGGTAGAAACAGCCAAAGCAAGGAGGCCAACGGCTGCAACCTTGGCCACCTTGCTAAATAGGTTCGAGCACGCAGAATGCCAGCTCAAGCTATTAGGCTTGGTATCTCTACTCAAATTCGGCAATTCGATCCCCGTCCGACAGACAATGTCGCATCGTGTTCCAAATGGCTGTCAATTGCGGTGACACGATGGCAAAAATGCCACACATCGTCGACCTCTTCATACATGGTGAACGATGCACTAACAAGTGCTTTACGACGGGTAACAAAATATGCTTGCCTAAACGTTAAGCTTTCCTTCACGCGGCGTTTTTTTGCGGGTCATCCGGGTCTATTCCGTAGTCTTTCAACTTCCGGTAGAGAGTTGAGCGCCCGATACCGAGCTTTCTCGCCACTTGACTCATCTGCCCGCGATAGAATTTGAGGGCGAATCGGATCAATTCTTCCTCCACATCCGCGAGTTTCCGCACGTCACCCGATGTGTTCGTGCTGACAATGATATTGTCGGAAGCGCTGGCCGACGCATCAGCTACGGCAAGCGGAGTGGTTGCAGCCGCTCCATGCGAAATGCCGTAGACGCCCCGTTCGCTTCTTTCAGCAGCAAGAGCCTCTGTCGAAGAGACATGCGAATTATCCACAACTAAGGTCGGATGCTCGGCTGCGAAGTAGCCGGGCAGCTGCGCGGCGATCTGCGGGAAATCCGTGTCGAGCAGCTCCGGCCCCTCGGACAGCACGACCGCGCGGAAAACCGCGTTTTCGAGCTGGCGGATATTGCCCGGCCAGTCATAGGCCGTCAGCAGCGCCAGCGCGTCGTTGCTGATCCCGAGCGGATGATCGAGCTTCTGCTCGTGGGCGAACCGATCGGCAAAAGCGCGCGCCAGATGCGGGATATCCTCCTTGCGGCGGCGCAGCGCCGGCATGGTGATCGGGAAGACGTTGAGACGATAGTAGAGATCCTCGCGGAACCGTCCTGCCTTGACCTCTTCGATCAGATCCTTGTTCGTGGCGGAAATCAGCCGGACATTGACCTTCTGCGCGACGCGCGCGCCGACAGTCTCGATTTCGCCCTGCTGCACGGCGCGCAGCAGCTTGACCTGGACTTCCAGCGGCAGATCGCCGATCTCATCGAGGAACAAAGTCCCTCCATCGGCCTCCATGAACTTGCCGACATGGCGCTCGGCTGCGCCCGTGAACGCGCCCTTCTCATGTCCGAAGAGAATGCTTTCCACGAGATTGTGCGGGATGGCGCCACAGTTGACGGTCACGAACGGCTTGCCGGCACGGTCGCTTGCGGCCTGGATGGCGCGAGCCACCAGTTCCTTGCCGACGCCGGATTCGCCTTCCAGCACGACAGGGATATTCGACTGCGCCGCGCGATGGGCGAGATCGATGACGCGCATCATCGCAGGGCTTGCCGAGACGATGTCGTCGAAGGAGATGCTGCTCGAGCGTGACTTGCGTCCGGCACGGGCTTTCGCCTCGCGCTGGTCGAGCTTCAGGGCGTTGGCGATCGATGCCGCGATACGCTCCGGCGACACGGGCTTGACGACGAAATCGAAGGCGCCGGCACGCATGGCCTGCACGACGGTATCGATGCCGCCCTGCCCCGTCTGCACGATGACGGGCAGGTCGATGCCCATATCGTTCAGCGCGCCCAGGAACTCGATGCCGTTCATTTCCGGCATCATCAGATCGAGCACGATCACGTTGATATGATCGTTGCCACGCTTTAGAAACTCAAGGCCGAGACGGCCATTTTCTGCCAGATGGGCAACGTGTCCGTGCCGCTCGATGGCATTCTTGAGCAGACGACGTTGAATCGGATCATCCTCAACAACGAGAATCTGCGCGCCCCCTTTGGCGCTATTATAAACGGTCATTGGTGCCTCACTTCATGCGAAACCTGACACGACAGTCGCAGAAAGGCTTGAACATGAAGTTTTGCCAAATCATCGCATTTTAATCATTATGACGAATGTAACGCCGCCCGGGATTCAACCGCCGGTGCAGCAAAATCAGGCCTTGCGGCGGGCTTTCCAGCCGAATAGACAAAAACGGATCGGACGATCCGAACAATAAAAGCAGAGGAAATATCGCCCATGAGCCCGACCTCGCTCCATCAATCGCTTAATTTTTCCGCAAGCCAGGCCACGGGTCAGGCGCTTGGCAACCTGCCCGCCTGGAAGCTCAGCGATCTCTATCCGTCGGCAACGTCGCCGGCCTTCCTCGGCGACATGGAGAAGGCCGGCACGATGTCCGTCGCCTTCGAGGAAAAATGGAAGGGCAAGCTTACCGATGCAGCCGCCAGATCGGGCGATGCAGGCATCGGCGCCGCCATCAGGGAATATGAGGCGCTTGACGACATCATGGGCCGCCTCGGCTCCTATGCCGGTCTCACCTATTTCTCCAACACCATCGATCCCGCCAACGGCAAGCTTTACGGCGACGTGCAGGCAAAGCTGACGGACTACGCCGCACACCTGCTGTTCTTTCCGCTGGAACTGAACCGCATCGACGATGCCGTGATGGACGCCTGCATGGCGAACGACGCCATCGCCGGCCACTATCGTCCCTGGATCGTCGACCTGCGCAAGGACAAGCCGCATCAGCTCGACGACAAGATCGAGCAGCTGTTCCTGGAAAAATCCATGACCAGCGCGGCCGCCTTCAACCGGCTGTTCGACGAGACGATGGCCGAACTGCGCTTCGAGATCGACGGCGAGAAGCATCCACTGGAAGTCGCGCTCAACATGCTGCAGGAGCAGGACCCGGAAGCGCGCCGTAAAGCCGCGATGGCGCTTGCTGAAACCTTCAAGGCCAATTTGCGCACCTTCACGCTCATCACCAATACGCTCGCCAAGGACAAGGAAATCGCCGATCGCTGGCGCGGTTTCGAAGACATCGCCGACTCAAGGCACCTGGCGAACCGCGTCGAGCGCGAGGTGGTGGATGCGCTGGCGGCCGCCGTGCGCGACGCCTATCCGCGCCTCTCTCACCGCTATTACAAGATGAAGGCCAAGTGGCTCGGCATGGACCAGATGAATTTCTGGGACCGCAATGCGCCGCTGCCGGAAACGCCCAATGCGCTGATCCCCTGGACCGACGCGAAGGATACGGTGCTGTCGGCCTACGGCAATTTCGCCCCGGAAATGGCTGCGATCGCCAAGCGCTTTTTCGATGAGGAATGGATCGACGCGCCCGTGCGGCCCGGCAAGGCGCCCGGCGCCTTCGCGCATCCAACCGTGCCGTCGGCTCATCCTTACGTGCTGGTCAACTACATGGGCAAGCCGCGCGATGTCATGACGCTGGCGCATGAGCTCGGCCATGGCGTTCATCAGGTGCTGGCCGGCGGCCAGGGCGCGCTGATGTGCCAGACGCCGCTGACGCTGGCCGAAACCGCCTCCGTCTTCGGAGAGATGCTGACCTTCCGCGCCCTCCTCGACAAGACCACCGACAAGCGCGAGCGCAAGGCGATGCTCGCCCAGAAGGTCGAGGACATGATCAACACGGTCGTGCGACAGATCGCCTTCTATGAATTCGAGCGCAAGGTGCACACCGCCCGCAAGAATGGCGAGCTGACGTCGGACAATATCGGCGAGTTGTGGCTCTCCGTGCAGGAGGAAAGCCTCGGGCCTGCGATCAAGATCTCCGAGGGCTACGAGACCTACTGGGCCTATATCCCGCATTTCATCCACTCGCCCTTCTACGTCTATGCCTATGCCTTCGGCGATTGCCTGGTGAACTCGCTCTATGCCGTCTACCGCAACGCCGAGAAGGGCTTCCAGGAGAAGTATTTCGAGCTCCTGAAGGCCGGCGGCACCAAGCATCACTCCGAACTCCTGAAGCCTTTCGGCCTCGACGCGACCGATCCGTCGTTCTGGAGCAAGGGCCTGTCGATGATCGAAGGGCTGATCGACGAACTGGAAGCGCTAGATAAGGCTGCCTGACACACCACCGCCGAAGAAGTGCTCAATGGCCGACGCCATACCCTACGTCCTTTTCAGGGACGACAGCACCGGACAGGTGATGATCTTTGCCGAACCGGCCGAGATCATCATCGCCCATACGCGCGAGCAATTCTTTGATGCCCTCGATCGAATGGAAGACGCCAGGCAACGGGGAAAGTGGCTTGCCGGCTATATGGCCTATGAGGCGGGCCACCTCTTCGAGGAAAAACTCGCTTCCTTCGCCGAGGACAACAGGGAGACGCCACTTCTCTGCTTCGGCGTTTTCGATGCGCCCGCCGGCGACGGCCATCCACTTGCTCAACCCGCACAACGGCAGGAAAACCAGGAGTTCCTGACGGAGCCGAAGGCTGCCTGGAATTTTGAGACCTATCGGGAGAGGTTCGACAGGCTGCACCAGCATCTGCGCGTGGGTGACTGTTATCAGGCGAACCTCACCATGCCGATCCATGCCCGCTGGAACGGCGATCCCCGCGCTGCCTTCTGGTCGCTGATCGACCGGCAGCCGGTGAAATATGGCGCGCTCGTCGACCTCGGCGGCCCGATCATCCTGTCGCGCTCGCCGGAGCTGTTCTTCCGCACGGACGAAGACGGCTGGATCGAGACGCATCCGATGAAGGGCACGGCCAAACGCGGCGCGAATGCCGTCGAGGATGAAAAAATCATCGCCGAAATGCTTGCCGACGAGAAGACGCAGGCCGAAAACCGCATGATCGTCGACTTGCTTCGCAACGACATCTCGCGCATCACCGAGGTCGGTACGCTGGACGTGCCCAAACTCTTCGAAATCGAGACCTACCCGACCCTGCACCAGATGGTGAGCCATGTGCAGGCGAGGCTGCTTCCGGGCATATCGATCCGCGATATCCTTGCTGCGCTCTTCCCCTGCGGTTCGATAACAGGCGCGCCGAAAATGCGGGCGATGGAGATCCTGCACAATCTCGAAGATGGCCCGCGCGACGCCTATTGTGGCGCGATCGGCATGATCTCGCCTGATGGAGCCATGCGTTTTTCGGTGGCGATCCGCACGATCACACTTTTCGAAGACGGTCGCGCGGTATTCAATGTCGGCGGAGGCATCGTCTTCGATTCGACGGCGGAAGCGGAATATGAAGAATGCCTCCTCAAGGCGCGTTTCGCCGTGGGGGACCGATGGATCGACCGTTAGAGGATTTTTCCCTGATCGAGACGCTGCGCTACGAGCCGGAAGCCGGCTTCGTGCGTCTGCGGCTGCATCTGGCACGACTGCAGCGCTCTGCCCGCCGTTTGGACTTTGCAGCCCCGAAGGACGTGCTCGGAAAGCTAGAACAGGCGGTCACCGATGCCGCCGCGCCCTTGCGAGTTCGGCTCACGGCGGACCGCGAGGGGCAGACGGCGTTGACGACGGCCCCGTTTGTCCCGCTGCTGCCCGACACCGTCTGGCGCGTGCGCATTGCCACAACCCGGCTCGATTCCGCCGACAAGCTACTGCGCGTCAAGACCACGCGTCGCGCGGTCTATGAAGCGGCCCGCGCGGAGTATGGGCCCGATGAAGCGGATGAAGTGCTGCTGCTTAATGAGAAGGATGATGTGTGCGAGGGAACGATCACCTCGATCTTCCTCGAGGATGATCCGGACACGCTCCGCACCCCGCCGATATCGGCCGGTCTGCTTGCCGGCGTCCTGCGTACCGAACTCATCTGCCAGCGCAAGGCCCGCGTCGGCCGCATCCGGCTCGACGACCTGAAAGATCGCCCCCTTTATGTCGGAAACTCCCTGCGCGGCCTGATCCGCGCGCAACTCATATGGAATTGATTGAATGTTCATCCTCTCGCTCACCTACCTCAAGGGCAATGACGAAGCCGACAAGCACATGGAACCTCACATGGCCTGGGTGAAGGAGGGCTATGCCAGGGGCTGGTTCCTCGCCTCGGGCCGCAAGGTGCCGCGCACCGGGGGCGTCATCTTCGCCCACGGCGAAAAAGCCGAGCTGGAAGCCTATGTCGCAGCCGACCCTTTCACCATCCACGGCGTCGCAGCCTATGAGGTTCAGGAAATCGCTCTGACCACTGTCACGGACGGATTGGAGAGCCTGAAGGCCTGATCGACGGATGACGGCGACCGTCATCCGATTTCGGTTATGTCAGTGAAAACCGACCTTGAAGGCAACAAACTCGTCGCATAAGGCGTGTATGTTGGCCTCCACTTGACTTTGTCCGGCTAACCCTGAACAGCTCTTTATTGTGACATCAAATTATGATTAGAGCCGCTCAACCCGCGTTTTCGCGCAAACTCTGCCAGCGCTTTCGCGCAAACTCTAACTAGATTTCGTGAACCGAACGGCGTCCTGCCTTTCGAAGGAGAAAAGAATGACGAAACACAACTATCCGGTATATGCCGAAATTACCGGTCCGATCGTGATGATCGGCTTTGGCTCCATCGGCCGTGGCACCCTGCCCCTGATCGAGCGCCATTTCAAATTCGACAAGAGCCGGATGGTCGTCATCGACCCGCAGTTGGATGCCGAGCACCTGGCGATCCTGGAAAAGCATGGCGTCCGCCATATCCAGGCGCATGTCACCAAGGACAACTACAAGGATCTCCTGAAGCCGCTTCTCACCGAAGGCGGCGGCCAGGGCTTCTGCGTCAACCTCTCGGTCGACACCGGTTCGCTCGATCTGGTCAAGCTGTGCCGCAAGCTCGACGTGCTCTACATCGACACCGTCGTCGAGCCTTGGCTCGGCTTCTACTTCGACAAGAGCATGAAGAACGCCGACCGCACCAACTACGCGCTGCGCGAAACCATGCGCAAGGAAAAGGAAAAGAACCCGGGCGGCACGACTGCGGTTTCCACCTGCGGCGCCAATCCGGGCATGGTCTCCTGGTTCGTCAAGCAGGCGCTCGTCAACCTCGCCAAGGATATCGGCCTGAAGTTCGAAGAGCCGGATCAGCATGACCGCGAAGGCTGGGCCAAGCTGATGAAGAAGGTGGGCGTCAAGGGCGTTCACATTGCCGAGCGCGACACGCAGCGCACCAAGCACCCGAAGCCGCTCAACGTCTTCTGGAACACCTGGTCTGTCGAAGGCTTCATCTCCGAAGGTCTGCAGCCGGCCGAACTCGGCTGGGGCACCCATGAAAACTGGATGCCGAAGAACGCCAAGAAGCACAAGAAGGGCTGCCAGGCCGCCATCTATCTGGAACAGCCGGGCGCCAACACCCGCGTCCGTACCTGGTGCCCGACCCCGGGCCCGCAATACGGTTTCCTGGTGACGCACAACGAGTCGATCTCGATCGCCGATTATTTCACCGTGCGCGACAAGGACGGCGAAGTCACCTTCCGCCCGACCTGCCACTACGCCTACCATCCCGCGAACGACGCCGTGCTGTCGCTGCACGAAATGTTCGGCAATGGCGGCACACCGCAGCCGGTCCACCACGTTCTCGACGAACACGAGCTTGAGGACGGCATCGACGAGCTCGGCGTGCTGCTCTACGGCCACGACAAGAACGCCTATTGGTACGGTTCGCGCCTGTCTCTCGAAGAGACCCGCCGCATCGCTCCCTACCAGAACGCCACCGGTCTGCAGGTGACCTCCGCCGTGCTCGCCGGCATGGTCTGGGCGCTGGAAAATCCGAAGGCCGGCATCGTCGAAGCCGACGAAGTCGACTACAAGCGCTGCCTCGAAGTCCAGCTGCCCTATCTCGGCCCGGTCGAAGGCCACTACACCGACTGGACCCCGCTCGATGGCCGCCCGGGCCTGTTCCCGGAAGACATCGACACCAAGGACCCCTGGCAGTTCCGGAACATCCTGGTTCGCTAAGCGTATAGCGTCAGCCCAATGCAAGCTCGAATGCCCGCACAGGTCGTGCGGGCATTTTTGTTACGCAAGCCAGATAAATCAATCAGATCGCCTGTGAAGCCTTGCTTTAGCCCGATGGTCGCGCCATCTTCCTTGCAACCGATACGCCTTTAGTCCGCCCTTATTCGCGGGAGATATTTATGAAGATGAGAACCGCTCTTGCCCTCCTCGCCGCCGCAGCAGCTTTATCTGCCTGCGTCGATTTCGGTGGCTCTAGACCGCCGCCGATGACGATGAACCCCGGCGGGCCTCAGCCGCGGATGAATTCGGTGGAAGGCAGCTGGGCCGATTCGAACGGCCTGAACTCGACGTTCAACGGCGGTCGCTTCGAAACGCACACCACTGACGGCACGAACCAGCAGATGGCTTCGGGAACCTACACGACCGACCCCTCCGGCGTGATCCAGATCAATCTTTATTCGAACATCAAGCGCACCTCGTCGAAGGTGAATTGCTTCCTGGCCAATCCCAGCCAGCTCAACTGCACCTCCGAAACTGGCGGGCACTTCTCGCTCAATCGCCAGGGCTGATAGAGGCCTAGTGGACGGATAAGGCATCATGCGCGGTCTGCTGATCCTCTATCTGACCCTCGTTGCCGCCCTCCCCGTCGCCATCCTGGCGACGGTCCTTCCGGTCAACGTCTACCGCGCCCAGGGTATCGAAGCGCTCGATTGCGACGGGCCGATAGGCGTTCTCTTCTTCGCCCTGCCCGCTTTGCTCGTCTACGGCGTCGGCGCTATCCTCCTTTATCGGAAGCGGAATCGACGCCTTCATCTCGTCGCCTCTCTCTGCTGCCTGCTTGTCTTCTGTTTCGTCGGCTGGAACGCCGTTGCTGCCCTGCGGGAATCCCATGGTGGCGCCTCCATCGAGGCCTGCGCCTGACCTGATGGCCGATTCCCTCGCTTTGTAAAATCCTAATGAAGCCAACAGCTTTTGCTTGCGCTCGCTCCGCCGTGATGAAAACATCGGCCTGGGGGACCGCCTTGGGGCATTGGCGGGCCGGATTGCAATGACCAACAGGAGAGACAGATGAAGCAGCCCTTCGGAGTGGGTCTTTTGGCCGCAACGCTGCTGGCGCTGAGCACCAGCGCCGCCTTCGCGGACTATCAGCTCAACATCCTGCACTTCAACGATTTCCATTCGCGCGTGGAGTCGATCAACAAGTTCGACGCCACCTGCTCGGCAGCCGAGGAAGCCAAGAACGAGTGCTTCGGCGGTGCCGCGCGGCTGAAAGCTGCCATCGACCAGAGACGCGCAGCCCTTGCCGGCCAGAACGTGCTTGTTCTCGATGCCGGCGATAATTTCCAGGGCTCCCTGTTCTACACGACCTATAAGGGGGCGGCCGAAGTCGAATTCCTGAACGACATGAAGATCGACGCCATGACGGTCGGCAATCACGAATTCGACGATGGCGAAGGCCCGCTGGCCGCCTTCCTCGACAAGGCGCAGTTCCCGGTCGTAACCGCCAATCTGGTGGTCGACGACCAGTCGAAGCTCGGCAACCGCATCAAGAAGTCGATCGTACTCGACATCGGCGGCCAGAAGATCGGCATCGTCGGTGCGGTGACGACAGAGACGCCGGAGCTCGCCTCTCCCGGCCCGCATGTGAAGATCACCGACGATGCCGCCGCCATCAGCGCCGAAGTCGACGCACTGAAATCGCAGGGCGTCAACAAGATCATCGCGCTCACCCATGTCGGCTATCCCCGCGATGTCGAGAAGATCGCCAAGATCGCCGGCGTCAGCGTCGTTGTCGGCGGCCACTCGCACACGCTCTTGTCGAATACCGACCCGAAGGCCGCCGGCCCCTATCCGACCATGGTCGACAATCCGGCGGGCTATAAGGTCCCTGTTGTCCAGGCCGCCTCCTATGGCAAGTATCTCGGCGATCTCGTCGTCACCTTCGACGACAACGGCGCCGTCAAGGATGCCAAGGGCGACCCGATCCTGCTCGATTCCTCCATCAAGCCCGATCCGACGATCCTCGCCCGCGTGCAGGAAATGGCCAAGCCAATCGAGGAGCTGCGCAAGAAGGTCATCGGCAATTCGCAAGGTCCGATCGAAGGCGCGCGCGAAATCTGCCGCGTCCAGGAATGCTCGATGGGCAATCTGGTGGCCGATGCGATCCTCGATCGCACCAAGGCACAGGGCATCTCGATCGCCATCCAGAACGGTGGCGGCCTGCGAGCCTCCATCGCCGCCGGCGATGTCAGCATGGGCGACGTCTTGACCGTGCTGCCCTTCCAGAACACGGTTGCGACCTTCCAGCTGACGGGCGCTGATGTGAAGGCCGCGCTCGAAAACGGCCTCAGCCAGATCGACGACGGTGCCGGTCGCTTCCCGCAGGTCGCCGGCCTCAAATACAGCTTCGACAAATCGAAGCCGCCAGGAAGCCGTCTGGTCTCGGTCGAAGTGCAGGAAAGCACCGAATTCAAGCCGATCGACCCCGAAAAGACCTATGGCGTCGTCAGCAACAACTATATGCGCGCCGGCGGCGACGGTTACACGGTCTTCGCAAAGGACGGCAAGAATGCCTATGACTTCGGCCCCAACCTGGAATCGGTGGTTGCCGATTATCTCGGCGCACATAATCCCTACAAGCCCTATACGGATGGCCGCATAACCCAGGTTGCCGCCGCCGCGGCAGCAGCGCAGCCGGAGCCGGCAAAGCCCGCAGACGCAACACAGCAGGCTGTACCTGCACAGCAACCGGCGCCGGCAGCCGACGATAAGGGCGCAGCATCGCCCACGACGACCCCTCCGGCCTCTTCCGCCCCGGCGGTGACGACACCGAGCACGACCATGCCGGCCAACCCCGCCGCAACGCCGTCCGCCCCGACAAAGTCCGACCCGGTACAGTCGACGCCCGCGACCTCGGCTCCAGCGACGGAAACCCCGGCCGCCGCCGCACCGGCTACCACGGCTCCGGCAGCCACAGCGCCGGAAACCAAGGCCAGCGAACCGCCGAAGACTCCGACGACGCATGTGGTCGTCGCCGGCGACACGCTCTGGGATCTCGCCAAGACCTACTACGGCAACGCCAGGCAATGGCGCAAACTTCTGGCGGCAAACCACAATATCAAGCCGCATCACCTGACCGTCGGCGAAAAGTTGAGGATTCCGGCCAAGTAAGGACGATTTGTCTCGCCTGCCCCAGCCGGTCCGGGCTTCCCCGGACCGGCTTTTGTTCTTATGTGAAGTGCTTCGTATCTTGAGAGGAATCCAATCGATGACAGCAGACCTGACGGCACTTCCGCCCGATCACCCAAGCGTGAAATACGGCAAGGTCGGCGTGCTGCTCATCAATCTTGGGACGCCTGATGGCACCGACTATTCCTCCATGCGCCGCTACCTGCGCGAGTTCCTGACCGATCGCCGCGTCATCGAGTGGTCGCGCTGGAAATGGTACCCGATCCTGTTCGGCATCGTGCTCAACACCCGCCCGCAAAAGGTCGGCAAGGCCTACGAGATGATCTGGAACAAGGAGAAGAACGAAAGCTTCCTGCGCACCTATACGCGCAACCAGTCGGACCTGATGGCCGAGCGCCTGCGCGACCTGCCCAATGTCAAGGTCGACTGGGCCATGCGCTACGGCCAGCCTTCGATCGCCGACCGAATCCAGGCGCTGAAGGACGAAGGCTGCGAGCGCATCGTGCTCTTTCCGCTCTATCCGCAATATGCAGCAGCAACGACGGCGACCGTCAACGACAAGGCCTTCGAGAAGCTCCAGAAGATGCGTTGGCAGCCGGCCATCCGCACCGTGCCGCAATATCATGACGACGAGGCCTATATCGAGGCGCTCGCCAATTCCGTGACCCGGCACCTCTCGACGCTGGATTGGCAGCCGGAAAAGATCATCGCGTCCTTCCACGGCATCCCCATGTCCTATTTCAAGCTGGGCGACCCCTATTACTGTTTCTGTCAGAAGACCGGCCGCCTGCTGCGGGAAAAGCTCGGTCTGACCGAAGATCAGTTCATGGTCACGTTCCAGTCCCGCTTCGGCCCGGAGGAATGGCTGCAGCCCTACACCGACAAGACGGTGGAACAGCTTGCCAGGGATGGCACCAAACGGATCGCCGTACTCAATCCGGGTTTCGTCTCCGACTGCCTGGAGACGCTGGAGGAGATCGCCGAACAGGCGGCGGAATCCTTCCATCACAATGGCGGCGACAAGTTCACCCATATCCCCTGTCTCAACGACAGCGAAGACGGCATGAATGTGCTGGAAAAGGTCGTGCGGCGGGAGCTGCTCGGCTGGGCGTGAGGGACCGCCGGCAGCAATGCCGGCGACACAGTTCTATTGAAGCTGCGGCTTCTTGAGGAAGCTGCCGCGATCGGCTGATTTAACGCGCAGCCAGGCCTCGCGGCCATCGCGCAACACCCGCATGGGGATCTCGGAGCCGGCTGGACCGCTCTGCCAGATCTTGCGGTAGAAATCAGCGAGACCGTCGACTTCACCATCGCGGATTTCGGAAATGACGTCGCCACGGCGCAAGCCAGCCTTCGCGGCCGGACCGCCTTCGGTGACGCTCATGACGACGACCTCGCCATTGCTCTCGGCGGAAAAGGCTCCGAGCCAGGGCCGCGGCGGCTTGTTGACGCGGCCGCGCTTGATCAGATCGTCGAGAATCGGCGTCAAGAGATTGATCGGCACAATCATGTTGATATCGGCGCTGTCGCCGTCTTGGGTCGCCATCTGCAGGTGCAGCGAGCCGATGCCGAGCAGCTTGCCGTCCTCGTCGACAAGAGCTGCCCCGCCCCAGGAGGGATGCGCCGGCGCCGTGAAGATCGCCTCATCGAGCAGATACTCCCAATAGCCGGCAAACTCCTGCTTCGCGACGATCTTCGCCTCGACGAACTGGCCGATCCCGTCGGCGACGACGACTTCATCGCCGATATCGGCCTTGTTGGTGTCGCCGAATTCCAGGGCGGGCACGTCGAGCGGCCCGAGCGCCTGCACCAGGCCGAACCCCGTTTCCTGATCGTAAGCCAGCGCGTGGCCAGGCACGACGCGGCCGCTATTGGTCGTGAGCCAGACCTCGTCGGCTTCGGTAATCAGATAACCGATCGTCAGTACCAGACCGTTTCCACGGATGACGACGCCACTGCCTTCCCTGCGGGTACCGAGCGTTGGGGCCGTAAAGGCGTCTTCCGGAATTGAGGCGTGCACGGCCACAACCGACCGCAAGGTCCTATCTAAGTTCATAGCTTCACCCTGATGATGCGCGATGGCTTGGCCCGAAAGGCTGCGTGGCAGCGGAGCCGGAGATTTCTATCATAAGGTATGAACATCAATCGCCGGGCGCAAGACCCGGACAGCGATTGGGTGATCACTCCCGCAGCAAAGCACCCTCCGCAGCCCATTCCTCACTTGCCGAGAACATGCTAACTCACCACATTTGATTGAGCTGCCTCCTCATGGACTCGACCGGGTACAGGAGGCCGAACGGCAGCGTTTTACGCGACGCAAGCCTGCCACGGGCGGGCGCGTTCATGGAGGAGTTCGATGGTGGTCGGTGGTTTCAGTATCGTCGTGATTGCCCTGGTGGTTTTGGTCATCCTGGTGCTGTTTGCCGGCATCAAGACCGTGCCGCAGGGCTATCGGTACACGGTCCAGCGCTTCGGCCGCTACATCCGCACGCTGGAACCAGGTCTCAATCTGATCGTGCCTTTCATTGAAACGATCGGCATGCGGATGAATGTGATGGAACAGGTGTTGGCCGTGCCGACGCAAGAGGTCATCACCAAGGACAACGCCAGCATCTCCGCCGATGCGGTGGCCTTCTTCCAGGTCCTGAACGCGGCGCAGGCCGCCTATCAGATCACCAATCTCGAAAGCGCGATCCTCAACCTCACCAAGACCAACATCCGTTCGGTCATGGGCTCGATGGACCTGGACGAACTCCTGTCCAATCGCGATGCCATCAACGAGCGGCTGCTGCGCGTCGTCGATGAGGCGGTCGAACCCTGGGGCATCAAGGTAACGCGCGTGGAGATCAAGGACATCCAGCCGCCGAAGGATCTCGTTGATGCCATGGGCCGGCAGATGAAGGCCGAGCGCGAAAAGCGCGCCCAGGTTCTTGAGGCAGAAGGCCTGCGCAACGCCCAGATCCTGCGCGCCGAAGGCGCCAAACAGGCAGCCGTGCTGCAGGCCGAGGGCCAGCGCGAAGCGGCATTTCGCAATGCCGAAGCCCGCGAACGCCTCGCGGAAGCAGAAGCCAAGGCGACCCGCGTGGTGTCCGAGGCGATTGCCGAAGGCAACGTGCAGGCCATCAACTACTTCGTCGCACAGAAATACACCGAAGCCCTGACCGCGATCGGCTCGGCCAACAATTCCAAGATCGTGCTCATGCCCATGGAGGCAAGCTCCATCATCGGTTCGCTCGGCGGCATCGGCGCCATCGCCCGCGAAGTCTTCGGCGACAATGGCGACGGCAACGGCGCGCCACAACCCAATCGCCCGCGCCCCTCCGCCGCGCGCACCACGCCGTCGGTCAATCCGTTGACCTCGAAGGAGACTTGAGATGTTCGACAATCTCATCGTCGAACTCGGCCCCTGGAGCTGGTGGCTCGTGGGTCTGGTGCTGCTGGCCGCCGAGCTGATCCTGCCAGGCTTTTTCCTGGTGTGGATCGGGCTTGCCGGCATCATCGTCGGCGCCTTGTCGCTTCTTTTCTGGGAGAACAGCTTCTGGATCTGGCAGGTTCAGGGATTGGTCTTTGCGGCCACGGCTGTGATCGTCACCCTCATCGGCCGTCGTTATCTCTATAACAACAACCAGGTGACCGACGAACCCTTCCTGAACCAGCGCAGCGCCAGCCTCGTCGGGCGCACGGCAACCCTTGACCAGCCGATCGCCGAAGGCCGGGGGCGCATTCGCTTGAACGATACCTATTGGACGGTCAACGGACCGGACCTGCCCATCGGCACCCGCGTCAAGGTCGTCGCCAGCAACGGCCGCGACCTTACGGTCGAACCGGTCTGATCAGGCGACGCCGATCCGCAGCAGATCGTGGAAATGCACGACGCCGATCGGCCGGCGCGCTTCATCGATGACCATGAGAGCCGAGATATTGTGACGGTTGAGCACGGCCATGGCGCTTGTCGCCAGCGTCGTTTCCTTCACCGTCTTCGGATTGCGGGTCATCACCTCGTCCACACGCATCTCGGCAAGGCTCGTCCCGAGATTGCGGGCAATGTCGCCATCGGTAACGATGCCGCAAAGGCAACCTTCATCGTCAATCACGCCGACGCAGCCGAAACGCATTTGCGACAACGTCATCGCCGCTTCGGGCATGCCGGTTCCGAGTTTGACCAGCGGCACGCGATCGCCCTTGTGCATGATATCCGCGACATGCGAGAGGCTGGCGCCCAGCTTGCCGCCTGGATGGAACGTACGGAAATCCTCGGCGGTGAAGCCGCGCGCTTCCAGCAGCGCCACGGTCAGCGCATCGCCGATGGCAAGCTGCAGCAGCGTCGATGTGGTCGGCGCCAGCCCGTGCGGGCAGGCTTCCTGCTCTTTCGGCAGCAGCAGCACCACATCCGATTCGCGCGCCAATGTCGAAGTCTCGCCGGCCGTGATGGCGATCATCGGGATCGAGAAGCGGCGGGAATAGCTGATGATGCCGCGCAGCTCGGCGCTTTCGCCGCCCCAGGAGATCGCGACGATGACATCGTCCTGTGTGATCATGCCCAGATCGCCATGATTGGCTTCGACTGGATGGACGAAGAAAGCCGGCGTCCCGGTGGAAGCCAGGCTTGCGGCGAGCTTGTTGCCGATATGGCCGCTTTTGCCAACGCCGGTGATGACGACGCGGCCGCTGATATCGCCGATGATCTCGACGGCACGGCTGAAGGGCTCGGCCAGACCATTGGCCAAAGCGCGTTCCAGCGCTTCCATACCCCGTCTTTCGGTCTCGATCGTTCGAATCGCGGATTCGATCGCACCGTTCTCGATCAGTCTTACAGCTCTCTTATTCATGAGCGAGGCCTAACGCTTTTCTGCAAATCTGTCCACCAAAGATCGACTTATGGCGCCGGCGACCGCCGGCAACGCCTTCCCGATAATATTATCAAATCCTTTCTTGTCGCCATCGCTTGGCAACCAAGCGTTAACCACGCGGCTTTACACTTGGGTAAGAATTTAGGTCATTTCCAGCAGGGTCAGATATAAGCGACATGGGCATCGGCAAGGACAAGGCGGGTCATGGTACCCTCCGGCTGTCGGCATGGGCGACCACCGCCCTGCTCGGCTGGGGTATCGCATTCGCCGCGCCGCCGCCGGCAAATGCGCAATCGCTGCCGGCGGATCAGACCACCGACGACACCTTGCCGGCCCCGATATCGGCATCCCCGACCGATCCGAATGCCGCGTCCACAGCCAATAGCCAGACGACCACACCGGTAAACCAGACATCGGCCTCCAGCGACGCACCGTTGAACGCACCACTGCGCCTTACCGGCATCGACCCTACGACGACGGGCTCGACGCTGGATAACGATCTGCGCCGCGTCAACGTGCAGGAGCCGACCGTCGATGGCCTGAGGACCCGCCAGCATCCGGATCGCGCCGACGTCCAGGGCATACCGCTCGGCACGTTCACCCTGAAGCCTTCAATCAACCAATCGATCAATATCGAACGGGATCGCACCGGCGACACCAAGGACAATCGCGGCTTCCTGCAGACCGATCTGCGCAGCACCCTGACTTCGGACTGGGACCGGCATGCCCTGACCATCACCGGCGAGGGCGTCTGGCAGAAGAACATCAGCGGCACCGGCGAGGAAAAGCCGACCGTCAACCTCAATGCCGACTTGCGTCTCGATCTTCCCGCCGACACGACGGCGCATATCACCGCAGGCTATCAATTCTACCGCGAGGATACGAGCGACCCGAATGCGATCGCCGGCGCCGCGAAGCAGTCCGCCGTCAATCAGTACACGGCCGGGCTCTCACTGGAGCGCGATTTCGGCCTGCTGCGCGGCACGACGGCCATAGCGCTGACACGCAGCGTCTATTCCGATGCCGTGCTCTCCGATGGGACGACGGTCACTCTCAGCGACCGTAACCAGACGGCCGGCGCCTGGCGCGGACGCATCGGCTACGAACTGTCGCCGGCGATCATCCCCTTCGTCGAAGTCGACCTTGGCCGCGCCGTTTACGACCAGACCCGTGACAGCAATGGCTACGCCCGCTCGAACCAGAGCTATGGCGGCAAGGCCGGCGTCGAATTCGATCTCGGAGAAAAATTCAAGGGCGAGCTCGGCTTCGGCTACCAGCATACGCAATTCGACGATTCGCGCCTCGCATCGGTCGATTCGCCGACGATCGATGGCAGTCTCGCCTGGTCGCCGCAGCGCGGTACGGATATCAGTGTCGGCCTTTCGACCACGGTCCAGCCCTCGACAACGGCCGGCCTTAGCGGCTACACCGCCTACCAGCTTACGAGCACGATCAGCCATCAGCTGCGCGACGATCTCACGGCCAAGCTGACGGGTGGACCGATCTGGCGCAATTATCCTTCCAATGGCAGCGCCGCCGACGAGGTCGAATACGATGCCGCTTTCGGCCTGACCTGGGGGATCAACCGCTATCTCGATCTCACCAGCAATGTCGGCTACCAGCTGACGACCCGCGATGTCGGCGACAGCACGCGCCAGTTCCAGGCCGGCCTGGGCCTGACAGTCAAGCGTTGAGCACCGCCTTCGCCTAAACCCGACCCTTCCGCTCAAACGAATTGAGGCCCGGCAGGTGCCGGGCCTCAACATTTTCCCCGAAAGTCCGAGGGCTTACTTCAGGGCGGCGATCAACGCCTTGAATTCGTCCTCGATGGTCGGGCGGATATCGGCGCGCGCCAGCGCGAAGGCAACGTTGGCGAGGATGAAGCCATCCTTGGCGCCACAGTCGAAAGTCTGGCCCTGGAAGTGGTAGCCGGCGAAATCCTGAGTCTTGGCAAGCTTCAGCATGCCGTCCGTCAGCTGGATCTCGTTGCCGGCGCCGCGCTCCTGGCTTTCCAGAATACGGAAGATTTCCGGCTGCAGGATATAGCGGCCATTGATGAAGAAGTTGGACGGAGCCGTGCCCTTGGCCGGCTTCTCGACCATCTCGGTGATGCGGAAACCGTTGCCGACCGTCTCGCCGACGCCGACGATGCCGTATTTATGGGTTTGGTCCGGGGCACATTCTTCAACGGCGATGACGTTGCCGCCGCTGTGCTCATAGAGTTCGATCATGCCCTTCATGCAGCCCTTTTCCGCGCGCATGACCATGTCGGGCAGCAGCAGCGCGAAGGGCTCGTCGCCAACGATCTCGCGGGCGCACCAGACGGCGTGGCCAAGGCCGAGCGGCTCCTGCTGACGCGTGAAGCTCGCCGTGCCGGCCTTCGGCAGCAGGCCGTTCAGCAGCGACAGCTCGGCGTTCTTGTTGCGCTGGCGCAGCGTCTGCTCGAGCTCGAACTGAATATCGAAATAGTCTTCGATGACGTGCTTGCTGCGGCCCGTGACGAACACGAAATGCTCGATGCCCGCTTCCATCGCCTCGTCGACGACGTACTGAATCACCGGCTTGTCCACGACGGTCAGCATTTCCTTCGGCACCGCCTTGGTCGCCGGCAAGAACCGCGTCCCTAGCCCGGCAACCGGAAATACTGCCTTACGAACCTTCTTATGCTGTCCCACTCATACCTCCTGGGCATTAAATCAGTTGGCGCCAAGCCATTCTAACGGTCAGTAGATTAAATTTGCTACTGTTTTGCAAATAATGACTGGCCCGGACTTCCATGGTAAAGAATTTGTTGACTTCGTTCGTTTAGCGTCACGCTTGGGCCGATGCTACGTGCATCGCCGCACCGAAATCCAACGATTGATGGACAAGGCTGTAGATGACCGTAAACCGCAAACACTCCCTTCTTGGTCTCGCTCTGGCGCTCGCGCTCGGCGCCTTCGCGGGATTCCTTCCCGTTAACGCCAATGCCGACCCTGGGTTCCAGAAATGGATCGCGGGCTTTTACGCTACCGCTGCAAAGAGCGGCATTACGCAATCGACTTACCGCAATGCATTCGCCGGCGTGACGGACCCAGACCCCACGGTCCTCGAAAAGGCGCAGTACCAACCGGAATTCAAGTCCCAAGTCTGGGATTACCTCGACTCCCGTGTCAATCCCTATACGGTCGATATTGGCCGCAAGATGGCAGTCAAATACGGGTCCACACTGCGCACGCTCGAACAGCACTTCGGCGTCGACCGCAATATCATGCTGGCCATCTGGTCGATGGAGTCGAATTATGGCGCCGTCCTCGCCAAGAACGACCGGCTGCATTATGTGCCGCGCGCGCTGGCGACGCTTGCCTACGCCGACCCGAAGCGGGCAAATTATGCCAAGAAGCAGCTCATCGCCGCGCTGAAGATCCTGCAGAAGGGCGATATCTCGCGCAAGGATCTGAACGGTTCCTGGGCCGGCGCCATGGGCCATACGCAGTTCATCCCGACCAGCTACCTGCTCTACGCCGTCGATGCCGATGGCAGCGGCCATGCCGACATCTGGAATTCCATTCCGGACGCATTGGCAACGACAGCCAATCTTCTCGCCAAGAACGGCTGGGATACCGGCCGCACCTGGGGCTATGAAGTCGTCGTACCAAAGGGCGGCAGCGCCCAGGCCGGCAAGACCCATACGATCGCACAATGGGCCGCCCTCGGTTTCGTGCGTCCGAACGGCAAGGGCTTCCGCCAGACCTCCGACCGCGCCCAGCTGAAGATGCCCGGCGGTCCGGATGGTCCCGGCTTCCTGATGACCGGCAACTTCTTCACCATCAAGCGCTACAACGCCTCCGACAGCTACGCGCTCGCCGTCGGCCTGCTTGCGGATCAGATCGCCGGCTATGGCGGCATGCAGCAATCCTGGCCGCGCCCGAGCGGCACGCTCGACGTCAAGCAGAAATTCGAGCTGCAGACGCGCCTGAAGGAACTCGGCTATTATGACGGCGTCGTCGACGGCAATTTCGGCTCAGGCTCGAAGGCAGCGATTGCAGCCGTTCAGGAGCGCATGGGCATGGATGCGGATGGCGAGCCGTCGATGAACCTGCTGAAAGCCCTGCGCAAGTAGGCTGCCTCAAGCGGCTCCGGGATCGCCGGACGGCCATGCCGTCCTCACGCGGCCACGGGGTCGTGAGCGGAAAAGAAGCTATGAAGAAACGACCTGCCCGCGCGACCATGGTGATCTTGAAGGTTGTTCTGACGGCGTTCCTCACGACCGTCATCGCGCTTGGCTGCCTGCCGAACCCCGCCGCTGCCCAGGAGCGGCCCCGCCGAAACCTGTTCGACATGCTGTTCGGCACCCGCGAGCCCGATTACTCCGATCAGCCGGTCGAACAACCGCCGCCACGGCGCAAGGTGCAGCCGAAGAAACGGCCGACCCCGCCGCCACGCCAGCCAGTCGTGCAGCCGGCAACGCCGCCGCCGGCAGAGAAGCTGCCCGATGCCAAGACCATTCTTGTCGTCGGCGATTTCCTGGCAAGCGGCTTGGCAACCGGGCTGGAGGACGCCTTCTCCACTTCCCCCGGCGTCGTCATTCAGTCGCGCGGCAATGTCGCCTCCGGTCTCGTGCGTCAGGACTATTACAACTGGCCGCAGCAATTGCCCGGGATGATCGACCAGCTGAAACCGTCTATGGTCGTCGTCATGATCGGCGCCAACGACCGCCAGCAGATGATCGGCGACGGGCTCAATGAAAAATACGGCACGGACCCGTGGTTTCTCGCCTATGAGGAGCGAGTGCAGCAATTCGCCAAGCTGGTGACGAGCCGCCATATTCCGCTGCTCTGGGTCGGACTGCCCTCCTTCGGCTCCGATCAGCTGACCGCGAGCGCCGTCAAGCTCAATCAGGTCTACCAAAGCCAGATGACCAGCGTCGGTGGCGAATTCATCGACATATGGGACGGATTTACCGACCAGAACGGCGAGTTCATTGTCACCGGCTCCGACATCAACGGCCAGCAAGTGCGCCTAAGAACGGCGGATGGAGTCAATCTGACGGCCGCAGGCAAGCGCAAGCTCGCCTTCTATCTGGAAAAGTCGGCACGCCGGATCTTGGGCGATCAGGCAAGCCCCGACATCACGCGCCTGGATACCGGCAATCCGCTGCCGGCGCAGCAGGCCAGCCTTCCCGGCGCGGAATCGGAAAAGATCATCCGCACGCAGCCGATGAGCCTCTCCGATCCCGATCTCGACGGCGGCGCACAACTTCTGGGCAATACGCCCTCCCCGACCGTGACGACATCGTCGCCGCGCGATCTTCTGGTCGAGAAGGGTCTGATGGGCCCCGCGCCGGTCGGCCGCGTCGATGACTACAGGTTGCCGGGATCGGTCGAGCGGTAAGCGGCGCAGGCGCGATTTGACAAGGCCGCAAGTCGCCCATAGAAGAGCTGCATGAGCACCAAGAGCGCAGATCAGATCGATCGTAATCGCACCTGCCCGCAGGCTGTGGTTTTGCGCGCTTTCTCCGGCCGAGGTCTCCGCGTCCAGTCGTGACAGCCGGAGGCGTTGATGCGTCCGGCGGCTGCTGGACGTAAAGCCCTCACCTCCAGACATCAACGTTGCCCATGGAGAATGGCACGTGCTCAGTATCTATAACGTCAATTCGCTCGTTCATTGGGAAGAGCGTGATATCCGCCTGCGCGACGATTTCGTCCGCTTCTTTTCCGATGAAGTCGCCCGCTTTCTGCGATCAGCAAACCCGGCCTGGGATATTCGCAGGGTCGAAGCGCCGACCCTGATGCCCCGCAGCCTCGTCGCGGACGCTTATTCCAACGCCGACATATGGGTGCAGGAGCAGGTCTCGAAGACCGAGGCCGAACTCGTGCTTCGGCCGGAAACGACGCCGTCCACCTACATCTATATGCAGCATCTTCTCGGCAATCATTCCAGAACGCGGCTGCCGCTATGCGTCTGGCAGGCGGGAAAGTCCTACCGGCGGGAACAGGACCAGCCGAGCAAGCATGTCAGGCTCAAGGAATTCTGGCAGCTCGAGTTCCAATGCGCCTTTACCGCAGACAGCGGCAATGACTACCATGCCACGTCGCTGGAACCGGTTCGCCGGATGATCGCCTCGGTCATTCACCTGCCGACGAGGATCGTGCCGTCCGATCGTCTTCCGGCTTACTCCGAGATCACCATGGATATCGAGGTCGACAACGGCGACAAATGGATGGAGGTCTGCTCGATCTCGAGACGCACCGACTTTCCGCAGCGATATCGCAGCCAACCGAAGAAGGGGCCGGCGCTAAACCACGAAGTCGCCGTGCTCGAAATCGCCATCGGCCTCGACCGCTGCATCTACAACTGGAACATCGCCGCAAGCCGATAACGACAAAGGCCGGGTTTATTTCGAACCCGGCCTTTGGTCACTGTGCGAAAACAGCGGCGAATTTTAGTTCGGCAGAACCGTCGAACCCATCAGCGCCTCGTCGATCGCGCGCGCGGCCTGACGGCCCTCGCGGATCGCCCAGACGACCAGCGACTGGCCGCGGCGAATGTCGCCGGCTGTCCAGAGCTTGTCGACCGAAGTCTTGTAGTCCTTGTCGTTGGCAACGACGTTGGTCGAGCCGCGGCGGTCGGTATTCACAGTCAGCTTGCCGTCGAGTTCCTTGAGCACGCCGTCGGTGAACGGGCCGCGGAAGCCGATGGCGATGAAGGCGAGATCGGCGCGGATGACGAATTCCGTGCCGGCAATCGGCTTGCGGCGCTCATCCACCTCGCAGCACTTCACGCCCGTCAGCACGCCGTCTTCGCCGATGAATTCAAGCGTTGCGACCTGGAATTCGCGGACAGCACCTTCGGCCTGCGAGGAAGAGGTGCGCATCTTCGTTGCCCAGAAGGGCCATACGGCGAGCTTGTCTTCCTTTTCCGGCGGCTGCGGACGAATGTCGAGCTGGGTTACCTTCACCGCACCCTGACGGAACGCCGTGCCGACGCAATCCGATGCCGTATCGCCGCCACCGACGACGACGATGTGCTTGCCGCCGGCAAGAATTGGGTCGGCCGGCCAGCCGACGCTGTCGATGTTTTCGCGGCCGACGCGGCGGTTCTGCTGCACGAGATAGGGCATGGCATCATGAACGCCGGCGAGCGTCGTGCCGGGGATGCCGGCTTCGCGCGGGGTTTCCGAGCCGCCGCAATAGAGCACAGCATCGTAATCGGCCAGAAGCTGCTCCATCTTCACGTCGACGCCGACATTGACGCCGCAATGGAAGGTGACACCCTCGCCCTTCATCTGCTCGACGCGACGGTCGATGAAGTTCTTCTCCATCTTGAAGTCCGGGATGCCGTAGCGCAGCAGGCCGCCGGCCTTGCTTTCACGCTCGTAGAGATGGACGTCGTGACCGGCGCGACCGAGCTGCTGGGCCGCAGCCATGCCGGCGGGGCCGGAGCCGATGATCGCCACCTTCTTGCCCGTATGCACCGTTGCCGGCTGCGGGCGGATGAAGCCGAGCTCATAGGCCTTGTCGGCAATCGCCTGCTCCACCGTCTTGATGGCGACCGGCGCATCTTCCAGATTCAGCGTGCAGGCCTCCTCGCAAGGCGCGGGGCAGACACGGCCGGTGAATTCCGGGAAGTTGTTGGTCGAATGCAGGTTGCGGATCGCCTGTTCCCAGTTGTTGTTATAAACGAGATCGTTCCAATCGGGGATCTGGTTGTGCACCGGGCAGCCGGTCGGGCCGTGGCAATAGGGAATGCCACAGTCCATGCAGCGCGCCGCCTGTTTCTGCACTTCCTGGTCCGACATGGGGATCGTGAATTCGCGGAAATGCCGGATGCGGTCCGACGCCGGCTGATACTTCGCCACCTGCCGGTCGATTTCCAAGAAGCCTGTTACCTTGCCCATGCTTTCGTTTCCTCACTCTAAAAGAGGAGCTCATGGCTCCCGTGCCTGCGGGTCATCTCGGGGTCCCTGCGCGGCACTGTAATTCAAATCCGATTCCGCTATTCGACAGTCGCGACCGCTATGACGGCGATCGCAATGCGAGGCGAAACCCTCGACTGGTTTCAGAACCGGGGCGGATTACTCCGCCGCCACGCTCATCCGGCTGCGCTCCATTTCCTCAAGGGCGCGCCGGTATTCGACCGGCATGACCTTGCGGAATTTCGGGCGGTAGTCGGCCCAGTGATCGAGGATCTCCTTGGCTCGCGTCGAGCCCGTATAGTGGAAGTGGTTCGAAATCAGCTGGAAGAGACGCTCCTCATCGTGGCGCGTCATGTCATCGGAGACGTCGACACGTCCCTTGTGCATGATGTCGCCGCCGTGATGATGCAGCTTCTCCAGCAGTTCGTCCTCTTCGGGAACCGGCTCCAGCTCGACCATGGCCATGTTGCAGCGCCGGGCGAAATCACCCGCCTCGTCGAACACATAGGCCACGCCGCCCGACATGCCGGCCGCGAAATTGCGTCCGGTTTCGCCGAGCACGACGACGACGCCGCCGGTCATGTATTCGCAGCCGTGATCGCCCACGCCTTCGACGACGGCGATCGCGCCGGAATTTCTGACCGCGAAGCGCTCGCCCGCGACACCGCGGAAGTAGCACTCGCCTTCAGTCGCGCCGTAGAGCACGGTGTTGCCGACGATGATCGAGTTCTCGGCAACGATCTTCGAATTTTCCGGCGGGCGGATGATGATGCGGCCGCCGGAAAGGCCCTTGCCGACATAATCGTTGCCGTCGCCAACGAGGTTGAAGGTGATGCCCCGCGCCAGGAACGCCGCGAAGGACTGACCGGCCGTCCCCTTCAGGGTGACATTGATCGTGTCATCCTTCAGGCCGCGATGGCCGTAGCGTTTGGCGACTGCGCCCGACAGCATGGCACCAGCCGAACGGTCGACGTTCTTGATGTCGACTTCGAAGGCGACCGGTGTCTTGGAAGAAAGCGCCGGCTCGGCCTTCTCGATCAGCTTGCGGTCGAGAATGTCGTCGATCGGGTGCTTCTGCAGCGTGGTCCAGTAGGTCTCTTCCTTCGGCGCATCGACCTTGTGGAAGATGCGGCTGAAATCGAGGCCCCTCGCCTTCCAGTGGGCGAGCATGTCGTCCTTCTCCAGAAGTTCGGAGGCGCCGATGATGTCGTCCAGCTTGGCGACGCCAAGCGAGGCAAGGATCTCACGCACCTCTTCAGCCACGAAGAAGAAGTAGTTGATGACATGCTCCGGCGCGCCCTTGAAGCGCTTGCGCAGGACCGGGTCCTGGGTGGCGACGCCAACCGGACAGGTGTTGAGGTGGCATTTGCGCATCATGATGCAGCCGGCCGCGATCAGCGGCGCGGTCGCAAAGCCGAATTCATCGGCACCGAGCAGCGCGCCAATAATGACGTCGCGGCCGGTCTTCAGACCGCCGTCGACCTGCAGGGCGATGCGCGAACGCAGCCCGTTCAGCACCAGGGTCTGCTGGGTCTCGGCAAGGCCGATTTCCCAAGGCGAACCCGCATGTTTCAGCGAGGTCAGCGGCGAAGCGCCGGTGCCGCCATCATAGCCTGACACGGTGATATGGTCGGCGCGCGCCTTGGCGACGCCGGCGGCAACCGTGCCGACGCCGACTTCCGAGACGAGCTTGACCGAGACATCCGACGTCGGGTTGACGTTCTTCAGGTCGTAGATCAGCTGTGCCAGATCTTCGATCGAATAGATATCATGGTGCGGCGGCGGCGAGATGAGGCCGACGCCCGGCGTCGAATGCCGGGTCTTGGCAACCGTCGCATCGACCTTGTGGCCGGGCAACTGGCCGCCTTCGCCGGGCTTGGCGCCCTGCGCGACCTTGATCTGCAGCACGTCGGCATTAACAAGATATTCGGTCGTCACGCCGAAGCGGCCGGAGGCGATCTGCTTGATGGCGGAGCGTTCCGGGTTCGGCGAACCGTCGAAGAGCGGCATATAGCGGTCGGCTTCCTCGCCGCCCTCGCCGGTGTTCGACTTGCCGCCGATCCGGTTCATGGCGATCGCCAGCGTCGTATGCGCCTCGCGGCTGATCGAGCCGAAGGACATGGCGCCCGTCGAGAAGCGCTTGACGATATCGGCAGCCGGCTCGACCTCGTCGACCGAGATCGGCTTGCGGCCGAGCGCATCCGCACCCCTAATCTTGAAGAGACCACGGATGGTGTTCATCCGGAGCGCCGAGTCGTTGACCATTTCGGAGAATTCGCGATAGCGATCCTCGGCATTCCCACGCACGGCATGCTGGAGCGCCGCCACCGCATCCGGTGTCCACGCATGGCTTTCGCCGCGCATGCGGTAGGCATATTCGCCGCCGATATCGAGCGTGCTTGCCAGCAGCGGATCGCGGCCGAAAGCGGATGCGTGACGAGCGACGGTTTCCTCGGCGATCGTGTCGAGGCCGATGCCCTCGATCATGGTTGCCGTGCCGAAGAAATACTTGTCGACCAGCTCCTGCTGCAAGCCCACAGCATCGAAGATCTGCGCGCCGCAATAGGACTGATAGGTGGAGATGCCCATCTTCGACATCACCTTGAGGATGCCTTTACCAACAGCCTTGATGTAGCGGTAGACGACTTCGGTCGCGTCCACTTCCTTCGGGAATTCGCCGCGCTGATGCATGTCGAGCAGCGTGTCGAAGGCGAGGTAGGGGTTGATTGCTTCAGCGCCGTAACCGGCCAACAGGCAAAAGTGATGCACTTCGCGCGGCTCGCCGGTTTCGACGACGATGCCGACCGAGGTGCGCAGGCCCTTGCGGATCAGGTGATGGTGCACGGCGGCCGTCGCCAGCAGCGCCGGGATCGCGATGCGGTCCGGCCCGATCTGACGGTCGGAGAGTACGATGATGTTGTAGCCGCCACGAACTGCCGCTTCCGCCCGCTCGCAGAGACGATCGAGCATCTCCGGCATGCCTTCGGCGCCGCGTTCGACATCATAGGTGAAGTCGAGCGTCTTGGTGTCGAAGCGATCCTCGGTGTGGCCGATCGAGCGGATCTTTTCGAGATCGCCGTTGGTCAGGATCGGCTGGCGCACTTCCAGGCGCTTGGCGTTGGCCATGCCGGTATGGTCGAGCAGGTTCGGGCGCGGGCCGATGAACGAGACGAGGCTCATGACCAGCTCTTCGCGGATCGGATCGATCGGCGGGTTCGTTACCTGCGCGAAGTTCTGCTTGAAGTAGGTGTAGAGCAGCTTCGGCTTGTCGGACATGGCCGAGATCGGCGTATCCGTACCCATCGAACCGACGGCTTCCTGCCCCGTCGTCGCCATTGGCGACATCAGCAGCTTGGTGTCTTCGGTCGTGTAGCCAAAGGCCTGCTGACGGTCGAGCAGCGACACGTCGCGACGCAGCGCCCGCGGCTCTACGGGCTTCAGGTCTTCGAGGATCAGCTGCGTGCGGTTCAGCCAGCTGCGATAGGGATGTTTGGTTGACAGTTCCGACTTCACCTCGTCGTCGGAGATGATGCGGCCCTTTTCCATGTCGATCAGCAGCATCTTGCCCGGCTGCAGGCGCCATTTCTGGATGATCTTCTCTTCCTCGACAGGCAGAACGCCGGCTTCGGACGCCATGATGATGCGGTCGTCGTTGGTGACGAGATAGCGGGCCGGACGCAGACCGTTACGGTCGAGCGTCGCGCCGATCTGCTTGCCGTCGGTGAAGGCAACGGCGGCCGGGCCGTCCCACGGCTCCATCAGCGCTGCGTGATACTCGTAGAATGCCTTGCGCTCGGCCGCCATCAGCTGATTGCCGGCCCATGCTTCCGGGATGAGCATCATCATGGCATGCGCCATGGAATAGCCGCCGCGCACGAGGAATTCGAGCGCGTTGTCGAAACAGGCCGTGTCCGACTGCCCCTCATAGGAGATCGGCCAGAGCTTCGAGATATCCTCGCCGAACAGCGGTGAGGATACCGACGCCTGACGTGCGGCCATCCAGTTGACGTTGCCGCGCAGCGTGTTGATTTCGCCGTTATGCGCGACCATGCGGTAGGGGTGCGCGAGCTTCCACGACGGGAAGGTATTGGTCGAGAAGCGCTGGTGCACGAGCGCAACCGCCGTCTCGAAGCGCGGGTCGGACAGGTCCTTATAATAGGCGCCCACCTGGTAGGCGAGGAACATGCCCTTGTAGACGATGGTCGAGCTCGACAGCGAGACGGGATAGAAGCTGCTCTCCTCGCCCTCATATTCCGCATAGATGCGGTTGGAGATCACCTTGCGCAGGGTGAAGAGGCGGCGCTCGAACTCCTCGTTGGTGCCGGCATCGCGGCCGGCGCCGATGAAGACCTGAACATGATGCGGCTCGGTGGCGGCAATGTCGGGCGCCTTCGACAGCGAGGAGTTGTCGACCGGCACGTCGCGGAAGCCGAGCAGAACCTGGCCTTCCTCAACGACGACCTGCTTGATGGCAGTCTTGAAATGCTCGATCAGCGCCTCGTCGCGCGGCAGGAAGAAATGGCCGACGCCATATTCGCCTGCCTTCGGCAGGATGATGCCCTGCTTGGCCATCTCCTCGCGGAAAAAGCGGTCGGGAATCTGCACGAGAATGCCCGCGCCGTCGCCCATCAGCGGATCGGCACCGACGGCACCGCGATGCGTCAGGTTCTCGAGAATGAACAGGCCGTCGCGCACGATCTGGTGCGACTTCTGGCCCTTCATATGTGCGACGAAGCCGACGCCGCAGGCGTCATGTTCGTTGCGCGGATCGTAAAGGCCCTGTTTCGGCGGGATGCCCACCGATTTCGAACGATTGGCGCGTTTCGTCGTTTTGGCCGTCGCGGCAGCATTGGCTGCAGCGGTCTGGTCAAAACTCGTGAACGTCTTCCTGTTCGTCATCGTCTTCCCTCCGATAAGGCCCGCCTCGCGGGCGCTCCTTCGTCCCGCGCGGTCCGTTTCCGGCGCCGACGCGCGACAGCTCTGTTGCATTGTGAAGATCCGGCCGCGAACCATGGCCCCGATGTGGAGCCAGTCGTCAGCGTTCGCGCCTTGCTATTCCACCGCCGCATTGCCCGCCGCCCAAAGGGCTTGAAGGGGCATGCTCGCGGTAACTATAGCTCGAAATCCCGACATCGTCAGGGCCCTCTAGCGCATCTTCGGCCTCGGCGGCCAAAATAGGACAGCAACCCTGTCCTAATTCATCAGCTCTATGCCAGAAAGCTCAGGCCTTCGCAAGAGCAAAACGGCAAAAATTCGTCAACGAAAGACGGAAGATTGCCTTTGTTGCACAAATAGAGCAATAAAGTTTCGCCGCAGAGCATCATTTTATTTGTTGATTGCGTAGATCAATTTCTGTGATGAGTTCTTCAAACGCATGCACTTGATAGGTTTTTGCATTGGCGTAATGTCCCGCCGACCCTATTTAATCTAGTCGCAATTCAATCCTTCATCTGGTGCATTTCCATGTTTTTTGCTTCCGATAATTGGGCTGGCGCCCATTCCAAAATCGCCGAACGTCTGCTCGCCGAATCCAGCGGCTTTGCCTCCGCGTATGGTACGAGTGAGCTCGACCAGCGTGTCGAAGCCAAATTCGCCGAGGTGTTCGAGCGCGAGGTCGCCGTCTTTTTCGTCGCAACGGGCACGGCCGCCAATTCGCTGTCGCTCGCCAGCGTTCAGAAGCCGGGCGGCATCAGCTTCTGCCATACCGAGGCGCATGTCGCCGAAGACGAATGCGGCGCGCCCGATTTCTTCAGCGGCGCGCGTCTCGCAACCGTCGAGGGCGCTCTTGGCAAGATCGATCCCAAGGCGCTTGCCACCAAGATCGGCCGCTTCCCGCAGGATGCCGTGCATCATGGCCGTGCAGCTGCCGTCACGATCACGCAGGCGACGGAGATCGGCACGGTCTATTCGCTCGCTGAAATCGACGCCATTGCCGCCATCACCAAGGCCAACGGCCTGCCGCTGCATATGGATGGCGCACGCTTCGCCAACGCCCTGGTCGCGCTCGGCGCGAGCCCAGCCGAGATGACGTGGAAGCGCGGCGTCGACATTCTCTCCTTCGGCGGCACCAAGAACGGCTGCTGGTGCGCAGAAGCAATCGTCTTCTTCGATCCTGAGAAGGCGAAGGAAATGCACTTCATCCGCAAGCGCGCCGCCCAGCTCTTTTCCAAGTCGCGCTTCATTGCCGCCCAGTTCGACGGTTATTTCCAGGATGGTCTCTGGCTCGATCTCGCCCGCCATTCAAATGGCATGGCCGATCGCCTTCGCGCCGGCCTTGAGAAAGTTCCGGGTGCCCGCTTGGCATGGCCGACGATCTCGAACGAGGTTTTCGCGATCGTACCGAAATCCTCCGCCAAAACTGCGGAAGACAAGGGAGCAAAGTTCTACGAATGGCCGATCCCGGAAGCACAGCCGGATCTGGTCGGCGAGAATGAAACGCTGATCCGCCTCGTCACCAGCTTTGCAACGACAGAGGCCGACGTGGCGAACTTCCTCGCCTGCCTCGGCTGATTGCGTAAAAGGAGCGCCGATCCCGGCTCTGGGCCGGGCGGCGCTTCATATCGGCGTCCCAATCGTCAGCTTGATCGCGGCCCTCTGACCTTAGCCAGAATATCGTCCGAAAGCGCATTGACTAATAGTTGGTCCGCGCCCTTGCGCGGTACGAGCACGAATTCCACATCCTCCAGGACGGGCAGCCAACCCGAGGCGATCTCCGTCAAACCGGCCGGCGCCATGCTCTTGGGCTGGACGAGAACGCCCATGCCGGCGCGCGCCGCCGCCGTCAGGCCGCTGAGGCTGCCGCAGGTGCAGACGATCCGCCACGGCATCTGCTGCCGGCGGAGCGCCTCAAGCGCAACGGCGCGCGTGACGCTGGGGGTGGGAAAGGCGATCAGCGGCAGCGGTCCCGCAAGCCTGCGGATGCGATCGGGATCGCGCGCCAGCCAGACCAGCGGCTCGCGATAGACCAGCTTGCCTCTGATATCGCCGAGTCGGCGCTTGGCCAGCACCAGATCGAGATCGCCATTGTCCTGCATCTCATAGAGCGTGCCGCTTAGCGCCACCGTCAATTCCAAATCGACAGACGGGTGCGAGCGGACGAATTCCTCCAGCACGTCGGGGAGCTGGCTGGTGACGAAATCCTCGGAAACGCCGAGCCGGAGATTACCGCGGAGGCTATTGCCGGCGAAGAGCTGCCGCACCTCGCCTTCGATCGACAGCATCTGCCGCGCATGGCCGAGCAATGCCTCGCCGTCGCCAGTCAGGACAACCCGATGCGTGTCGCGCGCAAGCAGCTTGCGCCCGAGTTCCGCTTCCAGCCGCTGTATGTGCTGGCTAACGGTCGACTGCCCAAGCCCGAGACGCTCCGCCGCCAGCGTGAAACCGCCCATCTGCTCGACGGCAACGAAACTGCGCAATTGTGTGAGATCCAGCATGGACTATCCTAAATCACGATAACTGTTATTCCTTGCATCGTGGATCACGATAGGTCTATCTACAACAGCTATTTTTTAAGACGTGCAAATGCGATTGGGGTAGGCACGATGCGCCGCTTTCTTCCGGATACCTTTACCATGCTGTTGGTGCTGACCGTACTGACGGCCTCCTTCCTTCCCGTTCAGGGGGCAAGCGCCCACTATTTCGGCATCGCCACCAACTTCGCCATCGGCCTCTTGTTCTTCCTGCACGGCGCGCGCCTGTCGCGCGATGTCGTCATCGCCGGCATGCTGCATTGGCGGCTGCATCTCGTCATCCTGCTGACGACCTTCGGCATTTTCCCGCTGCTGGTCCTGGCCATAGGTCATGTCGTTCCGGAGAGCATTCTGCCTGTATCGCTTTACACCGGGCTGTTGTTTTTGAGCGTCCTGCCCTCGACCGTACAATCATCGATCGCCTTCACCTCCATCGCCGGCGGCAACGTTCCGGCTGCGATCTGCTCGGCATCGGCCTCGAACATCTTCGGCATGTTCCTGACACCGCTGCTCGTCGGCGTGCTGTTTTCGGTCGGCGGCCACGGAGGCGGCTTCTCCTGGGATGTCCTGTGGCAGATCATGATGCAGTTGCTTGCCCCCTTCATTCTGGGCCAGCTGCTGCAGCCGTGGATCGGCAACTGGATACGCTCGAAGAAGAAGATCCTGATGCCGGTCGATCGCGGCTCGATTCTCATGGTCGTCTATTCTGCCTTCAGCGAAGCCGTGGTCGAAGGCTTGTGGCACACCTTCTCCGTGCTCGATATCGCAACCGTGATCGTCGCCAACATGGTGCTTCTGGCGATGGTGATCTGCATCACCATGTTCGGCAGCCGCGCCCTCGGTTTCGAAAAGGCCGACGAGATCACCATCACCTTCTGCGGCTCGAAGAAGTCGCTCGCAAGCGGCGTACCCATGGCAAACGTCATCTTCGCCGGCCAGAGCATCGGCGCCATCGTGCTGCCGCTGATGCTGTTCCACCAGATCCAGCTGATGACCTGCGCCGTGCTTGCCCAGAAATACGCCGATGCCGCCAAGCGGCGCGAGGCAGCAAAGATCCAGGCAGGCTCAAAGCCGAGCGAAGCGACGAACGCGGCCTGAGACTTTCGACGTCAAGTCAAAGCAGAAGCGGCGCCCCGATGGAGCGCCGCTTCCTTTTTGATCTTGGGAGGATCAAAGGCCGGGCGGTCGAAGACCGCCAGCCCGGGCATGACGGCTTACCGTCAGCCCGCATTAGTTGATATGAGCCTCGATGGCCTTCGGGGTATCCACCTGCTCGGCCGCAATGGAGATACGACGGGGCTTCATGGCTTCCGGAATGTTGCGCAACAGATCGATGTGCAGCAAACCATTCTTCAGCGATGCGGCCTGGACCTCGACATGATCGGCGAGCTGGAAACGACGCTCGAAGGCGCGCTTGGCGATACCGCGATAGAGATATTCGCTGGTTTCCGCCGGCTCTTCGCTCTTTTCACCCTTGACCTGAAGGACATGGGCGTGAGCCTCGATGCTCAGTTCCTTTTCATCGAAACCGGCAACGGCCATGGTGATGCGATAGGTGTTTTCACCCGTGCGCTCGATATTGTAGGGCGGATAGGTCTGAGCCTGATCCGGCTGACCAAGGCTGTCGAGCATAGTGAAAAGACGGTCGAAACCGACGGTGGAACGGTAAAGGGGAGAGAAGTCTACGTGACGCATGGAGTCCTCCTGTGAGCGACAATTGCGATTTCAATTTTTGTCCCATGACCCCACTTCTGGCAGCCTCGGGACGGTTCCGCAGGCCCGTTTGGCACCCGCGAAAAAGAGATGGGGATCGATTTTCCGGAGTTCAAGCCCCCTGCGCCGCCGCCGCCATTTTGCACAGAATTGCTCCGTGAACCGCAGATGAACGACTGGTTCGGAACCCGTTCAGGCTGGCGGGCCTAATCTCCAAACCATCGGAAGACCATCATCCGATGACTGAAGTGTATCGTCCCTTCTTCTTCAGTCCTTGCTCGGCCGGCGAAGCGGATCTCTCTATCTCCGTAAGCCGGCCTTTTTTCTTTCCCCGATCAGCGCAGCAGCTTCAGCGACCCGGTGAGCGACTTCACCCACTTCGACGGGCCGGCTATTCCCAGACCATCGATCGCCTCCTCGGCGAGATCGCGCCCGGGAAACGTCGCCTCATATTCCCGATAGTCATGCAGCAAACGGGCAAAGGCCGGAAACAGAACGATCGCGCGGTCGCCGCCCACCGGCAAGGTTTTCAGCAACAGCGATCGCAGAACCTCCGCATCCGCCTGCAGGATCGGAACGGGCAGGTTCGAGCTGATGTCGATGGTCCTGCCTTGCCTGTCGGTCAACTGGTGAGCCGCAAGGGCTGGAAATTTCGCGCCCAGCCCGATCGCGATGGCGCCTGCGGTGTTGGCGATGAGGCCGACCGGCAATGCCGGATTGATGACGATGGCAAGACGAATATCGGGAAGCATGGAGACCTGCTGCTGTTGAAACAATGTGCTCGCAGAGGATATCGTCTCGATCGGGAGCAATCCTGCCTTTTATTGCGGCTGTGAGCGAAATTATGATAGCATCTACCCAAATCTATCAGAATTTAGGTAGCATATGCCCGAAATCCTTGAACCCATCGATTTACGCATTCTTGGCGCGCTCCAGAAGGACGGACGTCTGACGAACCAGGCGCTCTCGTCCGAGGTCGGGCTTTCCACATCGCCATGCTGGCGGCGCGTGCGCCAGCTGGAAGAAACGGGAGTGATCCAGGGCTATGCGGCCACCCTCGACAGGCGGCAAATCGGTCTCGGCGTCCTTGCCTTCATCCGGGTCAAGATTGACAGCCACAGCGAGACGGAGGCCGAGGAATTCTCTCACGACGTCCTGAAGCTCAACGAGGTCGTCGCCTGCTACAGCATCGCCGGAGACGCGGATTTTCTGCTGCAGGTCGTGGCCGCCGACCTCGACAGCTATGCCGATTTCGCCATGGCCGTCGTGCGCCGCCTGCCGCGCATCAAGGAGATGCAGACCACGTTCGTGCTGAAGGAAATCAAGCCTTTCAAGGGCTTCCCGCTCGATACGGGCCAGCGATAGCGGTAGGGAGCGTGAAATGCCCCAAGGTAGCAAGGCGGTCGCGATTGCTCCCTCGCCGCTGCCCGAGCCCGGTTATCGCCGTGCAATGCCGGCCCTTTACGTTTGGATCGAAGCCATCCTATTGTGCGAGCGTGGCGGCCACCCGGGGTAATCAATGTCGGCGCTCTCTTTCTCGAAAATTTCCGCATCGCTGAATGCGGTGCTGGCTGCCATCGGTCTGCTGACGGTCGCGGCACTGACGATGCCCGATCTGACCGATCAGATCAGGCTCATCCTGGAAGTCGTGCTTGCCGGCATATGGGCGGCATATGTCCTGCAATTGATCGAGACATTGATCATCCATCGGGCAACTGATGTTCGCGGCAGGGTGCCGGAAATTGCGGTCGACGCGCTGGCCGTGCTGATCCCTCTGGCCGCATTCCTCTTCATCCGCGGCCGCGACCAGAGCCTCTATTGTTCGATCTGGCTGCTGAAGCCGCTGCGCGGCTCGACCTTCTTCCGCCTGCTGGGCCGGGTTCTGAGCAAGGAAGCCCGCAACCTGATCGGCGTCACCTCGATCTTCGGAATCGTGCTGTTCGCCGCAGCGCTCGCAGCCTATATCATCGAGCGTGACATCCAGCCCGACAAGTTCGGCAGCATCCCGCTTGCGATGTGGTGGGCGGTGGCCACGCTGTCGACCACGGGCTATGGCGACGAGATTCCGCAAAGCCTCGCCGGCCGCATCCTTGCCGGGCTGGTCATGATGAGCGGGATCGGCATCTTCGCGCTGTGGGCCGGCATTCTCGCCACCGGCTTCTACGAAGAGGTACGCCGCCAGGATTTCGTGCGCAACTGGCAGCTGGTCGCGGCAGTGCCGCTGTTCCAGAAGCTCGGTTCGGGCGCCCTCATCGAGATCGTCCGGGCACTCAGACCTCGCATCGTGCCGGCCGGCGGCATCATCTGCCGCAAGGGCGAGGCCGGCGATCAGATGTTCTTCATCGTCGAGGGCCGCGTCAGCGTCGCCACGCCCAACCCGGTGGAACTCGGCTCCGGCAGCTTCTTCGGCGAAATGGCGCTCATCACCGGCGAGCCCCGCTCGGCGACCGTCAGCGCCACCACCGAAGTCTCGCTGCTGTCGCTCTACTCCTCCGATTTCCAGATGCTGTCGAGCAGCAGCCCGGAGATTGCCGACATCATCCGCAGAACCGCACTAGAACGACGCGGTACGGCGCCGAAAACCTGATGCGGAAGCAGCTTCGACCCTCCAGTCGGCGCCGCACACCCCATTCGGAGAAAAGCCATAAACCTGTTGCAATTCCACGCGGCTGCGCTATCCCCTTGAGAACAGCCATTGGTCAGCGAGGCGCGACATCGTCATGGATTCGGTCCTCTATTCCACAGCGGACAATCCGGTGCCGGAAAACCGCACCGAAGGGTTCTTCGAGAGTTTCGACGGGCGGAAGCTCCGCTACGCCGTCTTCCGTTGCGAACAGCCGGTTGCCAAGGGAACCGTGGTTCTGCTGCAGGGCCGTAACGAATTCATGGAGAAATATTTCGAGACGGTCCGCGACCTCACAGCCAAGGGCCTGTGGGTCGCGACCTTCGATCTTCGTGGCCAGGGCGGATCGGAACGGCTGTTGAAAGACCCCTTGCGCGGCCATATCGGCCGATTTTCCGACTATGAGCGGGATCTGACCGCCTTCCTCGACAAGATTGTGCTGCCGGATACGCGCCTGCCGTTCTTTCTCCTCGCCCATTCAACGGGCGGGCTGATTGCCCTGTCGGCCGCTCCGCGGCTTGCAACCCGTATCGACCGGATGGTGCTGTCGGCGCCCTTCATCGGCCTGACGGGTCATGGCGCCTCCCCCGGCCTCATCCGCTTCGTTTCCGGCACGGTGAGCGGGATCGGCCTCGGCCGCTTGCAGTTCAGCAGGAAGTTCAAGGAGAAATCCTTCCCCGACAATCCGTTGACGACGGACGAGCAGCGCTATCGACGCAACATCGGCATCGGCATCACCTATCCGCAGCTCTCTCTCGGGCCGCCGACGGCGCGATGGTTATCGCAGGCCCTGCGCGCGATCGAGCAGGTCAACAGGCCTGAGCATCTGTTTTCGATCCAGATCCCGACCGTTCTGATCGCCCCGACGCGGGACGGCGTCGTGCCCTATGCCGATCAGGAGCGGCTTTCGCGCTATTTCCGCGCCGCGCAGCTGGTGCCGGTCCACGGCGCCAAGCACGAAATCCTGCAAGAGCGCGATATCTACCGCAATCAGGCGCTTGCCGCCATCCACGCCTTCATCCCCGGCAGCGACGCCGAGGCCAATGCCTATGAGATTGAAGCCGAGGCCTGAGCGGCTTAGCGATATGGCGCTTCATGGAATCGCCATATCGCCCTACCCGTTTGTCTTTCCGCAATTCCAGACGGAAAACCGCTGCGCACTTTTCCTGAAATTGCTCTAGCGAGACAGTACGGCCAGCGCCTGCTCGTAAACCGCACGGCTGCCGGCTGCGATGATCGTTCCGCCCATTTCGGGACGACCGCCATCCCAGGTGGTCATGATGCCGCCGGCCTGCTCAACGACCGGAATGATGCCGCCGACATCATAGGGCTTCAGCGAATTCTCGATGACGAGATCGACATGGCCCGCAGCAAGCAGCGCATAGGCATAGCAATCGCAGCCATAGCGGAAGAGCCGGACCTGGCTCTCGATCTCGCGATACTTGGTAAGCTCGTCACCGACGAAGAGATGCGGCGAGGTGGTGAAGAGGATGGCGTTCGAGAGGCTGCCGCAATCGCGGACCTGAAGCCGCCTTTCGCCGTCCGGGCCGGAATAGGTGGCGCCATTGCCATCGGCAAAATAGCGCTCGCCTGTGAAGGGCTGGTCGATCAGGCCCATCGTGGCACGACCGTTCTTCTGCAGGCCAATCAGCGTTCCCCAGACCGGGACGCCCGAGATGAAGGCGCGCGTGCCGTCGATCGGGTCGATCACCCAGACATACTCACGATCGAGCCCGACGCTGCCATGCTCTTCGCCGAGGACGCCGTGATCGGGAAATTCGGACTCGATCAGCGCGCGAATCGCCTCTTCTGCGGCGCGGTCCCCTTCCGTCACCGGATCGAAGCCCTTGGCTTCCTTGTTGACCACGTCGATGCCGGCCCGGAAGCGCGGCAGGGTTTCGGCCTTGGCCGCTTCGGCCAGACGATGGAAGAACGAGCGATCGGGAAGCATGGTCAATCCGGGTAAGTGGCGGGATGGCGATGTCATATCGCATATAGGCCGCGAAGCAAACCGGATGATGACGGCGTGGGCGCAGTGCCTGCGGATCGGGCAGAATTTCCAAAATTGCCTAAAAATTTTGCACTGCAACAAAGTGCTTGACATTTGTGCAGTGCGGTAGCAATATCCTCCTGCAGTCTTTCGACTGTAAATACCCTCCTTGGGTGTTTCCTCCCTAGACTTAGCCGCGCCACAAGCGCGGTTCTTTTTTGCCTGACCGGGCGATTTTGCAAGGGTACCCGCGCTTATCGCGATATTGGGGAGCGCAGCTTCGATTTCAAAAAATCGAGATCATCAACGCTTGCTGCCTGGATGGGCAGAGTCATGAACTGGTTGATGGCTGTAAATATCATCCAGTAGGTCGGCCGCTGCCAGATTTCGGTAACGGTGGACCAGGGAATTTGGGCCGATCCCAATTCGGACGCGACATCAAATCCCTCGTCACGAAGAGTAAACGTCGCCTGGCGCGTCGCCATTTTGCGGAATTTTCCGACCGTGTTGCGGTAATGCGCGACCCACGCGAGAACAATCATGGCCGGATAGAGAAAGGCGATAGCGCCAAGGACGCCAACCGGCCAGCCGGCGCCATCGCTCCAAAGCTGCCAAAGAAACAGCGAGATTATTGCGATTTCCGCGACCCAGAGACGCTTCTGATTGACGATCAGCCGCCGCAAGACAAAAGTCTTCACGGCATCGCGCACCATTTCTTCCGTATAGGTGACGGTGATAGTCCGATGCATTGCCCATCCACTGCGTTCAGCCGATCGCCAAGCTTCGAATGCCCGCCCACCCCTTCGGCAAGCTCAACGGAACGAAACGGTCACTCGGCCGCCAGCGCCGGATCGCCTGTGTAGGATTCCACATGCTCGGCCATCCGCTTCATGAAGAGTGTGATCGCGGCCGCGACCTTGTCGAAATCCGGGCGCTTCTCCAGCGTCGTCTCGTCGACATAAAGCGAACGGTTGACCTCGATCTGCAGGGCATGCAGCCCGCGAGAGGGACGGCCGTAATGCTCGGTGATGAAGCCGCCGGCATAAGGCTTGTTGCGCACGGCGTTGAAGCCCATCTCCTCGAGGATCTGCATCGCGGCGCGTGACAGCTCGGCCGAGGCGCTGGTGCCGTAGCGATCCCCGAGAATGAAATCGGGCCGCATGTTGCTGCCGGCGATCCGGATATTGCCCGGCATCGAATGACAATCGACCAGCACGCCAAAACCGAATTTGACATGGGTGCGCGCGATCAGCCGCCGCAGCGTGGCATGATAGGGCTTGTAGATGGTATCGATTCGCTTCAGCGCATCTTCCACCGGCACGCGGCGCGCGTAGATCTCCATGTTTTCGGCAACGATTCGCGGGATCGTGCCGAGTCCGCCGGCAACCCTCAGGGAATTGATATTGGCGTAGGATGGCAACGCCCCGTCGAACATGCGCGGATCGAGCTCATAGGGCTCGCGGTTCACATCGATATAGGCGCGCGGGAAATTGGCAAGCAGCAGCGGCGCACCAAGCGAACTCGCCGCCGAAAAAAGCTCGTCGACATAGTGATCTTCCGACCGGCGAATAGCGATGCCTTGCAGGCGGGATTGGGCGATGAAGTCAGGCGGATAGATTCGACCACTATGAGGCGAGCTGTAGACGAACGGTATCGTCTGGGAGGCGGGCTCCAATACCTCAAAAATCTCGAAACTGCGCATTTCCGCGGACATAAACGTCTTTACCATGTCAACAACTTGTCGCACTAATCATGTTGCCAGTTGCATGACCGCAAGTCCATAGTAACTTGACCGAAATGGCCTTAATCCAAAGCGCCGTAATCGAAATCTCTGGACGACCGGTCTTCGGAAACGCAGAGCGTTTCCGTGCGATGTATCCATGTTTCGAACAAATGCCGGAACAGGGCGTTTTGACTGACCATTCACGGCTTGTTTACGGCGTGGCGCTACCCTAAACGCTGGACGAGTCCAACAAGACAAAGTTGATTAGCGATAGAGATGATGACCCAGAAGATACTTCTTGCCGAAGACGACAACGACATGCGTCGCTTTCTCGTGAAGGCGCTCGAAAAAGCCGGCTACAAGGTCTTGTCCTTTGACAATGGAGCAAGCGCTTACGATCGGCTGCGCGAAGAGCCGTTCTCGCTGCTGTTGACTGACATCGTCATGCCGGAGATGGATGGCATCGAGCTGGCGCGCCGCGCCACCGAACTCGATCCGGACCTGAAAGTGATGTTCATCACCGGCTTTGCCGCCGTCGCTTTGAACCCTGATTCGAAGGCGCCGAAGGATGCAAAGGTCCTTTCCAAGCCTTTCCACCTCCGCGAGCTGGTCGACGAAGTCAACAAACTCCTTGCCGCGTAAGGCTTCCGGCGGCCTCGTCACAAAACCGAAAAAAAGCCTATTGACGACACCCAAGGTTTTGTGATCTATGCGCCGCCATCGGATGGGCGTGTAGCTCAGCGGGAGAGCACTACGTTGACATCGTAGGGGTCACAGGTTCAATCCCTGTCACGCCCACCATCCTAATTAGCTGAAAAGCAAGGCCTTTCGAGAAATCGAAAGGCCTTTTTTCATTTCTTGGCATCTGGCCGTGCCTGGCTATGTCGTAAACCTTTTTGCATCAGCAGGCCGGTCCGCACGCCACAGTCGGCCGCAGCACATCACTGCTCCAGAAAATGCTGGAACACGGCCGTCGTCGGATAGGCGTAGGCACCGCGATCGAGGAAGCCCTGGCGGTAGAGGCAATTCCGCAAGGCCAGCCAATAAAGCGTACTGTTTGCGTCCGGCGACCCGCGCCGCCAGGAATAGGCTTCGGGCTCGCAGCGATTGAGGGCCCTGTCGTATCTTGCCAGCACCACCGGGTCGCTGTCGGCGCGAACGGCGCCGTGATATGTCTGATAATTCGAAGGCGCCTCACCGGCAGAGACGCATGCCAGGCTCAAAATGGCTCCCAGCGCTAACATCATTCTCATGTGCTTCGATCTCCAACTTGCCGCGTCTCGAAAATTCGAGCGCAAGTCGAGAATAATCGCCTTTTGAAAGATATCCAATCACATGCTGATGTTCGCTGCGATTGCGAATTGAACGAAGCCTGCGACACAAGTTCCTGCGACAAGCCGCTTGACTTCCGGTCGCGCCGTCATCCTACTGTCATACCAGCGCATCGATCATACGGGAGGACGAGATGACGGTGATGAAGCGGCAGTTCTACAAGAACCACAAGCCCAATGGCGACGAATATATGTTCCACCTCGCCCGCGACACCGAAAGCGGCGAGGTCTACGTCATCCGCCAGGCGGATTTTGTCGTCGATGGTGGCAGCGAGAAGAGCATGACCCTCTATGAATTCCTGGCCGGTGGCGGCAATCGCCAGAATGCCCTGCTGCAACTCATCGGCTCGCTTGTCCCGGAATCAGCCCCACATTGAGATTGGCACAACCCTGAGCGGTCGTTTTATGGCCGCGGCCTGTGCAATCCACGAGCCTGAAGCGCAATGAATATCGAAACGGTCGTCAGGCGCTTTCGGCTTGTGTTCTGCTTCGGGTTGACTGCCACATTTGGATCGGCGAATCTGCGCGGGCTTGAAAGGAGCCTCTCTTATGCGATTCGCAGGCATTGCTTTTGGATTGGCGACGCTGGTCGCCACACAGGCCGCAGCTGCGGCCGTGGAGAATTTTCCCACACAGGGTGCCACCGTGGTCAGCGGGAAATGCTCCAAGCTCGTGGTCGGCAAACTCGATGCCTCGAAGGGATGTAAACCGGAACTGGCCAGCGTGACCGCACCTGACGGTTCCGTGACCTTCATTTTCACGTCCGGCGGCAAAATGCTTGGCTTCCGTGGCAATGGCAAGGGCATCAAGCCCGGCAGCCAGAAAGGCACGGCGCAACTGCCGATCGACGCTATCGCGACCGGAGCCGGCAACAATATCTCTAATCAGGTCGCAGCAAAGGGCAGCTGCACCTTCGCCAATCCCTACGCAGGCAAGCCGATCGCCATTCAATGCACGGCGAAATCGCCCGAGATGAGCTTCAATGGCAGCTTTACATCCGACGGCAAGGCGCCCCGGCACAAATAGCCGTCGGATAACCGACCCCTAGCTCACGCACGCCGCGCTAAAGCGTGGCACGGCTTTGTGGTAACGATCCCGAGATCAATGACGCCGCGCTCGGAAACAAATCTGAGAAGTCGCCATATTTAGTGCCGAGGCCCGTTCTTCTGCTTCCGGCCGTGATTGGCATCGGCTGGCGCTTCGCGCGACAGGTCCGCCCCGTTGACATGAGCAGGGACATGCACGTCCTCATGCGTCACGGGATGCAGCGTCAGGTCCACCTGATGCGGCGGCAGGACCTGGGCCTGGCGAAGCCTATTCGAGCGCGCTTTCTTCTGTCGTTCCGTCAGTTCCGGCTTTTGCGTCTGCGACTTGCGATGAATGGGTGTCGGGCTCATCGGAGCTTCTCCTGTCGGTCGCTGTTGTCGGGATTGATGATCCGCCCGAGTATTCGAACGGCGGGCGGCGCAAGAGCGCCTGAAGGTCAAACGCAAGCCCTTTCCCTTTGGTTCCTCGATTTCTCAATTATCGAATGCGGTTGTTGCCGCTACGATTTCAACTCTTGACCTGTGTCGCAACTTCACTAACTATGATGCATCTCCGCGCCTCTCTGACATCGGCGACGGATTGAACTTTGGTGCCGGGCCCCTCTGGCGAGAGTTTTCACGGCGCTCTCGCGATGTCGGTACCGCCTGCAGATGAGCCGGCGGACTTCGTTCCCATGATCAGCTTGACCATGCCTCACCCGCATGCCGTCTTCGGTATGCGGCTATGCGCGCAATCCGGAAATGTTCATTTCTTTTGCAGCGGGAGGCGCTCATGAGCTCTCGCACCGCTTCAAAATCCGTGCTCGGCTATTTCGGCTGGGCTTTTGCCGTCACCGCCGGCGGTCTTGCCCTCGGCGCCCTGCTCGGCTGGAATACGACGGGCACGTTCGGCGGCCTTGCCACAGCCTTCTTCATCTGCGCGGTCCTCGCCGTACTCGAAATCTCGCTTTCGTTCGACAACGCCATCGTCAACGCCAACAAGCTGAAAGAGATGACGCCCGTCTGGCAGCATCGCTTTCTGACATGGGGCATCATCATTGCCGTCTTCGGCATGCGCATCGTCTTTCCGCTCGCGATCGTCGCAATCGCCGCCTGGATCAACCCATGGGAAGCGCTGCAGCTCGCCGCCACCCGGCCGGAGCAATATGGCGAGATCATGCGGGCGGCACATCTGCCGATCGCGGCCTTCGGGGGCACCTTTCTGATGATGGTCGGGCTGACCTATTTCTTCAATCACGAAAAGGACGTGCACTGGATCGGCTTCATCGAAAAGCGGATGGCGCATTTTGCCACCGTCAAGGGCGTCGAAATCGCCTTCGTGCTGGTTCTGGTTCTCATCTTCACCTCCGTACTCGATGGTGACGATGCCACGACCTTCCTGCATGCCGCGATCTACGGCCTTTTGACCTTCCTGCTCGTCGAGGTTCTCGCGGGGTTCCTGGATGCCTCGCAGCAGACGATGAGTGCTGCGGCAAGAGGCGGCTTCGGCGCCTTTCTCTATCTCGAAATCCTCGATGCCAGCTTCTCCTTTGATGGCGTCATCGGCGCCTTCGCCCTCACCCAGAACCTCTTCATCATCGCCATCGGCCTCGGCATCGGCGCCATGTATGTTCGCTCCATGACGATCATGCTCGTGGAGAAGGGCACGCTCGCGCACTATCGCTACCTCGAACATGGCGCCTTCTATGCCATCCTGATCCTTTCCGTGATCATGTATGTGCAAACGCTGACGCACATCCCAGAGGTCATCACCGGCCTTGGCGGCGCGGCGCTCATCGGCATCTCGCTCTGGTCGTCGATCCGCTACAACAGGCGCAACGGCCTGAACCATGTGCCGGCGCATGAAGAACAGCATGACCGGGCAGAAGCTTAAGCCTTGAGGCGTTGGCGTTACCACTCAGGGTAAGCGTTGGGCTTATCCATGGCGGAAGCCGTCTTACGACAGCTTCCGCCTTTCATACAAAATAGTGTACGCGATAGACTTTCACTGCATCTTTTGGACTAAAGTCGCCGAATGTTTACGATCTCGACGTATTAAAGCTGGCGCTTTAAGAAAAAATATCGCAATGGCGATGGAAATTGTCGAAAGAGCATGGGCGGGCGCACAATGGTTGTGCATCGTCAAAACAGCTCCGAATGAGATGTCCAGGAGAGGCAGAGCATGACGGCAAAGATCGTTCCGGTGATCATGGCGGGCGGCAAGGGTACGCGGCTGTGGCCGCTATCGCGCGCCTCCGCACCGAAGCAGTTCATCCAATTCATCGGCGACAGGACGTTGTTTCAGAACACGTTGGCGCGCGTAGCCGATTCGGAGCTCTACGAAGCCCCGATCGTTTTGACCAACGAGGAGTTCCGCTTCCTCGTTGCGGAGCAGGCCCGCGAGCTTGACCAGAAGCTGACGGCCATATTGCTGGAGCCCATGGCCCGCAACACTGCCGCAGCAGTCGCCGCCGCTGCCACGCTCGTTACCGAGCTGTTCGGCAAGGACGCGATTATGCACGTCCTCGGCTCCGACTACGAGATCGACGCCAACACGACCTATTACGATTGCGTGCGCCTCGCGCGCGACACGACGCTGCAGGGCAAGCTCGTCACCTTCGGTATCAAGCCGACGGAACCGGCGACCGGCTACGGCTATATCGAAAGCGGCAAGGCGCTTGCGACGGGCGCTCATGCCGTCAAGCGTTTCGTCGAAAAGCCCGCCCTGGAAAGGGCCGAGGAGATGGTTGCGAGCGGCCATTTCTACTGGAATTCCGGCATGTTCATGTTCTCGGCCGCCCAGCTTCTGGATGAGATGAAGGAATTTGCACCCGAGGTCGAAAAGGCGGCCGGCAAGGCCGTTTCCAAGTCGACGCGCGACCTCGATTTCACCCGTCTGGACGCCGACACCTTCTCCAAGAGCCCGGACATTTCCATCGACTACGCGCTGATGGAAAAGACGGCCAACGCCGCCGTCGTTCCCTCGCCCTTCACCTGGTCGGATCTCGGCAGCTGGGATGCGGTCTGGAAGGTCGGCAGCCGCGACGAAAGCGGCAATGTCTCCGCCGGCGCCACGACGCTGGTCAACACGAAGAACTCGCTTGTTATGTCGCACAGCCTGCACGTCGCCGTGCAAGGGCTCGAAGATGTCGCCGTCATCGCCAGCGAAGACGCCGTCTATGTCGGCCACCTCAGAGACAGCCAGGAAGTCGGCAAGCTCGTCAAGCTGCTGGCGAGCGAGAAAAAGACCGCCAAACTCACCGAGACGCATCCGACCTCATACCGCCCCTGGGGCGGCTATACCTCGGTGCTGAACGGCGAGCGCTTCCAGGTCAAGCGCATCTTCGTCCTGCCCGGCAAGAAGCTGTCGCTGCAGAAGCATCACCATCGCTCCGAGCACTGGATCGTCGTCAAGGGCACGGCCGAAGTGACGGTCGGCGAGAACGTGCAGATGCTGCGCGAAAACGAGTCGGTCTATATCCCTCTCGGCGAAGTGCACCGTCTGGCCAATCCGGGCAAGATCCTGCTGGAGCTCATCGAAGTACAGACCGGCTCCTATCTCGGCGAAGACGACATCATCCGTATCGTTGATGAATTCGGCAGAACGTGATTGCGGGTAGCGCAATAGAGATTCGAGAACGGCGGGCGAAAGCTCGCCGTTTTACTTTGGCAGGTATGACGCGATTACGCATCGCGCGCAGATGTCTTGCTTTCTTTCGCTGCATTGCACACACTGCCCCAAGGGAACGGCAATCACCGCACAACGATGCGGGCTAGGCGAAGAGACATATGGCGATCAAGGCGAGCATCTATCATCTCACCCATTACATCTACGACAATCCGGTCCGCCTCGGCCCCCAGATCATCCGCCTAAAACCCGCCTCGCATTCCAAGACCCGCGTGCTCAGCCATGCGCTGAAGGTCACGCCCTCAAATCACTTCGTGAACCTGCAGCAGGACCCCTACGGCAACTATCTCGCCCGCTTCGTCTTTCCCGATCCGGTTACCGAGCTGAAGATCGAGGTCGATCTCGTCGCCGACATGACGGTCTACAACCCCTTCGATTTCTTCGTCGAGGAGGAAGCGACCCGATGGCCGTTCGATTACCCCGAGACGATCCGTGAGGATCTGTCCATCTATATGAAGCCGGAGGAGCCCGGCCCCAGGCTGAAGGCCTTTCTCGCCACGCTCGACCGCTCGGAACAAAAGACCGTCGACATGATCGTCGGCCTCAATGCGCGTCTGCAGCAGGAAATCGGCTACGTCATCCGCATGGAAGCCGGCGTGCAGACGCCGGAGGAGACGCTGGAGACGGCGAAGGGCTCCTGCCGCGACACGAGCTGGCTGCTGGTGCAGGTGCTGCGCCATCTCGGCCTCGCCGCCCGCTTCGTCTCCGGCTATCTGATCCAGCTCACGCCCGACCTGAAGGCACTCGACGGCCCCTCCGGCACCGAGGTCGATTTCACCGACCTGCATGCCTGGGCGGAAGTCTATCTTCCCGGCGCCGGCTGGGTCGGCCTCGATCCGACTTCCGGGCTGCTCACCGGTGAAAGCCACATTCCGCTTGCAGCCACGCCGCATTACCGCAATGCCGCACCCATCTCGGGCGGTTACTTCGGCGAAGCCAAGACCGAATTCGATTTCGACATGAAGGTCGCTCGCGTCGCCGAGCACCCGCGCATCACCAAGCCGTTTTCCGACGAAAGCTGGGAGGCCCTGAACGAACTCGGCGAAAAGGTCGACACGATCCTTAAGGAAGACGACGTGCGCCTGACCATGGGTGGCGAACCGACCTTCGTCTCGATCGACGACTTCCAGTCCGAAGAATGGAACACCGCCGCCGTTGGCCCGACCAAGCGCGAAAAGGCCGATATGCTGATCCGCCGTCTGCGCGAGCGCTTCGCGCCGAACGGCTTCCTGCATTACGGTCAGGGCAAATGGTATCCCGGTGAAAGCCTGCCGCGCTGGACCTTCTCGCTCTATTGGCGCCGCGACGGCCTGCCGATCTGGTCGAACCCCAATCTGATCGCCAATGAAGGTCGCGACTACAGCGTCACGGAGGACGATGCCGGCCGCCTGCTGACGGCGATTGCCGGCGAGCTCGATATCGAGCCAGACTATGTGACGCCCGCCTTCGAAGATCCGGCCGAATGGCTGGTCAAGGAAGCGAACCTGCCCGACAATGTCGACCCATCCAACTCGAAGCTGAAGGACCCCGAGGAACGCTCGCGCATGGCCCGCGTCTTCGAGCGCGGCCTGACCCGCCCGACGGGCTATATCCTGCCGGTGCAGACATGGAATGCGCGCGCCAGCGGCCGCCGCTGGACGAGCGAGAAATGGAATACGCGCCGTGGCCGCATCTTCCTGACGCCTGGCGACAGCCCGGTCGGCTACCGCCTGCCGCTGAACTCGCTCGGCTGGATACCGGCGTCGCAATATCCGTATATCAACCCGATGGACCCGACGATCCCGCGCGAAGCGTTGCCGGATTACAACGAGGACAGGGGCCGGCCGCTGCAAGCCGCCCGTTTCCAGCCCTTCGCCGGCCAGCAGCCGATCATGCCGCAATCGGCGGGCGAGATCGGCGGCTATGTGCGGACCGCCATCAGCGTCGAGCCGCGCGACGGGCGCCTTTGCATCTTCATGCCGCCGACGGTCAGCGTCGAAGACTACCTGGACCTCGTCGCCTCAACCGAACGCGCCGCGGCGGCTCTCAATCTGCCGGTGCATATCGAGGGCTATCCGCCGCCGCAGGACGAGCGCATCAATGTCATCCGCGTCGCTCCCGACCCGGGTGTGATCGAAGTGAACATCCATCCGGCATCGAGTTGGAAGGAAGCCGTCGATATCACCACGGCGGTTTATGACGAGGCGCGAGAAAGTCGCCTCGGCACCGACAAATTCATGATCGACGGCCGCCACACCGGCACCGGCGGCGGCAACCATGTCGTCGTCGGCGGCCGCAATACCATGGATAGCCCCTTTCTTCGCCGTCCCGACCTGCTGAAGAGCCTGGTGCTGCACTGGCAGCGCCATCCCTCGCTCTCCTACCTCTTCTCCGGCATGTTCATCGGCCCGACCAGCCAGGCGCCGCGCATCGACGAAGCCCGTCACGACAGCCTCTATGAGCTGGAGATCGCGATTGCCCAGGTGCCGGCGCCGGGAGCCGGTATTCCACCGCTGCCCTGGCTGGTCGATCGCCTCTTCCGCAATCTCCTGACTGACGTCACCGGCAACACCCACCGCTCGGAAATCTGCATCGACAAGCTGTTTTCGCCGGATGGGCCGACCGGGAGGCTCGGTCTCGTCGAATTCCGCGGCTTCGAAATGCCGCCGAACGCGCGCATGAGCCTTGCCCAGCAATTGCTGGTGCGCGCGCTGATCGCCCGCTTCTGGCGTAATCCCATCGATGGCAAGTTCGTCCGCTGGGGCACGACGCTGCATGATCGCTTCATGCTGCCGCACTATATCTGGCAAGATTTCCTCGATGTTCTCGCCGATCTCCGCGAAAACGGCTTCGACCTGCGGCCGGAATGGTTCCAGGCACAGCTAGAATTCCGGTTCCCCTTCTGCGGCGAAGTCGAATACGAGGGCAGCAAACTGGAACTGCGCCAGGCGCTGGAGCCATGGCATGTCATGGGTGAGGAAGGTGCGATCGGCGGCACGGTGCGCTATGTCGATTCGTCGGTCGAGCGCCTGCAGATCCGCTTCGAAGCGGCCAATCCCTCGCGCTACACGGTGACGTGCAACGGCCGTCCTGTGCCGCTGACGCCGACGGGAATGGCGGGCGTTTCGGTCGCCGGCGTGCGCTACAAGGCGTGGCATCCAGCCTCCGGTCTGCATCCCGTCCTGCCGATCGACACGCCGTTGACTTTCGACATCTACGATACCTGGTCTCGCCGCTCGATCGGCGGCTGCATCTACCATGTTGCCCATCCGGGCGGCCGCAACTACGACACCTTCCCCGTCAATGGCAACGAGGCGGAAGCGCGACGTCTTGCGCGTTTCGAGCCTTGGGGGCATACAGCAGGTGGCTATGCTCTGAGACCGGAGACTGCGTCGGCGGAATTCCCGCTGACGCTCGACCTCAGGCGGCCGGCAGGAATTTGAGACGGAACTGTGAATGGCTAGAAAACCGGCGACGGAACGGCGCGACGAGGTAAAGACAGGCACCGGTAAGGAGCCGGCCTTTGCCTATCGTCCCCTGCCCGGCGTCGCCGATGAAATGGTCGACAATACCGGCGCTGTACGGCCCGTCTGGCAAAACTTCCTGTCGGCGCTGACGCGCATGTCGGAAGAGGAACTGACCGAGCGCTTTGCCCGCGCCGACCGCTATCTGCGCGATGCCGGCGTTTTCTATCGGGCCTATGGGACGACAGGGGTCAGCGAACGCGGCTGGCCGATCTCGCATATTCCGGTGCTCATCGACGAGCGCGAATGGCAGGCTCTTTCCGAAGGCTTGCAGCAGCGCGCCGATCTATTGGAATCGATCATCGCCGACATCTATGGCGACAGCCGTCTGGTCAGCGAAGGATTGCTGCCGCCTGCCTTGATCGCGGCCAATCCGGAATTCCTGCGACCGCTCGTCGGCGTCAAACCGGCGAACGGCCATTATCTGCATTTCCTGGCCTTCGAGATCGGACGCGGCCCCGATGGCAATTGGTGGGTGCTGGCCGACCGCGCGCAGGCGCCATCGGGCGCCGGCTTTGCGCTCGAAACCCGCGTCGCCACCACCCGCGCCTTTTCCGATATCTACGCAGAAACGAAGGTCCATCGCCTCGCGTCCTTCTTCGGCGCATTCCGCGATGCCCTGCTCGGTGGCAAGCGCGGCGGTGAGGGACGCGTCGCCGTCCTGACGCCGGGACCGGCTAACGAAACCTATTACGAACACGCCTATATCGCCCGCTATCTCGGCTTCATGCTGCTCGAAGGCGAGGATATCACAGTCGTCAACGACCAGCTGATGGTGCGCACCGTTGCGGGCTTGCGGCCGATCAGCGTGCTCTGGCGCCGCCTCGATGCGGCCTATGCCGATCCGCTGGAGCTCAACCAGCAATCCCATATCGGCACGCCTGGCTTGGTCGAGGCGCTGCGGGCGCAGACGGTGACGATCGTCAACGCGCTCGGCTCCGGCATTCTCGAAACGCGCGCCCTGCTTGCCTTCATGCCGACCATCTGTCGGCACTTACGCGGCGAAGAACTGAAGCTGCCATCGATCGCGACCTGGTGGTGTGGCCAGAAGAGCGAGCGCGAGCATGTGGCCGCCAACATTGAAAAGATGGTTATCGGACCGGCCTATTCCCGCATGCCCTTCTTCGACGACAGCGGCCAATCGGTGCTCGGTTCGACCTTGCGCAGCACCGCCCGCGATTCGATTGCGGACTGGCTGGCGACCGAAGGGCAGAAACTGGTCGGCCAGGAGGTCGTGACGCTGTCGACCACGCCGGCCTGGGTCAACGGCAAGCTGACGCCGCGGCCGATGAGCCTGCGCGTCTTCGCCGCCCGCACGGAAAACGGCTGGCGGATCATGCCCGGCGGCTTTGCCCGTATCGGCAGCGGCGACGATGTCGCTGCTATCGCCATGCAGGCCGGTGGCTCTGCCGCCGACGTCTGGATCGTCTCCGACAAGCCGGTCGAAGCCCACACGCTGCTGCCGGCCGAAGAAACCTTCACCCGCAACATGCCGGGCAGCCTGCCGAGCCGGGCGGCGGACAATCTCTTCTGGCTTGGCCGCTACATCGAACGCGCCGAAGGCGCCTTGCGCATCCTGCGCGCCTGGCACGGTCGTTTCGCGGAAGCGGCCGATCCGAACCAGCCTCTGCTCGCCGATGTCAGCGCCTATCTCGCCGCCATCGACATCGACACCAAGCAGGCGGTGCCCGAAAACCTGTTGCGCAACATCGAAAGCGCCGTCTATTCGGCCAGCAACATCCGCGACCGCTTCTCCCCCGACGGCTGGCTCGCCCTGAATGATCTCGCCAAGACGGCACGCCGCTTCAGGGAAGGTGTGAAGCACGGCGACGATGCCAGCCATGCCATGACGATCCTGTTGCGCAAGCTCGCGGGCTTTGCCGGTCTCGTGCATGAAAACATGTACCGCTTCACCGGCTGGCGCTTCTTGTCCCTCGGCCGCTACATAGAACGCGGCCTGCACATGACGCGGCTGCTCGGCCACATGTCCGGCCCCGATGCGCCGGATGGCGCGCTCGACATGCTGCTTGAAATCGGCGACAGCGTCATGACCCATCGCCGCCGCTACAACGTCAACACGGCCCGGCTGACGGTGACGGATCTTTTGGCGCTCGACCCTCTCAACCCGCGCTCGATCCTCTTCCAGATGAACGAGATCCACCGCGAGGTCGAGCAATTGCCGAACGCTTTCGTCAACGGCCAGATGTCCCCCTTCTACCGCGAGGCCATGCGACTGCATTCGGGCCTTGCCGTGATGACGCCGGAAACCATGACCGTCGAAGTATACCAGCAGCTGGCGCGCGAACTGGAGCGGCTTTCCGACCTGCTGGCACGCACCTATCTCGGATGACGTGATGCTCTACGACCTCTCGCTTCACATGGGCTATATCTACGACGTCCCGGCCAGCGGCGCGCGGCATATCCTGCGCGTCATGCCACTCTCCCTGCCCCATCGGCAGCGGCTGATCGCCGGCTCGGTCAAAATAACGCCAGGCCCGGACGAGCAATCCAACTTCACGGATTTCTTCCAGCATCCAGCGACCTCGATCCTGGTGCGCGATCCGCATGAAAGGCTCGACATCCGGATGCAGGCGCGCGTTCAGGTCGAAAGCCAGCCCGTGACGGCCGATTTCTCGCCGCTGCTTGCAAGGCTGCCCGAGGAGATCGACGATTGCTGGTCGATCGATCCATCTTCGCCGCATCACTTTCTCGGCAGTAGCCCGCGCCTGCCGGAAACCAGCGAAATCAACGATTATGCCAAGCAGTGGAAGGCGACCAATTTGACGACCTTGCAGATCGCCCATGCGGTCTGCGCGCAGATCCACAAGGATTTCACCTACGATCCCAAGGCGACAACGGTCGACACCACGCCCAGGGAGGCTTTCCGTCTCAAGCGAGGCGTCTGCCAGGATTTTTCGCATGTGATGATCATCGCGCTGCGCAGCCTCGGCATCCCCGCCGGCTATGTCAGCGGCTTTCTGCGCACCATCCCGCCGCCAGGCAAGGAGAGACTCGAAGGCGCAGACGCCATGCATGCCTGGGTGCGCATCTGGTGCGGCGAGACGACAGGCTGGATCGAGCTTGACCCGACCAACAATATCCCGGCCGGCACGGATCATATCGTCGTCGCCTATGGTCGCGACTATTCGGATGTTTCGCCCGTTATCGGCGTACTGAAGAGCTACGGCAATCAAAAAGCCGTCCAGGCAGTAGATGTTATTCCTCTAAAATAGAATATACTTAAGGTAGTAAAAAACCTGAAGCAAATCGCGCCAGATTAGGCAATTTGTTAAATTTCAATCTTCCGCATAAACGATCAACTAATGTTTGTAGTCGATAGTCCCGCCGTTCTTTAGATTGAAAACTCCTTTTTACAGGCGGACATGATGGTTCCCGGCTCCGATTTACTTCGAGCACTAAAACAACTTCTACGTGATAGAGCTGGAAACTTTGGCATCCTAACGGCGATTTCGGTACCTGTGCTGGTAGCGGCAGGCGGTATGGCAATAGACGTCACCAACATGTCACTCTCTCACAGCCAGCTCCAGGAGGCGACAGACGCTGCAGCACTTGCGGCCGCAACAGCGCTTGCTGATGGCAGTGCTACCACAACCACAGCCAAGGACCTTGGCAATAATTTCGTCCTCGGCCAGATGTCAAACTACCTGTCGGGGGATACCACGACGACGAACGCATTGAAGACAGGTACGTCGACTACGGTAACATCAAGCAGCAATTCATCCGGCGGTACGAGCTATACGGTTAGCGTCAACGCATCCTATGGCATGTCGGTCAACAGCATGAGTCGTCTGCTCGGCATACAAACAATGTCTGTTTCGGCCTCAAGTACGTCGACAAGCGGTACGGCTGTTCAAAAGACAGCCCTGTCGATGGAGATTGCGCTTGATAAATCCGGATCTATGCTGCTGAACACCAGCGTCATCGACAAGTCGCAGACCAGCTGCACGCAATATTATACGGACGGTATATACCTTTATCAATACAAGGGCCAAGTAAGCCCTTGCTATATTAAGAAAATAGATGCGTTGAAGACCGCAGTTGGCAATCTTCTCGACCAGTTGGATGCCGCCGACCCAAAGTCGCAATATGTACGTACAGCGGCCATTGCCTGGAGCAGTCAGGTTGACAGCTCCAGCAATCTGGATTGGGGGACAAAATCAACGCGCACCAATGTCGTGAGCGGACTGAATGCGGAGGGAGGCACCGAGTCTAACGCTCCCATGAAAAAGGCTTACGCCGCCGTCACGTCCAGCGCTGAGGTAACTGCCCAAACCAATGGTGGCAATAAGAGCTTTCAGAAATATATAGTTCTGATGACAGATGGCGAAAATAACGACACGAGTTCCGACCAAAAGACGCTGAATACTTGTAAAGCCGCGAAAGATGCCGGCGTGCAAATTTATACGGTGGCTTTTATGGCACCTACACGCGGACAGACTTTGCTCGCCGCTTGCGCATCAAGTCCGTCCAATTATTTCGACGCTCAACAAATGTCCGATCTGGTCGCCGCGTTCAAGGCCATCGGCGCTCAAGCAGCCAAGCAGATGACACTCCTAACCAAGTGATCCTGCCAGGCGCCCACGCCCAGCAACCATAGATGGCTCACAAAGAAAAAGCCCCGCGATACGAGTATCGCGGGGCTTTTCGTTTAAACGATGCGCGAATAAAAGCCCGAAACATCATCGGAATCAAGTCTTTTCCGGCTAATGGAGAGCCTTTGGCGGCATTTTTCGCATCTGCCCAACTCGCTTGTTGCAACTGCTTTACATCAGTGCGTAAACTGATAGTGAAACGGAAAGGCAATTTGATTTAAGCACGCGTAACACGCTGAATATAAATCACAAATGGCGAGAGTTGATAGTATGAATAACTTGACGAAGGCCGATCTCCCCGTTCCCGCGCCGCGCAGTTCCCGCCCCGAAATCCTGGCCGAAGAAATTATCGAGCGCCTGACATACCGCATCGGCAAGGACGCGAAGGTTGCCAAACCGCACGACTGGCTGACGGCGACGATCCTCGTCATTCGCGACCGCGTCATCGACAAATGGATTGAATCGACCCGCAATGTCTATCAGACCGGCGCCAAGCGCGTTTACTATCTGTCTCTGGAGTTCCTGATTGGTCGTCTGATGCGCGACGCGATCTCCAATCTCGGTCTGATGGAGGAGATCACCAACGCCCTCGCCTCGCTCGGCGTCGACATCCGCGTCATTGCAGGCCTGGAGCCCGACGCAGCGCTGGGCAACGGTGGCCTCGGCCGTCTTGCCGCCTGTTTCATGGAATCCATGGCAACAGTTGATGTGCCGGCCTATGGCTATGGCATTCGCTACGTCCACGGCCTGTTCCGCCAGCAGATGGCAGACGGCTGGCAGGTCGAACTGCCCGAAACCTGGCTGGCACACGGTAACCCCTGGGAATTCGAACGCCAGGAAAGCTCCTATGAAATCGGCTTCGGCGGCGGCGTCGAAACCATCAGCAGCCATGACGATCAGCCCCGCTACATCTGGAAACCGGCCGAGCGCGTCATCGCCACCGCATTCGACACGCCCGTCGTTGGCTGGCGCGGCCAGCGCGTCAACACGCTGCGCCTCTGGTCGGCACAGCCGATCGACCCGATCCTGCTCGATGCCTTCAACGCCGGCGACCATATCGGCGCGCTGCGCGAAAGCAACAAGGCCGAAAGCCTGACGCGCGTCCTCTATCCAGCCGACGCGACACCCGCCGGCCAGGAACTGCGCCTGCGCCAGGAGTTCTTTTTCTCATCGGCCTCGCTGCAGGACATCTTGCGCCGTCACCTGCAGCAATATGACGATCTGACAAATCTCGCCGACAAGGTGGCGATCCAGCTGAACGACACCCATCCGGCCGTCTCCGTCACGGAAATGATGCGCCTGTTGGTCGATGTCCACGGCCTGGAATTCGACAAGGCCTGGGATATTACCAGGAACACCTTCGGCTACACCAACCACACCCTGCTGCCGGAGGCGCTGGAAAGCTGGCCCGTGCCGCTGTTCGAGCGGCTTTTGCCCCGCCACATGCAACTCATCTATGCGATCAACGCCAAGGTTCTGGTGGAAGCCCGCAAGCTGCGCAATTTCAGCGACACCGAAATCCGCTCGATCTCCCTGATCGACGAGAATGGCGATCGTCGCGTGCGCATGGGCAATCTTGCCTTCGTCGGCTCGCATTCGATCAACGGCGTTTCCGCCCTTCATACCGACCTGATGAAGGTCACGGTCTTTGCCGACCTGCACAAGCTCTACCCGGACCGCATCAACAACAAGACGAACGGCATCACGCCGCGCCGCTGGCTGATGCAGTGCAATCCCGGCCTGACGAACCTCGTGCGCGAAACCATCGGCGATGCCTTCCTCGACGATGCCGAGCAGCTGAAGCCGTTGGATCAGTTCGCCCGCGACAGCGCCTTCCGGGAAAAGTTCGCCGCCGTCAAGCGCGCCAACAAGGTGCAGCTCTCCAATCTCGTCGCCAGCCGCATGGGCATTAAGCTCGATCCGAATGCGATGTTCGACATCCAGATCAAGCGCATTCACGAATACAAGCGCCAGCTTCTGAATGTCATTGAAGCGGTGGCGCTCTACGACCAGATCCGCTCGCATCCCGAGCTCGACTGGCAACCGCGCGTCAAGCTCTTCGCCGGCAAGGCGGCGCCGAGCTACCACAATGCGAAGCTCATCATCAAGCTGATCAACGACGTCGCCCGCGTCATCAACAACGACCCCTCCGTGCGCGGCCTGTTGAAAGTCGTCTTCGTGCCGAACTACAACGTTTCGCTGGCGGAAGTCATGGTTCCTGCCGCCGACCTTTCCGAGCAGATCTCGACGGCCGGCATGGAAGCCTCGGGCACCGGCAACATGAAGTTCGGCCTCAACGGCGCGCTGACGATCGGCACGCTCGATGGCGCCAATGTCGAAATGCGCGACAATGTCGGCGAGGACAATATCGTCATCTTCGGTCTCCGGGCCGATGAGGTCGCCAGCCTGCGCAGCGATGGTCACGATCCCCGCGCCATTATCGAGCGTTCGCGGGAGCTTGCCCAGGCACTGTCGGCGATTGCTTCCGGCGTATTCTCCCCCGACGACCGCAACCGATATGCCAGCCTGATCGACGGCATCTACAGCCATGACTGGTTCATGGTCGCGGCCGATTTCGATGCCTATGCCTCGGCGCAGCGCGAAGTCGATATTCTCTGGGCCAATCCGTCGGAGTGGTACACAAAGACGATCAACAACACCGCTCGCATGGGCTGGTTCTCCTCCGACCGGACGATCCGTCAATACGCCAAGGAAATCTGGAGAGCCGGATGAAAAAGCCGAAAAAACCCGCTGACAGCACGAGCGTGAGCGATATTTCGGCAGATGACATTGCTGCAATTCTCGCAGGCACGCATTCCGATCCGTTCGCCGTTCTCGGCGTTCACAAGACGGACGAAGGCTATGTGGCCCGCTGCTTCATTCTTGGCGCCGAAGCTGTCACCGCGACGGCGCTGGACGGCTCCGTCATCGGCGAGCTCGAATGCCTCGATCCGGCCGGTTTCTTTTCCGGTGAGGTCAAGCTCGCCAAGCAGCAGCCGGTTCGCTATCGCGCCAAGCGCGGCGATGCGGAATGGGCGGTGACCGATCCCTACAGCTTCGGCCCGGTCCTCGGACCGATGGACGATTACTTCGCCCGCCAGGGCACGCATCTGCGCCTGTTCGACAAAATGGGCGCCCATCCCATAAAGCACGAGGGCGTCCAGGGCTTCCATTTCGCCGTCTGGGCGCCGAATGCGCAGCGTGTCTCGGTCGTCGGCGATTTCAACAATTGGGATGGCCGCCGGCACGTCATGCGCTTCCGTTCCGATAGCGGCATCTGGGAGATTTTCGCCCCCGATGTACCGGCCGGGCTCTCCTACAAGTTCGAGATCCGGGGCCAGGACGGCGTGTTGCTGCCGCTGAAGGCCGACCCCTTTGCCCGGCGCAGTGAGTTGCGGCCGAAGACAGCTTCCGTCACCGCCAACGAACTGCAACAGGTTTGGGACGATGCCGCGCACCGCGAGCATTGGGCAAATGTCGACATGCGCCGCCAGCCCATCAGCATCTACGAGGTGCATGCCGGTTCCTGGCAACGCCGCGAAGACGGCTCGATGCTGTCCTGGGACGAGCTCGCCTCGCGCCTCATCCCCTATTGCGTCGACATGGGCTTCACCCATATCGAATTCCTGCCGATCACCGAACACCCCTATGACCCATCCTGGGGCTATCAGACGACCGGCCTCTACGCGCCGACCGCCCGCTTCGGCGAGCCGGAAGGTTTTGCCCGCTTCGTCAACGGCTGCCACAAGGTCGGCATCGGCGTCATCCTCGACTGGGTGCCGGCGCATTTCCCGACCGACGAACACGGCCTGCGCTGGTTCGATGGCACCGCGCTCTACGAGCATGAGGACCCGCGCAAGGGCTTTCATCCCGACTGGAATACGGCGATCTACAATTTCGGCCGCACGGAAGTTCTCGCCTACCTGCTGAACAATGCGCTTTACTGGGCGGAAAAATTCCATCTGGACGGTTTGCGCGTCGATGCCGTCGCCTCGATGCTCTACCTCGATTATTCCCGTAAGCACGGCGAATGGATACCGAACGAGTACGGCGGCAACGAAAATCTCGAGGCCGTGCGCTTCCTGCAGTCGATGAACACCCGGATCTACGGTGCGCATCCTGGCGTCATGACCATCGCCGAGGAATCGACCTCTTGGCCGAAAGTGTCGCAGCCGGTTCATGAAGGCGGCCTTGGCTTCGGCTTCAAGTGGAACATGGGTTTCATGCACGACACGCTGAGCTATCTCGGCCGCGAAGCCGTGCATCGCAAATACCACCACAACGAGCTGACCTTCGGCCTGATCTATGCCTTCTCGGAGAATTTCGTCCTGCCGCTCTCGCATGACGAGGTCGTTCACGGCAAGGGATCGCTGATCGCCAAGATGGCCGGCGACGACTGGCAGAAATTCGCCAATCTGCGCGCCTATTATGCTTTCATGTGGGGCTATCCCGGCAAGAAGCTGCTGTTCATGGGCCAGGAATTCGCGCAATGGAGCGAGTGGAGCGAAGAGCGCGCCCTGGACTGGAACCTGCTGCAATACCGCATGCACGAAGGCATGCGCCGTCTCGTCCGCGATCTCAACTTCACTTATCGCAGCAAACCGGCGCTCCATGCCCGTGATTGCGAGGGTGACGGCTTCGAATGGCTTGTCGTCGATGATTTCGAAAACTCGGTTTTTGCGTGGCTGCGCAAGGCGCCAGGCGAAAAGCCGGTTGTCGTCATCACCAATTTCACGCCGGTCTATCGTGAGAACTATAACTTGCACTTGCCGGCTGAGGGGCGGTGGCGCGAGATATTGAATACCGATGCCGACATTTACGGCGGCAGCGGCAAGGGGAATGGCGGGCGCGTACAGGCGGTCAATGCCGGCGGAGGCGTACAAGCGATAATAACGCTGCCTCCATTGGCAACGATCATGCTCGAACCGGAATTTTGAGATCATTACGGACAGGGAGGAATAAAATGGTAGAAAAACGTTTCCAGCCGCTGGCACGCGACGCCATGGCTTACGTTCTTGCCGGGGGGCGCGGCAGCCGTCTGAAAGAACTCACCGACCGTCGTGCCAAGCCAGCCGTCTACTTCGGCGGCAAGACACGAATTATCGATTTCGCGCTGTCCAACGCACTCAATTCCGGTATCCGTCGCATCGGCGTCGCCACCCAGTACAAGGCGCACTCGCTGATCCGCCACATGCAGCGCGGCTGGAACTTCTTCCGCCCCGAGCGAAACGAAAGCTTCGACATCCTGCCGGCTTCACAGCGCGTTTCCGAAACGCAATGGTACGAAGGTACGGCCGATGCCGTCTACCAGAACATCGACATCATCGAGCCCTATGGCCCGGAATACATGGTCATCCTCGCCGGCGACCACATCTACAAGATGGACTATGAATGGATGCTGCAGCAGCACGTCGATTCGGGCGCCCAGGTCACGATCGGCTGCCTTGAAGTGCCGCGCATGGAAGCCGTCGGCTTCGGCGTCATGCATGTCGACGACAAGGACCAGATCATCGACTTCGTCGAGAAGCCGGCCGATCCGCCTGGTATCCCAGGCAATCCCGATTTCGCTCTCGCCTCGATGGGCATCTATGTCTTCCACACGAAATTCCTGATCGACTGCCTGAAGCGCGATGCGGCCGACCCGAATTCCAGCCGCGACTTCGGCAAGGACATCATTCCCTACATCGTCAAGAACGGTAAAGCCGTCGCCCATCGCTTCACCCAATCCTGCGTTCGCTCCGACTTCGAGCGCGAGGCCTATTGGCGCGACGTCGGAACGGTCGATGCCTACTGGCAGGCGAACATCGATTTGACCGCCGTCGTGCCGGAGCTCGACATCTACGACAAGTCCTGGCCGATCTGGACCTATGCGGAAATCAGCCCCCCGGCGAAGTTCGTGCATGACGACGAGGATCGCCGCGGTTCGGCTGTATCCTCCGTGGTCGCCGGCGACTGCATCATTTCCGGCGCCAGCCTCTACAACAGCCTCCTCTTCACCGGCGTACGCGCCAACTCATACTCGAAGCTGGAGGGAGCGGTGGTACTGCCGGGCGTGAAGGTTGGCCGTCGCGCGCAGCTCAAGAATGTCGTCATCGACCATGGCGTCACCATTCCGGAGGGGCTGATCGTCGGCGAAGATCCGGAGCTGGATGCCAAACGTTGGCGCCGCACGGAAAGCGGCATCTGCCTGATCACCCAATCGATGATCGATAAGCTGGATCTGTAACCTATGAAGGTTCTCTCGGTTTCGTCCGAAGTCTTCCCCCTGATCAAGACAGGGGGCCTGGCCGATGTGGCCGGCGCCCTGCCTATCGCGCTGAAGCCCTATGGCGTCGAAACCAAGACCCTCATTCCGGGCTATCCCGCCGTCATGAAGGCCATCCGCGATCCGGTTGTTCGCCTGGAGCTTCCGGATCTCCTCGGCGAGCCGGCGACGGTGCTCGAAGTTGAGCATGCCGGCATCTCCTTCCTCGTGCTCGACGCGCCGGCCTATTACAGCCGCACCGGCGGTCCTTATGTCGATGCGACGGGCAAGGATTATCCCGACAATTGGCGGCGCTTTGCGGCGCTGTCGCTCGCCGGCGCCGAGATCGCCGCCGGCCTCATGCCCGGCTGGCGGCCGGATCTGGTACATGCGCATGACTGGCAATCGGCTATGGTGCCGGTCTACATGCGTTACTATCCGACGCCGGAACTGCCGAGTGTCCTGACCATCCACAACATTGCATTCCAGGGCCAGTTCGGCGCCGATATCTTCCCCGGCCTGCGCCTGCCCGCCCACGCCTTCTCCATGGAAGGCATCGAATATTACGGCGATGTCGGCTTTCTCAAGGGCGGGCTGCAGACGGCCCATGCGCTGACCACCGTCAGCCCATCCTATGCGGAGGAAATCCTGACGCCGGAATTCGGCATGGGCCTTGAGGGCGTCATCGCCAGCAAGGCCTATAATCTCTACGGCATCGTCAACGGGATCGACGACGATATATGGAATCCGGAAACCGATCCGATGATCGCGCAGACCTACAACGTGACGACGTTGAAGGATCGCGCCGTGAACCGTCAGCGCGTCATCGAGCATTTCGGTCTGGAAAACGACGATGGTCCGATCTTCTGCGTCGTCAGCCGCCTCACCTGGCAGAAGGGCATGGATCTTCTGGCAGAGGTTGCCACCGAGATTGTCCACATGGGCGGCAAGCTCGCGATACTGGGTGCCGGCGATCCGGCGCTGGAAGGCGCGCTGTTTGCCGCAGCCGGCCGCCATCGCGGTCGCGTCGGCGTTTCCGCCGGCTATAACGAGCCGATGTCGCATCTGATGCAGGCCGGCTGCGACGCGATTATCATTCCCTCGCGCTTCGAACCCTGTGGCCTCACGCAGCTTTATGGCTTACGCTACGGCTGCCTGCCGGTCGTTGCGCGAACGGGCGGGCTGAACGATACGATTATCGACGCCAACCACGCCGGGCTGCAGGCGAAAGTCGCAACCGGCATCCAATTTTCGCCCGTCACCGCCGAGGGGTTGTTGCAGGCCGTGCGCCGTGCCATGCACCTTTTCCAGGATCGAAAGGTCTGGACGCAGATGCAAAAGCAGGGCATGAAATCCGACGTATCCTGGGGCAGGAGCGCAGAACGCTACGCCGCTCTCTACTCCAGTCTAGTCTCGAGAGGCGCTTAACCCGATGATTAAAACCGTACCCACCACCCCCTACGCGGATCAGAAACCCGGCACCTCCGGCCTGCGAAAGAAGGTTCCCGTATTTCAGCAGCCGAATTATGCGGAAAACTTCATCCAGTCGATTTTTGATTCGCTCGAGGGCTATCAGGGCAAGATCCTGGTCATCGGCGGCGACGGCCGTTACTACAATCGCGAAGTCATCCAGAAGGCCATCAAGATGGCCGCGGCAAACGGCTTCGGCAAGGTGATGGTCGGCAAGGGCGGCATCCTCTCGACGCCTGCAGCCTCAAACATCATCCGCAAGTACAAGGCCTTCGGCGGCATCATCCTGTCGGCAAGCCACAATCCCGGCGGCCCCACCGAAGATTTCGGCATCAAGTACAATATCGGCAATGGCGGCCCCGCGCCGGAAAAGATCACCGACGCCATCTATGAGCGCTCGAAGGTGATCGATAGCTACAAGATCTCGGATTTCCCGGATATCAATCTCGATCGCATCGCCCGCGAAGACGTCGGCGGCATGATCGTTTCGGTCATCGATCCGGTTGAAGACTACGCGACCTTGATGGAAGAGCTGTTCGATTTCGGCGCGATCCGCAATCTGATCAGCCTCGGCTTCCGCCTTAGCTTCGATGCGATGAGCGCGGTCACCGGCCCCTATGCCAAGGAAATCTTCGAAATCCGCCTCGGCGCGCCGGACGGCTCGGTGCGCAACTTCCTGCCATTGCCGGATTTCGGCGGCCATCACCCCGACCCGAACCTCGTCTATTGCAAAGAGCTCTATGACGACATGATGGGTGAAGATGCGCCCGATTTCGGCGCGGCATCGGATGGCGATGGCGACCGCAACCTCATCATCGGCCGGGGCATTTACGTCACCCCGTCCGACAGCCTGGCGATCCTGGCGGCCAACGCCAACCTCGCCCCCGGCTATTCGCATGGCATCGCCGGCATCGCCCGTTCCATGCCGACGAGCGGCGCTGCCGACCGTGTTGCCGAAAAGCGCGGCGTCGGCATCTATGAGACACCGACCGGCTGGAAATTCTTCGGCAACCTGCTCGATGCGGGCATGGCGACGATCTGCGGCGAGGAAAGCTCCGGCACCGGCTCCAACCATGTTCGCGAGAAGGACGGCCTTTGGGCCGTGCTGCTCTGGCTGAACATCTTGGCCGTTCGCGGCGAGAGCGTCATCGATATCGTGACGCAGCATTGGGCCACCTACGGCCGCAACTATTATTCCCGTCACGATTATGAAGGCGTCGACACCGATGCCGCCAACGGCCTGATTACGGCACTGCGCGAAAAGCTGCCGACACTGCCGGGCACGAAGATCGGCGACCTCACCGTTTCCGCCGCCGACGATTTTGCCTATCACGATCCGGTCGACAAATCCGTCAGCCAGCATCAGGGCATCCGCATCCTCTTCGAAGGCGGCTCCCGCGTCGTCTTCCGCCTCTCCGGCACCGGCACGACAGGCGCAACCCTGCGTGTTTACATCGAGCGCTACGAGCCCGATCCGACCCGCCACAATATCGATACCCAGGAAGCGCTGGCCGATCTCATCGCCGCAGCCCAGGAAATCGCCGATATCAAGGGCCGCACCGGCCGCGATGCACCGACAGTTATTACTTAATATTAGTCTCAGCCTAAGCCCCTTCGCCCCGCAAATGCGGGGAGAAGGCGGCCAGGAGCGGCTGAACGAAGTAAAGCGGCGACTGGTCGGATGAGGGGCCTTCTCGAAATTCACCGCGACTGCACAATTTGCCGGACGCACTGCCCCTCACCTTAGCCTTCTCCCCGCACGCGGGGAGCGGGAAGGACCTTTAGATATCCAGCCGGAAAGCCCGAGCATGTCCGAACAGACAATCCGCTCCCTTGGCGCGACCCCCGCCGACCATGGCGTTGAATTTGCCGTTTGGTCGAGGAATGCCGAGCGGATCGAATTGTGCCTGTTCGACACTGAAGGCCAGAAGGAAATTGCGCGTCTGCCACTTGCCCGCGACGGGGACGAACATCGCCTCTTTGTAAAGGACGCAAAGGAAGGCACGCGTTACGGCCTGCGCGCTCACGGCACATACGATCCCGAACAAGGCCTATGGTTCGACCCATCCAAGCTGCTGATCGATCCCTACGCCAAGGAACTGGATCGACCATTCCACTATGATCCACGCCTCGGTATCGTCGGCGAGGACACGCAAGACATCATGCCGAAGGCGATCGTCTCGCGCGATGTCGCCGTCAAGCCGGCCAAGCCGTTGTTTCAGGCCGGCTGCCTGATCTATGAGATCGCCGTCAAGCCTTTCACCATGCTGCATCCGGATGTGCCGGCGCAGCAACGCGGCACGGTCGCAGCCCTCGCCCACCCGGCAGTCATTGCCCATCTCAAGCGCCTGCAGGTCGATGCCGTCGAGCTGATGCCGATCACCGCATGGATCGACGAACGGCACTTGCCGCCCCTCGGCCTCACCAATGGCTGGGGCTACAATCCCGTCGGCTTCATGGCGCTCGATCCGCGCCTTGTGCCCGGTGGCATGAAGGAGCTGCGCGAGACGGTCGCTACCCTTCACGCCGAGGGCATCGCCGTCATCCTCGACCTCGTTTTCAATCATACGGGCGAGAGCGACCGCCACGGGCCGACGCTATCGCTGCGCGGCCTCGACAATCCCACCTATTTTCGCAGTGTGGCGGGCCAGCCCGGCACACTGGTCAACGATACCGGCACGGGCAACACCGTCGCCTGCGATCAGCCGGCAACCCGCAGGCTCATCCTCGACAGCCTCAGCCACTTCGTCCGCAATGCCGGCATCGATGGCTTCCGTTTCGATCTCGCCACCGTGCTTGGTCGTAACGGCAAGGGCTTCGATCCTGACAGCTTGACGCTGCGCGCCATGCTGGCGGACGAGGTGCTGCGGGATCGGATCATGATCGCCGAGCCTTGGGACATCGGTCCCGGCGGCTATCAGCTTGGAAATTTTCCAGCGCCGTTCCTCGAATGGAACGACCGCGCCCGCGACGACCTGCGCCGCTTCTGGCGCGGCAATGCCGGCATCGGCGATCTGGCGACGATCCTTGCCGGCTCCTCCCCCATATTCGGTCGCGATGGCCGCACGCAGACGCGCAGCGTCAACTTCCTTGCCGCCCATGACGGCTTCACGCTGATGGATCTCGTCTCCTACGAAAACAAGCACAACGAGGCCAATGGCGAGAACAATCGCGACGGCCATAACGAAAACTTCTCCTGGAACAACGGCGTCGAGGGACGAACGGACGATCTGTTGATCCAACACAAACGCCGCACCGATATCGAAGCCATGCTGTCGACGCTCTTTGCGACGCGCGGCACGATCATGCTGACGGCAGGCGACGAAGGCGGCCGCAGCCAGCAGGGCAACAACAACGCCTATTGCCAGGACAATGCCATCACCTGGATGGATTGGAAGGCGCTGGACGAGGAGCTGATCGGCCATGCCGCCTGGCTTGCCGGCCTGCGCCACCGCTTTGCCGCCTTCGGCCAGATGGACTTCTTTCGCGGCGATAGCGATGTGCTTTGGTTCTCCGCCGCCGGAACGTCGATGACGGTATCGGATTGGGAAGCACCGAATGCGTCTGTGCTCGGCATGGCAATCCGGACGGAGGACCGCACCACCGGCCGATCGACGCGGCTTGCGATGGTGTTCAACCGCGCCGCGGACGAACGCTCCGTCGCCTTGCCGGCCTCCGAAAGCGGCTGGTCTCAGCTGACGACGGCAGGCGAAACGCCAGCTGGAGAGCAGATCACCATTCCCGCCCGCTTCGTCGCCTTCCTTCTCGAATACTGATCGCTGTTGCTCTTTCGATCCCGATTCGCCAGAAAGGATTCTGACGACACAGACCGACGAGGATGGGATGCCTAGCGAAATTTCGCTTGTTGAGATCATGAAACTTGCGGGTACGGAGATCGGCGTTTCCGACTGGATCGTTGTCGACCAGACGATGATCGACACCTTTGCCGACGCAACGCTCGATCATCAGTTCATCCACGTCGACCCCGAGCGCGCCAAGACGGAAACGCCCTATGGCGGCACCATCGCTCATGGCTTCCTGACGCTCTCATTGCTTTCGGCAATGAACTACAGCGCCCTGCCGAAGATCCGCGAACAGACCATGGGCATCAACTACGGCTTCGAACAGATCCGCTTCATGTCGCCGGTTAAATGCGGCGCACGCGTGCGCGGCCGCTTCAAGCTAGCCGAAACGCGCCTGCGCGGTGCCAGCATGCTGATGCTGACCTATGACGTGACCGCGGAGATCGAAAACGAGCGCAAGCCGGCACTGACTGCGACATGGACGACCATATCGCAGTTCGATCCGAAGGATCGTCCGGAAGAGGCTTAAAGGCCCGCATCCTCCGCACCTTCAGCCAACAGGCCGAAAGCGTAATCGGAGAAGGAGCGCCAGACTTCGACGCGGAATGTCTCCTCATCAAGCCGCAAGATGACAACTTCCGCCTTGCCGAGCAGCGTGCGCGAGCAGGCGCCGACGGGAAATGCACTCAATGAAACATCCTGCGGGCAGCCGGCGGCAAGCGTCGCTTCCGCGCCGGGGCCAGAGACGATGACGGCGGTATTGCGATGCGAGACATCGGTCGCCGAATGCAGCACGCCGGACGACCCAGCCGTGCCCACCAGATCGGCACCACCTTCGTCGATGACCAGCCATTCGTCCGGCCCGAGCCAGAGAGCATGACGACCACCGTTGCTGGCTGAGGTCTTTGGCCGGGTCGGCAGCTGCAGGCCGAGCGCCTGCGAAAGACCGCCGACAGAATCGGCAGGCGCGCGCAGCGAAATGCGGCTTGCGGGAGCAGCCGGCGTCAGCCGGACGGTCGAGGAACCGCCATGGCGGCCGGCGAGCGGCAGTTTACGGGTAGCGAGATCAGCCATTGATCCGGCCTCCTTCCTTGTCAAAGAACACCAGATCCGTCACCTCGACTGATATCGTCTTGTCGGGCATCGGCACATAGAGCGTCTTGCCCATGCGCTCGCGTCCGCCGGCAACCAGCGCGAAGGCGATGGAGCGGCCGAGATTTTCCGACCAGTAGGCCGACGTGACATGGCCGAGCATGGTCATCGGCTTCTGTTCGTTCGGATCGGCAACGATCTGCGCGCCCTCCTCCAGCACCACCTTCGGATCGCGGGTGACGAGACCGACGAGCTGCTTGCGCCCTTCCTTGACGAGGTCCGGTCGCTTCAGGCCGCGAATGCCGACGAAATCGGTCTTCTTCTTGGAAACGGCCCAGGCAAGACCGGCATCGTCGGGGGTGACAGTGCCATCGGTATCCTGACCGACGATGATGTAGCCCTTCTCGGCACGCAGCACGTGCATCGTCTCCGTGCCATAGGCGCAGGCGCCCAGCGGTTCGGCGCGGGCCCAGACGGCTTCCAAAACGGACTGGCCGTAATCGGCCGGCACGTTGATTTCATAGCCGATTTCCCCCGTGAAGGAGACGCGGAACAGCCGGGCCGGCACGCCGCAGACCTTGCACTCGGCCACGCTCATATGCGGGAAGGCCTCGTTGGACAGATCCTGGCCCTCAACGAGCGGCTCGATGATCTCGCGCGCCTTCGGCCCCTGCACGGCGATGACGGCCCACTGTTCTGTGGTCGACGTCAGCCATACCTTCAGATACGGGAACTCGGTCTGCAGATAATCTTCCATATGATGCAGCACACGCGGCGCACCGCCGGTCGTCGTCGTCACATGGAAGCGATCGTCAGCCAGACGCCCAACGACGCCGTCGTCGTAAACGAAGCCGTCTTCGCGGGTCATGATGCCGTAGCGGCAGCGGCCGGGCTTCAGCGTATCCCAGGCATTGGTATAGATCAGGTTCAGGAACTCGGCCGCATCCGGCCCGACCACCTCGATCTTGCCGAGCGTCGAAGCATCGAACACGCCGGCCACTTCGCGGGCCGTGCGGCATTCGCGGTTGACGGCCTGATGCATGGTTTCGCCGGCGCGTGGATAGAACCAGGCGCGCTTCCAGTTGCCGACATCTTCGAAGATCGCGCCATGCGCCTCTTCCCAGGCATGCATCGGCGTCTTGCGGGCGGGATCGAAAAGCGAACCGCGCGAATGGCTGATCAGCGTGCCGTAGGTGACGGGCGTATAGGGCGCACGGAAGGTGGTAAGACCGACCTGCGGAATATCCTTGCCGAGCATTTCGGCGGCAATCGCCAGCCCGTGCATGTTGGAAAGCTTGCCCTGGTCGGACGCCATGCCGTTGGTGGTGAAGCGCTTGATATGCTCGATGGAGTGCATGCCCTCGCGCACGGCGAGACGAATATCCTTGGCGCAGACATCGTGCTGGAAATCGACGAAAGCCTTGGCATTCGTGTCAGGGCCGGCGCCTTCGGCAGCACCGATCATACCGCCGGTCCATTCGAAGGCCTGCTCGGCATGGAGCTGGATCTTCTCGCCGCCATTGGTGGCGCCGGTGGCGCGCGCCATCAGCTCGCCGGCGGCAAGCGATTCCTCGATCGCCGCCTGCAGCCCGTCCGTGCCGTTGCAGGCGCCAACCGACAGGCAATCCTGAACATAAGTGCCCGGCAGGAAGCGCTGCTTCTCGGCATCGAATTTCAGCTTGCCGCGCGACTGCGAAAAGAGATGGACGGAAGGCGTCCAGCCGGCCGAAACCAAGAGGGCGTCGATCGCGATCTTGCGCTTGGCGGAGCTGCCGTTGCGCGAGACGGTCATGGAGGAGACGCGAAGTTTGCCTGAGGTATCGACGACAGCATAGTCGGTCATCACCTCGATGCCGAGCCGCTTTGCCTCGGCCAGAACCGCCGCGCCCGGCCGCGCCCGGCTGTCGACGATGGCGACAACGGAAACGCCGGCGCGCTTCAGATCGAAGGCAGCTTCATAGGCGGAGTCATGCGCCGTATAGACACCGATCTTGGCACCGACGGCGACGCCATAGTGGTTGAGATAGGCGCGCGCGGCCGAGGCGAGCATGATGCCAGGCCGATCGTTATTCGGAAACACCATGTGCCGTTCGATGGCGCCCGTTGCCAGGATGGCCCGCTTGGTCCTCACTTGCCACAGGCGTTCGCGCGGCAGATCGCGGCCCGGCTTCGCCAGATGGTCGGTCACCCGCTCGGCAAGACCAAAGAAATTGTGGTTGTAGTAGCCAAAGGCCGTCGTGCGGGTCAGCACCTGGACATTCGGCATCGCCTTGAGCTTGGCGACAACACCCTGCGCCCAGTCATAGCCCTCGACGCCGTCGATCTTGATGCCCGTGTCGAAGCGCAACGCGCCGCCGACTTCAGGCTGCTCGTCGCAGAGGATGACCTTCGCACCGGTCTCGGCAGCGGCCAGCGCCGCGGACAGACCGGCAATGCCGGCACCGACGACGAGCACGTCGCAATGGGCATAACGGCCGGCATAGTGATCAGGATCTTCTTCCGTCGGTGCAACACCGAGACCGGCGGCGCGACGGATGAAGGGTTCGTAGATATGTTTCCACGCGGCCTTCGGCCACATGAAGGTCTTGTAGTAAAAGCCGGCGGCAAAGAAGGGCGACATGAGATTGTTGACGCCGCCGACATCGAAGGCGAGCGACGGCCAGCGGTTCTGCGACTGCGCTTTCATGCCGTCGAAGACTTCCTGCACGCTCGCACGCACGTTCGGCTGCCGCCGTGCGGCATCACGGGAGATATCGAGCAGCGCATTCGGCTCTTCGGCACCCGCGGACAGGATGCCGCGCGGACGGTGATACTTGAAGGACCGGCCGACGAGATGAACGCCGTTGGCAAGCAGTGCCGAGGCGACGCTATCCCCCTCCAGCGCGGTATAGCTCTTGCCGTCAAAAGTGAAGCGAGCGGTTCTGGCCGGCGTCAGACGTCCCTTGCCCGCGATACGATTGGCGCCGCTCATTCAGCAAATCCCTCTTTTTGTGCCGTTTGTTCTTGTTCGTTCTGATGCTGCGCCGCCGGCTCGGACGCACCCGTCCGCAGCGTCGCCGGATCGGGCTTCGCCTCGCCGGCCTTATAGGTGCGGTAGAAGTGATCGCTCACCGTGTCGCGCGCCGCGTTGAAGAAACGGCCGCAGCCATGGATATGCCGCCAGCGTTCGAAGATCAGGCCCTTCGGATTGTCGCGCAGGAAGAAATATTCCTCGAATTCCTCATCCGAGATCCCGGCAATATTGGCCGGCCGCACGATATGCGCATCGCCGGCGTTGCGGAATTCGAGTTCCGAACGCTCTTCCTCGCAATAGGGGCAGTAAATCAGCAGCATCGTTTTTTACCTGTGTTAAAGCTCGGAGCCCGTAAGGCTTGTGCCGGGAGGCTGCGCGCAGAGCCGCCGTCCCATGGTGACGAAAGGTGTTATGCGCGTCAGCAGCGCCTCCAGCGATCCGTATGGTTCAAGGACATTGGTCATGCCGATATTGACCAGGCTCATGCCCAGCAGATCCGTATCCAGCAGAAATGCCCTCGTTGCCTCAGGCACCTGCTTCGGCACGAAATAGACCGCCGGCTTGTTGAACACCTTGGCACAGAGCAGCGTTCCGCTTTCAGCCACGAAGGGCCAATCGGCCTCATCCTTCGCCTTGTGGATAAGCTGCATACGAAAATCCTTGACCCCCGGAATGAGATCGCTGACCTCGGCCACGATCGCTCCGACCGGCATTGAAAGCCCCGCCGCAAGAACGATCCCGACCGCCGTCAGCATCAGTGCGCCACGGCAGCAGCCGCCGCCTCGTCGATCAGTCGGCCGGTGCGGAAGCGATCCAACGTGAGTCCGGCGTTAAAGCGATGCGGCTCGTCGCGAGCGATGAGATGGGCAAAGAGATTGGCCGAACCCGGCGTCGCCTTGAAGCCGCCCGTGCCCCAGCCGCAATTAACGTAGAGGCCCGGAACCGGCGTCTTCGACTGGATCGCCGAACGGTCCGGCGTATTGTCGACGATGCCGCCCCAGGAGCGCATCATCTTCACGCGGCGGAACATCGGGAAGAGCTCGCAGATCGCATCCAGCGTATGGGTGATGATCTGCAGGCCGCCGGTCTGGCTGTAGGAATTGTACTGGTCGGTGCCGGCGCCGATGACGAGCTCGCCCTTGTCGGACTGCGAGATATAGGCGTGCACCGTGTTCGACATGACGACGCAAGGGAAGATCGGCTTCAGCGGCTCGGAGACGAGTGCCTGCAGCGGGCTCGATTGCAGCGGCACGCGCACGCCGGCCATCTGCATGACGACGGTCGTATGGCCGGCTGCGGACACGCCGACCTTCTTGGCGCCGATAAAGCCCTTGCTGGTTTCGACGCCCATCACGCGGCCATCCGGTCCGCGTCGAATGCCGGTCACTTCGCAGTTCTGGATGATATGCACGCCGCGATCGGAAGCCGCGCGGGCAAAGCCCCAGGCGACCGCATCGTGGCGCGCCGTGCCGCCGCGACGCTGCAGGGCAGCGCCGTTGATCGGGTAGCGCGCCATCTTCGAAATATCGAGCGGCGGACAATAGGCTTTGGCCTGTTCCGGTGTCAGCCATTCATTGTCGATACCGTAGAGGCGGTTGGCGTGAATATGCCGCTTGAAGGACTGCTGGTCGTGCACATTGTGCGACAGCATCATCACGCCGCGTGGCGAATACATGACGTTATAATTGAGATCCTGAGACAGCCCCTCCCAGAGCTTCATCGAATGCTCGTAGATGTGCATGCTCTCTTCATAGAGATAGTTCGAGCGGATGATGGTCGTGTTGCGGCCGGTGTTGCCGCCGCCGAGCCAACCCTTTTCGATCACGGCGACATTGGTGATGCCGTGCTCCTTGGCGAGGTAGTAGGCGGCACCAAGACCATGACCGCCGGCGCCGACGATGATGACGTCATACTCCTTGCGCGGCTCCGGCGAGGTCCATTGAGCCTCCCAGCCCTTGTGAGCCCGCATCGCTTCCCGTGCCACGGCAAAAACCGAGTATTTACGCATTCGCCCTCAACTCCTTCAGGCAAGACGCCCTTCTTGTGGGTCATACAAATCGCAAATCAAAAACCGACACAACGGCTCTTTTGCGACGCATTCGGGATCGGCTTTCGACACGGTTAAAAAGAACCATCGGACCGCAAGGCTGAACCATTTGCGGCGTCAGCGCCCGCATGAGCAAATTCAGCTGTCTGGTGAACAAACCACAGTGTTGCGCCACGCGTAAAAAGAAGACACGCCGCAAGCAGATAAGACACCGTCGCCAGAATTAGGAAGACGAGTTCCGTAGCGGTCCCGTCGGCATGACCTTTCTCGGCGACTATGCCAAAGCCGAAACCAATGATGAACATCATAGCGAATTGCGTGCCAAGCGTCATCCAGCGCGCCCAGTTCGCCCGTTTACGAACAACCAGCCAAACCCAGAAGATTTGGACACAAAAAAACAAAATTTCTACAACGCTAAAAATGTGCGGCGCTTCAGCAAACCGACCGACTGTCCTGTCCCAGTTCACCAATTGATTGGCAACAATGACGGCCATCCCAGCATATGTGAGTCGGCCATAATACCGAACGCTGCCCGGCATAGTCTGATCACTCATAAATCTCCACCCTATTTGCGCTGCAGGTGACAAACCTTCACCCGGCCACCGTGGCCATCCCCGTGCCAGACGCATCCTTCCTTGCGCGGCTTCTGATTGTAAAGATAGATTCTTGCACGGTGTTTGCTGTCAAAGGTCTGGTTCGAGAAATCGTGGCCGCCGACCCGAACGTTCTTGCCGAGGCGGACTTCGCCGGCCATGGCAGGCATAAGCGCTGCAGCAAGAACAACAAGCACCAGCATAAGCAACGCAAGCAGCCTTTCGACGACAACAAGGTCGAGCGATTTCATAAAACGATTCCCCCTTGCCCCAGACAATTGCTTATGACGCAGTCGCCGCATCGCGCGAATGACTGTGATCCGAAATACTCACACAAGCATGTCAATGTTGCAAAGATCGGCGTCCGCCAATCGCTTATTCAACAGCGCCACAGGCACCGCAGGCTCATTTCGGCTCTCGACAAACCGCTTTTTCCTCTGCAAAGTCACGATCTGGCTAGACTTTGACAAACCGATCTGCTATCCCGCCTACCAATCGCAAGGCTACGGCTGCGCGAACGTTATATTTTTGCCTCCTGGCGCTGCCGTCGCCGCTGGCATCAACCAAACCAAAGGAACGTGATTCTCGTGCAGGTACTTGTCCGCGATAACAATGTCGACCAGGCTCTCCGCGCTCTCAAGAAGAAGATGCAGCGCGAAGGTATTTTCCGCGAAATGAAGATGCGCGACTACTACGAAAAGCCGTCGCAGAAGCGTGCTCGCGAAAAGGCTGAAGCTGTTCGTCGCGTTCGCAAGCTTGCTCGCAAGCGCGCACAGCGCGAAGGCCTTGTTGCCAAGTAATCGCCGTTTTTTCGACGTTTTCAGATGCATGTGTGGCGGGGGCGAGTCGTTCGCCGCCGCCTTTTTGATTTATTCTCCGGACAAATCGGATTAAATCAGAACAGCCTGATATGACGCATGGGGAAAGCGAACCCGATAATGGCAATGACGACTTCCGTAAAGTTCCGTACTTCGAACCTCTCCTTATTCGTTTCGAAGCGCGCTGCAGCTCTGCCTGCCTTGGCGGTATTAGCCGCAATCAGCCTTTCTGGCTGCCAGACCGCCTCGACTGATAACGTAATCCGCATCGACAAGGCGCAAGGCTCTTCGGAAAATATCGCCTCGCTGACGTCGGTCATCAATGCCAATCCGCAGGACCCGGAAGGCTACAACGTTCGCGGCACGGCCTATGGCCGCGGCGGTGATTTCAACCGTGCCCTCGGCGACTTCAATCAGGCGATCCAGCTCAATCCGAAGTTCTATCAGGCCTACGCCAATCGCGCGCTCATCTACCGCAACATGGGCAAGCTGCCTGAAGCGGTCGCCGATTATAATGCGGCGCTGCAGATCAACGGTAGTTACGATGTCGCCTATATCGGCCGCGGTAATCTCTATCGTCAGGCTGGCCGCGACAACGATGCCTTCAACGACTATTCCAAGGCCATCAGCCTCGGAACGACCGATGGACGCGCCTATAACGGCCGCGGCGTGATCTTCCAGAAGCGCAATCAGCAGGACAAGGCGATCGACGATTTCTCCAAGGCGATCTCGCTGTCGCCGAACTCGCCGGAACCCTACAATAGCCGCGGCATTTCGTACCTCGCGCAGAACGACGACGACAACGCCTTTGCCGATTTCAATCACGCCATCGAGCTGAATAACAAGGTCGCCGAATCCTGGGCAAACCAGGCCTTCGTCTACGAGCGCAAGGGCGACAAGGCGAAAGCACGCCGCTCCTATCAGCATGCAGTCAACCTCGACCCCAGCTATCAGCCGGCCAAGGACGGTCTTGCCCGCGTCGGCGCCGGTGCCTGATATAGAGGCATAACGAGGGACGCATCCAGCCGCCGGCAATTCCTGCTCGGCGGCTTTTCTTTGCCTCGGCGAACGCCTAGTCTCGGCCACCCCATTCGAGCGAGACAATGACATGCCCTCCCCTCAGAAAATCATCGTCATCGGTGCCGGTATCATCGGCGCTTCCATCGCCTGGTATCTGAGCCGCAGCGGCGCATCCGTGACACTGGTCGCGCAGCAGACGGGCGGCGTCGCTACGCCGAATTCCTTCGCCTGGATCAATGCAAGTTGGGGCAATCCCGACTTCTATTTCCATCTCCGTCACCGCTCGATGGCCGAATGGTCGAGACTGCAGAAGGAACTGCCGGATCTCCCGCTATCCTGGTGCGGCGGCCTCAGTTGGGACCTGCCCGAACCGGAGCTGGATGCCTATGCGGCGCAGCACCATGGCTGGGGCTATGGCATACAGCCGGTCAACCGCGCCACAATCGCGATGATCGAGCCGGGTCTCGCCAACCCGCCCGACTACGCACTGCATGTCGCGGAGGAAGGTGCCATCGAGCCCGTCGCGGCCGCCGAACTGCTGCTGGCGGATGCCCGCCGCCGCGGTGCCGCCCTACTGACCGGCGTCGAGGTCAAGGGCCTGCTCAGAGAGGGAGAGCGAATCGTCGGTATCGAGACGAGCCAAGGCCCGATGCGCGCCGATCATGTCGTTCTGGCGGCCGGCGCGGGCACGGCAGCGCTTGCAGCCTCGGCCGATATCCTCGTTCCCCTTGAAACGCCTCCGGGGCTCATCGTTCATTCCCGTCCTGTGGAGAAAATGCTGAATGGCCTTGTGATGGCGCCGGAGTTGCATCTGCGCCAGACGATGGCGGGCCGGATCATCGCCGGCGGCGACTTTGGCGGCACCGATCCCGGCGACGATCCAAAGGCTGCAGCCAACGCGCTTTTTGCCAAGGTCCAGGCGAGATTGAAGGGCGGCGACGCGCTGGAACTCGATTTCCATACCGTCGGTTATCGCCCGACGCCGAAGGACGGTCTGCCGATTCTTGGAGGCGTCGAGACAGTAGACGGTCTCTACCTTGCGGTCCTGCATTCCGGTGTCACGCTGGCACCGCTCGTCGGCCTGCTCGCTTCACAGGAGATCGTAGATGGCGACGAAGAACCCTCGCTTGCCGCGTTCCGGCTCTCGCGCTTTACCCAGCTCGGCAGCGAGGCAAAACGCAACCCAAGGGATGCATTGCCACAGTCGTAAATACCCGAGATCGCTTATGATTTCGAAGCAATGACTTTTCAGATGTTGCAAGGAAAATTACCGAGCCCTAACATGGGACTTCTGGAGCATGTAGCTTGGATCTGGGCACGGGGGCGCTTGGCATGACCATCACAACCATTCTTCGCGCGTTTGCCGCCGCCTCGGATCGCCATGGAGGCACGATCGGTTGATCGCCTCATGAGGAAGCCGCATTTTCCGAAAGCGTCGATTGGAGCCTATCTGATCGCCATTGCCCTGGCGATTGCCTTGCCGATTCTCGCCTTCGTCGCGCTGCTCCTGGTTCAGCTGGAGGACAATGAACGCGATGCGCTGAAGGGCGATACGGTACAGGATGCACAGGCGCTTTCGCGCGTCATCGACCGGCAACTGCAGGACATGGCAACGACGCTGCGGCTCCTGTCCTCCTCGCCGGAACTCGAACGCAACGACATCGCCACCTTCTTTGCCCGGACTGAAACGGTGCTGCGCACCGATTCTCTTTTCGTGCTGCTCATGGAAAAGGATGGCCAGCTGCGGCTCAACACCCGCTGGCCGCTCGGCAAGCCGCTCGGCAAGACGGGCAATATGGCCGCATTGCAATCGGCACTGGACTCCGGCCGCATCGAGGCATCCGACGTCTTCATTGGCTCCACCGCGCGCCGCTGGGTCTATAACGTCACCCTGCCCCTCGAACACTCGCCGGCGGGCGCAGCTCTGGTAGTAACCCAGGATGCGGACGAACTCGCCAAGCTCATTACGACCGAAGCCCTGCCGCCCGGCTGGTCGGCCGCCGTTCTGGACAAATCCGGCCATGTCGTTGCCGCCGGTGGTCCGACGACCCTTGCGCCCGGCGACGCGTTCAACAAGGACATCCTGCCGGGGCTGATCGCATCCAGCGGCGTCTATCAGAATGAAAAGACGCTGCCGAACGCAGTGCTCGGCTATGCGCAGATCTCGGGTTGGTCTTGGAAGGCCGTCGTCTGGGGTCCGATCGCATCCGCCCAGGCGTCGCTGATGAGCACCTGGCGCTTTCTCATCTATGGCGGCGTCACGCTGCTGCTGATTGCGCTCGTCGCCGTCTACGCTTTGGCACGCCAGGTGCGCACGACGATACAGAGCATTGCCGACATGGCGGACCGCATGGGCCGCGGAGAGATCGTGGCGCCGATCGACACCAGTGTCATCGAGGCAAACCAGGTCGCCATTGCGCTTTCCAACGCTTCGTTCGACCGCAGCGTCACGGAGGACCGGCTGCATTTCGTCATGCACGAACTCGTCCACCGCACCAAGAATCTGCTGGCGCTCGCCCAGGCAATGACACGCCAGCTCGCGCGGCAGACGGACAGCGTCGATTCGTTTCAGCGCGCCGTCGCCGACCGGCTCGAGGGCCTGGCGCGCTCGATCGAGGTTCTGACCAGCGAACAATGGTCCGGCGTGTCGCTGCGTCGCGTGATCGACATCCATCTCGCAACCTTCCTGCAGGCGCCGCAGCAGCTCGAGGTTCTCGGCAACGATTTCGTGTTGAAGCCGGAGGCCGTACAGAATCTCGGCCTCGTCCTGCATGAACTCGCTACCAATTCGGTGAAATATGGCGCGCTCTCTGCGCCAGAAGGCAAGATTACCATCGAATGGACGAATCAAGCCGCTGAAACCGGCACGATGATCCGCTTCGTCTGGACCGAAAGCGGCGGGCCGCCGGTCAAACCACCGAACGAAACCGGCTTCGGCACCACGGTCACGAAAACCCATGCGGCCGCATCCTTCGGCGGCCATGTCGAGGTCGACTTCCGCAAGACTGGCCTCGTCTGGATGCTGACTGCGCCACGCAGCACGATGGAGCGTCAAAGAAGCTGATGCCTATGCCTCGGCGCGGGCAAGCAGCAATGCGCGCTCCCTTTCATTACCGGCCAATTCGGCGGCGCGGCGGAATTCCATGCGCGCCTCAGCAGCACGTCCCAGCTTCGCAAGAAGATCACCGCGCACTGTCGGCAACAGATGTGATTGTCTCAAACGCGGCTCGTCCGTCAACGCGTCGGCGATCGCAAGACCCTGGGCTGGACCGAACGCCATGCCGACGGCTACGGCCCGGTTGATTTCGACGATCGGCGACGGCGCTGCCAGGGCAAGCGCCTGGTAATAGGCGGCGATGGCAATCCAGTCGGTGTCACCCGCGGTCGCCGCCCTGGAATGGCAAGCCGCGATCATCGCCTGCAGCAGATAGGAATCGGGCATCGAGGTCAGAAGCATAGCGCGGGCCAGACCAGCAAGACCGCTACGGATCAACGCCCAATTCCACCGGCTGCGATCCTGATCGAGCAGCAGGATCGGGTTGCCCGCCCCATCGGCCCTGGCGGCAAGGCGCGAGGCATGCAACTCCATGAGAGCCAGCAGCCCCAGCACCTCCGGTTCTTGCGGCATCAATGCCGCCAGCGAACGTCCCAACCGCAAGGCCTCGCCGCACAGATCGGCTCGCAGCCAATGCGGCCCCTCCGTCGCCACATAACCTTCGTTGAAGATCAGATAAACCACCTCCAGAACGGCGGCGAGACGCACCCGGCGCTCTTCGCCTCGTGGCGTCTCGAAAGCGATTTCGGCATCGCGAAGCGTCCGCTTGGCACGCACGATGCGCTGCGCGATCGTGGCTTCAGGCAACAGAAACGCGCGACTGATTTCCTGGATAGACAGCCCGCCCAGCAGCCGCAGGGCGAGCGCCACGCGCTGCTCTGCCGGCAAAACCGGATGACAGGCGGTGAAGATCAGCCGCAGCAAATCGTCGTCTATATCTTCATCGAGCATTGCCTCGATAGCGGCGGCCTCCCGCTCGAGCCCGGCAAGATCGACGGTCAATTCGCGATGCTTGCCGTCGATCCGCGTGGTACGACGCAGCCTGTCGAGCGCCTTATTCTTGGCAACCTGCGTCAGCCAAGCCGCCGGGTTGCGCGGGATGCCATCGCGAGGCCAGCGCTCGAGAGCAGCCACGAAGGCGTCCTGAGCAATCTCTTCGGCCAGGCCGACATCCCGCAGCAAGCGATTCAGCCTGGCGACGAGCTTGGGCTGCTCGATCCGCCAGACTGCTTCGATGGCACCGGACGTGGTCACCCCTTCAACTCGTTGAAGCCTTCGGCTGCCTTCTGCACATCCTCGGGGAAGTCGCTTATCTCTTGAATGCGGCGAACCTCGATGATGGCGTCTTCCGACGCTGGGCAACGGCGTGCCCATTCGATGGCCTCGTCACGCGAGCGCACGTCGAGAATCCAATAGCCGCCAAGCACTTCCTTGACCTCGGCGAACGGGCCGTCGACGACGATGGGCTTTCCGCCCTTGAAACTCACCCGGGCGCCAGAAGCCGGAGGATGCAGCCCATCGAGCGCCAGGAGCACACCGGCTTTCTTCAGCTCCTCATTGTATTTCATCATCGCCTCGATCGCCTCCAGGCTCGGCAAGGCATCGGGCGCGGCGGAAGCGTAACCGTCGGGGATCATCAACATCATGAAACGCATGGGTTCTTTCTCCTTGGTTGGGTTGAACATACCACACGACGAACGAGCCACGTCAGAATCGACGGGAGTCGAAAAAAATAGACGCAATTTTTTGAGACCCACGGCGGCAAGCGGAAGGCATGGAACTGAGCACACCAGGAATGCCCGCCGCGGCAGGCTCCCAGCCGAGGCGGAAGCACATCCAGCTTCAAGATCAAGCAAGCTTCGATTGAACGGTCGGCGCGTCCAGGCGCTTACTCGTTCATCGCCTTGACGATTTCCTCGGTCACCTTCTTGGCATCGCCCAAAAGCATCATCGTGCCGTCCTTGTAGAACAGCGTATTGTCGATGCCGGCATAGCCGGAGCCGAGCGAACGCTTGACGAAGAGGCAGGTCTTGGCCTTGTCGACGTCAAGGATCGGCATGCCGTAGATCGGCGAGGTCTTGTCGTCGCGCGCCGCCGGATTGGTGACGTCGTTGGCGCCGATGACATAGGCGACATCGGCCTGGGCGAATTCCGAATTGATGTCCTCGAGCTCGAAAACCTCGTCATAGGGGACATTGGCTTCAGCGAGCAGCACGTTCATATGGCCGGGCATACGGCCAGCGACGGGATGAATGGCATACTTCACTTCAACGCCGTGCGCCTTCAGCCTGTCGGCCATCTCGCGCAGCGCATGCTGGGCCTGCGCCACCGCCATGCCGTAACCTGGCACGATGATGACCTTGGATGCATTCGCCATCAGATAGGCGGCATCCTCGGCCGAACCGAGCTTGACGGTCTTGTCGGAATTATCAGCTCCACCCGATGCCGTCTCGCCGCCGAAGCCGCCGAGAATGACCGAGACGAACGAGCGATTCATACCCTTGCACATGATGTAGGACAGGATCGCACCCGAGGAGCCGACGAGCGCGCCGGTGATGATCAGCGCGAGATTGCCGAGCGTGAAGCCGATGCCGGCTGCTGCCCAGCCGGAATAGGAATTCAGCATCGACACGACGACAGGCATGTCGGCGCCGCCAATCGGCACAATCAACAGCACGCCGAGCGCCAGCGACAGAGCCACAATCGCCCAGAAGGCGAAATGGCTCTCGCTGGCCGCCAGGCTGATGATGGAGATCACGATCAGCACAAGCAGGGCGGCGTTGATGATATGCCGGTTAGGCAGCAGGATCGGCTTGCCAGACATGCGACCGTCGAGCTTCAGGAAGGCGATGATCGAACCGGTGAAGGTCAGCGCGCCGATGGCGACGCCGATCGCCATTTCGATGCGGGCTTCCGTGTGAATGGAACCGATATTGCCGATGCCGAAGGAGGATGGTGTGTAGAGCGCAGACGCTGCCACGAGGACCGCAGCAAGGCCGACCAACGAATGGAAGCCGGCCACAAGCTGCGGCATCGACGTCATCGGAATGACGCGGGCGATATAGGCGCCTGCGCCGCCGCCAATGGCAAGGCCGATGATGATGAGCACGAAGCCGCCGAAGGATGGCGTCGCCAGCACCAGCGTCGTGGCGATGGCAATGCCCATGCCGATCATGCCGTAGAGATTGCCGCGCCGGCTGGTCGCCGGATGGGAAAGCCCGCGCAATGCCAGTATGAACAGGACGCCGGAGACGAGATAGAGGAAAGCCGCGATATTGCTCAGCATGCCGCCCTCACTTGTCCTTCTTCTTGTACATCGCCAGCATTCGCTGGGTGACAAGGAAACCGCCAACGATATTGACCGAGACGAGCACCAGCGCCACGAAGCCGAAACCCGTGGCGAGACCGCTCGCCGAAATGCCCACAGCCAGCAAGGCGCCGACGACGATGACCGAAGAGATCGCGTTGGTCACCGCCATCAGCGGTGTGTGCAGGGCCGGCGTCACCGACCAGACGACGTAATAGCCCACAAAGATCGCCAGTACGAAGATCGCCAGCTGGAAGACGAAGGGATCAATCGCTCCACCCGTTGCGGCGCTCGCGACCTCTGGCGCATGCGCGGCGGCGGTCGTAACGGCGGTGACGGCATCGTTCAGTTGCTGGAGTGCCTGGTCCATTGCTTGGCTGGCCATCTCAGAGATCTCCCTTCTTGACCGTCGGCTGGTCGGGATCGACGAAATTCGGATGCACGACTTCGCCGCCATCGGTCAGCATCGTCGCCTTGATGAGCTCGTCGGCGCGGTTGAGGCCGAGGCTCTTCGTATCCTTGTCGACCATCGTTTCCAGGAACGTGACCAGGTTCTTCGCATAAAGAGCGGAAGCGCTGGCCGCGATCCTTCCGGCCATATTCGGATAGCCGACCACCTTCACGCCCTCGACGTCGGCAACCTTGTCGTACTCGGCACCTTCAATATTGCCGCCCCGCTCGATTGCGAGATCCACGGCAACCGCACCCGGGCGCATGGCCTTCAGCATGTCGCGGCCGACGAGCCGCGGTGCCGGCCGGCCGGGAATGAGCGCCGTGGTGATAATGATGTCCTGCTTGGCGATATGATCGGCGACGAGCGCGGCCTGCTTGGCCTGATACTCCCTGGACATTTCCTTGGCGTAGCCGCCGGCGGTCTCCGCCGCCTTGAATTCCTCGTCCTCGACGGCGATGAATTTCGCGCCGAGCGAGGCGACCTGCTCCTTGGCCGCCAGGCGAACGTCGGTCGCCGAAACCTGCGCGCCGAGACGCCGCGCCGTGGCGATCGCCTGCAGGCCGGCAACGCCGGCACCCATGACGAAGACCTTTGCCGCCGGCACGGTGCCGGCCGCCGTCATCATCATCGGCAGCGCCCGGTCGTAGACGGCAGCAGCCTCGATCACGGCCTGATAACCCGCGAGGTTGGCCTGCGACGACAGCACGTCCATCGACTGGGCGCGGGTGATGCGCGGCATCAGCTCCATGGCAAAGCTCGTGAGCCCCGCGCGCGCCATTTCGGCAAGCGCCGCTTCGTTGCCATAGGGGTCCATGATGGCGATGACGATGGCCCCGCTCTTGTAGCCCGAGATCTCCTTGCTGGTCGGACGCCTGACCTTGAGGATGACATCCGCCGCCTTGGCATCCTTGATCGAGCCTATGCGGGCACCGACGGCTTCATATTCGGCATCCGGAATACGCGACGAAGCACCCGCGCCGGCCTCGATCACCACATCGAAACCGAGACCCCTCATCTTCTTGACCGTTTCAACGGAAGCTGCGACGCGCGTCTCGTCCGCCACGCTTTCCTTGGCCACGAAAACCAGATTGCTCAACGACAACACCTCGCCTCAAACGGCTCCGCGCCCGAATGCGACGGCGCAGCAGCCTGCAGAATCATGGGAAAGCGCGGGCCGAATTGGCCCGACGTCGGTCAGCGCTGCAGTATCAGCGCAACAGGACGATGCTGGCGATGGTCAGAACGATGAAGATCAGGACGCCGCCGAGGAAGCCGGCATGGCCGAAGAAGCCGGCCGCCATGGCGATCAGCAGCGCAGCGATGATCGCAGATCCGACCTTGGCGCCCGAGATGAAAAGATTATAGGTCTTCTCATGCTCCTTGTAGTCCATGGCAGCGCCGGTCTCTGCCGGTCCGGTATGATGTTCGGCCATTCAGAATTCTCCCCTCAATCCTCTCCCCCGACAGACGATTAGGCTGGCGGCCGGAGCTCATCCTCGAAAGCTGCGATATCCCGCAACCCAATTTCCTCTACCGAGGGGTTACACAAAGCGAGGAGAAATGCAATGCACGAGAAGGTCGCAGGTAGGCGCAAGCTGACGGAATCGTCGGTGTATTTGGCCTGCGCCGCCACCGGAGCGACGATGCCGGCTATCAAATGGCGTCGGATGGCAAAAGCCTGCCGGCGCCTAGCTGCCGCCGGCTGAGACTGCTGACCCGCTCGACGACCTGCTCATTCGGCACCGGAGGGGAAAATACATAGCCCTGGATGATATCCGCCAGGTTTCGCTCGACGACCAGAGCCAGCTGTTCCAGCGTCTCGACGCCTTCGATCACGATATGCAGGCTGAGTGCGCGGGAAAGATCGACGATGCCGCACAGGAGCTTGAAACGGCGGCTGTCCGTCGTGATGTCACGGACGAAGGAGCGGTCGATCTTGACGATATCCACGGGTAAGGTATCGAGATAGCTGAGGCTGGAGAAGCCCGTACCGAAATCGTCGATCGCAATCGTGATGCCCTTCGCCCGCAGATCCGCGAGGATGGAGCGAACGGTTGCCACCTCATCCATCAAGCAGCTTTCGGTGACCTCGAGGTGCAGGCGGGAGGGCTCCAAGCCCGACGTATCGAGCGCCGCCATGACGATCTTGACGATCTCGTTGTTGCGCAGATCCAGCGCCGAGAGATTGACGGACACCGCAAGCGGCGCTGGCCACGAAGCGCAATCCCGGCAAGCCTGGTTGATCATGAAGCGGGTGATGCCGGCGACGATACCCATTTCCTCGGCAACCTGCACGAAGAGATCGGGTGGAATCGAGCCCTTTTCCGGGTGTATCCAGCGGGCAAGCGCCTCGCAGCATTCAATACGGGATCCGTCAGGCGAATACATCGGCTGGTAGACGGCTTGAAGCCGGCCGGTTTCTATCGCCTCACGCAAGTCATCTTTCAGCTTCTGCCGTTCGACGTAACGTGCGTCCATTTCCTGCGCGAAGGCGCTGCAGCTGCCCTTCAGCCGCGATTTGGCATCGAAGAGCGCAAGATCCGCCTTGATCTGCCACTCCTCCGGACGGAATTCCCGACTGGGGATGGTCATATATCCGCCACTGACGGAAATCCGGAAGCTGTTATCCTCGACGCTATAGGTGCCGGCCATTGCCGCGTGCAGGGAGCGAATGCGTGCGTCGATATCCGGGGTATCGTCTTCATTCGAAAAGAACAGCACGAACTGATCGCCGACGAGGCGGGCGGCAAGCGCCACCGTATCGGCACGCTCCTTCAGTCGCTCGGCTATGGCGACCAGCAAACGGTCCCCGACGACATGGCCCTTGGTATCGTTGACATGCTTGAAGTCATCGATATCAAGTACCAGAATGCCGATGCGGCTTTCCCGGTTGCTGGCGGCCAGCTTCTCCTTGACCAGCTCTATGAAATATTCGCGGTTCGGCAGCCCGGTCAAAGGGTCATAGCGCACCATATGCAGGATCTTGCGCTCCGCCCGGACGCGCATCGTCACATCCTCGAAGATCAGTATGACGATCCCATCTCCACGACGGCTTGCCGAAAACTCCAGGAACTGATCCTCGTTGAACTGGATGAGCGTTCGCGAAAGCGTGCCGCTGACGAGCTGCGCCAGCTGTCGCTGAATCAGCCCCGGCAGCGATCCGTCGATGAAAGCGTGGCGGGCGCCATAGCGCAGAACCACGTCGAATTCGCAGTCCTTGAGCCGTTCCGGATGCGCGAAGTTGAGAAGCTCGCATGCCTTGCGATTGACGACAAGAATGCGGTTTTGGGCGTCCAGCATGAACAACCCGTGCGTCATGTTGTTCAGCGCGGTGTCGAACCTGTCGGCAATCAGTGATATCTCGCGCGAAGCGACGATGTTCTGATAGAGAAATTCGCGCATTCCGTTCGCCATCGAACGCGTCGTCAACCCGAACGGAATGAGCATGAGGGAAGCGATCGCCTTGTAGAGCTGCTGCGACAGCAGGCAGGCAATGACGATCGGCACGCAGCAGGCGAGAATCTGGAGATCGATCGCTTTCGGCGACCCATAGTTGCGACCGACGACCGATACCATCGACGCCATCGTCACGGCAACGCAGATGAATTCCGCCAGCGGATTCTGCACGACAAGGATGGCATAGGCGCTGCCGATGCCAAGGATGGCCGCCGTCGCCGCCGCGCCGATCAAATAGCGCGTTTCCCAGCCGGCGATGTCGGCGCGCGTAAGGCCGCCCTTGTCGGCGGCATCGAAGAGCTGAAACAAATGAATGCGTAAGCCGAAGACGACGGCGAACGCTACGCAGAAGGCGAGATAGATGCCGGCATGCGTACCGAGGAAAACGAGGAGATATGTCAGGATGTGAACGAACACGCCCGTAAAGAGCGTTTTGCGATTTCCGAAAAGCGAACTGACGAACGACAGATAAACATCCGTCGGCACGGTGTCCGGGCTTGGAGGCTTCATTCAGACTTCCCCTGATGCGGCGGACACCCTAGTGGAAACCATTTAAAATTTACTTGCCCAAGCAAAGCCCATCCGGACAGATTTTCCAATCAAGTCGGCAGCTTAAACCGAAGCAAGATTACGGTCCTTATCGTGATGGCGCAACTACTCCCGACGGACCTTATCACGGGAATAATATTTAAATTACTAATAAAGAAAGCAATACAACACTAAAGACTTACGAAATACGTTTACAGCTTACCCGCCCGCTGCTGGATCATCATGAAGGTGTCGAAAGTATACTCGGAAAGCTGCATCCAAAGATAGGCGTCCTTTTTGTAGGCGACCTGATCCTCATAGATGCGCTTGAAGTAATCGTTGGATTTGGAGAGATCGGCATAAAGCGCGCTGGCCGCCTGGAAGCAGGCCTCCATGATCTCCTGGCTGAAGGGCCTGAGCGTCACGCCCTGTTTCACGATATCCTGCAGCGCCTGCGGATTCTTGACATCGTATTTTGCCAGCATGTTGGTGTTGGCGAAGGCGCAGGCGTCCGCGAGGATTGCCTGATAGTTCTTCGGCAGGGCATTCCATTTTTCCAGATTGAAGAAGGCATGCACCACGGCGCCGCCCTCCCACCAGCCGGGATAGTAGTAATATTTGGCGATCTTCTGCAGCCCGAGCTTCAGATCGTCATAAGGACCGACCCATTCGGCCGCATCGATGGTGCTCTTGTTCAGGGCGTCGTATACGCCGTTGACCGGGATATCCTGCTGCGGCACCACGCCGATCTTTTCGATCACCTTGCCGGCGAGACCGGCAATGCGCATCTTCAATCCTTTGAGATCGTCGAGCGTGTTGATTTCTTTGCGGAACCATCCGCCCATCTGCGCACCGGTATTCCCTGCAGGCAGGCCCAAAATGCCCTGCGTGGCATAGAATTCGTTCATCAGCTTGTTGCCGTCGCCCTGATAGAACCAGGCATTGCTCAGCCGCGCATTGAGGCCGAATGGCAGGGCTGTGCCGATGGCGTAGGTCGGGTCCTTTTGCCAGAAATAATAGGAGCAGGTATGCGCGGCATCGACGGCTCCGGCGCTGACCGCGTCGGCCGCCTGCGCGCCAGGCACGATTTCGCCGGCCTCATAGGTCTGGATGACGAAATTGCCGCTGGTCGCGTCCGACACATGCGCGGCGATATCTTCGGCGCCGCCATAAATCGTGTCGAGGCTCTTCGGAAAGGAAGAGGTCATCTTCCAGGTGATCTTCGGATTTTCCTGGGCAAGGGCCGGGCTTGCCAGCGCGGAGGCGGCAGCACCTGCGCCAACGGTCCCTGCCCGCCTGATGAAGGAACGGCGATCCATCGAATTCTCCCATACGGACGGCATTGCAGGGGAACGGCGCGCTCCCCATCACGGCGCAAGCGATGGAACTAACCATGCCGCACACACTCTTTCAAGTTTGCTCTCGCACCGCATTATGGCGATTCCTGTACATCCGCATAACGAGCCGAAACAAAGCCCTAGGGAAAGTGCTGCGCGTTGCCGGACGCGCCATCTTCGCGTAGATTTACGATAGATGTATCTGCCCTCGGATTGACATCATGCTCATCCAGGGATTTCGGTGAAAACCGTCACGCAGCTTCCGGAGCCTTGAATGTCCAGACCGATCATCGCCATCCCCGCCGATATCCGTGAATTCGACGGCACAAGCTGGCATGCGGTGCAGCTGCAATACGTGCGGGCCGCCGTGAAGGCCGCGGGATTGATGGCGCTGATCGTGCCCGCGCTCGAGGACGACAACGATGCGGACGCCATTCTCGATCGCGTCGACGGACTGCTCGTCTCTGGTTCTGCGACCAACGTGCATCCATCCCTCTATGGCAAGGAAGCGCGCGACAGCGACGGCCCCTTCGATCCGGCACGCGACGCAACGTCGTTGCCGCTGATCCGCCGCGCCATCGAGCGCGCCATTCCGATGCTCGCCATCTGCCGCGGCATTCAGGAGCTGAACGTCGCTCTCGGCGGCACGCTCGCCAGCGAAATCCAGGAGCAACCCGGCATCTGGGATCACCGCAAGCCTGCGAATGTCGACCGCGACACGATGTATTCCATCCGCCAGAGCGTCTTCGTCAAGGAAGGCTCGTGCATCGCCCGTGTCGTCGGTCCCGGCGAAGTCCGCGTCAACTCGCTGCATCGCCAGGCGATTGCCGACACCGCACCAAGGCTGCAGGTCGAAGCTCTGGCCGAGGATGGCACGATCGAAGCCGTCTCCGTCATCGGCGCCAAGGCCTTTGCCGTCGGCGTGCAGTGGCATCCGGAATATTGGGCCGAGACGGATTCGCCGTCGCGCAAGCTGTTCGTGGCTTTCGGCGACGCGGTACGTGATTATGCTGCGGATAAGGAGCGGCACACGGCCGCCCACTATCCGCAGAAAGCCGTATAATCAGCCACGCGGCTTGACCGGCGTTTCCGGCACCGGCGTCACAGGCTCACCCTTCGCAAACCATTCGATGATGTTGTCGGCGACGAGATCAGCCATGGCATCGCGTGTCGGCACGGAGGCGGAGGCCACATGCGGCAACAACGAAACATTGGGCAACGAGAGGTAGCCGGCCGGAACATTCGGTTCGTCGTAGAAGACATCGAGGCCGGCGGCACCGAGCGTACCGTTACCCAGTGCAGCGATCAGCGCGTCGTCATCGACGGACCAGCCGCGGCCGACATTGATGAACACGCCCTGCGGCCCAAGCGCCGACAGGATCTCCGCATTGATGACCTTATGTGTTTCTGCCGTCTTCGGCACGATGGAGATCAGCGTGTCCACCGACTGCGCCATTTCCTTGAGCGTCGGGTAGTAGTCGTAAGGCAGCGAATCGCGCGGCGAGCGCGTGTGGTAGCCGATCTTCACCTTGAACGGCTCCAGTCGCCTTGCGATCTCAAGACCGATGCGGCCGAGGCCGTTGATGCCGATGCGACGGCCTTTCATGGCAAAAGGCGAGAGCGGAAACGCTCCATCCTTGGCCCAACGTCCCTCGCGCAGCCAGGCTTCCGCCTTCGGAAATTGCCGCAGCGTGTTCAAAAGCAGGGCGATCGCGGTATCGGCGACCTCGTCATTCAGAACGTCAGGCGTATTGGTGACGACGATCCCCTTTGAGGCCGCGTGCTTGACGTCGATGCCGTCGTAGCCGACGCCGAAGTTGGCGATGACTTCGAGCTTGGGAAAGGCATCGATCCAGGCCGCATTGAAACCGCCGGAAACAGCGACGCCGCGAATGCGCGCCGCAGTCTCAGCGTCGACCTTCGGACCGCCATCGCGCTCGGCGGGGATGACATCGAACTGCTTTCCGAGCCTTTCGAGAACACGCGGGTGTATCTTCCCCGGAACGAGGACGGCGATGCGGTTGTCGGACATATATCTTTCCTCTTGAGATGCGGTTTGGCGCTAGAGCAATTCCAGCAAAAGTGCGAAGCGGTTTTGAGTCCAGAATTGCGTGAAAACAAAAAGATAAAGCAATCCCAGGAAAAGCGCGCATCGGTTTGGCGCCCGGAATTGCGAGAACACAACGAGACTGATTGGCTCAGGGATTCCGTGAGGGCTGAAGCGTCCTAGCGAGCCTTGTAGGGCGCCGTCGACTGGCGGATGCGCATTTCCGGCTTGATAAGATGGATACCATCCGGCTCATGGCTTCCCGCCAATCTATCCAAAAGTGCCCGCGCTGCAAGCCTTCCGACCTCGGCCTGACCATTCCAGACAGTCGTCAGCGCCGGCGTTGCGATCGCCGCCTCCTCCAGATCGTCATAGCCGGTAACCGAGATGTCGCGCCCCGGCACGAGCCCGGCGCGGGAAATGCCGTTCATCAGGCCGATAGCGACCAGATCGTTCCAGCAGACCGCCGCCGTCGGCTTCTGCGGCAGCGACAAAAAATGCACCGCCGCCTCGAAGCCGCCCTGCTTTGAGCGGGCGCCGGGAATGCGCAGATTGGGATCGACCTCGATGCCCGCCTTGCGCAGCGCATTGACATAGCCCTGATAGCGATCGCGCCCCGTCGAGGTCTGGTCCGTGCCGCCGATCATGGCGATCGAACGGTGGCCAAGGCTGATCAGATGATTGGTGGCAAGCGAGATGCCGTAGCTGTCGTCGCCTCGATAGGTCGGCAGATCCAGCGCCTCGATCTGTCGCGCAACGAGGATAGCCGGCATCCCGTTCTCTTCCGCCAGCTCGAAATCCTCCGGTGGCGTGCCGATCGCCGGCGACATGATGACACCGTCGCCGCCGAGCTGTAGCAGCGTCTCGATGAAGGTCCGCTGCTTCTCGACCGAATCGTAATGGTTGGAGAGAATGAAAGTGTGCCGGCTGCGATCAAGCTCGCTTTCGATCGCCTTCAGGATCTCCCCGTAGAAGGGGTTCATGATGTCGTGAACGACGACGCCGATGATGCCCGACCTGGACGTTCTGAGGCTCGCCGCACGGCGATTATAGATGTATCCCAGCGCGCGCGCCTGGTCCTTGATCTTCTCCCGCGTATTGACCGCAACCAGCGGACTGTCGCGTAAGGCCAGAGACACCGTTGCCGTAGAAATGCCGAGCGTTTCCGCAATCGTCGAAAGCTTTATCTTTTGCGCCACGCGCTCCCTCCCCGTGAAACGCAGCCGTAACATATTCCGTTCGCTTTGCGATTCCGGAATTTAAAATATTTAATTAAAAGCTTTAATCGCGGCGCGCAACTCGAATTTCTTGAGGATTCTCAGAATTCGCCTTCATCCTCGTCGTCATCGCCGGCCTGGAGATTGTGCTCGATCGTCTTGAGCAGGCGCACAAGCGATCGGATGTCCTTTTCCGAGAAGCCGCGGGTCGCCAGCTCATCGCAGCTTGCGGCCGAACTTTCGATCTCGCTGACGCTGTTTCGCCCTGTATCAGTCAGATAGACCTTGGTAAGCCGCGCATCCTCGGCATCCGGCCGTCGTTCGACGAAGCCCTGCGCCTCCATGCGTCCGATCGTGCGCGTCATCGTCGGTGCCTTGACGCCCAGTTTCTGCGCCAGCGTGCCGGCCGGAAGCCCGTCATTCGCCGCCAGGGCAAGAATGACGCCATCCTGTCCGGCATAGAGACCGCTTGCCGTCAGGCTGCGCGTCATCACCGTGCGCATGGATCGCGCCGCCTGCGTCAATGCCGGCGACAGATCGGCAAGCGTGTAGTCACGGTGATCCTTCTTCTTACCTGACTTACTTTTCTTCCCGACCTTGTTCTTTTTGCCCATCGTGATTCCGTTGACCTTTTCGCCGCGAAGTCATCACGCTATGACATTGCGCAGGTTATTGACATAAACAAGAGGCACACCCTCAGATGGCGCATCCTTTGCCATGTTTCGATGACAATGATGAAACATTGACGGCTAAAGAGCGAACAAAATGGATCGCCGTGCTGCCACTTGGCGCCTATGAGCAACACGGCCCGCATCTGCCGTTCGAAACCGATACGCTTATTGCCGAGGGAATCGTCTCACGCCTCAAGGTTGCTTTGCCGGCCAATTTGCCGGTCACCTTCCTTGCCGTCGAGCCCGTCGGCTACTCGATCGAACATATCGATGTCGCCGGCACCAGGACGCTGGCCTTCGACGAGGCTGTGCGGCGCTGGCTGGGGATCGCCGAGCGGTTGGGCGAGCTCGGCATCCGCAAACTCGTCATGCTGAATGCCCATGGCGGCAACTCGCCGCTGATGACCATCGTCGCGACGGAAGCGCGTGTGCGGTTCAACATGCTGGCGGTCGCAACCAGCTGGACGCGTTTCGGCGTGCCGGACGGACTGATTGCACCCGATGACAAAGCCATCGATATCCACGGCGGCGATATCGAGACATCGGTCATGCTCGCCCTCCATCCGGACAAGGTGGATATGTCGAAGGCGGCAAACTTTCCGTCGCGCCAATCGGAATTCATCAACGACTTCAGCCATCTGCGGGCCTATGGTCCCCATGCCTTCGGTTGGAAAATGTCCGATCTGAGCGAGCGTGGCGTGGCCGGCAATGCGAGCGCGGCAACTGCCGCCAAAGGCGAGAAGCTGATCGCCCACGCCGTCAAGGGCCTCGTTGAACTGCTCGAAGATGTCGACAAGTTCGACCTGTCGACACTGACCTGACCGGCGGCCGGGTTCGACCATCCGCAATCCAATGTGATCTTATAACATATAAAAGCCTTTGAACTGGCGTCTCCAACTCCTTATATGAAACCCGACCAATGTCTGCTCCCCGGGGCAACCTTCCATATTTCGAGGCTCCCATGACCGAAACAGCCACGCAAAAGCCCATTCCCGTTACCGTTCTCACCGGCTATCTCGGCGCCGGCAAGACGACGCTGCTGAATCGTATCCTTTCGGAAAATCACGGCAAGAAATACGCCGTCATCGTCAACGAGTTCGGCGAGATCGGCATCGACAACGACCTCATCGTCGAATCCGACGAAGAAATCTACGAAATGAACAATGGCTGCGTCTGCTGCACCGTCCGCGGCGACCTGATCCGCGTCGTCGAAGGCCTGATGCGCCGCCCCGGCCGCTTTGACGGCATCATCGTTGAAACCACCGGCCTTGCCGATCCCGTTCCCGTCGCCCAGACCTTCTTCATGGACGACGATGTCCGCGCCAAGACCGAACTCGACGCCGTCGTCGCGCTCGTCGACGCCAAGCACCTGCCGCTGCGCCTGAAGGACAGCCGCGAAGCGGAAGACCAGATCGCCTTCGCCGATGTCGTCGTCATCAACAAGTCCGATCTCGTTTCGCCGGAAGAGCTGGCCCAGATCGAGGATGTCGTCCGCGCCATCAACCCGGCCGCCCGCATCTACAAGACGACCCGCTCCGGCGTCGATCTCGCCCGCGTGCTGGACCAGGGCGCTTTCAACCTGGAACGTGCCCTCGAAAACGACCCGCACTTCCTCGAGCATGGCCATGAGGATCACGTTTGCGGGCCGGATTGCGATCATCACCATCACGACCATGATCACGATCACCACCATCATCATGACCACGACCATGATCATCACCACCATGATCATGATCACGACCACCATCACCATGCCCCCTCGCCGATCCACGACGTTACCGTGCAGTCGGTTTCGCTGCGCGGCGGCGAGATGAATGCCGAACGCTTCTTCCCCTGGATCCAGAAGATCACGCAGACGCAGGGGCCGAACATCCTGCGCCTCAAGGGTATCATCGCTTTCAAGGATGATCCGGAGCGCTATGTTGTCCAGGGCGTACACATGATCATCGAGGGCGATCATCAGCGCCCCTGGAAGGACGGCGAGAAGCATGAAAGCCGCCTCGTCTTCATCGGCCGCGAGCTTGACCGCGAGAAGCTGGAAGCAAGCTTCAAGGCCTGCGAGGCGTCTGCCTGATGCCGACTGTTGCTCCGCTTGATATCGACGGCCACGTTCTGGCCGTCGAATTTTTAGGTGACACCCCCTTCTTCGCCAGCGCCGCCGGCGCAGTGCACCGCCTCGAAGGTGGCGACAAGGTTACCCAAGCCCACCAGGGGATGCTGACATGCATCCGCGACCCCCACAGCGAGAGCCTGATTTCGGGCGGTGAAGACGGCAAGGTGCTGCGGATCGCCGCCGATAGCAGCACGACGACCCTCGCCGAAGCGCCACGCAAATGGATCAGCCAGCTTGCGGCCGGCCCGCAGGGCGCCGTCGCCTATTCCTATGGCAAAAGTGCCTTCGTACGCCTGTCCGACGGCACCACGAAAGAGTTTGCCGAGGAACGCACGGTCGAAGGCATTGCCTTTGCGCCCAAGGGCCTGCGCATCGCCGTTTCCCGCTATAACGGCGTATCGCTGCATTGGGTCGGCATGAGCGCCCAACCGGTCAATCTGGAATGGAAGGGCGCTCATACCAGCGTCACCTTCTCGCCCGACGGCCAGTTCATCGTCACGACCATGCAGGAAAACGCCCTGCACGGCTGGAAGCTGGACACGAAGCCGGGCGCCGAAGCCCGCCACATGCGCATGACCGGCTATCCCGCCAAGGTGAAGTCGCTTTCGTGGTCGAATAAGGGCAAGTGGCTTGCCTCCTCCGGCGCGCCGGCCGCGATCGTCTGGCCTTTCCAGGGCAAGGACGGCCCGATGGGCAAGGCGCCGCTCGAGCTCGGCAGCCGCGCCAACATCATGGCCACCTCGGTAAAATTCCATCCGGCCGAAGATATCCTTGCCATCGGCTTCATCGACGGCATGATTTTGGCGGTACGCCTCGGCGACGCCAAGGAGGCGCTCCTGCGCCGGCCCGGCAAGGGTGCGATCACCTCGATGAGCTGGAGCAAATCCGGCAAGCTGCTCGCCTTCGCTTCCGAAGCCGGCGACTGCGGCGTCGTCGACGTCTCGGCCTAAACAGAAAGACAAGGATCATGCCCCAGTCAGGAACGGCGGTTGCCGGAAATTCCCCTGCCCCAGCAGAAAACGTCTGGGATGTGATCCGTTGCGAAGCCGGCAAGCTTGCGGAACGCGAGCCGACGCTCGCCCCGCTGCTGCAGGCACAATTGCTGGCGGGCAACACCAGTGCCGAAAGCCTTGCCAATGTGCTGGCCGCCCGTCTCTGCGTCATCAGGATCGAGCATGGCGAGATGCTGTCGCTGCTGTTGGACGTGCTGACGCGATATCCGGCTATCCTCCAGGCGACCGAAGCGGATATCGTTGCCGTGCGAACCCGCGACCCCGCCTGCACCACCTATCTGCATGCGCTTTTGAACCTGAAGGGTTTCCACGCCCTGCAGACCCACCGCATCGCCCATGCGCTCTGGACGGAAGGCCGCACGGAAATTGCCAGCTGGCTTTCCAACCTCGTCTCGCTGGTTTTCGGCCCGGATATCCATCCGGCGGCGCAGATCGGCACCTCGATCATGCTCGACCACGGCTCCGGCATCGTCATCGGCGAAACCGCCGTCATCGAAGATGAAGTGTCGATCCTGCAGAACGTCACCCTCGGCGGCACCGGCAAGGAGAGCGGCGACCGTCACCCGAAGATCCGCCACGGCGTCATGATCGGCGCCGGCGCCAAGATCCTCGGCAACATCGAAGTCGGCGCCTTCAGCAAGGTCGCGGCCGGCAGCGTCGTCGTGAAGCCTGTTCCGCCACATTGCACCGTCGCCGGCGTGCCTGCCGTGGTGGTCCGTATCCACCGCGCCGACGAGATACCGGCCGAGACGATGGATCAGAATATTTAGGTTTCGCGCTTGGGTGACCGGGGCCGCCTCACCCTTCGAGGCATTTCTATGCTTCGCTCTGAAATGCACCTCAGGATGAGGCGGAGTGGACTGCAATCCTCTGTTGCCAAGCATCGGAAGATCAGCCCTCATGGTGAGGAGGCCCGAAGGGCTGTCGCGAACCACGAGGGCGGGTGAGGGAACTCATCTTTCCCGCTCAGCCCGTGACAGAAGATAGCACCGCAAGCACGCTATGCGGGCACTCTCCACCCCTCACCCACCCGGCATGGTGGAATAAATTGCTTGCCTGAAAAGAGACGACAAAACCGAAATCCATTCACCCTATCCTTCATGGAACTGTCACACTCCGTTGATAGCTCGGAATGGTTCTCTATGCCCGGCGTGGCGCAAATGCGCCGGAGCGATGCCCCCACTTGAAGAGGATATTGCCATGACTGGTCTTTCACGTCGCGCCGCCCTCGCAGCCGGCAGCGCGCTTACTCTTGTCTTGCTCTGTTCCACCGCCAGCGCCGCTGACACCGCGCCGGCACCGAATACCGCAACGCCGATCAAGCATCTCGTCGTTGTCTTCCAGGAAAACGTCTCCTTCGACCATTATTTCGCGACCTACCCCAAGGCCGCAAATGTCGACGGCGAACCGGCATTCAAGGCGGCCGACAACACGCCGGCCGATATCAACACGCTCGCCAATGCCGGACTTCTCGACACAAACCCGAACAAGACCAACACGGCGAATGGCGCCGACGCGGCTGCCCCCTTCCGGCTCGACCGCACGCAGGCGGCGACCCAGTCGCAGAACCACGGCTATACAGCCGAACAAGCCGCCTACAACAACTTCGCGATGGACCTCTTCCCGGCCAATACCGGTCATGGCACCAAGGGTGCGGCCGGCGCCTTCGGCACCAAGGGACAGGTCATGGGCTATTATGACGGCAACACCGTTACGGCCTATTGGAACTATGCCCAGCACTATGCGCTGAGCGACAATTCCTTCTCCACCAATTTCGGCCCTTCGACCCCCGGCGCGCTGAACCTGATCTCCGGCCAGACCAACGGCGTCATCCTGCCGCCCGGCTACACGCTGGAGAGCGACGGCACCTATTCCAAGGGCCGTATCGTGCCTGACGGCAATGGCGGCTGGACCGCGATCAGCGACTTCGATCCCACAGGCGACGTTTGCTCGGTTGGCCAGACGGCACTGATGTACGGCAAGAACATCGGTGACATGCTGAACGAACACAAGATCACCTGGGGCTTCTTCGAAGGCGGCTTTGACCTCTCTCAGACCAACCCGGACGGCACGACGAACTGCAAGCGCGCGACCACCTCGACCTTGACCAAGGTCAACAGCGCCGACTATATCCCGCACCACCAGCCGTTCCAGTACTACGCCTCGACCGCCAACCCGACGCATGCGCGCCCATCTTCCGTGGCGGCGATCGGCACGACGGATGCGGCCAATCACCAGTACGACATGACCGACTTCTACGCAGCGCTGAAGAACGGCAACATGCCGACGGTCAGCTTCCTGAAGGCGCCGGCCTATCAGGACGGCCATGCCGGCTATTCCGATCCGCTCGACGAGCAGGAATTCGTGACCCAGGTGGTCAACACCGTGCAGAATTCGCCGGATTGGAAGGATACCGCCATCATCGTCCTCTATGACGATTCTGACGGCTGGTACGACCATGCGCACGCGGTCATCAATCCGTCCAAGCTGCCGGTCAAGGGCTATGATGTGCTGAGCGGCGACAGCTGCTCCATCGGTACGGCGCTGCCTGGTGTCAACGGCCTGCCGGCGCAGGGACGTTGCGGCTATGGCACGCGCCAGCCGCTACTGGTCATCTCGCCCTATTCAAAGACCAATTTCGTCGACCATACGCTGACCGACCAGACCTCCGTCATGCGCTTCATCGAGGATAACTGGATGGCCGGTGCTCGCCTCGGCGGCGGCTCGTTCGATGTGCTTTCGGGCTCGTTGAACAACATGTTCGACTGGTCCAAGGGTGACGCTCCCAAGCTGATCCTCGATCCGAAGACCGGCAATCAGGCTTCGTAAAACCATCAGGGAGACGGAAATGCCCTTGCAGTTCAACCGCCGTCTCCTGCCGCTCCTCGCACTCGCGGGCCTCTCGCTCGCGGGTGCGGCTGTCGGCATGGCAAGCGAACCGGCCGCCACTGCTCCGGCGACGGACAGCTATGATGACCAGGCACCGTTGAGTACGGTCGCCCAGCTCGGCAAGAAGCTCTTCTTCGATCCCTCGCTTTCGGGCGGCGGCCAGATGTCCTGCGCGACCTGCCACGACCCCGCCAACCACTACGCGCCCGCCAATGGTCTCGCCGTCCAGCTCGGCGGCCCGCACCTCGATCAGCCCGGCATCCGCGCGGTTCCGAGCCTCGCCTACAAGATGTCGACGCCGTCCTTCTCGATCGGTGAGGAAAGCCCCGCCGACGAGGCCGCCGAAGCCTCGCCGATGACAGAGGCCTCAGGCGTAGCGCTCGCCAACGCACCTGCCGCCGTCGCCGGCCCATTGACCGCACAGGCCGTCGTCAAGGCCGATGCGGCAGCCGCAGCAAACCTCGTGCCGCAGGGCGGCATGTTCTGGGATGGACGCGTCGATTCGCTGGAAGATCAGGCGCTGCAGCCGATGATCTCGCCGTTTGAAATGGCGAATGCCGATGCAGCCGCCGTCTACGCCAAGCTGAAGAAGGGCTACGGCAAGGAGATTTCGGCGCTCTTCGGCGATAACGTAGCCAACGATCAGGACATGATGATTTCGGAAATCGGCTTCGCGCTGGCCCGTTATCAGGTCGAGGAACGCTCCTTCCATCCCTACACGAGCAAGTATGATTACTACCTGCTCGGCAAGGCAGTGCTGACGGATGCGGAAGCACGGGGATTGAAGCTGTTCGACGATGCGAACAAGGGCAATTGCGCCTCCTGCCACCTCGACAAGATGACCGGCGACGGGCAGATGCCGAATTTCACCGATTTCGAATTCGAAGCCTTAGGTGCGCCGCGCAACCCGGCCATTCCAGCCAATGCCGATGCCCATTATTACGACACCGGCATTTGTGGCCCGCTGCGCAACGACACCTATTCCGCCCAGCAGCAGAATTGCGGGCTGTTCAAAACGCCGACGCTACGCAACGTCGCAACCCGCCACGTCTTCTTCCACAATGGCGTCTACCGCACGCTGGAGGATGTCACCCGCTTCTACGTCAAGCGCGATACCAATCCGGAAGAGATCTATCCGAAGGATGCAAGCGGCAAGGTGCTGAAGTACGATGACCTGCCGACGCAATATCAGGCCAATATCGACGTCATCGACGTGCCGATGAACCGCAAGCTCGGCGATGCCCCTGCCCTGAACGACGCCGAGATCGCTGACGTCGTCGCCTTCCTGAAGACGTTGACGGATGGCTACGACCCGGCAAAGGACAGCATGAAGGCAGCTAAATAGAAAAGCCTCCGCCCGGATGGGCGAAGGCGTAACAACCTCAGAGACGCTCGCCCGTCTTACGCAGCCTTTGATGCCGGCGGTTGGGCAAGCTTGCGGCCGCTGGCAACGATGATGCCGACAGCGCCGTCGAGCCAGCCGTCCTTGAGTTCGAGCGCGAGGAAACGATCTCGCTGGAATGGACCCGGCATGACCAGATGACGGGCCTTGGAAGCAAAGAAGCCGAAGCGCTCGTAATAAGGCGCATCGCCGACGAGCAGGATCGCGCCGTGGCCGCGCTTCTTGGCTTCCATGATGGCGGCGCGCATCAGCGCCGAGCCGATGCCCTTGCCTTCATAGGCAGGGTCGATCGCCAGCGGACCGAGCAGCAGCGCCTCGACCGGACGGGTCTCGCGATCGACGCCGGCTTCGACGTTCCAGAGGCGAACCGTGCCGATGACGTGCCCGGCGCGATCGCGCGCGACCAGAGCCAAGCCTTCGGCCGGAACGCGGCCCTGGCGCAGCCTTTCGGACGACTTCTTGCGGCGGTCGGGACCCATGGCGCGATCCAGCAGGCTTTCGCGCGCAACGACATCGCCTGCATTTTCCAGGTCGAGAGTGAATGTGGACGGCGCAAAGAATGCGCGGACAGAATCAAGAACAGCGGCCATCTCGGCCTCCCGTGCCCAATACCGTTATCAGCGGTGGTGACGAACTATTGTGAGGGTGCCGCCCCGATTGAGTACGGGGGCGGCGATATCAAACTCAGATGATGTAGGCCTTCAGCGGGTCGAAACCGTTGAACGCCACAGCCGAGTAGGTCGTGGTGTAGGCGCCGGTGCCTTCGATCAGGACCTCGTCGCCGATGGTGAGCGAGACCGGCAGCGGATAGAGGTTCTTCTCATAGAGCACGTCGGCCGAATCGCAGGTCGGGCCGGCGATGACGCAGGGCTCCATCTCGTCGCCGTCGCGCTCGGTGCGGATCGGGTAGCGGATCGCCTCGTCCATGGTTTCGGCGAGACCGCCGAACTTGCCGATGTCGAGGAACACCCAGCGAGCGGCATCGTTGTCCGACTTCTTCGAAATCAGCACGACTTCAGCCTTGATCACGCCGGCATTGCCGACCATGCCGCGGCCCGGCTCGATGATCGTGTGCGGGATCTGGTTGCCGAAATGGGCGCGCAGAGACGCAAAGATCGCCTTGCCATAGGCTTCGGCCGAGGGAACGTCGCGCAGGTACTTGGTCGGGAAACCGCCACCCATGTTGACCATCTGCAGGTGAATGCCCTGCTTGGCGAGCGAAACGAAGACGCGCTTGGCATCGGCAAGAGCATCGTCCCAGGCATCGACCTTGGTCATCTGCGAGCCGACGTGGAAAGACACGCCGTAGGATTCCAAACCCAGCTGGTGAGCGTAGACGAGAACATCGACGGCCATCTGCGGGACGCAGCCGAACTTGCGCGACAGCGGCCATTCGGCGCCTTCACCATCGGTCAGAACGCGGCAGAACACACGAGCGCCGGGAGCGGCACGGGAAATCTTCTCGACTTCCTCGTGGCTATCGACGGCGAAGAGGTTAATACCGAGCGCATGCGCACGGGCGATATCGCGCTCCTTCTTGATGGTGTTGCCGTAGGAGATGCGGGCAGCGGTCGCACCGGCATCGAGCGCCATTTCGATTTCGGCGACGGACGCGCAATCGAAGTTGGAGCCGAGGCTCGCGAGCAGGCGCAGCACTTCCGGAGCCGGGTTGGCCTTGACGGCATAGTAGATGGCGCTGTCCGGCATGGCATGACGGAAGGCGTGAAAATTGTCGCGGACGACATCGAGATCGACCACCAGGCAAGGACCGTCCGGACGTCGGGTAGCGAGAAAATCGCGAATACGTTGCGTGGTCATGTCATTCCCTTTCAATTCCAAAAGCTCCGGGGAAAACCCAGAGGACAAAGGGCGACGCTCACTCGCTCAGGAACCAGCCGGTGGAGACCCCGGTACCGTGCAAATGCGCGAAGCGCGGATGATGAACGAGTGCCGCAAGCGGCGCTAATTCGCTTTGTCTGCCATGGATTGGAGGGAATATCCCAACCGCACTTCCGGCAATGAAGGTGTGCCTCTTCAGTAACCCCGGCTGATGGAAAGCCGGGAGAGAACAAAAAGGCCCGCACCGTCGTTGCTTCAGATGTCCTCGCATTTTTCGGTTGGCCGAAATAGCGACTGGAGGGGTTAGTTCCAGGTACCTTACCGATTTTCTCACCACATCGAGGATCGGCGGACACCCACGGGCACGTGCGACTTTGGGCTGATCCGGAAATAGGAATATTCGCCGTAATAATCAAGAAAATTTTTCAGCGGTGCCCGAAAAAAATAATTGAACAAATCGGCGCGTTTTGTTCAACATCCAGAAACAGTTAACGGGAGGCTTCGCCATGGATACTTTGACCCGGATTCGCGCCTTTATCGACGTGGTCGAAGCCGAAGGATTTTCAGCGGCGGCGCGCAAGACCGGCCGCTCCAAGGCGCTGCTGTCGAAATATGTCCGCGAACTGGAGGACGAACTCGGCGCGCTGCTGCTCAACCGCACCACCCGCCAGTTCTCCATGACGGAAGCCGGCCATACCTATTATCGCACCGCCTCCGACATCCTGAAGGAGATCGACAATCTTGCCGATCTCGTGCGCGAGAACAACCAGCAGCTTAAAGGCCGGCTGCGCATTTCCGTGCCGCGCACCTTCGTCGACGCCGATGTCGGCCAATCGTTGATCGACTTCGCCAAGGAGAACCCCGACCTCGCACTGGAAATCGCCGCCGACGACCGTTTCGTCGACCTGATCGAGGAAGGCTTCGACGTCGCCGTGCGCATCACCAAGCTCGAAGACTCCGGCATGATCGCCCGCAAGATCTCCGACTTTCGCGTCCATCTCTGCGCAACCGAGGCATTCCTCGAGCGCTATCCGACACTCGAGCATCCGACCGATCTCGCGCGCGTGCCCTTCATCATCGACAGCAACAACCGCTCGCAAGGCACCATCCGCTTCGTCGATGCCGACAGCACGACCTTCAACGTCTCCATCAACGGCACGCTCGAAGTCAACAGTCCTCATGCGACGTTGCGCGCGGCCCTTGCCGATCTCGGCATTGCCGTCGTCCCGGATTTCATCGGCCGCAAGGCGATCGAAAGCGGGCAGTTGCTGACTCTGTTCAACGATTATCTGCCGACCGATCGCGGCATCTATGCCGTCTATCCGCACCGGCGCTATCTTCCCGCCAAGGTCCGCATCTTCGTGGACTACCTTCACAACTGGTTCCGCAAGAATGGATGAGCGGTGGAGAGAAGCCCTCCGGTCCCAATTCCGTCTCATTTCCTGACCAGAGAACGAAGTGAATCAATGCTCACGAAGCACATCGGACGCATGAGAAAATCCGCGATCGCATACGCTGCTGCCCTGGCCGGCGGCCTGTCGCTCGTGCCGGCCGCGGTGTCGGCGCACCCGCATATCTTCGTGGAAGCGCGTCTGGAAGTTCTCGCCGGCCCGGATGGCAACGTGCAGGAACTGCGCAACGTCTGGCGCTTCGATGAGGTCTTCTCCTCCTCGGTTCTCATGGATTTCGACAAGAACGCCAATCTGAAGCTCGATCCGGACGAGCTTAAGGAGGTCGGCAAGACGGTGCGCGAGTCGCTCGCCGATTACGACTATTATGCGAACCTGACGCTGAACGGCAAAAACATCAAGGTCGAGAAGCCCGACGTCATCAACGTCGACTTCCGCGACGGCCAGCTGCTGATGTTCTTCGCCGTCAAACCGGCCGAACCGATGCCGCTTGCCAAGGGCAACAAGCTGAGCTTCGGTATCTACGATCCGACGCTCTACACCTCGATCGATTTTCCGAGCGACAACGAGCTGGTGACGGAGGGCGACGCCTTCAAAAGCTGTACGCAGAAGGTCGTCCGGCCCAATCCGGATGAGGTCATTGCCGAGAACAGGTCGACATTGACGGATGCCTTCTTCAACGATCCGACGGGGACGACCATGTCGAAACTCTTCGCAACGCGGATAGACGTCCAATGCTGATTTCGAAACCAGTGAAGCTCGTTCCGGCCGCCATGCTCGCCCTTCTGGTAGCAGCCGGCCTTGCCCATGCCACCGGCTCGCCGCTTGGCATCGGCACCGCCGAGCCGAGCTTCCAGCCGATGGGCGGCCCGCTCGCGCCGATCTTTCTCTACGTGAATTACGAGCAGCAGGCCTTCTATCGCGCGCTGACGAAATCGATCGAGGCCATGCGCCGCGATCCATGGGAACTCTGGACGCTCATCGGCCTCTCCTTTGCTTATGGTATCTTCCACGCGGCCGGGCCGGGCCATGGCAAGGCTGTCATCTCTTCCTACATGGTCGCCAACGAGATCGAGTTGAAGCGCGGCATCGCGATCTCCTTCGTCTCGGCGCTCATCCAGGGCCTCGTTGCCGTTCTCGTCGTCGTAGCCGCCTATTTCGTGTTGCGCGGTTCGGGCATCACCATGACGATGGCGACCAACGCCATGGAGATCACGAGCTTCGTCATGGTCATCCTCTTCGGCGGCTGGCTGCTGTTTCGCAAGTTGCGGGCGATGATACAGAGCCGGGCGCAGCGTCAGGAGATGCAGCTTGCGACATCGGCAGGCCCGATCAGTCTCTCGCTGTTCGAGGGCGCGGCAACGGGCACGGATTCACCGAGAGGCTTTGCTCGCACCCGCGCCATGGCGCCGGCAGCCGCCACCGGCTATCAATGCTATGACCCCGCACATGCGACCGATGACGGCGCCTACTGCGAGGCCTGCGGCCATGCGCATCTTCCCGATCCGAAAATGCTGTCGAGCGAGAAATTCAGCGTCCGCGAGGCATGGTCGGCCATCATTACCGTCGGACTGCGGCCCTGCTCCGGCGCCCTGCTGGTCATGACCTTCTCGATGCTGAACGGGCTCTATCTCGGCGGCCTGCTTTCCGTGCTCGCCATGTCGATCGGCACGGCGCTGACCGTCTCGCTGCTGGCCATCATCGCCGTCTTCGCCAAAGGCACCGCGGTACACTTTACCGGCAAGGGCTCCAGGCTTTCGACATGGGTGGGCAATGGCATCGAAATTTTCGGCGCGCTGCTCGTCATCTGCACCGGCATCGTTTTGCTCGGCGCCTCGCTGCAGACCTGAGACAGCTTCGATAGTGAAGCCAGGCGTGAGGGCTTTAAGACCCGTTGCGCCTCTGGTAGCGGGCACGTAGCCAGAAGACGAAGAAGAAGGCGAGGATAACAAGTACACCGAAGCCGGTGCCGAGCCATGGCGAGATGTTTCCGAGCCAGACGATGACGTTCGGCATCAGATAGAGCACTACGGTCGCCACCAGCAAGATAACGCCGGCTGCGATTGCCGCCGAGCGGGCTTCGCTTTTCTTATCCGTCAATGCAGTCGATCCCTAGCGCCATGACTTCTTTTGCGCCGAAGGCTTAGGCCAGCTGCCGAGGAAAGGCAACCGGCCCTGTCGTCACACGTGTCAGACTTTGGCGCCCGCAACCGTGGCTTCGATATGATCGACCAAGGCGTCCGGCAGGCCGAGACGGCCGGCAAGCAGATCGAGGTAGCCGCGCTCGGCACGTGAATCCGGCTCGATCGCGAGGCGCGACGCAGCATAGACCTGAACGCGCTGTTCTTCCGTCTTCGCCGAGGCGACGATGGCATCGAGATCGACGGGGTTGGCGAGTTCGCGCTGGAAGAAGCTTTCCGCCTCCGATCCGACGCCTGCCTCCTGCACCTTGCCGAGAATGCGCTGGCGCTCGGTGTCGTCGATATGACCGTCGGCGCGGGCGGCCGCAATCATGGCGCGGACCAGCGAGAGCGTAAAATCGTTGGTCGCAATTGCCGGTGTCGTGCTGAAACCGGAATCCGATGGCGGCGGCAGGAACTGCGGCTCGGCCTGCGGGGCCGATGGCGGCGTCGGCTGCGGCTGGTTGCCGTCCCGGTAATTCTTGTAGGCCTGATAACCAAGCCCTGCGATGGCGGCGAGGCCGCCGAGCGCCAGCGCATTGCCGGCGACCTGACGCCCGGTCTTCGTGCCGAGCAGAACACCGGCGATCGCGCTGGTCGCCATGGGATTATCCCTGGCGAGATTGATGGCCTGGGTGGCCCTGTCTTTCACCGTTCCTTGCACTCCCGGAACTTGCGACCCCAGGAATTGGTCAAGAAGCTTGCGGGCGTCGATCATATGGATGGTCCTCCGTCCTTGTACATGGTGATGGTGAAGGGGAGATAGGAAGCGCAACCGCAAATACCAATCCGCAGAATACAAAAAGGCGCGCAGAAACCCCTGCGCGCCTTTAAAATCGAATGGAAGCGGGTGCTCAGCCCTTGAGCGCCGCGGCCTCGGCTGCGAGCTTGGTGATGCCGGCCCAGTCGCCGGCGGTAACCAGCTCCTTTGGCGCAACCCAGGAGCCGCCGACGCAGATGACGTTCGGCAGCGACAGATAATCATGGGCGTTCTTCAGCGAGATACCGCCGGTCGGGCAGAAGACCGTGCCTGATAGCGGCGAGGACAGCGCCTTGAGGTAGGCAGCACCACCGGCCTGCTCGGCCGGGAAGAACTTGAGCACCGTATAACCCTCTTCCCGCAGCGCCATGACTTCGCTCGCGGTGGCAGCACCGGGCAGGAGCGGCACATCCGAGGAGCGCGCGGCATCGAGCAGCTCCTGCGTCGTGCCTGGGCTGACGATGAACTTGGAGCCGGCTTCGACGGCCGCATCCCACTGGCTGGTATTAAGGATGGTGCCGGCGCCGACCTCGGCTCCTTCCACTTCTTCCGCGACAGCCCGGATCGCATCGAGCGCGCCGGCGGTGCGCAGCGTGATCTCGATGGCCTTCAAGCCGCCGGCGACGAGCGCACGGGCGAGCGGCACGGCCGATTTCGCATCGTCGACGATCAGCACGGGAACGACAGGCTGCAGTTTCAGAATGGAAAGAAGCTTCGCGGTTTTCTCGCCCATGGTCGATGCACTCCCTTTAAAACGATTGAAATCCGGCTTTCGAATAGCCTTCCCGAAGGTGCTTGTCGAGACAAAAGCTCGCTTTAAATACGACGGGTAGGAAATTGCGGCAACTTGCTATACTCTGTTTCAATCTGTGCCGATGGAGCATGTCAAACGCATGGCAAAAGAGATCGAGCGAAAGTTTCTGGTGCGCGGCGATCATTGGCGTGAGTTCGTTTCGGAGAGGCTGATCCTGCGACAGGGATATATCGCCTCCATGGAAGGCCGTTCCGTGAGAATACGGCTGACGAACGACACGAAGGCGACCTTGACGATCAAGATCGGCAAGGCGATGACAAGGGACGAATTCGAATACGAGATCCCCATCGACGAGGCGGAGGAATTGCTGGGAACGGCGATCGGCCTCGTCATCGAGAAGACCCGCCACAAGGTGCCTTTCAAGGGCTTCACCTGGGAAGTGGATGTCTTCCGCGGCGCCCATCGCGGCCTTGTGATCGCCGAGGTGGAGATGGGCAAAGAAAGCGACAATCCGGAACTGCCGGACTGGATCGGACGCGAGGTGACCGGCGAATACCGCTACTCCAACCAGGCCCTCGCGACGCAGTTCGAGCAGGAGTACGATGAGCTATCGCATACGGCCTGACCGGGCGCTTGATGACGAGGTGCACAAAGCCGCCGCGCATCAACTCGGCAGGGCGATGGCCGAACTGACCGATAGGCCGCAGGGCCTGCATGAAGCGGTTCACGCCGCCCGCAAGAACGTCAAGCGCGTGCGGGCGCTGTACCGCTTGATAGCTCCGATCGCGAGCGAATTTCAGCAGCGGGAAAATCAGCGGCTTCGAGAGATGGCGCGCACGCTTTCCAGCGTCCGCGACGCGACCGCACTAATCGAGATCAGCCATTACCTGCAAGCAACGGCGGCATCTGCCGAAGAACTGCAGGCGTTGACCCGGGTGAGCGATCTGTTGACCGCAAGACGTGACCGGCTTGCGGAGGCGGAGACCGACCTGGAGGACAAGGCAAAGGCGGCAGTCGCCACATGCGCCGAGGCGCGTGAAGCCCTGAAGGACGCATCCTTCGATTGCGGCCGGCGCGACACGGCCAGTCTCTTTCAGAAGAGCTGGCGCAAGAATGCCCGCAAGGCGATACGGGCACTATCCGAATGCCACGCCGACGCTGCCCATGCAGAAAGCTTTCATGACCTGCGCAAGCGCAGCCAGGACTACTGGATGCATCACATGCTGCTGCGCGACGTCTGGCCGGCGGCGATGCATGCCAAGCAGCTGGAGGCCAAAGCTTTGGTCGACGTTCTCGGCCGCTACCTCGACATGTCGATATTGGCCGATGTCGCCGACCGCGAGCCGCATCTCTTCGACAGGAGCGACGATCACGCCCGCCTGCTGGAAGCGATCATTTCCCGGCAGCAGACCGCCCGCGAGGAGGCGCTGGACCGCGCCCGCTGGATCTTTGCCGACAAGCCGGAGAACGAGGCGCGAACCATAAGGCGCCTCTGGCTGGACGCGTCGGACTGAAATGGGAGAGGCGCCCAGCTCGCGCCGCTCAACCGGCTTGATCGGCTCTTGTCTTAGGCCCGCGCCGCACTGCCCTCCAAGCCAAGTCCCACCTGCGCGAAATAGCCTTCCAGCACTGCAACATTCCCGGCTGCGACGATGGCACCGATATAGCCGTCCGGCCGCACGAGCACCCATTCGCCGGGCGATAGATCGTAGATATCGCGAAGATGACCCCCGGCATCGACCATGTCGCCCGACGCGCCGAAGACATGGATACGTAGCCCTGCACGCGGCGACACCGATCCGGGTTCCACGCCGTAGCCGATCAATGTCCAGTGCGGACCTTGAAATAGGTCGAAGAGCCGTGTCGGCTGGCCGGCAGCACCACGGATCGGCGCATCCGGAACCCGGTCGCCGGCAGACAAGCGGCCGACACGTCCAGGCATTTCGAGCGCGAGCGAGGACGACGGGTAGCCGATATCGAGTTGATGCACCTCGCGACCTCTGCGAATATCGCCCTGCTTCTGAGCATCGAGAAGCCTCGTTGCCAGACCGAGCATCTCGGCCGCGACCGGCCGGCGCTCCTCTTCATAGCTGTCGAGCAGCGTATCACCGGCGCCATTGGCGACCGCAGCCAGCTTCCAGCCGAGATTGTAGGCATCCTGCACGCTGGTATTGAGGCCCTGCCCGCCGGTCGGCGGATGAATATGGGCGGCATCACCGACGAGGAAAACCCGGCCAACGCGGTACCGATCGGCCAGACGCGCATTCATGCTATAGGCCGACGACCAGGATACGGACTGGATATGAATATCCTGTCGCCCGGTCCGCTCCGCCACCATGGCCTCCAGCCCTTCCGCGGAAAGATCGATGTTGCCGTCCAGCGGGATCGGCCCCTGTATCTGGAACATTTCCGTTCCGGCGAGCGGGCAGAACATGATCTGCCGCGCCATGTCGCCTTCGTTGAAGCGGTGCCAGGCATCGCGCGTGAGACCGGTCAAGACAACGTCGGCCACGATGGCGCGAACGCCGAGGGTCTTGCCGGGAAAGTCGATACCAAGGGCGTGGCGAACGAAGCTGCGGCCGCCGTCGGCACCGACGAGCCAGCGCACCCGGAGAGTTTCCTCTCCCGCCGTGCCTGCGAGACGCGCCGTCACCCCGCCCGCATCTTGCCCGAAGCCAACCAGCTCGAGGCCGAATTGCGGCCTATGGCCGAGCTCGAGCAGCCTTTCGCGCATCACCCTTTCGGTCAGGAATTGCGGTATCATCAGGGGCAGATGGTACGGTTCAGCCGGTGTCGGGTCCTGATGCTCGGTAATGTCGGACTCGGTAAAACTGCCGTCATCGCGATATCGCCGCTCCGGCGGATAAAGGCCACCAGTCGCGACGATCCGGTCGAGAATGCCGAGATCCTCGAAAATCTCCTGGGTTCGTGGTTGAATGCCCTTGCCGCGCGATCCACGGAACGGCTCGTCCATCTTCTCGATCAGGCGGAAGGAAACTCCCCTCCTCGCCAAATCGATCGCAAGCGCCAGGCCAGCCGCGCCCGCGCCGCAAATCAGCACATCGGCTGCAAATTGCTCTGTCATTTCCGTCTCCATATGTGTAATATGCACATATTGAATGAAAGGCGGTCCCGTGTCAACGAAAAGCTTGCAAAATACACCTATTGGCGGTCGACTGCGCGAACTCCATAGTGCGCTCGTCGAGATCGTCGGCGTCATGAACCGGCCACAGCGCGATGAGGCAATGATCCGGGAGGCCGGCATCTCCCTCGATCGCGCGCTGTTTTCCCTCCTGGTTCTGGTGGAACGGCTCGGCCCGATCGGCGTTGTCGAACTGGCCGATCGCGTCGGACGCGACTACACCACCGTCAGCCGTCAGGTCGCGAAGATGGAAGGTCTCGGCTTGATCAGCCGGCGGGAGAATGCGATCGACCGCCGCCTCCGCGAGGCTGTCATCACCGAGAAGGGCAAGGAAATGACCGATCGCATCGATGAGGCGCGCGAGAGGATCGCACGGTCCATTTTCGCCAAATGGGACGACCAGGATATCGAAGACCTTGTGCGGCTCATGCGCAGGTTTGCCGACGACATCAAGGATGAGGCGCCCGAGACCCGCTAAGCATGTCAGCCAATCTGGACGACAATGCCTGCTTTTGAAATCGCTGGTCGCGCAACGTTGCGGCCTGTCGGCGATGGCATTTTGGCGCCTTCAGCCGCGATGACCAGCGTACTATAGGCCTGCGGCGTAAATCCCGATTGCCTGAAAGCTCACAAAATTGTATTTCCCCGCCATGACCGACATGCTTTCAGATCCACGGCGAGACACGACCGGCGCATTCCTCGTTGCCGCGCTCTATCATTTCGTTTCCTTCCCGCGCTTCGAAAGCCTGCGCGAGCCGCTGTTTGCGCTCTGCGAAGAAAAGGGCGTGAAGGGCACGCTGCTGCTGGCACATGAAGGGATCAACGGCACGATTGCCGGAACCGATGCCGGCATCGGCGCCGTCCTTTCATTTCTGCGCGCGCAGCCGGAATTTGCCGATCTGGAGCACAAGGAAAGCCGCGCGTCGAAAATGCCGTTCGTGCGCATGAAGGTGAAGCTCAAGAAGGAGATCGTCACCATGGGCGTCGAGGATATCGACCCCACCAGGGTCGTCGGCACCTATGTCGCGCCGAAGGACTGGAACGCGCTGATCTCCGACCCCGACACGATCGTCATCGACACCCGCAACGATTACGAGACCGCCATCGGCGTCTTCAAGGGTGCAGTCGATCCGAAGACCAAGACCTTTCGCGAATTTCCCGAATGGGTGCGCGACAATACCGGCCTGCATAACAAGCCGAAGATCGCGATGTACTGCACCGGCGGTATCCGCTGCGAGAAGGCAACCGCCTTCATGAAGCAGCAGGGCTTCGATGAGGTCTATCATCTCAAGGGCGGCATTCTGAAGTATCTCGAGGAAGTGCCGGCGGAAGAAAGCCTGTGGGAAGGCGCCTGCTTCGTCTTCGACGAGCGTGTCTCCGTCGAGCATGGCCTGAAGGAAGGCAGTCACAAGCTCTGCCACGCCTGCCGCAATCCCATTACGGCAGAGGAAGTGACCTCACCCTTCTACGAGGCCGGCGTTTCCTGCAGCCATTGCTATCACGAGCGCAGCGAAGAGGACCGCGAGCGCTATCGTGAGAGGCAGCGGCAGATCGCGCTTGCCCGCAAGCGCGGCCACGAGCATATCGGCTAAAGCATTTTCATAAAACTTCGCTGCTGCCTTCCCTCAGGAATGCGCGGGAGTGTCAGGCGGCAGCGTGCTCTTCGTCCAGCGCCGTCGCCATCTGCACGGCGAGCCGCTTGCTGATCTCGGCTTCCGGCATCGGTTTGCCGTAGAAATAGCCCTGCAGCTCGTCGCAGCCGAAGCCCGCAAGCGCCCTTCCCTGCGCCTCGGATTCGATACCCTCGGCCGTAACCGGGATATCGAGCGAGCGGGCCAGCGCCACGGTCGCCTTGACCATTTCGCGGGCGCGGTTGTCTTCGAGCACATTCATCGTCAGCGAGCGGTCGATCTTGATGCGATCGAAGCCGAACTGGCGAAGATAGCCGATGGAAGAGAACCCGGAGCCGAAATCGTCGAGCGCCACATTGACGCCGAGCCTCTTCAATCGCTCAATCGACTGGCGGGTGCGCTCCGGATTTTGAATGATGTAGCCCTCGGTAATTTCCAGCGTCACCCGGTCGGCCTCGATCTCGGTGCTGTTCAGGACGCTGCGGACATAATCCGCGAAGGCTGGATTGCGGAACTGACCCGGTGAAACGTTGACGGCGACATGCAGATCCGGCCATTGCCGCGCCGCCTCGCAGGCCTTGCGCAGGACGAGCAGACCCAACGCCTCGATCAAGCCGCTTGTTTCGGCGATGGGGATGAAGACCTCCGGCGAAATCGGTCCGTGGCCGGGACGGTTCCAGCGCACCAGCGCCTCGACGCCGATCATTTCACAACTCGATGCGTCGACCAGAGGCTGGTAGGCGACCGTCAGTTCCTCCATGTCGATGGCGCGGCGGAGGTCCAGCTCCAGTGCATTGCGCTCCTCGCGATGGGCGTCCATCGCCGTGTCGTAGCAGGTCATGCGGGCGCGGCCGGCTTCCTTGGCCTTGTACATGGCAAGATCGGCGCGGCGCACCAGTTCCTCGCGGTCGATCCGGCCCTCCGGCGAGCTTGCAATGCCGATGCTGGCCCCGACGACCACGACGCGGCGGCCGATCTCCAAAGGTTCGGAAAGGAAATCGAGGATCTGTTCGGCCAGCCGCAATGCCGGGGCGTCGTTGAGCTCTTTCGTCGGAAATACGATAGCGAACTCGTCGCCTCCAAGACGTGCCAGCGCCGCCTGCGGCGGCACCAGCACCTTGAGCCCGGCCGCCACGGCGCGGATGAGCTGATCACCCGTGCCGTGCCCGTAGGCGTCGTTGATTTCCTTGAAACCGTCGAGATCGAGATAGAGAAGCAGGACGTTCGTGCCGTCGGAGCGTGCCCGCTCGACCTGGCGATCGACATCGAGCCGCAACCCCTCGCGATTGAGGAGCCCGCTCAGCCGGTCGCGCAGCGACACCTGACGCGCCTGAACCTCCTCCGCCCGCAGTCGGCGCCCCGCGAGCGACCCCAGGATCAAGAGCACCACGAAGAACAGGCCGACCAGACCGAGCGCGCCGAGAACCAGGGGACGAACCTGCTGATAGCTCATGTCGCCCGGCTGGCGCGAGCTCCACATCAGCCGCCCAAGCGACTTGCCGAGCGGATCGACGATGGAGACCGCATGCAGCGCAACCGTATCCGGCGGCACCAGCGTCAGGCCACTGATGACATAGGTGTTGGAGAGCATCTTGATGCGGGCGGCATCGAGATAGCGCACAAGGATCAGATAGCGCCGATGACCCTCGGGCACCGGAATGCGGCCCGATCTCTCGCGGATCGTCGCGGCGCCGGCGGCGGCGATGCCGTCCCGCGTCATGATATAGCCCGAGGCTTCCGGCACACCCGTGATGCGCGTCGTGCGCGCCTGATCGACGAGCGCCCAGACGGCGGTCCCGAGCACATCCTCGATATTCTCTGTCATCGGTTGGCCGTCGTGATAGGCGATGACAGGCTTGTTGTCGTCATCGACGATGACTGCGGTGTCGAACAGCGCACCGTTGGAGGAGATGTCGCCATAGTTGCCGACGATCCATCCCTGATTGTCGGTTCCGTAGACGTGCCGCGCCGCATCGTTGCGCGCGGAATGGTCGTGCAACGTCGCTTCCAGCTGCCCTTGAAACGTCTTCAACGCGCCGACGGTCGTCTCCCAGGAGCGCTCGTCGTCCAGCTTGTTGGAATAATCGGCAACGCGGCCGATCGCGGTGAGCACCATCAGAGTCACCACGGCAACGACAAGAGCGAAGGAAACCAAGACGGCCGTCACGATGGAATGACGACCGATGTGTGCACTCTGACGCAGTGACTTGAAAGCTGCTCCCAACGCCTTTTCTCCTTGACGGCGAAGTCTGACGTCAGGTCTTCAATAAACGGTTAAGGGGAATCGGAGATTCCTACAGGAAATGGTTGTATATTTGCCGAAGTCGGGAGAATTCACATTCCGGCGGCAATTACCCGGCTAAAACGGCCGAGACTCATTGATAAAAGGCCGCTTTCGCGCGCTTCCAGCAGCATCGCGGCCTGCGCCTCATCGCTCTTGCCCGCAATCGGCAGACGCAAGAAAGCGTCCTCGACGATACGCAGCGACATGGTCTGCAGCACATCGGTCAGCTGTGCCAATACGAGATCGCCGCGATGCGAGGCATGGGCGAACATCAGCGGCTTGAACGGAACCTCGTCGCGCGACACCAGCCAATCCAGCGCGTTCTTGAAACCACCGGGTATGCCATGGGCATATTCCGGGCAGGAAACGATGAGGCCATCGGCCCGGCCGATCTTCCCCGCAAGTTCCAGAACGATGGATGGCGTTTTCTCGCCCTCATTGTCCGGATTGAAGATCGGTATTTCGCCGATCAGGTCGCAGATCTCAATGGTGACGCCAGCAGGACAGGCAAGCCGCAGCGCATCAAGCAGCCTGCGGCTGGTCGAGGCCCGCCGCTGGCTGCCGCAAAGCGCGTAAAGGGAAATCGGCCGCTGGATCATACATGATGTCTATCAGGCCCTGCCGATTCGGGCGACAAGTACTCTCCCCTTGGGGGGAGGGTCGGACCGGAGGTCGAGGGTGCGGTGACCATTGCGGGCACCGCCGCCCGCGGATTTCATGCGCTTCTACCCTCAAGGGGAAGCTAAAACCGCATCAATCCCCTTTGTGGTTGCCCTTCGGAAACTGCGAGGCAAGTTCCCGATACCACTTGCCGCTCTTCTTGATGGTGCGGACCTGGGTCTCGTAATCGACATGCACGAGGCCGAAGCGCATGCGATAGCCTTCCGCCCATTCGAAATTGTCCATCAGGCTCCAGGCGAAATAGCCGCGCATCGGATAGCCGTCCTTGATGAGATCGGCGACGACACCGAGATGCTCGATGTAATAATCGAGGCGCGGCTGGTCATCGACCTCGCCATTGACGACGCCCATATTGTAGCAAGCGCCGTTCTCGGTGATGTAGCAATCCGGCAGCTCGTAGCGCTTGTTCAGATCCTCGACGACATGCTTCAGGCCAGGCGAATAGACCTCCCAGCCGATATCCGTCCTGACGTCGCTGACCGGCGGCGCATCCTTCGTCCAGGGGAAATCGCCGCTCTTGGAGGCATCATCGAGGACGCGCATCGGCATGTAATAGTTCAGACCCCACCAATCGAGCTTTTGATTGATGGTCTTCAAATCGCCGTCCTCGACGACAGGCATGCGATCGCCGAGCGCCTCGACGAACTCCTTCGGATATTCGCCCTTGAAGATCGGATCGAAGAAGGCGCCGTTGTGGAACTGATGCGCGCGTTCGACTGCGGCGAGGTCCTCGGGGCGGTCCGAGCCCGGCAGGACGGATGCAGCGTTGAGCACGATACCGACTGGAACCTTCGGCGCCACGGAGCGGATCGCCTCGACGCCGAGGCCGTGGGCAAGGTTCATGTAGTGCATGGCGTAAAGGGCGGCCTGCATGTTGCGCTCGCCCGGCGCATGAACGCCATAGAGGTGGCTCAGCCAGACGATGCACCAGGGCTCATTGAAGGTGGCGACGGAATCCAGACGGTCGCCGAGACGGGCCATGACGGTCTTGGCATAGCGCTGGAAGGCGTGCGCCGTCGAACGCGCCGTCCAGCCGCCATCACCCGCAAGCGTCAGCGGCAGATCCCAATGATAAAGCGTCGCGAAGGTCTTGATCCCCCGCGCCTTACAGCCGTCGACCAGGCGGTCGTAAAAATCGAGTCCGGCTTCATTCACAGGGCCGGTGCCTTCGGGAATGATGCGCGGCCAGGCGATCGAGAAACGATAGGCTTCGACGCCCATCTCCTTGATCAGATCGAGATCCTGTTCCAGCCGGTTATAGTGGTCGCATGCGACATCGCCATTATTGCGCTGATAGACGCGGCCGGGCATGTTGGCGAAGGCATCCCAGATGGATGGCTTGCGACCATCAGCCTTGGTGGCGCCTTCGATCTGGAAGGCGGCGGTGGCAACACCGAATGTGAAATCGCCGGGGAAGCGATCGGCAAGAAGCTTCGGATCGATCATGATGAAAATCCCGTCTGTTATGGCTTCGTTGGCTGCGGTTTAACCAAGCGGCATGACAAAGTACAGTGCCGGCGTCTGAAAACTGTAACGTTGCAGGTATCGACAAACCAAGCCGGCTAAGGGCATCTCGTAAATTTCGCCGGCCGCGGCAATAGTTTTCGCACGGCTCGATAACAGCAATGTCAACAGTCGTGACTTGTCTTTTGAGCGCGGATCAATTGAGGGTAGTATTCAATCTTGACAACGAAAGGATACAAATGCTTCCTGCGATCCACGCCCTCCACCCTCATCTGCTGAGCCTCCTGCGCATCGTCGCATCGCTTGTGTTGTTCAGCTACGGAACGCAGAAAGTGCTGTATTTCCCGGCCGCGCAAACCGTGCCGCCTGTGGGGTCGCTCTCCTGGATCGCCGGCCTGCTGGAACTGACCCTCGGCTTCCTCGTGCTGATCGGCTTCCAGACGCGGATCGCCGCCTTCGTGCTATCGGGCTTGATGGCGTTTGCCTATTTCCTGCGCCACGCACCGCAGAGCTTCTATCCCGCACAGAACGGCGGCACAGCCGCCATCCTCTTCTGCTTCATCTTCCTGTTTCTCGCCAGCGCCGGCGGCGGCCCGCTGAGCGTCGACGCGCTCACGAAGCGCAAGCAGGAAGTCGCGGCCTGAGTGAACATGGTCCGAGGCGGCGTACCGTCTCGGACCAAGCCCAGACTGAAGCTTATACCTTGACCCAGGCGCCGTTGCGCTTCGAGGAAGCGACACAGGCCTCGACGAAAGCCACGCCCTTCACGCCATCATCGACGGTCGGGTAGATAACGGCCGGATCGATCGCCACGCCCTTCTTGCGGGCATTGATGGCGCGCGCCGCCTCGGTGTAGATCGTGGCGAACGCTTCCAGATAGCCTTCCGGATGGCCCGAGGGGATGCGCGAGACGCGCGCCGCGGCAGCGCCGGAGCCTGCACCATTGCGGGTGATCAGCCGCTTCTGATCGCCGAACGGCGTGTACCACAGATAGTTCGGATCGGCCTGCGTCCACTCGATGCCGCCCTTGGTGCCGTAAACACGGAGCTTAAGGCCATTCTCATGACCGGGCGCCACCTGGCTGCACCAGAGCATGCCCTTGGCCGGCTTTTCGCTGCCCTTCGCCTTGAAGCGCAGCAGCATATGGCCGTTATCGTCCAGACGACGGCCCTCGACGAAGCTGTCGAGATCGGCGGCAAGGCTGTCGAGCTCTAGACCGGTGACGAAGGAGGCGAGGTTATAGGCATGCGTGCCGATATCGCCGGTGGAACCGCCAGCGCCGGACTGGGCCGGATCGGTACGCCATGCCGCCTGCTTCTGACCCGACTGTTCGATATTCTCGGTCAGCCAATCCTGCGGATATTCCGCCTGCACGACGCGGATATCGCCGAGTTCGCCATTGGCGATCATTTCGCGCGCCTGACGGATCATCGGGTAGCCGGTGTAATTGTGGGTAAGGATGAAGAGCGCGCCACTCTCGTCGGCCACCTTCTTCAGCTTCTTCGCGTCGGCAAGGTTGGAGGTCAACGGCTTGTCGCAGATGACGTGGATGCCGCGCCTCAGGAACTCCTTGGCAGCGTCGTAATGCACATGGTTCGGCGTGACGATCGAAACGGCTTCGATGCCGTTCTTCAGCTTGGCTTCGCGGATCGCCATGTCGCGATAGCTCGAATAGGTGCGCGAGGGATCGAGGCCGAGATCGCGGCCGGAAGCGACGGCCTTGTCCGGCGAAGACGAGAGCGCACCGGCAACGAGATCGAACTGATCGTCAATGCGTGCCGCAATGCGATGCACCGCTCCGATGAATGCGCCGGCGCCGCCGCCCACCATGCCAAGCCGAATGCGCGGCTCCCGCGTCTGTTCCGATGATCCTTCGATTGCCATTTTGTCCTCCTGAATGAATTGAATTGTTTGAACACGATCGCGTGTCGCAATCGTCCCCTCTCCCCGCCTGCGGGGAGAGGGTCAGGGTGAGGGGCCGAGCCTTCTGCAGGCTCTGAATTGGTGGAAATATCGAGAAAGCCCCTCATCCGTCCTCAAGCGATTTCGCTCCGCTCCATCGTTTGAGTCCACCTTCTCCCCGCAATTGCGGGGAGAAGGGTTTGGATTACAGCCCCAGCATACGGCGGTTCGCCGCCTGGTCCGTGCCGCTGCCGGCAAAATCGTCGAACGCCTTTTCCGTGACGCGGATGATATGCGCCTTGACGAATTCGGAGCCTTCGCGGGCACCGTCTTCGGGATGCTTCAGCGCGCATTCCCACTCGACCACGGCCCAACCGTCGAAATTGTTGGCGGTCATCTTCGAGAAGACGGCACCGAAATCGACCTGGCCGTCGCCAAGCGAACGGAAGCGGCCGGCGCGCTCGACCCAGCCCTGATAGCCGCCATAGACGCCCTGGCGCCCGGTCGGATTGAACTCGGCATCCTTGACGTGGAACATCTTGATGCGGTCCTTGTAGATGTCGATGTTCTCGAGATAATCGAGGCACTGCAGGACATAGTGCGAGGGATCGTAGAGCATGTTGGCGCGCGGATGGTTCTTCACGCGCTCCAGGAACATCTCGAAGGTGATGCCGTCATGCAGGTCTTCACCGGGATGGATCTCGTAGCAGACGTCGACGCCGTTTTCGTCGGCATGATTGAGGATCGGCGTCCAGCGGCGGGCAAGCTCTTCGAAGGCGGTTTCGACGAGGCCGGCGGGGCGCTGCGGCCAGGGATAGATGAAGGGCCAGGCAAGCGCGCCGGAGAAGGTCGCATGCGCCTTGATGCCGAGATGCTTGGAAGCGGTGAGCGCCATCTTCACCTGCTCAACCGCCCATTCCTGCCGTGCCTTCGGATTCCCACGCACTTCCGGCGCGGCAAAGCCATCAAAGGCTTCGTCATAGGCGGGATGCACGGCGACGAGCTGGCCCTGAAGGTGGGTGGAAAGCTCGGTGACCTCGACGCCGTTGGCGCGGGCGACACCGGCGAACTCGTCGCAATAATCCTTCGAGGAAGCTGCCTTCTTCAGGTCGATGAGCTGGCTCGCCCAGGTTGGAACTTGCACGCCGACATAGCCGGCATCGGCAGCCCATTTCGTGATCGAATCCCACGAGTTGAACGGCGCCGCGTCACCGGCAAACTGGCCAAGAAACAGGCCTGGTCCCTTGATCGTCTTCATCTGTAATTCCTCCCTAATCGCGTTCTGTAAACGTTTCCGATGCCTTTCGGACCCAAATCCGAGGCGGCTTTGGTGCCGTAGCCTCAAAAAACTATAGGGTCTTCAGGATGAAAGTCGAATGCCTTGCGACCTAATCACGGCGCGCCGCCAACGGCAAGAGGTACGTGCCGCAAAATTTCCATCCACGTTGAGACGAGCCGATGGAACACTTAAAAAACGCCCGCCGAAATCGGCGGGCGCCTTGTAAAATCAACCGAGTGACCGATCAGAACGGTGAATCGGGGAAGTAAAAGTCCTTGGCATTGTCCTTGGTGACGAGTGTCGCATCGAGGATGTAATTGCCTCGAACCGGAACCTGGTCGTAGAAGTTGGCGGCCGTCAGTGCCATCGCGGTGCCGACCATTGCCGGCGGATAGAGCACGTCGACCGGGATCAGCTTGTCGCCGTCCATGACCTTCTTGATCATGTCCTTCGAGCCAGCGCCGGCGATGACATACTTGATGTCGGTGCGCTTGGCCTGTTCGATCGCCTGCAGCACGCCGACGGCCATGTCGTCATCCTGACACCAGACGACGTCGATCTTCGGGAACTTGGTCAGGTAGTCCTGCATGACCTTGAACGCGTCGTCGCGGTTCCAGTTGCCGTACTGGCGGTCGAGAACCTTGACGTTCGAGCCGGCAATACCCTTGTCGAAGCCGTCCTGACGCTGCTGGTCGATCGGGATCGGCAGGCCACGGATGATGACGACCTGAGCGTCCGGGTCGTTCTTCTTGATGTACTCGCCGGCGGTCTGGCCAAGCGCCGGGTTGTTGCCGGCAACATAGAGATCGCGGACGGAATTGTCGTTGTTGCTCGGCGCACGATCGACGAGTGTCACGAACTTGCCCTTGTCCTTGACTTCCTTGATGGCGTTGACGAGCGGGTCCGGATCGGACGGCAGGATCACGAGCGCGTCGATACCCTGGGTCTCAAGGTCCTGCACCGCATTGGCCTGGCTCGCAGCGTCCGGCGAGGTCTTGACGATAACGTTGAGGCCCGGATGCTCCGCCATCAAGAGCTTGGCGACGCGCTCGGCATGGAACACCACGCCCGAAGTCCAGCCATGGTCGGCGGCCGGAATGGAAACGCCGATCGTCACCTTCTTGTCCTCTGCGTGCACGGTGCCGGCCAGAGCCGCCATCACGACAGCCAAGCCTATTAGTCTTTTTCGCATGTTCTTCCTCCCAGATAGAGACAGGGCCTTGCTATGACGACCGGGCGCCCCCTGACCCGGTTATTCGCTATTTGCGAGCAAGCGAGCGCTGAACCAGCATGGCGATGATGATGATCGCACCCTGGATGGCACTGAGCAGATACTCGCTGATGAAATTGGAAAGCAGCATGATATTGCCGACGAGCTCGAGGATGAAGGCGCCGCAGATCGTGCCCCATACCCTGCCTGCCCCGCCCTTCAGCGCCGTGCCGCCGACGACGACGGCGGTGATCGCCTGCAGCTCCCACAGGTTGCCCGTGGTCGCCGACGTCGAGCCAAGCCGCGGTACATAGAGAAGCACGGCGATGGCAACGCAAAATCCCTGGATAACGAAAGCGATGGTGCGCACGCCGTTGACCGCCACGCCGGAATAGCGGGCGACGTCTCGATTGGAGCCAACCGCAATCACATGCCGCCCATAGCGGGTGCGATAGAGAATGAAGGCCGCAATGCAGGTGACGACGAGGATGACCACGATCGGCACCGGCACGCCGAGCACCGAGCCGTAATAGGCGGGCTTGTACAGCGCCTGAATATCCGCCGGCCGCAGAGTGATCGCGCCGCCCTGCGATAGCCAGGTCGTCAGGCCGCGATAGACGCCCATCGTGCCAAGCGTCGCGATAAACGGCTCGATCTTGCCCATGGTCGTAATCAGCCCGTTGGCGAGGCCGCAGAGGATGCCAGCAATAATCGAGAACAGCACAGCCGCCGCCAGCATCATGGTGGGGTCGGCAATGACGCCCGAGTTCATGAACAGGATCATCAGGCTCGCGACAAAGGCAACCATCGCGCCGACGGACAGATCGAGATCGCCGGCCGAGATGACGAAGGTGGCCCCAACGGCGATGATGGCGATAAAGGCGCACCGCGTCGCGACATTGGTGAGATTGGTAATACCGATGAAGTTCGGATTGACCAGAGCGCCGACGATCAGAAGCAACACCAGCGCCGCAAACGGCGCAACGGCCCTAAGATCGATATCCCGCCAGGAACGCCCCCGCCGGCCAGCCTTGCCGCTGCTGTCTTCGCCCACGCTCATAACCAAAACCAACCTCCCGTCCCATGACTGCTGGGAATTCGCCCTGCTCTCCGCCGCCCCTTCAGGCCGCCGTCTTTTTCTTCAGGCCCGCCGCATAGCGCATGATTTCCTGCTCGGAGATCTCGTCGCCTTCGAGCACGCCGACAATTCGTCCCTCGCGCATGACGGCGATCCGCGTGCACAGCCCGATCACCTCGGGCATTTCCGAAGAGACCACGATGATCGAATGGCCGTCGCGCGCCAGCGCCGAGATGAAATGATAGATCTGCTGCTTGGTGCCGACATCGATGCCGCGAGTGGGTTCATCGATGATGATGATCTGCGGCTCGGTTTCCATGACCTTCGCCAGAAGCAGCTTCTGCTGATTGCCACCGGACATGCGGCCGGCAACGATATTGCCGTCACGCACCCGAATGTCGAAGCGGCGGCGAGCACGCGTCAGTGCATTCGCCTCGCTGGAGGCGCTGAGATAACCGAACTTGCCGTGCCGATCGAGCGATTGCAGCGTCAGGTTGACCGCCATGCCCGAGTTCAGCAACAGACCCTTGGATTTGCGGTCCTTCGTCATATAGGCAAGGCCGGCCCCAATGGCTGCATGCACGTCATGCGGGGGCACCGTCTGGTCGTTGGCGACGACTTCGCCGGATATGCGCGAGCGCAGGCCGACGATCGCCTCCATCAGCTCGGTGCGGCCCGAGCCGATCATGCCGGAGAAGCCCAAGATCTCGCCCTTGCGCAACTCGAAACTCGCATCACGGACATAGCCGGTGGAGACAGAATTGACGCTCAGCACCACCTTTTCGTCGACATCGGGCTCGTTCTTGGCCGGATAGAGGCTGGAAAGCTCCCGCCCGACCATCAGCTGGGCGATCGATTCGCCATCGAGCAGCGAGGTCGGCGATGTCTTCACCCATTGACCATCGCGCAACACCGTGACGCGATCGGTCAGCTCCATGACCTCGTCGAGCTTGTGGGAGACGAAGACGAAACTCGTTCCCTGGTCACGCAGCTTGCGCACCTGCTTGAACAGGAAATTGGTTTCCTCGCGCGACAGAACCGCAGTCGGCTCATCCATGAAGACGATGCGCGCATCGCGGCTGATTGCCTTGGCGATCTCCACCATCTGTTTGTCGGCGACGGAAAGCGTGCTGATAGGCGCATTCTCATCGACATGCGAACCGAGCAGATCGAGCACGCGCCGCGTCTCCGCTCGCATATGCTTGCGATCGAGCACGCCGAAACGCGTGACTTCGCGGCCGAGAAACAGGCTTTCGGTGACGGTCAGATGGTCGGCAAGATTGAATTCTTGATGGATGATGACGATGCCGAGCGCTTCCGCAGCGCCGTTCGGCGGCAGCTTGACCGACTTACCATCAAGGAGGATTTCGCCCGAGGTCGGCTGCTCGAAACCGGAAAGGACCTTGACGAGGGTCGACTTGCCGGCGCCATTCTCGCCCATGAGAGCGTGGATCTCGCCAGCGCGAAGATCAAAGTTGACGCTGAACAGCACCTGCACGCCGTTGAAGGACTTGGATATCCCTCTCGCAGACAGCACGACAGTACCGTCGACGGCTTCCGAACTCATTGAATCCTCCCTGCGGTCCCACCCGCTTTCCATGGTGTGTAAACCTTTACATAACCTGTGTAAAGGTTTACATCATTGGATATCGTACAAATTTTCGTCGTCACCTTTGACCTCCACGTAAGTCTGTGTAGTCTCCAGCGCAGACGAGACCCCAAGGCAGAGCGCAGTGTCGAATTCCACGCCCGCAACTATCGAAGACGTCGCCCGAATTGCCAATGTTTCGATAGCAACGGTTTCGCGGGCAATCCATACACCGGAGAAAGTCGCCAATTCGACGCGGCTGAAAGTCAATCAGGCTATCGCCGTCACCGGTTATACCACCAATGCCATGGCGCGCAGCCTGAGGCTCGGTCGCTCCAATATGATCCTCGTCGTCGCCCCCGATATCGGCGATCCCAACTTCTCCAATATTCTCATCGGCCTGGAGAATGAGGCGCGCTCGCACGGCTACGGCATCCTCATCGGCCACACGCAGAACGACGCGCAGCGCGGGCTGGAATATCTGAAGTTCCTGAATTCCAACCAGGCGGCTGGCCTGATCCTCTTCACCGGCATCCTGCCCTTCGGGCATCAGACGATGACGGCGCGGCTGCCGCCGAGCGTTGGCGTGTTCGAGCCGGTTTTCAATGGCGGCATTCCCTATGTCGGCGTCGATGATATCGCCGGCGCCCGCAAGGCCGTCGACCTCTTGATCGCCGAAGGCCATCGCAAGATCGCCTTCATCGGCGATTCCCGCACCCGCCTCGCCTATAGCCGCCGGCGCATGGGCTATGAGGCCGGCCTGGATGTGGCCGGCATCGGTCACGACGTTCGCATCGTCCTGGACGGCGACGGTACCATCGAGAGCGGGCGGCTTGCCGTCGAACAGCTCTTCATGCGCGACACGCTGCCGACAGCCTTCATGTGCGTCAACGACCAGACCGCGATCGGCGTGATGATCGGGCTGAAGACGCGCGGCTACGACATCCCCGAGGATTTCTCCGTGACCGGCTTCGACGACGTGCCGCAAGCTGTCTTCATGACGCCGTCGCTGACGACGATCCGGCAGCCGCGCACCGCCATCGGAAAGCATGCGATGGCGCTCCTGCTCGAACTGCTGTCGGATGGCGAGCCGCCCGAGACGGAGATCCTGCTCCGGCCTGATCTCGTGGTGCGAAATTCGGTTTCGGCACCATCGCGCACGCGGCGATAGGCGGATGCCGCGATGACGCTCGGCAGGATCACTCTCTATGTCCGCGATGTCGAAGCGACGATCAGCTTTTACGAGAAGCATTTCGGGTTCAAGCCGCATCGGGAGGATGGCGATCGGATCGTCGAACTGCTGGCACAGGACGGCGGCGCTAATCTGATGATCCATGCGGCCGGTAAGGCGCAGAAAATGGGTCAGGTGCTGGTGAAACTGGTCTTCGACGTCGAGCATGTCGAAGCTTTCCGCACGAAATGCGCCGAAGAGGGACTGGAATTCGGCCCCATACATCAAGCCGATGGCTATGTCTTCGCCAACGCCAAGGACCCATCAGGGAATTCCATATCCATTTCCAGCCGCGCCTTCAGGCTGAAGTCGGGAGGCGATGGAGCACCGCCTCCCGAACCTGTCGATCAAACGTAGCGATTGACGACGTTTTCCAGCAGTTCCTGCTTCCCAGACTTCGGCTGCGGGTTGACGTCCTTCGTCTCGACCCACTGGGCGATCTGATCGAGCGAATATTCGCCGCGCAGCAGCTTCTGGCCTTCGGCGGAATCCCAGCCGGCGTAACGGTCGGCGAGCGGCTTGGAGAGCGCCTTGTCCTCGATCATCTTGGCGGCAGCCTTCAGGCCGCGAGCGCAGCAATCCATGCCGCCGATGTGGCCGATGAGCAGATCTTCCGGATCGAGCGACTGACGGCGCAGCTTGGCGTCGAAGTTCGTGCCGCCCGACTTGAAGCCGCCGCCTGCCAGAACCTGGTAATAGGCCAGCGTCATTTCCGGAACGTTGTTCGGGAACTGGTCGGTGTCCCAACCGGACTGGTAGTCGTTGCGGTTCATGTCGATCGAACCGAAGATGCCGAGCGCATTGGCAAGCGCCAGTTCATGCTCGAAGGAATGGCCGGCAAGGATCGCATGGCCCTGCTCGATATTGACCTTCACTTCATTCTCAAGGCCGTTCTTTTTCAGGAAGCCGTAAACCGTGGCAACGTCGTAGTCATACTGATGCTTGGTCGGCTCCTGCGGCTTCGGCTCGATCAGGATCGTGCCCTTGAAACCGATCTTGTGCTTGTATTCGACGACGAGATTGAGGAAGCGGCCCATCTGGTCCAGCTCACGCTTCAGGTCGGTGTTGAGCAGCGTCTCATAGCCTTCGCGGCCGCCCCAAAGCACGTAGTTCTCGCCGCCGAGCTTGTGGGTAGCGTCCATGCAGGTCTTCACGGTCGCAGCCGAGAAGGCGAAGACGTCCGGATCGGGATTGGTCGCAGCGCCCGACATGAAGCGGCGGTTGGAGAAGAGGTTTGCCGTGCCCCAGAGCAGCTTGACGCCCGTTTCGGCCTGCTTCTGCGCGAAGTAGTCGACGATCTCGTTGAGGTTCTTGGTGTTCTCGGCAAAATTCTTGCCTTCCGGACGCACGTCGGCGTCGTGGAAGCAGTAGTAGGGCGTGCCAAGCAAGGTGAAGAATTCGAAAGCGACGTCGGCCTTCAGCTTGGCGGCTTCCATCGTCTCGTTGAACCACGGACGAAGGAAGGTCTGACCACCGAAGGGATCCCCGCCCGGCCAGGTGAAGGTGTGCCAGTAGGCAACCGCAAAGCGCAGATGGTCCTCCATGCGCTTGCCGGCAACGACTTCATCCTTGTTGTAATAGCGGAAGGCGAGCGGATTGGTGCTGTCCGGGCCTTCGTATTTTATCTTGCTGATGTCACCAAAAAATCCGGTGCTCATATTTTGTCTCCTTGGGTTGGTATTTCGGTATTGCTTGTCTTTTTCATGCGGCGCTGCCCCTCACCCTAGCCCTCTCCCCGCTTGCAGGGAGAGGGGACGACCTCTGTATCCCAGCCAAGTAAAGCGTTAGGGACGGGCAGCCGTTGCCGCCTTCTCCTTCTCCCCGTCAGAACGGGGAGAAGGTGCCCGCCCTTCGACAAGCTCAGGAGGGCGGATGAGGGGCTCTCACGCACGCTGTTTCAATGCGCTGAAAGCGGCTTGATCGCGGGATAAACCGCCCGATAGCGCTTGTAGGCATCCGCATAGGCTTCCGTCAGCGACGCCACGGGATCGATCGTGCCGGCCGTCTGTGGCGGGGTGCAGACCGCGACCGGGTCGGCGCCGGTGGCGGCAATCAGGCCGAGGCGAGCAGCGCCGAAGGCCGCGCCGAAATCGCCGTCCGCCGGCAGGTCGACAGGCACGCCGAGCGCGGTGGCAATGGAGGCCAGCCAATAGCGGGAGCGCGAGCCGCCGCCGATGGCCGTCACGCGCGCAATGTCCGTGCCGGCGGAGCGCAGCGCTTCCAGATTGTCGCGGATGGCGAAGGACACACCTTCGAGCACGGCCTGCGTCAGCACGGCACGGCCGCTTTCATGGCCGAGACCGATGAAGGCGCCGCGGATCGTCGCGTCATTATGCGGCGTGCGCTCGCCGGAGAGATAGGGAAGGAAGGTGACGCTCGTCGGCGCCTTCAGCGTGTCGCCAAGCTCGGTGGTGAGCTCGGCGGCCGACTTGCCCGTCACATGCGAATGCCAGTTGAGCGCATCGGTCGCCGACAGGATGACGCCCATCTGGTGCCAGGTGTTGGGCAGCGCGTGGCAGAAGGCATGGACAGCGCTTTCCGGCTTCGGCAGGTAGGAGCCGTTGGCCGCAAAGAGCACGCCCGACGTCCCGAGAGAAACGAAGGCGGCGCCGTGGCTGACCGTGCCCATGCCGCAGGCCGAGGCCGCATTGTCCCCTGCCCCGCCGGCAACGACGGCATCGCCGGCAATACCCCATTTCGAGGCCAGCTCGCCGCGCAGCTTGCCGGCAACTTCGGTGCCTTCGACCAGCGTCGGCATCTGCCTTTCATCGAGATTGGTCGCGGCCAGCAGCTCCGACGACCATTTGCGCTTGCCTGTATCGAGCCAGGAGGTGCCGGCGGAGTCAGACATTTCCGACATGTGCTCGCCCGTCAGCCACAGACGCAGATAGTCCTTCGGCAACAGCACCCAGCGCACTTTGGCGAAGACATCCGGCTCGTTCTTGGCAACCCATGCAAGCTTCGGCGCCGTGAAGCCGGGGAAGACGATGTTGCCGGTCAGAGCACGAAAGCGCGGATCGGCGTCAAGCGCGGCAGCCTCATGATAGCTGCGCGTGTCGTTCCAGAGGATGCAGGGGCGCAGCACCTTGTCGTCGGCGTCGAGCAGCGTCGCGCCATGCATCTGGCCGGACAGGCCGATGCCGCGAACCGATGCCAGCTCCTTGGGATGCGCGGCCTTCAATCCCGCAATGGCTTCCTCGGTCGCGCGAACCCAGTGTGCCGGGTCCTGCTCGGACCAGCCTGGATGCGGGCGCGAGACATCGAGGTCGCCATGGGCGGAACCGATGATCTTCTGATTGCCGTCGATCAGCATCGCTTTGACGCCAGACGTTCCGAGATCGAGACCCAAATACATTAAATGTTACTCCCTATGCTCTGCAGCCTGAACGCTCAGGGCAGATTGTCCTTCAAGAAAATGTCGAGACGGATGCGCTCCTGGTCGGCGATGACGGCCTGACCGTCCGCGGTTGCCTTCATGACGCGGATGGCGCTGCGCACCTCATGACCGGCATCCTGATTGAGGACGGCATCGATCGTGCCATCCAGCAGCGCTGCCCGCGTATGCTGCGTCAACTCATGTACGACTACGGTCAGTTCACGCTCGGGCCGGGTGGCCTTCAGAGCCGCGATCAGGCCGCGGTTACCGGCACCGAGGCTGTAGATGCCGGCGATATCTTTGTTGTCCGACAGAGCCTTGGAGACGAGCGCTTTCGTCCGCTCCGGATCGTCACGTCCTTCCAGCACTGGCAACAGCCGCAGCTTGGGAAACTCCTCCGCCATCACGGCCGAAAAACCCTGCAGGCGCTCGCGATGGTCGCGTACCAGCATGGAACCGGCAAGAACGGTGAGATCGCCCTCGCGGCCACCGAGGAACCGCCCGAGCAGCCGGGCAGCCGTACGGCCAGCGGCGATGTTGTCGATGCCGGCATAGTGATGCCGGTTGGAATCGGTAAGATCCGACACCAGCGTGACGACCGGAATGCGCTCGGAAACAAGCCGGTCGACCGCGGCCCGCACCTCCGGCGCGTCGGTCGCCACCAGGGCGACGCCGGCAATATTCTGCCCCTGCAATGCGTCCAGTGCTGACACCAGGGCGAGGACATCGAAGGCCGGCACTTCGACGATGCGGATATCCGTGCGTTCCATGCCCGCGCGCAAGGTCGCCTGATGCACCTCGGAACGCAGCCCGTGCATGAAGGAATTGTCGCCGGTCGGCACAATGAAAACGAGGGGGTAGACACGGCCCTTGGCCAGATTGGCGGCGGCGACATCGCGGATATAGCCGATCTGGCGGATGGCGGCCTCCACCTTCTCCCGCGTCACCAGCCGCACGCCTGGCCGCTGGTTCAATACCCGGTCCACGGTGGCAAGGCTGACGCCCGCAGCGGCGGCAATATCGTGCACGGTCGGTCTCATCGGTTCCTCCTGACGAAAACCTTACTGCGATTTCTGATGTACGTAAATCAGAAATTTTCAGACGCATACTTTTCCGGCCATGACAGCAAATAAAAAAGGCCCCTCACGAGGAGGGGCCATGCCTTGGGAGCATTCTTTAAGAACCGGGTCAGTGGCCTCCGCCACCGCCTCCGCCACCGGGCACGTTCGGCTTGCTCAGCATCAGGACGCCAAGGATCATTGCGAGGAACAGCACGGTCAGCATCAGGAAGATATCGCTGAAGGACATGACGATCGCCTGCTGCGTCGCCATGTTGACCATCTGTTTCAGCGCCGCCTGCTCGCCATCCAGACCGGCCGCATTGAAGTTGGCGGCCATGTTGTTCAGCTGGGTGACGGCAGCATGGCTTCCCCAATGAATATGGTCGCGCAGGCTGAAATAGTGCTGGTCCTGCCGGTTCGTCAGCAGCGTGTTGATGATCGCAAGGCCAACGGCGCCGCCGAGGTTACGGGTCAGGTTGAACAGGCCTGACGCCCCGCGCATGCGGGCTGGCGGCATGGTTCCGAGCGCAATGTTGTTGATCGGCACCATGCAGAGCATCAGGCCAAAGCCGCGCAGAATCTGCGGAATCAGCAGCTCCCAGAAGTCCCAGTCCACCGTCAGATGCATCATGATGTAGGTACCGGCCGAGAAGCTGGTGAAACCGATGATCATGAGAATGCGCAGATCGACCTTGCTCGACAGGAAGCCGGCCAGCGGCGCGGTGAAGAACATGGTGAGACCTGAAACGAACATCGTCTCGCCGATCTGCAGCGAATCGTAACCCCGAATACGCGCGAGATAGAGCGGATAGATATAGGTCAGACCATAGAGACCGATGCCCATGACGAAGGAGAACATCGAACCGAAGGAGAAGTTCTTGTTCGTGAACGCCTTCAGATCGACCACCGGGAATTCCACCGTGAAGGCTCGGTAAAAGAAGATGACCGCACCGATGGCGGACGCGATGGCGCCGGCGACGATGTAATTATCGTTGAACCAGTCGTTCGTATTGCCTTCCTCGAGCACATATTCCAGCGCGCCGAGGAAAACGCCCATCGAAAGTAGGCCCCACCAGTCGAACTTCTTGAACAGTGACAGTTCGGGCTTGTCGAAATCGATGAAGTTCCAGGTGACGATCGCAACGATGATCCCAGGCGGGATATTGACGAGGAACAGCCAGTGCCAGGAGAAGGCATTGGAAAGGTAGCCGCCCACCGTCGGACCAATGGTCGGCGCCAGCGTCGCGATCAGGCCGATGATCGGCGAGACGACGTTGCGCTTCGATGGCGGGAAGATGGTGAATGCCGCCGCAAACACCGAGGGGATCATGCCACCGCCGATGAAGCCCTGCAGGGCGCGGTAGATGATCATCTGGTCGATGTTCGTTGCGGTCGCAGCAAGCGCGCTCGCTGCGGTAAAACCGGCGGCCGAAATCGCGAACAGGTAGCGCGTGGAAATGATGCGCGCCAGCGTTCCCGACAGCGGGATCATGATGACTTCGGCGATCAGATAGGCCGTCTGGACCCAGCCGATTTCATCCGAGCCCGCGCTGAGGCCGGCCTGGATTTCGCTGAGCGACGCCGAGACGATCTGAATGTCGAGGATCGACATGAACATGCCGAGCACCATCGCCAGAAAGGCGATGAGTTTTTTCGTCTCTATATGATCCGACGCTGGCGCGGCGGGCCCGGCCGCGCGTGGAGGCGACCCGGCTGTAGTGCTGGCGGACGACATGGTTCGTCTCTCCCGAGCTTGATCGCTTACTTGTCCGGCGCCGTGCGGGTATCGACGTCGACGACGACGCTGAGGCCTGCGCGCAGACGACCGGAATTGAGCGCATCCTGCGGCAGTGCGATGCGGACAGGCACGCGCTGGATGATCTTGGTGAAGTTACCCGTCGCGTTTTCCGGCGGCAGCAGCGAGAAGACCGAACCGGATGCCGGCGAGATCGACTCGACGGTGCCGACGATCGGATGGTCGCTATAGGCATCGACGTGGATATTGACCTTGGAACCGGGAACCAGATGCTGGATCTGCGTTTCCTTGAAATTCGCGTCGATATAGAGCTGGCGGATCGGCACGATCGCCATCAGCTTCTGGCCGGGGGAGACAAGGTCTCCTTCCTGTACCGAACGATTGCCGACGATACCGTCATAGGGCGCCTTCAAAACGGTGAAGGACAGGTCGCGGGCAGCCTTGTCACGAGCGGCCTCAAGGCCCTTGATCGTGCTTTCGGCCTGCCGGCGCTGCGCCTGCAACAGGTTGATGTTGGCCTGCGCGGATGCGATGGCGGCGTCGCCGCCGACCAGATTGGCCTTGGCCTGATCAAGCGCGATATTGGCGCTATCCAAAGCGGCCGTGGTGCCGACCGACTTCGATTGCAGTTCGGCAGCGCGCGTCTGGGTGATCTGGGCGCCGCGGACCGTGGCTTCCAGGGCAACCTTCTGCGCCTGCGACTGGGCAAGGGCTGCCTGGCCGGCAGCGATCTGTGCATCAATGGTATGGAGTGAAAGCTGTTCGGTATCGAGCGAGGCCTGAGCCTGTCCCAATGCCAGCTTGTAGTCGCCGTCATCCAGCGTCGCGAGCACGTCGCCCGCCTTCACCTGCTGGTTGGCAACGACGTCTACCTTGGCGACATAGCCTGTCACCTTCGGCTGAATGGTCGCGATATCGCCGCCGATATAGGCGTCGTCGGTGGAGACCATGAAGCGGCCGTTCGTCCACCAGTCATAGCCATACCAGCCGCCGGCTGCGAGAGCCGCGACGATGATGATCGGAAAAGCCAGGCTGCGCCGCTTCTTTTCCGGCGGCGGTGGGGCCGCGGGGGCCGGAGCGGCAGGCGCAGCCTGGGCGGGGGCCGGGTTGCTGCGCGTCTCGGCAACAGGGGCATCCGCAGGCGCACCAGCGTCCTGGGCTTCTGCCTCTGCATCAGCATCCACGATGCGCGCTACATTGTTTCCATGACTTGACGACATTATCCCTACCACCGAAAATCTGGGCAAAATAATCGAACCGAACGGTTCGGTTCAATTGACATAGAGCCTTTTTCATTCCATATCAAGAGATATCGAACTGAGCGGTTCGATTTAATTGGCGAATCTGTTTAAGAATCAGAAAAAGTGATCGAATGGATCGAATGAAGGAGACGATGAAACACGAACCGCAAAATGCCGCCATATTGAACGCGCCCGCGCCAGGCTCCGGTGGACGTTGGGCAGCTGGCGAAGATCCGGTCAAGCGCCACCAGATTCTCGAAGGCGCCAAGCGCGTCTTTATGAAAATGGGGTTCGACGCGGCGAGCATGAATGATGTGACGCGTGAAGCCGGCGTCTCCAAGGGCACCCTCTACGTCTATTTCGCCAACAAGGAAGACTTGTTTGCCGCCATGATGGAGAGCGAGCGCACCTATTTCGTCAATCTGGTACGCACGGCGCTTTCCGACGAAGCGGATGTTACGACGTCCCTTTATGATTTCGGCATGGTGTTTGTGACGCATGTCACCTCGAACAAGACCATCAACGCCATGCGCACGGTCATCGGCGTGCGCGAGCGTATGCCGTCGCTCTGTCAACGTTTCTTCACCGGCCCGGAAAACCTGCGTACGGTGCTGCGCGGTTTCCTTGAGCGCCAGGTCGCGGCCGGCCACCTCAAGATCGACGATTTCGACATGGCCGCCCGCCATTTTCTCGAAATGGCCAGCGGCGGCTATTTCAAGCTGCGGCTGTTCGGCGATATGGACGAGCCTCCCTCGAAGGAAGAGATCGATTATGTCGTTCGCGGTGCCGTGCGCGTCTTCCTGGCCGGTTACGGCCCCGATCGCAAGGATTAGCACGCGCGACCTTCCTCTTTCGCCTGTAAGCGCGTAGCGATCCAACTCCGCAATAGCGATCAAGCATCGCGGCTGCCGGGAGCCTATGAGTAATCCGGCAACCAGGGGAGTGAACAATGAGCGCGATCGGACGAGCCATATGGTTTATCGAAAGCCATTTTGCATCCGACGTCTCGCTCGATGAGATCGCCGAGACGGCCGGGCTGTCGCGCTATCATCTGTCACGCGTCTTCGGCATGACGACAGGCCACTCGATCAGTGGCTATATCAGGAGCCGCCGCCTCAGCGGAGCCGCTCTCGCACTGACCGACAGCTCCTCCTCCATTCTCCAGGTTGCCCTCGATGCCGGCTACGGCTCGCACGAGGCTTTCACCCGTGCCTTCCGCGAGCAATTCGGCGTGACGCCGGAAGGCCTGCGCAAGCAAGGGCACGTTCGCAACCTCGCTCTACAGGAGCCGATCAGAATGGACGACACCCGCCTTCCCAAACTCGACGCACCGCGCTTCGAAACCCACCCCGCAATGCTGCTTGCCGGCCTTGCGGAAACCTATGCCTATGAGGCGACACAGGCGATCCCCTCGCTCTGGCAGAAATTCAACCAGCATTTCGGCCATATTCCCGGCCAGGTCGGCAACGTCGCCTATGGCGTCTGCACCCAGGCGGAGGAAGGCAGTGAAGGCTTTCGCTACATGTCAGCAGCCGAAATTTCCGCCACGGACGACCTGCCCGAAGGTTTCGTAACAACGAAACTGCCGCAGCAGCGCTACGCGATCTTCACGCATCGCGGCCATATCTCCGGCATCTCGGCCACCGTGCATCAGATCTTTGGTGAATGGCTGCCGCAATCGGGTCATCAACACGCCGGCACGCCCGACATGCTGGAGCGTTACGACGACCGTTTCGATCCGCGCACCGGCATGGGCGTGACAGAAATCTGGCTGCCCCTGAAAGCCTGAACAAGCATCCGCCGCCATGAAAATGGCGGCGCCGCTTGTACAACCAACGGCACTCCTTACATTACGGCCATTCTGGAGAGGCCGGGGCTGGGGGTCAGCATCGGCGAATGCTGACAAAAAGGGGAAAGTCGTCAATGGATATTATGGGGTTGGTACAGGACCCGGGCGCGTGGGTGGCGCTCGTAACGCTCGTTGTCATGGAGGTCGTCCTCGGCATCGACAACCTCATCTTCATCTCGATCCTGACCAACAAGCTGCCGCCGGAGCACCGCGAGAGGGCCCGCAAGATCGGCATCGGCCTCGCCCTCGTCATGCGTCTCGCCCTGCTTGGAACCGTCGCCTGGATCGTTCAGCTCACCCAGCCCGTTTTCGAACTGTTCGGCCACGGCTTCTCCTGGAAGGACATGATCCTGATTGCCGGCGGCCTCTTCCTCGTCTGGAAGGCGACCAAGGAAATCCATCACAATGTCGATCCGCAGGAACAAGGCGAGGATTTCATTGCCAAGTCGACGACATCGACCTTTGCCGCGGCCATCGGCCAGATCCTTTTGCTCGACCTGGTCTTCTCGGTCGACAGCATCATCACCGCCGTCGGCATGACGCCGCACCTGCCGATCATGTTCGTCGCGGTCATCGCAGCCGTCACGGTCATGCTGGTTGCCGCCAATCCGCTCGCCAATTTCATCGAGAAGAACCCAAGCATCGTCATGCTGGCGCTCGCCTTCCTGCTGATGATCGGCACGACGCTGATCGCCGAAGGCATGGGCGTACACGTGCCCAAGGGCTATATCTACGCCGCCATGGCCTTCTCCGCCCTCGTGGAGGTACTCAACATGATGGCGCGCAACCGCCGGAAAAAGGCATCCGGCGGCCATTGATAACGAGATTCGCGCCCCGAAACGGGCGCGGCGTCCTCAATCCTGGACGTGCACGTCGACCCACTCGCCGACATCGCCGCGTCCGTAGATATCGACCTTGATCCAGACGTTGCCGCGAACGATGTAGTTCCCGGCATCGTCGGCGATATTGCCGTTTGCCAGCATCGCTTCGAGCTTCGCTCGGTTTGACGGCAAGGAGAAGAAACTGTCACCCTGGTCGCCGCGGTCGCGGCGGCGATAGGCGTGATAATTGGCACGATCCTGGCGGATGATCTGCCAGGGCAGCGTCAGGCGCTCGCCCTTGGAATTATAGAGATCGTCATTGCCGATATAGGCGCGGTATGACTCGAGCAGTTTCGCGGAACTGTCGCGGGTTATGGTTGACTGGGCCGCGGCAGCATCGACCATCGAAACCGCCAATAACAAGCTCAAAATCAATTTCTTCATAGTATCCTCGCGGTGAACGATTGAAGACCTATTTCGCCACTGCCGCGAAAATTGCAAATCAAATTCGGCAAGCGTAAGGCTTTTCTCCCGAAACGCTTACGAAGGGTAAAGACGTCTCGCGAATTTGAGAGGCCGGCCCTTTTCGACGCAGCACGGCGCGCCTGGCGTCCCGACCAGCGCTTGCGGCGCAGTTTCCCTTGACGCCATCCCTTGAATATGGCCTAAGGCCAACCATACGGAAAACGCTGATAGAAGCGGCAAGACGCCCTTTTCCGGCCGGTTTCCTGATCCAGATAGACATTTTCGGCTGGACGGCGCTTGTCCTGAGCGCGGCCCGGCCTTTTATGACGGGCAAACAAGATGACCACTTCAGGCGTTCGCGTCCGCATCGCACCCTCCCCCACCGGCGAGCCACATGTCGGCACCGCTTACATCGCGCTGTTCAACTATCTCTTCGCCAAGAAACACGGCGGCGAGTTCATCTTGCGCATCGAGGATACCGACGCGACCCGCTCCACCCCGGAATTCGAGACCAAGGTTCTCGATGCGCTGAAATGGTGCGGCCTCAAATGGTCCGAAGGTCCCGATGTCGGCGGCCCCTACGGCCCCTATCGCCAGAGCGACCGCAAGGACCTTTACAAGCCCTATGTCGAGCAGATCGTCTCGGCTGGTCACGGCTTTCGCTGCTTCTGCACGCCGGAGCGCCTGGAAAAGATGCGCGAAGCGCAGCGCGCCGCTGGCCTGCCGCCGAAGTATGACGGCCACTGTTTGAACCTCTCGGCCGAGGAAGTCACCACGCGCGTCGCTGCCGGCGAGCCGCATGTCGTGCGCATGAAGATCCCGACCGAAGGCTCCTGCAAATTCCATGACGGCGTCTATGGCGACGTGGAAATCCCGTGGGATGCCGTCGACATGCAGGTCCTCCTGAAAGCGGATGGCATGCCGACCTATCACATGGCCAACGTCGTCGACGACCATCTGATGAAGATCACCCACGTCGCGCGCGGCGAGGAATGGCTGGCTTCGGTGCCGAAGCACATCCTGATCTATCAGTATCTCGGCTGGGAGCCGCCGGTGTTCATGCACCTGTCGCTGATGCGCAATGCCGACAAGTCGAAACTGTCGAAGCGCAAGAACCCGACCTCGATCTCCTATTATACGGCACTCGGCTACATCCCCGAGGCGCTGATGAACTTCCTCGGCCTGTTCTTCATCCAGATCGCCGAAGGCGAAGAGCTCCTGACGATGGATGAGCTTGCCGCAAAGTTCGACCCGGAAAATCTCTCCAAGGCCGGCGCGATCTTCGACATTCAGAAGCTCGACTGGCTGAACGGCCGCTGGATCCGCGAGAAGCTCTCGGAAGAAGAGTTCCAGCACCGCGTTCTGACCTGGGCCATGGAAAACAGCCGCCTGCAGGAAGGCCTGAAGCTGTCGCAGTCGCGCATCACCAAGCTTGGTGAGCTGCCCGATCTCGCCGGCTTCCTGTTCAAGTCCGACCTCAACCTCGATCCCCAGGCCTTCGCCAAGATCAAGTCGACGCCTGAAGAGTTGCTGGAAATCCTGAACACCGTGCAGCCGGACCTCGAGAAGATCCTCGAATGGAATGTCGAGACGATCGAAGCCGAGCTGCGCGCCATCGCCGACCGCATGGGCAAGAAGCTGAAGGTCATCGTCGCCCCGCTTTTCGTTGCCGTATCGGGCTCCTCGCGCTCCCTCCCGCTTTTCGATAGCATGGCGATCCTCGGCCGCTCCGTCGTCCGTCAGCGGCTGAAACTAGCCGCGCAGACCGTTGCGACCCTCGTCGGCCCGAAGAATTGAACCGGACTTAAAAATCATGAACGAGAAGACCGAAACATCCGCCCTCTCCTCCGACGCGACGGAAGTCCGCCGCCAGAAACTGGCGCTGCTGCGCGAACAGATCGGCGAAGTCTATCCCGCGCATTTCCACCGGACGATGACCAATGCCGAGCTGGCCGCGAAATACGAAGGCCTGGAGCCGGACACCGAAACCACGGACGTCGTCACCGTCGCCGGCCGCGTCTATTCCTCGCGCAACTCAGGCATGTTCATGGACATCCATGACGCCTCGGCCAAGATCCAGATCTTCAGCCACAAGGACGTGACCTCGGAAGAGGCCCGCTCCCTGCTGCCGATGATCGATATCGGGGACATCATCGGCGTGACAGGCGTCGTGCGCCGCACCAAGCGCGGTGAACTGACGATCAATGCCCAGCAGATCACCATGCTGACCAAGTCGCTGCTGCCGATGCCGGAAAAGTGGCACGGCCTGTCCGATATCGAGCTGCGCTACCGCAAGCGCCACCTCGACATCATGACCAACGAGGAATCGAAGCTCCGCTTCCAGCAGCGCAGCCGTATCGTCTCGGGCATCCGCCGCTTCATGGAAAATGACGGCTTCATGGAAGTCGAGACGCCGATGCTGCATTCGGTCTATGGCGGCGCCACCGCTGAACCGTTCAAGACGCACCACAACACGCTGAAGCTCGACATGTACCTGCGAATTGCGCCGGAACTGTTCCTGAAGCGCACGCTGGTCTCCGGTCTCACCGACAAGGTGTTCGAGATCAACCGCAACTTCCGCAACGAAGGCGTCTCCACCCGGCACAATCCCGAATTCACCATGATGGAGTGTTATTGGGCTTATGCCGACTACGAGGACATCATGGACCTCGTCGAGCGTCTGTTCTCGACGCTCGCCATGTCGATCCACGGCAGCACGGAATTCGCTTTCGGCGACAAGCAGATCTCCTTCAAGGGTCCGTTCCGTCGCGTGCCGATGCCTGACGCCGTCAAGGAAGCGACCGGCATCGATTTCCTCGCGATCAAGACCGATGAGGAAGCCCGCGCAGCCTCCAAGGCCGCCGGCTTTGCCGTCGAGAAGGACGCGACCTGGGGCGAATGCCTTGCCTTCATCTTCGAAGAGAAGGTCGAGGGCACGCTGATCCAGCCGGCGCACGTCACGCATTTCCCGAAGGACATCTCGCCCTTCGCCAAGGAAGTGCCGGGCGAGCCGCGCCTCGTCGAGCGCTTCGAGACCTATTGCAACGCCTGGGAACTCGGCAACGCCTTTTCGGAACTCAACGATCCGGAAGAGCAGCGCGCCCGTATGGTCGAGCAGCTCGAGCAGGCGCATGCGCGCGGCGAAAAGCAGAAGGAACTCGACGAGGAATTCCTCGACGCGATCGACCAGGGCATGCCGCCGGCAGGCGGTCTCGGCATCGGTGTGGACCGCCTCATCATGCTCCTGACCAACTCGCCGTCGATCCGCGACATCATTCTCTTCCCGGCACGCCGCAACAAGGCAGACTGAGACCGGTTAAGTCCTTCGAACATCAAAGGTGCGTATCATGACGGATAAAGAGATATCGGCCGTAGATGCCGACAGCGAACATCAGCGGCTGGCCGACCTTGCGGAGCTTGGCGATATCGATCTCTCGCAATACGCGCCGGGAACCTTCGGCTGCCACGAGGCCATGCACACGGCGTCGGTCATGCTCGACATGACCGACGATCAGCTGCTGCTGCATCCGGCAATCCTCGCCAATCCCGACTTCTACCGCCTCGCCGGCGAAGTTCATGAAGCGCTCTTTGCGCTTTATCAGGCTATCGGCGAAAAACATCTGGCGGATTGATCATATTGCGTTGCCGTCAGGCAACGCGGAACCGACCCTAGAGCCGGATGATTTTAGGTCTGCTCGACCTAAAATCTGAATCCGCTCTAGAATCAAAGAAGTAGAGCGTGATGTCGTCCGAAAACCGCCTACACTTTTCGGCATCACGCTCTAGTCAGTTCGTGACGGGCGACCGGCGGTCGGCAGCACCCGTCATGGTCGGGTCCAATCCCGGTGACTGGCTCTTTCCCTTGCCGCCGGCGTCGGCACCGATGAACTCGCCATTTTCATTATAACCGGGCTGCACATTGCCGGTCGTCTTGGGCTCCGGCGGCGATTTGGCATCGTGGCTCTCCGCCTGCTTTGCGGCGGCCTTCTCTTCCGCCGCGATCGCCGCTTTCATCTTGTCCTTCTTGGCGTCACCGCCATTATCCGCCGTCAGCGCATTGTCGCAGTCGGTCAGATCCTTCAATCCGGCAATCGCCGCGTCGATATCCTGCGGCAGCATGGTGATCTGCTCGCCATAGAAGAGGCCGGCATTGCTCGCGCCGCCGTCGTAGTAGCGCGCCGTCAGAGGCGCCTCGGCGCTGCCGTCGACAAGCCGGTCCGGATGCGCCACGTAGACGACGTCAGCCCCCAGAGCCCGTCCGCGCAGGTCGGAACGCAATATCGGCCCGTTTTCGTCGAGAACTACAACCTGAACGAGATCCGGCTTCTGCTCCTGATAGACGGCCTTGGCAACCCGGAGCGCCGTCCTGACCCGCGTCAGCCCGTCGGTCGGCTCGGTGCGAATATATTTGCGAATCCAGAAACGATTATCCTTGCGGATGGTCACGAGGTTCACATCCGTGCACTGAAGCCCGTTAGCGGAAGCCGTCGCGATACCGAGAAGCCTGTCCTTGCCGATATAAAGCGCAAAAACGCCGGAGCAGCCCACGAGAAGGGCCACTCCGCCGATCATGACGACAAACTTCCGGGGAACCCGGAAAATGTGCAGTAAGGCGCTCACGCCAACTGCTCCAGCATAGACCACTCCAAGCCGACAAAAATGATCAACCCTCACGTTAGGGAATTGGCGTTTCGGAATACTTAAAACAGTGGTGAAACTTGTGTCGTCTGCGGCATCGTTACCAAAAAAGGTCCAAACTTTCACAGCCATGACGAGCGCTTGCCTTCCATGCGGCGGACATGCTCTAACCAACACATGGCCTTCACCTTGAGACAGCTGCAATACTTCGTCGCCGTGGCGGAACAGGGCTCGGTGACGCGCGCCGCACAGAACCTGTCGATCTCGCAATCCTCGGTCACCGAAGCCCTCAAGGAACTCGAAAGCGACCTTGGCGTCGAACTGTTCGAGCGCCATCCGCGTGGCCTCACCATCACCCATAACGGCCACCAGTTCCTGCGCCATGCCACCAAGATACTGGCGACCGTTTCCGATGCGCGCACCAGCTTTTCCGGCAAGCAGAACGAGTCCGGCGGCACGCTGAATATCGGCGTGACCTCGCTCGTCGCCGGCTATGTGCTGTCCGATCTTCTGGCGCGCTATCGCCGCGCCTGCCCCGGAGTCGAGGTCAGCGCCATCGAGGACAATGGCGGCTATCTGGAACATCTTCTGGTTGGCGGCGAACTCGACGTCGCTGTCATGGTCATTTCCAATCTGCGCGACCGCATGGCGCTGCAGGCGGAGATTCTGGAAACCTCGCCCTATCGCCTCTGGCTGCCGATGGGCCACCCCCTCGTCTCGGCCGACATCATCAGCGTCGCCGATATCAGCCGCGAGCCGCTGATCATGCTGACCATCGACGAGATCGAGGAAAATACCGGCAAGCTTTTGACGGCACTCGGCGCCCGCCCGCATGTGGCCTTCCGTACCCGCTCGGTCGAGGCGGTACGCAGCCTGGTCGCGACCGGCGCGGGCGTCGCGCTGCTGCCGGATCTCGTCTATCGGCCGTGGTCGCTGGAAGGCGACCGCATCGAAAGCCGCGACGTCTCCGGCTCGCTGCCGGTCGTGCAGGTCGGCATGGTCTGGCGCAAGGGATCGAGCTTGCCTCAGGCTGCTCGCGACTTCGTCGGCGTTGCCGAAAGCATGCGTACGGGGCGACAGCGGTAGCAAAGGCTACCATCTGACGCCTCGCGCCGAATACAACCTTAGATTTTTAAGCGGGAAGGAGCCAGACATGAAGACCGCCATCATATTTGACTGCGAATTCCTTTGCCTTGAAGGGTCGCAACGCCGATCCTGGTGCGCCGCCCACGATCCCGATCCGGTCATCGCGCAAATTGGCGCCGTCAAGCTTGGCCTCGATGGTGATTTCCCGATCCTGGGTACTTACAAGGTCTATGTTCGCCCCGTCGACAGGTTTGGCGATCACTATGAACTCGATCCATTCTTCACCACCCTCACCGGCATCACTGAGGAAAACTTAAGATCTGAGGGCGTTTCCTTGCAGGATGCACTCAACGGCCTGGATCGCTTCTCGGACGGCTCTCGCTTCTGGTCCTGGGGCAAGGACGAGCTGAATATGATGGCAATCAGCTGCTATATCGCGGGCATCCAGCCCTCAATCCCCGCGCATCGTTTCGACAATGCCGTGAAGCTCCTGCTCGCGGCGGGCATGCCGATCGAGGATCTGGGGAGAACGCCGAGCAACGAGCTTGCGAACTACTATGGCGTGCAGCATCCACCGCTCCGCGGCCATGATGCGCTTGATGACGCGCTTTCTCTTTCCTACACACTGCAGCATCTTATGAAGGCGGGACATTTGCAGCCTGAAGTCTTCGAGTCGACGCGCGCACAAGAGTAGGAATCGGAATTTCCGATATCGACTTTCTGATAAATGAATTTGCGAATGCGGCAAAATCGCGTCACCTTTTCTTCCGGGAACAGGAAGCCAGCCACTGGCTCCACAATATCAAGGCTCAAAAACCGGGAGAGTCCGATGAAGCATCTGCTGAAATCATGCACGGCCGCACTCGCATGCTTAAGTTTCGCCACGCAGGTCATTGCCGCTGAGCCGCTGAAGACGCTCGGCAAGGGTGAAGGCGCCGTCAGCATCGTCGCATGGGCCGGCTATATCGAGCGCGGCGAAAGCGACAAGAATTACGACTGGGTCACGGGCTTCGAGAAGGAAACCGGCTGCAAGGTCAGCGTCAAGACCGCGGCGACATCGGACGAAATGGTCGCGCTGATGAACGAGGGCGGCTTCGACCTCGTCACCGCCTCTGGTGACGCATCGCTGCGTCTCGTCGCCGGCAAGCGCGTCCAGCCGATCAATACCGATCTGATCCCCAGTTGGAAGAACCTCGACGACCGGCTGAAAAATGCCCCCTGGCATACCGTCAATGGCGTCCACTACGGCGTTCCCTATCTCTGGGGACCGAACGTGCTGATGTACAACACCGACGCCTTCAAGGGTCAGGCACCGAAGAGCTGGAATGTCGTCTTCGAGGAAATGACCCTGCCCGACGGCAAGTCCAACAAGGGCCGCGTGCAGGCCTATGACGGCCCGATCTACATTGCCGATGCCGCTCTGTACCTCATGGCGCACAAGCCCGAACTCGGCATCAAGGACCCTTACGAACTCAACGAAGACCAATACAAGGCGGCACTCGACCTCCTGCGCGGCCAGCGCAAGCTTGTCAGCCGCTACTGGCATGATGCGATGATCCAGACGGACGACTTCAAGAACGAAGGCGTGGTCGCCTCCGGTTCCTGGCCGTTCCAGGTGAACCTGCTGCAGTCCGACAAGCAGAAGATCGCCTCCACCTTCCCGGACGAGGGAACGACGGGCTGGGCCGATACCACCATGCTGCATGCCGACAGCGAGCATCCGAACTGCGCCTATATGTGGATGGAGCACTCTCTACAGGCCAAGGTTCAGGGTGACGCCGCCGCCTGGTTCGGCGCCGTGCCTTCCGTTCCGGCTGCCTGCAAGGGCAATGAACTCCTGACCGACAGCGGTTGCGCCACCAATGGCTATGACCACTTCGACAAGATTCGCTTCTGGAAGACGCCAGTCGCCAAATGCACGAGCCAGAGCGAATGCGTGCCCTATCACCGCTGGGTCTCCGACTATATCGGCGTGATCGGCGGCAGATAGCCAGCCGCATCGGCCTTCGCCGCTCCGCGAAAATGGAGCGGCGATCCCGCCGGCAGTTAAATGCCGGCGCTTGCCGCAAACCAGATCCCGATCCGATCCGGTCCGGCTGACCAACATCAAACATTCTGCTTATCCCTGGAGAAACCAATGAACGCCGTTCGTTTCCAGCAGGTGTCGCGCCATTTCGGCCAGGTCCGCGCTGTGGACCGCGTCGATCTGGAAATCGCGCCCGGCGAATTCTTCGCCATGCTCGGCCCCTCCGGCTCCGGCAAGACCACCTGCCTCAGGCTGATTGCCGGCTTCGAGCAGCCCACCGGCGGCCACATCGAAATCTTCGGCGAGACTGCCGAGGGCGTCCCGCCCTATAGGCGCAACGTCAACACGGTCTTCCAGGATTATGCGCTGTTTCCGCATCTCAACATCCTCGACAATGTCGCTTACGGGCTGATGGTCAAAGGCGTCGGCAAGGCCGAGCGGCTGCGTGCCGCCGAACAGGCGCTGGAGCTGGTGAAGCTGCCGGGCTATGGCGCCCGCCGCCCCGGCCAGCTTTCCGGCGGCCAGCGCCAGCGCGTGGCGCTCGCCCGTGCCCTGGTCAACAAGCCGAAAGTGCTGCTGCTCGACGAACCGCTCGGTGCGCTCGACCTGAAGCTGCGCGAGCAGATGCAGGAGGAGCTGAAAAGCCTGCAGCGCGCCCTCGGCATCACCTTCGTCTTTGTCACCCACGATCAGGGCGAGGCCCTGTCCATGGCCGACCGCGTCGCCGTCTTCAACGATGGAGGCATCGTCCAGCAGGGCACGCCGCATGATATCTATCAGCGGCCGAAAACCCGCTTCGTCGCCGATTTCGTCGGCTCCTCCAACGTCATTGCTCCGGAAGTCATGTCGTCGCTCGGCGGCGAGCGCCGCTGGGCCAGTCTCCGCCCCGAAGCGATCCGTGTCACCGCGGAAAGCGGCGTGACGGCGACGGTAAAGGCGACAAGCTTTCTCGGTGCTGCCACCCGCCTCTCGGTGGAGGCAAATGGCGCACGCCTGCATGTGACCGTGCCTGCTGGACAATCGGCCCCGGATACCGGCGCCTCCGTCCGCCTCGCCTGGCTGGCGGCTGATGTGCACTACATGGATGACGCCGCATGAACGCCGCCGCCTTCCCTGCTTCGGCGCAAAAAGCGCCGGCCTCGATCCTGCCGCGCCGTGGCGGCGTCTTCGGCCGCCTCTCCGATCTCTTCTGGCGCCGCCCGAAACTGCTGCTGTTCCTGATGCTGACGCCGCCGCTGCTCTGGCTTGGCATTATCTATATCGGCTCGCTGATCGCGCTTTTGCTGCAGAGCTTCTTCTCGATCGATGACTTCTCGGGAATGGTGAACTACCAGTTCACGCTCTCGACCTATGCGCAGCTGCTGAACTCAGCCAATTTCGATATCATCGTGCGCACGGTGGTCATGGCTGCTCTCGTCACCTTGGCCTCCGCCTTCGTCGCCTTCCCCATCGCCTATTATGCCGCGCGCCATGCGCAGGGAAAATGGAAGGCGCTGTTCTATCTCGGCGTCATGCTGCCGCTCTGGTCGAGCTATCTGGTCAAGGTCTATGCCTGGAAGCTGATCCTCGCCAAGGAAGGCATCCTCACCTGGATCTTCGACAAGCTGCACCTCGGCTGGCTGCTCGATGGCGTACTTGCCCTGCCCGTCATCGGCGGCAACTCGCTCTCGGTCAGCTATATCGGCACCTTCCTTGTCTTCGTCTATATCTGGCTGCCCTACATGATCCTGCCGACGCAGGCAGCGCTTGAGCGCGTGCCGGGAAACCTGCTCGAAGCCTCCTCCGATCTCGGCGCAACGCCGAACCAGACCTTCCGCACGGTGCTGCTGCCGCTCGCTTTGCCTGGCGTCGTCGCCGGCTCGATCTTCACCTTCTCGCTGACGCTGGGCGACTACATCATCCCGCAGATCATCGGCTCCTCGCGCCTCTTCATCGGCCAGGCCGTCTACACGCAGCAGGGAACCGCCGGCAACGTGCCGCTGGCCGCCGCCTTCTCGGTCGTGCCGATCGTCATCATGGCCATCTATCTCTGGATCGCCAAGAAACAGGGAGCTTTCGATGCGCTCTGATCGTGGCCAACGCGCCTCCTTCCCCCTAAAGACAGCCGCCGCCGGCGGCCTGCTCTTCCTGCATCTGCCGATCCTCTTGATCTTCGTCTATGCCTTCACGACGGAGGAAAAGAGCTATCAGTGGCCGCCGCCGGGCCTCACCCTGCAATGGTTCGGCATCGCGTGGAACAGGCCTGATGTCTGGTCGGCGCTGGCGCTGTCGGTTCAGGTCGCGACCATCGCAACCGCGATCGCATTGCTGCTCGGCACGCTCTGCGCCGCCGCCGTCAGCCAGACGAAATTCTTCGGCCGCGAGGCGATCTCGCTGCTGGTCATCCTGCCGATCGCGCTTCCCGGCATCATCACCGGCATCGCGCTGCGCTCCGCCTTCAGCCTGTTCGATATCCCCTTCTCGGTCTGGACGATCGTTCTCGGCCATGCCACCTTCTGCGTCGTGGTTGTCTATAACAATGCCGTCGCCCGTTTCCGTCGCACCTCCGGCTCGCTCATCGAGGCGTCGATGGATCTCGGCGCCGATGGCTTCCAGACCTTCCGCCACGTCGTCCTGCCGAACATTGGCACCGCACTGCTTGCCGGCGGCATGCTTGCCTTCGCGCTGTCCTTCGACGAAGTCATCGTCACCACCTTCACCGGCGGCCAGCAGATGACCCTACCGATCTGGATGCTGGAGGAACTCATCCGTCCGCGCCAGCGACCCGTGACAAACGTCGTCGCCATGGTCGTCGTGCTCGTCACCTTCCTGCCGATCCTGGCAGCCTACTATCTTACCCGCGACGGCGATCAGATCGCCGGCGGCGGCAAATGAAAGGGAGAGAATAATGGATACCCAAATGCTGATCGGCTCCCGCTTCGAGGCCGGCACGGAAACGGAAGAGCGCGTCCTCAACCCGAAGACGGGCGAGACGGTGCTTAACCTGCCCGAGGCCTCCCTCGGCCAGATCGACGCCGCCGTCGACGCTGCGGAAAAGGCCTTCACGAGCTGGTCGCAGACGACACCAAGCCAGCGCTCGGCCTATCTCCTCAAGATCGCCGACGCCATCGAGCGGGATGCCGAAGGCTTCGCGGCGCTGGAGGCGCTAAACTGCGGCAAGCCGATCAATGCCGTGCTCAATGATGAGATCCCGGCGATCGTCGACTGCTATCGCTTCTTTGCCGGTGCAGTGCGCAACCTGCACGGCCCGGTCGCCGGCGAATATCTGCCCGGCCATACCTCGATGATCCGCCGCGACCCGATCGGCATCGTCGGCTCGATCGCACCCTGGAACTATCCGCTGATGATGATGGCCTGGAAGCTGGCGCCCGCCATTGCCGGCGGCAACACGGTCGTCTTCAAGCCCTCCGAGCAAACGCCGCTGACGGCGCTGAAGATGGCGAAGCTACTGGCGGATGTCCTGCCGGAAGGCGTCGTCAACGTCATCCTCGGCCGTGGCGAGAGTGTCGGCAACGCATTGATCAACCACCCAAAGATCGGCATGGTCTCCATCACAGGCGATGTCGCGACCGGCAAGAAGGTCCTGCAGGCCGCAGCCAAGACGGTGAAGCGCACGCATCTCGAACTCGGCGGCAAGGCCCCGGTCATCGTCTTCGACGATGCCGATATCGATGCCGTCGTGTCCGGCATCCGCACCTTCGGCTATTACAATGCCGGCCAGGACTGCACCGCCGCCTGCCGCATCTATGCCGACGCCAAGGTCTACGACAATTTCGTCGCCGACCTCACCTCGGCCGTATCGAGCATCAAGTTCAACCTTGCCGACGACACCGAAAACGAAATCGGCCCGCTGATCTCCAAGCGCCAGCGCGACCGCGTCGAAAGCTTCGTCACCCGCGCCGCCGAACACAAGCACATGGAGATCACCACGGGTGGCAAGATCTCCGGCGAACGCGGCTTCTTCTATGCGCCGACCATCGTCGCCGGCGCGACGCAGGACGACGAGATCGTGCGCCGCGAAGTCTTCGGCCCGGTCGTCTCCGTAACGCGCTTCACCAACCCCGACGATGCCGTCACCTGGGCCAATGACAGCGACTATGGCCTTGCATCCTCGGTCTGGACCAAGGACATCAGCCGCGGCATGCAGACGGCCGCCCGCCTGCAATACGGCTGCACCTGGATCAATACGCATTTCATGCTGGTCAACGAAATGCCGCATGGCGGCCTGAAGCAATCCGGCTACGGCAAGGATATGTCAGTCTACGCTATCGAAGATTATACGGCCGTGCGGCATGTGATGATCAATCACGGGTGATATGGGGATGGGGCGTAGACCGGCCTTCTTGAGTTGAGGTGCCGCTATGCCCCCTCTGTCACTGCGTGACATCTCCCCCACGAGGGGGGAGATCGTTGGGAGAACGCCGCCCATTCTGTAAAAGACAACGAGCCTTGATTTCAGCAGACGCAATGCTCGCTTGGATACGAGAGGTCATTGCGGTTTACCAATCTCCCCCTTGTGGGGGAGATGTCGTGAAGTGACAGAGGGGGTCCACAATTCTGGAGCCTTCACCAAAACCAAACCGCCTTCGGAACAATTCACCCTCCTTCCGCGTCTTTAGAAAGTACAACGCAGAGGAGATTGCTAATGCTGAAGTGGGCTCTCATTTTCTTTGTAATTTCGCTGATCAGCGGCTTTTTCGGCTTTTCAGGCGTATCAGCCGCGACGGCAACCATTGCGCGCGTTCTCTTCGCCATCTTCCTGATCATCTTCCTGGTGTTCCTGATCCTGGCCGTCATGGCCGGCAATGCGGTAGTCTAGCAATATAAGCCGCGACCATCGAAGGGGCGGGCCTAGATCAGGCTCGCCCCGACGTTTATGGCAAGCGCCAGGATGGTCGTATTGAACAGGAACGACAGGATCGCATGCAGAAGCGCCAGCTTACGCATGGAGACGGTGGAAATGCCGATATCGGCGGTCTGTGCCGCAACGCCGATGGTGAAGGAGAAATAGAGGAAGTCCCAATAGATCGGCTCCTCCACCGGTTCGGCGAATTTCAGCCCCTGCCCCTTGCCCGGCGTGCTGTAGAAGCGGTGCGCATAGTGAATGGTGAACAGCGTGTGCAGGAAGGTCCATGAGATCAGGATCGTCACGATCGCCATCATCACGCGGAAAAAGGCGACTTCCGGCGAGGCATCCTTGACCCCAAGCAGATCGAGCGCAATGCCGCCGATGCTCGCAAGCGCCGCAGCGATCGACAGGAACAGCAGAAACCCGTCCGAAAAATCGAGATCGGCGGAGCGCTTGCGGATACGCTGCGCATCGGCCGTCAGCATTCGAATAAGGCTGTAGACGATGAAGACGACCGCGGTCGTATCCCAGGCGATCAGCAGATTGCCGGCGTTGAAGGCGCGCGAGGTCAGAAGCAGGAAGACGGCGACACCGGCGAGCACGGAAAGCACGATGACATGATGCTTGCGCCACAAGACCCGCCATCTGGAATAACGCAATTGTCCATGCACATCCATGCCGCTCTCCCAATCGCAAATCGCTCGTCGGAAACCGACTCGCTGACGAGAGTGGCAAATAAGAAGAGGCCCCGCAATACGGAGCCTCCGATCGATAAAATGAAGCCTCAGGCCGTCCAGCCGCCATCGATGACGTGAATCTGGCCGGTCGTAAAGCCCGCTTCGTCGCCGGCGAGATAGGTCACAAGAGCGGCGATCTCTTCAGCCGTCGCGATCCGGCCCATCGGCTGACGGGCAATGAAGTCCTTCATTGCCTTGTCGTAGTCGCCGGTTGCCCTGAGCCGCTCATGCAGCGAGGGGCTGTCGACCGTGCCGGGGCAAATGGCGTTGGCGCGAATACCCTTGGCGACGAAATCGGCGGCGATCGATTTGGTAAGCCCGATCACGGCGGCCTTGGAGGCGCAATAAGCGAAGCGATTGGGCACGCCTTTCACGCTGGAAGCGACCGACGACATGTTGACGATCGAGCCCTTGCCCTTTTCCAGCATGCCCGGCAGGAAGGCGCGGCAGGTCGTGTACATGGCCTTGGCATTGAGGTTGAAGGAAAAATCCCAGTCCTTCTCTTCGCAGTCGAGGATGGTGCCGGCATGGACGAAGCCGGCGCAGTTGAAGAGCACATCGATCGGGCCAAGCTCTTCCGCGTAGGCCTTGACCGCGGCACCGTCGAGCACGTTCAGCACATGCTTGGTGGCGCCATCCAGCGTCGAGAGCGTCTGCTCGTTGATGTCGGTGGCGTAGACATGCGCGCCAAGCGAGATGAAACGCTCCGCCGATGCCCGGCCGATGCCCTGCCCCGCCGCCGTAATGACGACCTTCTTGCCTTCCAGCCCGTGACCCATAATCCTGATCCTTTCCTCGGGAACCATGATCCCATCCATCCCGGCCGCATGGCCAGCAACTTGGACAAGATCATGCAATAACAATCGGTTGGCGCAGCCTCGCGCTTATGCCTCGAAGGACTGCGCGAAGCGGCGGTTCAGCCTGTCGATGAGGACTGTATGCCGCTCGCCGGTGCGCAGTCCATCGCTAATCACCTCGGATGCGTCGCTTTGAAAAGCCATGTAGCCGTCATGCCGGGGCCGCACATAGGCGCCCTCCAAGGTGGCGCGCGTGTTGCGATAAAAGTCGAGCGCCGGCGCATTGACCGCATCGCTGACCCACGCCTCGGCATGACCAGGCTGCCCGTTTCCACTTGCATAAATGCCCGCCTGCACCGGCCCGCCCGCGATCCAGCGCGCAAAGGCCTTCGCCTCTTCCGGGGCCTGCGTGCGTGCCGAAACGGCAATGCCTGTGCCGCCCAGCGCCGAGCCGTTCGGTGCGCGGCCATCGATCACAGGCATGTCCGCAAAGGCGATCCGCACCGGCCTGAAGCCCGCGAAGGAATAATTGACGTAACCATAGATGAAGGGCGACGCGACATAGGGGCTGTCCATCTGCGCCATCAGGTCAAGCACGGCGATCGGGTCCATCTCGTAGCAGCGAACATCCATTCCAGCGACGAGCCGAGCCATCCAGTCGAGCACCGCTTCGCCATCGGCCTTCGCGATGAAGTCGGGACCTTCGATGCTACAGGGCGCACCAAGATGCGCGGCAAGCGTGATGAAGGTCATCAACGAGTGCGGCGGCCGCATCGGCAGGATCGCCTTGCCTTCCCTGGCAAGCGTGACGAACTCTGAGAGATCCTTGACCGGCGCGTTCAGGCGATCGGGCCTGTAGGCCTGCACCTGCGTCGCCGCATCGAGCGGAAACGCCCACTGGCGTCCCTGCCAATTGTAGCTCGGATAGGAGCGCCCGACGGTGCCGGCTGCAATCGCCGCAACTTCATCGGCATGAGCAGCATCATCGAGCGGCAACAGGCAGTTCTCACGCGTGATCTGTCCAACATGCGGGTGATCGATGACGATGAGATCGTATTGGGCAGCAAGTTCCTCCACCGGAAAGGTCTCGAAATCCTGCAGCGACCGCTTCTCCCAGCTGATCTCGACGCCGGTCTTTTCCTGCCATTGCTTCGAGCAGGCGATCATCGGATCGTAGCCGCGCGGATGCGACCAGGTCATTCCCTTAAGCTTTACCATCATGCCTTCCCCGCAGCCGGTTTGCGCTCAACGACCAGGATATGATCGGCCGCGAGCACGACTTCATCGCGTTGATTCAACACCTCACAGCGTTCGACAACGCGGCCGGCTGCCGGGCGCTTCGGATCATCCTCTTTCGCCGAAATGGTAACGCGCGTGCGGATCGTGTCGCCGATATGCACCGGACGGACGAAACGAAGCCGATCATAGCCATAGGAGAAGGCAACGGGATTGATGAGCGAGGCCGTGAGCCCGACGCCGATGGCAAAGATCATGGTGCCATGCGCGATGCGCTGGCCGCCGGGCAAGGTCTTGGCGAATTCCGCGTCCATATGATGCGGGAAGAAATCGCCGGTATGGCCAGCATGAACGACGAAATCGGTCTCGGTAATCGTCCGTCCCGTGGTCACTCTGACATGACCGAGTTCATAGTCTTCGAAATAGATGATTTGTTCTGCCATTCCTCAAGCCTTTGGAAGTTCTGCAATCGGCGTCGCAGGCGCGGCGCTCGACCGATAGGCGGCCTCGACGAGGGCCATGGTCTGCCAGGCGTCCTCGACGGAGCCGACCAGCTCCTGATCCTCGCCGGATGCGAAGCGTTGCAGGTTGGCCATGCGATTGACGAAGGCGTCCGGGAACCAGGAACCCTCGAGCTTCACCTCAACCCAATCGCTGCCACCCTCGGGGCGGATCCACAACTCGTCCGGCTCACCGCGCGGATAATCAAGATTGACGCCGAGCTTGATGTAGGCCGCGCCCTTGGTACCGGCGATGCGAAACTCGCAGGCCTGGAACTTGCGGCCGAAGTCATGGTCGTGATTGACCGAGAGCACGCAGCGGACCTTGTCGCCATAATCGAGGATCGCCGCCGTCCGCGTCTGCGCGACGTCATGGTTGGGATGGCCGATGGTCTTGGCGTGGACGCCTTGCGGATTGCCGAGCAGTCCGCGAATGAAATCGAGATAGTGGATCGAGTGCATGGCGATCTCGATCCGCGGCAGGCCTTTCAGGAAGGGCCACAGACCCCAGGGCGTGGCGAGCGCCAGCCATGCATCGAAATCGACGACATCTCCGAGATAGCCCTTGTTCACGGCATCGTAGAGCGCCAGCATCATCGGCGCGAAACGGAGCTGGAAATTGACCGCCGCCTTGATGTCACGCTCGCGGCAGACCCGCAGAATGTCGGAGGCGCCATTAAGATCGCTGCCCATCGGCTTCTGGATCAGCGCGAAGGAACCGCGCGGCAGCTTCGACAAGATTAGCGCATGGGCCGCCGGCGGCGTCGCGAGATCGAAAATAGCACCTTCTATGGCAAGCGCTTCTGCCTCGGAGGCGAAAGTACGGATGCCCCATTGAGCGGCGAGCGCCGCCGCTTTCTCGGCATTCGGATCGTAAAGACCCGCAACCGGAAAACCGCCTTGCCTGTACGCCGGCAGATGGGCGTCACCGACGATGCTGCCGGCGCCGAAGATCACGATCGGACGCGGCTTTGACGGCTTCGGCCACCATTGACGGAGGGATTTGGGATCGAAACTCATTGCACCCTCCCCTTGAGGGGGAGGGTCGGACCAAAGGTCCGGGGCGGGGTGATCCCTCCTCGTGCAAAAACAGCAGCACTACGCGCCCGGAGCATCACCCCCACCCGCGCATTCCGCACGACCTCCCCCCTCAAGGGGGAGGTGACCGCTTCGCGGTCTGTCCCACTCCAAGCCCTAATCATGATGAAACACCTCCTCCATCATGGCCCACCATTCACCCTGCTTGCGGGTCTCGAGCGGCTTCTGACACGGGATACAGACCGACCACCATTCCTGGTTCTTCGGGCTCGCGGCCATCTTTCGCATATCGGCCGCGAAATCCGTGCCGACATATTCCCAATAGCCGAAGAGCAGATTTTCCGGCTCCTTCAGGAAGATCGAATAGTTGGTGACGTTGCATTCGGAGATCAGCGCCAGGATCTCGGGCCAGACGGCCGCATGAAGCGCCTTGTATTCAGCGATCTTGGCCGGCTCCAGACCGATCACCATTCCCATCCGCTGCATGGCCCGTTCCTCCTCAGCCGTGGATTTCCCGGGTGAATTCGCCGATCGAACGCGCCTTCACCGCTTCCCAATCCCACTCGATGCCGATGCCGGGCTCGGAAGGCGCCAGCGCCTTGCCGTCGACGATTTCCATGCCCTTCGTCGTCAGATCGTCGAGCTGCGGAATGTATTCGACATATTTGCCGTTCGGCACAGCGCAGGTGAGGCTGACATGCAGCTCCATCAGGAAGTGCGGGCAGACCGGAATATCGAAGGCCTCGGCAGCATGCGCCACCTTCAGCCAGGGTGTAATGCCGCCGATGCGGGCAACATCCACCTGCACGATCGAGCAGGCACCCTTCTGCATATATTCACGGAAATGCCGGACCGAATACATGGATTCGCCAACCGCGATCGGCGTCGGCGTCGATCGGGTCAACCGGATATGGGCGTCGAGATCATCAGCCGGCAGCGGCTCCTCGATCCAGGCAAGGTCGAGTTCCTTCAATCGAGCCGCGCGGCGGATCGCCTCGTCGACGGTGAAGCCCTGATTGCAGTCGGTCATGATCTCGAAACCAGACCCAAGTGCCAGACGCATTGCGGCCAATCGGTCGTAATCTTCCGAACCGTGCGGCTTGCCTATCTTTACCTTCGAGCCGGAAAAACCCTTGGCCTTCGCCTGCAGAGCGTCTTCAACGAGGGCTTCCTTCTCGATATGAAGCCAGCCGCCCTCGGTCGTGTAAAGCGGGCAGCGATCCTTGGCGCCGCCGGCAAGCTTCCAGAGCGGCAGGTTCTGCTTCTTCGCCCGCAGGTCCCAAAGTGCGGTGTCGACCGCCGCAAGTGCCAGCGCCGTGATGGGACCGATGGTCGTGGCGTGGGTTGCGAATTCCATTTTGTGCCAGATGGCCTCGATGCAATCGGCATCCTCACCGATCAAAAGCGGCACCAGATGGTCGGAGAGCAACCGCATGACGGAAGAACCGCCGGTGCCGATCGTATAGCTGTAGCCGGTGCCGACAGCGCCGTCGCTGTCGGTGATGGTGACGATCGGCGTTTCCTGGCTGACGAAGCTCTGGATCGCGTCCGTCCGCTTCACCTTCGGCGGCAGGTCGACCATCCGCAGTTCTATTTTCTCGATACGTGCCATGGGAGCTATTCCTTAGATTGCCAGGCTCTTGCCGGTTTCGACGGAGAAGAGGTGTGCCTGACTAAGGTCGAAGCTCATCTTCAGCTGTTCGCCGCTCTTCAGCGCACGCGGATTGAGCATGCGTGTCACCCATTCGCGGCCGGCAAACTCAATGAAAACGAGCGTTTCGTTGCCGAGCGGCTCGGTGATAGCGACGGGTAGGGTCAGCTCGTAGACGGCGGCTTCCGCGCCCGAGTGCAGACCGTGGCCGGTCGGGAAGATATCGTCCGGTCTGAGGCCGAACGCGACCTTCTCACCTTCCTTGACCTTGCCTGCAAACTGGCTCGGCAGCGGCAGACGGTCGCCATTCGTGAAGACCAGCTCGCCCGCTTTCAGCGTCGCCTCTTCGATGTTCATCGGAGGCGATCCGATGAAGCCGGCAACGAAGCGCGTGGCAGGCCGCTTGAACACTTCGTCCGGTGTGCCGACCTGCTCGATATAACCATCGCGCATGATGACGATGCGGTCGGCCAGCGTCATGGCCTCGACCTGGTCGTGCGTCACATAGACGACAGTCGACTGCACCTTGGCATGCAGCTTCTTGATCTCGGTGCGCATCTGCGTGCGCAGCTTGGCGTCGAGGTTCGACAGCGGCTCGTCGAAGAGGAAGACTTCCGGCTGGCGGACGATCGCACGACCCATGGCGACGCGCTGGCGCTGACCGCCGGAAAGCTGTGCCGGGCGCCGATCCATCAGAGCTTCGAGGCTCAAAATGGCAGCTGCCTCGTTGACGCGCTTGTCGATTTCCGCCTGCGGTTGCTTGGCGATCTTCAGCGAGAAGCCCATGTTCTCGCGCACCGTCATATGCGGATAGAGCGCATAGGACTGGAACACCATGGAGATGTTGCGATCGCGTGGCGGCAGGTCGTTGACGACGGTATCGCCGATCTCGATCGTGCCGCCGGAGACATCCTCCAGGCCGGCGATCATACGCAGCGTTGTCGACTTGCCACAGCCGGACGGCCCGACGAGCGCGATGAACTCCTTGTCGGCGATATCGAGATCGATGCCGTGGACGATTTCCAGAGCGCCGTAGCGCTTGACGAGTTTTTTAAGAGAAACCTGAGCCATGAGGGATCAACCTTTGACCGCACCGAATGTCAGACCCGACACCAGATGCTTCTGAATGATGAAAGTGAGAGCGAGCGCCGGAATGATCATCACGACCGCAAGCGCGCACATGCCGCGCCAGTCGATGGTGAACTCGGCCGTGTAATCGAGCAGGCCGACGGGCAGCGTCTTGGAATCGACGGAGCGCGTCAGCTGCGATGCCAGGGCGTACTCGTTCCAGCAGGTGAGGAAGGCGAAGATGCCGGCGGATGCGATCCCAGGACCGGCAAGCGGGAATTCCACCTGCCAGAAAGCCTGCCAGCGCGTGCAGCCGTCGATCTGCGCGGCTTCGGCAAGATCCTTAGGAACCTGCCGGAAGAAGCCGTCGATCAGCCAGATCGTGAAAGGCACGTTCAGCGCGACATAGGTGAGGATCAGGCCGAAATGCGTGTCGATGATCCCAAGCCGCGCATAGACCATGAAGAGCGGCAGTGAAAGGGCAACCCCGGGTACGGAGCGCGTCAGCATCAGCCCGAGGAACACGGCCGATTTGCCGCGGAACCGGAAGCGGGCGAAGGCATAGCCGCCGGACATGCCGATGACGAGCGCAATCGCGGTCGAGGTGATGGAGATGATCAGCGAATTGCGGAAATAATCCCAGACGGGAATGCCGCCTTGCCCGACGCCGCTGAACATGGAGCGATAGGCTTCCAGCGAAAGCTCCTGCGGAATCCAGACCGCGGGCTTCGCCATGATTTCGACGGTCGGGCGCAGCGAGCTGATGATGATCCACAAGCCGGGCAGGCAGATGATGAGCATCGCGAGGAAGAGGCCGATGAGATAGGCGACCTTCCAGAGGCGGCGATGCAGGCGTTGTTGAGCGTTGCGATCCATGATTACCACTCCGCTCCGATCTGGGTGCGGGCAAGCGCCAGCTTACGGAAGAAATAGACTGTGAAGGCGATCGAAAGAATGATCGAGACATAGGCCATGGCGTTGGCAAGCCCCATCTGCGCATCGGCATAAGCGGTGCGTCCGACCAGCGTCCAGATCAGCTCCGTGCGCCGCGCTGGCCCGCCATCCGTCATGATCTTGACGATGTCGTAAGCGCGGGCGACGTCGAGCGAGCGGATCGTCATGGCAATGAAGGCAAAGGGCATCAGGAACGGCCAGGTGACATAGCGGAAGGTCTGCCAGCTGGTGCAGCCATCAACCTTCGCGGCCTCCACCGGCTCCTGCGGCATGGCGAGCAGACCCGCAAGGATGAGGATCGCGAAGACCGAGGTCGAAGACCAGACTTCGGCGATAACGATGGACAGCAGCGCCAGATTGCCGTCGATGAGCCACGGTATGGCATCATTGGTAATGCCCAGCGACTGCAGCGCATTGTTGATGATACCGACATTGTCGTTGAACATGAACTTGAACTGGAAGCCGACGAGCACAGGCGAAAACATCATCGGGAACATCATCAGCGTGCGCAGAATGCGCTTGCCGTGGGTCGCCTTGTTGACCAGTAGCGCCAATCCCAGACCGAGCAGCATTTCCAGATTGAGGGCGATCGTCAGCAAAACGACGGTGCGTACAAAAGCAGCCAGGAACACCGGATCGGTCAGGATGCGCATGTAGTTGCGCAGACCGATGAAGGTGAAGAGCGTGGCTGGCCGCGTCAGGCGGAACGGCGTGAAACTGGAATAGAAGGACAGAAGCAGCGGAAACAGCACCACGGCCGCAAGGACGATAATCGCCGGAAGGAGAAGCAGGACCGGTGGAGATATTCTTTTAGGCATGGTTTGCACCTGTCGGCATTCCTCGGCAGCGTGGCCCGGACTGCGTGGAATGAATTGCATAAGGACGAGACCCGGCACGAAACCGGCAGGCACAGAGCGGCGCCTCGCGGCGGTGATCGAAAACGATCTCGAAATCAGACTGCGGAAATCCCGCGCTGCTGAAAGCGCGGGATTTCGATTGCATCGCTTACAGCGCGCCGGCGTCCTTCAGCACATCGGTTGCCTTCTGGGCAGCCGTGTCGAGTGCTTCCTTGGAGCTCTTGTCGCCGAGGATGGCAGCCTGAAGCTCGGGATAGACGACGTTGGAAATCTCGATCCACTGCGGCGTGCGCGGAACCGGGAAAGCGTACTTCATGGCTTCCTGGAAGGTGCTCAGCACTTCCTTCTTGTAGGGGTCGGAAGCAGCCTGCTGGATATCCCAATCCCAAACAGCCTTGCGGGTCGGCAACGTGCCGTTGGCGGCCTCAAGCTTCTGCGAGTCGTCATTCGTCAGGAATAGCACGAGCGAAGCGGCAGCATCCTTGTGAGCGCAGGCCTCGGTGACCGAAAAGCCGTGGTGGCCGGACCAGCCGGTGTGCTTGCCGGACGAGCCGACAGGCTGCACGACGACGCCGACATTACCGGCAACCTTCGAGGACTTCGGATCGTTGAAGTAAGTCGCCCAGCCCGGCCAGTCGAGATCGAGCGCAATGGAGCCCGATGCAAAGCCTGCGCCGAGATCGTCCCAAAGATAGTTGGTCACGCCTGCGGGAACAGCCTTGGCCTTGTACATGTTGACGAACCAGTCGAGCGCACGCACGCCGGCTTCGGAGTTGAAGGCCGGCTTGCCGTCCTTGTCGAGATATTCGCCGCCTTCGGCGACCAGCATTTCATAGAAGCGGCCGTTGATGGCCTCTTCCTTGCCGGGGAACTGCGTGCCGAAGAAATTCGGCGGATTGGCGAAGAAGATCGATTGGTCGGACACTTCCTTCCAGGTCTTCGGCGGTGCCAGATCGTAGCCGTACTTGGCCTTGAAGGCCGTCTTCTTGGCTTCGTCGTTATAGAGGCTCTTCTGATAATAGAGCGCCGAGACGTCGAACTGGGCGCGCGGCAGCATGATCAGACGGCCATCGATCGTCGATGCCTGAATGGTCGACTCGACATACTTGTCGATTTCTTCCTTGGGCAGAAGCTTGGAGAGATCGGTGTAGAGATCGGGGTATTGGGGCGCGAAAGACGAATGGTTCGAGCCCACGCACCAGGAGATGCTGCCCGAGGCCATGTCCGACTTGATTTCCTTGTCGAGCTCGAAGTGGTTCTTCTTGGAGAGAATGTTGACCTTGGCGCCCGTCTCCTTCTCCCACTCGGCAATGCGCGCATAAAGCGGCTCATATTGCTGACCGCCGATGAGCTTGGCGTCGATCGTCACGCCCGGAAACTTGCCCGGCTGATCGGCGGCAAAGACCGAAGTGCTCGCAAGCAATGCCATCATGCCGGCAGCAACACCGGCCCTCCAATTCCTCATCGAACTTCCTCCCTTGAGATCGGACCCCTTGCCCGATTGCCCTCTAGACCCAAATATGGATCAATGATTTATAAGTAAACATCTTATTCATTGACCGTCAAGCCGTGATCGCGCGCTTGTAAAATGCCTTCATTCATATATGAATGACGATTCATGTTTCTTCGCATGGGGGACTTGTTGATGAGCATAGAAGACGACAGTGACCGCTACCGCGCGCCGGCCCTGGACAAGGGGCTCGATATATTGGAGTTGCTGGCAACGATCGATGGCGGACTGACGCAGGCCGAAATCGCCAAGGCGCTCAACAAGAGCCCAAATGAATTCTATCGCATGCTCGATCGCCTCGTGCGGCGCGGCTATGTGCAGCGGCAGGACGGCGACCGCTTCTATCTGACGCTGAAGCTCTTCGGCCTAGCGCATTACCATGCGCCGGTGCGCCGCCTTGTCTCCTTCGCAACGCCGCTGATGCGCGAATTCTCCAACCGCGCCGAGCAGGCCTGCCATCTGGCGATCTATGACCGCGGCTCGGTCGTCGTCATCGCCCAGCAGGATTCGCCGACCTATTGGGGCATCTCGATCCGCGTCGGCGCCCAGATCAATCTCTACAATACTGGCTCCGGCCACATTCTTCTGGCATTCAAGGATGCAAAGCAGCGCCAGATGATGATCAACGAGCAGAGGCGCCAGGAGCAGGATGCGGAGGAGCCGCCGACCGATCTCGAGGAAAAGCTCTCGGCAATCCGCGACAAGGGCTTCGAAACCATGAACAGCCTGCAAACGAGCGGGGTCTACAACATTTCCGCGCCCGTGCTGGCCATGGATGGCAACGCGCTCGCGGCGCTCACCTGCCCCTATATCGAGCCTGTGAACCCGAAGGCGCCGACGCGCGAGCAGGTCGTCGAATATGCACGGGAAGCGGCGAAACTGATCTCCGAAACCGTGGCCGGCACGATCGAAAAAGCCGAGTTATAATTTTTATTTGAATAAACTATTCTTCTGTGAGTATATGTTGAGTAAGCAGGTATGGGAGGAACGCCATGCTTTTCGACAGCCACTTGCACATCGTCGACCGAAAAAAGCTTGCCTATCCATGGCTGGCTGACGCCGGCGCGCTTAATCGCGACAGCCTTTACGAAGACTATGCGCGCGAAGCCAGGCGGCTTGAGATCACCGACACGCTTCACATGGAAGTCGATGTCGCCGAATGCGACATCGAAAGGGAAACCGATTACGTCAGAGGCCTGAGCCGCGAGCCCGGCAGCCTTCTGCGCGGCGCCATCGCGGCATGCCGCCCCGAAAGCGCGGACTTTCCCGCCTATCTCGACCGCGTGCTCGCCGACCCCTTCGTCAAGGGCTTCCGCCGGGTGCTGCACGTCGTGCCCGATAATGTCTCCGAGGGCGCGCTGTTTCGCGAGAACCTGAAGCGGCTCGGCAACACGCGGCTCACCTTCGATCTCTGCGTCTTGCCGCACCAGATATCCAAGGCAATCGCGCTCGCCGACCTCAATCCGAATGCCCGCTTCATCCTCGACCATTGCGGCGTGCCGGCCGTGAAGGATGGCTTAAGCGAGAGCTGGGCGGCAGGGATCAAGGAGGTCGCCAAGCGGCCGAATGTCACCGTGAAGATCTCCGGTGTCGTCGCCTATGCCGATCCCGACAGCTGGTCGCCGGAAACGCTGCGCCCCTTCGTCGAGCACTGCATTACGAGCTTCGGCTGGGATCGCGTCATCTGGGGCAGCGACTGGCCAGTCTGCACGCTTGGCGGCAATCTCTCCACCTGGGTCGCCGCCACCCACGCGCTGATGCAAGGCGTAAGTGCCGACGAACGCAACAGCCTCTATCACCTCAATGCCAAGCGCCTCTGGTCTCTCTGAGACCGGGCGCGTTTTCACCGAAAGACAATGCCATGACCGCCACTGTCGGCGTATCCAGCACCCATCCGAAAACCATGCCGGCCGATCATGCCGAGATTCCCGTCTGGAACTCGGAGAACTGGTTCTACGAGGACTTCGAAGTCGACCACAAGATCCGCTCTCTGCGTCGCACGATCTCGGAAGGCGAATCCCAGCAGTTCAACGCGCTGGTGCTCGACATGCACCCCTATGTCAGCGACCAGATCTTCGCCGAAACCGAAGGCCTGTTCGGCAAGCGGCTCGTTGCCGGCGCCTTCGTCTTTTCCGCCGGTCTCGGGCTCGTCGCCACGAATTGCGTCAATGCCTTTTCCTATGGTTACGACAAGCTGCGCTTCATCAAGCCCACCTTCATCGGCGACACCATCTATACGATCCGCACCAATCTGGACAAGCAGCCGAAATATGCCGAACTCGGCCTGATCCGCTCCTCCTACGAAGTCTTCAAGGGCGAAGGCGAGCTGGTGCTCTATTGCGAGCATATCCAGACGGTGCGCTACAAGAACGGCCGGCCGGCGGATGCGCCGCCGCTGAAGGTCTGACATGAGCAAGAACCACGAAGACGGCCTGCTCTCCGGCATCCTCGTGCTGGATATGAGCCAGTTTCTTGCCGGCCCGATGGCGGCGCTGCGGCTTGGCGATCTCGGCGCGCGCGTCATCAAGATCGAGCGGCCCGATGGCGGTGATCTCTGCCGCAGGCTCTATCTCAGCGACACCGAAATCGGCGGCGATTCCACGCTCTTTCATGCCATCAACCGCGGCAAGGAAAGCTTTGCCGTCAACATGAAGGACGAGAGCGACCTTCAGGAGCTGCGGGCGCTGATCGCCAAGGCCGACGTCGTCATCCAGAATTTTCGCCCCGGCGTCATCGAACGGCTTGGCCTCGACTACGCGTCCATCGCCGCGATCAATCCGCGCATCGTCTATGGCAGTATCACCGGATACGGTCCCGACAATGAATGGCGCCACTTCCCCGGACAGGATCTGCTGGCCCAGGCCCGCTCCGGCGTCATGTGGCTGAACGGCGAGGCCGATGACGGCCCCGTGCCCTTCGGGCTCGCCGTCGCCGACATGCTGGCCGGCAATCTCCTCGTCCAGGCCATCCTCGCCGGCCTCGTGCGGCGCGGCGTCACCGGACGCGGCGTCCATGTGGAAACGAGCCTGCTGGAAGCGCTGATCGATTTCCAGTTCGAGGTGCTGACCACCCACCTGAACGACGGCGGCCGCCTGCCGCAGAAATCCGCCGTGCGCAATGCCCACGCCTATCTCGCGGCTCCCTACGGCGTCTATCGCTGCGCCGATGGCTGGCTGGCGCTCGCAATGATGCCGCTCGCAAAACTCGCGCCGCTGCTCGATCTGCCCGCACTTGCCGACTTCACGCCGGACGATGCCTTCCAGCGCCGCGACGAGATCAAGAGCTTGATCGCGGGCCGCTTGCAAGAAAGGACGACTCAGGAGTGGCTCGCCGTCCTTGAGCCTGCCGATATCTGGGCGGCTGAGGTGCTGGATTGGCCGAAACTCTTGCAAAGTGCCGCCTTCCGCCAGCTCGACATGCTGCAGACAGTCAGCCGTGATGATGGTGCTTCGGTGCGCACGACGGCAAGCCCCATCCGGATCAATGGCGTCAGAGCCAAGAACAACCTAGCGGCACCGACGATCGGTGGCCAGTCGGATGAGGTCAGGGCCGAGTTTCTGCGGTAATTCATCGCGCATTTTGTGTCTGCCGCACCGGTGATACCCCCCTCTGTCGCTTTCGCGACATCTCCCCCACAAGGGGGGAGATCGTTGGAATGCATCACTGGCTCCTCAAAATGAGGCACTATCGTTCAATGGATACGAGGCCAACTATTTCTTCGCGACGATAGCACTACGGGTTGCCAATCTCCCTCCTTGTGGGGGAGATGTCACGAAGTGACAGAGGGGGTGCCGCCGCAGCAAGCGCAAAATTCTACTCGAACAAAAAGGGCGCCGCATCCCTGCGACACCCTCTGAAATGAATGCCTCTCTCCAAAGAGAGAAGCGATCTCATCAAGCAGCAGCGAGCTGCAGCTCCTTGTTGACCATGGCGCGCAGCGTGCCGAGGTCCTTAGCGAAGGCACGGATGCCTTCGGAGAGCTTCTCGGTGGCCATTGCGTCTTCGTTCATCATCCAGCGGAAGGTCTTTTCGTCGACCGCGATCTTTTCGACCGAACCCTTGGGCTCCGGCGAGAGCTTGCGCTCGAGCTTGCCCTGGTCAGCAGCAAGTTCGTCGAGCAGGTTCGGGCTGATCGTCAGGCGGTCGCAACCGGCCAGCGCTTCGATTTCGCCGGTGTTGCGGAAGGAGGCGCCCATGACGACCGTCCTGATGTCGTTGGCCTTGTAGTAGTGGTAGATGTCGCGAACGGAGATGACGCCCGGATCTTCCTCGGCCGTGTAATCCTTGCCGGTCGACTTCTTGTACCAGTCGAGAATGCGGCCGACGAAGGGCGAGATCAGGAACGCCTTGGCGTCGGCGCAGGCGATCGCCTGGGCCTTGCTGAAGAGCAGCGTCAGATTGCAGTCGATACCTTCCTTCTGCAGCACTTCGGCGGCACGGATGCCTTCCCAGGTGGATGCAAGCTTGATGAGGATGCGGTCGCGTTCGATGCCGCGCTCCTTATAGGCAGCGATGATACCACGGGCCTTGGCAAGAGAAGCTTCGGTGTTGAAGGAGAGGTCGGCGTCGACTTCGGTCGAGACACGGCCGGGAACGAGGCCGGAAAGGGCTGTGCCGACGGAGATGGCCAGACGATCTGCCACAGCAGAAACGACGGCGTCCGAAGCGCCGCCCTGCTTCTTGCCCCAAGCGACGGCTTCCTTGATCGCGTCGGCGAACATCGGCGTGCCGAGCGCCTTCAACACGATCGTTGGGTTGGTGGTGCAATCCACCGGCTTCAGGCGTGCGACTGCCTCGATATCGCCGGTATCGGCCACGACCGTCGTCATGGCGCGGAGTTGATCAAGCTTGGAAGTCATAACAGGTATCCTTGTTGAATGAGGCCCATGGGAATGGGAGATGGCGGGCGGCAGATCCGGCCTTTTCGTCGGATGGGACCGAAGGCGTCAGGGGTGCGGCCTTCCTTCTCCTATGTTTCGGTAACGGGATAAAAAGCGCTAGAGTTCCATTTCCGGTGAACGGCCGAGCGATGAGGAGACAACCCTCCGCAAGCAGGCTTTCCACCGGCACCGGGCGCGCTATATGGCTCCCTGTCCGATCTGGCACTTGCTCGCAGCAGCACTCGCACATTGTCCTCCTCGATTGGACAAGACCGAATTCCTCACCGCCGACTATCATCAATCTCACAGCGAAAAGTCAAGGACATTTGTGCAATTCGATTGACATAAGTTTCATGTCATAGAATATCGGCAGCAGAAGAGCCGAACTCGCCTGCTCCCGTCATCCGCCATAGCCGTACTTCGCTCCCAGGCGGATCATGATCCTAAAAGGCGCATGCGACAATCATTTCGGAGGACCCGTGGCCAAACTGAGACGCGGAACCCATACCGCCTATTCGGAGACCTCGTCCCTGAGGCTTCGTGCCGCATGGCTCTATTACAACCAGGGCCTGACGCAGAAGGATGTTGCCGAACAGCTCGGCATCAGCCGCACCACGGTCATCCGCTTGCTGGATGAGGCGATGCGCCGCGCCGAGGTGCAGATCTGGATCACCGAAGGCATCGATGACTGCGTTGAGCTGGCGATCAAGCTGGAACGCATTTATGGGCTCGATGAAGCAATCGTCGTTCCCGAGCCGGCCGGCGGCAATGTAAATGCGCAGGCAAAGAGTGTCGGCCTGGCGCTCGGCCAGTTTCTCACGGAAGCCATTCCCGACAATTATACGATCGGCGTCGGCTGGGGCCGGACGATGACGGCCTCGCTCGCAAGCTTCCGCCCGACCCGCCGCGACAATTGCAAGGTGGTCTCCCTGCTCGGCGGCATCGTCGCCGTCCATCAGACCAATCCGATCGATTACACGTGGCGTCTGGCAAGCCAGCTGGGAGCCGAATGTTACATGTTCCTGGCGCCGCTGCTCGTCGACTCCGTCGAAACCAAGCGCAATCTCATCGAAAAATGCGGGCTGGAAGCGATCTACAGGCTGGCGGAAAATCTGGATCTCGCCATCGTCAGCTGCGGCGACATCGGCCCACAATCGACCTCGCTATCCGAGGGCTTCATTTCGAAGCGCGAGCTGGAAGAACTGATCGAAATGGGCTGCGTTTGCGACACCATGTTCAACTTCCTTGACGCCGAGGGCAAATCCGTCGATCACCCGATCAACAAGCGCGTCATGTCCGTCGATCTCGATACGCTGAAAAAAGCAAAGCACATCGTGATTTCTTCCGGCGGCGCCCACCGCGCCCAGGCGATCAGCGCCACCATCAAGCGCATCGGCTGCAATACCTTGATTACGGATGAAAGCGCTGCAAAGGCGCTGCTGCAGATGGCTATGGCGAAGGCGGCTTGAGCAACCGCGTTTAAGTTTGCGGAGGGTGCAAACCCTCAAGCATCCCCCGATTCCCATCCCAGCATCGCCCGCTTGCGCGTCAGCCCCCAGTGATATCCCGTCAGCTGCCCGTTCTTCCCAAGGGCGCGATGGCAGGGCACGACGAAGGAGATCGGGTTACGGCCGACCGCGGCACCCACGGCCCGCATCGCTGTCGGCTGGCCGATATCCCTTGCGATGTCGGAATAGGTCACGGCGCGACCCATCGGGATCTTCAACAGGCTTTCCCAGACGCGAAGCTGGAAATCCGAGCCGATCAGCACGACCCGTAGCGGCTGGTCGCTCGACCAGTTCGAGCGCTCGAAAATACGTCCTGCGTAAGGCGCCGTTGCCTGCGGGTCCTCGATGAATTCGGCATTCGGCCAGCGGCAGGTCATATCGGCGAGACAGGCCTTTTCATTGCCGATGTCGCTGAAGGCAAGACCCGCAAGACCGCGATCCGTGATCATGATCAGAGCGAGACCGAAGGGCGAGATATGGAACGCATAGCGCATGACGAGGCCGCTGCCCCTCGCCTTCCATTCACCGGGGGACATCGCCTCGTGCGTGACAAATAGATCGTGCAGCCGGCTCGGGCCGGAAAGGCCGACCTCAAAGGACGTCTCCAGGAGCGGCAGATCCTCCTTGCGCAGCAGGCGCTTGGCATGGTCCAGCGTGACCGCCTGAAGGAACGCCTTGGGCGACAATCCGGCCCAGCGCGTAAACGTCTTCTGCAATTGCGTCGGCGACTGGCCGAGCCGGTCGGCCAGCATCTCCAGCGATGGCTGGTCACGATACTCTTCCGTGATGAGCTCGATGACCTCCCGCACGGTCTCGTAATCCTGACCTCCCGGGGTGATGTCTTTCTTCAACTGTGCAATCGCATTCATAATCTTTCTCCTTGGAAAGGAGAAAACCACGGCAGGACGGCTAAAACCACCCGTTTCTTGCGCAAGTGGCCTCTCTGCAAAAATGTGATGTCGCCGATTTGGACAAGCGGCTCATATCCGCTGCGTCACACTCGCCAATGCCCGCTTGAAGGCCTTGGCAAAGCTCTCGCGATCCTCAGGATTGAGGAAGGAACCGACGTCGGTGTCGTGGCTTCTGTCGCGGACATGCATCGAGACGACGCCGATCTCGGGATGACGGCGAACCAGGAACCGCGTCCAGAACGGATTGAAGTCATGTTCCACCATGCGGCCCGTCGGCGAAAACTTGCGGATCGAGACATTGGTGCGCGATACCGTGACCTCTTCGCGCACGCGCCCGGAGCGGTAGTTCAGCCAGAAGGCGCCATAGAGCAGCAGGAAATCGGCCCCGAAGAAGATGCCGATTGGCCAGGCGCCGCGGGCGGCGAAGAGAATGCTGTAGAAGAGGCAGAAAGTGCCGGCCAGAGCCAGCATGATCTTGAACCCCTTTCGCGGCAGCGAGCGATGGGGAAACAATTCGGCAGCGAAAACCGGCCTGTTGCCGTCTACAGCCGTATCGGCGTTGCGTTCCGTCATGGGACTTGAGTATAGGTCGTTTATGGCAAATCCAAAGATCAAATCCAGCGCCCAAACCGTGAAAAAGTCAAATGCGACCGCAGGCCGCAAGCCGATGGCCAAGAGCCTCTATTCCAGGGTGGACCTGGAAGAGATCTTCCGGCGCTTCTCCATCCAGCGGCCGGAGCCGAAGGGCGAGCTGGAACACGTCAACCCCTTCACGCTCGTCGTCGCTGTCGCGCTATCGGCGCAGGCGACCGATGCCGGCGTCAACAAGGCGACGCGCGCCCTCTTCGCCGTCGCCGACACGCCGCAGAAGATGCTCGATCTCGGCGAGGAGCGTATCCGCGAATACATCAAGACAATCGGCCTTTATCGCAACAAGGCGAAGAATGTTATGGCGCTATCGGAAAAGCTGATTACCGATTTCGGCGGCGAAGTGCCGCGGACCCGCGAGGAGTTGATAACCCTGCCCGGCGTCGGCCGAAAGACCGCCAACGTCGTACTCTCGATGGCTTTCGGCCAGGCCACGATGGCCGTCGACACCCATATCTTCCGCATCGCCAACCGACTGCTGCTCGCCCCCGGCAAGACGCCTGATGAAGTCGAGCATCGGCTGATGCAGATCATCCCCGACCAGTATCTCTACCATGCGCATCATTGGCTGATCCTGCACGGGCGTTATTGCTGCAAGGCGCGCAAGCCGGAATGCGAACGCTGCGTCATCGCCGACCTCTGTCGCTCGCCGGAAAAGACCTGGGACATACCCGCTCCGCTGGTCGAGCTTCCGGCTCAGATCATCGGGGCGGAGGCCGCAGGCTGAGCCTATCGAAGGCGCAGGCTCGCTTCCTTGTGCGAGATCAGCTTGTGCAGATGCACCATCATGCCGGCGGCAAACAGCGGCGTCAGCAGATTGAGAAGCGGGATCGCCAGAAAAGCCGCGATCACCAGGCCGGCCAGAAAGACCGTGAAGGCATGCTTAACGCGGAACTTCCGCGCTTCATCCGGCGAACGGAAACGCATGGCGGCGAATTCGAAGAATTCCCGGCCGAGCAGATAGCCGTTCACCAGAAAGAAGGCGATGAGATTGATGCCCGGAATGAATAGCAGGAACAGGGCGACGATATTGCCGACGATGACGACGCCGAGAAACCGCACGGAGCTTTTCATCGCGGCGGCGATCGGCATCGCCGTTCCAGGCGTGTCGGCGGGATAATCCCGCTTTTCCACGACTTCGGCGACATCGTCGAGAAACAGGCCGGCGATCAGGGCCGTGACCGGCGAGATCAGCAGCGCCATCGACAGCGCCAGCGCAATACCGGCGAAGATGGCAAGAAACAGCGTGAGCCAGCCGGTCCAATCCGAAGTGGACGACATGAAGCCCTGCAGCCAGGGCAAGGCAAACGAATTGAAAGCGCTGCGCAGCGCGAACCAGAGCGCGACGAGCGCCACCAAGGTGAGACCGAGAACCTTCCAGAAAACCTTGCGCGCCTCCGGCGCAAAGAGATTTTCGAAGGAAAGGCGGGCGGCAAGGGCAATCATTCGGTCGACCTCATTCTGTGGCAACCGGACAACTAGGAAGCTGCCGCACCGATATCAATATCTCGCGCGGAGATATGAGCACGCCCAATTAAAAATTTGAATTATTGTAATAAAGTTTACACTAATATATTCTGTTCGTCACATTAAGAACAACAACCGAAACAAGATCGGCGCTCCGATTAGTTTTTCCCAGCCGATTTCGAGAGAAACTGGTGCAACCAAACAGTCGAAAGACCATCAACGAGGCACAAAATTTGGAAGACCTTAGCCAGAAACTTAGACAATATATCAAGATCGGCACTCCGGCCGAACGAAGAATTGCTAAGTATTTCTCCGAGCATCTGAATGAACTGCCGTTCGAAACGGCTTCTTCGGTTGCCGACAGGCTGGAACTGAGCCCTATGACGGTTGGACGGTTTCTGCGGTCGCTCGGCTATCACGGTCTGGACGGGATAAAGGTGCATCTCAAGGAGAATGCCCCAACGATCACGTCACAATTGCCAAACATCCTCGAACAGCTTCAGAAAGATGCGAGCGAGGGTCATCCGCTTGCGACCCAGATCGCCGAGCAGGTCGAGATGCTGCAGCATATCTACAACCTCGCCGGCCAGCCGCCATGGCAGGATGCGGTTGCGACAATCCTGTCTTCAGGCAATGTTTTCATCACCTCCCACCCCAGTCTCGCAGGGATCGGCCGCTATTTTCGCGACCGCCTGACCTTTGCCCGCGATCAGGTTCTGTTCCTGGACGGCGCCAATGGCAGCTATATCGAGTTGTTCGGCGAGCCGGCCGATGACGGGCTGCTTGTCATCATCGATTCCCCCGGCTTCGTTACCTCGCGCCTCCTGGCGCGCTCCGCCCGGCGGGCTGGATGCAAAGTGTTGCTGGTCACCGGCCAATTCACCGAATGGGCGCATGAATTCGCAAATATCACGCTATCCCTGCCGCCGCAGCGACCCAGCAGCCGCGAAAGCCTGTCCGCCATGATGGCCTTGCTGGAATATCTGGCGATCTCTGTCGTTCAAGCCGCAGGCGAAACGGCGGAAACAAGGATGCGGCGCATAGAAGAGCTGCAAGGTATGTTCGCCCAGATGCCGCTCCGCTAGAGTATTTCCGGGAAAACTGCGCAGCGGCCTTTCGTCCGGAATACGCCAGGAAGCAAAGGGGAAGAGCGGTTTCGAGATTCGAAGAAGAGCGAAAATGCTCTAAGCCGCCTATTCCATCCCATCCAGTTCCGCGCGATGGCGGTACATGGCGAGGAAGCGCCGGTAATCGCGATCGTAGAATGCCTTCTTCTCCGGATTAGGCAGCCGTTCGTGACCGCCCGGATACATCGCCGCACCCGCTGCTCCGAGGTTTTCATACAGGCCGCAGGAGACCGAGGCGGCAATCGCCGTGCCGAGTAGCACCGTCTCGTTCATCTTCGGGATCACGACCTTACAGCCGGTGACATCGGAATAAAGCTCCATCAGCGCGGAATTCTTCACATGACCGCCGGCGACATGCAGCGTGTCCGGCACGTAGCCATACTCGCGCATCCGCTCCAGGATATGGCGTATGCCGAGCGCGATGCCGATGCTGGTGCGCCAGTAAAGCCGGCAAAGACCATCGAAGGACGCATCGAGCGTCATGCCGCTGATGACCCCCAACGCATGCGGATCGGCAAGCGGAGAGCGATTGCCGTGGAAGTCGGGTAGCACATGAATGCGTCCGCCGAGGGAATCGCCTTCGGCAAGCCTGAGCTCCGCGATCCGCCGGACAATACGATCGTGCAACGCCGCCGTCGGAGGCCCGCCGGCCGCATGCATGCTGACGATATGATCGAGAAGTGCACCCGTGGCCGACTGCCCGGCTTCGGCGAGCCACATGCCCGGAAAGACCGCCTCGTAGTAAGGTCCCCACATGCCGGTGCTGCGCTTGCGTTCGCGGGCGAAGGAGACGACGCAGCTGGACGTGCCCGCTATCAGCGCCAGTTGATGCTCCAGTGTGGCGGCATCGCCGGCATGACCGGCAAGCGCGCCGAGAGCACCGGCATAGGCGTCGATCATGCCCGCGCCGACATGGCACTCGCGATCGAGCCCCAGAGCTTCGGCAGCCTCCGCCGTCAGCGTGCCGATGCTCTTGCCGACCGGCACACTCTCTTCCGGTAGGCTGCCGCGCTCACGCAGATCACCAAGGCCTATGACGTTGAGAAAATCGGCCTGCCAACCCGGCTGGCGATGCGCAAGATAGTTCCATTTCGCCACCAGCGTCGAGCGCGAGCGCGCCAGCGAACCGGTTGCCTTCCAGCTCATAAAATCGGCCAGGTCGAAGAAATAGCCGGCCTCGGCCCAGCTTTCCGGCAGGTTCTCCTTCAGCCACATCAGCTTCGGCATTTCCATTTCCGGCGACATGAAGTCGCCGGAATAGTGAAGGACCTCGTGCAGCGTCGCCGTACAGTAGTCCGCCTCCGCCAGTGCCCGATGATCGAGCCAGACGATCGTATCGAAGCGGCTGTCGCCGCCCGTGGAAACGGTCAGCTGCCTGCCGTCACGAGCGCGCACGACCAGCGAACAGGTAGCATCGAAGCCGATCGCGCCGATGACCGAGGCATCGACGCCGGCAGCCTTAACCGCTCCGCGAACGGCGGCGCAGACGGCATTCCATATATCCTCGGAATCATGCTCGGCGTGGTTTTCACGTGGGCGATTCATCAGGATCGGATGTTCGCCTTTTCCCAGTAGCGTGCCGCGCGCGGTGAAGACACCGGCGCGTGCGCTGCCTGTGCCGATGTCGACCGCAACCACGTGATCACGCATGCAAAAGAGGTCCCGACCACTTAGCTCTTGTTGCGGACAAGTTGTATCAATTCCGGCATCGCGTCAAACACGACTTCCGGCGAAAGCTGCTCCAGCTCCGCCCGGTAGCTCGGCGAATGAGCGTGCGATCCGCCGGTAAAGGCAAAGACCGTCATGCCGGCTGCACGCGCCGCCGTGATGCCCGCCGGGCTGTCTTCTACGACGATGCAATCCTTCGGCGGGACACCCATTTTTTCAGCCGCGTAGAGGAAGAGATCCGGCGCCGGCTTGCCACGCTTGACCATGCTGGCGCTGAAAATATTCGGCTCCAGCCTGTCGAGAAGGCCGGTCACGCCGAGCGAAAGGCGGATGCGCTCCAGCTGGCTCGACGAAGCAACGCAGCGCGGCAGCGCAAGCGCATCCAGCGTCGCGCCAATGCCGTCGATCGGCTTCAATTCGTGCTTGAAGCGTTCGTAGAGATCGTTGCGGATGCGATCGAGAAACGCCTGGTCGATGAAGACGTCGAATTCCGTCTGCATCGTATCGACCAGTGTCGCCAGGCTCTTGCCGAGGAAGCGGCTATAGACATCCTCTTCGCTCATCTCGACGCCGACATCGTGCATCGCCTGGATGAGCACGCTGACCGACAGCGGCTCGCTGTCCACAAGCACACCATCGCAATCGAAGATTACGAGCCCTGTTCCCGCAGCCGTCATCACAGATCCAACCTGAATTCTATTGTTGTCCCGCCTGCCCGAAACACTCGGACGGCAATGGAAAACGGCCGGAACAGGAGACGTCCGGCCGTTTAAGAGTTATTCCGCGAGTTTGTTGTCCAAGTATAGCTGCAGGGTGACGCGGGTACCCTTTTCCCACAGCGTTTTCAGTGCATGCGCGAAGCGCTTGCGGAAAAGATCGGATTTGGCAACGTCGCCGAAGATGTCGTCGAACACGAGGAAGGCGTTCGGATCGTCCTTCGCCTTGAGGGCGGCTTCATGCAGCCGATCGGCGCTGGCGTCATTGAAGACGATATCCTTGCCGCTGTCGGTCTTGCCAGCAAAGTAACGGCACCAGAGCGCCGAGACGAGCGCGAGGCCGACAATATCCTCGCCGCGGCGAAGACGGTCGGCCGTCGACGGCAGGATGAACTTCGGCTGGCGGTTCGAGCCGTCCTGCGCCAGACGCGGAATGGTATCGGCGATCTTCGGATTGGCGAAGCGATGTTCGATCAGCTTGAAATAATCGGCCAGCACCGTGTTCGGCACGGGCGGGATGACGGGGATGATCTCGTCGTTTTCGAGCTTGGCGAGGAAAGCGCGGATGAGCGGCTCTTCCATGGCCTCATGCACGAAATGAATGTCCATCAGCGCCGCCGGATAGGCGATCGCCGCATGGCCGCCATTGAGGATACGGATCTTCATATGCTCATAGGGAGTGACGTCGGGCACGAAGGTCACGCCGACCTTTTCCAGCGCCGGACGGCCTGCCGGGAAATTGTCCTCCAGCACCCATTGCTTAAATTCCTCGCAATAGACGGGCCAATTGTCCTCGATGTCGAAAGCTTCCTTCAAGAGGTCGATCTCGCGCGCGCTCGTTGCCGGCGTGATGCGGTCGACCATGCCGTTCGGAAAAGCGACGTTTGCGGCGATCCAGTCGGCAAAGGCCGGGTCGGAGAGCCGCGCCGTACCGACGACGGCAGCTTTCGTGACACCGCCATTGTGAGGAATGTTGTCGCAAGACATGACGGTAAAGGGCGGCAGGCCGGCAGCGCGGCGCGCCTTGAGACCGGCCACGATGAGGCCGAATACGGTCTTCGGCGCATCCGGGTGCTGGCCATCGGCGACGATCGCCGGATGGGCGGGATTGAACTTGCCCGAGGCATCGATGAAATAGCCGCCCTCGGTGATCGTCATCGAGACGATGCGGATGGTCGGGTCGGCGAGCTTGGCGATGATGGTCTTGGCATCGCCGACCGGCAGGATATCGATCATCGGCGCGGTGACGCGCGCGGCCGTGCGATTGTTATCCTGTTCGACCACGGTCGTCAGAAAGTCCTGAGCGGCCAGCTTTTCCCGCATGGCGGCATCAGACGGTAGCACGCCCGCGCCGATGATCGCCCAGTCATGAGCCTCGCCGGTATTGAAAAGGTCATCGAGATAGATTGCCTGATGGGCGCGATGGAAATTGCCGACACCGAAATGCACGATGCCCGCCGAAAGCGACTTCCGGTCGTAAGCAGGAATGGCCGCCGTTGCAGCCGCCTCCTGGAGAGTTGCGAGCGATAATTTGCACGTCATGTCTCTGATCCTTCTGAAAGGTCTCTGGCTCCGGGCGGCTGGGGAGGACGCACCGGCTTGTATGCTTGCCCGGCCCACGGAAATGATAGGTGCGGACTGGCAGAAATGCATTGGCCGCCCGCATCGATCGCGCACGGCCTTAGCTCTTTAGGCTGAGATCGCCAGCCCCTCGGCATTGAACCGGTGGATATGCGCCTTGTCGGGCGTCAGGTAGACCGTGTCGCCGGCCCGCGCCGGGAAATCGCCCGAGCCGCGTGCTGTCACCGTGCCGATCCCGTCAACGTCGATATGCAGGAAGGTGTCGGAGCCGAGATGTTCGGCAACGAGCACCTTGCCCTGCCAATCGCCCGAGCTGGTCGACAGCAATGTGTGTTCCGGGCGCACGCCGATGGTGTCGCCACCAAGGCTCTGGGCATAGGCGCCCTTGACGAAATTCATCTTCGGCGAACCGATGAAACCGGCGACGAAGAGATTGCGCGGGCTGCGATAAAGCTCCAGAGGCGAACCGACCTGCTCGATATTGCCGCGATTGAGCACGACGATCTTGTCGGCCATGGTCATGGCCTCGACCTGGTCGTGCGTGACATAGACCATCGTCGTTTTCAACTGTTGGTGCAACTCGCTGATCTCGAGGCGCATGTTGACGCGCAATGCCGCATCGAGGTTCGACAGCGGTTCGTCGAAGAGGAAGGCGGCCGGCTGGCGCACGATGGCGCGGCCGATGGCGACGCGCTGGCGCTGACCGCCGGAGAGCTGGCGCGGCTTGCGCTCCAGATAGTCGGTCAGGTTCAGGACGCGCGCGGCGTCCGCAACCTTCTTGTCGATTTCCGCCTGCGGCATGTTCGCCATCTTCAGCGGAAAGGCGATGTTCTTGCGCACGCTCATATGCGGATAGAGCGCGTAGGACTGGAACACCATGGCAAGGCCGCGTTCGGACGGCTTCAGATTGGTGCCGTCCTTGCCGTCGATGAGGATCTGGCCGCCGGAGACATCTTCAAGACCGGCGATCAGGCGCAGCAGCGTGGACTTGCCACAGCCCGACGGGCCGACGAACACGACGAACTCGCCGTTGTCGATCTCGAGATCGATGGAAGGAATGACCTTGGCTTCGCCGAAGACCTTGGAGACCTGTTTGAGAACAATGCTACCCATGTTTCTCTTCCTTACTTAACCGCGCCGAAGGTCAGGCCGCGAACGAGTTGCTTCTGGCTGAACCAGCCGAGGATCAGGATCGGAGCGATCGCCATGGTCGATGCCGCCGAAAGCTTGGCGTAGAACAGGCCCTCCGGGCTGGAATAGGAGGCGATGAAGGTGCTCAATGGCGCGGCGTCGACCGCCGACAGGTTGAGTGTCCAGAAGGCCTCGTTCCAGGCGAGGATGATGTTGAGCAGCATCGTCGAGGCAAGTCCGGGGATCGCCATCGGCGTCAGAACGTAGATGATTTCCTTGGCGAGCGTCGCACCGTCCATGCGGGCGGCTTCGAGGATCTCGCCGGGGATTTCCTTGAAATAGGTGTAGAGCATCCAGACGATGATCGGCAGGTTGATGAGCATCAGCACGACGACCATGCCAACACGGCTGGCGAACTGGTTGTTCAGAAGGCCGAAGCTCTGGAACAGCAGGTAGATCGGGATGAAGGCGCCAACAGGCGGCATCATCTTCGTCGACAGCATCCACATCAACACGTCCTTGGTCCGCTTGGTCGGCGAGAATGCCATGGCCCAGGCGGCCGGAACAGCGACGAGCAGACCGAGGATCGTGGAGCCGAAAGCGATGATGACCGAATTGCCGAAGTGGAGGAAGTAATCCGAGCGCGACTGCACCTCGAAGTAATTCTCCAGCGTCCAGTGGAAGAAGAGGAACTGCGGCGGCGAGGCGATGGCATCGCCTTCCGTCTTGAAGCTCGTCAGGATCGTCCACAGGATCGGGAAGAAGATAAGGATTGCCACGATCCAGGCGGCGATCGATACGACGATCTTGCGTTGCGTTGTGATCTTGCGTGCCATCTCAAGCCTCCAGATTCTTGCCGACTGCGCGCATCAGGAAGATCGCGACGATATTGGCGAGGATGACGGCGATAATGCCGCCCGCCGATGCGCCGCCGACATCCTGCGACAGAACGATCTGCGAATAGACGAGATAAGTGAGGTTGGTCGTCGCCGTGCCGGGGCCGCCATTGGTGGTGACGAGGATTTCTGCGAAGGCCGACAGCAGGAAGATCGTCTCGATCAGGATCACCACGGTTATGGCGCGGGCCAGATGCGGCAGGATGATGTAGATGAACTTCGAAACCGGTCCGGCGCCATCCATCTCGGCGGCTTCCTTCTGCTCTTCGTCTAGCGATTGCAGGGCGGTCAGCAGGATAAGCGTTGCGAAAGGCAGCCACTGCCAGGCGACGATAATGACGATCGACAGGAGCGGAACCGTCTCCAGCCAGGTCAGCGGATCAAGCCCGAAGAACCGGAAGAGATGCGCGAGAAGCCCGTTCACCGGGTTCATGAACATATGCTTCCAGATGAGGGCGGCGACCGTCGGCATCACGAAGAAGGGCGCAAGCACCAGCATGCGCACGATGCCCTGGCCGAAGATCGGCTGATCAAGAAGGAGAGCCAGCGCGATGCCGCCGACCACGGTAATCAGCAACGCACCACCAACGAGCAGCAGCGTCACGATCAGCGAGCTCAGGAAGGCGGGGTCGGTGACGAAATATTCGTAGTTGAGCAACCCGATGAAATCGTGAGTACCGGGATTGAGCAGATTGTAGTTCAGCGTCGAGAAATAGATCGTCATCACGAGCGGGACGATCATCCACGCGAAGAGCAGCAGAACCGAAGGCGCCATCATGACGCGCGCGGTGGAACGGGTGTGCAACGTTGCCATGGCAAGTACCGACCTATCTTTTGAGCGGGAGAGGTGGCCGTGGACCGGCTGAAACGAAAAGGGCCGCCAAGGGCAGTTCGGGCGCTCGGCGGCCTAGGAGGAAACAGTGCTCGAGAGGGGGCACTGTTTCCCTGGTTTCAAAGGCCCCTACTTCGGGTAGCCGGCCTTCGTCATTTCGCGTTCCGTCAGCTTCTGGGCAGCCTGGAGCGCCTGATCGACGGAGATCTGGCCGGCCAGAGCGGCCGAGAACTGCTGGCCGACAGCCGTGCCGATGCCCTGGAATTCAGGGATAGCGACGAACTGAACGCCGACATACGGAACCGGCTTCACGGTCGGATGTGTCGGATCAGCCGAGTTGATCGAGTCGAGCGTCATCTTCGCGAAAGGCGCTGCCTTCTGGTAGTCCGCATTCGCATAGAGCGAGGTACGGGTGCCGGGAGGTGCATTCAGCCAGCCTTCCTTCTGAGCGACAAGGTTGGTGTATTCCTTGCTGGTTGCCCAGGCGATGAACTTCTCGGCAGCTTCGGTCTTCTTCGAGGAGGCCGGGATGGCGAGGTTCCATGCCCAGAGCCAGTTGCCGCGCTTGCCAAGACCCTTGTCCGGAGCCAGAGCGAAGCCGACCTTGTCGGCAACCTTGGATTCCTTCGGATCGGAAACGAAGGAAGCTGCAACTGTCGCGTCGATCCACATTCCGCATTTGCCGGACTGGAACAGCGCCAGGTTTTCATTGAAGCCGTTGGAGGAAGCGCCCGGAGGGCCGGCGTCCTTCATCAGCTTGACGTAGAAGCTCAGCGTGTCCTTCCATTCCGGCTGGTCGAACTGTGCCTTCCACTTTTCATCGAACCAGCGAGCGCCGAACGAATTCGACATCGCCGTCAGGAACGCCATGTTTTCGCCCCAGCCCGCCTTGCCGCGAAGGCAGATGCCGTAGACTTCATGATCCTTGTCGGTGATCTTGCGGGCTGCATCGGCGATGAAGTCCCAGGTCGGCGCGTCCGGCATCTTCAGGCCGGCCTTGTCGAACAGGTCCTTGCGGTACATCACCATCGAGCTTTCGCCGTAGAACGGCGCGGCATAGAGCTTGCCGTCGGTCGTCAGACCGCTGCGAATGGCCGGGAGAAGGTCATTCACGTCATAGTCCTTGTCGGCGGAAAGCTTGTCGAGCGATGCAAGCCAGCCGAGCTTGCTCCAGATCGGCACTTCATAGGTGCCGATGGTCAGCACGTCGTACTGGCCCGCCTTGGTAGCGATGTCGGTCGTAACCTTCTGGCGCAATACGTTTTCTTCAAGCGTGACCCATTGCAGGTCGATACCGGGGTTCTTGGCTTTGAAATCGTCCGTAAGCTTCTGCATACGGACCATGTCGCCGTTGTTAACCGTCGCAATGGTGAGGGTTTCGGCAGACGCCAGGCCGGCAAACATCAGAGCCGAGCAAGCGCCCAGCAGTAAAGTTTTCAATTTCATATCTTCCTCCCAGAAGACCAAAATGAGCATTCGCTTTGCTCATGGGCAATTACTCACGCCTTGCGACAAAATGTCAATGCAGATTCGTTGCTGCATTGCCGAGCAAGCAACCTATCCTTTTGTTTATATGAGTTAAATTTTTTGCTCAGACCTTGAGCAAAAATTCGGCAACTGCCTCGTCGGTGATCAAGCCATTGATCTGCTGGCCGATGACGGCGGCCTTGATCGCCTCGAATTTGCGTCGTCCCTTGGCGATGCCGATGACCGCGCAGGTCTCGCGTGACGGCAAGGGCGCACTCGCGACACGATCATTGACGTCGGGCATCATCCTACCGTCGCCATCGAAAATCCACCCGCAGATCTCGCCCGCGGCCCCCCGGTTCATCAGCGCCAGCATCTCATCCCTTTCGAGAAAGCCGTCGAGACAGAGCGGCGCCTCGACGCCCATCTCGCCGATGCCGACGAAGGTCACGTCGGCCTGTGCGCTGATATCGAGCGTCGAACGCACGAGCGCCTGCGCGTGCAGCAGCTCACGCTCCTCCGCCGACGACACCAGCACCGGCAACGGCATCGGAAAGTGACGCGCCTTGACGACATCGGCCATGCTGAAGATGACGTTGTAATAGGCAGCCGAGCCGTCCGGGCCGATATTGCCCGTCAGCGACACCACCCGATGCTGCAGACATTCTATCGCCGGCAGCTGATCGACGGCAGCCTTCAGCGTGCGGCCGGTGCCGATTGCCAGCACGATCGGATCGGGCCGCCGTAGCCAGCGCTCGATCTCGGCAGCACCGGCTTCGGCAATGCCGATCGTGGAGGAGGTGCTGTCAGGATCGCTCGGTACGATATCGACATGCCGCAGATTGAACTTCTTCTTGAGCTCTGCCGCATATTCCAGGCAGGCGGCGATCGGGTGATCCAGCCGCACCTTGATGAGCCGTTCGGCGACGGCAAGCGACACCAGCCTCTGTGCCGACTGGCGGGATATTCCCATTGCGACGGCGATCTCATCCTGCGTCCGGCCGGCGACGTAATAGAGCCAACCGGCCCGTGCCGCATCGTCCAGCCGTCCTTGGGAATCCAGCTTCTTCGCCATCGCCTTCCTTTAATCGAAACAGCGCCCGCGCCCGGGATGATCCGGACAACGCTTGCGGGGATTACACAGTTTCCGGCGGGATGACGCCCTTGGTCAAGGTGAAACAACCGTAGAAGCGCCGCTCGCCGGTCTGAATGACGCAAAAGGCATCTTTGGCACGCTCGTAGAAATCGAAGCGCTCGACAGGGGTCAGCGGCCAATGCTTGCCCTCGGCCTTATCGATCGCAGCCTGGACCTCCTGCTGGACCTGCGGCACCTCTTCCGGCGCACCAACCACCTCCATGCGCGTCGCCGCGTCGTCGATGAAGCTATCGAGTGGCATCAGCGACAGGATGGCGGCAACAGCGTCGGCGGCGGGCACATTGTCGATCCGCAGCAGCTCGCCTAAAACCGTCTGGCTCGCGATGGCCTCCGCCGGGAAATTCGTGTCGACGACGACAAGCATGTCGCCATGCCCCATCGACTTCAACGCGTAGAGCACGTCCGCATTCAAGAGCGGCGAAATTCCCTTCAGCATGACCGAGGCCCTCCGATAGCCTATGGCGGCCATCCAGGGGCCGCTTCATTCTCCGCGCAAACAAGTAACCATCGCGTTCCTGTCTGTCCATAGGCGCCGGGAACGTTTTCGGGCGGGAGGCCGAACCATGAACTGTGCATCGAGCCGCGGCTTATTTCAGCCCTTATTGACCCGATAGGTTCGTCGGCATTAACTGAAACACGTTCAACGGTTGAGAGGTGCAGGTGCGCATTCTTGTGGTGGAGGACGACGACACGATCGGCAGCGCGGTTCGGGACCATATCGCGGCGGGGCCTCATGCCGTCGACTGGGTGAAGAACCTGACTGATGCCGAAGAAGTCACCAGCGCCGTGCAATACGGTCTCATTCTGCTGGATTTGCAGCTTCCGGATGGCAGTGGCATCGATTTCCTCAAGAGGCTGCGCCGCAAGCCCGACGAAACGCCCGTCATGATCCTCACGGCGCGCGACCAGATTTCCGACCGCATCGAGGGCCTGAACAGCGGTGCCGATGACTATCTCGTCAAGCCGTTCAACCTCGGCGAACTGACAGCCCGCATTCTGGCCGTCGCCCGACGCTATGCCGGCAGCCCGCAGCCGACCCTCCGTCTCAGCGACCTCGAAATCGATCAGCCGCAACGCCGCGTCAAGCTGGCGGGCAAGGATGTGATCCTGACCGGGCGCGAATGGGCCGTGCTCGACCTGTTGATCGCGCGGCCGGGCGCCATCGTCTCGAAGGACAAGATAGAGGAGGCGCTTTATGCCTTCGGCTCCGAAATCGAGAGCAATACGGTGGAGGTCTATGTCAGCCGCCTGCGCAAGAAGATCGGTAAGGATCGCATAAAGACCGCGCGCGGCGTCGGCTACTGCCTGGGCGAGCGATGATCGAGCGCCAGGAGCCCAGCCGCGCCAGCATCACCCGGCGCCTGATTACCGCGCTGACCGGCATGGTTGTCGTCTTCTGGCTGATTGCGGTAGGCATCGGCGTCTATGTCGTCAACAAGGAACTCTCCGAAACCTTCGACGGCGCGTTGCAGGAAACCGCCGAGCGCCTGATGCCACTGGTGCTCGACGATCTGGCCAACCGTGACCATTCCGGCGATCCGCAAAGCCTGGAGGAACTCAACAAGGGCCTGAACCGCGAATATCTGACCTATCAGGTACTCGACGGCAACGGCAAGGTGATCCTGCACTCCCACGATGCCCCCGCAACGGCCTATGACGTACCGCTGAAGATCAGTTTCCATGACACGCCGAGATACCGGATTTATACCGAGTCCTCGGCCGACGGTTCGATCTTTCTGCACGTCGCCGATGCCTTCAAGAATCGCCGTGAGGCGTCGCGCGAAAGCGGTGTCGCGCTGCTCTGGCCACTGCTTGCGCTCATTCCCGCCAGCATTATCGCGATTGGGATCATCGTTGGGCGGTCGCTGCGGCCGATCGACCGCCTTCGGTCGCAGATCTCCACCAAGGACGGCGGCAACATGGCGCCGATCGAGAGCGAGACGCTACCGCTCGAACTGCAGCCGATCGCCCGCTCCGTCAACCTGCTGCTCGAACGGCTCCGTCTCGCCCTTGAGGCCGAGCGCGAATTTACCGCCAACAGCGCCCACGAGCTGCGCACCCCGATTGCCGGCGCGCTTGCCCAGACGCAGCGGCTTATCGCCGAATTGCCGCAAGGGCAGTTGACGGAACGGGCCGGCCGCATCGAGACGTCGCTCTCCAATCTTGGCCGGCTGGCGGAAAAATTGCTGCAGCTTTCCCGCGCCCAGGCCGGCATCGGCGCAGGCGACAGACCTGCCGATCTGATAGCCATCATAGAAACCGTCATCGGCGATTATGACCGCGATTCCGGCACCGCGGGCCGCGTCCTGCTGGAGAACGAGACGACGGAGAAGCTGATGCGCAACATCGATATCGATGCCTTTGCGATCGTCATGCGCAACCTCATCGAAAACGCCTTGATTCACGGCCCGGCCGATGACGAGGTGACTGTCGGCGTCGACGGCCGCACTGTCCGCGTCATCAATGGCGGCGCCGTGCTTTCCGTAAATGAGCTTGCCGGCTTGAAGAAGCGCTTCTGGCGCGGCAAGACGAAGGCCGCAGGCTCCGGCCTCGGGCTTTCGATCGTCGAGCGCATCGTCGGCCAGATCGGCGGACATCTCGATCTGCTATCGCCCGCGACCGGCAGAACCGACGGTTTCGAAGCCAGGATCACCCTGCCGTCCGGTTGACGGCCTTCGCCCTTCAAGGATTGATCTTGAAAAGATCGGCAAAGGGTGCGAGCAAGTGCGCCATGTTTCCAGCAGGTTGGTATCCATGATCGTTTCCTTCGACATCGGCGGCAGCGCCATCAAAGGCGGCATAGCCCGCTCCATGACGGATATCGTGCCGCTGGCACGGCGCCCGACGCCAGGACACGATTTTGCTGAATTCGTCGCCGCCCTGCGCGAGGTGATTGCCGAAGCCGGTGAGAAGCCGGATTGCCTCTCCTTCTCCATCGCCGGTGTCGTCGATCCCGATACGCAGGCGCTGACCTGCGCCAATATTCCCTGTATTCACGGCCGCCGTCTCGCTGCCGATCTGGAAGCGGAACTCGGCTATCCAGCGTTGATTGCCAACGATGCCGATTGCTTCGCCATGGCCGAAGCCATGTCCGGAGCCGGTCGCGGCCACCGCATCGTCTTCGGCGCCATTCTCGGCACCGGCGTCGGCGGCGGTCTGGTCGCGGACGGCCGGCTGGTCAACGCGGCCGGCGGCTTCGCAGGAGAATGGGGCCACGGTCCGATCATCGCCTCTTTCGCCGGCAATCCGCCGGTCGCCATTCCCGCCTATGCCTGCGGCTGCGGCCAGAAGGGTTGCGTCGACACGGTCGGCGGCGCCCGCGGCATCGAGCGCCTGCACAAGACGCTTCACGGACTGGAGCTTTCCAGCGAAGAGATCATCGGCGAATGGCTGAAAGGCGAAGACCGCGCCGAACGCACAATCGAGGTCATGATCGATCTGGTCGCCTCCCCGCTCGCTCTGACCATCAACATAACCGGCGCGACCATCGTGCCGGTCGGCGGCGGTCTTTCCAACGTCGAACCGCTTCTCGCACGCCTTGACGAGGCGGTGCGCGCCCGCATCCTGCGCAAGTTCGGCCGGCCGCTTGTCGTACCCAGCGAGTGCAAGCCGGAACCGGGCCTCATCGGCGCGGCACTGCTCGGCCTGCAATATGCCGGAGAGCGCACCCATGCTGCTTGAAGTCTGCGTCGAGGACATTGCCGGTCTCAAGGCCGCCGTCGCAGGCGGCGGCGATCGCATCGAGCTTTGCAGCGCGCTCCCCCTCGGCGGGCTGACGCCGAGCGCCGGGCTGATGGCTGTTGCGGCAAAAATGCCCGTGCCCGCCTATGCCATCATCCGCCCTCGCGCCGGCAACTTCGTCTACTCGGCCGACGAGCTCGATATCATGAAGCGCGACATCGACGCGGCGCGATCTGCCGGGCTGCCGGGCGTCGTGCTTGGCGCCTCCCAGCCGGACGGACGGCTGGATGTCGACACGCTGACCATCCTCGCCGCCCATGCGCAAGGGCTCGGCAAGACGCTGCATCGCGCCTTCGATCTGGTGCCCGACGTCAAGGAAGCCGTCGAGGTGGCCGTTTCCCTCGTCTTCGAGCGCATCCTGACATCAGGTGGCGCAAGGACCGCAGCCGAAGGCGTTGCCATGCTCGAGCAGGCGATTGCTGTTGCCGCCGGCCGCATCTCCATCATGCCCGGCTCCGGCGTGACGCTGGCGACGGTCGGCCAACTCTGGCCGCGCTTGCAGATCGGCGAGATTCATGCCTCCTGCTCCGCAGCCGTCCCAGAGACGGACGAGCGCGTCATTGCCCTCGGCTTCTCGGCGCCTTCGATCCGCCGCACCGATGCCGCCACCGTCAAGGCACTCAAGGCGTATTTCGCTTAAGACCGGCTGTGCTGCGATTTGCGGCGAGGACGTGCGACAAGCCACGGGCCCTGAACGCAAGAACCGGGCGCGGGAGATCGCAATGTGCTTTGGGCAACATCATGAATTGACAAAGAAACATTAGAATGATCAATCGTTCATAAACGCATATGCTGTAGCCATGGATTGGCTGCGCAACATACAGTTATTGCAGCAGACAGGTTTCCTCGGGAGTAGCTGTGATCTGAATCATGTCGGTGGCGCCACCTCGCAAGAAAAGCAGGGCTGTCTTCTGGATTGCGGCTGTTGTCATCGGTTCGATCATCCTGGCAACCGCGCTGCTTGCCAACGACATGCGCAATTTGCGGGCTTTGGATAGCCGCTATCATCTCAATCTGTTTCCGAAGCAAGAGCAGCAGGCAGCGACACCGCCGCCCGTGCCGGCACAGGAACAGCAGCCGGCTCATGCGGCAACACCTCCGGCCATGACGTCGGCAGCACCGGCCCCGGCGGCCAGGAACGTCCGAGTAAAGCCGGCGAGCATCACCGCCAAACCATCCGTCAGGAAAAGATCCCATTTGCTGGATGAGCCCGTCGACGCCCTCCTGAGCGCCTTCGTGCGCAGCTGGCGCATATCGGGCGAGACGCTTTGCGCCGATCTCGTAAAGTTCGGCCTGCCCGTCGGGCAATGGCGGCAAAGCGAATTGGGCGCCGGCACCTCCGAATGCAGCTATGCCATCCAGAAGGGCGCCTATGGCGATGCAAACGCAGCCTCCTTCTTCATCATCGCCCGCGGCAAGCCATCGGGCGAACTCGAGACAATCCGCATCAAGGTCATCATGCCCGACAATGCCGATGGCAAGTCGATCGCCGGCACCTTCGTCGACACCGTCGTACTCCTGCTGAACGAGACGCACTGGCTGGACTTTCAGGCCGCACTGGATTCGATCGGCAAGTTGCAGGATGTGACGCTGCAGGCCTTCGGCGCCAAGCTCAGCTTCTTCAAGGAATTCCAGGGCAATAACAATTTCAACCTGCAGCTGGAACTGCGGAGAACGTCGCCGGAGCAATTGCGAACCGCCATTGTCTTCGACAAGGCGCGCTGGACGCTGCCCTCGCCCTCCTCGACCAATTAGATCTCGGAGCACGCATGTATTTGCCGCTCTTTCATGGTGTATGTTGCGAATACAACCAATGAGCAAGCACTCAGCGGGCTACGCGCCATCATGGGATGAAACGGAGAGGGAGATGGAGCCAAGAGCAGCCAAATCAAACATCAAGAAGATGATTTTCATGAATATCTTCGCTCTGCTGGTTGCTGAATATTTCGCTATCGTTTCGTATTCTTTGATTTCATTCGCCTCTGATTTTAACTCAATCGCTGAGGTAATATCTGTGCCGCTGGCATTGGTCAGCCTTAGCTTCGCTATGGTACCGATGGCTCTCCTGATCACGTGGAAGGCCGCTCTAGTGGCGATCGGCGTCGGCGAATTGCTCGGGCGACCCTCCTATTATTATCCGATAGCTGGAGCTATTGCTGGATACTGGACAGCTCATTCATGGGGCTTTCAAAGCGGCTCCAATAGGTTTGATGTCCTTGTGCTTACAATAAGCGGCGGTATCGCGGGCTATGCTTTCTGGTACGTGGCTGTCCGAAGTTTGGATTTTGATTTGCAAGCGTCGCCTTCACCGAGAGTCGATGACAATGTCTGAGGCGCGAAGGTGGGACGGCTAGAAATGAATCCGCTGTCCATACTACCGCGAAGCGTCCGATCACAACTGCCGTTGGCACAGTGCAGCAGGGCGCATCCAGGATGGGCGCCCGATTTTACAAAACGGTATCAAACATTCATGCGCTTCGGTTTTTGTTGCACTGCCCCATCAGTAGTGCGCATATAGGTGACGATTCCGAAGGTCGGCGGATCACCGGCCGGCAGCACCATGTTTCCCGAGAACACGAAGCGGTTTCCGCAGGGAATCATGCAAATCGTCAAACACGCCGGTCCCCCAGCCGAGCGGTGGAAAGCCATTGCACTCCATGGATTCGATAGATCCCGATCCGCACGGCCAGACTTTTGCGGTCGAACGCGACCCCCGCCTGCGCTACATCATTCCCGCCGTCGTCGCCGTTGCCTTCCTGATGGAACAACTCGATTCCACCATCCTCATCACCGCCGTCCCCGATATCGCCAAAAGCCTCGGCACGACGCCGGTGCGCATGAACCTGGCCGTCACCACCTATATTCTGACGCTCGCCATGTTCATCCCGGTGAGCGGCTGGTTCGCGGATCGCTTCGGCGCGCGGCGCATCTTCGCGCTGTCGCTGTTCATCTTCACGATCGGTTCGATCCTATGCGGTCTGGCGACGAGCCTGCCGATGCTGATCGCCATGCGGGCGCTGCAGGGCTTCGGCGGCGCCATGATGACGCCGGTCGGACGCCTGATCCTCATCCGCAGCTTCCCGCGCAGCCAACTCGTCACGGCGATGACCTATATGACCCTGCCCGCCGTCATCGGACCGGTGATCGGGCCGGTGCTCGGCGGTTTCCTGACGACCTATCTGTCCTGGCGCTGGATCTTCTGGGTGAACCTGCCCTTCGGCCTGATCGGCATGGTCATGGCGCTGCGCTATGTCGAGGACACCGATCGCGACGAGACGATCAAGTTCGATTTTCCCGGCTTCGTCATGGTCGGCCTCGGCTGTGTCCTGCTGCAATACGGGATCGAGAATATCGGCCGCCCGGCAATTCCGGTCTGGGCCATTCTCCTCGTTCTCGCCGCCGCCGGTCTGCTGCTGCTCGGCTTCATCCGCTATGCGAGAACAGCGGAATCGCCGGCCGTGGATCTCACCCTCTTCAAGCTGCGCACCTTCCGCATTGGCACGCTTGCCGGCGGCATCTGTCGCGTTGGGCTAAACGGCGTGCCCTTCCTGCTGCCGTTGATGCTGCAGGTCGGCTTCGGCTTGAGCCCCATCGTCTCGGGCACGCTGACCTTCGTCAGCGCCTTGAGCGCGCTTGCCGTTCGGCCAGTCTCCGCAAAGCTGCTGAAGCTCTACGGCTTCGACCGCATGCTGACCTGGAGCGCTGTGTTCGGCGCTGCCGTCGTCGCCGGCTTCGCGCTGATCACGCCCGATACGCCGCATTGGTTCATCATCGTCTACGTCTTCATCTTCGGACTGGCGCGAGCGGGACAGTTCATGACGTCGAACACCTTGTCCTACTCCGACACCCCGGCCGCTCAGCTCAGCCGCGCGACCAGTCTCGGCGGCGTCCTGCAGCAATTGAGCGTCAGCTTCGGCATCTCCGTCGCGGCCATGCTGCTTGGGTTGGTGACGCTGGACGGATCGCCGCTGACGCCCGAGAAATTCCACCTAGCCTTCTTGCTGATGGCAATCATTCCCCTGCTCGGCATACCCGGCTTCCTCAAGCTGCAGCCTGAAGACGGCGTGCAGGTGAGCGGCCATCAGCGCCGGCCGAAGACATAGTGCAGGGATAGAGATTTTTACGCCGCAAGCGCCGAGGCGCGCGGGTGGACGAGATGATCGCGAAGCACCGCGCCGGAGCGGTCGACTTCCTGCATCAGCACGTCGTAGCTCCAGAGATCAGCCAGGTGCTGCAACACGCGCTTGGCATCCATATCGTCGAGCATTGCGCCATTCAGCACCGTGTGCTTCAGCAGAAGCCGCCGGTCGCCGGCAAGGTCGACATCGACGATCTCGATATGCGGATCGATCCAGCCGACATCATATTGCCGGGCCAGCTCCCGCCGGATACGGCGATAGCCGCGCTCGTCGTGAATGGCGGCGACCCTCAGCCCCTCTTCCTCCTCCGGATCGTCGGTCAGCTGGAACATCCGCATCTTGCGCATCAGATGCGGGCTCAGGAATTGCGAAACGAAACTCTCGTCGCGATAGTTCGCCCAGAGGTCGCGCAAGACAGCCATGGCATCGCCGGTGCCGGCGATATCCGGGAACCACTGCCGATCCTCCTCTTCCGGCCTCGTCACGATGCGCTCGATGTCCTGCATCATGGCAAAACCGATCGCATAAGGGTTGAGACCGGAATAGCGGGGATCGTTGAAGGTCGGCTGGAAGACCACATTGGTATGCGATTTCAGGAATTCCAGAAAATCGCCGTCGCCGATACCGCCGAGTTCGTGCAGCCGCGTCATGATGCGGTAGTGCACGTAGGTCGCAGTGCCCTCGTTCATCACCTTGGTCTGGCTCTGCGGATAGAAATATTGCGCCACGTGCCGGACGATGCGGATGATCTCGCGCTGCCAGGGCTTCAGGCGCGGCGCCATCTTCTCCAAGAAATAGAGGATATTTTCCTGCGGCAGGCCGGCGAGTGAGCGTCGGCGCTCCAGATCGAGATCGAGATTTTTTTTGCTGTGGCCGGTCGGAACCGTGCGCCAGAGGTCGTTGAAGATCTTCTCGTCATATTCGCGCCGCTCGCGCTCGCGCTTCTCCTCGTCGCGCAGATCAGGCGTCTTCTTGCCGGCATAGCGATGAACGCCGTGAGACATCAGCGCATGCGCGGCATCGAGCGTGCGTTCGACGGCGGCGTGGCCGTAGCGCTCCTCGCAGCGCGCGACATAGCTCTTGGCGAAGTTGAGATAGTCGAGAATGCCCTCTGCGTCTGTCCAGAGCTTGAAGAGATAGTTGTTCTTGAAGAAATGATTATGGCCAAAGGCGGCATGCGCGATGACGAGCGCCTGCATCGTCGCGGTATTCTCCTCCATCAGATAGGAGATGCAGGGCGAGCTGTTGATGACGATCTCATAGGCAAGACCGCGCAGCCCCTTGCGATAGAAGGCCTCGTGATGGGCGAAATGCTTGCCGAAGGACCAGTGCTTGTAGAAGAGCGGCATGCCGATCGAGGAATAGACGTCGAGCATCTGCTCGGCGGTGATGATCTCGATCTGGTTCGGATAGACATCGAGACCAAGCTCGTTGACGGCGATCTTCTCGCAGGCATTGTGAATCCGCTGGATGGTGGCGAAATCCCAGTCCGCGCCTTCGAAAAGCCGCTCCATCGATGCCTTCTTCGCCATCTTCAGCTCCTTGTTTCCGCCGTACGCCGCTGGAACAGATCGTGGAAGACCGGATAGATCTGGCTGCGATCGCTGACACGCCGCATGGAAAGCATTGGCCACCCCGCCTGCATCCGCTCATAGAGCGACCAGATCGCCGAGCCGGACGAAATCGCGACGCTGCGCGACTCCCCGACTTCGAGATAGGCGAAATACTGACAGACGGGCAGGATCTCGCTCGTCATCAGCGCAGCCGTCGTCGCATTGTCGGAATAGGCGTTGTCGCCATCCGATGCCTGTGCCGCATAGATGTTCCAGTCCGAGGCCGGGAAGCGGTCGCGCACGATCCCCCGCATCGCCTCGAGCGCGCTCGAAACCTGGGTACCGCCCGTTGCCGGGCTGCGGAAGAAGGTCTCCTCGTCCACCTCTTCCGCCACATCAGTATGGCGGATGAAAACGATCTCGACGCGGCGATACTGCCGGGTCAGGAAGATGTAGAGCAGCATGTAGAAGCGCTTGGCGAGATCCTTCATGTGCTCCGTCATCGAGCCGGAAACGTCCATCAGGCAAAACATGACGGCCTGCGCAACCGGCTTCGGCTCGTTCTCGAACCGGCGATAGCGGATATCGATCGGATCGATGTAGGGGATGCGCCGGACTTTCGATTCCAGCATCTTGATCTCGGCTTCGAGTTGGGCGCGGCGCGTTTCGTCCGTGCATTCCTCCGCCTCTTCGATGAGCTTCTCAACCGTTTCCGGCTTTGGACGGTGCAGCGCAACGCGGCGCATCATGGCAAGCCGCATCGTGCGGTTGATGGCGAGGTTGGCCGGCGACCCCGTCACCGAATAGCCAGAGCGCACCGGATTGATCTGGTCGGCGGATATCAGCCGCCGCTTGGCGAGATCGGGCAATTCGAGATCGTCGAGGAAAAGATCGAGGAATTCGTCGCGCGTCAGAATGAAGCGGAAGGCATCCTCGCCGGTGCCGTCGCCGCCGGCCTTCGGCTTGCCGCCGCCGCCTTCCGGGCGGGGAAGCACATCGCCTTCTATGAAGTCCTTGTTACCGGGAAGAATATGTTCCTTCAGCCCCTCGGGGCCGCGATGGAACCGAGGCTCCTCGGTTCCATCTAGGGGAATGCTGATTTCGCCACCCTTCAGAATGTCCTGAATGTCGCGTTTTTGAGAGGATTCATAGACCGCTCTCTGCACCAGCGCTTTTGCTCTTCGCAAAAATCGTTGACGATTTTCTAGACTTTTTCCGCCTGGATTCAGGCGTCTGTCAACAATGTGCATTCCTTCTTCCTTGGTGGCTCATCCAGCCTGTTTCACACGCATGTACCATTCCACAAGCCGCCGAACCTGGCGCTCGGTATAGCCCCGCGCGACCATGCGCTCGACGAATTCGCCATGTTTCTTTTCCGATTCGCCATCCTTCTTCGATCCGAACGAGATGACGGGCAGAAGGTCCTCGACCTGGGAGAACATCCGCTTTTCGATGACTTCGCGAATCTTCTCGTAGCTGGTCCAAGACGGGTTCTTGCCGCCGTGGCTTGCCCGTGCCCGCAGGCAGAACTTGACGATCTCGTTGCGAAAGTCCTTCGGATTGGCGATGCCGGCCGGCTTTTCGATCTTGGTGAGCTCCTGGTTCAGAAGCTCGCGGTCAAGAAGCTGGCCCGTATCCGGGTCCTTGAAGTCCACATCCTCGATCCACGCGTCGGCATAGTCGACATAGCGATCGAAAAGGTTCTGGCCGTAATCCGCATAGGATTCCAGATAGGCCTTCTGGATCTCGTTGCCGATGAACTCCGCATAGCGCGGTCCCAGTTCGCTCTTGATGAACTCGATATAGAGCTTCTCCGTTTCAAGCGGCAGTTGCTCACGGCGGATCGACTGCTCCAGCATATACATCAGATGCACCGGATCCGCGCCGACTTCGGTCGTATCGTAGTTGAAGGTCGCCGCCAGAACCTTGAAGGCAAAGCGGGTGGAAGCCCCGTCCATACCTTCGTCGACACCGGCGGAGTCGCGATATTCCTGCACGCTGCGAGCTCTCGGATCGGTTTCTTTCAGGCTCTCGCCATCATAGACCCGAAGCTTGGAGAAGGCCGTCGAATTCTCGTGCTTGGAAAGCCGCGTCAGAACCGTGAAGCGGGCGAGTGTTTCGAGCGTCGACGGTGCGCAGGGCGCATCGCTAAGTTCGGATTCCTCGATCAGCTTCTCGTAGATCTTCTGCTCTTCGGTGACCCGCAGGCAATAGGGCACCTTCACGACGCAGATGCGGTCGATGAACGCCTCATTGTTCTTGTTGGCCTTAAATGTCTGCCATTCAGACTCGTTGGAGTGAGCCAGAATGATGCCGGAGAAGGGTATCGCACCGATGTTTTCAGTGCCGATATAGTTGCCTTCCTGTGTCGCTGTCAGCAGCGGATGCAGCATCTTGATCGGCGCTTTGAACATTTCGACGAATTCGAGAATGCCCTGATTGGCGCGGTTCAATGCACCGGAATAGCTGTAGGCGTCCGGATCGTTCTGCGCGAGGCTTTCGAGCTTGCGGATATCCACCTTGCCGACCAGCGAGGAGATGTCCTGGTTGTTCTCGTCGCCCGGCTCCGTCTTGGCGACGGCGATTTGCCGCAGCCTGGAGGGCTGCAATCTGACGACGCGGAAGCGGGAGATATCGCCTTCGAACTCTTCCAGCCGTTTCAGGCACCACGGGCTCATGAGCCCGGTCAGGCGCCGGCGGGGAATGCCATAGCGCTCCTCGATCATCGGCCCCATGGTGACGGGATCGAACAGGCTGAGCGGACTTTCGAAGACCGGACTCAGCTCGTTTCCAGCCTTGAGCACATGGATCGGATGGACTTCCATCAACGATTTCAAGCGTTCCGCGAGCGAAGACTTGCCGCCGCCGACGGGCCCGAGCAGATAGAGGATCTGCTTGCGCTCCTCCAGCCCCTGAGCCGCATGGCGGAAGAAGGCGACGATGCGTTCGATCGTCTCTTCCATGCCGAAGAAGCCCGAAAAAGCCGGATAAGTCCGGATGGTCCGGTTCATGAAGATGCGCCCAAGTCGTGTGTCCTTGGCCGTATCGATCAGCAAGGGTTCACCCATCGCTGCGAGCAATCGCTCAGCCGCATTCGCGTACATGAGCGGGTCATCCCGGCACCCTTCCAGGTATTCGGAAAATGACATCTCGACTTCGCGCCGTGCTTCGAAAGAACGGGCGAATGTGTTGAATAGAACATCGTTGTTTAACATGGCGCCCCGTTAGCTTGCTATTGCAAATAAACGCTGGACTTAACGAGATCACTTATCCCGCTATATCTAAGGTGCGGTATGACTCGCTTCGAATCAATAGGTGATCTGTCAATAATTCGTACGCTTGATTCCAAATGTCATCAATATCTTGATGGGGTCGTACACCGAATTAATGAAACACAACCTAAAGATTGTTGCGATTACGGACAGCACGCCAGGCGCGATGCAACCTCGATGAGCTTATTGGCCGTTTGCTCACAAGAATAACCGATCTCACGAAAGAATTGTTCGAAGCCAGCGTCGGGCTTCATTGTCAGCACGATTGGGGAGAAAAGATGGTGCCCAGAGCCGGAATCGAACCAGCGACACGCGGATTTTCAATCCGCTGCTCTACCAACTGAGCTATCTGGGCATCCGAGCTTCGCGTCGAAGGAAGAGCCTTGGAAGGCGCTGGGCGGTTGGTTCGCCCCGGAAGCGAGCGGGGTTATAGCATCTTGTTCGGCCATGTCCAGCAGCAAATGACTCTTTTTTGACAGGAAATCGAATTTTGCCAATTCGCGAACAAAATGAAAGGGTTCACAAGGCGGAAGCCCTTTGGAAAACACCTTCAGTCCCGATCGGAGCCGTCGGCCTTCGTCTCGTCCTCGGTCACAGGGATGGCGTAGGAGCCGTTGAGCCATCGGGAAAGATCGACGGAGCGGCAGCGATCCGAGCAGAAGGGATAGTGCTCGCGCACCGAAGGATGGCCGCATTCGGCGCAGGGACGCGTCTTGCGCAGCGGCTCGACCTTCGAACCGACCTTGATCTCTTCAGCCTTCGTCATGAACTCTATCCTTCCTGCCATCCGGCATGGACGTCGAATCCCTCGCCCGTCAGCAGCAGCATGGTTTCATAAAGCGGCAATCCGACGACATTTGTGTAGGAACCGACAAGTTTCTGCACGAAGGAGCCAGCAAGCCCCTGTATGCCGTAAGCGCCGGCCTTGCCGCGCCATTGGCCGGAGGCGAGATACATTTCGATGTCGCGGCCGGAGAGCCGCTTGAAGCGCACCTTGGTTTCCACGACCTTCTGACGCAGCTTGCGGTCCGGCGTGATCAGGCAGATGCCCGTATAGACGACATGGCCGCGGCCGGAGAGCAGATGCAGAGCCGCGGAGGCCTCATCGACGAACTCCGCCTTCGGCAGGATGCGCCGCCCGACGGCGACGACCGTGTCGGCGGAGAGAATATAGCTTCCCAGCCAGGCGGCATCGCTCTTGACGGCAGCAAAGGCCGCCTCGCCCTTCTCGGCCGAAAGCCGCCGCGCCAGCGAGCGCGGATGCTCCGATTTCTTCGGCGTCTCGTCGATATCCATCGGCATGAGCCGCGCCGGCTCGATGCCTGACTGATGCAGGAGCTCGACGCGACGTGGCGATCCGGAGGCCAGTATCAGCTTGTGTTTCAACGCCATCAGACCTCGACCTGTCATGCGGGAATGAGAACCGGCTTGGAGCATGACCCGGGATCAGCGGCTCCAACGAGCGGCTGATTACTTGAAACGGTAGGTGATGCGGCCCTTGGTCAGGTCGTAAGGGGTCATTTCCACCAGCACCTTGTCGCCCGCCAGAACGCGGATACGGTTCTTGCGCATGCGGCCCGCGGTGTGGGCGATGATCTCGTGCTCGTTTTCCAGCTTCACGCGAAAGGTCGCGTTCGGCAGGAGTTCGGTGACGACACCGGGAAATTCGAGGACTTCTTCTTTCGGCATTAAAGCTTCTTTTCCTGTCGGTTGGGGTCGGCGCCCATGCCAAAAAAGCGGGGGTCGCCGGAAATTTGCGCGGAAACTACACAATCATCGCGGTTTTGTGAACCTCGTTGATAAGGGTTTCTGCATTTGTTTCATTTGCAGCTCTAAAGCGAGCCGCGATGTTCCACCAGCCTGCTCTCGATCAGGCCCAAAAGATAGTCCCTCACCTCGCGATAGGCATCGAGAACCTGCTCACGCGTCCCGTCCGTCGCGGAGGGGTCCATCGTCGGCCAGTAGATGACGTCGATGGCGTTCGATCGCGTCAATTCCAGCGCGGCATGATGTGCCTCGGGAGACAGCGTGATGATGATGTCGAAGAAATCATCCTCCAGCTCCTCCAGCGTCTGCGGCTGCCGGCGGCCGAGCGAAAGCCCGATTTCGCCAAGCACGACATCGACGAAAGGATTGCGCTCGCCGGCCCGCACGCCGGCCGAGGCTATATAGGTGCCCTGCGGCAACATGCTGCGCGCCATCGCCTCGGCCATGGGCGAGCGGATGGCATTGAGGCCGCACATGAAGAGGATGGCGCGGGGGGATTTGCCCCCGGGCGACCTACCATTGTGCTCGATCGCCTGCGGCTCGTCCATGGCAGTCACCCGCGCCAGTAGAGCACGCAGACGAGCGTGAAGAGCCGGCGCGCCGTGTCGAAATCCACGCTGATCTTGCCGTTCAGCCGGTCCATCAGCGTCTGGGAGCCTTCATTGTGGATGCCGCGCCGACCCATGTCGATCGCCTCGATACGGCTGGGCGTCGCGGAACGGATCGCCTCGTAATAGCTCTCGCAGATCATGAAGTAATCCTTCACGATACGGCGGAAGGGGGTGAGCGACAGGATATGGGTGGCGACGACGGCGCCATCCTCCATGCGGATGTCGAAGACCAGCTTCTGGTCGACCAGCGACAGGTTGAGCAGATAGGGGCCGCCCTGATGCCCGGCGGGTGTAAAGCTGTTTTCCTCGATCAGGTCGAAAATGGCGACGGCGCGCTCATGCTCGACATCGGGCGTCGAGCGGCCGATCGTGTCGTCGAGGACCACATCGCTCAGCCGGAAGACGCCCTTGGCCATGCCTTACCCCTCGAGATTGAGGCGGATCGCAACCGATCGCGCATGTGCATCCAGCCCCTCGGAATTGGCAAGCGCGATCGCCGCCGGCCCGAGGGCGCGAAGCTGCTCCGACCCGAGCCGGAGGATCGAGGTGCGCTTGACGAAATCGAGCACGGAAAGCCCGGAGGAAAAGCGGGCGGAACGCGCCGTCGGCAGCACATGGTTCGAACCGCCAACGTAGTCACCGATCACCTCGGGCGTGTGACGGCCGACGAAGATCGCGCCGGCGTTGCGGATGCCCTCAAGCAGCGGCTCGGGATCGTTGACCGCGAGTTCCAGATGCTCGGCCGCGATGCGGTTGGCAAGCGGAATGGCCTTCTTCAAATCGGAAACGAGAATGACCGCGCCGAAATCCCGCCAGCTCGTTGCCGCCGTCTGCGAGCGGCTGAGCTGCTTCAGCTGCCGCTCGACCGCCGCTTCCACGGCCTTGCCGAATTCGGCGTCATCGGTGATGAGGATCGACTGCGCGCTTTCGTCATGCTCGGCCTGGGCAAGCAGATCGGCGGCAATCCAGTCCGGATCGTTGTTCCTGTCGGCAATGACGAGCACTTCCGACGGGCCGGCGATCATGTCGATGCCGACGGTGCCGAAGACCTGGCGCTTGGCGGCCGCCACATAGGCGTTGCCGGGGCCGGTGATCTTATAGACCGGTTGGATCGTCTCGGTGCCATAGGCGAGCGCCGCAACAGCCTGCGCGCCGCCAATACGATAGATTTCCTCGACGCCAGCCATGCGGGCCGCCGCCAGCACGGCTGGGTTGATGGCACCGTCCTTGGCCGGCACGACGATGACGATGCGGTCGACGCCGGCGACCTTGGCCGGAACGGCATTCATCAGCACCGAGCTCGGATAGCTTGCCGTACCGCCGGGCACATAGAGGCCGACCGCTTCGATTGCCGTCCAGCGCGAGCCGAGACCGACGCCGAGATCGTCTTCGTAGATATCGTCCTTCGGCAGCTGCCGGCGATGATGCGATTCGATGCGGGTGGCGGCGACCTTCAGTGCGCCAAGCACTTCGGCCGGAACGGCCTCAATCGCGGCATCGATCTCCGCTTCGCTGACGCGCATCGGCGTGGTGGCAAAATCGACGCCGTCGAACTTCTTGGAATAGTCCGCAAGGGCGGCATCGCCGCGTGCCCGCACATCGTCGATGATACCGCGCACCACGGCATTCACATCCTCGGACACTTCCCGCTTGGTCGTCAGGAATGCGGCGAACTGCTGCTCGAACCCTTCCGACGCGTGATCCAGCCAGATAGCCAAAATGATATCCCTTCCATCGTGACCGCCTTCAGCGGTCGTATCCAACCGTTCTCGACCTATTCACCCGCGTCCGGATGCCGTGGCTTGTGCGCCGTTTCCCAAGCACCGCCGATATCCGCAAGCTGGGCCTCGATGCATTCCACATCGAGCGCGATCGTGGCATTGGCGGCAAGGGTAAGCTCGATCGTGCCATCAGGCCCCTCGCCCGCCTGTTCGAAGCGGATGGCGAGCAGCGACAGCACTTCGTCGCGCTTGCGCCGGTCGATGCCGTTGGAGCGGACAGCCTTGACGCGCTTGAACACCAGCGCGGAACGATGGCGTTCGTAAGGCTTGCGGCGCTGATCAGATTGCTCCCAGACGAAACGGTTGGCTGCGAGCGAAAACTGCTCCTGCTTCGGCGCAAAGGACATGTCGCCGACCTTGAAGACGCTATCCTGCATATAGGCAGAGATGACATCCAGGTCCTCGGTGTCGAGTGCCATTAGCTTGAGATCGCTCATTCGTCCTTTAATCCCCGATCGCGCCAGTCAAACGCCCCGGCCAACATTATTGCCGGGTTTTCCATATTCTGGACATAGGATGCGAGCGCAAAAGACGCAACCGAAGAAAGCGGGCTTGCCCGCTCTCTTCGCGCCATCAAATGGAATTGCCGCCTATCGCGCCACGCTGTGTCGCGGTTTTGCGACAGGGATAGGCCTTAGTCGCTGATGCGCTCGACCACCGCGCCGCAGCGCGTCAGCTTGTCTTCCAGCCGCTCGAAGCCGCGATCGAGGTGATAGATGCGCGACACCAGCGTCTCGCCTTCGGCGGCAAGGCCAGCGATGACAAGCGAGACGGAGGCGCGAAGGTCGGTCGCCATCACGGGCGCGCCCTTCAGCTTCTGCACGCCCTCGACCCGGGCGGCCTGGCCTGACAGAGAGATCTTCGCGCCGAGGCGGGCAAGCTCCTGCACATGCATGAAGCGGTTTTCGAAGATGGTTTCGGTAATGTGCGAAACGCCCGAGGAGCGGGTCATCAGCGCCATGAACTGCGCCTGCAGGTCCGTCGGGAAGCCGGGGAACGGATCGGTGACGACGTCGACCGGCTGGATGCCGCCGCCATTGCGCATGACGCGGATGCCGTTATTCGTCGGCGAAACCGTGGCACCGGCGCGGCGCAGGCTTTCGAGCGCAGTGTCGAGCAATGCCATATCGGTATTCTCAAGCGTGACGTCGCCGCCGGCCATGGCAACGGCCATGGCATAGGTGCCGGTCTCGATACGGTCGGGCAGCACGCGATGGCGGGCGCCGGACAGCGAGGGCACGCCCTCGATGGTGATCGTGCTGGTGCCGGCGCCGGAAATCTTGGCGCCCATGGCGATCAGGCAATTGGCGAGATCGACGATTTCGGGCTCGCGGGCGGCATTGCCGATGACGGTGGTGCCGCGGGCAAGCGTCGCGGCCATCATCATCACATGCGTCGCGCCGACGGACACCTTCGGGAAGTCATAGCGGGCGCCGATGAGGCCGCCCTTCGGCGCGGTGGCGTTGATATAGCCCGCATCGATTTCCATGGTGGCGCCGAGCGCCTGCAGGCCTTCGATGAAGAGATCGACCGGGCGCGTGCCGATGGCGCAGCCGCCGGGCAGCGACACGCGCGCCTGGCCCTCGCGGGCGAGCAGCGGCCCGATGACCCAGAAGCTTGCGCGCATCTTGGCGACGAGCTCATAAGGGGCTGTGGTATCGACGATGGTGCGGCAGGTGAAATGGATCGTGCGGGAATAGCCGTCTTCCTGGCGCTCGCGCCGGCCGTTGACGGCGACATCGACGCCGTGATTGCCGAGAATGCGCATCAGGAGTTCGACATCGGCAAGATGCGGCACGTTTTCGAGCGTCAGGGTATCGCTTGTTAGCAGCGAGGCGATCATCAGCGGCAGGGCGGCATTCTTGGCGCCGGAGATCGGAATGATACCGTTAAGCTCATTGCCGCCGACAATCCTGATACGATCCATATAAGCAATACGGGCGAGGCCCGCCTTTCCTGATAGTTCCGGGCGCCTCGAAGTTACCGGCGCCAGGGTTCGTGCACCTGGTAAAAGGCGCTGTTTAGACGAAATAGATTAACGCATCAATTCGTTTGATGATGGGCGACATGAATCATTGCGATTCGTCCCTTTTTGCGGCGGCATCGGCGCTATCCCCAGCCTTTGCGGCCGGCAAACCATCCGTCTCGTCAGCCTGGCCGGCGCGGCGCGCCCGCACCTGCTGCTTGCGCCGCGACAGGTTCTCGCGCAGCTTCTGCGCCGCCCGCTCCCGCCGACGATCCGCTTCCGTGACCTGCCTGCCGCCCGCGGGCTCGCCCGCCTCGCCGCCGGCCCCGCTTGGAGCAGAACCGCCCTGCAAAGCCTGCCCTTCATCGATTTTCGTCTTGTCCGCAGCCATGGTTTTCCCATAACCGAAAACGCCCGCCTTCAAAAGACCGACACATTTTTTCCAACGATCTTTCACAGAACTTGCAATTTGCGACTTGCACTCCGCCTCCACCTATGGCAATAGCCGCCTCGCCCAATACGGCGCACCACACCGCGCCACGGAATGCTGCTATAGCTCAGGGGTAGAGCACTCCCTTGGTAAGGGAGAGGCCGAGAGTTCAAATCTCTCTAGCAGCACCAGTTTTCCTCAAGCTTTTCAATAGCGTATTTGTAGATTTCGTCTACACACGCACCCCGGCAGCCTTTGACCAACCGATCAATACACTACCTGTACCGCAGGCATGGCGGAGTTCGAGTAGTGGCAAAATCCGATTTACTGGTTACGGAGACCGTGAAATGGAAGAGAACGACAGTCAAAAAGCCAAGAGCGGCCCGCGACTGAACCCTCAAGCTTCCAAACGCCATCACTATATTCCAGAATTCTACACGAGAAGCTGGGCGCGCGCAGATGGCACCCTCATCCAATGGAGTAGACCATACCAGATCGTCGTTCCGCAAACCGTGCACCCCAAGGCTACTGGATTTGTAAATCACTTATACGCATTATGTGATTTCCCCCCTGAAGCGGCCCATGTAATTGAAGACGCCTTTTTCAAGCCCATTGATACAAATGCTGCGGACGCTGTGGCTTTGCTCAAACGTCACGGCACACGCGCCAATTTGAATGAACGCCTTCGATATGGCTGGACAGAACTGCTCATTTCCCTGGAAATGCGGACACCGGAAGACTTGACGTTATTGCGCAAGCTGTGGCCTGATTTGATGACGGCATGGGCATTGGCGCGTGAGCCGCACTATCAATCGTTCAGATTGGAAACCGACCCGCCAACATATGTGGAATACCACGCGGGACTTCCAACTCAGGAGCAGGAAAAGCTGCTGTTTCACACGCTTATGACCTTGATAGAAAATCGAGAGCTTAGTGATTTTATAGCAAATATGTTCTGGACGGTGATCGACACTTCGTGGGCATCAGCTCCCCTCCTGACTTCTGATCGCCCTGTGGTAAGATCAAACGGAATACGGACTCCGTTCGGCAACATCGCAATTCCGTTGAGTCCAACTAAGCTCTTCGTCGCAACCCACACCATCGGGGCACGCACCGCGATTCTCGCGAGACCGATCGAGGATCTCGTGCAACAGATGAATTTGACGGTTGTACGAGGTGCGCAGAAATACGTTTACTCGTCTGATGAAAGTCTCAGACAATTGATCGTTCAAAATATCGGGGCAGCAATAGTAGACAGACAGCTCCAAATTTCCATTCTGAGGCATATTGAAGCATTGAAATCTGGAAAATATAGCTGAACTCAGTGCATGCAATGGCCACTACAGACGCCTTTAGGTCTGGCAACGAGCCCAAACGGCACGCCGTAACCTGTAATTCACACCCACCTTGCATACTAAAAACCCCGCCAGCAAACGCCAGCGGGGCTCTCCAAATCACAACAAACCTATCTTAGAACTTCACGCCGATGCCGACGCCGACGACGTGTTGGTCGAGGTCGGCCTTGATGCCGAGAACGTCCTTGTTGCCGTAGCTGTTGAAGCGGTATTCGGCGCGGGCGAAGATGTTGTTGGTGAAGGCGTAGTCGACGCCGGCGCCGATGGTCCAGCCGTTGAAGGTCTTGCTTTCCTTATCACCCGGCACCTTGATGAAGCCGCGCGTCGCGGTCCAGCCGCCGGTTGCGTAGACGAGCGTGCGGTCGAAGGCATAGCCGAGGCGACCACGGACCGAGCCGGTGACATCCGTGCCGACCTTTACCTTCGTGCCGAAGACGTCATAGCTGTTGGAATTCCAGTTGCGGCCGATGTCGCCGTCGATACCGACTACGACATTGTTGTTCAGCTGATAGTTGTAACCGGCAAAGCCGCCGACGAAGCCGCCGTTGAAGTTATCCGACGCGCTTGCGCCCGGAACGCTAAAATCACCCTTCAACCAGCTTCCACCGCCATGCACACCGACATAGCCGCCGGTCCAGGAAAAGACTTCCGCAGGCGCTGCAACCGGGGCGCTGGGGGTCGCCAGATCGGCTGCATGGGCAGAAAACGCGAGAGTTGACGCAATGATCGCAACGGACGCGAAAAGGGATTTCATTCTTCATTCTCCTCAGATTGTTTTTACTACGATCAATCGTAGAGCCGGCTACATACAACTTTAAGACAAACAATGCTGTGTTGAAATTGCAACAAATATACAATTAACAGCGGTAGAATTAATATTGAATCGATTGAGAAAACTGCCCCATCTCGGCGCGAACCTATTGCGCTTGTAATCTTACCTCTTGCGGCGAAGAAGACATCCGTAGCAACCGCTCTTATTTCCTCCACAACCCCTCCCCAATTCCGCTGCAATCCCGCGTTTAAACCCTTCTCCCATCGCATCCATCCTGACCCGGGAGAAAAGCCTCCATGTCGAAACTACGCGTTGCCGTTCTGTTTGGCGGTCAGTCCAGCGAGCATGAGGTTTCCGTCATGTCGGCCCGCAATGTCGTCAGGGCGATCGATGGCGCAAGATATGAGATCGTGCCGATCCTGATCGATCGCGGCGGGCGCTGGCTGCTGGTGGAGGAAAAGGGCGGCGAGCTGCCGGAGCCGATTGCCTATGAGGGCACGGAAGTCTGCCTCGCGCCGGGCGGCAAGGGGCGGCTTTTGGCGCTGGAAGGGTCGAGCGCGCGTGAACTGACTGCGGTCGATGTGCTGTTTCCGGTACTGCATGGGCTGAACGGCGAGGATGGCTCCATTCAGGGTCTCGCCCAGATCGTCGGCCTGCCCCTCGTCGGCTGCGGCATTCTGGGCTCAGCCAATGCGATCGACAAGGACATGGCAAAGCGCCTGCTGCGCGAGGCCGGCCTGCCAGTGGCCCGCTCCGTCACGCTCGTACGCGGCGACAAGCCTGATTTCGATGAGATCGTGAGCGCGCTCGGCTCGCCCGTCTTCGTCAAGCCCACGCGCCAGGGCTCGTCGGTCGGGGTCAGCAAGGTGCAGGATGCCGCGGCGTTCGAGACAGCACTTGCCGAAGCCTTCCGGCATGACCGCAAGGTGCTGGTGGAAGAATTCGTGCGCGCCCGCGAGATCGAATGCGCCGTGCTGGAAGAGCCGGATGGCACCCTCTTCGTCTCCGTGCCGGGCGAGATCGCCACGGCCGCGACCCACGGCTTCTATTCCTACGAGGCGAAATATCTCGATCAGAACGGCGCCGTCGTCACCGTGCCGGCGGATATTCCGGCCGAGACGGCGGAGGTGTTGAAGCGCATGGCGGCAGATGGTTTCCGCGCGCTCGGCTGCGAAGGGCTGGCGCGCGTCGATTTCTTCTTGGCGCCGGATCAGACCGTCGTCATCAACGAGATCAACACCATGCCCGGCTTCACCAATATCAGCATGTACCCCAAGGCCATGGGCGCCTCGGGCATTTCCTATCCGGAGCTTGTCAGCCGCCTGATCGAGCACGGGCTTGCGCGGGCGCGTCGGGGCTAATCGACGCTACGCGCCTGCCTGCCCTCAGACCTTTTCCGTCTTCTTGGTCTTCACCTTCGGCTCGACAGGCGCATCCGGCGTCGGCGCCAGCAGCTTTCTGAGCGAAGCGATCTTGTCCTTCACCAGCGGGCGGAAGCGGCTGGCGCGATAGGGCATGTCGGCGGCGCCATAGCCTTCCGGCCCGTCGTCATTGCCGCGATGGATCTCTTCCAGCTTCACGCCGATGAAGGTGCCGTCGACATAATGCGTGTACTCGCCGACCCAGCGGATGGTGTAGATTGTCCCCTTGCGGATCAGCTGATCGATGCTGACATGCTTGAACTTGTCGTCGATGCAGACGACCTTCTGGCCCACATGGAAATCGTAGCTCACCCTGCCCTCCTTGACGCGACGAAACATCTGGCCCTGCCGCTAGGACAGGAACATGGCCACATATCGGCAAACCCGGCGCGCTTCACTCTCCAGACCAAAACATCAGGCGAGTCAAGTTCATCTGCCGCCGAGAAACGCCGCGTCCGCGGCCGGCGGCCGGCCGAACAGTTTTCGGTATTCGCGCGTGAACTGCGTCTGGCTGTCGTAGCCGACCTCAAATCCGATCTCCCGTGCGCTCGCCTCGCGAAGAAGCAGCCGGCGACGCGCTTCCTGCAGCCGGATGAGCGCTCGATATTGCAACGGCGTCATCAATGTCACGGCCTTGAAATGCCGATGCAGCGATGTCTGGCTCATTCCCGCCATGTCGGCCAGTTTGCCGATGCTCATCGCTTCGGCGAAATGGCCCTTTATCCACTCGGTGACGCGGCCGATCTGCGCCAGATTCGTTCCCTGCGTCGCAAGTTGCCGCAGCATCGGCCCGAGCTCGCCGCGAAGCAGCCGGTAATAGAGTTCAAGCCTCGCGAGCTTTACCATCATGTCGAAGTCGTCGGGTGCGTCCAGGCAGGAGACGAGGCGCAATGCGGCGCTCACGATTTCCGGCGTATGCTGCGATACCGCAATTCCGGTGTGATCGTGCTGTTCCACTCCATGGGTCGATGGTGTCTCCGCAAGTAGCTTTGCGATTTCCTCCCTATCCAGCTCGAAGGTCAGCGCCAAATGAGGCTTGATCGGGTCGGCCTGCTCGATGCGCGCAGACACCGGCAGGTTGACCGTCGCGATGAAATATTGCGCGGAACCAACGCTGAAAACCCGCTCTGCGAGCCGAATCTCCTTCGTTCCCTGCAACACCATGCAAATTCTCGGGCTATAGACGATCTCCGTCGGCAGTGTCGGCTGACCCACCTTGTAAAGTGTCAGCCCTTGCACTCCGGTCGCCTGCTTCGGCGCGACGGCGTGACGGCTGATCAACTCCCGCAGCTGCGTCGACGGTTCCATGAATACGGCTCTCGATAATGACGGCACTTTCCGCACATCATATCGCCGACGGGCAAAATTGGAAGGATCGTATGAAAGTCTGGTCCTTCTGCCCTAACACACGGGCATCGGCCGCCCCTAGATTTGCTGCATGCGATCCTTCGATAGGGAGGCCGCCAAAACATGCAAACGAAAGAGCTGAACATGACCGACACACCTGTATGGTTTATCACCGGATCGTCCGCGGGCCTGGGATTCGAGCTTGCAAGAGCCGTACTCGAGCGGGGTTGGCGAGCCGTCGTCACGGCAAGGCGGCCCGAGGAGCTGGAGGCCCTTGTCGCCGAGCACGAGGGACGCGCACTCGCATTGCGCCTCGATGTTACCGACAAGTCCACGATCCGGGCAGCCGTGGCCGGTTCCATCGCTGCCTTTGGCAGGATTGACGTACTCGTCAACAATGCCGGCTATGGCTATCTGGCGGCCATCGAAGAGGGCGACGATGAGGGCGTGCGCAAACAATTCGAAACGAATCTGTTCGGCCTCGTCGATGTCACCAAGGAAGTCTTGCCCGGCATGCGCGCCCGCGGAGAAGGCCACATCGTCAACATCTCGTCATTGGGCGGCCTGGTCGCATTCGCCGCGACCGGCTATTACCATGCGACGAAGTTTGCCGTGGAAGCGATCTCGGAATCCCTGTCCCATGAAGTCGCACCACTTGGCTTGAAGGTGACGATCGTCGAGCCGGGAGCGTTTCGCACCAATTGGGCCGGAAGCTCGATGGTCGAGTCGCCGATCCGGATCGACGACTATGCCGACACCGCCGGAAAGCGCCGCCAATCCACGAAAGCCTCCTCCGGCAACCAGCCGGGCGATCCCTCGCGTGCCGCAGCCGCAATCATAACGGCGGTCGAGGCTGAGGTGCCACCACTTCGCCTGCTGCTGGGCGCGCCGGCGCTCGATATTGCCTACAAGCGTCTCGAAGCGCTCAAGGCGAATTTCGATGCCTGGAAGGATGTCACTCTCAGTGCCGACTTCCCTGATTTTCGGCGAAACTGACGCTCAAGCAGGCTCGGGCGTCGCCAGGCCATTCTTGGCGGTGCCCACACCTGCAAATAGCGCGCTGGATGTCGCTGCTCAATCAATGAAACGGTGACAAAGCAAGCCGTTGACATCCTTCATGGAAGGCTGAAGATTGCGCTTCGTTCAAGCAGCCGTAAGGCCTTGCTTCCATATCCGATACCCGCAAGGCTCGTTGAGTTCATGCCCACCCTCCGCCTCATTGCCGACGATCTCACGGGCGCGCTCGATACCGCAGTCGAATTCGTCGGTGTCTACGGGCCGATCGATGTGGAGCGCAGCGACGCGCTTTCCGAGAACCTGCCGGATTGCCTCGCGATCGACAGCGGCACCCGCGAGAAGACCGCCGCCGAGGCGGAGGCGATCGTCGGCGGCGTCGCACCGCTGCTGGAGGGGGCCGATCTCGCCTTCAAGAAGGTGGACAGCCTGTTTCGCGGACCCTGGGCGGTGGAGCTTGCGGCCTGCTTTCGGCTGGGTCACTGGCGGCATTGCATCCTCGCGCCCGCTTTTCCGCATCACGGGCGGCACACGCGGGGCGGACGGCAGGTGCTTTATGCCGGCAAGGACGCCTGGCGCGATGTTAGCGGCGATCTGGTCGCACATCTGCGCGCCGAGGGACTGCCTGCCTTCAATACCACGCTTGACGCTGATGGCCGGTCGATTCCCGATGGTATCCACGTGTTCGATGCCCATTCGGAGGATGATCTGGATGCCGTCATCGCATGGGTGTCATCGCAACTGCAGGGACCGGCGCTCTGGAGCGGTACCGGCGGACTGGCCAGGGCCCTGGCGCGCAATATCCATCTGGCGACACACCATCTCCCTGGTTTCGGAAAGGATGCGGGTGAACGGCGACCTGCGGCCGCCGTCCCCATCTCCCGCAGGCTGGCAAGGCCGGTGCTCGGCCTGTTCGGCTCAGACCAGCCGATCACCCTCGCGCAACTCCAGGCCTGCGGCCCCAATTGGCTGAAGCTTGCGGAGGGCGCCGGCGCCGTCGATCGCCAGATCCAGCAAAGCGGCGTCGCCATGGTCAGCCTCGACCTACCGAACGGGCTCGATCGCGACGACGCTGCCAGGCGCATCGCGGCGACTTTCGGCGGCATGGTCAGAGCGCTGCCAGCGCCGGGCACGTTGATCGTCGCCGGTGGTGAGACCCTGCGAAATCTTTGCTCGGCGCTCGACGTCATGGCCCTCAGCATCACCGGTCAGGCGGCGCCCGGGCTGCCCCGTTCCACGATCGTCGGCGGCCCCTGGCAAGGCACGACGGTCATCTCAAAATCAGGCGCATTCGGAGGCCCGACCCTGTGGCGCGATCTCCTCAGTGAAAACGCGCTGATTGCCGGAGGAGAAGAACCATGACGCGGCATCTGGCAATCACCATGGGCGATCCCGCCGGCATCGGCCCGGAAATCATCGTCAAGGCCGCAGCTCGCCTCAAGGATCGACTCGATAGCGGTAAGCTTAAACTTACAATAATTGGCAGCGGCCCTGCACTGCAGCTTGCCGAGCAGCAGCTTGGCATCGGTATTGAGATACCGGAAACAGGGATGGAAAGCGACTGGCCGAACCTCTGCTTCATCCAGGCAGATACCGAGGGCGAACCGATCCTGCCGGGAGAGCTTTCCGCCGATGGCGGCCGCATGGCGTTCAAGGCCATCGAAAAGGGCGTTCAGCTGGCTCTATCAGGCAAGATCGGCGGCATCGTCACCGCACCGCTCAACAAGGAAGCGCTGAACAAGGCCGGCTTCCACTATGCCGGCCATACCGAACTGCTGGCGGAACTCACAGGCGCGCGCGGCTCTGTCATGATGCTCGCCCATGGCAATATGCGCGTCAGCCACGTCACCACCCATGTCGCGCTCGAAGATGTGCCGAAACGCCTGACGCCCGAACGGCTGCGGCTCGTCATCGACCTCACGCACAAGGCGCTCAAGAATCTCGGCATCGCCAACCCGAAGATTGCCGTGGCGGCGCTCAATCCGCATGCGGGCGAAGGCGGCCTCTTCGGCAGGCAGGATATCGATATCTCCGCGCCGACCATCGCCAAGGCCGTGTCCGACGGGCTCGATGTCGTCGGTCCCGTTCCCGGCGACACCGTCTTCGTCAAGCTGCGCGCCGGCCAATATGACGCCGTTGTCGCCATGTACCACGATCAGGGGCATATCCCGGTCAAGCTGCTCGGCTTCGAAATCGATCCGGCGACGGGCAAATGGATGGATCTTTCGGGCGTCAACATCACCCTCGGCCTGCCGATCGTGCGCACCTCCGTCGACCACGGCACGGCTTTCGACATCGCCGGCAAGGGCATCGCCAACGAGCGCAGCCTCATCGAGGCGATCGAGTTCGCCGAAAGGCTCGCCGCCGGACGCTAAGCGCCTCAAGGGACTGCCGGTATCTCGCCAAAGAGCTGATCGGCGCGCTTGGCGAGCAACGCAAGGAAGGCCTTCGTTCTGGCCGCCGGGCGCGGCCCCGGTGGATAGATGGCATGGACCTCCACCCGCCTGAACTCATAGGAGGACAGCACGGATACCAGCCTGCCTTCGGCGATTTCCCGGCTGCACACGGCAGCGAACAACGCACCTATTCCTCTTTCCGCCAGCACGGCCTCCATAAGCGGCCGCCAATGATTGATGCGCCATGCGGTGCGGATCGGCGCTTCCACCGTCCGGCCATCGGGACCGATCAGATGCAGCCGCTCGTCCGCCGCGAAACCGGCAACCCGGATGAACGGGTGCGATGCAAGCTCTGCCGGCTCACGCGGCGGCCCATGCCGCTCGATATAGCCGGGAGCGGCGAGCATGAGCCGCCGCACTGTTCCTAGCCGGCGAGCGATGAAATTGCCGCTGCCGATCTCGCCGATGCGGATGGAAAGATCCACGCCCTCCGTCATCGGATCGACGAACCGATCGTTAAGCGTCACATCCATCGCCAGGGCAGGATGCAATGTCTGGAATTCGATGAGCAGCCGCGGCAATGTCATCTCTCCAAGCCCATGCGGCGCCGCGATCCTAAAGGTTCCGGTCAGCGATGTCTCGGCCGAGGCGACGGAAGCCTCCGCCTCCTCGGCTGCCTCGATGGCGCGCTTGGCATAGTCGTAGAAGCGCGCGCCGGCATCGGTCGCCTGCACGGAGCGCGTTGTCCGGTAGAGGAGCCGCGCGTTCAGGTGCTTTTCCAGCTTCTCGACGCGCTCGCTGACGGTGGGCTGACCGAGGCCGAGATCGCGCGCGGCCGCCGAAAGGCTGCCGCGCTCGACGACACGGGTGAAAATGCGCATGGCGGAAAGCATATCCATGGCCGTATTCTATCGTCTTTTACGATAAATGACATCGCCATTCGCTTCCTTCCAAAGCATATGCCGATCGACGAATTTGAGACCGGTCAAACAATCCAATCGGAGAACCAGTCTTGCAGACCAGCACCATTCAAACGGGCAACACACAGGCTCAGTCGTTTCACGGTCAGAACGTCGTCATCATCGGCGGCTCTTCAGGGATCGGCCTGGCAACCGCAAAGCAGGCCAAGGAGGCCGGCGCAAATCTCTTTCTGCTATCCCGCAACGCCGAGCGTCTTCGCGATGCCGCCGACGCGATCGGTGGCGCGGTCCAAGTCGTCTCGGACATCGCCGCCCCGCAACCGTCGATATTCGCCGGGATCGACAGGATCGACCATTTGCTGATCACGGCCGGCACGGTGCATCTGCAGCCTCTGAAGGATCAGTCCGAGGCGGATCTCTCGAAAGTCATCACCGAGCGCCTGATTGGACCCTTGCTCGCCATCAAAGCCGCGCTTCCGCTTCTGCATGGCGCAAGCTCGATTACCATGACCTCCGGCCAGTTCGCTTCCCGCCCGGCCGCCATCGGTGCCGTCGTCGCAGCCGCCATCGCCGCGGTCGAAAGCACGGTCCGTGCCCTCGCCCTCGAACTGTCGCCGATGCGCATCAACGCGATTTCACCGGGATGGGTGGATACCCCGCTGCTGGATGGCCTGATGGGCGAGGCCAAGCGGCAGGTGCTCGAACAGACCGCCTCGACGCTGCCGAGCCGCAATATCGGCCGGCCGGAGGATATCGCGCAGGCGATCCTTTTCCTCATGGCGAACCGCTTCGTGACGGGAGAGGTCTTGCACATCGATGGCGGCGGCCGCTTGGTCTAACCGTCGCAGCCGACATGCTTCCAGAAAAATTTCGCAAGCCTGTCGGCCTTGCCGCTCCTCTTTCGTCCTATGGGCATCCAACGCGAGAGAGGAGCGCCAAATGTCCAAGATTGCCCCATGCCTGTGGTTTGCACGAGAAGCGGAGGAAGCAGCGAATTTCTATGTCTCGCTCTTCCCCGATTCCCGGATCGATCACGTGCAGAAGAACATCGTCGACACGCCCGCCGGCAAACCCGATGAGGTTCTGGTCGTGAATTTCACCCTTGCCGGCCAGCGCTTCATGGCGCTGAACGGTGGCAGCCGCATCGAGTTCAACCATGCGATTTCGCTGGAGATCGATTGTGCCGATCAGGCCGAGGTCGACCGCCTGTGGGACGGGCTTTGCAATGGTGGAACGCCGGTGGAATGCGGCTGGGTGACGGATCGCTACGGCGTCTCCTGGCAGGTCGTGCCGACCGTGCTCGGGAAATATATCGCCGATCCGGACCCTGCCAAGGCCGCCCGCGTGATGCGAGCCATGATGCAGATGGCCAAGCTCGATATTGCCGGCCTCGAAGCCGCCTATCGCGGCTAATCTTCGCGATCACTCGGGGGATTGTTCAAGGCCCGACCTCCCGAAACCGATGCCGAAATTCCTCGCGATTTCATGAGCTCGGCGCCATATCGGCGCCCGTGCGACTTGCGGTTGACCAATGCTTGGAATAGCGTTTCGCGCAGACTCGTCGAAAACGGGTTTCTCGACACTTTTTCAAGCAATTGGACCGCCGCGGCCATTCAGGCAAGACCCGGCGGGGAACGGCCGATTTCATGCAGAAACAACGAGACCGCATCGATCTCACCGGACGCGATTATACCGCGATCTATGCGCTGAGCGATATTCATGGCTGCCACGATCAAATGATCGAGGCCGAAAAGCGCATCGCCGAGGATGCCCGCGACCTTCCCGGCCGAAAGCTCCTGATGTATCTCGGCGATTATGTCGATCGCGGCCCGCGTTCGAGCGACGTGCTGGCGCATCTGAACGCGCCGCCGCCTGCGGGCTTCGATCGCTATGCGCTTTGCGGCAATCACGACGACGTCTTCCTGCGCTTTCTCGACGATCCCGATGCCAACAGTCATTGGCTCGAATTCGGCGCCCTGCCGACGCTTGCCTCCTATGGCGTGGATGCAAGACGTCTCCTGGTGGAGGAAGACCATAGCATCAGCGAATTGCGTGACATCGTGGTCAAGGCGATGCCGCCTGCGCATATCGATCTCTTACGCGCGCTCGCCGGCGCCGTCACATTCGGCCCGATACTTTTCGTCCACGCCGGCATCCGGCCCGGCATAGCCTTGAATGACCAGACGGATGAGGATCTGATGTGGATTCGCGAGCCGTTCCTGTCGGAGGGGCCGCAATTGCCGCTGCTCGTCATTCATGGCCATACGCCGGGCTCGCATCCCGTTTTCGGTCAAGGCCGCATCGGCATCGACACGGCCGTCTCCATGGGCGGAACGCTGACGGTTCTCAAGATCGCCGATGGCCGACAGACGATCCTGTCATCGATCTGACTGCCCAAACGAAAACCCCGGCCTCTGGCCGGGGTTTGTTTTTCAAGTGCTCACTCCGCCGCCACAGCCGGCGGCAGCTGGATGGTCTTCTGGTCGTCATCCATCTGATCCTTGCTCGACGGCTCCACCGACTTCTGCTTTGGCTCCCGTCCGAAGAACAGGGCATAGCCGGCGGGCAGCACGAAGATCGTCAGGATCGTTGCCACCAGAATACCGCCCATCATGGCATAGGCGAGCGGACCCCAGAAGACGCCGCGCGAGATCGGGATCAGCGCCAGTACGGCCGTCAGCGCGGTCAGCATGATCGGCCGGAAACGGCGCACGGCCGAACCGATGATCGCTTCCTTCCGGTCCATCCCCGCCGCGATATCCTGGTCGATCTGATCGACGAGGATGATCGAGTTGCGGATGATGATGCCGAGCAGCGCGATGACGCCGAGGATCGCGACGAAGCCGAAGGGCGCGCCGCTGATCAGGAGCGCCGCGGCGGCGCCGATGATGCCGAGCGGACCCGTGGCCAGTACCAGCATCGCCTTGCCGAAATGCTGCAGCTGCGCCATCAGCAGCACGACGATGATGACGAGCATGATCGGCGCCTTGGCGGCGATGGAGGCCTGGCTTTCGGCGCTGTCTTCGGCACCGCCCTGGATCTCGATCTTGTAGCCGGCGGGCAGGCTGTTCCTGATGTCCGCTATGTCGTTGTAGAGCTTGGCGGTTACATCATTTGCCTGCACGTTGTCGGGCAAGGTTGCCCGCACCGTGATCGTCGGCAGGCGATCGCGGCGCCACTCGATGCTCTGCTCCATGACGGGCACGATCTTGGCGACCTGGGACAACGGCACGAACCCGCCGGAGTCTGTGGGAATATAGATCGAATTCACCGACGTCAGCAGGTGACGGCTTTCCTCCGGCTCGCGCGCAACGATCCCGACCGTTTCCTCGCCCTCGCGATAATTGTCGAGGGTGACGCCGGACATCGAGGCCTGCAGCATCTGGCGGATGCGCTGCGAAGTGACGCCGAGCGCGCGGGCACGATCCTGATCGATCACCAGCTTCATGGCCGGCACCAGCTCGAGCCAGTCGTCATGGATGGCGCCAAGCAGCGGGTTCTGGGAGAAGCGCTGCTTCACCTCGTCGGCTATCTGGCGAACTTCCTGCCGGTCCGGACCCATGACGCGCATCTGTACGGGCCAGCCTGTGGGTGGGCCAAGGAACAGGCGGTCGACCCTGCCGCGGACGGACGGAAAGTCCGCCGCCAGAATGCCGCGCATCTTGGCGATCAGCCGCTCGCGGGCCGGCTCATCCTTGGCCATGACAAGCAGCTGGGCATAGTTCGGATTCGTCAGCTGCTGATCGAGCGGCAGGAAGAAGCGCGGCGCGCCCTGGCCGACATAGGTGGCGATGAAGCGCTTGTCCGGATCGTCGGCCATGCGGGCTTCCAGGGCCTGCGCCTGCCGCTCGACTTCCTTGATGCTCGTGCCTTCCGGCAGCCACAGGTCGACAAGGATTTCCGGACGCGACGATTGCGGGAAGAAGTTCTGCGGAATGAACTGGAAGGACCAGAGGCTGCCGACGAAGGCGGCGAGCGTCAGCAGCAGAACGATGACGCGGTGGCGTACGGCCCAGGCGACCGAGGAGTACAGGCGACGATAGAAACGCGTATCGAACACGTCATGATGCTCACCGGCATGGTGGCGCTGCTTGAGGATCATGTAGCCGAGCCATGGCGTGAAATAGACGGCCACGAACCAGGAAACCACGAGCGCGATGCCGACGACATAAAAGAGCGAGCGGACATATTCGCCTGCTGTCGATGCGGCAAATCCCACGGGGATGAAGCCGGCTGTTGTAATCAGCGTGCCCGTCAGCATCGGGAATGCGGTCGAGGAATAGGCGAAGCTGGCGGCATCGAGCTTCACCAACCCCTCTTCCAGCTTGCGCTCCATGAGTTCGACCACGATCATGGCATCGTCGACCAGCAAGCCGAGCGCGATGATGAGCGCGCCGAGCGAGATGCGCTGCAGGTCGATGCCGAGCTCGTACATGATGGCGAAGGTCGCAGCCAGCACCAGCGGAATGGCGATCGCGATCACGAGGCCCGAACGCCAGCCGATCGACAGGAACGAGACGATCAGTACGATGACGAGGGCTTCGCCGAGCGCATGCATGAACTCGCTGATCGCATCGGTGACGACGTCAGGCTGGTTGGCGATCTGGTCGACCTGAACGCCGATCGGCAGCGAAGCCTCGAAGCGCTTGTAGGTTTCTTCGACGGATTTGCCGACATCGGTCACTTTATAGCCGTTGGCCATGACGACGCCGAGCTGCACGCTCGGATGACCGTTATAGAGGAACTTGGCGGTATAGGGGTCCTGAAGCCCGGCGGTGACGGTGGCGATATCGCCGAGACGGGTCACTTGCCCACCGGCCGTCAGCCTAAGGTTCTTGATATCCTCGATCTTGTTGACATCGCCCTCGACCGAGATGCGCACCGAACGGGTGCTGGTGTCGACGGTGCCGGCCGGATCGACATTGTTCTGGCCGACTATGGCGTTCCTCAGGTCGTTGAGCGTCAATCCGCGCGCGGCCAGCACCTTGGAGGAGACGTCGATATAGATCTGCTCTGCCTGGTCGCCAATAATGGTTGCCTTCTCGACGCCGGGCGTCGAAAGCAGCATGTCGCGGGCCTGGATGGCGAATTTCTTCAACTCAGGATAGGTGTAGCCGTCACCGCTAATCGAATGCAGCGTGATGAAGGTATCGCCGAATTCGTCGTTGAAATAGGGGCCGAGCAAGCCGGAAGGCAGCTCGTTGCTGATATCACCGACCTTCTTGCGGATCTGATAGAAGGCATCCTTCACCTGATCGGCGTTCGTGTCACCCTTGATCTGGATGGTGGTGATGGCAAAGCCGGCGCGGGTATAGGATTTGATCCAGTCGAGGTGCGGCGTTTCCTGCAGCTTGCGCTCGATCTTGTTGACCACCTGGTCTTCCATGTCCTGCAGGGACGCGCCGGGCCACACAGTCTGCACGACCATCACGCGGAAAGTGAAATCCGGGTCTTCCTTCTGACCCATGTGGGTCAGGCCGAGCGCGCCGGCGATGATGATGAGCCCGAACAGGAAGCGCGCAATGCTTGGATGGGCGATTGCCCAGCGCGACAGATTGAAACGCTTCCTCTCGGCGGAGGTGCTGTTGATGGACATGATGTCGTCCCCCTCGGTCCGGGTCAGCGTACGATATCCGCCGAAGCGGCTTTGGTTTCTGCGGAGGCCTGCTGGGCTGCTGTGCCGGGGAGCTTGACCTTCATGTTCTCGGTCATGAACTGCGTGCCGGCAGCGACGACGACATCGCCCGTCTTCAGGCCATCGGCCACGCGCACGCCGTCATCGGAAAAGCTTGCCACCTTGATCGCTCGGGAATGCACGGTGCCGGCGCTGCGGTCGACGAGCCAGACGATCTGCTTCCCGTCCTGCTGCGCAAGAGCGCTGAGCGGTATGGAAACATAGGGCTGCACGCTGTCGGCCTGAGCCTCGATGTTTGCCGTCATGCCGAGCAGCACGCGCGGATCGTTCGGCAGGCTCACGCGCACCGCAAAGGTGCGCGACTGATCGGCGCTGCCGGACACCTCTCGCACCTTTCCATCAAGCACGAGCGCCGCATCGGACCAGAAGCGCGCCTTGACATCCTTGCCGACCTTGAACTGGGCGATGTCCATCTCCGGCACAGCGACCTGCACTTCCTTTTCGCCATCGACGGCAACGGTGATGACGGACGTGCCGGAGCTGACCACTTGGCCGACATCGGCATTGATTGTTGTCACGATGCCGTTCATGTCCGACGTCAGGTCGGCATAGGCGACCTGGTTTTTGGCCTCGGTCAATGCCGAAGTGGCGGAATCCCGCGTCGAAACCGCCTGTTCATAGGAGAGTTCAGCCTGTTCGAGCTGAGACTGGGAGGTGACTTTCTTGTCAAACAGCGTCTGCGCGCGATTGCGGGCAAGCTCGGTCGTCTGCACCTGCTTTTCAGCGGCATCGAGATCCGCCTGGGAGCGGCGCACGGCCAGAACATAGTCGGTCGCATCCATCCGGGCGAGCACGTCGCCAGGCTTCACTCTCTGCCCGATATCCACCTTGCGCTCGATAATCTTGCCGTTGACGCGGAAGCCGAGATTCATCTCCGTCCGCGCGCGGACGACGCCGGCATAATCGAGCGTGCGTGTCATGTCCGCCTTGGCGATCTCGACGACCTTGACCGGCCGGATCACCTCCGCGGTCTCTTCCTTCTTCTCATTGCAGCCCGAAAGCCCAAGCCCCAAAGCGCCCAAGAGAGCAGCGCCGGCAATGGCCCGTAGAGTGTTGGTCGTCAGCGAAACCATGTCGCTCTCCTAAAATCGAACAGAAAAGTGAGAACACGCCGGCCATCCGGTGCGCGCATTGCTATTTCTTCAAGGCCCTGATGACGAATTCGACGAGGTCTTCGGGATCGGCCTGATAGGACTTGGCGAGGCACTGCGCCACCATCTGCGGATGACAGAGATCGACCGTCGCCGCGGAGAAGCACTTGGCAGCGACATGCGGGTCCTGCTCGGCGAACTCGCCGGCAGCAATCCCGTCGGCGATGATCTCGGCGAGTAGCTCCTGCATACGCTCTATGTGCTTTTCGATGACGTGCCAGTCGCGCTCTATGGCGACGATGACCATCTCGTGAACCTTCTGCTCGTCGAGCATGGTCTCCAATGTCATCTTGTATTGAGACATGGTGTAGGCGCGCAGCCGCTCGGCTGCACTGAGCGGCAGATTGCGATTGGCGAGGGCTATCTGATAGCTGAGTTCCAGCATCCGCCCGCAAAGAGCCTGGTGGATTTCGACCTTTGAGCCAAAGAAGCGATAGATATTGGCGGTCGACATGCCGAGATCGCGGGCGATGTCAGCGACATTCGTCTTGCTGTAGCCGTAGTGACGAAAGAGCTTTTCAGCGGCATCGAGAATCCGCGTGATGTTTTCCTGGCGGGCAAGATCGGCGCTGACATCGTTAAGATCGAGCATGGAAAAGCCTGATGATTTACGAGTGACGATTTTTAATTTTCGTCACTCGTAAATCATAAGAGCGCCGATGTCAATCAAACCGCCCACAACCACAGGCAGTTTTTAGATACTATTCAATAAACCGAGAATGCGCCGGACAACTTGAAGTAAGAGTTAAACGATCGCGAACGATCTAGCACTCGAAGCCGAAAGTGTCCGACATTATGCCGCAGATGCGAACGGCGTCTCGTCAGACTCCCAGAAGCGTCGGATGGAAGCGACGAATGCTGAAATAACCGACCAAAACGCATGCCACCAGAAGCACGACTTGCGCCGCCATGATCGGTGGTTCGTTGCCGTTGGGGGCCAACACATTAAGCGCCGGTATCTTCTGGAACGACTGAATGATCAGCACGAGACAGTTGAAGAACAGGAGCACCAAGGCACCCACCACGAAGACGGACCGCCAGATGCCGGCAAGATGAAACCTATAGCGCGCCAGCGCCGTCGGAATGAAAATGAGAAGACAGAGAATACCGACCACGATCGCCGGCGTGACACCGTGAAACGGGAACAGAAAACCCGTCAGGCTGGTGAGCGCCGTCGTCAGCATATAGACGAGCGTCGATCGGTCATGACGGTTTGCCGTGAGGAACCCGTAGGCCACGACGATGCCGCTGATGATGGCAATCAAGCTGATGACGACATGAATCAAAAGTATTCCAGACATTCGCCCCTCCCCTTGAGCATTGCATTTCGATTGAAATGACAGCCCAATGCTCGAATGCCTAATATATACGAAGCGCGCCGCACCAGCCAGCGCGGCGCGAGAGGCGAAACGGTCGCTTAGGCGGCGTGGACTTCCAGCGAAATCGGAACGGAGGCAAGCGCCTTGGAAATCGGGCAACCGGCCTTCGCCTTGTTGGCAAGCTCGGTGAACGTCGCCTCATCGGCGCCGGGAACCTTGCCCGTCAATGTCAGATGGATCGCGGTGATGGCGAAGCCGTCTTCTACCTTTTCAAGTGTCACCTTGGCCGTCGTCTCCATGCTCTCGGCGGTGAAGCCGGCCTCGTTCAGGATCAGCGACAGTGCCATGGTGAAACAACCCGCATGCGCAGCACCGATCAGCTCTTCCGGATTGGTTCCGGCAACCCCTTCGAAGCGGCTGGCGAAACCATAGGGGTAGTTGTTGAGCGCGCCGCTCTGCGTCGAAATCTGACCCTTGCCATCCTTCAAGCCGCCCGACCATTGAGCCGAAGCTGTACGATTGATCTGCATGTCGTCCTCCTTGTCGTTGAATGAGCTTCGGGAGCGGAACCCGCCTTCCCGTGTGCCCGGTGGCAGGCGGCATGACCGCCTGCACCGGCACCATAATCCTTCTATCCCTCCAAGACGACGCCGCGGTAACAGCAGCGCCGCTGATTTCTGAAAGCTTGGGGAGAAAGATTGTTCCAAACGCAGGTCATCTCATCACGTTAAATCATCATACAAGAATATTGCCTATGTATGATGATTGGACTATCCTCCTGCTTATGCAGCGGATATGCACGGTCTTCTGCCGCGTGAGGTTTTCGCGGAGTCGGCGAAGTGGAGTGGAGGAAAGAGCGTGGACTCGCTTGAAAGGCAGGAGCACGGCGCATCGGCGCGGCCTGACCGCCGTCCGCGCGTGCGCAAGAATGTGACGGCGGCGATTGCGGAAGACATCTGCGCCGAACGTTATCCCTCCGGCTCGCCCCTGCCGCGTGAAAACGACCTCTGCGAAATGTATGGTGTCAGCCGCACGGTCATCCGCGAATCCCTCAAAGTGCTGGAATCGAAAGGGCTGGTGCGGGGCAAGCCGCGCATTGGCACGTCGGTCTGCGACAAGGACGACTGGAACATCCTCGATCAGGACGTGCTGGAATGGATGGGTCCCCATATCGCCGATTTCGATATTCTCGGCTCTATCCTGGAAGCGCGCCGCACCATAGAACCCGCTGCGGCCGAATATGCGGCAGAGCGCGCCACCGCCCGGGAAATTGCCGACCTGGAGAACGCATGGCAGCAGATGCGCGACAGTGGCGACGATCCCGAGAGCTTCACCGAGGCAGACGTAACCTTCCATAAGGTCCTGCTTGGCGCCAGTCACAACCAGGTGTTCCGCCGCCTTTCCAGCGCCATGCACGCCGGTCTGAAATACGCCCTTCACGCCTCCAACGTCGCCGCTCATAGCCGCGTCGAGGCAATCACGGTTCACGGCGAACTGGTCGAGGCGCTGCGTCTTCGCGACCGTACCGCGGCACGAGACTGCGCCCATCGCATGCTCGATCTTGCCGCCCGCGACCTCGCCGTCGAGCGGCGCTCACGCGATAGCCTCAGACCATTGTCCGATACCCCGAAATCCGCGGCGCCGCGCCGCTGATGCAATCCGAAGCCCAACTGGCCAAAGCCGAACTGGAAGCGTTCCTATGAAAATCACCAAGCTGACAACCTACATCGTTCCGCCGCGCTGGATGTTCCTGAAGATCGAGACCGACGAAGGCATCACCGGCTGGGGCGAGCCCGTGGTCGAGGGTCGCGCGCTGACCGTGCAGGCCGCCGTCCACGAGCTGGAGGACTATCTGATCGGCAAGGACCCGTTCCTGATCGAGGACCATTGGACCGTCATGTACCGCGCCGGCTTCTATCGCGGTGGCGCCATCCACATGTCGGCGCTCGCCGGTATCGACCAGGCGCTCTGGGACATCAAGGGCAAGGCGCTCGGACAGCCGATCCATTCGCTGCTCGGTGGCCAGGTGCGCGACAAGATCAAGGTCTATTCCTGGATCGGCGGCGACCGCCCGTCCGACGTCGCCAACAATGCCAAGGAGGTCGTCGCCCGCGGCTTCAAGGCGATCAAGCTCAACGGCTGCGAGGAAATGCAGATCGTCGACACCTACGACAAGGTAGAGAAGGCCGTCGAAACCATCGCCACCATCCGCGAGGCGATCGGCCCCTATATCGGCATCGGCGTCGATTTCCACGGCCGCGTCCACCGGCCGATGGCCAAGGTGCTCGCCAAGGAGCTCGAGCCCTACAAGCTGCTCTTCATCGAGGAGCCGGTACTGTCTGAAAACCGCGAGGCGCTGAAGGAAATCGCCAACCATTGCTCGACGCCGATCGCCTTGGGTGAGCGCCTCTATTCGCGCTGGGACTTCAAGTCGGTACTGTCGGACGGTTATGTCGACATTCTGCAGCCGGACCTGTCCCATGCCGGCGGCATCACCGAATGCCGCAAGATCGCGGCCATGGCCGAAGCCTATGACGTGGCGCTCGCCCCGCATTGCCCGCTTGGGCCGATCGCCCTTGCCGCCTGCCTGCAGGTCGATGCCGTCAGCTACAACGCATTCATCCAGGAGCAGAGCCTCGGCATCCACTACAACAAGGGCAACGACATCCTCGACTACATCTCCAACAAAGAGGTGTTCCACTATGCCGACGGCTTCGTCTCGATCCCGCAAGGACCCGGCCTCGGCATCGAGGTCGACGAGGCCTATGTTATCGAGCGCGCCAAGGAAGGCCATCGCTGGCGCAACCCCGTCTGGCGCCACGAGGATGGCAGCGTTGCCGAGTGGTAAAAGTCCGGCCTTCATCTGAAAGGCCGGCAATTTTCCATTCCGAATGATTAAGGGCCCGATGGCAGCAGATCTGCGCTATCGGGCCCTTTCTTTAGACGGTGCTCTCTTGGTCCGGCACCTTCCCCCTTTGCCGCCGGGCGGCGAAGATGGTTGTGGAGGCAGCTTCGGCATGGAACCCGGCTATCGTCCGCCGATGCAGCTTGCGATAGTTCGCGACCTTCGCGGCACATCGGCCAGGACCTAAAGCCAAATTCGCTTGCCCTCAAATAAGTTGCGCCTGCAGTATCGGCGCAGATACTGCAGGCGCGTCATGCGTCTCAACAAGCCCCCAGGGAGACGCATTCCCGAAGCATGATCACCAAAGGCGTGGAGTGCCCTTTAGCTCAGACCATGCTCAAGCAGGCAATTTCAAACTACTCGCGCTCGCCGGTGAAGTTCAGCAGCAGCTGGAAGATGTTGACGAAGTTCAGGTAGAGCGACAGGGCACCGAAGACGGCAAGCTTCTGCTGCGATTCCTGATCATGGTTCTCGGCATACTGTTCCTTGATGTTCTGCGTATCCCAGGCGGTCAGGCCGACGAAGACGACGATACCGATGACCGAGATGGCGAACTGCAGCGCGCTCGAACCGAGGAAGATGTTGACGATGCTGGCGATGATCACGCCGAACAGACCCATCATCAGGAACGAGCCCATGTTGGAAAGGTCACGCTTGGTCGTGTAGCCGTAGAGGCTGGTCGCGCCGAACATGGTCGCGGCGATGAAGAAGGTGCGGGCGATGCTCGTGCCGGTAAAGACCAGGAAGACCGAAGCCAGCGACAGGCCCATGACGGCACAGAAAGCCCAGAACATCATCTGCGCCGTGCTTGCCGACATCGTCTGGATGCGGAACGAGAAGAAGAACACGAAGGCGAGCGGCGCCAGCATGACGACCCACTTCAGTGGCGACTGGAAGATCGGCACATAGAGCGCCGGCGTCGTACCAACGATCAGCGCGACGATGCCGGTGACCACAAGGCCGATGCCCATGTAGTTGTAGACACGCAGCATATGCCGGCGCAGACCTTCGTCGAAGAGCGCCTGAGAGCCGGCGCCGGCTCCATAGCCGTATCCCGGATTGGTCGGGTTCATGGTCGTCTCCTTTAATTCGAACTAGTACAGGCTGCGGGCAAGCTTTTCGGCATCGCCGTCGAGCTGACCCACCTTGCCGTTGCCGATCAACGCATAGGCGACTTCACCGATCTGCCAATAGGCAGCCTGAACATCGTCACGCTTGATGTGACTGACGTCCTTGACGGCGAAATTGCCCGGACGGACGGCGAATAGTGATAAATGTCCGTCTTCCCCGGCATCGACCATCATTTCGACGCTCGGACCGAATTCGGACGGATAGATCTGCGCGTCGGTGACGCGCCAGTCGCCCGGCAGTTCAGGCAATACGATTGCCGTCGATGCGCGGATTTCATCCGGATTGTAATTTGCGGCCGCCGACTGCGGCTTGATCTCTTCCCTGACGGCGGTCGTCTTGTAGGCGCGCACCGCGTCATCGACGAAAGCCGGCGGCCTCGTCGATGCGCTGACCTCGCTCGCCGTAAAGGCGCCGAAGGAGGTATGCGCGACCCAGCCGGTCGTGACCAGAACGGCGATGGCGGCGACGCGCTGGAAAGAGCCCAGCATGCGGCCATAGACCAATCCGCGCTCCAGCCGCCGCGCGGCTTCCCGCGTCTCAACTCTCAGCACACGACCTTCGCCAGCCAGCGCCATGCGCAACTCGCCACGAATGCTCATGTCAGCCATCACCTTGGCCGCAGTCTCGGGGTGCTCCGAGAGGTAGGACTCCACCTCGACCCGCCGCGCGAGCGTGAGCTCACCATCGACATAAGCGTCGAGATCGGTATCGATGATCGGATCAACGATTTTCATTGCCGCCTCCCTCGATAAGCCGCAGATGTGAAACCTTGGAGGTAGCCTCCTCGAAATTGCGCAGGCTGGCGCGAGCCCGCGCAATGCGGGACATCAGCGTGCCGACAGGAATGCCAAGTGCGGCTGCCGCCTCCTGATAGGAGAGGTCCTCGATCGCCACGAGATGCAGCGCCTCGCGCTGCTCCTCGGGCAGATTGAAGAAGGCTTCGCGGACCTGGCTCAAACGCACCGTATGGTCCTGCGATGCCGGCAATGCCGTTTCAAGTTCGGCCGCCGCCTCTTCATGGCGACGGTTCAGCGATTTCTTCTGGCGCAGTCGGTCGATATGCACATTGTGCAGGATCGACAACAGCCAGGTGCGCAGATTGCCGCCGTGGCGGAAGGATGACTTGCGCTCATAAGCCTTGACCAGCGCGTCATGCACCAGATCTTCAGCCTCGTCCGCATTGCGCACGAGCGAGCGGGCGTAACGTCTCAGCGAACCGAGCTGCCCCAAAACATCGAATGTGCGTCCTTTGCGTTCCATACACCTATATACGGAAGCACTCCGGATTCTATTCCATCGACCCGCAAATATTTTGCAGATTTTTTACATCAGCAGGAAATCTTTGGGCTGCGGCAGCGCCGGCAGGTTCTTTTCCCCCAGCGCGTCACGCAGATTGATCTCGATGGTATCGGCAAGGGCACCGATGGCGAGCGCGTTGGGACGCTGGCCGAATGGGTCTTCCAATTCGTCGCCCAGGGCATCGAGACCAAAGAAAGTGTAAGCGATCAGCGCCGTGACAAAGGGCGAGCCCCAGCCGAGCGTATCGACATAGCCGAAAGGCAGCAGAAAACAAAAGAGATAGGCGGTGCGGTGCAGGAGCAGCGTATAGCCGAAGGGCAGCGGCGTGTTGCGCAGACGCTCGCAGGCTGCCTGGGCCGCACCCATCTGGCCGATTGTGATATCCAGCATCTGATACTGGATATCCGAAATTGCACCCGATGCCTTCAGCCGCGCGAGATCGGCGGACATCAGTCGCAGAATGAGGTCGGGCCGGTTCTGGGCAGCATGATAGAATTCGGCTTCGCTTGGCGTCAGCAGGCGCAGCACCTTGCCCTCATCGCTGCCTTCACGCAGAAGACAGACCAGCGCCTGCGCGAAAGCCATGGTCAGGCGAAGCAGGTTCTTGCGCGCCTCGACGCCCACTTCACCTGCACCCTCCAGCACCAGCGTCTGCCGGGCAAAGCTACGCGCGAGCTGAACAAGTTGCCCCCAGTCACGTCGCCCCTCCCACCAGCGGTCGTAGCAGGCATTGTTGCGGAAGCCGAGGAAGATCGACAGCGCAATGCCGAGCAGCGACAGCGCCGAGCCGTTAAAGGAGACGATGAGATGCGGCTTCTCCTCGTGCCCCCAGACGATCAGCGTGGAGAGCAGGAAAATGGCAACGATCTGCGGCAGGATGCGCCGAACGATCGATCCGCGAACGATGAAGAAAAGCTGGAAGAGATTTGGCCGGTCGCGAACGATCATGGCGAGACGCACTCTCGATCAATGTATGGTGAAGGCACCAATACACCAGACGAGCCGGCAGTAACGCGCATTTCTTGCAGGGCGGCCGTGACCGGCGGGCATCACTCGCCGGTCAAACCATCACCTGTCGTTCAGTTCGCGCTGGCGCTTGCCGTCACCAGAACCGGCGCGGCGCGATAATCCCCAGGGAAGAGATGCTGCAGGTTCTTGATCTTCGGCAGGTCGTTGATGACGATATAGGGATAGCTCGGATGGGTCGTCAGGAAATCCTGATGATAGTCCTCGGCCGCATAGAACTGCCGCGCGGGCTCGATCTTGGTGACGATCGCAGCGTCAAAGACCTTGGCGTGATTGAGCTGATCGATATAGGCCTTGGCAATGTCCGCCTGCGACTGGCTGGTGGGGAAGATCGCCGAACGATATTGCGTGCCGCTATCCGGCCCCTGATAGTTCAGTTCGGTCGGATCATGCGCGACCGAGAAATAGATCTGCAGCAGGTGCCCGTAGCTGATCTTGTGAGGATCGAAGACGATGCGCACGGATTCGGCATGGCCGGTGTCGCCATCGCTCACCATTTCATAATGCGCCGCAGCCTTGCTGCCGCCCGTGTAGCCCGACGTTGCGCTGATGACGCCGTTGACATGCTGGAAGACACCTTGGACGCCCCAGAAGCAGCCGCCGGCAAGCACGGTCGTCTCGGTATTGGCGGAGCCTGCCTTTTCATCCGCGCTCGGCGATGGAATGACACGGGCATCTTCAGCCGAAGCGCGGCCGGCAAATTGCAGGGCAACGGCGGCAACCAGCACCGCAGCTGCCGTTACTCCGGCAAGGCGGGCAATCCGCGCCGAACCAATGCGGATCATATCTGTCGATAAAGTCTTCATGACACTCTCCTCTCGACCGCCATTCTAAACGCTCCGGTCAGAAGGGGATACGGGAAGACGAGCCTCAATGTTACACACGGCCGCGTGTAACACCGAAACGTGAACGCGGGGGACGGCGGCAATCAGTAGTGAGGGGGCTTGGTAATGGCAGGCGCGTCGAGCGATTGCTCCTCGAGCGTCAGGAATCGCTCGGTCAGCCGGTCAAGCTTCTGCCTGGTCTGTTCAACCACCTTCCATTGCTCGGCAAGCTGGTCTGAAAGCTCCTCGATCGTCTTCGCCTGATAGGCGACCGTCTCTTCGAGTTTTGTGATGCGGCTCTGTTCGTCTGACATGTCTGATCCCTTTCGTAACGATCTATAGCACCGTGGCAACCGCGTATAGTGCCTCCATCCGGCATGAAGCGGACGGCAGTCTCGTTTGACGGCGATGTGACAAAACTGAAAAACAGCTGAAAAGGCCCGTTACCTAACTGACATGGCCGCCTTCTAAAGAGAGCGCAGAGACGCGCTGGTTTGGAGGCTATTCCTTCTGCAGGCGCACCCGTTCTAAAGACTGCGGAGAAGCGCCTTGAAGATCATCCAGATCACCGACACCCATTTGAGCCCCAACAAGCCGCATTTCAACGGCAACTGGGAGCCGCTGGCGAAATGGATCGAGGCAAGCGGCGCCGATCTCGTCATTCACACCGGCGATCTCAGCGTCGACGGCGCCGACAAGGACGAAGATCTCATCTTTTCCATGGAAATGATGCGTCAGATTTCCGTGCCGATGCTGATCGTGCCCGGCAACCACGATGTCGGCCACCTGCCCGGCTCCTACCAGCCCGTCAATCCCGAGCGGCTGGACCGCTGGCGCCGTCTCGTCGGCCCTGACTATTGGGCGGAGGATGTCGACAACTGGCGGCTGATCGGCCTCAACAGCCTGCTCATGGGTTTCGAGGATGCGGAAGAGCAGAAGCAGTTCGACTGGCTGCAGGGCATGCTGGAAAGCCGTGGCGACCGCCGCGTCGCCCTCTTTGCCCATAAGCCGCTCTTCGTCGATGCGCCCGATGAAGGCGATACCGGCTACTGGAGCGTGCGCCCGGCCCAGCGCCGCCGCCTCTATGATCTGATCGCGGCCCATGACGTTGCTCTGTTCGGCAGCGGCCATCTCCACTGGACCTGGGAAGGCCGCTTCAACGATACCGCCGTCGTATGGGCACCGCCCGGCGCCTTCATCCTCGACAAGATGGAACGCGAAATGCCGGGCGAACGGCTGCTCGGCGCCGCGATCCATGAGCTTGGCGAGACGGTATCGACCGAACTCGTCGCTGTCCCCGGCATGACCGCCTACTTCCTCGATGACGTCGTCATGGAAGTCTATCCGCAGGCAGCACCCAAGGCACAGAAGGAGCCGACTGAATGAGCGCACTCTCGCTTCGCGGCATTGCCAAATCCTTCGGCGGCAACGCCATCCTCAAGGGCGTCGATCTCGACGTCCAGCCGGGCGAATTCATCGCCCTCGTCGGCCCGTCCGGCTGCGGCAAGAGCACGTTGCTGCGCATCCTTGCCGGCCTCGATCATGCCGACAGCGGCGAAATCATCCTTAGCGGCAGCGACGTCTCAGGCGTCGCGGCGGCGGATCGCAACATCGCTATGGTGTTCCAGTCCTATGCGCTCTATCCGCATCTGACGGCCTCGGAAAACATTGCCGTGCCGCTCGCCATGCGCCGGCTGTCGCGCGTCCAGCGCCTGCCCTTCATCGGCTCGCTGATCCCCGGCCAGCGTGCAGCCCGCACCGGCATCATCCGCGATGTCCGCGAAATGGCGGTTTCGCTGAAGATCGATCACCTGCTCGACCGCAAACCCGGCCAGATGTCCGGCGGCCAGCGCCAGCGCGTGGCGCTCGCCCGCGCCATGGTGCGCCGTCCCGCCGTCTTCCTCATGGACGAGCCGCTCTCCAACCTCGACGCCAATTTGCGCGTCCATGCCCGCGGCGAGATCGTCGATCTGCACCGCCGCGCCGGCGTGCCCACCGTCTATGTCACCCACGACCAGGCCGAGGCGCTGTCGATGGCCGACCGCGTCGCCGTCATGATCGGCGGCCAGCTGCTGCAGCTCGCCTCGCCGCAGACGATCTACGACGATCCCGCCCATATCGAGGTGGCCCGCTTCGTCGGTCAGCCGCGCATCAATCTTTTGCCGGCGCGGGCTGAAAACGGCATCGTCGCCTTCGGCGGCATCCGGCTTGCACTGGAAGACGGCAGCATTGCCGGTGGCAACGTCACGCTCGGCATCCGTCCGGAATTCGTGAGCCTCACGCAAAACCGGCAGGATGCACTTGCAGCCCATATCGAGCGTATGGAGTTCCTCGGCTCCGAAGTCATCCTCTATGCCAAGCTCGACGCCATCGGCGAGACGATGGTCGTCAAACTGGCACCGGCAGACGTTGCCGGCCTTAGCGCCGGTATGCCGGTGGCGTTGGGCCTCTCAGCGGAACAGGCGATGGTCTTCGCCGAAGACGGCCGCCGCCTGCGCGCCGCACCGACGACCGTCGACGCCACGCGGGAGAAGGCGCATGGCTAGCATTGCCGCCACCTCCTTGCCGCTGCAGAGGGCCGCGGCCCGCGAACGGAGCGAAGCCCGCACGGCTCTGCTCTTCGCCCTGCCCGCCATCATCCTGATCGTGCTCTTCATCCTGGTGCCGATCGTTGCCGTCGTCTTCCTCGGCTTCACGGATTTCCAGCTGGGCGACAAGAGCCTGCGCTTCGTCGCCTTCGAAAACTACGCGCATCTGCTGCGCGACCGCGCCTTCCAGAAATCGCTCTGGAACACGACAGTCTATACGGCCATCGTCGCGCCCGTCTCGATCGTGCTCGGCCTCGGCGTCGCGCTTTTGATCGAAAGCGAAGGCATCGGCCGCAGCTTCTTCCGCACGGCCTATTTCCTCCCCGTCGCTTCGCTGATCGTCGCGATGGCAACCGTCTGGCAATATCTCTTCCATCCGACGATCGGCCCGATCAACGCAATGCTCGCTGAAATCGGCCTGCCTGGCCCGAACTGGCTCGGTTCGTCGGCGACGGCGCTCTATAGCCTGTCGATCATTGGCGTCTGGCAATCGGTCGGCTTCAACATGGTGCTGTTCCTGGCCGGCCTCACCGCCATCCCGCGCGAGCTCTATGCCGCGGCCGAAGTGGATGGCGCAAAGTCGGCCTGGGATCGCTTCTGGCTCGTCACCTGGCCAATGCTCGGACCGACGACGCTCTTCGTGACCACCATCAGCATCATCAATGCGGTGAAGGTCTTCGACACCGTGAAAGCGCTGACCGACGGTGGCCCGAACCATGCCTCGGAAGTCCTGCTCTTCAGCATCTACCAGGAAGGCTTCGTCTATCTCCGGGTCGGCTATGCCTCGGCGATGACCACGGTGTTCCTCGCCATCCTCGTGGTGCTGACTTTCCTGCAATATCGCGTCCAAGACCGGCAGGTGCATTACACATGACCTCGACAGGCTTCACTCCCGGCCGCATCCTGCGCCTCTCTCTGCTGATCCTGGGCTCGCTGATCTTCCTCGCGCCCTACATCTTCATGATCTCGACGGCCGGCAAGGCACAGGACGATATATTCACGTCCGCCTTGAAGCTGATCCCGACGCATTTCTATTACGTCGAGAACATCGCCAAGGCGCTGAGCAAGGTTGACATGGGCACACTGCTGTTCAACGGCGTCATTGTCTGCGGCCTGATCTTCTTCTTCCAGGTGCTGATCGCCATTCCCTGCGCTTACGCCATGGCGAAGCTGAAATTCCCGGCGGCACGCACCATGATGGTGCTGATCATGCTGGGCCTGCTGATCCCGATCCATGCGACGGCGCTGCCGCTCTATGTCGGCTTCAACAGCCTGTCGCTCCTGAACAGCTACACGGCGCTCGTCGCGCCCTTCTCGATCTCGGTCTTCGCGATCTTCATGTTCCTGCAGTTCTTCCGCGCCATGCCCGACGACCTGATCCATGCCGCGCGTCTCGATGGCATGTCGGAGCTCGGCATCGTCGCTCGCGTCATCGTGCCGAACGCATGGCCGGCCGTGACCGCTTTCGCGATCTTCTCGGTCGTCGCGCACTGGAACGACCTCTACTGGCCGCTGATCGTCATCAGCAAGCAGGATTATTTCACGCCGCCGCTGGGCCTCATGTATTTCCGCGCCGCCGAAGCCGGCGACGACTACGGCGCGCTCATGGCGGCAACCCTCATCATCACCATTCCCCTCGTCGCGGCGTTCCTTCTCGCGCAGAAGCGTTTCGTCGAGGGCATCACCATGACCGGTCTCAAAGGCTGACCGGTTCCCTAGAACGGATGATTTTAGATCGAAGCGATCTAAAATCTGAATCCGCTCTAGAATCAAAGAAGTAGAGCATGATGTTGTCCGAAAACCGATCACACTTTTCGGCATCATGCTCGACAACGGAGAACGAGCGATGAAGCATATCACCCAGATTCTCGCCGCCGCGGCCATTTCGATGGTCGTGACGGCCCCGGCCTACGCCGAAACCACCCTGACGGTTCACTACCCCATGCCCGGCTTCTTCAAGAACGTGATGGACACGATCTCGAAGAAGTTCATGGAAGAAAATCCCGACATCAAGATCCAGTTCGCTGCTCCTTCGGCCACCTATGAGGAAGGCATCCAGACCATCCTGCGCCAGGCCGGCACCAGCGAAATGCCCGATGTCACCTTCATCGGCCTCAACCGCCTGCGCATGATGGACGAGCGCAATGTCGCCGTCGACCTCGGCCCCCTCGTCAAGAAAGAGGGCAACATGGCCGAGCAGGGCTTCTCGGACACGATCCTGAAGCTCGCCCAGGTCAAGGGCAAGCAGGTCGGCCTCGCCTTCGCAACGTCGAACCCGATCATGTACTACAATGCCGACCTGGTGAAGGCCGCAGGCGGCAACCCGGACAATCCGCCGAAGACCTGGGATGAAGTCATCGCACTCGCCGGCAAGATCAAGGCGCTCGGCAACGGTGTCGACGGCATGGACTTCCGCTGGCAGGGTGACGACTGGATGTTCTCCGCCCTCCTCTTCGGCGCCGGCGGCAAGATGCTGAGCGACGACGAGACAAAGGTTGCCTTCAATGGTCCGGAAGGCCAGAAGGCCGTCGAGATGATCCAGCGCTTCGTCAAGGAAGGCGGCATGCCGGTCTTCACCAAGGCTGCCGGCGAACAGGCCTTCGCAGCCGGCAAGGTCGGTTTCGAATTCCAGACGACTGGCGCGCTGGTCAACACCATCAAGAATGTCGGCACCAAGTTCGACCTGCGCACCGCCAAGCTGCCGCTGATCGACCCGGTCAACGGCCGCCTGCCGACGGGCGGCAACGCCGTCGTCATCCTGACCCATGATCCGGTCAAGGAAGAAGCCGCCTGGAAGTTCGCCAAGTTCGCCGCCGGCCCCTATGGCGCCTCGGTCGTCGTCCCCGGCACCGGCTATGTTCCGAACAACGAGCTTGCCGCCAAGTCGGCCGAATATCTCGGCGACTTCTACAAGAAGAACCCGCTCTTCCAGGCCGGCCTCAGCCAGATGTCGATTATGATCCCCTGGTACGCCTTCCCGGGCTCCAACGGCGTCAAGGTCACGCAGACCATCGTCGACAACCTCTCGCGTATCGTCGACGGCTCGGCCACGCCGAAAGAAGCGCTCGACGACGCCGCTTCCGACGTCGAAGGCCTGCTGCCGCGCAGTTGATCTTTAGAACCGACCTGAACAATGCGCGCCGCTTCTCTTCGAGAGGCGGCGTTTCCGTTCGCGGACAGGCGTTAAGATTGAGTGGCGAGATTGCGTACCGTACCACCCGCGCGCATCCGATAGGGCACGGTCAGATGACGCGGCGGCGCGGCGTTTTCCGCCATATCGAGCAGCAGTGAGGCTGCCGCCGCCCCCATCGTCCCGTCCGGAATTTCCACCGTCGTTAAGGGAACCTCTCCCAGAAACCCGAGCGAGATTCCATCAAAGCCGGCAACCGAGATATCGCGCGGGATCGAAAGACCCTGACGCCGAAGCGCACCCATGACACCGAGCGCCAGAAGATCATTGGAAGCAATGATCGCCGTCGGGCCGAAGCGTGAAACGGCATCCGAAAGATCGAGCTGCTCCAGGCTGTTTACGAAAGAAATCTCAAGGGCGTCGAGGGGCTGCTGCCGCGCCGTCTCCATCGCCCTGACATAGCCGAGATAGCGCAGCCTCGCCCGATCCGATGCCGAGAAATGGCCCGATATGAACAGGATGCGGCGATGCCCCTTGCACAGGAGATGCTCGGTTAGGTCGCGGCCGGCACCGAAATTGTCGGTCGCGACGGCGGCGGTAAAGCGGGCCGTCGGCAGATTGCCGAGCAGCACCGTCGGTGGCAGGGCGGATGACAGCAGCAGGCTGCGTTCGGGATCGCAGAGCGTCAGGATAAGACCTGTCGGCTGCTGTTGAAGCAGCGACGCGACGGCATCGGCCTCCTGCGCCGGATCATAGTTCGATTGCGCGATCAGCACGCTATGCCCGGCATGAAGCGCCCTGTTCTGGATACTGGAAAGCGATGCGGCAAAGACCGGATTGGTGATGCTGGGAATGAGCACCCCGATCGCCGGACGGCTACCACCGCGGCTGCCGGCGCGATAGCCGAGTTCCGCCGCCGCGCGCCGCACGCGCCGCACCATTTCGTCGCTGACCGGGCCGTTGCGGTTCATGACCCGGCTGGCCGTGGCGACCGAACAACCGGCCCGAAAGGCGACCTTCTGGAGCGTCGACATGATATCAATCACCTCCAGCTTCGAGTTTCAGGCCCTTGTGGAATATCCGCTAGAATGAGGGGATTTATATCAGACCGATGACACTTATTTGACGAACCTTCGCGCGGGTTGCGACGCCAATGCCCTTGACTTTGCTGCAGCGCAACAGATCTTCATCGTGATCGCAGTGGCGAATGATGCTGTCATCAACCGATGCCATGATTGCCGCGCTGTGATCCGCAGATCCGCCCCCTCGAAAGGATGCTCTCATGTCTGAAGCAGAAGCACGGACGCCTGCCACCTCCGCCGACAAGACCGAAAGATTGTTCTTCCTCGATATCAACGATGGACGAATTCTCTCCTCGGCCATCGACGGCACCGATCTGAAGCTCATCGTCCAGCGGGCCGGCCGCAGCCCGGACGGCATTCTCGTCGACAGCGAGAACGGCTGGATCTACTGGACGGAGATGGGCAACGACTACAATGCCCATGACGGCTCCATCGAGCGTATGGACCTCGACGGCGGCAACCACGTAACACTGATCCCGCCGGGCAGCACGCTGGTCACGCCGAAACAGATCCAGATCGATCGCGACAACGGCAAGCTTTACTGGTGCGACCGCGAAGGCATGCGCGTCATGCGCGCCAATATCGACGGCAGCGACATCGAGACCCTGGTGCAGAACGGCGACAGCCCTGAAGACAGCGCCGATATCGAGCGCTGGTGCGTCGGCATCGCCCTCGACCTGCCGCTCGGCCAGATCTACTGGACCCAGAAGGGACCGCCGGATGCCGGCCTCGGCCGCATCTTCCGCGCCAGCATCAATATCCCGGCCGGCGAAACCGCCACGAGCCGCAACGATATCGAAACCCTGCTCGACAAACTGCCAGAGCCGATCGATCTCGAGCTGGATCTTGCCACCCGCACGATCTACTGGACCGATCGCGGCAATCTTCCGCGCGGAAATACCGTCAACCGCGCAGAGATGGACGATATCGCCGCAACCTCCGAAGTCGTCCTCGAAGGCCTGGACGAAGGCATCGGCCTCTCGCTCGATCTGCCAAACAACCGCATGTTCTTCACCGACATCGGCGGCAATCTCTATTCCGCAAGCCTCGACGGCTCAAGCGAACGTGAACTGCTGCACCATGCCGGCTCGTTCACCGGCATCGTCTACGCCGAAATCTGAACGATAACGATCGTAGGCGCGCCCCTGCGCGCGCCTACGCTCCATCCTCCTCGGCAACCATTCGGTCCAGATTCTGGTTGAGCCGCCGCATCAGCCGCAACAGTGTCTGAACCTCCTCCGCGCTGAACCCGGCCAAAACAACCTCGCGTCCCTCTTCCAGCGCCTGACGGGCAGCCGGCAACCTTTCGCGCGCCGCATCGGTTAGAGATACGAGACTACTGCGACCATCCGTGGGATCGGGTGTGCGCCTGATCAGCCCATCCCGCTCCATGCGCGCCAGCATCTGCGCCATCGACGGCTGCTCGATCTTGGCGAATTTTGCCAGATCCTTCTGCGACATCTCGGCGCCATTGCGGAGCATGTAGAGCACCGGCAGCTGGCCGATATTGAAGCCCAATGCCTTCACACGTCGCTCGCCGAGACGCGCGAACGACCGCGACGCCATGTTGATGAGCGGCGCCGGCGCGTCGAACAAATCCCAATCCGTCATTTTCGCACCACTTGAATAGGTACCTATGTTAATCTATATAGGTACCTATGTACAAAATTATGAGAACCATGTCCATGAGATCCTATCCGCGTATCGCCATCATCGGCGCCGGCCCCGGCGGCCTGACGCTGGCCCGCATTCTCCATCAGGCCGGCGTGCCGACCATCGTCTTTGAGCGCGAAGAACACGCCCTTGCCCGTCCGCAAGGCGGCACGCTCGACCTGCACGTCGAATCCGGCCAGCTGGCGATGCGCCGCGCCGGCCTCTACGAAGAATTCCTGACGATCGCTCGCTATGAGGACCAGGGGAGCCGGCTTTACGACAAGGACGGCACGCTGATCTTCGCCGATGACGATGCCGACGATTCGGACCGGCCGGAAGTGGACCGCACCGCCTTGCGCCAGACGTTACTCGCCTCCTTGCCGGCTGAAACCATTCACTGGAACCATGGCTTGCGCGAGGTGCGCCCGCTCGACGACGGCACATACGAGCTGGTCTTCGAAAGTGGCACGGCAGGCTCCTTCGATCTGGTCGTCGGCGCTGATGGCAGCTGGTCCAAGGTCAGGCCGCTGGTGTCATCATACCGCCCGCAATATAGCGGCATCACCTTCATCGAATTCGGCATCGACGACGTCGACACAAGCCACCCCGAACTTGCGGCCCTTGTCGGCCGCGGCAAGATCGGCGTCGAGGCCGACGGACGTGGCCTGATCGTCCAGCGCAATGGCAATGCCCATCTCAGAGGCTATGCCATCTTCCGCGTGCCGACCGGCTGGGCCGAGAAAGCCTTCGATTTTGCCTCACCGGCAAAGGCTCGCGCACGGCTTGCCGCCGAATTCGAAGGCTGGGCGCCGAAAATCGTCGGCCTTATCGAAGCCGGCAACGACCATATCGTCTCGCGGCCGATCCACGCGCTGCCAGTCGGACACCACTGGCAGAACCGTATCGGCATCACACTCCTTGGCGATGCCGCCCATGTGATGTCGCCGTTCGGCGGCGAGGGCGTGAACGCAGCCATGCTGGACGCGGCTGAACTCGCCCGCCAGCTTCTCGAAAAGGACGACTGGAAAAATGCCGTCAAAGCCTATGAAGCGGAGATGTTCGAACGCGTCATCGAACCGGCCGAACACGCTGCGGAAGCCGTCGCCACCGAGCTCTCCCATCTTGGAGCGGAACTTTCTCTCCAGCACTACCAAGCCCATCTCGACGCCCGTCTTCAAGGCTCCGCCGCCTAGAGAGCAATTCCAGGAAAAGTGCGCAGCGGTTTTCCGTGCGGAATTGCGTGAAAATAAAGAGATAGAGCGGTTCAGAGTTTCCGTGAAAAGCTGCACCGCTTTATCATCACAAAGAAAAAGCGGGCCAAGATGGCCCGCTCCAAAGACGTTTCCCTATCCCATGAGAACAGCGGCTTAGCTGCCCTTGCGCACGCCGTCGAGAAGATGCGGCAACGATTTGACGCCCTCGTCGCGCAGCTCAGCCGGAAGCAGGCCTTCCGGAAGATCCTGATAGGAAACCGGGCGCAAGAAGCGGCGGATGGCCAGCGTACCAACCGAAGTCGTGCGGCTGTCCGAGGTCGCCGGGAAAGGTCCGCCATGCACCATGGCGTGGCAGACTTCGACGCCGGTCGGCCAGCCATTGGCGAGAATGCGCCCGGCCTTGCGTTCCAGCACCGGCACCAGCTTGGCGGCCGTCGTATAATCATCCGCTTCGATCTGGAGCGTCGCGGTCAGCTGGCCCTCGAGCTTTTCCGCAACCGCGATCATCTGGTCGATGTCCTTGCAGCGCACGAGAAGGCTTGCCGAGCCGAAGACCTCATGCCCCAGGCGCTCGTCGGCGAGGAACTGCTCTACATCGGTCTCGAAGAAGATGCCCGGGCTGCGGTTGACGCCTTCGGCCGGCGCACCATGAGCGACGGTCTTGACAGCCTCATGCTCCGCCAGTGCGGCAACGCCCTTGTCGAAGGCGGCGTGAATGCCGGGCGTCAGCATCGGTGCCGGAGCACGGCCGGTCAACGCATCGCTGGCTGCCTGGACGAAACGGTCGAGATCGGGGCTTTCTATAGCAAAAAGCAGACCCGGATTGGTGCAGAACTGGCCGGCGCCGAGCGTAAGGGAATCGATAAAGCCCGTGCCGATCGCCTCGGCGCGCGCGGCAAGTGCTGCCGGGAAAAGGAAGACCGGATTGACGCTGCTCATCTCGGCATAAACAGGGATCGGTTCCGGCCGGGCCGCGGCAATGGCTCCAAGCGCCAGGCCGCCACCGCGCGAACCGGTGAAGCCGACGGCCTTGATGCGGGGATCGCGTACCAGCGCGGCACCCGTCTCGTTGGCACCGGTCAGCAGCGAGAACGTGCCTTCCGGCAGACCACAAGCGGCAACGGCGGCACGGATGGCGCGACCGACAAGCTCGCCCGTGCCCGGATGAGCGAGATGGCCCTTGACGACGACCGGGCAGCCGGCGGCAAGCGCCGACGCCGTATCACCGCCGGCAACCGAGAAGGCGAGCGGGAAATTGCTGGCGCCGAAGACGGCGACCGGCCCGAGCGGGATCTGGCGCAGACGTAGATCGGCGCGCGGCAGCGGCTTGCGCTCCGGCAATGCCGGATCGACGCGCAGATCGAGCCATTCGCCGGCACGAACCACCTGCGCAAACAGCCGAAGCTGACCGACGGTGCGGCCACGCTCGCCTTGCAGGCGCGCGACCGGCAGGCCGGTCTCTTCCGTCGCCCGCTCAATCAGCGCATCGCCGATGCCAATGATGTTGTCAGCAATCTTTTCGAGGAAGGCAGCGCGCTGCTCCGGGCTGGTTGCGCGGTAGACGTCGAAAGCCTCGGCAGCCAGTTCACAGGCCCTTGCGACGTCGGCCTCACCGGCAATCGCAAAAGCCGGCTCCAGATTGGCACCCGTTGCCGGGTTGATGGCACGCGCGGTTCTGTTGTCGCCGGTCGAATCCGCGCCGATCAGCAAATCGCCGCTAATCACAAAAGACTGTGTCATGGAAATTCCTTGATGATGTTGGAGCGTTAAGCTCTACGCTTTGAAGCACATAGCAGGATGGAATGACAGATGTAAGATGATAATCGTCATCTAATTATCAAGGCATAAGCAGGAGGTTCGAGGCGGCTTTGCAACCTGCGGCCATGCTTGATGCCCGTATGGCTTTGCAGCCGCTTTCGTGTCAACTTAGCCCCCATCCGAAAGAATAGGTGCGGCCAAGTCCCCATGTCCATTGCACTTCTTGGCAATCCGATCGTCCAATTCTGCATCCTGGTCGTCATCGGCACATTCATCAGCCGCATCATGCTGCGCCATAAGCGCGCCGGACGCCTGATCGGGCAGATCGTGTTCTTCGTCAGCCTGACGGTGCTGCTGCTCTATCACGGCATCGTCCCCTATCAACCGAGCCCACCGGAGAACTCGGTGCCATTGCGCACCTTCACGGCCATTGCCAAGATCATCTGGTGGCTCAACGGCGCCTGGGTGCTGATCGCCTTCGTGCGGCTGTTCCTGATCTTCGAGCGCAAGCCCCGAGAGGGCCGGCTGGTGCAGGATCTGGTCGTCGGCATCATCTATCTCGGCGCCATTCTCTCCGTCGTCGGCGACGTCTTCAGCGTACCGATCGGCACGCTCATCGCGACGTCGGGCGTCTTCGCCATCATTCTCGGTCTCGCCTTGCAGAGTACGCTGAGCGACGTCTTTTCCGGCATCGCCCTCAATCTCGGGCGACCCTATTCCGTCGGCGACTGGATCGTTCTCGACAACGATGTTCAGGGTCGCGTCGTCGAAACCAACTGGCGCGCCACGCAACTGCTGAACGGCACCAACGACCTTGTCGTCATCCCGAACAGCATTCTCGCCAAGACGCGGCTGACCAACCTCTCGTCGCCCGATGAGAGCCATGGGGCCACCGTTACCGTGCGCATCCAGCCCACCACCCTGCCGCGCATCGTCGCCGATGTCATGCAAAACGTATTGATCAGTTGCAATTCGATCCAGAAGAATCCCGAGCCCAGCGTTGCCGTCAGTGCCATCGACGGACAGGCGATCGAACTGCAGCTATCGTTTCGCGTTCGGGACATGTCGCTGACGATGGCCGCAAAGAACGAAATTTATGATCTCCTTTATCGCCACACCAAGGCGGCAGGCCTGAAATTCGCCGGCCCTCCCGGCACCGTCATGCTTCCGACGGAGCAGAAGGCAGAAACGTCGGGCGAGCAGCAACACGCTCCGGGAACGCCGTGGCGGCTGGTCAGCAATATCCCTCTTTTCTCGTCGCTGACCGAAGACGAGAAAGAACATCTGGCATCGCATATGCAGCGCCGAACCTATCGCAAGGATGCCGTAATCGCCGAACAGGACGTGCGCTTGCGCGCGCTGACGATCGTCCGCTCGGGCGTTGTCAGCATCACCCGACGCGAGGGACACCGGCAGATCGAACTGACCCGCCTCGCACCGGGGGATTATTTCGGTGAAAACGGCCTGCTGATGGGATCGGGCGAAGTCGGGACGGTTCGCGCCCTGACCTTCGTCGTCACCTATGAAATCGGCGAGGACTGCCTGGCGCCGCTGCTACATGACCGGCCGACGCTTGCCGAGGAGCTTGGCACCATCATGGCAAAGCGCATCGAAGCCGAACAGCATCTTTTCGCCAATGCCGACATGCTGGTCCATGGCGCTCCCGTAAGCTCGTTAAGCTCGCGCATCAAGCATCTCTTCCAGCTACAGTAGTGGAGCTGGAAAAATCCCGGAGAGCGGAAGCGGAAAGGCTCTAGGCCGCATCGGCCGCCTTCTCCGGCAGCGAAAAGGCAAAAAGATTTTGCCCGATGGCGCGGGCTGTATGGAGGTTAGATGTCATGTCCTGCGTTTCGGTCAGGAGCAGTTCGGAGGACATGACGGGAGCGCCGCAATAACCGAATATTCCATGGTCGATCTGCGTCCTCATGGCTCCGAAATAGCCGTGACGCGCATAGGTGCGCAAGTTGGCTCCTCCGACAGCGATCAGGTGGACGCGAAGGTCTGTCAATTTTTTGATCGTCGGGCTGCCGGGCAAGTCGTCATAGGCCCAGCCGTTGCTGAACACGCGGTCGATCCATCCCTTGAGAAGCCCCGGCATGGACCACCAATAGACGGGATAGACCAGCACCAGCGCATCGGCGCGATCTATTCTCGCCTGTTCGGCCAGGACATCGGCAGGCGCCGGCCTTTCCCTGAGATGCGCGGCGATATCGTCGGCGTTGAACCTCGGGTCGAAGCTTTCCGCCGCAAGATCGGCAATTTCGAACGTATCGCCTGGGCCTGCCTGCGCCACTCCTTCGGCGACTTCGGCAGCGAGGCTATGGCTGAGGGAGCCAGGATTTGGATTGGCAACGACGATGAGTGCATGCATGTGAAAAACTCCTGCTGGCAGATTGTGGGCCGGGGCCTAGTCTTATATACTTTTAGTAAGTTACTTTTGGTATATAGCGATGTCAAGCATACGGACAAGAAAGCAGGAAGCCCGCAGCCGGTTGACGCGGGAGGAGCGCTACCGGCAGCTCATCGAGGTCGCCTGGCAGATCGCGGCGGAAGAGGGAACGGAAGCCCTGACGCTCGGCCGGCTTTCGGAGCGCGCCGGCGTGACGAAGCCCGTGGTCTACGACCATTTCGTCACCCGCTCCGGCCTGCTCGCCGCACTCTATCGCGAGTTCGATATCAGGCAGACGGCGGTGATGGACGAAGCGCTTGACGCAAGCGCTCCAACGCTCGCAAGCCGGGCGGAGGTGATAGCTGCCTCCTATGTCGATTGCGTTCTGCATCAGGGCCGCGAGATACCCGGCATCATCGCCGCACTCACGGGCTCCCCCGAACTCGAAAAGATCAAGCGCGACTACGAAGCGGCCTTTCTCGAGAAGTGCCGGGTGCTGCTTGCGCCCTTTGCCGATTCCCGTTCCATTGCTTCGGCCGGCCTATGGGCGATGCTGGGTGCGGCCGAAGCCCTTTCCTACGCCGCAACGATGGGAGACATCACCCCACAACAGGCAAAGGACGAACTCTTCGAAACCATCAAGGCGATGGTCGCGAGAAACGCGTGACGACGAGCCTCGCGACGCCATTAGGTGTCAGGCCGAGCCCGGTCAGTGGGTTCTCTCAATTCGATTTCGCTGCCGGCGCCGCCTGAGCCCACCCCGCATAAAAGGCCTTGGCATCGCTCGTGAACTGCTCACGCGACGCCGGCCGGGTGTAGAACATGTGGCCGCCGCGATAGAGCTTCAGCGCCACGCGATCGGCTAAGGCGGACGGCATGTGATCAAGCACATATTTGTTGACGCCAAAGGGTATGACCAGATCGCTGTAGCCTTGCCCGATCATCAGGCGGAAGGACGGTGACAGCGCCAACAGTTCCTTGAGATCATCGGTGACACCAACGGTCAAACGCGAGCCGCCATTGTGCCTGCCCCATTTCCATTGCTTGTTTATGGAATCTGACAACAGCGTGTAGGTCATGTCGGTGTGGAAACCCAGTTCGTCGCGGGCATAGCCCGTGAAGGCGCCGCCATAGGCGCGGACGAAACCGTCGAGAACCGGATCGCCGCCATGCTCGGCTTCCGACTGCGGATAAGGGTCCGGCGCCAGGAAAGAGGCGTCATAGGCGCTCACCACATCCGGAGCGCCGCCATCGGAATACTTACGGTAGACCCGGCTGAGGAAACCCTGATTCTTGACGACGACATCCTGAGGTATGCCGGTCAGCTTCGCCACCCGCCCGTAGAAGGCCTGCCCGGCATCGCCCGACAGTTGTGGCCCGGCAAGAACAGGCAGATATTCGTTCAAAGCAAAAGCCTGGGCATCCTGCACGGCTTTCTCGCTGAAGGCATTTTGCCGTTCCAGTTCGGCTGCCGCCAGTGAAGGCAGCTGCAAGGCGGCGCCAAGCGCATCCGCGCCGCCGCCGAAGACGAACCTGCCCTCCAGCAGGGGCGACAGCATGACGATGCCGGAAATCAGGATGCCCTGATCTTCGCGCAGGCTGTTGGCGACCTTGACCGAACGAAAGCCGCCATAGCTCTCCCCGAGAATATATTTCGGCGATGCCGCTCGGCTGCTATGGGCGACATAGAGCGCGATCGCCTTGGCGAGGCTTTCGGCATCGCTGTCGACACTATAGAAATTGTTCTGGTCATCCGGCTTGGCGGTGCGGCTCCAGCCAGTGCCGATCGGATCGATCAGCACGAGATCGGTGAATTCGAGCCAGCTTTGCGGATTGTCGATCAGCTTCGCATTCGCGCCATCGCGCCCATCCGTGCCGAAATCGACGATGCGCGGACCGACGAGTCCGAGATTGAGGAAGGCCGAGGCGGCACCCGGCCCACCGTTGAACACGAAGGTCACGGGCCGGTTGGCATCGCGGTTCTTGGCGACATAGGCGGTATAGAAGATCGCTGCGCTGCGCTGACCATCCTGAGCAAAAAGATCGAGCGTCCCGGCCGTCGCCGTATAGGGGATGGTCTTGCCTTCGGCATTCAGTACATGGTCGCTCACCGCATCGGGCGGCAGGAGCGAGAGCACACCGCTTGCACCGGCTACCGGCGCAGCATGGCCTTGCTCCGGCGGCGCGGCGGATGCCGCAGCCGATATCAGCGAAAGAGCCAGCGCCAGGCCAGGAACCATCTGCCGAAAAGACATGAAATCGTATCCTCCAATGGGGTCGTCGCGTGGACGTGATTACCGGCGATACTATGTCACAGACGACAGGCGCCGAAACTCAAGAGATGTTGATCGATGACGACGGCGCTTTTGAGAGACGCGGCTCTTGAGGGCCTACGAGCCCTTTGCCAAAGTGGCCCGCGGTAAGGCGGCACAAGCAGATCAAAGAGATCGCAAGGGAAACGACGATGAAACAGGATATCGAAATCAAGACTATCGACGGCACTGCCAAGGCCGCCATCTTCCGCCCCGACAACGGCGCGTCGGCCGAGCGTGGCGTGATCCTCTACATGGACGCCATGGGACCGCGTGCGTCGCTCGACGGCATGGCGCAGCGGCTGGCCGATGCCGGCTATATCGTGCTGCTTCCCGATCTCTTCTATCGCTTCGGCGCCTATGGCCCCTTCGACGGCAACGCCTTCGGCAATCCCGCCTCCCGCGAGACGATCATGACAATGGTACGCGGCACGACGCAAGAAATGAGCAAGGCCGACAGTGCCGCCTTCCTCGATGCGCTTGCGGCAGCCGGCGCCAAGGGTGCGGCTGGCGTGGTCGGCTATTGCATGGGCGGCGGCCGCGCGCTGACCGCGGCTGCGACCTATCCCGATCGCATTGCGGCGGCGGCAAGCTTCCACGGCGGCAATCTCGCAAGCGAGGCCGAAGACAGCCCGCACCGGCTCGCCGACGCTATCAAGGCCCGCGTCTATGTCGGCGTCGCAGGCGTAGACAACAGCTTTCCGCCGGAGCAATCCGCCCGTCTTGCCGAAGCGCTCCGCACCGGCGGTGTCGATCACGCCATCGAAAACTATGTCGGCATGGCGCATGGATGGACTGTGCCGGACCACGGCGTTTATGACGCCGCAGGCGCCGAGCGGCACTGGAAGCGACTGCTGAACCTGTTCGACGAGGCCTTTGCCTAGCACCATCTCATTGCCACCCAGGACAACGGAATATCCTCTATCCGGTTCGCGATGGGTTAGAACTTGATCCGGTCGATGCTGGTCAGCGTCGTCTTCTGCGAAACGCCGGGCGCATTGACCGTGTGCCAGGCCACATATTGCTCGGCATAAAGCTCGGTGGAGGACATGCCGTCGACCGGCAGAACGATGTTCATGCCGTTCAGTGCTGCGTCCGTTGCCGTATCGAGCACCGCGCCCTCCGAGGCCGTGCCTGTTACGATGACGGTCTTGATGCCCTTGTCGGAGAGAATGTTGCGCAAGTTCGTGCCGATGAATTTGTCCGGCCCGGATTTGACGATCGGCTCGCTTGCCAAAGGCGCGAGCGCCGTTGCGATATCCTGCGGTTCGCCAACACCGGCCAGGCTGAAGACGACAAGCATCTCCTTGGCGCGCGCCTGATCGAGCAGGGTTTTGACCTTAGGCACGGAGGCCAGGCATCGCGGTTTGGTCTTCACATTGCACGGCCCCTTGGTCGGGTCCTGCGCACCATTGAAATCGAGGACCAGCAGCGCCGTCGTCTTGGGATCGACCGTGACGGTCTTCAACTCGGGCGGCGCCGGCGGCTTCACCTTGTGCCAATCGTCGACGATCGTCTGCGCTGCCGCCGGTGAAGCCAGCGCGGGGCCGAAAGCTAAGGTGAAGGCTGCAAAGCCCGCGCAGAAAGCAAAAGCCGCCTTCCGCCCCACGCCGCTTGTCTTGCTGACGAAGTTCCTCTCCTGCATCGACGTTCCCTTCGGTTGACCGTGGTGCAAGAGAGATAGGCTAGAAACCGCAAGGGGGTAACGAAACTCTTCGTGATAAGAAGCGGCCGTATGCCGAATCCTTCCATATCCCTGGTAAATCCCGCCGCCTACGTGGCCGCCTCGTCCATCGGCTCCTCGGCGCTTCCATCGCCTCGAAGCTTTCCGAGGACGGCCTGCAACGCCTGCTTCAGCCCTTCGATTTCCTGCGAACCGGCAATGTCGGACCAGCGTTGATCCACAAGACGGCCGGTTGCCGCCGCTATCGGCCGCACGCCCTTGCCGCGCTCGGTCAGGAAGACCAGCCTTGCCCGCCGGTCGCTGGGGTCCGGCCGCCGCTCGACATAACCCAAACGCTCCAGTTCCTCCACGGCCTGCGTCATCGTCTGCTTGCGGACATGGGCAAGCCGGGTGAGCTCGCTCACCTGAATTCCCTCCGGACGCATGAAGGTGAACACATTGGCATGCGGCGGGCGGATGTCGCCATAGCCGGCCTCTTCCAGCGCAGCTTCGACATCCTGTGTCCAATGTTGATGCACGAGCCGCAGAAGCAGGCCCAGGGACGAACGGGCGGGAATTGAGTTTTCCATGAATATAGACAGGCACCTGACTACTGTGATAGATAGACAGGTACCTTACCACTTCTTCTCAAGAGAGGATACCCGCATGCCTTCGCTCGATGTGCTGGACTCGACGATCTTCTACGAAGACGAGGGAACGGGAACGCCCTTCGTTTTCCTGCACGGCAATCCGACCTCATCCTATCTGTGGCGGCATATTATGCCGGCTATCGCCGCGCCTGTCCGCCGCCTCGCCCCCGATCTCATCGGCATGGGCCGGTCGGGAAAGCCCGATATCGCCTATTCGTTCGAAGATCACGCGCGCTATCTTGAGGCTTGGTTCGACGGACTTGCGCTCGATGATGTCGTGTTGATCGGTCATGACTGGGGTGGCGCCCTTGCCTTCGATTGGGCCGCGCGCCATCCGGAGCGCGTGCGCGGCATCGCTTTCATGGAAACGATCGTCAGACCGCTGACCTGGGACGACATGCCGAATGCGCGCACCCGCTACGAGGTGCTGCGCTCGCCGGGCACCGGCGAGGCGAAGGTTCTGGACGAGAATTTCTTTATCGAGCAGGCACTGAAGGCGACTGTCCTGAATGGATTGAGCGCCGAGGATCACGCCGTCTACCGCGCCCCCTATCCCACGCGCGAAAGCCGCCGACCGCTGCTCGCCTGGCCGCGTGCGATGCCGATCGAAGGCGAGCCCGCCGGTGTCGTTGCGCGCATCGAAGCCTATGACAGCTGGCTTGCCCGCAGCGAAGACATCCCGAAGCTGCTGTTGACCTTCGATGGCCCGACGGAGACGCTGCTGATAGGCCCGGCGATGACGAATTGGTGCCGCGAGAACATTGCCGGATTGGAGATCGAAAGCTGTGGGCCGGCAAGGCACATCGCACCGGAGGACCAGCCGGAAGCGATCGCAGCCGCAATTTCGGGTTGGGCCGCGCGTCACAGCCTGTCTCGCTGAAATCCGATCTTGGTGGCAGCAAGGACCGCCACCCCTGCTCGACCGCAAGCGATTAAGGACAATCCATCGTTGACAAAAGCCTCACAGGCCATAATCTGCGCCTAAGCCTTTGCGATTGCCCAATTTTCTTTTGGAGATCAGGATCATGCCGGCACATTGCATGAGACGACTGGTTCTGGCAGGCATGATTCTCGGCATATCCGCCTGTGCGGCCGCCGCCGCGCAGACGCTCGACCTCATCGCCCAAAAGGGCACGATCCGCATCGGCTATATCAGCGACGAAGAGCCCTTCTCCTTCAAGCAGAAGGATGGCAACCCGACCGGATATGCGCTCGATCTCTGCGGTAAGATCGCCGACGCTGTCGGGCGCAAGGTCACCAATCTCAAGCGCGATTATGTCGAAACCACGCTCGCCGACGGCTTCGATGCGGTGAAGAGCGGCCAGGTCGACCTTCTTTGCGGCGCACTGACCATCAATCTCGGCCGGCGCGAGAAAGTCGATTTCTCGCAGCCGATCTTCATCACCGGTGCAAGCGCCCTTTTGCGCAAGGATTCGCCGGACTATCTGAAGGCCCTTTTCCTCGATAAGCCGGTGGCACAAGTTTCCGCCAGACAGGCGTCGGCGACAAGCGCAATCGGCGTCCGTGCCGATACGACCACGGATGCGACATTGCGGGACGCACTCGGTCCCGACGTGCCGAAGACACGGATCGCGGCCTTCGCGACGCATCAGGATGGCCTGGTTGCGCTCGAAGATCACAAGATCGACGCCTATTTTGCCGACCGCGCGCTGCTTTTCGACCTCGCATCGCATGCCCACAAGCCGTCCACGCTTGTCATTGGCAACCGCCTCTTCACGCATGAGCCCTACGGAATCGCGCTCCGGCAGGACGATTCCGCATTTCGCCTGCTCGTCGATCAGACATTGACCGAGACCTACCAATCGGATGATTTCGCCAAATTGCTGACCGGTTACTTCGGCGAGGAAGGCCCGATCTTGCGCCGCGAGATCATGATGCAATCGATCCCGCAATAGCGCGCGCACATTCCCGGAAAGCAAAGACATCGCCTTTGCGACATGGCGGCTTTCGATCAGCAGCACGAACTTCAACTCTTTGTCGATGGGAAAGGCCTTGCGGTCGTCGTGCAAGCATCTTGAATATGTCGTAGACAGGCTCTGGTCGCCGCCGCACACATCATAAAATCCGCCACCAGTATCAATCAGGGTCGCACCAAATGGCAGTATTTCCTCAAAAGGCGAAGGTCGTCATCATCGGGCTCGGCGGTATCGTCGGCGCATCGATCGCTCATCATCTGATCGAGCGCGGCTGGGACGATATTGTCGGTATCGACAAATCCGGCATCCCCACGGATATCGGCTCGACTGCCCACGCATCCGACTTCTGCTACACGACCAGCCATGACTTCCTCTCCTGCTGGACGACCCTCTACTCCATCGATTTCTACGAGAAGCTCGGCCACTACGCTCGCGTCGGCGGCCTGGAAGTCGCCCGCGTCGGCGATGATGATCGCATGGCGGAAATCAAGCGCAAGGTCACCTCGGGCAAGGCCTTCGGCACACGCGTCAGCCTGATCGAACCCGCCGAGATCAAGGAAAAATTCCCGCTGATCGAGGAAAGCATGGTGCAGGGCGGCATGTGGGACCCGGATGCCGGCCTCGTCATCCCCCGCTCGCAGACCGTTGCCGGCAAGCTGATCGATCAGGGCGAAAAGAGCGGCAAGCTGCAATCCTTCGCCAACACGCCGGCCCAGTCGCTGATCGTTAAGGATGGCCGCATCACCGGCGTCGTCACCCATCGCGGCACGATCGAAGCCGAATACGTGATCGTCTGCGCCGGCCTCTGGGGCCGGCTGATTGCAGAAATGGTCGGCGAAGACCTGCCGGTCATGCCGGTCGACCATCCGCTGACCTTCTTCGGTCCCTATAATGAATTCGCCAATACCGGCAAGGAAATCGGCTTTCCGCTGATGCGCGACCAGGGCAACTCCGCCTACATGCGCGACACCGGCGACCCGAAGACGGCTGAAGGTGGCCAGATCGAATGGGGTTATTACGAAGAGAAGAACCCGCGCCTCTGCCATCCCCGCGATCTCCTCGAGAAGCACGAGGCCCGCCTGTCGCCTTCACAGCGTGATCTCGACATGGAGCAGATCCTCGAGCCGCTCGAACGCGCCATGGAACTGACGCCGATCCTCGGCGAACTCGGCTACAATGAAGGCCACTCCTTCAACGGCCTGCTGCAGGTCACGACCGACGGCGGCCCTTCCGTCGGCGAAAGCCAGAAGGTCCGCGGCCTCTGGTATTGCGTCGCCATCTGGGTGAAGGACGGTCCCGGCTTCGGCAAGCTCGTCGCCGACTGGATGACCGACGGCCGCACGCCGATCGACCACAACAGGATCGATTATTCCCGCTTCTACCCGCATATGCTGGAAGAGAAGTTCATCGAAGGCCGCTGCACCGAGGCGGCCCAAAAGATCTACAATCCCGCCGTCCACCCGCGCGAACCCTATGCCACCGGCCGCAACATCCGCCGCTCGCCCTTCTATGAGCGTGAAAAGGAACTTGGCGGCTACTTCATGGAGCTTGGCGGCTGGGAGCGCGCGCATGGCTACGCCGCCAACGAGCACCTGCTCGAGAAATACGGCGATCGCATTCCCGTACGCGCAAACGAATGGGACAACCGCCATTTCTGGCGCGTTTCCAACGCCGAGCATCTGGCACTCAGCGAGGATTGCGGCATCATCAACCTCTCGCATTTCGCCATGTACGACATCGAAGGCCCTGACCATGTCGAGCTGCTGGAATGGCTTTGCGCCGCCAAGATCGGTGGCGATGCCAATATCGGCAAGGGCATTTACACCCACTTCCTCGATGACGAAGGCATGGTGCGCGCCGACTTCACCGTCATCCGCATGGCCGATCGCTGCCGCCTCATCGACGGCGCCGATGCCGGTCCGCGCGACTTCCACTACATGCGCCGCGTTGCCGAGGACAAGGGTTTCGACGTTACCATTACCGACGTCACCGAACGCTACGTCACGATCGGCATCTGGGGACCGAATGCCCGCACCAACCTGCAGAAGGTGGTCGAGGCCCCGGAAAATCTCACGCAGGAAAACTTCCCCTTCGCCGCGATCAAGCAGATCCGCATCGCCGGCAAGAACGTCACCGCATTCCGCATCTCCTATGTCGGCGAGCAGGGCTGGGAACTGCATATGGCTTATGGCGATGCTCTCGCCGTCTGGGATGCGCTGCGTTCGACAGGCGCCATCGCGGTCGGCGTCGAGACCTATGCCAACAGCCGTCGCATGGAAAAGAGCCTCCGCCTGCAGAATGCCGATCTGCTGACGGAATACAATCTGCTCGAAGCCGATCTCGCCCGCCCGAAGGTCAAGGACGCCGATTTCCGCGGCAAGGCCAAGCATATGGAATATCGCGCCCGCGAGCACCAACCGGCTATGCTTTGCACCCTCGTCGTGACCAACAATATCGACGCGAACGGCGTCGCCCGCTACCCCGTCGGCATCCTCCCGGTCATGGACCCGGAAACCGGCGAGACCCTCGTCGACGAACTCGGCCGCCGCTCCTTCACCACCTCGATCGCCTATGGCCCGACCATCGGCAAGAACATCGCACTCGCCTACCTCCCCTGGTCCCATGCCCAGGAAGGCCGCAAGCTGAAGGTGGAATATTTTGGTGAGACCTATCCTGTGGAAGTGGCCGGCGTAGGCTACAAGCCGCTTTACGATGCGGAGAATTTGAAGCCGAGAAGCTGATCTCTCGGTGATATGAAACCAACGTCAAAAACTGCCCGTTCGGTTCAAGACGGGCAGTTTACTTTGTAAATGGCAGCAATCATCATCCAGAGCGGCAAAATACTGTCGCACGGGTGGCCATGCATGCCCTCAAAGATTGCGGTTTCCGCTCGAATTCAAACGGGGCCAATGACCTACGGTCATAGCGCGCAGCAGCCACTCTATCGGTCCATAGTTGAAACGTCGAAGCCACCATCGGCTCAAGAGAAGCTGGACACCAAAGAGAATGACCGCCACGGCCAGGGTTGTAGCGAGAGAGAGCCTGTCTATCAGACCAAAACCATAGCCATAAAATATCAGCGCGCAGACAACGGATTGCATGAGATAGTTCGACAGCGCCATGCGCCCGGCACTTGCCAGATAATCGCGCCAACCGCTCGCCCGCCCGGAATCCAATGCCATCAACATCGCGGCAATGATGGCCATTGTCAGGAACGGTGATGTGAGGACCGAAAGCGCCAGGCCGGCCGTTTCCAGCGACGTTCCCGGGGCAAACTGCGTTGCGCAGGCATAGGCGATGCCGCCGGGCAGCCCGACCGCCAATCCCAAGCGGATCGAACGACCGAGATATGGCTGATAGAAGTCGCGATTTTGCAGCAGCCTCCGCTGTCCAAAAACGAAGCCGATAAGGAACATGGCCAAAGCGCAGGGAGCTTGAAGCAACAACAGCATCGGCAGGAACGAGACCAAATCCTGCCTGTGTTGCCCCATGATGGCGATAGGCGTCCCGCGATAGGCGGCGATCGCCATCTGCGCATGGTCGATCATCGGAGCGCCGGCGGCCCCATCCGGAGCGTTCCATTGAAGAAGCGCCAGTATCAGCCACAGCACTGCGGTTGCGACGATAAGCACAGCTGAGAGACCAATCTTGATTCCGGTGCGCAAGTCCCTCAACGCCAGAAGCAGCAGCCCGAGAACGGCATAGGTGGTCAATATGTCGCCGTGAAACAGAACGAGCGCATGAATTGCGCCGATCAGGAACAATCCCGCCTGCCGGCGCAGCATGCGTGGCAGAAAGGCGGCATCCGCCCTTTGCGCCGACTGCATCTGAAGCGTGACGCTATAGCCAAACAGAAAAGAAAAGAGCAGGTAGAATTTCAGCTCGAAGACAGCCGAAACCAGAAATGCCAGACCGGCGTCGAGCAACGACCACCCAACCGCCGTCTGAAGATCGGTGCCGTAGTAGACCGAAGAGAAGGCGAGAATATTGACCTGCAGTATCCCGAACAGGGCGAATCCCCGCAGCGCATCGATATTGGTAATGCGATCACGGTCACGCATCCGGTTTCTCTCCAGCAATGCACAGAATATTGCGGATGATGATCTGCAGCGAACCACGTTCCGCTGCAGGATTGAAGCTGTCGTCGATCGCGGCGCGGCTAAAGATTCCGTCAATCACGATCATCAGAAACCTGACGGCATGCTCAAGCGGGACGACAGGGCTGATTTGGCCGTGCTCGGCCGCCCCGCTTAGAAGCGCGGTCAGCCCGCCCGCGAGCAGCCTGTCGGCGGCGGCATCAAGCGCGCCGACATCCTCGTCTCTCGTCGCTTCGGCGGCGATCTCCAGTATCAGCCGCCTCTCCTTCACATCCGCCGCCAGATGCAGAATAATATCGAGGAAATCCAGAAGCGCCGCCGAAAGATCGCTCCGCCGCAGCAGTTGCTGGATATAAGCCTCCGTCTGGCGGGTCTGCCCGTGCACAACAGCGAGAATGATCGCCTTCTTGCTCGGAAAATAGTGAAACAGTTTGCCGGAGCTGACACCAGCCTCACTGCAGATGGCCTCGGTACTGGTTCCGTGAAACCCGCTCCGGACAAAGCAAATCTTGGCGGCGTCAAGAATGGCCTCCAATTGCAGGGTGAGCTATCATCGCGATCGAGGATGAAGTTTTCGCGCGGGCGATCAGGCTGTATTTATGGGAGGTAGACTTGGTTGCGGGGGCAGGATTTGAACCTGCGGCCTTCAGGTTATGAGCCTGACGAGCTA